>QFCE01000272.1_pt1 | contig 1137413 bp, 972 predicted proteins | sample 5346091 | NCBI WGS metagenome assembly QFCE01 (sample SAMN09062252, study PRJNA434731) | Human gut metagenome, whole genome shotgun sequencing project. | isolation source: stool timepoint A chromium assembly | host: Homo sapiens | collected 2015
CATGCTCTGGTGCTGTTCACGTCTTACCGCCAAATGGCCTACAAGGATTTTGCCAGACAGATGCGGACGGCGTTCCTTACGCTGTCGTTCTCCTGCACGCAGGGGTTTTCCAAGCTGCGAAGAAAAGAGAGCGAACCGTTCGTGCTTACGCCGTTCCGCCGCGCTGCACTCATCGACTGTATAGCACTGTTGCAAAATGCTGGCGGATTGTCGGATGTGCCGCGATACCTGCTGAACAGGCTGGGAGAAGCCGAAAGTCTCCTGCGCCTTTTTCTTTTGGAAGTGCCGACGCGCATCTTATACATAGACTACGATGCCGACGGTCAGCCTACATTCTGCGCAGCCAGCAGCCGCGTACCGCAGCTGCTTCGCAGTGCGCTGTGGAACACCCGCGAACCCGCGATTCTGACCTCCGGTACCTTGGCGGCGGCCGGTGATTTCAGCCACACGGAACAGCTTTTGGGGCTGGCAGCTTACCGACCCCTGCGTCATTTCCGAGCAGATTCTCCGTTTAACTACAAGAAAAAATGCCTGTTGTACTTTCCGCCTCGTGTAAAAATGCAAATGGACAACCGCAAAATGGCAGAAGAAATCGTTCGGCTGGTTGGTGCCTGTCACGGTCACGCGTTGGTGCTGTTCACGTCCTACCGCCAGATGGCAGAAGTCCGCGCACTGACGGACGGCCAGTGGTCGTACCCGACCTATCAGGCGTGGCGCAACGGCGGCAAAATTATCCAGAAGTTCAAGCAATCAGGCAACGGCGTACTGTTTGCGGCTGGCTCCTGCTGGGAGGGCATTGACTTTCCCGGCGATATGGTGTCACTGCTGATTATCGCAAAGCTGCCGTTCCCGATTCCGGACCCAGTCAGCGACTACGAACGCCGGCAGTACCCGAATCTGCGCGACTACATAAACGCCGAAGTCATCCCCGAAATGCAGAAGAAGCTGCGACAGGGTTTTGGTCGTGCCATCCGTACCGAGCAGGACTCTTGTGTGGTCGCTATTCTGGACGAACGTGCGGGCATTGGCGGCAGGTATCATGACGCCGCGCTGGCAGCACTGCCGACTTGCCCAATCACTGAGAAAATTGAAGATGTGCAGCAATTCATCCGGGAGCAGAAGCGCCCGGATTACTTTTTGTGAAAAGAGGAACCTGAGATGTACCTTATGCGAAACCACGATGTCTGGATTTATGTGCGCTGCGCCAACAGCGATCCGCGCATTGCCTTTGACCGGCTGTATGACCTTATCGACGAAGCAGCAGGGCATGGATTCCTTGTACGCGGCACATCTTTTGACCATTGCAGCGGCAACACCTTGAAAGACCGCATTGGTCTGCGCTCTATGTTGGACGCAGTAGAGAACGGTCGGATTGAAGCCGTGATGGTGCGCGATTTGGAGCAAATCAGCCGCAACAGCTACATACTGGTAGGAGTTATTGAAATTCTGCGTCAGAATGATGTCTATCTCATCACCACCGAATGTGACCTAAACGCCGAACTCATCAACAGCGGTCTGGAACGCTTTGTCGGCGACCGCTTCACGCGGGCATCCTTTGGAAAGCCGCGCTTTGATGTAAGGCTTCCGTTGATGGATCAATTCTGAGGTGCGCCCATGAAAGAATACAGAATTTGGGCGTTCGCCCGCAGTGCAGCACCGAACCTGCCCGCATTGGAAGAACAGCTTGCCGATGTCATGCGCGAAGCCGACAGGCGCGGTTACATCATTGTTAACTCCTGCATGGAGCAAAAGTACGGCACCGAGTTCTGGCGTCCGGCCTTGTTCTCCATGCTCACTGCCATACAGCAGGGACGCGTCAATGCCGTCATGGTGCAGAGCCTTGACCGTTTGAGTCACGACATTACAACCTTGTACCGCATCCTACGCTTTTTGCAGAACCACGGCGCTGTGCTGATTACGACCGAAAACAATCTGCAATATGAACTCTATCTGACAGGGTTGGAGAGTCGGATCCTGGCTCGTACCGCGCGAACCGGAAAAAGAGTGCCGTGGGAGGTGGCTGTCGATGCAGATTGACCCGTTTCCCGTAAGGCTGGAACAGGAGCTGAAATATGCACTGGCCTATGCCGCGCTGGTATCCGCTGCCGCAAACGGAAGATTGCCTAGGGACATCTGCCAGCGCGCGAATGTTGGTTATGCCCGGAAATGCGGCGTTTTGCACCGAGAAGTTTAGTGGTTCTCGTGAATAGCTTTTGACCTGCCTTTCGGGTATGTTGTATGTGATAAAAAGAATGTCACAGCGTCAAACTCGGAGGAAATAGTATGCCGCAAGTCCAAGTTATCCAGCCGATACAGCAGCAGCCGAAGCGTCTTCGCGTGGCAGCTTATGCCCGTGTCAGCACGAAATCCAATGAACAGCTTCATTCCATGTCGGTGCAGACAGAATACTATGAAGACCTTATCCAGAAGAACCCGAACTGGGAGTTCGTTGGAGTGTATGCAGATGAAGGTATCTCTGGCACGAGTATCAAGCACAGAGCAGAACTAAACCGCCTTATGGAAGATTGTCGAGCGGGCATGATTGACCGTATTCTGGTGAAATCTGCATCACGCATGGCCAGGAACACGGTAGATCTGCTGACACTCGTCCGAGAACTGAAAAGCATCGGTGTAACAGTACAATTTGAAAAAGAACAGTTTGATACGGATAGCGCCACAGGGGAAATGATGCTGAGCATGATGTGCGCTATTGCACAGGAAGAATCCTTGTCTATCTCCAAAAACATGAAATGGGGTATCCGTAAAAAGATGCAGGCGGGAACCTATGTGAACTGTGCGACTCCTTTCGGATACAGGCAGCAGGATCACCAGCTGGTACTGGAAAAGAATGAGGCAGCAGTAGTCCGCTTGGTTTTTGAAAAGTACCTGAGCGGGGTGGGAATCGCAGAAATTGCACGTTACTTAAATGAAAACCATCCGAAAGAGGGTGGCTGGTGGTACACTTCCGCTGTGCGATTCATGCTTCATAACGAAGCCTATAAAGGCGATACGCTGCACCAAAAACATTACACCACGGACACATTGCCGTTCATGGTCTACCACAACGAGGGCCAGTTCCCGAAATACTGTGCCTATAAAAGCCATGTGGCAATCGTTTCGGACGAGGATTTCGACAAAGTGCAGCAACTTCTGAAAACCAAGCAGATGTCCGTGCCCAATGCCGCTCCACGAGTATTCACAAAGAAAATCTACTGTGCCGAGTGCGGCACTGTGTTTGCCCAAGCCAGCAGAGCAAATGGTGCTGTGGCTTGGGGCTGCAGAAAGCATTTGAATAAATCCAGCTTATGCCCGGTAAAGTCTGTTTACGAAACAGAACTTTGCCGGTTTTTTTTATATATGTATAACAAGCTGCAAGCAAATTGTGCAAGGATATTCCGGCCGATGGTAGACAGCCTTTTGCAGCTAAAATCACAACAAGAACACCAGAATACCGCACGAGAATCTATTTATGCGGAAATTCAACGTCTTGCAAAACAAAATCATAATTTGGAAAGAATCCATGCACAAGGTTACATCGAAGATACCCAATACATAGAACGAAAAACCCTTATAGAACAGCAGCTTGACGAGAAAAGAGTTCAGCTGTCCAGAACTTCCATCAGCAAGAATGTTGAACAAACTTTGAAAAGCACAAGGCAGATTGAGAAAATATTGGATTCCGGTCCGCCGTTGACATACTTTGATGAGCATACTTTTACCGAGATGGTCAAAAAAGTGTCGGTCAGTAATACGGCGATAGAATTTGAACTCATCAATGGTATGAAACTTTCGGAGGAACGGACGGAAAAATGAAAAAGCGATACCTGCCATTTGGCTACCAAATCACAGACGGAAAAACAACTATAGTTCAAGAAGAAGCCGAAGCTGTGCAATATATTTTTGAGGAATACACAGCAGGGAAGTCCCTTCGAAAAATTGCGGAGAGCATGACAACGAGGAAAACGCCGTACCATGAGGACACTCAAAAATGGAATCAGAACATGGTGAGCCGCGTCCTTGCAAATGAAATTTACTGTGGCAATGAAAAATATCCGCCTATCATTACAGAAGCCCAATATCGCTTGGCAGAAAAAATCCGCCAGAGGAAAGCGCAAACCTACTCCACGGTTTTGCAGCCGTTTCGCCAAGATGTGCAATGCGGATGCTGCGGAGAACGCTTATATTGGCGGCCTAAAACCGAACAATGGTTTTGCTGCCAATGTGGAATGTGGACGAAACCCATCCAAAAAAAAGAATTGTCTGATGCTATTACAATAAAATTAGAGTGGATTCAGAGACATTCAGAGGTTATTCGCTCACCAACAACACAGCGCAATGTCCAATCCGTAAAAGCCGCCAAACTGGCACGAGAAATTCAAACTGATTTGCTGGAAACAGAGCCTAATGCCGATGCGCTAATCGCCAAAATCTTACGCCGGGCGGAACTGGAATATGAATTCTGCTCTGCAGGAGATGCCGACCCGGCAACTATGCAAATACGAAAAGCTTGTGCCGAGTATGATCTGACAGACGGCTTTCCATATACCTTTTATAAAGAGGTCGTCAGCAAGGTTATTCTGTACCGTGACACCCACATTGAAGTCAGACTGCAAAACGGACAAATCGTGTAAAGAGGAAAAGCTGTGAATGACATGAGAATCGTTGAGATTCCCGCCTCAATGCGGGAAAGTGCCGGACGAAAAAATGCCGTGCGCAAGCTGCGGGTAGCTGCCTACTGCCGTGTTAGCACCGAGGAAGAAGAACAGCAGGGCAGTTTTGAAATCCAGAAGTTGTACTACACCGAGAAAATTGAATCAACCCCGGAGTGGGAGGTCGCGGGCATTTACGCAGATGATGGTATTTCCGGTGTGCATACAAAGAAGCGCGATGGTTTCAACCAGATGATTCAGGACTGCAAGAAGCACAGAATCGACCTTATCCTGACGAAATCTATTTCACGGTTTGCCCGCAACACGCTGGACAGCATCCAATACGTCCGAATGCTGAAACAGATGGGAATTGCGGTGGTATTTGAAAAAGAAAACATTAACACCGCCACCATGAACTCTGAGATGATCCTTACCGTACTGAGCGCCTTTGCACAGGCAGAGAGCGAGTCTATCTCCCAAAATGTTGCCCGCGGCAAGCGTATGGGATATAAGCACGGTAAATTTGCCTTCCCTTACGGCAGAATTATTGGCTACCGTAAAGGGGCAGACGGCAAGCCGGAGATCGTCCCGGAGCAGGCTGAAATCATTCGGCTGATTTTCAACAGCTACCTGCAAGGGGACAGTCTGCAAAGTATCAAGGCAAAGCTGGAAACGGCGGGTGCACTCACAGCCCGTGGCAACACCGCATGGTCGGCACAGAGCATCCAGCGCATCCTGCAAAACGAAAAATACTGCGGTGATGTGCTGCTGCAAAAGACCTTTACCGAGGATGTGCTGACCGGAGTACATAAGAAAAACACCGGGCAACTCCCACAATATTACATTGAAAATTACCACGAGGGCATTGTCAGCAAACAGATGTTCCGAGAGGTGCAAGCTGAGATCGCCCGCCGCAACAGCAAGTCAGCCGTCAACCAGCGCAAGCGCCGCCGTGGCCGCTACAACAGCAAGTATGCCTTGTCCGAGCGACTGTTCTGCGGTAACTGCGGCAGCCTTTACAAGCGGGTGACTTGGAATATTCACGGCAGAAAACAAATTGTCTGGCGGTGCGTGAACCGTATAGAGTACGGCACGAAATTCTGCGGCAGCTCACCGTCCATCCCGGAAGAAAAACTGCACCGAGCAATTTTGAAAGCAGTGCAGGACTTGGCTGCAAACTTCACCGATGAAGTTGCAGCCCAGATCAATGGCATCCTACATGACATCCAGACCGGCGAAAGCATAAAGCCCAATTTGCAGGAGCAACTGGAGCAGACCCAACAGGAATTTGACCGCCTGCTGGAAATGTCCTTGGACTTCGATGAGGATACGCCGTTTCTGGATGACAGGCTGAAAAAGCTGAATAATAAAATTAAAAGTCTGAAAAAAGCCATCGAGGACAGCGCCGCCCGACAGGAGAAGCTCAGCCAGCCGGAGATGCTGCTGTCAGCCAAGGACCTGCAAATCCAAGAATATGATGATGCGCTGACTGCGAGGCTTATTGAGAAAATTACGGTGAGGTCGCGCAAAGAAATAGAAATACGGTTCATTGGTGGATATGAGAAAGCAATGCCGCTAGAATAAGGAACCTTGAGTAAAACACATTATGAACTACCGTTCGCAGAAAATTAAGAATCTGGAGTGAAACAAAACTTGATAAAAAGAACGCTTTATGGTAAGATGGAGACAAAGAACAAGAAGTGAAAAAAGGGAGGTGTACACCAATGGGACTAGCTGATACGGTCACAAAAGCCTATATGAAAGAAAATACTGTATTTGCAGATGCATTTAACTATCTGATTTACGGTGGTAAAGCAGTTGTCAATCCTGCACAGTTGCAGGAATTGGATACAACAGAAATAGCTTTGCCGTTTGGTACGCAGAACGAGAATAGAACCCAGCCGGATGATGCGGTGCAAAAATACCGTGATGTGCTGAAATCGGCGGTCATCAAGCAGGATGGCGAAGCGGCTTACATCCTTTTGGGTATCGAAAACCAAACCGATATTCACTATGCAATGCCTGTTCGCAATATCATTTATGATGCGCTCCAGTACGGAAAGCAGGTCACTGATATAGCAGCAAAGCATCGCACCGATGGCTCGAAAGGACACAGCAGGGGTGAGTACTTGTCCGGCTTCTATAAGGACGATAAGATCACACCTGTCATTACGTTGGTGCTGCACTTTGGAGCGAACGAGTGGGATGGCCCTCTGTCTTTGCATGAAATGATGGCAGTCAAGAATGAGAGTCTGCTGAACTTTGTGCAAGATTATCAGGTCCACTTGATTGACCCGGCAAAACTGAGCAAAGAGGACTTGGAGAAATTCTCGACAAGTCTCCGAGAGGTAATCGGGTACATCAAGTATTCCAAAGACAAAAAACGATTGACAGAATTTTTGACCGACAACCCGCGTATGCTTATGGAAGCGAACGCGGCGCGAGTAATCAAAGCTGTAACGAACACACCTCTGGACATTCCAGAGGACGCGGAGGTGATTGATGTGTGCAAAGCAGTTGAGGATATGATGAGCGAGAGCAAAACTGAAGGAGCTGTTGCTGTTCTTGCAGGGCTTGTCAAGGATGGTTTACTGAGCATCAAAGAAGCTGCGCACCGTGCAAATATGACGGAAATTGCATTTGAGGCAGAAATGAAGAAACTGACACAATAATTGATGTCCATGACTAGGCAAAGGAGGGATGATTTATGTCGTTTATTATTGCGGTACATGTAAAAGAGGGAATGGTGCTTGCGGGTGATAGTCGGACAACATATACACAAACTGCCAAAAGTGGAGATGTGACAACTATAAAAATTGGCACACATACCACAGATACCACGAACAAAGTGTTTTTGTGCCCAAATAATATTGGCATTGCTACTTGTGGAGACGCATCTCTTGATGGAGTTCCAATTACAGGATATATTGAATCATTCATAAGAGAACATATAAATCAAGACACAGATATTATAAATGTTCCTCAGATGCTGATCAACTATTTCCATACAACTCCGAAAGTGCCAGACACAAACTTTCTTGTCGTAGGGTATCGGCTCGAAAACGACATCCCTTCTCAGCAAATCTTTTGGTTAAATGTAAAAGACGAGAGCATCTCGCCAATTGATACAACATTTCCAGGGGCAAGATGGGATGGAGAGACACAAACACTATCGAAAATAATTCAAAATACTTATATGCGTGATGAGGACGGAAAGGAAATCTCTTTGGGGGAAACGAAGGTTTCGTGGGGACTTTTCACATTGCAGGATGCCATTGACTTTGCTCAGTATGCAGTTGATGTGACAATTAAGACGATGCACTATTCGAGCGTTGTTGAGACCGTAGGTGGACCGATAGATATTCTTGTCATAAAACCAGAACGGTCTTTTTGGATACAGCACAAAGAACTTCACGCATAAACGGCGCATAGAAGTTTCAAGGAGAGGGTATCTCTTTTGTAACACTCAGACATAAGACTGTGATGAAATAGATGTCACAGTCTTTTTTCTTTGTTGTAGCGTCTAAAATCAGCGATTTCGCCAACCGATTTTTGAACACGGTTTTACAGTGTTGTCCAACCATTTTTGGGCGGTTTGCCCACCCTGAAGCCCACTTTCTCTGCCACTTTTTGGAATTTGGCAGGGGAGTGGGCAATCTTTTTGAGAAAAAACAGAATAAATCCTGCTATTTTCAGAATGTTTTCAATTTCCTCGCAGCTGATTTCTCGTTGGCTGCGGGGATTTTTCGTTTTTCCCGGCAGTTTTCAGTTTGTTTTCAGATTTTCCATTTTATACCTATTAATTATAATAAGGAGGATTTCCACTATGAGCATCATTATCGGCATCGACCACGGTTACTACGCCATCAAGACGGCGCACTGCTCATTCCCGGCAGGGCTTACAAGCTACGGTGAACACGAACCCTGCGGTTGCTTATCTTTCACTATCTTTCTGTGTCTTATAGCAGATTTAAGCGACAAATAAGCGACAAGCTACAAGTTACAGTGCTATGAAAGTGCATAAAACTACAATATATAGCACAAAATGGCAAGAAAACGCCCTGTATTTGGTATTGGAATCAAATACGGGGCTGTTGCGATATACTCCTTTTCATACTGCCTGCCGCGGTGAGTCGTTTGCACAGAAACGGGAATTCCGCTTTGATTCCACCGGCGGCCCCAATCTCGTCACGCCCCAGTCCGCAATCGACACATGGACGGACGAGGTGCGTGCACTGCTGTAAAATCTATCTTGTACAAATGAAAAGCAACATTCAATGTGATTTTGAATGTGACTTTTTGTTGTATTTGAGAACCCTGCCTTTTAACTTAACCGTGTAGAAATAGATGAAGTTAGAATCGGAATATCCATTGCTTTGACCTGGGTAAGCAGAGATTCCCAATCGGAAGAACGAAAAGGCGCGGCGGAGATGCAGATGCTATCCTTCAAGGAAATGCGTGCTTTGTATAGGCTCTCCGGCGCGGACAAATCTGTGCGGGGAGCGGCGGAACGGCTTACTAAAATCATGAGGAAATGTCCCGACAGGACGGCGCAGAGGATGCGCTTTTTGGGCAGAACGGCAAGCGGGCCGTCAGCGGCAGGTTGATGTAGAGATGTGCAGCGAATGGAGCTGTCGATGCAAAACGTGACGGTTTGCTTGCACAGAGTATCCGCGCCGAAGCAGCGGAGGAGTCTCCACCTTATGGCATGACGATGAAAAAGGCAGTAGCAAAATACAAAATAAGCCCGCAGATCATACAACAAAAACACATGCAGAAGCAGCAGGCAGACGACACCAAAAACAACCGCATACTGTGGGCCGTACCCGGGCGAGGTACACAGCGCCGGAATTTCTGTGACATAGGAGACCAGCAGGAAAAAGGCAACGGCGGACACCGCAAAAGACACGCCCCGCGGGAAGGTAGCCCACTTGGACAGTGCGGCCATGCGCAGCAGCGGCTCGGTGGATACAAGGTATTCGTCGGCAGTCATTTCGATGGTGCAGGTTACGCCGTTGGCGCTGTGGGTAATTGTGGACTCGGACATAAAAATCAACTCCTGATAGAAAATTGGGTAGAGACGATAGGGGGGAAAACATGGTTCGCCCGTGGCTGTGTTCAACAGCCGCAAAGTGTCCGGGCGGATATGGAATCCGCCCCTACGGCGGTAAAGCAACTGCTGCTCGTCGGTCATAAACTCCGGCGCAGGAACGTTCAAATCCTGCTCACTCCGCCTGCTCCACAAACGATTTCAGCAGCATGGCCCGGGCGCGGTGGATGCGGGTCTTGACGTTGGACTCGCTCGAATCGGTGATTTTGGCAATCTCGCGGATGGAATACCCCTTCACGCGCAAAACCAGTGTCTGGCGGTAAATCAGCGGCATTTCGTCCAGCAGGGCAATAGCCTTGTCCAGCTGCAAATTTGTCAGGGCCACTTCCTCCGGTTCCGCGTAGTTGTCCAGCGCGGCGGCCAGGCTTTCGTAATCGGGCTGGGCACTGCGGCGGCGCTCCCACTTGCGCAGGAAATCAATGCTCCGCTCCCGGGTCACCATATAAAGGTAGGATTTCAAAGCCCGCTCGTTATCAATGCGCAGCGTGTCGATTCCACGCAGCAGCTGCACAAACGTCTCATGCACCGCATCCTCGGCCAAGGTGGGATTTTTAATAATGCCCGCAGCCGTGTGCAGCATAAAGCGGTAATATTTGCGGTATATGTATTCAAATTTGTTTTTGTCGTCGTCGCTGTCCAGTGCGGCAAGATAGAAAACCAGCACGTAGGCTCCTCCTGAATATAAACTTCCGTGTTATAAGGTATCCGTCACAAGGCGGCGTTTGGTTACACAATTTGTCAAATTTATTCCAGCACAATGCCCTGGGCAATTTTGATAAGCTCATGCAGGCTGATGTTGCCCTCTACGGAGCAGGCGAGTTTGTTATGCTCCCACAGCAAATCATTCATTTGGCCTTCAAACATATCGCCCCAAATCGCGTCGTGGCCGTCAAAGGTAATCGAGTAATATTGGGAGTGTTCATCGTCCAGGAAGACATCCTGCCTACCCTGAATGGGTACAATCATTACGGTAAAGAACGCTCCGGTCTCCGTATTATCATACGAGGCATAGTAGTGCCCGACATCCTTCGGCTCCCTGACCTCGGTCAGGGTAAAGCCGTCCGGTAGATAGGACAGCGTCACTGACTCCGGCATAACGCCCCACTCCTCGCTGACATAGCTGACCGCCACAAATTGGTCATGCCACGTCATCAGTGTTTGGACAACCGCGTCCCGCACGGCCTTGACGGGCAGCATTGTGCAGGAGAAAATCGCCATTGCCGCGGCCAGCGTAATTAAAAGCCGCTTGGCCGTCCGCAAATGCCGCTTTCGGTCAGCCTTGCGCCGGGTATTGCGGACCAGCGCGTCCATTTTGCGTAGAAACGCATCCGACGGCTGCACGTCCCCGGCGGCCTCCGGCCCCGACATCTGCGCCAGCGCGCGGTCCTGCGCCTCGGTCACGATCATAGCAATCAGGGCATCCGGGAAAATGCAAAGCTTGTCATCGTTCATGGTCTTCTCCTCCTGTTCAGCGGTGTTTCTATCTATAATCCGTAGTATATCGCAAAAAAGTTTCACTGACAATATAAACTGTGCCGCCGGCACTACGCCCGGGGGATTGCAAAGCACCCTGTATCGTGTTATACTACAATAGCAGTGATATAAGTCATACTTGTCATGAACGGACAAAAGGCTTGTAAAACCGGCAGGAAGGCCGGGATTGCAGGCCTTTTGTTTTTTGCGGCAAAATCAAAAGGCAAGAGGTATGGGGTTTTATGGTTCTTGAAGCAATTGCAACCATCAATCAGGCGGTCAACAACTTTGTGTGGGGCATCCCGGCGATGGTGTGCATCATCGGCGTGGGGCTGCTGCTCAGTGTGCGGACGGGCTTTTTGCAGATCCGCAAATTCCCGTATGCGATCAAAACCACCATCGGGCGTATGTTCCGCAAAAAGGATGCCTCAGACGGTGCAATGACGCCGTTCCAGGCCGTCTGCACGGCGCTGGCAGGCACGGTGGGCACGGGCAACATTGCGGGCGTTGCGGGCGCTATCGCCATCGGCGGGCCGGGCGCAGTGTTCTGGATGTGGTGCTCTGCGCTGTTGGGGATGTGTACCAAATTTGCGGAGGTCACGCTCGCTGTACATTTTCGGGAGCGCAGCGCCGCCGGCGAGTGGGTCGGCGGCCCGATGTACTACATCAAAAACGGTCTGGGCAAGTACTGGCAGTTCCTGGCCGTGCTCTACTCGCTGTTCGGCGTGCTGACGGTTTTTGGCACCGGCAATGCGACCCAGGTCAACACCATCGTCGCCGCCATCGACACGGCCCTGACGGAGTTCAATGTGGTCGGTCAGAACGCGCTTTCCACCCTGAACCTCGTTGTCGGCATCGTTGTGGCGATGCTCGTCGCCATGGTGCTGCTGGGCGGCATCAAGCGCATCGGCAGCGTCAGTGAACGGCTGGTGCCCTTCATGGCACTGTTCTACATCGTGCTGGCTGTGGGCGTCGTTATTCTGAACATTCAGCACTTCCCGGCGGTGATCGAGGCCATCTTTGCAGGTGCGTTCAACCCGGCGGCCTTCACGGGCGGCACCATCGGCAGCCTGTTCATCAGTATGCAGAAGGGCGTCTCCCGCGGCATCTTCTCCAACGAGGCCGGCCTTGGCACGGGCTCCATCGCCCACGCCTGTGCCGACACGAAAAAGCCGGTCAAGCAGGGCATGTTCGGCATCTTTGAGGTCTTTGCGGACACCATCGTCATCTGCACGCTGACGGCTATGGTCATTCTGTGTAGCGGCACGACGGTCAACTACGGCATCGCCGCGGGCGCGGAACTGACGATCTCCGGCTTTACCACGACCTACGGCGGCTGGGCATCCATCTTCACGGCGGTGGCACTGTGCTGCTTTGCCTTCTCCACCATCATCGGCTGGGGGCTGTACGGCTCACGCTTTATCGCATTCCTCTGCCGCAGCGACAAGGTCGTGCGCCCCTTCTTCGTGGTGTACTCCTTCGTTTCCATCCTGGGTGCTACGATGGACCTGGGCCTGATGTGGAGCATTGCCGATACTTTCAACGGTCTGATGAGCATCCCGAACCTGATTGCGCTGCTGCTGCTTTCCGGCACAGTGGCGCAGCTGACAAAGGAATATTTTGAAAAGGAAAAGGTGTAAGAAATGTTTGTAGGAACTTGGTGGTCCCTGATGCCGCCGATCATCGCCATTCTGCTGGCGCTGCTCACAAAGGAAGTCTATCTCTCGCTGTTCGCCGGCTGTGCGCTGGGCGCGCTGCTGGTGGCAGAGTTTCACCCCTGGGTCGCGTTTGACACACTGTTCAACACGATGATCGACAGCGTCGACTTCTCGATTCTGATGTTCATGATCCTGCTGGGCATGGTCGTTATGCTCATGCAGGAGTCCGGCGGCACCCGCGCTTATGGTGAGTGGGCGGCGAAAAAGCTCAAGAGCAAGCGCGCCACGCTCGTGGCGACCTCGCTGCTGGGTGCGCTGATTTTTGTAGACGACTACTTCAACTGCCTGACCGTCGGCTCCGTCATGCGCCCGGTTACCGACAAGTACAAGGTTTCCCGCGCCAAGTTGGCTTACCTCATCGACGCCACGGCGGCCCCGGTCTGCATCATTGCGCCGATCTCGTCCTGGGCGGCGGCGGTCAACTCCTACGTCCCGGCGGGCAGCTCGATGTCCGGCTTTGAGATGTTCGTCCGCACGATCCCGTTCAACCTGTACGCGATGCTGACGCTCTACATGGTGTTCTTTACCTCGCTGCTGGGCTTCGACTTCGGCCTGATGAAAAAGCACGAGCGCAACGCCGCCCACGGTGACCTGTTTACCTCGGGCGGGGAGGCATTCCAAAACCAGGAAATTAAGGACCCCACCGAGGGCGGTAAATTCGCCAAGGGCAAGGTCATTGACCTGATTGCACCGATGATCGTCATGATCTTTACGGCCATCGCCACGATGATCTGGACCGGCTACCTGAACGGCGGCACGAACCTTGTCGAGGACTTTGCCAACTGCTCCTCGTCGGAGTCGCTTGTCTTTGCGGGTCTTGTCACGGTGGGCTTCCTGCTGCTGTTCTACCTGCCGCGCCGCGTTATTGGCTTTAAGGACTTCATGAACTCCGTGCCCGAGGGCGGCAAGCTGATGATGCCGCCCATCCTGATTCTGGTGCTGGCCTGGACGCTGAAGGGCATGACCGATGCGCTGGGCATCGGCGACTTTGTGCGCCAGGCCGTCAGCCTGAATGAGGGTCTCATGCGCTTTGTGCCGCTGCTGATCTTCTGCATTGCGATTTTTATTGCGTTCTCCTCCGGCACCAGCTGGGGCACGTTTGCGATTTTGGTCCCCATCGTCGTCAATATGTTCTCCGAGACGGATCCCACCATGATGATCGTAGCGGTATCCGCGGTGCTGGCGGGTGCGGTCTGCGGCGACCATATTTCGCCGATCTCGGATACGACCATCATGTCCAGCTCCGGTGCACAGTCGAACCACATCAACCACGTGCAGACCCAGATGCAGTACGCCATGGTCGTCGTGGCAGCCTGTGTGCCCGGCTACCTGATCGCGGGCTTTACCGAAAACTGGCTCATCACGCTGGTGTCGTCGCTTGCCATTCTGACCGCAGCCCTGCTGTATCTGCGCAGGCGCAGTCTGGCCGAGGACGCCAGGGCATAAAGAAAAAGCAGTGCTTTCCAAGCGGAAGGCACTGCTATTTTTGTAGGGGCGACCATTGGTCGCCCGCAGCCGTTTGCGGCGGCGAAAAGCCCCGCGGGTCGTCGAGGACGCCGACCCCTACACCGTAGGGACAAATTCCGTATCCGCCCGGCCCAAAGCCTTTACTTCAGCGTACCGTCCAGAATCTGCTGGTAATACCACGGCTTCTCGGCGTGGAATACCCGCCCGGCGAGATGCGCAAACCGCGGGTCGCTGATTTGCGCAGGAAAGCGCAGCTCCCACGCGCAGAGCGCCTGATACTTGAACCGCAGCTCGCGGTTGGCGGCGTTGTTGCCGTACTTGGAATCACCCAGAATCGGGCAGCCGATGTGTGCTAAATGCGCGCGGATCTGATGGGTGCGCCCGGTCACAAGCTCGACCTCCAACAGGGCCAGCCGTCCGCTGACAGCCAGCGTTTCATACCCGGTGATGACCTCCTTCGCGCCGCCCGCCGTCGTGTCGGTGATGCGCACAATGCCGCGCTCGGCGTCCTTCAAAAGGTAGTCGCGCAGCAGGGCGGCGGGCGGGTTCGGGCGGCCAAACGTCACGCAGAGGTAGCGCTTTTCAATGTCGCGCGCCTTAATGGCGGCGGTCAAAAACGCCTCCGCCGCACTGTTCTTCGCCAGCAGCACCAGCCCGCTTGTACCGGTGTCCAGCCGGTGGCAGAGCACGGCGTGGGCAGCCTTGCCCTCGGCGGTCAGCTTCGTTTGCACACGGCGGAGCAGCGTGTCACTGTCCGGGCCGTCCACAGCGATGCCTGCAGGCTTGCTGGCAATGATGATGTCGTCGTCCTCATACACAAACACGGCGGCGGGGGTGGGGCGGTTCTCCAGCTGGTCGTCGTTCAGGAACAGCTTGATAATATCGCCGTTCTGCACGCGGGTGGAGAGCGGCTGCTTCTTGCCGTTCGGCTTGATCTTGTTCTCGCGCAGGGCCTTGTTCAGCCGCCCCATGCCCAAAGCGGGGAACTGGTCCATCAGGTACTTGTCCAGCCGCACGGGCAGCAGGCTTTTTACATGCAGTTCTTTCATTTTGTCGTCAACTCCTGATCCCACAAAACCGTGGCATCCTCAATATCCAAGGTGACCATCAGCCAACCGGCGTCGTGGTCATCGACCTTCAAAATCGGGTACTCCTGCCCGCCCGCGCAAAGCAGTGACGCACCGTCCAGCTTAGTGCGCGCAAACGGGGAATCCTTAAAGCAGACCGTCTGCTTTGTTTCATCCAGCACGCCGCGGCTCCACAGCGCGTCGGTGTAGTCGGCCAGGCGCAGGGGATAGTCCTCATCGTAGGGCGTACACAGAGCGTCAAATGTTTGTCCCTGCAGCCCCGGCGCAATGACATACCAGCTGGCGCTGCCGTCGGCGCTCGTCACGCGCCCGCACCAGGCCAGCGCCTTGACCGGTTCCACGGCCTGCAAAAAGGCACCCTCGTCCTCGAACAGGTAGAGCGTGTCACTCTGCGGCGTGCCCGCGTCCAGAGCGTCCAGCGCGGTCTGGCGCTCGGCGGCAAGAGCAGTTTCGTCGTAGCGGGCGGCGAACGGATCGTTCGTCGTCATGCCGTTGTCGGCGGCCCAAAGTGCTAAGTGCAAGCTGTCGGCCTGCATGCCCTGCACGGATTCGATGTGGCGGTATTGTGCCGCGCTCTGCCAGAAATCGCTGTCCAGCTCGGACGGGAACGCGTCCGTGACCTGCGCGGCCTGCATGGCATCGTGCCGCTGGCAAAGCGCCGGGCTTACATCCCACAGCTGCACGGCGGCAAACAGTGCGACCCAGACGGCCCCGCGGGGCAGACGCGCCAGCCCTGCGAACGCTGCCAGCGTCAGCAGGTAGTAGACGGGCCAGAACAGCCGCCCGCCGGAGCGAAAGACCGAGAACAGCTTAATAAAAGAAGCGGGCAGCGGCAGCGTGGCGAGCGTCACGCCGTTGGCAGTGATGACGTTGCTGACGGCAAACGCGGTCAGCACAGCGCAGACCGCGCACAGCGCCCAGTGACGGCGCACAGCGCCCAGGATATGCCGCCGTGCTGACACGACCACGACAGGCAGTGCAGCCAGCACGCCCAGCCCCAGATAGGCAAAGGCGTCATAGTTGCCGCCGACCTGATTCTGTGCGGGCAGCAGGCGGCTGTACAAAACGCCGTTCACACCTGCCGGGTTCCACAGCGCGTTCAGGTTCATGGCAAAATAGCCGTACAGCGCCTGCCCGCCGCTGGTGGCTGTGCCGTAAAGCAGCCCCAGCACCCAGCCCAGCGCCGCGGTGCAGAGCATGTTGCCGCCCAAAAACAGCGCGGGTCGCAGCCATTGCCGCTGCTTTACGGCGTACTCAAGCAAAAGCGCCAGTGTGACAGCGTAGGTCATGGGCAGAAAATACGGGTGGATACCGACGGCCAGAATGTTGATGACAAACAATCCGCGCGACGCAAACCGGCTCTGTCGGCGGCAGACAAAATAACAGTACAGCGCCGCCAGCACAAGCCACTGCGCACCGAGCGAGGTGTGCCGGAACGCGCGCTCCAGTAAAATCGGGCTGGCCGCAAACACAAGCGAGCCCGCCAAAGGGGCGGCAAGCCCCTCAGCAAACAGCCCACACAGCAGCGCCGCAAAGCCGCCCTGCAAAGCAAAGCAGACAAGGGTAAACCAGCCGAAATACTGGAACGTCCCGCCCAGCGCTGCCGCCAGCGGGCGGCACAGCACAGCCAGCAGCGGGATAGAATCGGTGTACGCAACGCTGACGCCCTGCGGCGCGTTGACGGCCTGCGTCACGCCGAGCGGCCAGCCCGGCGCACTGCTTCGGTAGAACAGCCAGCCCGCGTAGTGCTGCTGGATGTCCTTTTCAATGTAGCCGCCGCGGCAGAAGGCGTCGTTGGCTACGTCCAGTGGTGCAAGGCCGTACACAAGCAAAAATACGGCAGCGCCGAGCAGCGCCCCCAGCCAGAACAGCCGGGCGCTGCGGGTAGATTTATGGTTCAGCATACCATGCCTCACAGGGTCCAATAGAAAAAGCCGAAACAACCGGTAAAGCTGTTTCGGCTCGGGTAAATGCCGCTGACCGGGATCGAACCGGTACGGTATCGCTACCGAGGGATTTTAAGTCCCTTGCGTCTGCCAGTTCCGCCACAGCGGCATAATATATGTATTGTAGCGCAAGAAGGCGGAAATGTCAATCTTCCTGCGGCGTCTTTTTGCCGTCTTTTTGCGGAACGGGTGCAAAAAGCGGATTCCCCGCCCGACGGCACAAAAAATTCACCTTCTGCCGCTTGTGCTTTTGCTTCGAATTTGTTATACTAATATGGTATGTTTGGATAGGTGCGCCCATTTGGGCGTTTATATAAGGAGAAATTCACTTGGAAAAACTGACCTACACCCATAACGCCGCCGCCGCCAAGGCGCTGGCGGCGTTCTATGAGACACCGCCGCTGGCGTATGTACGCAGCTACGGCTGCCAGCAGAACGTCAACGACGGCGAGAAGATCAAAGGCGTTTTGCAGGATGTCGGCTACGGCCTGTGCGACAATGTCGAACACGCCGACCTCATTCTGTTCAACACCTGCGCCGTGCGTGAGCACGCCGAGCAGCGCGTTTTCGGCAATGTCGGCGCGCTGAAAAAGCTCAAGGAGCAGAACCCGCGTCTGATGATCGGCGTCTGCGGCTGCATGGCCCAGCAGGAGCACATCGTCGAAAAGCTGCGCCAGAGCTACCCCTATGTGGACCTTGTCTTTGGCGTGGACGGCATTGACCGGCTGCCCGCCATGCTGGCCGAGCGCATCCGCAAAGGCAAGCGCTATCTGGAAAAGCCCGCCGAGCGCAACGCCGTGGTCGAGGAACTGCCCATCCGCCGCGATTCCGGCTTCCGCGCGTGGCTGCCCATCATGTACGGGTGCGACAACTTCTGCACCTACTGCATCGTGCCCTACGTCCGCGGGCGGGAGCGCAGCCGCGAGTCCGCCGCAATTCTGGCGGAGTTCAGGCAGCTTGTCGAGCAGGGCTATAAGGAGATCACCCTCCTGGGCCAGAACGTCAACAGCTACGGCAAGGGGCTGGAACATCCCATCGACTTTGCCGACCTTTTGAACCTGCTGTGCGAAGTCCCCGGCGACTACCAGATCCGCTTTATGACGAGCCACCCGAAGGACGCCAGCCGCAAGCTCATCGACACGATTGCCGCGCAGGAGCATCTGTGCAAGCATATCCACCTGCCCGTGCAGTCCGGCTCGGACCGGCTGCTCAAGGAGATGAACCGCCACTACAACGTCGCGCAGTACATGGATCTGATCCGCTACGCCAAGGAAAAAATTCCCGGTGTGACCTTCTCCAGCGACATCATCGTCGGCTTCCCCGGCGAGACGGAGGAGGACTTTGCCGCAACGCTCGACCTCATCCGTGAGGTGGGCTATATGCAGCTGTTTACCTTCATCTATTCCAAGCGCGCCGGCACCCCGGCGGCCAAGCTGCCCGACCCAACGACCCACGCTGAGAAGGCCGCCCGCATGGACCGCCTGCTGAAAACGCAGGAGGAGTTCGCCTTTGCCGCCACCGCCGCCATGGCAGGCCGGACCGTCCGCGTGCTGGTCGAGGCTGCTGGCCGCAATGAGGGCACCGTCAACGGACGCCTCGACAACAATCTGGTCGTGGAGTTCAAGGCTCCTGAAAGTCTTATCGGCCAGTGGGCCGACGTCCACATCACCGGCTCGCGCGCCGCACTGCTTGTGGGCGAGCTTGCTGAATAAACCTATGGCAACACCGCATAATTCCCGCCTTACGGCTTAAGCACCGATCCGGCGGATCTCCGCGCCAAGAGCCGCCGCAAAGCGTCGGTTGCGCTCCGAAGCGCCTCGCTGCGGCTCGGTGTGCGGCACGGCATCTGCGTTGCCAAAATGCTCGATAATACACAAAGTATTATCTGCGCTTTTGGCTTAGCAGCTGCCGCACCTCGCTCGCCGTATCGGCACTTAGAATTATGCGGTATTGCCCTATACATTATATTTATAAGGAGAATTTTACAATGGATTGCATTGATCTTTTCAAGAAAGCCGCCGCTGCCCTGCAGACTGACCCCCGCTACCTGGAGCTGGACGCTGCCCGCCGTGAGAACGACATGGACGAGGAGCTGCAGAACATGATCGGTGAGTTCAACCTCGCCCGCCTCGACCTGAACAATGAGAGTGCCAAGGCCGAGACCGATGCCGCCCGCGTGGCCGAGCTGAACCAGCGCGTCAACGACCTGTACAGCCAGATCATGGCCAGTGAGGGCATGGTCCGCTACAACGCCGCCAAGGCCGAGTGCGAGGCAATGGTCAGCCACATTGACGCCATCATCAACACCGCTATGAACGGCGGCGACCCCATGACCGTGCAGGCCCCCACCGGCGGCTGCACCGGCAGCTGCTCCACCTGCGGCGGCTGCCACTAAAGATTGAGGCGCGGTAGGAAACTGTAGGGGCGAGCATTGCTCGCCCGTCACTTCCCGTTGCCGCCCATAGCCCGGGCAAACGGCCCGCGGGCGGGCAATGCCCGCCCCTACAAAGCAATGTATCAACCAGACAAAAACAGGAGTGTGAAACATGGCCGAGCAAGCAGTATCGCCCATGATGCAGCAGTATTTTGAAATCAAAAAACAGCATCCCAACGAGATTCTGTTCTACCGCGTCGGTGACTTCTATGAAATGTTCTACGACGACGCGCTGACGGCTTCGCGGGAGTTGGAGCTGACGCTGACCGGCAAAAACTGCGGCAAGGAAGAACGCGCCCCTATGTGCGGCGTGCCGTTCCACTCCTACGAGACTTACATGGCGCGCCTGGTCGCCAAGGGCTACAAGGTCGCCATCTGTGAGCAGATGGAGGACCCTGCCCTCGCCAAGGGTCTTGTCAAGCGCGACATCATCCGCGTTGTCACGCCCGGCACGGTCATTGAAAGCAGTATGCTGTCCGAGGATAAAAACAACTATCTGGCGAGCATTTACTGCAAGCGCACCCGCGGCCGCTGGCGTGCGGGCGTCTGCTTTGCGGACGTTTCCACCGGCGAGGCCTACGCCACCGAGCTGAACGCTGAAAAAATCGGCGGAGCCATCATCACCGAGCTGTGCCGCTATATGCCCAGCGAGATTTTGATCTGCCCGCCGATGCTTGACTTTAAAGATGTCACGACCTACATCAAGCAGCACACGAACGCCCTGGTCGAGCTGCGCGAGGATGCCTGCTTTAAGGACGGCGTCATGGAGCAGACCATGGCCGACCAGTTCGGCGCCGACTGGCGCACGACCCTCGGCTATGAGAAGGACGCGCTTGTCCCGTATGCTGTGGCGGCGCTTCTCAACTACCTGCACGAGACCCAAAAGCACGGCGTTGAGCGCATCAAGACCGTGCAGAACTACGCCGACGCACAGTATATGCGCCTGTCGCCTGTGACCCGCGCAAATCTGGAACTGACCGAGACGATGCGCGGGCGCGAGAAGCGCGGCACGCTGCTCTGGGTGCTCGACAAGACCGAAACCTCGATGGGCAAGCGTCTGCTGCGCTCCTGGATCGAGCAGCCCCTTGTGGACGCCGACGCCATTAACGCGCGGCTCTGTGCGGTGCAGGCGCTCTATTCTGCCAGCATTGCCCGCGCCGATTTGAAAGAAGCCCTCGGCCATGTCTTTGACATTGAGCGGCTGACGACCCGCATTCTCTACGGCTCCGCCACCCCGCGCGAGGTCAAGGCACTGGGGGATACCTGCGCCATGCTGCCCCAGGTTAAGGCCCAGGCTGCGGCCTGCGGTGCGCCGCTGCTGACGCAGCTGGCTGACCAGATCGACCTGCTCGAGGATGTTTTGCAGAACATCCAGACCGCCCTTGTGGATGACCCGCCCGCCAACATGAAGGACGGCGGCGCTATCCGCGCGGGCTTCAACAGCGAGGTCGATGAGCTGCGCGACATCATGCACGGCGGCAAGGGGTATCTGTCAAACCTTGAGGCCCGCTACCGCGAGGAGACCGGCATCCCCAAGCTGAAGATCGGCTTCAACAAGGTGTTCGGCTACTATATCGAGGTCAGCCGCTCCTACACCGACTCGGTGCCCGATACCTTCACCCGCAAGCAGACACTGACGACGGGTGAGCGCTACATCACGCCCGAGCTGAAGGAGCTGGAAAATAAGATCCTCGGCGCAAACGAGCGTCTGCTGGTTCTGGAACACCAGCTGTTTGCCGACCTGCTTTCGTCAATCTCCGCCGAGGTCGTCCGCATTCAGCGCACGGCATCGGCTGTGGCCCAGCTCGATGTGCTGGCAGGCTTTGCCGAGGCGGCGCTGCAAAACAACTACGTCATGCCAAACGTGGATGAGAGCGGCGTTATGGAGATCAAGGAGGGCCGCCACCCGGTCATTGAACAGATGCTCAAGGGCAGTCTGTTTGTGCCCAACGATACGATGCTCGACGAGGACGAGAACCGGATGCTGCTCATCACCGGCCCGAACATGGCCGGTAAATCTACGTACATGCGCCAGAATGCGCTGATTGCCCTGATGGCGCAGATCGGCAGCTTTGTGCCTGCCGCCGCGGCGCATATCGGCGTGGTGGATGCCATCTTCACCCGCGTCGGCGCGTCGGATGACCTCGCCGCCGGGCAGTCGACCTTCATGGTCGAGATGACCGAGGTTGCGGAGATTCTGAAAAACGCGACGAAGGACAGCTTAGTGATTCTGGATGAAATTGGCCGCGGCACTTCGACGTTTGACGGCATGAGCATTGCGCGCAGTGTGGTAGAATTTATCTGCGAGAACATCGGCTGCAAGACGCTGTTCGCCACGCACTACCACGAGCTGACGAGCATGGAGCAGGATATTCACGGCGTCAAAAACTATAATATCGCCGTCAAAAAGCGCGGCGAGGATATCACGTTTTTGCGCCGCATTGTGGCAGGCCCCGCCGACGACAGCTACGGCATCGAGGTCGCGAAGCTCGCGGGTCTGCCCGGCAGCGTGACAAAGCGCGCCCACGCTGTGCTGCGCCAGCTGGAGGCCAGCGCACCGGGACGCAATAACACGATGCAGCTCGATTTTGACACCGTCGAGGCTTATAACAACCCCAGCGTACCCAGCGAGGTCGTCGAAAAACTCCACAATGTAGACATTGAGACACTGACCCCGCTGGAGGCGCTGAACTTCCTGTACGAGCTGAAAAATACACTGGACAAAGACTAAAGGCAGGTGAAAACCATGGCGGAAATTCGTGTACTGGACAAGCATACCGCAGAGCTGATCGCGGCGGGCGAGGTCGTCGAACGGCCCGCCTCCGTAGCGAAGGAGCTGCTGGAAAATGCCATCGACGCAGGCGCGACGCAGATCACGCTGTCGGCGGTGCGCGGCGGCATTCAGCAGCTGCAAATCGTAGATAACGGTTCAGGCATAGAAGCGGAATATATCGATAAAGCGTTTATCCGCCATGCCACCAGCAAGATCGCGACGGCGGAGGACCTCGGGCACATCCATACCTTGGGCTTCCGCGGCGAGGCACTTGCCTCCATTGCCAGCGTTGCCCGCGTCGAGGTGCTGACCCGCACAGAGGCCGACGAGTACGCCTGCTGCTACCGCATCGAAGGCGGCGAGGAGCGTGGGATGGAGCCCGGCGCACGCCCCGTCGGCACGACCATCACGGTCAGTGACCTGTTTTACAACACGCCCGCCCGCATGAAGTTTTTGAAAAAGGACGCCAGCGAGGGCACGTTTGTGGCTGAGACGGTCCTGCACGCGGCGCTGTCCCACCCGGAGATCAGCTTCCGCTATCTGCGCGACGGCAAGCAGCAGTATGTGACCCCCGGCGACGGCGACCTGCGCAGTGCGGTCTACGCGGTCCTGGGCCGTGAATTTGCCCGCGACCTGCTGCCCGTGGACGGCGGCAGCGAGCTGTACCATGTGACCGGCCTGGTCACGCCGCCGCGTGCCTGCCGCGCCAGCCGCGGTGCGCAGCATTTCTTTGTTAATGGCCGCTACGTCAAAAACCGCACAATGATGGCGGCGCTTGAAAACGCCTACAAGGGCACGATGATGCAGGGCAAGTTCCCGGGCGCGGTGCTCATGCTGGAGCTGCCGCCCGACATGGTCGATGTCAACGTCCACCCGGCGAAAACCGAAATTCGCTTTGCGAAAGAGAGTGACGTCTTTGACGCTGTCTACCGCGCCGTGCGCGCCGCGCTGGCAACGCCCGGCAGCGGCGAGTGCCGCTTTGAGATGGGCCACACCGCGCCCGAAGAAAAGCCCGGGCAGACCGTGCTGCAGCCCGCCGCCCCGGCACCTGCCGCGCGGCCCGCTGCAGCCCAGCCGAAAAAGGGCGGCTTCACGACGCTGTCCGCGGCAGAATACCGCGCTTTGAACGGTCTGACCGCGCCCGTGCCTGCGCGCCCGCTGCCGACGGCGCAGGGCGTTCAGAATGCACAGGGCACACAGCCTGTCCCGGGCGTGCTGGAGGCACAGTCCCCGAAGCCCGCCTACACGGCGGGGCCCGCACCGAGACCGCTGACCCCGGTCACGCCGGTGACGGCAGTTGAAACGCCCGCGTCGGAGCCCGTAACGATTCCCGCCCCGCAGCCGATGCCCCACGCCGTCAGCGATGACACGGTGCTGGACATCCTGCCGGAGCTGCCCGACGAGGCCCCCGCAGCAGACCCCGAGACGGATTACGTTCGGAATGACCCGCATGCTTTAAGCGCCCTGCCCGACATGGTCAGCACACGTCCCGAGCAGACGACGCTGACCCCGCCGCCTGCAAGCGAGCCGCTGCGCCTTGTCGGCGAGGTGTTCAAGACCTATATCATCACCGAGCGCGGCAGTGAGCTTTGCCTTATCGACAAGCACGCTGCGCATGAGCGCATTCTGTTTGAGCAGCTGGCCAGGGACTACGGCAGCGTGCCGTCCCAGATGCTGCTCGTCCCCGTGCAGGTCAATCTGACCGCCGCGGAAAAACAGGCCGTTTTGCAGAACCTTGACCTTCTGACCGATGCCGGCATCGAGGCCGAGGACTTCGGCGGCTCGACTGTTGTCGTGCGCGCCGTGCCCGCGGACGTGCCGGTGGACGATGTAGAGGATATGATCGTGGAGCTGGCGGCAAAGCTCGCCGACGGCGGACGCGACGCCCTGCGTGAAAAGACTGAGTGGGTGCTGCATTCCATCGCCTGCCGCGCGGCCATCAAAGCGGGGGACCGCACGAACGCCGCCGAGATGCTCGCGCTGGCCCAGCGCATCATGGACGGCACGGTCCCGCCGTTCTGCCCGCACGGGCGGCCCTGCGTATTGAAAATCACCCGGAAGGAGCTGGAAAAGCAGTTTGGCCGACTTGTCTAAACCCCGCGTCGTCGCCGTCGGCGGGCCGACGGCCAGCGGCAAGACCGCACTTTCCGTTGCGTTGGCCAGAGCCTTTGACGGCGAGATCATCAACGCAGACTCAATGCAGATTTACAAAAATCTCGACGTAGGCACGGCGAAGCCGAGCGCGGAGGAGCGGCAGGGAATACCGCATTATCTTTTGGACTTTCTGCCGCCGGAGATCCCCTACAGCGTGGCGGACTTCACCGCCGCCGCCGATCCGCTGATACGGGACATCACGGCCCGTGGCAGGCTGCCCCTCGTCGTGGGCGGCACGGGGCTGTATATCACCAGTCTTTTGAGTGGTATGGCGTTTGCCCCGGAAAAGACCGACCCCGCCATCCGCGCCCGATTACAGGCGCGGGCGGACACCGAGGGCGGCGCGGCACTTTACGCCGAGCTGCAAAGGATCGACCCCGACTACGCCGCTCAGGTCCACCCCAACAACCTGCCGCGCGTCATCCGCGCACTGGAGCTGTTTGAAGCCACAGGCCGCCGCATGAGCGACCAGCGCCGCGAGGCCAGGCCCGCCGAGGCACCCTACCATGCGCTCTGCCTCTGCCTGACCTGCCGGGACCGCGCAGTGCTGTACAGCCGCATTGATCGCCGCGTGGACGAAATGGTCGAAAACGGTGTGCTGGACGAAGCAAGGCAGGTCTACGACCACCGCGATGCCTACCGCACGGCGGCGCAGGCCATCGGCTACAAGGAATTCTTCCCGTACTTTGAAGGCACGGCCAATCTGACTGAATGCACCGAGCGTCTCAAGCAGGCAACGCGCAACTACGCCAAGCGCCAGCTGACCTGGTTCCGCCGCCAGAACGACGCGGTGTGGCTCTATCTGGATGAGGAGGATGTCACCGAGCGCGCCTGCACGCTGGTACGGGCCTTTTTGCACAACGAGGAATAACGGAAAGGAGGGTGCACCGTGAGCAACCGGCAGGACCGCCCGCTGGCAAAAAAACTTTTACACGCGCTGGGTCTGCTGGCACTGGCACTCTTCCTGCTGTATGTTGCCGTCCAGTTCGTGCTGATCTTCCATCGGTCCTACAAGACCGAGACTGCCATCCGCTACACGCTGGCCGAAAGCCTGAACCTGACCGGCGTTGTGGCATTTGACGCTGTGGATGTGCCGGGCAGCGGCAATCTCGGCTATCTTGTGCAGGATGGCGAGCGCGTGACGAACGGCACGGTGGTAGCCGAATGCTACACCGATGACACACAGGGCCTGCAGCGTGAGCGTCTGGACCGGCTCGAGCGCTCCATCACGCTGCTTACGAAGTCGCAGAATTCTGCCGGCAGTGAACTTTCGGTGCTGACAAACCAGACGAAACAGGCGTTGTACAACCTGCTGGATAAGCTGGACACTGCCCAGTATACCGGCATCTCCGATGCGCAGGACAGCTTTCTGCTGGCCCAGAACCGTCTGCAGATCAGCACCGGGCAGACGGCGGATTTCTCCCAGTCCATCGCAGCGCTGCAGACCGAGTATGACGGCATCAAGGCACAGCTCGACACGCTGCAGACCGTCACCGCCACAACGAACGGCTATTTCAGCCGCACGGAGGCCTCGCCCGCCATCCGGACGGACTGCCGGGCGCTGGCCGATGCCGACCCGGCTACGCTGCAAAAAATGCTGGCAGACGGCTTCCCGGCAGCGGATACAAACCGCGCCGGACAAATCGCGACGGGCTTCAGCTGGAAATTCTACGCGGTCTGCGATTTGGATACCGCCGCACGGTTCGACGGTCTGTCCACGGTGAAAATCAGCGTACCCGGCAAGCAGAACACCCCGCTTTCCGCCACGGTGGAGGAAATCACCGAGGACAAGGACAACGGCATTGCCAAGATCGTGCTGCAATGCCAGACCATCAGCGCCGAGGTCCTGGGCCTGGGCTGCGAGACCGTGCAGGTCGATTTAAAAACCTACGAGGGCATCCGTATCGACAAGGCGGCGCTGCATATCGTGAACGGCCAGCGCGGTGTCTATGTCAAGTACGGCAACCTGCAGCGCTTTTTGAAGATCACAACGCTGTATGAGAATGACAGCTACATTCTTGTCCCGGAGGACGGCAAGCTCGGCAGTGCAAATGAGGTGCGCCTCTATGATGAGATCATCGTACAGGGCACAAATTTGGAGGATGGCAAACTATTGTAACGAAAATACGCCGTTTGTATTGACAAGACTGCCAAAAAAGAAGATAATATTTAATGTATATCGCTGTAATGACGCGCTGACGTAAACGGCGCTTTCTAATCAAAGGAGTTTTACGACCATGTCCATGCTTGACAGTTTGAGAAGCAAGCTCGGTATCGACCCCGATGCAGATTCCTATGTAGATGACACTGAAGAGAATGTTTTCCCCGGCGGGCAGGGGGCTGCAGCTGCGCAGGAGTATACCCAGCAGCAGGAGATCAAACAGCACAGCAATAAGGTCGTGAACATCAACGCGACGACCCAGCTGCAGGTCGTTCTGGTCAAACCGGAACGCTTTGACGATGCGTCCAGCATTGCGGACCAGCTCAACGCCAAGCATACTGTGGTGCTGAATCTGGAGTCTGCCAGCAAAGAGGTCTCCCGCCGTCTGATCGACTTCCTGTCCGGTGTAGCGTACGCCAACAACGGCCAGATCAAGCGCGTGGCGACCAGCACCTTCATTATTACGCCGTACAACGTTGATATTATGGGTGACCTGCTCGACGAGCTGGAAAACAATGGCGTCTTCTTCTGATACCGCCAATGCGGTGCGCGGCTTTGTGCCGCCGCAGAATGACGACGAGCGCCGCCTGATGCGCCGTGTCGAGGAGCTGTGCCGCGTTGCGGTAAGCCGCGGCATCCCGCGTTATACGGGCTTTCTCTCGGATCGGGAGCAGAGCCTGGCGCAGGCCGCCTGCAACAAGGCCGGGTGCAGCTGCATCCGCTTTTGGGGCGGCTTTGACGCGGCAGAACGCCGGGTGCTCTGTATTGAGCCGCCCGACGCCTGGCAGGAAGAACCGCTGGCCTACCTGCAATGCACCGCTTACGGGGATAAGCTGCCGACCCACCGGGATTATCTCGGCGCGATTCTGGGCCTTGGCCTTGAGCGCAGCTGCGTGGGGGACCTGCTGGCAGACCCCGAGCGTGAGGACACATTTTACGCGGTGATCCTCGCCGACAAACAGGAATTTATAAACGCGGAGCTGACCGGCGCAGGGCACTGCACCGTGCATACTGCGTGCATCGACGCACTGCCCGCCTGTCTGGCCGAAAGCCGCGAGCGCACCCTGCAGGAGGCTACCGTGCCGTCCCTGCGTGCGGACGCGGTGCTGGCAGCCATGCTGCACACCTCCCGCACCCGCGCGGCAGAATATATCGCCGCGGGCCGTGTGGAGATCAACCACCTGCCGTTGAAGGCCGCCCACGAGACCGCCTACGCCGCGGATATTTTCACAGTGCGCGGCGTGGGGCGCTTCAAGCTGGCGGCCATCGGCGGCAAAAGCCGCAAGGATCGTCTGTTCATATCCTTTTACCAATATTGAGCGCAGGATCGCCCGCAGCGCTGCGGGCAGGGAATAACGGGGCCGTGTGCCCCGCATACAGGAGGAAAGCCGTCATGATCTCTTCCGAGGATGTCCGCCACGTCACATTTGACAAAGCGTTCCAGGGCTATCGCCGTGAGGATGTGGATGATTATCTCAAGCAGGTCGCCCAGGCAATGGACGACCTGGCTGCCCAGAATGATGATTTGCAGAAAAAGCTCGTCATGCTGGCCCAGCGCATTGAAAAATACCGAACGATGGAAAACTCCCTGAGTACATCGATGATCAACGCTCAGCGCATGGGGGACAGTATTATCCGCGAGTCCAAGCAGAAAGCGGCGGAGATCATCCGCTCGGCCAACATCAAGGCGGAGGACCGCGAGCAGCGCGCCCGCGATGACGTCGAGCTGGCCAAGCAGGAGATTGTCACGCTCAAGGGTGAGGCAGACAGCTTCAAGCGTTCGCTGATCGAGATGTACCGCAAGCATATCAACCTTATCAATAAACTGCCCGATTATACCAGACGGCCCGAGGATGAACCCGTTCCGCCGCCGTCCCCGGCCCCGGAGCAGGCCGCTGCCCCTGCGGCAGAGCCGCAGCCCGCTGTGCAGGCTCCGGTCTACACGGCCCCCGCAGCCCAGCCTGTGCCGGAGCCGGCCCCGGTACAGCAGGCAGCCCAGATGCCTGCCATGCAGGAGACGGCCTACTATGAGCCGCCCACAGCCCAGCCCGTGCCGGAGCCGACGGAAAGTGCCCGGGCTCAGGGCGAAAAGGTAGACACGGTGGAATTTGCCATCGCGCCGCATCCGGAGGAGCCGGAGGAAGCCGAGCCCGCCCCGATCCCCGTGGAGGAACCCGCCATCGACGAGACGCGGTTCCAGGATGTCTCCGGCCTGTATGACGAGCCGGAGGCCAAGCCTGCCCGCCGCCGCAAGGCCGGTACGACCAGGCGCACGACCCGCAAAAAGGCAAGTGACGAACCGCAGGAGGAGCTGAATTCCCCGGCGTTCGATAACTTTGAAGGCGTTGACTTTGACAGCTGACGCCCGATGTGATATAACTAAAGAATCCAATAAATAGAGGAGAGTAGGAAACTTTGGCGCAGAACTACAACGACACCATCCATAAGATGCAGACCCCGTTTGAAATGCGGGCCGGTCTGCCGAAGAAGGAACCCAAAATGCTCGAGGACTGGGAGCAGAACCATGTCTATGAGCAGATGATTAAGAACAACGAGGGCAAGCCGCAGTACATCCTGCACGACGGCCCTCCGTATGCCAACGGCAATATCCACATGGGTACGGCCCTGAACAAGATCATCAAGGACATCATCATCCGCTATAAGAACATGTCCGGCTTCCAGGCACCCTACGTGCCCGGCTATGACACCCACGGCCTGCCCATCGAGCTGAAGGCGCTGAGCTCCCTCGGCGACAAGAAGGCCGGTGTCTCCAAGCTGGAGCTGCGCCAGATCTGCAAAGAGTTTGCCACCGAGCACATCGGCGTCATGAACGAGCAGTTCAAGCGTCTGGGTGTGCAGGGCGACTTTGAGAACCCCTACCTGACCCTGCGCCCCGAGTTTGAGGCCCGCCAGGTCGAGATCTTCGGCGAGATGGCCAAGAAGGGCTACATCTACAAGGGCATGAAGGCCGTGTACTGGTGCCCCGAGGACCGCACCGCCCTGGCCGAGGCTGAGATCGAGTACGCCGAGGACGAGTGCGATTCCATCTATGTCCGCTTCAAGCTGACCGACGACCCCAACGGCGTGCTGGCCAAGCATAACATCCCGCTGGACAAGGCATGGATCGTCATCTGGACGACCACCACCTGGACGCTGCCCGCCAACGTCGCGACCTGCCTGAACCCCAATCTGGAATATGCCTTCGTCAAGATCGGTGACGCCTACCACATCATGGCCCGCGAGCTCGTTGAGTCCACGATGAAGGGCTGCCATATCGACGAGTACGAGGTCCTGCCCGAGACTGTTCTCGGCAGTGAGCTCGAGCTCATGCAGTATCAGCATCCGTTCCTTGACCGCAAGGGTCTGGTCATTCTGGGTGACCACGTCACGCTGGAAGGCGGCACGGGCTGCGTCCACACCGCTCCCGGCCATGGTGTTGAGGACTTTGAGGTCTGCGTCAATCACTATCCGCAGGTTCCCGTTGTCGTTCCCGTGGACGACGCGGGCCGCCTGACCGCCGAGGCGGGCGAGAAGTTTGCCGGTCTCAAGGTCTGGGACGCCAACAAGGTCATTCTGGAGCACATCAAGGAGAGCGGCCATCTGATGGGTGTGCAGCACATCACCCACCAGTACCCGCATTGCTGGCGCTGCCATCATCCCATCATCTTCCGTGCTACCGAGCAGTGGTTCTGCTCCATCGACGCCTTCAAGGAGGACGTCTACAAGGCCATTGACAGCGTGCACTGGCAGCCGGCGTGGGGCCATGACCGCATGGCCGGTATGGTCCGTGACCGCAGTGACTGGTGCATCAGCCGCCAGCGCGTCTGGGGCGTGCCCATCCCGGTATTCTACTGCAAGAAGTGCGGCAAGTACCATATCACCGATGTCTCCATCAAGGCTGTGTCCGACCTGTTCCGCAAGGAGGGCAGCGACGCCTGGTACAAGTACGATGCCAACGACATCCTGCCCAAGACCGAGGTCTGCGAGTGCGGTGCCTCCGACTGGGAGAAGGACCCCGACATCATGGACGTCTGGTTCGACTCCGGCTCCACCTGGAGCGCTGTCTGCCGTGAGCGCCCCGAGCTGCGCTGGCCCGTTGACATGTATATGGAGGGTGCCGACCAGTTCCGCGGCTGGTTCCAGTCCAGTCTGCTGACCAGCGTCGCCACCCAGGGTGTGGCCCCGTACCGCGAGGTCCTGTGCCACGGCTGGGTCGTCGATGCCCAAGGCAAGCAGATGCACAAGTCCGCCGGCAACGGCATGGAGCCCAGTGAGATCATCCGCGACTACGGTGCTGACATCATCCGTCTGTGGGTCGCTTCCAGCGATTACACCGTCGACGTCCGCGCCGGTAAGGAAATTTTCCGCCAGCTGTCCGAGGCGTACCGCAAGATGCGCAACACGGCCCGCTTCATGCTGGGCAATATCAGCGACTTTGATCCCGCAAAGGATATGGTCGATAATGACCAGCTGTTCGAGATCGACCGCTGGGCGCTCGAGGCCTGCAACAAGCTGACCGCCACCATGCGCGATGCCTACGAGCACTACGACTTCAGCCGTGCCTACCACGCACTGTACAACTTCTGCGTCATTGATATGTCCAACTTCTACATGGACGTCATCAAGGATCGTCTGTACTGCGCAGATGACCACGCACGCCGCTGTGCCCAGACCGCGCTGTACCGCATCCTGATCGACTTCACCAAGCTGCTGGCACCCATCCTGTGCTTCACCAGCCAGGAGATCTGGAGCTACATCCCGAAGCTGGACGGCATGAAGGACTATGTTGTCTTTGAGCAGATGCCCGAGGCCAAGGCTGCCGCCGATGAGGCGTTTGAAGCCAAGTGGGACCGCATCATGGCCATCCGCGACGACGTCAAAAAGGTGCTGGAGCAGGCCCGTGCCGATAAGGTCATCGGCTCTGCGCTGGAGGCCGGTCTGACGCTGTACTGCAGCAAGGAGGTCTACGACTTCTTGAACGCCATCCCGATGGATGAGCTGGCTGACCTGTTCATCGTTTCCCACGTTGACCTTGTCGAGGGTGAGGGCGGCGTCAAGGGCCTGGTCGAGGGTCTCGGCGTCAGCGCTGCCCATGCGGCTGGCAACAAGTGCCTGCGCTGCTGGAAGTACGAGACCACCGTCGGTGAGGACGGCCTCTGCCCGCGCTGCGCTAAGGTCTTGAAGCAGTAAATTTACTCTACCGTCAGCGGTGCTTATACGTTTAAGCACCGCTGATTTTTTCGGATAAGGTGTTGTATGATTTCTGGTTTGTTATCGCTGGCAGGAGCGGCCATTCTGGTCGTCATTGACCAGCTCATCAAGCACTGGGCCACGGCGGCGCTGCTGCCGGTGGGCAGCATGGACGTGCTGCCCGGCGTTGTGGAGCTGCGCTACTGCCTGAATGACGGCATGGCGTTTTCGATGCTGGCCGGTAAGCAGGGACTGCTCATCGGCATGACGTCGGTCATGCTGCTGGCTGTCCTTATCATGCTGTTCGTGCGCAAAATGCCGCTGACAGAGCGCGCAGCCTGGACGCTGGTACTGGGCGGCGGCGTGGGCAACCTCATTGACCGCGTGCTCAACGGTGTGGTCGTGGACTACATCAACGTGCTGTTCATGCGGTTTGCCATCTTCAATTTTGCGGACATCTGCGTCTGTGTCGGCGTCGGCCTGCTGATGCTCGCCGTGCTGCTGGACTCTTTCAAAAAGGATAAGACCGCAGAGCCAAAGGCGGACGAAGATGGAGCGGCTTGAGCTTACCGCAGCCCCCGGCGACAGCGGACGCCTGGACGCCTGGCTGACCGGGCAGTGCCCGACGCTGTCCCGCAGTGCGCTGCAAAATCTGATCGGGCAGGGGCTTGTGACATGCGGCGGCGCGCCCGTCAACAAAAAGGATAAGGTGGCGCCCGGCAAAGTCTACGCCATCGACCTGCCTGACCCGCAGCCCATCGAGGCCCGGCCCCAGAACATCCCGCTGGACATTGTGTACGAGGACGACGACCTGCTCGTTGTCAACAAGCCTAAGGGCATGGTCGTGCACCCGGCCCCCGGCAACCCGGACGGCACGCTCGTCAACGCGCTGCTTTACCACTGCGCGGGGCAGCTGTCGGGCATCGGCGGGGCCATCCGCCCGGGCATCGTCCACCGCATTGACAAGGACACGAGCGGCCTTCTCGTCGTTGCCAAAAACGATGCCGCCCATCAGGCGCTCAGCGCCCAGATGAGCGTACACAGCATCCACCGCGTCTACCATGCCGTGGTGTACGGTAACCTCAAGGAGGACGAGGGCTTTGTGGAAAAGTGGCTCGGACGCGACCCGCGGGACCGCAAGAAAATGGCCGTCCTGGCCGAGAACGCGGCGGGGGCCAAGTATGCCTACACGGGCTGGCAGGTGCTGGAACGCTGCGGCAATTTCACTTACATTGCGTGCAAATTAAAGACCGGGCGCACCCATCAGATTCGTGTACACATGGCCTCGACGGGGCATCCGTTGGCAGGGGATGCTGTGTACGGCCCCAAAAACTGCATCAAATCGCTGAATGGCCAGTGCCTGCACGCCAAGGAGCTGGGCTTTGTCCACCCGCGGACAGGGGAGTGGATGCAGTTTGATTCGCCCCTGCCGCCCTATTTTACAGAGTTTCTGACACGGTTAAGAAAGGAACATCGCGCATGAAACCACCCCTAAGCGATACCCTTGTGATCTGTGATATGGATAATACGCTGCTGACGGCCAAGGAGGGCATCCCCGCCTGCAACCGCGCGGTCATCCAGCTGTACACCGGCATGGGGGGGCTTTTCACGGTGGCAACGGGCCGCCCGCCGGAGTCCATCCGCGCGGCGCTGGGGGACATCCGCCTGTCGCTGCCGGCCATCTCCTGCAACGGGGCGCTGCTGTATGATTTCTCCGCCGAGTCGGTGCTGCACCGCTCGACGCTGAACCGCGAGCAGGCGACGACGGCCATCCTTGACATCCTGAACAAGTTCCCGCATATAGGCGTGGAGGTCATGGCCGGAAACGGCGAGATGTTCGTCATCCATGCCAATGAGGTGACCCACGCCCATCAGGTGGACGAGCACCTCGGCAGCATTGCCTGCCCGGTGGAGAGCGTGCCCGACGGCTGGGTCAAGGTCGTCTTTGCCTCCGACCCGGAGAGCATCCGCAAACTGGGCCAGTACGCCAAGACGCGGTACTACGGGCGGGAAAACTACTTCCTGGCCACGAACAGCATTTACTTAGAGATCATGCCCAGCGGCGTCAGCAAGGCCAGCGGTCTGCATGACCTGTGCGCCCTCATGAGCAAATCCATGAAGAACACCGTCGTTATCGGTGATTACTACAATGACCTGGAGATCATGCGGGAGGCCGGCTACGCCGTGGCTGTCGCCAACGCACCGGCAGAGGTCAAGGCTGCCGCCGACCATGTGACGACCTGCACCTGCGCCGAGGGCGCAGTGGGGGAGTATCTGTACAGCCTGATCGGCAGAGCCGAAGGACGTGAGGTTTGACGATGAAGGTCAGCGAATTGATGAACCCCAAGGGCGTACTGCTCTATGCAAAGATCGATAACTCTGCCGACGCGCTCGGCATTCTGGTCGAGCTGCAGGAGGGCATCGGCGTTATCACCAACGGCAATGCCTACTACAATGCGGTCAGCTACCGGGAAACGTTCGGCGGCACAACGGCCATCGGGGGCGGCATTGCGCTGCCCCACGCCTGCAACGCGGGCGTGTCCGCACCGGGCATCTCGGCGCTGCTGCTGCGCCGCGGTGTCGACTGGGGCGCACCGGACGGGGAACCCGTGGATCTTGTGTTCATGATCGCTGTTCCGCCGGGCAGTGAGAGCCTGCATCTGCAGATCCTGGCGCGGCTCGTAAACCTTCTGAGCCGCAGTGACCTTGTGGAAAGCCTGCGCACAGCCAGCAACCCCCACCGCTTTGTGGAGCTGATCGCCAAGGCGGAAAACGCCTGCTTTGCGGAATAAAACCGAAAGTTGTCCCAGCTTATTTGCAAGCTGGGGCTTTTTGCTTGCCTCCGCAGGGGCGCATTCTATATTCGCTCGCGCAGCCTGCGGTAACTACCGCGGGCGGATATGGGATCCGCCCCTGCGGGGCATCAATTTGGTCGTTCGTCAATATAACCAAAAAACACTGTAAATCGCATGACGCATTATACGTATTTGCGCTTGCTTTAAACCGGTGAAGTATGCTATACTTTAAAGCACTAAACCGGCTGCGCAGGAGGGACCCGCGTGAGGAGACGCGGGTGTACACCTGAAACAAAAAGGTTGCGCAGCAGGTACTATGGAGGAATAGACATGAAAAAAGCAGTTTCCCTTATGATGGCAGCCGCCATGACCATGGGTCTGGCCGCCTGCGGCTCTACCGCATCCACCGACACCGCCGCTTCTGCTGCGGACACCGCCTCCAGCACCGAGGCTGCTGCAAGCACTGCTGACAGCACCGCCGCTGCGGATGGCAAGGTCTATAACATCGGTATCTGCCAGCTTGTCCAGCATGAAGCGCTGGATGCCGCTACTCAGGGTTTCAAGGATGCTCTGGTCGAGAAGCTGGGCGAGGGCAGCGTCAAGTTCGACGAGCAGAACGCCTCCGGCGATTCCGCCAACTGCGCCACCATTGTGAATGGCTTTGTCTCCAACGGCGTTGACCTGATCCTGGCCAACGCCACCGCACCGCTGCAGGCCGCCGCACAGGCGACTGCCGACATCCCGGTGCTGGGAACCTCCATCACTGACTACGCCACCGCGCTGGACATCAGCGACTGGACCGGCACTGTCGGCAACAATATTTCCGGCACCTCTGACCTGGCTCCGCTGGACCAGCAGGCAGCCATGATCCAAGAGCTCTTCCCGGATGCCAAGAACGTCGGTCTGCTCTACTGCAGTGCAGAGCCGAACTCCGTCTACCAGTGCGACGTCATTGAAGGCTACCTGACCGAGGAGGGCTACACCGTTGCCCGCTATGCCTTCACCGATACGAACGACGTCACCTCCGTGGCCCAGACTGCCGCCGATAACTCCGACGTCATCTACATCCCCACTGACAACACCGCAGCCTCCAACACCGAGGCCATCGCAAACGTTGTCATCCCCGCCAAGGTCCCCGTTGTGGCCGGTGAGGAAGGCATCTGCTCCGGCTGCGGCGTTGCAACGCTCTCCATCAGCTATTACGACCTCGGCTACGCCACCGGTGAGATGGCTGCCAAGATCCTGGCGGACGGCGCGGACGTCTCTGCGATGCCCGTTGAGTTCGCTCCGAACGTGACCAAGAAGTACAACGCCGCCAACTGCGAGGCGCTGGGCATCACCCCGCCGTCCGACTATGTGGCTATCGGCTGATTGAACTGAACAGCGACTGAAAATCATCATAACAGCGAGGAAGGGGAGATTACTCTCTTTCCCCGCTGTTTTGGTGCTTTACGAAATGAGGATGTTTTTATGGATTTCCTGACCTCTTTGGTAAACTCCATGCCCGGCGCTGTGGCGCAGGGCCTCATCTGGGGCATCATGGCCATCGGCGTGTACATTACCTACCGCATTCTGGATGTGGCCGATCTGACCGTTGACGGCTCCCTCGGCACGGGCGGCGCGGTCTGCGTGGTGCTGGTGCTCAACGGCGTGCCTGTGGGCGTCGCCCTTGTGGCAGCCACGCTGGTCGGTATGCTGGCGGGCCTTGTCACGGGTCTGTTCCACACGGCCTGTGGCATCCCGGCAATTCTGGCCGGTATTTTGACCCAGCTGGCGCTGTATTCTGTCAACCTGCGCATCATGGGCACCGGCACGGGCGGCGGCAAGGCAAACCTGCCCATCAGTGTGGACAAGTACAGCCTGCTGGTCTCGGCCCGCTATGTCCGTGCGCTGGCGCTCAACAACCCGATCTTCGTACTGCTCGTCTTCTGCGCGGTCCTGATCGGCGTGCTGTACTGGTTCTTCGGCACGGAGCTTGGCTGCTCGCTGCGCGCTACCGGCGCAAACCAGCACATGGCCCGCGCCCAGGGCATCAACACGAACGTCACCATCGTGCTCGGCCTTATGGTTTCCAACGGCCTTGTGGCGCTGGCGGGCGGTCTGCTGTCCCAGTACCAGGGCTTCTCGGACATCAACATGGGCCGCGGCGCCATAGTCATCGGTCTGGCCGCCGTCATCATCGGTGAGGTCATCTTCGGCAAGATCTTCCGCAACTTTGCGCTCAAGCTGACCGCCGCTGTCATCGGTGCGATCATCTACTACATCGTTATGAACTTCGTGCTGCGCATGGGCCTGTCCACCGATGACCTCAAGCTGCTGACCGCGCTGGTCGTGGCCGTGTTCCTGACCATCCCGTACTGGAAGGGCAAATACTTCACCAAAGTACCCGTGAAAAAGGGAGGCAAGGACAATGCTTGAGATCAAGAATGTATACAAGACCTTCAATGCAGGAACCGTCAATGAGAAGGTCGCCTTGAAGGGACTGGATCTGACGCTGGAGGACGGCGACTTTGTCACGGTCATCGGCGGCAACGGCGCGGGCAAATCCACGATGCTGAACGCCGTCGCGGGCGTCTGGCCGGTGGATATGGGCAAAATCATTATTGACGGGAAGGATGTGACCCGCCTGTCCGAGCACCAGCGTGCCAAGTACATTGGCCGCGTGTTCCAGGACCCGATGATGGGCACCGCCGCGACGATGCAGATCGACGAGAACCTGGCCCTGGCGGCCCGCCGGGGTCTTGCCCGCACGCTCAAGATCGGCATCACGAAGAAGGAGCACGACGAATACTACGAGCTGCTCAAAACGCTGGATCTGGGGCTGGAAAACCGTATGACCAGTAAGGTCGGTCTGCTCTCCGGCGGTCAGCGCCAGGCTGTCACGCTGCTGATGGCGACCCTCAAAAAGCCCAAGCTCCTGCTGCTGGACGAGCACACCGCCGCCCTTGACCCCAAGACCGCGGCCAAGGTGCTGACGCTGTCCGAGAAGATCGTCGAGGAAAACCACCTGACCACCCTGATGATCACCCACAACATGAAGGATGCCATCAAGTACGGCAACCGCCTGATCATGATGTACGAGGGCCACGTCATCTACGATGTGCGCGGCGAGGAAAAGAAGAACCTGCAGGTCAGCGACCTGCTGCAGCGCTTTGAGCAGGTCAGCGACGGCGAGTTTGCCAACGACAGAATGCTGCTTTCCTAAAATTGAACCCAATTTTGCCCGGGATGTCAAATCCCGGGCTTTTTGCTTGTAATAAAATTGTAATACGTGACAATTTTTTGAAAACCATGTTCAAAGCCCGGCAAATATGATATAATTCATACTGTGTATACTAGGTGGGTTGTGGCCATGGATACGCCCGCTTTCGATAATTAAGGAGGTTGCCGTTCCCGATGAGCAGAGAACGTAATGAGGAGAAAAAAGGCCTGAGCCCGACACAGCGCAAAGCGTGTGTGGTGCTGGCGCTGTGCGCGCTGGCCGTTGTGATGAGCATTCTGGCGGCATGGGTGCTGCCGACGAAGCTGGGCCTGTTTGCAGGCGGGAAGGATTCCTACGACCCGGACGCCTACCCGCTGGATACGACGCTGGATTCCATCCTGCCGCAGAGCGCGGCGGATGACGCCTACATTACGGCCAGCGTTTTTGCGGGTGACCAGTACGCCGTGACGCTGCAGAAGGACACCCGCATCACGCTGAATCAGTTTGTCGGGCAGGAGGGATTGCAGATTTCCAAGGCGTTGTCCACCTCCTGCGTAAACTTTGCATCGGACGCCAGCAGCTACACGATCCCGCAGGCCATCCCCAAGATGAAGGCCCGCCGCGTCTTTGTGGTGCTGGGCGCGAACGATGTGGACGGCTCGGTCAGTGTGGACTCCTTCATTGCCGACTACAAGCAGTTCCTGCAGAGCATCCGCTCGGCCTACGCCTACTGCGACATCATCGCGGTGGGTATCCCGCCCGTTACCGAGGACAGCACGAACGCTGCCGAGACCCAGACCCGCATTGACCAGTTCAACCAGGCCATTGCGGCGGCCAGCAGCGATCTGGGCTTCAAGTACCTGAACACCGCCGAGGCCCTTAAAAACACCCGCGGCTACGGCGAGGGCACCTACTTTGAATCCAACGGTTTCAGCACCTCCGGCGCACGCGCCCTGCTGGAGTACGCCAAGAGCCACGCCTGCAATACGATGGACAGCCGTCCCGACACGTCGGACATCCCGCAGCGTGCGTCGGCCTCCGCAGGCAGCAACGCGCCGGTGCCGACCTCGACGCCGACGAAGTTCACGGCCAGCTATGAGGTCGAGGACAGCGCCAAGGGCACGCTGACCGGCAACGGCCAGACCGGCGTGTCCAGCGTCGAAATTCAGGCCGACTCCGGCACAAGCGTCAACGTCACGGCAGTGGCGGCGGAAGGCTTTGTGTTCTACAAGTGGAGCGACGGCGTCACCACTGCGACCCGCTATGACAATATTACCAAGGACATCTCCGTCAAGGCCATGTTCAACGACGCCCGCGTCGAGCTGACGCTGGACAAGGGAGATACGACGATCAAGCAGGGCGAGAGCCTGACTGTCAATGCCGCGGTCAAGCTGGGCAACAAGGCCTACGACGCCGCGAACGTCCAGTGGTCCATCAACGATGAAATGGAAAAGAACGGCAGCAGCCTGACCTTCAAGCCCGATGCCGCCGGGACCTACACGATCAAGGCAGGCATTGAGATCAACGGCACCTTCTCGACGGCACAGCTGATCGTCACCGTCGAGGCCGAGGCCACCACGATCAACATCAGCGGCACAGGCACGCTGACCGCAGGCCAGAGTACGACGCTGACGGCTACCGTGGAAAACGGCAGCGGCGACACGCTCTGGGGCTGCGAGGAGACCTCCTGGCGCACAACGGGCACGCAGGTGACCTTCACGGCCAACGAGCCCGGCACCTACCACATCCACGCGGTCAACAACGGTGCGGACAGCGTCTTTGTGCTGACTGTCAGCGCCGCGGCTACGCCGGAACCCACCGCTGTGCCCACGCCGATGCCGGAGCCGACCTCCGCCGATTCCACACCGCAATAAGCATACGAGGTTACGAAGATGGCAATTTATACCTGCGTCCTGCTGGACGTTGACAATACGATTTTGGACTTTGACGCCGCAGAGCGCCAGGCCCTGACCGATATGCTCGCCGAGTACGAGCTGCCCCACGACGAGGCCGCTTATGATACCTACCACAAGGTCAACCGCGAGCTGTGGGACTCGCTGGCCAAAGGCCAGCTGAACAAGCAGAAGCTGTTCCAGATCCGCTTCTCCCGCTTCATGCAGACCATGCAGCTGCCCGACAACGGCAAGGGCAAGGCCATGAATGACCGCTATGAGGAGCTGCTGGCGACCCATGCCGACCTGCTGCCCGGCGCACTGACCGCGCTGGAGGAGCTTAGCGAGGTCGCCACGCTGGCCCTCGTCTCGAACGGTGCCATTGCCGTGCAGGAGTCCCGCATTGCGGCCTCCGGCATCGACAGGTACATGGACGGCATTTATATTTCCGAGAAGGTCGGCGCGGCCAAGCCCAGCGCCAAGCTGTTTGAGCATGCCTTCCGTGACCTCGGCATCACGAACAAGAGCCGTGTGCTGATGGTCGGCGACGATCTGCTGGCCGACATCAAGGGCGGCCTGAACGCCGGTGTGGATACCTGCTGGTTCAACCCCGGCAATCTTGAAAACAAGTCCGGCATCACGCCCAAATATACGGTAAGCTCCTATGAGGAGCTCTACCGCATCGTGATGGAGCCGGAGGAGCTGGAAAATATCGGTGTGCGCAACCGCCGCCACAGCAACGAAGCCCTGCTGTAAGGCAAGGGCGCACTGCCGCTGCCCGTTTGTCAGGCGGCGGCATCATTTTGGAATTGAGGATGTACCGCTATGTTGTTGGAACTTCAAAACTTAGGCAAGAGCTTCGGCGAACACGAGGTACTGCGTGATGTAAATGCAGGTGTCGAGCGCGGGGACCGTATCGGCATCATCGGTGCCAACGGCACCGGCAAGACGACGCTTTTGCGGATTCTCTGCGGCGAGAGCCTGCCCGACGCCGGAGATGCCGCGTTCGGCACCGGTGTGACTACCGGCTACCTTGAGCAGAACGCCCGGCTGGACCCATCACTGGACATCTATGCCACAATGCGGCTGGTCTTTACCCCGGCGCTTGACGCCATGCAGGAGATGGACGCGCTGCAAAAGCAGCTGGCCGCAGACCCGCACAATGCGGAACTGACCGAAAAGATCGCCCACTGCACCGCTGTCATCGACGCGATGGACGCTTATAACATGGACACCCAGATCAAAAAGGTGCTCAACGGCATGGGCTTTCCCGCCGACACCTGGACAAAGCTGGCGGGCGTGCTTTCGGGCGGTGAGCAGACCCGGCTGCGTCTGGCACGGCTGCTGCTGGAGCGCCCCGACCTGCTGATCCTGGACGAGCCGACGAACCATCTGGACCTGGAAACGATGGAGTGGCTCGAAAATTATCTGAAAGCCTACCGCGGTGCGGTGCTCGTTGTCAGCCATGACCGCTACTTCCTTGACGCCGTCTGCACCCGCATTTGGGAGCTGCGCGGCAAGAGCATCAAGACCTACCGCGGCAACTACTCGGCCTATCTGCCCCAGCGCGAGGCCGCTGACGAGCGCCAGCAGAAGCTGCATGACGCCGCTGTAGAAAAAGCTGCCAAATTGCAGGACTATGTGGACCGCAATCTTGTGCGCGCCTCCACGACGAAGATGGCCCAGAGCCGCCGCAAGCAGCTGGAAAAGCTCGAGATCGTCGAGGCCCCGACCGCCGAGGCGTGGGAGCTGAACTTTCGCTTTGAGTACGACATTGAGCCCTATGACGAGCTGGTCATCATGAAGAATCTGAGCGTCCATATCGGTGAACGCACCCTCATCGACGCCCTGGACTACGTCGTTCACCGCGGGGACAAGCTCGTCATTGCAGGTCCCAACGGCGCAGGCAAGTCCACGCTTTTGCAGGTGCTGGACGGCAAGCGCCGCCCGTCGGGCGGTATGGTCCGCCTGGGCAGCGGCGCCAAGCCGGGCGTATTCACCCAGCAGCAGGCCCGCCGCGCAGGCCGCGTCATTGACGCCATCTGGAACCAGTACCCGCGCTTTACCGAGCTCGAGGTCCGCAGCCATCTGGCACGCTTCGGCTACCGCGGCGAGGAGGTCTTTAAGGACTGTGCGTCGCTGTCCGGCGGTGAGCTGGCCCGCCTGCGCTTTGCCGAGCTGGCGCTCGAGCGCCCGAACCTGATGTTCCTGGACGAGCCGACGAACCACCTGGACATCTACATGCGCGAAAGCCTGACCCAGGCGCTGGCAGCCTACACCGGCACACTGCTGCTCGTCACCCATGACCGCTACCTGATGCAGACGCTGGGTTGCCCGATCATGTACCTGGAGGACGGCAAAGCGACGTTTTACCCGAGCTTTACCGCCCTGCAAAACCGTGACGCCGGTAAAAACCAGGAGCAGCAAAAGACCGAGGACACTGCCAAAAAGCAGGCATACGGCAAGGAGCAGCGCAAGCGCCGCGCCGAGGTCCGCGCCCGCCTGAAAAAGGTGGAGAGCGAGATCGAGGAGCTGGGTGCGCATATTGTCGAGCTGGAAAATGAGATCAACGACCCCGAGGTCCTGCGCGATCATCTGCTGCTGCGCGACAAATGCGACGAGCTTGACGACACGCGCTTCCACCAGAAGGAGCTCTACGACGAGTGGGAAAAGCTGGCCGAGGAGCAGGAAACCTTTGAAAACGAGGGCGAATGACCTTTTTACCGTTCTGTAACTTGTATTCCTGCCAAAAAGCGTTATACTATAGGTTTAGCAAGCTCACCAGGAAAAAGAGTATAGGAATGTATGTAAGGCGGGTAGAACACATTGCAGACCACCATTATCGTAGCAACGCATAAACCGTACTGGGTGCCGGATGACCCGATGTACCTTCCGGTACAGATGGGCCATGCCGTCCACCCGGCCTGCGGCTATATCGGCGATGATACCGGCGACAATATCTCGGAGCGCAACGCAAATTTCTGCGAGCTGACGGGCCTGTACTGGGCGGCGCACAACATCGATTCCGATTATATCGGCATCGTGCATTACCGCCGCTATTTTGCCAGCCGCCGCAAAAGCCGCTTTGCGGACAAGAAGTCGCGTGTCATCAGCCATGAGGAGCTCTGCAGCATTCTGGCTACGACGAACGTCGTCCTGCCGAAGGAGCGCCACTATTTTATTGAGACGAACTACACCCAGTATATCCACGCCCATCACAAGCAGGATCTGGAGGTGACCCGCGCCATCATTGCGCGCAAATGCCCCGAGTACCTGCCCGCGTATGACCTGTATATGTCCAAGACCCACGGCCACCACTTCAACATGTTCGTCATGAAGAAGGAACTTTTGCAGCACTACTGCACCTGGCTGTTCGACATTCTGTTTGAGCTTGAGCGGGAGCTGGACATGACGGGCTACACGGTCAATGACCGCCGGGTCTTTGGCTTTGTGAGCGAGCGTCTGCTGGACGCCTGGCTCACCACGAACAACATCAGCTTTGAGGAACTGAGCATCGTTTACATGGAGCACCAGAACTGGCTGCGCAAGGGCACAGCCTTCCTCAAGCGCAAATTCTTCCCGAAAAAAGATGCTTGACGCAAGAAATGTCACGGCCATCGTCGTGACCTACAACCGTCTGCCGCTGCTCAAACAATGCCTGGCCGCCCTGCGTGCCCAGACCGTGCAGGGCTTTACGGTGCTGCTGGTGGACAATGCGTCCACTGACGGCACGGCGGACTATATAAAGACGCTGGCAATGCCGGGGCTGGTCTGCCGTAATCCGGGGGAAAACCTCGGCGGTGCGGGCGGCTTTGCCTACGGCATCCGCGCCGCGGCGGAGCTGGGGTGTGAGGCCGTCTGGATCATGGACGACGACACGCTGCCCGAGCCGGACGCGCTGGCCGCACTGCTGGCCGCCGATGCCGCCCACGGCGACGGCTGCGGCTGGCTGTCCAGCAGGGCACTCGCCCCGGACGGCACCGACCAGCCGATGAACCTGCAGCGCAAAACGATGTACCGCGATATTGACGGCTTCGATGCGGCGGAGGTTCCCGCCGTGATGGCGAGTTTTGTCTCGCTGTTCCTGCGCACCGAAGCCGTGCGGCAGTTCGGCCTGCCGATTGCCGAGTTCTTCATCTGGTCCGACGACTGGGAGTACACCCGCCGCATTTCCCGCGCAAAGCCCTGCTATGTCATCCCGGCCAGCCGGGTCGTGCACGCCATGCAGAACCCCGGCGTCGTGAACATTGCCAGGGATGTGCCCGCCCGCTGGGCACGCTACCGCTATTTTTACCGCAACGATGTGGTGCTCTACCGCCGGGAGGGACTGTCCGGCTGGCTGTGGCTGCTGGCCAAGGACAGCTGGCACACCGTACAGGTCCTGCGCGACGGGCAGGGCTGCCGCGCCGAGCGCATAAAAATCATCTGGAAGGGCTTTGCCGCCGGGGTGCGGTTCCGCCCGCAGATACCGTACCTGCCATGAACCTGACAAAACAAATTTGCCATAAAGCTGCGCACTTTGACGCCGTCGCCTTTGACGTGTTTGACACGCTTATAAAACGCGACGTTGCTGTGCCGACAGGACTTTTCCGCCTGATGGGCGACGATTTTTACGCTGCCCGCATCCGTGCCGAGCGTGAGGCCCGCGCCGCCCAAAGCAGGGAAGTAACGCTGGCTGAAATCTACGCCCGCCCCTGCCTTGCCCGCTATGACGCAGCGGCGGAGTGTGCTGCAGAGCTGGCCGCCTGTGCGGCGAACAAGCCCGTGCTGGATGCGGTGCAAACGCTTAAAAAGCAGGGGAAAAAGCTCTACTATATCTCCGATATGTACCTGCCGCAGACGCAGATCGACGCGATGCTGCGCCGCTGCGGCTATCCCTGCTTTGACGGCGGCTTTGTCTCCTGCACTTACGGCGTTCAGAAGCGCAGCGGCAGACTGTTCAAGCGCTTTTTGCAGGAAACCGGCCTCACGGCGAAGCAGCTGCTTTTCATCGGTGACAGCTGGCGCGCCGATGTGGCCGGGGCCGCGCTGGCGGGCATCACCGCCTGGCATCTGCCGACGCCGCCTGCACCTGCGGATAACGCTGCGGCTTTTGTGGAGAACCGTCTGCCGCAGCAGCGATCTGACGGTGAGGCTCTCGGCTTTTCCGTGCTGGGACCGCTGGCAGCGGCATTCTGCCAATGGCTGCACGCGCGCCGTGCCGCCCGCCCGGAGGCCCGGCTGTATTTCCTCGCCCGCGATATGTACCTGATGCGGGACGTCTATCACACGCTCTACCCGCAGGAGGAGACCGGCTATTTACAAGTCTCCCGCCGCAGCCTGGCTCCGGCGTTTCTGGCGGCGGGGGACTGGGCCACAGTGCTGGCCGCCCTGCCGCGGCAGACTTTGACCGGTGCGCAGATCGCCGAATACTGCGGCACGACCTGCCCGCCGGAGCTGGCGGACAGGCAGTTTGATTTGAAGCAGCCGGACAGGGAAGCGCTGCACGCCTTTTTGCGGCAGCTGCCCCGCCCGGACGCCGCCGACGCGGCCACGGCCTATCTGTCTGCGCAGGGCATCCGCTCCGGCGATTTCCTTGTTGACATCGGCAGCGGCGGTACAACGCAGCTGCTGTTAGAGCGACTGCTGCAATTTCCGCTGCACGGGCTGCAGCTTTCGGCGGATGACCGGCTGCGCACCCGCTTTGCGCCCGACCAAACGGAAGTGTTCCTGTTTGACGGCAAGCCCGCGCCGCGCCTGTATTGGGCGGGTCAGCCGATGCTCGAACGCCTGCTCTCACAGGATGTCGGGGCCACGCTGGGCTACTGCGCGGAGAAGGGGGGCATCGTCCGTGTGCGCACGGCCAGGCAGCCCGCCGGGCCGCGCATTGCACAGATCCAATCCGGCGTGCGCCGCTTTGCCGCCGCCTGGCGGGACAGCGTGCTGAACGGCCAGTCCATTCCGCCGCAGCGGGCCATTGCCCCGTTTTTGCGGCTGGTGGAAAGCCCGACAGCTTTGCAGCTGAATCTGCTCGGTGACCTGACGGTTGAGGACGGCGGCACCTATCCGCTGGCCGCGCCGCAGCACACAGCACACTACCTGACCCACCCGCGGCAGGCAAGACGTGACTTTGCAGAGGCACGCTGGAAGATCGGCTTTTTGCAGCGTGCCGTACCGCTGCCGCTGCCTTACGGAAAATTATATCTGAAACTGAAAAAATAATGCGAAATGCGAAAGGAGGTACCCCCATGGCCAAGATCAGCGTGATCATCCCGGCGTACAATGCCGAGACGACCCTGCGCACCGCCGTGGAATCCATCCTTTCCCAGCAGGTGCCGGAGCTCGAGATCATCATCGTCAACGACGGCTCGACGGACGGCACGGACCGGCTCTGTCACGCGCTGGCGAGCGAGTACCCCTGCATCCACGTCATCACCCAGAAGAATGCCGGCATCTGCGCGGCCCGCAACCGCGGCATGGAGGCCGCGAGCGGGGAGTACATCACCTTCTGTGACGATGACGACCTGTTCTGGCAGGGAGCGCTGCGCCTGCTTTTGCAGACGGCGGAGGATACCCGCGCCGACCTTGTGCGCGGCGGCTATGAGCTGCTGCGCCAGCGCCCGGACGGTACCTTTGCCGAGCAGCCGCACCCTGCCGGAAGCCCCTGCACGATAGCGCTGGGCCGCGGCGGCAGCTACGGTGCTTTTTTGGAGAACAGCGGCCCGCAGTTTGTATGGAACGCCCTCTACCGCCGCACGGCGCTGCTGGGGCTGCGCTTCAATGAGCGGTGCAGCTACGGACTGGAGGACTTTGTCTTTAACGCCGCAGCCTATCGGCGCGTCGGCAAGGCGGTCTACATCCCGCAGGTCGTCTACCGCCATTTTGAGAGTGCGCAGAGCACCTCCTGCGCGCACACGGCGCAGGCACTTTTGGGCCGCATCCGGGCGCTGGAGCCATGGATGGAGGCTGAATTCCACGCCGCCCAGCGCTGGTGCGGCCCGGAGGAGCTGCAGGCCGTCTGGAAGGACCGCCGCGCACAGGCCGTCACCTTTTTGATGCACCAGCTGCGCGACGCACACGCCCCAGGCGTGCTGCGCCGCAAGGCCTGGCGCACGCTGCGGGAGGCCCTGGCCCCGTACCCGGGCAGTCTGCTGGACACCCTGCACGACGCAGGGCACAATAAAAAACAAACAATGGCACTGCTTTTATACCAGATGCGGCTGCAGAAGCTCTACGATCTGCTGCCGGTCAGAGAGGAACAGTTATGAAAACGATTCTTGTTACCGGTGCAGCGGGCTACATTGGCCGCCATGTCGTAAAAAATGCGCTGGACCGCGGCTACCGCGTCATTGCGGCGGATTTTAACTTCAAGGGCGTCGACGAGCGCGCCGAGTTCTGCGATGTGCCGCTGTTCGGCGGTGACGCCGACCTGTACCGCAAGCTGGGCAGCCCGGACGTCTGCATCCATCTGGCTTGGCGCGACGGCTTCCGCCATAATTCCGCCGCCCACATGAAGGATCTGTCCAGCCATGTGACGTTTTTGAACACGCTGATCGACGGCGGCCTGAAGGACCTGAGCGTCATGGGCACGATGCATGAGGTCGGCTACTGGGAGGGTGCTATCAATGAGAGCACGCCCTGCAAGCCGCAGAGCCAGTACGGCATTGCCAAGAACGCCTTGCGCCAGAGCATGATGCTGACGCTGGCGGATTCCCCCTGCAAGCTGCACTGGCTGCGCGCATACTATATCACCGGTGACGAGGTGCACGGCAGCTCGATCTTTGCCAAGATCACCCAGGCCGAGCAGGACGGCAAAAAGACTTTCCCGTTCACGAGCGGCAGCAACCTCTATGACTTCATCGACGTGGACGAGCTGGCCAACATGATCGTGGCCGCCAGTGTGCAGGAGGAGATCAACGGCATCATCAATGTCTGCACCGGCAAGCCGATGAGTCTGGCGGACCGCGTAGAGCAGTTCCTGCGCGACAAGAACTACAAGATCAAGCTCGACTACGGCGCGTTCCCGGACCGTCCGTACGACAGCCCGGGCACCTGGGGCGACCCGACAAAAATCAACCGCATTCTGGCAAACGATACCTGCAAGCGTGCATAACATACAAAAAGGAAAAACGCAATGAAACGATTGGGCATCTTTTTCTTCTACGAAAAAAACGGCGACGTGGATGATTTTATCACCTACTACCTTGCCGACCTGAATAAGAACCTGACCGAGCTGGTCGTTGTCTGCAACGGCAAATTGAGCGAGCAGGGCCGCGCGGCCTTCTCGCAGTTTACCGACAACATCATCGTGCGCGAGAACAAGGGTCTGGACGTCTGGGCGTACAAGACCGCGCTGGATTCCTACGGCTGGGCGAAGCTCTCGGAATTTGACGAGATCGTCATGACGAACTCCACCCTGATGGGTCCTGTGCGCCCGCTGAAAGAGATGTTCGACGCCATGTGGGAGAACCAGGACCTCGATTTCTGGGGCCTGTCCATCCACCACGGTGCCAAGTCGAACCCCTTCAAGGGCAAGCACCTGTATAACTATCTGCCTGTACACATCCAGTCTCACTTCATCGTTTACCGTCGGCGCTTTGTGCAGAACCCGGAGCTGCAGGCCTACTGGGACAACATGCCGATGATCGAGAGCTACACCGACTCGGTGCAGCGATACGAGGCTGTGTTCACCAAGCAGTTTGAGGATAAGGGCTTCAAGTGGGATGTCTATGTGAAAACCGACGATCTGAAGGACTTCACAGACTATCCGCTGCTCGTCTGCCCGACGCTTTTATTGCGGGAGAAAAAATGCCCGCTGTTCAAGCGCCGCAGCTTTATGCACGAGCTGGAGGCCTATCTCAACGACACGGCAGGTGAGCCGGTGCAGGAGCTGTACGACTATCTGCGGGACGAGACGGACTATCCGATGGACCTCATCTGGAAGAACATGATCCGCACGATGCACCCGCACGATTTTACCCGCAATCTCGCACTGACCCGCATCATCGAGCCGACGGTGTTGGACGAGGCAACGGCACAGAACATCCGCCAAAACCGCCGCATTGCGCTGGCCATGCACCTGTATTTCATGGATATGCTGGATTCCAGCAAGGCGTTTGCGGCAAAGTTCCCGCCAGAGACGGATATTTTCATCTCGACGAGCAGCGCTGATAAGAAGCCGCAGATCGAGGCCGCCTTTGCGGACCTGAACGTCCGCAGCGTCACCGTGACCGTGGTAGAGAACCAGGGCCGCGACGTCGGCGCCTTCCTCTGTGACCTGGCCCCGCAGCTGCGGGACTATGACTACGCCTGCTTCATGCACGACAAAAAAGCCATCCAGACCCGCCCCGGCAGCGTCGGCGCGAGCTTTGGCTATGTCTGCAATGAGAATGTCTGCAAAAACGCTGCTCATGTGCTGAACGTGCTGTGCGAGTTTGAGAAGGACCCGTACCTCGGCATTCTCTGCCCGCCGTACCCGACGCACGGACTTTACTTCATGAATATGTGCTCCGGCGGCTGGGGCCCGAACTTTGAGAACACGAAAAAGCTGATGAAAGACCTTGGCATCGATGCGCCTGTTTCCGGCGAAAAATCGCCCATTGCGCCCTACGGCAGTGTGTTCTGGTTCCGCCCTAAGGCACTGGCACCGCTGTTTGACCACGGCTGGCAGCACTCGGACTTCCCGCCCGAGCCGTTGCCCCAGGACGGCACGATCAGCCATGCCATTGAGCGCATCTATCCGTTTGTGGCCCAGAGCGCGGGCTACTACCCGGCAGTGGTCATGAGCAAGAGCTACGCCGTGACCCACAACGATACGATGCAGGCCTACGCGGGCGGCGTGATCCGCCCGCTGGCCCGCGTGTTTGACTGCACGACCTTCTATGGTGCGGTCAGCTCGGCCACCGGCTTTGCCTACAAAAAGCACCACCTATTCAGCCACTACGGCCCGTACTCCGACAGCCGCCGCCGTCACGCGCGCAACTGGCTGCGGGACAAGCTGCCCGCAGGCTCCTACAAGGTCATCATCAACACCAAGCGCGCTATCTTTGGCCCCCACGAAGGCCCCTATGAGGACTGACAACGCATGAAACGACTGGTCATCTACTTTCACTATGACCCGGCAGGCTGCATTGATACGACCTGCCGCATTGCCGTACAGGCTGTGCAGAAATACGGCAGGGTCGTATTCGTCACCAACGGTACACTTGCCCCGGCGGACCGCGTCTGGGTGCGCCAGTCCGGTGCGGGCCGCATCGAACGGGAAAACGTCGGTTTCGACGTCGGCGCATACAGGGAGGCTCTGCTGACTCTGGGCCGGGAGAAGCTGGCCGAGTATGAGGAAATCGTCCTGATGAACTACACGCTGGCCGGGCCGGTCTGCTCACTGGCGGCAATGTTCACCGCGATGGACGCCCGCCCGGAGTTGGACTTCTGGGGGCTGACCCGCCACTACGCCATGCAGAGCCGCCGCTTTGGCGGCGCAGTGCCCGAGCATCTGCAATCCCATTTTATTGCGGTGCGCCCGCGGCTGTTCAACAGTGATGATTTCTGGAGCTACTGGCAGGAAATGGCACTGCCGACCAGCTACGAGCAGTCTATCATCCGCCACGAAACGCGGTTCACGCCGTATTTTGCCGCCAGGGGCTATGCCTGGGATACCTACGTGCAGACGGACGATCTGAAACAGGTTTTTGTAAACCCCATTATGGCCTGCCCGCGGGAGTTGCTGGCAAACCGCGGCTGCCCGTTTTTCAAACGGCGCAGCCTGTTCACGCCCTATGCGGATGAACTGCGCCGCACGGACGGCCTCGCCGCGCGGGAGCTCTGCGACTATGTGACGGCCTATACGGATTTTCCGCTGGAGCTGCTGCTGGTCTCGCTGTTAAAAACACAGCCACTTTCAGCCCTTGCCCAAAACCTGCACTGGTGCTATCCTGTCGGCGCACCGAAAGGGGAAACGCCCGACCTGAACGAGCCGGGTCTGCGGCTGCTTCATTACGAACAGCCCGCCGCGGACCCCGTGACCGACTGGTATAACCGGCAGGCAGCCGCCGACGCGGACACACTGCTGGCAGAAGCTGCTGCTTTGTTTGAAAAGAATCCGATGCTCGGCGTGTTAAGCCCCGCTCTGCCGCTCTGGCAGGGCTGCACCGCCGCCCGCCGCGCCGCCTGGATGCGGGAGAAGGACGCACTGGCACAGGAGGTATCCGTGCCCGTCGGCAGTGACCCGCCGCCCGCGCCCAACTGCGGCTGGGTGCTTGTGCGGGAGTCTGCTTTCCCGGACGGCATCCCCGCCTGCACAAGCCAGCGTGACGCCTGGAAGCTGGCCCTGACCGCCCAGAAAAACGGTGCCTATGCCGCCGCCTTTGAGCCGCTGACCCGGTCCGCGGCGCGGGCGGATATTTTAAATGAGTATGAGACCGCCGCCGCTCAGCCTGCCGCTGTAGCCAAGCAGCTGGGGCGGCTCGTCAAGCACAGACTGCAAAAGTAAAAGGGGAGACCACCCATCAAAAAGCAACGCCTGTTTTATCTTGATCTTGTCCGTGCCGCAGCGCTGATCTGCATCTTGATCGTGCATTTCAACGCGACGGTCACGGGGTATTTTACACTGCCGCACAAGCTCTTTACCAGCACGCTGCCGCTGGGTATTTATCTGGGAGATTTCGGCTCATCGCTGTTTTTCATTGTGTCCGGCGCATCGCTGGCGCTGACCGTCCCGGCGGAGCAGAACCCTGCGCAGTTTTACAAAAGGCGCGCGAGGGCTGTCTACCCGCTGTTCTGGCTCGCGTGGTTCGTCGTGTTCAGCTATCGGTTTGTGGCGCACCCCGGCAGCTTCGGCGGGGCCAGGACCGTCACGCTGGTGCTGACGCTTCTGGGTCTTGACAACTTTGCCGTTGCCGCGGGCTGGGTCGGAACAGACTTTGCCTGTGTGGGCGAGTGGTTCCTCGGCAGCATCCTGTTTTTATACCTGCTGTTCCCGCTTTTGCAGCGGGGGCTGCGCAAAAGGCCGTGGCTGACCTGGGCGCTGACGCTGGCGGTCTGCATCCCGGTACACCTGCTGGGCTGGGACGCGCGGCTTGTGGCCGTGCATATCCCGGAATTTCTGTTCGGCATGGCGTTTTTAACGCTCGCCGGACGCACACGGTATATTCTGGCTCCGCTGCTGCTGGCGGGGGCCGTGCTGGCACAGCCCTGGGACGGTAAGATCACCTGCGCACTGGCCGGTGCCGGGGTGTTCATCCTGCTGGCACTGGCGGCCCCGTTGCTGGACCGCCCGTGGCCCCGCGCGGTGGGCGCACAGCTTGCCAAAATATCCTACGCGGTGTTCCTTGTGCATCACGTTCTGATCCAGGAGCTGGCTGCGCACTTTGATCTGGCGGTGCTGTCCCGCCGGGACACAGCGTTTTTGTTTGTCGTCTATCTGGCCGCAACATTTGCCGCAGCGCACGCGCTGCTCTGGCTGCAAAGAACGCTGCGCACCGGCCTTGCCGCCCTGTGCCCCCAAATATAAAGCTCCGCCCGCTGTTTCCACAAAAACAGCGGGTATTTTTTTAACATTGTGCGCCCGCGCCCTCTGTACAAAAACGGGCGGGTACGGTATAATAGAAAATAATGTTTGAAACTAGGAAAGGGGCGTTCCACTGTGTCCGAATTCTCTGTTTCCCTTGCAAAATTGGCCGAGGAAGCCAACCTGACGATTGCCTACACCCCCTGTGAGCTGGATAAAATTCAGGTCACAGCCACCGAGGTCTACCGTCCGGGCATCCTGCTGGCCGGTTACTACGAAAACTTTGACAGCAAACGCATCCAGATCATCGGCCTGACCGAGATGTCCTATCTGGATGAGCTGTCCACCTCACTGCGCAACACCCATCTGGAAAAACTGTTCTCCTTCCAGCCGCCGGCCATCGTGCTGACCCGCGGCATGCAGCCGCTTTCGGAAATGATGCAGTTTGCCAAGCAGTACGGTGTACCGATCCTGATGTCCACCGAGATGACGTCCGCCCTGATGGGGCAGCTCATCACGACCCTGAACACCGAGCTGGCCCCCCGCATCACCCGCCACGGCGTGCTTGTCGAGGTCTACGGCGAGGGCATCCTGATTCTGGGCGACTCCGGTGTCGGCAAGAGCGAGACGGCCATTGAGCTCGTCAAGCGCGGCCACCGCCTGATCGCTGATGATGCGGTTGAGCTGCGCCGGGTATCCTACCGCAAAATTTTGGGCACCGCGCCCGCCAACATCCGCCACTTTATTGAGCTGCGCGGCATCGGCATTATCAACGTGGCGCGGGTGTTCGGCATCGGCTCGGTCCGCTCGAGCGTCGAGGTCGAGATGGTCGTCCAGCTCGAGCCCTGGGACCGCACCAAGAACTATGACCGCACGGGCCTGGAGACGGAGTATTACGACATCCTCGGTGTCAAGGTGCCCAGCATGCTCATTCCCGTTATGCCGGGCCGTAACCTGGCCGTCATTCTGGAAACGGCTGCCATCAACAACCGCCAGAAGGAGATGGGCTACAACGCCGCCAAGGAACTGCTGACCCAGCTGGGCCTGGCAGACGACATTACAAAATAAAAGAGGTTTTTCCGTTCCATGCAGATGATCGCAGACCTGCACACGCATACCCTGTGCGCAACGCACGCATACAATACTTTTACGGAAATGGCCGCAGCCGCTAAGGAGATCGGCTACTGCGCGCTGGCTGTGACCGACCATGCGCCCGCCATGCCGGATTCGCCCCACGCCTGGCACTTCCAGAACTGGAGCGCGATGCCCCGGGAAATCGGCGGTGTTGTCATGCTCTACGGAGCGGAGGCCAACGTCATGGACACCAAAGGCGGGCTGGACCTTTCGGAAAGCCAGCTCAAAGCGCAGGATTGGGTCGTCGCATCCATCCATAGCTCCTGCGTGCCGGGTCTGCTGACCCGCAGGGAGGCTAACCGCCTCTGGCTGGCTGTGGCCGAGAACCCCTATGTCGACATCATCGGTCACTCCGAGCAGGAAAACTACCGCTATGACTACGACCTTGTCACGAAGGCATTTGCCCGAAATCACAAGGTCGTGGAACTGAACGGCAACTCGTTCAACGTCCGCAGGGACGGCATCCCCAATATGCGCGCCCTGCTGCGGGCCTGCCTTGCCAACGGCTGTCATATTTCAGTGGACAGTGATGCCCACAGCACCCACCAGCTGCAGCACGGCCTGACGGCCCTCTACGCCATGCTGGAGGAAATGCAGTTCCCGCAGGAGCTGATCGTGAACGCGACGCGGGAAAATCTGGTACAGGAATTACAACTGCACGGCAAGCCCTGTGCAGAAGAAATAGGAGGAATTCTGTTATGAGCAAATACACGATTGGTATCGACCTGGGCGGCACCACAATGACCGCCGGTATTGTCAACGAAAATTATGAGATCGTCGGTAAGCTGACCTGGGCCACCCGTCTGCCGCGCCCGGCGGAGGATCTGGAAAAGGCACTGGCCGACCTGTGCCGCACCGTGGCCCAAGATAATAAGGTCGATTTTGCCGACATCAAATATGTCGGCATCGGCACGCCCGGCAGCGTGAACTTTACCACCGGCTTCGTCGGCTTCAACACGAACTTCGGCTATTACGACTGGAACCTCGGCCCTGACCTCGAGGCCCTGCTCGGCTGCAAGGTCTATGTCGAGAACGACGCCAACGCCGCCGCCTACGGCGAGTACATTGCGGGTGGTGCAAAGGGATACAACGATGCGGTCGTCATTACTTTGGGCACCGGCATCGGCAGCGGCATTATCCTGGGCGGCAAGATTTTGCGCGGCTTCAACTTCGCCGCCGGTGAAATGGGTCACAATGTCATTGTCAAGGACGGCATCCAGTGCACCTGCGGACGCAGGGGCTGCTGGGAGCGCTACGCCTCCGCCAGCGCGCTGACCCGCGAGACGAAGGCCGCCATGCAGGCCGACAAGAACACCATTATGTGGAAGATGACCCAGGACATCGACCACGTCAACGCCAAGCTGGCCTTTGATGCCGCTGCCAAGGGCGACGAGACTGCCCGGAAGGTCATCGACAGCTGGATCGAGTATGTCGGCGTCGGCATCGCTAACGTCATCAACACGTTCGAGCCGGAGGTCATCTGCATCGGCGGCGGTGTGTCCAACCAGGGCGAGGTCCTGCTGGCCCCCGTCCGCGCCTATGCGGAGAACGAGACCCGGAACATCACCACCGGCAAGTTCCCGGTCATCTGCGCCTGCCAGCTGCACAACGATGCAGGTGTGATCGGCGCTGCCGCACTGGGCAGTTCTATTTGATAAAACGCTGATACTACGGAGGTTTCCATGCAGGAACAGACGATCACGGCTCTTTGCGCGGCGATGACGGCACAGCAGCTGCCCTTTGCGCAGGGGGAGCCGCTGGCCCCCCACACGACGTTTAAGATCGGCGGCCCGGCAGCCTTCTGGTGTACGCCCCGGGATGCAGAGCAGCTGCGCCGCACCCTGCAGCTCTGCCGGGAAAACGGTGTCCGCGTCTACCTGCTCGGCAACGGCTCCAACACACTGTTTGACGATGCCGGGTTTGACGGCGCGGTCATTGACATGCGCGGCCTGTCCGGAATGGAAAATTCCGGCCTTGATACGGACATGGTGCGCATCACCGCCGGGGCCGGGCAGACGCTGGGGCGGCTGTGCAGCAAGGCGCAGACGCTGGGCCTGACGGGTCTGGAATTTGCCTGCGGTATCCCCGGTACGGTGGGCGGTGCGGTCTATATGAATGCCGGTGCCTACGGCAGTGAGCTGAAGGACGTGCTGGAGAGCGTGACCTTCCTTGACAGTGATTTGCAGCTGCGCACACTGCCTGCGGCAGACCTGGCCATGGGCTACCGCACGAGCATTTTTGAGCAGAACCCCGACTGGTGCATCCTGTCGGCCACGGTGGTGCTGCACCGCGGTGACGGAGCCGCCGTGCTGGCCCGTATGCAGGAGCTGCTGGGCAAGCGCAGGGAAAAGCAGCCCCTTGAATGGCCGAGCGCCGGCAGCACCTTCAAGCGGCCCCAGGGCGCGTTTGCGGGCAAGCTGATCGAGGACTGCGGCCTGCGGGGCTTTACCGTGGGCGGTGCACAGATCAGTGAAAAACACTGCGGCTTTGTCATCAACCGCGGCGGCGCGACCTGCGCCGACGTGGTCGCACTGACCGAGCAGGTCCGGCAAATTGTTGAGGCCAGGACCGGCTTTGTGCTGGAACGCGAAATTCGCGTGGTAAAATAAGAGAGCGGTGGGGAAGATGAATTTTCTGATCGTGACCGGCCTTTCCGGCGCGGGCAAGTCAATGGCTGTCAACGCGCTGGAGGACATCGGCTTTTTCTGCATTGACAACATCCCGGTGGCGCTGCTGCCGCGTATCGTGGACTTCGCCCTGCAGGGCGAAAACCAGCTGAACCGCGTCGCCGTCGTCATGGACGTGCGCGGTGTGCGCAGCATTGAAAAGCTGCAGGAGGCGCTGGCCGACCTTGATGAAAAGAAGATCGAATACGATATTCTTTTTCTGGATGCCAACGATGCAGTCATTCAGCGCCGCTACAAGGAGACGCGCCGCCAGCACCCGCTGGCCGCCGCCGAGAAAATTCCCATCACCGAGGCCATCGCGCGGGAACGCCGCCTTCTGCAGCCGCTGCGCGATAAGGCAAAATATGTCATTGACACGTCGCTGCTCTCGGCGGCGCAGAACCGGGAGCGGGTGTGTAGCCTGTTCCTGGACAAGGGCGAAAGCCCGATGGAGCTGATGGTCGTATCCTTCGGCTTCAAGTACGGGCTGCCGCAGGAGGCAGATCTCGTGCTCGATGTGCGCTGCCTGCCGAACCCCTTCTATGTGCCGGAGCTCAAGCACAAGACCGGTCTGGATCAGGAGGTCGTTGACTACGTCATGGCCTCCGAGGAGTCGCAGGAGCTGCTGCACCGCTACGAGTATATGCTCGAATACGCGCTGCCGCTCTACGTGAAAGAGGGCAAGAGCCAGCTGATGATCGCGGTGGGCTGCACCGGCGGCAAGCATCGCTCCATCACCTTTGCGCGTAAGATCGGTGAATTTTGCAAGAAGCTCGGCTACGCACCCAGCGTACAGCACCGCGACGTGAACCGAAGTCTATAATAAGGGAGAACACCGCCTTGAGCTTTTCTCAAGAAGTGAAAAACGAAATACTGCGCCGCAAAATTTCAAAGCCCTGCTGCAACATGGCCGCCGCGTATGCGGTGGCCTGTTTTGGCAAATACTTTGATGACCGCGGCGTTGTTCTGCAAACCGAAAATGAGGGCGTGGCCCATTTTGCCCAAAAGCTCTACCGCCGCTGCGGCGTGCAGGGGACGGTCATCAGCAAGGAGCGCCCCACCGGCCCCGTGTATGAGTTCAGCGTGAAGGACCCTGACGAGGTCGCCAAAATGCTGGCGCTCTTTGGCCACACCGGCAAGGAGCCGACCCTGCGCATCCGCCCGGAAAACTTCAAATGCCAAAACTGTATGCAGGCGTTCATCGCCACGGCGTTTCTGTGCTGCGGCACGATGACAGACCCCGAAAAGAGCTATAATCTGGAATTCCTCTCCACGCGGCATTACCTTTCCCAACAGCTGGAGGCCATGCTGGCGGAGCATAACTTCCACCCGCACCGCGCACTGCGCAAGGGCGCGAACACGATCTACATCAAGGCGGCGGATCATATCGAGGATCTGCTGACCTTTATGGGCGCGGGCGGCGCGGCCATGCGTATCATGGACCAGCGCATGTATAATGAAATGCGCAACAAGACGAACCGCCTTTCCAACTGCGAGACGGCCAACATCAGCAAAAGCGTGAATGCCGCCGTGCAGGTGCAGCTGGCGATTGAAAAGCTGCAGGCGGCGGGGGCGCTGAACACCCTGCCCGAGACCCTGCGCCACACCGCCAGGCTGCGGATGCAGTACCCAGACCTGCCGCTGGCCAAGCTGGCGCAGAAGTTTGACCCGCCGGTCAGCAAGGCCGGGCTTTCCCACCGCATGAAGAAGATCCAGGAGGCCGCCGCCCGTCTGGATGCTGCCCCGGAGCCTACCGAAAAGGAAGCAACGAATGCCTGAAACGACCCAAAGACAATTTACCCACCTGCATGTGCATACCGAGTACAGCCTGCTGGACGGTGCCTGCCGCATTGACCGGATGTTTGACCGACTGAAGGCGATGGGGCAGACGGCGTGTGCCATCACGGATCACGGCGTCATGTACGGCTGTGTGGCGTTTTTTGACGCCGCCAAGGCCGCAGGCATCAAGCCGATCATTGGCTGTGAGGTCTATGTAGCGACCCGTACCCGGTTTGACAAGGTCAACCGCATCGACGGCAACAACCACCTGATTTTGCTGTGCAAAAATGAGACAGGCTACAAGAACCTTATCAAGATGGTCTCCGCCGGTTTTACCGAGGGCTTTTACTCAAAGCCCCGCATCGACAAGCAGCTGCTGGAAAAATACCACGACGGCCTGATCTGCCTGTCTGCTTGTCTCGCGGGCGAGATCCCCAAGGCACTGCTGGCGGGGGACTACGACCGCGCCAGGCAGACGGCCCTGTGGTACCGTGACCTGTTTGGTGCGGAAAACTACTATATCGAATTGCAGGACCACGGCCTTGAGGAGGACCAGGCCGTGCTGCCGCAGCTCATCCGCTTAGCGCGTGAGACCGGCATCCCGATGGTCGCAACGAACGACGCCCACTACATCACGAAAGAGGACGCCAAGATGCAGAGCATTCTGCTGTGCATCCAGACCGGCAAGACCATCAACGATGTGGACCGCATGGAGTTCCAGACCGACGAGTTCTACCTGAAATCCACCGACGAGATGTACGACCTGTTCTCGATGGTGCCGGAGGCCTGCGAGAACACGAACAAAATTGCCGAGCAGTGCAATTTCGAGTTCACCTTTGGCGAGACAAAGCTGCCGTACTTCAAGGCCCCGGATGGCATGGAAAACCAGAAATACTTTGAAAAGCTCTGCTGGGATGGCCTCGAGCGCCGCTATCCCGGCAGGGTCACGGACGCTTTGAAGGAGCGTCTGACCTATGAGATCAATGTCGTCAAGACGATGGGCTACACGAACTACTACCTTATCGTCTACGACTTTATCAACTACGCCAAAAGCCACGACATCCCCGTCGGACCGGGCCGTGGCTCCGGCGCGGGCAGTCTGGCGGCCTACTGCGTCGGCATCACCGACATAGACCCCATCCGGTACAATCTGATTTTTGAACGCTTCCTGAACCCCGAGCGCGTCTCAATGCCCGACTTTGACGTTGACTTCTGCTACGAGCGCCGTCAGGAGGTCATTGACTACGTCAACGAGAAGTATGGCCGCGACCATGTGGCCCAGATCGTGACGTTCGGTACAATGGCCGCCCGCGCCGCCGTGCGCGATGTGGGCCGCGTTATGGGCATGAGCTATCAGGACGTGGACCGTGTGGCAAAGCTCATCCCCACAGACCTGAAAATGACGCTGAAAAAGGCGCTGGAGGTCAGCCCCGACTTAAAGACGCTGTACGACGCCGACAATCAGGTGCATGAGCTGATCGACACCTCGCTGAAGGTCGAGGGCATGCCGCGCCACGCCTCCACCCACGCGGCGGGCGTCGTCATCACCCGTGACCCCGCTACCGAGTATGTGCCGCTGTCCACCAACGACGGCCTGCCCGTGACCCAGTTCAACATGGTGGAGATCGAGCGTCTGGGTCTTTTGAAAATGGATTTTCTGGGTCTGCGCACGCTGACGGTCATCCATGATACCGAGCTGGCCGTGCGCCGCAAGGACCCGGATTTCCGCATTGCGAACCTAGACTATGACGATCCCGACACCTACGCGATGCTGGCAAAGGGCGAGACCGAGGGTATCTTCCAGCTTGAATCCACGGGCATGACGCAGGTGCTTGTCGGCATGCGCCCGAAAAACCTCGAGGACATTATCGCACTGATCTCGCTCTACCGCCCCGGCCCGATGGACTCTATTCCGACCTACCTGCGCAACCGCAAGGACCCGTCCCATGTGACCTATAAGACGCCGCAGATGGCGCACATCGTCGATGTCACGAACGGCGTTGTCATCTATCAGGAGCAGGTCATGCAGATCTGCCGCGAGCTGGCCGGCTTCAGCTTCGGCCAGGCTGATAACGTCCGCCGCGCCATGAGTAAAAAGAAGCTCAAGGTCATGGAGGCGGAGCGTGAGCACTTCGTCCACGGCTGCAAGGAGCCGGGCAAGGAGTGCGCAGGCTGTGTTGCCAACGGCGTGCCGGAAAATATCGCCAACGAAATTTACGACGATATGATCAGCTTTGCGTCGTATGCGTTCAACAAATCCCACGCCGCCTGCTACGCCTACGTGGCGTTCCAGACTGCGTATTTGAAATGCCACTACCCGCATGAGTTCATGGCGGCGCTGCTGACGAGCGTGCTCGACAACACATCCAAGGTCATTGAGTACACGACGGAGTGCCAGCGCTTGGGGATAAAGGTCCAGCAGCCTGACATCAACGTGTCGCGCGGCGGCTTCACGGCGGACGGCGAGCGGATCCGCTTTGGCCTGAACGCTGTCAAGAGCGTGGGCCGCGACCTGATCGAAGCCGTCATTAAAGAGCGTGCCGAACGCCCCTATAGCAGCCTCTATGACTTCTGCAAGCGGCTGCACGGCACGGGTCTCAACCGCCGTGCGCTGGAGAACCTCGTCAAAGCCGGTGCATTCGATACTCTGGAGCCGACCCGCCACGGTATGCTCGAGAGTGTCGAGGGTATTTTGAAAAGCGTCGAGACCGACGCCCGCCAGAATCTGGACGGCCAGATGGACCTGTTCGGCCTGATGGGCGGAGGAGAGGACAAGAAACCCGCAAACGACTATAAGGTCCCGAACCTGCCGGAATATTCCGCCTCTGATCTGCTGAAAATGGAGAAGGAGGTCTCCGGCCTCTACCTGTCCGGCCATCCGCTGGACGCCTACCGTGCCCAAATCGCACAGGTTTCCACCTGCACGATTGCTCAGCTGCTGGGCGAGGACGCAAAGCAGTTTGACAACCAAACGGTGACGCTTGTCTGCACAATCGTCAAAAACAAGATCATGACCACCAAGTCCAACACGCTGATGGCCTTTACCACCGTCGAGGACCTGACCGGCAGCATGGAGCTGCTGGTGTTCCCGCGCATCCTGGCCGAGTGCCGCGCGGCCTTGCAAGAAAACGCCGTTGTGGTCGCCAATGGCCGCGTCTCCGTCAAGGAGGACGAGGCCGCCCGCCTGATCGTCGAGGGCGTGCAGCCCATCGAGACCTACGACCCCGGTAAAAACTTTGGCATGAACCGCGTGGAGCGCGTCAAGCGTGAGACAAGCGGGGGAGGGGCCGCCGGGTATTTCCTGACCGTGCCCTCCCGCGACAGTGCGCAGATGCACAAGGTAGAAAACCTGCTCTGCAACATTTTCGACGGGGGCACGGTGCGGGTGTATTTCCGCTTCCAAGATACCGGCAGGGCCATGCTGGCGCGGCACATGGCGGTAAAAGATGACCCGCTTCTGCGCGCTGAATTGGAGCGCATTTTGGGCAAGGACTGTGTAAAAGTTCAGGATGTTGAACACTCTGCAAAATAAATCCATACGTTTTGCGCGATTTATCCATAATTTCAGGGCGCAAAGTGTGGTATAATGTGTATGGTCGCGAGATTGTTAAAAATTTATTGTAACGTGATGACCACGCCTGAATAAATCGTAATGGTTCAGGCGGGTCCATAGTTCCCGAAATAGGAGGGGCTCGCTTTATGGCTAAGGAAATCAAAACGATCGGTGTGCTCACCAGCGGCGGTGACGCACCTGGCATGAACGCTGCTGTGCGTGCCATTGTTCGTGCAGGCATCAGCAAGGGCTACCGCATGATGGGCATCCAGCGTGGTTATAATGGGCTGATCAACGGCGAAGTTTATGAAATGAACGTCCGCAGCGTATCGGAGATCATCCACCGTGGCGGTACGATTCTGTATACCGCGCGCTGCCTGGAGTTCAAGACGAAGGAAGGCCAGGCCAAGGGTCTTGCCCGCTGCAAGGAGCTGGGTATCGACGCACTGGTCGTCATCGGCGGTGACGGCTCCTTCATGGGTGCCCGTGCGCTGGCTAACCAGGGCATTCCCTGCATCGGCCTGCCCGGTACCATCGATAACGACATCGCCTGCAGCGAATACACCATCGGCTACGATACGGCTATGAATACCGCTGTCGAGGCCATCGATAAGCTGCGCGACACCACCCAGAGCCATGACCGTTGCTCTGTCGTTGAGGTCATGGGCCATCATGCCGGTTATATTGCCCTGAACGTCGGTATCGCTACCGGCGCTGTAGCTGTCCTGCTGCCTGAGATCCCGTTCGATTTTGAGCGCGATATTCTCGAGCGTATGCGCCAGACCCAGGTCACGGGCAAGAAGCACTTCATTATCATCGTGTCCGAGGGCGTTGTCGGTGCGCAGGAGCTGGCCAACCAGATCCAGGCGGCCACCGGCGTTGACTCCCGTGCAACCGTTCTGGGCCACATCCAGCGCGGCGGCTCCCCGACGGTCCGTGACCGCGTGAACGCCTCGCTGATGGGCTACCACGCCATTGACCTGCTGGACAAGGGCATATACAACCGCGTTGTTGCCGTCTCTGGCGACAAGATCGTTGACTACGATGTCAACGTTGCACTGTCCATGCACAAGACGATTGACCGCGATATGATCGAGATCGCCAAAGCAATCTCCATCTAAAAGTACAGCTTGCAGGGCCGCATTCCGCAGGGAATGCGGCCTTTTTGTCATTCTGAAATATTTTATAAGCGTAACCCGGCTTTTATAAGATTTTATAAGATTTTTGCAAAAACCTGTTGACATTTGAAAAAAGGTTTGCTATAATAGCAAACGTCGTCAGGAGCGAACGCACCGAGGCGACGCCAGCTATGGGGGATTAGCTCAGCTGGGAGAGCGCTTGCATGGCATGCAAGAGGTCACCGGTTCGATCCCGGTATTCTCCACCACAAAGACCTGTCAGAGAATTCTGACAGGTCTTTTTTTACATATTCGATTATTAGCGCACCCTGCATGCAAAGAACCCATCCGCTTTATCACACGCCGCGTAAAACACCTCGCCATGTTGGCCGATGCCCTGCGCGTGGAGCCGGGCGTTCAGCCAGCGCTCGTCTCGGCCTACAGCCTTTAAATTGTCCCGCATGAGATGGCCGTCTATAATCAGGTCATACCAGGTGCTGGCGGCGTCCGGGTGCAGCTGCATATCGTCGGGCGTCAGGGGACGGTTGCAGCTTTTGGGCAGAAAGCTGATCTGGCCGTTTGTCTCTAAAATTGCCGTTTCTATTTCGTTCGGGTCAAAGTACCCGGCCACGCGGGCCTGACCCAGGAACTCGTTCACGTCTATGGCAGCGCGCTGCAGGCTGCTTTTCAAGATAACACCGTCGTCCATCAAAATCAGGCTGCGTCCGCTCCAAAGGCTGCGCATAGCGTTGCTCTTGCAGGCAGTGTAGTGCACGAACCACGTCACCAGCCCATAGACCACAAGCGCAGAGAAGGGCCGCCACCACTGCTCAAGATTCGTCGCCAGCTCTGCGCCGATGGAACCCACCGTGACGGCGTTCAGGTAGTCGAACGGGCTCATCTGCGCAATCTGCCGCTTGCCGCCCGCGCGGGTGAAAATAAACATCGCGGCCAGCGACAGCAGGCTCGTCAGCACGACCTGCCCGACCTCCGGAAAAATGTCAGCCATAAAAAACACTCCTCTCTGCGTTAGCTTTTGCGCAGTTATGACCTTTTATGCGGAAAAATCAGTTGACAAGCGGCGCAAAACGGCATATAATAAGCCTGTAAAAAGGAAAATAGCGATGAAAGGGCCAATGCCGTCCGTTCCGTCCCTCAGAGAGAAAGCCGTTTGGTGCAAGGCTTTCACGCGGAAGCACGGCAGAGCCACCCCGGAGCTTTCGGCGCAGAGCCGAGCGTACCTGCGGCGTTAACGCAGACACAAAGCGGCAGTGCTGTTGTATTATATTCTTGCGGCGCTGCAAACCGGGTGGTACCACGGAAGCATAACAGCCTTCGTCCCTGTATTGGGGCGTGGGCTGTAATTTTTTGTGGCGGACCCTGCATCGCAATTTTATGGATTGGAGAACAACACCTATGCAATGGACCGGATTGAACGAGCTTCGCGAAAAGTACCTGCATTATTTTGAGACGAAGGGCCACCTGCGTCTGGGCAGCTTCCCGCTGGTTCCGAAGGATGACCCCAGCCTCCTGCTGATCAACAGCGGCATGGCCCCCATGAAGAAATGGTTCCTCGGCCAGGAGGAGCCGCCGCGGCATCGCGTGACCACCTGCCAGAAGTGCATCCGCACCCCGGATATTGAGCGCGTCGGCATCACGGCCCGCCATGGCTGCTTCTTTGAGATGCTGGGCAACTTCAGCTTCCAGGATTACTTCAAGAAGGAAGTCATTCCCTGGGCGTGGGAGTTCCTGACCAAGGAACTCGAGATTCCCGCTGACCGCCTGTACATCTCGGTTTATCAGGAGGATGACGAGGCCTACGACATCTGGACGAAGGAAGTCGGCATCCCCGAGGATCACATGGTCCGCCTGGGCAAGGAGGACAACTTCTGGGAGCACGGTTCCGGCCCCTGCGGCCCCTGCTCTGAGATCTACTATGACCGCGGCCTGAAGTACGGCTGCGGCAAGCCGACCTGCGGTGTCGGCTGCGACTGTGACCGCTTCATGGAGATCTGGAACCTCGTGTTCAGTCAGTATGATGCCGACGGCAAGGGCAACTATGAGCTGCTGGCCAAACCGAACATTGATACCGGCATGGGCCTGGAGCGTCTGGCCGTCGTCATGCAGGATGTCAACAACCTGTTCGAGGTCGATACCGTTGCCGCCGTTCTGCACCATGTCGAGCGCATCGCGGGCAAGAAGTACGGCGAGAACGAGAAGGATGACATCTCCATCCGCGTGATTACCGACCACATCCGTGCCACCGTCTTTATGGCCTCCGACGGCATCCTGCCGTCCAACGAGGGCCGCGGCTACGTTATGCGCCGTCTGCTGCGCCGCGCCGCCCGCCATGGCCGTATGCTGGGCATCAACCGCCCGTTCCTGACCGAGCTGGTCGAAACGGTCATCGAGTCCAGCGAGGCCGGTTACCCCGAGCTGCGCGAGCATGAGTCTTATATCAAGAAGGTCATCGGCACCGAGGAGCTGCGCTTCGGCCGCACCATCGATGCCGGTCTGAACATCCTGACCGGCATGATGGGTCGCCTGAAGGAGGCCCATGAGAAGGTCCTGTCCGGTGTCGAGGCGTTCAAGCTGAACGATACCTTCGGCTTCCCGCTTGACCTGACCCGTGAGATCGCCGCCGAGGCAGGCTTTGCCGTCGATGAGGCCGCATTCCACATCGAGATGACCAAGCAGCGTGAGCGCGCCCGCGCCGAGCGCTTGGCCAAGGATATTTCCGGTTGGAGCGCTGACCTGTTCGGTGAGCTGACCGCCGAGCCCACCCAGTTTGACGGCTACGAGACCCTGTCCGAGAAGGCTAAGGTTCTGGCTCTGTCCGACGGGGAGGAACTCGTCGATGCCATTGCCACCGACGAGGCGGGCGAGGCCAAGGACGGCGTGCTGGTCGTGCTGGACCATACCCCGTTCTATGCAGAGATGGGCGGCCAGGTCGCTGACCACGGTTATCTTGTCAGCGGCGACGCCAAGCTGAAGGTCACCCAGGTCAAAAAGACCCCGAAGGGCTATTTCGTCCATACCTGTGAGCTGCTGGACGGCACCATCCACGTTGACGACGAGGTCACCGCTTCCGTCGATGAGAAGCGCCGTGCTGCCATCTGCCGCAACCACACCGCCACCCACCTGCTGCAGAAGGCCCTGCGCGAGGTCCTGGGTGAGCATGTCCATCAGGCCGGCAGCTATCAGGACGACCAGATCACCCACTTCGACTTTACGCATTTCAGCGCCGTCAGCCCCGCCGAGCTGGCCGAGGTCGAGCGCCGCGTCAACGAGAAGATTTACGAGGCTCTGCCCGTCACCGTCAAGAACCTGCCCATCGAGGAAGCCAAGAAGATGGGCGCTATGGCTCTGTTCGGTGAGAAGTACGGCAGTGTCGTCCGCGTTGTCGACGCCGGCGGCTGGAGCACCGAGTTCTGCGGCGGCACCCATGTCACGAACACCGCACAGATCGGCTGCTTCAAGATTTTGAGCGAGTCCAGCGTGGCTGCCGGTATCCGCCGCATTGAGGCTACCACCGCCTTCGGCGTGCTGGATCTGCTGGATGACCGCACCGAGATTTTGGCCAAGACCGCTGTTGCCCTGAAGGCCAACAACCTGAAGGACGCTCCTGCCCGCGCCGAGGCACTGGCTGCCGAGCTGAAGGAGACCGCCAAGCAGCTTGAAATCCTGAAGGCCCAGATGGCTGCCGCCAAGATCGACGGCCTGTTTGAGAACGCCGCCGACATCGACGGCGTGCGCATCGTCTCCGCCTACCTGACCGGCACCGGTGCCGATACCCTGCGCGACATGGTCGATAAGGTGCGCGACAAGGCCCCCAACGCCGTGACCGTGCTTATCGGCAGCGACGGTAATAAGACGATGATGGCTGTCGGCGTTTCCAAGAACGCCATGGCCCGCGGCCTGAAGGCAGGTGCCCTCGTCAAGAAGATTGCCGCTATCGCAGGCGGCAACGGCGGCGGCAAGCCCGACTTCGCTATGGCCGGTATCCGCGACACGTCCAAGATCGACGACGCGCTGAACGCTGTGCCCGAAATCGTCAAGGCGGAAATGAATCAGTAATTCTTTTCCATAAAATCCACTGCAAAGGAGGGATTCCGGATGGAGGATTGTCTGTTCTGCAAGATCGCCGCAGGCGAGATCCCCTCGAACAAGCTGTTTGAGGACGACAAGCTGCTGGCGTTCTACGACATCGACCCGCAGGCCCCCGTGCATTTTCTCGTCATCCCGAAGCAGCACATTGCGTCTGCCGCAGCCCTGACCGAGGATGACGCCGCGCTGCTGGGCCACATCTACGCGGTCATTGCGCAGCTGTGCAAAAAGCTGGGCGTCGACGAGAGCGGCTACCGCGTTGTGACCAATGTCGGCGCGGACGGAGGCCAGAGCGTTAAGCACCTGCACTTTCATGTGCTGGCCAAGCGCAGCCTTGCATGGCCTCCGGGCTGATGCCGGGCGTTGCACAAAACACTTGTGAATCAATAAAGAGAGGTAAACTAACATGGCAGATACCTATACACTGCACATTGCGGGTCTGACCCGTGAGCTGCCCATCTGCAAGGTCAATGACCACATGGATATTGCCGCTTTCATCATGTTCAGTGATGTGGAGCTGACCGAGGCATGCGCCGCAGCTCTGCTGAAAAAAGCCCCCGAGTTTGACGTGATCCTGACCGCCGAGGCCAAGGGCATCCCTCTGGCCTACGAAATGGCGCGCCAGAGCGGCAAATACTGGATCCCCGCCCGCAAAGGTCCGAAGCTGTATATGCGGGAGCCTGTCATCATCGAGGATCAGTCCATCACGACTGCCGGTAAGCAGACGCTGGTCATCGACAAGAAGGACATCGAGTATATGGACGGCAAGCGCATCCTGATCGTGGATGACGTTATCTCCACCGGCGGCTCCCTGCATGCACTGGAAACGCTGGCCGCCAAGAGCACCGGCACGGTAGTCGGCTGCTGTGCAGCACTCGCTGAGGGCGACGCTGCCAAGCGCACCGACATCTTCTTCCTGGAGCCGCTGCCGCTCTTCCTGCACTAAGCAATGAAACGAAAGCTCGGTTGGTTTGGTCTCGGTTTTGCCGGGGCTGAGCTTGCTGCGGCCATTCTGCCGCCGCTGGTCTGTGTGCCCGCGGCGGCATTTTTGGTATGTCTGGCGCTATTATGGATAAAACGCCGCAGAGACAGCGCCATCCCGGTACTGGGCGCGCTGTGCGGTCTTGCGTGGTTTCTGGTGTTTACCCTTGTATGGGTGCGGCCCGTCAAGGCACTGGCCGGGCAGACCGTGACCTGCACGGCGGTGGTGGAGACGGACGCCAATGCTTCCTACAGCGAAAGCCGCCTGCGCGGTACGCTGCGGCTGACTGAAATTGACGGCAGGGCGGCCAACGTAAAGGTGCAGTGCGCGTCCTTTCCCGGCGAGAGTGCGGGGGAGCGGTTCACTGCAAAATTTGCGCTGACCGAGCTGCCCGACAACAAATACCGCCTGAGCCGCCAAAGCAAGGGTGTCTATTTGCAGGCGGAGTATCTGGGCAGCTACCACCCACTGGACGCCAGCCGCGCGCCGCGGTTTGCGCTGTATCGGCTGCGGCAGCGCTGGTCGGCCACACTGCGCCGCTGGCTGCCGCGGCAGCTGGACGGCATCGAGACCGCCATGCTGCTGGCGGACAAAAGCCGCTTGGATGACAGCGTGCAGCAGGCCTTCCGCACGGCGGGGGTATCGCATCTGCTGGCGGTGTCTGGGCTGCATCTGGCGCTGCTCTGCGGGCTGCTGGGCTTTGGCCGCAAATGGAAATTTTATAAGCCGTTGATTTTGCTGCGCGCTGCGGCGGCGCTGTTTTACCTGCTGCTGACCGGAATGCCGGTTTCTGTATCGCGCGCCGGGATCGTGCTGTTGGTGGCGCTGGTGGGGGATTTCTTCCTGCTGCCGCCCGACCTGCTGACCTCAACGAGCTTTGCGGCCATCCTGCTGGGGCTGCAAAACGCCTATGCGCCGTGCGATCTTGGCTTTCAGCTGTCGTTCTGTGCCGTGCTGGGCGTGCAGGCTGCGGCAGCACTGGCCCGCACTGAGCAGCGCGCAGCGCAGGACAAGCCCGCCGCCGTCAAGGCGCTATGCCAAGTGGCAGAGCCTATGCAAACGGCAGTGCTTGCCAGCCTTGCCACGCTGCCGGTGCTGGTGGCCCACGGCATGGCGGCCAGCCTGGTCGGGGTGCTCTGCAACCTGCTGGTCGTCTGGATGGTTCAGCCCGCCCTGCAGCTGGGCATCCTGCTGCTGGTATGCAGCGCCGTGCCGTTTTTGGCGGCAATCACGAACCTGACGGCCCTCGTGCTGAGTCTCTGGCTCAAGGGGCTGCTCTGGCTGGTACGGCGCTGCGCCGCACTGCCGTTTGCGTCGATTTGTCTGCCGCAGCGGTACACGCTGTTTGTGCTGGCTGTGCTGGGCGCGCTGGCGGTTTGCTTCTGGCATGCCAGGCGGCTGCGGCTCTATCTGCCCGCGGCGGCGCTCTGCACAGCACTGGCCGTGGGGCTGGGTGTCTGGATGCAGCGAGATGTTGTGCAGATCAATCTGGTCGGCGCGTCCAACAATCCCTGCGTCGTCTGCGTGCAGAACGGGCAGGCTGTGGTGTTCTTCCGCGGAGGGGAGAGCAACTGGAGCGCCGTGCAGAACTATCTGGCCGGGCGCGGCAGACAGGAGCCCGCGCTGGTCGTTGACCTGCGTGCCAAGCCGACGCAGATGGAATTTTCCGCGGCAGAGGTCGTGATGGTGCAGGAGCTTGCCGACTTTACGGCCCGTCCGGTGCTTGACGGATTGACGCTGGACCTGTATCATAATAAAAGCGCAAACCTCGCTGTGCTGGGCGTGGGGGAATGGCACATTGCCGTGGGGGCAGGCAGGCTCGAGCTGGCAGAGCCGGTGCGGGTGGATGTCCTCTGCGCACCGGGCACGCTGTCCGATTCCGTGCGGCCCGACGCAATTTTGTACACCGCTGCCGCACCGCGCTGGCTGGACGACGCCGCAGGCTGCACCCTGCGCTATGGCGAGGACACGCCCGGACTGACCCTGCGCCCGGGCCGCAGCATGATTTGGGAGGAGGCACAGACGATTGCTGTACAGTGAAAAGGAGCTGGAAAAATGCCTGAAGGCAGGCTGCGCGCTCTACTATTTCTACGCATCGGACGAGGCGCTCGTCCACACGGCGGCGCAGAAGACGCTGAAATATCTGAACCGCGACGACCCCGAGACGACGGTGCTGGACGGGCCGACTCCCTCGGTGGAGGAGATCGTGCTAGCTGCCGGTACGATTTCATTCTTCGGCGGCAAACGCCTGGTACTCATGCCGCTGATCCGTCCGTCAACCTATTCCGACAAGGATTTGCAGGAGCTTTGCGACACGCTGGCCGACACCGAGAACGCCATCTTTGTGCTGACGAGCATCATCGAGGAGAGCTACGGCAAACTGCGCCCCGGCAAGCGGGAGCAAAAGCTCATTGCCAGCTGCGAGAAGCTCGGCTACTGTGTACAGCTCAACCGCCCCACGGGTGCAGCTTTACAGGCCATGGCCCGCGATTGGGCGAAGGAGGCCGGTGCGGACTTTGCCCCCGGCGCCGAAGCTGCACTGCTGGCCCGCTGCGGCGAGGATCAGTTCCTGCTTAAAAATGAGGTCGAAAAGCTGGCCGCGCTGGCCAACTACAGCACAATTACAAAAGAAATGGTCAGCCGGCTCGGTACGGTCACGCTCGACGCGGACACGTTCGATATGGTCAAGCTGCTGACGAGCGGTCAGGCCGATAAGGCCCAGCAAAAGCTGAAAACGCTGCTGGCGCTGCAAAACGAGCCGATCATGATTACCGGCGCACTCATCAGCAACTATCTGGATCTGTACCGCGTGCTGCTGGGCCGTCGCAGCCGCCGGGGCCTCGGCGATGTGGCCAAGGACTTTGGCTACAAGGGCAATTGGAATTACCGCCTCAATTCTACCGAAAAAACCGCGTTGCGCTTCAAGCGTGCCCAGCTGGAGGACTGCCTGCACATCCTGCAAAGACTGGACACCGACCTGAAAAGCAGCAAGCTGGACGCCGACCTTTTAATGCAGAAGGCGCTGTGTGAGCTGGCGCTGGCCGGGAGGGCATAAATGCTGAAATTGGAACAAGCCCTGCTGGTGGAGGGCAAATACGACGCCGCACGCCTTAGCAATATCGTGGACGGCACGATCCTGACGACGGATGGCTTCCGGGTGTTCAAGGACGGCGCGCTGCAAAGGCTGCTCAAGCGCATTGCTGCAGCGCAGGGGCTTGTCATTTTGACAGACTCCGACGCCGCCGGGTTCAAGATTCGCCACTTTGTCACGGGTCTTGTCGGCGCGGAGCATGTCCTGCAGGCCTACGTCCCGGCGATTGCGGGCAAGGAGTCACGCAAGGCCGAGCCCGGCAAGGAGGGACTGCTCGGCGTCGAGGGCGTATCCGACGATTTGATTGTACGGGGCCTTGAAACCGCCCTGGCAAGTAAAACTGCTTGCCAGCAGAAAACGACCCGGTCACGCTCCATCACGTACACCGATTTGTACGACTGGGGCATCTCCGGCACGGCCAACAGTGCCGAGAACCGCCGGGTGTTTTTGCGCCGCCTCGGTCTGCCGCCGCGGTTGAGCAAAAAGGAGTTGCTGCAGGTGCTCAACACACTCTACACCTACGACGCACTGAACGCCGAAATCAAAAAGCTATAAAAATCGCCCGGAACCGTGCAAGTGGTTCCGGGCATTTTTATACGCGAGTAACGCAATCAGACTTCCAGTTTTTCTAATTCTGCCATCCACAGCGTATTGCAGGCGTCGCTGGGCATGCGCCAGTCGCCGCGGGGGGACAGCGTGACCGAGCCGACCTTCGGGCCGTCGGGCAGACAGCTGCGCTTGAACTGCTGGGCAAAGAAGCGGCGGTAGAAATTTTTCAGCCACGCCAGCAGGACCTCCGGCTCATACCGGCCGTCAAAGGCTGTGCGGGCCAGATGGTAGATTTTTGTCGGACTGAACCCAAAGCGCAGCACATAGTAGAGATAGAAGTCGTGCAGCTCATACGGGCCGACGAGTTTTTCGGTCTGCTGGGCAATCGTGCCGTCTGCGGCGGTGGGCAGCAGCTCGGGGCTGACGGGGGTGTCCAGAATATCCACCAGCACGTCCCGCAGCGTGTCATTGCCGCAGGTGTCGGCCACGTACTGCACAATATGGCGCACCAGCGTTTTCGGCACGCCGGTGTTGACACCGTACATGCTCATGTGGTCGCCGTTGTAGGTGGCCCAGCCCAGCGCCAGCTCGCTTAAGTCGCCGGTGCCGATGACAAAGCCGCCGTTCTTGTTGGCATAGTCCATCAGCTCCAGCGTGCGCACGCGGGCCTGGCAGTTTTCAAACGTGACATCGTACTTGTCGGCGGGCTGGCCGATGTCCGCAAAGTGGCTCTTGACGGTCTCGGTGATGTTGATCTCGCCGAACGTCACGCCCAAAGCCTCGCACAGAATCTCGGCGTTGGAGCGGGTGCGCTTCGTCGTGCCGAAGCAGGGCATCGTCAGGGCCACAATATCCTTCGCGTCGCGGCCCAGCACCTTACAGGCACGCACAGCCACCAGCAGGGCCAGGCAGCTGTCCAGCCCGCCGGAGATACCCAGCACGCCGCACTTGGCGTGGGTGTGCTCCATGCGCTTGGCAAGGCCCTCGGCCTGGATGCGCAGAATCAGCTCGCACCGCTCGGCGCGGGTCGCGGCGTCCTGCGGCACAAACGGCGTGCAGGAGACAGGGCGGATCAGCGCCAGCTCCACGGGCGGCAGCTCAAATTCCACAGTGGTGTAGTCGCTCGTTTCCGGCATAAACGTCGTGTTGCGCTGGCGCTCCTGCACCATGCGGCCCAGGTCCAGCTCAGTCACGGCATCCTCGCCCGCAAACGGTGCAGCGTCGGCCAGCAGACTGCCGTTCTCGGCAATCAGGTTGTGGCCCGCAAACGTCATGTCGGTGGTGCTTTCGCCATGGCCTGCGTCGGCGTAGAGGTACGCACACAGCAGACGCGCGCTCTGCCCGCAGACCAGCTCACGGCGGTAGGCTGCCTTGCCGACGGTTTCATCGCTGGCGGACAGGTTTGCCACAACGGTAGCCCCGGCCAGTGCGTGGGCACAGCTCGGCGGGATGGGAGACCACAGGTCCTCGCAGACCTCGGCTGCCAGCACAAAGGCGGGCAGCTGTTTGCAGGCAAACAGAAGGTTCGTGCCGATCAGCGTCTCCTGCCCGGCCAGCTCGATGCACTCGGGCTCACGCATACCGGGGATAAAGTGGCGCTTCTCGTAAAACTCGCCGTAGTTGGGCAGGTGTACTTTCGGCACCAGACCCAGCAGCTCACCGTTGCAGAGCACCGCCGCACAGTTGTACAGCTTGCCGTTATGGCGCACAGGCAGGCCGACGAGGACAACGACGTTCAGTCCCTCGCTGGCCTTCAAAATCGCGGCAAGGCCGTCCTCGGCCCCACGCAGCAGGGTATCCTGCAAGAACAGGTCACTGCAGGTGTAGCCGGTCAGCGCAAACTCCGGCAGGCAGAGCAGCTGCACATTTTTTTCGGCGTACTCGCGCATGACGCCGATGATCTGGTCGGCGTTGTAGGTGCAGTCGGCCACGCGCAGGGCGGGGCTGGCCGCAGCAGCGCGGATAAAGCCGTTTTCAAAAGCGGGAAAGCTGTACTTCATAGCCAAACTTCCTTTATCATAATCTATAAAAACTATCATAGCACAGTGGGCGAATTGCCGCAAGTGCGGGTTTTGCAGGGAAAGTTTATTTTTCAAAAAGTAATATATACTTGACATAATGTAAGGCACGTGCTATAGTAAAGTCACAGCAAGAGGAAAGGAAACGAAGGCAATGGCAAAGAATCTGAAGCTGAAGGCCGCCCGCGCTGCGCTGGATATGACCCAGGCGGATCTGGCGGCGGTGGTGGGCGTGTCCCGCCAGACCATCAATGCAATCGAAAAAGGCGAGTACAACCCCACCATCAACCTTTGCCGCACCATCTGCAGGGTGCTGGGCAAGACATTGGACGAGCTGTTCTGGGAGGAATGAGCGATGAATCTGAAGGAATTTTTTAAGCACGATAATCTTGACGAAATGCAAAAACAGACCCTTTTAAAAATCGAGTCACGCGGCTTCTGGATGCTGTGGGTGCTGCTGCTGGCGGCGCTGATCATTGAAAGTCTGCTGGGCTTTGCCCCGCGGGAGATGGCGGCAGAATGGTTTATCTTTATGCTGGGGTGCGCCTATTCGGTCCTGAGCGATCTGCGTGCCGGTATCTGGGACCGCCGCTTGAAGCCGAATACGAAAACCAATGTCGTTGTGTCCGTTGTGGGCGGTGTTGCCGTGCTTGTGTGGGGGCTTATCAAATTTGCAGAGTTTGGCATGGGCGTTGCGGCGCTGCAGGCGGTCATCATGGGGGTCTGTACCTGGGTACTGTGCTTTGCATTGCTGCAGCTCAGCATGAAGGCTTACAAAAAACGCCACGCTGAGTTGGAAAACCCAAAGGAGGACGACGATGAAAACGAATAAAAAAGAGCTGACTGTCTTTGCGCTCTGTGCTTACGCAATCCCGTTTCTGATGATGCCGCTTTTGTACATCTGCCTGCAAAACGGGAGGGATACCTCGATTTTTGCCAACGCCCAGATGTTCTACCCGGCGGCGGGCGTTATGCTGGCGTTTTTGCTGTCAAGACGGCAGGGGACGCCAAAGCGGTTTTACATCCTGCACATCGCGGCCACTGTGCTGATGCTCGCCATGAGCGTTCTGTCTGCGTTCCTGCCGCAGGAGGGCTGGCTGAATATTGCAAACTTTGTCATCGTTATCGCGTCGGTGCTGGGCTGGATCTTCCTGCTGACCGAGAAAAAGACAAAGCGCGAAGACTACGGTCTGCGCCTGCACGGCAAATTCCTGACGGCGTTTGCCATCTGTGCCTACTTCCTCGTCGTCAAAACCGGCATGGTCTTTCTTTCCGTGGCGCTGCAGGGCGGCGACGCTTGGGCGGAGTACCTGACTTACTGGCAATCGTCTGCGCCGTGGCTCATGGCACTGGTGCTGGTGCCAAACTTTTTCTTATCCTTCCTGCCGTTTTTTGGCGAGGAATACGGCTGGCGCTATTATCTGACGCCAGCTCTGCAAAGCCGCTTCGGCGCACGGCGCGGCGCACTGGCCGTTGGTGTGCTGTGGGGCCTGTGGCATCTGCCGCTGAATCTTTTCTTCTACAGCCCCGACACCTCACTGCAGAGCATTGCCGCACAGCTTGTTGTCTGCGTGACGCTCGGTGTATTTTTCACCTTTGCGTATGAGAAGTGCGGCAAAAATATCTGGCTCCCCGTGGTGCTGCACTACCTAAACAACAGCATGGTCTTGGTCTGGACCGGTACGGCGGATATTTCCAATCAAATCATCGGCTGGGGCGATGTAGCCTCTGCCGCCGTGCAGTACGCCATTGTGTTCCTGCCGTTCCTGGCGGCAAAATGCTTTAAAAAGGCAGAATAAAAAATGAAGGTGCAGAAACGGCTCTGCACCTTCGTTTTTTGTTTAAGGGGATAGCTCAGACCTCAAACGCCTTATGCAGGGCATCGAGGGCGGTGTCCTCGTCCTGCTGGCGGATCAGCAGGGAGATGTCAAGGTCGCTCGTTGTGATGAGCACGATTTCAATACCTGCACCGGCCAGCGCGGCCAGCGCACGGGCGGCGACGCCGCAGCTGGTGACCATCTCCTCACCAAAGAGGTTGATCTTGCTGTAGCCGCCGGAGACCAGCGGGGGATTGGCCTTGGCTGCGGCGGGCAGAGCCTTCATAACGGCGGCAAAGTTGTCATAGCTCGTCGTAAAGCTGAAATCCACCGCGGAGCCGCGGGGCGCGCTCTGGCAGATCATATCGACCACAATACCGGCCTTGGCAAAAACGTCCAGGTGCTCGGCCAGGCTCTGTGCGCTGTACTGGGCACCGGGGAAGGTGGTGAGCATAATGTTCTGCTCGCTGCTGATCTTGCTGACACCGTACATAAAAATCATCCTTTCATTCAATCTAACGTGAGGAACTCCTCGTCAATCGTGCCGCGGAGCATGCTCTCTATGTATTCGCGGGAGAGGGTGAACTCTCCGTGTGCTGCACCCAGTTCGTCTGTGTACTGGCTGTAGGGGATGACCCGGATATTCTTGTACCCGGCCTCATACTGGCTGATAACGCAGTGCAGCTTCGGGTCACGGATGGCAATGCTCACACTGCCGTCAGGCTGGGTCGTCTTATCAAAATAGACGTCCAGAATCGCGCCGATGACATTATCGCGCGAGGACTGCGCGTTGATGAAGTTGCCCAGGCTGTAGACGATGAAGGTCGTGTTGCCGTTCACACCGGTCAGCCATGCGGCGTTCTGTACTACATGCGGGTGGGTGCCGATGATGACATCGACGCCCTGATCGGCCAGCCACTGAGCAGTCTCCCTTTGAAAGTCGTTGACCTCGTGCGTGCCCTCGGTGCCCATGTGGGCGCTGACGATAAGAACATCGCAGTTCGGGCGCATATCGGCGATCTGTTTGGCAATCGTTTCATGGTCGTCCAGATACACAACGCCATAGTCTGTGCCGGACGGCGTGGGCAGGCCGTTGGTGTGCTCCGTATAGGAGAGATAGCCGAACGTGATGCCGTTGACGGTCTGGTAGGCGTAGTTGTCATAGGTCTCCAGATTGTAAAAGCCCATTGTGACCACATCGTCCGGCATGGCAGCCCAGTGTGCCATGGATGCCTCAATGCCCGCTGCCCCCTTGTCGTAGCTGTGATTGTTGGAGAGACTGAAGACGCGGAAGCCCAAATTATACAGCGTGTCGGTAATCTCGCCGGGGGTGGAGAACATCGGGTAGCCGCTGGCGGCGAACTCGTCGTTGACGAGCGTCTCCTGATTGAGCCAGTTCACATCAAACTGGTCGTAGTAGCCCTGCATGGCTGCGTAGGCGGCGTCAAAATCGTAGTGGTCGCCGCCGCGCTTCTTAGCCTGCAAAAAGATACCATCGTGGATCAGGTCGTCGCCCGTGGCGGAAAAGTGCACGGTCTCCACGGTTGGCGTCGGCTCGGGGGTCGGCTCCGGTGCAGCGGTTGGTTCCGGCTCTGCCGGCATATCCACGACTACGGGCTGCGGATTGACCGCGGGCAGGGTCACAGCCTGATTGCCGACGCCCAGCAGAGAGCCGACAACTACGCCGCCGACGCCCAGTGCGATGACCGCACAGGCGGCAAGGTCGTTGCCGTTCATTCGCATATCAGTTTACCTCGCAGCAGGTCGGTCATCGTGTAATAGCCGGGGGCCAGCGCAGCAATATAGAGCGCTGCCTGTACGGCACCGTCGGCAAAGACGCCGCGGCTGCCCGCGCTGTGGCTCAGCGTCACGACCTCGTCGGGGCCGCAGAACAGCACATCGTGCTCGCCCACAATGCCGCCGCCGCGGATGGAGCTGATGCCCAGCTCCTGTGCGCCGCGCTTCTGGCGAACCTGCGTGCGGTCATAGACGTACTCATATTTGCCGTTCGCCTCGGTGTTGATGGCGTCGGCAATCATCAGCGCTGTGCCGCTGGGCGCGTCCAGCTTGTTATGATGGTGCTTCTCGATGATCTCAATGTCAAACTCGCCGCCCAGGATCTTCGTAGCCTGGCGGGCCAGCTCGATCAGCACGTTGACACCCACCGACATGTTTGCGCTGCGGAAGATCGGCGTCCTGGTGCTGGCAGCCTCCAGTGCAGCCTCATCCTCCCTGGAAAGGCCGGTGGAGCAGATGACGCAGGGCAGACCGTTGGCGGCACCGTACTGCGCTGCTGCAACCGCCCCGGCGGGTGAGGAAAAATCGATGATGACGCCCTTGCAGGGCAGTGCGTCAAACCCGGCGTAAACGGGGATTTCGCCGATCCGCCCGGCTTCGCGATCCACACCGGCGACGATGCGGCAATCCTCACGCGCACCGATCTTCTCGACCAGTGCGCGGCCCATACGGCCATAGATGCCCTGAATGATAATATCCGTCATGTGTTATTGTTCCTTTCATGCAAAAGTCGTGCAAAAGCAAAAAGCCGACCCGCGGCATGGCAGTGGGTCGGCTGTGAAATTATTTCAGCAGGCCGAACTCCTGCATGGCAGTCTCCAGCTGTGCCTGCACTGCGGCGGAGGGCGCAATGAGCGGCAGACGGCAGTCGCCGGCATTCCAGCCAAGGCGGTTCATGGCCCACTTGACCGGGATGGGGTTGACGTCGGCAAACAGTGCCTTGATAAGCGGCACCGCCTTGAGCTGCATGGACAAGCTCAAGGCAGTCTCACCGGCGAACCATTTGGCGCAGATGTCATGGGTGTACTGCGGGGCTACGTTGGACAGCACGCTGATCACGCCCTTGCCGCCCAGAGCCAGCAGCGGCACGATCTGGTCATCGTTGCCGGAGTAGATGTTCAGGCTGTCACCGCAGGCCGCTGCGATCTCGGCCACGTGGCTGATGTTGCCGCTGGCCTCCTTGACGGCGTTGATGTTCGGGTGCTTCGCAAGCTCGGCCAGCGTGGCGGGCGTCAGGTTGCAGCCCGTGCGGCTGGGCACATTATACAGGATGCAGGGGATATGCACGGCGTCCGCAATGGCTGTGTAGTGGGCCAGCAGGCCCGCCTGGCTCGTCTTGTTGTAGTAGGGCGTGACCAGCAGCAGTGCGTCGGCACCGTCGGCCTCAGCCTGCTGGGACAGCCAGATGGCGTACTTCGTGTCGTTGGAGCCGGTACCCGCAATCACCGGGACGCGACCTGCCACCTTTTTGACGGTATAGCGGATGCACTCGGTGTGCTCCTCGTCGGTCAGCGTCGGGGACTCACCCGTCGTGCCGCAGATGACAATGGCATCCGTGCTGTGGGCGATCTGGTCGTCGATGATGCGGCCAAGCTCGTCATAGTTGACGCTGCCGTCGGTGTTCATCGGGGTGATGATCGCCACGGCGGCACCGGTAAATACGGGTCTCTTCATACGAATTCTCCTTACACCAAGGCTGTCATGCGCAGCCGATCAGTCAAAATAGCCCTTGGCAGCCAGCAGCTCGGCCAGCAGCACCGCGCCGCCGGCAGCGCCGCGCAGCGTGTTGTGGGACAGGCAGACGAACTTGTAGTCGTACTGGTTATCCTCACGCAGACGGCCAATGCTGACAGCCATGCCGTTTTCCAGCATACGGTCCAGCTTGGGCTGCGGGCGGTCATTTTCCTCAAAGTAATGCAGGAACTGCTTCGGGGCGCTGGGCAGCTTCAGATCTTGTGCGGGACCGTGGAATTCCTTCCAGGCCTGCAGAATTTCTTCCTTAGAAGGCTTATTCTCAAAGCGCACGAACACCGCGCCCATGTGGCCGTCAGAGACAGGCACGCGCAGGCACTGGGCCGTAAAGCGGGGAGACTCGGCCGAAACGATCTTGTCACCCTCGATGTGGCCCCACAGCTTCAGCGGCTCCTGCTCGCTCTTTTCCTCCTCGCCGCCGATGTAGGGGATGACGTTGTCGAGGATGTCGGGGAAGGTCTCAAACGTCTTGCCTGCGCCGGAGATAGCCTGATAGGTGCAGACGAGCACGTCAGAGATGCCGTATTTGCGCAGGGGATGCAGGGCAGGCACATAGCTCTGCAGGCTGCAGTTGGACTTGACGGCCACAAAGCCGCGCTTGGTGCCCAGGCGCTTGCGCTGGGCAGGGATGATGTCGATGTGGTCGGCGTTGATCTCGGGTACGACCATCGGCACGTCAGGGGTAAAGCGGTGCGCGCTGTTGTTGGACACGACCGGGCACTCGGCCTTGGCGTAGGCCTCCTCCAGTGCCTTGATCTCGTCCTTCTTCATGTTGACGGCGCAAAAGACAAAATCGACCTTGGCGGCAACCTCCTCCACATTGGCGGCGTCCAGCACGACCATCTTTTTAACGCTCTCGGGCATGGGGGTCTTCATCAACCAGCGGCTGCCGACGGCCTCCTCATAGGTTTTGCCAGCGCTGCGTGCGCTGGCCGCAAGGGCAACCAGATTAAACCAGGGGTGATTTTCCAGCAGCGTAATAAAGCGCTGGCCGACCATACCGGTTGCACCGATAACACCAACATTGTACTGTTTCATCCTGACTAAGACCTTCCTTTCGCGATACCCTTCCTTAAATCTATGCGGCTCCCACGGAAATTTGCACAGATAATAAAAAAACCGGCTTGAAAACCGGCACAAAATGCAATATAATATCATATTGCATATAGCACAGCGCAACACACTGTTTTACAGCGTGACAGTCCCGCACCTGTTCGGCTGCGGACCCAGAAAATGCGTGCCGCGCATTTTCTTCGGCGAAGGACCCTTTCCCGGCTCTCACCCCTGGCAGGGCATGATGAAAACCGGTACTGATGCGCTTCGCGCCTCTGTGTTTGGATTCATTATAATATTCCCACATAAGAATGTCAAGACGATAACGCTTTAAAGTAAAAAAGGATGATACAAAAATGCTCAAAAAAGATTTCTGGTACGACCTGCCGAAGGAGCTGATCGCGCAGGAGCCTGCCGACCCCCGCGATGCCGCCCGTTTGATGGTGCTGGACCGCAAAAATGATAAGATCCTGCACTCGGTATTCCATGAGCTGCCGCATTATCTTGAAAAGGGCGATCTGCTCGTTGTCAATAACTCCAAGGTTCTGCCTGCCCGCCTGATGGGCACCAAGGTGCCCACAGGCGCTGTCTGCGAGCTGCTGCTGCTCCGCCAGGTCAAGGGCGATACCTGGGAGTGCCTGGCCCGCCCCGGCAAGCGGATGCAGCCGGGCACGAAAGTGGAGTTCGGCGACGGCAGCCTGACCGCCGTGGTGGATGAGACGCTGCCTGACGGCAATAAGTATGTGACCTTTACCTACGACACCGAGACACTGTACGAGAAGCTGGACGAGTTCGGCAAGATGCCGCTGCCGCCCTACATCACGAAGCAGCTCGAGGATCAGAGCCAGTACCAGACCGTTTACGCCAAGGAACTGGGCAGCGCCGCCGCGCCCACCGCGGGTCTGCACTTTACCCCGCAGCTGATGGATACGATCCGCTCCCGCGGTGTCAACATTGCCGAGGTCACGCTGCATGTCGGCCTGGGCACTTTCCGTCCCGTGAATGAGGAATCCATTGAGGACCACCAGATGCACAGCGAGTGGTACTCCGTCAGCGAGGAGACGGCGAAGCTCATCAACGAGACCCGCGCCGCGGGCCACCGCGTCATTGCCGTGGGCACAACGAGCTGCCGCACGCTGGAATCTGTCTGGGCTAAGTACGGCAAGATCGTGCCGTGCAGCGGAAATACCAGCATCTTCATCTATCCCGGCATCGAGCTGAAAGCCATCGACGGCCTGATTACGAACTTCCACCTGCCGGAGAGCACCCTTATCATGCTGATTGCTGCCTTCTACGGCTACGACAAGACGATGGCCGCCTACAAGGTCGCCGTTGAGGAAAAGTACCGCTTCTTCAGCTTTGGTGATGCGATGTTCATTCGGTAACAGAAAATATCTTTTGCGAAAGCGCCGGGGCAGATCTTCGGCGCTTTTGTTGTGATGCGAGGGGGCACTGTATGGAGCAGGGCAGACTGTTCAAAATCGTGTATCATCTGTTGGACAAGGGCAGAGCCACGGCCCCCGAGCTGGCAGAAAAATTTGAAGTATCGGTAAGAACGATTTACCGCGACCTGGATGCCATCAGTGCTGCCGGGATACCGATTTATACTGTGCAGGGAAAGGGCGGTGGTATTTTTATTCTGCCGGAGTTTGTGCTGGAGAAATCGCTGCTGACGCCGCAGGAAAAAGAGCAAATTTTGATGGCACTGCAGGGCCTTGCCGCCGTGGAAGACAGCCGGACCGATGAACTGCTTACCAAATTGGGCGGGCTTTTCCGGATGCAGGGCGCAAATTGGATCGAGGTCGATTTTTCCGACTGGCACAAAAATACGGCGGGTGCGGAGCTGTTCGACGAGCTCAAAAGGGCTGTTTTCAGTTGCCGCAGGGTCAGCTTTTCGTATTTTGCGGGCGAAGGCGGCGGCACTGTCCGCACGGTGGAACCGGTCAAGCTGATTTTCAAGAGCAAGGACTGGTATTTGTACGGCTTCTGCCTTATGCGAAACGACTACCGCTTTTTCAAGCTGACCCGCATCAAGGATTTGATGCTTCTGCCGGAGACCTTCCTGCGCAGGAAGGCGGATGTCCCGGAGCTAAAACCGACGATACAGCAGGAGCGGCTGATCTCGGTAAGGCTGAAGTTCTCCCCGGCGGCTGCCTTCCGCGTCTATGACGAATTTACCGATACCGTGGAGAAGGATGCGCGGGGAAACCTGTATGTGACCGTCGATATGCCGGAAAGAACGCTGTATAGCTACATTTTGTCCTATGGCGACGCAGTTGAAATTCTGGAGCCCGACGAATTGCGGCGCAGCATGAAAGAAAAGCTGACCCGCATGGCAGAAAAATATAAAACATGACAGGGGGTGTCATGCTTTCTGCGGTATTCTAAAAAGCGCAAGGAGGCGCTTTTTATGAAATACGAATGGAGAAGGCAGGAAAAGCAACTTTACGGTGCAAAAACAACCCCGGTCTTGGTGACGGTTCCGACACAAAGCTGCATCATGATAAACGGTGAAGGAAACCCGAATGACACGGATTTTTCAAACCGCGTATCGGCATTGTATTCCGTGGCCTATGCGGTCAAAATGGCTTACAAAAAGACTGCAAAGGGCGAGTATGACGACTTTGCCGTGTACCCACTGGAGGGCGTCTGGCAGAAAATTGAGAACTGCGAGCTCATCAAGGAAAAGCTGCGCTACACTCTCGTGATCCGCCAGCCGGATTTTGTCGGAGAGGACGGCGTGTGCGCTGCGCTGGAACGTACAAAACACCGAAAACCAAACCCGCTCTTGGAAGAAGTCCGCTTCGGCACCGTGCCGGGCGAAACCTGTGTGCAGCTTTTGCATGTCGGCGCGTATGACGATGAGCCGGTTTCTTTCGCAAGAATGGACGAATTTGTACACGCCCACAGCCTGACGCGCACGGAGGAAGGCCACCGGGAAATCTACCTGAGCAATGCCACCCGCACAGAAAAAAACAGGCTCAAAACCATTTTGCGCTATAGGGTAAAATAATTTTCCCGGCGGGGGTGGTGATCCTGCCGATTTACAGTTGACGAACCACGGATTTTCTTTTATAATAATTTATTAGGCGGTGCAGGGAAAAAGCCCCCTGCGCCGCCCTTTTCGATGAAATATTTTTAAAACGGAGATAGAAAGCTATGCCTTACCGCCTTATCAAACAGGAAGGGGCTGCCCGCCGCGGCGAATTTACCACGGTGCACGGCACGGTCCAGACCCCTGCATTCCAGAATGTCGCCACGGCTGCCGCCATCAAGGGCGGTCTGTCGGCGCTGGACCTCAAGGACATCCGCGCACAGGTCATGCTGTGCAACACCTATCATCTGCACCTGCGCCCGGGCGACAAACTCGTGGCTGAGATGGGCGGTCTGCACAAGTTTACCAAGTGGGACGGCCCCATCCTGACCGACAGCGGCGGCTTTCAGGTGTTCAGTCTGGCCAAGCTGCGCCATATTACGGAGGAGGGCGTGACCTTCAACTCCCACCTCGACGGCCATCGTATCTTTATGGGACCGGAGCAGAGCATGCAGATTCAGGCAAACCTTGGCTCTACGATTGCCATGGCCTTTGACGAGTGCGTCGAAAACCCGGCTACCTACGAGTACGCCAAGAACAGCTGCGCCCGCACGGCCCGTTGGCTGCTGCGCTGCAAGGACGAGATGAACCGCCTGAAGCATGAGGAAAAGGCCGTCAATCCCGACCAGCTGCTTTTCGGCATCAACCAGGGCTGCACGTTCGCCGACCTGCGCGTTGAGCACATGAAGCAGATCGCCGAGTATGATCTGGACGGCTACGCCATCGGCGGCCTGGCCGTCGGTGAGCCCGCCGAGGTCATGTATGACATCATCTCTGCCGTAGAGCCGTTTGCGCCGAAAAACAAAATCCGCTATCTGATGGGCGTCGGCACGCCGGGCAACATCATTGAGGGCGTCTACCGCGGCGTTGATCTGTTCGACTGCGTCATGCCCAGCCGCAACGCGCGCCACGGGCATCTGTTCACCTGGGACGGCATCATCAATATCAAGAACCTGAAATACGAGCGCGAAGAGTCGCCCATCGACCCGCACTGTGACTGCCCGGTCTGCCGCAATTTCTCCCGCGCGTATATCCGCCATTTGCAGAAAGCAGACGAGCTGCTGGGCATGCGCCTGGCTGTCATGCACAACCTGTACTTCTACAATCACCTGATGGAGCGCATCCGTGAGGCACTGGACAACGGCACCTTCCAGCAGTTCCACGACACCTATGTGCATAAACTTGATACCCGCATCTGATTTTTCCGGCAAAACGCTTGCACAATGCGCATTTATCCGATATAATAGAAGAAATCGTTATTTTTAAGGAGTATACTTGCTATGATCCAGTTTCTGAATGCCGCCACCGGCACAGCTACCACGGCTGAAATGCTGCTGAGCTTCCTGCCGATGATCCTTATCATCGTGTTCATGATCATCCTGATCTACCTGCCGCAGAAGCGCCAGGACAAGAAGGATGCTGCCATGCGCAGCTCCATCGAGATCGGCGACAAAGTTACCACCATCGGCGGTATCGTCGGCATCGTCTGCGCCATTGCGGACAAGGATGACACCATCGTCATCGAGACCGGCAGTGACCGCACGAAGATTCGCTTCCGCCGCTCCGCAATCTCCTCTGTGGAGAAGCTGGACACCGGTAAGGGCGGCAAGTCCACCCCCGTCAAGAAGTAATTGACATAAAACACACGCCCCCTTGCATAGTGTTGACTGTGCAAGGGGGCGTTTTGTTATGGCTAAAAATCTGCGCAAACCAAAAACCGGTGTTAAAAATCCGGCCGCGGCGGCGCTGCTGCTGTCCTTTGGCTGCGGTGTGGGCGTGTGCATATTGTTGCTGGCGCTGGCGGCGTTTCTGCTGACGCATACAGGGCTGCCATTGTCCGCAGTGCGGCCTATGGCCTGTATGGCGGCGGCAGTGGGGGCGGCTGTGTCCGCTGCCGTGCTGGCCCGCAGACTGCAGAAAAGGCTGCTGCTGTGCGGACTGGGCTGCGGGGCATTTTACGCGGTCTGTCTGCTGGCGGCAACGCTGCTGGCAAACGGCAGACTGGATTGGCAGGGAAGCAACGCCATGCTGCCGCTGGCACTGCTGCTAGGGGGCCTGTTGGGCGGTGCACTGACGGCCCTGCGGGCGGGCCGCTGATGCGGGCGGCACAGACGGCGCTGCGCCGCCCGAGGCTGCCGATGCTGCGGCCTGCGGTAGAGCGCCCGCATCGGGAACATACGCCGCAGACGGAAAGCGGGGCGGCGCTGGCATTTGGCGTGATATTTCTGGCAGGTTACCTGCCGGGCATCTGGCTGGGACGCAGCGGGACAACGCCTCTGGGGCAGCAGCTGGCGGCCTACTACACAAGCCGCCCCGAAGGTACGAGCCTTGCGGTAGCCTTCGGGGCGCAGCTTGCGGTGAGCTTTTTGCAGCTGATACTGGTACTTATGTGCGGCTTTTGCGTGTGGGGTGTCGGTTTGCTGGCGCTGCTGTTTGCGGCGCGCGGGCTATTCCTGGGCTTATGCGCGGCGTCAGTGGCAGCGCAAAGCGGTGCGTCGGCTCTGCTGCGCTATCGGCTGGACACGCTGCTTTCTGATGTGGGTACGCTGCTTCTCTGCCTGTGGTTGGCAGGCTGGGCGGTGCGGCTGGCGATGGAACTTTTCCGCGCGGTGCGCGGGCGTGCTGCGCGGGAGACACCGGGCACAGCGCGGCGGCTGGCAGTCCGTTTTGCCGCGGCGCTGGCGCTGTCAGCGGCTTTCGCTGCCGTCGGGGCTGTACTCGCCGTCATTGGGATCGGGGGCGTCGGGTGCTGACGGCTTTTGCTCCACGTATTTCTGGGTGGCCAGCGGGGAGGCGGCTACAGCCTTTTTCAGCTGCTCACGGTTGATGTGGGTGTAGATCTGGGTCGTGGAGACGTTCTCGTGTCCCAAAATCTCCTTCAAGGCTAGCATATCGACGCCGCCCTGATACATAAGCGTGGCGGCGGTGTGGCGCAGCTTGTGCGGGGAAAACCCGCGCCCGCTCAGGCCGGCGCTTTGCAGGCAGCGCGCGACGATTTGCTCGATCCGCCGCGCAGACAGCCGCTTGCCGGTGCGCTTGGAGACGAACAGAGCGTCCCTGTCCACAAGATTCGGCAGGGAAGTGCGCACCTTTTTATAGCGCTGTAGCGCATCCAGACAGGCGTCATTCAAATAAACAAGACGCTCCTTGCTGCCCTTGCCGACAATGCGGATCGTGTCATCGCGAAAATCACCCATATCAATCGTGACAAGCTCGGCTAACCGCATACCACAGTTCAAAAACAACGTCAATATGCAGTAATCGCGCTCGTAAAAATCACTTTGTATATTACTTAACAAAGTGACGGCCTCGTCCCGGGTCAGATATTTGGGCAGAGCCCTGGCCGGCGAGCCGAGGCTGATGTTTTCCGTGGGGTTCGCGGGCAGCCGATTGACTTGCGTGCACATGTAGTTGAAAAAGCCTTTCAGGGCGCTCAGCTTCCGTGCGCGGGCCTTGGGACCGTTGTCAGCACTGCGCGCATGGTCAAGAAAATCAAAAATATCGTGCTTGGTGATCGTTCGGATGTCGGCGGTGGTAATGCCGGTCAGATCAATTTCCTCGGGCGGCGTATCGTCGGCCACGCGCTGCCAGCGCTGCATCATATAGCGGAAGAAGCCGCGCAGGTCCAGATAGTACCCGTTGACGGTGCGCGGGGAGCGCAGCTTTACAAAATCGAGGTAATGCAGGTAGTCAACCACATCATCAGGAATATCCAGGTACGGCGCATGGCGCTCCGGGTGGACCACATCAATATAACTGCTCATGGAAGCCCTCAACTTAACATATTGATTTGCAGAAGCACACGGAAACGATGCTTCTGCTTTTTTATTGTAGCACAGCAGGCAACACCTCGTCAATTTCACCAACTTATAAGAAACGCAAAGAGCCGCTCATATTACAAAGCGTTGATAATCCGTATATGCGTGCATAATCATGCAAATGCTGCTTTTCGCTGTGGGAGAGGGCGTCTGCGGCAGGATTTTAGCGAGTGATAACATTTCGCTAAATGCAAATTTAGCGAAATATAGGGAGGACGTTAAAGCAGGGGGGTGCGAAAAAAACGGGAAAAACCGGAACCGGAGCTCGGAACTGAACGGAAAACCCCGATAACGGAAGCCCCCAAAAGCCGGGTTGCCGAACGGCGCTTTGCTATTGATAAAGTAAAGCGGTCTGAAAATGTCAGCCCCACCGAATGAAACCTACGCCAAGCTTGCAATTCCTGAAAAATCTGGTATGATGAATAAAAAGGAGCTGAAATCATGAACAAGGACACCATCATCAAGGTTCTGCTGGCCATCATTGCGCTGATGGTCTTTGCGTGGCTGTGGCGTATCATCAGCGGTATGCTCATCGGTACGCTGGTGCTTACGACCTCACTGCTGTCGGTGCTGATTGCGCTTATCATTCAAATTGTGCTTCCGATTGCTGTTATTGTGTTTGCCGTAAAGCTCTTTACTAAGAAAAAGTGAGTGTGAATCTCATGACGTTGTTTGCGAAGAAAAAGACGCCCGAGCCTGCTGCTGCAGACGAGCAAAAAATCAGTCTGGCTCTGACGCCCGATGAAATCGACCTGCTGCGCGAATGCATGAAGCGCACCGAGGACTATTACCGCGGCCTTTTGCTGCTGAAGCAGGATTGGAACGCCGCGCAAAACGAGGCTGCGATTGCCATGATAAAGGTCAGGCTGAATATGATCGATAAATTGCAGGAAAAGACGCTCTACGACGGTCAGTCCGAGTATTACCGCAATCTGCAATAAAAAAACTGCCCGCAGGAACGCAAAATTCCTGCGGGCAGTTTGCTATTATCAGCGGTTGACAGACTGTGCCATTTTGTGGTAGGTGTGGCGCTCGCCGCGGATGGCAATGGAGTATGCCATGATGTTCTGCGGCAAGGCCATGCCGGGCACGCCGGTATCACCGATGTGGTGGATATCGGCACCGGCCATCTTGCACATCAGCGCGATCTGGCGGATGGTCGCCACGTCCGCGCCCTCCTGCGAGGTGCCGATAGCCGTCAGTGCCAGCTTGCCGCGGCTGTGCACGACCTCAATCAGCCTGTGCGCGTACTCCTGTGTGATGCCCGGTACCGTGCCGGGTGCCGGCAGCAGAATAATATCCGCACCGGCTGCCATGAAGGCCTCGGCGTCGGCGGGGGTCATGATTTTCTCCCCGCCCTCCCCTGCTACGCCGGATGCATGCATCTTGCCGGCGGCCAGCAGCACGCGGTCACCGACGGCGGCAGAAATCGCTTTCAGCGCTTCTACGATCAATTCATTGCTGACGCCGTTGCCGGGGTTGCCGGTCAGAACGATCAGATCAACGCCCATTTCAGCGGCCCTGCGTGCATTTTCTACGGTGGCCAAGCGTCCGCCGCTCATTTTCCAGAGCGTTCCATCGTTGCTTTTGGCGGCCTGCAAGTCGCAAGGCTCCAGATTGATGCCTACGACGCGCCCGGTCAGGCGCTTGAGCTCCCGTACGGTCTCGACTTCGGGAACCTTCGGCAGTGCGTTGATGGCAGGGTGCTGCACGTCAAACATATTCAGCAGCAGAATGTCAGCACTCAGGGAGGCCGCATACTCCGCATTCGTTACATCCACCAGCAGCGGCGGCGTCAGGCCGATGGTCTCGCACGCTAGTACGCGGCCCTCACTGCCCGCAATCGCGTCCAGCAGCTCCGCCTTGGTGTACCGGGCCAGCTCGCTGGGGGTGCAGTCCAGCAGACGCTTTACGCTCATTCGTCGTCATCCTCCTCAATCACGCGGCCAATGCCCTTGCGGTAGAACGGCTCGCTGCCCTGCATACCCTGCTGGCCCAGCGGAGAAATCGAGGTCGTGATGTTCAGATCCATCTTCTTCTCACGGCTGAGCAGGTACGGGCGGGCGGCCTGTGCTACGGAGGCAAACAGCTTCTCGTCCTTGGGGCCGTCCAGCACCAGCAGATAGCTGCGGGCGTCACCGTTTACGATCATAACGGACAGATAGGCAGAGCCCACACCGGGGGCGTCGGCCAGCACCGCGCAGACCGGGTCAATCATGGCGTCGGGCAGAATGCTGGGCTCGACCAGCGTGACCTTGTCGCCGGGATGGATGCGGCGGGCCTGCTGCTCGGCCAGCTGCGCTGCGATCTTCTGGGAAACCTCGTCCTTCGTCTTTTTGACGGACTCGATCAGCGGGCGCTCCAGGCGCAGACTATTGTCGCCGGGGTTGATGACCAGACCGCTGGCCTCGGCGTTTTTCGCGATCATGTTGGCGTAGTCATCAAAGCGCAGCAGGATGATCTGTTGTGCGGCTTTGGGCTGTTGCTTCTGCCACTCGTGCACAGCGTCCCAATCGCTGAAGCCCAGGTAGTAGCGCTTGCCCTCGGGGCTGGTGACCATTACCAGGCTGATCTTGGTCTCCTTGGGCAGCTGCACGCGGCCATCGGCCTCCGGCTTGGGGGCGGGCTGGCCCTGCAGGTCAAATACGGCGGGGGCCAGCAGCGGCGAGCGTACCAGTTCGTTCAGGATGTCATTGAGATTTTTGGGGTTGTTGTTCTCCTTGAAGGCCGCAATGGTCTCCTTGACCTTCGGATTGAAGGCGGGTGCTTTGGGGAGATTCTTTTCGTTCTGTTCGGGCATGGGTCCATTCCTCACTTTAATTTTATTGCGTTGATGGCTTCCCGCAGGTAGGACACGCCCACGAGCTTCAAGCCGGGAAATTGCGAAGGGTCAATCATTTTCAGGTTGTGCTTGGGCACAATGGCGGTGTCGAAGCCGACGCGCTGTGCCTCGCGCAGGCGCGTTTCCAGATGGGTCACGCTGCGCACCTCGCCGCCGAGGCCGACCTCGCCGATGGCGATGGTCTTTTCGTCTACCGGCAGGTCAAGCAGGCTGGACGCCAGCGCGATGCAGACCGGCAGGTCGCAGGCGGTCTCGTCCAGCTTCAGGCCGCCGATGATGTTGATGTAGACATCCTGATTGTAAAAGGCGTATCCGGCGCGCTTTTCCAGCACGGCCAAAAGCAGGTACATGCGGTTGTAGTCAAAGCCGCTCGCCGTGCGCCGCGGGCTGGGAAAGCTTGTTTTCGTCGCCAGCGCCTGAATCTCGCTCAGCACCGGGCGCGTGCCTTCCATGACGCAGGCCACGCAGGTGCCGCTGATGCCGATGGGCCGCCCCTCCAGCATGACCTGTGACGGGTTCTCGATCTGCGCAAGGCCGCGGCCTGTCATATCGAACATACCGATCTCATTCGTGGAGCCGTAGCGGTTCTTGACGGCCCGCAGCACGCGGTACGGCAAGGTCTTGTCGCCCTCAAAGTAAAGCACGGTATCCACAATATGCTCCATGACCTTGGGGCCGGCAATCGCGCCGTCCTTGTTGACATGGCCGACGATGAAGGTTGGAATCTCCAGCGTTTTTGCTACATTTAAAAAGCGCGCCGAGCTCTCCTTGACCTGACTGACCGTGCCGGACGACGACGAAATATCCGTGCAGCGCATCGTCTGGATCGAATCGATAACGACCAAATCGGGTTTCATCGATTCAATCAGACCGCAGATCTCGTCCACGTCGCTCTCGGCAACAAGGGAGATATTGTCCTCGGGTACGTTCAGGCGGACGGCACGCAGCTTGATCTGCCGCACCGATTCCTCGCCCGTGACGTAGAGCACATTTTTGGTTTTGCTGACCTCGCCGCAGAGCTGCAGCAAAATCGTGGACTTGCCGATGCCCGGCTCACCGCCGATCAGCGTTACACTGCCGATGACGATACCGCCGCCCAGGACCCGGTCCAGTTCGCTGATGCCGGTCACGATGCGGCTTTTTTCCTCGGTGGTGCTGATGCTTTTCAGCTTCTGCGGCACAAGGCTTGTCTGCCCCGTTACACGCGGCGCAGCGGCGGCCTTGCCGGAGGACGCTTTGGCAGGCTCGGCTACGACATCCTCGGTCATGGTATTCCACGCGCCGCAGGACGGGCAGCGCCCCAGCCAGCGGGGGCTGGTCTCGCCGCATTGGGTGCAGACGTAGATGGTTTTGAGTTTCTCTTTGGGCATGGATGCCTCCTGAAAGTCGATACTCCCTTTATTATAGCCCAAAACACGCCCGGGGGCAAGTATGCGCAGGATAAAAACATTTGCAGCCGGAAAAGTGCAATTTTAATAACCGACCTGACCGCTGAGGAGTGCGGCACCCCGCACGGCAACAATGAGCGTATCCGCGTCGAGACCGTAGGACGCGCTGTGAAATTTTACGTCCGTTTGATGCGCCAGTGCTGAGGGAAATAGGCATCAAAAAAAGGTGCAGCCCTTTTGCAAGGCTGCACCCTTTTTGTGGGTTGCAATCCGTCGGGGCGGCGTTCTCGACGCCCCGACGCACAAACTGGAAGTTACCTATTTCAAAACAAAGAGAGAATTTTCATAATCTTTTACATAGTACCGTATATTTTTACGCCCTTTTTGAATAATAGTGTGTCCCTCTGCTTCTAATTTTTCTTTCTGTGCTTCAATACCATTTGGATACTTAGCATTCAGTTCTCCGTTCGCTTTTAAAGTTCTCCAATAAGGCGTTTCATCTTCGGAACGCTGATAACTCGCCCATGCCACAATAGAAACAAAAACTCCTGCTGTAATCGGTTCTGTAAAATCTGCACCATTCAACTCCGCAAAGTATTCTCGTATTTTCCCAACAGTAATCACTTTACCATAAGGAATTTTTTTCATTACCTTATCATAGTCGATTGGCGGGGCAAAATACATTTTACTTCCACCATATTTTTCGATGCTTTTTTGGTCTGTAATAATTTGAATTTTAGGCATATCCTTTTTATCATGCAACATAGCATTAAAATCCTTTTTATCTTCGTTTGCCATTTCTACCACCTCCTACTTTAAGAATAGTCTGTTTGTCATTCTTATGCAATGAGACTATTTAAGAAATTTGACAAATTCCGATTTGTTCCAGTATACCATACAAAAATCCCCCCGTCCAACACCGTTTGTGGTGCGGGCGGGAGGATTGCGGCCTTGTATTTATGTGTTGGGATTGCTGTAAAGCAGCCCTGCTTTACAGCACAACCTTGTGGTAAACCTTCTTGCCCTTCTTGATGACGACGCCCTTGTTCAGCGCGTCAACGGTCAGAACAGCCTTCGGGTCGGTGACCTTCTCGCCGTCGACGAGGACGCCGCCCTGCTGGACAAGCTGGCGGGCTTCACGGTTGGAGCCGCACAGACCCGCGGCGACCATGGCGGCCAGCAGGCCGACACCACCGTCCTTGACAAGCTCGGCGTCCAGCTTCGTGCTGGGCATATTCTCGTGGTCGGCGGCACCGCTGAACAGGCCGCGGGCAGTGGCCTGCGCCTTTTCGGCCTCCTCCTCACCGTGGACCATCTTCGTCAGCTCGTAGGCCAGAATCTCCTTGGCCTTGTTCAGCTGCTCACCCTCCCAGTGGTCCATCTCGTCGATCTGCTCCAGCGGCAGGAAGGTCAGCATACGGATGCACTTGAGCACATCCGCGTCGCCGACGTTGCGCCAGTACTGGTAGAACTCGAACGGGCTCGTCTTGTTGGGATCAAGCCAGACGGCGTTGCCCGCGGTCTTGCCCATCTTCTTGCCCTGGGAGTCGGTCAGCAGCGTGATGGTCATGGCGTAGGCATCCTTGCCCAGCTTGCGGCGGATCAGCTCGGTGCCGCCCAGCATGTTGCTCCACTGGTCGTCGCCGCCGAACTCCATATTGCAGCCGTAATTCTGGAACAGATGGTAGAAGTCGTAGCTCTGCATGATCATGTAGTTGAACTCGAGGAAGGACAGGCCCTTCTCCATGCGCTGCTTGTAGCACTCGGCGCGCAGCATGTTGTTCACGCTGAAGCAGGGGCCGACCTCGCGCAGCAGCTCAATGTAGTTCAGGTCCAGCAGCCAGTCGGCGTTGTTCAGCATTAGGGCCTTGCCCTCGCCGAACTCAATAAAGCGCTCCATCTGACGCTTGAAGCACTCGGCGTTGTGGTCGATGTCCTCCTTGGTCAGCATCTTGCGCATATCGGTACGGCCAGACGGGTCACCGATCATCGTCGTGCCGCCGCCGATCAGGGCAATGGGGCGGTTGCCGGCCTGCTGCAGGCGCTTCATCAGGGTCAGGGCCATAAAGTGACCGGCAGTCAGGCTGTCCGCCGTGCAGTCAAAGCCAATGTAGAACGTGGCCTTGCCGTTGTTGATGACCTCCTTGATCTCCTCCTCGTCGGTGACCTGGGCAATCAGGCCGCGGGCCTTCAGTTCGTCATAAATCGTCATGAGTTTTACCTCCGTTTGTTGCGGCAAGGGCAAAAATAAAAGCCCCTGCCAAATGTGAATTTGGCAGAGGGCGAAAGTTCGCGGTACCACCTCTGTTTGCCCGTCCCTCACGGCGGCGGGCCTTCGCGGGTGCGGCAGACAAAGGGCTGCGTACACCCCAAGCGCTGTAACGTGCGCACACGGCACAGCCTACTGGCTTTCGCGTTCAGCCTGCTGCTCCGGGCTGTATTCCGCCGCCTGCACTGCCGACCCCTTGCACCAACCGGGGCTTCTCTGAAGCATAACAGACGGGTACTGACTCCCATCACTGCATTTAACAAAAGATACTGTATCATATCCAACACGGGTTGTCAAGGGGTGGTGCATATAGAATGCGCCCGCAGCCGGCGCGAGAGTTATTTGGATTTCTCAATCAATTCCCGCGCACTGGCCAGGCTCAACTCACTGACCTTGTCGCCGGAGATCATCCGTGCCAGCACCTCCACGCGGCCATCCATGTCAAGCGTGTGGATCTCGGTGAACGTGCGGTCCTTGCGGACATTCTTCTGGATCAGCAGCTGGTTGTCCGCAAACGCAGCGACCTGCGGCGTGTGGGTGATGCAAAGCACCTGATGCCCCCTGGCTGTCTGGTGCAGCAGCTGCCCGATGCGCCCCGCGGCCAGGCCGGAAACGCCGGTGTCGATCTCATCGTAGATGACCGTCGGCAGCGCGTCGCGGTCCGCCAGCGCGCTCTTGAACGCCAGCATAATGCGGGAAAGCTCACCGCCGGACGCGATCTTTGCCAGCGGCTTTGGCTCCTCGCCGGGGTTCGTCGAAATCAAAAATTCCACGGTATCCTGCCCGTGGGAAGACAGCGGCCCCCGCGTATGCTTGAGCGCAAAGCGGATGCCAGGCATGTTCAGAAATTCCAGCGCTGCCTTCATCTCCTTGTTCATGGCAGCAAAGCCTTTCAGGCGGCTCTGGGTCAGCTTCTCGGCAGCCTCCTTGGCGGCGGCATACAGCGTCTGCATCTGCGCTTTCAGCTCGGCGATCTTCTGCCCCGACGACTGGAAGGTCTCCAGCTCTGCAGCGGCGGCCTCGCGCCGTGCCAGCAGCTCGTCGACCTCCATGCCGAACTTCTGCTTGATGCGGTAGATCGTATCAAGCCGCGTTTCGATCTGGTCCAGCTCCCCGGCGTCAAAGCCGTAGGCGTCCAGCCGGTCTGCCAGGTCGGTAGCCAGCTCGCGCGCGCTGTAGTACAGGTCGTTCAGCCGCTCGGACATGGCCGTCAGCGATTCGTCGAGCCGCGCACTGTTCTGCAGCCCGTCAACGGCCCCGCCCAAGAGGTCTGCCGCGCCCGCCTGCTCACCGTCCTCGTCACCGGCCAGCGCCAGATGGGCGGCGGTGATGCCCGCCAGAATGCTCTGGGCGTGGGTGATGACGTTCTTGCGCTCCTGCAGCGTCTTTTCCTCGCCGGGCTGCAGGGCTGCGGCGTCGATGGTGTCGATCTCGGCGGTCAGTGCCTCAATGCGGCGCTGTTTGTCGGATTCGCTTGCGTTCAGGGCATCCAGCTGCCGCTTGACCGTGACCAGCTCGCGGTAGCGGCGGTAATACTCGGCGAACAAATCGCGGTTCTGGGCATACTGATCCAGCAGCCCCAGATGCAGTGCCGGGTTTGTCAGGCTCTGGCTGTCGTGCTGGCCGTGGATGGAGAGCAGCCCCGACGAAATGTCCCGCACCACCGCCGCCGTGGCGGGCATGCCGTTGACGCGGCAGCTGCCCTTGCCCTCGGCGTTGATCTCGCGGTACAAAAGCAGGTCGTCGGTGACCTCGTAGCCGCATTTTTCCAGCTGCTTTTTGACGGAGGCCGGGATACTCTCAAACGTTGCCCAGATGCACGCCTTCTGTGCGCCGCTTCGCACCAGCTCACGCGAGGTGCGGTTGCCTAAAATCGCATTGATGGAGTCGATCAGGATGGATTTACCGGCACCGGTCTCACCTGTCAGCACGTTAAAGCCGGGAGTGAAATTCACCTCGGCTTTTTCAATAACGGCTACATTTTCAATTTTCAGGCTTGCCAGCATGGGGCAGCTCCTCCCTGTCGTTAAAATTACCCGCGGCGGGTGTACTGCTGCAGCTGCTTGCAGATGGCGGCTGCGTCATCCTCGCTGCGCATCAAGATAAAGAACGTGTCATCGCCGGAAAGCGTGCCGACGACATTGTCCCACTGCTTGGCGTCGAACACCTCGCACGCAGCGTTGGCCATGCCGGAAAAACACTTGACCAGTACCATGTGCCCGGCGTAATCCACCTTGAGCACCGACTCGCGGAAAATCATCTCAAACCGGCTGGGTGAATGCGTTACCTTGCCGGACGCAGACGCCGGCACGTAGCGGTAACGCCCGTCAGCGGTGGCGGTTTTGACCAGCTGCAGCTCACGAATATCGCGGGATACCGTGGCCTGCGTCACGTCAAAGCCTTCCTCCCGCAGGTGGGCCAGCAGGTCCTCCTGCCGGTCAATAGGGTGCTGTTCGATCAGGTCAAGAATTGCCTGATGACGTGCACTTTTCACAGGGATCATCTCCTCATCAATTTGTTTTCAATCGCATGGAACTGTTCCGCGTCGTCGAAGGCAATCAACCGCAGGCGCTGCCCGCAGCCGGTCACCAGCAGGCTTTCACCCGGCAGCAGGTCGCACTGGGCGCTGCTGTCCGCACAGGCAAAGCTGCCGTCGCGGTTTTCGGCATCGGCGACAATTTTCAGATGGCGGTCAGCCGCAAACACAAGCGGCGCGGCGTGTACATTGTGCGCACAGACCGGCGTCAGAACCAATACGTCCGCGGCGGCGTCCAGGATCGGCCCGCCCGCCGAGAACGAGTACGCGGTGGAGCCCGTCGGCGTTGCCAGAATCATGCCGTCGCTGCGGTAGCTGCCCACCAATGCGCCGTCACAGTACACCTTATAATCCATCGGGTGCAGCCGGGTCTGACCGAACACCACAAGGTCATTGATGGCGTCAGCCTGCCACCCGTGGGCCGGGGCTTCGGCGTGGAGCAGACGGCGGCTGGCAAGGGTGAACTCCCCCGCGGCCAGCCGTTTGAGCTTGGCCGTAAGCTCACCGACCTCGCAGGTCGCCAGAAAGCCGGTGCGGCCAAGGTTGACACCCAGAACGGGCTTGCCGTGCTTCATGCAGGAAAGCCCGGCGCGCAGTAACGTGCCGTCACCGCCGATGGTCACGACCTGGTCGGCGGCGCGGTAGGCATCTGCCTCGGGCAGAAAATGCACACCCGTCAGCCCGGCAGAACCAAATTCGTTCGCAAAGGGCTGCGGCATCAAGACCGGCACGCCCAGCCCGGCCAGCACAGCGGCAGCCTGCCGCGTAACGGCAAGCCCGGTGTCCTTGGTCGGGTTGGGAATCAGCAAAACCGACATTGTGTCAGGGTCCTTTCTCAGTGCAGATTGGGCGCTTTGTCCAGCGTATCGTGGGAGGCTGCGACGACCTTTTCAATCAGGCCCTCCGGCAGCGGCTGCGGGGTATCGCAGTGCTGGACGTACATCAGGTATTCAATGTTGCCCTCGGGTCCCTTGATGGGCGAAAAGTCCAGGCCCGCGGGGGTAAAGTGGTTCGCCATGGCATACCCCTCGGCCATTTTCAGTACCTCGCGGTGGGTAGCCGGGTCGCGCACGACGCCCTTTTTGCCGACCTTCTCGCGGCCAGCCTCAAACTGCGGCTTGACCAGGCAGACGCCGACAGCGTCCGGCGTGCAGATGGCGTCTGCCACCGGGAAGATATGCTTGAGCGAGATGAACGAAACGTCCACGCTGAAGAACGCAACCGGCTCTGTCAGGTCCTCAGGCTTTACATTGCGGATGTTCGTTCTTTCCATATTGATGACGCGCGCATCGGTGCGCAGGCTCCACGCCAGCTGGCCGTAGCCCACATCGACGGCGTAGACCTTGACCGCGCCGTTTTGCAGCATACAGTCGGTAAAGCCGCCCGTGGACGCGCCAATGTCCATGCAGACCTTGCCGTCCGGGCGCATCGGAAAGACCTGCATGGCCTTTTCCAGCTTGAGGCCGCCGCGGCTGACATAGCCGATGTCATGCCCGCGCACCTCGACCTTGGCGTCGGGTGCAATCATCTCACCGGCCTTGTCGACCTTCTGCTCGTTGACAAAGACGATGCCGGACATGATGAGCGCCTTGGCGCGCTCACGGCTCTGTACCAGTCCGTTCTGGCACAGGTATTGATCCAGGCGAATCTTACTCATGCCTGTTTCTCCTTTAAAGCGTTCAAAATATCTGTGCAGAGGGCCGCGGCGTCAAGCTGCTGATCCTTGCGCAGCTCGGGCACATTGGCGTGCAACAGATGGCTGTTGTCCACGGCATGCAGCAGGAATTCGCCCTGCCAGCCGCATTGCTGCATGGCAAAGCCCAGCTGCTCGCCGATGCCGCCGGTGCGCACCGTATCCTCGGCAAACAAAATCGTGTTGTAGTGCTTCAGTGTATCGCACACACCGTCCGGCAGCGGGTAAAGCTGCGTCAGCTTGACGCAGTCCGCCTGCACGCCATGCTGGGCCAGCAGATCCTTGGCGGCAATGATCTCCTCGGTCTCGGCACCGTAGCTGACAAGCGCGACACGTGCGCCATCGACGGGGTCCAGCACATCGTAGCGCGCGCCTGTGCAGGGCAGCGCCGCCAGTGCGGGGTTCTCGCCGCCGCGGGCATAGCGGATCATCCGCGGGCCGTGTGCCTCGCGCACAAGATAGGTCAGCCAGTAGCGCAGCTCCGCATAGTTGGCGGGGGCAAAAATCGGGATGTTCACATTCGAGAAGAACGCAACATCGTAAATGCCCTGGTGTGTGGCACCGTCGCCGGGCACCAGCCCCGCGCGGTCCACAGCGAACAGCACATCCAGCTGCATCAGATTGACATCATGGATGATCTGGTCGTAGGCGCGCTGGAAAAATGTGGAATAGATGGCGACCACGGGCAGCAGCCCCTGGCTGGCCAGGCCCGCCGCAAACGTGACAGCGTGTTCCTCCGCCATGCCGACGTCAAAGAAACGCCCGGGATGGCGGTGCTTGAAGAAGTTCAGGCCGGTGCCGTACTTCATGGCGGCGGTGATGCCGCACAGCCGCGGCTCGTCGTCGCCCAGATCTGCCAGCGCACAGCCGAACGTAGACGAGAAAGAATCCTTCGGTGACAGCTCGGGGTCAGTCAGATGGTTCAAATCGATGGACGATACGGCGTGGAACTCGCCGGGGTTCTCCTCGGCGGGCTTCAGGCCCCTGCCCTTTTTGGTGACGACGTGCAGGAAAACCGGCGCATACTGCTCGCCACGCAGGTTCGTCAGCGTGTGGGTCAGCATGCCCACATCATGGCCGTCGATGGGCCCGATATACTGGAAGCCCATCTCCTCAAACATCGTGGACTTGTAGATGCCGCGGCGGATCAGCTGCTTGCCGCCCTGCAAGACCCTGACCAGCGCGTCACCTGCCACGGGGATGCGCTCGAGCGTCGTCTCCATGTGGGCCTTGACGTGGGAGTATTTCGGGTCGGTGCGCAGCTTGGTCAGATAATTCGCCATCTGGCCGACATTTTTGGAAATCGACATCTTGTTGTCGTTCAGGATGACGATCAGATTGTTCAGCTTGCTGACATTGTTCATGCCCTCGTAGACCATGCCGCCGGTAAACGCACCGTCGCCAACGATGACCACGACCTTGCCCGGCTCGTTCTTGAGCTTTTTGGCGCGGGCAATGCCGATGGCTGTTGACAGCGCCGCACTGCCGTGGCCGGCAATAAAGGCGTCACAATCGCTCTCCCGCGGGCTGGGAAAGCCGGAAATGCCGTTTTTGCGGCGCAGCTGGGCGAAGCCCTCGCGCCGCCCGGTCAGCAGCTTGTGGGTGTAGCACTGATGGCCGACGTCAAACAGCAGCTTGTCCTGCGGGAAGTCCAGCACGCGGTGCAGGGCCACCGTCAGCTCCACAACGCCGAGGTTCGACGACAGATGGCCGCCGGTCTCGGAAACGCTCTTGATCAAAAACTGCCGGATCTCCTCACACAGGGCGGGCATATCGGACGCGGGCAGATTTTTTATTTCTCCGGGCGCATTGATGCGCTCCAGCAAGGGATAGCTCATATACGCACCTCGTTTTTACACCATCGGCATGGCAAAGCCCAGCACAATGCCGAGCGCCGCACCGGTCACAACTTCGATCGGCGTATGGCCGACCATTTCCTTCAGCTTTTTGCCGTGGGGCAGCTGGAACTGCTCAAACCCCTGATCCATCCATTCGGTGAACATCCGGTTCAGCACCTTGGCCTGCTCGCCGGTCTCGTAGCGCACGCCCATGGCGTCATACATGACAATGATGGACAGCACCGCCGCAATGGCGAAGAGCGGGGAATTGACGCCGCAGTACCGCCCCGTGGCAACGACCATGGCGCAGACCGTGGCCGAGTGGGAGCTGGGCATGCCGCCCGCACCCCACATACGCTCGGCAATAAAGCGGTGGAAGATAAACAGATTCAGAATAACCTTAATAAGCTGGGCCAGCAGCGATGCACAGATCGCCGTAGCCAGCACAAAATTCCAACTTAGCGCAGCGCGCAGCAGTGGCATGGGATCACATCCTTATTTCTTACGTTCCAGCAGCTCCGCTGCCATCAGGCGCAGAAAATCTGCCCCGGGGCCAAGCGCATCCAGCGCGGCCAGCGCTGCGGCATTGTGGCGCTCGGCTTCCTCATGTGCGCCCTGTAAACCGTACAGCGTGATAAAGGTGGTTTTGTCGTTGTCGGCGTCGCTGCCCACGGGCTTGCCAAGCTCCTCCGTCGTAGAGGTGACGTCCAGAATGTCATCGACGATCTGGAAAACCAGGCCAAGCTCGGCAGCGTAGCGCACCAGCGCCTTGCGGGTGTCTGTGTCGGGGCGCACACCCGCGGCGGCACAGCCCAGCTCGACGGCGGCAATGATGAGCGCACCGGTTTTGTGGGCGTGCAGGTTTAAAAGCTCGGCCTCACCGGCGCGCACAGTTTCAAAATGCTTGTCCAGCTCCTGGCCGTAGAGCATGCCGCGGTCCCCGCCGCCTCTGGCCAGCAGCTGCACGGCCTCAATGCGGCTCTCGGCAGAGCACTTTGCATGAGCAAGGACCTCAAACGCTGCCGTGACCAGTGCGTCCGCGGCCAGCAGGGCCGTAGCCTCGCCAAACTGCTTGTGGCAGCTCGGGCGTCCGCGGCGGAAATCATCGTTGTCCATGCAGGGCATATCATCGTGAATGAGCGAGTAGCAGTGCAGCATTTCCAGCGCACAGGCATAGTCCAGCGCATCGGCAGCGTCGGCACCGGCCAGCTGGCAGGCGGCCAGCGTCAGCACGGCGCGCACCCGTTTGCCGCCGCCCAGAAGGCTGTAGCGCGCGGCCTGCCCCAGCTCAGACTGCTGCGGCAAGTATTCATCGCACAGCGCGGCCAGGCGTTTTTCGGTCAGACCGGCCCAGGCGGTAAGCTGCTGCTTATATTCCTCATGCGTCATGGGGCACCTCCACATCCGGGGCAAGGCTGGCGTCGATCTCCTCGATCTGCAGCCGGGCCTTGTCCAGCGCTGTATTACAGTAATGGATCAGCCCGGCGGCCTCGGCGTACAGCTTGACGGAATCAGCCAGCGGTGTGGCTTCATCCTGCAGCTGGGTCAGAAGTCCCTGCAGGCGGTCCATGCCTTCCTCGAAGGATTTGGGCTGCTTCATCGGGTATCACTCCCCTGTTTTTTGTTCCAAAGTGTGTACCGCTTCCACGCGGCATTCGGCGGCGGCTCTGGCGCCGCGCAGCGTCACGGCCTCGCCGGGACGCAGTGTTTCGACGGCGCAGGGCGTGCCGTTTTGCTCCGGCAGCGCGTAGCCGCGGGCCAGTACGGCGTAAGGGCTTAAAGATTCCGCCACCGCAGCGGCGCTTTGCAGGCTGCGCCGGGCATCCTGCACATGGCGCTGTGCGGCCTGCCGGACAGCGGCCTGCGCAATGGCAAGCTCCTGCCCGCGGCGGTCTAACTGCTGGTGCTGACGCTGCAAAAGCTGCGCCGTGGCCAGCTGGTTAAACCTATTATAGCATAGATTGCAGCGATTCTGTATATTTTTTTGAATATTTTGCTGCAAAATGAATATTTTCTGCCGTACATCCCCCTGATCGGGCACGCAGAGCTCCGCCGCGGCGGACGGTGTCGGCGCGCGAAGGTCGGCAACATAGTCCAGAATCGAAGTGTCGATCTCATGCCCTACCGCAGAGACCACCGGCCTGCGGCAGGCGGCTGCTGCGCGGGCGATACGCTCGGAGTTGAACACCCACAGATCCTCTTTGCTGCCGCCGCCGCGGGTGACCAGGATCAGGTCGGGCCGCGGGTCTCGGTCCAGCCTGCGGATGCCGTCCACGATACTCTTTTCAGCCTCGATGCCCTGCACGCTGACGGGGGCCAGCAGCAATTTCACCATCGGCCAGCGACGGCCAATGACGTTCTGCACGTCCTGCCACGCTGCGCCGGTCTTGCTCGTGACAACGCCGATACACCTCGGTACGGCGGGCAGCGGGCGCTTGCGCTCGGGTGCAAACAGGCCCTCGGCCTCCAGCTTTTTGTACAGCGCGTCAAACGCCATCTGCGCGGCACCCGCGCCGAAGGGCTTCATATAGTCAGCGTAGAGCTGGAACGCGCCGTCCCGCTCATAGATCGTGGCGCGTCCGTAGACGAGCACCAGCATACCGTTCTGCGGTTCGAAGTTCAAAAGCTGTGCCTGGGAGCGGAACATGACAGTCTTGATGGAGGCGTTCTCATCCTTGAGCGTGAAATACAGATGCCCGCTCTTGTAATGCCGCGTAAAGCCGGAAATTTCCCCGCAGACGATCAGATCGTTCAGCGGGTCGCATTGCTCCAAAACGCGCTTTGCCAGCCGGTTCAGGCTGGTTACATTGATGTAGTCGGCCATGCGCCACACTCCCTCGCCGCCAGGATCGAGATGCCAATGGCATTGTCACTGGCAAATTTTCCCGGTACAAAATGTGCGTTCGGCACGCGGTTCGTCACATAGGTGCGGATCAGATCGCTGCTCATAACGCCGCCCGCAAAAACCACGGGCAGACCCGGATGCTCGGCCAGGGCGTTGTTTGCCATCCGCACAAGCGTTTCGCCCACGCAGAGCAGACAGTATTTGCAGACATAGGGCGCGTCATGCCCGTCGGCCAGCAGCTTTGCGCATTGGTTCTCAAGGCCGGACAGACTGCACGTCAGCCCGCGTACACTGACCTTGGGATGGACTTTCTCTTTACACAAAGCGGCCTGCTCGCTGACATAGACGCCCGCTGGGAACGGAAAGCCCAGCTTGACGCCGAGCCGGTCCACAGCCTGTCCGGCGTACAGATCGCTGCTTGTGCCCAGCGGTGTGATGCGCTCGGCCCCATGGCACAAAAGAAGGTCGGTGGTGCCGCCGGAGACATGAAATACAAGTGACTCCCGCTCAAACAGCGTGAAATCCTCCGCCGCGTACAGCGCCGCGGCAATATGCCCCTGCTGGTGGGTCAGCTCAATGAGCGGCAGCGCGCGGGACAGGCTGAACGCCGTCGCGGCGCTGACACCGGCCAGAAAGCACGGCATATACGACCCCTCCACAGGGCGCGGCCTGGCGGACACGCCAACGGCCCTGACCTGTGTCAGGTCGGCCCTTGCGCCCAGCTCCGCCAGCATGGCGGGCAGGGCTGCCGTGTGGTGGAACAGCGCGTCGCTCTGCCGCAGACCGAGCTGCCCTTCCTTGACGGGCAAAAATTTTTTGCAATCGCAAACAACCTCTCCGGCGTCTGTGTCAAACACTGCCAGAGAGGTTGCGTAATTGCTGGTGTCGATGCCCAGCGTCAGCATTGGGGTTCGGGGGTCTCGCCGCGCTCACGCGCAACGGCACCCAACAGGCCGTTGACGAACTGGTAGTCGTCCTCGGCACCGTATTTCTTGACCAGCTCGACAGCCTCGTTGATGGCGACGCCGGGCTTCTGCTCGTCGCCGTACAGCATCTCGGCCAGGGCCAGGCGCAGGGCAACAAGGCTCACGCGGGGCACGCGGGAAAGCGTCCAGCCCTTCAGGTGGGCGGTGATGATCTCATCCAGCTCGGCGGCGTGGTCGTTCATGGCGGCCAGCAGCTGGTTGGCGAATGCGTCTGGGGCGGCGTGCTCCTCGGCGGGGACCGTCGGCTCTTCGGGTTCAAACGTGGCGGCAAACGCCGTCAGAAAGGCCGTCTCGCGGGATTCGCGGCGGGTCAGCTTTTTCTCCATACGTAAAGTTCCTGTCTTTCCTTGATTCTCTTAGGCGATACCGCATAATTCTAAGTGCCGATACGGCGAGCGAGGTGCGGCAGCTGCTAAGCCAAAAGCGCAGATAATACTGGATGTCTTATCGAGCATTTTGGCAACGCAGATGCCGTGCCGCAGCCGCCGGAGCGGCGCTTAAGCCGTAAGGCGGGAATTGTGCGGTATTGCCCTTACTCTTTTTCGGCTGCGTCGGTCAGGCCCACGACCAGAACATCCACGCGGGACACGGTGATGCCCGTCATGTTCTGGATCGTCTGCTTGACGTTCTCCTGCACCTTTTCGCACAGGGGCATAACCTTGCTGCCGTACACAACGGTGAGGTGCACCGTGACGGTGGCAATGCCGTCCTCCATGACGACGGTGACCGGCTTCTGCAGGCCGGTGCGGCCCAGAAGCGAGCGGACGTTCTGGCTGGTGCCGGTGGCTACATCGGCAACACCGTCAACCTCCAGCGCGGCCAGACGCGCAATTTTTGCGATAACCTCGGTCGAGATCTGTAAGCTGCCGCCGATGGTATTGTGTACATCCATAGTGTGTACCCTCCCGTTGCAAACGGCCTTGCGGCCATAGTTCTACTAATATAAATCAGTGTACCACAAAACAGCACGGTTTGCAACAGAATGTTCAGTTATTTTACCTCTACAATCGTAATGTCCTGTGCAGTCAGCCCCTTGCACTGGCTCAAAAGTGCGTCGCGGATGCGGGTGACCTCCTCGGCATTCAGGGCATCGCTCTCGGTCATGACGGTCACATTGGCCTTGCTGCCCTCCAGATTCACCACGCAGTCGGTAAAGCCCTTCGACTTGATGAGCGTTTCCAGCTTGGTTTCAAGCGTGATATTGCTGATGCGGTCACTCAGCTGGGTCGTCAGCTGCTCCTTCTCCTCACTGGTCAGCTTGGTGTCCTTCAGGGACTTTTTCAGGGTGTCCAGCGCCTCATCCCGCGCCTTGCTGCGCGTTAAGCGGGCGGACTCAAAAAACTCGGTGCCGGAGTCCTTGTTTACGCTGACGAGTTGGGCCTCGCCGTAGTTCTTGTTGGCGGTTTCCTCAGCGCTCATCATCTGCGTATCGGCCCCGGCAGCTGTCTCAAGCACGAGCGGGTCGGTGATCGGCTCGGCGGCCTGGGCCGAGGTCTCCACGGCTTCCCCGGCGGTGTCTGACACGACCAGACTGGGCGGGGCCTCGCGGGAGAAGGACCAGTTCAGGTACACGGCGGCTCCCAGCGCCAGTGTCAGAACGACGGCAGTTGCGCCGCGGCTTTTCAGCTTGGCAGAAAGTTGCTTCATGGTGTTCCTCCCTCTAGTTGGCCGATGCCATTTTTGCAACGGTGATATGATTGGTGCCGATGCCGGTCAGTGCCTGCACCAGGGCGGTGACGCGGCTCTGCACGGCAGCACTGCCGCCGCCCTCGCAGACAACGGCGACGCCGAGCACGCGGGGCGTCTCGACGGTCTCCACAAGGCCGTCCGCCCCGCCGCTGCCCAAAAGTACATGGGTGGAGCTGCCATCGCTGTCGGTGTCGGTAGCATAGATGCTCTCGCTGCCGGATTCCAGCGTGACCATGACGGCAGTCTTGCCCGCACCCTCCACACGGGAGATCAGTGCGGTCAGGCGGGTCTCCAGCTCTGCGGCATAGTCGGCGGTGCTGTCGGTCATGGCGGCTGGCGCGGCGCTCTGCGTGCTGCTGTCCGCGGGCAGCCAGGACGAGACCGCCAGCAGCAACAGCCCGACCAGCCCCATGCAGACCAGCAGGTTTACCCGCTGCTTTTCATCTGCCAGCGCTGCGCGCAGCCGGGCGGCCAGCGGAGCCAGACGCTCCCGGGCGGTCATGGGGCAGCCTCCGCAAAGCGCCAGGGCAGCTCCCCCGCATTGACGGTGAGCAGGGCCTCAATGGCGGGCTTGTCGCGCGGGTCCACGGGTGTGATGACACATACGCCATTCTGCCAGCTGACCGCAGCGTTGATTCCGGCGTTCCGCAAAACCTCGCGCACGGCATCCACCGAGGCGGTCAGCGCAAGCTCCCGGCTGTAATCGGAATAGTCGGCGGTGTCCTGCCCATCGGGCAGGCTGCGCAGCTCCCGCACAAGGCCGTCCCAGTCAAGACCGTGCACCAGCTGCACGCCCACTGTTAAAATATACAGCACCAGCACGGCATTTATGACGGATTTGAAGCCGTTCTCCGGCCAGAAAAGCCGCAGTATGCCCGCCAGCGCGGACAACACGCAGCATCCCAGCGCTATGTGACGCAGTGAAGTCATCCCAAGCCCCCGTTCCCCGCCAGCAGCAACAGCGCCGTGGACAGAAAAATCATGAAGAAATACAGCACCAGCATGGACCCGCAGAGCCGTGCCCCCTCAAAGTAAAGGCGGCAGAGCTGTGCGCACTGCCTTTGCCCGGTGGCCCCGGCCAGGATTCCCGCGGCGGCAAAGGCTAGTGCGCAGGCAAGGCACTGGAGCAGTACCGGGGCAAACAGCGCGGCCAGTGCCAGCAGCGCCGCCAGGGCCAGAGAACCCTTCAGCAGCTGTACGGCGGCGGCAGCGCCCGTCAGCGCTGCGGCTGCGGCGTCCCCGACAACGGGAATGACACCCTGCAATACCCCCTTGCCGGTCCGCAGGGCCGCACTGTCCGCCGTGGCCGCCAGTGCGCTTTGCAGCCCCAGCACAAGGCTGAACAGAGCCCCGCAGCCCTTGAGCAGCCAATGCAGGCAGCGGGAAAACAGCGCGGCGGCATCCCCCATGCCGGGGTTGTCCCACAGGCAGGCCGAGACCGCAAAGCAGAAATACAGCTGCATGACAGGCAGAAGCAGCTTTTGGATGACGGCTGAAAGAAACCCGGACATGGCAAAAAACATGCCGCTGTAGACAAGCGCCCCCGACATCTGCCCGCCCGCGGCGGCCAGGCCGCTGAACACCGGCACAAAGGCAGTCAGATAGGTGCGGCAGTCCTGCGCCGTCGCGGCGACAAGCTCGGTCAGCTGCATGGCAGCGGAAAGGCTCAGCGTGCCAAAGCCGAGCACCGCGAGGATCTCCACATAAGCGCGGTACGGGTCCCCGGCCAGCAGGCCCAGCAGCCCCGCCAGCAGCAGATACCCGGCGGACTGCGCCGCAAGGTGCAGTGCGGGCTGCAAACCCTCGGCGGCCCAGGCACCGACGGTGTCACATAAATCGGAAAAGCGCCAGCGGGCGGTGTCGGACAGGTCAGTGCCGCCTTCGTCCAAGATGTCCCGAGTGCTTTTGGGCAATTCGGCGGACAGCTCGTCCGCAAACACAGGCGGCGGTACGGCCAGCAAAAGCACTACTGCAAATAGGCCGCAAACGAGCCGAGCAGCGATTGCAGCAGCGGCAGCGCCTGCAACAGCGCCAGCACCCTGCCGCAGAGCTCGATGGCGGTAGCCGCCGCGGAAAGCCCGGCCTCCTTGCAGGTGTCGGCGGCAAGCTGCGCCACCAGCGCAATGCCCAGCACCTGCAAAAGCACTGCCGGGCTCTGCCCCTGAAAATACCCGTCCAGCGTGCGCAGCCAGTCGAGCAAAGGCTGGACCTGCCGCACAACGATGGCCAGCAGCCCCGCGGCGGTGCAGACCGAGACGAGGAACGCGAACGCGGGCTGGTCCTTTTTCAGGAGCAGGGTCAACACAGCCGCCACAAGAACCGCGGCGGCCAGCTTGCACAACAGCATCATAGCTCATAGCTCAAACAAGGCTTTGATCAGCACAAACAGGTCACTGATCTGCCGTACCAGCATCGACAGCACGACGATCAGCCCCGCCAGCGTGGTCATCATGGCCTGATCCTCCCGCCCGGAGCGGATGAGCAGCTGATTCAGAACGGCCACGATGATGCCGGTGGCGGCAATTTTAAAAACAAGGTCGATGTCCATAGGGGCCACTCCTTACCACAGCAAAATGGCGGCCAGTGCGCCGAGACAGCCCCCCAGCCGCGGCCATAGCCGCCGGGCCGTGCGGCAGTGCTCCGCAGCCTCCGCAGACTGCGCCTCACAGCGCGAAGCCAGGCGGTGCAGCGCGGCACAGGCCGTCAGGCGCGGGGTCTCCTCGGCGGCGGAAAGGCTCGACTGCACCTCCTGCCGCAGTGCGTCCGGCATACAGGCAGGCGGTGTCAGCGCGGACAGGCTCTCCCCCGGTGCGGGACAAAAAACGGCAAACGCCGGGTCCTGCGCTGCGCGGCGTAATAGCTCCGGTCCGGTGAGCGCCTGTGCGTCCAGCAGCTCGGCCAGGTATGTAAGCAGGCGGGCAAAGCTGTGCAGCTGGCGGCGGCTGTTCTCGGCGCGGGCAGCGGCAGCAAAGCCACCGCCCATCCCGGCCAAAAGCAAAAGCAGCGTGCCGAGCAGCCGCAAAAGCAGCGTCACAGCGTCACCCACTGCGCCACCGCACCGGGACGGGAGCGCCCGGACAGGAACGCGGCCTTTGCAAAAGCACCGGTATCCAGCAGCGCGGCCAGCGCCGGCTTTTTGCGCAGTCCCGCCGGGTCGTCACAGTGTACCGTGGCAAAGAATACAACGCCGGAGGCGACCCCCTGTGCGACGGCCTCGGCATCGCCGGGCGTGCCCAGCTCATCACAGACGATGACCTGCGGGTTCATGCAGCGCAGCGCCATGGCAATGCCCTCGGCCTTGGTGCAGCGGGCGTAGACATCGCACCGAATCTGCGCTGCGCGGGGCAGACTGCCCGCCTCACAGGCCATCAGCTCGCCGCGCTCATCAATGACGCTGACAAGTGCGTCCCCCTCGCAGAGCTTTTGCACAAGAGAGCGCAGCAGGGTGGTCTTGCCGCTGCCCGGCGGGCCGGCCAGCAGCAGCCCGCCGGTGGGGGCAACGGTCAGTGCCTCCAGCTCGGGCGGCAGCGGACAGGTCAGCCAGCGCGCAATGCGCAGATTGAGCGACGTTACGGCGGAAAAGCCGCCCGGCCCGCGGCAGCCCGCTACCCCGATGCGGCAGCCGCCCTGCACGGTGAAATACCCCTGCTTCAGCTCGTCCTCATAGGCGTAGACCGAGCGGCGGCAGAGCTGCAGAAAGCAGTCCCGCAGGGTGTCGGTCTCCAGCGCGGCAGGCAGACCCGTTCCGGGCAGAAATTTGGCCGCGGGGCACAATCTGCCGCGGATCGTGAACTGTACGGGCTGGCCCAGCCGCAGACGGATCTCCTGAATGTGCGGCGCATAGTGGGCGTCCAGCTTAGCCAGCGGTGTGCGCAGTGCGGGCGGCAGGCTTTCCAGAATGCGGTAGTACTCGTCCATCGTTTCTTCACCTCACACTGCCAGTGTATGAGGGTGCGGCGCGGGGTAGAACAAAAAAGAGGACATCCCGTGGTGGGATGTCCTGTGGAAAGGTGTGTGCTGTTTTCGGGCGCATATGGAATGCGCCCCTACGGAGAAAAGACCGGACCACGGCATGTAGGGGCGGATTCCATATCCGCCCGCGCCTTATTGCCCGTTATCCTCAATCAGATGATACAGCCCGGCCTCGTCCAGTACGGGGATGCCAAGCGTCTGCGCCTTTGTCAGCTTGGAACCTGCGGCCTCACCGGCCACAACATAGCTCGTCTTTTTGCTGACCGAGCCAGCCGCCTTGCCGCCGTTCTGGGTGATGAGTGCCTCAGCCTCCTGACGGGAGAGTGTCGGCAGCGTGCCCGTGACGACAAGCGTCATACCGGCCAGCGCGGTGCCCTTCTTCTCACCGGTCCACTGCATGTTCACGCCGTCGCGCACAAGGCGGTTCAGCAGGTCGGTTGTGCCGTCCTTTGCAAAAAATTCCAGCACGCTCTGGGCCATGACCTCGCCGAAGCCGTCGATCTCGCACATCTGCTCGGCAGTGGCCTGGCGCAGGGCGTCCATGCTGCCGAAATGCTCACCCAGCAGCGCGGCGGCCTTGTCGCCGATGTTGCGGATGCCTAGGCCGAAAATCAGCTTATCAAGATTGTTGCGCTTCGAGCCTTCGATTGCGTTCAAAAGGTTCTGTGCGCTCTTTTTCTTGAATTTGTCCAGCGTAAGCAGCTGCTCCTCGGTCAGGGTGTACAGGTCAGCTACCGTGGAGACCAGCCCCTTGTCGATGAGCTGTACGGCCACAGCCTCGCCCAGACCGTCAATGGCCATGGCGTTGCGGGACGCAAAGTGGATGAGGTTGCGCAGGCTCTGCGCCGGGCATTCGGGGTTGACGCAGCGCAGGGCTGTTTCGTCCTGCAAATGCACCACGGGTGCGCCGCAGCTCGGGCAGGTCGTGGGCATGGCAAAGGGCTTGCTGCCCGGCAGACGGGCCGATACGCCGATGACCTCCGGGATGATGTCCCCCGCCTTGCGCACCTTGATGGTGTCCCCGATGCCGACGCCTAAGTTTGCGATAATATCGCCGTTATGCAGGCTCGCGCGGGAAACGCTGGTGCCCGCAAGGAAGATCGGGTCGAACACAGCCGTCGGGGTCAGCACGCCGGTGCGGCCAACAGTGACCTCGATATTGCGCACGACGCTTTCCTTGACCTCGGGCGGATACTTGAACGCAATGGCCCACCGCGGGAACTTGTTCGTGCTGCCCAGGGTGCGGCGGGCGGCCAGGTCGTTGACCTTGATGACCGCACCGTCAATGTCAAATTCCAGCGTGCCGCGGGCCTCGCCGATGGCTTCAATTTCTTTAATAGCATCCTCGATATTCTCAAACACGCTGTACCGCGGAGAAACCGGGAAGCCCAGTGATTTGATATAGTCCAGCGTCTCACGGTGGGTCTTGAAGGTGCGGCCCTCGCACTGCTGCAGGTTAAAGACAAAGATGGACAGCCCGCGCTCCGCAGTGATTTTGGAATCCTTCTGACGCAGTGAGCCGGCCGCCGCGTTGCGGGGGTTCTTGAACGGCGTTTTGTCCTCCAACTCCTGTTGCTCTTTTAATTTAAAAAACGCCGAGTGCGGCATATATACCTCGCCGCGCACCTCGAGAAAGTCCGGCGCGTCAGGCAGTTCGTGCGGAATGTCCTTAATGGTCATGATGTTCTCGGTCACATCCTCGCCGACGACACCGTCGCCGCGGGTCGAGCCGCGCACCAGCTGGCCCATGCGGTACTCAAGGCTGACGGACAGGCCGTCGATTTTGGCCTCGACGACGTACTCGGGCCGGATGCCTGCCTCCCGCACGCGGGTGTCAAACTCCCGCAGCTCGTCAAACGAGAACGCATCCTGCAGGCTCTCCATCTTGACGGCATGGGTCACCTTGCTGAATTTGCTGCTGGCCGTGCCTCCCACATGCTGCGTGGGTGAGCTGGCCGTGACCAGCTCGGGGTATTCGGCTTCGATCTGCTTGAGCTCACGGTTCAAAGCGTCGTACTCGAAATCCTCCAGCTCGGGGGCGTCCTGGTCGTAGTATAAGCGGTTGTTTTTTTCTATGATGACGCGCAGTTCTTCGGCGCGTTTGCGGGCCTGCTCTAATTCCATATTGCTACACTCCGTTTGTTGGTATCAGTTTAGTATACCACATCTGCGGGGGCAAATTCAATCCAAATCGGAGGCATAGGCGTTCGGAATATCGCCGCAGACGAGCAGGCTTGCCAGCGGATAGTCCGCCGCAACAGTCAGCGTGGCCGTGCTGCCGTCCAAAATCATGTTGACGGTGACGGACAGCTGCAAAACCGCGCTGTACCGTGTGGTATTGATGGAAAGCGACTGTGTTGTCTCGCGTATCTCCCCCTGCACATACCCCTTGGGCCGGATCGACAGCAGCCAGCCGGGGCCAAGGCCGCTCAGCAGTGAATTGTTCGTCAGACTGCCGAACGGGACGGCATAGCAGATCTCCGGCAGAGCGTCCATCTCGGTCTGCACGGCGCTGACAAATTGGGTCTGCGCGGCCCCGGCGGCTGCGGCGTCCAGGCTGACAAGCCCGGAGCCCTGCGTAAAAAGCGCGTCGTACAGCGCCGGGGAGCGCGTCAGCTCCGCAGCAACGGCGCGGTTCATGGCCTGCACGGCGGCAGAGCGGGCCTCGTATTCGGCCAGCTCGTGCAGTGTCGGCTTAACGACGGTGTTGACGTAGCGGTTCAGGGACAGCACCCCCGCAGTCAGTACAAGAACGGCCAACAGGCAGAAACCGCGCCGCCGGGCTTGCCGCCTGTCTTTTGCACTGCACCGCCGCATAGTACCACCCCTGCGTATCCTATGCAAAAACGCCCCGGAGCGTTCAGGCTCCGGGGCGTCAGGCGGCTTGGTTGGTGATTATTTGAAGTAGCGGTCCAGCAGGCCCTGCATACCGCGGCCATGGCGGGCCTCGTCCTTCGCCATCTCATGGACGGTGTCGTGGATGGCGTCGAGGTTCAGCTCCTTGGCCTTCTTGGCCAGATCCATCTTGCCGGCGCAGGCACCGCACTCGGCGTCAACGCGCATCTGCAGGTTCTTCTTGGTGCTGTCGGTCAAGACCTCACCCAGCAGCTCGGCAAACTTGGAGGCATGCTCGGCCTCCTCAAAGGCGTAGCGCTTCCAGGCCTCGGCGATCTCGGGATAGCCCTCGCGGTCAGCGACACGGCTCATGGCCAGATACATGCCGACCTCGCTGCACTCGCCGTTGAAGTTCTCGCGCAGACCCTGCTTGATCTCCTCGGGAACGTCCTTGGCGATGCCGACGACATGCTCGGTAACGTAGGTGTTGTCCTTCTTCTCAATGAACTTGGATGCCGGGGCCTTGCAGACCGGGCAGAACTCGGGGATGGAACCCTCTGCGATATAACCACAAACGGTGCAAACATACTTAGTCATAAGAATTGCCTCCTGTTATTTTGTAATTGCTCCTAGGACACATTCCTGTGCCGATGGCTTTATTATACGGCATGTACGCATAAATGTCAATAGGCAAAATAAAAATTTTAAGAAAGATTCTTATTTTTGAAACGGACTTCCCCGGCGCTGCTGCCTGGCCTGCTTCGGCAGTGCAGCAAACAGCGCCCGGGACAAAGTGCAACTGATGCCGCCCACGATCAGCCCTGCCGCCAGCAGCACCGGCGCGTAGCCCAGTGCCATCGCACTGGAAAGCAGCACGGCGGCCCCAGCCAGCTGCCCCAGGTTGTGGGCCAGCGCCGAACCGGCACAGAAGATATACCCGCTGACCGGCAGTTGCAGCAGCACAAGCATGACGCCCAGAGACAGCGCCCCGCCGCACAGCGACAGAAACCCGGCGGTGGCCCCGCGGGTCAGAAAGGCGAACAGCGCCTTTAACACAACCAGCAGCAGCGCCGTGCGGGTGCGCAGAAACAGCAGTGCGTACATGACGACGATGTTGGACAGTCCTAATTTAATAGCCGGCATCAGCCCCAGCAGCGGCGACACGAGCGATTCCAGATAGGACAGCGCGATGGCTAAGGCAAACAGCATCCCGGTCCAGGCTGTCTCCCGGGCTTTTTGACTGCGCACAGGCATACCCCCCGCAAATTACAATTTTCTTTGACTATACCCTGCCGCGGAGGGATTGTCAAGGCATAAAAAATTTACATATTCTGTGCCGGTATCGCGGCAGGTTTTGCCAGAAACGCCTTGAAAAAAACAGGAAAATAGTGTATCCTTATAAAAGTATAGGGCAAGCTATGCCCATACGTGAAGGAAATAGCCACAGTGTTATAATAAAAGGAGAACCTGACCTATGAAAAAACTGATCCCCGTTATTCTGTGCTGCGCCATGTTGCTGGCCGCCTGCGGCTCCTCCGCAGACTCTGCCCCCGCCGCCAGCGAGAGCACTTCCGCTGCCGCATCCGAGGCAGCCTCCTCTGCGGAAAGCATCATCGGCGGCGCGGACGGCGAGACCGACATCGTCGTGAGCGATGAAGCCAACACCGCAAACCTTGATGCCGCTGTTGCCGCCATCGAGGCTGTGAACCCCATCGCCAACCCCCGTGCGCTGGATGACTTTTCCGTGGAGAATGAGCTGATGCTGACGATGGACAACCTCGTCGGCTACAAGGGCGATGTCACGAACGACCAGGCGGACTGCGGTCTCGTCTTTGTTGCTCAGGCCAAGGACGGCAAGGTCGATGCCGTCAAGGCAGAGCTGGAAGCCTACAAGGAGAGCCTGTCCGCCAATGACCTGTACGCCGAGTTTGCCGACAAGGTCGCACTGGCCAAGGATGCCCGCATTGTGACCAACGGCAACTATGTTGCCATCGTCATTGCCGGTATCGCCAACCCCGACTACGCCCCCATTGATACCGCGCTGGAGACTGCGCTGAACTTCTGATTGATCCCTGTACCCTGCAGGCCGCTGCCGTTCGGCAACGGCCTTTTTTGCTAACGATGAAATTCACCGAAAGAAAGGGAGTCCGCCATGGTTTTTAACAGTGTGGTGTTCCTGTTCTGCTTCCTGCCGCTTTCCCTGCTGCTGTATTATCTGGTGCCGGGCCGCGCCAAAAATGCAGTGCTGCTGGCAGAAAGCCTCGTCTTCTACTGCTGGACCGGTGTTGCGTTCCTGCCGCTGATCGCCGTGCTGATCGTCTTTAACTACCTGTGGGCGCTGCTGACAGCGCGGGCGAAGACCAAACTGCGCGGTCTGCTGCCGCTGGCAGCGGTGCTCGTCAATTTGGGCGTGCTGGTGTACTTCAAGTATGCCAACTTCCTGATCGACACGGTCAACCAGGTCGCGCATCTGGGGCTGGCGGCGCTGAACATCGGCACGGTGCTGCCGCTGGGCATCAGCTACTACATTTTCAAGATCATCAGCTATGAGGCCGACGTCTGCACCGGAAAGATCGCGCCGGAGAAAAACTTCATCACGTTTGCCGTGTATGTGCTTTTCTTCCCGCAGCTGATCGTCGGGCCTATCGTCAAATACCGCGAGATGGCCGACCAGCTGCACGACGGCGCGAACCGCTGCACGTCGGCAAGGGCCGAGCACGGTGCAGAGCTGTTTGTGTTCGGCCTTGCGAAGAAGGTCATTCTGGCGGACTCCATCGGCGCACTCTGGACCGACATCATCGGCACGGGCGGCGTTGGGCTGACGAATGTCTCGACCCCGCTGGCGTGGCTGGGCATCATCGCCTACAGTTTACAGCTCTACTTTGATTTTGCGGGCTACAGCGAGATGAGCAACGGCCTGGCCGCACTGCTCGGCTTTGACTGTCCGGCCAACTTCAACCTGCCGTATATCTCGGGCAGCATCACCGAGTTCTGGCGGCGCTGGCATATTACGCTGTCGGGCTGGTTCCGGGATTACATCTACATTCCCCTGGGCGGCAACCGCAAGGGCCAGGCGCGCCAGCTGCTCAATATGTTCCTGGTCTGGGCTGCTACCGGCATCTGGCACGGGGCCAGCTGGAACTTTATTGCCTGGGGCCTTTACTACTTTGTGCTGCTCACGATTGAAAAAACCTTCCTGCTGAAATATCTCAAAAAGGGCAAGGTCTGGCCGCATATCTATACGCTGTTCTTTGTGGTGCTGGGCTGGGGCATCTTTACGGCCAACCAGCCCGGCGCACCGCTGGGTCTGCTGCTGCAAAAGCTGTTTGTGCCCCAGGGCGGCATTTCGCCCGTGTACTACCTGCGCAATTACGGTGTGCTGCTGGTGCTGGGCTGTGTCTGCTCGTCCGTGCTGCCGCACTGGCTGTGGGAGAAAATCAGCAAAAATACTGTGGCAAAGCTCCTTGTGTTTGCCCTGCTGACCGCGCTGTGCGTCTGCTACGTAGTGGCCGCCACGAACGCTACTGCGCTGTACGCGAATTTCTGAGAGGAGGAACGGACAAATGTCAAAGGTTGTGTACCGTAAAAACGGCGGCAGGCGCCGTGCGGGGTATCCGCTGCTGGTGCTCTGCGCCGTGCTGCTGTTCGGGTTCTCCCTCGTCAATATTGTGTGGCCCAAGCGCACGCAGCTTGAGCTGGAAAACCGCAAGGCCGCACAGCTCCCAGCGTTCAGCGTGAGCGCACTGCTGGACGGCAGCTGGCAGAGCGGCTTTGCCAGCTGGATGCAGGATCAGTTCTCCCTGCGTGACGCGGCGGTCAACACCCAGCGCACGGCGGACGAGGTGCTGTTCCGAAAGGCGGAGGAGGGCGGCATTCTGCTGGGTAAGGACCGCTGGATGTTCACAAAGCTGTTCACGGTGGACGACGCCACCCGGAAGCAGCTTGCCAAGAATGTACAGGCCGTCAGCGAGTTTGCCGCGAACCACCCGGGCAAGGTCACCTTCCTGCTGGCACCGTCGGCCAGCGTCATCTACCCGGAGAAACTGCCAGCAGGCGCACCGATGGTGGATGAAAACACGATGCTCGATGATATTTTTGCCAAAGTCGGCCAGAGCGCCGATGTCATCGACCTGCGCGGGACGTTCACAGACCTGAAGGACGAATACCTGTATTTCAAGACCGACCACCACTGGACACCCAACGGCGCGTACCGTGCCTATGAGCAGTTCTGCAGCCTCAAGGGCCTGACGCCGTTCGACCGTGCCGCGCATGAGCCGATCACGGTGACGGATTTCCAGGGCACCCACTACTCGGCCACGCGGCTGTGGAACGTCGAAAACGATGAAATTACCTACTACCCGCTCGACAGCCTGATGACGATCTACAAAATCACGGGCGAGGCCGCCTACGAGCCGGAAACGACGGAAAACATCGTGAATATGCAGAAGTTTAACACCCGCGATAAGTACGCCGCCTTTTTGGACGGCAACAACGGTTATTCAACGATCGAGGGCCGCGGCACAGGCAGTATTCTGGTGGTCAAGGACAGCTACGCGAACAGCTTTGTGCCCTACCTGACCGAGAATTACGCGAAAATCGGTGTGGTGGATTTCCGCAACTTCAAATACGGCTTGGATTCCACAATTGAAAAAGAGGGCTATGACGAGGTGCTGGTGCTCTACAACTTCCAGACCTTTATCGCAGACACGAATCTGATCTATATTTCCCGTCCGTCAACGCTCTCCTGACAGAAATAAGCGATGCCCGGTCAGAAATGGCCGGGCATTTTCTGTGCCTATTCAAATAGGATTTCCAGCCGCGGCACGGGCAGAGCACTGCCGGGCCCCCACAGATTGACGTGCCAGAATTGCAGATGGAAAAAATCAGCGGCATCGTCTGCGGTCAGGGCCGAGAACGCCTGCTGCAATTCGGTGCAGAGCAGTGCCTGCCAATCCTCGTTGTACGCCCCCAGCGGCTGAAAATCCGTATCCCTCAGATGGAGCTGCACGGTGGTATCCTCCGCCGTGACGTTGACCCGGGTGTCACAGACGGCCTGCCCGCCCGCAAAGGCCGTAAAGAAGCGGTCCGTCTGCCCGCAGAGCGCCGCGGCCAGCTGAGCCTGCAAGCCGGAGACGTACACGGAAGCTCCGTCTGCTGCCAGCAGCGCAAAGTCATACCCGCTGTCAGCGCGGTAGGCGGGCACTGCACAGCCGTCCGCCTGGGTAAAAAGCTGCTGTAAGCCGCAGTGCAGGTCGTATTCCCTTTCCACGGCCTTCATGTCCTCATACAGGGAGGCCGCGTCCGCGGCCCAGCTGTGGTCGGCGGTGTCCAGCACAAAAACCGAAAGTTCCGGCGCGGGTTGGGCCTTGTCGTAGAGCAGTGTGCCAAGTGTCTGCGCGTCGGCCCAATCACAGCCCGGCGGCAGTGCGGCCAGGTCGAGCAGCCCGTAGTAGAGTCGGCCCGGCAGAGCGTCCTCGGCCAGGTGGAGCGCCTGCGCGGCGGTGTTCCCGCGGGCAGACGCGGTTTTGTACTGCACGCCGTCACTCTCTGCGTTCTGATCGGCCAGCAGCAGACAGGCGGAGTATGCCCCCTGCTGCCGCGCAAAAAACACAGCGCGGACGATCTCACGCTCGGAGAGCGCCTGCCCGCAGCCGCAGAGCAGCAGCGCGGCGCAAACGGTCAGCAGCGCCTTAGTCTTCGGTACAGACATGCGGCGGCACCTCCTATCCAGGTCAAGCCCACAAAACTCCAGGTCAGCACATTGCGCAGTGAGAGGGCCGCATCTAAATCGAGCTTGCGCAGCACCGCGCACAAAAGCCAGATGCCGCCCGGATACAGAGGAAACCGATCCAACCCGGCGGCGCTGTCCTCGGCCTTGTTCTGCCCGCCCAGCAGCCGCACCAGCGCATAAAGGTAGAGAGCCAGCTTGACCGTGACGGCCATGACCCACAGAATAAATTGCAGCCACTCGAGCCGGTTGAAAATCGACAGTGCTCCGCATCGCGCGGCGGCGTGCACCGGGTCGATGCGCAGCGGCATGGCCGCGCCGTAGAACAATTCCAGAATCAGGTGCATCCCCACGTCAAACGCCAGTGCCCACGCGGCCAGCCGCAGCAGCGTATGGCGGCCACGCTTGTCCTGCTCGGGCCAGAGCGCGGGCAGCAGGTATTCCGGGTAGAGCGTCAGCTGGTCTCTGACGGCGGCGAGAAAATCGCCCTGTGTCAGTGCGGCAGTTTGCAGATTGACGATGCACAGCCGCGGAAGCACCGATGCCAGCATGGCGACGGTTGCCAGTACCAGCAGACAGAGCACGGCATAGGCCGTCTGGGACAGCGCCGAAACCCGCCGCAGATAGACAACAGGCAGCACAACGAGCAGACAGACCGAGGTCAGCGTGACCGCGCCGGGATAGAGCCGGTCCGCCAGCTGCCAGAGCCGCAGCAGCTCCAGTACCGATGTGTAGACGAGCAGCGCGCCGAACAGAAGCTTGTACACGGGGTCGGCGGCCAGGCGCCAGCTGCGGGCAAACAGCCAGCCGACGCCCGCCAGCAGCGGCGCACAGACCACCGCACTGAAAAGCCCGGCGCGCGGCCAGTAGGCGGTCTGGCTGCGCAGCAGCACATTGACGAGCAGACTGACGAGCAGTGCGGCGAAAAGACTGGGGCATTCACGCTTCATGGCGGCTGATCACCTCCCCGGATTTGGCAAGGTGGCTCCAGATGCTGCGCACAAAGCCGTCCCGCACGCTGGCCCGCCCCGGCGGCATGAGCGGGTATAGATAGTCGTACCCGAACGGCTCACTGCCGCAGGCCATCGCCAGAATCGTCAGTGCGGCGCAGGCCAGCCCCGGCACGCCGAAGCACCCGGCCAGCACGATGACGGCAAAGCGGAACAGGATCGACTGCTCATACAGCGACGGCACAGCCAGCGTGGCAATCGTCGCCGCAGCGGCCATCGTTAAAACCGGCACGCTGACGATGCCCGCGCTGACGGCGGTCTCGCCGATGATGAGCGCGCCGACCAGGCTGACCGTGTGGCTGATAGACTGCGGCGCACGCAGCCCGGCCTCGCGGACGATTTCTAAAAGCAGCGTTACGCAGAGCATTTCCAGCATTGGCGGCAGCGGCGTGGATGCCTCGCCCTGTGCCAGCTTGGTCAAAAGCCGGATAGGGATGATCTCCGGCGCAAAGGCCACGGCCATGACGTAGAGCCCCGGCCCGAACACAGCCAGCAGGAAGGCGAGATATTTTAAAATACGGATAAGTCCGGCGAACACTGCGCCCGAGGCGTAGTCGTCGAGGCACTCGAAGTGCTCGGCAAAAAAGCTGGGCACAATGAGCGCATACGGACAGCCCGCTACAAGAACGACGGCCTTGCCCTCACACAGGCGGGCACAGGCTGTGGCGGGGCGTTCGGTGTAGGCAGCTGCCGGGAAAAGATTCAGCTTGTCCTGCTTGAGGAACGACGCAAAGTAGGCACTGTCCAGCAGAACGGGAATCTCCACCTGCTCCAGCCGCTCCCGCAGAGCGTCGATGGTTTCCTTTGGGGCCAGGGTACTGTCGTAGCACAGACAGTATTCGGTCTTGGCACGGGTCCTGGCGGTGGAGATTTCAGCCACAAGCGTTCCGGTGCGGAACTGCCGCCGCAGCAGCGAAATGTTATTGCGCAGCAGCTCGGTGAATGCCTCCTGTGGGCCGCGCAGGTTGCCCTCGCTCATCGGCGTCGAGATCGAGCGCTGGGGCATCTCCTGCGTCGAAAACGCGACGCCGCGCCGCACGCCGTCGATGAGCAAAACGGACAGTCCGTTGGAGAGCAGCTCCACCAGCGCGGTGCGATCCTCCACCGCGTCAGGCTCGGCGGGGACACGGCTCTGGGTCAGCAGATAGTCGCACAGCCCCTCCCCGCCGCCCAACATGGCGGGGTCGCGGTCCAGCATGTCCAACGCCATGTGGCAGAGCTTTTCCGGCGAGGAAAGCCCTGTGAACATGACGATAGCGCACGGGATACCGGCAAGCATCAGGCGCTTGGTATAAAAATCGTCGGAACGGCCAAACATTTCCTCCAGAAGCGCAAGGTTGGCATCTAGCGAGCGGTACAGCGGTTTCTGCGTCATGGTTCTCCCCCTCTCACGCAGGATAGTGTGGCCGCCTTTGCGGGAATTTATGAGGAGGTGCCGGGATGATTTCTTCGGTTGTGCGCACGGTGCTGGTGTATCTGGCTGTGGTGGTGGCCATGCGGCTGATGGGCAAGCGCCAGCTGGGAGAGCTGCAGCCCGCTGAGCTGGTGACGACGCTGCTGATCTCCAACGTCGCATCCATCTGCATCGACGAGCCGGATCTACCGCTCTCGGCCAGCCTGGTGCCGATTTTCTTAATCACGGCTCTTGAAATTCTGAACTCCACGCTGGTTTGGTTTTGCCCGAAATATGCCCAGCTGCTTTTGGGAAAGCCGGTGACGATCATCCGCAACGGGGAAATCTTGCAGGACGAGCTGGCACAGCTGCGCATCACGGCATCCGACCTGGCCGAGGCACTGCGCGGCAAGGACATCTTTTCCCCCAAGGATGTTTACTGGGGCGTGATCGAGCCGAACGGCAGCATCACAGCGGCCCCAATGCCGCAGGACGGCGGCGAGCCGCCTATGCTGCCGCTGCTCATCGATAAGGCAGTTTACAAGGAAAATCTTGCGTTCTTCGGCATGGATACAGCAGCGCTGGATGCACTGCTGCGCCGTGAGCAGACGACCCGCGAGGCGGTTCTGCTGCTGCTCTACAACGGCAAAAAATCCATTCTGATACAGAAAAAGGCCGCCCCGAAAGGGGCGGCCTGAAAAGGTGTGCGTATGAAGCGAAATTGGTATGCCGCAATCATTCTGCTGGCTCTGTGCGTGCTGCTGTTCCGGGCGGGGCAGTATGTGGACCGCACCACAGCCGGAATGCAGCGGCAGCTTGAAGCAGCCTACGCTCTGGCGGAGCAGGGCGACTACCCTGCCGCACGCCGCGCGTACAGCCGTGCGGCCAACCGGGCACTGCGCAGCACTCAGGTCCTAGGCCTGCTTGTGCGCCGCAATATTCTGGATCAGCTCAACCAGACGCTGGCCGTGCTGCCGCCCTGTGCCGAGGCCGACAGCCTGGCAGACCTCGAGATGGAGACGCAGCGCGCCTGCACCCAGATCGAGCAGGTGCGGCAATCATTTTTCAGCGGATTTTGAGCGGCTGTCCAGCATATCCTTCAGTTCTTCCATAAAGGTGTTGACATCGCTGAACTGACGGTAGACGGAGGCAAAGCGCACATAGGCGACATCGTCCATCTGCTTGAGCTCCTGCATGGCCAGATCACCGATATGGATGGAGGAAACCTCGCGGTCATAGGAGTTGAGCAGCTGCTGCTCAATGCGGTCCACGGCGGCATCCAGCTGGGTGTAGCTGACGGGGCGCTTCTCGCAGGCGCGCAGCATGCCGTTCAGCAGCTTCTGGCGGTCAAAGACCTCGCGGGAGCGATCCTTCTTCACGACCATCAGCGGGACCGTCTCAACGATCTCGTAGGTGGTAAAGCGCTTTTTGCAGTTCAGGCACTCGCGGCGGCGGCGGATCTTTTCACCGTCCTCCGTCGGGCGGGAGTCGATGACCTTGGAGTCAACTTCACCGCAATAGGGGCATTTCATATCGGGTTCCCTCCTTTTCTACAAGCTCAGGCCTTCTTGGCAGCCTTCTTCTTGTTCTTCCAGTCGACCCACAGCGGCGTGGCAATGCAGATCGTGCTGTAGACGCCGCTGACCATGCCGAACAGCAGCGGGAACGCGAAGGAGTAGATGCTGTCCAGACGGTAGATGACCGAGACCACGCAGACAACGCCCAGGGCGAGGCAGGTCGTGATGGAGGTCATCAGAGAACGGGCAAAGCTCTGGTTGACGGACAGGTTGACCAGTTCGGCCAGGCTCATCTGCTTCTTGCCGTACAGGGCGCTGTTCTCGCGGATACGGTCATAGATAACGACGGTATCGTTGATGGAGTAGCCCAGGATGGTCAGCAGGGCGGCAATGAAGTTGCCGTTCAGGGGAATGCGCAGGAGGACAAAGACGCCGAAGACGACGAACATGTCGTGCAGCAAAGCCACAATGGCGGTAGAACCGGCCTTGAGGCCGCCGATCTTGCGGAAGCGGTAGGCCACGTAGAGCAGGATCAGCACGCAGGCCGCAACCAGCGCGACGACGCTCTTGACCAGGAACTCCTTACCGATGGTGGCATCAACGTTGCTGACCTCATTCTGGACGAAGTTGTTGTCGGGGTACTGCTCATTCAGGGCAGTCAGCAGGTTGTCGAGCTGCTCGGTGGTCAGCGTGTCACTGCCGGGCAGGGTGACAGTCAGGGTCTGGTTGCCGGAAATATCAGAGCCGGTCTGCAGGGTCAGATTGGACTTGCCCAGCTCGGTGCCGATGGTGGACTTCAGGTCGTTCAGGTCAGTGTCGCCCTCATAGGCCAGCGTGATCATGGAACCGCCCTTGAACTCGACGTCCATCTTGACGCCGAAGATGCCGCAGAATACAAGCACGACAGCGATCAGCGCACAGGAGAAGGTGTAGAACTTCTTGCGGTTGCCGATGAAGTTGATGGACGGGGTCTTGAAGTCGGCACCGCCCTCCTTCTTGCCGCCGAACAGCCATGCCTTGCGCAGAGGCTTGAAGTGGACAGCGCCGCGAATCATAACGCGGGTCGCCCAGACGCCAAAGACAAAGTTCAGCAGAACGCTGGTCAGCAGGGTGAAGCCAAAGGAGTAGATCGTACCGGCAGTGGAAGGTCCGAACCAGTAGAAGATCGGGTTAAAGACCTTGGCCCAGAAGCCGTCCGTCGGGCCAAAGGCGCCCATCAGGATGGCGGCGACGATGACGATGGTCACGTTGCCGTCGATGATGGGGGTCAGGCCCATCTTGAAGCCGCTGTTGACAGCGCCCTCGAGGGTTTTGTTCTTGGACAGCTCCTCCTTGATACGCTCGGCGGTGATAACGTTGGCGTCAACACCCATACCGATGCCGAGGATAATACCGGCAATGCCGGGCAGTGTCAGCGTGGAGCCGGGGAAAACCGTGAAATAGCCGGACACAACAGCCAGCGTGGCGGCGGCCTGGCCCATCAGGGAGATGACCGCGATGGTGCCGGGCAGACGGTAGCGCACGATCATCAGGATCGCGACCAGAATGAAGGCAATGATACCGGCCTGCACCATGACGTCCAGGCTCTTGGCACCCAGGGACGGGCTGATGGTGGAGTAGCTCTCGGCGGACAGGGCAAACGGCAGAGAGCCGGAGTTGATCTGGTTTGCCAGCGTGGAGGCGCTGTCCTGATCGAAGTTGCCCTTGATGATGGCCTCACCGCCGGTGATGGCCTCGTTGACCGTGGCGGTGGAGATGTTATTGTCATCCAGCCAGATGGAGATCGTGCCATTGCTGGCTGCCAGCTCGGTGGTGGCCGTGGCAAAGGCAGATGCGCCCGCAGAGTTGAACTTCAGCTGGACGACCCAGCCTTCGGTCTCGTTGTAGGCAGCGCTTGCGGAAGCCACGTCGTCACCGCTCAGAATCTCCTCACCCGTGGCGGACGAGCCCTTGCGGAACACCATCTTGGCGGTGGTGCCAATCTCGTCGATTGCGGTCTGCGGGTTGAAGTCCGCCTCGTCATTCTTCCACGGGAAACGCACGATGATACGATTCTTGTTGTTGTCAACGTAGCTCTCGTAGTCGGTGATGCCGAGGCCGACAAGGCGGTCCTCGATAACCGTTTTGGCTGCGGTCATCTGGGCATCGGTGGCCTCCACATCGTCGGCAGGCATGAACGTAACGTCCACGCCGCCGCGGATGTCGATGCCGAAGCGGATGTCAGATGCGCCCTTGACGTAGACATTCTTGGTGTCGCCGTAGGTATAGCTCACACCCAGGATGGCCGTCAGGGAGAACAGCACGATCAAAATTGCCACGACGAACAACGGCCATGACTTCCCTTTTCTGTTCATAGAAACCTCCAAAAAACTTGCCCGCACCGGCGGGCGGGATTATATTTTACTGCTGGTCGGCCAGCAGCTTTTCAACAACTGCCAGGCGCACGCAGACGCAGAGCAGTGCAGAAGCGGTTTCGACCTCGGTCAGGCTCGGGTAGGTCGGCGCAATGCGCAGATGCGAGTCATCGGGATCCTTGTGGTAGGGGTAGGCAGAGCCGGCACCCGTCAGGGTCAGGCCGCAGTCCTTGCACAGCTGGGCTACGCGCTTGGCGCAGCCGGGCATGACGTACAGGCTGATGAAGTAACCGCCCTTCGGGTTCGTCCAGTGGGCGATGTTGCCGCAGGGGGTCAGCTCCTCGGCAAAGGTGGTCTTGACGGCGTCAAAGCAGGGCACCAGGCGGCGGCGATGCTTGGCCATGTGGGCCAGGACACCGGCCTTGTTCTTGAGAAAACGGACATGGCGCAGCTGGTTCATCTTGTCGTAGCTGATGATCATCGTCGAGAAGCGCTTGCACATGTACTTCATCGAGTTCTCGCTGCAGGCGATGGCGGAGATGCCCGCGCCCGGGAAGGTGATCTTGCTCGTGGAGGTGAACATAAAGACACGGTCCTCATTGCCGTACTTCTTGGCCTCGTTCAGCAAAACCGGCGTCTCGATGATCTCATCGGTCAGGTGGTGGACGATGTACGCCTCATCCCAGAAGATCTTGAAATCGGGGGCGGCGGTCTTGAGCGCGGCAAAGCGGCGGATTGTCTCGTCGCTGTAGGTGTAGCCGTCGGGGTTGGAGTACTGCGGCACGCACCAGATTCCCTTGATGGTGTCATCCTCGGCGACGAGCTTTTCAATCATGTCCATGTCGGGGCCGTCGGGGCTCATGGGCACGGAGATCAGCTCAAAGCCCATCTCCTCGGTGATGCCAAAGTGGCGGTCATAGCCGGGCACGGGGCAGAGGAACTTGCGGTGCTCGACCTGGCCCCAGGGCTTCGGGGAATCCTGGAAACCGAACATCATGCCGATGGCGACCAGGTTGTACATCAGCTGCAGGCTGGAGTTGCCGCCCACGAAAACCTCGCCGGGCTGCACGCCGAACACATCGGCAAACAGTGCGCGGGCTTCGGGCAGACCCTCCAGCTCACCGTAGTTGCGGGCGTCAAAGCCGTTGTCGGTGATGTAGTTGTCCATCTTGAGCAGGTCCATGGCCAGATCCATCTGGTGAGGGCCGGGCTTGCCGCGGGCCATGTTCAGCTTCAGGTTCATGTCCTGAAACTTCTTGTACTGGGCCTCCAGCGCGGTCTTTTCAGCGGTGAGTTCGTTGTGATTCATTGCAAAGTAATCAGCCATAAGTACGATCCCCCTAAATAAAATATATACGTTTCCCTTCATAACCCTGCGCGTGCCATCCTCTATCTTGGCACAACCACAGGCGTACACTACATTATATACGATTTATCTGAAATAAACAAGCACTTTTTGCCAGATAGTGCGCTTTTTTATGCGGAAAAATACAAAAAAGCACATCTGCACCAAAAAACAGATGTGCTTTTGCAAAAAACAAAGAAAAAACGACTGGACCGTAAGCCGGGTTCTGTATCAAACGACGATCTATCTTGTCCTTGCGTCGCCGCAAGGCTCACGCCATCACCGGGACGCGCGAGACTCCGCATAATGTCCCATACGGATGTTGCTTCGAGCAGGGTTTACATAGCCGCAAAGTCGCCAGTGCGCTGGTGAGCTCTTACCTCGCCTTTCCATCCTTACCGCTTTCGCGGCGGTTTCTTTCTGTTGCACTATCCCTGGGGTCACCCCCGGCTGCCGTTAGCAGTTACTCTGTCTCTGTGAAGCCCGGACTTTCCTCAGGCAGCCCTTGCGGGCTGTCCCGCCGCCGTATGTTCCACTCGTTTTCTAAAAGAGTATAGCATACTTCCGCCCTGTTGGCAAGGCATTTTATAAAAGCAGCCGCAAAATCAGCAGGGCCGTCACGCCGGGCAATCCCAAAACGCCCGCGCAGAACGCCGTAAAGCGATTCAGCGGCAGCGCAATGCCGGTCACCGGCTCCAACAGGCCCAGCAGGGCCAGCGCACCCAGACCGCAGACGGACCCTGCCAGCAGACTGCGCATTCCGTGCCGCTGGCGGGCAGCACAGCGCAGTACGGCGATGGCGCACACAGCTGCGAGCAGACAGGGCCAATATTCGGTCATGGTTCCTCCCCTTCCGCCCGCAGTGTGCGAAGCAGCGCCCGGCAGCGGCACATCAGCGCGGCGTGCTGGTAGGTCAGCTGGTCAATATAAAATGGGTCCTGCGCCTCCGTGAAGGCGCGCTCGTTCGAGCGCAGTGCCTGCAAGGTCGTTTCCAGCTCGGCCCTGGCGGCGCGGCGCTCACGCTCCTGCCTGGAAATGCGTCTGAACATAACTCCTCCGTCACAGCAGAATGCAGATCAGCCCGTCGCAGCCCTCGTTGATGATGCGCTCAAGCGTCTGCTGCAGGCGGCTGCGTGCCTCCTGCGGCATGTGCAGCAACTTTGCCTGCACGCCCTCGCTGACCAGCTCATTCAGGCTCTTGCCGAAAATATTCGTGCTCCACAGCTTGCCGGGGTCGGTCTCAAAGTCCGCCAGCAGGCTTTTGATAAGCTCCTCCCCCTGCTGCTCACTGCCGACGGTAGGTGAAAGCTCGGTGTGGATGTTGGCGCGCATGATGTGCAGGCTGGGGGCGCTGGCCGACAGCCGCACGCCGTACTGCCCGCCCTGCCTGACGATTTCGGGTTCTTCCAATGTCAATTCATCAATGCCCGGCATGACGATGCCGTAGCCCGTGGCCTCGACTTGGTCAAGGGCGGATTTGATCTTGTCATAGGCGCGCTTGGCCCGGGCCAGGCTGACGACGCAGGGCAAAAGGCTTGCCTCGTCCACGATGTCCAGCCCGGTCTGTTCACCGAGGATCTTATAGAAAATATCCGGGGCGACGGCAGCGGTGATGCTGACACTGCCGCTGGCCAAATCCATGCCGGTCAGGCTGGCGGCGGTGATGTATTCACACCCCAGTTGAGGGCGCTTGCCTGCAAGATCGGCCATCCGGTGCACCGAGGCGGCAAAATCCAGCATGGACGTGTAGACCGCGCTTTGCAGCCAGTGCCCGCTTTCGAGCATCGTGACCCAGGCGGGCATCTGCACGGCAATCTCGCGGATCGGGAACTCGTACAAAAGCGTTTGCAGCAGCTTGTCGAGGGTCTCGACGGTCATCGTCGTGCAGTTCAGCGGAAGGACCGCGTGGCCGTAGGTCTCGGCCATCTCGGCGGCAAGGCGCTGTGCATCGTCGCTGTCCGGCTCGGCGCAGTTCAGCAGGATGATATACGGCTTGCCGATGCCGTCCAGCTCTGCGATGATACGGCGCTCGGCGTCGAGATACGCCTCCCGCGGCAGGTCGGCAACGGAGCCGTCCGTCGTTACGACGAGGCCCACCGTGGCGTGCTCCCGGATGACGCAGCGGGTGCCGGTCTCGGCGGCCAGGTCAAACGGGACCTCGTGGTCGAACCAGGGACTCTTGACCAGGCGCGGAGCCTCGTTTTCCTCATGGCCGAGCGCGCCGTCCACCATGTAGCCGACGCAGTCGATGAGCCGCGCCTTGAAGCTGCCGCCGCCCGAAAGCTCGAGCTTGACGGCTTTCTCGGGGATGAACTTCGGCTCCGTTGTCATGATGGTGCGCCCAGCGGCGGATTGGGGCAGCTCGTCATGGGCGCGGGCACGACGGGCCTCGTTCTTGATGCGCGGCAGCAGCATCAGCTCGGCAAACCGCTTGATAAAGGTGCTTTTGCCGCTGCGCACCGGGCCGACGACGCCGAGATAGATGTCCCCACCGGTGCGCTGTGCAATGTTTTGGTAGATTTGATCCTGTGTCACGGATGTGTCCCTCCTTTACAGCGCTGCGGGGATCAGCAGACAGGCAGTGTCCGTCGTAAGCTCCTGCGGCGGGTCACCGTTGGTGTCCAGATGGTTGGCGGCGGCCAGGTCACGGGCGCGGGCATGGTAGCGCCTGGCAATGTCAAAGATGCGCTCCCCCTGCCGGGCGTAGTAAATATAGAGGGCCGGGCCGTCGCTGTCGTCGTATTCCTCGCCCAGCTCCACGCCGCAGAGCGCGTCAAAGCTCTGCGCCTGGAACAGGGCGCCGCTGATCTCGATCTCTAAATCGACCCGCAGCCGTGCACCGTTTTTGCTGCTGGCGACCCGCGCGACGGAGGCCCCGACACTTGGCCACGCACCGTCAGTGCTGCCGGGCCAGAGGCCGTCAGGCTGCCAGGTAAACGCCTTGTCGTAGCAGGTCAGCTCACCGCGGGCATCGCTGATGAACACATGCGCAGTCCCCTTGCCCAGTAGTTTTAAATGTGTTTCAGCCTTGTTGCCGTCAGCCTGTGCGGCGCACAGGGCACCCAGCGTTACAAAGCAGCCGAGAACAGTGCCTTCGGCGTCGGGCAGGTCGTCGTCAAGCGTGACCGGGATACGCCCGGTCAAATCCGCGGTTTTCTGCAAAAGGCGGCAGACCGTCTGCACGGTCTGGGTCTTACAGAGCGTGGAGTAGGCGTCGGCCACGACGGTGTGCTGCACGCTGCGCCAGACCTCGACGCGCAGCTTCCAGGTCACCGAGAGGGACGCTTCCCCTGCGCCGTCGACTGCGCTCAGTGTGCAGGCCAGCACCTCGCCGCGCACAAGGGCTGTGTCGTCCTCGGTCACGCCGGGCAGCTCCAGCGTCTGCTGCACGGCAAGATCCTTGCTGCGCACGGTCAGCTCGCCGGTGTCGGTGTTCTGGCTGCATATTTGAATTTGCAGCGTCCCCTGCACACTGACCTGCCCGGTGGCCGACGCTGCGCTGCCGGCGGCAAAGCTGCCGGTGATGTCCAGCACGCTTTCCCCGGTGCCGGGCAGCGCCGCAGCGGTCTCGGCAGTCAACGTTTTTTCCTCGGTCACGGCGCATTGCAGGCCCTGCATCGTGCGGGTGTACTGCTCAATACCGCAGTCGGCCAGTGCGGTCAGCAGCTCGGACTCCCGCCGCACGGCCACTGCGGCGCAGAGGATGTACGCGCCGCGCAGGTCGATGCGGTGCTCACTGACGGCGCGGCAGTTGCAGTATTCCGGCTCGCCCCAGACCTGGGCCGGGCCGTCGGCGTACTGCCCGGCGGGCAGCTCGACCAGTTTTTCAAAGGCAAATTTCTGCTCGGTGCGCAAAAGGCGCGTGCCGGGTTCCTCGCTCTGGTAATAGACGGTGCAGCGCAGATAGCCCTCGCTCTGCCAGCGCCCGCCGGACACACGGTTCTGCAGCACGACGGGTGTGATCAGGCACTTGACGATCTTGAATACGGCGGGCAGGTAGTCGGGAATCAGAATCTCCGTTTCCACGGGAAGCTCCAGCCGTGTTTCCCAGCGTCCGCCGTAGGATGCGATGGTGTCTTTGAACACCTTGAGTTCCATATTGCTTGCCCCTTTCCGGTTATGTTCTGGGGCATTATATGCGGCAGGGCAAAAAAATAGCCCCTGCCCGGAACAGGCAGGGGAAAAATTTGGATTCAGACCTTGAAGGCTGCGCGTAAGATCCAACGGAAGGCGCGCGGACAGCGAACTACGACCACATGCATGGCATACACCTCACTTTCCGTGTTTGTGTACGCCATACTATGCCGGGCAGTGCTGTGGTGTTACGCATCGTCGCGGGTCAGCACAACGAGACCGCAGCCGCCGGAGCATTGTAGCTGTGCGGTGTCCGCGATAAACTCATTGCTGACGCCGAGCGGATAGTCCGCGGTCAGCACGGCGTTTTCCAGCGGGTAGAACGCGCCGCGGATGCAGACGCCGGTCAGCCGACCCTCCATCGGGAAAAGGGAGAGATACTTCCAGTCCCTGCGCTGCAAAATAAGCTCGCGGTCCGGCACAAGATACCGCAGCTCGCTGCGCTCGTTGGCCAGCAGGACGTTCACGCCGTTTTTGGCAAGATACAGCCCGGTGGCAAGGTTGGCCAGCGTGTGCTCCAGCCGTGCCCCGCCCAGAGCGCCCAGCAGGGCGATCTCGTCATAGCCGTGCTCCAGCAGCCAATGGGCGGCGTACTGGGTATCGGTATCGTCCTTCACATGGGGCAGCACAATGGTCTCGTGCTCGGTTTTGGGCTGCGGGGCGGAGTCAAAGTCACCGACGATGAGGTCGGGGCGCAGGTCAAGCCGTTCGGCATTGCGGTAGCCCGCATCGCAGGCCACAACAAAATCACCGGGCTGCACATAGCGGCACAGTGCGGTGGAAACCGGCACGGCGGAAAGAATCACGGCACGCCTGCTCATTTCTCCCACTCCTTCCGTGCGCTGGCTTCCTCATACATGGCAAGGTAGCTTGCATAGCGCGTTTTGCTGATGGTCCCGGCCTCGACAGCCTCACGCACAGCACAACCGGTCTCACTGCGGTGGGAGCAGCCCGTAAAGCGGCACTGCCCGAAATAGGGTCCGAACTCCGGGAAGGTGTGCTGCAAATCATCCTTCGGGATGCGGCAGAGCTTCTGCGCCTCCAGGCTGGCAAAGCCCGGCGTATCAGCCAGACGCCCTCCGCAAATCTCAAAAATTTCGACCTCGCGGGTCGTGTGCCGCCCGCGGCCCAGCTTTTGGCTGATCTGCCCGGTCTCGCGGTGCAGCGCGGGGGCCAACGTGTTGAGCAACGTCGATTTGCCGACACCGGAGTTGCCGCAGAAGGCGCAGAGATGCCCTTCAATATAGCCCTTGACCTCGTCAAGGCCCTCGCCGGTCTCGTAATTTAGCTGCACCAGCGGGATGCCGCTGCCCGCGTAGGCGGTGCGCAGCATATCGGCAGCAGCCAAATCAGATTTTGTCACCACAAGCACGGGCTGCACATCCTTGTAGATGGCAGCGGCGGCCAGTTGGTCCAGCACCAACGTACTGGGTACGGGCTGGGTCGTGCTGGTAACGATGAACAGAATATCCAGATTGGCAATCGGCGGACGAATAAAGACGTTTTTGCGCGGTAAAATCTCATCGATCATTGTGCCGTCGTCGGACAGGGTGACGTTGTCTCCCGCCACCGGCGTGATGCCGCGCTTGCGGAAGATGCCGCGCGCCTTGCACTCGACGATGCCGTCCGGCGTCTTTACATAGTAGAAGCCGCCGATGCCCTTTGTAATATACGCCATGACTTCCCCCACATCAGGCAATGGGGTTGCCCTGTGCGTCGCACCGCTGGCCGTTCTCATTCCACATGGTACCGTCGGTCAGCTGATGGATCTGGTGACTGCCGTCAGCACTCGGCCACCAGCTCTCCTGCACGGTGATGGTACCGTCCTCGTTCACAGTGGGTTCGACTGGCTCGGGGGTGGCGACGACCTCGGGCACGCCGGTGGACACCACGAGTGTGATGACGCTCGACTTACGGACCGTGGAACCGGCATCGGGGCTCTGGCTCAGTACCGTGCCCGCGGGCTGTTCGCTGGCCTGCTCGATTGTGCGGATGGACAGGTTCAGCCCCTTGACCTCATTGCGGGCTTCCTCAATGGTCTTGCCGGTCAGGCTCGGGACCTGGCTCTCCTTGCTGACCTCGGAGCGGCTGACGTACAGGATGACCGTGGAGTCACCCTCGACGGTCTCCCCGGCGGCGGGCTGGGTGTAGACAACAGCGCCGTTGGCCACGGAGTTGTCGGACATGGGCTTCTTGGTCACGCGCAGACCCATATCCTTCAGGGTCTGCTCGGCATCCTCGGCCACCATGTTCTTCGTCTCGGGGATCGTGACGTACTGGGTGCCCAGGCTGACGGTCAGCACGATGCGCTGCTTTTCCTTGACGGTACGCCCGGCCTTGGGGGTCTGGCGGATGATCGTGCCCGCGGGTTCACTGGAATACTCCTCCGGGAATTCGGCGCGCAGCAGGTTGTTGTAGTCGGTGGCGAGGAACTCGTCCTTTGTCATGCCCACAAAGCTGATGACCTGCACATCGGCACGGTTAGAGAACAGCAGGTTGCTGGAATTGGTGAAGATCAGATAGATCAGGATGGCAGCGCCGATGACAAACGCCACGGCCATGCCGAAGAAGATCGGCAGCAAGGAAAAGCCCTTGGATGCCTTTTTCTTCTTCTTTTGGGCAGATTTGCTGCGGCCCGGGTTCGAGGTGCCGACACGACGGGCGTCACCCGTGTGGATGCTGGTGGATTTCGGGCTGGGCTTTGTGTTGCTTACCACGCGGTTGATGTTCCTTTCCGGGTTGTCCTCGGCACTGCGGTACTCATACGCAAACTGGATGGACGGGTTGCGCTTGAATTCCTCGATAGCGGCCAGCATCTCCTGGGCGCTCTGGTAGCGCTTGTCGGGGTCCTTTTCCATGGCTTTCTCGGTAATCTGGCGCAGTCCTGCCGGGGTCTGGGGTGCGATTTCGGCCAGCGGCTTCGGCTTCTCCGAGATCTGCATGATGGCGATGGACACTGCACCGTCGCCGTCAAACGGCAGGCGGCCCGACAGCATCTCGTACAGCATAACGCCGACAGAGTAGATGTCGGTGCGGGCGTCGGTGCGCTCACCCTTGGCCTGCTCGGGGCTGATGTAGTGCACCGAGCCGATGGCCTTGTCGCTGACGGTCTGGCTCTGTGCGCGGGAGAAGCGTGCGATGCCGAAGTCCATCATCTTGATGGAGCCATCTGCCAGCAGCATGATGTTCTGCGGCTTGACGTCGCGGTGAATGATGCCCTTGGAGTGGGCGTGCTGCAGAGCACTCAAAATCTGGGTGGCAAAGTGCACGGTCTCCTTCCAGGTCAGGGCGCCGCCGCGCTGCTTGAGATATTCCTTTAAAGTGATGCCGTCCACATATTCCATGACGATGTATTGCAATTTGTCGGTGACAGAGACGTCATAGACCTTGACGATGTTGGGATGGCTCAGAATGGAGATTGCCTTCGACTCGTTCTTGAAGCGGCGGACCAGTTCCTCATTGTCCAGAAATTCGTCTTTTAATACCTTGACGGCAATCTGGTTGCCCGTTTTTAAATCAGTGCCGCGGTAGACATTGGCCATGCCGCCGACACCCACGAGACTTTCAATTGAGTAGCGGCCATCCAGCCGTTTGCCGATCAGATTATCCATTGTTGACCTCCGTAGCTTCCACGCCCATGAGCAGGACCGTAATGTTATCCTGACCGCCCGCCTGCAGGGCGCGGTCTACCAAAATGCTGGTTGCATCAAAAAAAGGAACCTCGCGCAGTACCTGCGCAATGTCATCGTCCGCGACCATGTTCGTCAGGCCGTCGGTGCACAGCAGCAGGATGTCCCCCTCCTCAATTTCGCAGCGGTTATACTCCGGCACAATGTTGGCCGAGACGCCGAGCGCGCGGGTGATGAGGTTCTTCTGCGGGTGGACGGCAGCCTGCTCCCGCGTAATCTGGCCGCTGTCGACGAGCTGCTGCACCATCGAGTGGTCGCGGGTGATCTGCCGCAGCCCGCCTGCGTGGAACAGGTAGGCGCGGGAATCCCCGGCGTGCACCACATGGGCCATGCCGCGGCTGGCATAAGCGCAGACGCCGGTGGTACCCATGCCCTGCATCTCGGGGTCAGAGGTGGACTTTTCATACACGGCGCGGTTCGTGATGTCGAACCCGCGCATGAGGAAAGTCTTTTCCATGCCAGGCTGCAGAGCCTTCATGTGGCGGGCAAAATACTGCTGCATGGTGTCGGTGGCAATGCGTGCAGCAATGCGCCCGCCGTTGACACCGCCCATGCCGTCGCAGACGATGCCCCAGGCGGTGCCGCCTGCCAGCTGCTGCGCACAGTAATTGTCCTGGTTTTCCTGCCGGCAGCTGCCGATGTCCGTGATCGCGGCAATCTTCATTCGGGTTGGTTCCTTTCCGCTGCTCCGTTCGGAGCAAGACTCATTTTCCCTGCGCGTCCTCGCGGCGCAGCTGGCCGCAGGCGGCGCTGATGTCGGTACCCAGACGGCGGCGCACCGTGGCGTTGACGCCCAGTGCCTCCAGCTCCTTCTGGAAGCGGTGCACATTGGCATCGTCGGTGGCAGAATAGGGGCTGCCGTCCACGGGGTTGATGGGAATCAGGTTGACGTGCGCGCCCATGCCCTTGATGAGGTTGGCGAGCTTCTGCGCCATCTCACTGCTGTCATTGACACCGCGCACCATCGAATACTCAAAGCTGATGCGGCGGCCCGTCTCCTTCTGGTAGCGGCGGCAGGCCGGGATCAGCTGCTCCAGCGGAAACGCATCGTTGACCGGCATCATACTGGAACGGGTCTTATTGTCCGGCGCGTGGAGCGAGACAGACAGTGTCAGCTGCAGATGGCGCTTCGCCAGCTCGTCGATCTTGGGCACAAGGCCGCAGGTCGACAGGCTGATGTTGCGCATACCGATGTTGACGCCCTCCGGGCAGGAGATGATCTCCAGAAAGTCCATCACATTATTAAAATTGTGCAGCGGCTCACCGATGCCCATCAAAACAATGTGGGAGACGCGCTCGCCTGTGTCCTTCTGCGCGGTGTAAATTTCCGCCGCGATCTCCCCAGCCGTCAGGTCGCGCACGCGGCCCGCCTGGGTGGAGGCGCAGAACCGGCAGCCCATCGCGCAGCCCACCTGGGTGGACACACAGACAGTATTGCCGTATTTGTAGCGCATGAGCACGGTCTCGATGCAGTTGCCGTCGGCCAGCTGCAAAAGATACTTGACCGTACCGTCCCTGGACTGCTGGCGGCGGCGGATGACGGGGGCTGCAATCGTGCACTGCTCCTCCAGCAGGGCCAGCAGCGCCTTGGGCTGGTCGGTCATCTGGGAGAACTCCGTCACAAGCTTCTGGTGCAGCCATTTGAAAATCTGCTTGGCGCGGAATTTTGGCTGACCCAGTCCCACGATGTAGGCCGTCAGCGCGTCCAGCGTCAGGTCGGAAATGCAGATTTTTTCGCCCATGCGGGGTCACCTCCTTTTATAAGAACGAGTTTACAGTCAGTTTCGTTCCAGGATGGCGGCAAAAAAACCGTCCGTCCCGGTTCTGTGGGGCAAAAACAGCGTGCCCAGCGGCGTGATGTCCGCCCCCGGCAGCGCCGTCTTTGGCAGTACAACGTGAAAATCAGGATTGGCGGAGAGGAATTTCTCCACCTGGGCCTGATTCTCCTTATCATTCACTGTACAGGTAGAATACACCAAACGGCCATTTTCGGCAAGTGAATCTGCGCCGTTTTGCAGGATTTTTTGCTGGGCAGCGAGCAGATTCTCTATCCCGTCCAAATCCTTGTAACGAATGTCCGGCTTTTTGGCGATAACGCCCAAACCCGAGCAGGGAACATCGCAGAGCACACGGTCAAATGTTGGCCAGTCGGAATTGTGCTGTGTGGCGTCATTTTCAACCGCTACGGCACAGGTGATGCCGCAGCGGTCAAACGCCTGCTGCAAAAGCGGCACGCGGGCGGGCACAAACTCGCCGCTGACAAGCTGGCCTTTGTCCTGCATGGCCTCGGACAACGTCAGGCTTTTGCCGCCCGGCGCGGCGCAGAGATCGAGCACCTGCTGCCCCGGCTGTGCGTCAACGCAGAGCGCGGCAAACTGGCTGGCAAGACCCTGCACATGGAAAAGACCTTTTTTGAATGCCGCGCTCGCGGCGGGCGAACCGGCAAACTCCACGACCAGCGCCCCCCGCCAGGGGCCGGGCGTCACGGTATGGCCCTCCTGCTGCAAAAGCGCGGTCAGGGCGGTATCGTTCGTGCGCAGTGTGTTGACGCGGATCGTCGTCTTAGGCTTTTCATAAAATGCGGCGGCCAGGGGGAACGCCTCCTCCCCGAACTGCGCATAGAAAAGCTCGGCCACCGGGCGGGACAGGCAGTAGTAGATCGAGAGCCGGTCCAGAGGGTCGGCAAAATCGGCCTCGGAGACATCGGCGGCAGCGGCGCGGCGCAGCACGGCGTTGACCATGCCTGCGGCGCTGGATTTTCCCAATGCCCGCGTCAGTTTGACCGATTCATTCACAGCGGCGGGCAGCGGTACATTCATGTACTGTGCCTGTGCCAGTCCCGCCCGCAGCACGGCGCGCACCGGCGCGTCCAGCTTGGCGACGGGCTTTTTCGTAAACTGATTTATACGATAGTCCAGCAGCGGCAGACGCTCGAGCGTTGTGTAAAAAATGCGAGCGGCAAAGGCGGCGTCGCGGCTGTCCAGCGGCGGCGTGCATTTTTTCAGTTCGGCGTCCAGCACAAGGTTGGCGTAGCCTGCCTGCTCCTGATGGATCAGGGCCTTGACGGCGAGACGGCGCGGCGTCACAGGCTGTCCCCCACTTTCAGGCGGCGGCCCGCGGCCCAGGCAGTGCCCGCCATCGGCTTGCCGCCCTCCGGCGTGACAGTCAGCAGCGCCACAGCGCCGTTTTCAGCGGCAATCGTCAGCGGCTTCAGGGCCAGCACGGTGCCGGGGGCTGCGTGCTGCGGGTTTTCGGCCAGGCGGCTTTCCAACACCTTGATGCGCTTGCCGTCCTGCGCGAACCACGCCACGGGCCACGGGTTCATGCCGCGCACCCAGTTGTGGATGTGGGCGGCATCCTGCGTAAAGTCGAACTGTGCCATGTCCTTCGTCAGCGGCGGGGCCATGGTGGCGGCAGCGTTATCCTGCTTGCGTGGGGTCAACTCCCCTGCCTCGATTTTTTCCAGCGCGGTGACCAGCGTTCCGGCACCCACGGCGCTGACGCGGTCAAACAATTCACCGCTCGTCTCCTCGGGGTCAATGGTGACCGGCTCCACCATCAGGATGTCGCCGGTGTCCAGCCCCTCGTCCAGCTGCATGATGGTCACGCCGGTGCCCTCGTCACCGTTGAGCACGGCCCACTGGATGGGCGCGGAGCCACGGTATTTGGGCAGCAGCGAGACATGCAGATTGATACAGCCGTACTTCGCCACATGCAGAAGCTGCGGCGGGATGATGCAGCCATAGGCCACAACGACGATGATGTCAGGCGCCAACTCTTTGATAAGCTCATCGGACGAGCCGTCCCGCAGCGTGCGGGGCTGGTAGACCGAAAGACCGTGCTCAACAGCCAACTGCTTGACCGGCGGCGCAGTCAGGATCTGCTTGCGGCCTACGGGCTTGTCGCGGCGGGTAAAGACACCGCAGACCTCATGCCCGGCGTCCAGCAGGGCGGCCAGGCTTTCGGCGGCGATGTCAGGAGTTCCCATAAACAGGATGCGCATAAATTTTAGTCCTCGTTTTCCTCGGGGTAGTCGTCCTCATAGAAATGCTCGGCCAGATCCATGATGGTGATGCCGTCCAGATGGTTGTTCTCATGCTGGATGCAGCGGGCGAGCATGTCATCGGCCTCCAGTTCAAACCACTCGCCGTGGCGGTCCTGTGCCTTGACCTTGACGTGCTTCGAGCGCTTGATCGCGCCGTTATGTCCCGGGAAGGACAGGCAGCCTTCGTACAGCTCGACCTGCTCGTCGCTCAGCTCGAGGATCTCGGGGTTGATGAACTCAATGAACTTGTACTCGTAGTTCGCGGGAACCTCCTCGGGCAGGTCGCGGTCATCCAGGCAGATGAACAGGCGGCGCATCATGCCCACCTGCGGGCCGGCCAGACCCAGGCCGTTCGCGGCCAGCAGGGTCTCCTTCATATCGTCAAGCAGAGTGCCCAGACGATCATCAAACTTGGTAACGGGGCGGCAGACTTTCTTCAGGATCGGGTCGCCGTCCTGCACAATGGTACGCAGTGCCATAAAAATAACCTCCAAATGTTATAAATCACCATCAGAATTGAAATCGAGGATCACGGACGCCTTCTGCGGCAGCTTTTCGGCATCGTAGGCGTCCAGTGTCTCGTGCAAAAGCGCGCGGAACGCCGCGTCATTGCGGCATTTCAGCGTCAGCTTGTAGCGGAATTTGTTGTTGAGCATCGTAATGTTCATTGGCGCGGGGCCTAAAATGCGCAGCGGGATATTGGGCTTTTGTGCGGCGTGCTGACCCAGCAGTGCGCCAAACCGCTGGGCTGCGATGAACACGGCCCCCTCCTGGTCACCGATGAAGCCGACGACCACGAACGAGCAGAACGGCGGGTACAGACTGAACCGGCGGAAGGTGATTTCTTCCCGGTAGAAGCCCTTGTAGTCCTGCGCGGCGGCCAGCTGCAAAACGGGGTGGTCAGGCACGGATGTCTGGATCAGCGCCCGCCCGGGCAGTGCGGCGCGCCCGCCGCGGCCCACGACCTGGGTGATAAGGCTGAACACGCTCTCGTATGCGCGGAAGCCCTGCCCGAACAGCAGCGAGTCAATGCCTAAAACGCCGACGAGCGTGACCTTTTCAAAGTCAAGGCCCTTGGCGACCATCTGGGTGCCCAGCAGAATATCATATTCGTGCCGCGCAAACTGTGCAAGCATCGTCTCGTGCGCGTCCTTGCGGGAGGTGGAATCCTGATCCATCCGCAGGATGCGCGCACCGGGCAGCAGCTCGGCCAGCTCCTCCTCCACCCGCTGGGTGCCGAAGCCGCTGTAGCTGATTTTGCCGCCGCACTCGGGGCAGGTCTGCGGCAGCGGGTGTACCGTATGGCCGCAGTGGTGGCACAACAGTGCCTGCTGCGGCTTGTGGTAGACGAGCGGCACGCTGCAATTCGGACATTTCAGCACATGGCCGCAGGTGGTGCACATGCCGATGGTGCGGTAGCCGCGGCGGTTGAGCAGCAGAATGCTCTGCTCGCCGTTGTCGAGGTTTTCCTGCAGCTCCCGCGCCAGCCGCACGCTGACCTCGCGCGGGTTGCCTGCGGCCAGTTCGGCGCGCATGTCGATGAAATCGACGCTGGGCAGAGGCCGCCCGCCGTAGCGGTGGGTCAGCTGCACCAGCTGTAGCTTGCCGCTCTCGGCGGCGTGGTAGGTCTCGGTCAGTGGTGTGGCCGAGGCAAACAGCAGCAGGGCGTTTTCCATAACCGCGCGCTTTTTGGCAACATCGTGGGCGTCAAAGCGCGGGGCGGACTCGCTCTGGTAGGTGTGCTCCTGTTCCTCATCCATGATGATAAGGCCAAGATTTTGCAGCGGTGCAAACACTGCACTGCGCGTACCTACGACAATATCGGCGTTTCCCTGCTGGATCATCCGCCACTGCAAAAGGCGCTCGGTATTGTTGAGCGCCGAATGCTGCACGGCCAGACGGCTGCCGAAGGTGGACTTGAGCCGCCGTATCATCTGCGGTGTCAGGCTGATCTCCGGCACCAGGACCAGTGCGCGGCGGCCCAGCTCCAGCGTGCGCTGGATAAGCCGCAGAAACACAATGGTCTTGCCGCTGCCGGTTACGCCGTGCAGCAGTGCCGCGTGGGGTCTGGCATCCTCCAGATTCGGCAGCAGATCGTTAAAAACATGCTGCTGCTCAGGGGACAGCTCCAGCGGCTGCGGGTCAAACGGGATGGCCGCAAACAGGTCGATGGCCTTGTCCTGCTCGGCGGCGGTCAGCACGCCCTTTTTGACAAGGCCGTCCAGCGTTGCCCGGGAAATACCAACCTCGTCGAGCTGCCGCGCGGTCAGCGGGCCGTTTTGCAGGGCGGCGACAGCGGCCAGTTGGCGCGGGCCGGGCTTTGGCTTTTCCGGCAACGCCCCCGCCAGCGTGTACAGCCGCTCCGTAGAGCGGGTCAGGCGGCCTTGCATGACGTGCCTGCCGTCCACGACAGCGGGCCGGTACTGTGCGCCATACGGGATGACTGCCTTGACGGCCTCGAACCAGGTGCAGAAGGTGCGCTCTTTTAAAAAGCGCACAAGCTCCAGAAGGTCCGGCGTCAGGCGGGCATCCTCGGGGGCGGCATCGTAGAGCGTTTTCAGCCCCTTGGGGGCGTCGCTCTCGTCTACCTCCCCGACAGCCAGCACAACGGCCATCCGGGCCTTGCTGCCCCGGCCAAACGGCACCAGCACCATGCTGCCGGGAAAGACCCTCCCGGCCAGCTCCGCGGGGATTCGGTAGGAGTACAGCTTGTCAAAGTGGATGTTCGCGTCGTTGACGGCAGCCTGGGCCAGCAGCAGGCTCATTCGTCGCTGCCGTGCTGCAGCTTGAACTGGATGATGGAATAGATGCTCTCGGCGCAGGAGTCGACCTCAATGTTGACGACATGCTCGTCGTAGTTGACGGAGTTTGCAATCTCTGCCTCGGCACGCTTCAGGCGGCGCTGGATGGTCTCCTCATCCTCGGTGCCGCGGCAGCGCAGACGGCGCTCGAGCTCCTGCATATCCGGGGGCAGCACAAAGATGGTCGTTGCACCGGGGTACATCTTCTTGATGTTGCCTGCGCCCTCGACCTCGATGACGAGGATAACCGGGATGCCCAGCTTCATGCGGCCCTCGATCTCGCTGCGCAGCGTGCCGTAGTAGTTCTCGCAGTACTTTGTGTGTTCGACGATTTGGTCATGTGCCAGATGATCCTCAAAATCGGCTACAGACATGAAGTGGTAGTTTATGCCGTCCTTTTCACCCTCACGCGGGGTGCGGGTCGTGGCGGAGACGGTGTGCTGAATTTCAGGGTGCTTTTTCAGCAGAGCGGCAACAACGGTATCCTTGCCGGTGCCGGAAGGGCCGGAGACAACAAACAGATATTTTTCACCTTTCATCGTTACTTCCTCTTTTCTTCAGTTTCTTCGTTGGCACGCCCGGTCAGGCTTTCCAGCGGGATGCCGGACAAAATCACATGGTCAGAGTCCATGATGAGCACGGCCTGGGTGCGCCGCCCGTAGCTGGCATCAATCAGTGCGCCCTTCTCGCGGGCATCCTGCACCAGACGCTTGATAGGCGCAGAATCCGGGCTGACGATGCCGATGATGCGGTCGGCATTGACCATGTTGCCAAAGCCAATGTTCAGCAGCTTCATGGCGAACCTCCGTTACTCGATGTTCTGAATCTGCTCGCGAATTTTTTCGATTTCGGATTTCAGCTCGACGACCAGCCGCGTGATGGCTACGTCCTGGCACTTGGAGCCAATCGTGTTGGACTCGCGGTTCAACTCCTGCGTCAAAAAGTCGAGCTTGCGGCCAATCGGCTCGTCCAGCTCGAGGATCTCGCGGTACTGCGCCACATGGCTGTGCAGACGGACGGTTTCCTCGTCGATGGCGGTCTTGTCCGCAAAAATCGCGGCCTCGGTCACAAGGCGTCCCTCGTCGATGCTGCGATCCCCCAGCAGCTCCTGCAGGCGGGCGTAGAGCTTATCGCTGTAGGCCTGCACGCGGCCCGCGCTGTTCTCCTCGATTTTGGCGACGAGCATTTCAATCGTGGTCAGGCGGCCTGCAACATCGGCCTTCATCTTCTCGCCTTCGACGGCGCGCATTGCGACAAAGGCGTCCACGGCCTGCTCGGCCACTGTCCTGACGTCCTCCCACAGCTCGTCCTCATTCGTCGGGGCGGCAGTCTGGGTCAGCACGTCCGGGAAGCGGGACAGCATCCCGACGGAGACGTCGTTTTTCAGATCCATCCGTTCGGCCATCGCATTCAGCGCAGCGCGGTAGCCTTCGGCCAGCTGCCAGTTGACGGTGACGACGGTATCCGCCGCCGTGACGGTCTGGATGGAAAGGCTCAGCTCTACCTTGCCGCGGCTGACCTTGGAGGCGACGAGCTTTTTCAGCTTGTCCTCCAGAAATGCGCAGGAGCGCGGCAGGCGCGAGGAGTACTCAAAAAAGCGCGCGTTGACGCTGCGAAGTTCAACCTTGATGTCACGGCCATGCAGCAGCGCACCGGCACGGCCATATCCTGTCATGCTCAAAACCATAACCTACACCTCATAAACACATATATTTTATATTTTACTATTTTTGGGCGCAAGATGCAAGGCTGACGCCGGGATTTTGCAATATTTCACGCAGTTTTTGTGGCGCGGTAAACAAAAACCGCCCCCGCGGCAGAGCGGGAGCGGCAATTCTTTTACTTAGACGGGGTGAGACTTGTTTTCGTAGTCGGCGTGCAGAGCATCGACACCCTGCAGACGGGCGTTGCGCTTCTCAAAGAACTTGGGCGCGACCTGCGGGAACATGGCGTAGGTCAGAACGTCCTCCTCCTGGATGGCGTACTTGGAGGCCTCGGCCTTCAGCTTCTCCATCTCGGGCTCAAGGGTGTCGGCAAAGCGGCAGGTGATCGGCTGCTCGCCCTTCAGGATGAAGTCACTAAACTCCTTCTTAATGGGCGCGGGGGTCTTGCCGTAATCGCCGTGGACCAGGCCCTTGAACTCCTTGGTGACCATCTTGTAGCGCTCACCCATGATGACGTTAAAGACGGCCTGGGTACCAACGATCTGGCTGGTCGGGGTGACCAGCGGCGGATAACCGGCATCCTCACGGACGCGGGGAATCTCCTCCAGAACGTCCTGGAGCTTGTCCTCCTTACCGGCGTCCTTCAGCTGCTTGAGCATGTTGGAGAACATGCCGCCCGGAACCTGATACAGCAGAGTGTTGGCATCAACGCCCAAAGACTTCTGGTTGATCTGGCCGTTGGCGATGTACTTCTCACGCAGCTTGTTGAAGTAAGCGCGGACGACATTCAGCTGGTTCAGATCCAGACCGGTGTCGTAGTCGGTGCCCTGCAGGGCGGCGACCAGGCTTTCGGTGGGCATGTGAGAAGTGCCCAGAGCCAGAGGGCTCATAGCGGTATCGACGATGTCGGCACCAGCCTCGATACCCTTCAGGATGGACATGGAAGCCAGACCTGCGGTGTAGTGGCTGTGGATGTCCACGGGGATCTTGACGGTCTTTTTCAGCTCGGAGACCAGCTCATAGCAGGTGTAGGGCTTGAGCAGGCCGGCCATATCCTTGATGCAGATGGAGTCAGCGCCCATCTCCTCGAGAGTCTTGGCATAATTGGCGAAGTACTCGTTGTTATGTACAGGGCTCAGGGTGTAGCTGATGCAGGCCTGAACATGGGCACCCTCCTTGTTAGCTGCCTTGATGGCAGTCTGCAGGTTGCGGGGGTCGTTCAGCGCGTCAAAGATACGGATGACGTCGATGCCGTTGGCAACGGACTTCTGGACGAAGTACTCGACGGCGTCATCAGCGTAGGGACGGTAGCCCAGCATGTTCTGGCCGCGGAACAGCATCTGCAGCTTCTGGTGGGGCAGTTCCTTGCGCAGGATGCGCAGACGCTCCCAGGGGTCCTCGTCCAGGAAGCGGATGCAGGAGTCGAACGTAGCGCCGCCCCAGCACTCAACGGAGAAATACGGGATCTTGTCCATTTCGGGCAGGATGGGGCGCATCTCGTCCATGGTCATACGGGTGGCCAGCAGAGACTGATGGGCGTCACGCAGGACGACCTCAGTAATCTTAATGGGTTTCTTAGCCAATGTGATTCACCCGGCCTTTCTATTAGTTCATGGTGATGAGCAGGTCGCCGGAGTTGACAACGTCGCCCTTGCGCACATTGACGCTGGCAATGGTGCCGTCCTGCGGAGCGCTGATCTCGTTCTCCATCTTCATGGCCTCGAGGATCAGCAGGGTATCGCCAGCCTTGACGGAGTCACCGGCCTTGACCTTGACATCCAGGATATTGCCGGGCATGGGAGCGGTGACGGAGACGGCACCGGCGGCACCGGCAGGAGCGGCAGCAGGTGCAGGAGCAGCGGCGGGAGCCGGAGCGGCTGCGGGGGCAGCAACAGGAGCAGCAGCGGCAGCGGGAGCGCCGGTGCCTTCCTCAACGGTGACATTATAAGCAACGCCGTTAACGGTAACGATCAGGTTTTTCATGGAAAAGTCCTCCCTATTTCAAGGTTGATGATTACAGCGTGATATTGCCGTGCTTCTTAGCCAGGCGCACAGTGCGCTTGCTGGCCAGCATATCCAGAGCCTGAGCGACAGCGCCGCGGGCGGTGGCAGCATCGGCAATGGTGTCAGCAGCACCGTTGGCCACAGCGGCATTGGCGCTGCAGACCTCCTTGGCGTAGGCGGCAGCCTTGGCCTTGGTGGCGTTGACGATGTTATCGGAAGCGAAGATCTCGTCCTTGTACAGAACGGTGACAGCGGCCTCGGGAGCCAGCGGGGCTACGGTGCAGCCCTGCACGGCAACACGCCAGTCTGCGCAGGCGGCAAAGACCGTGTAGGCAGGGCCGACGGCCTCACCGGCCAGTACGGCGACCTTGACGGTGGTAGCCTCGGCGTAGACACCGGCCATACGGGCAGCCTGACGGATGCCGCCAGCTTGATCGTCGCCCTCGCTCTTGCCGAAGCCCTCGGTGTTGACGACGGTCACAACGGGGATGCTGTAGGCATCGCACAGACGAACGAAGCGGGCAGCCTTGGCGGTGCACTTGTGGCACAGGGCGGCCTTCTCGGTGGCCAGGATACCAACGGCGCTGCCGTTGATGGTAGCCAGCGCGGTGACGATGTTCTTGCCGTAGCCTGCGTACAGCTCCACAGTGCTGCCCTCATCGGCCAGAGCAGAGATCGCGTCAGCCGCGGAGTACTTGACGAGGTCAAGAGCCTTGGAGGGAGCGGCAAAGTCGAACAGCGCAGGACCGGCCAGATTGTTGGCGGGCAGCAGGGCGACGATGGAGGCAGCCTGCTTGGCGGCGTCAACGGCGTCCGCAGCAGTAACGGCGGCTACACCGGCCTTGGCGGCAAACGCGGCAGAGCCGGCGTTTGCAACCTTGTCCTCAGCGTTGAACGGAGCGTTCAGGAACAGCTCGGCATCCTCTGCCATGACACAGACGTCCGCGGCAGCGGCGTTGATGGCGTTGGTGCCGGCGCAGGTACCGGTGACAACGGCGACCTGAGGCACAACGCCAGAAACGCGCGCGATCTCTGCGGTCAGGCGGGCGTTGGCGTTGAGCAGATCAAGACCGCCCTCAAGCTTGGCACCCGTGGAATCATAGAACGTAACAACCGGTGCGCCGGTCTCGGCGGCCATCTCCAGCACGCGGATATTCTTTTCAATATCCTGCACGCCGACGGGAGAACCGTCCTCAAACACGACGTAGGCGTTCTGGCCGTTTGCACAGCCGTAAGCAGCACTCACTGCGCCGTCGGTAAACAGCGGCGAGTAGGTGCCGTCATCAAAAAATGCTGCAAGGATCTCTGCCTTGCCGGGCTTATTTGCTGCCATACAGTTTCCTCCTATGGTAAAGCTGACTGTTTTTTATAAAAATACTTTACAAAAAATCCGCCATTTAATTGAATTATACTACGTTCGCGACGTTTCCACAAGTGGAATTTTGCACATTTTTCAGAATTTCCTGCAATTTTAGTCAGAATTTGTGCGCTTTTTAAGGGGGCCGGGACGGCGGGCCGGGCTGGCAGCACGGCTCTCCCCTTTGCCGGCAGATTTCATGGCTGCGTTGCGCAGGGCATTGATCTCGCTCTTTTTCAACTCACGGTACTCGCCGGGCTGCAGCATACCGAGCTTGACGGGACCCTCGGCGCTGCGGCGCAGGCGCACGACCTGCAGGCCGACAGCGGAGCACATGCGGCGGATCTGGCGGTTGCGGCCCTCGTGCAGGGTGATCTCCAGCACACTGCGGCCCGGCTCATCGACCACGACGTGGATGACGCAGGGCTTGGTCTTGACGCCGTCATCCAGCACAACGCCGGACGACATCTCGATGATCTGCTGCTCAGTGGCGCGGGGATTGACCGTGACGCGGTACAGCTTGCCGACACCGCCGGACGGGTGGGTCAGCATATTGATGAATGCGCCGTCATCGGTCATGAGCAGCAGCCCCTCGCTGTCCTTGTCCAGGCGGCCCACCGGGCGCAGCATGGCGGGCACATCGGAAACAAGATCCATGACGGTCTTGCGGCCACGGTCGTCAGAGCGGGTCGTCAGATAGCCGCGGGGCTTGTGCAGCATGATGTAGGTGTACTGGCGCTTGCGCACGATGCGCTGTGTCTGCCCGTCGATCATGACCTTGTCATAGTCGGGGTCCATCTTGTCGCCCAGGGTGACCGGGTGGCCGTTGACCTTGACCTTGCCCGCAGCGATCAGGCGCTCGGCCTCGCGGCGGGAGCAGATGCCCTGGTCGGCCAGTACCTTTTGAATACGTTGTTCTGCCATTAAAATTTATACTCCTTATTCGGCGGGTGCGTCGGCACCCGGCTTTTCTTTCTTGATGAGCGCAGCGACCTTGTCCACCAGCTCCGGCAGCGAGGCTATAACGTTGTCAACGGCGGAGACCTTCTCCACCAGCTGGACGGTGCGCACATTGCCGTTGGAAACGACGAGAAATGCCACCGGCGTGACCGAGACGCCTGCGCCGCTGCCGCCGCCGAACATCTGCTTGTTGGAGCTGGGGCCGACGTCGGAGCCGCCGGACACAAACCCGAAGGTGACGCGGGAGACCGGGATGATGGTGGTGTCATCCACATGGATCGGGTCGCCGATGATGGTCTCGGCGTTGACCATGTCGCGGATTTTCTCGATGGTGACGCCCATCAGACCTTGAATAGGATGTTCAGCCATTGTAAGTTCCTCCTTTTATCGAAAAAAGAAATCGTTTATGCCTTTGCAGCGGGCTGCAGCTGCGGGTCCTTCCACAGACGGTGCAGCAGCCGGATGACGAGCCAGAGCAGTACGGCGGCGCAGGACGTCAGACGGAACGAGACGATACGCTCCCCTGCGCGCTCGCCGGTGAAATCCGGCTCGAGCCAGAGGCGGTCACTCTGTACGCGGATGTACTGCTGGACCAGAGCCAGCAGATTGTTGGCAAGCGCCATTTCGGCGCCGAACAGCTCGGCGGTGGCGCTGGCCTCGTCGGCGGTCACGGTCCAGAAGATGTCCAGCCCGGACATCCGCACCGAACGCAGCAGATGACGCCCCAGCCAGCCTGTGTGGCCCAGCATGCACCGGGCAAATGCCATCGGGTCATTGGACAGCAGCTGCATAGCGGCGTCGATGCGCACCGAGATGCCGAACGGCAGACCGCTCTTTTTCGCGCTGCCCTCAGCATCGGCGTCTTCAGCGGGGACACTGTCAGCAGGCTTCGGCGCTTCTGGTTTCCCCTGCGCCGCGGGCTGCCGGGCGACGGTCTGTGCGGGCTTGTCCGGCTTGACCTCCACGGTGACGGACGCCTGTTCGCCGTCCGTCGTCTTGCGCACGGCCTGCCCGGGCGGTGCGGCAGAGGCGGGCTTTTTCAGTGCTTCCGGCTGGCCCTTGCGTGGCCAGAGCGTGAAGTGCAGCGGTCCGTAGCAGGCTGTGGCCCGCACGCTGCCCGGGCAGTATGCAAACCGAACGCCCAGCGGTATCAGCAGGGCGACGAGCAGCAGCAAAAGCACCGCCAGCAGCACCCAGCCGATCAGTCGGAGAAGGAACAACAGAATGGCCATAAGCAATCACTTCCATTCCAGCTGACCGTCGTCGCCTTCCGTCTCCTCCGGCTCGGCGCTCTCGGCAGCCTCGCCGTGAAGCGGCGGCAGGTCGGCCAGACTGCCGAGGCCAAAGACGCGCAGAAATGTGTCCGTGACCTGGAAAGCTACCGGCTTGCCGGGCAGGTCCAGGCGGCCCGCCTCCTCGATCAGTCCCTTGTCCAACAGCTTGGTGACGGTGGACGACGAGTCAACGCCGCGTACCTGCTCGATAAAGCTGCGGGAGACGGGCTGATTGTAGGCGATGACGGCCAGTACCTCCAGTGCGGCGGGCGAAAGCGGCGCATTGCGGCGGGTGTCCAGAATGCGCTTGACCATCTCGCCGTAGTACGGGCGGGTCGTCATCTGCCAGCGGTCAGGCTCGAAGTACAGAATGACCATGCCGCTCTCCTGCTCATCGTAGCGCTTTTGCAGCTTTTGCAAAAGCGTGGTGACCTCGTCGGCGTCCAGCCGCAGGGCGTCGGCCAGGCGGGCGGTCTCCACAGGCTCGGCGTGGGCAAACAGCATGGCTTCAAGAGAGCCGAGCTCCTGTCGTTCTGTCATGGCGTTTTGTCCTTTCTTCTGCGGTGTGTGCGGTCCAGCTGCAAGGCACCGCTGTCGTCGACCTTGACGCGTCCTGCGCGGATGAGCTCGAGCAGCGCCAGGAAGGTCGCTACGTTTGTGCTGCGGCTTTCCTCGTGGCTGAACAGCTGGCCCATTTTTTGTAGGCTGCCCTTGAGCAAGCCGCGTAGCATGTGGGAGACGCGGCTGGCGACGGAGACAAACGGCGCAGTGACGAGCGGCTCAAACTTTTCCTGCGTGGGCTTTTTCTTGCGGGTGCTGCGGCCCATCAGATTAAACCACGCCTGAACGAGCCAGTTCGGGTCATGGCGGCGGGTGTATTCGGCAGCGCCGACCAGCGGCATCGGCTCACGGGCTACGGTGTACAGGTCACGGGCACGGCTGCCCAGCTGGGCGGCCACCTCCTTGCAGGCGCTGTACTCGATCAAACGCCCGGTCAGCTCGGCCTTCATGCGCTCGGCCTCGGGGCTGCGCGGCAGCAGCAAGGCGCTTTTCATCTGCACCAGATGCGCCGCCATGTCGATGAACTCGCTGGAAATCTCCATCCGGTCCTGCTGCATCTCCCGGATGGCAGCGGTGTACTGCTCGATCAGCTCCATGATGTTGACATCATAGAGGTTCATTTTATTTTTGCCCACCAGGTACAGCAGCAAATCCAGCGGGCCCTCAAAATCTTCTATTTTAAATGTCAGAACTTCCGGCAAAAACTCAATACCCCCAAAGCAGCTCCACAAAGCCTGTCAGGTGCAGCATCAGCCGCCACATACCGTTGACAAGCCAGGACAGCGGCGCGTCCAGCAGACCCAAAAACACCAGTGCCAGCACGGCCAGCATAATATATCGCTCATATTTCATCGCCCTGAAATAGAGCCGCTGCGGCAAAAACAAGAGCGCAATGCGGCTGCCGTCAAACGGCGGCACCGGCAGCAGATTGAAAACCGCCAGGCTCAGATTCATGGCTACCATATAATATAGGAACATCGTCAGCACGGGCACGGCGTCCCCCAGCCCGCTGTACCAGCACAGCTTGTACAGGATCATCGACACCCACGCCAGCAGCAGATTGCTGGCAGGCCCTGCGGCGGCGGACAGCGCCATGCCGACCTTGGGGTTCTTATAGTTGTACGGGTTGATCGAGACGGGCTTGGCCCAGCCGACGCCTCCCACCAGCATGCACAGGGCACCCAACGGGTCGAAGTGGCGCAGCGGATTCATCGAGAGACGCCCGGCGCGCACGGCAGTGTCATCACCCAGCAGATGGCTGGCCAGCGCGTGGGCCGACTCATGAAACGGGATGGTGATGAGCACGACAACAGCGCGCAGCAGATACTGCACGATCACCGCGGGAGACAACAATCCGTTCAAAAGGTAACACCACCCCATTAAAAGCTTAGTCTATTATATCGTAGAAACGGCGGCAAGACAAGCCCTGGAGGCACCGAAAACACAATATTTAGCGCCTGAATCAAACAAAAACGCAAAATTATGAAAAAAATCAAAATTTTTTCTGTCAAAACACTTGCATTTTCGCGCAGTATACGCTATACTATTAAAGCTATTGAAAAGGAGGTGCAAGCAATTATGGCCAAATGTTCTTGCTGTGGCAAGGGTGTCACGTTCGGTATCAAGGTTTCTCACTCTCATCGTCGGAGCAACCGTACCTGGAACCCCAATGTCAAGCGCGTGAAGGCGATCGTGGACGGTTCCCCGAAGTATATCTACGCCTGCACCCGCTGCCTGCGCTCTGGTAAAGTTACCCGCGCGGTCTGATTGGAAGGAAAAAATGCCGGTCACATCGTGTGACCGGCTTTTTCTCTTTTACGCTTGCTTTTTTAGGAGGTGGGTCTATGCTCCCCCGTGACCCTGTAATGCTGTTGAGCTATGTAAACACCCAACTGCGGGACCGCGACGCCAGTCTGGACGCGCTGTGTGACCGTGAGGAGACTGACCGTGACGCGCTGTGTGCGGCCCTGCGCGAGATCGGCTATGAGTATGACGCTGCACAGAATCGCTTTGTGTGACGCCGGTTTGTGTGAAGTTTGAGAGAGGAAGTTGAAGTACCCGATGAATTTTATCTTTGTCAGCCCGCATTTTCCCAAGACCTACTGGAATTTCTGTGACCGTCTGCACCGCAACGGCGTCAATGTGCTGGGCATCGGTGATGCTCCGTTTGACGAGATTCCCTGGGAATTGAAGCAGTGCCTGACTGAGTATTACCGCGTGAATGATCTTGGCAATTACGACGAGATGCTCCGCGCTGTCGCGTACTTTACCTTCCACTATGGCAAGATCGACTGGATCGAGTCCAACAACGAGTATTGGCTGGAGATGGACGCCCAGATGCGCACGGATTTCAACATCAATACCGGTGCGAAGAATGACTTCATCGAGCGCATCAAGTACAAGAGCAAAATGAAGGAAAGCTACATCGCTGCGGGTGTACCGGTGGCGCGCTACCATATTGTCAGCACACTGGCCGAGGCCCGCGCCTTTATCAAGGAGGTCGGCTACCCGGTCATCGTCAAGCCGGACAACGGCTGCGGTGCCGAGGCGACCTACAAGCTGCGCAATTTCACCGAGCTGAAAGAATTCTACGCCGAGCCGCATAACGTCCGGTACATTATGGAGGAGTACATCAACGGCACCATCGTCAGCTTTGACGGTGTGGCCGACAGCCATTGCGTGCCGCTGTTCTACACCTCCAACGTGTTCCCCACCCCGCTGCTGGACATCGTCAGTCAGAACGGCGACCTCTCCTACTGGACGCAGAAGTCCGTGCCCGCTGCGCTGAAGGATGTGGGCTTCCGCACCATCAAGGCGTTCGGCGCAAAGAGCCGCTTCTTCCACTGCGAGTTTTTCCAGTTGAATGAGGACAAGCCGGGTCTTGGCAAAAAGGGCGACTACGTCGCGCTGGAGGTCAACATGCGCCCCGCAGGCGGCTACACGCCCGACATGATCAACTATGCGAACTCGGTGGACTGCTACCAGATCTGGGCGGACATGGTCTGCTACGACGAGGTACGCAACGCCGAGCTGGACGGCCCGAAGTATTTCTGCGTCTACGCAGGCCGCCGCGACTGCCATGAGTACAAGCACACCCATGCGCAGATCATGGCCAAGTACGGCTCCCGTATGCGGATGTGTGAGCGTATTCCCCAGGCGCTGCGCCTGGACATGGGCGACTGGATGTACACGGCCGTTGTGCGCTCCACCGCGGAGCGCGATGCGTTTATTCGGTACGTGCAGGAGCAGGCGTAACGAAAAGGCTTCCCCCTCGGGGGAAGCCTTTTACTTATATAAAACAGGAGCCTGACCGGCTGTGGTCAGGCTCCTGTTGGTTTATTTCAGCTTCACGCTCTTGTGGTATACGACCAGTGAAATGCCTGCCGTGATGACCTCGGTCACCCAGAAGGCGTTCCAGATGCCGTCGGCACCCAGCAGGCGGCAGAACAGCCAGGCCAGCGGCATGATGACAACGATGTAACGGCACAGCGAGATGACCAGTGACTGCACGCCCATGCCGAGACCCTCCAGCGAGCCGGAGGCGACGACTGAAATCGTCGAGACGATGAAACCGACGCAGATGATGCGCAGGGCCGACGTGCCGATGGCGATGGTCTCGGCGTTCGAGCTGAAAAGTCCGATCAGCTGGCCGGACAGCGCCAGACAGAGCACCGTGCCCGCGGCCATGATGGCGGCACACATGCCCATGGACGTGCGGTAGAGCTTTTTGACGCGGTCATACTCCCCCGCGCCGTAGTTGTAGCCGATGATGGGGCGCAGACCCTGCACAATGCCGTTGGCGGGCAGGTACAGGAAGGTCTGCAATTTATAGTAGATACCCAGCACGACGACATAGCTTTGGGAGTAGACGGCCAGCAGCGAGTTCAGGAAGGTGATGAGCACCGAAGGCAGCGCCAGATTCAGGATGGCCGGTACGCCGATGGAATAGAGCTGCAGGGCCATTTTGGCGTCCGGCTTCAGGCAGCCGGAGCGCAGCCTGACCGGGATAGGGCTGACGAAGTAGACGATCAGATAGAAGATGACGGGAACCATCTGGCCGATGCCGGTAGCCAGCGCCGCACCGGCAATGCCCATTTTGGGGAACGGGCCGATGCCGAAAATCAACAGCGGGTCCAGAATAATGTTGCAGACCGAGCCGCCCATCAGGCCGATCATCGTAATGTTCATCCGGCCCACCGCCTGAAAGATCTTCTCAAACGCCATGGCGGCCATGATGACGACGGCGAACATAAAGGCAACGCGGGAGTAGGTCACGCCCATGGCAATGACGGTCTCGCCGCTGGTGAAGGAGCGCAGGAACCGCGGCATGATGGCGGTGCAGACGATGGAAATCACGACGCCGTGGATCAGCGAAAGCACCATGCCGTGGGTGGCGGCCATGTCAGCCTTTTCTTTGTTGCCTGCACCGAGATGCAGCGAGATCAGCGCGGCAATGCCGATGCTGAAGCCGATGGCAATCGCGTTGATGAGGTTCTGCACCGGGTAGACGAGGGACAGCGCAGTCATGGCTTCCTCACTGATGCGGGCGACAAAGAGGCTGTCCACGATGTTGTACAGTGCATTGACCAGCATCGAGACGACCATAGGCAGGGCCATTGAGGTCAGCAACGGAAAAATCGGCTTTTCTTTCATGAAGGTATCGTTCATGGGCTTCTCCTTTTGGCACAACAAAAACCACACAACGCTTTCCCGGAAAGAAAGCGCTGTGTGGCGAAAAGTAGTATCAGAACTGTAAAAATCCACACCTTGTTTTAGGTGTTCCTATTATACAAACCGGCGCGGTATTTGTCAAGCCGCTTGCAACAGCTGCGCAAAAACGGTACAATGAAGACAAAAATCGTATTGCGAGGGAAAACACATGAAAAAGCTATTGGTCTCCGGCGCGGGCGGCTTTGTGGGGGCACGCATCATGACCCAGCTGGCGGGGCGGTACGAGCTGTGCGCCTTCCCCAAAGGAATGCTGGCCGCAGCGGATGAGCAGACCGTGGCCGACTGGGTGCGGCGCGAGCAGCCGGACGTGATCGTACACACGGCGGCGCTCTCCGACACGGGCTACAGCGAAAAGCACCCGGACGAGTCCTACCGCGCCAACGTTCTGCTGCCGTGCTGGATGGCGGCTGCAGCACAAAAAAGCGGCGCAAAGCTGGTTGCGTTCAGCTCTGACCAGGTCTACACGGGCCTTACTGAGCACGGGCCGTTTGACGAGGATACACCGCTCTCCCCCGCCAACGTCTATGGCCGCCACAAGCAGGAGATGGAGCAGCGCGTGCTGGATATTTTGCCCGATGCCGTACTGCTGCGGGCGGCCTGGATGTACGATCTGCCCGGGTACGGCCTGCCGATCCGCGGTAACTTCCTGCTGAACCTGCTGACCGCTGCTATGCGGCAGGAAACGCTGCGGTTTTCGGCGCGGGACTACCGCGGCATCACCTATGTGCGGGAGGCCGTGGAGCGGCTGACCCAGGCCATGGAACTGCCGGGCGGTGTGTACAACTTTGGCAGCGAGAACGACTGCGACATGGTCACGACGGCCCGGCGCGCCTGTGCGCTGCTGGACATCCACCCTGTCATAGAGACGGCAGACTGGCCGCGCAGCCTGCTGATGGACGGAGGCAGGTTGCGTGCGGCAGCGGGTGTCGGCTTTGACGATACCCTGACGGGTGTACAGCGCTGTCTGCGGGATTACGGTCTGCTGAAATAAAGCTGCAATAAAAAACCTGTACCGGCAAAAGCGGTACAGGAATTTTTTTACATCTCGCCGCGTCCGGCCATGGCACGGTACAGCGTCGTCTCATCGGCGTATTCCAGACTCGAGCCGACGGGCAGGCCATAGGCCAGGCGGGTCGTTTTGATGCCCAGAGGTTTGATGAGTTTGGCAATATACATTGCCGTGGCCTCGCCCTCCACCGTCGGGCTGGTGGCCATGATGACCTCCTTGACGGTGTCATTCAGACGGGCCAGCAGCTCCTTGATGCAGAGCTGATCAGCACCGATGCCATCCATCGGCGAAATCAGGCCGTGCAGCACATGGTACAGGCCGTTGTACTCGTGGGTGCGCTCAATCGACTTAATGTCGCGCGGGCCCTCGACCACGCAGATGATGCTGCGGTCCCGCTTCTGGGAGGCGCAGATCTTGCAGACATCGCCGGTGGTGTAGTCCTGGCAGATGCGGCAGCGGTGCAGGTCACTTTTGGCGTGCTCAATCGCCTTGGCCAGCTCCATGGCCTGCTTGGGCGGCATCGACATGACCTGATAGGCCATACGCACCGCACTTTTGCGGCCAATGCCGGGAAACTGGGCAAACTGGTCGATCAGATTTTCCAGCGGCTCAACATTGTTGTTGAACATAGGCAGCCTCTTAGCCCAGACCGGGGATGTTCAGACCGCCGGTCATCTTGGACATCTCCTCCTCGGAGTCCTTGTCAACGGCAGCGGAGGCGCTGTTGACGGCGGCGGCAATCAGATCCTCAAGCATTTCAATATCATCAGGGTCGACGGCCTCGGGCTTGATCTTGACGGCGGTGATCTCATGCTTGCCGTTCATCGTGACAGTGACCATCTCACCGCTGGCGGTGCCGGTGTACTCCTTGGCTTCGAGCTCCTCCTGCTTGGCGCGGATGTCGTCCTGCATCTTCTGGACCTGACGCATCATGGCGTTGGGATCGGGTCGGCCATAGCCCTTGGGCAGTCTTGCTTTCATGGTTATATCCTCCAAAAATAATTATTTATCAACGATTTTCAAATCGACACCAAGCGCCTGCATCGTGTGCAGGGTCTCATCCAGGCTGACGGAAACGGTGGTGTCGTCGGTCTTTGGCTCCTCATAGGGGCCGATACTGTACTTGGTGCGCGATACACGGTAGATAGTTTCCTTAAGACGCTTGCTGACCTCCCGGTTATTGCGGATATAATCGCGGAAGGCGTCGCTGCACTCAAACAGCACGCGCTTGCCGTCACAGTAGGCCCGGGTGCCGCGTAAAAAGGAGATGAGCATTGCATCATTCTCCTCCAAATCGGCCAGCACGGCGGGCCAGAAGGCGAACGGCTCCAGCGGGCCTGCCTGCCGCGGCGGCTCGGCCTTACGCGGGGCCGGGGCAGCGGGTGCTGCCGGTACCGGCGCGGGAGTTTGTTGCGGGGCGGGCTTCAACTCCGGCTGTAGGAACGGCGGGTCATCGTCAATGGGCGGCGGTACATCATCCGGTGCAGCAGCGGGAACGCTCTGCGGCTGTACCACGGGCGGCACTACAGAGGGCGCAGCCTGTACCGGCGGCGCTGCTGTGTAGGCGCGCGGCGCACTGGCGAACGCCTGAGGCGCGGCGGGTGCTGCCGGGGCGGGCTGCTGGATGATAACAGGTACGGCGGCAGTCTCGGGCTGAGTCAGAGAGAAAATCGCCAGCTCCAGCTCAATGCGCTGGTCGGTGCCGCGGCTCATTTTCTCAAGTGCCGAGCCGAACGCATTGACCGCGCGGATGGCTTCCCGCTGCGGGAAGTCCCTGCGCTGGGTGTAGGCGTCCTCCTCCTCCGGCGAGATGCCGGTCAGAAGCGACGTGCCGCCCGGCAGCGCGCAGAGCATCAGATTGCGGTAATGCCCGGCGAGCTCCATGCAGAGGCGGCGCATATCGACGCTCTGCTGGCGCAGCTCGGCGATTTTTTCCAGTGCAGTGACGGAGTCCCCTGCCGCGATGGCGTCGCTGATCTCAAACAGGTAGCCCCTGTCCGTGACACCGGCCATACGGCGGACGAGCGCCTCGTCCACGTGGTTGTCGACACCGGCGCAGGTGTCCAGGATGGACAGCGCGTCACGCATGGCACCGTCGGCCAGACGGCCAATCAACTGTGCGGCGTTTTCGTCCAGCTCGATCTTCTCCTGCCCGGCCACGTAGAGCAGCCGTCCGGCAATGTCATCCGCTGTGATGCGAGTGAAGTCATACCGCTGGCAGCGGCTCAAAATCGTGACGGGAACCTTCTGCACCTCGGTGGTGGCTAAGATAAAGATGACGTGCTCGGGCGGTTCCTCCATCGTTTTGAGCAGCGCGTTGAACGCCGCGGTGGAGAGCATGTGCACCTCGTCGATGATGTAGACCTTGTACTTGCAGACTGACGGCAGATAGGCTACCTCGTCGCGCAGATCGCGGATGTCGTCAACGCCGTTGTTCGACGCGGCATCCATCTCGATGATGTCCATGACGGAGCCGGAGTCAATGCCCTTACAAATTTCACACTCGCCGCAGGGGTCAGGGCTGGAGGTATCCAGACAGTTGACCGCCTTGGCAAAAATCTTGGCGCAGGTCGTCTTGCCGGTGCCGCGGGTGCCGGTGAACAGATACGCATGGCCGATGCGCCCGGCAGAAATCTGGTTCTGCAGGGCCGTGACGATGGCCGTCTGGCCAACCACGTCCGCAAAGCGCTGGGGACGCCATTTTCGATACAGGGCACGGTACATCGGCTCACCTCCTGCAAAGCTACAAAAAACAGCGGGCAGAGCACGCGGCTGCGCTGCTTTGCGTACAGATGCAGGCTTGACCGCGGCACTGGGCAAGCGCCGCTTAATGCTGCTCGGTTCCCCGCCTGACATGGTTCACAGGCTGCCCACGCGCGGGACCTGCATCTGTACGCGAAACAGCGCAATTCAGCCCTGTCCGCTTTTAGTATTATACAATAAGTTTGGAATAAATGCAAGCGTTATCTTATATTTCGGGCATTTCGGGCATCTCGGACATCAATCTTCCTGCAGGCGCTGGACCATCTTGTAAAGGGCCTCGGCACTGTTGAAGTTCTGCGGCATGATTTCGGATGCGGGGATCGAAATGTCGTATTCCTCATTCAGGGCCGAGATGATCTGCAGAATGTCGAAAGAGTCCAGGATGCCGTCATCGATCAGTGTTGTACAGGTGGAAAAGTCCACGTCCTCTTTGATTTCGCTTAAAATTTCCAGTAAACGTTCCATTGGTATTTCTCCTCGTATTATAAAGTAGTAGTTATTAGAGTCCCTCTCCAAGGACAAAATGCTACAATAGACAAGGTGCTGTGGATTGGTTTAAACCTCCTACCGCAAGACGGTTTCGGAAAGGCTCCAACCACGGCTCTTTGTTTTTAGTGTTAATCAGTTAGATACCGCCAGACGGTTTATATAGAACGAGGTTACATAGCAAAGAGGTGTGGCTCTAAGCAGCACTGTAAAATAAAACGCCGGAGGTAAAAAGAAATGATTTTTGTTGGTATCGATGTTGCAAAGGACAAGCACGATTGCTTTATCCTCAACTCGGAAGGAACTGTCTTGGCAGATGTATTTACCATTGCCAATAACCGCATCGGTTTTGAGACGCTTCTTTCAAGAATCCAAAGCTGTTCCCAAGGTGAAAGCAAAATAAAAGTAGGGCTTGAAGCCACAGGACATTACAGCTACAATCTGCTGGGGTTTCTTTTAGACAGCGGCCTGGCAACCTATGTCATTAACCCTCTGCACACGAACCTCTACCGGAAAAGTCTCAGCCTGCGAAGAACCAAAACAGATCGGATAGACGCGCGTACCATTGCAATGATGCTCATGTCTGATGTGGACCTCAAGTCCTACTCAAATACAGCATACCACAATGAAGAGCTAAAGTCACTAACCAGATACAGATTTGATAAGGTAAAAGAGCGCGCCAAGCTGAAAAGCTCCGTTGCTCGGTTAGTGAATATTCTGTTTCCGGAGCTCGAAAAGCTGGTCTCAAGCCTGCACATCGCTGTTGTATACGCACTGCTGAGCAACTATCCGGGTGCAAGCTATATCGCAAACGCCAATACTGAAGAACTCGCTGAGACTCTTTGCACCGCCTCCAAAGGTCGTTATACCAAGTCTAAAACCGCGGAAATCCAAGTAGCCGCAGGGGTCTCCATTGGCTCGAAAATGCCTGCTAAGTCTATGGAGTTGAAACACACGATTGCTCTCATCCGCGAGCTGGACAAAGAAATTTCTGAGGTAGAATCCGCAATTGACAAGATTACATCTCAGATGGATTCTCCCATCTTTACAATCCCCGGTATTGGCCGACATATGGGTGCAATGATTCTTGCTGAAGTTGGAGATTTTTCCAACTTTGCAAGCGCAGACAAGCTGCTGGCTTATGCTGGACTCTCTCCATCTACATATCAGTCAGGGCAACTGCAAAACTGTTATGCTCACATGGAAAAGCGTGGCTCCAGATATTTGCGATATGCTCTTTTCAATGCCGCCAAATATGTTTGCCTTTGGTGTCCTACATTCTCGGCCTATCTTGAAAAGAAGCGTTCTGAGGGAAAGCATTACAATGTTGCCATCTCTCATGCTGCTAAAAAGCTGGTAAGGCTTATTTTTGCTATGCTGCGTTCTGGGAAAGCCTTCTTAGCTGATTATTAAGCGTGCGATTTTATACGGAGCGAGTATCCGACAACGGATGCTCTTGTTTGCTATACCAATTTTCACCACCTTAAAATTTCTCTCGAAAATTTTGTTTTGGGGCTTGACTTTTAATAGTTAGTCTTTTCAAATTATCTTACACAGCGGGTGTGTTGATGGGATAGGTCGGCGTTTCGCTGCGTACCGGGTGCGGCGTGCCGTTCTGCCACAGAATGACCTGCGGCAGGTCGCGGCTCAAAAACAGACCAAGTCCTTCCGTGACAGAGTAGGCACCGGTGTTTTCAAAAACAAGCAGGTCGCCGGGGCATAGTCCGGCCAGCGGCATACTGCGCACAAGAACATCGTTCGTAGTGCAAAGGCTGCCGCAAAGTGTCCAGTCCTGTACGGAAGCTGCCCGGGCAGCAAAATGGCGCAGATGCGGGCGTTTCATACCCATGATCTGGCCAAGATAATTCAGGTGGTTCATTCCACCGTCCACAATGCAGTAGTGCTGCCCGCCGTGGTCCTTGCAGTCCATGGCGGTGGTCAGGTAATAACCGCATTCGGCGGTGTAAAAGCGGCCCATCTCAACGGTCAGATGGACCCAGCTGCTGGCTTCGCGCAGTGCTGGCGCAAGGTCTTTGGCCGGGGACAGTGTGTCGGTAAAATCGTCGCCGTCAAAATACGGCACCGCCAGACCTGGGCCGTATTCCAGTTCCGGCAGACGCAGGCCGAAGGTCTGCTCAATTTCAGCGTACAGTTCCCGCAGCATGGCCAGCTCTTTTTGCTGATTGACCAGCTTTTTGCGCTGGGTCCCGACAAAGTAGTGAATGCCGATAAACTCCAGATCAGGTGTTTCCCTGCGATGCGCTAATGCGGTGAAAAGATCCTCCTTTGACATGCCGAACTGACTGCCCGCGTTCAGCCGCAGCACCACGGGCAGCCGCTTGGCGGCCTTGCGCGCAGCATCCTGCAGATAGCGGACCTGCAGCAGAGATTCCGCTGTGCAGGTGCCGACGCCGTCGGCCACGGCGCGGGCAATATCCACGGGCGTCTTATTAACACCCGAATAGATAACACGTGCATCCGCAGCATGCAGGCTCTCGCAGAGCGAAAGCTCTCCGGGACTGCATACTTCCAGCCGTGCAGTGACCTGCATCATGGCAGGCAGCAGAAATGGGTTGGCTTTGATGGAATAGCAAAGGTCGATTTCCCTGCCCCAGATTGCCTGAATAGCGCGCACGCGGGTCTGCAAAGCGTCAGTGTCAAAGACAAACGTCGGTGTGCCGTAGGTGGCAGCAATTTTTTGTAAAGAAGCGTCGGTCATTTATGGGCTCCTTTTTTCGTCAGGGCAGCCAGTGCCGTGCGGTCAATTTTGCCGTTTTTATTCAGCGGCATCTCGTCCAGCTGCACAGCAGTATTCGGCTGCATAAAAGGCGGCAGACTTTCTTTCAGCGCAGCCAGCAGGGCAGCTTTCTCACAGCTGCCCGTGTAAAACAGGTGGAGCCGCTGGCGTTCGGCATCAAACGTGCAGCAGGCACGGGTCACAGCGTCGCAGCGCATAGCGGCAGCTTCAATTTCGCCAAGCTCTACGCGGTGTCCCATGTGCTTGATCTGGAAATCCCGGCGGCCAATATAATACAGGCTGCCGCTTTCGTCGTAGCGGGCCAAATCACCGGTGCGGTAAATACGTTCATACCAGTTGGTGTTCAGCGGATTCTGGGTAAAGGCCTGCGCTGTGCGCACAGGGTCAGCAAAGTAGCCGAGGGCAAGCGCCGTACCGGAAACGCAGATCTCCCCTGCCTGCCCGGGCACGGTGACAAGGGCGTCGTTCTCGTCCAGCAGAAAGACCTTCTCATTTGGAAACGCGCGTCCGATGGGCAACGACTCATCCGGAGCAAAATCGCGGTCCGGCAAAATGGCGTAGGTGCAGTTGCAGGTAATCTCTGTCGGGCCGTAGAGGTTCACAAACCGGGCGTGCGGCAGAGCAGACTTCCACTTCATCAGGTGCTTGATGGGCATGACTTCGCCGCTGAACAATACCTGCCGCACGCGGGAAGGTATACGGTAGCTGAAGCCGTTCATGATGGAGACAAAGCACATGGCACTGACGGCCCAGACAAGTATGGTGACCTCATGGTCTGCCAGATAGTCCATGAGTTTTGTGGGCTGACTGAAATAAGCGCGCGGGATGATCTGCACCTTAGCCCCCGTGTACAGTGCCGTGTACAGGTCTTTGACCGAAACGTCAAAGTCAAAGGGAGCCTGATTGCCCAGAATATCGTTTTGTGTGATGCCGAAAATTTCGGCAAACTGCGGGATAAAATCCAGCACCGAGCGGTGGCTGACGGTGACGCCTTTTGGCACACCGGTGCTTCCGCTTGTAAAGTTGATATACAGAGGGTCAACGTCCACAGCCTGACGGCGGCGGTTTGCCAGCAGTGCAGCGTCCGCGGGTGCGGCCAGCAGATCGTCAAGCCGGATGATTTGCCCGCTGTACCCCAGCGCGGCGGCTGCGGCAGCGTGGGCCTCGTCCGTAACAAGAAATGCAGGGGTCAAAGTATCCAATACCTGCAAAGTGCGGGCAGCGGGCTGGCGGGTGTCAAGCACCGAGTAACAGCAGCCCGCGTAGACTGTGCCAAGCATGGCAGCAAAGGCGGAAACGGATTTTTCCAGGTAAAATGCCACCGGGCGGCGCGGCATCGTGCGGGACGCCAGAAAGCTGCCGGCGCGGCGGGCCGTGTCGGCCAGTTGTGCCCAGGTACAGTCTGTCTGGTCATCCCCCACAGCGGGGGCATCCGGGCAGCGGGCGGACGTGGCTTCAAGCCAGTCCAGAATGTTTGTTTGCATAGAAAGCTCTTTTCTTAAAAGTTGGCATAGAGGAAACCAACGGTTTCATTGACGCAGATAAAGCTGAGGAGTACCATGAAAATAAGAAGATAGTTTAAACCCCAGCGCAGCGCAAGCGGCAGCCGCTGTACCTCTGCGTAAGGGTCGCGGCCTTGTTCTTTCAGCACACTATGGGCAAAGACCAGAAGGGTACTGATGATGACAAGCCCCCAGGCCGGGCCGGAGACTGCCGCGAAAGCGCCGGGTGCATTCGCGGCCAATGCGGACAAATTGAAATCCGTAAAGGTGTTGCGCAGGTAGATGCACCCCTGCACAAACTCATTGCGGTCAAAGTACCAGCCGATGTTGACGATGATAAAGGTCCGCACGATGCGAAAAACGTGCCAGCCGCGGCTTTCGGTAGGAATGTGCAGCGCCGTGTTGAGCTTTTTGAACGCGGGCTCCAGCAGGTCAGCCAGCGCAATGACAAGACCGTTATACAGACCCCAGGCAAGGTAGTGCGCCTGCGGGCCGTGCCAGATGCCGACTACGGCAAACACAAGCAGGTTGGCGACTGCAGCGGGCAGCACACGGCCAAAATGCTTGCCCCAATGCGACGTGGCCCACTTGCCGAAGCGCTGCATCGGCTTGGTCAGTGCAAATGGATAGAACAGGTAATCACGCATCCACGCACCCAGCGAAATATGCCAGCGCCGCCAGAAATCCCCCAGCGAGGTAGAAAAATACGGCTGCCGGAAGTTGGGCATCATCTCAATGCCGTACAGCTGCGCAACACCCAATACCATATCAATGCCGCCGGAAAAATCTGCATACTGCTGCAGCGAGTACAGCAAAATGGCCAGCAGTGCCATAGAACCGGCCAGCTTGGGGTCATTGCCGTCGAGGATGGCGGCAATCGTCGGGGCGGTCAGGTTTGCGATGGCATATTTCTTCATTGCGCCGAACAGAAACAGGAACAGTGCACGTTTGGTACGCTCCCAGTTCCAGATGTGACGGGCGGTGAGCTGCGGGGCTATCTCTCCGTAGCGGTTGATGGGGCCCTGGATCAGCTGCGGGAAAAAGCTGATGAAAAGCAGAAAGCGGACGTAGTTTTTCTCTGCCGGGTGCCGACCACGGTAGCAGTCAATCAGATAACCGACGGCCTGAAACGTGTAAAAGCTGATGCCAAGCGGCATGACCAGCCCCAGTGAGGACGGCGCTGTGGCCGAAAATGCACCGGAGAGCAGCTCCGCAAAATAGGACCAGTATTTGAAGTAGCCAAGCACAAGAAAGTTGGCAGTCAGCACAGCAGCAACAAGACATTTTTTGCGGCGCACCGCCTGTGCTTTGATGGCCTTTTTTTCGTCCTTGGATATGCCCGGAGCCTTTCGCCGCGCGGCGGAATCGGCATCCAGCTTTGCCAGCTGCAAGCCGCCGAGCCAGATCGTCAACGCAGTGAAAAGCAGAAAAACAAGGCCCTTCCAGCCGCTGGCGGTAAAAAACAGCAGGCTCAACCCCAGCAGGCAGATCCATTGGCAGCGGCTGAAAACAGTATAATATAAAATGAGTCCAACGCTGACCAGCAGGAAGAAACTCAGGGAATAGATTTCCACACTACACCATCCACAAAATTAAAAATCGACAGAACATTCATAATATCGCTCAAAATCGGCAGAAGAACCAACAATACGGGCATTCACGCGGAACTGGTAGGTGCCGTGCTCCGCCGCTGCGTACTCGGTCCAGGAGCGGGTAGAATACGCGGAAACCCGGCTGTATTCGCTCTCCCCCGGCGCTTTGACCCAGAACTCGTATTCAGCCTGTACGGACGGACCGTGGTAGGAACCGGCCAGCAGCAAAATCTTGTCCGGGTGAACCTCCGGCGTCAGGTAGACGTTGGTGATATAGTTTACGGCGACCAGATATTCTGACGGCGTCTCGAACAACGATTCCACATCCTGCCCGGCGTCCAGCATGGCCAGAAACTTTGCCATGCTCAGGCTGAACGCATGCCCGCCGGCAGCATTCATGTGGGTAAAATCCTTGTGATAGTCAGGCTCTTTGTTCTCAAACAGCTCCGGCTTTGCAAGGTTAAAGTCATAATAGGAAGCCCCATACTGTGCTGCCAGCTGCTTGAAGTAGGCGTAGTCGTCAAAATACGTCTCGTAGCTCACGACATCCAGCGTGGTCTTGGGCGCGCTGATGAGCAAAAGACGCGTGCCGTTCTCCTGACAGAGCTGCAGCATGGAGGTCAGCTCCTCAATGTGCTGCGCGCTAAAGTCGTGGGCGTTCTGGTTCCAGGTGTTCTCCGCACCGACAGTGTCAAAGTTGATGACCGCGGCATCCTCCGGCTGGGCATGGGCCGCACCGCGCCGGTGCGGCAGACGATTCAGTACGGCATTCCATTTCTGTTGGATCGTAGCGGGCCAGTCGGCGGGCCAGCTGCCGCTCTGCCAGGGAAAAAGCGCATTCAGGGAATCTGCACCTGTAAAGTTATCACGGCTGGTCATGTAGCGCAGCAGGTCAGCGGGCTTATCCTTCCAGGAATCCGTCTGCAGCTCTGCATATAAAAAAGCCTTTTGGGCTTTGGCATAGGGTTTGCCTGTCATGTTGGTCAGATCCATGACAAGGATCACATACCGGGGAGAATGCTCCCGAAGCAGGGTCTCCAGCGCGATCTGCGACATATCCAAGCTTTGGGCGTTTGTTGCCATCAGTGCAACGGTCTCCCCTGTTGCGGCGGCGAGTTCTTCTTCGGGCAGGGCGCAGGAAGCCAGAGAAGAACCAATGACGGCAATGTCAATGGACTGCTTTTGGTGGTAGCTACGCCACATGTCAAGGCTGGAACCGTTATCGGGCGGCATAAAGCCGCAGAGAATCAGATTTATAATCAGAAAAATCGCGGTGAACGCTGCGATTTTGGCTATGTGCTTCAAAAGATACGCTCCTAAAACAGACAAATAAAGGAAAATGTCCAAAAACAGTAAACACAACTATTATACATCAATTGGAACTTCCCTGCAATGGTGATTTGCTGACAAAGGTGAGATTTTACAATTGTGCAAAAAACCGCGTTTCTTCGTGAAACGCGGCTCTATACAATCAGCCTAAAAGCTGCTTGGCCAAATCAGCGCTGGCCTTGGCGTCCTTGCAGTAGTAGTCGGCACCGATGTCCCGGGCGTAGCCGGGCGTCAGCACCGCGCCGCCGACCATGACCTTACAGTCAAGGTGCGCGGCATGCAGGGCCTCGATCGTGGCCTGCATATTAGGGACGGTGGTCGTCATCAGGGCCGACAGGCCGACGAGCTTTGCGCCGGTCTGGCGCACGGCCTCTACGACACGCTCGGGGTCAACGTCGCGCCCGAGGTCGAGCACGTCATAGCCGTAGTTTTCGAGGATGACGCGGACAATGTTCTTGCCGATGTCATGCACATCGCCCTTGACTGTGGCAATGACGATCTTGCCCTTACTGCCCTGCGCCTGGCCGGAGGCGGCAATTTTGGCCTTGATGGCCTCGAACGCAGCCTGCGCGGCGGTGGCGGCCTGCAAAAGCTGCGGCAGGAATACCGCGCCTTTCTCAAAGCCGTCGCCCACGGCGTCCAGTGCGGGGATCAGTGAGACATTCACTACGTCCAGCGGTTCGCGCATTGTCAGCGCGGCGTCCGCGGCGGCGCGGGCCTCGGCCTTCAGGCCGCGGCGCACAGCCTCAAACAGGGCGTCCCCGCCCGGTGCGGCGGCGCAGACCTCGGCCACGGTGGCGGCGGACTTGCTCGTCTGCGTCGTCTGGATCTGCACATCGGCATAGGCGGCAACGTAGTCGGTGCTCTGCAAATCCTGCGAGGTCAGCACGCGGTAGGCGCGCACGGCAGCCATCATTTCCGGCGTGTTGGGATTCATGATGGCAAGGTCGAGCCCGGCAGACATGGCCATCGTCAAAAACGTTGTGTTCAGGTAGCCGCGGCACGGCAGGCCGAAGCTGATGTTCGACACGCCCAGCACAGTGCGCACGCCCAGCTCATGCTTGCAGCGGGACAGAGCCTCCAGCGTCTGGACGGCACCCTCCTGCTGGGCGCTGGCGGTCAGCGTCAGGCAGTCAATGTAGATGTCCTCATTCGGGATACCGGCGGCGTTGGCAGCGGCGACAATGCGTTGAGCAATCGCAAAGCGGCCCTCGGCTGTCGGCGGGATACCGCCCTTGTCCAGCGCCAGGCCGACGACGGCGGCACCGTACTTTTTGCAGAGCGGCAGAATCTTTTCCAACGTCTCCGGCTCACCGTTGACCGAGTTGACGATGGGCTTACCGTTGTAGATGCGCAGCGCACGGGACAGGGCCTCTGGATTCGAGGAGTCGAGCTGCAGCGGCAGGTCGGTGACGGCCTGCAAATCCTTGACAAGCTGCTCCAGCGTGGTGGCCTCGTCGATGCCGGGCAGGCCCGCGTTGACGTCGAGCACCTGCGCACCGGCCTCGGCCTGGGCCACAGCCTGAGTGCAGGGGTAGGCGCTGTCGCCGTCCTGCAGGGCCTGCTGCAGCCGTTTTTTGCCGGTGGGATTGATGCGCTCCCCCACCACAGTGATGCCGTCGACCTCCACAAAGCGGACCGGCGTGCACAGACAGCTGCGGCGGATGGGGATCTTGTCAGCCGGGGTCAGCGGGCTGAAGTTCTCATGCAGCCTGGCAATAAACGCGGGCGTCGTGCCGCAGCAGCCGCCGACCATCGAAACGCCGATGGCGGCGTACTCCTTCATCTCGGCGGCAAATTCATCCGGGTCGAGATTGTAGCTGCCGTCGGGGTTCGGCAGACCGGCGTTCGGCTTGACAAAGACCGGAACACCTGCGGGCACGCTGCGGCAGAGGCGCTGCGCGAAGGGCAGAATCTCCTTGGGGCCAAGTGAGCAGTTGATGCCCACGGCGTCCGCGCCGAGACCCGCTGCCGTGACGGCGTAGCTTTCGACGGTGCAGCCCGTGAAGGTGCGCCCGCGGCTCTCAAAGCTCATTGAGGTGAAAACAGGCAGATCGCAGTTTTCCCTGGCGGCGAGGATGGCGGCCTTCAGCTCATACAGATCGGTCATCGTCTCCAAAAAGACGAGGTCAGCCCCTGCCGCCGCACCGGCGCGGATGACCTGTGCAAACTCATTGTAGGCATCCTCAAACGCCAGCGTGCCCGCGGGGACGAGCAGCTCACCCAGAGGGCCGATGTCCAACGCTACACACGCGCCGGTGGTCTCGGCGGCCTTGCGCGCACAGGCGATGGAAGCGGAAACGACCTCCTCCACCGTGTGGCCGCAGCCGGTCAGTTTCTTGGCGTTGGCACCAAAGGTATTTGCCAGCAGAATATCCGCGCCCGCGTTGGCGTAGTCAGTGTGGATGGCCGTTAAGACCTCCGGCATTTCCAGCGCGGCGAGCTCGGGCTTCTGCCCGGGCTGCAGACCGCGTGCCTGCAGCTGGGTGCCCATGCCGCCGTCCAGAAAAACAAACCGCTTGCGGTCAAAAACTTCACGAATCTGCATACGCTTCTCCCCTATCAGTCTTGTGTGAAACAGGTCGTGCCGCGCTTGCGGAACGAGCAGGTCTCCTTTAAATGGCAGGTCGCACAGCCTGCGCGGGTGCCGGTCACGGGATGGTCGGCAATGCCTAAAATGGCGGTGGTACTCTTGCGGGGGGTCAAAAGGTGCTGGGGCGTCACGGCCAGGCCGCAGCCGCGCACCGTGTCCGCCGCAAGGCAGAGCGCGTCGTTCAGCTCCAGCGGGCAGTCACCGTAGCCCGGCGCGTAGCGCCCGGTCATAAAGACACCCTGCGCCTCGATCTGAGTGCGTATTTCGTTCTCCAGCTCGTCACAGACCTGTTCCAAAAGTACCGAGGCCAGCGCGTCTGCCGCGGCGGCCAGGGCAATGTCAGTCAGTTCTATGCGGCGCAAAAGCTTGTCCACCTCGGCCCCGAGGGTCGCTGCCAGCAGAAGGAGCTCGTCGCAGCCCTGCAGATGGCGCGTCAGGTCGCTGCCGCAGTTTTCCAGCGGCAGGGCGGTGCGCGGCAGACGGCGGTACACCGCACGCGGCGCAGCAGCGGTCAGCACGGTCTGCTCGGCCTTGTCCAGCAGGGCCGCGGTGGCGGCATCGGGCGTCCAGCCGGACGCACCCATGTAGCGCAGCGCCGTGGCGCGGTCAATGGCGGCGGGCTTGCGGCACTCCATTACAGCAGATCCCTGATGCCGTCGTAGACCTTCGCGGCCACGGCGGCGTCATTCATTGCGTACAGGTGGATGCCGTCTGCGCCGCCCTCAATGAGGTCGCGCAGCTGCCTGACGGCGTAGTCGATACCGGCGTCGTACAGGCTGGCCGGGTCGTCCTGATAGCGGGAGATCATACGGGTGAACTCAGACGGCAGGCTGGCCGAAGAAAGCGAAACGGTGCGTTCGATCTGGCTGCGCTTGACGATGGGCATGACACCGGCAGAGACCGGCAGCGTGATGCCTGCGCGGCGTGCCAGATTCAGAAAGCGGTAAAAGTGCATGTTGTCAAAGAAAAGCTGGGTCAGCAGGTGCTCGGCACCGGCGGCCTGCTTGATGCGCAGGTTCTCAACGTCATGCAGCAGGCTGTCGGCCTCGGGGTGGCCCTCCGGGTAGCAGGCACCGTGAACGGAAAATTCCGGCTTCTTCCATTTGATAAAGGACGTCAGGTCACTGGCGTGTTTGAAGTCGGGGTTCTCCGGGCGGGACGGGCTGCGGTCCCCGCGCAGGGCCAGCACATCCCGGACGCCGACAGATTCCAGCTGATCCAAAATCTCCGCTGCACGGGTCTCGTCGTTGCCCATGCAGATCAGGTGCGCCAGCGTGGGGACATGCAGCTCGTTCTGAATGTAGTCGGCCACCTCCGCGGTGGAGACGCCGCCCGCAGAGCCGCCCGCACCGAAGGTGACGCTGATGAAGCCGGGGTCCATGGCCTGCATCTGGCGCAGGGTGTCCTTGAGCTTCTCCATCTGGGTTGTCTGTTTCGGCGGGAAGCATTCGATAGAGAAAACGCAGCGTTTGGCTTTGAACTGTTCCGTAATCGTCATTTTCTACTCCTTATTTTTACGCCGCAAAATCGGCGGAGTCCGCGGAAGTTTCCACGTTGAGGGTGTTGTTCTGCCAGATGAAGGTGAGGCTGCCCTCCAGGTCAGTGCGCCATACCGCGGCACCGACCTCTGCGTAATTTTGCAGGGCAGCACGGTGCGGATGGCCGTAATCGTTGTGCAGCCCGCAGCTGACGGCTACGGCTTCGGGCTGGACTGCCTGCATAAAGGTCAGGCTGTTGGAGGTGTAGGACCCGTGATGCCCCGCCTTGAAAAGAGTGGCATGCAGGGTCGGGCCGTAGGTATCGACCAGACGCTGCTCGGCGTCTGCCTCTGCGTCGCCGGTATCGAGAAAGCGGAAATCGCCCGCCGTGAACAGCGTGCAGAGCGAGGCATCGTTGACGCTGTCGGCATCCTCGCTGCCGCCCTGCAAAATTTGCAGCTTGCCGCTGCCAAGCGGGTATTCCTCTCCGGCTTCTGCTGTGAGAATTTCTGCTCCGCTGTCGGCGGCCAGCTCTGCGAGATGGCGCGGCCAGTCGGCGGTCTCATCCGCCGTGGGCTGCCACAGCGGCAGCAGCAGGGTCTTGACCGGGAGGGTGCGCAGCACCGCGCGGGCGTTGCCGGTGTGGTCTGCGTGGGGATGGGTCAGCACAAGATAGTCAAGCGACGGCACACCCAGCACGTCCAGGTCATAGAGCAGCGCGTCCTCAGCCTCGACGGGACCGGTGTCGATCAGGCAGTACGCACCGTCCTGACAAAGCAGCACGGCATCGCCCTGCCCGACATCCAGCACATACACGACGGTGCTGCCGTCCGCAGTCTGCGGAGCGCTTTCCTCGGTTTGGAGCGGTACGCCGAGCGCGGCGCGCAGCTGCTGCCAGCCGGGAACGCTGCCCCTGCCGCCCAAAAGCTGGACGACGAACGCGGCAAGCACCAACAAGCAGACGGCAACCGCCGCGGCCAGGCGGGCAAAGCGCTTACCCGTCATACTGGCCGTTCAGCTTGCGCTCCTCCCACTCGGCCTTGGTCACAAGCACGGCGCGGGGCTTGGCACCCTCATAGGGGCCGATGATCTTTTCCTGCTCCATCTGGTCCATGATGCGGGCGGCGCGGGCGTAGCCCAGCTTGCAGCGGCGCTGCAAAAGGCTGGTGCTGGCCTGTCCGGCCTCAATAACGCACTCAACAGCCTGCTCAAACATAGCATCCAGTGCACCGCCGCCGTCTCCGTCATCGTCGCCGCCCTTCTTGCTGCCCTTTTCGGCAACGGCACGGCGCTCCATTTCGGCAATCATTTCTTCATCGTACTGGGCGGTAGAGGTGGACTTGATAAAGCTCAGCACCGCGCCGATCTCCTCATCGGTCACGAAGGTGCCCTGCACACGCACGGGCTTGGACGCGCCGACGGGCAGGAAGAGCATATCACCGTTGCCCAGCAGCTTTTCAGCACCGCCGCTGTCCAGAATGGTGCGGCTGTCGATCTGGCTGGAAACGGCAAAGGCGATACGGCTGGGGATGTTGGCCTTGATAAGGCCGGTGATGACGTCCACGCTGGGGCGCTGGGTCGCAACGATCAGGTGGATGCCGGCAGCGCGGGCCTTCTGCGCGATGCGGCAGATATAGTCCTCGACCTCCTTGCCCGCGACCATCATCAGGTCGGCCAGCTCGTCAATGACGATGGCGATATAGGGCAGGTGCTCCATGCCGGTCTGGGCGGCCAGCTTGTTGTAGGCCTTGATCTCGCGGACGTTGTTCTCGGCAAAGAGCTTGTAGCGGCGCTCCATCTCGGCCACGCTGGCCCCCAGCGCACCGGCAGCCTTGCGCGGCTCGGTGACGACGGGCATCAACAGGTGCGGAATGCCGTTGTACTCGGCCAGCTCGACGACCTTCGGGTCGATCAGAATGAGCTTGACATCCTCGGGGCCGGAGCGGAACAGGAAGCTGATGATAATGGAGTTGACGCAGACGGATTTACCGCTGCCAGTGGAACCGGCAATCAGCAGATGGGGCATCTTGCAGAGATCTGCGACCTGCGCCGTACCGGCAATGTCCTTGCCGAGAGCCATCGTCAGCGGGCTGCGCATGTTGATATAATTCTGGGATTCAAAGACTGCACGGATGTTGACGGTGGAGCGGATCTTGTTCGGAACCTCGATGCCGACGGCGGGCTTGCCGGGGATGGGCGCTTCAATGCGCACACCCGCGGTGGCCAGGTTCAGGGCGATGTCGTCGGCCAGGCTTGTGATGCGGCTGACCTTGATACCGGCCTGGGGCTGCAGCTCATACCGGGTGACGGACGGGCCGCGGCAGATGTCGAGCATCGTCGTCTTGACGCCGAAGCTGTCCAGCGTGTTGACCAGAATGTCCGCGTTTTTCTTCATTTCGCGGGCGGCCCCGGCCTCGTCGTCGGGGCGCGTGGCGTTAAAGAGATTCAGCGACGGATAGCAGTAGGGCTCCGGCGGCTGCTCCTCCGAGGTGGGCAGACGCATGGCATTGGGGTCGGCCTTGGCCGCACAGGGCGGCGTATGGATGGGCGCACCGGCAGAGTTGCCGACAGCGGTGCTGACCTGCACGCGGGCAGCCTCCCCCTGCCGGGGCACAGTGAAGCTGCTCTGGGTCGTTTCCGCCGCAGGGCGGGTCATGGCAGGGGCAGACTGGTACGGCTGCGGGGCGGCAGCCGGTGCGGCGGTGTAGGAATCGGCTGCCGGGGCCGGAGCCTCAACAACAGGCTGGGCAGGGGCGGCGGGTGTCTCGGCCAGCATATCATCCAGCATTTCGGAGACAGAGCGCCCGGACTGCCAGGCAGCACTGACCGCACTGCCGGTATCGCTGAAGCTGCCGCCCAGTGTCGGGATCGGGGCGGAAACAGCGGGGGCCTCCGGTGCGGCGGGCACAGCTGCGGGGGCGGGCGTACCCAGCGGCGCAGCGTCTGCGGCCATCTGTGCAGCAAGATCAGCCGGAGAAAGGACCATCGTATCGCCCTGCACACGGCCTGTCATATCCAGCTGCGGCAGTTCGACAGGGATCGGCTCGGGCTCGTCCTCCACGGGAATGAGAGGCGTGTCAAATTTGGGCTCCTGCGGGACAGGCGTCAGCGGGGTCTCAAACTCGGTAGGCTGCGGCAGGTCCAGCGTCGTCTCGGCACTGACCTCCTGCGGCGTGTAGTAAGGCGCGTGGCCGCTGACAGCGCGGTTGATGAGCGCATCCAGCTCATCCTGCGGTGCGGGGGACGCCTGTGCGGCGGGCGCGGGCGTGACCGGGGTCAGCGGGGTGCTGTACACCGGCGCGGCAGGCTCTGAGGCAGGCTGCAATTGCAGCTCAAAATCCTCTTTCGGTGCGGGAGCAGGCTGGGGCTGGGTGTGGCGCATTGTGCTGTTGGCCCGGTTGGACAGCGGGTCCATACCGAACGTGCCGCCCGGGCCGATGCTGACCGGCTCCAGCGGGTCAGCGCTGACGGCCTTTTGGCGGGCGTTTTCCCCTGCACTGGGGCCAAGATCCACGTCAAACGACGCATGGGTCTGGGCGGCGGGCTTGGCGGCAAACGGTGCCTCGGGCACAGCAGGTGTCACAGGGGGCGTGCAGGCGGCCTGCCGCTGCGGGGCGGGCGGGGTCTGCTTCGGGAAACGGCTCGTGTCCGCGATGACGTCGTAAACCGGATGGTGCGGGCGGCTGCTGCCCGGCAGCGCACCGGTCAGATTCTCGACGCTCTCCTCCTCGGGCTCCTGCTCAAACAGGCGGGTGTCGTAGGCGGTCTCGGCTGCGGCGCGCTCCTCACGCTTGGCCTGCAGGGTCTTGTACTGGCCGTCTACAAACAGAACGACGTCCGCGGGGGTGATGGCAAAGAAGAACATCAGCCCCAGCAGGAAGATGAGCAGCATGATAATGTTGGAGGCGGGACGCCCGAACAGCGCCAGCAGCGTGGCACCGATGGGCGCACCGAGGACGCCGCCCTCCCAGAAGTAGGTGCCGCCGCGGGTAAAGAGCATCTTGACGATCTCCCCGACCTTGAGGTTCTCAATATTAAGTTTGGAGAAGATGACCGGCACGCTGGCGCAGAGCACGCCCATCAGCGATACCTTGCCCGCAAACAGCGCGACGCGGTAGCCGGTGGCCAGCAGGTAGGCCAGGTACAGCAGGAACGGTCCGACCAGATAAGTCGTGATACCGAAAACGCCAAAGTACCAGCTGCGCAGCGTGCGCCAAAGATTCTGCCCGGGCACAAGCACGAGCGCAACGCAAAGCAGACCCAGCCCCACCAGCAGGATGCTGCGGGCCAGGTTCGGGGTCTCCGCGCGGCGCTGGGCACGGCGGGACGGCTGACGGCTGCGGGAGGCCGCACTGCTGCGCGCGGATGCGGAGCGCCCGGTGCTGCTGCGGCCCGTGCCCCGGGAGGAGGCGGTGCCCTTTTTGCCGGAGGAGTTCTTTGTTGATTTTTTACCGGAACGAGATTGTGCCATGTTACAGTGTTTCCCTCTCTTATTTCTCTGAACGCTTCTTTATATATAAGTAGTCTGTACAGGTACAGAACGGTAAGGACATACGACTTTTATTTTAGCACGATTTCCGGGGATTGTAAAGAAAAATGCCCGCGGTGCCGGATTACAAAAAAATAAATCCCCGCCCTGAGGGATGGGCGGGGATTTACAAGAAAGGAGGAGAAGAACACATGAAAATGTGATAAAGCTATTTGACTTGGGGTTCATTTAGCTTGCAACTAAATTGTAACTGTTTTGTCACCAAATGTCAATAGCAAATTGTAAATCTTTTGTCATTTTTCAATTTGTTCACAAATTGGCAGGCGCAGCTCCGCACAGCCGCCGGGCGTGTTGGACAGGCGCAGCGTGCCACTGTGTGAAAGCGCGACCCTGCGTGCAAAATATAGCCCAAAGCCCTGGTGGGCTGTGTCACTGCGGGCAGCTTCTGTATAAAGCAGCTCCCCCGCTCTGGCGAGGGCCTCGGCAGTGAAGCCGGGGCCGGTATCGGTCACACGCAGGATGAAATCCTGTTTTTCTTTTGTAACCAACAGTGTGACAGTGCCGCCGCGGGGCGTATAGCGCACGGCGTTGTCCAGCAGGTTTTCGGCAGCCCGGAGCAGGTCGCACTGTGCCGCGCACAGTGTCCCCTGCCACTGCTCGTTCAGTATAAGCTGCACCCCGGCAGGTGCGCAGAGGGCGCGGGCTGTTTCCGCCAATTCACTGACAAGGGTGTGACTGGAAAAGGTTTCCCCTGCGGCGGACGGTGCACAGGCGGTGCGCAGGGCGGCCAGATATTGTTGGGCACGGTCCGTGCCGCGCAGGATGGCTTCGACCTGTGTCTGCTGGTCGGCGGACAGAGCATCCTCGGCCAGCAGGTCTGCGTTGCCCTGAATGATGGACAGCGGCGTTTTCAAGTCATGCGTCAGCGCGGCAATCTGCTCGGCGCGCTGCTGCTCCATCCGCCATTGGCTTTGCAGGCTGTCGGTCAGTTCCCGGCCCATCGTCTGCATGGCCTGCAGCGTGGCGGAAAACTCTCGCAGGTGCGCGCCGTCCGCGTCAATGCGCTCGGGCTGCTGCGCGGCGATGGCGTCAACCGCGCGGTGCAGCCGGGCGGTCTCGGCGGCAAAGACCCGCACGGTGCAGTGGGTCTGCCAGCCCAGCCAAACGAGGATGAGCACCGCCAGAAGCAAAATATAGCAGGTCTGGAAATCCGGCAGCGTGTCCCGCAGGGCCGGGTCGGCGTAGGGCGTAGCATAGTCGTACTGCAAAAGGCAAAAGCTTCCGTCAGCCATTTTGACATCGTACTGGTACCCCGGATTGCCGCTGCCGCCGTGAAAGGCATTGAGGGCAATTTTCAGATGGCGGTCATCCATGTTGGTCTGCAGCACCGTGTCATTCTGCACCACAGCCCAGCGGCACAGGTCGCTGATCTGCAGGGAATCGAATGTGTCTGCCGTCATCGATGCTACAGTCTCCCGGGCATCGGCGCAGGCCTGGGCGGACGCCACGGCAGGCAGCAGAAAACCGATGTTTATCAGCTGCATAAAAATGACCCACCAGAGCACCAGAATCAGCGCACATCCGCCGCCGCACAAAAAGAGATACCGCAGCAGAACACTGCGCAGGGATGTCAGTTTTCGTTTTGCCATTGGTAGCCAACTCCCCATATCGTTTGCAGCACCTCCCCTGCCCCGGCCACGCGCAGCTTGGCGCGGATGTTTTTAATGTGCTGGGTGATGGCGGTGTCATCCGCTGTACCGTCATAACCGAACACAGCTTCGTAAATCTGTTCTTTGGAAAAGGTCTGCCCTGCATGGAGGGCCAGCAGCTCACAGATGGCGTACTCGGATTTTGTCAGGTGTAAAGGCGTGCTGCCAACGCCGGCTTCTTTGGCAGAAAGGTCCAGCGTCACCCCGCCGCGGGTGATTTTATGGGACGGCGTGCGGTTCTGCCGCCGCAGGTGGGCGGCAACCCGGGCACGCAGCTCGGCCACGCGGAACGGCTTGGTCAGGTAATCGTCCGCACCAAGACCGAGACCGGTCAGCACCGACGGCTCATCGGTGCGGGCCGTCAGAAACAGAATCGGCGCGTCCGTCTCGGCGCGAATGCGGCGGCAGACGGCAAAGCCGTCCTCGCCGGGCATCATCACATCCAGCAGGATGCAGTCCGCCCAGCGGCAGAGCGTATCGGTCAGCTGCGTGCCGGAGGTGCGGGTTTCTACGGTGTGGCCGTCACGCTCAAGCGCTGTTTTTAGCAGCGTGCAGAGGTCGTGGTCATCGTCAACTGCCAGAATGTGTGCCATAAGCTCTCCTTACCGCGTAAGCGTGTAGACAAGGCAGGATGCCCCGTAGAGAAGATAAATGTGTGCCGGGTAGAACCAGTAGAACAGCTGCTTGTGGCCGCTGCCGCGCTGGCCGTTGTACAGCGCCATGCCGATAACGGCAAAGACGCCGAGCCACTCATAGTAGGCTGTGAACATCTGGGAAAAGGCAAAATCCGGCAGACCGCGAACCTGCAGAAAGACCAGAACAAAATCACACAGGAAGGTCATAGCTGCCCAAACGACCAGCCGCAGGCGCTTGTGGTTATACAGCGCATACAGCACGATGCCCCCGGCCAGAAAAGACCAGCCGCCGTCGGTGATGGATGTCCACAAAGGCAGCGGCGCGGTGATGACCCACGCCAACACGGCAGAGCCGATCGGTGCGTCCTGAATTTTGGGAAAAAGCATCAGCAGCGCTACGATGCAAATCGGCCAGAGAATCGGCATGGCAGCAGCCAGTGCGCCCCGTACAAACCGGCGCTGGCGCAGCCAGTCGATGCCCTGCCAGATGATGCAGAGCAGCATCAGATCCTGAAAAATGGCGTTCATCGGGTAGAAGCCGTCCCCGCGGCGGAAGGCCCCTGCATAGATCATGAAAAATTCCACCGTGCCCATTGCAGTACCGATGGCCCAGATGCGCAGAAAGTAGCGCCTGCGGTCATGGGTGTGGGCGAAGCCCTCCACGGTGCAGAACAGAAACAGCGGCGCGGACAGCCGCGCCAGCATACTGAACCATTCCGGTACAACGCCCGTAAATTCAAAAAAGTAGTGAATGTGATCCATCACCATGAGCACCAGCGCAATGGTTTTGAGCGCCGTGCCGGTCAGGCCAAATTTTTGCTTTGTCATAATAATAACTCCTTTACATTGTCGATGTAAACAGTGTAACAGGGGTTTATGTAGAAATTATAAGTGTTTGAAAATCAGCTGTGCCTCAAAGGCAGATTTTCCTTCCCGTTCGCCATCAAAATAGAAGGTGTCCTCTGCCAGTCTGGCACGGCGCAGGGTGAAGCTCTCGCCGCGGGGTACCTCGCGGTGGTAGCTGATGATGAAATCCGAAATCTGCGCACTGTCCCAGACCTGCCACGGTACGGCGTCGCAGACAATGTCGGCATAGCGGGTGTTGTTGAGGTGGCCGTTCATGTCGCAGCGGGAGTAGGCCGCGGTCTGCGTGCCCAGCGTCTCGCAGTCCTCGGGTGCAACGCGGGGCAGGCGCATCGGCAGCTCAAGGGGCACATCCTCGGCCCACTGGTCGTCAAACTGCTCAGGGTGCTTGCGCAGGATCATACGCTTTTCGGTATCAATGAGTACCCAGCGGCTGTCCATTGTGGCGACCTCTGCCCCGTCGGCATCGTAAAAATGGGTGATGCGCTTGTTGACGGCGCGCTTGCAGCGCTCGGGCTGGGTGACAAGGGTCAGTTCCTCGTCTACACGGGGCAGCCGTGTGACGTGCAGGGCCAGCTTGGCCAGCACATAGGCGGTGTGGGTCTTGCGGTACAGGGCATCGTCCAGCCCTACGGCCTCGGCGTGGGCGGTAGCAACCTGCTGGGCATAGCGCAGCAACGCCCCCAGCTTGACATGGCCGAGGTGGTCGCCGTCCGTGCGGTAGACGGTAAATTTTTGGGTGTAGGTTATGAGCTTTTCGGGCATAGGGACGCCCTCCTTGATGGATTTTGAATTGATTCGCCAAGGAGAGTATAGCACAAATGTTGGAAAAATGCAAAGGCGGGGGCTTTGGGACTGGCCGTAGGGGCTGATGCTTGCATCGGCCCGCGGAGGGGTCAAGACCCCTCCCTACAAAGCGAACCGTAAAAGGGTGCAGCGGCAAGGCTGCGGGCCGGGCATGCCCGGCCCCTACGGGGCGGCAAACAAAAAGGCTGCACACGCAAAACGGTGTGCAGCCTGAAACTGTTTAATAGTTATCGCGGGATTTTTTGCGGAGCTTGCGCCAGATATTGAATGCAGAGATAGCGATGGCCAGAAGCAGAAGGGCAAGAACCATCCAGCCGCTGCCGCCATCCTCATAGCTCTTCATCTCGCTCCACTGGGCATCCATGGCGGCGTTGATGTCGTCGGGCAGAGTCTCAAAGACTTCCGCCTTGTCCAGAACCTCCGCGCCCGGGTAGGCAATTTCGCTGTACTTCAAATCGTCGTCCAGCATCTCCCACACGGCGGTGATGGGGGTGGAATAGCCGATGAAGTCCGCGTTGGCAAGGCCGACGTCCGGCTCGCACAGGTAGTTGATGAACATTTCGGCGGCCTCTTGGTGCTTGGCGTTGGCCGGAATGCACATGCTGTCGATGAAGAAGTTGACGCCTTCCTCCGGGTGGACGAAAGCAAGGTCTGGGTTTTCGTCGATCATCGTGATGGCATCGCCCGCATAGTAGGGCGCCATGGCGGCCTCGCCACCCTCCATCTTGTCAAAGACCTCGTCCATAACGTAGGCCTGCACGATGTTCTTCTGGGCCTTCAGCGCGTCGGTGATGGCGGTGATCTCATCAACGGACTGCGGATTCATCGACAGACCGATCGTCTTGGCTGCAATCGCGTAAGCGTCGCGGGAGTTGTTGAACATCAGCACATTGTTTGTGTACGCAACATCCCACATATCCGCCCATTTCGTGGGCGGCTCCTCGACCATCGTCGTGTTGTAGATCAGGCCCGTTGTGCCCCACATGTAGGGCACGCTGTACTTGTTGCCGGGGTCGAAGCTGCGATCCAGATATGTTTCACCGATGCCGGCAAAGTTCGGAATGTTGTCCATGTTCAGCTCGGACAGCATGCCCTCCTTGGCCATCTTGCCCACCATGTAATCCGACGGGAAGATGACATCATAGGATACGCCGCCGGATTTCAGCTTGGCGTAGAGGCTTTCGTTGGAGTCGTAGGTCGTGTAATTGACCTTGATGCCGGTCAGCTCCTCGAATGCGGACAGAACGTTGATGCTCTCGTCAGAACCGTCGGAGATGTACAGGCCGTTGTTGTAGACATTCAGCGTGATATGGTCGTTGGCAAAGCGCTTCCAATCGTAGTCGCCGGAGACGGAAATATCCTCGTTGACCTCGATGTCATCGGCGGCCAGCACCGGCGCGGCGCTCATCATGGTGACAGTCAGTGCAGCCAGCGCTGCAGCGGAAAACTTTTTCAGCTTCATCTTCAACGCCCCCCTTCGTCCAGCATGGCTTTGCGGATGGCCTTCTGGTTGCGGCGGTAGGCGCGGGAGTCTGCGGCGTTGGAAATCAGGATGATTGCCAGAATGACGCAGAATATGACTGCAGACAGCGCGTTGATCTCGGGGCTGACCTTCTTGCGGGTCATCGAGTAGATGGCGATAGGCAGTGTCTGCATCGTGCCGGAGTTGAAGTAGGAAATCATGAAGTCATCAATAGAGTAGGTCAGGCAGATGAGGAATGCCGACAAAATGGCCGGGGACAGCTGCGGCATGATGACTTTGGTGAAAGCCTGGCGCGGTGTGCAGCCCAGATCCAGCGCTGCATTGTACAGGCTGGGATCGAGCTGGCGCAGCTTGGGGCCTACATTAAAGATAACATACGGGATATTGAAGGTGATGTGCGCAATCAGCAGCGTCGGCCAGCCGAAGATGCCGCTCTCGCCGCCGATGCCGAAGTTCTGCGCCATGACGAAGAGAAGCATCAGTGAGACACCGGTGATGATCTCCGGATTGACGACAGGCACATAGCTGATGTTATTGATGATGAGCTGGCTTTTGCGGGACATCGAGTTGATGCCAAGGGTCGCCAGCGTGCCCAGCACCGTGGCGATAATGCTGGACACCAGAGCCAGCACAAGGCTCAGCCCCAGCGCGGACAAAATCATCTCGTTGTGGAACAGACTTTTGTACCAGCCGAGGGTGAAGCCCGTAAAGTTCGAGCGGGATTTGCTCTCATTGAAGCTGAACGCAATCATGACCGCGATGGGCAGATACATGAAGCAAAACACCAGAATGACGTAGGTGCGCATGAGCAATGCGGAATGTTTTTTTGCCATATCACATCACTCCTTCCATCTCGGACTCGTCAAAGCTCGAAGTGAAGCTCATGCAGAGCAGGACAATGACCATCAGCACCAGGCTCATGGCGGAGCCGAGGTTCAGATTGTAGGAGTTGCCAAGGAACTGCAGCTCGATCAAATCGCCGATCAGCAGGTTGGAGCCGCCACCCAGCATACGGCTGATAATAAAAGTAGAGACTGCGGGCACAAACACCTGCGTGATGCCGGTGGCAATGCCGGGGCCGGTCAGCGGGACGAGCACCCGGAACAGAATATGCCAGACGTTGCAGCCCAGATCCTGCGCGGCCTCAATGATGGAATCATCGATTTTTGTCATGGCCGTGTAGATGGGCAAAATCATAAACGGCAGGTAGTTGTACACCATGCCCAGCACAACCGCACCCGAGGTGTTGATCATGTTGAAGGGGCCGAGGCCGAACAAACCGAAGAACTTGTTGATAAGGCCGTTTTTCTCCAGCAGTGTCATCCAGGCGTAGGTGCGCAGCAGGAAGTTCATCCACATGGGCAGCATAATGAGCATCAGCATAATGTGCTGCTTGTTGGCGCGCAGGCGGGAGAGAAAATACCCCACCGGAAACGCCATGACCAGGCAGATCACGGTAGAGATCGCGGCCAAAATCAGGCTGCGGGCAAACACGCTGGAATACCGCCCAATCTGGGTGAGGTTGTCAAAGGTGAACTGGCCGTCCGCGTTCGTCATGGCGTACCAGATGACGATGAAAAGCGGTACGACTGTGAAAATGGCCATCCAGACCAGATACGGCCCGGCCAGCCAGCGAGAGGATTTGGATTTGAGCATGGATCACACCTCCGAACGCTTCATGATATGAATTTCGTCCGGGCCGATGTTCATGCCGATAAGCTCGCCGGGCTGGCTGGCCTGGGTAGAATGGATGATCCACTCATAGCCTTCCACATCGACGTGCATTTCAAAGTGAACGCCCTTGAAGATGACCTCGCGCACAAGGCCAGTCAGCATACCGACAGAGGGCGGCACGATCTGCACGTCCTCCGGGCGGATGACGACCTGCACAGGCTCGTTGACTTTAAAACCGCGGTCCACACAGGTGAAATCATGGCCGCCGAAGTTGACCAGAAAGTCCTTGAGCATGACGCCGTCGACAATGTTGGAGTCACCGATAAAGCGGGCGACAAAGGCATTTTTGGGTTCGTTGTAAATGTCCTGCGGGGAGCCGATCTGCTGGATTTTACCGCCGGACATAACAACGACGGTATCCGACATGGTCAGGGCTTCCTCCTGATCGTGGGTGACGTAGACGAAGGTGATGTTCATTTCACGCTGCAGGCGCTTCAGCTCCAGCTGCATCTCCTTGCGCAGCTTGAGGTCGAGCGCACCGAGCGGCTCGTCAAGCAGCAGGACGCGGGGCTGGTTGACCAGGCTGCGGGCAATGGCCACGCGCTGCTGCTGTCCGCCGGACAGCTGGTAGATGCTGCGGCGTTCAAAGCCCTTCAGGCCGACGATTTCGAGCATCTCGAGCACCTTCGGGCGGATCTCATCCTCGGTCATCTTTTTCAGGCGCAGACCGAAGGCGACGTTCTCAAACACGTTCAGGTGCGGGAACAGCGCATACTTCTGGAACACCGTGTTCACAGGCCGCTTGTACGGCGGCATGTTGGCGATGTCCTTGCCATCAAAAAAGACATTGCCCGATTTCGGTGTTACAAAGCCGGCAATCACACGCAGGGTCGTCGTCTTGCCGCAGCCCGAGGGGCCCAGGAAGGTGACAAACTCCTTGTCGTGGATGTCCAGCGAAAGTCCGTCCAGGACCTTCTGCCCATCGAACTCGACAACAATGTCTTTCAGAGATACGATCAGATTTTCATTCATTTTTATTGCATCCCCCTTTGCGGAATTTCCCGTTACAGCACTCTCTTTACGCACCGTTTCTTCCTTAGGCCGGCACAGAGTCCTTGGCGAGTCAGCGCCAATTATGCCGCCCCGCAAAGGTTTGTTACACGACTCCCTGCTGAAGAAGCCGCTGCAAGCAGCACATACAACGCCAATGTGTCAGGGCAGAAAAGATTTGCCCTATAGATGCACACACAAGATACATTATACGGTTTGCAGAATGTTTGTCAATAAGAACTTTTTAATAAATTGGTAAAGAAGCGTTCATGATTTCGAAAAAGAAACGGCTTTTTTGAAAATGTGCGATGCAGCAAGGCTTATAAAAATCGAGGCAGCCGCCGCCGCAAAAAGCACGGCACTGGGCAGGGCAGCAAAGCGACCGTACAAAAGCCCGAGCGCAGCCTGCCCGACCGGCTGGGTCAGGCAGGCACAGACCGTGATAAGGCTCATAAAGCGGCCTGTCTGTCCGGTGGGAGCATGGGCCTGGATTGCAGTAAACAGCAGGATTTGAAACAGTGCGGCGGCAGCCATCATGCAAAAAGCCAGTGCTGTGACGGCGATGTACCCGGCTGCGGCAGGCACACACGGCAGAACGGCCAGCCCGAGCAGTGCGCACACTGCCGTAATGCACCAGAGCGCCGCTGTGCCGCGGCGCAGGAACAACCGCTTTGCAAACGCCCCGGCCAGCACGCCGCCCAGCAGACCACCGGCACTCATGGCAGACTGGGTGACGGCCAGAGCGGTGTCGGAAAAGGCATAATAGCGGACAATCAGCAGCGGCACACCGACAGTAAACGCGGGCACGACAGCAAGATTGAGCAGGGCCAGCACCATGGCCAGCCGGAGCAGCGGCCTTGCCCGGAGGAAAAGCGCTTTGGGCGGCAGACGCTGGTCTGAACGTGCGGCGGGCGCATGCGGAATTGGCAGTGTGCGCTCCCAGAGGGCGGATACGGCAAAGCAGACAGCACAGAGCAGCAGCAAGCCGCGCAGCCCAAGAGTGTGCAGTAAGACACTGCCCAGCAGAGGGCCAAGCAGCTCGTCGATGGTATCCACCAGTTGGATGACTGCATTGCCCCGGGCCAGCGCAGCCCCGTTCAACAGCAGAGGCAGACTAGCCTGCACGACGGGCTGGTACAGCCCTTCCACGGCATACAGCAGGCAGAGTGCGGCCAGCACAAGCGGCGTTACGGGCACGCCGGGCATTGCTGCTGCGGCTGCGGCCATGCCGATGGCGGATACGGTATCCAGCACAGCCATGATTTTTTGTTTACGGCAGCGGTCTGCCAGCACGCCCCCTGCCAGCGTGCCCAGCAGCATCGGCACAAGGGCCAGCGCTGTGACACTGCCGTACAGTGCGGCGGAATCGATCCTGCGCAGAAGATACAACGGCAGCGCAAACCGCAGTGCGGCATTGCCGAACAGCGTGATGATCTGGCAGACGGTTATCTTATAAAGGGTGGGATTCATGGTGATGTGCTCCCCTGTTATGATAGTTTTTGTACATACATACCGACTGACGGTTTGTATTCGTGCTGAACAATACGGCGGCTGGAACCGCCGTTGAAATGATTGGGTGTGTTAGTATAAGGATGAGGGGCTTTGCTGGGGGAATCGTTGCGCACCCGGGGGCATTTGCAGCAACAGCAAGGTCCCTGGGCGGATATGGAATCCGCCCCTACGGTGCAGGGGTCGATGCTCGTCATCGACCCGGAGATGTCCGACGCCGCACGGCTTCTGCGGGCGAGCAATCAAGCCCGGAAAGCATCACTCTGCTTCACAGAGCGCCGCCAGCTCCTCTGCCTGCTCGTCGGTGAGAAGATCCAAGCCGAGGGCCTGCGTCATCTGTTGGAATACCGCGCACCGCGCGCGCTGCCGGGCGGGCGTTGTGGGGCGCGTCTGCGGGTTCAGCCAAAGGTCGGCCAGCAGGAAAATTGCCTCGCCCAGCGCCTCCGGCGACTCGGTCTGAATGCTGCCGTCAGCTACCCCCTGCCGAATCATGGGCGTGATGTAAAGCGGCACGGTCATCTCCAGCAGGTCGTGGTATTCCATCGTAAAAAACTGCGGGTCATCGCAGAGGTGCGGCAGCATATGCTGAAGCTGCTGCTGTCTGCCCGGCAGCAGTGACACCGCAAACACGGTTTGCAGCTTTTGCAGGCCGGTCAAGGCGGCATCGTCCCGGATGCGCGCCAGCTCGGCGGCGACGCGCGCACCGAGGCGGTCGCCCACCTTGGCGGCAATCTCCTCTTTTGATTTGAAATGGTGGTACACGGCACCCTTGGACAGTCCGGTAGTGTCGATAATGTCCTGCAAGGTAGTTTTGGCGTAGCCCTTCTGGGCAAAGAGACGCTCGGCGGCAGAAAGAATTTTTTCTACAGTCTGTTCTGGATATTTGTTGCGCGGCATGGTGTACCCTCCTTTTACAAACCGACAGTCTGTAAAAATTACTATACGCGCCCCTGCGGGAAAAGTCAATACATTTGCCGCAGATTGTACGGTGCGCGGTGGTGGGTGGCGTGTTATAATTATCCGCATAGAGAGGTGAAATGAATGTGGCAAAAATCGGCGTTATCGATGTGGGCGGCGGGCTGCGCGGCATTTACGCGGCGGGCGTGTTCGACTGGTGCTTGGAAAACGGCGTGAAATTTGATTACGGCATCGGCATTTCGGCGGGCAGCGCGAACCTTGCTTCCAATCTGAGCGGCCAGCGCGGGCGGAACTACCTGTTTTATGAGGAATACTCGATGCGCAGGCAGTACATGGGCGCGGGCAATATGCTGCGCAGCGGGTCGTTTTTGAATCTGCAATACATCTACGGCACGTTGAGCAACGCGGGCTGCGAGAATCCGCTGGATTTTGAAAAAATGTCTGCCAATCCGATGGAGTGGTATATGATCGCCACCGATGCGACAACTGGCAAGCCAAAATACTTTACACGCAGCGATATGCATCAGGATGACTACCGCGTGCTGATGGCTTCCTGCTGCATCCCGGTGGCCTGCAAACCAATCGTCATTGACGGCATCCCCTATTACGACGGCGCGCTGGGTGATACGATCCCCTTGAAAAAGGCATTTGCGGACGGCTGTGACAAGGTCGTGCTGATTCTGACAAAGCCAGAAGGCACTGTGCGCGCTGACAGCACCGACCGTAAGCTGGCACGAGTCATCCGCCGCCGCTATCCTAAGGCGGCCGAGCAGTTGGCCTTGCGGGCGCAGCATTATAACGAGGGTATCGCGCTGGCGGAACAGCTGGCAGCCGAGGGCAAGGTGCTTATCATCGCACCAGACGATACCTGCGGCGTCAAGACGCTGACCCGCGACCAAGAGGCGCTGAAAAAGCTCTACTCCAAGGGCATCCGCGACGCACAAGCCATCGAGGCATTTATAAAATAAACGAAGCCCGCCGCTTTTCCGGGATACGGATAAAGCGGCGGGCTTTATGTTTTTCTAGTAAAATTACGCCAGATTCAGGCGCTTCGTCATAAGCCACTGGGTCAGTGCCCACAGCAGGGCATCGACAAGGGCAATCAGCGCAAAGACGGCGAGCAGGGTGAGCACGATAACGCCCAAGGTATTGTCGGGACCGAAAAACGACGCGGCGCTGAAGCCGGTATTGTTAAGGTACTTATACCCGCGGAACGCGACAAAGACTGCCGTTACAAGGGCTGCCATCTGCCCGATAAAGCCGATGACAAAGTAGGTGGCAATGCTGATGAGCAGCCGCTGCTGGGTAAACTGCGCGGCAAAGGCACAGGCCAGATATGCGTGCAGCAGTGCGCCCGCGATAAGGGCCAATATAATCAAAAGCATTGCAGACCAGATGGCGACATCCTCGGCAGTGACGCGGCTGAAATCCAATGCAAACCCGCTGCCACTGACCGTGTCGGTAGTCAGCATGCCGCAAAGTGTAAAAAATACCATGCCGAACAGCGTCCATACCGTGCCGCAGATGACCTTAGCAGCAATGTGCTGCCAAATGGGCACGGGCAGAGCCAGCATCAAGTACCCGCGCTCGCCCAACAGGCGGTAAAACTGCTGAATTTCAATAAAAAAGCAGATGGCGAGCACAACAAGAAGGCTTACGGCAGATGCCAGTGCCAGCAAGGCCATGGCTACCCCGGCCAGCGGCAGCCTGTCGGAGGTGTTCTGGACAAAATGGCTCAGAATATTAGTAAAAATGTTCAGCACAAGCACGCCCGCCGCAATGGGCAGAACAACACGGCCTGTGGATTTGAACTCATAATGTAAAAGATTCGTCAGCATTTGTAAACCTCCCGGAAGTAAGCGTCCACGCTCTCCCCTGTTTCCTCGCGCAGCTCGTCGACGGCGGTCTGGCGCAGGACCTTGCCGTCCTGTAAAAGAATGACCTCGTCCAGCACCTTCTCAATGTCGCCGATGAGGTGCGTGGACAGCATAAGCGCGGCATCCTCACTGTAGTTGTGCATGATGGTGCTTAAAATGTAGTCGCGGGCGGCGGGGTCCACGCCGCCCAGAGGCTCATCCAGCAGGTAGAGCTTGGCGGCACGGCTCATCGTCAGGCAGAGCTGCATCTTTTCCTGTGTGCCTTTGCTCATGGAATCGATTTTGTCCCGCCCGCCGATATGCAGGTCGGCCAGCATGGCGTTTGCCTTGACTTTGTCAAAATCGGTGAAGAAATCTGCGTACAGGCTTACGGCATCGTCGGCGGTGAACTCCGTCGGCAGGGCCATACGGTCCGGCAGATAGCTGGTGACGGCCTTGGTGAAAACGCCGACAGGAACTTTATCAATAATGACGCTGCCCGCCGTGGGCTGCAAAAGCCCGGCAGAGATTTTCATAAGCGTTGTTTTGCCGCTGCCGTTGGGGCCAAGCAGGCCAACAAGCTTGCCCGGCGTGACGGCAAAGTCCACGCCGTTCAGCGCAGCGGTGCGGCCATAGCGCTTGGTCAGGCCGTGTACCTCATAAATTGCATCCATGGTTTACTCCTTTTTTTGTGCCTGCTGTGCGGTCTCGCGCAGCAGGGTCTCGATTTCGGCTTCGGTCAGGCCGAGGGCCTGCATCTGGTGCAGAAACTCCGCCGCCAGAGTGCCGGCGCGCCGACGGCGCAAGGCCTGCAGGGCAGTGTCATCCGCTGTGACGGTGCGCCCGGCGGTGCGCTGCGCCTGCAAAAGGCCGCGGCTTTCCAGCTCCTGCAAAGCGCGCTGCATGGTGTTGGGGTTGACCCCGGCGTCAGCGGCCAGCTCCCGCACGGGCGGAATGCGGCTGCCGGGCGGGAACTCCCCCGCGACGAGGGCAAGCTCCAACTGCTCGACCAGCTGTACATAGACCGGGCGGCCCGCAGTAATGTTCCAGTTCATGGTGTTTTATGCTCCTTTGTATTATTGTGTTAAGAGCTTAATACAATAATACACGCAGGATACAGCTTTGTCAATAGAAAAAATAAAAAAATCCTCCGCCGGGCTGGCGGAGGAAATATTACATGATACAACGTCAGGAAATATGATCCTCGATCCATGTCAACACGTAGTCGAACACCTCGTCGCGGTTTGTCTCGTTGTGCAGCTCGTGGCGGCCTCCTTCAAAAATCTGGCAGGTCAGATCCCTGACACCGGCGTCGCCCAGCATGGCCCAGACCTTGCGCACGCCGCTGCCGTAGTTGCCGACGGGGTCGCAGTCACCGGCAATCAGCAGCACGGGCAGATCCTTGTCAATAGCCTGTGCCCATGCCTTTGTGCTGACGTGGTTGAGCGTCGCGAGCATCTCGCGGTAGGTCGCAGCGGTAAACCGGAAGGTACACAGCCCGTCGGCGTCATAGGCTTTCACAACGCTTTTATCGCGGGAAAGCCAGGCGTTGGGCGACTGTGCGTTCTCGATTTTCCTGCAATAGCTGCCGAAGTTCAGCTTGACCATCAGCGGCGAGACATAGCGCGGCCCCTTGACGCGGGCAATCAGTCCGGCCAGCCTCTGGCCGACGATATTCATAAAGCTGGGGCCTGCCGTGCCGGAAATGACCAGCGCCGTGATGCTTTCCGGCCACTTCTCGGCGTACCAGCGCGCGTAAAAGCTGCCCATGCTGTGGCCGTAGAGGATGATGGGCGTATCGGGAAAGCGCTCATGCAGGATACGGTTCATCGTGTGCAGGTCGTTCAGGAGGTGGCAACGGCCATTCGGCTCACCGTAGTGGCCGTGCTCCCCTGCCTGGGCGGTGTCACCGTGGCCGAGGTGGTCGTTGCCCGCCAGTGCAATGCCGTGGGCGGCATAAAACTCTGCCATAGGGGCATAACGGCGCACATACTCACACATGCCGTGGCTAAGCTGCAGAACTGCACGCACAGGCTTGCCGGGCATGGTGTACAACACAGCGGAGGAGGTATGGCGGCCGTCCGAGGACGGAAAGGTAATGGTTTCGCAGTGAAGGTCAGACATAAATTTCTCCTATTTCAGTCAGGTTTGTTGGGTAGGCTGCTTTTGTGTTTTGGCGGTCAATCGCGCCATTACGCGGGCAAGCAAAACGGCAAAGAGCACAGACAGGACGGAAAGCAGAAGCCAGCGCTTGTCCGTGCCATACAAGATGTCGTCCGAGAGTGCATCGCGAAAGACCTGGAAAGCAAAAGCGTGAACAGCGTAAATTTCCAGCGTGCATCCGTCCAGGAACGTACAGCCGCGGATGATTTGCGGGGCAATTTTATTCAGGCAGGCGGCCAGCAGGGACAGTACAATACACAGTCCAGGTGCAATCAGGATAAACGGAAACCAATACAGACCATAGGCCCCAATACGGTCATCCGGGACGCACTTGACTATGTACACCAAAAGCCCCCAGCCAAGACAGGAAAGCGCAATAAGCGCGGCGGCCAGTCGGGCCGGGATTTCTTCGTGCCTGGCACCGTAATCGGCAAAACAAATGCCGAGGAAAAGAAGCGGCAATCGCGAAAACAACATGAGCCGGATATCCGAGAAAAATGGTACAGAAAACGCCGCACAGAGGAAAAACAGCAGAATTTTTCTGCGCAGGGACGCATTCTGACAAAGCGGTACAAGAAAGAGGGCAAAGAGATAATAAATCCACACACCATTCATGTACCAAAGTGTCTGAAAGTCCGCACTTGCCAAGAAGTCAACACACAGATAGTTCGCAAATACCGAAGAAACCGAAATACCGGAACGAAGATGCTGGTAGATCAACCAGGCTGTCAGCACAACATAGTAGCTGGGCAGAATGCGGATGATACGTTTTTTGAGAAAAGCAATCGGGTCATAGTGGCGAGTAAGGGAATGATAACAGCCCAGGCCCGAGGCAAACACAAAAATGTCAACGCCCGAAAAGCCGAAGAAGCGCACATACCCAAGGAAGGAACTGTAATATTTGGGTGGTAGACTGGAATGGTAGTAGAGTATCTACAGCGCAGCCAGTGCCATCCAGACAGAGCGGTACTTTGTAATGTTACGGTAGCGGAGCATGAATTATTCTCCTTATTTATGATGTGCAGTTTTACAATTTCCCGGCAAGAAATTTTGATATCCGGAAAGCAGCGGCAGATGCCAGAAAGGCAAACAGGAAGGATGCGGCGGTGATAAGAAGCCAGCGCTTATCAGTGCCGTAGAAAATACCGGCATCCATGGCGCGGCGCGCTGCATGGAATACAAACATATGCACGATATAAATTTCCAGGGTACACCCGCCGACATATCGCAGAAAACGGATGACGATGGGTGCGGTGCGTTCCACCAGCATAGACAACCAGGAAAGCAGCAGGCACAGCCCTGGGACGATCAGGATAAACGGCCACCACAAAAGGCCGTAGGGGTACAAATATTCGTGACAGCGATAGTAACAGACCAACAGGATGGTGATGCCTGCCGCCATTGCGCCAAGTAGTGCAAGGACGGTACGCTTGGTGAGCGTGGGATACCGACTGCCGTAATCTGCGGCGCAGACGCCCAGATACAGCAGCGGAACACGCGCAAACAGCATGAGGCGCATGGTGTCCCCAAGGAACGGAACCGTCAGCAGAATGCAGAAGCAAAAGCCCAGCAGCTTTGTTTTAAAGTTGCCCCGCAGGCAAAGCGGAACAAAGAACAGCACGAGGATATAGTACACAACCAAGCCGTTTACATACCACAGCGTCTGCAAGCCAAGGCCAAATAAACTGTCTACTCCTAAGTAAGTGGCGACCACACCCTGCACCGTGGTACCCAGGCGTATGCCGTCAAAAATGACCCAAGGCGTGACACAGAGATAATAGGCAGGTACAATCTTGATAAGACGCTTTTTAATAAAGATGAGCGTATCATGGTTCTTTTTCAGCGAGTGATAGCACCCGAGTCCTGAGGCAAACACAAAAATGTCAACACCGCCTGCCCCGCAGCTTTTTAAGACCTGCAAAAACGCACAGGGGGGGGGTAAGCGAAATATGGTGATATACCACCCACAAGGCAGCAAGGGCCATCCACACACTGCGGTAGGATAGAATTTTTTTGAAATCGCAAAAGTCAGCCACAGCGGTTATTCTCCTTTGATTTTCTTCCAATATTGTGCGAAGGCCTGCTCATTCTTGTTGTCACCGGGCTGATAATAGCGCCGATCCTTGATGGCATCCGGCAGATATTGCTGCTCGACCCAGTGGTTGGGGTAGTCATGCGGGTAGAGGTAGTGCTGCCCCTTGACCTTGGCGTCGGCGCCGTCGTAGTGCTTGTTTTGCAGCTGGCGCGGGATGGGCCCGGTGCGCCCGGCCTGAATGTCCGCAATGGCGGCATTGATGCCGTCGTGGGCGGAGTTGGACTTGGGCGCGGTAGCCACCAGCACCACGGCATCCGCCAGCGGCAGACGGGCCTCCGGCAGACCGACGGCGTTGGCAATGTCAACAGCGGCCTTGACGATGGGGATGATCTGCGGCCAGGCCAGGCCGACATCCTCGCACGCGCAGACCATCAAACGGCGGCAGGCGCTGGGCAGGTCACCCGCTTCCAGCAGACGGCCCAGATAGTGCAGCGCCGCGTCTGGGTCGGAGCCGCGCATCGACTTCTGGTAGGCCGAGACGATGTCATAGTGGTCGTCGCCGAGCTTATCATACCGCATGGCCGTACGCACGGCGACCTGCTGCACCATGTCCAGTGTGATCGTGCGGCTGCCGTTTTCTACGGGTGCAGCGGTGACGGCAAATTCCAGATTGCCCAGCGCCTTGCGCATATCGCCGCCCGCACTCTGGGCCAGGTATTCCAGCGCGTCGTCGGGAATGAGCACGGGAGACTTGTCCTCAGCCCCGAGGCGCGCAGCGGCGCTGCGCAGCCCGGTGCGGATGTCGTCGGTGGTCAGGGATTTGAACTCAAACACCGTGCAGCGGGACAGAAGCGCGTTATATACATAAAAGTAGGGATTCTCGGTGGTGGAGGCAATCAGGGTGACGGTACCCTGCTCCACACATTCCAGAAGGCTCTGCTGCTGGCGCTTGTTAAAATATTGTATCTCGTCAAGATATAAAAGAATGCCGCCCGACGCGCCGAGTGTGCCGATGTCCGCGAGCACCGACTTGATGTCGCTCGTCGAGGCCGTCGTACCGTTGAGCTTGTGCAGCTGCATACCGCTGCCCGCTGCAATGATGCTGGCAACGGTGGTCTTGCCGACGCCGGACGGGCCGTAGAAGATCATGTTGGGAATCTTGCCGCTCTCGACAGTGCGGCGGAAAACCTGATTTTTGCCGAGTAGATGCTGCTGGCCGCAGACCTCATCCAGGGTGCGCGGGCGCAGACGCTGTGCCAATGGTTCCATTTTGCGTTCCTTTTTTAGATAAGTTTGAGATAGTGTACCAAAACATCATACTTCTATACTTGATTATAACGGCTCGGCGTGGTAGAATCAAGAGAAAAGGATTGAAACGGAGAAAATGCTGTGACCAAACAAGAGCTGGCTGCGATCTGCATTGCGCGCCTGAAGGCAGAATATCCCGATTCCGACTGCACGCTGGATTATGACCATGCGTGGCAGCTGCTTGTGTCGGTACGGCTGGCGGCCCAGTGCACCGATGCCCGCGTAAACGTGGTGGTGCAGGAGCTGTTTGCCAAGTACCCCGGCGTAAAAGAACTGGCTGCAGCGGATCCTGCGGATATTGAGGCCATCGTCAAGCCCTGCGGGCTGGGCCACAGCAAGGCACGGGATATTTCGGCCTGTATGCGGATGCTGCGCGACAGGTACGACTGCCGTGTACCGGATGATTTCAACGCGCTGCTTGCCCTGCCCGGCGTGGGCCGCAAGAGTGCGAATCTGATCATGGGGGACGTATTCGGCAAGCCTGCCATCGTGACGGACACCCACTGCATCCGGCTGTGCAACCGCATCGGGCTGGTGGACAACGTCAAGGAGCCGGCCAAGGTCGAGCGGGAGCTGTGGAAGATCATCCCGCCTGCGGAGGGCAACGGCTTCTGCCACCGGCTGGTGGACCATGGCCGTGCCGTGTGCACAGCCCGCACCAAGCCCTACTGCGACAAATGCTGCCTGGCGGACGTATGCCGGGCACGAAAGGATTTTTTGCATGAATAAAACGACGGAAAACCGCCTGGGCGGTGAGCTGCGCAGCCATCAGGCAGCCCGGCGCCTGCTGGAGGAGCTGCGCCGCGGACGCTATGCAGACGCCGCCCAGCTGCCCAGCGAACTGGAGCTGGCCGATGTTCTGGGCGTGAGCCGCACCGTGGTGCGCGATGCCCTGAGCGATCTGGAGCGCGACGGCTATCTGGAGCGTGTGCGCGGCATCGGCACCCTTGTCAACCGCGATGTGGTCCGGGTCGAGAACCGCATGGACCAGAAGCTGGAATTCAACCGCATGATTCGCTCAATTGGCCGCGTGCCCCACAGCGATAACCTGATGGTCACGCGGGAGACTGCCATGCCGGAGCTGGCCGCAAAGCTCGGCCTTGACCCGGAGCGCGAGCACACACTTGTGTTTGTGCGCCGCCGGGTACTGGCCGATGAAACGCCGGTGCTCTACTCCACCGATATTCTGCCGCTGGCGCTGTTTGGCGGCAAGCGGCTGGATACGATCGATTTCAGCCGCCCGATCTTTGAGATCGTGGAGCAGCACTGCCATGTGGAGGTCACCGAGACGCTGACGACGCTGCACGCCGTACAGGGGGCGCCCGGCATCCGCCGCCAGCTGGGGCTGCGCCCGGAGCAGGCGCTTTTGCAGCTGGATGAGATCTGCTATTCCCGCACCTGCAAGCCGGTGCTTTGCTGCCAGACCTGCTATACGGATTTCTTTGACTTTGCGATGGTGCGCAAGCTGATTTGATTTTGAACGGCACAGCGCCGTTTGGAATAAATAGAGTAAACAAAGGGGATTGTGTATGAGACATTTGATCGACCCGGCGGATTTCACGCTGGAAGAAACGCTCAGCCTGATGGACCTTGCAGACCGTATCCATGATGACCCGGCTGCCTATAAAGATGTAGCTGCCCGTAAGCGGCTGGCAACACTGTTCTACGAACCGAGCACCCGTACCCGTCTTTCGTTTGAGGCGGCCATGCTGAACTTGGGCGGTCAGGTGCTGGGCTTCCCCGATGCCGGTGTTTCCAGCGCCTCCAAGGGCGAGACCGTAGCCGATACCATCCGCGTGATCAGCTGTGTGGCAGACATTGCCGCCATGCGCCACCCCAAGGAGGGAGCACCGCTGCGCGCGTCCCGCTACAGCCGCATTCCGGTCATCAACGCCGGTGACGGCGGCCACAGCCACCCCACCCAGACGCTGCTGGACATGATGACGATCCGCCAGCGCAAGGGGCATCTGGATCATCTGACCATCGGCTTCTGCGGCGACCTCAAGTTTGGCCGCACGGTGCACAGCCTGATCAAGAGCCTGTCCCGTCTGCCGGGCATGAAGTTTGTGCTCATCTCACCCGAGGAGCTGCGCGTGCCGGATTACATCATCAGCGAGATCCTCGAGCCTAACAACATCCCCTATGTTGAGACACGCAGCATGGAGGAGGCGCTGCCCGATTTGGACGTCCTCTACATGACCCGCGTCCAGCAAGAGCGGTTCTTTAATGAAGAAGATTACATCCGTCTGAAAAACAGCTATGTCCTGACAAAGGAAAAGCTGGCCCTGGCCCCCGCGGATATGCCGGTGCTGCATCCCCTGCCCCGTGTGAATGAGATCACGCTGGACGTGGATGACGACCCGCGCGCAGCGTACTTTGACCAGGTGCAGAACGGTGTCCATATGCGCATGGCGCTGATCATGACTTTGCTGGGTCTCAAAGACCCCAAGACCGGGGAGGTAGCGTTCAATGTTGAAGGTTGATGAAATCCAGAACGGCGTGGTCATTGACCACATTACCGCAGGCACGGGTCTGGCGCTCTACCACATGATGGAGCTGGAAAAGCTGAACAATGCCAGCGTGGCCCTTTTGCAGAACGTCCGCAGCCAAAAGGACGGAAAAAAGGACATAATAAAGATCGAGGGCGATGTCAGCGAGATGAGCTTTGACGTTCTCGCCTATGTCGACCCGAAAATCTCCATCACCTTTATCCGGGACGGCAGGGTGACGGAGAAGAAACACCCCGAGCAGCCCAAGCGGCTGGTCAACGTCATCAAATGCACGAACCCGCGCTGCATCACTTCTATCGAGGAGGGCTGTGACCACATCTTTGCCCTGACGCCGAGCGGACGCTATCGCTGCATCTACTGCGAGCAGGAGTTCCGCGTAAAACCGTAAACGAGGTAACACTATGGAAAAGCCGAAATTTCACCTGAACCCTAATGAGGAAATCGTCAAAACCATCCGCGAGGGCCTCAAGCGCACGGGCGGCTACTGCCCCTGCCGCTTGCAGCACATTCCGGAGAATATCTGCATCTGCAAGGAGTTCAAGGAGCAGCTGGCCGACCCGGACTACCACGGTGCGTGCCATTGCGGGCTGTATGTGAAGGATTGAGGACTTTTCCCTTTTACAACAATTATACACTTATAATAAGCAAAACGAGGTATCTGCCACGGAAAGCAGGTACCTCGTTTTGCTTATGCTACACGCACGCCGCCAGTGTATCCTCGGTCAGGATAATGTGCCCGTCGGCGTCCACATCGGCGGTGTAAACGGTGCCGGGGTGGGCTGTACCGGCAGCGATGCGGTCCGCAAGGGCCTGCTCCACGGCACGGCTGACGGTGCGGCGCAGCTCCCGCGCACCGTAGGGCGGCACCTTGTCCCCGGCCAGCACCTTGGCTGCGGCGGGCGTGTGGTGCAGCGTGTAGCCCTGCCGGGCCGCGCGCTGCTCAAGCTCGACAAGCAGCCGGTCTGCGATCCCGGCCAGCTGCTCCGGGCCGAGCGGATCAAAGAGGACGGTCTCATCCAGGCGCCCCATCAGCTCGGGGCGGAAAAACTCCTTAGCCTCCTGGATGGCTTGCTGGCCGCGGCGCCGGGTCTCGGCAGCGGCGGCCCCAAAGCCCAGCGGCGACGTTTGCCCGGACAGACACCGCGCACCCAGATTAGAGGTGAGCAAAATAATCGTATTGGAAAAATCCGCCCGGCGTCCCTGGGAGTCGGTCAGATTGCCGTCCTCCAAGATTTGCAGCAGCAGGTTCTGGATGTCGCTGTGCGCCTTTTCGATTTCATCAAATAAGACAACACTGTACGGGCGGCGGCGCACGGCCTCGGTCAGCTGGCCGCCCTCGTCGTGGCCGACATAGCCCGGCGGCGCGCCGAGCAGCCGGGCGACGGTATGCCGCTCCATATACTCCGACATGTCAAAGCGCAGCAGGGCTTTTTCGCTGCCGAACCAGCATTTTGCCAGCGTGCGTGCCAGCTGGGTCTTGCCGACGCCCGTCGGCCCGAGGAACAGCATAGCTCCTATGGGCCGCCCGCTCTCCCGCAGGCCGGTGCGGCTGCGTCGGATGGCGGATGCCACGGCGGCCACGGCCTGCGGCTGGCCGATGACCTCGGCGGCAAGGCGCTGTTCCAGATTGGCAAGACGCTCCCTCTCGGCTTCGCCCACACGCTCTGCGGGCACGCCGCTGGCCTTGCTGACGACCCTTGCAATATCGGCGGGGGTCAGTGCCCGGCGGTTCCCGCTGGCATCGGCAATGCGGCGGGCCGCGGCGGCTTCGTCCAGCAGGTCAATGGCCTTGTCGGGCAGATACCGCCCGGGCAGGTAACGCACGCTCAACTCCACCGCGGCGTGGATGGTCTCGGGCGGGATGCTGACACCGTGGTAGCGCTCATACCGCGGCATCAGTCCGGCCAGAATCGTTTCCGCGGCAGCAGGGGTAGGCTCCTCGACCATGACCCTTCCAAAGCGGCGCTCGAGCGCGGAATCCTTCTGGATGGTTTTGCGGTATTCCTCAGGCGTGGTCGCGCCAATAAGCTGAATTTCGCCGCGTGCCAGCATCGGCTTTAAGATGCTGGCGGCGTCAATGGCTCCCTCCGCCGCCCCGGCCCCGGCAATGATGTGGATTTCATCGATAAACAAAATCGTTGAGCGGTCACGGTACAGTTCTTCCAACAGGTTCTTGAACCGCTCCTCAAAGTCGCCGCGGTATTTGGTGCCCGCGACCATCGACGCCATGTCCAGCGCCAGCACCCGCTTGCCGCGCAGTGCCGGGGTGATCTGTCCCGCGGCGATCCGCTGCGCCAGTGCCTCCGCCAGCGCAGACTTGCCGACACCCGGCTCACCCAGGAGGCAGGGATTGTTTTTCTGGCGGCGGCAGAGAATTTCAATCATGCGATCCAGCTCGGCATCACGGCAGAGCACCGGGTCGAGCCGCCCCTCCTGTGCGAGGCGCGTCAGGTCGCGGCCATATTTATCGCTGGGGCGGCCCGTGCGGGAGGCAGCCATCCGCGGCTGGGCGGGCAGCACAAGCTGACCGGAAAGCTGGCGGCATTCCCGCGCGGCCTGCGGCAGCTCGATGCCCAGAGCCGCCAGCCACCGGCTGGCCGTGCAGGACGAATCCTCGAGGATGGCGCAGAGCAGGTGCTCGTTCTCCGCCCTGGCGGCACTGGCCGCGTGCGCACCCAGCACAGCAAATTCCATGGCCTTGCTCAGCTCGGGGGCAAGGTCCCGGCTGTGCAGGCGGCGCGGACGGCCCGCCGCGTGGGCGGCGGTATGCTCGGCCAGGGCGGTGGATGTCACACGCTTGCGGCGCAGAAAATCCGCCGCTGTCCCCTGTGCTGTCTGCACCAGCGCCAGCAGCAAATGGCCGGTATCCGCCTGGCTGCACCCCTGCTGCCCCGCCAGCACCAGCGCCGTGTGCACGGTGCGTGCCGCCGTGAAGGAAAAACCTTTATATCTGTAGACCCAGAACATCTGCAAATCCTCCTCTGAAAAGTACCCATTGAAAGTATAGACGCCGGGCCAATAAATAATCATCGAAATCTGGGGGATTCTGCAAGACAAATTGAGAAAACCGTGGTATAATAAACTGATTATTTTTATTTTTACGTATGAGGTGGTTTTCAATGCACAAATTGATGCGCTACATCAAGGGCTATGAGAAGCAAGCCCTGTTAGCGCCGCTTTTCAAGATGCTGGAAGCCTGTTTTGAATTGTTTGTGCCGCTGGTCATTGCAAGCATCATCGACACGGGCATCAAAAATGAGGATGCAGCCTTCATCTGGACGCGCTGCGGCCTGCTGGTCCTGCTGGCTGCTATCGGCTTGGCCAGCAGCCTGACGGCACAGTGGTTCTCCGCAAAGGCGGCGCTGGGCTTTGGCACGGCATTGCGCAAGGACCTGTTCCGCCATATTGGCACGCTGAGCTACAGCGAGCTGGACGGCATCGGCACCCCGACGCTTGTCACCCGCATGACGAGCGACATCAATCAGGTACAGAACGGCGTCAACCTGACGCTGCGTCTGCTGCTGCGCTCGCCGTTCATCGTGATTGGCGCGCTTATTATGGCGTTCTCCATCAGTCCGAAGCTGACGCTGCTTTTCATCGGCGTTACGATCATGGTGTCGCTTATTATATGGGCCATCATGCGCGTGACCGTGCCCATCTACCATGAGGCCCAGAACGGCTTGGACCGTGTGACGCTGCTGACGCGCGAAAACTACGTCGGCGCGCGCGTGGTGCGTGCCTTTGCCCGCCAGGCGGACGAGTTGGCCGCCTTTGTGGAGACAAATGACCATCTGAAAAAGCTGCAATTTGCAGCAGGGCGTATTTCGGCGCTGATGAACCCGCTGACCTATCTCGTCGTCAACCTGGCCGTTGTGGCGCTGCTGCTGCGCGGCGGTGTGGAGGTCGATGCCGGTAAGCTGACGCAGGGCGAGGTTATTGCCCTTATCAACTATATGAGCCAGATCCTGCTGAGCCTGCTGCGTCTGGCGGATCTGGTCGTTTCGGTCACCCGCGCACTGGCCAGCGGCATGCGCGTCAATGAGATTCTGAACACCCACACGACGATGCAGGATCCCGGCACGGCAGAGCTGGCTGTGAACGACGCTGCCGAGGCGGCTAAGTTTGAGAACGTCACCTTCACCTACAAGGATGCCGGCGCACCGAGCCTGACGGACATCACGTTCACGGCCAGGCCCGGTGAGACCATCGGCGTCATCGGCGGTACGGGCAGCGGCAAATCGACGCTGATCGACCTGGTCTGCCGCTTCTACGATGCCGACAACGGCGGCGTTGCGCTGTTCGGCCATGATGTAAAGCAGTACAGCTTTGCACAGCTGCGCAGGCTGGTGGGGGTCGTGCCCCAGCAGGCCGTGCTGTTTACAGGTACGATCCGCGACAATATGCAGTGGGCCGCCCCCGGAGCTTCCGACGAGGAAATCTGGCAGGCGCTGGAGATAGCCCAGGCGGCGGAGTTTGTCCGCGGCAAACCCGGCATGCTGGATGCACCGGTGGAGACGGCGGGCCGCAACTTCTCCGGCGGCCAGCGCCAGCGCCTGACGATTGCCCGTGCGCTGGTACCAAAGCCGAAGATCCTGATTCTGGATGACAGTGCCTCGGCGCTGGATTTTGCAACGGACGCAGCCCTGCGCAAGGCAATCAAAGAGGAAACGCACGGCATGACTGTGTTTATCGTCTCCCAGCGCGCGGCCAGCGTGCAGCGCGCCGACCACATTCTGGTGCTGGATGACGGTAAGCTGGTTGGCGACGCGCCCCATGCCGAGCTGCTGCGCAGCTGCGAGGTCTATAAGGAAATCTGCCTGAGCCAGTTGAGCAAGGAGGAGGTGGCAAAGACGCTATGAGCAAGACAAAGCAAAAGCTGGACCAGAATACGATCCATCGCGTCCTGAAGCTGATCCGCCCCTACACCGGCATGGTCATCCTGACGCTGACCTTTGCGCTGATCACAGTGGTCACGACTCTGCTGGCCCCGGTACTGTCCGGCAAGGCCGTGGATATGATCCTGGGACCCGGTCAGGTTGATTTTGCAGGCCTTGGCAATATTGCGATAGCGATGGCTGCCACGATTGCCTGCACAGCGCTGGCCCAGTGGCTGATGAATGTCGTCAATAACCGCATTACCTTTCAGGTCGTGCGTGATATGCGTGTCCGTGCGTTTGGCCAGATGGAGATTCTGCCGCTCAAATATATGGATGCCCACCGCCCCGGCGATGCTATCAGCCGCATTACCACCGACGTGGAGCAGTTCAGCGACGGTCTGCTGATGGGCTTTACCCAGCTGTTCACCGGCGTGCTGACGATTTTGGGCACGCTGGGAGTCATGCTGTTCATCGACTGGCGCATTGCGCTGGTCGTTGTGGCGTTGACGCCGCTGTCGATTTTCGTCGCGCGGTTCATTGCCACCCACACCTATTCTATGTTCAAGGTGCAGAGCGAGACCCGCGCCGAAATGACGAGTCTGGTCGAAGAACTGGTCGGCAACGAGCATCTTGTCCGCGCGTTCGGCTATGAGCGCCGCGCCGAGGAACGCTTCGATAAGATCAACCTCGATTTGCAGAAGTGCGGCGTCAAGGCGACGTTCTTCTCCTCTACCACGAACCCCTGCACCCGCTTTGTGAATGCGCTGGTCTACGCCGCCGTCGGCGTACTGGGCGCGTTCGTCGCCATTGCTGGCGGCATCACGGTGGGCCAGCTGTCGGTCTTTCTGAACTACGCCAACCAGTACACGAAGCCGTTCAATGACATTTCGGACGTTATGACCGAACTGCAGAACGCGCTGGCTTGTGCGCAGCGCGTGTTTGACCTGATTGACGAGACGCCCATCGTGCCCGATGGCCCGGATGCTGTTGCCCTGTCCCACGGCGCGGGCAGCGTGGAGTTTGACCACGTCAGGTTCCGCTATGTGGACGATGTGCCGCTGATCGAGGATATGAACCTGAAGGTTGCGCCGGGTCAGCGCATTGCCCTGGTCGGCCCCACGGGCTGCGGCAAGACGACACTGGTCAATCTGCTGATGCGGTTTTATGAGATCAACGGCGGTACGCTGCGCGTCGACGGGTATTCCATCGACAATGTGACCCGCGACAGCCTGCGCGGCAACCTGGGCATGGTGCTGCAGGAGACCTGGTTGAAGGCCGGTACGATTGCGGAGAATATCGCCTACGGCAAGCCGGATGCGACCCGCGAGGAGATCATCGCCGCGGCTAAGAAGGCGCACGCCCATAGCTTTATCTGCCGCCTGCCCAACGGGTACGACACGCAGGTAGCCGAGGACGGCGGCAACATCAGCCAGGGCCAGCGGCAGCTGCTCTGCATTGCCCGTGTCATGCTGCGACGCCCGCCGATTTTGATTCTGGATGAGGCAACGTCCAGCATCGACACCCGTACCGAGGTGCTGGTGCAGGATGCCTTTGAGGAGCTGATGAAGGGCCGCACGAGCTTTATCGTGGCCCATCGCCTGTCTACCATCAAGAACGCTGACCAGATCCTGGTCATGAAGGCCGGCAGCATCATTGAGCGCGGAACCCACGAAGAACTGCTGGCGCAGGGCGGCTTCTACAAGCAGCTGTACGAGAGCCAGTTCGCCAAGGCATAAAACCATACACCGGGAAAGAAATAGGAGGATGTATTATGAGTCACATTACCATTCCGGAAGGATACCAAAGCCTTTTGGGTTTGTATGACACCCAGAAGGCCATCGGCCTCATCAAGACGATCTTTCAAGAGAAGCTCTGCATGGCGCTGCACCTCAAGCGCGTCACGGCTCCCCTGTTTGTCATGCAGGGCAGCGGTCTGAACGATGACCTGAACGGCGTCGAGCGCCCTGTTTCGTTCGATGTGCCCAGCTTGAACGAGCAGGCAGAGGTCGTCCACAGTCTGGCTAAGTGGAAGCGCTACGCCCTGTACAAGTACGGCTTCCGCCCCGGTCAGGGCATTGTGACCGATATGAACGCCGTCCGCCGCGACGAGGAGCTGGACAACCTGCACAGCATCTACGTGGACCAGTGGGACTGGGAGCGCGTTATCACTGCCGACCAGCGCACGCTGGAATTTCTGCAGGAGACCGTGCGGGACATCGTGGACGCTGTCTGCGCAACGTCTGACGAGCTGCGCTGGAAGTTCCCCGAGCTGAAAAACAACATCCACCTGGGCCGCGAGGTGGCATTTATCACGACGCAGGAGCTCGAGGACAGATATCCGGACTTCACGCCGAAGCAGCGCGAGAATGCCTTTGCCAAAGAGCATGGAACTGTCTGCATCATGCAGATCGGCGGCAGGCTCAAGAGCGGCCAGCCCCACGACGGGCGCGCGCCCGACTATGATGACTGGACGCTGAACTGCGACATCCTGTTCTGGCACAAGCCGCTGGACTGCGCACTGGAGCTGTCCAGTATGGGTATCCGCGTTGACGCCGACGCCCTGCGCCGCCAGCTGGACGCCGCAGGCTGCCCGCAGCGCGCGGAGCTGCCCTTCCACAAACTGCTGCTGGACGGCACCCTGCCCCTGACAATGGGCGGCGGCATCGGCCAGAGCCGCCTGTGCATGCTGCTGCTGGGCAAGGCCCATGTAGGTGAGGTACAGGTCAGCCTGTGGGATGACGCTACGGTACAGGCGTGCAGGAATTCGGGCGTGGAGCTGCTGTAACTCTTGACAAACCCCTGCCGATTGTGATATTATATTAGAGTTCCCGCTAGTATAGCACAATTGGCAGTGCAGCTGATTTGTAATCAGCAGGTTGCAGGTTCGATTCCTGTTACTAGCTCCACTTAAAAAAGCGCGTTGCAAAGTGAATCCACTTTGCAACGCGCTTTTTCTTGCTTTTGTATGTCTTTTTGCGTCCTAAACAGTAAAAAACAGGTCGTAAACAAGTCGTAAACGCAGTAGAATCGCATAACGCGGAGTCAGGGTTGAACTCAGGAATGCTGCTGTACATAAAGCTGATGGATAGTTCTTGAGGAATATTTAGAGAAACTTTTCCTTATTGCACCCTACTCTATATACTCCTAAAAAACGCCCGGTAGGCGTGATGCTTACCGGGCGTTTTGCTTTGCTGTTTTAAGTGTTTGCCAGTGCCGTCTGCAGAGCGCAGTAATTCTCCAGTGTCAGCTGCTCGGGGCGGGAACGCTCATCAAGACCGGCGGCCTGCAGGGCGGAGATGACCTGCGCCTTGGGCAGGTGCAGGCCATTGGCGATGGCGTTGGCGGCGGTCTTGCGGCGCTGGGAGAAGGCAGCGCGAATCAGCGCGAAGAAGGCGGCTTCATCGCCGTTCGGCACGGTTACGGCGGGCTTCTCCCTCACATCCAGGCGGATGACGGCGCTTGTCACCTTGGGGGCGGGGTAAAAGCTGCCGGGTTGGACGCTGAACAACAGCTTCGGCTCGGCGTAATAGGCCACGGCGTAGCTGATTGCACCCGCATCCCGCGTGCCGGGGGCGGCGCAGAGGCGCTGTGCGGCCTCCTTCTGCACCATAACGGTGATGTTCCGGATAGGCAGCTTTTCCTCCAGAAGGCGCATCAGAATCGGGCTGGTGATGTAGTACGGCAGGTTGGCACAGACGGCGACGGGCTTGCCGCCGAACTCCTCGGCCAGCAGAGCCTTCAGATCGACCTTCAGCACGTCGTTCAGGATGAGCTTGAAGTTGTCGTAGTCGGCCATCGTCTCTTCCAGCAGCGGCGGCAGACGCTTGTCGACCTCGATGGAGACGACATTGTCCGCACGCTTGCAAAGCTGCTCAGTCAGCACGCCGATGCCGGGGCCGACCTCAAGTGCGCCCCAGCCGGGGCCGATACCGGAGGCCTCCGCAATGCGGGGGCAGATGCCGGGGTTGATGATGAAATTCTGGCCGAAGCCCTTGGACAGGGCAAAGTCATACCGTGCGCAGAGGTCACGGATGGTGGACAGGTCAGTCAATGTGGGCACGGCGGACGTCCTTTCCGAGTCAATAAAAATCAGTTCTGCCCGGCCAGTGCCGTGGCCGCGTTGACGGCCTTGCTGATCTGCGGGTCAGTATCAAGTGTGTAATCGTAGTAGGCGTTCTGCTCGTCGACGGAGAGCGCGGCGTCAATGTCGGGGCGCAGGCCCTCCTCATTCCAGGTCTGATCCTCGTTATCGAGCAGCAGGCCCACCGTGATGTAAGCGGCAGAGCCGTCGGAGAAGCTCTGGGCGTCGCTCAGAACGACGCCCTTACCCGCAGTTTTGGTGCCGACGAGCGTCGCACCGGCCATCTTGCGCAGGGCATTGGCGAACAGTTCGGCGCTGCCCGCGGTGGAGCCGTTGACAAGGCAGACGATCGGAACGTTGATCTTTGTCTCATCGGACATGCGCAGCACGGTCACATTGCCGTCCTTGTCCTGCTGCTTGGCGATCTCACCGGAGGGCACACAGTAATCCGCGGCCACAAGGGCGGCGTTCAGGTTCTCGCCGGTGTTGTCGCGCAGGTCAAAGACAAGGCTGTTCGCTCCCTGCTGCAGTAGCTCATCCACAGCAGCCTTGAACTCGCTGGCCGTGCCGGAGTTGAAGGCGTCAATGCGGATGTACCCGCAGGTGTCCGCGACCATCTGACGGGTGTAGATGGAGGGCGTTTTGTAGTTGGAGTGGACAAGATTCAGCTGCTGCTCCTGGCGGTCCGGCGTCAGGTAGGTGATCGTGGTGGTCGTACCCTCCTCACCCAGCAGTTTGGAGGTCAGGCGCGCGGTGGAGGTGATGTTGCGCGTCGACTCATCGTTGATAGCGGTGATGAAGCCGCCGACCTGCATCCCGGCCTCTGCGGCGGGCGAGTTGTCATACAGGCGGATGATGCGGGCGTAGCCGGAGGATGTGTCATTGACGACAGCGACGCCGATGCCGGTCAGTGTGCCCTTCTCCACAGACTGCTTCTCGCTGTATTCTTTGGCGGTGTAGTAGACGGCGTACTTGTCGTTGATGCCGTTCATGTAGCCCGCAGCCAAGCGGTCATTCAGGGTGTCCTCGTCGATGGTGAAATACTCCCCTGCGCGGACAAAACGATCAATTTCGGACAGCTTGTTGTACTGGCGCTCCTTGTTTTTGACGCTGGACACTGTGGTGTTGAACATCTTCATGGACACGACCATGGTCAGCGAGAAGGTGACGGCCATTGCAATGATGGCAATGGTGGCCGCCACGCCAAGACTGATTTTTTTGCTCATGGGTCTGATGGCTCCTTACTGTGTTTGCGTTATGCCCCGTAGGCTAGTGAGAAAAATACCGTAGAGAAAAGGCTGAGTATCATCAGAACGGCGACTACAAGGCAGAAAATACGCACGGAGGTTTTGTGCTTCTGCGGCTTCATACAGATTCCCCTTTCGTTATGAGAGGTAGTTCATGACATTGACCAGGACGTTGTTGACCTTCATTTCCAGGTGCAGATGGTTGCCTGTGGAGTTGCCGGTGGAGCCGACATAACCAAGAACCTCGCCCTTTTCCACGGGCTGGCCCACGCTGACAACGGGCGCGCTGTTCATGTGAGCGTACAGCGTCGAATAAGTATTGCCGTTGTCATCCTTGCCGTGGTAGACCTGCACGTAGTAGCCCCAGCTCCAGTGGTAGGCCGCAGCGGTGACGACACCACCAGAGACGGCGTAGATTTCGGTGCCACCCGGTGCGGCGTAATCGGTGCCGCGGTGGCCGTTGCCGCCGAAGTAGCAGGAGACGTACTTATAGGTGGCCAGCGGGCGGCCAAAGTCCAGCGAGCACTGGATGGACGCATTGCCGTAAGCCTGGTTGGCGGCGTTCAGCGCGGCGTCCAGCTCGGCAGCGGCCTTATCCACGGCCTTGTTGGCTTCGATCAGGGCCGCCTTGTTGGCCTCGATTTCGGCATCCGCTGCGGAAATATTGGCGTCGGTCTGGGAGATATTCTGGGCAAGCTCATTCGTCTTGCCGTCCAGCGCGGTCTTTTGGGTCTCCAGATCGGCCTGCGTGGCCTCCAGGTCTGCCTTGGCCTGCTCCAGCTCGGCGCGCTGCTGCTCCAGCTCGGCGTGCTCATTTTCAAGCTGTTGGCAGGTGTCCTCGTCCTTATTAACGATCTGATCCAATGTGGTGGCAAAGGTCAGCAGCTGGTACAGGTTGGTGGCACTGGACAACAGTGCGATGGAGCCGCCGTCATTCAGACGCTGCATCGCACGCATACGATCTTTAAAGTCCGCCCAGCGCTGGTCGTATTCGGCCTGTTTCTGGTCGACCTCCTGCTGCTTCCGGTCAATCTCGTCCTGTTTGTTGACGATTTCCTCATCCAAAGAACCGATCTGCTCGGACAGGTTGCTGATCTGGCTCAAAATCAGTGCCTTCTGCTGCTCAAGCTGCGTTTTGAGAGCCTCAGCGTCGGCCTTGTTGCTCTGCGCGTCCTTGAGTTGCTGGTTGACCTTTTCCTGCTCAGACTGCAGTTCCTGCAGCCTCTGGCGCAGGTCGCTGACGCTGGAGGAGGCGGCCAGCGGCGTCATGACGGTGGAAAGCGTCATGCTCATGGCGACAGCCGCGCTCAGCAGAAGCGAAATCAGCTTTTTGCCGTGTTTTACATGCTTCATGGTCTTATACGTTCCCTTTATCCTCTGTTATACATTCAGATGCTTGCGGATGCTGGTGGCGGTGCCGAGGCCGCAGAGCACGAAGCCCAGCAGCACAAAGCCGCCGACGATGTAGTACCAGACGCTTTCCAGCGGGACAAGCGTGCCGCCGAACATCTGCGAAAGGTTGGACGGATTCTCGGCATACCAGCGGCAGAGTGCATAGTACGCGCCGCAGACGATGCCGGACGCAATGCCAGCCGAAATCAGGCCGGAGGTGACGCCCTCGACAAAGAACGGAAAGCGGATGAAGCCGTTGGTCGCGCCGACGAGCTTCATAATGCCGATCTCCTTGCGGCGGTTAAAGACGGTGATTTTGATCGTGTTGTTGATGACGACGATGGAGACGATGGCCAGCACCGCGACCAGGCCGTAGCAGGCGTAGTTGATGACCTTCTGCAGGGACGTGAAGGTATCCGCCATAGCCAGCGGGGCTTTGACACTGTAAACGCCGTCGATCTGCATGAGCTGGGCGGAGACTTCCTTAATGTTGTCGGGGTCGTCCACGGTCACGCGGTAGTTGGGAGTGAACGGGTTGTCATTGGCAAAGACCTGCTGCAGGTTTGTGTAATCCTTCAGCATATCGCTGTAGGTCGCCAGAACGTCCTCCGGCGACATATAGGTCACGCTCACAACGTGGGGTGTGCTGCGGATGGCCGCGTCGGCGGCGGCAATCTGCTCGTCGGTGGCGACCTCGCTCTCGCCGGTGCCGCCCATGTAGACGACGGTCAAGTTCTGGTTGCCGATGTATTCGACCATGTGGTCAATGTTGATGCCCAGCAGCGAGGCTGCGCCGATCAGCAACATGCAGACGGTCAGCACGCCCATGGAGGCAAAGGTCATCAGCCGGTTGGCGCGCAGATTGTGCAGGCCCTGGCCGACTAAGTAGATAAAACTGGAAAAACGCATGGTATCCCCTCTTACTTACAAATCAGTCCTCGTCGTACTCATAGTCGTCCGCTTCGCGCTCGGCCATGGCGGCAGCGTAGCAGCGCGCGGCAGAAGGGTCAGCGGTGTCGGAGGCTACCATGCCGTTGGCCAGCGTGATGACGCGGTTGCCGTACTTGCGGGCCAGCTTGTGGACGAGCTCGTGTTCATGGGTGACGACGACAACGGTGATGTTGACCTTGTTGATGGCCTCAAACAGCTGCATGATGTCCATCGACATTTCGGGGTCGATGTTGCCGGTGGGCTCGTCCGCGATAATGAGTTTGGGGCCGTGGGCCAGCGCGCGGGCAACGGCCACACGCTGCTGCTCGCCGCCGGAGAGCTCATCCGGCAGGCGGTCCATTTTGTCCTCCAGACCGACAAGGGAGAGTGCAAACGGTACGCGGTCCTTGATCTTTTTGGTTGAGATGTTCGTCACGCGCATGGCGAAGGCAACATTCTCATAGACGGTCATGGTGGGGATCAGGCGGAAATCCTGGAACACAACGCCCATCTGGCGGCGCAGGTAGGGCACCTTGCGGCGCTTGATGCGCGTTAAATCCTGCCCATTGATAAAGACCTTGCCCTCGGTGGGCTTCTCCTCCATCTGGATGAGCTTTAAAAACGTGGATTTGCCCGCGCCGGAATGGCCGAGGATAAAGACGAACTCGCCCTCGTCAATATGGATGTTGATGTCCTCCAGCGCGACGTTCTCATCGTTGTGGGTCTCGTAGGTTTTATATACATGTTCAAAATCGATCATTCGGGGTTCTCCTGCCGTGGTGTGGCTTTGCTGTTATGGTTACAGTCATACATATAATAGAATACCATGTCAGACCTCTGCGGTCAAGGTGCTTTGCGGCTGCAAAAAGCAGGAAAATGGCGCTGCCTTGCGGTGCAGCGCCATTTGTGAAAGTTTTTTAAAATCAATATTTGGCCGGGTTGGCGGACAGATATTTCTTGACCATCAGCGCCACCTTAAAGACGATGGCATCATCGAAGTTGCGCAGGTCAAGGCCGGTCAGCTTGCGGATCTTCTCAAGGCGGTAGACCAGCGTGTTGCGGTGAACGAACAGACCGCGGCTCGTCTCGGAGACGTTCAGGTTGTTCTCAAAGAAACGCTGGATCGTGAACAGCGTCTCGGCATCGAGGGAGTCGATGCTCTCCTGCTTGAACACCTCGCGCAGGAATGCCTCGCAGAGCGTCGTAGGCAGCTGGTAGATCAGGCGCGCAATGCCCAGATGGTCATAGCTGATGACCTGACGCTCGGTGTCAAACACCTTGCCGACCTCCATGGCAATCTGGGCTTCCTTAAAGCTGGAGGCCAGATCCTTGATGTTGCCGATGGGCGTACCGATGCCGACGACGGCCTTGATGTAATGGTCGCCCTGCAGCGTATCGACGATGGAGGCAGCCAGCTTTTCCATATCGCGGGTGTTGTTGTCGGGCTTGATTTCCTTGACCAGGACGGTGTCGGTCTCGCTGATGTTAAAGACGAAGTCCTTCTGTTTGTCCGGGAAAAGACCGCTGACGACGTCGTAGGCGGAAATATCATTGCCGGAGGTCACGCGGATCAGCAGTACGACGCGCTGCACGTCAGAGACAAAGTGCAGCTCCCGCGCCTTGGCGTAGATGTCGCCGGGCAGGATGTTGTCGAGCACGACGTTCTTGATGAAGTTCGTCTTGTCGAATTTTTCGTCGTGGTACTGCTTGATGCTCTGCAGGCTGATGGAGAGCATGGCGGCGAACTGCTCGGCGGTAGTGTCAGTGCCCTCGACAAAGACGGCGTAGTCATTGTGCTTGGCGTTGGAGAACTGATGGTAGGCATACCCATCGCGCACGAAAGCATCCCCGGCCGTCTGGCGGACAGCGGCCACGCCCTCGCGCACCTCACCGATCTGCCCCAGCTCAGAGCAGGAAATGACGGTGCCGGTCTCATCAATCACGCCGACGACACGATCCACTGCGTCCTTCATCTGGTAGACCACGTTCTGGAATACCCTGTTTGCCATAATAAGTGACTCCCCTTCTAGCTGTTATTTAGACAGTCTGCACCGGTGTGCAGTGCGGGCTATGCGTGTTTGGCAAAATTGCCGTTTGGTAATCTGCCTGAAAACCAAAACATCATAATGTATATTTTACACAATCCGCTTGGCTTTTGCAACATATTTTCACGAAAATCGCAAGATTTTCTTGTACATTTTTTAAATCAGCACAAAAAATGTACCTGCCGGTGTTTTCCTGGCAGGTACAACGTCCGTCATTTTGACGATTTTTCCTCTTTTGTCTGGTTCATGGCACCGGTGCCGCCCTCGACGACGCCGCGACGCTGGAACACATAGGTGATGCTGCGGAAGAAAATCTTTACATCATTCCAGAACGTCACATGGGCGGCGTACTCACCGTCGTAGCGGGCTTTGACGTCAATCGGCAGCTCGTCGCGTCCGTTGACCTGCGCTAAGCCGGTCAGGCCCGGGCGGATGTCGTTGGCGCGGACCTTGTCGCGCGCCTCGATCAGGTCGTACTGGTTGTACAGTGCGGGGCGCGGCCCGATGACGCTCATCTGCCCTGCCAGTATGTTGTAGATCTGCGGCAGCTCGTCCAGGCTCGTCTTGCGCAGGAAGGCACCGCTCCCGGTAATGTAGCTGTCCGCATCTTTCAAAAGGTGCGTGGGAACGTCGTGCGGGGTGTCGCCGCGCATCGTGCGGAATTTCAGGATGTTAAAGTGCGTTTTGCCCTTGCCGACGCGGCGTTGCTTGAAAAAGACCGGCCCCGGGGAGTCGAGCTTGATCCACAGCGCGACCAGCCCCATCGGAATTGCAAGAATGATCGTGGCTGCCAGCGAAAGGATAATGTCCAGCAGGCGCTTGCCGTAACGCTCGTACATAAATCAGCCCTCCTCGGCGGGATGCTCTGTCTCCCGGAGCTTCTGTGCAATCTCCTCCCGGGAGAAAAGCGCGGTGTTGCCGGTGGCGGCCACAACGGTGTGGTCGGCGCGCACGCGGCGGTTGGGGTGGTAGGTCGGGACCATCTCCTGCAGAACGTCGACGACCTCGTCGCTGTTGTGCAGGGCAGAGTCCTTGAGCCGCTGCAGGTCGGTGTAGAATTTTTCCAGATCGATCTGCATGGGCGGCGCGATGAAGATTTTGTTGTGGGCGGTTTTGGCCATCTTGTCCTGCTCGGAGTCCATGAGCAGTTCCTCGTACAGCTTTTCGCCGGGGCGCAGACCGGTGACCTTGACCTGCATATTTACGCCTGGCTCGTAGCCGTAGAAGCGTATCAGGCGGTTGGCCAGATCCATGATCTTAACCGGCTCGCCCATGTCCAGCACGTAGATGCTGCCGCCCTTCGCCAGACCGCCGGCCTGCAGAACGAGCTGCGCAGCCTCGGTGATGGTCATAAAGTAGCGGACAATATCGGGATGCGTGATGGTCACAGGGCCGCCGCGCTTGATTTGCTCCTCAAACAGCGGGATGACGCTGCCGTGGCTGCCCAGCACGTTGCCAAAGCGCACCGCAACGCAGGTCATCGACGTGGCCCGGGAAAAGGTCTGAATCAGCATCTCGCACAGGCGCTTGGTGCAGCCCATGACGTTCGTCGGGTTGACAGCCTTGTCTGTAGAGAGCTGGACGAACCGCTCCACGCCGTGCTCGGCGGCGGAGGTCAGCAGGTTCTTGGTGCCAAAGACGTTGTTCTTGACGGCCTCGGCGGGGCTGATCTCCATCAGCGGCACATGCTTGTGCGCCGCCGCGTGAAAGACGACGGACGGATGATAGGTGTCGAACACATCGTCCAGACGTGCTTTATCGCGGATGGAGCCGATGAGGGTGATAACAGGAGCTTCGGGACCGTACTTGTTTTTCAGCTCGGTTTCCAGCTCATAGGCGCAGTTCTCGTAGATGTCAAAAATCAGCAGACGGCGGGGCTGGTAGCGCATGATCTGACGGCAAAGCTCGCTGCCGATGGAGCCGCCGCCGCCCGTGACGAGAACGATCTTGTCATGCAGGTACTCGGAGATCTGGGCATTGTTCAGCTGGATCTCGTCGCGGGAGAGGAAGTCCGCCGTGTTCAGCTCACGGAAGCCCGCTGCCACAGGATTGCCGTTCTCGTCAACAGCCTGCGGGTCACTGATCATCCGCACGCGGCAGTGGGTGGAGTTGCAGAGGTTGATGATCTCGCTCAAACGGTCACCCTTGACCGTCGTGATGGCGATGACGATCTCGAGAATATGATATTTGCGCACCAGCTCCGGTATGTCGGAGATCGTGCCGCGCACCGGTACGCCCTGCACGCGCAGGCCTTTTTTGGTCAGGTCGTCGTCAACGATGCAGACCGGGTTGCCGAAGCTCTGATTTTTCGTCTTGCAGAGGTTGACGGCCCACGCACCGGCGTTGCCGGCACCGACAATGAGCAATGGCGTGTTGTCCTCCGGCTTGTTGGCCTTGGCGTTGCGCATCGTCAGGACCAGTCGCCACAGGAACCGCACGCCCGCTATGGCCGCCGTGTTGAATACCGCGCCGAAGATCAGCACCGCGCCGGAGATTGGGCGGCTGTGGTAGATCAGATCGAACAGCATGATGATGCCCGTCGCCAGCCCGGAAAGGCAGGTCAGGCGTGCAAGGTCGCGCATACCGGCGTACTCCCACATGATCTCATACAGCCCGCCGAACCAGAACACGATCATATAAATGGGCAGGACGTATAAGAGCATCGGGGCCATGGCGCGCAGTATCTCCACGCGGCGGTAGGCGTCGCCGCTGTCAAAGCGCAGCATGACGGCCAGCCAGTAGCAAAGTACAATGAGCCCGCAGTCCAGCAGCATCAGTGCGATGCGGCGCGGAAGCCCTTTTATCAGTTGTTTTGAGACCTGTTGCATCGATTCCATCCTTACTATACGTTCTTCTATCTGAAAACGGGCGCCATACGGCCCGGCAAAATTGTCATATAGGCTATTATAACACAAAAAGGCCCCATTTGTCCTACTTTTGGGCAGACAAATGGGGCTAATGTTGTATAAAAATCGTGGTAAATTTTTGGTAAAACGGACGAAACCGATTTACTCGACGGTCACGCTCTTGGCCAGATTGCGCGGCTTATCGACATCCAATCCCTTGGCGCAGCTGACGTAGTAGGCCAGCAGCTGCAGCGGAATGACCGACAGGCTCGTGGCAAAGTGCGGGTCGGTCTTTGGCACGTAGACCGTGAAGCCTGCAGTGTCCTCGATGCTGTAATTTCCGTAGGTGGTCAGGCCCATCAGGAAGGCACCGCGGCTCTTGACCTCGACCATGTTGGAAACGCTCTTTTCAAACAGGTCCGGCTGGGTCAGGATGCCGACGACCAGCGTTCCATTCTCGACCAGAGAAATCGGCCCGTGCTTCATCTCGCCCGCGGCGAACGCCTCGGAGTGGATGTAGCTGATCTCCTTAAATTTCAAACTGCCCTCGAGCGCGACGGCGTAGTCGAGGCCGCGGCCAATGAAGAAGGCGTCCTTGGCGTTTGCGTACTTGCTGGCAAACCACTGGATACGCTCCTTGTCGGCCAGGGTCTTTTCGATCTTCTCGGGCAGAGCCTCCAGCTCGGTGACGAGGTGCTCATACTGGCCGTCCGCCAGCGTGCCGCGCACACGGGCAAACTCGGTAGCCAGCAGGTAGCAGGCCGCCAGCTGGGTGCTGTAGGCTTTGGTGGTGGCGACGGAGATTTCCGGGCCGGCCCAGGTGTACATTGTGGCGTCGGCCTCACGGGCAATGCTGGAGCCGACGACGTTCACAATGCCGATGGTGCGCACACCGCGCTCCTTGCACAGGCGCAGGGCGGCCAGCGTGTCGGCGGTCTCACCGCTCTGGCTGATGACCATAGCGAGTGCGTCCTTTTCGAGCACGGGATTGCGGTAACGGAACTCGCTGGCGACATCGACCTCGACGGGGATGCGTGCCAGGCTCTCAAACACATAGCGCGCGGCCATGCCGACATGGTAGGCGGAGCCGCAGCCGATGATGTAGAGACGATGGACGTTCCTGATGGCTTCCTCGTCAAGGGCCAGCTCGGACAGGTCGATCTGGCCGTCCTTGAGGCGCGGGGAGATCGTATCGCGGACAGCGGCGGGCTGCTCGTAGATCTCCTTCATCATGAAGTGCTCGTAGCCGCCCTTCTCCGCGGCCTCGGCGTCCCACTCAATGGTGGTGGACTCGCGGGTGATGGGCTCTTTGTCGATGTTGAAGAACTCGATGGAGTCTGGGGTCAGGCGGGCAATCTCGAGATTGTCAATGTAGTAAACCGTGCGGGTGTACTTGAGCAGCGCAGGAACGTCGGAGGCGATGATGGCACCGTCCTCGCACTTGCCGACGATGAGCGGGCTGTCCTTGCGCACTGCGTAGATGACGCCGGGCTCGTCAGCAAAGAGCACGCCCAGCGCGTAGGAGCCGCGGACATGCAGCATCATGCGGGTGATGGCGTCCAGCGCGTTGCCTGCGGACTCGCCCATGTAATAGTAGTCAAGCAGCTGGGCAACGACCTCGGTGTCGGTCTGGGAGACGAAGCTGAAGCCCTTGTTGATCAGACGCTCCTTGATCTCCTGATAGTTTTCAATGATTCCGTTGTGTACGACGGCAATCTTCTGGTCACGGGAATAATGCGGGTGTGCGTTGACGACGGACGGCTCGCCATGGGTCGCCCAGCGGGTATGGCCGATGCCGCAGCTGCCGGGCACGGCGCTGCCGCCGTCGGTCATCTCGCTCAGGACCTTTAGGCGGCCCTTGGCCTTGACGACCTCGATCTTGCCGGCGGCGTTCTGCACCGCCATACCGGCAGAGTCATAGCCGCGGTATTCCAGCTTGGCCAGGCCGTCCAGCAGAATGGGGGCGGCCTGTGCCGCGCCGGTAAAGCCTACGATTCCACACATAACAGGTATCCTCCCTTTGTTACAGCGTTGAAACTATACTTTCCATTTTATTGGATTAGAGCAAAATACTTTTACAGTATATGCCATTTGGGTACAAATGTCTATAGCTTTGCGCAGGTTTTGTACAGATGTACGCGGCATAAAGACAAAGCGGGCAGCCGTCAAGGGCTACGGCTGCCCGCTGCGCGCAATCTCCCTTTCCGGTTTCTTACACCATATAAGAACGAATCAAAAGTTATCGCGCATTTATTAGCATAGCACATTCCCGGAAGAATAGCAAGTGCAATCTGCAAGCAAAAGATCATTTTGCATGTTTTGCAAAAGAATCTAAAGTGCATGATGCAATTACTTTCGGAAATTAGTCACTGACCCGACGCGCTACGACGACATAGCGCCCGTTGGCGGACGAATACTCGCAGGTAGAGAGGGTCAGCAGCTGCTCACCGTAGGCAGGGCGGATGCCGCTGTCCACGTCGCTGCGGGAGATGACCTGATCCACATAGCGGTTGTAGGTGTCCTCGTCCATGTCGATGTACTGGTTGTAGATAAACGAGGTGTCGTTGACGACATCAATGGTGAACGCACCGAACACCTCATACTTGGCGTCCCCGTAGACGGTGTCAAACTCAATGAAGGGGTGCTCCTGATAGTAGTCGGCCTTGCGGTACTCGGTCAGGCAGCCGAAGATCGTGCCGGTTTTCATATTGTGACCGTAGATGATCAGGTTGTTGCTCTCGGCGTTGGCCCCGAGCGTCGTTTGCTCGTCCAGGTACGGTACGCCGTAGACGCTGTAGGCTTTGTTGAAGTCATGACGCAGATAGAAGTCCTTGTTGTCCGGCGCGTACATAACCGGAAAATCCAGATTGGTGCCGTCGATGGAGATCCAGCCGATAAAGTCGCTGTTCTTGTCGCGCAGGGCAGCAAACCTGGCACCGTTGGGGTTGACATTCTCCCCTGCAGGGGCCGGGGTCGCCGCGGTATCGATCATCGACTGCAGGTCGGCAAACTCGCTCTCGGTCTTGCGGTCATCGAGGAACCGCTTGACCAGCAGGCCGCCGCTGATGAGGAAGATTGCGGCGAAAACGATCATCGCGAGGGTGTACAGCAGATTACCGCGCTTTTTTTTGCACTTTGCGGTCTCGCGCCGGCGATAGTCCTCGTCGTTGTCCTGGTCGTAGAAGGCAGCAGGTTCCTGCGGAGAAGCCTGCGGCAGTTCGGTGACTGTATAGGATGCCTTTACCTGAACGGAAGGGGCCTGCGGCAGCGGTGCATCGCTGCGGTGAATCTTTGCCATGATGGATTCTCCTGTAACACAATATTATCTTTAGGCAATACCGCACAATTCCCGCCTTACGGCTTAAGCACCGCTCCGGCGGCTGCGGCACGGCATCTGCGTTGCCAAAATGCTCGATAATACACAAAGTATTATCTGCGCTTTTGGCTTAGCAGCTGCCGCACCTCGCTCGCCGTATCGGCACTTAGAATTATGCGGTATTGCCTTTACTATACGACCTGCGCGGCAAAAAGGCAAGGGAAATATCACACAAAAATCTGTAAAAAATATCCGTCCCGCACCGTGCGGCGCAGGACGGACAGCATAAACAGATTACTCGCGGATCTCGATGCCGAGCTTGAACTTCAGGTTGCCGAGAATTTTCTTGACGAAACGGTCGATCTCATCGGGGGTCAGCGGCTTGTCAGCGGGCTGGAAGGACAGGCTGAACGCCATGCTCTTCTTGTCCGCGCCGAGCTTTTCGCCGCGGTAGATGTCGAACAGCTCGACCTTGGTCAGCTGCTTGCAGGCGCGCTGCATCTCGGTGACGAGTGTGCCGCACTCCATGCTCTCGGGGGCGACGAGCGCCAGATCACGCTGGACCGGGGCAAACTCGGGGATGGGCTGGTAGTGGATGGCGGCGGGGACCAGTGCGTGGAACGCGACCCAGTCGATCTCGCCCAGATAGATGTTCAGGTTGGCGCGGCTGTCCTTGGGCAGCTTGAGCTCGCTTGTCACATCATTAGCCAGCTTGCCAAAGACACCGACGCGCTCGCCCTTGCACAGGATATAAGCGGCAATACCGGGGTGCAGCCAGGCAACATCCGTCGCGCGCTCGACGGTCAGCTCGACGCCGAACGCAGCGCCGAAGCTCTCGACAGCACCCTTGACTGCGAAGAAGTCCTCCTCATTGCCCCAGGCAGCAAAGCCCAGATGCAGACGCTCCTCGGGCAGTTCGGTGACGGGCAGCTGCTTCGGGATGTAGATGTTGGACATCTCGAACAGACGGCCCTCGGCGTTGCCCTTGCGCAGGTTGTCGACGACGACATTCAGCAGGGACGGTGCCAGCAGTGGGCGCATGATGGTCAGATGGGAGGAAATGGGGTTCAGGATACGGATGACCTTGCGCTCCGGCGCGTCAGCGGCAATGTGCAGCATGTCGAGGTCAGCGTCGGCGTAGAAGGCCAGCGTCTCGGCCTCGTAGAAGCCCTGGGCACACATGGTGCGCTTGGCCTTGGCCTGCGCCTTCTGCTCGGCGGTCAGGCCGCCGGTGGTGACAGTGGCAGCCTTCAGGAAGGTGGGGACGATGTGTTCATAGCCGTACTCGCGGATGACCTCCTCGGCCAGGTCGGGCTCACCGACCTCGATGTCCTCACGCCAGCGGGGCGCGACGACCTGCATCGTGTCGCCGTCGGCTTCGAGTTTGACCTCGAACTGCAGGCGTTTCAGGATGTCCAGAATCGCATCGGTGGGCACAGTGATGCCGAGGATGGCATTGATACCGCTGACCTTGGCCGTGAAACGCTTGCCCTCACGCGGGGCACCGGCAGAACAGTCAAAATGGGTGGAAGTGACCTCGCCGCAGCCCAGCTCCTGAATCAGGTGCAGGGCACGAGCCATGCCAAGCTCGGTGGTGTACTCGGAGATACCCTTCTCGTAATGGCTGGAGGCATCGGTGTTCTGGCCGAGGCCGCGGGCCGTCTTGCGGATGTTGTCGCGGGCAAACTTGGCGCTCTCAAACAGCAGCTGGGTGGTGGTATCTTTAATTTCGCTGTTCAGGCCGCCCATGACACCCGCCAGCGCAACGGGCTTGGAGCCGTCGCAGATGACGAGGTTGTTGGGCGTCAGGGTGAACTCCTTTTCGTCCAGCGTTGTGATCTTCTCGCCGTCTTTGGCGCGGCGGACGAGGATCTGGCAGCTTTCCAGCGTGTCCATGTCGAAGGCGTGCATGGGCTGGCCAATCTCCAGCATGACATAGTTCGTGATGTCAACGACGTTGGAGATGCTGCGCAGACCGCACAGGGCCAGCTGACGGCGCATCCAGCGTGGAGACTCGCCCGGCGTGATGTTGCGGACATAATGGCCAATGTAGCGCGGGCAGAGATCCTCGGCCTCGACGCTGATGGACAGGCGCGGATCAACATAGTCGCTGACCGTGTAGTCGGTGGCGGGCATCTTGAGGGGCTTGTTCAGCACTGCTGCAACCTCGCGCGCAATGCCGAGCACACTCTGGCAGTCGGCGCGGTTGGCCGTGATGGAAATATCAAAAATGTAGTCGTCAAGGCCGACGACCTGCTGAATAGGCGTGCCGGGGACAGTGTCCTTCGGCAAATCGAGCAGGCCGTAGACCTCGGCACCGGGGTACAGATCATCGTTCAGGCCCAGCTCCTCACCGCTGCACAGCATACCGTTGGACTCGACGCCCATCAGGGGCTTCGCCTTGATTTTTACGCCGCCGGGCAGCGTGGAGCCGTCGAGTGCGGCGGCGGTGTGCATACCGGCGTAGACGTTGGGTGCGCCGGTGGAAATCTGGATGTCGTGGCCGTACTCGCCGCAGTCAACCTTGCAGATGTGCAGATGGGTGCCCTCCTGCGGGACACACTCGGTCACAACACCGACAACGACCTTAGAGATCTCGCCGCCGAGGTCGATCAGTTCCTCGACCTCAAAGCCGCAGCCAAAGAGCTTGTCCTCAAGCTCCTGCGCGGTGACATCGATGTCAACATATTGCTTCAACCAGCTGAATGGTACTTTCATACTCTGTACTCCTCCCCTGTCAATCCTCGAACTGCTTCAAGAAGCGCAGATCGTTTTCAAACATCAGACCGATGTTGTTGATGCCGTACTTCAGCATGGCGATACGCTCAATGCCGATGCCGAATGCGAAGCCAGAGTAGACGTTGGGATCAATGCCGCAGTTTTCCAGTACGCTGTGGTGGACGACACCGGCGCCGAGAACCTCGATCCAGCCGGTATGCTTGCACAGCGGGCAACCCTTGCCGCCGCACTCGAAGCAGGAAACGTCGACCTCGACGCTCGGCTCGGTGAACGGGAAGTAAGACGGACGCAGGCGGGTCTTGACGTCTGCACCGAACAGCGCCTGGACGAATTTGTCGAGCATTCCCTGCAGGTCGCAGAGCGTGATGCCCTTGTCAACGACGAGGCCTTCCATCTGGTGGAACATCGGAGAGTGGGTCGCGTCGGAGTCGGAACGGAACACGCGGCCCGGGACCAGCACCTTGATGGGGGGCTTTTCCATGTCCATGACGCGGATCTGACCGCCGCTGGTCTGGGTGCGCAGCACAATGTCGTCTGCGACGTAGAACGTATCCTGCATGTCGCGGGCGGGATGGTTCTTCGGCACGTTCAGGCGGGTAAAGTTGTGGTCGTCGTCCTCGATCTCGGGGCCCTCGTAAATCTCAAAGCCCATACCGGCGAACACGTCGATGATCTCATTCTTGACGAGGGTGATCGGGTGCAGGCTGCCGGTTTGGCGAATCTTGGCGGGCATCGTGATGTCGACGGTCTCGGCGGCGTTGCGGGCCTCGAGCGCGGCCTTTTCGACCTGCTCGGACAGGACCTGATACTGTGCCTCGGCCCACTGCTTGAACTCATTGATGGTCTTGCCGACGGCGGGACGGTCCTCCTTGGGGACATCGCGCAGACTCTTGGTCAGGCCCGCGACCTCGCCGTTCTTGCTCAGGTATTTCTGCCAGAAGTCAGAAAGCCGGGCTTTGTCGGTGACGTCTGCGCTGGCCTGCTCAATGGCGGCGCGCAGCTCCTTGATTTTTTCTTCCATAGTACACCTCTGCTTGAAGTAGGGCCGGAGCAAACAAAAAGGCTCCGTCCCTGTGTTGAATCAGGGACGAAGCCTTGCAAAATACAATTCTCCGCGGTACCACCCGTGTTCCGCGCTGTAAAGCGCGGCACTCTTTGCTGCCGGTAACGGTGCAGAGCCGTTGCGCACTACTCGGCCTTGGCCTTTCCCGCGCACCACTCGGGAGCGAACTTCCGCATAAGCGCTTTACAGGCGGCTTGCAGCCGGTGACCGCCCTCTCTTGCCTAAAGCAGCTTGTTCGTACTTTCTCCGTCGCTGTGTTTTTGCGAATACTTATTTAGTATAGCGCGGTTTGCGCCGGCTGTCAAGCCTGCGGCAGCGGATACTTCTGCTTATCCTCCACGCTGATGGCCGGACCGAGCTGAACCTCGATGATTTTCAGCTCGCTGTCGGCAAAGACCGTATGGCGGCAGCCGGCGGGCATCGTCAGGATATCCCCTGCCTTCACGTCGCGGCGCACGCCGTCCAGAATCGCATGGCCGGTACCGGAGATGACGGTCCAGACCTCGTCGCGGTTCTCATGGCTGTGGTAGTTCATGCCGTGGCCGGGGGTGAGCGTGATCTTGATGGTCATGCTCGCGTCCTCGACGTCGAGCACGCGGAAGGAACCCCAGGACTTTTCGGCAAACATGATCTGCTGATGGATGCTGTCCACATACGGCTTGATGTAGCTGGACTGCTCCTTGTCAGAGACCAAAATGCCCTCCGGGCTGGCCGAGACGACGACGTCCTTCAGCCCCATGCAGAGCACGGGCACGTCCAGTTCGTTCAGTACATGGACGTTCTGGCAGGTGTCGTTCAGCATGGCCTTGCCGATGCTCGGCTCTTCCATGGCCTCGGTCAGGGTGTTCCAGGTGCCCATATCCTTCCACTGGCCCGCAAAGCGCATTACCTGAATTTGGGACTCATTCTCGACAACGGCGTAGTCGAAGCTGATTTTTTTCAGCGTCTCGTACTTATCGAACAGGTCCTTGTAATCGGTGAAATCGATCAGTTCGTGGGCCTTGTCCAGCACGTAGCGCAGTTTGTAGGCAAACACACCGCCGTTCCAGAGCGCACCCTGGGCAATGTACTTTTCGGCGGTGGCAGCGTCGGGCTTCTCTTTAAACGTTTTGACCGGGCTGACGGCGTCGGCACTCTGCGGGATAATGTAGCCGTACTTTTCGCTCGGGTAGGTCGGCTCAATGCCCATCAGGGAGAGGTTTGTGTTCCCCTGCCCGGCCAGTTCGGACAGCGTTTTCAGCGCGGCGAAATAGTCATTGTTGACATAGGGGTCTACCGGACAGACGACGACAGCCTCATCAAGGCCGACGCCCTTGACGTTGTGCAGGTAGGCTGTCGCCAGTGCGATGGCCGGGAAGGTATCACGGCGGCACGGCTCGACGCAAACGCCCACCGAATTGCCCAGCTGGTTGTGAATGGACGATACCTGCGTCTTGCTGGTGGCAATCGTCACGCTGGCGTCGGCGTCGACCTCCTTGATCTGGCGGTAGACGCGCTGGACCATCGACTCGTATCCGTCGGCGGTCTTGAAGATTTTGATGAACTGCTTGGAACGAATGTCGTTCGACAGCGGCCACAGGCGCTTGCCGGAGCCGCCGGACAGCAGGATGATATTCATAGCGTTTCCTTTCAGCGCTCGGCGCGCATCGGGTTATTCAGAAAGTCCTCATAGGACAGGCGCAAGCCGTCCTCCAGCTCAGTCTTGTAGGTCCAGCCGAGGTTCGTCGCCTTGGAGACGTCCAGCAGCTTGCGGGGCGTGCCGTTGGGTTTGGAAGCGTCCCACTCGATCTTGCCGGTGTAGCCGACGACCTTGGCAACGAGCTCGGTCAATTCTTTGATGGTCAGCTCCTTGCCGGTACCCGCGTTGACTGTCTCGTTGCCGGAGTAGTGGTTCATCAGGAACACGCAGAGGTTCGCGAGGTCATCCACATACAAAAACTCGCGCAGCGGGCTGCCGTCGCCCCAGCAGGTGACGCTCTCGACGCCGTTGACCTTCGCCTCATGGAAGCGGCGGATCAGTGCGGGAACCACATGGCTGTGGGTCGGGTGGTAGTTATCGTTGGGGCCGTACAGGTTCGTGGGCATGACCGAGATATAGTCCGTGCCGTACTGGCGGTTTAGGAACTCGCAGTATTTGAGGCCGCTGATTTTGGCGAGGGCGTAAGCCTCGTTCGTCTTTTCCAGTTCGGAAGTCAGCAGGCAGCTTTCCTTCATCGGCTGCGGAGCCATGCGCGGATAGATGCAGGACGAGCCGAGAAACTCCAGCTTCTTGCAGCCGTTTTGCCAGGCAGAGTGGATGACGTTCATCTCGAGCGTCATGTTGAACCACATGAAATCGGCCAGCGCCTCCTGATTGGCGACGATGCCGCCGACCTTGGCCGCGGCAAGGAATACGTACTCGGGCTTTTCCTCGGCAAAGAACTTTTCGACATTTTCCTGACGGCAGAGGTCAAGCTCCTTGTGGGTGCGGGTGATGATATTGTTGTAGCCCTGGCGCTGCAGCTCACGCACGATGGCGCTGCCCACCATGCCGCGGTGCCCGGCAACGTAGATTTTTGCATTTTTGTCCATCATAATAAGTTACCCTCTTTTGAATACATTATTTGATAACGCCCTTTTCGAGATACTCAGCCAGGTTCGTCTTGATGTGCTCCTCAGCGCGCTCGACGGCAACCTTCTTCATGTCGTGGTCGACCATGATCTTGACGAGCTGCTCAAACGTGGTCTTGGTCGGGTTCCAGCCCAGCTCGCGCTTTGCTTTGGACGGGTCGCCCCAGAGGTTGACGACGTCCGTCGGGCGGTAGAAGTCGGGGCTGACCTCGATGACCGTCTTGCCCGTGGCCTTGTCGATGCCCTTCTCGTTCATGCCCTCGCCGACAAATTCCAGCTCGATGCCCACATCGTGGAAGGCCAGCTGGCAGAACTCGCGGACGGAGTGCTGCTCACCGGTGGCGATGACGAAGTCCTCGGGCTTGTCGTTCTGCAAAATCAGCCACATGCACTCGACGTAGTCCCTGGCATAGCCCCAGTCGCGCAGGCTGGACAGGTTGCCCAGATACAGCTTATCCTGCTTGCCCTGCGCAATGCGGGCGGCAGCCAGCGTGATCTTGCGGGTGACGAAGGTCTCGCCGCGGCGCTCGGACTCGTGGTTGAACAGGATGCCCGAGCAGCAGAACATGTTGTACGCCTCGCGGTACTCCTTCACGATCCAGAAGCCGTACTGCTTGGCGACGGCGTAGGGGCTGTAGGGGTGGAACGGCGTGTTCTCGTTCTGGGGAACCTCCTCGACCTTGCCGTACAGCTCGGATGTAGATGCCTGATAGATGCGACAGGTGTCCTTGAGGCCGGACAGGCGCACAGCCTCCAGCACGCGCAGCACGCCGGTGGCATCGACGTCGGCGGTGAACTCCGGCACATCAAAGCTGACCTGCACATGGCTCTGGGCAGCGAGGTTGTAGATCTCGTCGGGCCGCACGGTGCTGACGACGGAGAGGATGCTCATGGAGTCGCTCAGATCGCCGTAGTGCAGGTGGAAGTGCGGGTGACCCTCCAGATGGGCGATGCGCTCGCGGTAATCGACGGAGGAGCGGCGGATGACGCCGTGGACGTCGTAGCCCTTTTCCAGCAGGAACTCAGCCAGATAGCTGCCGTCCTGGCCGGTGATGCCGGTGATGAGTGCTTTTTTCATAGGTTACTACCCTTTCATCTGTATCTTGCGCAGCGTACTGCGCGGATTTTCGTATCTTGTTTGTTATTGTACCGCATTATTTTGTGCTTGGGCAGTGGGAATCTTGCAAAAGACTAGCATTATATTGACTTTTTTGGTATACTGGTTTCCGGGAGGTGACGCGGATGGATACCCCGCTGTTTGACGGTGAGCTTGTGCACGCCCGGCGCATGATCTACACGCCGTCGGCGTTTGCAAAATCGAACCTTGTGCATCTGCAGGAGGTCGGGCAGCTGCAGGCACGCAGCCCCCATGCCAGCACCCGGCAGGGGCTGGCCTCCTACCTGTTTTTTGTGGTCGAAAGCGGCAGCGGCACGCTGGAATATGAGGGCGAGACCCGCGTGCTATGCGCCGGGGACTGTGTGTTTCTCGACTGCCGCCGTCCCTATCGCCATTATACGGGCGACGATTTGTGGCAGTTGCGGTGGGCGCACTTTTACGGCCCGAATATGGCAGCCATCTACAAAAAATACCGTGAGCGCGGCGGCCAGCCGAGCTTTCACCCGGAAAATACCGCACCCTACACCCGCCGTCTCGAAGCACTGTACACGCTGGCGGCCTCTGACAATTACGTGCGGGATATGCAGATCTGCGAGGGGCTGTTTGCCCTGCTGACCCTTCTGATGCAGGAGAGCTGGCACCCCGAAATTGTGCGCACTGCGGGCACGAAGCGGCAGAATGTGCAGGAAATCAAGGACTATCTTGACCTGCATTTTGCCGAGAAGATCACGCTGGACGCGCTGGCCGAGCGGTTTTACATCAACAAGTTTTACCTTACGCGGGTGTTCAAGGAGCAGTTTGGGCTTTCGGTGACGAGTTACCTGACGCAGCTGCGCATTACGCAGGCCAAGCGGCTGCTGCGATTCACGGACAAAAGCGTGGAGAACGTTGCGCAGGAATGCGGGCTGAACGACGCAAATTATTTTTCCCGCTTATTTAAAAAAGTAGAAGGCACGACGCCGGGGGAATACCGGCGGCAGTGGTGAGGATAATAAAAAAGCCTTCCCCCGTGGGGGAAGGCGCAGACCGTCAAAAAATTGCATTCTTGCCCTATTGCGTGTGTAGGGGCGACCATTGGTCGCCCGCCAACTTACCGCAGCAACGCATTTTCCGGGATAGTTTCTTGCAAGGCAAACGGGCGCGGGCGAGCAATGCTCGCCCCTACAAGAGTTTTTCGACAGCCTGAGCTTCCCCCGAGGGGGAAGCCTTTTTTGTTTTCAGTTCTTCCTCGACCCTGTCAAACCGCTCCAGGAACGAATGCTCCACACCTTCGGACTTGTAGCCGGGCATTGTGTCGAGCGACACAGCGTGGATGCTGCGGAAGATGCTGTTTTCGATGTTCGGGTTGTCGCGCATCAGGCGGCGCAGCAGGACCTTGACCTCCTGACGCTTGGAGCCGCCTCCGCCGTTGTTGCAGATCGTGCAGGCCTCGGTAAAACGGCAGGCACACTGGATAAATTCCAGCTCATTATAGCGGCGCCACGCGATGATGTCATCCTCGCGGATGCAGTACATCGGGCGGATCAGCGTCATGCCCGGGAAGTTCGTGCTGTGCAGCTTCGGCGGCATGGCCTGCAGCTGTGAGCCGTAGAACATGCTCATGACTGTCGTCTCGATGACATCATTAAAATGATGTCCCAGCGCGATTTTGTTGCAGCCAAGTTCCTGCGCTTTCTTGTACAGGTGGCCGCGGCGCATGCGGGCGCAGAGGTAGCAGGGCGACTTATCACTGTTGTTGGCAACATCAAAGATGTTCGTCTCAAATACTGTGATGGGAATGTGCAGCAGCGCGGCGTTGCTCTCGATCTTCTGGCGGTTGATTTCATTATAGCCGGGGTCCATGACGAGGTAGACGAGCTCAAACGGAACCTCGCTGTGGCGCTGCAATTCCTGCAGGAGCTTGGCCATAAGCATCGAATCCTTGCCGCCGGAGATGCAGACGGCGATCTTGTCCCCGGCCTGGATCAGCTCGTACCGCTTGACGGCCACGATGAAGGGCGTCCAAAGCTGCTTGCGAAATTTTTTGATAATGCTGCGCTCGATTTTTTGATAGGTCTCTAATTGGCGTTCCAAGGGTCAATTCTCCTTATTCGTCAGGGTTTTGTAGCAGATGTCAAAGGCTTGCAGGAAGCCGTCAATCTCCGCGTCGGTGGTCAGGTGGCTGATGCTGATGCGCCAGCTGGACAGCGCGTTGCGGCGATCCCGGCTGACGGCGAACACGGCTTTGGACGGCAGACCGTCCGATGAGCAGGCCGATTTGACCGACACGCAGACGCCCTGTTCGCTCAGCGCCTGCTGAAACCGCGTGCCCTTGACGCCGGTCACGCTGACATTGACGATATGCGGCACAGCATGCGCGGGGCTGTTGACGCGCACAAGGCTGTATTGCTGCAAGCCCGCCAGCAGGCGGTCATGCAGCCTTTGCACATGGGCGTTGCGGGCGTCCTGCCCGGCCAGTGCTTTGGTCAGTGCGGCGTCAAGGCTGACGGCAAGACCCAGCGTCGGCGTGCCGCTGCGGTAGATCGTGGTGCTGGCACCGCCGGAAATCTGCGGCTCAATGACGAGGCCGCGACGCTTGTACAACGCGCCAATGCCGTTGGGACCGTAGAACTTGTGGGCAGTGAAGCTCATCGTATCGACGCCGTCAAGCCAGAGGTCGGTCTTGCCGACGGCTTGGGTGGCGTCCACATGCAGGCGACAGCCGGGGTACGGCTTGACGATTCCGGCAATCTCCCGGATGGGCTGGATCGTGCCAAGCTCACTGTCCACAGCGCAGACGGCGACCAGGATCGTATCGTCGCGCATCAGCTCTCGCAGCTGGTCCAGGTCTACCCTGCCGTCGCGGCCAATGTCCAGCAGGTCGATCTCGTACCCCTGCTGCTGCAAAGCCGACAGCGACGCGCCCACCGATGAGTGCTCCAGCTGGGTGGAGATGATGTGCTTGCCGATGTGCCGCGACGCATGGGCAATGCCCTTGAGGGCAAGGTTGTTCGCCTCGCTCGCGCCCGAGGTGTAGATGATCTCGGCAGGCTGCACGCCAAGGTGCTGCGCAATGGATTGGGTCACCCGCTCCATCTCGGCGCGGGCCTCCTGCCCGGCAATGTGGGTAGAGTTGGGGTTGGCGATATATCGGCGCTCCGCCGCAAGGTATGCGTCCAGAACGTCGGGGTCTGCCGGGGTGTTGGCGGTATAGTCAAGGTAAATCATGCGGAAGCCTCTTCATAGAATCAGTATGGCAGGTGCGGTTTCCTACCTGCTCAATAGGAATTGCATTCATGCAAAACCCCTGCGGCACGGCAGGGGTTTGTGTCATTCAAAATCCAAAATTGTGACAGACTGCTTGCCAAAGTACGGCGTCAGCCCCCACATATCGGGGCCGGGCGCAACATCGGTATAAAACAGCAGCCACGGGCGTTCGTCCTCGTTCAGCGGGCGGATGGAAACATCCGGCTGGGCGGCGTCGTTCAGCAGTGCTTCCCGCGCGTCGAGGGCGTCGGCATAGCGCCTGGCGCTGCCATTGGCCAACTCATAGGCGGCCTCGAGACTGGTGGCGAAGTAGCTGTCCTGGCCCTCCTTTACGGTGTGGCTGCCGATGCAGGCCATGCAGAGGAGCATAGCGGCGGCAAGCAGCGACAGACGGCGGGCCTGGCGGCGGCAGAACTGCTCTGCACCATGCAGAGAAACGCCGCGCACGCGCTCGAGCCAGCCGAGCAGCAAAAACTCGGTGGCAGCCAGACCCAGCACAAAGGTCATCCAGACAACGTTCAAAAGCCGCCCGGCACCGATGCCGCCCATTGTGTAGGACGGCAGAAAGATCATGGCCCACATCAGCACGAAGGTGACCGCCGCGCCGAGCCACGGATGGCGGAACACCCGGTCCGAAAGCACGGCGCTGCGGGTCAGATGCAAAAGCGGCAGTACAAGCAGTGCCAGCAGACAGAGCAGCGGCACATCCAGCCAGCGAATCCACTCCATGGCGGCGAGGATAAAGCTCTTGACGACAGCCTCTGCAAAGCCCGCACCGGCAAAGCCTGCAGTACGCACCTGCGTGCCTGGGGCCAACACATTCAAAAGCAGCCCCGCCATGGCCGCGGCCAGCGCGGGGACCTGCCAGAAATTACGGCGGCGCACAGCGCAGAGCGCTGCGGCCAACAGCAGGACCAACACATTCAGCAGTCCGGCCACCTGATGCCCGCCGCCGATGACAAGACTGCACACACAGCCCGCTGCCGCATAGAAAAATTTGCGGCGGGTCGGCAGCTTATCGGCAAAGCAGAGCGCAAACGCCAGCCCGGCGTTCAGCACGGCCAGCGAAAAGTACGGCAGGTAGTTCATGGCACCGTTGAACCAGTACAATCCCTCCACGGGGGCGGGCATGCCTTCGATAAAGGCGAAGGTCAGCAGCAGCGCCAGTGCCCAGGGCAGACGCCTTTGCGCCGGGTCCAGACGCAGCACCACGCACCGTGCCAGCCCATACAGGCAGAAAAACAGCGGCAGTAGCACGCAGACCAGCGTGGCACCATAATATCTGTTGCCGAAGATGGCGGGCTGAAACGCCAGCGTAAAGCCGGAAACGTAGAGTCCCTGCCAGTTCTCATAGTAGTAGACGTTGGTGTCCCACGCGGCCCGCAGCAGACGCGGCAGGTCAAGGCCGTACTGCTGCACCACGGCATGGGTGCGGGCGGCGTAGATGAAATCATCTGCCGAGGGGCGCGCAAAGACCGCCAGCACCAGCACGGGCAGCAGCAGCACGCCCGTCAGCAGCGCAAAGCGGCGCAGCCAGCGCTTTTGCGCCGCTGCATCGTGCCAAAAATCCATAGAATCGTGTTCCTTACTGTATTCGTTATGCGTCGCCCAGGGTCATCTGCAGGAAGTAGACCCACTGCTTCTCCCACCAGTACCAGTCGTGGGAGACATCCTGGCCCCAGATGTCCACGATGGGATGGATGCCCTTGCTCTCGAGAATGGCCTGCAGCTCCTTCGTGGAGGCCAGCAGGTCAGCTTCCCACGCGCCCTGGCCGCAGCACATAATGAACTTGTCGGCCTTCTCAAACAGCTTCATGTAGGGGTGAGTCGTCGGGAAGTTGCGCATGTAATCGCAGGGAGAATTGCGGTAGACAAGGTCGTCCATGTAGCTGCCGAAGAACATGCCGGAGGAGTACAGGCCGCTCAGAGCAATCGTGCCGTTGAAGATGTCGGGGCGGCGCAGGTAGAAGTTGACGGCGTGGCCGCCGCCCATGCTGGCACCGCCGGTCAGGATGCAGCCTGTGTGGTCCTCGCCCTGCTCGCGGTTGATCTCCAGCAGACGGGGGACGAACTCCTCACAGATATAGTTATACCAGCGCTCCTGCATCTCGATGCGCGGGCGCTCGGGGCCGTTATTGTCCCAGCTCTCGGGGTCGATGCTGTCGACGGTGAAGATCTGCAGCTTGCCGCTGTCGATCCAGGGGGCCGCCGCGTTGCACATATTACGGTCCTCCCAGTCGAAGAAGCGGCCACTCTGGCACGGGAAAATGACGATGGGGCGTCCGGCATGGCCGTAGACCTTAAACTCCATAAAACGGTTCAGAAACCGGCTGTACTCCTTGTAATAGCGGATCTGCATGGCAGTCCCCTCCTATTTATAAAAGAAATTTTTATTCAGCTCCAGCAAGCCGACCATCGCATGCATCGGTCCGCTGGCGGACGTTTTGAATACCCAGTAGTAGAGCAGTGCCAGTGCCTCCCGCAGATAGCATGGCAACACACTGCGCCACGGCGTTGCAGAGGGCAGCGCCGTGGCTTTGGTGAAGCCCGCCAAGGCGGCGTATTTCCCGGCGCGGTAGCAGTGGAACGCATTGGAAACGTAGACGATGGGCGTTGTCTCATCAAAGCCATGCTCCCGCAGGATGGTCAGTGAGAAGGCAAAGTTTTCCTCGGTGGAGGTCGAGCCGGATTCGGCAAGCACGCGGTCCGCAGGCAGTCCTTTGGCAATCAGGTAGTCCCGCATGGCGTCGCCCTCGGGCAGCCATTCATCGCGGCCCTGCCCGCCGCTGGTGATGACCAGTGTGTCCGGGTGGGCTGCGGCGTAGTCATACGCCTTATTCAGGCGGCATTGCAGGAGCTTGCTGGGCTTATCCTTATGCAGCCCGGCCCCCAGCACGATGATGACCCTTTCGTCCCCCGTAGGCGGGTTCATATAGCCGCTGACCGACACAAAGGCGATCAGCGCCAGATACACCCCGGCCAGAACGGCCAGCACCCAGAAAACGACCCGTCCTGCGCCCGCGGAAAACCACAGGCTGAGCGGGCGGCGGAACACGGCGTACCCGGCCACGCAGGCCGTCAGCAGCCAGACCATCAGGTTGCCCATGTTGAAGTTGGACAGAAAAATCAGCGAAACCGAATAGAGGACCAGCACTGCGGCCAGCAGGTCCAGCACAAGAACACCCACCTTAGCGGGCAATTTCATCATAAACACCGCAGCCCGCCGGGCAGTAGTCAACGCCCAGCGCCTTGCAGATAGTGTCGGCAATCGTGGCGAAGCTGTAGCGGGTGTGCAAGTTGACGCCGGGCTTGACCTCGTCGCCGTAAATCAGGAACGGCACGTGTTCACGGGTGTGGTCGGTGGTTTTGGTGTAGCTGGGGTCGCAGCCGTGATCCGCCGTGACCATCAGGATGTCACCCGGGCGCATTTTTGCCATAAAGCCGGGCAGCCAGTCGTTGAACTCGGCAGCGGCGGCTGCATAGCCCGCAATGTCGCGGCGGTGGCCGTAGAGCATATCAAAGTCGACGAGGTTGACGAAGGCCAGACCCTCAAAATCGCGGTCCGCCAGCTCCAGCGTGACTTGCAGACCCTCGGTGTTGCCGGAGGTGCGAATGGTCTCGCCGACGCCCTTGCCCGCAAAGATGTCGTGGATCTTGCCGACACCGATGGTCTGCTTGCCTGCGGCCAGGATGGCGTCGAGCATCGTGTCGTGCGGCGGGACCAGACTGTAGTCATGGCGGCGCGGCGTGCGGGTGAAGTTGGCGGCGCAGTCGCCCACGAACGGCCGGGCAATGACGCGGCCCACGCCGTATTTGCCGGTTAGCAGCTCCCGCGCTTGTGCGCAGATCTCGTACAGCTTTTCCACAGGGACGATGGCCTCGTTCGCAGCGATCTGGAACACACTGTCGGCGGAGGTGTAGACGATGAGTGCGCCGGTTTTCATGTGCTCCTCGCCGTAGTCGCGGATGACGTCGGTGCCGGAATAGGGCTTGTTGCACAGAACCTTATAGCCGGTTTTGGCGGTGAACGCATCCAGCAGCTCCTGCGGGAAACCGTCCGGGAAGGTGGGCAGCGGTTCGGCACTCAGCAGACCCGCGATTTCCCAGTGGCCGATGGTCGTATCCTTGCCGGCACTGGCTTCACGCAGGCGGGCATAGCTGCCGATGGGGGCGGCTGCGGGGGTGCCGCAGGTCACGCCGTCCAGATTGAACATGCCGAGCCTGGCAAGGTTATCACCCCTGAAATTGGGATGCCCTGCAATGGCCCCCAGTGTGTTGGTGCCGACATCGCCGAAAAGGGGCGCGTCCGGCTCTGCTCCGACGCCGAAGCTGTCGAGCACAATCAGAAATACACGTTTTGCCATGATGCTTCTCCTGTATAGTAAGTGGTAAAGGACTATTTATAGCTTTATTATACCGTAAACACCGTAAAAAGTAAACATGCAATCCATGCTTGCAAATCGGACCCGCCGGGCACAGAAGAACGCCGGTGGCCTGTAAGTCGGGCTGTACCCGGGCTGTGGCAGAATTTGCACGGAACGAGCTGAAATTGTGTAAAAATTAACGGGCAGCAAGGGAACAATTTTTGTGCGGTTTTTTTCAGACGAAAGCCGTTTCCCTCTTGTCTCCCATGGCGGACTTGTAGTATAATACCGCTGAGGTTTGCTAAAGTATATAAATAGGTAGAAATGTAAAACGGAGGATAAGCTTTATGCGTAAAACCAAGATCGTCTGTACTATGGGTCCGTCCACCGATAAGCCGGGCATTCTGCGCCAGCTGATGGAGAACGGCATGAACGTCGCGCGTTTCAACTTTTCTCATGGCGACTACGAGGAGCACAAGGGCCGCTATGACAAGGTACGCGCACTGTCCAAGGAGCTGGACCTGCCCATTGCCTGTATGCTGGACACCAAGGGTCCCGAGATTCGTCTGGGTGAGTTCAAGAACGGTGTGGAGAAGCTGACCACCGGCCAGAAGTTCACCCTGACCTCCCGCAGCGTAGAGGGCACGAACGAAATCTGCTCCGTCACTTACAAGGAGCTGCCCCACGACGTCAAGCCCGGTGGCCGAATCATGCTGGACGACGGTCTGATCGAGCTGCGCATTGACGAGGTCGGCGACACCGACATTGTCTGCACGGTCTGCAATGACGGCATCATCAAGACCAAGAAGGGCGTCAACGTTCCCGGCGTGCATCTGTCCATGCCGTATATGAGCCAGCGCGACACGAGCGATATTCTGTTTGGTGTCGAGCAGGGCTTTGACCTGATCTCCGCCAGCTTTGCCCGCAACGCGCAGGACATTATGGATATCCGCCACATCCTGGACGAGCACAACTCCAAGATCCGCATCATCGCGAAGATCGAGAACCAGGAGGGCATCGACAACATCGACGAGATTCTGACCGTGGCCGACGGCATCATGGTTGCCCGCGGCGATATGGGCGTTGAGATCGACTTTGCCGAGATCCCGGCCATCCAGAAGCACCTGATCGACCGCGCCATGAGCGCCGGTAAGATTTGCATTACCGCTACCCAGATGCTGGATTCCATGATCGTCAACCCCCGCCCGACCCGTGCCGAGATCACCGACGTGGCCAACGCCATCTACGACGGCACCGGCGCGGTCATGCTCTCCGGTGAAACCGCCGCGGGCAAGTACCCCGTCGAGGCGCTGAAGGCCATGGCTACGATTGCTGAGACCACCGAGGCAGACTCCAGCTTTGACAGTCTGGTTCACCACTCCGGTACGGACAACAGCCGCCTGAACATCAGCGCTGCCGTCGGCCATGCCGCCTGCACCACCGCTACAGACATCGGCGCTTCCGCCATCATCACGGCTTCCAAGAGCGGTGAGACCGCCCGCCTGTTGAGCCGCTTCCGTCCTGACACCCAAATTATCGCCTGTGTGCTGGATGAAACTACCCGCTGCCAGCTGAACGTCTACCGCGGCGTTACCCCGTTGCTGATGGACTACGCGACCTCCACGGATGAGCTCATCAGTATGTCGGTTGCGAAGGCCAAGAGCGCGGGCCTTGTGCAGGACGGCGACCTCGTCGTCGTCACCGCCGGTGTTCCCGTCGGCATCTCCGGCACCACCAACATGATCAAGGTCCACATGGTCGGCGATTCCCTGCTGGCCGGTGTCGGCATCGGCAGCCACAACGCCAAGGGTGAGGTCTGCGTGTGCCGCAACGCCACCGAGGCTGCCAAGAAGTTCAAACCCGGCCAGATTTTGGTCGTACCCTTCACCACCAACGACACGCTGCCTTTCATGCGTGAGGCTGCCGGTATCATCACCGAGGAGGCCGGTACGAACAGCCATTCCGCCATTGTCGGTCTGACGCTGGATAAGGCCGTTATCGTTGGTGCTACCAATGCCACCCGCACGCTGAAGGACGGCATGACGATTTCCATGGACTGCGCCCGCGGTGTTGTGCAGGCGATGGCGAAGTGAGGCGGACCACGATGGAACGTATCGCGAGTTTCTGTGTTGACCACACCAGGCTGCTGCCGGGTATGTACCTGTCCCGCCAGGACGGTGCTGACGGCGAGATTTTGACCTGGGACATCCGCATGAAGCAGCCCAACAAGGGCAGCTATCTTTCCCCCGCCGCGGCTCACACGCTGGAGCATCTGTTCGCAACCTATGCGCGCAACAGCAAGTACAGCAGGGGCGTTGTCTATGTCGGCCCCATGGGCTGTTTGACCGGCTTTTACCTGCTGACCACCGGCCTGACGCCCGCCGAGGCGCTTGACCTGACCCGCAGCGCCTTTGCCTGGATGGCGGAGTACGAGGGAGAGATTCCCGGAGCATCCGCCGTCGAGTGCGGCAACTACCTGATGATGGACCCCATTGCCGCCCGCGCCGAGGCCGCCGCCATGCTGCCCGTGCTGGAGGGGCTGGATGCGGAAAAGCTGCACTATTGATTGGTAGTTCATAAAAAAATGTCCGCTGCGGTAAGAATTGCAGCGGACATTTTTTGTAGGGGCGGATGCAAGCATCGACCCCGGCACGCAGAAAATTTAGTTTATATCACAAGAAAATTGCAATATCCGCAGGGGGTGCATTCTATATGCCCCCTGCCGCACAAAAAAATGCCGCCCGTTTTGTATATCGCGGGCGGCGGTTGCTTTTTATGTAGGGATTTTAACTCAGATCAGCGCAGCGGTGATCAGGGCCATTTTGTAAACCTCCTCGGCATTGCAGCCGCGGGACAGGTCGTTGATGGGGGCGTTCAGGCCCTGGAGAATGGGGCCGTAGGCTTCAAAGCCGCCCAAACGCTGGGCAATCTTGTAGCCGATGTTGCCGGCGTTGATGTTGGGGAAGATGAAGGTGTTGGCATAGCCGGCGACCTTGGAGCCGGGAGCCTTCAGCTGGCCGACCTCGGGAGCAACGGCAGCGTCAAACTGCAGCTCACCGTCGACCTTCAGTTCGGGGTGAGCCTCCTGAACGCGGGCGGTAGCGTTGCGCATCTTGTCGACGGTCTCGCCCTTGCCGGAACCCTTGGTGGAGTAGGACAGCAGTGCAACACGGGGGTCGATGCCGAAAATCTCTGCGGTGTGAGCGGTCTCGACGGTGGACTCGACGATTTCGTCCTCGGAGGGATCGATGTTGATGGCACAGTCGCCCATGGCGATGCTCTCCTCGCCGCGGGTCAGGATGAAGCAGGAGCTGACAGACTTGATGCCGGGCTTGCACTTGATCAGCTGCAGAGCCGGGCGGACGGTGTCAGCGGTGGAGTAGGTTGCGCCGCCCAGCAGGCAGTCAGCCTTGCCCTGCTTGACCAGCATGGTGCCGAAGTAATTGCCCTTGGACAGAGCGGCACGGCACTGCTCATCGGTCATCTTGCCCTTGCGCAGCCCGACCATCTTGGCGACCATCTCATCAAAGCCCTCGTAGTTGGCAGGGTCGATGATCTCGGCACCGGTGATGTCAAAGCCGCCGTCAGCAGCGGCCTTCTTGACGGCTTCGACCTCGCCCAGCAGGATGACCTTCAGGGTCTTGCCTGCCAGCAGGCGGCTTGCAGCGGACAGAATACGGGCGTCGGTACCCTCGGTAAAGACGATGGACTTCGGCTCAGCCTGCAGCTTCTTCTCAAAATTTTCGAAAATGGACATTGTCTGATACTCCTCCAGTATTTATGCAGCACATAGCTGCTTAGCACTTACACTGCTATTATAGCACCCATTTTGCGCTTTGCAAAGAAAACGTGCGAAATGGCAGAAATCTGTGCAATATATGTGCGAAAAGAGAGAGCAAGGCAATATAATTCATAAAGTTAATAAAATATCAAGAGTGGTTTGTGGATTATTTATCAAATTTGCCTGCGTACACAAAGCCGTAGCTTTTGTAAAATGTCTCAATATCCGCACGGCTGCGCACGACAGCGGCGTTCAGCAGATGACCGTCCGCTTTGCAGCGAAAGCCGATGACCGTCTCTCCGGTGCAGGTACTGCTTTCCAGCGCAATATCCGTCTCCCGCATGCCGTCAGGCGGCGTCAGCAGAGCGGCAGACTTTTTGTGCCCGGAAAACAGCGCAGTAAAAAATGACACGGCGGGACACCTCCCCTGCCTGGTTCAGCGCGTAAAATAAACAGCCAGCGCCAGCTGGGCTGCAAGGATCAGCGGTATGCCCACTACAAAATACCAGTGGCGCGTCTTGTGATGGAACACGTACATACCGGCCCATGCACCGGCACTGCCGCCCAGCAGAGCCGCGCCAAACAGGATCTTCTCCGGCACGCGCCACTGCCGTGTGCGGGCGCGGTGCTTGTCCAGCCCCATCAGGCAGAAGCCGATGACATTCATAATCAGGATGTAAATCATTGCAGTATTCATATCTGTATTATACCGTGTGCGGGCGCAAAAGGCAAGCGCGGCGGGGCGTTTGAGACACTGACCATAGTGCTTTGCGGCGGGTTCGAAAAATAAAACGCCCCCGCCAAACGGCGAGGGCAGTCGGATTCATATATCCTTGCGGGCGGCCACGCTGCTGCGCACCAAGGCACGCCTTAAACGGGCCTCGGCAAGCTGCATGTCGCGCTTGTCCAGATTCTTCTGGGCCAGCAGTGCTTCGGCACGGGCCTTGCTGCGGGCGGCGCGCTCGGCATCAATGGCATCGGCCCATTCAAAGGTCGTTGCCAGCAGATGGCACTCGCCGCCAAGCATGCTCAGCATACCGCCCATACAGGCTGCGCGGCGGACCATGCCGTCCTCCAGCTTAATATGAGCCTCGCCCATGCCCAGCGCCGTGCAGATGTCGATATGCCGCGCCAGCAGCTGAAGCTGACCATTGATGGTGCGGCAGGATACCGACGTGACCGCGCCATCAAACGCAACGCCGTCCGGCGTCATGATCTTGAGCGGGAAAGTTGCCATACTCCCACCGCCTTACTGCTGCTTGGCCTTGGCCAGGACATCATCAATCGTACCGGCGAACAGGAAACAGCTCTCGGGGATGCTGTCGCACTCGCCGTTCAAAATCATCTTGAAGCCACGCAGGGTCTCCTTCAGCGGCACATACTGGCCGGGCATACCGGTGAACTGCTCCGCAACATGGAAGGACTGGGACAGGAAGCGCTGCACCTTGCGGGCACGGGCCACCGTGATCTTGTCCTCCTCGGACAGCTCGTCCATACCCATGATGGCAATAATGTCCTGCAGCTCCTTGTAGCGCTGCAGCACCTGCTGTACGGCGCGGGCGACCTCGTAGTGCTCCTGGCCGACAACTTCGGGCGAGAGGATACGGGAGGTGGAGTCCAGCGGGTCGACAGCCGGATAAATGCCCTGGGAGGCGATGTCACGGCTTAGAACCGTGGTGGCGTCCAGGTGGGTGAAGGTCGTGGCGGGCGCGGGGTCGGTCAGGTCGTCCGCGGGCACATAGACGGCCTGCACCGACGTGATCGAGCCCTTGCGGGTGGAGGTAATACGCTCCTGCAGGGCACCCATCTCGGTGGCCAGCGTGGGCTGGTAGCCGACGGCAGAGGGCATACGGCCCAGCAGCGCCGAAACCTCGGAGCCGGCCTGGGTGAAGCGGAAGATATTGTCGATGAAGAGCAGCACGTCCTGGTGCTTGACGTCGCGGAAGTATTCCGCCATCGTCAGGCCGGACAGGGCGACGCGCATACGGGCTCCCGGCGGCTCGTTCATCTGGCCGTAGACCAACGCTGTCTTGTTCAGAACGCCGCTCTCGCGCATTTCACCGTACAGGTCGTTGCCCTCGCGGGTGCGCTCACCGACGCCGGTAAAGACGGAATAGCCGTTGTGGGCCGTGGCGATGTTATAAATCAGTTCCTGAATCAGAACGGTCTTACCGACACCGGCACCGCCGAACAGACCGATCTTGCCGCCCTTGGCGTAGGGGCAGATCAGGTCAACGACCTTGATGCCGGTCTCGAGAATTTCCGTGGCGGACTCCTGCTCGTCAAAGGCAGGAGCCGGACGGTGGATGGGCCAGCGCTCGATGTTCTCCGGCGCGGGCTGCTCGTCGACGGGCTCGCCCAGCAGGTTGAACACGCGGCCCAAGCACTCGTCACCAACGGGCACCTTGATCGGTTCGCCGGTATCCACGGCATCCGTACCGCGGACAAGGCCGTCGGTGGCCGCCATGGCAATGCAGCGCACGACGTTATCGCCAATGTGCTGGGCAACCTCAACGATCAGCTTTTTGCCGTTGTTTTCCAGTTCAACGGCGTTCAGAAGGGCGGGCAGTTCACCGTCCCTGAATCGGATGTCCAGTACAGGTCCCATGACCTGTACGACCTTTCCGATGTGTTTTTCTGGCATAGCACACACTCCTTTAGTGGGCTTTTTCTTTAAGGCAATACCGCGTAATTCTAAGTGCCGATACGGCGAGCGAGGTGCGGCAGCTGCTAAGCCAAAAGCGCAGATAATACTTTGTGTATTATCGAGCATTTTGGCAACGCAGATGCCGTGCCGCAGCCGCCGGAGCGGTGCTTAAGCCGTAAGGCGGCAATTATGCGGTGTTGCCTTAAGACTCCGCATCGGCACCGGCCACAATCTCGGTGATTTCCTGGGTGATAGCGGCCTGACGTGCACGGTTGTAGTACAGGTTCAGATGGTCGATCATCTCGCCTGCGTTCTTGGTGGCGGCGTCCATCGCCATACGGCGCGCGCCCTGCTCACTGGCAACGCTCTCGCACAGGGCACCGTAGACGACGCCGGCGAGATACTCGGGGATAATGGCGTCAAAGACGGTCTTTCCGTCCGGCTCATACATCATCAGGCTTTCGCGCTCGTGGCCCGGCTCGGGGCGCTGAGCGTCAAAGGGCAGGACCGGCAGTACGGTGGCCGTCTGGGTCAGCATAGAGACAAATTGCGTAAAACCAAGGCGGATCTCGTCAAACTCCCCTGCCAGGAATTTCTGGCAGACGAGGCGGGAAATCTCAAAGCAATCGCTGACAGACAAATCCCCTGCCTCCGCGAAGGCGGTGGTCAGGATGGCTGCCTTGCGGCGCTCAAAGTGCTCGACGGCCTTTTTGCCGATGGGCAGTACGCAATAGTCCGCGCCCTCGGCGTCCGCCTCGATGGCCTTGAGGATATTGGAGTTGTAGCCGCCCGCCAGACCGCGGTCACCCGCGATTACGATATACAGGCGGCGGTTCGTATCCCGCCTGACGAGATACGGACTGTCGAACCCCGAGTCCGCGCTGACAATGTCATACAGCGTGCTGTAGAGCGTCTCAAAATATGGGCGGCTGCCCTCGACGCGCTCCTTGGCACGGCGCAGCTTGCTGGATGCCACAAGCTCCATGGCCTTGGTGATCTGCATGGTGCTTTCGACGCTTCGGATACGCAGCTTGATTTCCTTCATGGAACCAGCCATCGGCGGCACCTCCTTTGCAGTTTATTTTTCTTTGAGGAATTGGGCTGTGAAGTCAGCCAGCACCTGCTTGAGCTGCTCCTCGGTTTCGGGCTTCAGATCGCCCGTCGTGCGGATGGTCTCCATCACGCCCGCGGCGGTGACGTTCTCGTCCAGGTACTCATACAGGCGGCGCTCATACTCTGCAATATCGGCAACGGCCACATCCTTCAGGTAGCTGTGAATGGTCGCGTACAGGATGGCAACCTGCTTTTCGACGGCGACGGGGCTGTTGCGGTCCTGCTTGAGCACCTCGACGATGCGCTCACCCTGGGCCAGACGGGCCTTGGTGTCGGCATCCAGGTCAGAGCCGAACTGGGCGAAGCCCTGCAGCTCACGATACTGAGAGTAAATCAGCTTCAGCGTACCGGCGACCTTTTTCATGGCCTTGATCTGGGCGTTGCCGCCGACGCGGGAAACCGAGATGCCGGGGTTGACGGCGGGGCGGATGCCCGCGTGGAACAACTCTGTCTCAAGGAAGATCTGACCGTCGGTAATGGAAATGACGTTCGTCGGGATATAGGCGGAAACGTCGCCCGCCTGCGTCTCGATGATGGGCAGTGCGGTCAGCGAGCCGCCGCCCTTGGCGTCACTCAGCTTGGCCGCGCGCTCCAGCAGGCGGCTATGCAGGTAGAAAACGTCGCCGGGGTAAGCCTCGCGTCCCGGGGGACGGCGAATCAGCAGCGAGAGCGCACGGTATGCGACAGCGTGCTTGGACAGGTCATCGTAGATGATCAGGACGTGCTTGCCCTTGTTCATGAAGTATTCACCCATGGCGCAGCCTGCGTAGGGGGCGATATACTGCAAAGGCGACAGCTCGGACGCGGTGGCGCAGACGACGGTTGTGTACGCCATAGCGCCGTTTTTCTCGAGATTTTCGACCAGCGTTGCCACGGTAGAGCGCTTCTGACCGATGGCAACATAGATGCACAGAACGTCCTTGCCCTTCTGGTTGATGATGGTATCGGTGGCAATGACGGTCTTGCCGGTCTGGCGGTCACCGATGATAAGCTCACGCTGGCCGCGGCCAATCGGGATCATCGAGTCGATGGCCTTAATGCCGGTCTGCAAAGGCTGCTTGACGGGCTGACGGTCCAGGATGCCGGGTGCCGGGGACTCAATGGCGCGGTAGTCGGCAGCCTCGATGGGACCCTTGCCGTCGATGGGCTGGCCCAGCGCGTTGACCACGCGGCCAATCATACCCTCGCCCACCGGCACGGAAACGACCTTGCCGGTGCGCTTGATGGTACTGCCCTCCTTGATGCCTTCATCATCACCAAGCAGGACGATGGAGACACTGTTTTCTTCCAGGTTCTGCGCCATGCCGTAGGTGCCGCTCTCAAACTGGACCAGCTCACCGGCCATACAGTTGTCAAGCCCCGCGGCGCGCGCAATACCGTCGCCCACCATCGTTACCGTTCCGGTCTCGGTCTGCTCAATGGCATTCTCGTAGTACTTGATTTGGGAACGGATGATGCGGGAAATCTGTTCGGGTTTCAGTTGCACTGTTTGGTTCACCACACAATCTATAGAATGGGTGCGAATTTACTTAAAGGACTGCACCGTCGATTTCTGTACGCAGGCGCTCCAGATGGCGCTGCACGGTGCCGTCCAGGCGTGTGCCGTCCATGTCAAGCCGCAGACCGCCTAAAACGGCGGGGTCCACAGTTTCGGTCAGGACGATGTTTTTGCCTGTCATTTTCTGCAATTTTGCCAGTAGCTTTTCGCGGCTGGGCGCGGTCAGCGCAATGGCCGATACTGCCGTGACCTCAAGGATATTGTAGTCGACATTGTAGCGGTCCTGATACGCGCGCAGACAGCCCGGCAGCTCACCCAGCAGATCTTCCTCGCACAGCAGCTTGAGGAAGCTGACGAGGTAGGGGTGGGCTCCCTCGAACGCCTTGTCCAGCAGGGCGCAGCGCTCCTTTTTGGGAACGCTGGGCGTCGAGAGCAGACGCAGGTACTGCGGCTCGGCTTCGATGCTGTTTACCGCGGTGCGCAGCTGCTGCAAAAGCTCGTCGGTCAGATTTTCCTCTGCCGCCAGCTCATACAAGCTGCCGCCGTAGCGCTTTGCAAGCTCGGTCATGAGGCATCCCCCACATTCCTGATAAACTCATCGATCAGGGCCTGATGGTCAGACTCGTTGATCTCGCGCTCCACGACCTTACCGGCAATTTCGACAGCCATACCGCCGATCTCGTTTTTCAGGTCGTTGACAGCCTTCTTGCGTTCCTGGGCAATGTCTGCCTCCGCTGCAGCGCGGATGGACGCCGCCTCAGCCCTGGCCTCGCCGACGATCTCCTCCTCGCGCTTCTGGGCGCGGGCGGTTGCCTCGCGCAGCATGGCGTCGCGTTCATCCTTGATGCTCTGCAGGTGGTCGGCGTACTCCTTTTCGAGATCCGCAGCCTTCTGTTTGGCGGCATCCGCGTCGGCATACATCGTATCGATCTCCTGCTGGCGGTCATCGATCATCTTCTTCACAGGCTTGAAAAGGAACTTTTTCAGCACTGCAAAGGTGATGAGCATATTGCAGAAGGTAAACAGCGCAGTCCACGGGTTGACGCCTACAAAACTTTCAAAGCCCGTCATGAGCTATTCCTCCAATTCAGCAGTTTAATCAGAACACAAAGAGCAGCAGCAGCGCGATGACCAGCGAGTAAATACCGGTGGACTCGGTGATGGCGCAGCCCAGAATCATGTTGGTACGCAGGTCGTTGGCCATCTCCGGCTGGCGGGCCATGCCCTCCAGTGCCTTGCCGACGGCGTTACCTTCACCGACAGCCGGGCCGATGGCGCCAAAGCCCATTGCGATACCAGCGCCGATTGCGCAGGCAGCTTTTACGATTGCAGCTTCCATAGAAATATCCTCCTAAATAATAAATACGGATTCAGGCTTCCTCCGGGGGCGGGCAGGCATTGCCCACGTACACCATTGTCAACAGGCTGAAAACAAGGGCTTGTACGCCGCCGGAGAAAATATCGAAATACAGGCTCAGGATTCCGGGGACACCGACCTCCAGATACGGTACGCCTGTCAGCCCCAAAAGGGAGAGTGCGCCGGTCGCGGCGAAAACGATGCCGAAAATCTTGCGCGCCAGCTTTTTCGTCTTGACGCCGCTGTACAACAGCGCCGCGCCGACTGTCAGAACGAGAACTCCCACAATGACGCTCTTGCCGACCAGACCCAGCACCGCCGCAGAAACGGTCGCCAGTGCCGAGTAGACAAGGCTTGTCAGGACGCTTCCGCCTGCAATGTTGCCGAAGTGACGGAACGCCATCGAGATCGGCTGTGCGATCTCAGAAACAAGGTTCATCGGCGTCATGACCACGATAGGCTCGGTGAAGCCTTTCAGCCAGCCGCCGACACCGTTGCGCTTGATGGAGCAACCCCAGCAGATAAAGCTTGTCATCAGCGCCCAAGTCACCGTCGTGGACAAATCAGCCGTCGACGAGCGGAAGATGCCCGTCATTCCGATGAACGAACCGCAGATGGAACTGAGGAACAGCGCGCCGATGTAGGGTGTCCAATAACTGTTGTGCTTGCCCATCGTGCTTTCGACCATGTCATAGAGCATCGTCACGCCTTTTTCGACGAGCACCTGACGGCGGCTTGGCCGCTTTTGCAGGTTACTGCCCAGCACGACCGCCGCTATGCAAAGCAGCAGCATGACAACAAACGACGAGACCGTCGTCTGTGTGATGCCGATGCCGCCGAACAACGGGATGGTAAAGTAGATTTTCGGACCATTCATGGGGTGGAATCACCGTCCTTTGTCTTTTGTGCCGCCTGGGGATCCGGGCGGAAAAAGTCGATGAGCTTGATGCAAATCTGCGCAAAGAGCAGCGGCAGGATGGCCGCCAGCGGGTCACACAGCTCTGCACGAAACAGCAGGATATAAATGATGACCAGAATGACCGGGCGGACGACGCTCGACGTCTGAATCTCGAGCTGCGCCTTCTGCGGGCTGCCGCCGTTGGCGGCACGATTCATGGCGTTGGAGACTGTGATGCTCAGCGAGAGAAAGTTCCCCATTGCCATCACAAAGCCAATCAGAGCGCCGAGAAGCACAGCGTTAGTAAAGTGCCCGGTCAGCGCATAGACCGCCAGCATAGCGGCAATGCAGAGCGCCACGGCCACAGCCAGGCGGCTTGCCTGCTGCAATACATCACGATGCTTTTGCAAGGGTGGACTCCCCTTTCTAATGTCGGTCAAAGGATATAGGAGATGTTTTTTCGCCGTCTTTTTTGGCGGGGCGGCCCTGCCGGTCCAGCGCCTGCAGCGAGCAGCGCAGGCAGCTTACCGCGGCCAGCACCCCGACCACAACGCCGACAGCTACGACCCAGCCGCCCAATGTGAACCGATGCCGCAGCCAGACCGAACCGGCAATGCAGAGCGTCGGCGGTATGACCACCGACAGGCCAAACTGCGTCAGCCATACAAGATGGCGTGCCACATCGTAAAGACCCTTCATCGGTGCCTGACCTCCATTATCTGCCTTAATGCTACCAGTATACAACAGTTTGCAGAGTATTTCAACAGTTATTTTTCACGTGTGGGGTGCATTTTGTACAGATTTCATATCTCGTTCACAATTACGGCATCGGTAAATTCTTCCTGCCCCGGCAGGGCTGGTCTTTCCAGAACGTCCAGCGCCAACAGCACCGGGTAAAGGTAGCTGGCCCCGTAGCAGCCGATTTTCTTGGGACCGGTGATGACCTCCCCTGCGGCCTCGAGCAGTGTAATTTTTTCCAGCGCACGTCGAACCGTGGAGACGGTGATCGACTTCCGGCGGCGGTTCACGAAAAGTTCGCCGCCGCGGATTGTATAGGTGAACGGCAGACCCTTAGCGGTGTGGAAGGTCTCGCCCTGGTGCTGCTGCAAAAGCAGCCAGGTGGCTTCTATGGTTTTTGTCATGTCACATCACGCCTTCAGTATAACAGATTTTCATTATTGCACACCATGTACAAAAAACACCGCATGACCAAAATCATGCGGTGCCATTAGGACAGTTTATTTCTTTTGCCCAAAACGGTACTCGGTGCCGTTTTTCAGACGTTCAATGTTGGAACGGTGCAGCCAGATGACCATAGCGGCCATGATCACGCAGCAAATCGTGCTAAAAAGAATGGTAGGCAGGTTCGCACCGCGGGCAATCAGGTTGATGAGAGTGCCCACCGGGTACAGCGCAGCAATGATGATGCTGCCCAGAGAGACAATGCGGGTGACAGCGACCTCAATCAGGAAGATGCCCAGTAGCACGGCGCAGACGAGCGGCTCGGTGGCGAGAGCAGCGCCCGCGCCGACCAGCACGCCCTTGCCGCCTTTGAAGCCGAAGAAAATCGGGCGGCTGTGGCCGATCATGCAGAAGATGGCGGCCAGGTATGCACCGCAGACAGGGTCAAGCGGACTCTGCCAAGCCGCACCCGTGCCAGAGAGCAGCGCATCAAAGATAAAGCGGCCGAGGTTGACGGCTGCCACGCTCTTGCCCACGTCACCAATGGTAGTCAACACGGCGGGCAGCTTGCCGTAGGTGCGCAGAACGTTGGTCATGCCCGCGTTGCCGCTGCCATGGTTGCGCACATCGTCATTGTACATGACTTTAGAAATCAGCACGCCGAACAGGATGCTGCCCAGCAGGTAACCGCCTGCTGCGGTCAGCACGCAGGCCAGAAGGATATTTTTCACCATGGGTTACACCTTCCCTGCCTTGACCGCGCCGTCGCCGTGCTCGCGGGTAATCATCTTGATGGGGGTGCCTGTCAGACCGAACGTCTCACGGATCTGGTTTTCCAGATAGCGCTGGTACGAGAAATGGAACAGTGCTTTCTGGTTGACGAAGCAGACGAACGTCGGCGGGCGGGTCGAGATCTGGGTGATATAGAATACCTTCAGGCGCTTACCCTTGTCAGACGGCGGCTGGACCTTGGCGGTGGCACGGGCCAGCATCTCGTTCAGTGCGCCGGTGGGCACGCGGGTACCATTCTGGACATCCACAAAGTGGATGGTCTCAAACAGTTTGTCGACGCGTTGACCGGTCTTGGCGCTGATAAAGACGATGGGGGCATAGGACATGAAGCTGAAGTCCTCCTCCAGCTTTTTGCGCATAGCGTCCATCGTGTAGCTGTCCTTCTCGACGGCGTCCCACTTGTTGACGGCGATAATGCAGGCCTTGCCCTGTTCATGCGCGTAGCCGGCGACCTTGGAGTCCTGTTCGGTGAAGCCTACCGTCGCGTCGATCATAATGACGCAGACACGGCTGCGCTCGACAGCGGCCAGACTGCGCAGGACGCTGTAGCGCTCAACGCCGCTCTCGACCTTGCCGCGCTTGCGCAGGCCGGCGGTATCGGTAAAGATGAACTTGCCATACTTGTTCTCTACCATCGTGTCGATGGCATCGCGGGTCGTACCGGCTTCGTTGGCGACGATCAGACGGTTCTCGCCCAGAATATGGTTGATGAGGCTGGATTTGCCGACGTTGGGGCGGCCAATGACGGCAACCGTGATGCGGTCATCCGTGTCTTCCTCGTCTTCCTCAAAGTTGAGGTGGGCGCAGACCGCGTCCAGCAGGTCGCCGGTGCCGTGGCCGTGCACGCCGGAGACCGGAATCAGCTCGCCGAGGCCGAGGCTGTAAAAGTCGTACAGCTCCATCGGGGGTTCGCCGACCTTATCGCACTTGTTGACAGCCAGCACAACGGGCTTGCCGCTGCGCATAAGCATTCCGGCAACGTCCTGATCCTGCGGTGTGACGCCCGCGGACAGCTCGGTCACCATGACGATGCAGTCTGCGGAATCAATGGCCAGCTGTGCCTGTTCGCGCATGTGGGCCAGCAGGCCGTCGTCAATGCGCGGCTCGATGCCGCCGGTGTCCACCAGCAGGAACTTGTGGCCGGACCACTCGCAGTCGCAGAAGATGCGGTCACGGGTGACGCCGGGGGTGTCCTCGACAATGGCGAGGCGCTGACCGGTCAGCTTATTAAAAATGGTGGACTTGCCCACGTTGGGGCGGCCCACGATGGCTACAATCGGTTTTGCCATGTCTGCCTTCCTCCCTCTCTACTCTCTTATCGTTTGAATTTTATCGTTTTGCGCTTGTGGGTGCTCAGCATTGCCTTGCAGCATCCGCCGCCGTCGGTGGGGATACTGACGGCGCGACAGCCCAGCGCCCTGCCAAGCTCCTCCAGCGTGATGTCGTCAAGGAACTGGCCCTTCTCGTCGCGGATCATGACCTCGGGCACGGCCAGCAGGTCACTGTGCAGTTTGCCGCTGCACTGCTTGATGATGTCGGTGCCCGTGACAAGGCCCGCCACGCTGACGTTGCCGCCGAAATACTCATTTTTGATTTCGTGCACGGTGATCTTTACCTGCGGATACTTCTGCATCAGCGCATCGGCGCATTCCCGGATCAGCGGCCCGGCCAGCGTGCCGGTAACCACATCCATACTGTGGGGCAGCACCAGACCCGTGTAATCTTCCAGTTCTTCCAAAAAGGTGTCGTGGTAGAGGCGCCACATGCCGACGCCGTCCTCCAACTGCGCGAACGCATCGTAGAACTCTGCCGGAGGTAACGGGTGCTCGGCGGTCAGATACCACTCATCGCTGGGGTAGATGACGCTGCGGCCATACTCGGCGCGGCATTTCTGTGCAAATTCTTCCAGAATATCCAGCGTGGCGGCGGCGGTTTCCTTATCGTAGGGTGTCAGCTTGTACAGACCCTTGCGGTAATCGGTCACACCGGCTGGCACGGCGGCGATGCTGCCGACCTGCGGGCGCAGGGCCAACAGATCGGTCAGGGTGCGGCGCAGCTCGTCGCCGTCGTTGACGCCGCGGCAGAGCACAAGCTGACAGTTCAACTCGATGCCGCCCGCCGCCAGCCTGGGCAAATAGTCTAGCACCTCGCCGCCGCGTTTGTTGGCCAGCATCCGTACCCGCAGTGCGGGGTTTGTCGTGTGGACCGAGACGAAAATCGGGCTGATATGCATCTGGATGATACGGTCAATTTCGTGGTCGGTCAGGTTCGTCAGCGTGATATAGTTGCCGAACAGGAAGGAGAGCCGCTCGTCGTCATCCTTAAAATAGAGCGGTTCCCGCATACCGGGCGGCAGCTGGTCAATAAAGCAGAACATGCAGTGATTGGCGCAGCTATGCTTTTCGTCGCCCAGATAGGTCTTGAAGTTGCAGCCCAGTGGCTCATACTCTGCCTTTGTGATCTGCACGGTGCGGTGCTGCTCGTTCTCACACACTTCCAGGGAGAACGAGGTGGGCGTTGTATAAAACTGGTAGTCCAGTGCATCGTTCAGGGGATGATCGTCGATGGCCAGCAGCGCACAGCCTACAGTAAGGCCGAAGCGCTCCGCGGGGGAATTTTCATCTACCGCTGTCACATACAGGGCCATGGTGTCACACTCCTTTGCGATGGTTGTTCAATAAAAAATGGGGAAGGCATCGCCCTCCCCACGCAAGAGACTTACGCCTCTTTCTTGATGACTTCCTGGCCTTTGTAGTAGCCACACTTGCCGCAAACCTTATGGGGAACCTTCAGTTCGCCACACTGCGGGCACTTCACCAGCGTAGGCGCCTCCAGTTTCCAGACATTAGAGCGACGTTTATCGCGGCGGGCTTGAGAATGCTTTCTCTTGGGTACGATAGCCATAATCGGACACCTCCTTGGTGAAATTCAACTTAATAGTTGTTTTAATATGCTAAGCCTTGCATCTGCAGGGGCAGCATTGTCTGCCGGTTGGCAGGAACACCCTGCCGCCTTCTTCTTGCCGCAGATGGGGCATAGACCTTGACAATCAGCACTGCACAGCAGCACTGCGGGCACCTCAAAAATCAGCTCTTGATAGGCGAGCTCCTCGAGGTCGAGACAACCGTTCTCATTGCACGGCAGTTCAAAATCCGGATCCTCCAAATCACGATCCCGCACGAAGTATTCGCGTGTAAAATCGTAATCCCGGGTCAGCGGCTCCAGGCAACGCGCGCACTCGGCATCAATATGAGCCCTTACACACAAGAGCAACTCTGCGCCGTCTTCGGTCAGCGTCGCCGTAAAGTCACATACTGCCGGGGTGTTTACGCTGTAACCCCCGAAATCCGCCTTGGAGAAATCAGCCTCAAAATGCGCCTCAAACGGCTTGCGGCCACTCTCCAGAAAAGAACGAATATCAAATTGCATAGTACACCTCAAAAGGTTGCTTAAATAGTATACACAAGCGAAAGGGTCTTGTCAACCTGTAAAACACAAAAAGTTGAGATTTTTTTGGATTTTCCGCAGAAAATCGGGGCGGGAAGCACTTTCCCGCCCCGAAATCTCAATTTTTGCGGTTCAGAAGGTTCAGATGACGAACTTCTTCAGGTCCTCCGGCAGGTCAGCCGCATTGGCAGAAACCGTGACGACGACCTCGATGTTGGAGGTGATCTTGTCGATGGCGTTCAGGACCTTGGCGGCAGCGGCCATATCGTGGTCGGTGATGCGCAGGATGCCGTCGAGGAACAGCTCGGTAATATCGTAGTTGCCTGCCAGCACGCCTGCCACAAAGCCGTACAGCATATCAGCACCGGCAACGCCGTACTCGTCAACGTCTACCAGACGGGCGGAGTGGTTGATCTCGGTGGTGAGCTTCATGCACTTTTCAATGACAACAATGTTGCCGGAGGTGGTCTTGACGGCCTTGTCGATCATATCGATCATGGTCTTGGTCTTACCGGAGCCTTTGGTTCCAACAATCAGTTTCAGCATAGGGGGTTACCTCCTTATATTCGTCAGCGCGCAGTGCGCGTAGTTCCTTTAATCTTTCAGCGCGGCCTCCAGCTCAGCCTTGCGGTCCTCATAGCCGGGCTTGCCCAGCAGCGCGAACATATTCTTCTTGTAGCTCTCAACACCGGGCTGGTCGAACGGATTGACGCTCAGCAGATAGCCGGAGACGGCGCAGGCACGCCAGAAGAAGTAGATCAGCTCACCGACATCGTGGGCGGACAGGCTGTCAACCTCGATCAGGCCCAGCGGCACGCCGCCGTCGGTGTGGGCGAGAATCGTGCCCTCCATCGCCTTGCGGTTGACAACGCTCATATTCTGGTTGGCCAGGAAGTTCAGGCCGTCAAAGTTGCCCTCAAGCTCCTCAATATAGAAGTCGTCGCGGGTGTGCTTGACGTCGACGTAGGTCTCGAACATGATGCGTGCGCCGTCCTGCAGGAACTGGCCCATGGAGTGCAGGTCGGTGGAGAAGATGCAGGAGGTCGGCATCAGGCCCTTCTGGTCCTTGCCCTCGCTCTCGCCGAACAGCTGCTTGTACCACTCGTTCATCATCGTGAAGTCAGGCTCGAAGCAGGCCAGCGTCTCAACGCTCTTGCCCTTGCGGTACAGGATGTTGCGGGTCATGGCGTAGCGGTAGGCGTCGTTGTCCGGGGACAGCTTGCCGAACTTCTCGCGGCCATCGACAGCGCCCTGCATGAGCTCGTCGATGTCGATACCGGCGCAGGCAATGGGCAGCAGGCCGACAGCAGTCAGGACGGAGTAGCGTCCGCCGACGTCGTCGGGAACGACGAAGGTCGGCCAGCCCTGCTCGGTTGCCAGCTGCTTCAGCGTGCCTTTGGCGCGGTCCGTCGTGGCGTAGATGCGCTTGTTGGCCTCCTCGGCGCCGACAGAATCCTCAAGCAGCTTGCGCAGCACGCGGAATGCGAGCGCGGTCTCGGTGGTGGTGCCGGACTTGGAGATGACGTTGATCGAGAAGCGCTTGCCCTTCGTCAGCTTGATGATGTCGTTCAGGGCCGTGGGGCTGATGGTGTTGCCGCAGAAATAAATCTTCAGGCCGTCGTCAACCTCATTGTGGTACAGGCCCTTGACGGCCTCGACCACAGCACGTGCGCCCAGATAAGAACCGCCGATACCGGCGACGAGCAGCACATCGGAATCCGAGCGGATCTTTTGCGCAGCCTCCTTGATGCGGGCAAACTCTTCCTTGTCATAAGTAACAGGCAGGTCCAGCCAGCCCAGAAAATCATTGCCGGCACCCGTTTTGGATTCCAGCTGATTGTGGGCCAACTCGACCTGCGGATAGATTGCCTCATATTCTTCAGGACGGATGAATTTTGCAAGATGCTTGCCGTTAAAAGAAACAGCCATCTTTAGCTCCTCCTTTATGATTTTATATCCCCATGATACCGTTTTACGTCGGTATTGTCAAGCAAAAGTAGGAGTCTTTTTTCGGCTTTTTCATGAAATTTGCACAAATTCAATTCCGGAGAAGCAGGCTTTGGGCAAGAAGGCGGAGGCAATAGCGGAAACTTAACGCATCAACGTTCTGTGCTGCTGTGATGGGATAACTGCACATTTCCGTGCCCTGATGCAGTATCTTAATGCGGCCCACCTGTTCCCCCGCCGCGACTGGCGCAGGCAGCGACGCGGGCAGCTCGACGACGGCTTCCAGGGTGCCGCCCTCGCCCTTGGGCATCAGGCAGTGTCCGGGGCTTTTGTAGTTCAGCGGGACTGTTGCCGCCGTGCCGTGCTCCACGGGCAGCGTCTGCGGCGCGTCGCCGGGCAGCGCGGCGGCTGCGCTCTCATAGTGGGCAAAGCCGTAATCCAGCAGCGTACTGGCTGCCTGGAAGCGTTCCTTGCCCGACGCAGACCCCAGCACAACAGCGATCAGCCGCAGGCCGTCGCGCTCGGCGCTGGCGGAGATACAGACGCCCGCCTGGCCGGTGGTGCCGGTTTTCAGCCCCGTGATGCCGCGGTAGCTTTTGAGCAGCTTGTTGGTGTTGACGAGCTGGGTCGCGCCGCCGCGCAGTGTGTCCATCCAGATCGAGCAGTAGTCCCGCACCTCGGTGTGGTGCAGAAGCATTTCGCGGCTCATCAGGGCGACATCCCGCGCGGTGGAAAGGTGCCCTGCCTCGTCCAGCCCGCAGGCGTTGACAAAGTGGGTATTCGTCATGCCGAGCTCATACGCGCGGACGTTCATCATCTCCGCAAAAGCGGTTTCGCTGCCGCCGACATACTCAGCCACGGCTACCGCTGCGTCGTTGGCGCTGGAAATGCAGATGGCCTTGAGCATGTCGTCCAGCGTCATCTGCTCGCCGGGCTCGAGCCAGATCTGACTGCCGCCCATGTGGTAAGCGTGCTCACTGACGGGGACAAAATCGTCAAGGTGTATCTTGCCCGCCTCGAGGGCCTCAAACGCCAGCAGCAGTGTCATGACCTTGGTGATGGAGGCAATCGGGCGCCGGGCATCGGCGTTTTTCTCATAGAGCACCGTGCCGGAGTCCTCGTCGATCAGGATGGCTGCCGCGCAGGGCACGTCAAAGTCGGCGTTGGTCGCCGGGATGATGCCCGCAGCGGACGCGGCAAACCCGCGCAGCAGCGAAAGCACTACCAGCACCAGGCAGAGCAGCAGGGTCACGGCACGTTTTTTCATGGCAGCACACCTCCGGCGGAAATCGCTTTGGTACTACGATATGCTGCTCTGTGCGGAATTAGTATTGCGCTTTTGGCCGGATTCTATTATAATAAATCATATATATCTACTATTTATAAAAACAAAGGAATCATACACCATGCGGGTAACTTTTTACACCTTGGGCTGCAAGGTAAACCAGAATGAAACGGGCGCGCTGGCCCAGCTGTTTGAGGAAAACGGCTACACCGTTGTCTCCAATGAAGAAGGTGCGGATGTCTACATCGTCAACAGCTGCACCGTGACGAACTTCGGCGACCAGAAGAGCCGCAAATGGCTGCGCCGTGCCAAGCGCGAGAACCCCGGCGCTGTGACCGTGCTGACAGGTTGCTACCCGCAGGCGTTCCCGGACGAGGCCGCCGAGATCGCCGAGGCGGACGTTGTGACCGGCTCCGGCAACCGTCACGCGATTCTGACCGACGTACAGAAGGTGCTGAACGGTGAGGAGGAGCGCGTCGTCGACATCCGCCCCCACGAGAAGGGCGAGCGCTTTGAAGAGCTGCCCATGGATAAGTTTGCCGAGCACACCCGCGCCTTTGTCAAAGTCGAGGACGGCTGCAACCGCCGCTGCGCCTACTGCGTTATTCCGCGCGCCCGCGGTCCGGTGCGCAGCCGCGATGAGGCGAGCGTGCTGGAGGAGCTGCGCCGCCTGGCCGACGCCGGGTATAAGGAGGTCGTGCTGACGGCCATCAGCCTGCCGAGCTACGGCACCGACAGCGGCACGAGCCTGGTGGAGCTGATTGAAAAAGCCGCCGAGGTGCCCGGCATTGAGCGCATCCGGCTGGGCAGCCTTGACCCCGACATGCTGCACGACGACGACATCCGCCGTATGGCCGCCGTAAAGAAGCTCTGCCCGCAGTTCCATTTAAGCCTGCAGAGCGGCTGTGACAAGACGCTGCGCGCCATGCGACGCCCCTACACGACGGCCCAGTACGCCGATATTGCAGCCAAGCTACGCGCGGCATTCGGTGCGGACAACGTCAGCTTTACCACCGATGTCATCGTAGGCTTCCCCGGCGAGACGGAGGATGACTTTGAAGCCAGCATGGCCTTTGTGACGGGAATGAGGTTTTTGAAGGTGCATGTGTTCCCCTACTCCCGCCGCGAAGGAACGGCAGCCTACGACTTTGCCGACCAGCTGCCCGAGCACGAGAAGGAGGCCCGCAGCCGCCGCATGACCGCCGCTGTGGAGGAGGTACGCGCTGCCGAAGCAGCCGCTATGCAGGGCCGCAAGGCCAGCGTGCTGCTGGAAACGCCGCTGTCCGCCACAATGTTCACCGGCTACACGAAGCAGTACCTGCCTGTGCTGGTCAGCGCACCCGGGCACAAGACCGGTGACATTGTGGAGGTCACGCTGGGTGCCTGGGACGGGAAACGGTGCAGGGCGGAGATCGTTTGATTTGTATTGATTGTTGCAACGCCGTTATCCATGCTCGATGTAGGGGGCGATGCTTGCATCGACCCGCGGACGGATGCAGGCATCCGCCCCTGCAAGCCGGAGATGCCGCCGCGCCGCAAGAGATATTGCATCCATTCTGCAGGGAAATCTCTGGATTTTACAGAGATTTTCCTGTTTTTTGTTGCCTGCCCTCTTGCAAAAAGTATGGATTTTTGGTAAAATTTTAACAGGAGCGGGTGTACCCGCTGATACGTCACTTTTGGAGCAAACAGAGCAAAACAAAGGAGCAATTACAATGAGAGGCATTTACACCCCCGTAACGGATATCCGTCGCAAGGTGTTCACTGAGGTTGCCCGCATGGCCTATGAGGTCAACGAGCTTTCCGACTACGAAAAGCTGATGCGTGAGCTGCCCTTCAAGATCATTCCCGGTGAGGAAAAATCTCTGCGCAGCAGCATCTTCCTGGAGAGAGCCATCATCTCCGAGCGCGTCCGTCTGGCCATGGGCATGTCCCTGCGTCCGCTGGATGAGAGCGTGCCCGCCAGCGAGGGTCTGGAGCACAGCGTCATTGCGGACAAGTACTACGAGCCGCCGCTGATCAATGTCATCAAATTTGCCTGCAACGCCTGCCCGGAGAAGGTCATCAAGGTCACGGCCATGTGCCAGGGCTGCCTGGCGCACCCCTGCCAGGAGGTCTGCCCGAAGCACGCCATCAGCTTCCGCAACGGCAAGAGCCACATTGACCAGAGCCTCTGCGTCAAGTGCGGCCGCTGCGTCAACAGCTGCCCTTACAGCGCCATCGTCAAGACCGAGCGCCCCTGCGCCGCGGCCTGCGGCATGGGTGCCATCCACTCCGACGAGCATGGCCGTGCCGAGATCGATTACGATAAGTGCGTTTCCTGCGGTATGTGCCTGGTCAACTGCCCGTTCGGCGCTATCGTTGACAAGGGCCAGATCTTCCAGCTGATCCAGTCCATCAAGCGCGGTGATGAGGTCGTTGCCATCGTGGCCCCCGCCTTCATCAACCAGTTCCCCGGCATGACCCCCTCCAAGCTGAAGGAGGCCATGCGTCGGCTGGGCTTTGCCGATGTGGCCGAGGTCGCCATCGGTGCTGACCTGTGCACCATCGACGAGGCGAAGGACTTCATGGAAGAGGTTCCCGCCAAGATCCCGTTCATGGGTACGTCCTGCTGCCCCGCGTGGAGCGTGATGGCTAAGAAGCTGTTCCCCCAGCAGGCCGAGTGCATCAGCATGGCCATGACCCCCATGGTCCTGACCGCCCGCCTCATCAAGAAGGAAAAGCCCAACGCCCGTATCTGCTTTATCGGCCCCTGCGCCGCCAAGAAGCTGGAGGCCAGCCGCCGTTCCGTCCGCAGTGAGGTCGACTTCGTCCTGACCTTCGAGGAGCTGATGGGTCTGTTTGAGGCCAAGGCTGTCAACTTTGCCGACCTGCCGGACAACCCGGAGGATGCCTTCAACAGCGCCAGTGCCGACGCCCGCGGCTTTGCTGCCTCCGGTGGTGTCGCACAGGCGGTTGTCAACGCCATCAAGAAGATGGACCCGGACCGCGAGGTCAAGGTCATGAGCGCCCAGGGTCTGGCCGACTGCAAGAAGATGATGATGATGGCCAAGGCCGGCAAGTACAACGGCTACCTGCTGGAAGGCATGGCCTGCCCGGGCGGCTGCATTGCCGGTGCCGGTACGCTGGCTGACCCCGCCAAGAGCGTTGCTATGCTGAACAAGTACAAGAACGAGGCCGCCATGAAGGTCGCCACCGAGACCCCGTATCAGGATTCTCTGGATCTGCTGCACTATTGATATGTAACTGAACAGCCCCGCATGGAGATGAAAACTCCATGCGGGGCATTTTTTTTGCGGTGATTTGCGGGCCGATGCGAGCATCGGCCCCTACAGGGAGCAAACTTTCCGCTTGCAGCGGCGAAAACGCCTGCGGGCGGATATATAGAATCCGCCCCTGCCGATTCGGCAAAGCGTTTCTTACTTGTGGTACTTCATTCCTGCGTTGATCGTGCAGGCGCGGTAGAGCTGTTCGGTCAAAACAAGACGCGCCAGCTGGTGCGGCAGCGTGATGCGTCCCAGGCTGATGCGGGCCTGTGCGGCGCGCTTGACGCTGTCGTCCAGCCCGTGGGAGGAGCCGATGACAAACGCCATATCCCCTGCGCCGCTCATGGCGCGGTCTGCAATCATAGCCGCCAGATCCTCACTGGATACCTGCTTGCCCTCGACACAGAGCGCAACGAGATACGCACCCCTGCGCACGCTGGCCAGGATAGCCTCCCCCTCCTTTTGCAGCGCTTTGGCAATCTGCCTGTCGCTGGCGTTCTTGTCGGCAATCTGCACCTCGGGCAATTCGATAATACGGAAATTGCAGAAGCCGCCGAGACGCTTCTGGTATTCGGCCACGCCCTGCGCAAAGTAGGCGGCGTTCATCTTGCCAATGGCAATCAAATCAATATTCTGCATAGGCTCCCCCGCTCAAAATTCAATATACGGGCTGACCTCACTGCGGGACTGGGTCTGGATCAGCACGTCCCGTCCGGGCTGGATGCCCGCGGCCAGCAGCACATTATAGACGGTGGTCATGACCAGCTCCGGCGAGTTGTTTGTCTGGCTCAAATGGCAGAGCGCAAACTTTTTGCAGCCGTCCTGAATCAGGTCCAGAATCTCCGCCGCGCAGGCCTTGTTGTCCAGATGGCCGCGGTCACTGGCGATGCGCACCTTCAAATAATATGGGTACGGCCCGCCGTGCAGGCTGAATGCGTCATAGTTGGCCTCCAGCGCGACGAGATCGCAGCCCATCAGGTTGTCCTGTACGACGGGCGTCAGGTAGCCGAGGTCGGTGGCGAACGCCATGACGCGGCCTTCCGGTGTGCGGATACGGTAGCCGCAGCAGGGCACATCATGGCTGGTGGGAAAGCTCGTCACCGTGAAGCTGCCGATTTCCAGCGTCTGACCGTCCACAGGGATTGCCTCCACCGCGGGCGGAATCGTGCCGCGGGAGGCCAGCGTATCCAGCGTATCGGCACATCCGTACAGCGGGACGGGGTGCTTTTTCAAAAAGGTATCCAGTCCCGAGACGTGGTCGGAGTGCTCGTGCGTGACGAGGATGCCGACGCAGTCGCTGACCGCCAGCCCCAGGGATTTCAGCGCGGTCAGAGTCGTGCGGCAGCTCTTGCCCATGTCGATCAGCAGATACTTGTCCTCGCTGCGAATCAGCGCGCAGTTGCCGGAGGAGCCGGAATACAGGGTGGTAAAATATGCCATTCGTTTGTCCTAACGCTTTCCATAAAAATTGGGCCGCCCGGTCAGCGGCCCAAGGGTCCTTTTAGATTGCCCGGCTCACTGCATTGGCCGGAATCTCGACGCGGCGGATGTCCGCGCCCAGAGCCTGTAACTTTTCTACGATGTTCTCGTAGCCGCGCTCAATGTGGATGGTCTCGTCGACCTCGCTCACGCCGTTGGCAGCCAGAGCAGCCATGACCATGGCGGCACCGGCGCGCAGGTCGGTAGCGCGCAGCGGTGCGGGATGCAGCTCCTTCACGCCTTCAATGACAGCGACCTGGCCGTCGACCTGGATGTTTGCGCCCATGTGGATCAGTTCATCCACATAGCGGAAGCGGTTCTCCCAGATGCCTTCCGTCACGATGGAGGTTCCCTTCGCCAGCGTCAGCAGTGCAGTCATCAGCGGCTGCATATCCGTGGGGAAGCCGGGGTGCGGCATAGTCTTGAGCTTGAGCGGCTTCAGCTCGCCGGTGCGTGTGATACGCAGCGCGTCGTCGAATTCCTCCACCTCGCAGCCGGCCGCGCGCAGCTTGGCGGTGATGGGCTCCATGTGTTTCGGGATAACGTTGTGCAGCGTGATGTCCCCCTTCGTGATAGCGGCGGCCACCATATAGCTGCCGGCCTCGATCTGGTCGGGAATGATGGAGTAGTTGCAGCCGTGCATTTCCTTGACGCCGTGGATCTTGATGACGTCGGTACCGGCGCCGTGTACGTCTGCACCCATCATATTCAGGAAATTGGCCAAATCAACAATGTGCGGCTCACGGGCCACGTTTTCAAGAATCGTCGTGCCTTCGGCCAGGACAGCGGCCAGCATGGCGTTCATCGTGGCACCGACGGAGACCGTGTCAAAAAAGACGTGCCCGCCGACCAGATGCTCCGACCTGACGTGAATCTGGCCGTACTCCACGGAATCCTCTGCACCAAAGGCGGTGAAGGCTTTCAGGTGTTGGTCAATCGGGCGCGGGCCCAGATTGCAGCCGCCCGGCATGGCGACCTGACCGGAGCCAAAGCGGCCCAGCAATGCGCCGAGAAAGTAGTAGCTTGCGCGCATCTGGCGTGACAGTTCATTGGATACCTCGGTGCTGTCCAAATGCGACGTGTCAATTTCATAGGTGCTGCGGCTGACCATGCGGATGCTCGCACCCAGCTCGCTCAAAATCTGCAGCGACGCCATGACATCACTGATACAGGGCAGGTTTTCAATCAGGCACTTCCCGCCGGCCAGGATCGTGGCCGGGAGTATGGCAACCGCGGCGTTCTTTGCGCCGCCAATGTTGACATCGCCAACAAGCGGCTTACCTCCGCGAATAACGTATTTTTCCAAGTGTAGCTCTCCTTTGTGCGGTAATCGGCTCGTATACCCTCTGTACAGGGCCGACCTATAGTACACACTTTCTAAGATTATACAACATTTTGCGCTAATTGAAAAGGCCTGTCCCCTGCAATTGCAAAATTTTTGTGAAACAGCACAAGATATGTTGACCATGCACCGTAATTTCGCCGGAAATCACATACCCGAGAACAGCGTATAGGCGCTGAACAGCGCACCGTTATAGGACATCTCAAAATGGCAGTGGTTGCCGGTGGAGTTGCCCGTGGAGCCGACATAGCCGATGACCTGCCCCTGCGTGACGGCCTGTCCCTGAGAAACAGCGATGCTGGACATGTGACCGTACAGCGTCTTGTAGCCGTTGCCGTGGTCGATCTCCACATAGTTTCCGTAGGAATAATGCCAGCCTGCAGCAATGATCGTGCCGGAGTCGGAGGCCAAAATCGGCGTGCCGTAGGCAGCACAGATATCCGCGCCGCGGTGGCCGTTGCCCATCCAGCGGCTGACGTACTTATAATTCGGCACAGGCCAGATGAAGGAGCCGGAGCCGACCTTGGCAATCATGCCATTCTTCAGCTTCGTGCCGGTGACGGTGATTTCCGGGGTCGGGGCCTGCAGCACATTGTAGGCCACGGCCTGACGGTCCGTGACTGCGCCGTCGATCATCGTTGTCTCGTAGGTGATCTCCTCGGAGCCGTCTGCACCCTCCTGCAGGGTCACGACCTTGCCGAAATCATACTGGTCGGACTCGGTGTTCTGGGTGTCGAACGGAATGGCGACAGTTTCTGTGTCGCGGCGGACGACCTTGACCTTGATGAGCTCTGCCGAGGACGCACCGGTGGTGATGACCGTGCCCTCAGGAATCTCCTGGTCGAGCGTCAGCAGTTCGGGGTTCATCTGTGCCAGAGAGTCAAACGAAACGCCGGTAGCGTTGACGACGCTCTCGACGGTGTCGCCGTCGACGGCTGTATAGGTGTGGATGCCGCCGCCCTCGGTCAGGGCGTTGATGACGTCCGCGTAGGAGCTGACAGACTCCTGCAGATAAACACCGTCCACGAGGCGGATATTGTGGGCAAACGCCGTGTAGACGCTGCTGTCCATCGCATTTTCAAACGGTGCTTTGATGTTTTCCAGATAGCTGCGCAGGTGGTTGCCCTCGGTGGTGACGTAGAGCAGCTGATCGTCGACGTAGACAGCCGTGCCGTTGATGATCTCATCACTGGCCGTGCGCAGGATGGCGTTGGCGATCTCGCTCTCGGTCATCGTCTGGTTGCCGATGGAAAGCGAGTAGGTCGGGTAGACATCCCAGCTTGTGTCCTCCACCGCAGAGCCGGAGGCCTGCAGCATACGCTTGGCCGTGTTGATACGGGACTGCACGTCCTCACGGGCATTTTCAAACACCTGCTCGCTCTCCACGTAACCGACGTTCTCGCCGTTCACCTGCACATTCAGCACAAAGCGCAGCCCCAGCCCGCTGCGCACCAGGACCACAAGCCCCGCAGCGGCAACTGCCGGGAGTATGTAAGTGATGGCGTTCCAGACAACGATGGAGTATTTTCGGATGCCGCTGGCAAGGTATTTTTTCTTGGCACGGCGCACATCGCCATCCTCGCTCTCCACGAGGGTATCAGGGATGTCGCGGATATGACGGATGCCCGAGGCCATCCGCACGAACGGGCTGGTCAGGTCCTCAATCAGCGTGATAATACCGATCAGAATCGGGCGCAGGACAATGAGCAGCAGATTCAGCACGGTATCACCGATGCCGCGCACAACAGCCCCCACTCTGCGGCCTACGCAGACAAAAACATACTCGACCCAGAAGCCGACCATGTACAGCATATCGCCGACAGTGTTGCGGCGGTGCAGGTCCTGCATGTAACGGGCTGCCTTGCGGCGGTTATCGCTGCGCTTTTTTTCCTGCGATGAGTGAGAAAAGCGCGTTACAGAGGTCATCTCCGGGGGTTCGGTGATGCTATCGTTTTTCGGATTGGGATCAGTTTGGATGGGATTCAAAATACGGAAGCTCCTTTCCGTGTGAAGCAAATTTACGTGGAGTCTGCACCGCAGGGCAGACCGTGCAGCTGCCAGCCCGTCAGCAGCTTTTCCTGCCGGGCCAGGGCGGCCATATCCTCGGGCAGCGGACACTCCACACGGAGGGGCTCCCCTGTCAGCGGATGCGCAAACGCAAGGATGCCGCAGTGCAGTGCGTGACGGCGCAGAAGGATGTCCGACCCGCCGTACAGCGTATCCCCCGCCAGCGGATGGCCGATATAGGACATGTGTACGCGAATCTGATGGGTGCGCCCGGTGCGCGGCCAGCAGGCCAGCAGACTGTGGCCCGGCCCCGCGGCCAGCACCGCGTACTCGGTCAGGCTGTACTTGCCGTCCGCGCACACGCAACGGCCAATGATGGAGTCACCGCGCCGCGCGATGGGCGCTTCGACCCGGCCCGGCCCCAGCGGCATTGTACCCTGCACAATCGCAAGGTAGCACTTGTGGGCAGACCCGGCCAGCAGCGGTGCGGCAAAGGCGTTTTTCGCGCACAGCACCAGGCCGCTTGTGTTTTTGTCAATGCGGTTTACCGGGCGGAAGATGCCGCTTTTCCCCCGCTGCCGCAGGTGGTACAGCCAGCCGTTGGCCAGTGTGCCGTCAGGGTAGTTCAGCGTGGGGTGCACGGCAATGCCCGCGGGCTTGTTGAGTACCGCAGCAAAATCGTCCTCATAGGCGATGGAAAACGGCACGGGCTGCGGGGTCACACTCGTCTCCTGCTCGGGAGGGAGCGCAAAGCGGATGCACTGCCCGGCGTGTACAGGCTCATTCGTGCGGATGGGCTGATCGTCAGCGTAAAAGCCGTCACCGTCATATTTGACAGACTTGATCAGTCCTGCCGTAACACCCTGCATGCGCAGGAACAGCCCCAGCTTGCAGCCCTCGTTTTCCGGCGGCACGGTATAACGCAAAACGGTCACAGTACCGCCCTCCTTAAAGCCTATATGAGGGTATTATACCACAAAACGCCCTGTGATGCAAACCCCAATGTCTGGCAGAAAGGTACGCCGGCGACTGGTACAATAGATGCGAAAGAGATTAAACGCTCTTTCGCATCATTTTTATATATGGAACTTTAGGAAATTTCAATGCGGAAGTACAAGGTAATCACCCAAAAAGATCGACAGCTTATTGCGACTTTATACGACGCTGGAACGCCACTGCCGACCATCGCGGCGGCGGTGGACGTTTCCCTTGCTACTCTATATAGAGAGTTGGCACGCGGCTATACAGGCGCGTTCAATCCCAAGGGATGCCGCGCGTACAGCGCCGCCAAGGCACAGCAGACTGTCGATCAGAACATCAAGCGCCGTGGCCGTTCCCCGGCGGATACAAAGAAAGGGACAGAATGAATAAAGACTTCGAAATTGCCGTCACGTTGAACACTGACGAAGCCAACGAAAAATTAGAACAGCTTACCGCCAAGGCGCAGGGCCTTGCCGATTTGTTCACCAGCATAGCCGAACAGGCAGACCGCGCCGCAAAGATTATGCCGCCGTCAGCCGTTGAAGCTGTCACCGCCATCCGCCACGGATGCCCGCCGACTAAAAACTTCATGCGCAGTATTTCGGAAATGCTGCGCATCAGTATGCCGGAATTTGAGAAGTTGGAATATTCTGTTTCGGAAGGTTATAACTGCACGGCTGGCGGCGGCAGTTGGATGGTGCTGCACTATAAGAACGGCTTTTCGTCCCATAAAATTCAGATTTCTGGTTGCACACGAATCTGCATTCTTTCGCAGGCCGTCACAAATGCGGACATGCTGCGGAACGACATAGGCTATAAGCGGTGTGAGGAAATGTGTCATCAATAACAACTCTATGCGCGTTTGGCGGTATCGGCGCAGAACTGACCGCTACCAGCAGTCGAACGCATCTTGCAGAAAGGGGTACGAACGACTGAACGGGCACTGCGCGGGCCGCTGATCTGCCGCGCAGAGGTGCCGGACACCTAAGTGGGATTTTCCCACATCCCCCGGCGGGCAAACCTGTTCGCGCCTGCCGGGTACATGTGCGGGTGCTGGCGCAGATTTCACAGCATCGGTCAGTTCGATTCTGACAGCCCGCTACCCCTTTTTCTCTCCATACTTTTCCTTAGCTGACAGCCGGGAAAGACCGGCATTATATGAACTGCCAAACGCCGCATGAAGCAAAGGCAGGAAGAAAAACCAAACAGGAGGATTGAAAGATGGACACCACCACCAAAACCCCGAAAGCCTGCATCGGCGATATGTTCCCCAGTGTGTTTCCCGGAATGCCGATGTTCGCCTATGTTCCCAACCCATACGACTGCGGACGGCCCGCCAAGGTCTACCCCGGTGACAATACCTACTATTGCGTGAAAGGTGCGCCGCTCTGCGCAGTGGATGCAGAGGATGCCGCACTACTGGCAATTCGTCGCACGGTATGCCGCACCATGAATCAGTGTTACGGCACGGCCACGCCCGCGCAGGCCGCTGCTGTTGAAGCTGGCATCAAGTACGGATGGAGTGACCGCCGCGCGAATCCTGCGCTGTATGACGCTGACGGCGCGTTTTGCGGGTAACATCCACCCACGGAGGTATTACGAATGGGCAGACCGCCGAAGCGGAATCTGAACTATTCGACGTGGGATGTGGACGTTCTCGAAAACGACACCTCTATTGACAACTTGATTGATGCACAAGGCCCGGCGGGCTTTTATGTCTACTTTGCCCTGTGCCAAAAAGCCTACGCCACCGATGGTTATTTCTACCGCTGGGGATATGACAACGCCGCATCGACAGCGCGCAAGCTGGGCGGCGGGTTGAAGTCAACCCAAGTTCGGGCAATCGTTGATCTGTGCGTGTCTTTAGGACTTTTCGACAAAGCCTTATTTACAACGGACGGAATATTAACTTCTCGGGCGATACAAAGCCGCTATCTGGACGGCATCGCACGGCGTACAGGCGAAATACCGATTATTGTTGAATACTGGCTTTTAGAGGTTACACCCCGCGCCGGTTTAGTTTTCGTACACAAAAACGGAGAAACCGCATACAAAAACCCAAATAACAAACAACAGAAACCGAGTTTCTGCACAGAAGATTATATTAGACAAAATGAAATAAACCCCCAACATAATCTTCCCCAGAAATCGGCTGTTGAAAAGTCTGTTGAAAACAGGCGGGAAAGCTGCACCCGCATTATGGCCTTGCTGCAAGCATTTACTGGTATCAATATGCAGGGCGATAAGCAGACAAGAAAACAGGTGTACAGCTTGTTTGACCGTGGCTACACAGAAAAGGACGTGAAAGCCGTCATCGGTATGGCCGCAGACAATGATGCACCGTTCCCGCCGCCTGCACAGCTTTTCGGGCCTATGTTCGACCAACTGATTACAACCCCGGCAGACAGCGCCCCGCGCGATCACTACGCCGCGCTGCCGCCTACCACAAAGAAAGGACGTGCATTCAATGGCGGATATTAAATACACCATGCCGCCGCCTACCGAAGATGTAGAGCAAATGTGCCTGTTCCGCTGGGCCGATGCCCAAAGCGGCAAATATCCCGAACTTTCCCTTATGTACCATATCCCAAACGGCGGCAAGCGTGGGAAAGCCGAAGCGGGCCGTTTCCGCGCAATGGGTGTGAAATCCGGTGTGCCGGACATCTTCCTGCCTGTCGGCGTTCAGAAGATAGATTCCGTTGATCGCGGCCAGTATACCATTATCCGTACCAAGTACAACGGCCTGTACATCGAATTGAAGCGTCTGCGCGGCGGTACGGTATCAGCTGCACAGAAACAGTGGATTGCCCGCTTGCGTGATGCCGGTTATGCCGTGGAAGTCTGCAAAGGCTGGGAAGCTGCCGCCGCAGCCATCACGGATTACTTGGAGGGGCGGTACAAACCGCAATACCAGCCATGAAAACAGTACAGCAGATCATGCAGGAAACCGGCGCAGAAGCCAACATTCGCAATTTCCGCTATATGCAGAAAAACTACACCTACAAACAGAAAATTCGCCATGCGGAAAATGTCGCCCGTAGTTATCAGGACAAATGCAGCGAAATGGGCCTGAACTGTCACGTATCAGTTGGTGGTTTGGATTCCATCACCCTGCATTACTTCCTTGAAACGTGCGGCGTACATGTTCCCTGTGTCAGTTGTTCTTCCCTAGAACAGAAAGGCGTGCAGGCTGTACACAAGCAGATTGCCACCGAAATGGAAAACACCTACTCGGCGCGGGAATGGCTGGGCGCGCACATGGCCCTGCCGCAGGATGAGATCGACACCATCACAGACCCGGATACCAGAGCACAGGAACAGGCCCTGCACGATGCCTGCCCGCCCGTACCCCGCATGTATTTCTTGAAACCTCTGAAACCGAAAACCAAAGTCATTGAAGAATTGGGCTGGCCCGTGCTTAGCAAAGAGATTGCGGGCAAGATCAGTCTGTTACAAAACCCGACACCCAAAAACGCCACTGTTCGCCATGCAATCATTACGGGCGAAACAGGCGAATATGGTGGATTCCAGAAAAACAGCCGAATGAAACTAAGCCAAAGATGGCTTGAAAAGTTCGGCGGTGCAGATGCAGAGGGTGCGGCCCTGGGATATGAAGCTGCCCCGTTCAAGGTGTCCGAACGCTGCTGCTATTATCTCAAAGAAAAGCCTTGCGACGATTGGGCCAAGGAGCACAACAGCGTTCCGTATCTTGGCTTGATGGCATCCGAGGGCGGACGCAGAGAAAAAAGCCTTATGATGCACGGGTGCAATTACTACGGTAAAAGTACCATCCGAAGCGCGCCGTTCGCCATATTCAGCAGGCAAGACATTTTGCAACTGGCCCTTGATTTGAATGTTCCCATCCCGGCGGAATATGGCGAGATTGTCCGAGACAAGGACGGAACGCTGCGCACCACCCTTGCGCAGCGCACAGGCTGTACGATGTGCGGTTTCGGCATCCAGCTGGAACAGCGCCCAAACCGATTTGATCGCCTGCGCAGCGCAAACCCCAAAGAATGGGAATTCTGGATGCGCCATGTTTGTCGTGACGAAAATGGTGACTGGTATGGATGGGGCCGCGTACTCGACTACATCGGCGTGGAATGGGAAAACGAACCCGGCCAGCTACCCGGTCAAATGTCTATTGAGGATTACCAAACGTGAACAACAGCAAGAAACGCCACTGCGGCAGTGCGTACCGCCGCTTTGAAACCATGATGAACTATTACGCCAAACCCGGAAAAGACCGTACCAAAGCTAAACAGCACCCAAAGAAGAAAAGGAGCAAGAAAAAGTGAAAACCATCGTCATTTTGAATTTAAAGGGCGGTGTCGGCAAGACCACCACCGCAACAAACCTTGCATACGAACTTTCCAACATCGGCGAGACACTGCTAATTGATGCCGATAAGCAGGGCAACAGCACCGAGTTCTACAACATCCACGATTTTACCCACGGTCTGGGCGATGTGCTGACGGCCAAGACTGCCGCTGATGCCTGCGCCCTTCATGCTGCGCTTCCGGCCCTGAACGCCAACGGAAAGCCGTACCAGCATCTTCGTATTCTGCCCAGTGACTACCGCCTTATGAAGTCGAACATTTCCCTGTTGCTGGACACGTCCAGCGGGCGCGATAAGCGTCTGCGCCGCTACCTTGCGGAAAATGAAGGTGTGCTTGAATTCGTTGTTGTGGACTGCGCCCCGGACATCGACATGGCAAGCATCAACGCCCTTATGGCAGCAGACCTTGCCATCGTGCCGATCACGCTGGACAAGAACGCCCGCAAGGGTCTTGCCGAGGTATGGGAGCAAATCGAAGCGGCCCAGCAGGAAAATCCAAAGCTGAAAGCCTACGCACTTATTACCCGCTTTCGCCCCGATCAAAAAGAGAAAATTGCCGATGTGACCGACCTTAACTTACTGGGCACGGTTGTCCGCGAAAGCACACAGAAAGTCGAAAACGGAAACGACGCGGGCAAGCCGCTGTCGCTGTACAGTCGTTGGAGCAATGCCGCCCGAGATTTCCGCGTGCTGGCAGATGAAGTGTTGGAGGTGCTGGACTGTGAACAGTTGTTGCCGCTCTGATCTGCCCGCCGCCCTCTTTACAGTGCTTGCCAAGGATGGCCGCGTTATGATGCAAACCAATGATCCCGCCTGCATCCCATCCCCCGAAGATCAGAAAGCCATGAAAGCCGCAGGCTACAAAATCAAGGATAAACGGACATGAATGCACCCTGTTACCGATGCGCCCGGCGGGCCATCAACTGCCACACCGCCTGCACGGACTATGCCGAATACCGCAAAGTATGCAACCAGATACAGACAGCCCGCGAAGCTGAACGAATCCTTGACGCTGCTGATTCCGAGCGCGGCGACAAAATCCGCAAGGATGTTCGCAAAAACGGCCTGTACAACCAGAGGAAAGGACGGAAACGATGATTGATATTAACATTGCCGCCGACGGCACAATTACGCTGTACGAATGCGACCCCGCCAAGAACACGGCCTGTAAACATGAATGGTGCGCCGCCAACCACCCGAATGAACCGAATCTGCAATGCCACCGCATCACGAACCCCGATTTTGTACTGAAAGGAACCCGCCCCGTGCAAGTTGATACCAGAACCGGAAAGGAAGTAATTTTGTGAAAAACAAGCAAGCGCCCATCCGGCGCACCCAGACATCCGACCCCGCCAAGATGCGGCAGGACATCATCCGACAGTTTGAAACCCTGCCCGATGATACACGGGATATTATCGCACAGTTCTATATTATGGCCTTATCCGAAATGTTGCCGAAATGGCAGAAAACAGGTAATAAAGCCCGCAAAACTGCCGAAAAGAAGAAATAAATCGCTGTTTTGGTGTTCCATTGGAACACCCGGAAGGAACCAACATGAATCTGATTCAAGATGTTTTGAACGCCGCCAGCACCCAGCCGGAACAAGATCACTTTGCGCGCATCAAACTGGCCGACATCCTGCCAGACCCCGAAAATTTCTACGAAACAGACGGTATTGAAGAACTGGCCGCTGCCATTGATGCTTTCGGGCTGGAACAGCCCTTAGTTGTCCGCCCGGCGGATGAACCGGGCAAATACCGCCTGACAGGCGGACACCGCCGCCGTCTGGCCCTGCTGACCCTCTACGCAAAAGACCCGGAACGCTGGGCCGAAGTTGACGTGAAGATCACGTCCAGCATGGGCGCGCTGGCCGACCAAGCACGGCTTATCCTTATGAATCGCACCACCCGCAAAGAAACCGAATATGAAAACATGATGGAAACCGTCAAGACCGCCGAAATCGCAAAAGAGTTCAAGGCCAACGGCGGAAAGGTAGAGGGCAAGACCCGCACTGCCGTTGCGGCGGCACTTGGCATTTCTTCGGCGCAAGCGGGCAAATACCAAGCCATCTACAAGCACCTGTGCCCCACGTTGATGCAGCGCTATAAGGCTGGCACCATCGGCACGCAGGTTGCCTATGAACTTAGCAGCCTGCCAAACCGTCAGCAGGAAGAGATCGCCGCAACCTATCCTGTGCCTACAATGGAAGCGGTGCGCAAGAAGAAAGAATCTGTTCCTGAAACTTTTCCCGACTGGGCGCTTCCCATGGCAAAGGAATTTGTAAATCGAAAATGGGTACGCAAGCTGGAATATTTCAGTGCCGCCATGCTGCAAGCCCTCGCCAAAGACCCGACAGGTGGAACGAACCTCTGCGGCGGCATCACGGATACCAGCGCAAAGGGCATCCGCTTCTACTTGGACGGTCAGCGCGTACAGTACACATGGGCACAGTTCGTCAAAGCCTGTGCAGGTGCAGGCATCACCCCCGAACCGATGCCGAAGAAAGCAACCGCAGAGCCGAAAAAAGCACCTGTGACCCGTGCAGAAAGATATGCGACATTCATTAACGATAACTGCACAGATACCGTAGACGGTATGTGCGACAATGCCGACGGCATTTTATCCCACGTCAAAAACGGTGTAATGATCGGATGCGCTGGATGCTGTCAGCTGTGCCTTGAAAAAGCCACTTGCCCCACGGCCTGCACGCACTGCGCCCCCAAGCAGACCCCCGACGCCGAAACCCAACCCCCCACGCCCCCGGCGGATACCGCGCCTGAATCTTCGGAGATCACCCCCGCGCCCATCGTGCAGGAAGAATCGCCCACCGTCGAGAGCACAGAGCCTACCGCCAGCGATGACGTGATTGACGCGGCCCGCGATCTTAGCAACTACTGTGAAGCCCACGGCAGCGGCGAGTGCTGCAAAGGATGCTATTTCTTCGACGAACGCCGCGAGGGATGCAAAATTGGCCTGCCGTTCACATGGGAGATGTGACGATGAAGGATTTTATTTTTGTGCTTTTAGCAATTCTCGTTTTCGCTTTGATCGTCATTGGAGTCTTTCTTGGCCTTGCTGGCTTTGAAGGTAACAGAGATTTCATTTGCAAGAAGCTTTTTTCGCGCAAAAAGCTGAAAAAACCTCTCAATGCAAAACCATACTGCGCACCCCTGCCGCCAGAGAAACCGAAGGATGACAATCTGCCACATGATATACAGTGCGAGGTATGCGGCTATAAATTCATCCCGTACAACGACAATCGCTACACTGTAGTCGGAAAGCACAACTATGGCAGATTCCATTACTACAATGACGGAGCCATAATCAGCGACACCGCCATTGTTGACGGCCTGCATGATGCCTTTAGCTGTCCTATGTGCGGCTGTCAGATTGTAGTACACCCACACTTGCCGATATACGAAGAAAGGCAGGCGGATACCGATGCCCCAACATCTGAAATTTGATGCAGCGGCCTGTTCCAGCAAGCCGTATGAAAAAGCATCCCCCGAACTAATCGAGCAACTAAAGAAGATTGCCGCATTCCCACGCCCTTTTGCGCCCAAGTATTGTGAGTGCGTCGGCTGTGGATTTGAACACAACTGCCACATTGACGGATGTGCTGTCATGCTGAAAGCGGCTGAATTATTGGAGGTGTAAACCCATGCTGCGCAAGATTGGAGCGATAAGAAATGCAACGACTGATTGACGCGACCCACCTTGAACAATCCCTGCCCACGCCATCCCCGGCGGATAACAACCACGTTATGACCCGCCATTTTGCTGTTGAAAGTTTCCGCGCACTTATCAAGGCTGAACCCACCGTAACCCCGACACCCGTCTATGAAAGAAGCGTTCTGCTTGATCGCATGGTTCGGTACGATCTGCGAAAGGCGTTCCCGAAAGCGATTATGAATCTGCAACTTGAATTGATCGTCTACCCGGCACGCAACACCACCGTGCCGCTGTACGGTGCAGACACAATGGACGAACTGAACGCAAGAATTATTGAATGGTGCAGCCGCGAAGCCTGTAAGTCCTACAGTTCGGCAAGTCAGAAATACCACCTCAACGGAATCAACCAGTTCTGCCACACAGAGTTTACCCGTGACGGCATGGATTATATCTATACTTATCTGGGCAACGGCATCAAGCACGATCTGTGCCGCCGCTTCGTCACCGAAATGGATTTCAATTTGAACAAGCTGAAACACGAGATCAAGAAAATGGAGAAAGCAACATGACAATTATGCAGTTGCGCCGCCTGCCGTATCGGGAAAGATCGGAACTTGCAGCGCGGATTCCTGCGGGCAAGCTGCGGCAGGCATATATTTTGATGTTCGACCACAAACCGGGCCGCTACTACAAACAGCAGACATGGCGTAAGTGCGCACAGCTGTGCGGCATTGACGAAGAAGAACTGCGCACAAGCCTGACTGCCATTATCAAGACATTTTCTGCGCCAGTCTGACGCAATATCAAAAATTGGAAAGGTGGAAACATGTAAAGATGGAAACCGGAAAGAACAAGCGCCCTGCCGAACGCCTGCGCTGTGAAACCTGCCTGTATTGGGAAGATTTCAACGGCGTGTGCTTCTGCGGTGCAAGCCCCTATTGCGCCGACTTCACGGACGGCGATGACGGCTGCTGTTACTGGCAGCAGAAAGAGCCTGCCACACAATCCCCGGCGGATACGGAGGGTATAGAATGAGCAAAGCACCGAAATGGGGTGATTCCATCCGGGAATGCGAAGATTCCAAACGGAAAGCCCCCGAAACCGACAAATACTTTGGCACGATCTGCGTTTGCGCCCTGCGCTACTGCATGGGCCGTCAGACCTATATGCCGACACTGGTACAAGATTTCTGCCGCCGACATATTGCACAGTTCGACGATAACACCATCCGCACCATGATTGACGACATAGATTTTGCAGAGCGGACGGGCCAAAGCATGGGCGACGATGAAATTGACCGCCCTGACTGGTACAGATTCAGAAAATTTCTTGAAAGTGAAACGGAACGGAGGGTGAACCATGCGGCTGATCGACGCAGATAAAGTACCACCCCTGTCTGACCTGAGCGGGTGCGCTTATGAGGGCGGCGAGTACCAAGCATATAAGAGCGGCGCAGAGTATGGGCGCGGATTGGTGGACGATACACCGACTATAGACCCGGATTCCCTGCGGCCTATGGCGCGCATTATGCGCGGAACCGTGCAAAGTACGCATGATGCAGGATTTTGCAGTAATTGCAAACTGTGCATAGATGCAGACTACGGAACGGCGTTGGCAAAATCGTACAGTTATTGCCCGCATTGCGGCGCAAAGTTTGGGGGTTGACCATGCTGATAAACGATTATCCGCGTTGTGGAAGGTGCAAATACTGGAAAGCACGATGCACCAACCGGGAAAGTCGGATGTATAATTGCCCGATGTTCCAGCGTGGGGACGGAATATGTGAACTCTGGGAATTGCCCGACGAAATTCCAGATGATGAAGATTATGACGAGTGCAAGGAGCGTGAACCATGAACCGCTACACCCTGCCGCCCGGTATCGTCAAGGTCTGCGCAGGGCTGGTACAGGGGGCCAAAACGGAACCGTATCTTTCAGCCCTGTGCACTGCGGAACAGATGATCTTCGACAAATACCCGGCGGGCCAGCAGGACGAAGCGCACCGTCTGGCCGCTGCCATCAAGGTGAACGTCAAGCACCCGCGCAGACCCAGCGTCGCAACTCTGCTGCGGCAGTTCGACTTGAATATCAGCGAAAAGACTTTCCGCCGCTACAAGCGCGAATACTGCTACACACTGGCCCTTGAAGCCGGCCTTATTCCAGATGCAAGCCCCAAGCACTAAAGTTTACAGTTTATTCATAATGTTGGCCAGATAAGCAATTTCAAGTGTGCTATAGTGGAATTGTCAGTTGGGAACACTGACGGCCTTTCTTCCTCCTATTCTGTGGCGACACCCGGCCCGGCGGGCAATCCGGGATTATATGGTGTGCAAGGTATGGCGCACAGCGCGGCGGTTCGATTCCGCTACACATCACACAGCAGTAACTATTCTATTACTACACAATCCCCGGCGGATTGCTTCGTGTTCTACTGGAACACCAACGGTGAACTATGGCACAGGCATTTGCGAAAGCGTTTTACAAATCAACAAAGTGGCGCAAGTGCCGCGCGGCGTTCGTCGCTTCCCGCGTCAACATTGACGGCGGCTTGTGTCAGATATGCAGAGATGCGCCCGGCTACATCGTCCATCACAAAGTATGGCTGACGCCGGAGAACATCACAGACCCGGACATTGCTTTGAATCCGGCGAACTTCCTGTATGTCTGCCACGATTGCCACAACAAAATTGAAAATGACGGTGGAAATCTTTACTACTTTGACGAAAACGGCCAGCCGCAGCCAGCGGACAAGGCCAACGCCAGCGGCGCTACTCCCCCCCCCTAGGCAGGCCCTAGCCCGGTTTGCCATAGAACCGAGGGAGTGAGCCACAAAGAGCACACAGGTTATTTTCACATGACCGGGGGGTCTTGACAGATGAAACAGATTTGTTCCTGTTTTGCAGGAATCCGGGCGGAGGTGAACGGACGTTGCCGGACGATGTAATTGAAGCTGTGCGCGCCATACTGGAACATGGCAACACAGCCGAGATCAAGCGCCGAAAGAACGGTGAAATCATCGTTTTGGAAGTGCGGCGAAAAGTGAAAAAAAGCGCGGTGCAGTAAATGGTCTGCACTAAGGGCCGAGTGGGGCCGTAAACTGTCGATGGATGTTGGCGGTTTGCGGCCCTATATTTTTTTGCAAGGGAGGGCGTGCAATGGCACGGAAGAAGAACCAGCCGATTCGGATTCTGACCGAAAAGGAATTGAAATCTACGATTGAATCTGTGCCGGAAGAACGCCGCACGCTTGCAAGCAACGTCGTGTCGGAACTGATCTGGATGTCCGGGATGCTGGACACCTTGAAGAATAAGGCCGACGAAATCGGCCCACTGGATTTCTTCGTGCAGGGTGAACAATCCATGCTGCGCGAAAATCCTGCACTGAAAAGCTACAATACCACCATCAAGAATTATGCGACACTGCTTTCCAAGCTGACCGACTTGCTGCCCAAGGCTACCGCGCCGCCGCCCACCACTGACGCGGGCGATCAGTTTGACAGTTTCGTTGCGGGACGTGATGCGGATTGATTCGCTATCCACTGACCTACAACCCGATACTTGAATACAACGCTGCCATTGAAAACGGACAGGTTGTTGTCAGTAAAAAGGTTGCCACGGTATACCGCAAACTTGCGCAGGATGTCGTCAACGGCTGCGGCGATTATGCCTACAAAGCCAAGCGCGCCAACCATGCAATAGAGTTCATCGAAAACTACTGCCGCCATAGCAAAGGCAAAGCGGGCGGCAAGCCGTTCATCCTTGAACTGTGGCAAAAAGCGCTTGTCGCCGCCATGTTCGGATTCGTCCATGTCATTGACGGAACGCGAAAGTATCGGGAAGTCCTGCTTGTCGTCGCCCGAAAAAACGGCAAGTCAACATTGTCTGCGGCCATCGGCCTGTATTTGATGGTTGCAGACGGTGAACCCGGCGCGGAAATCTACGCCGTCGCCACCAAAAAAGATCAGGCAAAGATCATCTGGCAGGAAGCCCGCCGCATGGTCTGCAAGTCGCCTGTGCTGCACTGGACGCGCAAAACACCGAACGGAAAAATCAAGCCGCTTGTCGCTGAAATGGTTTCCGACTTCAACGACAGTGTATACAAGCCCCTGGGCCACGACAGCGACACGCAGGACGGCTTGAATGTTCACGGTGGTCTGCTGGACGAAATTCACGCATGGGCACCGCCTATGCGCGCCCTGTATGACGTTATTGTTGACGGCGTGACCGCCCGTGAACAGCCGATGATCTTTGAAACCACGACGGCGGGCACGGTGCGCGAAGGTCTGTACGATGATCTGTATCAAGAAGCAGAAAATGTCATAAACGGTTTCTATGATGACAACGGCTATAAAAACGAACACTTCCTGCCCGTCATCTACGAACTGGACAGCCGCAAGGAATGGACAGACGAAAGCTGCTGGGCCAAGGCGAACCCCGGCTTAGGTACGATCAAGTCTGTGGAGCAGTTGCGGGCCAAGGTGCAGAAAGCCATTGCAAACCCGAAACTTGTGAAGAACCTGCTTTGCAAGGATTTCAACATTCCCGAAACCATCGGCGAAGCATGGCTGACTTTTGAGCAGTTGAACAACACCGCCACATTCGACGTGCGCCAGCTTCGGCCACGGTATGGCATCGGCGGCGCGGACTTTTCCAGCACTACCGACCTTACCGCTGCCGTCGTCATATTCATGGTTCCGGGCGACCCGCACATCTATGTCCTGTGTATGTTCTGGTTGCCCGAAGAACTGCTTGAACGCCGCGTGCGGGAAGATCGTATTCCTTACGACCTGTGGAAAGAACAAGGCTATCTGCGTACCTGTGAGGGCAACAAAGTCCGGCAGAAAGATGTCACGGAATGGTTCCTTGAAGTGCAGAACGAACTTGACTGCTATATCTATTGTGGCGGTTATGACGCATGGTCTGCAAGCTACTGGGTAGACGAAATGCAGGACACCTTCGGCAAGGGCGTGTTCGTACCCGTGCAGCAGACCATGAAAACGCTGTCGCTACCCATGAAGCAGTTAGGTGCTGATTTTGATAGCAAACTTATCATTTACAACAATAACCCTGTCTTGAAATGGTGCCTTGCCAACACGGGCATTGTGGAAGATAAAAACGGCAACATCAAGCCGAACAAAACCAGCAAGGCGCGCAAGCGCATTGACGGTCTGGCCGCTCTGCTGGACGCTTTCGTAGTATTCCAAGACAGACAGGATGATTACAAAACTATGATTTGATCGGAGGATGCCCACATGGGAATTTTTCAACGGTTGCGCGCGGCTGTTGCCCGCAGTCCCACCGCAGCACAAGTCAAGATGGTAACGGAGACAGGCAACGGTCTGTATGTCTACGACGGGAACCTGTACAAAAGCGACATCGTGCGCGCCTGCATCCGCCCGAAAATCAAGGCCGTGGGCAAGGCCACACCGCGCCACATCCGAACGACCATCGGCCCGGACGGCAAGACCAGCACGCAGACGAACCCAGACCCCTACATTCGCCTGCTGCTGGAAGAACCGAACCAGTACATGACGTGGCAGATGTACGCGGAGAAAATGGAAACGCAGTTGATCTTGAACAACAATGCGTTTGCGCTTATCCAGCGCGATGACAACGGTTTCCCCGTTGCACTGTTTCCCATCGTCGCCAGCAGTGTGCAGGCCCTCTATAACAAAGCGGGCGAACTGCTGCTGCAATTCTGGTTGCCGAACGGCAGCACATGGACATTTGCCTATACCGACGTTATCCATCTGCGCAACGATTACAACGAAAATGACGTGTTCGGCACGCCGCCCGGCCCTGCGCTTCAAAGCGTCATGGAAGTCATCGGCACGACTGACCGCAGCATCATCAACGCTGTTCGCAACGGCGCGGTCATCCGATGGCTGCTGAAATTCACATCCAGCGGTATGCGCCCGGAGGACATCAAGAAGCAGACAAAGGACTTTGCCGATGCTTTCCTTGATAACAACAACAGCACGGGCGTTGCAGGTACGGACGTAAAGGCCGATGCCGTGCAGTTGGAGCCGCACGACTATGTGCCAAACGCCCTGCAAAGTCAAAACAACATCACGCGGCTGTACAGCTTCTTCAACACAAACGAAAAAATCGTGAAATCCTCTTTTTCGGAAAATGAGTGGATAAGCTACTACGAAGCCCAAGTTGAACCCGATCTGCTGCAAATCGCTGCCGAGCACACACGCAAACTGTGGAACCGTCGGCAGCGCGCATTCGGGAACAAGCTGTATCTGGAAAGTTCAAATCTGCAATACGCCAGCATGAGCACGAAACTTTCCCTTGAATCCATGGTTGACCGTGGCGCTATGCTGCCCAACGAGTGGCGCGCTGTCTTTGGCCTTGCCCCTGTGGCAGGCGGTGACGAACCCATCCGCCGTCTTGACACCGCGCCCGTAAAACAAACGAAGTCGGGAGGTGAAACCGAATGAGAGTAAACGTAAAAGGCGTGATTATCCCGCAGGATTATAAGCGCGTCTACGACTGGTTTGACATGGAATCCACCACGCCGAAAGACGTTGCGGATGCCCTTGCCGCCGCAAACGGACAGCCCATTGAAGTGTATATCAATTCCGGCGGTGGTTATGTTCATGCCGGGGCGGACATTTACACAGCCTTGTGCGAGTATCCCGGCGAGGTCAATATCAAGATCATCTACGCCGCCAGCGCCGCCAGCGTCATTGCAATGGCTGGGCACAGCATGATTTCCCCCGTGGGTCAGATGATGATTCATAATGTGTACAGCAGTGCCGACGGCGACTACCGCGCACTGCACCGCGCAGGAGATCGGCTTGACATTGCCTGTGATGCCCTTGCCAACGCCTATATGCGCAAGACCGGGAAAACCCGCGATGAAATCCGCGCCATGATGGACGCGGAAACATGGGTTGATGCCCGCCGCGCCGTGGAACTTGGCCTTGTGGATGAGGTCATGGGCGGCGAACTTGTAGCTGCTGACGCGCCCGGTCTGCTGCCCGAAAGCGTTGTACAGAAAACGCTTGCCATGTTCCGCGATCAGAACGCTGCTGCTTTGGCGCAGGCCAAAACCGATTATGAAAATCTTATCAAAAAAGGAGTTGTCTAACATGATGACGAAAGAACAGTACAATGCCCAGCGCACCAAACTGCTGAACGATATGCGCGCCGCCATCGACGCGGGCGACATCGAGACTTCCAACCGCTGCCGCGATGAGATCAACCAGCTTGACGCGGATTATGAAGCTGCCGCGCAGGCCCGCGCGAATCTGGCCGCGCTGGAAAACAGCAACCGCAGTTACAACATGCCCGATGTGACCCCCGCCCAGACCAACGCTGCCCCGCAGATGGTCACGATCAACAACTTCGGCGCCCAGACCGCCCATACCGACCCCAGCGAGACGAACGAGTACCGCACGGCGTTTATGAACTTCGTCTGCCGCGGCACCGAGATTCCCGCCGATCTGCGCGCCAGCGTGGCCCCGATGCTGAATGTGGCCGCTACCACGACCACCACCGACGCGAGCGCGGTCATTCCCACCACGATCACCCGCGAGATCATCCGCGAGATGAAGTCTTACGGCAACCTGTACGCCAAAATCCGCAAGCTGAATGTGCAGGGCGGTGTCGAGTTCCCGATTCTGACCTTGAAGCCTACCGCCAACTGGATTGGTGAGAGCAAGTCCAGCGACGATCAGAAGCTGACCGCCAACACGAAGGTCTCCTTCAGCTACTACGGTCTGGAATGCAAAATCGCACAGACCCTGCTTGCGTCCGTCGTCACCTTCGACGAATTCCAGCAGATGTTTGTGCCGCTGGCTGTGGAAGCTATCGTTGCCGCGAAGGAAAAGGCCATCATTTCCGGTACCGGCAGCGGGCAGTTCCGTGGCATCACCAAGGACAGCCGCGTGCCCACCAAGAATGTTGTCGTTCTTTCCCCTGATGAGATCGGCGACTATTCCGCATGGCACAAGAAGGTCATCGCCAAGATTCCCAAGGCGTACCGCAAGGGTGAGTTTGTCATGGCGCAGGGCACGTTTGACGGCTACATTGACGGCATGGTCGATAAGAACGGTCAGCCTATTGGCCGCGTGAACTACGGCATCGACGGCGGAGAGACGTACCGCTTCTGCGGCAAACCTGTGGAGACCGTCGAGGATGACATCATCGCCAACTTCGATGCCGCCGCCAAGGATGATGTCATTGCCGTGTACTTCAACCCCAGCGACTACGCCGAGAACAGCAACGGTCAGTTTGCCGCCGTCAAGTGGATGGATCACGACGATAACACCGTCAAGACTAAGGTGTTGCACATCTGCGATGGCAAGCTGCTTGACCCGAACGGCGTCATCATCATCAAGAAGGGCGAAACCGCAAAGGTCGTCGGCTCTTAACCTGCGAGGTGTAAATCGTGCTTGACCTTGTGAAACAATGGCTGCGCATCCGCAGCGACAATACCGCGTTCGATGCGGAACTGCAAGGGTTGATTGACGCGGCCAAGCAGGACTTGCGGCGGCGCGGCATCAAGGCGGCAGACAATGACCCGCTTATCAAGCAGGCCGTCAAAATGTACTGCAAGGCAAATTTCGGATACGGCGGCAGCGATACCGACAAATTCCAGAAAAGCTATGAAAGCCTTGCGGTCAGTTTGAGCCTGTCGGGGGAGTATTTGGAGGATTGACCCGTGTATTTCAGTGATGAAATTATTCTGATTACAACGGACGATTCCGGCACCGATGAAATCGGCAGGCAGACCGAAACCGAGACGGGCCGCGTGACGGTGTACGGCGACATTAAGAGCGTGAGCCGGGAAGAATCCTTTACCGCCGGTTCCCACGGGTACAGCAATGTACAGAAATTCGTGCTGCACCCGTGGGATTACAGCGGCGAGAAATACGCACTGCTTGACGGCAAAAGAAAGCTGATTTACCGCAGTTATCAGACTGACCCTGACACACTGGAACTGTATGCAGCAACCAAAAGGGGCATCACATGAGCGGCAACACAATCAAGGTTAAGCCGGAGCAACTGGCAGATGTCATTGTCAAGGAACTGCAAACCTACAAGCAGGAAGTGGCAGATGATATGAAAGCTGCCTGCCTTGAATGTGCAAAAACGGCTGCGGCGGATTTAAAAGTTACAAGTCCGTACAGACGGCACAAGAAAGGAACGAAGGGCGGTCACTATCGCACGGGCTGGGATGTTTCTGTGCTGTATGAAAGCAATTCGACAATCCGCGTTGCGATTCACAACAAAAAGAAACCCGGCCTTGTGCATCTGCTGGAACATGGGCACGCAAAGAAAAATGGCGGCAGAACCAAAGCCCTGCCGCATGTTGAACCAGAGGAACGAAAACTTGAAGGGATGATAACGCAAGAGGTCGTGCAACGCTTCAAGCGTTAAAAATGCGCACCGTATATTTCAACTTTTTCTTCGATAAAAGCGCGGAATAGCTGCGCAGTGTCTACACAGTCCCCCAACGCACGGTGAGCATCCATTCTGTCAATGCCGAAATAATTACACAGTGTTTCCAACTTGTAATTCTCGACATCGTAGTTTTTGTCATAGTTGGGAGCGTATGCACCAATTTCCTTGTCATACTCCCACTTTGGCTTTTTGAGCGAGCGCCCAGCCATTACATAAGTATCAAAGAACTTTCGTTTTGGCTCTGTAACATTCAAACCCGCACGGCACAGGAATTTTAAATCAAATTCCAGATTGTGACCGAGAAGCGGCATATCCCCGATGAACTCTTGCAGTGACGGGATGATCTGGTACAGCATCGGCGCACCCTCTAACATTTCTGGTGTTATGCCATTGACAGACATTGCTTCACGCGCAGAATCCGTTGAAAGTTTCTGCGGGGGGGGGGTAATCATTGTATGGAATACCTCAACAAATTCGTAATTCTTTACTTTGATTGCCGCAACTTCCAGCACGGCATCCTTTGTGCAGGATAATCCCGTTGTTTCGGTGTCCAAAACGACAAAATCACCGAATTTTGCGGGGTCGCTCTTTGCCGTGACACGAGAATAAGTAAGTTCTTTCAAGAAAGAAACGGCCTGTGCCTTTTGCTTTTTCCCGTCTGTGCCTATCTGAACGCGCGGCACATCATCGAAGGCTGCGATGCCTGCGCGGCGCTGGTTCCATTCTTCTTTTCGTAATGCAGTGTGTTTCTGCCGTTCTGCTTCTTCCTCTGCGCGGCGCTTTTCTGCCATTTCCTGCATCTTTATTTTAAGCGCCTTTTCTTCTTCTTTTTTTTGACGCTCGACTTCTCTATTACACTTCATGCACAGGGAATCTTTCGTCATAAAGAAAAACAATCCTTTTCGCCCGCACCGTTTACATTGCCGCATAGTGAACACCCTTTCGCATTTATTTATTACCAGCATAGCAGAAATGCACGATATATGCAACAAAAAATTGAAACGGAGGTATTGCGGTTGACGCAGGCTGAATTAAAAACGGTACTGGACAGCAGCGGTATTCCGTTTGCATACCGCGCATGGAAAAACGGCCATGATCTGCCGTTCGGCGTGTTCTATTTTGAGCGCGACAATCCCTTTGCGGCAGATGGCATTGTGTACGCCAAAAAGACCCTCTATGCCCTTGAACTGTACACAGCCGAAAAAGACTCCGATACCGAAGCGGCGCTTGAAAAAGCGCTGACGGCGGCGGGCATCTTTTACAGCAAGTCCGATGAAATCTACATTGACGAAGAACAGATGTTCTATGTCATCTATGAAATTGAGGTGTAAAAATGTCTAAAGATAAAGTGCTTTTCAATCTCAAAAACGCGCACTACGCAAAGCACAAAGTGACTGGCGAAGATGGCACGATCACCTTCGACACCCCTGTTGCCATCCCCGGCAGCGTGTCGCTGTCTCTGGATGCCGAGGGCGAAGTTACGAAGTTCTACGCGGACGGCATTGTGTACTACGTCTGCCAGAGCAACAACGGCTATTCCGGCGATTTTGAAGTCGCTATGTTCCCCGAACAGATGATGCTTGACATCTGGGGCATGACGAAAAGCAAAAACGGCCTGATTGTCGAGAATGCCAACGTCCAGCCCGCCAGCTTCGCCCTGCTGTTTGAGGTGGACGGCGACACCACCGGGCGCAAGTATGTGCTTTACAACTGTTCGGCAACCCGCCCCGGTATCAACGCCAACACCAAGAGCGAAACCACCGACCCCGACACCCAGACTTCCACCATCACCGTGTCCCCGATGGCTGACGGTACGATCAAGGCCCACACGGCAGACGATGCCACCCCCGCCACGCTGAACGGCTGGTACACAAGCGTTACCCTGCCCACTGATGCAACCTAAAGTGTTCCACCGGAACACCCTGTATACAGGAGATCATACACATGGAAAAAACCATCAACATCGACGGCAAAGAAGTCCGCCTGCGTGCCACTGCTGCCGTGCCGCGCCTGTACCGTATCAAGTTTGGGCGTGACATCATGAGTGACATAGCCCGCCTGTCGCGCGCTTATGACAAAGCGACAACGGAAGATGAGCAGATGGATGTGACGGATCTGACATTTTTTGAAAGCGTGGCCTATATCATGGCAAAACACGCGGATAAAGATGCCGTCCCCGACACTGTTGAAGATTGGCTTGACCAGTTCGAGACATTCGACATCTACCAGATTCTTCCCGAAATTGTTTCGCTGTGGAATCTGAACACGCTGACGACGGCAAAGCCGAAAAAAAAACAAGGGTAAGCACCCGCGAAATGACAACGCCGCTGTTTTTACTGCGCTGCGTGCAGATGGGCATTGCTCTGCGCGATCTTGATCTGCTGACCGTCGGCATGGTAAACGACATGGCGATTGAACGGGAAAACGATGACTACAAGTGGCCGCTGAAAGCGACGCAGGCAGACATCGACAAATTCTTTGGATAACGGTGCAGTAAATGGTCTGCACTAAGGGCTAAATGGAGCCGCTACGGAAAGGAGGCGGCTCTATTTGGCCGCAAAAGTAAAGGGCTTGACCCTTGAAATCGACGGTAATACAGTCGGTCTCGAAAAGGGACTTGCAAAACTGAACAAGCCCATAAACGCGATAAAAAACGAATTGAAAGATGTTACCCGTCTACTGAAACTTGACCCCGGCAATACAGAACTTCTCGCGCAAAAGCAACAACTTTTAAGTAAGCAAATTGCCGAAAGCAAAGATAAATTAGTTGCGTTGCAGCAGGCAAAGCAACAGGCCGACGCGGACATGAAAAGCGGCACAGAGGTAAACCAAGAGGAATACCGCAAACTGTGCCGTGAAATCGAAGCGACAAAGCAGAATATCGACAGTCTGACCGATGCTTACAATAAATCGAACACAGCCGCCCAAAAACTGGCCGCTGTGGGCGATAAAATGCAGAAAGTGGGCAGCGGTATATCTGCCGTCGGCAAAGCCGTTGCCCCTGTCTCTGCCGCCGTGGCAGGTGTTGGCGGTGTCGGCTTGAAGCTGGCCGCAGACTTTGAAGATGCTTTCGCCAAGGTCAGCACCCTGTTGGACGCATCAACAGCCGATTTTGAAGCGTACAAGGCGGACATCATGGCCGCCAGCAACGAAACGGGCGCTTCCGTCAACGATTTTTCCGAAGCCGTGTACAGCGCCATTTCCGCCGGTGTGGACGCTGCCGATGCTATTGATTTCACCACATCGGCGGTCAAATTGGCAAAGGGCGGCTTTACCGATGCCGCAAAAGCCGTTGATGTTATGACAACAGCCATCAATGGCTATCAGCTGAAAGCAGAGGATGCAACCAAGATCAGCGATTTGCTGATTACCACGCAGAATTTGGGCAAAACCACCGTTGACGAACTTGCGTCCAGCATGGGCAAGGTCATTCCCGTGGCCGCTGCGGCCAACTACGACATGACTGAACTTTCGTCTGCCTACGCGCTGCTTACCAAGAACGGCATTGCCACCGCAGAATCCGGCACTTACTTAAAATCCATGCTGAACGAACTTACAAAGTCCGGCAGCATCACCGACACCACCCTGCGCAAACTGACGGGCAAAGGCTTTGCCGATCTGAAAGCCGAGGGCAATTCTACATCCGACATTCTGAATATGCTTTCTGATGCCGCCGCCAAGGATGGCAAGACGCTGAAAGACATGTTCGGCAGTGTCGAAGCCGGTTCTGCCGCAATGGTGCTTGCCCGCAACAGCGGCGCAGATTACAACGAAATCCTTACCCAGATGCAGGATTGCGGCAAGGCAACAGATGAAGCATTCCAGAAAGTCACCGACACCACCAACCAGAAATTTGCCAAGGCACTGAACGAAGCCAAAAACGCCCTTATCGACTTGATGGACACGCTGCTGCCGAGCATCACGCAGATGATACAGGCCGCATCCGGACTGGTACAGAAATTCAACAGCCTTGACGATACCGCAAAGAATGTCATCCTGACGATTGGCCGTATTGTGGCTGTGCTGGGGCCTGTGCTGATATTTATTGGCAATCTGACATCCAGCATCGGCGGGATACTGAAAGCGGCCCCGAAAATCGTTTCTACCGTTGCGAAAGTCAAGGGCGCTGTTTCCGGTCTGTTCAGTCTGCTGGCCACAAACCCGTTTGTGCTGGTCGTGGCGGGCATTGTGGCACTGGTTGCCGTGTTTGTCGCCCTCTGGAACAAATCCGAAGCGTTCCGCAATTTCTGGATTGGGCTGTGGGATGGCATCAAGGGGGCTGTTTCGACTGCGGTTTCCACCGTGCAAAGCGTACTTGCGGCCATGCAAGCGGGCCTTTCTGCCGCGTGGGATGGTATCAAGAGCGGCGTACAAACTGCATGGGATGCCATAGTAAGCACCATACAGAATACCATGACCGCGATACAGGACGCGATCACCAACGCATGGAGCGGCATCCAGACCGCAGTGAACACCGTGACAACGGCCATTGCTACGGGCCTGCAAACTGCGTGGGCTGGCATCACAAGCGCCGCCACTGCCGCATTTAGCGGCCTGCAAGCGGTATTTTCAACGATCTGGAATGGTATCAAGAATGTCGTAACTACCGTTGCAAACGGCATTGCCAGTGGCCTGCAAGCGGTCTGGGCTGTCATTGGCGGCGGCGTGACAACCGCTTTCAATGGCATTGTGCAGATTTTTACAAATATCTGGAATGTCATCAAAACAACGGTGCTTGGCATTGTGCTTGTGATTTGCGATCTTATCACCGGCGATTTTAATATGCTGGGCAGCGACATTTCCAACATCCTGTCTTTGCTGTCTACGGCCATATCCGACATCTGGAATGGCATAAAGGCTGTTGTTGAAGGTGTTGTCACCACACTTGTCAGCGGTGTAACTGCCGCATGGAACGGCCTTCTTCTTATCATAAGCACGGTATGCCAGACAATCAGCACCACCGTTCAAACTATCTGGACGGGTATTCAGCAAACCGTCAGCAGCGTCATGGACGCGATCACGGCATTCGTGCCTGCCGCTTGGAACGCAATTCTGTCTGCCATCATTGCCACAGGTAACGCAATAGCGGCAGGCGTAAAAGCGGCTTGGAATGGCATCAAATCCTTCCTGTCGTCCACCATGACCGCCATCGGCACGGGGATTTCTACCGCGTGGAACGGATTCCTTACCACCGTTTCCGGCTTGTGCCAGACGATCAGCACCAATGTTCAAACCATCTGGAACGGCATTCTTGATTTCTTCCGCGCTCTGCCGTCCACGCTGGCAACGCTGGGGCGCACCATGTTCCAGCGCATGGCTGATGCAATTAAAGGCATGGCCGGCACAGTCTACAGTGCTGCTACAGGCTGCATCAACAAGGCTGTGGACTTCATCAAGGCGCTGCCCGAAAAGGCGCTTGGATGGGGCAAGGATTTCATCAACGGATTTGCAAAAGGCATTGCCAATGCGGCAAGCGCTGTTGTGGACAATGTGCGCGGCCTTGCCGATGACATCCGCAGTCTGCTGCATTTTTCCCGTCCCGATGAAGGGCCGCTGCGCGATTACGAAAAGTGGCCTGTGGACTTCATCCACGGTTACGCTGATGCAATGCGCAGTGCCATGCCGTACTTGCAAAAGACCCTTGACGGCATCACCGCAGGAATGGCAATCATGGTAAACGGCCCGCAGCTTGCAGGCGCAGGCGCGGCCCCGGTTCCCACCACGAAAACCATCAACTACAACCAGACCATCAATGTGACAAGCCCTGACCCGGTATCCCCCGCAGAGACGGCGCGGGCGACCCGCATTGCAACCCGCGATTTGATTTCCAAAATAAAGGGGTGATACAATGCGAAACTTCCTGCTTGTCTGTGATAACGGCAGCGGCGAGAAAATCACAATCGGCTACCGCTGGCCGCTCTGGCTGGACGCTGTTGACGGTCTGACAAGCTCTGATTTTGACGTTGATACAGAAAAAGGCAACGATCAGGACGGCGAACACTACAAGTCCAGCACAGCCGTGAAGCGCAACATTGTAATTTACTGCTGGGTCAAGGATAACATTCAAGCTATGCGGGAAAAGTTATACAGCTATTTCCCGCGCGGTGAGACCGGCACACTGTATGTGACAGATGAGGGCATCACGCGCAAAATTGACTACAAGCCCGAATTTGTCCATGTTGACCCAACAGGCCAGCAGCGCAAAGTTACAATCAGTTTGGTGTGCCCCGACCCGAAATTCAAGGCAGTTACCGATGACCGCGTTGAAATGGCCGTGTGGGATGGCCTGATTGAATTTCCCGATGATGTGCTTGAACTGCCCACAGAAGCATTTGAAATGACAACAAAGCGTGCCAACTTGGCTGTTGCCGTTGAGAACGCAAGTAATGTTGCGCGCGGTTTGACAGTGCAATTCATTGCAACAGGAACCGTGACGAACCCCAGCTTGTTTGAAGTGCGCAGTCAAAAGGGATTCAAAATCCGCTGTCAGATGCACGCGGGCGATGTCCTGACCGTCACGACAGGATTCAAAAACAAACGAATCATGCTAAAATCGGACGGCGTGGAAAAAGGCGCAAATAACATGTGGGTATTCGGTTCAACATGGTTGCAGGTCGAACCCGGCAGCAATGTGTTCCGTTATGATGCGGAAAGCGGCGTTGACAATTTGGATGTTGTTATGTCCAGCACACCGGTATTCTGGGGGGTGTAGCCTATGGAACTGTATGCCTACCGCGAAAACGGCGAATTTATCGGAACCATTGACTTCTACATATCCCTGCGCTGGCGGCGACAGTATTGGACTGCCGGAGAAGTTGAACTGCATCTGCCCGCTACCGAAGAAAACCTTGCCGCCATCAAAGCGGGCGTTATCCTGCGCAGGGTAGGTTACACCGAATCCGCCCGCATTATGGGCATCAAAACCAAAGGCGGCGAGATCACCGCCAATGCGCGGATGCTTGAAATATATTTTTCGATGGCCTATGTCATCGGAACGAAGTCCTTCACGGGCACGCCTGCCGAAATCCTTTGCCAACTGGCCGAAGATGCCCGCGAATCCGTGCCCGAACTGGTCGTTGACAAAACGGCACTACCCAGCGGCGCGGAAATCACGATTCAGTTGGACTTCAAAAACACGCTGAAAGCCATGACCGCCGTTGCCAAAGCCTACGGACTGGGTTTTCGACTGCTGTTTTCCGAAAATCAAAAATTTACCTTCCAAGTGTACGAAGGTACAGACCGAAGTGCCGATCAGGCCGACAACAGCATTGTGTATTTCACCGATGAATTTCAGAACTTCATCGACCCGGAATACAGTTTTGACGAATCCGACTACTGCAACGTGGCCTATGCGCGCGGCAGCGATGGCCGCGTTGTATGCGTTGATCGTTCTAACGGCGGGCGCAAGCGCGTTTGTTTTGTGGATGCGTCCAGCGTCACGCCCGACGACAAGACCGAAGCGGCCTATCTGGATGAACTCAAAACACAATGCGGCTGGGGCCTGTTCGACCACATCAAGACCAAAAACTTCACGGGCACTGCCGTGGACATGGAGAACTTCGCCTATTTGCAGGATTGGGATTTGGGCGACATCGTTACAACAGGCGATTCCAGTATTGGCATCACCATGAACGAACGTGTTACCGAGGTTGAAGAAGTCTATGAAAAAGGCAGTGTCACGATCTACCCGGTGACGGGCAAAACAAAATCCGAAACTTTGAATTTGGAGGACATCTAAATGGGAGAATGGAGCGGCTTTTTCCCGTCGTCTGGCGGCGACAGGAAGTACAAAACAGCCCACATTGCCGCGATCACCGATGCGCTGTTCCACTCTGGCGTGTGCCAAAACGATGATCTGACGCTTGCCCCGGCAGGCGCTATGACCGCCGCACTGGGCGCGGGCCGCGCTATGGTAAACGGATACCACTACCAAAACGACAGCCCCTTGAACCTCACGTTCGGCTATGCTGACGGCACGCTGGCGCGCATTGACGCGGTCATGCTGCGGCGGGATGTCAATTCCCGCGACATCCACGCCGTTGTTGTACCCGGTACGCCTGCCATCAACCCGACTGCCCCTGTCTGCACCCGTGATGCCGACGCATACGATTTGTGCCTGTATCATGTTCGGATTCCCGCAGGCGCTACCGCCATTACGGCATCCATGATTACAGACCGCCGCGCCGACGCTGATCTGTGCGGGTATGTCTACTGCAAGTTTTCTGGCATCGGCACATCCGTTATGCAGGCGGCAGTCGATGAAATGATTGCCAGCGTCAGCGCAGAACTGAACCAGTTGAACGCGGGCACAGCAGTCATGACGAAAGCACAGTACGACCCGAACGGCAGCGGTGTAGATGTCACGGCGCAGATTTACAAGTGTACCAAGAACGGCAAGGTTTATGCGCTGACTGGCCACGGCGGTTTTGGTCGTTTCAAAGTTCCTGCGGCATGGGCCAGCGGCGACACATGGACAGTTAACGGCAAGAGCGTTCCCGCCTACTGCGGCGCGGATGTCGTGGACGGCGACACAATCGTTGCGGGCCGCTGGGTGTTGTTTTCTTACGACGGAACCCAGCTAAATTTTAGCGGCGGCGGTGGGTTATCCCTTGGAAAGCTGGCACAGGCCACCGCCAAGCCCGGTCAAGTGCTGGCGGGCGTTCCGTACTATGCGGGCAACAAAACGCTGAAAAAAGGAACCATGCCTGACCGCGGGCAAAACCAGTACGGCGGAAGCGTGGAAGCCGGAACCGACTATATAGCAATCCGTGATCTGCCCGAAGGCTACTACCACGCCGACAACGCTAGAAATGCCCCCGAAGCCCGCGCCAAAATGACGGCGTTCGGCACGGCGGGCAAAGCTGAATTGATGGCCGGATACACCATGACCAGCAAAGAGGGCTTACGCATTGGCGGTACGCTTATTCTGTCCGGCGATGCTGATACAAGTGATGTCATCAGCGGCAAGTCCTTCTACACTACTGACCCCAAAACCAAAAAGAGGGGCACGCTTGCCCTGTCCGGCAGCGCCACCGCTGCTGATGTTCTGGCGGGAAAAACATTCTATAACACCGATGCCAAAAGCAAGCAAGGGGGCCAGATGGCCGACAACGGCGATTGGAGCGCAACACTTACGCCGGGTGGTTCCGCAAATGTGCCCGCTGGAAAGCATAGTGGAAACGGAAGTGTAACTGCAAAAAGCATTAAAACTACGGAGGTATGGAAACAGTGCAATCCGGGCCAAAATTCATTTCCGTTTGATGGCGGTACGCTTGTAGGCGTTCAGTATGCCGGTTCTCCTTATACTGGCGATAATATTTTGCAAGGTGCAGGAATAAGCGGAAATAGTTATTGGGCGCAATGCGCAAGTTCAGCAAGCGTTCGATTTATTCTTGCTTACTACTAAAGGGGGCTACTATGTGCAATACAACCACTGAAAATTTTATTGTTGTCGATGTCACGACCCGCACCATTTCGATACCTGAATCCGAAGTGAACTTTGGTGTCGCCGGTGACAAAAATGTTGAAACAAAGCACATCCGCATCAACGGCCATGTAACCGCCAGCGGCCTTGACCTGTCCCAAAATTTTGTTTGGCGCGTCGTTGGTAACAATGGCGGCGGCGGGCCGTTCTCCGACCCCATCGACATCACCACGCTTACATCTGATGGTTGCATTGAAATGGACTGGACACCCAGCCCCGCCGCAATGGCGCGCAAAGGCAAGCTGCATTTCAATGTGTGCGGTATCGAAGTTGATGACAGCGGCGTGTCACTGCATGAATGGCACAGCGAAATGGGCACGGGTATTGCCAAGGAAAACGCCGAAGCCCCCGTTGAGGACATCGGCGGCGCTGATCTTGTGGCGCATTTGCAGGCCATGGCCGTGCAGGTTGCAAACAACGCAAAGGTCACTGCCGATGCCACCGCCGATGTAAAGAACGCCGCCGAGCAGGTCGAGCAAGGCAAGAACACTGCCCTTGAAGCTGTGGAATCCATCATTGACAGCGCGAAGGAAGCGTCTGACGCTGCGGCAACCTCTGTTGCCGCCCGCGATATTGCTAAGACAGCCCAGAATGCTGCAACCCAGCAGGCCACGCAGGCCGCCCAGAGCAAGGACGCTGCGGGCAAGTTGATGCAGCAGGCTAAGACCTACGCCGACGAAGCGGCGGGCTATGCGGGCGCGGCAAAGTATTCTTTCGGCTATACCAGCGACGGCAGATTTGCATTTTTCGTAAACGATGAAAGCGAGGTATAAAGCATGAACCCTGTATGTTTTCCTTTTACCGATGACACAGGTAAAGAAATGCGCGATCTTATGTCGCAGCAGACGGAATTGCTGGCCGCGATTGCGGCAGGCAACGCAAGCGCCGAATTCATTGATGCGAGTTTTGGCGCACTGCTGGACGGCACGAACACTACAAAAGTGTTTTGGCTTTGGTGGCCGTTGAGTGCCACCGGTGGTGCATCGAAGTATGACCGCTTGTGCCGCTTCTTTGCCATGATGGCAAAAGCCGGATATAAGCTTGCCTATACGCTGCGCTTCTATCTGGACACGGTATCTTCCGACTACACGGGCACGCCGCTGGACGATCTGGCGGATGGCCGTTCCGCCGCACCGCTTGTGACCGATACCAGCACCGATGTAACCGACTGGGCCGAAGAAGATTTGATGACGTGGTACATTCGCGGTAATGCTTTGAGCCTTGCCGATGGCACTATGAACATCCTTGCGCTGGAAGGTGAACGCGAGTTTGACATCACGGGCGAAACAGCCCCCGTCTACTGCTTCTCTTTGGCGCTGTGCCTGAAAGAATGGGAAGATGCCAGCTATATGTATAACAGTTGGCGCACCTATCCCGGCAACGGCTATGTGCCGATGGCGGGCGACGTTGCCCCCGATGGCACGATGCGCGTTATGACATGGCATCCCGCCTACTGCGGCGGTCTGAACGCGAAGGGCGGCATGACAAGCGGCATCGGTAAAGCGCCCATGGTGTGGGTCAGCGCCAACGCTGGCATCCCTCTGGCCCGTAAAACCACCATATACGAAGGACTGTGGAACGACTGCGATCAGCAGTTTGCCTTGTCCGCATGGCGGCTGCGCCACTGGACAAAGAGCAACAGCGGCAAGTTGGAGGGCTGCACGTCCTACAATTACCAGTATACGCCAGCCGTGGCCGAAGCGAACGTCAAGCGCGTTGTACTGACTACGGCGCAGGCCGCAAACATCCTGCCCGGTTCCGGCGTGTGTCTGGGTGAGCGCAGCGGCGAAACCAGCCCCGGCACTGACCGCAATACTTCTTATAACCACAACATTCTGAGCTGGGCAAAGGTTGTCAGTGTCACGTCCGAGGTTATCGGCGGCGTGGAATACGGCATTGTGAATCTGGATTTGACGGATGCCATCTCCCCGACCACTACCATGCTGCTGTCTACCATGCCGTGGCCGTCCGGCACGACGGAATGTCTGCCCGGTCATAGTGATGGCTGCATGGGCAACCTGACGAATGGTAAATACCCTTACCGTGTGGCAGGCATTGAAATGCAGATCGGCAACTATACCGAACAACTCGACCCGCTGTGGCAGGCAAGTCTTGTTGACGATCACTGGCACTATGATGTCTATTCCTGCCGCGATTCCGAGAAACAGGCGGGCAGCATCACGGCGAACTATGAAAAGACCAGTTCGTTCGATCTGCCCAACGCCAACAAATGGAGTTGGAACTATATCCGCGCACTGAACAAACTTGCCGCTGAATCCATGAACCCTGTGAAATTTGGCGGCAGTGATTCCACCTATGTGCGGGCGGCTTTCCATTCCCCCGGTAGTGCGGGCCTGTGCGCGCCTTGGCGTTCTGGCTATCTCCGTGACGGTGGCGCGTGCGGCCTCCCGTGCGCGCATGGCCACGCTTCGCCCGCGTACTCGTTTTGGCACGGTTCGCCCCGCCTTGCAGGAAGCGGTAAAAAGCGGGGTGAATGGGTGAGCGCGTAAGCGCCACCCAGAGGGGCAGCAGGCCCCTACATAATCCTGTAAGCAATATTCCTTATGGAGTGGTACAGCGGCGTTCGGCGGCTTTCAATTCCCCCAGTAGTGCGGGCCTGTACGCGCCTTGGCGTTCTGGCAATCTCAATGACAATGGCGCGTGCGGCATCCCGTGCGCGAATGGCAACAATTCGCCCGCGAACTCGAATTGGAACGGTTCGCCCCGCCATGCTGATGAAAATAAAGTCCGCACAATGCGGGCAAAAGCGTTGTACCGCGCCTGCGGCTTTGACCGCTAAGATCATGTGATACCGACACCATATAGCTGCGCCGATGCGAGAGATACGCGCGGGGTGGTGTGTATGGCCGCAGGCCGTGGGCCTGCGTGGCGGCTAGTAGTAGATACTGCGGCCCTGCTGCAAGGGCCACAGCAACCGAACGTCGTTGAACATCAGCAAGAAAGAAAGGCTTTGAGGGCTTGAAAAAGAACAGATATATGCCGCTTACACATGAACTGTGTGAGCAAGCGGCCTTAGAAGCCTTTAACGATAAATGGTTCCGCCGTAATTATCTGGCTATGGCGGAAAAGTACGGAGGTGTTACCCGTGCAGAATTACAGACCGCCGCCCGCGTGGCGGATATGGGGCCGCGCCTTGAAGTAGTTCACGGCATTGCCCTTGAAATGGAACAGCGCATTGATGATCTGCTGGACGGCAGTGCAAACGATCTTGACCTTGACCCGGTGCATACTTTCCCGCGCATTGATGGTATCAGCATGAAACTGCGGCAGTTGTCCGACTGCTGCCCACTGCATCAATGTTTCGGGCATCTGGCCTATCTTGGCCTGCGGCCACTGCTGCGCGCAAGACTGTTGCCGTATCAGTTCGCCAGCATCCCGAAGAAAGGCCAGACGGCACTAAAGCGGCAAGTTGAACGATGGCTGCGCCGTAAAAGTCTGGGCATCCAGCACGCCTTAAAACTGGATGTCAAAGGCGCATACGAGCATACGAAACAGGAACTTGTGCTTGCGATTCTGCAATATGAAATTCCGCGCGCCGCTTGGCTGCTGGCCGTTGTGCGCTGTCTGCTGGCAATGTCACCGAACGGCGGCTTGCTGATCGGCGGCTATCTGGAAGCATGGATGTTCAATCTTGTCGCAAGTTATATTCTTGTCCGCATTCTCGGATATGTCAAAACGCGGCGTGGTGTGTCCGTGCCGCTTGTGGTGCGCAGTGGCAGTTATATGGACGATCTTGTGTTGATGGGCCGACGATGGGCTGACATCCAGAGCGCGGCCCGTAAGATTGCAAAATGGGTCAAAGACACGCTGCACCTGACAATCAAGGACAGTTGGGTTCGCGTTGACTTCCTATCCCCGGCAGAGGAACACCGCCGCCGACACCTGAAAGGCGCGGCCAAAGGTTGCCCCGGTCTGGATATGGCAGGGTATGTCATGCACCGCACATATACTACCGTTCGCCCGGGTATTTTTAAGCGAGCACGGCGGCAGTATATGCGCGCAGGGGCAGACTTGAAGCGCAGCCACTTCATCCCGCTTTACCGTTCGTACCGCCTGATAAGCTACAACGGATATTTCAAGGGCACAAAATCCCGCGCCGCTGCCGAAGTGCTGAACCAACAGAAACTATTCAAATCTGCAAAATGGGCGGTGCGTGCCGCCGCGATCAAAGAAAGGAGCCTTGCCGTATGATTATTACGGAATCCCTCGACAACAAACCTGCTGCCGTTACGCTGGAACCCTTGCCCGATGGCACGACATGGCTGTATTTGCGTAAAAACGCCAAACAGGTTGAAGCTGATACCGGTGATGAAACGCCTGATGCTAAACTGTGGCAGTGTGAAACTGCCATCGGCAAGTTGGGTGCAGACCGTTCCGGTGAAACCGCCGATACCATCAACGCCAAGTTTGACGATTGGTGGACGTATGCCGCCGCATGGGCAGAGGATGAACCCCTGCCCACTGTGCAGGAACAAATCAACGCAATCTATGACACACTGGCCGTTATGATGGGGGTGTAACCTATGGCATTCTGGAAACTTATGTACAGGCTTGGCCGCGTCACCGCTGCACAGGTATGGGAACAGGTTGACAGCGGTAATCTGACAGAGTTGCAGGCGACGCAGATTTGCGGCCCGCGCCCGTGATGATGCCGACAGACCTTGCCCGCGCCGCGCTTGATCTGGCCGACGAAGCGCTGACCGCTGCCGAAGCGGCAGGGGTGGACACCGCCGACCAGCGGGCCGCGCTGGCAGAACTCGAATTTAACTACGCGCTGGGCATCCGCCCGGTCAGAAAGGAACAAACCGATGTCTAAAATCTACGGAATCGACGTTTCCCACCATCAAGGCGCAATCAACTGGGCAACCGTGGCGGCAGAACTGCGCCGTGTGAACGGCGGCACAAGTCCCGGCTTCGCCATCCTGCGCGCGGGCTATTCCGCCCGCCACGGCAAAGGCGGTCTGTACATGGACGGCCAACTGCTGCGCAACATCAAGGGCTGCGAACAGTACGGCGTGCCCATGGGCATTTACTTCTATTGTTACGATCAGAGCGCCGACGCGGCGGCAACCACGGCAGAGCAGGTCGTCAAGGCCATTTCCGGGCACAAGTTCGACTATCCCATCTATTACGATGTGGAATATGAACCGTTCAATAAAGCGTGCGGCAAGGCGACCAACACGACCATCATCAAATCTGCGCTGGGTGTGTTGGAACAGGCTGGGTATTATGCAGCCGTCTATTGTAGCCGCGACTTTTTCCTCAACTACACGAACCTGTCTGCGTTGAGTGGCTTTGACAAGTGGGAAGCGGCCTACACGGCTACGGACACCGATGCTGTGCAAAACGGCCTGTGGCAGTATTCCAGCCGCAACGCACTGGGCATCAAGGGCTTTGGCGCGTCGCTGGATTGTGATGTGTCCTATGTGAACTATCCTGCCATCATGCGCGCCAAGGGCCTGAACGGCTACCCGAAGCCCAGCACCGACACGAAACCCGCAGAGAACGCCACACCGTTGCAGTGCCCCACCATCGGCCCCATGAGCAAGGGCGACTTCGACGCTATCCTTGCCGCTGCCAATGGCAGCACCCCGACGGCCTACACCGTCACATTCCCGCCCATGACCACCGCTGCGGCCAGCGTCTTGCAGCAGAAAGCACACGGCCTGTCTGTTGGCTATTCCAGCGCGTGGGCGGAGGGCTGACCGATGGAACAAATTATTGCACAGATGCTGCCCGGCCTGCTGTCGTCTCTCGTGACGGCCTGCGCGGGCGCTCTGGCGGGCTATCTGGCAGGCCGCAGGAAAGAAGCCAAGGCAGAGGATAAGAACGTAAAAATCGCTGTCAAAGCCCTTCTGCGCGGCCAAGTCATGGATTTGGGCCTGCACTACATAAGTAAGGGCTACATTCCGCCTTACGGGCTGGAAACCCTGCGTAATTATTATGACCCCTATGTTGCGTTGGGAGACGGCGACCCGTCCATCAAGCATATTGTCGAAACGTGCGAATGTCTCCCCGTGCATAGCGGAGAAATGGAAGTGAACACATGAAGAAGAAGTATTTGCGTGCCCTTGCAAAGGCCGCCGCCGTTCGCGCGATCAAGACCGTTGCACAGACGGCCATTGCGACCATCGGCAGCGCTGCCGTTCTGGGGGCTGTTGACTGGCGTATCGTTGTCAGCGCATCCGCCCTTGCTGGCCTGCTGTCTCTGCTGACAAGCATTGCGGGATTGCCCGAAGTGCCCGACAGTGACGGTGACGGCATCCCCGATGATGTAGACAACGACTAAAACAGAACACGGCAGACAGCCCGCATGGGTTGTCTGCCGTGTTCTGTTTATTCTGCTGCATCCTGCGGCGCTGGGTCTGGAACATATTCCATGAGATCGCCCGGCTGGCAGTTCAGCAGGGCGCACAGCTTGTTTATTGAGCGATAATCAAGTCCACCGCCTTTGCCGAGTTTGTCCAGAACGGACGGACTGATTCCGTTTTTTCGCAACCAGTATTTGTTATGGCCCTGCTTTGATAATTGCTTATACAGCCCTTCATAAGTTATCATATAAACACCTCGCTATAAAGTGGCCTTTTTCAGTATCCCTATTATAGCACAGGAAAGCGTACTAAAGCAAGTACAAAAATGCACAAGAATATGCACTAGAGTTAGTGCATATTGCATATTGCAATATTACACTAAATATAGTACAATATAAACATAGCAAGGGGCGGTACAAACAGAAAGGAACCGCCAAATGAAAAGTAAAGAGTTTGAAAAGTTAAGCCCGAAATCAAAACAGCAATACTTCAACCTTTACATCGCGTGGATGCAGTTAAAAAACAAAAAGGCCAGATGGAGACCCGTTCAAAAGTAACCATCTAACCTTTAGCCGCTAAGAGACTACAACCGCCCCTTGCTTATTTTTTATTATAATCAATTTGGCGGGGAAAATCAAGGCCATGGGAGGGCCTACGCAATGAAAAATCCTATATTTCTTGATGGGTACACGGTAGCCGAATGGCTTGCGGATGTCTGTGCCCATGAATGCGCACGCGGCTTTTGTGGCCGCGCTGCAATGTCTGTTCGCCAGCTTGAATTTTTACTTGCCCTCGCACAAGGGGCCGAAAACTACTGATCTACTGCCCGGCGGGCACATACGGGAGGCTTGAACCATGGCACGCGCGTATAAACATCTGACCTACACTGATCGTCTGCGTATTGAAAAATGGCTGAAAGACGGCTATACCTACCGCCAGATTGCGGACAAACTGCGCGTGCATATCAGCACCATCTACCGCGAAATCAAAAAGGGCGAGTACCAGCGTTTAGACTACAGGACATACGAATATAAGACCGCATACAGCCCCGACATTGCCGAAAAGTACTATCAAGACAATCTTCGCGCCAAGGGTGCAGAATTGAAAATCGGTAAAGATCACGAGCTTGCCGCCTACATAGAAAATACGATCTTGACTAAGAAATGTTCGCCCGCTGCCGCGCTGGCCTGCGCCGCGCTGGAAGGACGCACGTTTAAAACATCCGTATGCGCCGAAACGATTTACAGCTACATTGAAAAAGGCGTGTTTTTGAATCTGACAAACGAGGATTTGCCAGAAAAAGCCCGCCGTGGCAAAAAGCATCACAAGGTACGCAAGGCATCCCGCCCGCCTGTTGGCGAGATCATCGACAACCGCCCCGAAAGTATCGACACCCGCGACGAGTTCGGACACTGGGAAATGGACACCGTCTATTCATCAAAAAACAGCACGCGCCGCTGTCTGCTTGTGCTGACCGAGCGTAAGACCCGCAAAGAAATTATAATTTTGATGCAGGACAGGACAGCAAAAAGCACCGTCCGGGCCTTAAATCGGCTTGAACGGCGCTTCGGTGCGGCTTTCCGCGAAATTTTTAAATCAATCACCGTAGACAACGGCGTTGAATTTTCCGACCTTGAAGGAATGCTAAAATCAATCGCCTGCAAGGGCAATCGCACGCAGATTTACTATTGCCATCCGTACAGCAGTTGGGAACGCGGGTCAAATGAAAATCTTAACCGCATGATTCGCCGCCAGTTTCCGAAAGGGACGAACTTTGCCAAAGTGACATCCTACACCGTCCGACAAGTAGAATCATGGATGAACAGCTTCCCCCGCAAAATCCTAGGCTACAAAACCGCCGACATGGCTTTCAAAGAATGCCTTTCCGCTATGCAACAAAATTAAATTTCATCTTTTTTGCGTAAACCTATTGACTCCGCGTGGCAGAAAGGTACGCTGCAACAGCAAACGGCCCTCCCGGAGGAGAGCCGTTTGTGTTATTTCTGTGATTGCAGCTCCGCGGCGCGCTCCAGCACGGGCCGGAGATACTGCCCCGTGAAGGAGTGCGGGTTCTGCGCGACCTCCTCCGGGGTGCCGGTGGCGACGATGGTGCCGCCGCCGCTGCCGCCCTCGGGGCCGAGGTCGATGATATAGTCGGCGCGTTTGATGACGTCGAGATTGTGCTCAATGACGATGACCGTATTGCCCGCGTCAACGAGCTTATCCAGCACCTTGACCAGGCGGTGGACGTCGGCCACATGCAGGCCGGTGGTAGGCTCGTCAAGGATATAGACGGTCTGCCCGGTATCGCGGCGGGCCAACTCATTGGCCAGCTTGACGCGCTGCGCCTCACCGCCCGAAAGTGTCGTGGCTGCCTGACCCAGCTGGATGTAGCCAAGGCCGACCTCCTGCAGCGTTTGCAGCTTGCGCGCGATTTTCGGGATGTTGGCGAAAAATACGCAGGCCTCCTCCACCGTCATGTCCAGCACGTCGGAGATGGTCTTGTCCTTGTACTTGACCTCGAGCGTTTCACGGTTGTAGCGCTTGCCCTTGCAGACGTCACAGGGCACGTAAATATCCGGCAGAAAGTGCATTTCAATCGTTAGGATGCCGCCGCCTTCGCAGGCTTCGCAGCGTCCGCCCTTGACATTGAAGCTGAACCGGCCGGGGCCGTAGCCGCGCATTTTGGCATCCTGCGTGTTGGAAAACAGCGTGCGGATGTCGCCAAACACGCCTGTGTAGGTGGCCGGGTTGGAGCGCGGCGTGCGGCCAATCGGCGACTGGTCGATGCCGATGACCTTATCGACCCACTCCATGCCCTCGACCTCCTCACACTGGCCGGGGCGGCTGCGCGCACCGTTCAGGGCGGCAGCCAGCGTTTTGTACAGAATTTCGTTGACAAGCGTCGACTTGCCGGAGCCGGACACGCCGGTAACGCAGATCAGCTTGCCGAGCGGGAAGTCTACGGTAATGTCCTGCAGATTGTTCTCATGGGCCTTGACGACGCGCAGCGCCTTGCCGTTTCCCTCGCGGCGTATCTCGGGAACCTCTACGAATTTGCGGCCAGACAGATACGCGCCAGTGATGCTGCGCTTGACCTTGCAGATGTCCGCGACGCTGCCTGCGGCGACGATCTCGCCGCCGTGGACGCCCGCACCGGGGCCGACATCGACAATATAGTCGGCCTGCCGCATTGTGTCTTCATCGTGCTCAACGACGATCAACGTGTTGCCAAGATCACGCAGCCGCTTCATCGTTGCAATCAGCTTATCATTGTCACGCTGGTGCAGGCCGATGCTCGGCTCGTCGAGCACGTAGAGCACGCCGGTCAGCGCACTGCCGATCTGGGTCGCCAGACGGATGCGCTGGCTCTCGCCGCCGGACAACGAAGCCGCACCGCGGGAAAGCGTCAGATAGCCAAGGCCGACGCTCTTTAAAAAGCCCAGACGTTCATTTACCTCTTTAAAAATAGGCGCACCGATCATCTCGTCCCGGGTGCTGACCTTGGCCGTGTTGATAAAGTCCAGCTCCTCGTTGACGCTCTTGTCACAGAAATCGGCAATGTTGATGCCGCCTACAGTCACGGCCAGGCTTGTCGGCTTTAAGCGGCGGCCATGGCAGGCGGGGCATTCCTCGCTGGACATGACAAGGGCGATTTCCTCCTTGACCCACTCGCTGCTCGTCTCGCGGAAACGGCGCTCCAGATTCGGGATGATTCCTTCGAACTGGTTAAAGTAGGTGCCGGAGCCAAACATGCTCTCGCGCTGCATCTCAATACGCTCGTCACCCGTTCCGTACAGCAGGGCGTGCAGGGCCTCCTTGCTGAAGTCCTTAACGGGGGTATCGAGTGTAAAGCCGTAGCGCTTGCCCAGCGCCTTATAGGTCATTTCGGAGATGGAGCCCTCGGCGTAATACCAGCCGCTGGCCTTGATGGCACTTTCCCGGATGGACTTGCGCTTGTCGGGGATGACACGCGCCGGGTCTACCTTCATGAAGGTGCCGAGACCCGTACACTTCTCGCAGGCACCGAAGGGATTGTTGAAGCTGAACATCCGCGGGGTCAGCTCCTCGACGGAGATGCCGTGCTCGGGGCAGGCGTAGCTCTGGCTGAACATCATCGGTTCACCGCCAATGACGTCGATGACGACAAGCCCGTTTGCCTGCGCCAGCGCGGTTTCTATGGAATCGGCCAGACGTCCGCGGACCGTGTCGTTGATGACCAGACGGTCCACGACGATCTCAACAGTGTGCTTGATGTTCTTTTCGAGGTTGATCTCCTCGCTCAGATCGTACATATTGCCGTCGACGCGCACGCGGGCAAAACCGGCTCGGCGGGCGGCATCCAGCTCCTTGGCCTGGGTGCCCTTGCGGGCACGCACAACGGGGGCCAGCACCTGAAAGCGGGTGCGCTCCGGCAGCTTCATGACTTCGTCGACCATCTCGTCCACGGTCTGCTGGGTAATCTCCCGCCCGCAGATCGGGCAGTGGGGCACGCCGATGCGGGCGTACATCAGACGCAGATAGTCGTAAATCTCCGTTACCGTTCCCACCGTGGAACGCGGGTTGTGGCTTGTTGTTTTCTGGTCGATGGAGATGGCCGGGGACAGGCCGGTGATTTCGTCGACATCGGGCTTTTCCATCTGGCCCAGGAACTGGCGGGCATAGCTGGAAAGGCTTTCCATATAGCGGCGCTGGCCGTCGGCGTAGATCGTGTCAAACGCCAGGCTCGACTTGCCGGAGCCGGACAGGCCGGTCATGACGATCAGCTTATCTCTGGGCAGCTCCAAATCGACGTTTTTCAGGTTATGCTCACGCGCACCCTTGATGACAATGCGGTTGTTCGGGTCGATTTTGATTTTGGAGCTGCGCTTTGCAGGCTTTTTTTCGGGTGTTGTACTCAATTTTTATATTTCCTCCTGCCCTTGCGTGTTTTGGCAGCGGCCTTGCGTTCACTGGTGTCGGCGGCGGTGGGATCTTCTCCGCGTTCCAGCCGCTGAATTTCGTCGCGCAGCTGCGCGGCCAGCTCAAATTGCAGCAGCCGCGCGGCCTCCTTCATCTCCTTGGTCAGGCGTTCAATTGTCTGCTGGCGCTCGGCGCGGCTCATGCGGTGCTGGCGCATCCGCTTGTTTTCCTCGCTCATGCTGATTTCAAGCCCGTCGCCGATGGCCTTGACGATGGTTTTGGGCGTGATGCCGTGTTCTTTATTGTAGGCGTCCTGAATGGTGCGGCGGCGCTCGGTCTCCATGATGGCGCGCTCCATGCTGGGCGTGACCTCATCTGCGTACATGAGCACAACGCCGTTGGCGTTGCGGGCCGCGCGGCCGATCGTCTGAATCAGGCTTGTCTCGCTGCGCAGGAAGCCTTCCTTATCGGCATCCAGAATCGCAATCAGCGATACCTCCGGCAGGTCCAGACCCTCGCGCAGCAGGTTGATGCCAACAATAACATCAATTGCGCCGACGCGCAGGTCCTTGATGATCTCCATGCGCTCAAACGTGTCGACCTCGTGGTGCATATACTTCGTCTTGACGCCGTGTTCCTCCAGATAATCCGTCAGATCCTCGGCCATCTTGACGGTCAGCGTTGTGACGAGTGCGCGCTCGCCACGGTCGATGCGGGTGCGGATCTCGCCCAGCAGGTCCTCGATCTGGCCCTCCACCGGGCGCACCATGATAAGCGGGTCCAGCAGGCCGGTGGGGCGGATGACCTGCTCCGCCACGCGGCTGGAATGCTGGCGTTCATATTCACCGGGGGTTGCAGAAACAAAAATCTTCTGATGGATTTTGGCTTCAAATTCTTCAAATTTCAACGGGCGGTTGTCAAACGCCGACGGCAGACGGAAGCCGTATTCGACCAGCGTTTTCTTGCGGCTGTAGTCGCCGCCGAACATACCGCGCACCTGCGGCAGCATGACGTGGCTCTCGTCGACCATCAGCAGGAAATCATCCGGGAAATAATCCAGCAGCGTTGTGGGCGTGGAGCCGGGCGCACGGCCTGACAGGACAGCGGAGTAGTTCTCGATGCCCTTGCACATGCCGACCTCCTGCAGCATCTCCATGTCGTAGTTGGTGCGCTGCTGGATGCGCTGGGCCTCCAAGAGCTTGCCCTCCTCGGTGAATTTTTTGACCTGCTCCTCCATCTCGGCCTGAATCTTTTTCAGGCCCTCCTGCATCTTTTCGGGGCCGACGATATAGTGGCTGGCCGGGAAGATGGCAACATGACGCACCACGTTCTTGTGCTCGCCGGTCAGCGGGTCAAACTCCACAATGCGGTCAATCTCGTCGCCGAAGAACTCGACCCGAATCGCAAATTCGTCGTTGTAGGCCAGGTGGATGTCCACCGTGTCCCCTTTTACGCGGAACTTGTTGCGGATGAAGTTCATGTCGTTGCGCTCATATTGCAGCTTGACCAGGCGGCTGCAAAGCTCGTCGCGCTCCATCTGCATACCGGGGCGCAGGCTGATGACCATGCTGCGGTAGTCGATGGGGTCACCCAGCGAGTAGATGCAGGACACCGACGCCACAATGATGACGTTGCGCCGCTCTGACAGCGCCGCCGTGGCCGAGTGGCGCAAACGGTCAATCTCGTCGTTGATGGCACTATCCTTCTCAATATAGGTGTCTGTGGACGGGATATACGCCTCGGGCTGGTAATAGTCGTAGTAGGAGACGAAATATTCTACCGCATCATCGGGGAAAAAGCCGCGCATCTCGGTACAGATCTGACTGGCCAGCGTCTTATTCGGCTCCAAAATCAGCGTCGGGCGATTGCACCGGGCGATGATGTTCGCCATCGTAAACGTCTTGCCGGAGCCGGTGACGCCCAGCAGCGTCTGGGCGTCGTCACCCTCATGAATGCCCTGCATCAGCGCTTCTATCGCCTGCGGCTGGTCGCCGGTGGGCTGAAACGGTGCCTTTAAGTGAAAGACTTCGTCCATAGTCGTTCCTTTCGTGTACAACGAATAGTTGTACAATGATTATAGCACGACAAATTTTTAATGTAAATAGGTTTGCCGATATTTTGTACCCAAACCGCAGAAAAATGCGCCCTGCCGGGACACGGCAAGGCGCATGGGCGGTGTTCAGCGGCTGGCGGCCTGCAGCACGCCGCTGTTTACACGGTATTCCGGCAGGCTGCCGCGGTTCAGCATCGAACAGCCATCCTCCCCCGCTATGATGATATGATCCATGATCGTAAAGCCGAGCTGACCGGTGACCTCCATAATATGGTAGGTCGTCAGGCGGTCCGCCTCGGACGGAATGGCCAGCCCGGTGGGATGGTTGTGTGCCAGAATGCCGCAGGTCGAGTTGGTGCGGGCCACGGCGCGCAGCAGCTTGCGGGTGTCCACGGCCACACGGTTGGGAACGCCCTCGGCAATGCGCAGGTCCTGCACAGGGCGGCAGGCGTCGTCCAATAAAATCAGGTAGAGCTGCTCATTCGGCACACCGCGGAACAGCGGCTTTACGTAGGCGATGGCCGTCTCTGCCGAGTTCAGCGACAGGCGGGTCTTGCGCTTTTTCAGCTCATAATAGCGGCTGCACGCCATGACGGTAGAAATCAGCCGCGCACTTTTGGGGCCGACGCCCTCGACCTGCATCAGCTCCTCGGGCTCGGCCTCCAGCACCTTGCAGAAATCGCCGAAGTGCTGAATGAGCCTGTGCGCCAGCGCGTTTGTGTCTGCCCGCGGGATGGAGAGAAACAGCAGATATTCCAGTGCCTCGTGTTCGGCCAGGCTGTCCAGTCCGTCTCGCTCGACGCGCTCCTGCATGCGGGCGCGGTGCTTCGCGTGGAGATTTTCGTCTGCCATTTTTTCACATCCCATCTTTACGTTCTGCTGGTTTTATTATATACTGTAAAAAGACTTTTGCCAACCGTTTTTACTGATGAATTTTTAAAGAGGACACGATGAAAAGTTTTACCGCAGGACCCAATGAAAACGGCGTGCGCCTGAGCCGCTTTGTGGAGGGCGTGACCAAGGATATGCCCCGCAGCATGATGTACAAGGCGTTCCGCAACAAGCGCATCAAGGTCAACGGCAAGCGCGCCGAGCCGGATACCCGCCTGAGTGCAGGCGATTTGATCGAACTGTACATCAACGACGAGTTCTTCCCCGTGGGCAAGCCCACCGCTAAGACCGCCAAGCCGCGCAGGCAGCCGCCTGTGACCGTGGTGTATGAGGATGAAAATTTTGCGGTGCTCTACAAGCCCGCGCACCTGCTCTGCCACAGTGACCGCACCGGCGACGCCAATCTGGTGGATGCCTTTGCGGCCTATCTGGAGGCCAAGGGCGAGTATGATCCCCACGCAGAAAAGCGATTTGCCCCGGCGCTGTGCAACCGGCTGGACCGCGGCACCGAAGGTCTGGTGCTGGCCGCCAAGAGCTACGCCGCGCTGCGCGACCTGAACGCCATCATCCGTGACGACATGATGAAAAAGGAGTATCTGACCATCACGGTGGGTGCACCGCCGCAGGGGCGGTTCGTCGCATGGCTGCAGCACAGCGAGAAAAATAACAAGGTGCGCATTCACGCCCGTGAGAGCGAGGGTTACAAGCAGATCATCACCGAGGTGACAGTCATCCGGCAGGCAGGGCCGTTTGCGCTCTGCCGCATTGGGCTGATCACGGGCCGCACCCACCAGATCCGTGCGCATCTGGCGTATCTGGGCCATCCGGTACTGGGCGACATCAAGTACGGCAACCACAAGATGAACGAGCGCACCGGGCTGAAAACACAGGCTCTCTGCGCCCAGCGACTGACGTTTGGCCGAATCCCCGAGGAAAACACGCTGCACTATCTTTCCGGCAGGGTCATCAAGCTGAATGACCCGGAAATCGTAAAGACGTACGAACGACTGACGGCAGAAAAGTAAGCTCTGCCGCGGCTGGCGGCTGGAAGCATCCGCCCCTGCAAGCAACGATGTTGTTATCCGTAGGGGCGCATTCCATATCTGCCCGCGGGATATTGCCGAAAAATCAAAAATACCGGGCCGCTCCCCACATTCGGGAAACGGCCCGGCAATTTTTTACGCCAGAACGAAGTGATAGACCAGAGACAGTGCCACGATCAAGGCGCAGGCAATGGCCGTGATGGGCGGGGCCAGATGGATGATGCGCTCGGCCATGACGTCGTCCTCACTGGTTTCGTCGTCATCGGCGTAGCGGCCACGTTTTTTGGACTTCTTGTCGTAACCGTCGTCCTCGTCATCGTAGTCGAGGTCATCGGTATCGTACATCTGGGTGCCCTCATCGTCGTCCTCATCATCGTCGAACAGGCGGCCCTTGGGAGCGTAGCGGCGGACGCGCTCGGCCTCGGCATCCTCGTCGTCATCGGCGTAGCTGCTGCCTTGGGGCTCAAACGCGGCGGTTGCCTGCTCGGGCTCATAGGCGCTCTGCGGCGGGATGTCCTGCTGACCGGTGATGGCTGCCTGCACGGCGTTGGCCATGGCGCGCGGGTCGCTGGCAGCCGGGGCAGGCTGTGCCTGCGGCTGCGGTGCGGGAGCGGGCGCCGGGGCCACACTGCTGGCGACGGCGTTGACCTCCTGCTGCTGGCGCTCAGCAGCCTGGCGGGCCTCCTCCAGAATAGCGGTCAGCGTTGCCTTGATACCGGCGCGGTCACCGCCGCACTCGGAGCAGACGGTGGTATTTTCCTCATTGGGATGGAACGCACCGCAGGCGCAGAACCAGCCGTACTCGGTGTCCTGGGGCACGCAGGTCAGTTGGACATTGCCGGTGCGCTGCTGCAGCGTCTTGGCGATGGAGCCGGGCAGTACGCGGGGCATGTTCAGACGCACGCGCTTGTAATTGCGCAGGTCGACGCCGCGGCCATTGAGGAACGCGCGATCCTGCTCGACCTCCACGCTGGAAACCGGCGTGTCGCTGACATAGACAGCGTCATCGCTGCCGAACACGGCACCGGGCTGGGCGTTGAGCTGCTCATAGTAGAAGTCATCCTCGCACAGGACCTGACCGGCGGCATCCTTACATTTGAAGTGGACGACCAGGCCGGTCAGCGGCTCGGTGCCGACATTCTTGAAGGTCAGGCAGACGGCGACCTCACCGGTCGTGTCACCCTTCAGCAGTTCGACACGCACGAACTGCACCGGACTTCCGGCGGTATAGTAGTTGGCGCGGGACTGCGCCATCAGGGAAAAATTCTGATCCATAGTTACACCTACTCTTTACTCTTGCGTGTCGGGCTGGGGGTTGGCCGGCTCGGCAGGCTGCTGGGTTTCGGACTGTTCGGCAGGCTGCACAGGTGCGGCAGAATCCGGCGCAGGTGCTTCAGGCTGGGCGGTCTCGCCCCTGCCCAGGTCATAAGGCGGCAGGGTCCCGCCTTCCATCAGTGTTTTGAATTCCTCACCGCTGATCTTTTCGCGCTCCATAAGAACGCCTGCTACCTTGTGCAGCTCATTCATGTGCTCGGTCAGGGTGCGGCGGGCGGTCTCATAGGCCTCATCCACAATGTCGCGGATCTCATTGTCGATCTCGGATGCGATAGCCTCCGAGTAGCCCTTGCCCTGGCCGAAGTCACGTCCCAGGAAGGTCTCGCCGGGGTCGCTGCCGTAGACGACAGGCCCCATCCGCTCGGAGAAGCCGTAGCGGGTGACCATGGCGCGGGCCGTATCGGTGGCGCGCTGCAGGTCGCTGGACGCACCGGTGGAGATGTCCTCCAGCACAAGTTGCTCGGCTACACGGCCGCCCAGCAGGGTGACGATGTTCTCAAACATCGCGGTCTTGGTGACGTAGCTGGGGTCCTTCTCGGGCAGGTACATTGTGTAGCCGCCCGCACCGCCGCGGGAGATAATGCTGATCTGGTGCACGGGATCGTGGTGCTTGCTGAAGTAGCCCGTGATAGCGTGGCCTGTCTCATGGTAGGCAGTCAGGCGGCGCTCCTCGTCGGTGACGACGTGGCTCTTCTTCTCAGGGCCCATCATGACCTTGACGGAGGCTTCCTCAATCTCCTTTTCGGTGATGGCCTTCTTGCCCTGACGGGCGGCCAGCAGTGCAGCCTCGTTCACGAGGTTCTCCAGATCAGCACCGGAGAAGCCAGCCGTGGAGCGGGCAATCGTTTTCAGGCTCACATCGGGGCCGAGAGGCTTATTCTTTGTATGGACGCGCAGAATCTCCTCGCGGCCCTTGACGTCGGGCAGACCGACGTAGACCTGACGGTCAAAGCGGCCCGGGCGCAGCAGCGCCTTGTCCAGAATGTCCGCGCGGTTCGTGGCAGCCATGACGATGACGCCGTCGTTGGCGTCGAAGCCGTCCATCTCGACCAGCAGCTGGTTCAGGGTCTGCTCGCGCTCATCGTGACCGCCGCCGAGACCTGCGCCGCGCTGACGGCCCACCGCGTCGATCTCATCGATGAAGATGATGGAAGGCATCGTCTTTTTGGCTTTTTCAAACAGGTCGCGCACACGGGAGGCACCGACACCGACGTACATCTCGACGAAATCGGAACCGGAAATCGCGTAGAACGGCACACCGGCCTCACCGGCACAGGCACGGGCCAGCAGCGTTTTGCCGGTACCCGGAGGGCCGACAAGCAGTACACCGTGCGGAATGCGTGCGCCGAGGGAGTTGAACTTGTTCGGGGCCTTCAGGAACTCAACGACCTCCTGCAGCTCGGCCTTTTCCTCATCGGCACCGGCCACATCGGCAAAGGTTGCCTTGCGCTGGTTCTCCTGCTGATCCTTGACCTTGGCGCGGCCCACATTCATGATGCCGCCGCCCGCGCCGCCGCGGTACATCGACATGAACAGCATACCGATGCTGCCGATCATTGCGACGTAGAAGATGATCTCCAGCCAGGGAATACTCGTCTTGGCGGCGACGTAGTCAAACACCATCGGCGCATCCGGGTTGGCCGCGTTGTACTCGTCAACAAAATCGGAGATCTTGCCGGTGTTGAAGTCGCCGCCGTAGGGCAGCTTGTAGGTCATATAGACGGTGCCGCCGTTGGCGGGCAGGGCGTTATCGTCCGAGCTGTACACGCCGGTCAGCAGACCGCCGGTGGGCAGGCTGGCTGCAGCGTTGGACTCCGGCAGAGCAGCCTTGCCCTCCTTGAGCCACAACTCCAGGCTGCCGGTGCCAAGGTCCAGACGGAACGATGTCACCTGCTGATTTTCAAAGTAATAGTAAATCTCGGAGTAGGTCGTGTCCTTGCTGCCGGACGCTGCCAGCAGCGGCGAAAGGCTGACGATGAACAGGACCAACACCATCAGGACGGCTACCACGAGGATGCCGCTGAATTTCGGTTGTTTTTGCTTCAAGAAATCAACTCCTATCCGGTGTGCACACCGGGCATTTTATCATTCGCCGGAATATACTTCCGGCTTAAGAACACCCACATAGGGCAGGTTGCGGTACTTTTCGTCGTAGTCCAGACCATAGCCGACCACGAACTCATCCGGCACTTCAAAACCGCAGTAGTCCGGCTCGATGTCGGCCATGCGGCGGCTGGGCTTGCTGAGGATGGTGCAGATCTTCACGCTGCCGGGGTTGCGCATTTTCAGCACCGGAACCAGCTTGGACAGCGTGATGCCGGTGTCCAGAATATCCTCAACGATCAGCACGTCCCTGCCGGTCAGGTCTGCGTCCAGGTCCTTGATGATCTTGACAAGGCCCGTGGAGGACGTGTTGGCACCGCCGTAGCTGGAAACGACCATAAAGTCGATGGCGCAGGGAATCTGAACCGCGCGCATCAGGTCCGCCATAAAGACGACGGAACCCTTCAGGATCGAGACCAGAAGCAGGTCTTTGCCCGCGTAATCGCGGCTGATCTGTGCGCCCAGCTCGTTGACCTTGGCTTTCAGCGCATCTTCCGATACAAGAATGTGGTCAATATCATTGTCCATGCTGTACATCAGAGTTATGCCTCCCCTGTTTTTTCTGTCCGCACCGTCAGTACCTCGTGGGTGTACTCATCGGGGGCACATCCTTCGGCAAAGCCGCAGCCCCACAGCCACAACACCTCACTGCCGTCAGCCAGCAGCGGCAGCAGCGGCCTTTCGGCCTGCGGTATGCCAAGTTCATTATAATATTTTTTGAGTGTTTTTCGCAGATGACGTCCTGCCGGGCGGAAGAAGTCCCCCGGCTGCCGTGTGCGCAGAATAGCATTCCCTTGTATTTTAGCACAATCTGCGCAACAGTTTAAGTCTTTTTTGAAAATTGGTTGATTTTTTAGAAAATCTTCATACTTTACGACCTGAAATTTCACAAAATAACCACCCGGAAGGTAAAAATCACCCGGTTCAAAGGGCTGCGGCGGCGCGGGAAGGGTCTGCGAACCCTCCCGCGTCAGGCAGACGAGCAGGCCGTCCTGTATTTTATAGTTTACGTCCGGGGTCAGCTGAACAGCACCCTCCCCCTTTAAAACAAGGAAGTGCAGCAGGCTGATATACTTTTCCTCGGCGTCGCGCACGGGGCTGACCAGCGCGTGCAGCGCGGCGTCCAGCACAGGTCCCTCGGCGCGGCGCAGGACCGTGACATCATAGCCGCCCGGCACAGTAGCCGCCTGCAGAAGGGCGGCGGCCTCGCCGGTCAGCCAGTCGTCCAGCGCGCGCATCTGGCGGCAGAGCCGCGCAATGCTGCGCTCGGCGGCTGGGTTGGCGTATTGCAGCGCCGGGATGGCATCATGCCGGATGCGGTTGCGCGCATAGACGTCCTGATCGTTCGTCTCATCCCGGATATAGTGTTGCCCCAGCGCGGCACAGTATGCCTCGGTGTCGGCGCGGGTCAGGCAGAGGCAGGGCCGCACATAGCAGCCGCGGCGCGGCGGGATGCCGGTCAGCCCGTGCAGACCCGTGCCGCGCGCCATGCGGAAAAGCACCGTCTCAGCCTGGTCGGACATCGTGTGGGCCGTGGCGATAACGGCCTCCTCCCGCGCGGCCAGCTCATCGAACCAGCCGTAGCGCAGACCGCGGGCCCAATCCTCGCTCGGGCGGGGCGGCACCTCTATGCCTTCCTGCACGGCGTCATACAGGAACAGCTCCACGCCGTTCCGGCGGCAGAAGTCCGCCACAAAGTCGGCATCGCGGCGGGCGGTCTCGCCCCGGATGCCGTGGTTGACGTGGGTCGCCAGCACCTCGATCTCCAGCGTGCGGCGATGGCGCAGTAAAAAAAGCAACAAAGCCATCGAGTCTGCCCCACCGGAGCAGGCCGCAATGACTCTGTCGCCAGACTTGAACAGACCCTGTCGGCGGCAGTTGTCCAACAGAGCCTCATCCATACGCTGTACAGTTTTTTCCGCGTCAGAACTCATGGGTCACATCCAAATTGCTGAAGCGCGTGTGCGCGCCGTCCCAGCCCAGACGGACAACGCTCGTCTCGCCGTGGCGGTTTTTGGCTACGATGCACTCGGCCTCATTCTCATTGGCCTGGTTTTCCTCGCCGTTCTGGGCATTGTAGTAGGCCGCGCGGTAGAGGAACAGCACGATGTCGGCATCCTGCTCGATAGAGCCGGAGTCGCGCAGGTCGGAAAGCTGGGGCCGGTGATCCGAGCGGCCCGTCGTCTTTTCCGCTGCACGGGACAGCTGGGAAAGCGCGATGACCGGTACGTTCAGCTCTTTGGCCATGATCTTGAGATTCCGGGTAATGTCACTGATCTCCTGCACACGGCTCTCGGTGCGCTTGGCACTCTGCATCAGCTGCAGGTAGTCGATGATAACAAGCCCGATTTTTTCCTTCTTGGGATCTTGGTTGATCGTGCGGATCTTTGCCTTGATCTCCGGCACCGAGATACCGGAGGAATCGTCCATGTAAATCGGAGCGTTGTAGAGCAGTGACGTGGCCTGTGCAAAATCGTTCCAGTCGGAGTTGTTGAGACGGCCCGTGCGGAATGCCTGGCTGTCGATGTTCGCCGTGCTGGAAAGAATGCGGTCCGTCAGCTGCTCGCAAGTCATTTCCAGACTGAAAATGATTGTCGGCACCTTCTGCTGGCGGGCAACGTTTGTTGCAATGTTCAGTGCAAACGAGGTCTTGCCCATACCGGGGCGGGCGGCCAGAATAATCAGGTCCGAGCGGCCCAGCCCGGTCAGGACCGTGTCCAGATAGTTGAAGCCCGTGGGGATACCGGCGAACTTGTCGCGGTCCGCGCCGCTCAGCTTCTGCATCGTGTCGATAACCTCGAGAATGGACTCGCGGATCGTCTTGACGCCTGACTTGTCGCGCCCGGAACGAATGTCGTAGATCTTCTGCTCCGCGCTTTCGAGCAAAAGATCGGCGTCCTCACCGGAGGCGGTCTCGTTCAGGATGGACCGGGCGGCGTCGATCAGGCGGCGGCCCTGGTACTTCTCCTTGACGATTTTAAAATAGGAATCAACGTTCGAGACCGAGGGCAGCGTCTCGGCGATGCGGGCCAGATAGACCTTGGCGTCGTCGGCGCTGGCAAACGTCTTGTTGCTGGCAAGCGCGTTGACAAGCGTGACAATGTCAACGGCCTCGCTCTCGGTGTAGAGCGAGCGCATCGTCTCATAGATGGCGCGGTTCTGGTCCGAGTAGAACATCTCGGGCTCCATGTCGGTGATGAGGCGGTTCAGCACCGTTTCATCCACCAGCGCCGCACCCAGCACGCTCTGCTCGGCCTGCATGCTGTAGGGCATCTGGATGCCCAGGCTGGCAAGGCTTACTTCTTCATTTTTCGGCATAGCGGACATCCTCCTTCCCTGCCAAACGGCAAATTACAGCTCCTCGACCTTCAGCTTGAAGGGCGCGACGACACCGGCGTACAGGCGCACGGAGGCGTCATAGCTGCCGAACTCCTTGATGGCGGAAGGCAGCTCGACCTTCTTCTTGTCGATTTCGGTGTCGGTCAGGGCGGTCAGCAGCTCGGCGACCTCCTTGCCGGTGACTTTGCCGTACAGCTTGCCGGATGCACCGCCCTTGACCTTGGCGGTCACGACCTGGCCCTTGATTTTGGCGGCCAGCTCCTCTGCGGCGGCGCGTGCCTCGGCCTCGTGGTGGGCCTTGGCCTCGCTCTTGGTGCGGGCCTGGTTCAGTGCTGCGGCATCCGCGGGGGCTGCCAGGTTGCGCGGAAACAGGAAGTTGCGGGCGTAGCCGTCCGAAACCTCGTGGATCTCGTCTTTTTTGCCGATGGTCTTGACGTCCTGTTTGAGAATGATCTTCATAAGGGTTTCCCTCCCAAAATTTTTATCACAATTACCGCGCAGTATTTTCCTTTTGCGCCGCGCGGTAAAGGTCGATTTGTTCACGGATGCGGTGCTCCGCGTCCTGCAGCGTGCAGTTCTGGAGCTGAGCACCCGCCATCATCAGATGGCCGCCGCCGCCCAGCGGCTCCAGAATGACCTGCACATTCAGTGCGCCCATGCTGCGCGCCGAGATATTGACGCCGTCGTTTTTGGCGACTGCCACAAAGCTGGCGTCGACGCCGTTGATAGTCAGCAGATCGTTGGCTGCCATCGGCAGCACAACGTTCATACCGGCCTCAAGCTCGTCCGACAGGGCAATGGCACAGCCCTTGTATATGTAGGCCGCCTCCACAATGTGGGCGCGGGCCTCGTACTCCTCTTTTGAGGTGTTGAACAGCAGCTTGGTGTCAGCCGTCTGGGCACCGCGGCTGCGCAGCCAGGCGGCAGCCTCAAAGGTGCGCACGCCGACATGCAGCGCAAAGCTGCGGGTGTCCAGCATGATGCCGGCCAAAAGTGCCTGGGCCTCCAGCGGGGTGATGTTGTTTTCCTTCGGCATGAACTGCAGAAGCTCACACACCAGTTCGCTGGCGCTGGACGCATAGGGCTCATGGTAGATCAGCGTCGGGTTGTCGATGTGGCCCACCGCCATGCGGTGATGGTCGATGACGACGACGCGCTTGCACTTTTCGTAGATCTGCTGGCTTTCCAGCAGGCGCTTCTGGTAGGTATCGACGACGATCAGCAGCGTATTCGGCGTGATGACGTCGAGCGTCTGATCTGGTGCGATAAAGTCGTGGCCCTCACCTGCATCAAGAAAAGTCTTGAGCAGCGGCCCGGCGAGCGTAGCCTCGCTGTTGATGGCGATGACCGCGGGCACATCGCACATTTTGCAGATGCGCAGCACGCCGATGGCGGAGCCGACGGCGTCGAGGTCACTCATGCGGTGCCCCATGATGATGACGCTGTCGCTGCGCTTGATGAGGTCGCACAGTGCGTTGGCAATAATGCGGCTGCGGACGTGGCTGCGCTTCTCGACGCCGTGGGAGATACCGCCGTAGAACTCAAAGCCGTCAACGGTCTTAACGGCGGCCTGGTCACCGCCGCGGCCCAGGGCAATGTCGATGCTCTCGCGTGCCATCTGGTGGCATTCCTGCAGGGTTTTTCCGCCGTGGCCGACACCGATGGACAGCGTGGTCAGCCCGCCGGGATGCAGCGCACGGACCTTATCGAGGATGTCAAAGCGCTCCGCCAGCATCCAGCGGACGTCACGCTCCTCCACCACTGCGATGTAGCGGCTGTTCGTGACCTTGCGCAAAAAGCCGGTGCTGCGCCCGATATACTCTTCCAGCAGGCTGTTGATAGCCTCCAGCTCCTTGGCCTGCTCACTGTCCTTCATATCGTCAAACAGCTCGTCATAGCTGTCGATGACGATGATGAGACAGGCCGGGCGGCTCTCATTGTACTCGTCGAGCGTTTCTTTATAAAGCGTATCATTGATGAGATACACAAGGCTGGCCCCGCGGCTGCCCTTGGCTGAGCCTGCATAGGCCGTAAAGCGGCGCTCCCCCACTTTCAGGTCCTGCCCGTGCGGGCGGGAGCAGACAGCCAGATCCAGCTCCGGCAGAGCGCGATTCACCGGGCGGGTCACCGCGTCGTAATCGTTCAGCACATCCTGCCTGAAATACTGGTTGTACCACAAAATGCGCCCGTCATTGACAAGCACCGTGGGGATGGGCAGATTTGCCAGGCTGTACTGGATACGGCTGTTCTCAAAATCGGTGCTGCAAAGCTGCCTGGCCAGAAACGCGCGCAGGCGGCGGCGCTGGTAGAGCACTACACAGAGCGCGATCAGTACCAGCACCGCAGGCACGGCCAGCAGGGCAGGCTGCGTCAGGGCCACCGGCACGACCATCGCGGCGATGGCGACCAGCAGCAACAGCAGCAGAGCGGCAATATCCAATCCATCCTTGTGTTTCATCGTACACTCCCCTGTTCAGGAAAACAATTACACTTCCAGCAGAATTGGCAGGATCATGGGGCTGCGCTTGGTGCGGCGGTAGATATAGCTCGACAGTGCCTCGCGCACACGGGCTTTGACGCTGGCCCAGTCGTGCAGGTTGTCGGCCAGGCTGCGGTCCAGGGCCATCTCCACCTGGGTGCGGGCTCCCTCCATCAGCTCCTCGCTCTCACGCACGTAGACAAAGCCGCGGCTGACGAGATCGGGGCCGGAGAGAACCTGTCCGTTGCTGCCGTCGATGGCGGCGGTCACAATGATGATGCCGTCCTCCGACAGGTGGTGGCGGTCACGCAGGACCACGTTGCCTACATCGCCGACGCCGTAGCCATCGACCATCACAGCGCCCGCCGTAACAGTGTTCTCAACGGTCATGCCATCCGCGGAAAGGCGGATGTTCTGGCCGTTCTCGGCGATATAGATATTCTGCTTCGGGATATAGCCCAGATGCTCCGCGGTCTCGGCGTGGCGCTTGAGTTGCTTGAACTCACCGTGCACGGGCAGGAAGAACTGCGGGTGGGCCAGCGTCAGCATGAGCTTCTGCTCCTCCTGGCAGGCATGGCCGGACACGTGGGTGTCGTACATATTTTCGTAGATGACCTCGGCCCCGAGCGTCAGCAGTCCGTTGACGACCTTGGTGACGGTCTTTTCATTACCGGGGATCGGGCGGGCCGAGATGATGATGAAGTCATTGGGGCCGACGCGCACCTGACGGTGGCTGGCCTGCGCCATGCGGGACAGCGCGCTCAGCGGCTCGCCCTGGCTGCCGGTGGTGATGAGCACGACCTTCTCCGGCGGGTATTTGTTGATTTCGTCAATCGTGATAAGCACATTATCCGGCGCGTGCAGGTAGCCCAGCTCGCGGGCCATCTCGGTGTTGGAGACCATGCTGCGCCCGCTGACGGCGACCTTGCGGCCCGACTCAATCGCCAGGTCGATGATCTGCTGCACGCGGTAGATGTTGGAGGCGAACGTTGCCACGATGATGCGGCGCTTACCGGCCTTGGCGAACAGGCGGCGCACGCCTTCGGCGACGGTCTGTTCAGTGGCGGTGAAGCCCGGGCGCTCTGCGTTGGTGGAATCTGCCAGCAGCGCCAGCACACCCTTGCGTCCATACTCGGCAATCGTGGGCAGGTCGGTCACGGCGTCGCCGGACAGCGGCGTGTAGTCGACCTTGAAGTCGCCGGTGTGGATGACCACGCCCGCCGGGCAGTCGATGGCGAAGGCCAGCGAGTCCGGGATGGAGTGGTTGACGTGGATCGGCTCAACGGTGAAGCAGCCGAGCGTGACCTTCTGGCGCGGGCGGATCTCATGGAAGATTGCGCTGGACGCAAGGCCGTGCTCCTCGAGCTTGTTCTTGATAAGACCAATCGTCAGCTTAGCGGCGTAGATCGGCACATTGAATTTTTTGAGCAGGTACGGCAGACTGCCGATGTGGTCCTCGTGACCGTGGGTGATGAACAGGCCCTTGATGCGGTCCCTGTTCTCGAGCACGTAGGTGAAGTCCGGGATGACCAGATCGACACCGAACATATCGGCATCCGGGAACACAAGGCCGCAGTCAACGAGGATCATGTCGCCCTGGCACTCATACAGCGTAATGTTCTTGCCGACCTCGCCGAGGCCGCCCAGCGGGCAGATGTGCATCGGGATGGCCGGGGTCATCTCAAGATGCTCCGGGTTCTTTGGACGGCGTCCGCGGCGCTGGCCCTGGGGGCGCGGTGCGGCAGCCTGACCGTTCTGGGGTGCAGCGCTGTTCTGATTCTGGCGCGGGCGGCGCGGACGCGGAGCCGGGATGCTCTGCGCGGCGGCGTTCTGCTCGGCAGTGGCCGGGGCCGCGGGGCGCGGGCGGCGGGGGCGGGGCTTGTGCTGCGCGTTGGCAGCGTTCTCCCCCTGGGGCTTGGGTGTGCGCGGCTTGCGGGTATGGGGCGCACTCTGGCCGTTCAGGGTAGGCTGTGCGGTATTTTTACGTTTTGGCTTGAACTCTTCCATCGAAAACCTCCGAATCGTCGTATTTCCGGGCTGGTGCCTGCCATCTGCAGGTACCGGATCCCCTCAAAAGCGGTTGCGATCTATGTATTTTAAGAGCGGATGCTCCTATGCCTAATGGAATGGGCGCGGAAAGCCCGCCTGAAAAGACGCGGCCAGGCCCGATAAAACACACAATGCAATTACACTCTATTATAATCGGAAATGGCGTCTATGTCAAATATCTTGCCTTATGAAGCCCGGCTTGCTATAATAGTAGTATTATAGACCAGAATACGGAGTACAACGCATGAAGCATATTGAAATTTATACCGATGGTGCCTGCAGCGGCAACCCCGGCCCGGGCGGCTGGGGCGCGATCCTGCGGTTCCGCACGGCGCAGAAGGTGTACGAGAAGGAGCTTTCCGGCGGCGAGGCCAACACGACCAACAACCGCATGGAGATGACCGCCCTGCTGGAGGCGCTGCGCCAGCTCAAGGAGCCCTGCGCCATTGACCTGTACAGCGACAGTAAGTACGTCATTGACAGCCTGCAAAAGGGCTGGGCCAGGGGGTGGCGCGCCCGCGGCTGGAAGAAAGCAGACAAATCCCCTGCCCTGAACCCGGATCTGTGGGCCCCGCTGCTGGCCGAGAGCGAGAAGCATGAAATCACCTACCACTGGCTGAAGGGCCACGCCGGCCATCCCGAAAACGAACGCTGTGACCGCATGGCTGTGGAGCAAAGCAAGAAATACGGCGGGCGTCAGGCCTGACCTTGGCATAAGGAGAGAAACATGGACGGTTTTAACACATTTGAAAAGCAGGATAAGGTCCTGCTGGGACTGAACAGCGGCAGTGACGCCGCCGCAGCCATGCGCATTTTGCGGCAGCAGGGCTTTGCGGTGCAGACATTCACGGCTGAACACGAAGTCACGCCTGCCGCGCTTTTGCAGCTGCTGGCCGACAAGGCTGCCGAGTTGGACTGCGCGTTCATTGCCACCGGGCACTATGCCCGCATCGAGGTGGACGGCGAGGGGCTTTCTCATCTGCTGCCCGCCGCGGACGCCGAGGCAGACCAGAGTGCCGCGCTGGCAGGTCTGCCGCAGGAAGTGCTGGCTAAGCTGGTGCTGCCGCTGGGCGAGTTTACCAAGGCAGAAGTGGCGGAGATGCTGGCGGATACGGCGGAATAAATCTTACGACAGCAAAAATGCCTGTGCAGGTTTGAAACCTGCACAGGCATTTTTGTTTGCGTTGGCTTCCCCCACGGGGGAAGCTGTCAGTGGCTCCGACCACTGACTGATGAGGGCAAAGCTTGTGGCAATGACCCGTTTTTGAGTAGTCAGATACACCTTGCCCTCATCCGGCCCTGCGGGGCCACCTTCCCCCGAGGGGGGAAGGCTTTTGAGAGTTTCACTTTTTCTTTTTATGCTTCGGCCAGGGCCACCATTTGCCCTCTTTTTCGTGCATCCAATGGGCGAGCGGATAGAAGATCATGGCCAGACCGCCCAGCAGGATCAGGATATACAGCCAGCCCGCAAAGTCAAAAATCACATCCAGTGCGGCCAGCGCAGCCAGAAAGAACCCGGCGTACATCATGAACTGGCCGTTGTGCACCACATAGCCGTTCCAGTTTTCTGGTTTGATCTCGTCGCGGCCCTGGTCGCCCCAGACATTGGGGTTCTTCATTGCGGAGTAGCCGTAAAACGCCAGCACGATGCCGATAACAAAAAGGAATTCAAACAATGGGGTGTCCTCCCGGAATTATTTTTTGAAGAAGGGGCTGAAATCAAACGTTGCAAAGTAGTCCTCCGGCGTCTCGGCGCGGCGGATGAGTTGGTGGGAGCCGTCCTCCTTCAGCAGGACCTCGGCACTGCGCAGCTTGCCGTTGTAGTTATAGCCCATCGAGAAGCCGTGTGCGCCGGTGTCATGGATGTAGACAATGTCGCCGATGTCGATTTCCGGCAGCATACGGTCAATGGCGAACTTGTCATTGTTCTCACACAGACCGCCGGTGACGTCGTACTTGTGGTCGCAGGGAGTGTCCTCCTTGCCCAGCACCGTGATGTGATGGTAGGAGCCGTACATGGCAGGGCGCATCAGGTTGGCCGCGCAGGCGTCAACGCCGATGTACTCCTTGTAAATATGCTTCTGGTGCAGCACGGTGGTGACAAGTGCGCCGTAGGGGGCCAGCATGAAGCGGCCCATCTCGGTGAAGATGGCGACATCGCCCATGCCGGCGGGCACCAGAATCTCCTCAAACTTCTTGCGCACGCCCTCGCCGATGGCGGCAATGTCGTTGCTGCGCTGGTCGGGGCGGTAGGCAATGCCGACGCCGCCCGAAAGGTTGATGAACTTGATTTTTGCGCCGGTGCGCTTGTGCAGGCGGACGGCCAGCTCAAACAGGATACCGGCCAGCTTCGGGTAATAGTCGTCAGTCACGGTGTTGCTGGCCAGGAAGGAGTGGATGCCGAACTGCTCAGCACCGGCAGCCATCAGCCTGGTGTAAGCCTCGGCCATCTGATCCTCGCTCATACCGTACTTGGCATCACCGGGGTTGTCCATGATACCGTTGCCCAGCTCGAATACACCGCCCGGGTTGAAGCGGCAGCAGACGGTTTTGGGCACGCCCGCGACCTTTTCAAGGAACGCAACGTGGGTCAGATCATCCAGATTGATGTACGCGCCGAGGTCGTAGGCTTTCTTCATGTCCTGCGCGGGCGTGTCGTTGGAGGAAAACATGATGTCGCTGCCCTTGAAGCCGCAGGCCTCGCTCATCAGCAGCTCAGTATAGCTGGAGCAGTCGACGCCGCAGCCCTCCTCCTGCAGAATCTTCAGCAGGTAGGGGTTGGGCGTGGCCTTGACGGCGAAATATTCTTTAAAGCCCTTGTTCCAACTGAACGCAGCGTTGACCCTGCGGGCGTTCTCGCGGATCCCCTTTTCATCGTAAAGGTGGAACGGGGTGGGAATATCGGCGGCGATCTCCTTCGCCTGGGCAAGGGTAATAAACGGCTTTTTCTGCGGCATGATGGTCTTTCCTTTCCCTTTATATACTTCGTATAGGCTTATTATATACGGTTTGTAAGGCGACGGCAAGAGACTTTGGGAAAAATAGCGCTGTAGGGGCCGGACATGTCCGGCCCGCGGCTGTATGGCAAGCATATGCTACTGGGAAGGCTGCGGGCGGGGCATGCCCCGCCCCTACTGCGCAGCCACAATGAAAAAGACCGTTCCAGCACCGGAACGGTCTTTTATCCTATTTACAGCACCGTCTCCGCGTGGTCGCCCTGAATGTGGAGCCTGGCGGTCAGCAGGCGGTTGTCCAGTTGACGGCAGGTCCAGCGGTACGCAGGGTACAGGAACAGGCAGGCCGCGATCCATGCGGCGGGATTGGACAGTTCCGCGCCGAAGTATCCCAGAATCGGGACCAGTACAATCGCCACCGCCGTGCGGGCGACCATCTCGGCCACACCGGCCAGCATAGCGAGTGACGAGAAGCCGAGTCCCTGAATGGTGTAGCGCCAGATGATCAATGCCCCCAGCGGCACGAAGAACACGCTGTTCCAGAACAGATACTCGCGGCCCATGGCAACGATGTCGACCTCCTTGGCTGTGTCAAGGAACAGCGACATGATCTGCACGTCGGTAAAATGCAGAACGAAAGCCGATGCCACACCGTAAATCAAAATAATGAGCATTGCGCTGTTGACGCCCTGTCGCACACGATCCATCCGGGATGCGCCGAGGTTTTGCCCGGCGTAGGTTGCCATGGCCGTGCCGACGCTCTCCATCGGAACGGTCAGCAGCCCCTGGGTCTTGCCTGCTGCGGTGACGGCGGCAACGGCGGTGCTGCCCAGCACATTGACCGCCCACTGCATGATGACGCTGCCAATGGCCGTGATGCTGCACTGCAGACCCATGGGTATACCGATGCCCAGCAGACGTGCGCAGGCCTTTTTGCTGTAGGCAAAGTCAGATTTCTGCATCTTCAGCACATCAAATTTACGGCTCAGATAGATAAAGCTCAGCACACCGGAAATGACCTGCGAGATGTCAGTGGCCAGCGCCGCCCCCAGAACACCCATCTGAAACGGGATGATGAACAAAAGGTCGAGCCCGATGTTGAGCGCACTGGTCAGGATCAGAAAGTACAGCGGCGTCTTGCTGTCGCCCAGTGCGCGCATGATGGCCGCCACCATATTGTACAGAAAGATGAACGGGATGCCTGCAAAAATCCAGCCAATGTAGATGACCGCGCCGTCAATGATGTCGTCGGGCGTCTGCATCAGCTGCATCATCGGACGGGTCAGCGCAACGGTGCTGATGGTCAGCACCACACTGGCTGCAATGCAGAGCCAGGCGGCGTTGGCCACATGGCGGCGCAGATCACTGTAATCCCGCGCGCCGAACAGCTGTGCAATGGGAATCGCAAAGCCGTTGCAGACGCCGATGACGAAACCCAAAATCAGATAGTTGACCGAGCCGGTAGCGCCGACAGAGGCCAGCGCACTGACACCGCAGAAGCGGCCGACGATGATGGTGTCCGCCAGCGCATAGAACTGCTGGAACAGGTTGCCCAGCACCAGCGGCAAGCTGAACAGGAGAATAACTTTGAGCGGACTGCCGCTCGTAAGGTCTTTTGTCATGATTTTTCATACCCTATTATATACGTGCATAATTTCGTGCGGATTGTATTATAGCACGCACAGATACAAATGCAAGAGGGTTGACCACACAAATTTTGCGTTCTTTTCGGCAAAACAGCACCGGATGGCAAAAGCGTATTTTTTTGCGCAGCGGCGGCAGATTTCAGGCGCCTGACAGGTGTTATTTCCAGAATGCGGCCAGCTCCGCTGTCAGCGCCTGCGCCGAGTCCACGGTTTTCAGCTGCTCCCAGTGCGGCGGCATCAGGCGGCGGGTGTCGGGGGCCAGAAACCGGTCATCAATGAGCAGGACAACGCCGCGGTCCTCCGGCGTGCGGATGACCCGGCCTGCCGCCTGCAAAACCTTGTTCATGCCGGGGAAGCGGTAGGCATAGTCAAAGCCGGAGCCGCGCGTCCGCTCAAAGTAATCGCGCAGCTGCTCCTGCCTCGGGCCGACCTGCGGCAGGCCCGGGCTGACGATAGCTGCACCGATGAGGCTCTCCCCCGTCAGATCGACGCCCTCGCCAAAAACGCCGCCCAGCACCGCAAAGCCCAACAGCGGTCTGCCGTCGGATTTCTGAAACTGTGCCAGAAACTCCGCGCGTTTTCCCTCGTCCATGGCGCTTTCCTGACAGAGGGTCGGCTGGTCCGGGTAGCGGGCGGTGAAATCCTCCCACACCTGCTGTAAATAGCTGTAGCTCGGGAAAAACGCCAGATAGTGCCCGGCCCTCGCCCCGGACATCACGGCCAGCAGGTCAGCGACCTTGGCAATGCTGTCCGCGCGGTCTTTGTAGCGGGTGCTGACGTGGCGGGCGCACCACAGGCCCAGATGCTCCGTATCAAACGGGCTGCGCAGCGCTACAGCGCGGGCATCGGGCAGACCGCACAGATCTCTGTAATAGCCTGCCGGAGCCAGCGTCGCGCTGAACAGCACCGCAGCGCGGCCCTTGGCAAAGTCCGCCGCCAGAAAGTCACTCGGGTCCAGGCAGAGCATTGCGGCACGGACCTCACTGCCGTGGGCAGAGATTTGCAGTACAAAGTGATCGTCGAACGTGTCCGCCACGCGCAGCCAGGCGCGGATGTCAAAGTATAATTGCAGCAGTGCCTCGTGGGTCTCGTCGGGGTCGCGGTGCTCGTCAAGCCAGATCTCCAGCGGCTCACAGAGCCTTGTCAGCGCGCGATCAAGCGCATCGGCGCGGGACTTTTCAAAGAACGTGCGGCCAAAGCGGCTGTCTCCGGGCGCTTCCTCGCAGCGGTGCCGCCACTCGATGAAGATGTCGTTGACCTTTGTCAGCGCGCTTTTCAGGCTGCTTTTGCCCTTGCCCAGCCGCTTTTTGGCGTCGTAGAAGGCGCTTTTGGCAAGGACGGCACTGTGCATGCCCCGGGCGCGGTCCGGAAGATTATGTGCCTCATCGAGCAGAAACAGATAGTCCCCCGCTGTGTCAAAAAAGCGTTCCAAGTGCACGACGGGGTCAAACAGGTAGTTGTAGTCCCCGATGACTACATCACACCACAGGCTTAGATCCAGCCCCAGCTCAAACGGACAGACCTTATGTCTGCGAGCTAGCATCTGCAGGGCGTCAGCGGTCAGAGCGTGGGTGTCCAGCGCATCCCACAGCGCCGTCCTGACGCGATCATAGTAGCCTTTGGCATAGGGGCATGCCTCGGGCGTACACTCGCGCCGATCCTGCATACAGATTTTGTCCTTGGCCGTCAGCGTTACGCTGCGCAGCTTTAAATCGGCGTCGGACGCCCGCAGCAGCGCCAGCGCGTTCTCCGCTGCCGCACGGGTCGTGCCGCGGGCTGTCAGGTAAAAGACGGGGCCGCCCTGCCCCACAGCCTTTAACGCCGGGAACAGCACGCTCATCGTTTTGCCGATGCCGGTGGGTGCCTGGCAGAGCAGCTGTCCGCCCTCGGTGCAAATCTTGTACACCGCGCCGATCATGGCCCGCTGGCCCGGACGATAGCCGGGAAACGGAAATTGCAGTGCCGCCAGTGACGCGCGGCTGATGCGCTGCCACTCGGCGGCACGCTTGGCCCACGGCGCGTACTGCGTCAGCAGGTCGGTCACAACAGCGTCCAGCGCGTCGGCGGTGTAGTCATGACTGAAACGAAATTCCAGTTCCTCATCGACCTGAAAGTAGGTCAGCCGCACCCGCATAGCGGGCAGGCCGTTCTGCCGCGCGTAGATGGCCGCATAGATCTGCGCCTGTGCCCAGTGCTCCGGGCTTTGCTCACCGGTGATGAGCTCGGGCGGCAGAGTTGTGGTTTTGATCTCATCAATGGTCGGCATGCCGTCAGTATCGGTAAAAATACCATCGGCACGGCCCTCCAGCGTGTAGGTGATTTGGGCACAGGCGTAGTCCTGCTTCAACGCCGCCTCGGCCTGGTAGTCCGGGTACTCTTTTACGGCGGCACGCTGCAATTTGCGGTGCAGGCGTGCGCCCTCCAGCGCGCGGTCAAAGCCGGTAAAGCGGCTGTCAATGCTGCCGGTGCGCAATAAAAACTCCACCAGACGCCGTATGGGCAGCGTCAGTGCCAACGCTTCAGGCTCCATGCCGCTTTCCTCCTTGCATCCGGTGGTATCTTTTTAATAGGTATGGTCGCAGACCTCTGTGATTTTCTGCCGTAGGGCCACAAAGTCGCCAAAGACAGCGGGCTTGTTGTCTGGGTAGCGCAGCAGCGCTGCGGGGTGGTAGGTCGCCATGAACAGTGTGCCCTGCTTGTCGAAAAATTTACCGTGGTCGCGGGAAATCGAGAAGCCCGGGTCGAGCATCCGCTGCGCGGCCACGCGGCCCAAACAGACAACGATTTTGGGACGGATCAGCTGAAATTGCTGGCGCAGCCAAGGCATACACGCGGCGGATTCTTCCGGCAGCGGGTCGCGGTTCTGCGGCGGGCGGCATTTGACGATATTGGCAATATAGACGTTTTTGTCACGGCTCAAGTCGACGGCCTCCAGATAGTGGTCCAGCAGCTGGCCGCTCTTGCCCACAAAGGGAAGACCCTGCTCGTCCTCGTTGGCACCGGGGCCCTCGCCTACGAGCATGACCTCGGCGTGTGCGGTACCCTGGCCAAAGACGACGCTGTGGCGCGTCTCGCACAGGCCGCAGCGGCGGCAGGCCAGGCATTCCTGTTGCAATGCTTGCAGTTCCATAATATACTTCCTCTGACATGGTTAAATCGGGCGCGGCGCACCCATACTGTAAGGAAAAGGAGGGGCAGGCGTATGGCACTATTTTTGCGGGGACTCTGCCTGCTGGCGGGGTATCTGTTCGGCGGTTTTTTGACAGCGGAGGTCGTGGCGCGGTGCACGGCGGGCGTCAGTGCGCGGGATATTGGCACCGGCAACCCCGGCATGGCGAATATCGCGACACATCTTGGTAAAAAGGCCGGGCTGCTGGTTCTGGCGGGCGACGTCATCAAGACTGCGGCGGCCTGCTGGTTCTGCCACCAGCTTGCGCCGGAGCTGGGTCTTACCGCTCTGCTGTACGGCGGGCTTGGCACGGTGCTCGGGCACAACTGGCCGATTTGGTACAAGGGCCGGGGCGGCAAGGGCGTGGCCGTCACCTGCGCGTGGCTCATGCTGTACCTGCCCGTCACCGGTGTGCTGTGCTGTCTGGCGGGCGGCGTGGCTGTGCTGCTGACTGGCTATCTGCCGGTAGGCGCGGTGCTGATTGCCGCGCTGGCTGTGCCGGTGGGCTGGCTGCAATACGGCACCGAGGCCGGTGCTGTACTGGCCCTGAATGCCGTTATTATGGTCACGCGGCACTGGGCCGGTCTGCAGCGGATACATCGCGGCGAGGAGCTGCAGTTCTTCCGCCCGAAGCTCTGATATAATCTATCATACCACGCCCTGCCCCGGAATGCAATGTTCTTTAGGTTTTTACGCAACTGCGATGTATTTTATCGAAGCCGAAAAAATCGGTAAAAAATATCAAAAAAAGTGTTGACATTTTGCGTGTCAGCCGCTATAATTAACAACGTTGCAGCTGCCACGGCAGCGCACAAAGCTGGGTATGGCCCGGTAGTTCAGTTGGTTAGAACGCTAGCCTGTCACGCTAGAGGTCGTCAGTTCGAGCCTGATTCGGGTCGCCATACGCTGCTATAGCTCAGTTGGTAGAGCGCATCCTTGGTAAGGATGAGGTCAGCAGTTCAAATCTGCTTAGCAGCTCCAGCGCTGATGCCCACAGTGCAAGATACGCATTGTGGGCATCATTAGTATAGGGGCATAGCTCAGTTGGTAGAGCAGCGGTCTCCAAAACCGCGTGCCGAGGGTTCGAATCCTTCTACCCCTGCCAAAAGCCGCTTATCTCGTTTGAGATAAGCGGCTTTTTTGTTTTTGCTGCGTTGTAGGGGCCGGGCATGCCCGGCCCCTACTGCTGGAGCAAATCTATACATACAAAAAAGCCGAGCCCATAAGGACTCGGCTTTTGCTGTTTCTGACAGCCATCTTTGGTCCGAGTGGCGAGAGTCGAACTCACGGCCTCTTGAACCCCATTCAAGCGCGCTACCAAACTGCGCTACACCCGGTCAACCGGGCTGTCTCGAATCAGCTTGATTATTATAACTGACTGCACCGAGAATGTCAATAGAAATGTACGAATTTTATAAATATATTTTGCTTTATGACTGATAAAGGAAGGAAAGAAGGGATAAATCATGCCGAATAGCCTGGAATTGAACGTCTCCCCTGCGCTGCTGCATACCTTTGCCAACCATCCATTCCATGTTCGCAAGGATATGGAGATGAATGAGTTGGTGGACAGCATCCGGGAAAGCGGCGTTATTGTTCCGCTGATCGTGCGCACGAGGCCCGAGGGCGGCTATGAGATCATCAGCGGACACCGCCGCTGCGAGGCCTGCCGGGAGCTGGGTATTGAGAAGGTGCCGGTCCGCGTGCAGGAGCTGACGGATGATGAAGCCACCATTTTAATGGTGAATAGCAATATCCAGCGTGAGCATGTGCTGCCGAGTGAGAAGGCTTTTGCGTATAAAATGAAGATGGATGCGATGAAGCATCAGGGACGGGCAACTTCGTGCCAACTTGGCACGAAGTTGCGAACTGACGGAGTTCTTGCTGAAAGCTCGTCAGATAGCGCACGAACTATTCAGCGTTACATCCGCCTGACCTATCTCATCTCCCCCATTCTGCAAATGGTCGACGAATCCCGGATGGCATTCAACCCAGCGGTAGAGATCTCCTACATGACGCCCGAGCATCAACGGTGGCTGCAAGCAGAGATGGAGCTTTGCGAGGCCACACCATCTCTTGTACAGTCCCGCCGACTTAAAGAGATGAGCCAAAGCGGCACGCTGACGGAGCACTACCTGCATACCCTGCTCACCGAGCAGAAGCCCAATCAACGTCAGAAGTTTTTCTTGAATCAATCTGACGTGCAGCGGTTCTTTCCTCCCGGCTATACGCCCGAGCAGATGCAGAACACGATTTTTTCTCTGCTGAAAACCTGGGGCCATGCCCACGAGCATACCCAGAGCCAGCAGGAGCTGGAACGGTAAAATGCCACACACAACCTTATTTATAAGGCCCGGTTAGGATGCCAAAAGCACGGTATTCTGTCAGGCTTATTCGAGTGCGCGCTTTTTGGAGAAGCAACCATGCAATTTGACTACTTTTACGGCAGTCAGGCCGAGCAGTTCTCGTTCTATCGCATTCCCAAGGTGCTGTTCACAGACCCGCAGTTCAAGCCGCTGTCCACCGATGCCAAGGTCCTGTACGGTATCCTGCTGGACCGCATGAGCCTGTCGGTCAAGAATCACTGGCTGGATGAGCAGAGCAGGGTCTACATCATCTTCACCACCGAGGAAATCATGGAGGCCCTGAGTTGTGCCAACCAGAAGGCCTGCCGACTGATGCTCGAGCTGGAAAAAGATGCAGGGCTCATTGAACGCAAGCGCCAGGGACTGGGAAAGCCCAGCTTGATTTATGTAAAAAACTTTGCTGTTTCGTCATAAATCAAGAAATGTGAAAATCACATTTCTTGAAGTGTGATTTTCACACTTCTGGAGATGTGATTATCACACGCAAATAAGACTGATAGTAATTAGACTGATTATAACGATACAGAAAACAGATTGGAAAACAGAATACGGGGTGTAGAGTATGGCCGGGGTGACGAAGGAAGAAATCTCGCGGGCGAAGGAGCTGGACCTGCTGACCTACTTCAAACTCGTTGAGCCAGGCAACCTGAAGCTCGTGGGCAAGGAATACCGTCACAAGGTACACAGCTCGCTGACCATCAGCAAAGACAGCCTTTGGTGCTGGCACTGCATCGGCCTGCACGGACGCACGGCGCTGAAGTATCTGATCGACGTCGAGAAGGTTCCCTATGTTGAGGCCGTGCGGGAAATCAACCGCATACAAGGCGGCGTGGTTCATTCTTCCCAACCTGTAAGCCTGCCGCAGCCGCGCGCTGAACCGGAAGCACCGCGAGATTTCAAGCTGCCCAAGCCAGACGCAAACAGTTATGCAGCTATGGCGTACCTGCGCGGGCGCTGTATCCACCCCAATGTACTGGCGTTCTGCCGCAGGGAAGGCATTTTGTACCAGACGAGCTTCAAAAATCACCCAAACTGCGTATTTGTCGGGCGCGACGGTGAGGGTATTGCGAAAGGCGGCAGCTTACGTGGCTGTACGCAGCTGCAATTCCGGCGTGATATTCCCGGAAGTAAGAAGATTTACCCGTTCTACATACAGGCCAGCACTAAGGCAGACACGGTTGAGGTATACGAGGCCCCCATTGACGCTATGTCCGGTGCGACTCTAAAGCTCATGCAGCATACCGGGCCTTGGCGAAGCGTCCACTATCTGGCGCTGGGCGGCACAGACTATGCGGCACTGGATGCGTTTTTGAAGTATTTCCCGGCAGTCCGCAATATCGTCCTCTGCCTGGACAATGACAACGCAGGACGGACCCGAACGCAGGACATTATTGCGCACCTTGCGGGCAGCGGCAAAGCTGTGGAGGACCGCCCGCCGCCGGTGGGCAAGGATTACAACGACACGCTGGTGCAGTAGATGCAGGAATACCGCGCGCACTGCATCAGCATGGATGATATTTTGGAGGAAACAAGATGAAAACAATCGCAATCGCAAATCAGAAGGGCGGTACGGGGAAAACGACCACAACGTATAACCTCGGCATTGCCCTGGCCCAGCAGGGCTACCGCGTCCTGATGGTGGACTTTGACCCGCAGGGCAATCTTTCCTGCTACTGCGGTATCCCACCGGAAAAGGACCTTGACCAAACCATTACGGAGCTGCTGATGAAGACCTCCTGCGAAAAGCCGATAGGAAATCGGGAGTGTGTCTACCAGACCGGACGCAAGGAGGCTGCCGCACGGGTGGATTTTATCCCGTCCAATCTGCGGCTGGCGGGCTTTGAACTGGCCATGGGCACGATGATGTGCCGCGAGGTGCTTCTGAAATCCTGCCTGGAGCAGTACAACAATCAGTACGACTACTGTTTGATCGACTGTTCCCCCTCTGTTGGCCTGCTGCTGACCAATGCGCTGGCCGCCGCGAATGAAATTATTATCCCGATGCAGGCGCAGCCATTCTCCGTTGTGGGCATGTCACAGCTGACGTCCTCTATTGCGAATGTGCAACGTAAAATCAACCCCGGACTGCGGGTGAAGGGCATCCTTCTGACGATGACCGAGCACACGAACGTTTCCGACCACTACTGCGGGCAGGTCCGCAGCACCTACGGCAATAAGATTCACGTTTTCACAACGGAGATTCCCAGAAACGTGAAGGTACAGGAGAGCCAGGCCAATGCAGAGCCGACGATTCTGTACGACCCGAAAAGCAACAGTGCAAAGGCCTATATTGAATTTGCGAAGGAGGTATCCGGCTATGGCCGCGAAGAACAAGTTTTTGAACGCGATGAAGATGCCCTCAATCGATGATATGTTTTCCTCGGAGGCTGACAGGCAGCGGGAAAGCGGCGATTTGGTCACAGAGGTGTCGCTTTCCGAGCTGCATCCGTTCGTCGGGCATCCGTTTGAGGTGCGCGACGATGCGGACATGCAGAAACTGGTGGACAGCATCCGGGAGAACGGTGTACTGACCAACCTGACTGTGCGACGTCGCACCGAGAGTGGGTATGAGATCATCAGCGGGCACAGGCGGTTTCATGCCGCGCAGCGGGCCGGACTGGATAAGGTCAAGGTGCAGGTGCGTGATATTGATGATGACCAGGCGATTATTGACATGGTCGATTCCAATATTCAGCGGGAGCATATCAGCCCGATGGAGAAGGCAAAAGCATACGCGATGAAGCTAAATGCCATAAAACACCAAGGAAGTCGGACAGATTTAACTTCTGGACAAATTGTCCAGAAGTTATCGGTTGAAAAGGTTGCAGAAGGAACTACCGATGGCTATAAAACCATTCAACGCTTCATCCGCCTCAACAGCCTCGTCCCCGACCTGCAAAAGAAAGTCGATGATGGCAGCCTGAAGTTCAACCCCGCCGTTGAGCTTTCTTACCTTTCCCCCACCGAGCAGAATGATTTCCTCGATTACATTGAATCCCAATCCTGCTCTCCTTCGCTGTCTCAGGCACAGAAACTAAAAGCCGCCAGCAAGGAAGGTGCGCTGGATCATGGCAAGCTGCTGGAAATCATGGACACCAAAAAGCCCAGTGTACCGTCCCGTGATCCGATGTTGACCATCAGCGTCAGCAAAATTGCCCGCTACTTCCCCACCGGCTACACACAAGAACAGATGGTAGGAATCATCATGCAGCTTCTGGAACGAAACTCCCGCCATCTTATGCCGGAAAAACAACCCAGTCTGGAGCGTTGAAATGGCAGAGTACAGATATTACCTGATTCCCGATTTTATGTCGCACGTCTTTCCGCAACAGTTTGAAGAACAAGCTCCGACGGAGTTCTTTTCAAATACGGCTGATTTGATGAAGCGCTACCAGCAGTTGAGAGAAATGCCCTACAACAACGAGTACACCTGGAACGAGCGCACCAATCTTCCCTACCCGCGCCTGACTGTTGGAATTGACCGCCGTGACCCGGATGGCGCAGTAACCATCATACAGGTGCGGAACGGCGTCAATTACCTGTGTGATGATTACCGTGGTCCCTTTGCAGATCGAAATGACAAGCCGCTCATTGAAATGGCAAAGCAGCTTGTGACGGTAGTTGGCGTAGATCGTATCCGGCCTCACTACTACACGGAAGAAAATGGTCACACAAAGGTACATGTTGGCAAAGACATCCACATAACCGAGTGGGCCAATGCACCGGAGCTTTGCAGCGCACTTCGATTTTCACGGTTTCTGAACCGAGATGGGCAGCAGTTGTTTCAGGTGCGCAGCGGTCAGCGCATTATTGAAAACTACGCGGATGGTTCACAGCTGGTGAAAGATGTGCAGACAGTTGACGAAACGCACTTTTACGTAGGTAGTCGTTTCTGCCACATCCAGCAGTATGCAAATCAGTGCTTCAAAAGAGGCTGTTATGTTGAACCGGAGCATTCGCAGCCGGGCGACAAGTTGGACAGACTGCTGATATATCAAATTTCACATTACACTTGCGAATATCGCTTTACTGATTATGACTACGCCCAAAACAAGCTGAAGGCCACCGATTACCGCTGTGCCTATGTGGCAAACATGCCCCGGGACTACACACCTGACAAGTGCTTCCGGGATTTTAATTATGATGACCGCCCCTGCGCCAACAGTATGCCGTCTTTGTCCGTCAGTGATCTGATCGTCATGGAGCGCGGTGATAAAGCCGAAGCCCTGTATGTGGATGCCGTTGGCTTTAAAGATGTAAGCCGACTGCTGCCGGAGCTTCATGATATGGAAGTTGAGCGGCAGGAGCACAATTTAGATGAATTAGAAAGGTAGGTGTCAAGATGCCGAAACCGCAGGATATATTTCAGCTGGCCCGGCAGGAGGCCGTGCGGGTAACAGCATCGCCGCAGGCATGGCAGAGCTTTTTGTATACTGCCGCCCACAACTATCACACCACCTATCTGAACCAACTGCTGATTCACGCCCAGCGGCCCGACGCCGCAGCCTGTGCCAGCATGGAATACTGGAATACGAAGGCAAACCGGCTGGTCATGCGCGGCAGCAGATGCATCACCGTGCTGCAGCGCCGACAGGGCGTGGCGGTGACAAAGCCGGTCTTTGCCATCGGCGATACCACACTATTGAGCCAGACGCACACCGGCGGGCCGTGGGAGGTCACGGACACAACGCGCCCTCTGCTTCTGCAAGGTAAATCTGATGACTGGCTGACGGCCCTGGCACAGGATGGCGTCTCAAACGAAGCTGACCGTGCCCGCCGTATGCTGGAACGCAATGTGGCGGACAGTACGCTGCAGTGGGCGCAGCCTGACGAGCAGATGCAGCTCTTGCAGGCACTGGTCACGCAGAGTGCTGTCTACATAGCACGGCTGCGAATAGGGCTGCCGGTGCGGGACGAGGATTTCCCGGCATTTCAAAGCGTCAGCCAGTTCGACACCTATCAAATTTCACTGTGTCTGGGCGGCTATCTGCAGGCCGCCGCAGAACCGATGCTGGACACCATTGGGCGCGAGGCGCTGCGATTAAACCGCGACAGCATTGCAATATCACACGAACCAGTTCATAATGAAAGCACACCAACACAATTGAACAGCCGAGAGGAGGCCGTTACTCATGACGTACACGAAGAACCGCGAAGGCTACCTGATTCCGAGCCTTTCCCTGCCGAACCAGCCGAACCCGTACCTGAACCGCTACGCGAGGCTGCGTCTGGACTATCTGGAGCAGAACGAGCCGACGCTCTGCGACCAGCTGATGCTGGAGGGCACGCTGCTGACGAGCTGCAGCCGAATCGGACGGACAGCACAGCGGATGGTGGACAAAACTCTGCGCGAGCTGATGCAGACCACCCCGATGCCGGACCGCAGGACGAACCCGCTGGGCTGGGCGCAGATGACCAACAGCCTGAAAAAGCAGGCGGAGGAAGCAGTCCTTCCGGTGCTGTACGAAGTTTAACCGACGCACCCGCAAAGGCGGAGAGCGAGCAAGCGCCCTCCGCTTTTGCTTTGCCTGAATTTCCGCCCACGCTCCTGCCGCAGCTGCTGGCGGCAGAGACTTCTTCCCGAGCATCTAATGCCGAATATCTTACCCTTTATAATAAGAATCCCCTGCTCATTGACCGGCTGCGCTTTGTGCGGGAAAGCTACAAGGATATTTTCACAGAACTTCTGCTTGCCGATGATACCCGCGTGGGCTTTCACAGGCAGGACAACGGCCTGCTTGTCTGGCAGGGCGCGTATCTGACACGCAGCGCGGAAACGCTGCTGCCGTGGCGTGCCGTGGCCAATGCCCTGAACGATTTGATTGAACAGCATGAGCTGATTGCAGCCATCGACCCGAAGGAGCTGCCGCAGGCAGAGGAGCAGCTTTCCTTTGAACTGCCCAACGGTGCGCCTCCGAGTGCGGAAGATGATAGGTTGGAAAAGGATGATTTTCTAACCCCGGAAAAGCAGGAAACCGTCATTCGCTCTGCCCTGCCTGTTGCCGAGTACAATACACCGCAGATGGACGACGGCAGCGTTATCACAGACGAGGAAATCAACCTGGCTCTGGCAGCGGGCAGCAATTTTGAGAACAGCAAATTCCGCATCTATCAGCAGTTCACCACCACGCAGGGCGACCACGCCGCTTTTTTGAAGAAGGAATACGGCAGCGGTGGTCGGTCATGGGATTACCAAAGCGGTGCTCATGGCTGGGTGGACCACGGCCCTGCCGGACTGAAGCTGATTTTGACAAATGAGGAAGGCCGCTTTGAGCGCAGGCTGCCATGGCGGGCCGCAGCCAAGCGCATTGCTTATCTGATCGAGATGCAGCGCTTTCTGACGCCGCAGGAGCTGGAGCAGTATCCCGCATGGGTTGCCGAGCAGCGAGAACCCGCCAGTGCGGTGCGCGATGAACCCAGTACCATACCGGAAAGCAGGCCCATTTGCGCCGAGGGCAGCGTTGTCTACTTGGAGGATGACCACCGATTCACGGTGGAGCGCATCGGGCAGTTTGACGTGCATCTGCGGGACGAGGAAGTACCCTTGTTTGGGCGCGCCATCAGCCGGGAGGAGTTTCAGCGGCAGTTGGACGCCAACCCGCGCAACGGCGGTATGATGCTCTCCGAGCAGCAGCGAACTGCCCTTGCGCAAACGCAGACGGAACAGGCGCTCTCCTACATTGAGGATTATCTCAAGGACGAATTTGAAATCACCGAGCCGGACTTTTCCGACCTGACGCGAATCGATTTGGGCTATACCACCACCGAGGATGAGAAGCACGTCATTCAGGTATATGCCGACTTGGAGCACTGCACTGTCACCAAGCTGGTGGACGATACTCTCTACGCACAGGAACGGTATGGCTCGCTCGATGATCTGAACCAAGCGGTGCTCTCCAATCTCGATTTTGACAGCCTCATGGAAATAGACCTCGATGAGGCGGAAGAACACGAGCCGCAGGAAAACGCTCTTCCTACCGACGAGTCCGCCGCGCAAGCCCCCACCAACTACCTTGCGCCCTATGAGCCGGAGATTCCCATAGGGGCTAAGGCCAAGTTCGCTGCGAACATAAATGCAATTCGGACACTAAAGCAAATTGAGCAGCGCGGCACACCGGCCACGGAAGCCGAGCAGGATGTTCTGGCCGGATACCTCGGCTGGGGCGGTCTTTCCGATGCCTTTGACCCCAATAAGGACAGCTGGCACAGCGAATATGAGCAGCTAAAGGATCTGCTGACGCCGGAGGAATATGCCGCCGCGCAGGAATCCACGCTGACAGCGTTCTACACGCCGCCCGCAGTCATCCATGCCATGTATCGTGCGCTGACACGCATGGGCTGCGTGGGCGGCAACGTACTGGAGCCAAGCATGGGTGTGGGTGCGTTCTTTGGACACCGCAGCGGCAGCTTTGATACGAACAATGCAAAGCTCTACGGCGTCGAGTTGGACAGTGTATCGGGCCGCATCGCGCAGCAGTTATACCAGAAAGCCAAAATTCAAATCTGCGGCTACGAAAAAGCCGACCTGCCGGACAGCTTCTTTGATTTGGCTATCGGCAATGTGCCATTTGGGCAGTATCAGGTTACGGACCGTCAATATGACAAGCTGCATTTTCAAATTCACGATTACTTTCTAGCCAAGACCGTAGACAAGCTCCGCGTCGGCGGCATTATAGCGTTTATAACAACCTCCGGCACGATGGATAAGAAATCCGAAAGCGTGCGCCGGTATCTGGCTGCCCGCTGTGATTTGATTGGCGCGGTGCGGCTGCCCAACAATACCTTTACCGCGCAGGCAGGTACAACCGTCACCTCGGACATTCTGTTTCTGCAAAAGCGTGGGCGGGTTTTGGAGCAGGACGCGCCGTGGATTCATGTGGGCGAGACTGCCGATGGCATTCCGCTGAACCGGTATTTCATCGACCATCCCGAGATGATCTGCGGTGAGATGCAGATGGTCAGCGGCCCCTACGGACAGCGCCCCACCTGCGCACCGCTGGAAAATGGAACATCACTGGAAGGTCAGCTTGACACGGCCCTTGCAAATTTGCAGGCCGAGTACACGCTGACGGATACTCAAGAGGATGCGCAGGAGGAAAGCGACACGCTCGACGCTGACCCCGGCACGCGAAATTTTAGCTATGTTGTTAAAGCCGACACAGTTTATTACCGCGAAAATTCCAAGATGCGCGCCGTGAAGGCCAGCACCACCGCGCTTACTCGCATCAAGGCGCTGGTTCCTCTGCGGGATACCTGCCGGGAGCTGATTCGGGCACAGCTGGACAATCTGCCCGATGAAACGATTGCCGCTTTGCAAGCGCAGCTGACCGTCCAGTATGATTCCTACCACGATACGTATGGGCTAATCAACAGCCGCGGCACGGCTTCGGCGTTCCGCGAGGATTCCGGGTATTTCCTGCTCTGCTCGCTGGAGGACATCGACAGCGAGGGCCATTACAGGGGCAAGACGGATATGTTCACGAAGCGGACCATCCGCCCGGCCCAGGTGGTGGACCATGTGGACACCGCCGATGAAGCGCTGGTGCTGAGCCTGACCGAGAAGGCCCGTGTGGACCTTACCTACATGGCACAGGTCACGGGAAAATCGCAGGACGAAATTATACGCGATTTGACCGGCGTTATCTTCAGTGACCCGGAGCAATCCGAGCCGGTCTATCTGCCGGCTGACGAATATCTTTCCGGCAATGTGCGACAAAAGCTGGCTGTTGCCCGGCTGGCCGCAGCGTCCGACCCGGACTATCAGGTCAATGTGAAGGCGCTGGAGCAGGTACAGCCGAAGGACCTCGACGCCAGCGAGATTGCGGTGCGTCTGGGTGCTACCTGGATACCGCCTGAATATATTAAGGATTTCCTCATGGAGCTTTTGGAACCGCCGCTGTCTACACGACTTTCCGTGAAGGTGCTGTTTGCGTCGTTCACCGGTGAGTGGAATATCACGAACAAGCGCTACGGCAACGGCAGCATCAAGGCAACCATCACCTACGGCACAAACCGCAAGAATGCCTATGAAATCACCGAGGCCGCGCTGAACCTGCGGCCTGTGCAGGTGTTTGATACAGTTACCGACGCAGAGGGAAACAAAAAAAGCGTACTGAACCACGCCGCCACCGAGGCTGCCTACGCAAAGCAATGCTTGATAAAAGACAAGTTTGAAGAATGGATTTTCAAGGAGCCGCAGCGGCGGCAAGCGCTGGTAAGCCTGTACAACAGCAAATTCAACTGCATCCGCCCGCGGGAATACGACGGCAGCAATCTGCGCTTTCCCGGCATGAACCCGGAAATTACGCTGCGGCCACATCAGCGCAACGCCATTGCCCATGTGCTGTACGGCAACAACGTACTGCTGGCACATGAGGTAGGGGCTGGGAAGACGTTCGAGATGGTCGCCAGCGCTATGGAGAAGAAGCGCCTGGGCCTTTGCAATAAAACACTGATCGTAGTGCCCAATCATTTGACCGAGCAGATGGCGTCCGAGGCGCTGTTGCTTTACCCCAACGCAGAAATTCTGGTGGCGCGCAAAACGGATTTCGAAAAGGCCAATCGCAAAAAATTTTGTGCCCGCATTGCTACCGGCAATTTTGACATCATTGTAATTGGGCACAGCCAATTTGAAAAGATACCGCTTTCCGATGAACGGCAGAAAATGTACCTGCAAAAGCAAATCGACGATGTAGTGGCACAGACCGCGGCACTGAAGGCCCAGCGCGCCGAGAATTTTACCATCAAGCAGATGGAGCGCATGAAAAAGCAACTGCAACGGAAGCTGGACAAGCTCAACGACCAGAGCCGCAAGGATGACGTCATCTCCTTTGAGGAGCTGGGCGTGGACAGTCTGATGGTGGACGAAGCACACTACTTCAAAAATGCAATGGTTACCACTAAGATGACCCGCGTGGCCGGTATCTCACAGACCGAAAGCCAAAAGGCCAGCGACATGTATATGAAGTGCATGTACATGGACGAGCTGACCGGCGGGCACGGCATTGTCTTTGCCACCGGCACGCCGATTTCCAACTCGATGACCGAGATGTACATCATGATGCGGTATCTGCAATATGGACTTTTGGAGCAGGAAGGCCTGCTGAACTTTGATGCGTGGGCCTCTACGTTTGGCGAGAGCATTACCGCGATTGAGCTGGCCCCCGAGGGCAACGGCTACCGTTCTAAAACACGGTTTGCAAAGTTCTACAATCTGCCGGAGCTTATGAATATGTTCAAGCAGTGTGCTGACATTCAGACCGCCGATATGCTGAAGCTGCCGGTCCCCGAGATCACGGGCGGCAAGCCCACGATTGTAAAGCTGCCGCCCAGCGAGCTGCAGCGGCAGATGGTGGCGGCGCTGGGTGAGCGGGCTGAGGCGGTGCGGAACCGCCTGGTTGCCCCGAATGAGGATAACATGCTGCGCATCACGAACGATGGCCGCAAGCTGGCACTGGACCAGCGCCTGATGAATCCCCTGCTGCCCGATGACCCCGACAGTAAGGCGAATGCCTGCGTGGAGCAGGTCTTTACCATTTGGGAAAAGACAAAGGCGCAGCGCTCCACGCAGATGATTTTCTGCGATTTGAGCACACCCCGTGCGGACGGCTTTGATGTGTACAACGATATTCGGGACAAGCTGGTGGCGCGTGGCATTCCCAAAGAGGAGGTACAGTTCATCCATGATGCCGATACGGAAGCTAAGAAGGCTGAGCTGTTCGGCAAAGTCCGCAGCGGTGCGGTTCGCGTGCTGATGGGTAGCACCCAGAAGATGGGCGCTGGCACCAACGTACAGACGCGGCTGTGTGCACTCCATCACCTTGATTGCCCATGGCGGCCAGCCGATATTGCCCAGCGCAATGGACGCATGGTGCGGCAGGGTAACATGAACAAAGAGGTTTCTATCTTTATTTATATAACCGAAGCCACATTTGACGCCTACAGCTATCAGTTGGTCGAAAACAAACAGAAGTTTATTTCGCAAATCATGACGTCGAAATCCCCTGCCCGAAGCTGTGAGGATTTAGACGAGGCTGCGCTCTCCTACGCTGAGGTAAAGGCGCTGGCTGCCGGAAACCCGATGATCAAAGAAAAAATGGACCTTGATATTCAGGTTGCGCGGCTTCGCACGCTGAAGGCCGCCTACAACAGCCAGCACTACCGACTGGAGGACGCCGTGACCGGCATCTTTCTGCGAGAGATCCGCGGCACCGAATGCCGGATTCAGGCTTTTGAGAAGGATATGCAGACCGCCAAGGACAGTCAGAGCTATGACAAGGACGGCAAGCTGGTTTTCAGCATTGAGCTGGACGGCAAGACCTACGAAAAGCGCGAGGATGCCGGTAAGGCACTGCTCGGGCTGGTGGGTGCTGCCGTGCGGGCCGACCATCCTGTTTTGGTGGGGCACTATGCGGGTTTTGAAGTCACGGTTTCCTATGTGCCGCTTTCCAAGGTGTTTGTGGCACATCTGGTCGGTCAGGCCACCCATACCACAGAACTGGGCAGCGACGCTGCCGGCAACATGGTCCGCCTGCAAAACGTTGTTGCTGCCCTGCCGCAGGAGGTCAGCGGTCTGCGCAAAAATCTACAGCAGCTGCGCGTCCAGTTGGACAGCGCCAAAGAGGAACTGCAGCAGCCTTTTCTGCAGGAACAGGAACTGAACGACAAGAGTGCACGCCTGGCCGAGCTGGATGCCCTGCTGAATGTGGGCAATGATGCCCCGGTTTTGGAGGGTGAGGCCGAGGTCGTAAACGAGGACGATTCTGTGCGAACGCCTAGAGAGGAAAACGAACTGGAACGCTAAAATCGACAGCCTTGCATTATTTCGCAGACCATGTATCATAGAGGTAGGAGGTGGCCATTATGCCCATTCAACGTAAAAATCTGTTCCTCACCTGGGGTATCCGCATTAGTCTTGTGCCTGTCATTCTGGTACTTCTTGCACTGGGCCTGATTACAATCGTGCTGTTTGCTGTCTGCGGAGTTTGCGGCAGGTTTTTGGCGGCACTGGGCGGTCTGGCTGCTCTGTTGGCGCTATTCGATAAGTGCTACCAAGAGGCGGCAGTATCCGCCATCGTGGCATTCTTGCTCAGTCCTTACGGCGCGCCGCAGGTGCTGTTCTGGCTGAGCAGAAAGCTGCTCGAGTTTGCTGGTAGTCTGTATGATTTATACTACTGATTGGAGAAATTTATAATATGAAAAAATGTCTGTTATCCATTCTTTTAGCTACGGTGTTACTCTGCGCCTGCGCACAGCAGACCGATAACACCTTGCAAACGCCGGAAAGCAGTACGCTGGTAGAACTTACCGTTGCTACTGAAGAGACTGCCATTGAGACACCTGCGCCGCTTGCCACGGAAAGCCCGGCACAAGCGCCTACACAGACTCCAGAACCGACTGCCACACCGGCACCGACTGAAATTTCCATACCGGAGCCTACTGCAGCGCCTACCGAAGCGCCCGCTACGGAACCCGTTGCCGAGGAGATCCAACCTGCACAGGTCAGTATGAGCTATGGTGCAGTCCCCTTTGACCTGGCAGCAGGCTCCGAGGAATGGTGGAGCATCGACAGCTCGGACAGTGCCTACTGGGCTGTGCAGGAAAACATCAATGCTATGCGCGCAGCAGCTGGTCTGTCCCCTTTGACGATGGACAGTGGCCTGAGTGCTGCCGCCGATGCACGCTGTGAGAGCTTTGTGGCGGGCGGGCCGTTCGACCACAGCGGCATGACGACCCGCAGTGAGATCTGCGCCGCAGGTCCGATTGGCTCGGCCAGCAGCGTTTGCACCTACTGGCAGGGCAGCCCTGCCCACTATGCCAATATTATGGAGCCCAGCTTTACCAGCATGGGTGTGGGCTGCTGGTTCTGCAGCACAGCCGAAGGCCAGTACACTTACTGGACCGTAACCTTTCAGTGATTGGAGAATGGATATGAAAAAGCAAAACTCCCTGTATCGGATGACGACCTCCGAAATGCAGATCATGACCTACCTTTGGAATTCCAAGGAGCCTGCCATCGCCAGCCAGATTGTTTCCGATTTGATCCCGACCCAGAACTGTACCTGGAAGCCGCGCTCTGTCTTTACCATCCTGAAAAGCCTTTCGGAAAAGGACCTGATCCACGATGTTGGGTACGTGAGAACCGGCAAGACCTACTCCCGCAAGTTTGCCCCCAAGGTGAGTCGCGCAGAATACCTGGCCATGCAGGTCATGAACGAACTGCCGGACCAGGAGCTGCCGGAATTTTTGGAGTTCTTTCAGGGGAAGGTCGGTTGAGCGTTACAGGTAAATCAAACTCTCAAGTGTCTGCTGTTTTTCGGCAGGCACTTTTTTATATAGATAAAATTTTACAACGGAAGGAAAAGTGTGTAATGAATCAAAGGTTTAATCTCAAGCAGCGCGTGGCGGCCTTGTGTATGGCGGCTGTGATGTGCTGCTCCCTGTTCCCAGCGGGGGCGTTTGCGGAGGCTCCGAGGGCTGATGCAGACGGCACGCTCATCATGGAGCAGGACAAAGAGGCCGTCACAGATGACAGCCATCAGACCGAGGCAAGCGACCCGGACCCGGGTGAAGAAAGCACGCCCAAAAGCAGCGAAGCTGCCGCAACATCCCAAAGCGCCGATGAAGATAAGCCCGTGGACGATTCCACCGACTATACCTTCGACGGCGCTGTTTTGTACACAGACTTACCGGATGCACCGACTGGTTCCTGCATGGGCAGCCAGGGCTTGCCGGTTGCCACAGGTGAAACAAAAATCGGCATTTCTGCCTGGCCGAATGACCAGTTGGAAGAAAGCACGGACAGTTACCTGAGTGCAGACACCCTGAACGGCGACGACCTGACGATGATGGCTCCGTTGCTGGAGGGCATCGACTATGCCGTTGCGCCCATTTTGGCACAGGTGGAATACCCTGCAGACGGCAGTAGTTTGGATGTGGTGCTTCCCAACGAGGTGACTGTGCTGGACTTCTACGGTGCTCCCGCCGATGAGGCTACACGCAGCAGACTTGTGCATAGTGAGTATACCGAAACGTCCGCCGCGGTCATGGGGCTGTATGTTCAGGCAGATGCCGACTTTTCCGCGCAGCTTGTCTACACTGCTCCGGATGGCAGCACGCTGACGAAAACGCTGCACGTTGTAATTGACCGCAGCCGCACCATGGCCGCACCGTTCGCAGAAACTACAGACGTCGCCGCCTACGCCGAGCGCCCCACGCCTGCCGTTACCAGCGGCAAAATCACCAAGGTCGAGAAGGTCAACGGCACATGGCTGATCTGGTTCAATGGTGAGGAAGCCTACTGCTGCACTCACGGTGCCAACGGCCAGCCCAAAGGCTGTCCGCCGTACACTTATACGAACACTTCACTGGTCAGTGCGGATCAGTGCATTCCCGGTGATCACTACGGCAACCAGTACCGCATCTGGGGCGGTCTGGACCAGCTCTCTATGGACTTGCTGCCCGATACGCCCGCAGTTTTTTCCGCAGAAGATACTGAAAGAATCTCTCTTTTGGATTTCTGCTACACGATTTACGATGACGCCCAGTTGTGGCTGATTGAAAATTATCCCGAGAGCACTGCTGCAAAAATCTATCTGGAATCTGCGCAGGCCCTGCTGGACGGCGCTGTTGCCTATGCAAAGCCCCGCGGCTACTACACCTACATTTATACCCCTGCGCGAAGCGGTTGGCAGACCGTTGCCCTGATTGGCCCTGAAATCAGTGAGGATGAAACGGAAGAGCCGAAGCCTGTCGTACAGGAGTATTATGCCAGTTGGGAAGCCCCTGCACAGTCCGCCAGCGGCACCGTAGATCTGACCTATGGTATCACCACAGATAAGATCCAACTGAAAACGCTGGAAAAGGTGGACGGTGCCACGATTGAAATCGAGCCCATCACCAAATCCGGCACGATTGACGGCGGCAGCTGGAGCATTTCCCCTGCCGGTGTGCAGACTGTCACCACAAGCGGCCACACCAACGACGACAATTACCAGAATAACGGCGGTGCAGCATCTGCCAGCTGGTCTGTGCATTACACTGTAACCAAGACCGTAGGCGGCCGCAGTGGCAGCGTCGGCCCCTATACTACGAAAGAAGCTGCAGACGCAGCCGCCAACAGCGAGCGAGATTCTGCGGTTGCCGCCGTTCAGGCAGAAGCACAGAGCGCTGTAAATAATGCTATTGCCAGCGCGCAGGCACAGCTTGCATCTTTACAGTTCCGTTATGACGAAGTCACCATCCCCTACGGTTTTGAATCCTACTGGGGCAGCAACGGCAGTCACCAGACCATTACAGTGCCGGCCAACTCCAACAATGCCTATGAGATGCGCAATGCTGAGTGGTCACTGCAGATCAACGTCAAAAAGACGGACAGTGAGACCGGCAACCAGATTGCAGGCGATGCTCAGTATGAAATCTACCAGTGGGACGTCGTGACCGGCAAATACCAGCCCATGGGCGGCTACAACACCTACAGCGTTCAGCGCCAGGGTGACGGCACCTATGCCGTCATCAACAACGCCGCCTACGCCACAAACGACACGATGCGCCATACACTGTACTACACGCAGCGCAATGAGGGCAGGTTCATCCTTGTGGAGACTAAGGCCCCCGCGGGGTATTTCGGCGACTGGACTGACATTGCCCACCCCGGCACGGCGGGTACGCCGCTGGGTAAGCGCGCCTACTATGTGGAAATTACGGCGGACAACAACAATTCCGTCCTGTGGCTGGGCAATGGTGACTACAATGCCGACATTGCCACTGGCGATAAGGGCGGCACAAAGCTGGTGACCAGCGGCGGCGTAGAAACCACAGTCACCATCTATGACTCCCCCAAGGATGCCTCCCGGAGCTATACCACCGATGCTAGCGGCAAGGCTGCCAATGAGGACGGCTACACTACCACAACGGCGGACGGCATCATGAAGAATGCCCGCACGCTGGGCGAAATCAGCATCTCTAAGGTTGATTTGGATGCACAGCGGTATGTGACAGGCGACGCTGCTCACGGCAATGCCGTGCTGGACGGCGCAGTGTACGACCTGTACGCCGCCGAGGATATTACCCACCCTGATGGTGTGACCGGCGTTGTGGATTATTCCAAAATCGTAGATGCCAATGGCAATCACATCTGGCACACTACGATTTGTGACAACAGCGGGCAGTGGATCGGCGATTATCTGCCCATTTTGAAAAAAGATAATCTCGTAGCCAGTGCAAAAATCGAGGACGGCTGCCTGACCTTCTCCAACCTGTACCTCGGCAAATATTATGTTGTAGAGCGCTCCACCGGCACGGTCATTCCGCTGCGTGAGGGCGCTCTTGCTGTTTCCGGCACCTATCCTACGGTGGACAGCCGAACCAAGGCAGCTACCGGGCAGGTTGCCGCGCTGGCAGCCAGCAACGGGCAGTATACAGATTGGGTATACAAGAACCAATTCAGCACCATCTCCAAGAGCAAGGCTCTGGACGGCACCTGGACCTACGATGCCTATTACCTGTCCTATGCGCCCGGGTATCTCTGCGATGAGCACAACTACTACATCACGCCCAGCTATGCAGATGAGGGCTGGTATGTAGAGAAAACCACCTTTGCCAATGACACAGCCGCCTACAACGGCAGCTACCACATCCACAAGGGCAGCGGCCTGACCGAAAGTCAGGATCAGGTCGCCAAGGGCAACGTGGAGATCAGCAAGGTCGTCTCCTCCAGCGGGCAGTCCAATGGGCTGGAGCTGGAAGGCGCAGGCTTCACCTTCTATCTGGTATCTGACCTGTCCAAGGTAGACCAGTTCAAGCAGACGCGCACCGGAAGCTACACACTGCAAAGCATTCTGGATGCCTACATCAACAAGGAATACGACAACGAGCACCCCAAGTGGGATTTCTCCGGTGAGACGCAGGCCGTTGCCAAGACCTACGAGGTCAACGCTGATGAAATTGCCGCCTACAACAGGACGCTGACTGCGACGGGCGACAACAAGAACGGCAAGGGTGATGGCTGGCAGCCTACGGGGCGTGCCAATGAGTATCAGCTGGCCGAAATCTTCAGCAATGATTCCGGCAACATTCGCGTGCAGGGGCTTTCCTACGGCACCTATCTGGTCGTGGAGACGACTACCCCGCACGATTTGTTCCAGGCGGAGCCGTTCCTGGTCAGCATCGACCCCGAGCAGGACAACAACCCTTGGGGCGCGATGGCCACGCCGAAGGGCAGTGTGATGAAAGCATCGGATTCCTATCAGAAATTTACGGTACTGGATGAGGAGATTGAAGTGTATTTAAAAATCACGAAACTCGATACGGAAACCGGCAAAGCGGTCCTGCTGCCGAACACAGCCTTCCAGATCTACTGGCTGGATGACAACGGCAACTATCGGCTGGAAAACGGGAAGCCCAAGCTGGTCACGATGACGGACACGATAAACGGGCATCTGACCAAGAACGTGGATACCTTCTACACCAACGAGGAAGGTATCCTGACCCTGCCTGAAAAGCTGCCGCTGGGCAAATACCGTATTGTGGAGACTATCGGCCCGGACGGCTTCTACAACGAATGGGCCGACAGCGGCAACTACTATGTGGATTTTGATATTTCCACGGACCGCATCTACAAGGCCACCGGTGATGACAATGAAAACGGCATGGACACGCTGGTCATCGGCGAGGACTACTGGAATGAGGAAACGCTGGGCAAGCTGACCATCCGTAAGACAGGCAATGCCTTGACAGGAAAGATCGAAACCTACGATTTGATTGACCCCTGAATGACCGGCGAGGCCGACTCCGACTTTGCCTATACGCTGCGCCCGCTGGCCGGTGCGGAATACACCATTACGGCTGCCGATGACATTTACACACAGGACCGCCAGCTGGATGCCAACGGCAGCCGCACGCTCTGGTATGCCAAGGGCGATGTGGTGGCAGTTGTTACCACCGGTGACGGCAGTGCAGACACTGCTGTGTTTGCGCCATCCCGCACCAAGGCAACCTATGATTTTCTGTCGGTCATCCACGACGGCACGCTCGGCGAGGTCAGTATTACCCTGCCGCTGGGCAGCTACCATGTGGAGGAAACCAAGCCGCCCTTTGGGTATGTCGGCACGACAGACAGCTACGATGTGACATTTGTCTGGGATAATCAGCTGAACGATGTGGTCATGGCAAAGAACATCATCAAAAATGGCGACAGTGAACAGCATTTTGATGTTGTACGCGCATCGGAAGCCTCTGCGGAACTGGCTGAACAGCAGACCCTTGGTTTCTATAATGACCGTGAGCATGCCCGCGTGGGTGTGTATAAGATCAATCAGGAAACCGACAAATATCTGGCCGGTGCTGTGTTCAACCTGTACACACGTGATGACATCTACGATGTGGACGGCAACAAGCTGTTCTCTGCCGGTGATTTGATCTGCACAAGCCCCGAGACCGTTGCGGATGGCTACACCTATTTCAACTGCGATGTCCCCATCCGCGGCGAGTGGTATGGCCAGAGTGACCGGCTGGATGCATCGACCAACAGCGGCAATTACTTTATCCGAGAACTGCACGCACCGCTGGGCTATTATCTCAACGATGCAGAGATGGATGTCACCTTCACCTATGACGGCGAGGTCCTGCAGGTACTGGACAACACCTGCGCCAACAAGCCTACTGAAATGTGGGTGAGTAAGCGCGATTTGACCAACGATGAAGAACTGTCCGGTGCTACGCTGATCATCAAGGATACGAAGGAAAACATTGTTGACACCTGGGTATCCACCGACACGCCGCACCGTGTGACGGGGCTGCATTTTGACGAAGAATATACTTTGACAGAAAAGCGGCCTGCTGATGGTTATGCCGTTGCGGATGATATTGTTTTCCGACTGGAACGCAAAACGGACGCCGACGGCCACGAGCTGGACGAGGCAGACGTCTACTATCTGAAGGATAAAAAGAAGCTCTGGATCATTCCCTGGGAGGAATGGGAGCTGCTGGACGATGCCACGGTAATCATGAAAGATGACATTACCAGGGTACAAATCTCCAAGGTTGACATTGCCACGGGTAAAGAGCTGCCCGGCGCTGAGCTGGTCATCAAGGATAAGGACGGCAACATGGTTGCACAGTGGGTTTCCGAGGACAAGCCCCACTATATTGAAAAGCTGCCTGCCGGTGACTATACGCTGACGGAGATTACCGCCCCCAATGGCTATCAGCTTGCGGAAAGCATTGCCTTTACCGTGCTGCCCACCGGTGAACTTCAGACTGTCGTTATGAAGGATGCACGCATCCCCGAGGAAACACCGCATGAGGACACCCCGAGCAATACGCCGCAGCCGACGCCGGGCAGCACGCCCGCGCCTTCTCCTGCACCGGCAAGCACACCCACGGCAACACCTACGCCGATGCCAGTTATTCCCCAAACGGGCGATGTATTCCCGTTTGCGCTGCTTTCGGCGGCGGTTTTTGGGTCTATCGTCGGTTTCGGAATTCTTGCATACAAGCGCCGCAAATCCAAAATGGATGAGAGTGAGCACTAAAAACCTATGAAACACGTACATGGTATGGGCGACTCTCGCGGGCCGCCCTATTTTTATTGGTGAATAATATGAAGCATATCATCTGTTCAAGCTTCGGCAAAGACAGCAATGCAACAGCGCTGCTGGCCCTACAGCATGACGAACCGCTGGACGAAATCATATACACTGAGGTCATGTTCAGCAAGGAGATTTCCGGCGAACTGCCCGAGCATACGCGGTTTATCTATGAGACAGCAATTCCGTACTTTGAAAAGCGCGGCATCCCCACAAGGGTTTTGCACGCTGAAAAGACGTATCTGGATTGCTTTTACCATGTAGTGAGCCGCGGCAATGCACAGGGAAAGCTTGCCGCTTTTCCGCTGGCTGGGCGCTGTGTAATTCAACGAGATTGCAAGGTCCCGCCACTGGAAGCCTATAAAGAGAGTTTGCCGCCGGGTACGGTTTCCTATTTAGGTCTTGCCGCGGATGAGCCTATCAGACTGGAGCGGTTAAAGCCTGACCAGGTATCTCTTATGGCAAAGTACGGCGTGACAGAGCAGGATGCATTTGCCATGTGCAGGCAGGAGGGGCTGCTGTCACCGCTATATGAGTACAGCCACCGCGGCGGGTGCTGGTTCTGCCCTAATGCGTCCATGACCAAGCTGCGGCATCTGTACCGGGCGCATCCTGACTTGTGGCAGCTGATGCTGGAATTGCAGGATACGCCAAATAAGGCGACAGAGCGCTTCAATCGGAATTTCACATTTGCCGAGCTGGACCTGCGGTTCCGTTTAGAAGGCGAGCAGTTGAGCTTTTATGACCAAGAGCTGGAGGTAGAGAGATAATGCCAAATCAAGAAAAATTGCCCCGCGCATTGGTGTATGCGCGCATTCCCGATGACTGCGCAGCGACCCGCGCGAGCTACGATGCCTGCTGCAGGCAGGCCGGTGACGACGGCTGCACGGTAGTCGGCGGCAGCATCGATTATAAAGGGCACGGCCCGCTGCGCGATGGATATCAGAGTATGCTGCGCAGTATCAGAGACAGCAAGGTCAACTGCGTGTATGTCAGCCGAATGCGCCAGATCAGCAGCAAGGAGCGGTATCTGTACGCTTTTTTCAAGTGCGCAATGAAGCACCATGTAAAAGTCCGCACACTGGAATACAGTCTGCCGGACCGCTTGCAGCAATACAGGTTGGGAAAAAGAATCGAAGCATACGCCCGACGCACCGTCGCGCCGCTGCCGTGGTGAAGCTGAAATTTTATTGCAGAGAAAGCGAAGGTGATACCGTATGGTAGAAGAAACGGCCATCCGGGTGCAAATCAACGCAGCCAAGCTTGCCGGGCAGGGCATCTTTGGGATATTGCAGACGGTTGCCAGTATGCTGCAAGCGCGGCAATACGGGCAGCAATCAATTCAATCACTGAACCGGCAGTCGCAGGCTCTCGCTTCGGTGGAGCTGAACGACAAAACGCTGCCCTATGTCAGGCGGCAGCTCAAGGAATACTCGGTGGACTTTGCCATTACCAAAGACAAGGACACCGGACAGATGAATCTGTGGTTCAAGGGGCAGGACGTGGACCGCATCCAGACCGCTATTGAAAACTGCATTGCAGCGCGCGGCAAGGAGCGGCCCACCAGCCTGCTGCAGGAGTTGTCCGAACGAGCCATGCAGCGCACGAAGGAGCTGAACCAGCACCGCCCGCCGCCGGAGCAGGAGCGAGGTGAGCGGCTATGAAGGAACAGCGCACAAAGCAAATTTTGATCTGTCTTGCTGCAAGTCTGGGTTGCTTTTGGCTGGGTAACCGAGCAGGACTTCTCTATGTATCGGCTGCCGGAACAGTTACGCAAAGACTAGCCGCCGCGGTAAATCTTAGCAAAATTGTACTGCATCCCTTGCAGCTATCTTCTGCGCCGATTCCTGTAGGCTGCGGTGTTGGGGCTATTCTGCTGGCGGGTCTTGCTTACCTCTGCATAAAGTACAGCGGTCATCGGCTGGTGCCGCAGAAGGAGTACGGCAGTGCCCGCTGGGGCACCGCGGCGGACATTGCGCCGTTTCTCCATGAAAAGGCAAGCGAGAATATCCCCCTGACGGCCACAGAGTCCCTGAGCCTTGCCATGAAGATGCCGGTAACAGCGGAGAACAACTACAACCGCAACAAGAACGTCATTGTGTTCGGTCCGTCCGGCTCCGGCAAGAGCTACAGCGTAGCCGGCCCGCAACTGCTGCAGTTTAACAGCAATTATGTACTCAGTGATCCGAAGGGCGAACTGCTTGACACCTACGGAAATGTTCTGGTATCGCAAGGGTATGATGTGAAAGTGTTCAACCTGAGGGACCGTGACAAGTCCGACCACTACAATCCGTTTGCGTACATCCATGATACGGATGACATTGTGGTTGTTGCCAAGAATCTTATCAAAAATATGAAAGAGGACCCGCGACAAAAAAACACAGCCGACCCGATATGGGAAGAAGGCTCTACTTCACTGCTGGAAGCGCTGCTTGCCTATGTATATTTTGAGCAACCACCTGAGATGCACAATATGAACAGCGTGATGGAGCTTTTTGTGCTGATGCAGCATCGTTACGGACCACAGGGCCGCAGCCAGTTGGACGATATATTCGAAGACCTGGCTATGGAAAAGCCTGCGTCATTCGCAGCGCGCCAATATGGACTGTACCATATGGCACCGGACAAAACCGCACAGAGTATTGATGTATCTCTCGGTATGCGTATGAGTGCGTTCAATATTCCTTCCATCATGAAGATCTGCGAAGATGATACCATTCATCTGGAAGAGCTGGCCAGCGACAAAAAGGTGGCGCTGTTCGTTGTCACACCAGACACCACCACAGCCTATAACTTTCTGGCAGCGGTCATGTTCCAGCAATGCTTTCAGATTCTTGTGCATACCGCAGACAATCGTGAGGATCACTGCCTGCCTCGCCATGTGCGGTTTCTCTTAGATGAGTTTCCGAACATCGGCATGATTCCGGACTTCCAGATTCTGATCAGCACCATCCGCAGCCGAAATATCGGATGTACCCTGATTTACCAGTCAATCGCACAGCTGAAATCTCAGTACGGTGATGACTGGGGCACGATTCTGGAAAACTGTGATTCAGAGCTTGTGCTGGGTGGCGGCAATAACCCGGAATCACTGGAGTTCTTCGGTAAACAGCTGGGCAAACGGACCATCGAGGTGCTGAACACCACAGAGAACCTCGGCGCACAGGGCTCCTTTTCCAAGAACTATCAGGTAGCCAGCCGTGATCTTATGACACCGGAAGAAATACGCACCATGCCGCGAAATCGCTGTTTATTGATGATTTCCGGTGTTGTGCCATTTTACTCTTACAAGTTTGATCTTAAAAAGCACCCTAATTACGCATTGGTAGAAAAAGAGGGGCATCATCCCTTCGACTACGAGAGGCTCGCAGAAAATAACTTTGCAGCCTTTATGAAAAATGTGCAGGAAATCAACAACATCGAACTCGACGATGACGGGTCTGACACATAAACAGAAAGAAGGAAACTCATATGGAAATGGTATCTACAATCACTTCTCTTATCACAAATGTCGTCAATTTTGCCGGTGGCCTGTTGCTGCTGTTTGGTGCGGTGACACTGGGCACGAACCTGAAGGACCATAACGGCCCCGGCATCAGCAGCGGTGCATGGTCGATTGCAGGCGGCGTGCTGATCATTGCCGTTGCTACCTACTTTGGCACGCTGACGGTCAGCTGATGGGAGGTATGCGCTATTTTTGAGGATACGATACGAAGCCAACTGGCGGGCATTTCGGCCACCGTAAACGCTATGGGGCAGAACTCCGGTCTGCTCAGCAGTTTGACGGCTTGGAACAGCACCTTGGCCGGTTATGCAGATTCTATCAGCTCCGGCGTGGTCATGCCGATTGCCCTTACCGTTCTGGCACTTTTTATGGTTTTGGAACTGTACAATTTCACCCAGACCATAGCCATGAACGGCGGCAGTACAGCTTTTACGATTCAGCAGGTGGCGCTGGTCATGCTGAAAATCACGCTTTGCCGCTGGGCTGTTCTACACTCCACGGAAATTCTAAATGCGATGTTTGAGGTAGCGGCTACGGTGACAAACGGCATAGCCGGTTATGTGGGCAGCGGACAGGTCAACACCGAGGTCGACATCGAAAACGCAATCAGAGCACTGCCGGGCGGCATCGGTAATATGCCTGTGGCCATGGAGCTTATGGTCGTAAGCTGGATGCTGCGTCTTGTCAACATTGTGATCAATACCATCGTTGCGGCCCGCTTCATTGAGCTGTACGTTTATAATGCCCTGGCTTCTCTGCCAATTGCCACGCTCTGCTATCGGGAGCTACATGGTATTGCTGTAAACTTCCTGAAAAACTACATGGCGGTGGCGCTGCAAGGGGCCGTTCTCTATCTTGTCATTGGCTTCTACCCTGCCCTGACAGCTTCATTGGGCAGTGGCGGTGACATTACTGAGCAGGCCTGGGCCATGCTGGGTAAATCCGTTATTCTGCTGGTGGCCGTGTTTATGAGCGGACGATTCACCAAAGCCATCACCAGCGCCATTTAATGGAGGAGTTCACCTATGCTCTCAACAAAAACCAATCTCGAAATCACGGAATATCACGAGAAATTCTTTCTCGGGCTTTCACTGCGTCAGCTGGCCTGCTTTGGTGTCGCTGCCGTGCTGGCCATAGCGACCTGCTTCGTTTGTCTGCAATGGCTTCAGATTGATATTCAGCTGGTTTCCTACATCGTAATGGTAGAAGTCCTCCCCTTTCTCGGGTTGGGCTTTATCAGCCATAACGGGTATCCGTTTGAAAAGCTTGTAAAAATCTACTGGGCATGGTACTGCGGCCCCGCCGAGGTCGCAGTCTGCCCACGTCAGGAGAAAAATTATGTTTTTACCAAAAAAGCACGCCGACTTGCCCATCGAACCGAGTGTGTTGGAGTCTTTGCGCGCACAGGAGAAATCGTTAAAACGAGAAAAAAGGAAAGCCGCCAAAGAACGGCGGCAGCACGCAAGGCAGTTAAAGAAAGCCGAAAAGCATGCAAAAAAGCGTATTGCCGCACGCAAAGCGCCACAGAAAGCCAGTGACTGCCTGCAATACCTGAGTATGTCGCAGGATGGCATCTGCGAGGTGGAGCCGGGACTTTTCTCGATGACGATGGCGTTCACCGATGTGAACTTCCAGATTGCCATGTTAGAAGAGCAAAAGAACATTTTTACGAAATACAGCGAGTTTTTGAACTACTTCGATCCTTCGCTGCATCTGGAAATCAACCTTGTCACCCGCAGCATGGACGAGGAACAGTTTCGCCGCGACACCTTCCTGCCGCTGCGCGGGGATGACCGTGACCGCTATGCCGAGGAGATGAACCAAGTCGTGGCGGAAAAAGCACTGCGCGGTCAAAATGGCCTGATTCGTGAAAAGTACGTCACCTTCAGCCTGCACGCCGAAAATTACCAGCAGGCGAAAGAGCAGCTGGAGAACCGTGCTGCAGATATTGCCGATCACTTCAAGCGTATGGGCAGCAGTACACGCATCTTGTCCGGCATTGAGCGCCTGAGCCTGTTACAAGGCATCATGCGACCCAATGAGGAAATGAGCTTTTCCTATGACTGGCTGCTGGCTGAGGATGACCTTACTACGAAGGATTTTATTTCACCCAGCTCTTACAACTGGCGCCCGGAGCATGACGACTCGCGCGCCGTTTACCGTGACCGCTATCAGTTTGGCGACAAAATCGGCAAGACAATGTATCTGCGGGGCATAGCACCGGAAATGAAGAACGGTTTGTTCTCTATGCTATCGGAGCTTCCTTTTGACCACGTCATCACAATGCATGTTGACGCTATGGACCAGGCAGAAGCTGTCCAGGAAATTGAGAAAAAACTTGCCTATATGCACAAGGAAGAATACGATGCCATTGCCAAAGCACGCGAGCGAAATATGCCTGCCAGCATAGCTGTAAGCTATGATCTGAAATCCAAAATGCACCACACGGAGCAGATGATGGATGACATTACAACCAAAAACCAAAAAATCTTCAAAGTCTGCATCCTCATTCACACCTATGGTGATTCCAATGCGCAGTTGGACGAGCGCGTGCGGCGCATTTGCAGCACAGTACAGCAGCAGACCTGCCGCTTTGACAGCATTTTGTATGAGCAGCGCAACGCCATGAACAGTATGCTGCCGCTTGGCAAGAAATGGCTCGGGTTGGAGCGCACGCTGGAAACCGTCAGCACGGCCATCTATGTGCCGTTTACCACACAGGAACTGTTCCAGCCGGGCGGACTGTACGAGGGCATCAACGCCCGCAGTAAGAATCTGATACTGTGTAACCGCAAGCTGCTGCCCGCCCCTGCCGGTATGGTGCTGGGCATGACCGGCTACGGCAAGTCTTTCTCCGTAATGCAGATGGTCACCAATATCATGCTTCGCTGGCCAGATGATGATATTGTTCTCATCGACCCGGAGCAGGAGTACACGCATCTCGTTACAGCCATGGGTGGCGTAGTGATTGATATTTCCGCGTCCAGCCCCTCCCATATCAATCCTATGGACATTACCGAGGACTACGGCGACGATGAGGACCCCATCCGACTGAAAAGTCAGTTTTTACAGAATTTTTGTCAGCTCATTCTACACAGCTCTGAATTGTCGCCGCAGGAACGTACCTTTATCGATGTAGCTGCCGGCCTGACCTATCAGCGCTATATGGCAAATCCCAAGCGCGAGGAAATGCCAACGCTGCACGACTTTTATAGAAATCTTGCGCTGCAGGGAGAGGAAGTCAAGCCACTGCTTACGGCGTTGAAGCTATATGTAAGTGGCTCCATGGACCTGTTTGCCCACCAGACCAATGTGAACGTGCAGAATCATTGCATCTGCTTTAATACGGTCAAGCTGGGCAAGTCGATGCAGTCTATCGGCATGCTGACAGTGCTGGATCAGGTTTGGAACCGCATCACTCGGAACCGCGTGTTGGGTCGCCGCACATGGGTGTTTACCGACGAGTTCCAGCAGTTGCTGGGCAACAAGGACTGCACGGACTTTTACTTTCAGCTGTCCAGCCGCGCCCGCAAGTGGGGCGCGATTTTGACCTCCATCACCCAGCACGTGCGTTCGGTTCTGGACAACGAGGACGCGCGCCGAATGCTTTCCGACTGCGGATATATCAAGCTGCTGAACCAGTCTCCAGACGATGCCAACGATCTGGCGCGGCTGCTGCACATTTCCAACGAGGAAAAGCGGTACATCGAGAATGCAGAGGTCGGCAGCGGACTGCTGATTGTGTCTAAGACGGTGGTGCCCTTCAACAACGATTTTCCGAAGGATACCGAACTGTTCAGGCTGATGGATACATCTCCTAATCGAAAGTCTTAATGCGTTATGCTTACACCAGCACATCTCTAAAAATAACCTCACGGAGTCTGCCATGTCAGAACTATTCACGCAGAATTATAGCGACAATTCTTTATTCCATACCGATACTGACATATCGGAAAGCCTGCACAATCAGGTAGATGAAGCATCAAACGGCGAGGAACTGCTGGACAGCACTGAAAAGCAAACCGAGTCGCTAATGTCGAATGACGATTATGTAAGTGAAACGAAAAATAGTATCTCAGACGATAGAGATGATGTAGTAGAAAGCTTATCATCTCCCGCCGAAGGCAACCGGAAATATATCACTGGTACCAACACGCCCCGGGCCAGCCGCAGCAATGCCTACTACGAACTGCTGTGCAATCAGCAGACAAACGGCTACCGTTCCCCTGCCATGCGCGGCACAGCAGCCGCAGCGCACGGCATCACGAGTGCAAGCGGGCTGGTCAGCTATCAGGAGGACTTTGCCACCGATGCGGCGCAGGATCTCGGTGTACACGGCGCGGCGGCGGAACTGATTATGCAGGAGACGTTTCTCGGGACTGCTGCGGAGGACGTCGGCATACTGGGCAGCTACGCCGTGAAGGGCATCAAGGATGTGCAGGACGGCACGCGCACCGCCGAGGAGTTCCTACACACAGGCGGCGACGTGCTGCGGATGGAGTTGGGAAGCTCTGCGGTACAAATCGGCTCTGCCGGTGCACGTACCGCTCTGCACTATGCAGAGACCTTCTCGACCAGTGCGGATGATTTTGCTGACCGTGCGCCGGGTATCATCAGTAATACAGGCTTTCAGGCCGGTCAAAGCGTTATCAAGGTTGCACGGTTCTTTGCCCATCCTGTCAAAGCGCTTGCTTCTATCGGCAGGACGGCGCTTATTTGTGGCGCAATCGTTCTATTGTTGCTGATTATTGGGCTGCTAGGCCAGATGGGCGGTACTACAACGACCAGCGTGCTGTGTGCCGACAGACCGGAGGATATTCAGCAGCTTATCGAAAGCATCAATACCTACCGCAATGAAGCTGCCACTGATGAGCTTCGCAGGGCCTTTCGCAACGATGTTGACCCCAACGGCAACCCCTACGGCTACGACACGCTGACCGGCCAGCGCAGCAACAATATGCAGCATGGCGTCACATGGAGCTACGCCAACGGCATCTACAATGACACTGCAGAGATCATCTCGATGGCCGCGGTCTATTATCAGCAGGACTGGCCCAGTTCACAAGAGCTTTCGGCTTTTACGGACGACGTACCTTTTACCCAATATTGCCGCGCCCTGACAGCCTACGGTATGGAAATTACCGCGAGGGAGTCCGCGCCCTACTCCTGCATCAGCTATGGCGGCTGCGTCAATGGCTACCGCAGCGAGGGCGAGACCGTGACCATCACAGAGTACCGATGCGAAACGCACACCTGTGCCCAAGGCAACGAAGAATGCGGGCACTACCACAACGGAATATGGGAATGGAGTGACGACCACGCGGAAGGCAGCAGCCGCCCCGAATGGATCGAAGACGGTACACACGATGTGACCGTCTTTTTTCCTGTCATTTTCCCGGATGGGGCCACCCAGTCAGAGCTGTGTACCTTGCCGGATGACTACACCCAAGTTGTCGACGGCAAAATTGCCGCAGAGGATTGCACCGGCAGCATCGTGTTGGATGAAAGCGCGAATCTCTACAAGGGCGAGCTTAATGAGTGGTTCTATGCTCCGAACGAGCGCACCGCTACCTTTACAGTGGAAACCACCGACGGCGACGAAACTATGACGAAGGACTATACCGTGACCTTTGCCAACGCAACCGCTATCCCATGGTGTCCCGGTGAGCTGCACGACGGCCAATACGGCCACTATGATCTGAACTGCACCATTTACCTGACCGGCTATGACCGCTATGCTGACCCGGAAACCGAAGCCCCCAATGGTGCGGACGGCGGCACGGGCAATCTGGAGGCACTGGCCGAAAGCAGCAACGACGGTACGCTGACACGTACCGTCATCAAGCAGGACCAGTACGGCAATGCGTATGCGGGCAATGCGCTCACTGCCCGCTTTACGAAAACTGTAACGCTGCCGCCCGGCGCGGCGGGCTTTAAGAGCTGGTACGAGAACGGCGCGGACGCTTATGGCAACGTGGAATGGGCGTCCTTGCTGTATCGCATGGACTGGGAGGCGTTTTACGGCGTTGCGGACGGTATCAAGTGCCGTTCGGTAGGCTCCGCTTTGACTGCTGAAGAACTGCAGGCATTGCTGGCCGGACTGAACATTGACCCCGACACTGCGCGCGGGCAGGTCGTAGCCTTTGCCATTAGCTGCCAAGGTCATTTTGTGTACGGGCAGCCCTCGTCGTTGCGCGGTGGCCCCGGCAATGCCAGCGTCGGGATGAATTTAGACTGTTCCAGCTTTGTGCAGTACTGTTATTGGGCGCAAGGCTTGCCGTTCTCAGCCGGTAATACAGCCGCCTATGGCCGCACCGGTGACTTGCGGGCAATCTCCCCAGCTGAGGTCCAGCCGGGCGACCTGCGGGTCGTCTATGCCGCTGGCGGTGAGCAAGGCCATGTGCAGATGGCGCTCGGCGGCGGCGCGTGGATCGAATGCTGTTATGGCTACGGCGTCTGCGTAAACATGTCCAACGCCTGGATGGAGAGCCGCAACTGCCATTACTTTACCTATGCCGGATTTTAAGGAGGCGTTTTTCATGAAAAGAGTTCTGGCAATTTTGCTTTTGGTTTCGTTTGTCATGGCGCTGGCACCGCCCTGCCATGCGGCGGAAAACGGCGAAGTTGCGGTATCCTTGGTGGATGTTCCCGCGGAGCTGCAGGAGCGTTCCGTGCTGATTACGCTGGGCAGTGGTCCCAACGACACGGACGCTGTTCTTGTAACGCTGAACGGCTTGAACCAGTATAGCCAGACTGTGACGTTGCCGGAGGGCACCTATTACTGCAATGCCGCTGTGCAATACGACGCCCTAAACGATTGGCCGCTGCGAGAAGTCGAAGGCACCACCTTTTTGCAGGTCGAGGCTGGTGGTCAGTATGAGCTGCAATATGAGTTTGCAGGTGAGAGTTGGTTCACAGAAGTAACCGGGCAGACACGCTATTATACACCGCTGCCGCTGCACCAGCCGCCTGCTGATTATCTGCCCGAGGCAGCCCAGATCAGTGCGTACCTGACAGCCCCCGCTGGCTTTTCCCAACACTGTATCGTCTACCTGCAGAACCTGTACAGCGGTAAAGTATACGCGCTGGATGTATACGAATCCAACCAACTGGCCGCCGTTTGCACGGAGGCTGACAGCGGACTGTATACATTTCTATCTGGCCGTGTTGCAGGCGATGCAGCGGAGCGCTACCAGTTCGAGTGCGAGCAGAAGGAGCTGAATACCGATGACGGCGCAAGCTTTCATCTGACGGTAACAGACACAAAAAATCCAGACGCTGAGCTGTGCACGCCCAGCCGTGACGAGAACACTGCTGTACAGCGCGCGGCAGCCTATAATGCACCAGCTGCCGCTGCGCCGTCCGCAACGCCGACACCGGAGCCCACCTCTTCTCAACCTGTACAGCAGAGCAAAAAGCCAGCAAATCTGTTCTGGAATGTGCTGGACTTTTTGCCCATCGTTTTTATCGGAGCTGGGCTGTTCTGGTTTCGCCAGAAGAACTGCCGGGGTGGCCCGAAGGGGTAACGTGAGCGAAAGCGAACGTTAGCAAGCATTGCATGTGTTTATACACACATGCCTCTTAGGGACACCCTAAAACCTGTTTTCCCGTAAGCTTCTTTAATTTGAAGCCAGACTTCCTTTGGAGAATTGTGCCAATGAAAAAGAATCGCGAGCGTTCAATCGGAAAGCTACTATACTTTACAGAACAAGAATTAGAAATAATCCAAGACAAAATGGTGGAATCTGATATGTCGAACTTTTCTGCCTATTGTCGGGAAATGCTGCTTACCGGTAAAGTCAAGCATTATGATTTTTCTGTTATAAAAGAAATCTCATCTAGCTTGAGTCATATCTCAGGTAACATTAACCAAGTAGCTAAGCGCTGCAACACGAATCAATCTGTTACCACCAATGATGTTGAGCAGTTGCGACGTGAATATTTACAGCTGAAATCGCTCTATCAGGAACGATTGGTGAAAGCTCTGCGAAAACTAGTCTAATATGTATGCAGCGAAATATTATGCAAACCCCAATCATGTCTTTAGCAAGTGGGCGTGCGAGAGTGGCTATTTGTTTTTGTCTGTTATTGAGGTTTTTCGCCCGGCCCTGAGTGACAATCTTCACCTGTTTCTTACATAGAAGGAATCTACTATGGCTATCACCAAAATTCATGCGGTAAAAGTTCGGCTTGGCGATGCAATCAACTACATAGAGAATCCGGACAAAACCGATGGGCAGGAATTGATTTCAGGTTACAATACCGCCCCACAGACTGCCGTGCTTGATTTTTCCGTTACTGCAGCAATGGCACGCAAAGCACGAAATACAAGTGCGAAAAAGCAAGGGAATCTTGCCTACCACCTGATTCAATCCTTTTCACCGGATGATGCCGTCACGCCGGAGCTGGCCCACAAGTTGGGTCGCAAGCTTGCGATGGAATTTACCGATGGAAAATTCGAGTTTGTCGTTGCTACCCATATCAATAAAGATTCTATACATAACCACATTATTATCAACGCCGTTTCTTTTTATGATTACAAAAAGCTGCGCACTGTTCCCTACCGCACCGCGCAGCAAATTCGTAGTATCTCGGATCGGCTCTGTATGGAAGCACAGTTGTCCATTATTAAAGACCCGCAACAGCTAGGCCAGCTCTACCCTACTTACGTACAGAAGAAACGCACAACCAGCAATCGCACTGAAGTCCGCAAGAAGCTCAACTTCTGCTTGGAGCGTGCCACCAATTATGCCCAGTTCCTGCAAATGGCGCAGGAACTGGGCATTTCTGTTTGCCAGCGCGGCAAGCATATGACCTACCTACCGGAAGGTGCGGGGCGTGCGATCAGAGATACATCACTGGCCGATACCGACAAGTTTACGTATACCGGCCTCGTGGAGCGCTTAGAGGATAACGCTGCCGAGCAGCAATTTATTCGTGAGCGCATAGCCAAGATTTTTCCGAGTGTCTCGACTTTTACCGATTTTATAAAGCAGCTGCAGTCGGATGGCGTTAAGGCGCGTATAAAAAAGCAAACCGGACAGCTTTTGTATAAGGCTGCCGACTTAGATGGCACATGGGTGCCTGCTGACGCTTTAGGAGATGGATTTACACTTGCGGGCTTGGAAAACACAATAAAGAATAAATCGGAAAACCTTGATACAAATCATAGTACAACGATTGCAGCGCTATATCAAGAATTGACTACAAACTATCCGCAGAGTTGTGATACATCTGTCAGACTCACGTCACGTCAGATATGTTCTGCCGGCAAGCGCGGTGTTCTGCTGCAAATCCATGACTCAAGTGGCAATCCGGCAAAGTTGATGATTGATAACAGCCATATTCATACGACTCCTGATGGGTCTGTATCTGCCGACATCGGCGCTGCTTTTTCGTATGATATAACTTACGACGACGGCACACACGGCACAATTCGAGGCACAGATTTGATTCGACAAATCGATGAAGAGAATCTGACGCAGCCACTGATTGTAAGCTTGACTGCTGATCAGATTATGGCCATGAGTCTACGTGGAGTGACAGTGCACTTGCCGCAATATAACATCGAGCGATTATTTATCCCCGAGCGCGATGTGCAAAGAAACGTTGAGCAAGGAAGCTGCACAATCAGCTTATATCCTGGATGGCAATACAGCTATGTGCCAATTGGCAGCGAGAAGACGCGAAAATCAATCAGTGGCGCTGAACTAGCGCAGTCGCTAGGAGGTGTGGTGCAGGTTGGCACTTCTGAAAGCAGTTTAGCCCGTCGAGTCGCTAATGTGGAGCGCCGTGCAGGAATTGCGAATGCAAAAGAGCTCGGAAAACTCTTGGGCAGCATGGCTGATAATGGTCTACATTCAGCTGCTGACTTTGATAAACAAATCAGTGCATATCAACGCGAAGAAATGAAGCTCCGCAACGAGATTGCAGAGCTTCGTTCCAAAAGCAAAATTTATGCAGCAACGGCTCATAATCTGCAGGTGTGCCGTACCAATAAATCTGTTTGGTTGGAGTATGCATCCAAACCACTTGCCCAGAAGGATACCTTCTACAAGCAAAATGAAGCCGCCCTGCAGGCCTATAGCAGAGCGGCTTCGCAACTTGATAAAATGGGAATTTCACTGGGTACTGAACCTGAAAAGGTAAGACAATTAGTTACAGAAACAGAAAGCCGGATAGCTGATCTTATTGCTGAATTAGAAATAGTTCGCAAAACCAATCAAGCCATACAGGAAGATAAGGAAAAAGTCGAACAGATACAAAGTGGTTAATGCATTTTGTAAAGACGAGTCGGCGGCAGGCTGGAGCCGCATCTCTGCGCAGTTGTCCATCTATTTCGCTGAGCGTATGCCGGATTAACACCCGCTGCGGAGGAATGTCAAGTGTATATGAACGGCTTCGCCGCCCTTGACATTCTCCCTTGCCGGCGTTATGTTGTTGTTAAGGCGACAGCCGGTTTCGCCGTCTGCCGCCTCATATTAAAATCGCTCTTGTTTTATAGCTGTCTGGACTTTACACAAAATTTGGGAAAGACCCGGGAGAGCCCCTTAAATGGTGATAATTCCATTTTCCAATTCTTCCTCATTATATGACATTTGAAGTTCTTTTCTAAAAAAATTGTACTCTTTAACTATTCTCTTTACAATTTCCTTTATTAGTCTAAACTCCTCATTGTCTGCAATCTCTTTATCCACACCTAAATTAGTAACTAAACGATAAGAAACAGCAAGTTTCAGCAACTCCGGCGTAGCGAGATGACCATTGCTAATTATGTACTCACATATTTTTTTCTGATCAAACTCTGAAATCTCAGTTTCAGTAAGCGTCTCCTGGTGCGTCGTTTTACCAATCTCATAAGTGGTTTTCCCAGTTCTTGTAGGTGAAATCTTAACAAATGGGTATTCATCAAAGGTCAGTTCGCGACCATCTGTCAATTTTTTAATATGCTTAGTGTACTCCGATTGAGAGACTATAGCATAAAGAAAACTATACAGCCCATCGTATTGCTTGTAATAAAAATCATACTTAAATTCAAGGTCCTTAGAAAACCTTGCCATCTCCTGACGAAATTCTTGCTGAACTTCCTCTGTTCTTCTTGTAATTTCTTTAACATCTTCTTTAGTCGCTAGGTTTTCACCCTTTTTCTCCATATAAGATGGTAAATAATTTTTTGTAAATAGTCCTAGTAAAAATACTGCAATAATACTCGCAAACTCTACTATTAGCAGCAACCAATCCATCCTTTAATCCTCCTATCAATCTGCTATGCAATTACCCATATATCACAATCTTATCCTTTGCAATTTCATCAAAAGTGCGATCCACTTCATCGTAAACTTCCTTCAATTCTTCATCAATCTTACCGGATACATATGCGTCTCGTAATTCAGGCTTTTCAATAAGTACCCACTTCAACTGAGAATATGAGTATTTTGCAAAAGCAATCCACTGAGGATAATTAATTGCCATTGGATTCTTTGTAAAATGTACCTAGTTGTCGGGTTGAAACTTGCAAAGAATATTGATTATGTTTAGTATACCACAACCTCATTATATGTCAACCTAATCTAATTTCGTCTAGCTCTGTGCAGAACGGATTGACATATTCATCTATTTCATTTGGGTTTTCCGGTCGAGCCATACGGACAACCGGTCCCCTATCATGCGAAAAGCACTCCAATTTCTCGCCCCCCTCGTCTTCTATCAGCCTCTTTGCTGTGTCATCTTTTGCACGCTATGAGAAAATAAACTTCTCATTATAACGCAAACCTCTTGACAAGTTATTTTCCCATTGATATAATAAATGCGAAATCAGTTTTCCCATTCTGCTTATAGCGACGCTCTTAGTTCTTGTCAATAACACATTTAGAGCAAACATCCAGGGAAAACATCATCTAGGGAAAGGAGCACTAGCAATGAACTTCGGGGAAAAGCTAAAAGGCCTCCGCACACAGAAGGGGTGGTCTCAGGAGGAACTTGCGAAACAGATGGGCGTAACCCGCCGTACCATTGGCGGTTATGAGGCCGGTACCACCTATCCCCGCACTCGCGATATGTATGCAAAGCTTGCCGAGCTGCTTGAAACGGACGTCAATTATCTGATGACCGAAAATGAGGAGTTTATGACCGAGGTTAGCTCCCTCTATGGGCGGCGCGGTCAGGCACAGGCCAGCGAGATTCTCAGCCAGACTCGTGAGCTATTCGCCGGCGGTTCTCTTTCGGAGGAAGATCAGAAGGCGTTTGCCATTGAAATGCAGCGGATCTTTATGGATTCCAAGAAGGTGGCACGTGAAAAGTTCACGCCGAAGAAATACCGGAAGAATGCCGAAGATAACGGCACCTGATCTTCTGCCAGAAAGTTGGTGAAAGAATGACACAACTTCAAACCTTTGACGATACTCAAAAACTGATTCAGAAATATGGTACCCGTAACCCTTTTGAATTGATCGATGCGCTGCCCAACACAAAGCTCTGGCCTGCCAGATCACTCGATGCGGATGGTCTGCGTGGCTTCGCTACGATTGTAAATCGTGTCCGATACATAGCAGTCAATCCTCATCTTCCCTACGAGGAGCAGCGTGTCATTGCCTGTCACGAACTTGGGCACATCTTTGAACACTCAAACCACCTGCGGTGTCAGGCCATGCAGGATTTCGACATTTATCAGGCCACCGGCAGACTGGAAAGAGAGGCCAATTTCTTCGCCGCCGATCTGTTACTGGATGATGCGGAGGTGCTGGATCTGATTCACTCCGGCAACACCGACTTTTTCAGCGTTGCCAAAGAACTCTGCATTCCAGCTCCTTTTTTTGCGTTTAAGATGTACAGCCTGATCCGCCGGGGTGAGCACCTCCAACTGCCCGTTGATATCGACAACCGCTTCCTGCGGGCTAAGCACTAAGGATCGGAGGTGACCCACATGGCAATACCCAAACGAATCAAGATCGAGCGTGTCTATGTAAAGGTCGCCTCGGAGTTTGATTCAACCGGCTATATGCAGCCAACATCCATCACCTGGGCGGACGGCAGGACCTTTCCTATCGAAACCGTCCGGGACTTCCGGCCGGCAGGAACCGCAGACAACGACTGCAATGGCGACTGTTTCACTGTCCTGATTCAAGGACAGGAGAAGCACCTGTTCTTTGAACACATCGACCCTCGCTTCACCGGACGGCTTGGCCGCTGGTACGTGGAGCGAGCAACCTAATGGAAGGAGGGACACAGCATGGCGCAGCGCACGTATCTGGCAATAGACCTCAAGTCGTATTATGCCTCGGCAGAATGCGCCGCACGGCATCTCGATCCGCTGACCACCAATCTGGTCGTGGCCGATGCCAGCCGCACGGAGAAAACCATCTGCTTGGCTGTGTCCCCATCGCTGAAGTCCTACGGCATTCCCGGTCGAGCTCGACTGTTCGAGGTCGTGCAGCGTGTCAAAGAGATCAACAACGGTCGTTTGCGAGATGCCATCCGGAACAAGACCGCTGTGTACAAAGATGGGGTTCCCTCTCTTGCGGCTGCATCCTACGATGCCACTGCCCTCGCCGCCGATTCCTCTCTTGAAGTATCCTATCTGGTGGCACCACCCCGGATGGCGTACTATGAGAAGATCTCACGGCAGATTTACGGCATCTATCTCAAGTACATTGCCCCGGAGGACATCGTGGTATATTCCATCGATGAGGTATTCATCGACGCCACCGCATACCTTACGCATTATAAAATGTCTGCCCACGACCTCGCCATGACCATGATCCGGGAGGTATTGTACACCACCGGCATCACCGCCACCGCCGGGATTGGCACCAATCTATACCTGGCAAAGCTGGCAATGGACATCACCGCCAAGCACGCCGCACCGGACAAGGACGGTGTCCGCATCGCAGAGCTTGACGAAGAATCCTTCCGGTATCTGCTCTGGGATCATAAGCCTCTCACGGACTTCTGGCAGACTGGCCCCGGCACCGTCCGCAGACTGGAAAAGCATGGCATCCATACGATGGGTGAGCTGGCAAGAGCCAGCATTCACTTCCCTGAGATACTATATAAGGAGTTCGGCATAGATGCTGAGATTCTCATCGACCATGCCTGGGGGCTGGAACCCTGCGGGATGAAGGAGATCAACGCCTATCGCCCGGAAACCAACAGCCTGTCCGAAGGTCAGGTTCTCTCCTGCCCTTATCCTTATGACAAGGCTCGAATCATCGTCCAGGAGATGACCGACAGTCTGGTATTCCAGCTCACGGACAAGGGACTGGTCACGGACAGCCTGACACTGGACATCGGCTATGACCGGGAAAACTGCGACAAGGCCATCTATCACGGTCCTGTCCACATCGATCACTACGGCCGCACTGTTCCGAAGGGTGCCCACGGCAGTACACGACTGGACAACCCGACCAATCTCAGCAGCCAACTGATGGCAGCTACCACGGAACTGTTCGACCGCATTGCCAACAGAAATCTGACTGTGCGGAGAATAACAATCGCAGCAAACCGTGTGGTCAAGGATCAGGGCATCTTGCAAGTGGATCTGTTCACTGACACCAGCAAGCTGGAGCGGGAGAAATCGCTACAGGCGACCATGCTCGGTATCAAGAAGAAGTTCGGAAAAAACGCTGTTCTGAAGGGCACCAACTATCTGGAAGGAGCCACTATGCGAGAACGGAACGGTCAGATTGGCGGTCATAAGGCCAAATAATGCAACCAGGAGGATTCTATGGCAGACTTCAAGAATACCAAAGAGGGGCGAAACGTCGCACAGAAGTATGCAGACATCCTCCATCTCAACCGCCCAGAGCCACCCGTAAAGTATCCCCGGATGGCACTCTCAAACCGGGCAAAGATATTCAGTCCCTTCGCCGCGCTGCGTGGCTTCGATGATGAAATTTCCAGCGAGGGAGCCAGCAAGCTGCTGGTGAAGAAAGTCGAACTTTCCGATGAGGAGAAGGACGCTCTATCCGACAAGCTCCTGCAGGTCAAAAAAGGTATGAAGGTCGTAGTGCGGTACTTTATGAAGGCCGCAGAAAATACCGGCAAGTACATAAGTCTGACTGGCACAGTTGTTATGATCGACCCAGTTTATCGAGAACTGAAAGTCATGCAGGACAGTGATAGAAAAGCTGTGGGCATTGAGAAAGAGCTGCCGGTCATCATTCCCTTCAATGACATTGCCGATCTTGCCGGTGAGGGCATCACTAGTATTGAGGACTACCTTGGAATTGAAAAATATCCTGATGACATATAAACTCCTACATGACAAAGGAAGTGCAAACGCTGTGAACTACTATTTCTGCGATGTCTGTCACTACTGCTTTGAAGCAGAGTCGCTGCCCGACCGTTGCCCAGACTGCGGCAAAACGGTCTATCAGAACAGGCCTGCCATTTGCCTGGCAACCGAAAAAGAAGTACAGGATCTTCTGCGGGCTAGGGATGAGGAATGGGAATAAACCAATTGACTGCCTTCTGTGGTATCCACGGGGGCAATTTTATTTTTATCACAAACTATACCTACGTCCCTATCACTTCGTCATCTTCTCTTTAACCTTTTTCGGCACGTCAATCAAGCCAAATCGGTAGAATATCCCATAAATGTAGGACACACCCCGGATATCCCCCAGCGCCTTGGGTCTGTCCACTACCTCTCCGATTTTACCGATATTGTGATACGCCAACAGCATGGAACTCCAAGCAAGGCTCTTGCTACCCTCTCTGCGGTCGATCCACAACTCCTTGGTAAACTCATCTTCCCTGCCCTTCTTCAGGATATATGTAAAGGGCAAGCCGGACACCGTCTTGAACTTGTATCCCCGAAAAGCCACCACGCACTTCCAGAGGTTTTCCTCACACGGGTTCTTCTTCAAAGCTGTAACTGCTCGGTAGTGTCGCTGTCTCTCTGCCCCTGCACTGATATTCGTCGCCTCAGCTTCTTCCGGAAAGTACACACCTTTCTCATACGGCAGATAAGAGGTCACAGAGGGACGGGACAGCCGCAAGGCAACCATGGTGGAGGTGACGGCAGTGGAGTAGTCCTGTGTTTCTCTGAAGGAATGAAAGGTCTGCCGGACGAGCCTTGCGATATCCGACTCGTAGACTCCGGCGGTGATAAGCAGCTTCCGAACCTTGATGGGGTTGAGGGACAGTGCGTCTGCAATGGCTTGGAGCGTCATACCGTCTTTATAGAGTATTGCTGCAGCGTCCATCTGTTCTTTCAGGTTTTTCCCGGCATTATACTCAGGCTTCAACTTCTTTCGACCGCCGCCGGGTTTTCTGGCTTTATATGGTATTTTCTCGTCCATGATTATTCGTGCAGCTCCAACGGCAATCCGTCCGGATCGTGGAAGAAGGTCATCCTTTTGCCGGTATAACCGTCCACACGGATCGGCTCGCATTCAATTCCAGCCTCTGCCAGCTCATTCACTGTCTGTTCCACGTTATCAACGCAGAACGCAAGATGGCGTAGACCACAGGCCTCCGGACGGTTCACACGCTTCGGTGGATTTTCCTCAGCGAAAATCTCCAGCTCCGTGTGCTCATTAACACGAAGATCCAGCTTCCAGTCCTTACGTTCAGGGCGGTAGTTTTCTCTGATGACAGAGAATCCCCGCTTGTTCACATAGAAGTTCTTTGCAACTTCATAGTCAGATACAATAATCGCAATATGATGTATTTTTGATAAGTTCATTTTCTCACGCTCTATTTTTTTATTTCCGTCACAAACTATATATAACACTCAAAAATATGCCGCGCGAACTTCTGGAGTTCAGTCCACACGGCATATTGCTTTATTTCAGTTTTTCGAGGATCTCATCCGCACTCATGCCGCTTGCCAGCAGTTTCTTCAGCACAGCTTCAGCCTCGACCTTCTTAGCAGCTTCGGCGGCCTTCACCTCGGCGGCAGACTTCTTGGCCTCCAGCTTTGCGATTTCTTTCTCGGTCCGCTTGATCTCTGCCTTCTGCGGCTTTAGTCCTTCACGCAGGGACTTGATGTCGGTTTTCAGTTCTTCGATCTGGGCGACAGTCTTGGAAAGACCTTCTTCGAGCATCGCCTTGTCTTTCTGCAACTTTGCAAGCTGTGCATCGAAGTCGGTAGATGCGGTAACACGGTTCTTGCTGCCTTTGGTTCTGGGCATAGGATGATACCTCCCGAAAGAATATGTAAGATTTGAGGTTAGTATAACACCGTGGGAATTAAATGGAAAACAAAGAATACCGATTTCAAAGACCCATACGCAACAAATAGCACTTAATGCCTTCCCACACTATTGGCATAATTACGGGCAGTTTTTCAACCAAAACATCGCCACCTTTATCCGCGATGTATTTCCATATTGGAAGCCCCTTATCCCCCACCATTTTCATAATTTCCTTTTGAACCAACACAGAGTCTTCGCTTGACACAAAAATGCTTTCGAGTTTATGTAACTGCTGTTCCAGTTGTTCAATTTGCTTTTCCTGATTGCCAATAATTCTTTTTTGACTTTCTATAAGCTGTCCTTGGTTCTCTATCATTACACCCAACTGTTCATTCATCGTAGCTGTGTGCTCTGCTGTTCTTATATTGGCTTGCCTTGCCTCTTCTACACGCTCATTATGTTCTTGAATCGCGTCAAGATATGGGGGTGTTGTGTTCAATTTATCTAATCTTTCCATCATTCTATAGTGTGCGGTGTCCTGTAGATATTGGTTAAGTTGCCCATAGTCAATATCTGGCATACCGGAAAATAAATTTGATGTGTCTGACATTGTTGCTCCTCATATATAAATAACCGTCCCCTGCATCTTAGCCACAGTATCCATACTGCGTTGCCTACCGCCCACCGCGTAGAGGTGTGCAAAGTTTCGAGCGACAAAGCTGTGAGCATCCATAACGAATGACTCTCACAGCTCAAGTATATACTATATAGGTCTCGTTTTCAAGGATAACGAAGAAAATTAGACATGTATACTTCCTTATGCTCTATTTTTCACGCTCATTTTTCTGCTCAGCCACGTCCAAGCCACCAGCACACCGATCCATCCGCCCATCGTATTACCGAACACATCATCGAACTCTGCGATGCCAAGTCCCGTAATATACTGGGTCGTTTCGATTGCCATAGACATCACGAAGGGAATCAGCAACACCCACTTCTTCTGAAACCACCTATACAGTCCCGTTCCAAGTGGAATGAACAGCCAGATGTTATTGATGACCCCAACTCTCACAGATTGCTCTTTCAAGAACTTCCCAGCATAGGAAAAGAGGACAAGGTTCGTTCTTGCATCCCCTGACTCACGGAGCATCAGTGTTTCATAAAGAATGAACGCTACATAAACAATCGTAAGTACTACGCTTAAACTCTTCGGAAGAACGATCATCAGCAAACAGACAACGCAGCCAAAAACAACTACCATGCATGGGAAGCCATTCAGAAGGTTGTCCACACACAGCATACTGTTGCCGTTTTTGTCAAGCAGATAATTCACCTTACCACTGCGTTTGATGCCGTACTGCCCTTTAGACAATGCTTTTGGATTACCATCCGCATCAAAATACATATCCGTATCTGCTGTTCCATCTCTATGATATGTACGTTTGAGGATGGTATAGCCCGCATTGGTAGGGGCGGGGTTGCCATCTGCGTCAAGATAAGTGATCTGGCCGATGTGTCCTTGCTCGTTGCGCTGGTATGACTCGCCATACTGACCAAGTAAAGACCTTACAGGATTTCCTTCTGTGTCAAAATACTGCTCACCGACAACATTTCCATTCCTATCACGCTGATATGTCTTAATAGCATATCCAGATGAAGTGCTCACCGCATGACCGTCTTTATCGAGAAATGTCAAACTAGTGTTCTGGCCTTCCGTATTAAACTCACGATGAAGCCCATAGTATCCACCGGAGCACTGTACTTGCTGTCCATTCAAGTCGTAGTAGAAATCATCGGAAGCCCTGCCATCATCCTGCGTTCTGACAATAGTAGAGTATCCGTCACTGCGTTTCACAGGGTTTCCCTCTGCATCAAGATATGTTATCACAGTACCGGTTTCATAGTATTCATACGATAAGCCGTAGTAATCTCCATACCTTACCACAGGTTTTCCGCTTGCATCAAGATAATGTTCCTCTACAACTCGGCCGTTATCATCCCGCATTCTACACACGGTCGCATAGCCCATATCAATGGCATCTGTGATTACCCCATCAGGATTCACATAGCTTGTGCTGGTCACGCTTCCATCTACGGTTTCTCGGATGCTCAACTCTGAGGCAGTGTATCCTGCATCGTGGTCAACATCCGCATCGGGCAACAACGCCAAGATAGAAAGAAGAACCACAGATGCAGTCAGCAGGATTCCGCATCCTCGTTTCAGATTTGCACTCAAACTCCGTAGCCTCTGCTCTTGATAGTCTCCACAACCTGAGACACATACTTCTGGCAGGTATCGTGGTCGGGAGCCTCCACCATCACACGCACGACAGGCTCAGTGCCGGACTCGCGGACCAGAATGCGGCCAGTGTCGCCCAGTGCCTCGGCTACGTCCTTGACTGCTGCCTGCACTGCCTCGTCATCCTGTGCGGCTTTCTTGTCGGTCACACGGACATTTTCCAGAACCTGCGGGTAGATCTTCAGGGGCTCAGCCAGCTTACTCATAGGCATCTTCTTCGCCAGCATGACTTCCATCATCTTCAGGCTAGTCAGGATACCATCACCCGTGCTGGCGTACTTGGAGAAGATAATATGACCACTCTGCTCGCCACCAATACGGCAGCCGTTCTTAGCCATATATTCGTAAACATACTTGTCGCCCACAGCGGTCTTAGCGTAACCAATGCCCTGCTCGTCAAAGGCCTTGTACAGACCGAAGTTGGACATAACAGTGGTGACCACCGTATTGGTCAGCAGCTTGCCGCGCTCCTTCATGTAGCAGCCGTAGATGTACAGAATATGGTCGCCAGTGATGACATTACCCTTTTCATCCACACACAGGCAACGATCAGCATCGCCGTCATAGGCAAAACCGATGTCCAGCCCCTTCTCTACCACGAACTTCTGCAGGCCCTCGATGTGGGTGGAGCCGGCATTGTTGTTGATGTTTAGACCATTGGGCTGTGCATTGATGACGTAGGTGTCCGCCCCCAGCGCATCGAACACAGACTTGGCGATATTCCAGGAACTGCCGTTGGCACAGTCCAGACCGACATTCACACCCTTGAAAGAGTAGATGCCCAGAGAAATCAGGTAGCCCATATAACGGTTGCGGCCGGACACATAGTCCACCGTGCAGCCGATATGCTCACGGTGAGCGAAAGGCAGCTCCGGCCAGTCCTTATCGAACACATGGAGCTTTCCATCAATGTAATCCTCGACTAACAGCAAGATTTTCTCCGGCATCTTCTCACCATAGCAGTCGATCAGCTTGATGCCGTTATCGTAGTAGGGATTATGGCTGGCAGAAATCATGATGCCACAGTCGAAGTCGTCCACGCGGGCGATGTAGGCCACACTGGGCGTAGTAGTGACGTGCAGCAGATAGGCGTCTGCGCCGGAAGCCGTCAGACCAGCCACCAGACTGTACTCGAACATGTAGGAACTGCGGCGGGTGTCCTTACCAATGACAATACGGGCAGGATTCGTATCACCGTTGCGCTCACGCAGAGCGTTGTAATACCAGCCCAGAAAACGACCAACCTTGTAAGCGTGGTCAGCGGTCAGCGTGATCCCAGCTTTGCCACGGAAGCCATCGGTTCCAAAATACTTTCCCATTATAGTTTTTTTCCTTATCCAAAGAGTGATTTAACGAATATATGCTTTAGCCGAGAGAGAACTCTCGTTGTCTGCCATCCGCCACGGAGAGGTATCATATTTGAGCAGCACAGCCATGTGGCGGAACACATGGCTGCAATAAGTATTAGTCTCTGCGGAACAGGTCGCGGGTGTAGACCTTGTCCTGCACATCATCCAAGCAGCTATCATAGCGGTTGGCAATGATGGCTTGGCTGCGTTTTTTGAATTCTTCAAGGTCATTCACGACTTCACTGCCAAAGAATGTACTGCCATTCTCCAGAGTCGGCTCATAGACAATGACCGTTGCACCCTTTGCCTTGATGCGTTTCATGACGCCCTGAATGGAGGACTGGCGGAAGTTGTCAGAGTTGGATTTCATGGTCAGACGGTATACGCCTACCACTACATTGTGTTCCTTACTCGGATCATAGTCCTCGTTAGCTTCGTATGCGCCCGCAATTTCCAGCACACGGTCGGCAATGTAATCCTTTCGGGTACGGTTAGATTCCACGATTGCTTCAATCAGATTCTCCGGAACATCAGCATAGTTGGCAAGAAGCTGTTTGGTGTCCTTCGGCAGGCAGTAGCCGCCGTAACCGAAGCTGGGGTTATTGTAATGGCTGCCAATGCGGGGATCAAGGCAGACACCCTCGATAATCTGCTGGGTGTTCAGTCCCTTCATCTCGGCGTAGGTATCCAACTCATTGAAGTAGGACACACGCAGAGCCAGATAAGTATTAGCAAACAGCTTGACAGCCTCAGCTTCCGTAAAGCCCATAATCAAGGTATCGATATTCTCCTTGATTGCACCTTCCTGCAGCAATCCGGCGAAGGTATTGGCTGCCTTCACCAGACGGGCATTATCCACATCCGTGCCCACAATAATACGGCTCGGATACAGGTTGTCGTACAGAGCCTTGCTCTCACGCAGAAACTCCGGGCTGAAGATGATATTGTCACAGTGGTACTTTTCACGAACAGAAGCTGTAAAGCCCACCGGAATCGTAGACTTGATGACCATGATAGCATCCGGATTATACTGAATAACCAGCTTGATAACTGCTTCAACCGCAGAGGTATCAAAGAAGTTCTTCTTGCTATCGTAGTTGGTAGGTGCTGCGATGACAACAAAGTCTGCGTCCTTATAGGCAGCTTCAGCATCAAGTGTTGCTGTCAGGTTCAAGTCCTTCTCTGCCAGATACTTTTCAATGTACTCGTCCTGAATCGGAGACTTCTTGTGATTAATAAGGTCAACCTTTTCCGGGATAATATCCACCGCCATGACCTCATGATGCTGCGACAGCAACGTGGCAATAGACAGACCGACGTAACCGGTACCTGCAACTGCGATTTTCATAGTCTTTCTCCCTTTCTATACATTCTTCCATCCTTAGCAAGACTTATGCCTGGATTCCCTGATACTCCTGCTGAACCTGCTGATAGCTTTCCAGATTTCCAATGTCATACCGCTTGCCTGGCATCTCCATAGCATGCACATTCGCTACCGTGCACAGCCATGCAATAAAGCTACCCGGAGCATCAGTACCACACTTCTTCTGTGAAATTGCATCCTTGACCTTTTGGGCATCCTCTCGGGTGTAGACATAGAATGGAGGGCAACACCAGTGGCTCTTGGGTTGGGCTGGCTTTTCTTCCATAGACAGAATTCTATCCTGGTCGTCGAGTTCCACCACACCGCATTTGGTGAGTTTCTTTTCGCTGGGCTCATAATAGCGCATGATGCAAGAGGTTTTCTTCTCGTCGGCATAGGCAACAAACCTGGAGAGGGAGAAATCCAGCACGTTATCACCGGCAATCACCAGCAGGTCATCATCCAGCCCCAACTGGTCAATGGCAAATTGCACATCACATACAGCACCAAGCCGGGTCTCATTGCTGATTGTTCCATCGTCCACCACCCGGATATTCTGTTTCTTGGTTGCCGCCCAGTCTTCAAAATGGTGGGCAAACTTGTGGTTGCTAATGACCACATAGGTATCCACCAAACCAGCGGTATCAATGTCATCCACCAGCCAATCTAAGATGGTCTTATCCCCTACCTTCAGCAAGGGTTTGGGAAAGTTCTCCGTCAAGGGATACAGGCGGGTTGCGTATCCCGCGGCCAAAATCAAGCACTTCATATTAGTCCTCCGTCTTATGCCCTACGCCATCCGCACTCTCGCACAGATGGAAACTGTACTTGCCACGCATCTCCGGGAATGCAGTGAGGTACTTTCGTTCCACTTCTTCCCTAATAACATCTGTCTTTCCGGGATCTATTAGTGCCATGCAGCACCCCTTAAAGCCAGCACCGCTAAAGCGCCCACCGTAAATACCGTTAGTTTCCCTCATGATCTCATAGAGTCTAATCTGTTCTGGCGCACCAGATTCCCAGTTGTGGATGCTGCTCCAGCCGGATTCAAAGGACAGGCGTCCATACTCCTCCAAATCACCTCGCCGCCATGCTTCCGCACCAGCTTCCACACGCTTAAACTCGGTATACCAATGTTCACAGCGTTTTGCCCATTGCAACGGCAACTTGTCCTTGTATGTCTGGTAGATTTCATAACTAACGTCCCGGGCATTGGCCTCATTGAATTTGCCGTAGTCAAGACCCGCAAAAGCCTGCAAGGCGTATACACCAGAACGCAGTTCATCCACCCGCATATTATATTTAGAGCCAGCCAGGCTGTGCTCCAAACCGCTGAAAAACACCGCAATCTTGTATGGCTTCATATTGGGATTTGTTGGAATCAGCTCATAGTGGTTGTCCTTGCAATCCAGATACAGCAGGTGATCTTTTTTACTCAGAACCTCACAACTCTGATCCAAGGTTCCCACATTAACGCCCACATAGTTTTTCTCCGCATCAAACGCAATGCTAATTAGCGACGCCGGGTCAAGTTTGATTCCATTGACTTGGCACAATGCATCCAAAAACGACAGAATTACCGCCGCAGAGGAAGAAAGCCCCCCGATGGGCAAAGAGCCCTCAATGACGCCACAGAGTCCGACTATCAACGGAAACCGATTGCTCAACGCCCAAGTCGCTCCTCGCAGGTAGTCCGCCCAGTCACCAGTCTTTTCGCCAATCTCTCGGATATGCCACTGGGCACGTTTTGGGAACTGAAGACTACACATTTCAATAACGCCATTCATCTTGGGCTTGTATGCAATGTGGATTCCTTTGTCAATCGCAAGTCCTGTGATTTTTCCTAAGTTGTGATCACTGTGGGCACCAATGGGACAAATCCGGTAGGGGCAAAAGCTGATGCCCGTGGGTTCCTTGCCGTATATTTCGTAGAATCGTTCCTCGCAGCGCATAATATCCTCACGTCTCTTCTATTATAGTTATCCTAGAAAATCAAGTACTTCGCATAAACGCATTCCATAGCTGCATCACCCTTGGCAACCGTGTACAAAACACAGTCTGCAAAGATAGTCGGATCAAAGCATCTTGAATTCAAATGCCCCAATTCTCATTTTCATATTGCTCGATTCACATAGTTTTCTGTTGCAAAATCACTGTGTTTAATAATGCATGGATTGCCAAAAACAATTGAATGATCTGGCACATCGCAGTTTACATATGAATTTGGTGCAATCAAAACATCACTTCCAACGTGAATTGATCCTACGATAGTTGCATTTACACCAATCCATACGTTATCGCCAATCACAGGTGTACCCTTACGCTTTCCACGGTTTTCCTGCCCAATCGTAACACCCTTATGCAGATTTATATTCCTACCCAAAACAGCTTTCGGATTGATTGTTATGCAATATGCATGACCAAAATACAACCCGGCACCTATCTGGGTTTCAGCATCAATTTCTATACATCGTTTAGCTCTGTATCGATTATACAGTTTCCTGCAAAATTTTTTTATCAGAGGATTTTGAGCTTCCTGCGCTCTTCGGTACCAAACCTGAAATTTCGGTACCCCCCCCGAGATATCTCTGTTTATCCAATAATAAAACAGTATTACTCATCACATTACACTCCCATATAAAACTCTTTATACCATTCTGCAAACTTCCGCAGTCCTTCACGCAGGGGGGTGTGGGGCTTAAAGCCGAAGTCCCGCTCCAAAGGCTCGGTATCTGCAAAGGTCACAGGCACATCACCGGGCTGCATGGGCACCAGCTCTTTGTGGGTCTCAAAATCATAGTCCGCAGGCAGCACACCGGCGCGAACCAGTTCTTCGGACAAAATCTGTACGAAGTCCAGCAGGTTCTCCGGATTGGAATTGCCGATGTTGTAAACCGCATAGGGAGGAATGGGCAGACCATCCTCGCCGTTTTTCTTTTCGGGAGCCTTTGTCATCACACGGACAACACCTTCGACGATGTCATCCACATAGGTAAAGTCCCGCTTGCAGTTTCCGTAGTTGAAAATCTTGATGGTTTCGCCATTCACCAATTTGTTGGTGAAGCCGAAATATGCCATATCCGGACGACCGGCAGGTCCATACACGGTAAAGAACCGCAGACCGGTAGAGGGAATATTGTAGAGCTTGGAGTAGGCGTGCGCCATCAGCTCATTAGACTTCTTGGTCGCTGCATACAGAGACACCGGGTTGTCCACCTTGTCATCGGTGGAGTAGGGCACCTTCTTGTTGCTGCCATAGACGGAGCTGGAGGATGCGTACACCAGATGCTCCACCGGATAATGACGGCAGGCTTCCAGAATGTTGTAGAAGCCAATCATGTTGCTCTCAATGTAGGCATCCGGGTTGGTGATGGAGTAACGCACACCTGCCTGAGCACCCAGATTGACCACAATATCCGGGTGATATTGCTCAAAAATGCTGTTGATAAGTGCCTTGTCTGCAAGATTTCCTTTTATAAAGGTATAGTTTTCAAATTTCTGAAGCTCCTCAAGGCGAGCTTCTTTGATGCGAACATCATAATAATCGTTCATGTTGTCCAGACCAACGACCTTGGTATCCGGCTCGGTAGTCAGGATACGCTTGGCAAGGTTAGAGCCGATAAAACCGGATGAACCGGTGATGAATACTGTTTTACCCATCTTTTTCACACTTACCCTTTTCTCCACACCATCTTATTGACTACATTTACATACCCTTGAATGATGCGAACCACCTTCATGGACACGGTCTCGTCCACATAATCGGGGCAGGGTTTGCCCAGAACACCCTTCTGCTTCATCTCAATGGCCATATCGGTGGCGTTGAGCAGCTCCCGTGTGGTAATACCAGCCAGAATGAAGTCGCCGGCTTCCAGTGCCTCGGGACGCTCGGTGGATGTACGGATGCACACGGCGGCGATGGGGTGACCGATGGACAGGTAGAAGCTAGACTCCTCGGGCAGAGTGCCGGAGTCGGAGACAATCGCCAGAGCGTTCATTTGCAGCTTGTTGTAGTCGTTGAAGCCCAGCGGCTCGTTGACACGGACACGAGGGTCCAGCTGGAAGCCACTCTTTTCCAGACGGTGCTTGCTGCGGGGATGGCAGGAGTACAGAATGGGCATATCGTACTTTTCTGCCAGTGCGTTAATTGCGGTGAACAGGCTCAGGAAGTTCTTTTCGGAGTCGATATTCTCCTCCCGGTGGGCAGACAGCAGAATGTACTTGTCCTTTTCCAGCCCCAGACGCTCCAACACATCGCTTTTCTGAATCTTCTCCAGATTCATATGCAATACCTCTGCCATGGGAGAGCCAGTCTGATAGGTACGCTCCTTGGGCAGGCCGGTATCTGCCAGATACTTCCGTGCAAACTCGGAATAGCACATATTCACGTCAGAAATCACATCCACGATGCGGCGATTGGTCTCCTCGGGCAGGCACTCATCCTTGCAGCGGTTGCCTGCCTCCATGTGAAACAGCGGGATGTGCAGTCGTTTTGCACTGATGGCAGAAAGGCAGGAGTTGGTATCGCCCAGCACCAGATAGCCCTCCGGCTGCAACTCGGACAGAAGCTCATAGCTGCGTCCCAGAATATTGCCGCAGGTCACGCCCAGATTCTCACCAACCACCGGCACCAGAATGTCGGGACCGTATTCCCCGAAGGTGTTTTTTAGCTCGAAATCCTCCCAGAACACGGTGGAGAGGTTTCTGTCCCAGTTCTGGTTGTAGTAGACCACGCAGCAGTCAAAATATTCCCGGCAGCGCTTGATAACGGCAGCCAGTCGAATAATCTCCGGGCGGGTACCGCAGCCAATCATGACCTTGGTGCGCCCATCATTTTTCCATGTAAAATTGTGTTCCATAAAAATCTCCTAACGTCAACCAGCAGCTTCTCTCACACCGGCTCGAAGAAGGTGTCCGGGTGGTTCGGGTCAAAAATCTCGTTGCAGGTCATCACCGTCACCAGATTCTCCGTCTCCGACAGGTTGATAATGTTGTGAGTCCAGCCGGGAATCATGTGGACCGCCTCGATCTTATCCCCAGAAACCTCAAACTCCACCATTTCTCCGGTGTTGATGTTCCGTTCCTGAATCAAGCCGTGACCAGCCACCACGATGAACAGCTCCCACTTGGAGTTGTGCCAGTGCTGCCCCTTCGTGATGCCCGGGCGGCTGATGTTGATGCTCACCTGCCCGCAGTCGACGGTATGAACCAATTCGGTAAAGGAACCACGGTTGTCCACGTTCATCTTCAGAGCGTACTTGAACTTATCGGTGGGCAGATAGGTCAGATACAGAGAATACAGCTTCTTTGCAAAAGAGCCGTCCGGCATCTTCGGCATCATGAGGGTGGTGGGCTGCGCCTTGAACTCTTGCAGCAGATCCACAATCTCCCCCAGCGTGACCTTGTGGGTCACGGGAACACAGCAGTAGCGACCGTCTGCTTTCAGAACAGTCTCCACACCGTCAAATTCACAGCGCTGCTCCTTGCCCTCCAGCAGGTCAAACATTCCCTCTACCAAATCGTCGATGTACAACAGTTCCAGTTCGGTGCTACGGTCGTTGACGGTGAACGTCTCATCGTTGGCAACTGCCCAGCAGAAGGTGGAAACGGCACTGTTGTACTTGGGACGGCTATGGCCCATCAGGTTCGGGAAGCGGTAGACCGCCACCTTCGCGCCAGTCTCCTTGGCATAATCAAAGAATAGTTCCTCTCCAGCCTTCTTGCTGCGGCCATACTCGCTGTTGCCGAAGCGTCCGGCCAGCGTTGCCTGAATGGAGGAGGATAGCATGATGGTCGCCTTGTTGCCGTGCTTTTTCAGACAATTCAGCAAGTCCGAGGCAAAGCCAAAGTTGCCCTTCATGAAGTCTTCCGGGTTCTCCGGGCGATTCACCCCAGCCAGATTGAACACGAAGTCTACCTTCTGGCAGTACTCATCCAGTTCCTCCGGAGTAGAGCTCAGGTCATACTCGTAGATTTCATCGATGTGCAGTTCCGGGCGGGTCTTGTTCTTACCGTCCCGGATATTTTTCAGGTTATTCACAAGGGCGGTTCCCACCATACCCTTGGCGCCTGTGACTAGAATGTTCATTTTTTCACCTCCGGGTATACCGCTGTGCAGTCAGGGACATCCGCCCCATCCGGCACAGTAGCATTATTGCAAATCGTCACATTACTTCCGATTCGGGCGCAGTGACCAACTTTTGCACCGGTACGAATGACGCTGTTTGTATAGATAAGCGCGTAATCCTCCACGGTCGCATTGCAATGGATTTCTGCTCCTGCGTTCAGCAGTACACTGTCACCCACGACTGCACCGTTCTGTATACAGGCATTTTGCAGGATCACACAGCCTTTACCGATTTCAGCAAAGGGACTGCCATAGGCACTTGGAGCGATGATATTAGGGAAAGTATAGCCTAAAGTGGTGGCCTTTTCATACACCTGCGCCCTGAAGTTGTTATTACCGATGCCAACCACCAGCAGGTCATAGTCCTTACGCAGTTCGGGCAAATCCGCAATGCCGCCAACAACAGGAATCCCACAAATCACAGAGCCAGCAGGTTGTCCATCGTCCACAAAGGCACAGTCATACTGGATCATTGCCTGTTCCGCAACCATACGGCCAAAGCCACCAGTGCCCACCAGCAGGAGCTTTTACTTAGACATTGGGAATGCCCTTCAGCTCGTTCTGGACATACTCGGTGGTCATGATCTTCTTGACGGTGCCTTCCACATCCAGCCGATTGGTGTTGTGGCTGGTGTAGGACTCGTCAGCCATGGTATGAACCTCGCCCTTGACCACGAACTTATCGTAGTTCAGGTCGCGGTTGTCAGCAGCAACACGGAAGTAGTGGCCCATATCTTCGCTACGCAGGCGCTCCTCACGGGTCATCAGAGTCTCAAACAGCTTCTCGCCGTGACGAGTGCCAATGATGTTCGTACCGGTGTCGCCGAACAACTGCTGGACAGCCTTTGCCAGATCGCCAATGGTAGATGCATCGGACTTCTGAATGAACAGGTCGCCGGGGTTGCCATGCTGGAAGGCAAACATAACCAGATCCACAGCCTCATCCAGATTCATCAGGAAACGAGTCATGTTGGGGTCAGTGATGGTGATAGGGTTGCCGGCCTTGATCTGGTCAATGAACAGCGGAATAACACTGCCGCGGCTGCACATAACGTTGCCGTAACGGGTGCAGCAGATGGTCGTACCACCACGCTCAGCCGCTACACGGGCATTTGCGTAGATGACGTGCTCCATCATGGCCTTGGAGATACCCATAGCGTTGATCGGATAGGCCGCCTTGTCGGTGGACAGGCAGACAACACGCTTAACACCAGCGTCAATAGCGGCGTGGAGGACGTTGTCCGTGCCGATGATGTTGGTCTGAACAGCCTGCATCGGGAAGAACTCGCAGGACGGAACCTGCTTCAGAGCAGCCGCATGGAAAATGTAGTCAACACCCTGCATGGCGTCCTTGATAGACTGCGGATTGCGGACATCGCCGATGTAGAACTTGACCTTCTTGGCGGCCTCCGGGTGCTTAGCCTGGAGTTCATGACGCATATCGTCCTGCTTCTTTTCGTCGCGGGAGAAGATGCGGATTTCCTTGAGGTCAGAGTCAAGGAAGTGTTTCAGAACGGTAGAACCGAAAGAACCAGTACCACCAGTAATCATAAGGGTTGCGTTATCAAATGCTGACATTTTTATTTCCTCTCTTTTCTTTATTATTCATTAAAAAAGCTGAATTCTTGACGTGTTACTCTTAACACTTCAGATTTCATATCATCTTTATACGCTTTCATGTCATACGGTAACCTATTTTTCTTGCACTTATCTGCGTATTCTTTTGTTGTTTCAATGAAGTGGGCCGGTACCCCCCCCAGACTTCTCCGGGCGGTACGGATCTAGTTACCACACTTCCAGCCGCCACAATAGAATTGGGACCAATTTCAACCCCTGGCAATATTGTTGCTCGCATACCAATAAAGCAGTTATCCCGTATTACGACAGGTGCAAATTTGAAAACATCTTTATATTCCTCTGTATCTCGAAATAAAAATGTTGCCGCATCGTGAGTGCTAAATTTAACATCAGCCGATAGAAGAACGTGATCTCCTATTTGGATAAGCCAAGGTTCACTGCCCCAACTAGGGTTACCAGTAAATCTGCATTCTTTTCCAACCTTGACGCCTAGTTTACGCGCATATTCAATTGGATTTCTCCGAGCCATTCTATCGGCTATTTTTGAAATAACACCCACTTTGCCTATCCTCCATATCGTAATTGACTCAAGCCTTCCATTTACCGGGTTGCAACTTTCCTTTAGGCTCTGTCCTTTTTCATATCCTTGTTTTGTTTCAGGTAATGAATGCCGTACACGGCCGTTGCAATGAAAATAACCGCCGCCACTGCATAACGTACAATCGCGTAATCATAAATCGAAATTGCAAAAAGCGAAACGATAAGTGTCATAATTGAAATTGCAAGAATCAGTTTGTTATCGTACACAAAATCGACTTCTTTTATATGCTTTTTAAATTCCCGATTTGCCCATATCGACAAAAGCAATGCCATAACAATGTAAGAAATCAGCGTTGTGTAAGCCGCAGCCATATAACCATATGCGTTAATCATGATATAGTTCAATACCACATTAAGCGCGGCTGCAATGGCAGATGACACCATAACCATCTTTGTTTTCTTAAGATATACCAGAATGTCCGAATACAGATTTGAAACTGCAATAAAGTAAACTCCACCGGCAATTGGAGGCATTATGTATATACCTTTGTAGTATTCTTCAGTCGCAAGAATTCGAACAATTTCCGGTGCAAGGTACACTAACAAAATAGCCACCAACGAATACATTCCAAGCATCGACATCGACAGTTTTTTAATCTTGCTTTTGGGATTCTCCATATTTTGATATAAATACGGTTCAAAAGAAGCATTGATTGCCGTCCAAACCATCAGTGAAAGCGAACTCACCGTATACAATGTGCTATAGACGCCAACAGCTGAATTACCAACCATTTTGCTAATCATAAGACGATCCGAAACACTCAAAATCTGAGAAGCAATCGAATAGCCAATCAGTGGCAAACTCAGTTGAAGTGAAAACTTCCAATATTTTGAAGAGTAAAAGCAACGCCCTTTCAGGAAAATGGAAAGCCAAATAACAAAAGCGACGCCATAGATAATTGAATAATTGGCAAAGAGCCGAACGCTTGCAATATCGGAAAATCCAATACTATTTGCATATAAAACAGCTGCAACCGCTAAGCCAGACGCCGCTACCGCCGAAAGCACTGTCATCGTACCTGATAGCTTATAGCGATATTCAAATCTCTGTCGCGAGAGCCAAAAATCTCTAGCTGGTGCAACAAGCAATCCTATCAGAAGCAATATCATCAGGTGTGTCGGAAGTCCTGTTATATTGTTCCAGAACGAGGGTGCAACAAAATAAAGAAGTGCCAGCCCAATTGCAACAATAGATGTTAGGGAGAGTACCGAAGATACATATTGATCGCGCTCTTTCTCAAACTCACGCAACGCAATAGAAAATCCACCCGACGTTAAAGCCAACGTTGAAACAACTGTTATCATTGAATACCACGAGCTGTATAAATTGACCACACCCACTTGATCTGTAGTCATAATTCTGGTAAAGATCGGGGTGGTAATAATAGCAAGTCCTCGTGTAAAAACAGTTGCAAACAAATATACTATTGCTGATTTAAACCCGACTGGTATTGAAATTTTTGATTTCTTTTTTTCCATAAATGAAGGCGGTCCCTCTCTTATTTTCTGAGTAGTATGTAATCATTGAATATTTGATACTGGTGGCAACACCCATAATAATACATCACGGTGCAGCCCAAGTTTTCATGATGCCATTTCTTATAATCCGGGTCAAAACAGATTGCGAGCTCACCTCTTTGACCAGTAAACACCAGCATATCATCGAGCTTTTGGAAATAATAACATGGCTCAGTTGCCTCATACACACATTCAAAGTGGTTTCTATTATCTATTGCATCAAGTTTTCCAACAAACACACCTATAGAACTTCTCGATATCCCACTAAGACTACTGTCATTGACTGCATTGCGCTCTAGCGTGTCATGATCTGACGCATAGATCAAATCTCCTGCGGAAGAATCATTCAGAATTGCGCCCATTGTTCTTTGAACAGAGTCATTTTTTGTATTAATTCTCCTGATGGTCAATTCTTCACTTGCGTCAGTAATAGAGTAAGTATCAGCTTTTTTCTGTTGCAGATACAAAAGCCATCCATTTGGATAGATTTCTCCCGTACCAATGATCCACCCATCTTTTAAGGTATTGATATGGTGGATGTGTCTACAAGGCAAGGTTGGCTTTGCACTGGAAACCAATTCATATAGTTCAAAGCTATGATCATCAACCACTTTAACCTTAAATTGGAAGCCATTTCTATTTCCGTTCTCATCTACTCCATCTGCAAGCATCCAGTCAATCGCATGAGGTTTGATTTTCTTGCTGCACAGTGCAATAATATTTCCCGTTGTAAGGCCGTGTGGTGTTTGTGTAATAACTTTTACTGTATCGCCTTTTTGTAATTGCGACACCATACCTGATTCATTCCATTTGAATCGTGTCCTTACAGTCCCATCCACCGTTTCAGGCAAAAGCACTGTTCTCTTACAGATAGTTATATTGCTATCAGTGCAATCTACATCACCCTCTATCCTTATTTTATTTCCAAAGTTTGTTCCCCAAGCGTTACTATGACCCTGTTGAAATTCATACTCGCCTATGTCACTAAACTCGTATTTACAATACCACTGTCTTCCGCCGTCACTGGACGCAAAAATACAAACTCTGACCCCTTCTTCAACATTGGAACAGTATGTCCCAATCAGGTTCATTTTGTCATTTCTGGTTCCTGTTCCAATAAAGCGAAAGGCATTAGCCTGGAGTGTCTGTGAGTATCGGTAGAAACGCGAACACAGTTTCGCCTCGCCCCCAATAGACACTTCCTTGCTCTTTCCAAATCCACCATTTCCATATGTATCGTGGTAGCTTGAATCTGAATTTACACAAGGTGTATAAGAATAGCAGCGGTTTGGTAGCCCCGGATAATAGCATTCACATTCCGAAACATTATTATGAGGTGCTGGATGTTTTCTCCCCGGCAGATCCCAAACAACACTTTCTTCAAATTTGATACTATCTCCAGATTTTGAAAAGCCTTCACAGGTTTTATTTCTTGCCGGCTTGTTATGATAAATTTGGCCTTTATCTGTAAAAATGCAAAGTCGAACATCTTTAACATAGATGTCCTGTTTTACAACACGCATATACGGAAGCAAAAGGCACTGCATAAAATTGCTGCCTTGAATCAAACCGGGAAAGTTTCTATCACACAGTTCAATGCGATAATTAAGAAAAGGGGCTCGGACATTTGGAATGTAAAACAACGTGTTCCCTCTTCGCTTTACCACAATATCGCCATATGCCGCGACCACAGAAGCTGCCTTCACTGGGTGTTCAAATACTGCATACTCTTCTGTGTCAATAATTCTTTTATAGCCCAGAAAACTGCGCGGGTTTGATTTCATCGCACATCTTGTACCAATTAGTTTTGCGGCATTTTCTTTTGTCAACTTTGCAGTAATCATCTTCCTCCTCCTTCCGTACACTGTATCAATCACGGTTTCATATTGACAGCTCTATCCAAAACGCCAGTGTACAACTCACCAACAAAATGCTGCTTTGCCGTCTCTATTGCGTGTTGTTTCATAGCATCAATCGAACCTTCATCCAATAAAAAAATTCGTTCAATGGCCTTCATAATGGATACAGAATCGCATCCTTCAATTTTTACACCGTTGAAACCATCTTTAATGATTTCATCAGCACCACCAACTGCATTACATAGAACAGGAATTCCTAGTGATAGACTCTCAGAAAGCTTCGTAGAAAAACCTGCTTTTGCATACCGAAGATTCTCTCGAAAGAGAATGCTGAAGTCTGCTTTTTCAATCACCTTCACGCATTCTTCATGAGGAACACGACCATACGCGATGATGCCAATTTTCTCCGGATCATCGATTTGCAAAAGCGTTTTAACCTGCTCTTTTGTCACCCCAACGATATCCGCAACAACCCTTACTTGGTCATTGTTTATGTCCTTGATTGCGATTAGATACGGAAGAATCAAGTCCTTTTGCGCCGGCGACCCTGCATATACCAAATGGCGAACTCCATGGATTGTCGGCACAATTTCAGATTTGACACAGTTCATAATAGGCGGTATCTCAATCACATTTTTACAGCCATGGGACTGATAGTATGCTGTAAGATAAGGACTAATGGATATGATGTAATCCAACTTGGAATCCATGTTTCGGATACGATAATCCACGTTTTTAGCAACTACATAGTTCCACTTTTTTGATCGTGATAGCTCATACCATTCTGTTACGTCTGCGCCAACCGTAATCCCGCGTGGGTGGCAAAAAGCAATTATCTTTTTAGTCAGCCTCTCTTTTTCATTATAGACAATGACGGTATCCGGCTTTTCGGCAACAATCGTATCTTTAATTACACAGAAATCAGCACAACCACAAAATATGTTTTCTACATTCTTAATTTTCGACTTTGATTGTTCCTTTAAAATATAGCGGAATCCATCATACTCAATTTCGTCTTGCTTTCCAGGTGTCGGCTGACTTAAGCATAAAAAAATGACCTCATTGCCTGCTTCACGTAATACCTTGGCAATTTGGTATACCCTTATTCCCGCTGCCGTCTCAGGTAATCCCGACCAACCAATATATAAAACTTTACTCATCTGCATATCCTCCGTGATCATTCAGCGATAGAATATGCCCCATATAAAGCATTATCAATGCTTGTTTTAGGTCGCAATACACAACATTAAAAATCGACAGTCCACCCAATGCCATAAACCAGCAGAGAATTGGCAGCAATGAAATCATCTTCTTCGAACACTTTTTTAATGCACAAATAAATGCCGCCAGTTGTGGTCCAAGCCACATTAGCATAAAAATCGCACCGTAATGAAACGAAATAAAAAGATACTGATTATCGATATTAGCAATGTTTCCTTGCGCAGAATCGTAGTACACTGCGGTTGCACCATTACCGAAGATCCATCCCAGCAGCGATGACGCCTTAGCAATTTCTGCATACTGATGGCTTCTGCTGTTTTGTCCAAGTTTGTTGTAAAGCAATGTCATGCTGCTAGGAAAATAGGCATTCAATATTTGTAAAACTACATAGCCCATTAAAACGAGTAATATTAGTCTAAAAATTTTACTTCTAATATTATGTTTTGAAGCGCCAAACAAATAAATCACAATGCCAACAAGACACGCTTGTATAATCCAGCTTCTCGAATTAATTATTACAGCAAAGATAATGTTGCATCCAATCAAGGCCATTTGCCAGAAACCTACACCTTCTTCTCGCAAAACCCTATTAGACAAATAAATAACAGAACACCAAAACAAAGACACAAAGTAATAAATCAAAGATGAGTTTCCAACGACAACAACGCCGTGTTCTGCCACAAGAGTTACATATTCATAAGCAAATAGTGCTATATGAATAATTATCAGAATTGGCAAGCACTTTGTTATTGTCTCCCATATATCACCATCCATTCCCACGAAAACAGCCAACGCTAGAATATAGATAATGGGTGTTGTCGGTGAAGTGATTGCTAAATAGGTACCATCTTCCAAGATTGATTTTACAAAGTAGAATAAAATAATCAGCACAAATTCTGCACCATATAGGAACCATCTTCGATTTTCACATATCTTTGAAACCGCTATTATAGTCAATACAAGCAGCGCAGAATAAATCAATATAATATAAACAAGTGAAGACGTATCTCCTCGTTTAAAAAACATCGCATATTTTTCATTGACCCATTTTGCGTCTTTATATGAGTATATAAGCGCAGCAAACAAAGCCGAAATCGCATAGACTATACACGCTCTCTTTTGCTTAAACTCCATTCTCTTTTCCTCTACAATTCTTAGTGAATAATACCAAGCCAGCTATCAGCAATTTTACACTTATCGACACGACTGCGAACCAATCTCGCTTGTGTACCCATTCGCTTAGCTTCTTTCTTTTCAACTATCATGCGCTTCACAGCATCAGCCAACATTTTAGGATTCCCACATTCAACAATCAACCCATTCTCATCAGCCTCTATGAGTTCTCTTGCTCCCCCTGGCGAACAATCAGTAGAGACGCACGGAAGTCCAATTGCCATTGCTTCTATTAGCGCATTTGGAATTCCTTCATAATCCGAACTCAATACAAAAAGCGCAGCATCCTTGATGTAGTCTTGGATATTGCTTTTCGCTCCCGGAAGAAACACTCTATCCTGAAGTCTTTTTTCTTTAATATAGGCTTCAAGTTCTTCTCTAAGGCTTCCTTCTCCATACACCACCAGACTGTAATCTGCAAGCTCATCAGCAATTAATGAAAAAGCATCAATCAACAGCTTCTGGTTTTTTTGAGGTTCCAGTCTGCCGACTGTAACGATTTTCTTTTTTTCATGCGTAAAATCATGAATCGGATACCCTGCTGTATCCACAGGATTAAGGATAACTACGCTCTTATCCTGAACACTTTTAGAATAACATTTCTGTGCGCCTTTGGTTTGAAAAACTATTTTGTCTGCTCGATGCTCAACTATTTTTCGATACAGCTGGTCGCTTTTGCGCTGATTTGTTTTGTTCGGATCATTTCGTTCAGAGTAAATCAGAGGAATATGAAGCCCTGTAATTGCCAATGCTGAAAGTGCGCACAAATCATTATAGAATGAAATGACCACATCTGGTTTCCACTCTTTGCATATCTCGCGCACTTTTTTTATTATTGCAATTTGTCCAATTTTAGCCTTACTAACATTGTCATAGCAGCTAACTAGGGTCACTTTATCGGATAATGGGTACTTACTAATTGCCTCAGTCCGTGTTACCAGTATCTTAGTTTCATGACCCCTTTTCCCCCACTCGTCTGTAAGAATACTTGTCACGCGCTCTGCACCGCCAAAAAGCATTCCTGCCGATACAAATAAAATTTTCATTCCCTCGTTCTCCACTCAGCTTCTATATATTTTAATGTAGCTACTCGCCATTACTTTTGCTGAGAATTCTTCAGATCTCAATGCTGCTGCATTTCCAAGGCGAATTCTAAATTCAACATCGTTATATAATTTTTCAATCGCCTTCTCAACAGCTACATAGTTAGGTTCAACAAGAAGCGCATTCTCCCCGTTCACCAGCATGTCCGGAATTCCTCCAACATTACTTGCAACAATCGGGAGTCCTGTCCCCATTGCCTCAATCAATGTCATAGGTACTCCCTCATATTCGGAGGGCAAGCAAAAGACATCTGCTTTATTTAGATAGGGATATACATTTGACTGAAGGCCTAAGAACTCCACTTTATCTGCAACTTTGAGTTTTTCAGCATAATCCTTCATTTCATCGAGAAGCTCACCTTCTCCAAGGAGCTGCAATCTAATGCTTTCTTTTTTTTCAGCAAATCTCGCAAACGCCCGTATCAAAGTCTTATGGTTTTTCACTTTCATAAAACGACCAACATGAACAATTGTGAAAACACCGTTCGCTTCATAATCATTCTTTCTAATACACTTTGATAGGTCAATTCCATTATAAACAACAGGTATTATACTTTCCTGTAATCCGTAAACCTCGCCAATTGATTTTTTTACTTCGCTACTAAGTGCAACTGGCACTACGCCACAGTGTCGATACAGGAAAGTGTTGACTTTCTTTCCCAAAGAACCCTGCTCCTTCTGAGCCATACTATGGACTGTATGTATCTTTTTCTTAACACCTGCAATTGCTGCCGCCGGCAAAGCATATTTTGACGCATAAATATGAGTATGAACGACATCCGGTTTTTCTTTTTTGAATAAGTGTACAAGCTTAATGATTACAGAGGCGTCAAATCCAGGTTTTTTATCAAGGTACTCTATGCGAACTCCCTTTTTATCCAATCTATCTGTAATTGCGGTATTCTCCGAATATAAACTAACAGCAATTACATCCACACCCGCATTTTTCAATGCAACACAAAGGTTCTCACACATTACCTCTGCTCCAGCTAATCTGAATGCCGGTATTACCTGTATTACCTTCATACTGTTTTCTCCATCACAAACGATAATCTATATATCCCTCTGTCGCATTCTCCCGATGATAAACTTTGCCGGGGTTTCCAACAACAACCGAATGATCCGGGACATCAAAATTCACATAGGCATTGGGCGCAATTAAAACGTCATTTCCTATTTTGATTTTTCCGCAAACCATGGCATTGCTGCCTATCCAAACATCATCTCCAACGGATGGAACTCCATTTCGGTTTCCTCGGTTCTCCCTTCCAATGGTACAGCCCTTATTAAGGTTGCAATTTTTCCCGATTACCGCCGCCGGATGAACATTTATGTTATGTGCATGACCAATATACAGTCCTGCTCCAATATTTTTTGACAGTATTTCGAGTCCATATTTCCTACTTGCTCGAAGCGAAAGCAACGTATAGAGAATATGTTTGCCAGAGCGAATATGAAGCAGGTACCGCAGATCGTATCTTATAAGCAAATCTGCAATGGCTTTTACAGACCATTGTTTTCCGGTCATCCGATAATAATCCGCCTTGAAATTTTCATTCATCCTTGTCCCAGCCCCATTTCTTTTGCTATCTGCTTCATAACATAGTCTTCGCTATATGCAGCTGCTCTTTTCAAGCAGTTTTTTTTCATCGACACCATTTCATCTTGATGTTCAATCGCGTATTCTATGCGAGTCCTTAACAAGTCAGGTTCCTCAAAGTCGTAAACCAGTCCTGTTTTTTTGTCATCAATCATCTCACCACAGTACTGCCATCTACGCGCAATAATGGGGACTCCTGCCGAAAGAGCATCGATGATTGTTCCCGGAATCCCTTCATGCTTCCAATGTGTTGGAAATAGCAATGCATAGTAATCCTTTAAGGCTTCTACACTCTCGTTTGCCAGGACGACGCCTTTATATGCACACACATCATCGTCTTTAAGGATTTCCTTCAGATGATTCAAATACGATTCCTCTGCAGGTCCATAAATGTCAAGCGTGACAATTTTCTTTCCGCGCTCACTATTTATATCTCGAATTGCTTCGATAGCGTCTTCAATGCCTTTTTCCTTCATGACACGGCTGAAGGTGCAAAATCTAAACGGCGCACTATACTCTGTGCAGAGTTCATCCTCTTTCAGGATATTTAACTTCTTGAAATTCGGAAGGTAGATGGCATTTCTAACACCTAATTTTTGAAGCTGCTCTGCAAGCTCGATACTTTCCATCCAGTTACTCTTAAACGATGAGACATATTTTTTCCAGCTTGGCTTCTCGCTCACCTCTCTGGCCAGCCTACCGCCGATTCCGTAATGATACACTTCCTTATTTAAATGTCGGCTCATAAAGCTCAAAATTGGAAAGAGTACTTTCCGTCCATTTGACGAGAGTAAGACAATGTACTTTTCATCGCTAAACAATCCACTTACGAATTGTGCCATAAAAACAAACGGATTTTTCTTGATATAGTATGTATCAATTTTATCGACATCTTCGATTCCATATCTCTTGAGCGCATCATAGATTGCAATGGTCTTGACCGTTTGACCATCATTAAATTTTTCTTTTCCACCAAAGTGGCCAATAATGCCAATTCTCATTGCTTTTCCTCTTTCAGATTTTTAGTCTTGCACCCATCTCATCCAAGAACTCTTGTGTATAATGTGAGAACACACCATTCGTCGGTGAAAATGTCAGCTCCCCAAAGTAAACCTTTCCATTGATATCATACAGATCGACTCGGACAAATTTGAAATCCGCAGAGAGTTTCTTTGCGATATCGATCATCTGCTCCAGATGCTCAGGCTTTTCAATCTTATCTGATGTTTCATCTGTCAGTCCAACAAGTGGTTTCCAGTTCATATCGAAAATATGGCGGCTAACATCATTTCCCATTTCTGTTACAACCCGGTCACCACATACAAGCACAAACTGCGGAATACCGTTCATACAATGGAACTTATAATCAATCAGCTTATCCGCATCAGCCAGATAATTCTCCGCATAGATTCGGTGCGGTATTTTCAAATAATGCGGCTCCATTGAATATGTGCCGTAGGTTGTTTGCAGCCATCTGGACATTTCAGCCATACATTTCTTCTTGTCGAGCTTCGTTTTATCAGGGACGAGATAGTTCATCTTACATCCATGTGTCGCCTTAAAAACAAAAGCATCTGGAAGCGTTTGAAAGTCGATCTCATTAACACTGCTCCACGGTCCTCCAGCAAGCGGAACCAAAATATCTGCGAATCCCTTATCTTCAACATACCGGCGAACTGCATATTTATCTGTACACTCTGGGGCAAGTGGAGATTGCTCGTGTAATTCGATGTAAGTCACCTTATCCGCTAGAGATTTTGGATTTTTCAGGTTCAAATTCCGGTGAAATCTAAGCTGAGTATCGAACTTTTTTGCGCAATCAACACCGCACAACTTACCAAGACCGGTCAACATCTTTCCGTAAATGACCTTGATATTCATTCTCTCTCCTCCATCATTTATCAGATAGATGGAGAAGAATTTATCAACTTAAATCTGCAACAGTTTGCCCATCTCTAAGTCGAACTTATCGGAAAGATACGGAAAAACGCAATGCGCCGGTGTGAATGTGAGCTCACCGAAATAGACCTTTCCTTCAAGTTCATACAAGTCCACTCGCACAAACTTGAAATCTTCCGATAGGATTCTAGCAATCCGTACCATTTCATCGAGATTCTCTGGTTTCGGTAATTTCCCCTCTCCGGGATGTTCAAGACCAGAAGAAACGATTTCAGGGATAGGATTCCAATCCATATCAAACAGGTCTAATGTCACCTGCATTGCTTTATCGCCATTGCTTTTCCGATCACTACATGTCAGTACAAAGCGAGGTTCTCCGTTCAGGCAGTGAAATTTATAGTCAATCAGCTGGTCTGCCTTTTCGAGATACTTCTCAATATAGAACCTGTGAGGAATCACCGTGTAATGAGGTTCCATCGAGTACGTTCCATATGTAGTGCTCATCCATCTCTGTATTTCTTTTTTACACTTTTCAGAATCAAATTTGGATTTATCTGGAACAAGATAATTCATCTTACAGCCGTGAGTCGCCTTGATTGCAAAGCTATCCGGCAACTTGCTCAGATCAATATCCTCAAAGTGGGTGTCCCCCCCATAAATTGGAATGAGAATATCGCTGAGTCCCTTATTAGCTACATATTCGCGTACTGCATATTTATCTGTACAGTCAGCTGCAAGCGGCGACTGCTCATGCAGTTCTATGTAAGACACTTTTTCTGAAAGAGTCTGAGGGTTCTTGAGGTTCAGTTTCTTATGATCACGGAACAGCGTATCAAATTTCTTTGCATTATCAATTCCCGCGACTTTCGTAATCAGAGACAGCAAACCGCCGTATACTTCTTTTTTATTCATCAGGAAGTACTTTCTCCTTTCCAAATCATTTTTACTTTCGGACAATCACCCGTGGTTTGTTCATCACCACCGTGCAATTATCAGGAATATCATCTACAACAATCGCATTAGCACCAATTCGTACATTGTTTCCAATGCGGACATTTCCGATTATCTTCGCACCTGCACCAATCAAGCAGTTGTTGCCAATTGTCGGTGCCCCCCCGAATTTGGGAGGTCATTGGAGCCAATCGTCACCTGCTGATAAATCGTGCAGCCATCACCCACCTTTGCTCTCTGCGAAATAAAAATCCCATAGAAGCCATGTGGTGTCACAAAACGGTTGATATCAGGCAAAATAGGAATGCCCGCACCATAATGCTTTCTGATAATCTTACAAAGATAATTTTCTAAGCAATGTTTCCCGGGGCGTTTCAAAATTTCCTCTCTTGCCATCCAGAAGGCATCAACATCCCCCAAGCCAAACAACGCCTTAATGTATCTCAGTGGATTCATTACACTTTCCTCTTATCAATACCCATTCCAGTGCCCTTGACCCAAGCCCAGCAGCCAAGTTCGTACAGGCTGCGAACCACATTGTGCCCTTCGATTTCATGATAGAGCTGCCAGTGGTACTTTGCCTGTTTCAGCTTATTGCTGGACACCGAGCCTGCACGACCCATGCGATATGTACCAAGAACTTCCTCCATCCCGTAGCAGTAATCCGTCTTTTTCAGAATCTTGAGCCACAGGGCAAAGTCGTTTCTCTTTTTAATCGGAGGCACCTCGAACTTGCCAAGTGCTTCCTGATCGTACATCACGGACAGATTACCGATTGGATTGGACAGCCGAATCATCTTTTTGTAGTCCGTTTTCTTCGGAGGAATGAATACCGTGTGCAGGTCGTTTCCTTCCTCGTCCATCCAGCCATAGCCGGTCGCACTAAACTTTGCGCCAGTCCGCTCCATAAAGGCGATCTGCTTTTCCAGCTTATCCGGCATCCACAAGTCATCGCTATCCAGAAATGCGATATACTTGCCAGTCGCCCGCTTCATGGCCTCCGTCCGGGCAACCGCCGGTCCCCCATTCTGCGGAAGAACATAGTAGTGGATATTGGGATACTTCTCCAAGTACGGCTTCAACACTTCGGTAGTGTTATCCGTGCTGCAGTCGTCCACAATCTGAACCTCCCAGTCTGTAACTGTCTGGGCAATCACAGAATCAAGCGATTGCAAAATGAACTTGCCGCAGTTGTAAGTCGGCATAATCACACTAACTAGCATTCAATCGTTCCTCTCTCCGCATATCAAAGATTACAGCCCAGACTCAATCTCAAAGAGTCTGAGCCGTTAATTCCTTATAAAGCTCTACTAATCATCCTCAGCAGTGTGCTCTACACACTGCCGCTATGTCTTGTACCGCTATAATAAACTCTGCTACGTTACGGTAACCGCTGTCTTTAGTCCTGATGGTATCAATCCTCGCTACGGTAGCTCCCCTGCTTATGCCAGATTACCCCACACGCATGAGCATCTCTGCGACCATGTGGTTATCACCATCTTGCTCACATCCGCCTTGTCATCTCCAAGACCGGGATGAAATCACAGATGATGTTATCATCGCAATCTCACCGGGCACCCCGAAACCGCTATGCGAAAGTCACCGCAGTGTCGGTAATATCATCACAGTGCCATCTGGCATAAACCCACGAGCTACGGTCGCATCCATACAAGTGCTTTTTCGGATCATAAAAGCCTCAATTCACACTCGTTCTGCCCTCTCTCACGCCCATGTTTTCGGTATTTTGCACTATCATGAGTGCTGTATCGCCACAATGCAGGGCAATTTGCCGGATTTTCAGCTTAACGCTACTGCAAGAGCTGCATTTGTACCTGATTCCGCTCTGGAATTTCTTCCAATATTTAGCAGTCGAAATGTACGAAAATGTCGATATTTAGTGGTTTTCTTCACTCATCGCCGTGGTTTGGCCCTCGGAAATTCCCTCGGTACTTTCAGGCATAAACAGGATTTTTACAGTGGCAAACATAATCTTGAAATCCTCTACAATGCTCGGATGAGCTATGTACATTAAATCCATAGTCAGTTTGTCGTAAGGTGTAGTATTGTACTTGCCATAAACCTGGGCGTACCCAGTTAAACCGGCTTTGGCCTGCAACCGCAGAGAGAACTCCGGCATTTCTTCGCAGTATTGAGCGGCAATCTCTGGACGTTCCGGACGGGGGCCGACGATGCTCAAGTCACCCTTCAAGATATTTATAAGCTGCGGCAATTCATCAACGCGGCAAGCACGAATGATTTTGCCAACGGGCGTGATGCGGTCATCGTTTTCGCCGCTGGAAAGACGGGCGACGCCGTCCTTTTCAGCATCAACCCGCATGCTTCTGAATTTGAGAATACCTAATTCTTTGCCATCCTTCGTTAAACGAATTTGCTTGTAAAATACTGGACCGTGATCCGTTGCTTTGATGGCAATAGCCGTCACAAGGAAGATTGGACTCAGAATCACAAGCGCAATAGCAGAAATGACAATATCCAGCAGTCGTTTTACAAACAGATACTCCGGCTGAGGATTATACCGGCCAACACGAAGCATCGGCAGGTGGAACATATGCATGTGATGTGCACCGGACATAATAGTGTCACCGATGCGTGGTACTACAAATACAGTAATGTTGTTTTCTACACAGTATTTCAGAATAATATTCCGATCATGGCTGTGGATGCCGCTCAAAAACACTGTGCTGATGCCGTCCAGCATGGAAAGATTCTCGATGCACTCCCCCGCCGTAGCTGTGGAGACCACTTTGTACTTGGCATCTAGACCGTACTTACCAATCAGCCGCTCCATACCGCGTCTGGTATCATAAATAACAGCTGTGGCCTGCGGCGGGAAGGTGTTAAAGTAGGCGTGGTGAGCGTTATAAGCCCAAATTGAGGCCATAATAACCTGTCCCACAAGAGCTGCCACGCCAGGAAGAATGTTGGGAAGGTGCTTGGACAAAAGCCAGATCACGACATACATGATAAAATCGCTGACCGCAGCCGCCAAAAATTGCTCGTAGATAATTTCGGAGATACTCTGCATCGACATCAGAAAGGCGTCATAAATGCGTCCAAAGATGATGAACAGCACAAAGAACAGTACCACGACCAGGTAATCGCCCATTGCATAATACGGCGATGCAACGCGCTTAGCATAGTATAGATACCAGCACATTGCAAATGGTATCGTCACAAGCACAGCATCTAACAGCTTTGTCATCCTCAAAATCAAGTCATGCCTAAACCTTGTCATGTTCTTACTCCTCGTTCTTCTTTGCACATATTATTTTCAATACTGCAATTGAAATCAGGGAAAGCAGTTTTGAGCAGCAAAAGGCATTCCCACAAATTACTCATGGAAAATCCTTAGCACAATTCAGCAGTCTACCAACGCAATATTTTGCCAATATATGCATTGACATAATAAACACAATTCGACATTTATCAACAAATCGGATTCACTTTAATTATACAAGTACACAAATTCAGCACATTTTACAAATACACCCTTGTTCATAAGGTGAATGAGGCTAAAAATCGATAGATTGTATATGTAGCAGTCAATTTGTACATGATTTAAATTTTGATTAAAACGCAACTGATTCAAATAAAAACGGATTGCTACGCTTGCAGCAATCCGTTTTCATTTGAATCAATATTAACTACTAACGCTCAGATCATCACCTGCGTCCGAACTTCTTCCGCTTCTTTGACGGGTGGTTTTCCTTGTTCAATTCACGCTGATACGCATCTTCAGAACTGAAGCCAAAGATTCCTTCTGAGACCCGTTCAACCAGTGCCGTAAACATCTCGTAATCGCGCAAGTAGTTATTCCTTGCCTTGTCATCCATTACCTTAAAAAACCTCGCCATCAAACTCATGTATGCGTTATAGTCGCCATTCTGCGCAGCCTTGAGCAGGCATTCAAACCGCCTTGCAGATGGAGTCCACAGTTCTTCCCTTTTCATCTCAAACCAGCTTCTTTCTCAATTCTCTTGCAATTTTTCTTCGTGCCTTAGAAATCGTGTTGGGTCTAACCTTAAGCTTCCTCGCCACAACCTCTATAGGATAATCCAAATAAGTACGAATAATCATTAGCTCTCTGGGTGAGAGCCTTTCCAATTCCTGCTTCAATGATACCAGAAGCTCTACTCGAGCGAATTCATCTTCCGCACGAACATCAATGACATCAGCCACATCATCAATATTGATAATAATCGGCTGATTTGCATTACCAGCAAGTCGCCTTTTCCCCTTATTCCTATATCCAAGGAGACGTTTCTCTGACCTGTATTTAATTTCCTCTTTGTCTAACAAATCAAGGATATGGCTGTTGAACGAATTACTAAGCCAGTTTTTTCTATCGTCTGGTTAAGCTGATTATAATTGGCCCATAAACGAAGTGTGCGCCAAAGTTCATACATTTCTAATTCAGTCATTTTGACCTCCTATAGCGATTTGAATTTTTTCGGTCAAATCACACCTAGGAGGTCCCCTGCTTCGAGCGCAACTAAGCAGTTTCACCACAAAATCACCTATCCCCTCAGTTACAATGGATTGCGTCGCTTAGGTGATTTGGGAATCATAAATATAAATTTCACAATTCCCGCATGTGGTTTATAAAGAAGGCCACCAGAGAAGCAAAAAAAGACTTCTTAGGTGGCCTTCATACTGACTGTATTTAATTTACTATCCGCATCCAGTTGAATAATTCGTATCATACTACATTTGTCCGTATAAGTTACAATACAACATTCAAACAAACAATTTCAACGTGTTTTCACTCTTTTTCTGTCGAGCTTTGTTGAAATTCCAATAGAATTATATTCCAGTATTTATTTCAAGCTTTTATTCCCGCATTCATTTTATCGATGCAATCAATTATACCTGATGGATAATGTGAACAAGCCAAAATGGGAAAGCTGCATAAATCGGCGCGAGTTTGCCATCTGCACGGAGAAAACCTGCCACAGCATCGGAGACTTTCCGCCACCTCGCCGGCCCCCTTCCACCAAAAAGCTCTGCCGGCAATCCCACCGACAGAGCTCGGAGATACTAATCTTCTACTTCGGGTATTGGAATATTGTACTGCTGTAACGTTTTTTCCAAAAGCTCAATGCGCTGCAACAGCCTGCGGATTTTAGCATCCATCTTTTGGAAGATCTATTGCAAAGAAACGATATCCCTGTACCTGAACTAGACGATTGACTTCTGCTCTGCCAGTAAAAACGCTGGCAGAGCTTTTTGCTGCCATGGTCACCGATGAAGTTAGCTTAAACATTCAGACAGAGTGACCTATTATGTTATCCGTTTGTTTCCAATACATAGGGTGGGGCTTTAGCGCGTGAAAGTGGGGCTAAAAGTCCGTGCAAGCGGGGTTCTGACTCCGATATATGCACCGTGGTCGGACAAGCTGCCTGACGTTTACAAAAAGAAAATTTGAAGTTTGCTGGAGCCGGGTTTGGCTCCAGTTTTATTTTTGCTTGACGCTGTGGTTGAGCGGTTACCTGCAAATCGTCCAGAACGGAAAAAAGGACCCCTGCCACAAAAGCAGAGGTCCTCGCACTATTCAGCAATATTCCTTATTTTCTAGCTCTCGTTTCCAAGCCGTCCATATTGAGACCCTCGTGACCAACGATATAGTATTGCCATCGTCATCGACCTCTACGCGGGAACGCACCCAGCAGGGTTTGCTGCAATCATCCGCCAGTAAAAACTCGATGCCAGAGCCAGAGGTGTACTCGTTGAAATCTTCCTCGTATCTGCCGCTGGTGTCCAGGTGCAACCGGCTCGTACCGGCAATCGGGCGGTGTAGGTAGTTTAGGTCGTCAACTGCCTTTAAGAGCAGCTTCGACGTGTTCGTGAGCTCATTCCAGCGTTGCACATCGTCTGGGTCATCCCTGTCGCAGTCGATGTTTTCCAGAGTCTGATTATCATAGTAGCCGGATTGTACCAACAGGTGCCTTAACTCGCCAAGAGCATCATCCATTCGCTTTTCGAATTTCCCGATGTCCATAGAAAGTCCTATATTGGGTTTGGTTTGTCATCTGTTTTACACGATTCCGATTTCGTCGAGCAGCTTGACCTTGTCTTCGCTCTGTCGGCCTTGGTGTAGCATGAGCGTCTGATTCCGAATCCACCAATGGGACTGCGAACCTGTCGGCAAAGTTATGGACGCTTCTTTGAGCGGAAGTTCTCCGTGCTCGTCAAGATAGGCTTTGATGGCATTGTAGCTTTCTTTCCAATTATCGGCGAGACTCCCATAGACAATACCGATGTCTGCCAGCATCTTTACTCTTTCTTCCGGCATCGTGCCATTGCGCATCTGAGTACGCCGATTGGCAATCCACTGCGCACTCTGGCCTCCGTCCGGCAACTCGAAAGAATTTTTATAGACAGGAAGCTGATGATGCTCTTCCACATACGCTTTTATGCACTCGTAGTCACGCATCCAGTTCTGTTCCATAAGATTGCCTACAATGCCGATAGCGCGGAGAAGCTCAACTTTATCTGCCGGCAATCCGGATTTCTTTAACGCTATGCGCTGCTGCTTAATCCAAGACTTCGTTTGCACGCCATTGGGCATCGTTGTAGACTTCTCTCCTGTTGGAAGTGTACCGCTCTCTTCTAAGCAACGCTTTACGAAATCATAGCACTCCTGCCATTCTTCCGCAGGGTTCTTAGATACCTTACGGCTCCGCTTGGAACCGGTCTGAGCGGCTTTCTTTACCTTCTCGCTCTTACTCTTAGACGGTTTCGGGGCATCCGCTTCGGCAACAATACCAATTTCGTTCAGAAGCTTTACTCTGTCCTCCGGGGCAGTTCCTGCTTTGAGAAATTTCTTCTGGTTGGTAATCCAATTACGAGATTGGATACCGCTTGGAAGCAGAATCGAAGCGTCCTGTACGGGCAGGTGATGATGTTCATCGAAGAACATCTTTACCGCATTGTAGTTCGCGTTCCAGCTGTTTTCAAGTTGCTCGTATTCGATGCCGATTTCTTTCAGCAGGCTTACTTTCTCGGCGGACAATGTGTTGTCCTTTAATTTCTTGCGCTGCAAACCTATCCAGTAGCCTGACTGGCTTCCGGTACTCATCTGCCGAGAATTGACACCGACGGGCAGCTGCTTGTGCTGCTCATAGTATGCCTTAACGAAGTTATAGTTTTCCTGCCAGTCATCGTTCCTTTTAAACTGGCCGTAGACAACACCGATTGAAGCAAGCATCTGCTGCTTATCTTCGTTCATCATTCCGTTTCGGATAGCAGCTTTCTGAGCAGCAATCCAGAATTCGCTGTTTACGCTCGTCGTCAAGGGAATAGAACTCTCACCAATAGGTAGGCATCCGTTCGCATCCACATAGGCTTTGATACCGTTGTAGTTTTGCAGCCAAGTAGCTTCTTTGGCATCCCAATCCCAACGACCTTCGCAGCTCCAATCAAAGCCAAGGTTTTCAAGTTCTTTCTTCTTGCTTATGTAGGCATCCGACTTGTCCGTTGTCGGGCGATGATAAAGTCTCCACTGGCGCTTCAACCATTCGTGGAGATTGCTGCCCATCATGTCATTATAATCCTCCGGCACATCCAAGTTGCCGAATTCATTATAATACCTCTGCGCTCGATATGCGTAACTATAAGATTTTCTGCCAACCTGCTTTTCCCAGTCCATTCCGATGTCATCCAGCAGGTCGTGGCGCTCCCAGTCAAGGTCTGTCTCGCAGTTGGTTTCTTGATACAAACTCTTCTGCGCTATCAGCCAGTCACGCAGATACATATTGCCTGCCGTCAGGACATTAGGCGACACATCTATATTGCCGTGCTCGTTGTAGTAAGCGTAAGCATCATTGTAGCGTTTCTCCCAGACATCTCGGTCCACAAGTTCCCAGACCATGCCAACTTTTTCGAGGGCTTCGACTTGTTCGGGTTTGAGCGTTCCTTTTTTATATTTTTTGCGCTGTTCGCCAATCCAGTTACCGAGCGCATACTGCTCATTCTTGTACATTTTTGGTACGAGCAGGTCACCGTTGGCTGCATAATACAGCCTGCATTGCAGATACCATTCCGGCCATGGGTATCGGCTTTCGAGTTTCCAGACCATGCCGATTTTCTCGAGCATCGCAATGCCCGTCTGAGTCAGCGCAACTTTGATTTTCGGGTTCCCATTATGGAACGCTCTCAACCGCTCAATCCACCGGCCCAGTTTATGCCCTTCTTCATCCTCATAGATTCGAGGTACAAGGAGGTCACCGTGCTCTTCATAGTATTTCTTGGCAATCTCATACCAATCCTCGAAGTCGAGCTGCTTGCGCTTGGTTTTGGATTTTCGTGTCATTTTGTTATACCAAAAAGCCGTTGTGAACGGCTGAAAGCGGATCCACAACGGCTATTGTTTAGATGTGATCAGTGCAAGAGATTAGGCGACGGAGTTCTTCTCTGGTGCAGCGCCCTTTACTACAGAGTAGCCGGCAGGCACCTTGGTGGCAGCCTCGCCTTCACCTGTAGTCTCATCAGCAGCACGATAAGTGCAGACCCAACCACTGTTGCCATAGACAACTTTGGTGATCTTGCCAGAGGCGTCAACGGTAACAGTCCACTTGCCCTTGACTTCAGCAAGTTTCTCAATGTCGCCCACCTTGGCAGTCAGTGCGGTCTTCATCTTGTCGGCATCGGGCTGAGCAACGGTAGCATACACCTCAGAAGCCTCGGTCTGGGCAGCCATAACGACCATACGAGCCTCGGCAGTGACCTTCTCCTTGTTGGCCTTGTCGATGTAGCCGGTGAGCGCAGGGATGAGCAGTGCAGCCAGGATAGCCAGGATGACCAGCACAACGATGAGTTCGACCAAAGTGAACCCCTTTTTCTCTTTAAGAGCACGAATCTTAGAAAGCATTATAATTCCTCCAATTTTTTCGGCATTATTCTTACAACCAAATAATGTCATGTAACTGAATAATAATATCATACCAAAACCAATTCTGCAACAAAAACCGACAATATTCGCAATAATTATATGCTCCGAATGAGCCGGTCACGCTGTTTTCGAGTAAAAATTCAAAAACTGCCGTTCTTAAGGCAATATTGGCAAAAACCAACGCAGACTCAATCGCGCTGTGTCGTCATTTTTGTGCCAATGTAACATATCAATATTACACTGGCAAGATACATAAGTCTTCTCTAACACCGCACATATTTTGCGCATGGTTTTCCTAGCCGAACACCAATTATTACATCATGTTGCCCTTGGTTTTGCGCCTATTCCTATAAAAAATCGCAACAAATCTATTAAAATCGAGCATATCGCGCTGTATGTTCAATAGCAAGATATGTGTTTTTTGTGCATTTTTAGCTGTTTTCGAGTGTTTTATGCCCTAAAAGGCTGTTCACATCAAAAGAGGTGGCGTTCTCAATGACGCCTCTCCGTGCTATAATAGAAAGAAAACAGAAAGTGATAATATGCAAAGTATTGAGGAACGCGCAGCAGCTGCGTATGAGCTGAAAGCAACCGGCAAGTGCAACTGCTCGCAGTCGGTTGTCAAAGTATTTCAGGACAAGCTGCCTGTCGGTGAGGATACCCTCATGAAGCTGACGGCGGGGTATGCTGCCGGTATGGGCTGCATGGAGAGCACCTGCGGCGCTCTTATTGGCGCTGTGATGGTGGCGGGTATACTGACCGATGGCAAAGCAACGCCTCGGATTTCTAAAGAACTCCTGCAGAAGTTTGAGGCGAAATGCGGCGCTACTATCTGCAAGGACTTGAAAGGTGTCGGAACCGGCAAACCGCTCTGCCCTTGTCCTGAGTGTGTACGCAATGCGGTGCTTGCACTCGGCGAGGTTTTTCCGGACTAAGACAAACGGCAATTCTGAGGGTATTGGAGGGTATGAGGCATGACTATTGCGGAAATTTTAGAGAAGATGATTTGCTATTCTAACGGCAACATCCACGACATCGACCATCTTGTTCGAGTCTGGACATTCGCCAAGACCATCGGCGAACTCGAACATATCGACGCCGAGACGCAGTACATACTGGAAGTTGCCGCTATCACGCATGACATTGCCTGCCCTCTCTGCCGAAAGAAATACGGCAGCGCTGACGGCAAGCATCAGGAACTCGAAGGCGGGCCCTTGGTGCGGGAATTTCTTCATGATACTGGTCTGACACCGGCACAGGTTGACCGCGTCGCGTATCTGGTCAGCCATCACCATACCCTAACAGATATTGACGGCATCGACTACCAAATCCTCATTGAGGCCGATTACATCGTCAACGCCGCCGAGAGCGAGTACAGTAAGGAAAGCATCAAGGGATTCATCAACAAAGTCATGCAGACGAACAGCGGTTCGATGCTGGCGCGGCAGATTTTCTGCATTTGATGAGCAAAAATCAGAGCAAAAAGGAGCGTTTAACGATGGCAAAGAAGGTTCTTGTAGTTTCCACCAGCCTGCGCGGAAACAGCAATTCGGAGATTTTGGCAAAGGAATGCGAGCGCGGCGCGAAGGATGCGGGGCATGAGGTTGAGTTCGTGTCCCTGCGCGGCAAAGATATCCGGTTCTGCATCGGATGCATGACCTGCCAAAAAAGCGGCTGTTGTGTATTGAAGGATGACGCAGCCGAAATCATGGCAAAGGTCAAGGAATCCGAGGTCATCATCTTCGCCACGCCTATCTATTATTACGAGATGTGCGGCCAGATGAAGACGTTGCTCGACCGCCTGAATCCTCTGTACGAGTCCGACTATAAGTTCCGCGACATTTATATGCTTGCCACCGCCGCAGATGACGATGCACACGCCATCGACAAAGCCTATAACGGTTTGCAGGGTTGGGTCGATTGCTTCGAGAAGGCCGAGCTCAAAGGCTATGTGTTTGGCAAAGGCATTGCCGAGCCAGGAGATGCTAAGAACCATACTGAGACTTTGCTGGACGCTTATAATCTCGGAAAATCTCTGTGAGGTACAGCACCGACCATGACGATACGATACGCTGTTCCTGATGATGTTCCCGCATTATCTGCCGTTGAAGCCGAGTGTTTTCCGCCCGCCGAGGCTGCTACTGCCGCCGAGTTTGCCGAGAGAGTCGCCTATTACGGAAACCATTTCTGGCTGATGTACGATGGTGACAAACTCATCTCCTTCGTGGACGGGTTCGTGACCGATGACGCCGACTTGACTGATGAGATGTACGAGAACGCCGCCATGCACAACGAGAACGGTGCGTGGCAGATGATTTTCGGTGTCAATACTCTGCCTGCATATCGCCAGCATGGGTATGCCGGTGAATCACTTCAAAAGGCGATTGCCGACGCGAAAGAGCAGGGCCGAAAAGGTCTTGTCCTGACCTGCAAGGACCGGCTTGTCCACTACTACGCCAAGTTCGGCTTCAAGGACGAAGGCGTGACCGACAAGTCCACGCACGGCAATGTAGCGTGGCATCAGATGCGATTGACATTCTAATGCGAAACGTATGCTGCTTGCAATTCTAGCTTTCGATTATCCTTATACCTCTATAACAGAAATGAGCCCCCGGATTTCTCCGAGGGCTCTTGCTTTTTAGTGTGTATTTGCTTTGTTTGTGAACTGCCTTGTGTTTGATTTATGCGTAGGCAGGGCAAATCATTTGATTCCCATCCAGGTATAAACCGTATCTTTCGTCCAAGCAGGGTCGTCTTCATTTATAAAGTAAACAATTTTCCCAAGATAATAGCCATAGTTATCATACCCTTGTACTTCGCTTTCTTTAAATACATCAGTTTTTCCATCATCGCCACAATATATTCCGATATAACCTTTTCCGTTATTGTAAACTGTCCACTGAACAGCACCCTTCTTATTTATGATAGCAAAGAAGGAGGATTTACCTGTAGTGGATTCAAGTTCCTCTTCCAAAATCGGCACTTCCGAAAGGCGAATTATTTCGGCATAGCGTTCTTTGAGCTTGTTATCTAGTTGCCCGTTGGCATCTCCATATTTGCCATCTTTTGACGCAATCGTCAAGTTCTTGCCAATAGTCTTTTGTCTTTGGAATTCTTCATTGAGCGCGTATACCGTAGACATCTCCGTCTGCACAGCCTGCGTCAGCATCCGGGTCTCTGCCACAACCTGATTCTTTCTGGCTTTGTCAATGTACCCGGTAAGAGCCGGAATCAGCAGTGCCGCAAGAATTGCCAGAATCACCAGTACAACAATGAGTTCGACAAGTGTGAACCCGCGTTTCGTATTCTTCTTAGCCATAGAATTGCTTTCCTTTCGGGGTCATTTTGATGTTATTATACCATATCGACGCAAGTAAGTCCATTCTATACGCAAATCTTATATGCAAACTTTTACTCGAGATATTTTACTCAAATCTTCTAATCAATCTTCCAGATTAAATCTTTCTTCACGAGAACAATTTCTCATCATTTATAAGGACATCAAGAGATACAGTGATTCTGGTTATGGTGTCGGAATGACAGCCGATGAGTTTTCTGAACGGTATCCCCTCTTGTCTATCGACCATATTTATGTAGGATTCAATCGACTGTCTTCCTTATATTACTGTGAACCTGACAACTCCGTTGTGCCAATCGTACTCAGTCTGCAAATTTATGGCGACCATCGCTTGCCGGTCGGCAACTTGAATGATGAACAGTTCCAGCAGCACATTCTCGATACAGCCAAGAGACTGACCACTAACAACGCGGCGTTTATCCGTACCTACATCTTTTCTTTGGAAGACAGCTTTCGCGTATCGGTCTTATCCAAGTACATCAAGCAAGCTCCGCCCCGTCCGGAGCTGTATTCCCTGTTCACAGATATTTACCGCTCTACCGACTACGGCTTCGGAGTGTTTGATAATATCCCATATAGGTTTGTAGTTATCAGCAATATCCATGTCATCGTTAAACACCGCGATATTGCCTTCGAGTCCTTGCTCGGTAAGATAGCGAACAGCATTAACTTTTGTCTGCAGAGCCAAATCTGCTTCGTCTTCGATAATAGCAATCTGCAGCATATCAGAACCTTCCCCATGGGATTTGCATTCTTTCTTTTCTGTCATCATTCTACCAAGTGCGACAAACAATGTCAAAAAGATTTTCAAGAGCACTTATGCATTTTTTCAGTCACAGCAAGAGGAGCGTCCGCCAAAGCAGACGCTCCTCTTTGTGTTTCTTGTGCTTTTTGTAAGCTTGCAGTTTACTTGCCGCTGCCGTTCAGACGCGGGATGGTCTCAGTCTTCGTTTCATTGCAAACTGTGCAGATATAGGTCTTGACGCCATCTTTTTCAGCCGTGGGTTCAGTAGTTACGACACCGTTATCCCAAGTGTGGTCTTTTTTGGGCGTGAAATCGAAAGTGCTGCTCACGTCACCGCAGACGGTGCAGTAGATTTCGGTGCGACCCTCTTCCTTGCAGGTAGGCTCTATGACACGCTTAGCGGCATGGTGACCGGTGGAGTGTACAATGTTGTCCTTGTAGGAGAGGCTGTCATCCTGATTGCACTTGTGCATCGTGTAGCCGTCCTCGGTGCAAGTCGGCTGGACAACGGTAACGGTGAAGGTGTACTTGGTGGGCAGGACCTTTTCGGTCTTGGTCGCATCGCAGTTCTTGCAATGCAGAGTCTTGACGCCATACTCATCATAGGTAGGCGGGGTAGTGATGACGCCTTCGTTCCAGACATGACCCGTGCCACCGTAGGAGTAAGTCATGGTATGAGAAGCGTCGCGCTTGCAGTGCATCAGCATAGTGCCCTGTTCGGTGCAGGTAGCCTTTTTCAGACACTCGGCATTTGCAAAGTCCCAATCATGGCTGCCGATAGCTGGCACAGGCTTCAACACTCTTTCGTTGCACCCCTCGTAGTTGCAGTACACCCAACGCTCGCCCTCGGTCTCACAAGAAGACTCCTTCACGATTTCGCCAAGGCGCGTGTAATCGTGGGTATGTACCTTGACGATATCTTCGGTCTTTGTTGCACTACAAACAGTGCAGGTAAAGGTCTTGATGCCGGTCTCAGTAGCGTTCGGCTCCTTCGTTACAACGCCTTCATCCTACTGATGCTCGCCGGTAGCAGGAAGGTCACTCACATGCTGCTTATCGTTGCAGCGCTCACAGACATTGTCTACGCTGCCAGAAGCGCCACAGGTAGCGGGAGTAGTGACTTCCTTATACTGATGGCCCAGCGCAGCAACAGGTGTATCCTGATAGGTCTTTGCAGGATTCTCATTGCAGGTATGCAGCGTGTAACCGTCCTCGGTGCAAGTAGGAGGAACGACAGTTTCCGTGAAGGTATAGCCCAGTGCAGGAATTACTTCTTTATGCACATGGGTCTTGTCATTCTGACAGGTATAGGTGCGCTCACCGTCTTCTTCGTAGGTCGGTTCCTTCGTTACAACGCCTTCGTCCCAAGCGTGTCCAGTCGCTGGAACAGGTTCCGTGTAGGTGTGGTTCTTATCATTCAGGCAAGTGAAGGTCTTAACACCATCCTCGGTGCAGGTAGGAGCCTTGGTGACAGTGCCATCATCCCACTTATGACCCAACGCTGGGATTTCCTCGGTTTTCATCTCCGTGCAGCCGGCATTCTGGCACTTGTAGGTCTTAACGCCAGCTGTCGTACAGGTCGCTGCCGTTGTGACTGTACCGGTATCCCAGGCATGCCCCAGTGCATTCGTATAATCGCGTTTTTCGGTCAGAGCGGAATCCTGGTCGCAGATGTAGATGGTATAGCCCTTCTCTGTGCAGGTAGGCTCTACCGTATTACCCTTATGCCAGGTCTTCTCGACTACTGGGATATCTTCCGTGTATGTAGCACCGCAGAAAGCGCAGGTAAAGGTCTTCGTACCCTTCTCGTAGATGGTAGCAGGCTTAGTGACCTTACCGGCATCGTAGGCGTGCGGCAGCTTTGCCTTGTAATCGCCCTTGTAGGTCAGGCTGGGGACTTCATTGCACTCATAGATGGTATAACCCTCAGCGGTGCAGGTCGGAGCAACAACGCTCTTAATATGATAGGTCTTGTCGAGAGACGGGATTTCCTCGGTGCGCGTCTCATCGCATTCCTTGCACTTGAAGGTCTTGATACCGGTCTCGGTATAAGTAGCAGCCTTTGTGACTGTACCGCCATCCCAGCTATGTCCCTTTGCCGGAACAAAGCGGTCGTTGTAGTTCATGCCGCCCCACTCATGGCAGATATGCTCATCGTAGCCCTGCGTGGAGCAGGTCGCCTCATGACGGCGAACCGTGAAGGTGTATTTTACCTGAGGCTTTGCGGTAGGAGTCGGAGTAGCTGCCGGAGCAGGTGCCGGTGTTTTTGTCGCTGCCGGTTTTGTCGTTCCACCGGAAATCGAAGTGCCGGTACTCGGCTTTTCTGTCTTAGTCGGCTCGCTGGTGGTGTTGTCCTTCTTATCGGTGTTCTCAGCGGGCGCGGCGGTCGGTGCTGGCGTAGCTGTCGGTGCAGGTGTGGCAGTTACTTCCGGTGTTTCCGGAACCGCAGCCTGACTTTGGCTCGTGGTCACATCCGAACTCGTCGTATCGTTGGTGTTTTTTCTTTTCTTGCAGCCGGTCAAAGAAACCGCAACCGTAGCAGCTAAAGCTACAGCAACGATTCTTTTCGCTGTACTTACTCTCCTTTTCATAGTAAACCTCCTCGTATTATAAAGTAGTAGTTATTAGAGTCCCTCTCCAAGGACAAAATGCTACAATAGACAAGGTGTTGTGGATTGGTTTAAACCTCCTACCGCAAGACGGTTTCGGAAAGGCTCCAACCACGGCTCTTTGTTTTTAGTGTTAATCAGTTAGATACCGCCAGACGGTTTATATAGAACGAGGTTACATAGCAAAGAGGTGTGGCTCTAAGCAGCACTGTAAAATAAAACGCCGGAGGTAAAAAGAAATGATTTTTGTTGGTATCGATGTTGCAAAGGACAAGCACGATTGCTTTATCCTCAACTCGGAAGGAACGGTCTTGGCAGATGTATTTACCATTGCCAATAACCGCATCGGTTTTGAGACGCTTCTTTCAAGAATCCAAAGCTGTTCCCAAGGTGAAAGCAAAATAAAAGTAGGGCTTGAAGCCACAGGACATTACAGCTACAATCTGCTGGGGTTTCTTTTAGACAGCGGCCTGGCAACCTATGTCATTAACCCTCTGCACACGAACCTCTACCGGAAAAGTCTCAGCCTGCGAAGAACCAAAACAGATCGGATAGACGCGCGTACCATTGCAATGATGCTCATGTCTGATGTGGACCTCAAGTCCTACTCAAATACAGCATACCACAATGAAGAGCTAAAGTCACTAACCAGATACAGATTTGATAAGGTAAAAGAGCGCGCCAAGCTGAAAAGCTCCGTTGCGCGGTTAGTGAATATTCTATTTCCGGAGCTCGAAAAGCTGGTTTCAAGCCTGCACATCGCTGTTGTATACGCACTGCTGAGCAACTATCCGGGTGCAAGCTATATCGCAAACGCCAATACTGAAGAACTCGCTGAGACTCTTTGCACCGCCTCTAAAGGTCGTTATACCAAGTCTAAAACCGCGGAAATCCAAGTAGCCGCAGGGGTCTCCATTGGCTCGAAAATGCCTGCTAAGTCTATGGAGTTGAAACACACGATTGCTCTCATCCGCGAGCTGGACAAAGAAATTTCTGAGGTAGAATCCGCAATTGACAAGATTACATCTCAGATGGATTCTCCCATCTTTACAATCCCCGGTATTGGCCGACATATGGGTGCAATGATTCTTGCTGAAGTTGGAGATTTTTCCAACTTTGCAAGCGCAGACAAGCTGCTGGCTTATGCTGGACTCTCTCCATCTACATATCAGTCAGGGCAACTGCAAAACTGTTATGCTCACATGGAAAAGCGTGGCTCCAGATATTTGCGATATGCTCTTTTCAATGCCGCCAAATATGTTTGCCTTTGGTGTCCTACATTCTCGGCCTATCTTGAAAAGAAGCGTTCTGAGGGAAAGCATTACAATGTTGCCATCTCTCATGCTGCTAAAAAGCTGGTAAGGCTTATTTTTGCTATGCAGCGTTCTGGGAAAGCCTTCTTAGCTGATTATTAAGCGTGCGATTTTATACGGAGCGAGTATCCGACAACGGATGCTCTTGTTTGCTATACCAATTTTCACCACCTTAAAATTTCTCTCGAAAATTTTGTTTTGGGGCTTGACTTTTAATAGTTAGTCTTCCCTTTTAGGGATAGTTTCTTAACTATATTATACCAAAGAAAATATCGCGTTTACATTGATTTTTATAGATTTTACAACTTCTCTATCAAGTTTTACTGTTTGCATAATTAGCACATCACGAAACTGTGCATAGTATCCAGTACATATGACTAACTCTTAGTCTTTGCCACTAGCCATTGATTTTCGCCTTTTTCTAAAAACTTCCGTCATGTTGCATATTGACTCTTTCCAGAGAAAGGAGTACGCTATTCTGAATCGAAGGAAGGGATTATTATGGAAGTCAGTATATTGCTCATGCAGCAGATAGCCCAGCTGTTTATCGTTCTTCTGATGGGCTATGTAGTCGTCAAGGCAGGGCTTCTGAAAGCCTCAGACAGCAAGGTTTTATCCGTGGTTTTCGTGTATCTGGTCATGCCGTGCGTTGTTCTCAACGCATTTCAAATCGATGATACGCCGCAGATTCGCACAGGACTCTTGTACTCGATGGGCATAGCGGTCGGAATGCATGTCGTGTTTCTGGTCCTCAATGCCATCTTTAAGAAACCACTCAGATTGGATGTCGTGGAGCAGGTCAACATCATATACAGCAATGCGGCCGCGCTCGTCATCCCTCTGGTTCAGGCTTTGCTCGGCGAGGAATATGTCGTGTATTCCTGCGCTTTCGTCATTGTTCAGCTGATTCTTCTCTGGACGCACGCAAGTGCCTGCCTGCAAGAAGGCGCAAAACTCGAATGGAAGAAGATTCTGACCAATGTCAACCTGATTGCGATTGTCGCCGGTGCGCTCTTGTACCTTCTGCATATCTCGCTGCCCTCGCCTATTGTGAGTACGCTCAGCAGCGTAGGTGCTATGATAGGACCTATGGGTATGCTGCTGGCCGGTATGGCGATTGCAGAAGTGCCGTTAAAGAAAGTCTTCTGTACACCGCGCAACTATCTTCCCGTTGCACTTCGTCTGATTGTAGTTCCTATCATTGTTCTGCTACTACTTCGCGTGTTCCACGCATCTGACTGGATTGCAGATGGTAAAGCAATTTTAATGACAGTCTATCTATCGGCTATTACGCCGTCTTGTGCGACAGTCACCTCAATGGCGCAACTCTACAATCGTGATGCGGCGCACTCAAGTGCATTGTATGTTCTGAGTACGCTGCTTTCCATCATGACGATGCCTCTGATGATTGGACTGTTCGATATGCTGGTGTGATATACCTTTTATAAGTACAGATTAAGAAAGAGAAAAGCGCCCACCTTTCACGGTGAGCGCTTTTTCATTTTGTTGAGTATTACTGGATACCCAGAGTGACTTTCAAATTGTCATTGAAAGAATCTGCGATGGCGTGAACATTTCTATACTGGCCGGTGTATCTCTTACATTGCCCTACGTTTCAATCGTAACAGAAAATGATTTGTCAAAAAGCGCATCATAGCACACTCCTTTGTTTTCTTTCACACATACCCTTACGATGAGTTGATTATTAACACATCTTTCTACAATTTATCGTATCTCCTTTTTCCGCATCGAATATTCGCTTTTGCAAAAGTCTTTGGTTTTGTTTTGGATTTCACTTTTTCATATATACTATCGGCTTCAGGAAGCCAACAATTCTGTAAAATTCTTTTACATTTCAGGCTCTAACGTCAAAAAATGAGTCCATCACCCTCCGTGCTCACTTCAAAAGTAAAATTTTTATTTTCTTTCCGTCCCATTCCCACACTTCGACGCTATCCATTGTAATTGAGAGGAGATATACTTCCTCTCGCGACAACTGAATAGCGTCCTCTGCCGTACCGCTTTTGGGGAAGCAGCGCGATAATCCGAATTTGTCCGGGGAGCGTGCCAAGAAAGCGTGACAACATGCTGCAAGGCCGGTCCAAAGGCTGCCTTGCAGGGCACAGCGCCGGTAAGGGTTGCCTGTCTGGAATTTGCAGGGAAAGAAAAACGCAAAACCAATATAGCAGCAGATTATGCCGTGAAAGTACCTGCTTTCACGGCATTGCTGTGCCGCCATATTGGTTCCATTCGTACATTTTTGAAATCGTAACGATTGTAGTATACTGGTTTTGCGGACGAGGAAAACTCCCCGTCCCGACAGTCGAATCTTGGAGGTGCAGTCTTATGCCACAATGCTTTGGGAGGCCCTTCTCATGACCGCCAGCTTGCGCGTAAAAAACGACAAATACTATGTTGTACTCACACATACGACAGATGGCAAGAAAAATCAGACCTGGGTCTCCACAGGTCTGACAGTAACAGGGAACGAGGGCAAAGCCAGGCAGATCATGCTTGACATGCTCGGCGAAAAGCCTGAGCAGGCTGCCCCGCCCGATATGCTTTTCAGTGACGCCGTGCGCCGCTGGCTGGAGGACGTCCGACATCGCGTGGACGAGGTCACATACCAAGGCTACGAGGTACAGGCCCGGGCGCGCATCCTCCCCTACTTCGATGACCTGCAAATCCGGCTGTGTGATGTTGACGGCGAGACGCTGCAGACCTACATCAACGTAAAGGCCAAATTCGGGCGCTCTGACGGCCACGGCGGCCTATCAGCGGTTAGCTTGCGTCAGCACAAGAACGTGCTCAATCAGACGCTCAAATTGGCGCAGAGAGACGGTCTGATTCAAACAAATCCCGCCGATCTGGTCGTCATGCCGCACGCTGCACAGTTCACCGGCACGTTCTACACGGAATCACAGATGCGGGATCTGCTGACCGCTGTTAAGAACGAACGCCTCTACCCCATCATCTACGTCACCGCACTGTACGGCCTGCGCCGCAGCGAGGTACTGGGGCTGAAATGGGACAGCATCAACTTTGCGATGCAAACGCTGACCATACGGCACACCGTGGCCCGGGTCACGAAGGTCGTGGAGAAGAACAAGACGAAGAACGCATCCAGCTTCCGCAGCTTTCCCCTGACAGACGATGCGGTTAGACTGTTCAAAATCCTGCTTCAACAGGAGCAATACTACCGCAACCATTTCGGCAAGGACTACATAGACAACGACTATGTGTTCACCTGGGAGGACGGGCACCCCTACTCCCCTGACTATGTGAGTCACACCTTCCACAAGCTGTTGAAGAAGTACGACCTGCCCCATATCCGGTTCCACGACCTGCGCCACACCTGCGCCAGCATGCTGCTGTCGGAGGGCTACGGCCTGAAGGACGTGCAGGAGTGGCTCGGTCACTCGGACATCAAGATGACCGCAAACATCTACGGCCATCTGGACATACGCCGCAAGCGTTCCATCGCCAACGGCTTGGAGCAGGCGCTGCCGCGTTTGAAGCCGTAAAAAACAAAAAGCGCCAAATCCTTTCGGATTTGACGCTCCTGCTGACCTTGACAGCCATCTTTGGTCCGAGTGGCGAGAGTCGAACTCACGGCCTCTTGAACCCCATACAAGCGAGCTGCCCAATCATTCGATTTATGCTAGCTAATACACCATTTTGTTTTATACAGCCTGCAATGGGTAGTTCGCCATTATTTTTTTGAATTCTTCGACTGTCATTTTAGCCTTTTCAGCAGCACGCTCTGGTTTCAAATCACCGTCTCGAACAAGCTGAACGAGCATCCCAATCTCTCCTATGCTGATGCCTTCTTTCCTGCCTTCCTCTCTGCCTTCGGCCCTGACTCCCTGACTAAGGTTGCACATAGTAAGCACCTCACTTTCCAGTTCTTCACTCATTGCAACGCCAAACTCTTCTTCGAGAATTTTCTTTTTCTCTGTAGCTGCCCTTGACGAAGAAAGCAGCACATCCAAAAATTTCAGAATACCTGTATAGTTTTCCGAATCAGGTTTTCCCAAACAAATCGTTACCACGCTCATTAGATCATAGTTTTCTGATTTTTCAGTTGCATTTCCAATCAACTGTTCCGGGCAAATCGAATACCTTGTGAGTGTATTTTGAAATTCATCGGACGGTTTTGTACAAACCCATATAGAATACACTTTTCGGATTTTCCCGTACTCCGACTTTTTGAATATCGGCCCGTGCTGGGCGGAAATCATTCTGCTGCAATAATAGATTGCACGTTTCGTCAGCGGATATCCCGGATTGAACGCAGTCTGTGCTTCCACGTTAATAATAAGCCGAATCACATCTTGCGAAGCCGCATCATGCGCTGATGTCGGCGCAATCGCATCAAAGCGAACATCATAATGTACCGTTCCCTCAGTCAGCGTAGAATCCTCATTATTGCTTCCAGTTATTACTTCAGGAGTCCTCGGCAATCTGTTGGTATCGTCAACATGAACGCCAACCTCCGGCGTTCCTTCGATATACTTTTCAGCAATTTCATCTACGGAACATTCGCTGTATTCATCTACACAGCCCTTCATATCTCAAATTCTTACCAAACATAAGCGCACCTCCTTCTGTTTATGTTATACCGCAAATCAAAAAAAGTAAACACCAGAGGCAACTTCTTTCATATAATATTTCTGCTTTGTTTCGCCAATATTTTCCAGCATGTCTTTCTCACACCGCCTTTTATCACTCTCCACCCATTCGCCAGGTATCTATAGCGTGTAATCTAAACGCCCCTGGAGAATTGGTTACCTAATATGGACACTTCGCTAGATATTTATTTACTAGTCCTGTTATATGCAATTATTAATTGATGACATGAAGTTTAATCATATATCAAATTATCGTCCAAAATACAACTTATTATAGAAATGCGCACTATCAAAAAACTGGGTTTTTGTATGTAGCCTTATTTAGAGTAGGCTTTTGTCCTTAATCTAGTAAGCTATTGCAGTAAGCGCTCAACCTCAACCGTCAGGCAAAAATAAAGCTGGAGCCAAAATCGGCTCCAGCTTTATTTTTGTTCGATGGCTGTGGTTGAGCGGTTACGTTGCCGCAGCCCAAACAGCATCTACAGCAATCAGTGTTATTCAATCGATATTGCCGGTTTCACGGTAGCTGCGCCAGACATTCTCGAAGAAGTCGTCATCCTCGGGGATGGGGCGCGGGGCGCGCCAGTCGGTCTTGCAGGTGCCGTCCTCGAACCACAGCTCCTGAATCAGCGGGGCTTCGGTTTCGTCCAAGGCAAAGGTGAAGGTATCCGGCAGCTGGGCAAACGGCTTGACGCCGCCCGTCAGGTCGGTGTACAGGGCACTACCACGGCTTTGCCCGCCGTGGGCAGTATAGTCCGCCATGGCGGTCAGGTAGGCGTGCTGGCTCAGCAGCATATCGCGCAGGCGGTAGACCATGGCAAGCTCGGTGCGGCTGCCCGCCTTGACCGTTTTGGCAAAGCCGGCAAGCTGCGCTTCCACCTGCTTGCCGTAGGCGCGTATCTGCGCGGGGTCGCGTATGGCGGCACCGCAGCGGCTCATTTCCTCGGCGGCATGCTGCCACAGGGCGCGCACATTGCCGGTATCGGCGCGGCAGGCATCTGCCAGTGCGCCCATCTCGGCCAGGGCAGCGGCGGCCTCTGTGTCAAAGCAGGCGGAGGCATCGCCCCGGCAGCGAGCGGCAATGTACTGTGCGGCGCGGGTGCTGCCCACCTGCCCGGCGTTCAGCGCCGTGCCGCCCGGGCGGTAGACGCCGTGGCTGGCAGCGGCTTCACCCACGGCAAACAGGCCTTTCACGTCGGTCTGCCACCAGCAGTCGATGCCAATGCCACCGTTGTTATGCTGGGCGCAGAGGGCGATCTCCAACGGCTGGGTGTACAAATCCACACCCTTATCACGGTAAAAATCGATGGCCGGCTGGTTCATCTGCGCCAGCCGCTCAATCGGCGTGCCGAAGCAGGCACCGGCGCGAGTCAGGTACTCGCGCGCCTCGGGCAGCAAGGCGTCATAGCTAAACTCGCCGCCCGCGGGGTTTGTGCGGTAATCAAGATAGACTTTGCGTCCCTTGCAGGTTTCCAGATACACCAGAATGTCGATGATCGAGCTGCCGTCGGCAACCTTGCGCACATCAAAAGGCCACTGGTAGCCCTTCAAAAACAGCTTGCTGAGCATATCGTGCGCATCGGTGAAAAAGTCCATCAAAAACTCGTGCTCGCCGCTGCCGTCCGCCGCCGTGGAAAACACCCGCGGCAGCACCTGCATATAGGTGCCGGAAACATTCCAGCGCGGCGCAACGGAGGCAAGCCCGTACTGCCATTCGGTCAGGTTTTTGCCGCGTGCGCCCGCTTCCAGTGCAAGCCCCGTCGCGCCGTACTGGCTGAACGGGTAAACGCTGTCGGCATACATACCGGCGGGGCCGCCGGTGGCGTACACAACATTTTTGCACCGGATCAAAACAAAGCGGTCGGCATCGTTTTGCGCGGTCACGCTCAGGCAGAGCAGGCCGCAAACCGTACCGCCGTCCGTCAGAATTTTGATGACTTGTGTCTTGTCCAGCATCGGCACGCCCTTGGCCTGCACGGCAGCTTCCAGACATTCGGTCATCTGCTTGCTGGTGTAGGGTCCCACACTGGTGGCGCGGCGGCGCGGGTCGTGGTCGGTCTTGTAGCCGATGTACTCGCCGTAGCGGTTGCGGGGGAACGGCACGCCCAGCTCGACCAGCTTCAAGAAGCACTGGGTCGAGAGCGCGGCTTCGCACAGGGCAATATCACCATCCACGCAGCGGCCCGCAAACAGTGTGTCGGCCATCTCGCGCACGCTGTCGGGGTCGCCCCCGGACAGGGTCAGCTTATAGTAGGTCTGCTTGTCGCTGCCGGTGTTGCGGCTGGTGCCGCCGACGCGATTCTCAGTGACGAGGACGATGTCATGCTGGCCCAGCTGCCACAGGCGGTCGGCGGCGTTGAAGCCCGCCGCGCCGCTGCCGACCACGGCAGTATTGCAGCGGTACACCTTTGCCGTGTACGCCCCGGCTTTAAAAATTTCATGTTTCATCGCAAATTTCCTTACAGGCGCTGGATATGGAAGCCGCCGTCCACATCAATGTAGTTGCCGGTGGTGTAGCGCAGGCGGGGGCTGCACAGCAGGCTGACGGCCCCGGCCACATCCTCCGGCGTGCCCCAGCGGGCGATGGGGAAGGTGCCCTTTTCAATCAAGGCATCATACTTGCCCTGCACCTTGCTGGTCATATCGGTGGCGATAACGCCGGGGCGCACCTCGTTGACAAGGATGCCCTCGGCGGCAAGGCGGTCTGCGTACAGGGTCGTCAGCATCGAGATACCCGCCTTGGAGACACAGTATTCACCGCGGTTGGTGGAGGACACTACCGAGCTGCAGCTGGACACATTGACGATGACGCCCTTGCGGCCATCGACAGGTTCCTGCGAAATCATCTGCTTGGCCACCAGCTGCGTCAGGAACATATTGCCCTTGGTGTTGATGCCGACAACATAGTCAAAGCTCTCCTCGCTCATATCCAGCAGGTCAGCGCGGACTTTGGGAGCAACACCTGCATTATTAACCAGCACATCCACGCGGCCAAAGGCGGCCAGTGCGCCGTCCAGAATCTTCTTGCGGTCGTCGGCGCTGCCGATGTTGGCCTGCACATAGGCGCAGTCAATGCCCATCGCTTTCAGCTCATCCAGCGCATGCTGGTTTTTCTCCTGTGGGCCGGTGGCGACCATGACGATATTGTATCCATCCAGCCCCAGCTGCTTGGCAATGGCAAAGCCGATGCCGCGGCTGGACCCGGTGACGATGGCAGTTTTTTTCATAAATACACCCTCTCCATCAGCCGCGGAAGTTCGCAGGCTGGGTCTTTTTGATCTCCAAGAATTCCTTGTAGAACGGCATAAACGTCTTACTGTCGCGGATGACACAGCCCGTGGGCTTGTGAGCGCGGATCAAATCGCCGCACTTGCCGCAGGTCAGGCAGACCCGCTTAGGGTCGATGCGGCCATTTTTGACGATCTCGTTGGCAAAATCCGGGTCAGCAAAGGCCATGCGGCCGAACAGCATACCATCGCACAGGCCCTGCTCGACCGCGCCTGCGCTGAACAGATCAGCATAGGCTCGCAGGTAAGTAGGTGCAGATGCCCAAACCGTCATTTCCGGCACGGCCTTTTTCACTGCGCCAATGCCGTGGATCATGCGGGACAGGCCGACAAACGGATGTTCGTCCGGTTCATACTTGCCAAAATCGAACGGGCGGGTCACATGGGTCGTGGCGTAGGGGTTGCCCATCGTCAGGTTCACCATATCCAGCCCCAGCTCGTCGTGCAGCTCATGCACAAGGCGGATCGGCTCGGTCAAATCGGGCGTCGTGCCGCTCTCCGGGCTGACGCCAAAGCCCCACGGGTAGGCGTAGCCGTCGTAGATACCAAGGCGGGCGGTAACCATAAAGTGGTCGTCCTCATACACCTTGGCGGCGCGGATACCGTTTTTCAGCAGGCGGAAGCGGTTTTCAAAGCTGCCGCCGTACTCGCCGGGGCGGTTGTAGGCGGATGCCAGCTCTGCCAGCAGGTAGCCGTGGCAGCTCTTGATGTCGATGGCATCAAAGCCTGCCTCTTTTGCCAGCAGAGCGGCCTCGCCGAACTTGACCTCCAGACCCTTCAGGTAGTCGTCGCTGACAATGCAGGAGTCATCCGCGGCGCGGTACTGCTCCAGAATCGGGTGACGATAGGCAATCATCGGGGCGGGCTTATTGCCGGGGTTGGAGTAGCGCCCGCTGTGGTTGGCCTGCATGATCAAATACGGTGCGTAGCCGTTGGCCTTGAGGCCCGCCTCCTTGACGGCGGCAGTCATCTTTTTGAACTCGTCCAATGTGTCGCGGTTCAGCAACAGCTGCGTCTTGGAGGATCGTCCCTCCTCCATAATGGAGATTGCCTCGAACCAGATGACCGAGCTGCCGCCGATAGCCTCGTTGACATAGCGGCGGGTCGTATACTCGGTGGGTGCGCCTTCGGGCGTCGAGTCCGCGCCCTCCATGGGCGCGATGCCCAGACGGTTCGGGAAGGTAATATTACGCACGGTCAGCGGCTGCGCCAGCGCGTGGGTGTCGGCTGCAAAGGGCAGGTCAACACCCAGCTCTGCGGCGCGCTGTTTGACTTCTTCTAACGATTTATAGTGGAATTTTTCTTGTGGCATTGTATTACCTCTTTTCTTCGGGGTGGGGCCACACTGCAACCCAATCGGTAAAGCGGACTGCAGATGCGCCGTGGACATACAGGCCCACCATAGCCCCTGTGAACCGCTTTCCGCACTGTAAGCCCTCACTGGTCAGGTAGCGTGGTTCTGGGATGCTCCAAAGCGTGTGCCAGTCTGTTCTATCCTGTATCGCAAAATGTCGTTGCCCATCCGCTGCCGTAACGCGCAAACGAACATGAAATGTGCTAGCAGGCAACGGTGCTGTTTGCCTTGAAACCACCTCATATCCTGCGTATTCCTCTAGTAAAAGGCCCTCCGGCCCAATGCCGAATTTTAAATAGCTGTGCTCATCGTAATAACAGGTCAGCCCTGCAGTACCTGCAGCGGGGATTTCCAGCGCTGTTTCCGCTGTGAACGCGCGTTCCTGCTGGCGGACGAGAAGCAGCCCCTGCATCTTCCTGTCGCACAGGTCAAGGCCGTTTCCACACAGTGTCAAGGCATCTTTTTCCACGGTAAAATTCGCGGTATCCAACGCACGCTGGGTAATCCATTCTTCGCCCTTCCATCTGGTTATGCCTACCGGGGTTAAAGTAGGAATCTCTTCAGGAAAAGGCATATTCAGCACAGCTCGTGGGCGGCGGCCATAAGCGGCCACAGGCCAGCCATCAGGCGTCCAAGTCACTTCTGCAATCGAAGTTTCCCGTCCCATAGGAGCCGTACCATCCGGATCGCGGCGCAGACAGAGAAAGCAGAGGAACCACCGTCCGTTTGCAGTCTGCAGCAGCTTTCCGTGACCGCAGTTTTGCAGATAGCCGCCCTCGTCATCCTGACGTAGAATCGGGTTATAGGGACAGTTTTCATAAGGACCCCACACATTTTTGCTGCGTGCCGCCGAAATGCGGTGTCCTGCTCCCGTGCCGCCTTCGGCGGCCAGCAGATAGTAATATCCGTCATGCTTCATAAGCTGAGGTCCCTCGGTCTTTCTCTTAAGGTCACCACCCCAGATCAGGCGTGCGGGACCGCGCATGGCGCGGCAGTCGGGCGTCAGCTCCGCCATGCGGACGCTGCGATTGAACAGCATATAATGCCGTCCATCTTCATCGTGGAGGATGGACGGGTCTATACCGTCCTCATGGATCCACGCAGGCTCACCGTAAGGACCCTCGGGTCGCTCGGCACTGACGACCATCTGACAGCGCGGCTCCGCGTCGTCCTCGTTGCCGCGGTAGGTAGCCGTAATAAAATAATGCTTGGACACTGCATCGTAGGATATATCAGGCGCCCAATAGCCGCGCCCGCCTTCGGACCGCGCCACTCTGGCCCAGTCCGGGTTTGTAATGGCGTAGCCGACAGTCGTCCAGTGTACTAAATCGCGGGACTTGGAAATCGGAATACACGGGAAAAAGCTGAACGACGAGTTGACCATGTAATAGTCCTCGCCCACGCGGATCCACGACGGATCCGGGTAAAAGCCGCGCCGTACAGGGTTGTGAATGATTCGCGTGGGATCAACGCCCGCCTTATTTGCAAGGTACGCAGCAATTTCATCAAGGCCGTCTTGCAGAGCCAAGTCCAAGGGCGTGATGCCCGAAAGGTTCGCCTCCAGCGGATCCAGTGCGAGAAAGTCTGTCAGGTAAGCCACTTTTGCAAGGCTACCCGAACGCACGGCGCAGTGCAGCAGTGTATTACCGTCAGCATCGCGCTCACGGAAGTTCTGACCCTCATATTCAACCGTGTGCTGCAGGGTCTGCAGGTCGGCTTTCAGGGCTGTATCAAAAGGTGTCATTTTTGTATCTCCTTACAAAAATCGGCGCAGCTGTGCAGCCGTAGCTTGCACATGCTGCGCCATAGTCATTTTTGGATGAATTGCAGCAGCCGACCAGTGGTACACCGGGGCAGGTCGTTGATTCTGGGACATCCTGACAGCAATGCCTCTGTTACTTGTTTCCCCGCCGGATGCCCGCTTCCTCAAAGGCGGAACGGAGAATACCCTTCTTATCCACATAGAGTGCCTGTGTCGGGCAGACCTGGAAGCAGTAGCCGCAGCCGATGCACTTATCGGTCTTGTAGGCCTTGCGCTCCTTGATCTCGATGCCCTGATGCCAGCAGACATCCTCGCAGCGACCGCAGCCGATACACTTGGTTCGGTCAGCGTCGGCGGTCTGGTAGGCATCGGCCAGCTTATTTTGACGCTTTTTCGTAAAATCGGCATCCATCTGGAACAGCTTCAAGCTGTCGCCGACAAGAGAATCCATGTCGGCATAACCGTTCTCGTCCATCCAGCGGTTCAGATCGCTGATAAGCTTCTTACAAGCCATCGTGCCGCCGGCACAGGCCAGGGCGCCCAGCTGCACCATCTCAGAGCCTGCCATCAGGATACGCGCTGCGTTTTCGTAGTTGAAAACGCCGCCACCGCCGTAGAGAGGAATTTTCACACCTGCGGTGCGCGCCTCGGCGATGGAGTAGCACACCAACGGGGTGGCCTGCGTGCCGCCGTAGCCAGCACCGGGGCGTGCCTCGGTGCCGCGCCAGTCAAGATCCATGTAATAACCCTTCCAACGGGCGGTTGGACCTGCAGCTGCAGCGCCGGCTGCCTCGGCAATTCGCATGGAGGTCAGCGCGTCGGTGGACTCGATGGCAAGTTTGGCCATGATTGGCATATTGGGTACTGTCTTTTTCATCAATTCGATGGAGTGGCGGAGCAGCTGATGGTAAGCAAATGTACGGTCCTTTGCCACGGCAACGCCCGGGGTATTGAAATGCAATTCAATGGCATCCGCACCCGCGAGAGCGAGCTCCTCCGCCTGATGCGCCCAGTTTTTCTCCCAATCACCGCCCTTGACGATGTCGCTATAATGGCCGACAGACACCCACAGCTTGATGTCAGAGTCCATCTCCTTCTTGATTTTGTGAACTTCCTCACAATATTTTTCCAGCGTGTCGACACTGTCTGGGATTTGACGGCCCACAGCATGGCTGTGGATGGCCATCTCTCCGCCGAACATTGCCTTGGAGTCAGGGCCGATAAAGCTGCCGCCGCCCGAACCGTGGCCATAGTTGCGCAGCACAATGGCACCGGGCCGCATTTTAGCGCTCTTCAAAACATTCAGCGCGCCCTGCGTTGCGGGGCTCGAAGCCACAACAAAGGGATTGATCATATCAAATTTCTTTACATATAAATCTGCCATTTTGCTTTTCTCCTCTTCAGTTCATCGCCGTTTCCTGCAAAAGCCGCTTCCATTGAGCGGCGTCTTCCAGAAACTGCTCCTCGGTGTTGTCCAACACAAATTCCAGCAGACCGTAGCGTTTTTCGTTGCGGTTGACATGCTGTAAGTACCGCCGCCATTCGTCAAGACCTTCCACAAACGGGCGGCGCTTGCCTTCCAGCCAGTAGTAGACATGCAGATTGAGCAGACGGTCGCGAGCTTCGAGCATATCCAGCCCCGCACACCGCTCGTCCATATTCAGCGCTACAGTGGGCTGCCACAGGCAGTAGAGATTCTCTGCGGCGGCTTCGTCCAAAAAGGACAGACCCGATTCATTCGTATCGGTGACGGTGTTTTTGTGCCATTCCAGGGCGACCTTGATGCCCTCCGATGCCGCCATATCACTGACGATCCTTGCCTCGACCGCCAACTCCCTGCGTATGTCTGCATCCAGCTCTGCCGATGCTGTACCGCCGCCCCAGATGCGAATGAGCGGGGCACCCAGTGCCGCAGCGCTCTGCAGCGTGGGCAAAAAATCTTTAGCGGGATCGCTGTTCTGGCCCAAGCGATAGTAGGAACCGTAGGCCGCAATCTCGGCACCCTGCGCAAGGGTCCGCTCCCGCAGGTCACGGGCCAGCGCGGTATCCCCCGCCGGGATATGCCAGTTTTCCGACCATTCCACCGCATGAAGATCGGCTTTTTTCAGTGCCGCCAGCACAGAATCGGGGCTTTCTGTTTTGAATGTTGCCGATACCAGTCCCGGTATGATCATACCGCGCACCTCCCTTTACAGTGCCAGCACCTGCTGCCAGATTGCTTCCTCGACAGGAATACCGTTCTCCATGTTGTCGCTGCGGACCTCGGCCATGTGCGCGCCGGGGAAATGAACCGGGCGGCCCTCTTCCACAGGGGTAGAAGTCTCCATATCGCGCAATGTTGCCTCAACATTGGCAGCGATATTCTCCTTGTCAGGCAGGCTGTCCAAGTCGATGCAGATAAACACCTGACTCAGTTCGGTTTCCAGCGGCAGCTCACCGACCTGACGGGTCGTGCGTCCGCCTGCCAACGCGGCAGCGATAAGATCCAGCGCCAAGCTCAGACCGGAGCCTTTCCAATAGCCAATGGGGTAGCTCTCATGTGTTTCAAGGATCTCGGCAGCGTTCCTCGTTGGCTGCTGGTCCTTGTTCAGGCCGCCGTCCACAGGCAGCGGCCTGCCGCTGCGCTTATAGACCTCCAGCTTACCGTAGGAGAACATCGACATAGCCACATCCACCAACACGGGCGTATCCCCGTGAGGTATGGCCAGCGTAATGGGGTTGTTGCCAAGGCGTGCATCACGCCCGCCCCACGGCGGCATATTGGGCACGGTGTTCGTCCAAAAAATGCCGATACAATTCTGCTCAACCGCCATCAGGCCGTAGTTGCCCGGGCGCATCCAGTGGTTGGTATTAGCCAGTGCCACACAGCCGATGGTGTTCTGCTTGGCCAACTCAATAGCACGCTTCGTGCAGGCGTAGGCGTTCAGGTTGCCGGGTCCGTGACAGCCGTCGTACCGTTCAAATGCGCCAAAGCTCTCCTTCAGCACAGGCTCGGCGTGGATGTCCACAATACCATCATGAATGCTCTTGATGAATTTCGGAAAGCGGTTCAGACCGTGGGTGTATACACCGTCACGGCTTGCATCGGCGTAGAGCTTGGCGGAGATTTCCGCTTTCTCCTTGTCAAAGCCGTACTTCAGCAGAACCCGCACAAATTCGTTATACATTTTCTCATAAGGTACGCGCATGGTAATTTCTCCTTTTCACTGTGCAGATTAGCCCTTGATGGCGCCGATCATAACACCCTTGACAAAGTACTTCTGAACGAACGGATAAATGCAGAGGATAGGCAGTGTGGCAACCACAACAGTCGCGTACTGTATCGTTTCGCTTATCAGGTAATCTGCGCCGGCGGTCATATCGGCCGTATCATTCTGGATAAGGATCTGGCGCAGGATCAGCTGCAGGGGATACTGCGTCTTATCGCGCAGGAACAGCATGGCGTTGAACCAGGAGTTCCAATGGCTGACCGCGTAGTACAGCGTAATGACGGCAACCGTAGGCTTTACCAACGGCGCCATGATACGCCACAGGATCGTCCACGCATTGGCGCCGTCCAGCTTGGCGGATTCTTCCAGGGAGTCAGGCACACCCGCAAAGGCGGTGCGCATAATGATGAGGTTGTAGGTATCGACCAGGGTGGGCAGGATCAGCGCCCAGCGGGAGCCGTAAAGCCCAACGCCCTTGACAACCAGGTACAGTGGGATCATACCGCCGCTGAAATACATCGTAAAGACAAGCAGCTTCATAATGGTGGGACCTGCCGCCACACGCTTGCGGGACAGGCAGTAGGCCGCAACCATCGAGAGAAGAACATTGAGAACCGTACCTACGAGAACAATAAACAGCGTGTTTGCGTAGCCGGTCCAGAGGAAGGCATTCTTGAACACAGCCTGATACGATGCAAGAGAAAATCCTTCCGGCCAGAGCAGAATGCCCTTATGCCCTACGAAGAGCGACGGGTTGCTGAAGGATGCCGCCACGATGTGGACCAGCGGGATCAGCACGCAGGCCAGCAGCAGGCAGACGATCAGTATATCCACGATATCAAACAGCCGGCTGCCGAAGGATTCCTTGATCTTGGTGCCGCGCGGTGCGTTTTTGGTATTTGTATTCGCCATGATCGTATCCTCCTTACCACAGACCGCTGCCATTGACCTTCTGGCTGATCTTGTTTGTGATCATGACCAGTGCGAAGCTGACAAGGCAGTTGAACATGCCGACCGCCGTACTATAGCTGAACTGTGCATCAATCAGACCTTTACGGTAAACATAGGTGTTGATGACATCGGCGCTATTATAAATTGCGGGGTTGTACAGCAGCATAACGCGCTCATAACCAACATTGAAGATCTTGCCCATCTTCAGGATCAGCATAATGATGATGGTCGGCGCAATGCCGGGAAGCGTGACATGCAGGCATTGCTGCCAACGGTTCGCGCCATCGACCTTGGCCGCATCATACAATTCCTGATCTATGCCGGAAAGAGCCGACAGATAGATGATGGAGTTCCAGCCAAGCGTCTGCCAAAGCTCTGTCAGAATGTAGATCGGCAGGAAGTTGGACGGGTTATTTAGCAGCGCCTGCTCTTTGATGCCGAAAAAGTTGTGCAGCACCTCGGTAATGGCACCGGTGGAGCTCGTCAGCGTGATAACGATACCGCAGATAACAACTGTGGAGATAAAGTGCGGCACATACAGAAGCGTCTGCGCTGTCTTGGAGAATTTCTTGTTTTTCAGCTCGTTGATAAGCAGCGCCAGAATGACAGGCAGCGGGAAGGTCAGCAGATCCGCCACCGCAATGCGCACGGTGTTGATGAGCAGACGGCCGAAGTAATAGTCAGAGAAGAAAGACTTGAACCATTTGAGGCCGACAAACTTGCTGCCAAAAATGCCTCTGGCGGGCTTGTAGTCGATGAAAGAGATGTACAGACCGAACATCGGCCCGAATTTAAAGATGGCATAGTAGACCAGCACCGGAATAAGCATCGCATAGATCATGCCGTTGCGCTGCAGATCTTTTTTGATGCGGTAGCTCAGGGGCACATGCTCCGAGCTTAAGGTGATCGGCTTTTTTTCTTCGGCCGCCGCGGCTTTGCTCTTTGTGCTCATGCTTGATTCTCCTTTGTGTCAAGGCGGATGACCTCGTGATTTTTAGCGGAAGAATAAACCGCGTGGAGAAGCCTAGTACTGACAATCGCTTCCTCACCACTGACAGGGAACCGTTCCCCTTCCGCCAGCTTAGTGTAGTAATCCTCAATAAGGAACCCGTGACCGCTGCCCCAATAATCCTTGCCGAACACCGTACCGGAGGAGAAATCCTTCGTCTCTGTCTTGCCGTCCAATTCAGTAGTGACAAGGTTGCCGACCATGCGGATACTGCCATTCTCGCAGACGATTTCTAACTCCACGGGGGCATTTTTCACATAGCAGTTCGTGCAGAAAAAGACGAGCCGCTCGCCGTTGGGGCCGGTCATAAAGACATCGCAGGTATCCTCTGTCTCAATGACGCCCTTGTGACGCTTGGTGGAGCAGCTTGCCTCCACAGTCTTGATCGGCACTGTGAGCCACTGCATCAGATCAAATGTGTGGATTGCCTGATTTTCCAGTGCGCTGCCGCCCTCCTTGTCCAAGGTACCGCGCCAATCAGATTCGGTATAGTATTCGGGGTTTCGGTTCCAGAACACAGCGCCCCGTGCCCCCAGAACCTTGCCCATCCTGCCCGAATCCATCAGGCTGCGCATATACCTGGACGAATCGTTGTAACGGTTCTGGAAGCAGATGCCAAGCGTCCTGCCCGTGCGGTCGCGGACTTCGATCATCTTTTCGGCATCGGCGGGATCCAGCGCCATTGGCTTTTCGCAAAGCACATGCTTACCATGCTCCATGGCTTCTATGGCAACCTGCGCGTGCAGATAGTGGGGCAGGCAGATGTGTACAACATCGATTTCCGGGTTATCCAATACCCTGTGATACTCTGTCTCCGTGTGTGGGATGCCGTAGGTTTCTGCGGCGGCTGCGGCACGCTCCGGGCGAATATCACAGGCGACAACACACTCGGCGTTCTCGACATTTTTCAAGGCCTTGAAATGATTTTTGGAGATCATACCACAGCCGATAACTGCCGTTTTAAATGTTTTCATTGGTTGTTTCTTCCTTTTTGCTGTGCAGCTCCCTATATTGGGTAGGAGTTACACCCTCATATTGTTTGAAGATACGCAGGAAGCTGCGCAGACTGCCAAACCCGCAGGTGATGGCGATTGTCTCTAATTTTTCGTCCTGCAGCAGCTTTTCTTTCACATGCTCTAAGCGCACTTTGTGAATATACTGGGTCAGGTTCGTACCGTTCATCTCTTTGAAATAGCGGGAGACGAACGGAGCAGGACGGTCGAAATGCTCTGAGAGTGCATTTACATTCAGCGTAGCATCCGAATAGTTAGCCTCAATGTAGTCCCGCATCTCCAGATACAGGCGGCCTTTTTCATCCGCTGCCGCCTCCTGTTCGGAGGCGCGTACTGCTTGGCAGACTGTGCCTGCCAACCGGCAAAGCGCCTGCTCCATCGCCTCGGTGCTGCCACGGCGGGCGGCCTCCATGACGCGATTTTGATTTTCGGCCAGCTCTGGATCATCGCTCCGCTGTTCGTCCGCACGCACGATGGTCGACATGATCTTTCCCACCAGGAACTGCATGCCTGCGGGGCTCAAGTAGTTTTCCTGATTTTGGCGCATCAACGCTTGAATCTGTGTACAGGCCTCGCCTTCATCACCGCTGCGTACAGCCAGATGCAGCTTGTTCTCCGTTTCAACCGGGTAGCGCACTGTCGTGTCGCTGGGCTGTACCTTCAGGTCACTATAGAATATCGTTCCGGTATCCTGCGTGCGCTGCTGGTATTGGTAGACACGGCATACCTCGCGGTAAGCTTTATATACCCCATCAAGACCAGTGTGCCCACTGCTTACGGCAATGTCATAGCGAAACTCAAAATGCTGGGCCAAAAAGCTGCGACAGTATTCATAGCTCCACAAAATGCTTTCAAGCATCTCTGGGTCTTCCTTCTCGGTCCAGATAATGTAAAGCTGCATGCCGCCTTCACGGAAGCAAAGGTTCTCCAGACTGCGGCTCGTAAGATTCTCTCTGGTTACATTCTGGAGTATGAACCACTGCATCTCATATATTTTGTCAGGATCCTTCTCGTTCGCAAGATCCTGTTCCTGCAGGCGGTAGGCCAGAAGATAATACTGTTTTGCCCTGTGGATCGGGAAGCCGAGATTTTCCAGCTGGTCTGTATCGGCCTCGTTTGCCGCATCTGCGTTCGTTATCATCGCGTGAAACTGCTCACACAGCATCGCGGTGCGCTGCTGTTCAATGAGATCGGAGCTTTCGACATTATCCTGCACAAGCTTCTGTACGCGGCTGTCAATATAGGCGAAGGCATCGGTCAGATTCTCCTCCGTGTCAGCCGCATTGCCGCTGTGCAGCACCTGCACAATATTGCGCAGCTTCAAATAACGCTTGGCTGCGCTATTGGCAATAACCGCTACCGTCAACAGCAGGTAGATGATGACAACAACAGCCAAAAGCTTCTGTATATCAATGATTTTCGATGCAAAAGCCTGTTCCTTCAGAATGACTGCAATATCCCAGTTTTCGTAAGTGGAAGAAATGATTGAAATGTATTCTTCCTTGCTCGTTCTATGAGCCGCTTCGTCAAACTTACGGCTTCCGCTGCTTTTAATCAGCTCTGTGACAGCATTTTCCGTTGCCTCAGGGAGTTCATGGTTAGCAACCAGCACACCGTTGTTGCGGTCATTGATACACAGTGTATCGTTATTCAGCCAATCAGAGGCCTTGAACAGATCCTCCAAATCAACGATCATAACCGCCACTGCCTTATCAGGCTCTCGGCTTGTGATGTTCAGCGGACGCATCAGAACCAGATAGTTTTTGCTATCCTTGCCCTGTACAACAGGTTGAAATACCCGCGTTGTCACTAAGTTCTGCTTCAATATTTCCATCCAATCCTCATAGCTGATGCCATAAGCCTCCAGCACAAGGTCATAAAATCGACGGCTTTGCCCGTATTTCGTGTTGGATACTATCGCATCCGTGGACGGAAAATAGAGAAAGTATGCATCCCCTATACCGTAGTTGATGACATCTGTAGAGATTTTCCTCGTAAGCATGTAGTAATCATACCGTGGAATATCATCATAGTCATCCGCCTGACGTACGGCCTCAATGGCCGCTGTGCTACTCTCTTTTGCTGTGATGTTGCGTAGCAGCTTGACCTTCTGATCCAGCCAGACCCGCGTCATATCCAGCTGGATGCCGTTCGTGTATTCCAAATTGTCCCGCAGCACATCAAGATATCTGTACCCGGATGCCAAAAGCAGCGTCAGGGCAATAACAGAAATCAGCAGATAGGAAAGGCACCACTGCAAAAACATCTTTGTAGGGGCCCACTTTTTCTTTTCAGCCACGTTTGTATACTCCGTTTCTTCGGCTTAGATTCTGCTGCGGGCAACTGTTATTTTGTGACCGGTTCCTTGCAATGCTCCTGCAGTTTCTCAAGGAACAAATCTCCGTTCACGGGGATGTCGACCCATTCACCATTCAGCCAACTCGAAAGGTGAATAGCGTTGGAAATCTGCAAGCCGCGGATGCCCTCGGCGCCGGGGGCAATGGGCTTTGCACCTTTCAGGATGCAGTCACAGAAATTGTTGATAATACCAGGGTGGGAGGTGTAGGTGCCCTTGATGGGAATCTTGCACTCCCACACTTCCGGCTTGCCAAGACCACCCTTGTAGGTGGCATTGAATTCCGGTTCCGGAATACGCAGACGGTAGAAGGTAAGCTCGTTATTTTCAACTACAATTTTACCATTTGTCCCGTCAATTTCCAAACGATTTGTACCGGGGGCATCCCCTACTGTCGTAATGTAGCAGCCTGTCGCACCGTTTTCGTATTCGACAAGGGCATATAGGTCGTCCTCGACCTCGATATTGCGGTGCTTTCCGTAGTATACCTGTGATTTTACGCGCTTAGGGATGCCGCACATCCACTGCCACAAATCAAGATTGTGGGGATTCTGGTTCAGCAGCACGCCGCCGCCTTCGCCATCCCAGGTAGCACGCCAGCCGCCCTGATCATAGTAGCTCTGCGAGCGGTACCAATCCGTAACGATCCAAATAACGCGGGTCATCTCACCCAAATCACCGCTGTCGATGAGATCCTTGACCTTTTTGTACAGCGGGTTCGTGCGCTGATTGAAATCCATACAGTAGACAAGCTCCGGGTGTTTGGCCGCAACAGCGTTCATTTTCTCGACCTGCTTGGTGTAGACGCCCGCGGGCTTTTCTACAATGACATGCAGGCCAGTCTCCATAGCCTCTATGGCCATCGAGGGGTGCAGGTAATGCGGCACTGCAATGATGACAGCCTGACACACGCCGGAGTGGATCAGCTCGGATGCATCGGTAAATGTCTGAATGCCCTCACCGTTCGTCTTTTTTGCCAGTTCAAGACGGGCGGGGTCAATGTCGCAGACCGCAGTCAGATCGACCTGCGGACACTTTCCGTCCCGAATCGCGCGGCCATGCTGGCTGCCAATATGACCGTAGCCGATGATACCGAGTTTTACTTTATCAGCCATTGTTTTGCGCCTCCAACTGTTTTAAGTAAGCAAGGGCGGCCGCACCGTCCTGCTCGATGTTCTCTGTTTTGCCTTCGATGCTCATGCGGTCGTTGTAACCCGCCGTGTGCAGAGCAGCAAAAAGCTCGCCATAGTTTTCGCCATCGCCGGGCAGCGGATAACGCCGGCCATTGCCGGACGCAATATGGATATGCCCAAAGTCCTTGATGGTTGCGATGCTGTTGAGGTCATCGTGGTTGGCGCAGATGTGGAAGTAGTCAGCCAGCAGTCCTACATTCTCGTTGGCCACATCCCTCTGCAGCAATGCGCCCTCGGCCACGGTACAGACCATATTGGTTTCTTTTCGGCTCAACGGTTCAATAACCACCTTGATGCTGTACCTTCCTGCAATTTCACCCGTTAGTCGGCAGGCTTTGACAAGGTTCTCGTAAGCGTCCAGATACTTGACCCCCGGCGGGCATGTACGGCACTTGCCACTGCCGAACACGACCACTTTACCATGCAGATCGGCAATCATTGCCATTGCCTTTTCCAGATAAATTTCCAACTCATCAAAGCTCGTTGTCTTACCATCAACGAAATTCATCGTTTTGGGAAACAGAATGTTGAAGCACTCAGCCTCGATTCCGCTCTCCTCCAGCGCTTTCTTGCCTGCAGCGTACGCCGCAGGGTCAAGGCCCATGGTCTTTGTCACCGAAAGCTCAATGTAGTCATAGCCCAATTTTTTTACAAGCCCGGCATTTTCGATGCCGGTACAGATACCGTATCTCATCTTGCAGGCTCCTTTCTCAATGCAGTTCTACCGCATTCTCTGTCAGTGTCAATACCTTGCCACCAGCCAGCGTGACCATGGCGGCATCACCATTGATGGCAGTTTCAGCCTTGGTTCCCTCCGGGGCCAGCACTGTAATAAAGTGGATCGGTGCTTTACCGCTATGCTTGGCGATCAGCTGCGGGATGGGCTTGCGCCATGCGTAACCGTAGCTGATCCACCCACCGATGGGATTCTCGCTGCCCTCAAGGATTTCAAAATCGAGTTTCTTGTCAGCCTGTACGGTCATCGTATACCCGCGTCCCTTTTGGGAGGTATAGTCAAACTTGCCGTTTTCTCCATCCAGATGGCCAAACGCAAAATTATAATACAGGCGGATGTCATGGTCTTCCCTGCAGATGCCAGTTACACGGTCCTCAATGACATAAATATCATCAGGCAGGCGCACGACGCGGCGCCGGTGGAACATTGGGTCATCCATGAAGTCATAGCCGTTGTGGGAAATGTCGATAAGCTGATACTGCTCGTTTTCTTCAAAGGCGTGCAGATAGGTGCGCACACCGCGGGTGCGGGTAACACCGGGAACGGTACCCATCTCGTGGTCATCCACATAGAGCGTGTTGTGAGCCTTGGCGGACAGGAAGTAGTGGCGCCAATCTTTCCAACAGGAGCTGTTGTAAATGTAGCGGCCCGAGTCTGTCAGGATGTCCTCGCCCCTGGCGTGAATCTCCACATGGCCCGTGTCATTGTGGGAGTGTGAGCTGACCTCACCACGCTCGAGCTGGATGCCATGTACATGGAAGTAGCTATCCTCCGGACCCCAGCCTGTGCGCATAACATAGATACCCGCCGGGATGTACTTGTAGTTGCGCTGTGCAGGCGGTGTGCCCTCTTTGCCCGCGGTGGCCATAAAACGGAAGTCCTCGCGACCCGTTTCCTCGTACCAGGTACGGAAGTACGCACGCATCTCGTTCAAATCGTAGGGGTCGAATGTCAGGTTCATACCCTCGTACAGCGAGGTATCGCAGCGGCGGGTCGTCAGATCATCCCGATCCGCGTCGCCGATCATCGGTGTGGACAGGTCGGGCTTGACCAGACTCATAATAAACTGTGCGGATTTTTCCAGCGTTGGCTCCATGTAGGGCGGCACAGGGATGCCATTCAGCTTGCACAGACGGTAACACTGGAAGTAGACGCCCGCAGCCACCATGTGGTAGATGGGGGTGCGCTCCATGTGGATGCCGTCATTATCGAAGGAGTACTTTACTTCCTGCATGACCCGACGGTAGCCGGTCATGAACCAGTCGGATTTGATTTCCGGGAAGAGAATGCCGCATTCCAGCAGTGTGCCGCTTTCCATCGTCAGCCAGTTGGACGACTTCTTGTGGTTGCTGTAATGGGTCATCAAGAAATCTGCATGGTCACACAGCAGCGTCAGGAATGTTACCCATCCCTCTCGATCCCACGCAGGCGAGGTGCGGAACGCCTCCATACAGGGCAGCCAGACCGTGTAGATGCGCATGGCCGTCTCGATGGTGCGCCAGGAGTGACCGGGGAATTTGTACTTGGCTGCAGCATCCTCTTCATTTTCCATGAAGGGGGCTACAGGCCATGCTTTGCCCCATTCGGTCATTTCGTGCAGGAACTCTTTCGTGTACTTTTCATCCTTTGTCAACGCATAGGCACGAGCCAACGGCTGCCAATAAATGTGGCGGTACAGCGACCATGTCCACTCGTTATCGTGGGAGGTATGCTCCGTCGGGTTGAAGAACCAGTCGATCTCGCCGTCAAACTTTTGGCCATAGATATAATGATCCAACGTCTCCTGCGCATCCTCGAGGATGCCATCGACCTTACACTGCTCCATTTCCTTAGCGGTAAAGAGATACTTCGGCGTTGTGCGTGTGCGAAAATGTTCAATAACCGCATCCATTGCGCCGTCCGCATCCCCCTGTGCATAGCACATCTTTGCTTTTTTCAGCCCGGGCAGATCATAATTGATCCGTTCCAGCAGCTCTGTCATTCTGTTCATAATCTTGTCAGCACCCCGTAGTGTTTCCTTATGGAAATGGCATCCGAAAGAGCATTCCTCCGGATGCCATTTTTAACATATTATTGTCGCTTTATCGCATCGGAACTCAGTTTGCCATGTAGGTGTCGTATGCTTCCTGCATCATCTGGACTGCCTCTTCAATGCCGGCATCCTTCAGCTTCTGCTGGTAGGAATCCCACTCGCTCATCGGGGTGGTGCCGCAGATGAAGCTGGCTTCCATCTCATCGGCCAAAGTCTTAACCTGACTCATGATTTCGGAGTAGCGATCCTGATTTTCTTCAGAAACGGATGTCGGCGGGAACATATGCTCGCCCATGTCGGTCTTCATGGAAAGCTCCAGCGCTTTCTTCTGATTATCCTGTGCGTAATACTGGTCAATGTAGTCCTCGCTCTGGATACCGGCGCCGGAGGTGGAAGCACGGGTGTACGCAGCCAATGCCTGTGCAACGCTCATGCCATCGGGATTATTCATAATAAGATCGGTGTAGACAGGCTTGCCGTCCTTCATCTCGTAGCTTTCGCCCTCGATACCGAAGTTGTAGCAGATCTGACCTTCCTCGCTGTACAGCCAGTCGAGCAGCCAAACAGCAGCTTCAACATTCTTGCACTGAGAGGAGATGGCGGCAGAAGCACCGGACTGGTCATAGATGTTGTTCATCTTGGAGAACTTTGCGTTCTTACCCTTGGTAGAGGTGACGGGCGCAGCAGCCTGAATGTAATCTTCCTTGAAGTTGGGATCGGCTTCCATCATAGCCTTGGTATAGTTGCCGAGGCCCTGACCGAACGGTGCGTAGCCCAGAATGCAGTTGCCTGCGACGAAGTCGGTCTGGGTGGATTTCTTATCAGCCTGCATCCAGTCGTTATCCAACAGGCCTTCGGCATACCAGTCAGCCATCTTCTGGATGAAATCCTTGCGGCTGTCCTCAATGAGACCGTTCTTCACGACACCGTCATCAACATAGAAGCTGCCCCAGTTGTTGTAAGCGGCGGACCAGACATCCTTGACCCATTCTTTGCGGGTCGTAAACGGCTTGCTATAGCCGGCGGCCTTGGCGGCGCGCAGGACTTCTTCCCACTCGTCAATCGTCTCGGGCACCTGATCAAAGCCCAATTCCTTCAACGCATCAGCGCGATACAGGAAACCGGAGGAAAACTCGGTCTTGTTAGGGGATTCCAGACCACGCAAACAGGGGAAGCAGTAATAGTTGCCGCCGGAAGACTTAATCATCTTACCGATTTCAGGATGTTCCTGGATGACTTTGGATAGGTTTGTGGCATCTGCCATATAGTCATCCAACGAGATGATGACGCCATCATTGATGGCTGCACCCGCACCGCCAGAATAAGTCGTCCATGTATATTCAATGATATCGGGATACTCACCGGAGGCCAGCATAACGGCGAATTCCTCGGCTTCGGACCCCTGCGTCGGGTGCTGGAATTCGATGGTGATGCCGGTCTGCTCCTCCACATACTTGGCCCATGGCGTATCGCCAAGGTTTGCGAAGTTGTCAGAGACATTGCCGTTCAATGTGGTGTACCAAGTCAGCGTAGTGCCCGCAAAGGGTTTGTCACTGTCCGTAGTCGCTTCCGCCTCAGTGGTTGCAGACGATGCAGTTTCTGTAGAGGTTGCTGCCGTAGAGGAGGCAGAGCCGCCGCAGCCTACCAGCGTAGCGCCGACCATTGTGGCCGACATGCCAAGCGCCAGTGCGCGCTTGAGGGTGCTTTGTTTTTTCATGGTGTTTCTCCTTCTTATTTATTCCCGGGTAATCCTTCTTGGAAAAGCATTTCCCGGTTTTTGTAACAAGTGATAAAAATGTCGTGCAGCCCTACAATGGTGTGGAATGTGTCATCATCTTCCCGGATATCCTCCACACCTTCGGCCGGAATGGAAACAATGGGCAGCTTTGCAATTTTTTCTACCGCCTCCAAATGAGGAATCGCACACTGTACAGTGCAGACAGGATGCTTCCCTGTGCGCACGGCTTCAATGGCATCGTAGAATTTCTGCAGGCGCTCTCCCTTAGGGATGCGGCCATAGTCGATACGCTCGCCAGTATCGCCGATGTAGAGATATTCAGCTATTGGCCCACTGCCGAAGTCTTTGCCGAAGTAAACCGTGCCCTTCTCAAAGCGGTATTCGGCTATAGGGCCCAGCTTCTTGTCTACAATGGCGTGGCCTGTGCCGTACCACAGCGGCACACCTGATACCGTATGCGCCTGTACTGTAATCGTGTCGAAATTTTCGACATTTGGGTTTCCTTTATAGGGATCGGCCTGTACATCGGCCAACTCGGCCGCGCGCTCCAGACTCTCCCCCAGCAGGAAAGTCATCACTTGAAATTGGTGGGCGCAGGCGTTGTTGAACGGACTGTCGTTCACAGCACAGCCCTTTACATCAATGTGCCCAGCCCAGCTGTTGCGGGCGTAGTATTTATCACCCCGCCGCATCGCGTGCAGTGCTTTCATGTAGATGGGCTTGCCGAAGCGGTCGTCCAGAATGTCCTGTTTCAGAGCCAGTACATCGCGTGAGTAGTTAAGCTGATACCCTACCGAAATGAACTTACCGGTCTCCTTTTCCAGCTGTTCCAGCTTGCGTGCGCCCTCTACCGAGGTGCAGACGGGCTTTTCGGTCAGCACATTCGATCCATGCGTCAGGCAGGTGACGATCTGCGAATAATGCAGATGAATGGGCGTTGAAACAACAGCCAGATCGGCGGTATGTTCTTTATAGAAGTCCTCAGGCGTTTGATAGATCGGAATGTTCTGTTCTTTAATGATGGGATACAAATCTGCGGCGTTGGGAACGACCTCACAGATGCCCTCGATTTTTATATTGGGAATATCGCGTTCCGATATCTCCTTGATGTAATTACTGCCATATCCGCAGATTCCCAGCAGCAGAATCTTTACCACTGCCTGCTCCATTTTCTGCTCACTCCTCTTTGCCGTTCATCTTCTCCATTTGGGGGAAGTTTTTCACTGCACCCTCATCCTATCACCCCGATGTGACAATGTAAACAGACAGTTTCTATTCGATATGTCAATTTTTGCATTTCGTTTTATATGCGATATATCGTTCCTATTTTTATGTCGATTTTTGCTTCTGTTTATTTTTAGACGCTTATGAATCATTTGTTCATGTTGCAGCCCTGATTTTTATGGCCGTAGTGGCGGGGTTAGAACTGCTTTCATCGCACCGAATATTTTTATCTTGCTTCATTTCTTCTTTATCCTATCGTTTTATATCCTTTGTCACCCAACCACTATTTTGTCATATCCAACGGTTCTTTCCTGCCGTCTGGTCTATTATGCTGCAAGTGTAATTATTTCCGCTTAACAAATGCTAAAAAGTCTGTAGAATAATAGGTCGTTAGCCTTTTCTAACCCAGTTTTGATTTCATTTTGTTTTCATTACGCTCCGACAGGGCTGCCATAATCATATCCACATCAGCTTGCAAAAGAACTCATTTCATTCTTACGTATGTGATGAATGCTGCGCTTCGCGCTTGTTTGCAGGCGGATATTTTTTTGTCCGTTGGTTAGTTGACGCCAATTTGAAATTTGCGCCCTTGTACCGGCGCAAACAAACCATGAGGGAATTTCGAATGATAGACAAGGATCTTCTCCGCCTGCTCGGCGACAACAAAAAGTATATCGGCTTCTGTGTAGGCTGGATGGTGCTGGGCCTGTTTGCGAATGTCGGCATCACTGCGTCTCTGTGCTAGTCCATTGCACTTGCTGTCCAGTATAACGGCGGCAGCGCGGGTGTTTTTCTGGTACCAGTAGTCTGCGCCTGTGCCGGATTGGCGGTTCGCTATGCCACCACCCGTATTGTCGGGGACTTGAAGGACACACTGGGTCTCAGCGTCAAAAAGAATCTGCGCGAGTGCGTCTACAATAAAATCGTTCGCCTTGGTGTGCGTTCTACCGATGACATGAGCATGGCGGGCCTGACTCAGATTGCTCTGGAGGGCGTGGAGCAGCTGGACCTGTACTATTCCAGCCACCTGCCGCAGTTCTTTTACGCCATGCTTGCACCGCTTTTGTTGTTTGCCATTACCATAGGCATTTCGTGGCGCGTGGCTTTGGTGCTTTTGTGCTGTGTGCCGTTGATCCCGCTATCCATTGACAAAATACTTCTTTAGGGCAACACCGCACAATTGAGCTTTCCCCAAAACAGAAAAACGTCCAACCACAAAAGGTCAGACGCATTCCAAAATCTGCTTGCGAGGCAAAGCTCAATCAAGCCGCCAGACAGGGTCTGTCAGCTAAAATCAAGTTTGCCAAAACAAACATAATATTCATTCTACCTTGTAGAATCACATTCTGATTTTTACTTGATTAAAAATCTACGCACATCCTCATCAAAACGTTTTGCTTGCGGGCATTTTGCAACAACGTCACTCCAGTTGTCACATACAACTGAAATTAGTTCCTCATACGTTCTTTTTGCTTTATGCGGGCAATTTCTAATTTTGATTCCATGATATTGAGGCGCTCGTGCGATAATACTAGTCCATGGATCAGATAAGACCTCATAGTCTTCATAGTCTTCATACTGATCAAATGCCGCTACAATCCATGTATCTGTTGCATCGAACGGAATCATATAGCTTACCGCCAGTTCGTCTTCTGGCAGTAACAATGTGTTTATGAATGATCTCAGAAAATTTGCCCCTGCTTCTGGAGTATTCCCATGCTCTTCACACGGTAAAACGACAGGACAATCACTCCGGTTGTTCGCAATTTTTTCGCAAGTAAGCGGGTGTGTGCTCTCTGGTGCATCACAGAATTTTCTTTGACATTCACAATGGACTTCCTTTTCACATCTTTCAACGTCTCCATCCATATGAATAACCAAAAAATCAAGGACTGGGGTCAAAGAGTTCATATAAGTGTTTAGGCTTCCTTGATTTGTTTCACACCATTTCCAGACCCCTTTCCATCCGTTTCCGAACCGTCCAGCCATGTCGGGCTCCGGTTTTACATTTCAGGCTCTAACGCCAAAAAATTAGTCCATCGCCCTCCGTGCTCACTTCAAAAGTAAAATTTTTATTTTCTTTCCTTCCCATTCCCACACTCCGACGCTATCCATTGTAATTGAGAGGAGATATACTTCCTCTCGCGACAACTGAATAGCGTCCTCTGCCGTACCGCTTTTGGGGAAGCAGCGCGATAATCCGAATTTGTCCGGGGAGCGTGCCAAGAAAGCGTGACAACATGCTGCAAGGCCGGCCCAAAGGCTGCCTTGCAGGGCACAGCGCCGGGAAGGGTTGCCTGTCTGGAATTTGCAGGGGGAGAAAAACGCAAAACCAATATAGCAGCAGATTATGCCGTGAAAGTACCTGCTTTCACGGCATTGCTGTGCCGCCATATTGGTTCCATTCGTACATTTTTGAAATCGTAACGATTGTAGTATACTGGTTTTGCGGACGAGGAAACGCCCCGTCCCGACAGTCGAATCTTGGAGGTGCAGTCTTATGCCACAATGCTTTGTGAGGCCCTTCTCATGACAGCCAGCTTGCGCGTAAAAAACGACAAATACTATGTCGTACTCACGCATACGACAGATGGCAAAAAAAATCAGACCTGGGTTTCCACAGGTCTGTCAGTAACAGGAAACGAGGGCAAAGCCAGGGAGATCATGCTTGACATGCTCGGCGAAAAGTCTGAACAGGCTGCCCCGCCCGATATGCTTTTCAGTGACGCCGTGCGCCGCTGGCTGGTGGATGTCCGACATCGTGTGGACGAGGTCACCTACCAAGGCTACGAGGTTCAGGCTCGGGCGCACATCCTCCCCTACTTCGATGATCTGCAAATCCGGCTGTGCGATGTTGACGGCGAGACGCTGCAGACGTACATCAACGTAAAGGCTAAATTCGGGCGCTCTGACGGCCACGGCGGCCTATCAGCGGTTAGCTTGCGTCAGCACAAGAACGTGCTCAATCAGACGCTCAAATTGGCGCAGAGGGACGGTCTGATTCAGACAAACCCAGCTGATTTGGTCGTCATGCCCCACGCAGCACAGTTTACCGGTACGTTCTACACGGAATCACAGATGCGGGATCTGCTGACCGCCGTCAAAAACGAGCGCCTCTACCCTATCATCTATGTCACCGCGCTGTACGGCCTGCGCCGCAGCGAGGTACTGGGGCTAAAATGGGACAGCATCAACTTTGCGATGCAAACGCTGACCATACGGCACACCGTGGCCCGGGTCACAAAGGTCGTGGAGAAGAACAAGACGAAGAACGCATCCAGTTTCCGCAGCTTTCCCCTGACCGACGATGCGGTGCGGCTGTTCAAAATCCTGCTTCAACAGGAACAAATCTACCGCAACCACTTCGGCAAGGACTACATAGACAACGACTACGTGTTCACTTGGGAGGACGGGCACCCCTACTCCCCCGACTATGTGAGTCACACCTTCCACAAGCTGCTGAAGAAGTACGACCTGCCCCATATCCGGTTCCACGACCTGCGCCACACCTGCGCCAGCATGTTGCTGTCGGAGGGCTACGGTCTGAAGGACGTGCAGGAGTGGCTGGGACACTCGGACATCAAGATGACCGCAAACATCTACGGCCATCTGGACATACGCCGCAAGCGTTCCATCGCCAACGGCTTGGAACAAGCGTTGCCGCGTTTGAAGCCGTAAAAAACAAAAAGCGCCAAATCCTTTCGGATTTGACGCTCCTGCTGACCTTGACAGCCATCTTTGGTCCGAGTGGCGAGAGTCGAACTCACGGCCTCTTGAACCCCATACAAGCGAGCTACAAAATTGTACAATATATGATAAAAGCGAGCAGTCAAGGATGAGATCAACCTCCATAACTCCCTATCTATGTAGTGTTGTGCAGATTATTTTTTATTTGATTTGTAATCTTATATATGCTGACTTTTACTCGAGATACTTACTCAAATAATATTCTAATCACTCTTCCGGATTAAACCTTTCTTCACGAGAAAAATTTCTTCTTGCTTTTTAAACATTACCGTAGAAGCCCTCTTTGCTATATGCGGCCCATTTCAGATACATCTCTTGATAGTTTTCTTTAATAAACGCTTGAATTTTTCTGACTTCTCGCTCATTTAACACGCCTTGATTCTGCATAACGCTATCACCGTTACTCTTAACAAAGAACTTTGCAGAGCCTGATTCGGTCAGTTTTCTATCGCTTGCGTGAACATGCATACATTCAATCACGCAGTACGACGTGAAATACAGATAATATCCTGCAATCTTGAATTCGTAATACTTTGGCATTTTACTCCTCCAAGAATTTCCGATTCTTTTCTAAATAATCTTTAACAATTTGAATTTCTATATCATCCATGCTTGTCTCCAGAACTTCACCGTCCTTTGACAAAACTACTGCCTTATCAGGGCAATTCAAATTTAGCACTCGGAACCCCTCTGGACTACATCTGAAGGCATAACCATTTATGATCATATCTGCCTCATCGGCTATATTTTTTACATTAACCATTTGCTACTCTCACTTCCTTGATTGGAGCCAAAAATGTTTCTGGATCAAAATATAAATTTTTCAAAATAGGAATTAAATCAATATACTCTTCTTCTGGCCTGTCATTCTGTTTATACTTTGCCATCGCTACAATATAACCATGATCCCATTCTTTTACTTCCGTATAATGCTCCAATGAATATGGTGCGCGAAATCTAATTACCTTATCTCCCGCACGGAAAACTGTATAGTTAGATTCATTGCTAAGAATTGCCTGTTGGCTATTCATACAAGTTTCCCTCCTTCATTACTCTGGTTTTTTCAGTAACTGTTCAAAGTTTGAATATGCCTCGCGAATGATTTGTATTTGCCTACTTTCGTCGCAATCGTCAGCACATTGCGAAATCCCCTTCAGCAGAGAAAAAAATCTCTTAACTGTTATATTCTCCATATTAATTTCTCCAGATTCAACTTTTTGAATCCATCGAAGATCAAGTCCAGATGTTTCTGCAAGTCTTTTCTGTGTCACTCCAATTTCTTGTCGTAACTCCTTCACCTGCATTTTTTATCACTTCCTCGATTTCATTATACGCCAATATTAGCGCATAGTCAACCAGTATGTTTAAAGTGCTTTAGCTATCGTAGTTTTCCTGGCTTACCCTATTAGATCTCTAGCCCAATTCTGTTTAACAATAAACACACCATAAAAACGTAAGCGGTCAATAGGTTCTTACAGCGTTCCATCGCCAACGGTTTGGAACAGGCGCTGCCACGATTGTTGCCATAAAAAACGAATCAATGCCGCCACAAACGGCATTGACGCCTGTACACTGCTCCTTAACCTGGGCCATATATTCTTTGGGTGCCTGATCCTTAATCTTGATGTTGATTTCAGACTGGGTGTAGACATAGTTGGCAATCTGGTTGTACATTCCACTTTCTTTGATTCCGCACTTTTGCAGATACTTTTTGGGGAAGATATGATGAATGTCGCCACGCTGATCAATGAGAGATTTCACCTCAATCTACTCTGACAGGAAACCATAATCCCCCATTTTGACCTGTGCCATCAGGAACACATAGAACATTGGGCTGCTGGCCACGGAGGTATTGAGTTTAGTAACCAAGATATTATTCCAGAACGCATCGGACAATTCACCAGCCTCTGTATGCTCCAGAAATTTCATAGTATCGTAGGCTTGAAACCGCTTGATATCATAGTCGAAAGTAGATTATGGAGATCCAGAATATCTTCCGGTTAGAATGGTCAAGACCATCCACCTGCGCACAACTTTTTCGATAATTGCCGCATCTTCCCCTTTAGAACGAAGCAACAAATACAGAGCATACCCAAAATTCAAAACGTTTTGGGAACGAATCGTTGCCGGAGAAATAATGCCGGTAGACTTCACGATCATCAAATAACGCTGAAAATCAGTCTTGCTGACAAACTCCAAAACGCCTTCCTTCAACTTTGCAAAGGAGTTTTCGGCGATGGCTTTCTGATAATCACAAGTGTCGAAATCACGACCCGACAATAAACTTGCCAAATCCGAAATCCGTCCACGCAGGAATTTAAAGGTAAATGCCACACGCAGCACATCGGTATAATCCAGTACATAAATATCCTCGTGCTCGTTGACGATCCACTTGATTTTGGAAAACTCCTCGCTGGTCACAAATTCTGTATCATTTTGTCGGATTGCCTCAAAGTCCTCTGGCTTCACACTGTCCCAATCCGAAAATCCTAAAGTGCCAAAGTGTCCGCCGGAAAAGGAAGCGGTGATTATGGGCGCACTGAAACATTTTCAAATGATTTGATAACAAAAACACGGATGATTTGCCGCTGGGCGATCATCCGTGTTTTGCATTATCCAGACTCTTATACATCCTTGAGCAGATATGCGTTCAACCTGTTTTTTTCATCGATGTAGGATTGATAGATATTTTTGACCCCGGCTTCTTTGGCCATGGAAATAATCAGATTTTTATCTACTGGAGGTGTTCTCAATCCAATAATGACTCCAGCCGGAACACACTCTATCATTGCGGGGAGATTCATTTTGCAATTAGCAAGCATCCGCCATTCTTCATCATATTTGTGGCATTCCTTTTTAATCAAACTATTCCGCTCGACTTCCCAAGGAAGAGGTTTCAATTCTTCTTGCATAAAATCCGGCAAAGGTACATGTAACTGCTGTATCATATCCTGCCCCATAACAAACTTTGCAAAATTGGTTGCATCATGTGGAGTGTTAGAATAATATACCGGATAAATTCGTGTTCCATATTTATAGACGCCACAATTTACGCACTTGTCCAATTTTCCACAATGCGAACTGTCCGCATCACTAAGGTCATACATAAGACAAAAACCCTTGTGCATATCGGCATATTTTAGCCACAGAGTTTCATTAAACCCGTTTTCAGAAAAGCAGATGGACAGAATCTCGTCTTGTATTTTTGAGCGCAAAGTTAGTACACAAGATAAAAATTGTTTTGTTATTCCATTTGCAAATAACTGCTTTAATCCTTCGACATTTGTTACTTGTTGAATAAACTCTTGTGGAATGCCAGGCTGATTTTGAAAAGTTTCTTTCATCCCGTTTGCCAACGCTGCTAATGCTTCAGGGGAGCTATAGTTTCTATTAAATTCCTGACGGATCTTATCCACATCAATATGTAAAAAGGTGTCGAACGGATCATCATAACTGCTGGCTTTAGAGAAGAATAGTTTATTAGAACGTAAAGCATCAAGATTATTGTTATTCACTGCACGATACTTATACAAAAATCTTGGATAGCGAATTTTCGCCATCAGTTGATTAACTTCATTTGGTATGTCTTCGCCTGTAAATGAACACAGCGTTTCCCAATAATCCTGCATTTCATCGTGGCTCATAGCTGTTTTTCGTTCTTCTGCTTCCAAAAAGTCACCTCCTATTATCTGCAGCATTAGATGAATCTTTAGAGCTCACTTTTATGCTCTTTATAGTACTTGCTTAGAGCGATATGAAGCTCCTTTTTGCTTGCATAATTTTCGCTGGATTCCAACTGTTTGATATTAAATTTCCGACACCAGTTTAGTTCGAAACGAGAGAACGAATATTTTTTTACAATCTCCTCTTGGACTTGCTGCGTCGGGTCTAAATAGGCTCGAATATCAGGATCGTAAAAATCCGGATCGTTCAAAGTTGAGGAGTACAGCTTCAAAACGTCATTTTTGATTAGTGCAAAAACTCTGTCGATACAATGATTAAAGTTCCGGATTTTTTCAAGAAAAAATTCTTCTGATGTCAGGAGCAGCCGGCCATTTGCATGGGCGTAGTCATTTCGTTCTTTGACTAACTTCTTTAGCTCGCCTTCTAAATTGGTATCCATTCCAACAATATGTAGGAGCTTAAAAACATCACTTTCTCCAATAGCCGCAAAACTTCCAAAATACAACTCTCCGTCCTTGGTGTTTTCTTTTCCAAAGAACTCATTATATCGATCTTTTAAAAGATAATATAGTGCTTGCTCCATCTCATCGTGATGTAGGACGTTTAATTTCAGAAGGACAAAATAAATCGCAGTCATAAAGAGCATGTGATACTGCATATATGCAAACTGATACAGGCCATTTTCATAGCTGGTCCGCATAGCTAATGAAAGAGCTTCAATATATCGTTTTTCATCCTCATCTTGGAACAGTTTAGGTAGATATACAAAGATTTCAAACAAAGCCTCCGGCATTTCAGGTAATGGAATATCAGCAGATACTGGTCGTGCCACTTTCTCTATAGCAGCGGCAATTTTTTCTTTATCATACAAAAGAACAGATGGTGATGAGTGTGAGCTCATTTCTCTTCCTCCCAAACACTGTTCAGTGTATCGCTTATTTTTTTCTGCTCTGAAATTATTTGACTTTGTAGATCATGAATGGTTTGCTGACTTTCTTTTACTTTCTTTACAATTTGTTCTTGTATATCCAAGGGCGGCAAAGGGATTTCGAGTGTAAGGAAGTTGCTTTTAGACACTTCTTTAAATGTTCCGCCTGATGCCAAAGCAAGTAACTTTTCGGTCATAGTAGTCATCATATATGCAATATATTCATTGGAAACCCGCTTGGCATCTAAAACTATTATATTTTTGAATCCTTGATTAGTCGCCAATTCAGTTTTGGAAATTGCTACTCGTCCGATAGTTGCACGTGTTGAAACCAATACAGTACCTACGGGAAGCAATTTAGCGCTGGAATTGCCAAGTCCTGCTGCGCTAATTGTGCGCTGCGTTTGTGCTACTTCAGTAATTAAGTTTTCGGCAGGCAAATCGGCTAACGTTGCCCAATTAATTCCACCATTCCAATATCCTTCTACCCCAGAAGATGGAGTTCCACCCGATTCTATCTGAAATAAAGTTTTATCCCCTAAAGAAGCCAACTCATATTTCCCATTAAGTTCTCGTTGTTGAGTATAGCGCTCCCCCACCAAAATATAATCCTGTTCCACTACTTGTTTTCTGCTTGCTATTGTCACAAGCGGGTGCTGACGAATTTCGTCATAGGTTGTTTGTGGTTCCATATCAGCGTGGTATTTTTGGAAAATGCGAATTATCTCTGGGATTTCGCTTCCTTTTTGGGGCTGTCGCTGTGCTCCTAAGTCAAATCCGTCATTATTCAGTTTCACAAAAAGAATTTCATCCTTCAATCTGGCGAAAGACTTATCAATAAGCAAAATACTGGTTTTAACGCCACTGTACGGGTTGAAAACACCGGCAGGCAGTGAGATCACCGCATATAGTAAACCGTCGTCTACCAGATACTTCCTAAGTTCTTTGTACGCATTGGCAGACTGGAACACAATGCCTTCCGGGACAATGATTGCTGCCCGGCCTGTTGGATTCAGATGCTCGGCAATATAGTCCACGAATAGAACTTCGGAGCGCTTGGCTTTTACCCGATAGCGACTATGGGGCATAATTCCGCCCTTTGGCGTCATGAAAGGCGGATTCGCAAGGATAACATCATAACAGTCATCCCATTTTTCTTCACTGGTTAGGGTGTCATATTCACTGATTTTGGGCTTTGTAAAATGGTGAAGATACATATTTACCCGAGACAGGCGTACCATATCGGGAGAAATATCGTACCCGGCAAAGTTTTCCGTCAAACGCTTGCGGTCATCGGCAGTCAATGTGCTTTTTCCATCCTCATCTTTGTTCTGTGCCAGAATGTGACGATAGGCACTGATCAAGAAACCGGCTGTGCCGCAGGCAGGGTCCAGAATAGTCTCATTTTTCTTCGGGTCTACGATTTCCACCATCATGTCAATGATGTGGCGGGGCGTGCGGAACTGGCCGGCATCTCCCTGGCTGCCCATGATGGACAGCAGATATTCAAAGGCATTGCCCAAATCCTCGCTGTTGTCATACGAGAAGTCGCTGACTTCTTTCAGGAACATATTCAAGGTATCCGGGTCCCGATAAGGGATATATGCTCCACGAAAAATATCTCGGAACAACTGGGGAAGGTTGGGGTTCGTAGTCATCTTTTCAATGCCTTCCGCATAAAGTAACGCCCTTTGCTGGCCGCTATTTTCGGGTTTCATGATTTCCGTCCAGGCATACTTCTCATATTCACCTGTAAAAAACTGCCGGGTGCCGCCAAATTCCAAACCTTCTATATCCATGTCATCCATGAATTTATAAATGAGTGCAATGGTAATTTGTTCAACCTGTGCCTTGGGATCGGGCACCTTGCCCACCAAAATATCACGCAGCGTATTAATCTTGCGCTTTACGTCAAATGTCAACATTTTCTTTCCTCCTACATAAAGCGGGATACATTGACGTTATCGGCAACGTAATCTACCACACTTTGCATACTATCCAGCCCCAAATGCTTCAGATCAACCATAGTGTATGTGCTGATGTCCGTTCCAAGCAGCTGGAATTTTCGGTCTTCGATGGCTCTGCGCACATCTTTGTCTGTTATATAAGTGGCAAAAAATTCTTTTACATCAGCATACTTTTCTGACGGAATACTGTGCGTCAGGGCATATCCCTCAAATTCATCCTCTACCAATTCCTTTTTGCTCTTAAAGAAGGGCAGGACACCAAAGATTTTGTCCAGAATTTCCCGAGCTGTGATGCGGCGATCACTGCCAATGGAGCGCCGCAGCTTGTCCCAGGTGTAATACTCGTTGGGCTGATTCATAATGTGGTCATCAATATAGCGGATGACAGCGGGATAGTTGCCTTGCTCATACTGTTCTCTCGCAACTGGATCTTCTTTGACAGTCTCCTCGAATTTATCAAAGTACATCCGGTCAATCTTCATGCCCTCAGCACCGATTTTGGTCTCCACCAGTGTTTTCAGCGGGTCAGGAGCAAAGTTTTCATACCCATCCGGATCAACAGGTGGAGTACCAGGCGACACGCTGCCGCTTTGAAAGCGGGGTAGTTTTAAGACCTCATCATAATCAAACTTTTCTTCAAAATATTCGCAGTTTCCAAAGAAGTCGAACAGTTTGAATGTTTCCTTGGGGTACTTATGGACGATTTCCTGACCGCCGTTTCGCTCTTTGAAGATGAAATCATGTTTTCGTGTACCACGGCCCTTAATCTGAATAAAGTCTGTGGGAGAGAAGATAGGCCGCAGTAACCCGATGTTCAGCAAATCTTCGCAGTCATACCCGGTTGTCATCATGCCCACTGTGACACAGATTCTGGTCTTGGATGATTTATACCCTTCCAGGAAACTGGTTGTTCCGCTCAGATTATTGTTCTGGAAGTTGATTGTATAGGTCTGGGCGTTCATAACGTCTGATGTGATCTGCATAGCAAAATCCGAACAGTATTTGCCGGGGAACATCATATCCGCATACACGTTAAGCAGCTGTGTGATTTTTGCTGCATGTTTGCGGCTTACGCAGAAGATGATGCCTTTGCCAATTTCTCCAGTAATCGGGTCTCGGAGCGCATTGTCCATAAAAGTTTTGACAAACATCTTGTTGGTTTCTTCGGAGAAAAACTTCTTTTCAAAGTCACGGGCAAAGTAGGTTTCTTCCTGTTCTTCATCCGATTCATCCCCTTGCGAAATCACGGCATAACCTTCATCTGCCAATAGTTTTGTCGTAATATCAGTTCTGGCGTCCACTACTGTAGGATTGATCAAATAGCCGTCACGAACTCCATCCAACAGTGAATAGCGGTATGTTGGGTCGCCGCTTTCACAGCCAAAGGTTTTATAGCTGTCCAGCAGTTGCCGTTTTTCCCATGCCCGTGGATCAGTAGCTTTCAGCCTTTCTACATCAATATTTTTGATATAGTCTTTGGGCGTAGCCGTCAATCCCAGCTTATAGCCGAGAAAATATTCGAATACGGCACGGCTGTTTCCATTGATGGAACGATGACTCTCATCGGCAATGATAAGTGAAAAATCGGTAGGCTTAAAGAAACGCTTGTATTTATTATTAAACATAAGCGTTTGTACGGTGGAAACAACAACCTCCGCTTTCCGCCAATCATCTACATTCTCCTTGAAGATAACTGTGTGATAGTCAGGAGCAAGGTAATTCTGGAAGTTTTTCTTAGCCTGATTTTCAAGCTCGATTCTATCCACCAGGAAAAGCACCCGATTCGCATTTCCACTCCGCAAGAAAAGACGAATTACGGCAGCAGATGTTAGCGTCTTACCTGTGCCGGTTGCCATCTCAAACAGGAATCGCTGATTTCCATGTCGTACAGATTCCTGTAAAGCCTTCAGTGCATTGATCTGATACTGACGGAGAAATCGCAGCCCATTATCATATAAGAACGGCTGCCGAGTTTCCGGATTTATGTACTCGGGTGCCTCCATATATCGAGGATTTTTGATTACGGCAATATAATCTGCACCAATTTCCTCAGAATATAGTTTCGCTGGGTCAGCATTCATAGCTTTGCTTTCCCGAATGCTTCCATAGCTGGGGAAAGCCGTGATAAGCTGCGGATTTCCCTTGTAAATATTCCAGAAATAATGCTGATTTCCATTGGAGAGAATCACATACTTGAGATAAAGAGACTTGGCATATTCTCTAGCCTGCTCCTTGCCGACCAAGGGATCTTTATCCTCTGCTTTTGCTTCCAGCACAATAAAAGGCTTACCTTTATCATCGAGGAGCAGAAAATCCACAAAGCCATTCTTCACCTTATCAAAATTTTCGCCCAGACCTGTCAAATCAGCTTTGGACATTTTGACATTGGGTTCCAGCTGTATGTTTGCAGGTCCATTTTCATCATCAAAGAAACGCCAGCCAGCTTCTTCTAACAGATGATTGATTTTAATTCTTGCACTTGCCTCTTTCTTTTTCAAAACAGCAGCCCTCCCTCTGTTTATGACTGCGATTGTAATTTATAAACTGTACTATGCTTGTTTACAGGCTTTCGGATCATATCTGATTTGCTTACTGTTCAGGGAATATGTCCACAATATCCCCGACATTTACTTTTAATACAGCGCAGATTTTCCCCAATGTCTCCAACGTCACTTCTTTGTCACGGTTCAGCTTTGTCATGGTGTTGGGAGCGATTCCTGCTGCTCGCCGTAAATCTGCCTTACTCATTTTACGATCAATAAGAAGTTTCCAGAGTTTATTGTAAGAGATGGCCATATGGGTACCTCCGGTCAGAAAATTTGACGCTTATAGTATATCAGATGCAAAAGTTTAGAACAATAGATTTTCGCATCTTGGTGCGAAAATCTATTGTTCCAGTTTATCGCTCGGCAAGGCTTTTTGTTCACTTTCCCTGCCGCTGCTGAGCAAAACAGGCACAGAAATACTCTTATTATCTATCTCACCATTCAAAATCTTATCTAAAGTAGTGCGAGAAATTTCTGTTTTCATACAAAACGATACCTTTGAGAATCCATTGCTGCGAATATAGTCCTTTAATTTTGTTCCTATCAGTTTTCTCATGGTAAAATGTTCATCAAAACGCACTTTTTATTTCTCTCTTCTGCCATTATTATATAATTTCGGCTTCAGAAAGCAAAAATTCTGTAAAATCCTTTTACATTTCAGGCTCCAATGCCAAAAAATGAGTCCATCGCCCTCCGCACTCACTTCAAAAGGAAAATTTTTATTTTCTTTCCGTCCCATTCCCACACTCTGACGCTATCCATTGTAATTGAGGGGAGATATACTTCCTCTCACCACAACTGAATAGCGTCCTCTGCCGTACCGCTTTTGGGGAAGCAGCGCCAGAATCCGGGATATCCCGGGGAGCGTGCCAAGAAGGCGTGATAACATGCTGCAAGGTTGGCCCAAAAACCGCCTTGCAGGGCACAGCGCCGGGAAGGGTTGCCTGTCTGGAATTTGCAGGGGGAGAAAAACGCAAAACCAATATAGCAGCAGATTATGCCGTGAAAGTACCTGCTTTCACGGCATTGCTGTGCCGCCATATTGGTTCCATTCGTACATTTTTGAAATCGTAACGATTGTAGTATACTGGTTTTGCGGACGAGGAAAACGCCCCGTCCCGACAGTCGAATCTTGGAGGTGCAGTCTTATGCCTCAATGCTTTGGGAGGCCCTTCTCATGACCGCCAGCTTGCGCGTAAAAAACGACAAATACTATGTCGTGCTCACGCATACGACAGATGGCAAAAAAAATCAGACCTGGGTCTCCACAGGTCTGACAGTAACAGGGAACGAGGGCAAAGCCAGGCAGATCATGCTTGACATGCTCGGCGAAAAACCTGAGCAGGCTGCCCCGCCCGATATGCTTTTCAGTGACGCCGTGCGCCGCTGGCTGGAGGATGTCCGACATCGCGTGGACGAGGTCACCTACCAAGGCTACGAGGTACAGGCCCGGGCGCACATCCTCCCCTACTTCGATGACCTGCAAATCCGGCTGTGCGATGTTGACGGTGAGACGCTGCAGACGTACATCAACGTAAAGGCTAAATTCGGGCGTTCTGACGGCCACGGCGGCCTTTCGGCGGTTAGTTTGCGCCAGCACAAGAACGTGCTCAATCAGACGCTCAAATTGGCGCAGAGAGATGGTCTAATTCAGACAAACCCTGCCGATCTGGTCGTCATGCCGCACGCGGCGCAGTTTACCGGCACGTTCTACACCGAAGCACAGATGCGCGACCTGCTGACCGCCGTCAAGAACGAACGCCTCTACCCCATCATCTACGTCACCGCACTGTACGGTCTGCGCCGCAGCGAGGTACTGGGGCTGAAATGGGACAGCATCAACTTTGCGATGCAGACGCTGACCATACGGCACACCGTGGCACGGGTCACGAAGGTCGTGGAGAAGAACAAGACCAAGAACGCATCCAGCTTCCGCAGCTTTCCCCTGACAGACGATGCGGTAAGGTTGTTCAAAATTCTGTTACAGCAGGAGCAAATCTGCCGCAACCACTTCGGCAGGGACTACATAGCCAACGACTACGTGTTCACCTGGGAGGACGGGCACCCCTACTCCCCCGACTATGTGAGTCACACCTTCCACAAGCTGCTGAAGAAGTACGACCTGCCCCATATCCGGTTCCACGACCTGCGCCACACCTGCGCCAGCATGTTGCTGTCGGAGGGCTACGGTCTGAAGGACGTGCAGGAGTGGCTGGGACACTCGGACATCAAGATGACCGCAAACATCTACGGCCATCTGGACATACGCCGCAAGCGTTCCATCGCCAACGGCTTGGAACAAGCGTTGCCGCGTTTGAAGCCGTAAAAAACAAAAAGCGCCAAATCCTTTCGGATTTGACGCTCCTGCTGACCTTGACAGCCATCTTTGGTCCGAGTGGCGAGAGTCGAACTCACGGCCTCTTGAACCCCATTCAAGCGCGCTACCAAACTGCGCTACACCCGGTCAACCAGGCTGTCTCGAATCATCTTTATTATTATAGCGGATATGAAGGAGAATGTCAACAGGGTTTTGCAAAAAATATATTTTTTGCATTTTTCCACGCAAAGTGCTGCATAAATCCGACGGCGGATGCTTGACTTTCCCGCGCAGGTGCGCTATACTTAATATCCTACCACAATAGCAAAGGAGGTGTGCCCCATGGCAGAGGACAAGAGTGCAAAAAAAATGATTGCCGTCAACCGTGAGGTGCGCCACGAATACTTTGTCATCGAGGCACTGGAAACAGGCATCGAGCTGGTAGGCACCGAGGTCAAGAGCCTGCGCGCCGGAGGGGTCAACCTGAAGGATTCCTGGGCAGACATCGATGACGGCGAGCTGATCGCCAAGGGCATCCACATCAGCCCCTATGAGCAGGGCAACATCTTCAACAAGGATCCGCGCCGTCCGCGGCGTTTGCTGGCACACAAGGCGGAGATCCGCCGTCTGGGGCAGCAGATCAAGCTGCAGGGCTACACGCTGGTGCCGCTCTCTCTTTACTTTAAAAAGGGGCGCGTCAAGCTGGAGCTGGGCCTGTGCAAGGGCAAAAAGCTGTATGACAAGCGTGCGTCTGCTGCGGCGCGCGACGCCAAGCGCGACATTGACCGCGCACTCAAAACGCAGCGATAAGTTGTTTCTACTTCACTTTCCCGGTGGGCTTGCCTGCCGAATATACGGGGCTGTAATGGTTTCGACGGGGAGAGAGAGGCGTGAGCAGCGGGCCGTGGCGGTGACCCACGATAAAAGCGCCAACTTAAATTAACTGACAACAATTATCCTGTTGCCGTAGCTGCCTAATTAGGCGCTGCCGTCCTGCCCGTGTTAGTACCGCATGGGGTCAGGGCGTCGATTAGGTACTGAACGTGAACGGGCTTAAGCTTTGCGGCCCGGCATGAACTTATGAAGCTACCAAGGTGTAGTGCGTGTGTGCTCGCCCGCACCAAGGGAAATTTAATAAACACACTGCGCCCGGAGATACTCTAACTGATTTCTTTTCGGACACGGGTTCGACTCCCGTCAGCTCCACCACAAGATTGTTTATTTACACTGTAAACTATATCTGTAAACCATAGAACAAGCTCATAACAACAATGTTTATGGAAATGCTTCTATACTTTACAGTTGGTCGAACGTGTAACGGAACAAACGAAGAACTCATCTTGCATGAATGTGCAAGGTGAGCTTTTGTTTTAGACAAAAGCCGCACGACTTAGTAAGGTCGCGCGGCTTGCTTTTTTAGAGCTTAATTAAACGTTTCTCTTGAAGCTTCTGATTCATGCCAAGGACTTTGGCGTACTTGACTTTGAGCTCATCATAATCCTTACGCAACTGAAGATTCTCTTTTGCAATCCGATTGTTACGATTACGGGCCTGTGAGAGTGCGCTGCGGAGCTTTTGATTTTCCTCCTTCAATGTCTGATTAGATTCGATGATAGACGATGATTCATTGGTCAGGCAGAATTCTGGATACTTCTTCAGATATTCAGTGATTTCTGGTTTGTTTAGAGTAACACGACTTATTCCACTTTCTCTGCTGAGGGAAGATTTACTGATAGGCTGATGTGTTGTTGATAAATACTCGTATGCTTCATCGATGCGAGACATAGTGTCATTACGTTTGTTCTTTTGATATTCTATAATGCCGTTGTTCTGTCTTTTCATATGACTTCACCTTGGTTAGTATATCGATTATTTGAATCTATTTTTTCGAGATAGCTGTTAAAAGTATGAATGTCTTTCAGATTCTGTTGAAAAACGATATCGCTACCATGCTTTTTAGCAATCAACTCGTTTGCTTTTTTGAGGCGTTCTATGGCGGCAATAATATACTTTTTGTACTGCGAGTCTGGAATAAATGAATTACAGTGGAAACATTTTTCGAATTGTGGTGAACACTTGCGATTGAGACAGAGGCCGTAGCAAGGAATAATTCTGGTTGTAGGTTGCTGTGCGAGCATTTCGTATTTGCGCTGTGGGACGATTCTTGGAGTTGGTGCAGTGTTGAGAATGGTTGGAAGAATGGGTGTTACGATATTGGCAAGATGTTTGGCTTCGTCATGCTTGGAATAGTAACCATACCCCATTGTATCTTCAACGCAGGTATGGTTGCATTCAACGGAGGTCCGTTCCGGGGATACAATATTGCTTTTGAAGCGCTCACAAACATCTATATGTCGAAGGTCGTGCGAAGTGATTTTGGCAGGATTCCCGGCAGCATCGACAATCTGATGCTGTGAACAAAACTCTGCAAGGAATGAATTGAATTCTGATATGCTGACCAAGTGAGGACCTTTATGTGAAATAAAAAGATAGTCCTTTATTTCGTCGGGAATGCTCGGTTGCATACCGAACGCATATTGCTGTTGCTTATAGACGATATCGTGGCAAAAACCGCCGCAGAATCCGCTAAGTAAGAAGTTGTACTTCTGATAGTCCGGAATGTGGCGAGGTGTTTCTTTGGAGTTGGGAATGGTAATGGAAAATACATTGTCCGCAGGATAGTTGATGCAATCAAGCGGTGTGGCGGCTACTTCTGAGAAACGATGTGTATGCAACCGTAGGAGAAGGTATATAGCACGATAGTCGAGAGGAATATTAACCTTATTGTCAAAGAAAAAGCTGTCCAGTTGGTTGATTGTAATAGTATCTGGGGCCCGTTTTAGTTCACGCTGTTGAGGAAAACGATAGGTGGCATCCAGATTACTGGGAATATGTATTACGTCAAACGAGATGAGAGATTCCGTAAGGACTTGGAGTGATTGCATGTATTGATTCCGTTTCCAAGTGTCATAGGGGGAAGAATCAAGATATTTGATAAAATTATCGATGCTGTTTTGTGTTATATAGTGAAGATGAAGATTTTCAGAATCAAAGAAATTGAAAATGGTATTGAAGTCGTGGACTCTGCGTTGACATGTAGCAACGGCTGTGCCAGATGTGAGCATGATGATAACGGTGATTCTGGTGATGTCGGATTCGAGTAATGTCTGCGATTGCAGAAAACGAATATTGCCAGTTCGATTGGCTTTGTTGAGGTGGATATGCCATACTGTAGAATAGAAATCGTCTGTGGCGTACAGCTTTAATAATTTAGCGTATTCTTGCCAGAGTTCTTTCGGTAATCCTTCATAATCACGAGGATTATTATTTGGCAGTTGGAGAGCTGCGGATGTCATTAGCGTCACCACCTTTCCATTGGATTAGGGAAGGACATTTGCGGCAGTCTTTCCCAGAGCATTCTTTCTGCGAAACGCATGTTCCATACATGACAGGATGTGGGACAATCTTTGGCTTCGAACAAGAGGCAATACCCTTTTCAATAGTTTCTTGCCAAAGAGTGTCATACATTTTGGCATCATCAATCGGCAGATAATTATCGTAATGAGTTTGAGCTACCATAGGAGAATTGCCTAAATATTCTGAAACTTCTTGCGCATTTTTGCCTTCAGCAAAAAGAAGTCTTCCCATTTCTGCACGGAAATTCCGCAAAGAGGTCCTTTCTGGAATACCGTCAGCATCATAAACTTGTTCCATTGATAAAATCTTTGCCATACCATCGTTCAACGCCTCTCCACTTAATACGAGAGGCCGAAGCGCCGTTTCTTTTCTTCTATAACTTGGCTGATATACCAGCAAGTATGGCTTGTCTAGCTTATTACGGAGTTCCTGTGTGTTCAAAATGAAACATTCTATCTCTTTGCCAAATTCTTTTGAAATTGAATAATCGATATATGTAGGAAGACCATTTTTTATTCGGTACTTATAGGTCTTTCTAAGGAACACCCGCAAATAATATTGTTCTTCTCGATGAATCAAAGAGTGTGTCATCAGTTCAGCGAACGAACCCGAACGAATACCAGTGCAGCAGGCAATCTTAATGCCAATCTGAACCACCTCCGGTAAGTTGTGAAAGTTCTTTATAATCGCATTTTTTGCTTCATTTGATACTGGTTTTGTCGGATTTGGCAAAGCCTTCGGAAGATACACTTTATGAAATGCTGACCGTTGACTCTCGTTTTTCTCTCCCGTAATGTAGTTGTAAAAAAGTCGGAGCGAGTATACAGCGCGAGTGATAGTTGCGCACTCATAATTTGTACTCTGGAAAAAGTAGGAAATTAGCAGTTGTACATCAGTTTTTGTGAGTGCATAGATACTTTCAAGGTACACATCCAAAGCGTTATAAAATGCATCTATGCAAATAATAACGTCATTAAAACGAGATTCAATTGTATGTATATCAGGTTCTGCGTGATTAAGCATGGATAATTCCCGTAAAAACTTTCGAAATTCGTTTTGTAATGTTTCACTTCCCATAAATGTAAATGTACGCCAATGTAGCGTATTTGAGTCCGCTTTAAAGAAAACTTTCCATGTCTGTTTATCAGAATAGACTTCTTGCCTATTCTGACTAATTAGCAAGTCATTCCAATAAGGAATCCTTTTCTCCAATTCTTGTAATATCATAAAATAAAAAGTTCTTGCTTCTCCTCTATAGGGGTCCGGATTAAAGAAATTTTTTAACAGCAGATTTGGATACACACATTGCCGTCTATTAACCCTGTCCTCTGCTACGGATATGAAGTAATCTACTGCAAGCTGTGGATAGCAGATTTGCATAATTCGAAGCGTTGCAATATTTCCAACTTGTTCGACAATAGACATAATCTCAGTGCGATTTTTATTATCCAATGCAGTCTTCAATCCAACAATTATGTCAAGAACAATATTGCAATCTCTCATATGAGGCTTCCCGCTGAGACAAATTTCAAAAGACTCCCCATTGATAAAGAACGAAGCAACATTGCCTGTTGTAGAAATATACTTAACTTCAAAGTCATCATTTTTAGCAATTGACCGATATCGGTCCTTCACATTGATTCTTGATGCAATTGCGATAGAACGCTCTTTCAAATAAGCAACAAATTGAAAATTTTTATACTGCCTTGTGTAGGAGAACGAAAAGAAGCTGTTGAAGAAATCTTCAAACGAAACATATGACACAGCTATCGCTTCATTATATTTTTCTTCGAACAATGTAATTGTATTTTCGGCATACATGACATCTAGGACAGCAAGTAGATTCTTTCCAGAAATCAGTTTACACACATCGCTGAAAGTCTTCTTCCCTGTAAATACGTCATCAATATTTTTAAATACTATTTGTATCTCATCAATGTGCTCAAAATTCACATGATTTCTATAATATTTAATCTGTATACTATTTCCGTCGACAGAAATAATACATGAATGACTTTCCTGTGAAATAATTTCAATTTTTCTGTTCAGCATAATTCATGTCCCATTTGAAAAAGTGCTATTTGAAGAGGTAAGAACATCATAGTTCTTGTAAAAATCAATCAACATAGGAGCGGCATCCTGCACACGATTTACTAAGTCATAGTGCTTTAGAGAATCCAATGACTTCCAGTCCATCAGATTGCAAAAATCGACATCAGAAAAAGTCGGAATACCTTTACGTTGTTGCTCCAGCTGATAACTTCTAATTGCAGCGGCAAAGGTGCTGCGACCTGCGTGAGTATGGAGCGCTTTAATATCCCAGCCGTACTTCTTGTTGACTTTTATTCTTGCACTCTCCAAGGCGCTGCGGTAAGCACCATAGGTGACGGGTTTCCCATTGCTGCCAACAAAGAAATACTCGCTATCGGTATCAATGTTGTTTCTGACATCCATAAGATAGCTTTGGAAATCTTCAACAAGATTAGGCGGAATAAGTGAAGTGTGTCTCTTTCCGGTTTTGGTTCTGGTCGGTGTAACCTGCGCGTTATACAGGTCTACCGTATCAATGGTTAAAGATAGGGCACTGTCAACCCGATGCCCAGTGTATACGGTATCGAGGAAGATGCAGCGGTATGTGAGAGAAAGTTCATCAGCGATAGCACGAATCTGCTCGGCTGAATACCACTTGGTATAAGTGAACTCTGGAATGTTATTTTGATTTGGAGAAAAGAGCTTTGCAAGGAGATGAACCATCGTTAGATGTTCGCCCCTTTTGACTACATGCCCTTTGCGATGTTTTTCTTTTTGGTCTGGGAAAAGCATCATTTTTTGTGAGCGAGTGTAAAGGCTGTCATCCAACATGTATCCTCGTATAGCAAGCGAATCATATAGCTTGGAAATGACAGTCACATAATTACAAATGGCAGTGTAACTTCTGGGGGCTCCGTCCCCAGCATAAGGCAAGCCGTCAACATAAAGAACAGACAGAAAATCGTAAATGATATCCATTGTCGCATCTGTTGCGCCAAGGCCGAGAGTGTCCAGATAGTTCAAGTAGATGCAAAGCTGGTATACGGGTGTTGAAAGTGGTTTGTCTTTATTTATCTGAGCAAGGACAAGGTGGCGATTGATTTCTGCTGCCGCAATGCCATCGCAAAGGATGATACGCATTGGAGTTTCAATGGAATTGTTTTTTCCATGTGGGTATAGGCAATAGCCAATAGTAAATCTCATTCGTTTGGTTTACCTCCTCGATTTTGAAGAATGTAATCCCGTACGCTCTCCTTTGGTATCAGATAGCGTTTGCCAACTCTGTAATAGGATAGGTCTTTATATTTGTGGCAAATTTTTAAAACCATCTGGCGTGAGCAGTGTATGATTTTTGCAACTTCAGAAACTGTAAGTTCGTTCGGCTGCACATCGTAGTTATTCAAAAATTCGGTCATTGTATTTTCTCCTTTCGTCTACAGCGTGAATTTAATCACCTCTGTGTGTAACGTAGCCATTGTAGCTCATTATTGTTCCTACTAAAAGTGATAATATAGGGATAACATTTACTTTTTTTGAAAATTTTCCGCTCAATTTGCCTTTTGAACCTATTGCAGATGCGTCTGACAGCAAATATACTGTTATTATGAGGCTGTAAAAAATGCTGAGAGGACGTAATTATGGGACTTTACTATTCAACGGACATGGTCCTGCGATGGTACAAGGCGGACGATTCGCAATTAAAGCAGGACCGAGGCAGAACGCAATATACTGCCATCAGCAACGATGCACTGGTGGATTTGCGCGAACATGGAATCACGGAAGATAATGTGCGCCAATGGCTTGAGGAAAATCACGTCCCTCCTGATGGATATACATCGCCTTATGACGGAACGATTTCGGATGACGCATTGGCACAAATGACGAAATCAACGGCAGATGCACGAGCAGCCACACGGACCTATTCTCTACTGGGTGATGAGGTGGATAATGAACAGGGTGACCTTTATCCGCTTGTATTATCCAACACGATACCTGCGCTGCATGAGTTCAGGAAACTATTTGTTCCAGAAGAGACCAAAGAGCAGCACGTGTGGCGTTTGCGGAACCTCTGTCCGGATATGCCACTTGTTATTGCCGAATATTACGGATATAAGGATGAAGCCATCTCTATGCTCTGTGGGCATTTCTCCCGGCAAAGCAATTATCTGGCTGCGGGTTATGTATTGTCTTGCATTTGGGCCGATGTAGAAGCCAATGTACCTGATGAAGTTGTAAAGGCGGCGGAGTTTTCGAGCCGTGCATACAAATCTGAGAAAAGAAAGCAACAAGGCGATAACATATCGGTACATATTCCGTGGTACGATAATTCCTTAGGACAATATTACGCAGCCAATGCGTTGGTAAAATTCGCAAAAGATATTCTTGATGGTCTAAAGTATTACCGACGTAAAGGGGTTGACGGAAACTCCGAAATCTATACATATCCCGGCGCTTGGAGAGAGGTGATTTCCACCTATGAATCTGCCAATGCCGGACCTCGCTGGAAAACAGCGGATGAAATGCTTTTAGATATCACTTCACACACAAGCAAATATATGAAACTCGCCTTAGATGATTATATAAATCTGCACATGAAAGACATCACCTACAATTACGACAGCAGAGGCAAAAAGAAACGCCTGATGTCACCGACTCTTGATGCGATGCTCTATGCAGCCATTGTCAACGAACAGACCAATAATGTATGTTATCGTAAATGTTTGCTTTGTAACCGATATTTCCAACTTAGCAATCATGTCACAAGAAGGTACTGCGATGTGCATCGTGGTCCAAATGCCAAATATTATCGAAAACGAATTGAAGAAGTTAAGAAACAACAGACCGAGGAAATCGTAAAGATGTTAATGAATCAGCTAGGAAATAAAGGTGCGCCATAAACTAAAATTAGGTGTCAGAACATGAAGATTTGTACGATTATTGGCGGCATTGACGGCGTAGGAAAATCCAGCCTGCTCGGAGTTCTCAGAGCCGTGCGAACGGATTTGGGATTGGTTGTCGACGAAAAGGAAAAAGCAGCCTCAGAGCGCATTGAGACTGCTTTGAAAGATGAAATCAATTTTAGCTATGAGACTACTCTGCATGGAGAGTTCTCCAAGGAGCTGTGCCGTAGAGCCAAGGATGCCGGATACACTGTTCGTCTATATTATATTGCCTTGGACCCCGTTGAAGAAAATCTTCTTCGCATCAAGAATCGCGCAAAAAACGGTGGGGAAAATGCTGTTTGCCAAGAGGTACAGAACCAGTATGCTCACCGAATTGATGATTTAACTGTGATTCTTCCTTACTGTGATTACGCTGATTTCTATGACAACTACAATGGCTTTGTTTTGGTGGCGCAAAAGGATGATGGACATATAGAGCCTGTTGGTGATTATCACCCACAATGGATAATCAAACTGTTAGCCACTGTAAAGTAAACATTTAGGATGGCCGCTCTCCTTGTGAGGGCGGCTATTTCTATATTCAAAAGGAGTTTCTTTTACAAAAAAATTAAAAATCAGTGTTTTTAATCTGTTTTTGTGCAACAACGACATTTTGAGATGAAATCTTTGGTAATTATTCCAATACCCAAAACACCAGAAGTCCGATTTATAGGTATCGCAAAATGGTAGAATGGAGTTGGGAGAGCAAAAAATCATTTTTTTAGTGAAAAAAACTCCCTTTGTGGAGGAAATCAATGGAGCAGCAAAGAAAATGCCGTAACCGTTATGTCGATATTGGCCCATTGCGGGAATATGATGTGAATGTCATCAGAAACGCACTTGCTATGTATGCGGATTGTGCTGAATCTACTATCGAAAATTCCGTCAGGGTGGAGCGTATGAATATTGCGCCGGAAAGACTGGCAGCATTGGATATGGTAAGAACGTTGAGTAAACCGTTGCCTGATTATGAATAAGGGAGGAAAAATGCTATGGCAAATGATTATGGTTACTTTGGCTCCGGCAGTACAGGTTATGCGCATTACAAACAGGCTTTTGACCGTAACTTTGGGGGTTCCGATGGCGGCGGTGGTGGGCGTAGACCTCCGCAGCGGAATAATGGCAACAACAATGGTGGTGATAATTCCGGTTGTGGAATTCTGCTGCTGATTGCGGTTGTTGTGGTAGTTGCGTGGATTATACTGCTTAGTATGTGATAGTGGAGGAGTCAAGAAGCCGTTCCCGATTGAGGATGCACCAAAAATTCAACCAATTTCCCGCCAAAATAAATGATTGCGGTGGCAGACTGTCTTATAAAATGATATAATATTTAGTAATAGGTTGAGCCAAACCAATTCGCACAAAGGCGAAAAGGAGCGCTCCTTTTCCATTCCATGCCTTGGCATGGAATGATAAGCTCCGTTCGCCTGTCGTAAAAATTGAAAACCGCGAACGGAGAATAACAATGTCGAACAAAATTGCCTTTGATGCACTGTGGGATGAATCCCCGATTGATGTCACCCCAGAAGTAAACTTTATTTGGAGCATCGCCAACAAACTGCGCGGCTCCTATATGCCGGATAAGTACGGCGATGTCATTATCCCGATGACGATTCTGCGCCGCTTGGAGTGTGCCTTGGAGCCGCACAAGGAAGCAGTTTTGGCCAAATTTGCAGAAAATCCGAACTATCCGCCGAAGGCAATGTACCGCATTTCCGACTATCAGTTCTATAACACCTCGCCCTACACACTGAAAGAACTGTGCAACGAGCCGGACAACATTAAATCCAATTTCAAAGTGTACATTCAAGGCTTCTCCGCCGAAGTACAGGAAATCTTCAATGGCCTTGAAATGAACAGCCATATCGACAAGATGGATAAGGACGGCTGTCTGTTCAGTGTGGTGCAGGCATTTGCCGACTTGGATTTGGACCCCAAGACCTACGACAGCATCAAGATGGGCTATATCTTCGAGCATCTGATTGGCAAGTTCTATCAGAACGTAGATGCCGGTCAGTTTTACACAGGTCGTGACATTATCAAGTGCCTTGTCGCTGTGCTTATCAGCGAGGGCTGTGACGACATTTTCGACGATGGCAAGGTTGTCACTGTCTGTGACCAAGCCTGCGGAACGGGCGGTATGCTTAGCACGGCGTACAGTTTTATCAAGCACTACAATCCCAGCGCCGATGTGCGCTTGTTCGGGCAGGAGTTTATGCCCCAGTCCTATGCTGTCGGTCTGGCCGAGATGATGATTAAGGACCAGAATACTGAAAACTTCCGCAACGCGGACACTTTCAAAGAGGACTGTTTCTCCAATATCAAAATGCGCTTCGTGCTGGAAAATCCGCCCTTCGGCACGCCGTGGGCAGGAAAAGACGCCAAGGCCGGGCAGGAAGATGCCGTCCGCAACGAGTTTAAGCGCGGCAAGAATGGACGCTGGGGCGCAGGTCTGCCGAGCGGCGGCGATTCCCAGTTGATTTTTATGCAGTCGGCTATTGATAAGATGGACGACAAGGTTGGCCGTGCGGCTATTATCGAGAATGGCAGCCCTCTGTTTACAGGCGGTACGGCATCCGGCGAAAGCCAGATTCGCCGCTGGATTCTGGAACAGGATTTGCTGGAAGCCATTATCGCACTGCCCACCGACCTGTTTTACAACACGGGTATCGCCACCTATGTCTGGATTCTGTCCAAGAACAAGCGCCCGGAACGCAAGGGATATGTGCAGTTGATTGATGCCACCAGCATCTATCATAAGCTGCGCAAGGCCGCAGGCAACAAGAGAAATGAACTGTTGCCGGAGGACCGCGACAGAATCGTTAAGCTGTACACGGCGTTTGAAGAGAACGAATACTGCAAAATCTTTAGGAACGAAGAGTTTATGTACCGCGAGTATACGGTCATGCAGCCGCTGCAGCGCAGCTATGCCATTACGGAGGAACGTATTGACCAGATGTTGGCGGACGGTACGCTGAATTCCGTATATGACCCGGCCAAGGTCGATGAACTGGAAGAACAGGGCTCGCAGATTTCCGTCAAGGACAAAATGAAACTGGACAAGCTGTATGAGCAGAAGCCTGTCTATGAGGCTATTATTTCTGCCTTGCAGGGCACAGTTTCGGATGAAGTCTATCTTTCCCCGGAAGCGTTTATGCCGGTATTGCGCAAGGCACTGGCAAAAGTGACCGATGATAAAAAGCTGCTGGACAAAATTGCGGATGGCTTGTCCGTGATGGATAAGAACGCAGAAATCCAGCGGGATAAGCACGGCGAAATTCTCTACGATAAAGATTCCAAAGATACCGAGCGTGTGTCTTACGAGGAATCCATTGATGATTACATGGCGCGGGAAGTTTTGCCCCATGTGCCGGATGCAAAGGCGTTCTGGGAAGAAAAGGCGGATGCTAAGAAGCCCGTTATCAAGACGGGTGCGGAGATTCCGTTCACGCAGTATTTCTACAAGTACGAGCAGCCTGTACCCAGTGAGGAACTGGCAAAGCAGTTTATGGAACTGGAACAGTCTGTTAGCCAGCGCATTGCGAAGCTGTTCGGGTAAGGTGGTGGAACTATGCGTGAAATGAAAGACAGCGGAATTGAGTGGATTGGACTTACTCCATCAATGTGGGCAAATCGCCGAATAAAGTATGTAATTAAAAGCCGGGATAGCGGTTTGTGGGGACAAGATGTAAAATGCGAAGAAAATGGTACAATATGCCTTAGAATTGCAGATTTTGATTATTCAAAGGGTATATTTAAGGACACTCCGGTTGATGCGCTAACATACAGAAAGTACCCATCTTATGTTGTTGATAAGTGTCACTTGAAAAAAGGTGACATTCTTATAGAAAAATCGGGTGGTGGTGAAAAAACTCCAGTTGGGCGTACGGTTCTATTTGACAAACCATATATTGCACTGTTTGCTAATTTCATGGATAGAATTCGCGTTAATACAAGTGTTGTTATGCCGCAATATTTACAATACTGGTTTAGAGCGTTCTACTCTTGTAAAATGTCGCCCTATTATATAAATCAAACAACTGGAATTCAGAACATAAACCTTTCGCGTCTTTTGACAAAGGAAAAAGTATTTTATCCATCCTTAAAAGACCAAAAAGCTATTGTGTCTTTTTTGGATATAAAATGTTCCGAAATTGATGCCATCTCTGCTGACATTCAGAAAGAAATTGAAACATTAGAGCAGTACAAGCGTTCCGTCATTACTGAGGCTGTTACCAAGGGACTGAACCCGGATGTGGAAATGAAGGATAGCGGAGCTGAATGGATTGGGAGAGTCCCAAACAACTGGAATTTGGGTCGAATTGGTGGCTTCTATTCTTTAAGAAATGAAAAAGTGAGTGACAAAGATTACCCACCGCTTTCGGTGACAATGAAAGGAATTTTACCGCAGCTCGAAACAGCAGCAAAAACTAATGATGGCGATAATCGTAAGTTAGTAAGAAAAGGTGACTTCGCAATCAACAGTCGTTCTGACAGAAGAGGTTCTTGCGGTATTTCAAAATACGATGGCTCTGTGTCTTTAATCAATACTGTTCTTACACCACGGGGGAAAATGTCTGCCGCCTATTATGATTGGGTGTTTCATTGTACAAGATTTTCGGATGAATTCTATCGACAAGGACATGGCATTGTGGACGACCTTTGGACAACGGGCTGGCAAGAAATGAAAAAAATCATTATTCCAGTTCCCCCCTTCCTTGAGCAAAATGAAATTGCAGATTATTTATCATCAAAATGTTCAGATATTGATTCTGTTATTTCGCAAAAGAATCAGCAGTTGGAGACTCTTTCAAACTATAAAAAAATTCTTATCTACGAATATGTCACTGGAAAAAAGGAGGTGCTCATATAAAACAATATGTTAGAATATGAATTTATCTTGGGAGACACGGGCAATACCAATAGCACTTTTACAGATGAGGAAAAGGATATAGCTCACATAATAGTGACAACCATTGAACAAATGTACTTGCAATTGGAAATAAAATTTCCGAATGTGAAAATTCAAATTAGGAAGTATCCGGCTGATTCTGCAACGCCAATGTTTTGTCTGGCAAAAAATAATCCTCCTGCAAAAGTGGACTTCATTAACATTGCGATTGATAGTTTTGGCTATTGGTGTCAAGCTATCTTTCAATTGGGGCACGAAATGACTCATGCGGCAGTCCACTATAATTCGCCACGGAATACAAAGAGCACACCGTGGATTGAAGAAACAATTAGTGAATCGATGTCGCTTTTCTTTTTGAATTTATTCGCTGATGCTTGGAATACGATTGAAAAATTTAAAAACACACCACAATATTCAACGAATGTGAGAACATATTTGCATAATCAGCTTTCAAAAAGCGGTAGCGGAAAGCTATCTATGTGTCGAGGCTACAACGAATTAAAACAAATCGATACTGACAGCCAAACTTATCGCGAACAACGCAAAAATGAGATGCACAAACTGTATAAACTGCTTAATTCCGAAAACATTAAGGGACTTTTGCTATACAGATGGTATCTGCAAAGTGACCCATTACTGTTGAATACCGCAAAATATCGAGAGGCATTTCCTCATAATACAGCAGTTTCTTATTTGTGTGACTTGCAGGATAGTATATTTTTTCAAGAGGATTCTGAAGCCTACTAAGGAGGTGGTTTCGTGAAAATTATCGGAACAGAGCGCGACTATCAGCGTTATATCATCGACTATTTAATTGATAATAACGGCTACATAGAGCGCAAATGCAAAACGAATTATGACCGCACCACAGCAATGGACCGCGAACTACTGTTCCGCTTTCTGAGCACGACACAGCCGGACACAATGGCGGCACTGCGGAAAATCTACAACGGGCAGACCGAGGAAACCATCGTCAAGTTCATACTCCAGAGCATCGATAACAAGGGCAGCAGCCTTATCGAAACACTGAAATCCGGCATTGAGATTTCCAATATGCATCTGAACCTGCTGTACGGCAAGCCCGCCACCGATTACAACATCGACCTCGTCGCCAAGTACAATGCCAACATTTTCTCCATCATGGAGGAAGTCTGGATTAACGATGACCAGCGCATCGACCTTGTTGTGTTCCTCAACGGCTTTGCCATTGCGACCTTTGAGCTGAAATGCCAGAGCGCAGGTCAGAACTACCGCATGGCAATCAAGCAGTATTCTGAGGACCGTGACCCGAAGAACCGTCTGTTCCTGTTCAAAGCGGGCGCTCTGGTCAACTTTGCCATGGACCTCGACACCTGCTATATGACCACCAAGCTGGACGGTCTTGGCACACGCTTTATCCCGTTCAACCGTGGACGCGGAGAAGGTGTCAACACCGGGGAAGGCAACCCCTTGGATGACGGCGTGGACGATTATCCGATGCATTATATGTGGGATGATATTCTGCGCCGTGACAGTCTGATTGAACTGATTACCAAGTTCGTATTCATACAGCGTGAACAGGTCGTGGACGAACTGACAGGGAAAAAGTCCGTCAAAGAAAAGCTGATTTTCCCGCGCTACCATCAGCGCGACGCCGTCCGTCAACTTTTGGCGGATGCCGAGTACAACGGCACACAGCTTAATTACCTGATTGAACATTCCGCAGGTTCCGGCAAAACAAACACCATCGCATGGCTGGCGCATCGGCTGGTTTCCCTACACGATACGCAAAACCAAATCGTTTACGACAGCGTTCTGGTCATTACAGACCGTGTGGTGGTAGACCGCCAGCTGCAGGACGCAATCAAGGGTATCGACCATAAGAGTGGACTTGTCTGCACCATTGATGACAAAAAGACCTCTGCCGACCTTGCCGATGCACTGAAAGGCAACTACAAAATCATTGTCACCACGATTCAGAAATTCCTCTATGTGGATTTCTGGAAGCTTGCGCAGAATCAGAACAACAAGACCTTTGCCATTATCATTGACGAAGCCCATTCGTCTACGTCCGGCAAGGATATGATTGCGGTTAAAAATACGCTGGGGCAGAACGAGGGTCCTGAAGAAGCCGATGCGCAGGATGCTATCGAGAACGAAATCCAGCGCCACGGCAAAGCCCCCAATGTGTCGGTCTTTGCCTTTACTGCCACGCCCAAGCCGATGACGCTGCGCCTATTTGGTCGTGAAAGCATTGATGCAGACGGGCATCCCGTGTATCAGCCGTTCCACCTGTACAGCATGAAGCAGGCCATCGAGGAGGGGTATATCCTTGATGTGCTGCAAAATTATATCGAATACAAGACCTACTACAAGCTGAACAAGACCATCGAAGACGACCCGGAGATGAAGACGATTGCCGCCAAGCGGCAGATTGCACGCTATATTGATTTGTTTGATGACAATATCAATCAGCGCGTCAATATCATTGTCGAGCATTTCCGTTCCACTGTTATGCAGGAACTCGGCGGGCAGGCAAAAGCAATGGTTATCACGGCATCCCGCGAGGCGGCAGTGAAGTATCGTCAGGCGTTCGAGGATTATGTCACCCGGCATAATTACAAGGATGTAAAAGCGCTAGTGGCGTTCTCCGGCAAAGTGAAAATTGAAAATACCGAATACACCGAGCCGAGTATGAACGGCTTTGCTGAGGATAAGCTGCCGAAGGTGTTTGACGGGGACGAGTATAACGTTCTGCTGGTGGCAAATAAGTATCAGGTCGGTTTCGACCAGCCGAAGCTCTGCGCCATGTATGTGCTGAAAAAGCTGCGTGGTGTAAATGCGGTGCAGACGCTTTCCCGCTTGAACCGTGTATGCCCGCCCTTTGACAAAAAGGTCGTGGTCATGGACTTTGTGAACCATGCAGAGGAAATGGAAGAAGCCTTTGCACCGTTCTACACCACAACGGTGCTGTCCAACACAGCTACAATTGCCCAGCTCCGCGAACTGGAAAATAAGATTGACGGTTACAATGTTCTGGATGACCGCGATGTGGATACGGTTGCGAGCATCGTCTACAACCCGAAAGGGAAGCGCACCACAGCCAAAGAGGACCGTCTGGTTTACCAGTGCATCCAGCGTGCTGTGAATGTGCTGAAAAATCAGTTCAACGAGGACCACCAGCGTGCTTTTACCAAAAACTGCCGTGGGTTTGTACGCCTGTATGAGTTCCTGTCGATGGCCTCCAGCTTTGGCGACCCGGAACTGCACAAGAAATATGTGTTCGTTAATCTGCTGTTGACCTATTTGGTCGTTGGCAACAGCGGCGGCATCAGCTTGAAAGATAAGATTCAAGCAACGAATTTTGTGCAGGAAAGTCAGGGCGATAAGGGCAACAAGCAGCGCCACGCCAGCGCACCGAACGTAAAGTTGAGCGGGGCCGATGTTGGTCTGACCGTGGATGAGGTAAAGCACCTGTCGGAAATTATTGACGAGGTGAACTCCCGCGCAGGCAAGGGCTATGATAGCAGCGCCATGACGAAAGTTATGCTGCAAATCAAAGACTTGCTGCTGCACTCAGAAAAGTTGAAGACCTCTGCTAAGAACAACACCGAACAGGACTTCGAGTTCAGCTTCTACGACAATACAGATGACGCGCTGATTGAGGGACTTTCACAAAATCAGGACTTCTTCAGCCTGCTGCTGAGTAATGACGACATCAAGCACCGTGTGCTGGGTGTGTTCCTGCATGAGGTTTATAAGGAACTGCGGGAGCAGTAATTTCACGGAATAAGGCATCTCAAGAGGTAAGAATATGCTAATAGAATTTAGTGTGAAAAACTACCGTTCCTTCCGAGACGAAACAATTCTTTCTATGGAAGCAACCAAGTCAAGCACACTAAAGAGCGCCCTTATTCCATTTGGCGGAATGCCTATTTTGCCAAGCACTGCCATTTATGGAAAAAACGGTGGAGGAAAAAGTAACGTAATTCGAGCTTTTTGGCTTGCTGTTCAGTTCATTAGAAATGCGCAGAGAACACAGCACGAAAAAGCAGCCATACCTGTTGTACCATTTGCATTAAATGATTATTCCGCATCTGAGCCGACTAAATTTTCCTTCCTATATACGCTGGATGGAATCAGGTACTGGTATTCGTTTTCAGCTACAAAGGAAAAAGTGTATACCGAATCATTGTATCATGCACCCAAAGGACGAAAAACGCTGGTTTTTGCCAGAGAGGGACAAGAATTTTCGTTCACAGAAGCGAAAGCCCGCAGAAAACTGATTAGTCAAGTCGTAGCAGAAAATCAGTTGTTCTTCTCGGTTGCTTGTACAATGAATGATGTGGATTGCGCTAAGGCTATGATGTGGTTCCGGGAAATGATTTATTTCTCAAGAGATTACTCGGATATTCCACGGCAGTTACTTGAATACCCCAATGATGCCAATATTTTGAGAGCCATTTCTAATTATGCGAAGGCTGCGGATGTTGGTATCGAAGATATGCGATTCGAAATCAACGGTAAACAAATTGATGAAGAAGCTGCTTCCTCGGAAGAAATCAGAGCTGAGCTGGTGCAATTTATGCGATTGCTTTCAGAGACTTCCAATGATTCGGAAACGAATCTAAAGGCAATATCAATACACCAAGGCAAGGATAAAATCGGAAATTCCAACGTCTATACGATGGAACTTTCCGACGAATCGGACGGCACCAGAAAATTGATGGCACTTGCTCCTGCGATTGAATCTGTGTTGACCAAGGGTGGGCTTTTGCTGGTAGATGGTATAGAAAAAGAACTGCATCCAGCCTTAGTCGAATTTGTCATTGCCAAGTTCCAGAGCAAAAAGACTAACCCCCATGGAGCACAGATTGTTTTTACAACGCACAACACCGATTTGCTGGACATGGAATTGCTCCGAAAAGACCAACTCTATTTCGTGGACAAGAATAGCGAGGGCGTGTCGGAACTATATGGTATCCGTGATTTCTTGGCTCACACAACAGCGAATATCCGCAAAGGATACCTAATTGGAAAATATGGGGCGACCCCCAATATCGAAATTGAAGAGTTGTGATAAAATGCTAGGACTGTGGCAGTCGTAGTTGTGCGATATACAGGGGCGATTATTTGAGAACGCGGGTAAAGCCGGATACAACAGCGAACAATTCATTAAGCAGTTCATGACATCCTCGCTCGCAAAAGAACTGGATTCTACTTATAACCGAATGCAATGGGCGGGAGAAGAATATCTGCTGGAAGAATTTGCTGACCGATGCCCTAATGCGCCAAAGGATGGAAAGCTATACGATAACGAAGTCCTTTACTGGGCAGGCTATGTATACCGATACTGGCATTTTCTTACCGGGGAATCAAGTAAAGACATTTATAAACAAGCTCCCGCTGAAACTATGAATACCAATTACTTGATGTTCCACTGCATGGATACAGAATTGGCTATAGAAGACCTAAAAGAAATTCATCAGCAGAAAGTAAAGAAGCGGTCGAAAAGTGGTAGAAAAGCGATGTCGGATATGATACAATCGGATTAGCGGTAACGCTACAAGGACTGAGGATTAACGCTGAGGCTCTTTTCGCTGAATTGAAATGGAGATTAAGGTATGGTTGTTGATGAAAGTAACCAGCAGCAGATTTGTGCGGGGAACTCCAATGCAAAATGTGTGGAAGCTGAATCTGCGGTAATCGCTGACAAGTCGGCTCGCTTTGATGTAACATCTTCTCTTACTGGGGTCATAAAAAAATCTTGCGACATTGATGCCGAAAGGGAAAAGTCGCTGAAAGAAAAGTATGGCTTCGGTAATTGAGGAATGCTAATCTCCTGCATTTATGATTCTACATAGTCAAGTGACGCTAATTGCTATTCAGTTACAACGAAATATTTAGATAGCAGCCGCCCTCAACGCGAGGGCGGCTGCTTTACTACTTACTGTTGGTAAAATAATATGGCTATCGCCCATGACCGTTTCTATTACGCTCCCAACAAGAAATGAGGGCAAAAGTTAATTGCTCTTAAAGCGGTTGCAGAACGACACATAGAATGATATAATTATGTCATCGAAAGGGAAAACAGAAGAACCGCGTAGATAAGGGACTTGTATAGAGTTCTATCGCGCATTGTTTGTTAGCACCGGTTATCTTACTTATTCCCAAAAGATTGGACACTTATCCGTAAAACCATAGCTGTAAACCATTGATAATTCAAAATAAACCGTGCATTAACAAGATTTGTAACGCTTTTACATCGTTTACAGTTTAATGCTATACAGAATCCCGCACAATTCCATATTGTGCAAATCCGAACTCAATCTTCTTTGTGAAGGATTGTTTCGGATTTGTTTTTGTTTTAGAGGATGTGGATCAGTCCACATCCTCTTTTTTCGGCGCATCGTAAGTAAACGCCTGTTTAGCATTCCTGATGCCAGCCGTGGTCGGGTCGCTCCCATCAACCTGCGCGCCACATATATGCGGCCCCTACGACGCAGCAAAAAACAAAAAGCCGCTTACCTCAAACGAGATAAGCGGCTTTTGGCAGGGGTAGAAGGATTCGAACCCTCGGCACGCGGTTTTGGAGACCGCTGCTCTACCAACTGAGCTATGCCCCTATACTAATGATGCCCACAATGCGTATCTTGCACTGTGGGCATCAGCGCTGGAGCTGCTAAGCAGATTTGAACTGCTGACCTCATCCTTACCAAGGATGCGCTCTACCAACTGAGCTATAGCAGCGTATGGCGACCCGAATCAGGCTCGAACTGACGACCTCTAGCGTGACAGGCTAGCGTTCTAACCAACTGAACTACCGGGCCATACCCAGCCTGCGCGGCGTTGTGTGACGTGCACCTCACGACCAGCGCAGGAACTATTATAAGGGATACTGACAGAAAAGTCAAGGGATTTTTGCAGATTTTTTTATTATTTTTGCAGCTGCTTTGTAGGGGCGGATGCTCGCATCTGCCCGCGGGTCAATGCAAGCATCGTCCCCGGCAAAAGTATAATCACTGCTTCTGCATCCGAATCAGGCTGTACGCCATCAGCGGCGTCTCACAGGGGATGGTGTACTGCATCATCGGGTGCGGGGTGGCGTCCACGCGCTCGCCGTCGGCGTTTTCGATCCACGCAGGCGTCAGCTTGACGACGCTGCCGTCGGGCTGCAAAATTTCGATGCTGTCCCCCACCGCGAACTTGCCGCGCTGGGTGCAGTGGGCAACGCCGTTCTCCCAGCTGTCCACCGTGCCGATGAAATCCCAGTCGCGCACATAGGTGTGGCTGGGAGTCTGCTGGGCCTGCTCCTTGCCGAAGTAGAATCCCGGCGAGTAGTGGCGGTGGCTCGTGCGGTTCAGCTCCTCAATGACGTCGTCGGGCAGCTCAAAGCTATCGTTGTACGGGTCCGCCAGGAAGGCGTCCAGCGCGCGGCGGTAGGCGCTGACGACAGATGCAACGTAATAGAACGTCTTGGCGCGGCCCTCGATCTTCAGCGAGTCAACGCCCGCTTTACAAATCAAATCTATAAACGGCGCGGTGCACAGGTCATTGGCGTTCAGGATGTAACTGCCGTTATTCTCGCTCTCACCGATCTCCATGTATTGACCGGGGCGGTGCTCCTCCACCAGGCTGTACTTCCAGCGGCAGGGCTGGGCACACTCGCCGCGGTTGCCGCTGCGGCCCGCCATGTAGCTGGACAGCAGGCACCGTCCGGACACGCTCATGCACATGGCGCCGTGGACGAACGCCTCCAGCTCCAGATCCTGCGGGCAGTTGTCGCGGATCTGCGCGATCTCGGTCAGGGGCAGTTCGCGGGCCAGCACAACGCGCTTGGCTCCCAGCTCGTAGCAGACCTTCGCGGCCTCATAGTTCGTGATGCCTGCCTGGGTCGAGACATGACGCTCGACCTGCGGGGCGTACTTTTTGGCCAGCGCCAGCACACCCAGGTCGGCAATGATGAACGCATCCACGCCCGCCTCGGCGGCATCCTGAATGTACCGGGGCAGCTTGGAAAGTTCCTCGTTCGTGGGCAGGGTGTTCAGCGTCAGATAGACCTTTTTGCCGCGGGCATGGGCAAAGATGCAGCCCTCATGCAGTTCGCCCACGGTCAGGTTGACGGGTGCGGCGCGCATGCCAAATTCCGGCAGGGCGCAGTAGACGGCATCTGCGCCGTACATGACGGCGTATTTCAGCGTTTCCAGGCTGCCCGCGGGGGCCAGCAGTTCCGGCTGTTGCAGCATAGTGATTTCCTCCGTTTTGCGTAAAAAGCGCCCGGTAGGAAGCGGGCGCTTGGGAATTTGATGTGTGGTGTGCCGTGGGTCCGTGCTGTAGGGGCCGGGCATGCCCGGCCCGCGTGTTTGCCAAAGCACAGCATTCCACGGGAAGTTGCGGGCCGCACATGTGCGGCCCCTACAGGGCAGCTTGCGCGCTTACGACGCCCACCCGGCCTTGACGCAGTTCTGGTAGTGCTCGTCGGCGGTCTTGGCGTAGAAGTACTGCCCTGCCACATCGGTGCCGGGATGGCCCGTGACAAAGAAGTAGTACCCCTCGTTGATATACTCCTCATCGGGGTTCAGCGCGGCCTCCATGGCGGCGTAGCCCGGGCAGGAGATGGGGCCTGCGGGCAGACCGCTGATGGCGTAGGTGTCGTACAGGGCCAGCACGTCATCGGGAATTGCGCCCTGCTCCGGCCAGCCGAAGTACTCCGCCGTCGGGGAGTTCCACAGATAATTGTTCTCGCTGTCCTGCATGATATAGCTGCTGGCGTTGGATTCCAGCTTGTGCTCGGCCCACTGCGGGTCGCTGGATTCCAGGCGGTTGTGGAAGCAGGCACTGACCCTGGCGTCCTCGCTCTCCAAACCGGCCTCCTCCTGAATGAAGCTGGCCAGCTTGACCACGTCGTCCAGGTTCGTGCCCTTGGCGGCGACCGTGTCGGCCAGAGCGGCGGTCTTGGACGCAAACTCGCCGTAGAGGGCATCCACATAGTAGGCGACGCTCTCGTCCTTATAGAGATTGTAGGTGTCCGGGAAAAGGTAGCCCTCGCACTTCATCAGGCGGTCATTGTCGGGGATGGCGTTCCAGAAATCGTACTTGCTCCAATCCGTTCCGTCGCTGCCGTTGGCGCAGGACAGGAAGGTGTCCACGTCGTCCACAAGGCCCGCGTCCACGAAAATCTGCGCCACACCGACGGCTGTCGTGCCCTCGGGAATCGTGACGTTCACCGTTGCACGGCGGGTCACGACGGACAACGCCTTGATAATGTCGTTGTAGGCCATACCGGACTGGACTTCAAAGTCGCCGTACTGGATCTCACCGGCCTTGCCGCTGTACTTGACGTACTGCTTGAACAGCCAGTCATACTCGATGACACCGGCGTCCTTGAGCTGGGTCGCAATGCCGGCGACGGACGAACCCTCGGGCACGGTGATGGTCTGGGTCGGGCCCAGAGTTTTCTGGCCGTCCAGCTCGGCGTAGAACTGGCTGACCTTATAGCCGCCAAAGCCGACCAGTGCCAGAATGACGAGCACGATCAGGCAGCCAAACGGGAAACGGCGGCGGGGCTGCTCGTTCTCCTCGTCGTCCTCGACCTCCTCCACCGGCTGGCGGCGGGGCTTCTTGGCGGGCTTTTCCTTTTTGGGCTTCGGCGGCTTTGCAGCCTTCGGGGGTTCCTTCTGGTTTTCCTTCGGGATTTCCTGCTCGGGCGATTCAAAGCCGTTTACCTCGGTCTGCGCCTTGAGCGGTGCATGGCTCTGCACCGGCTGGGCCGCAGGCTGCTCCGGATTTGTGCGATTGATCCTCATGGGAGACTCCTAACTTTTTACGGCGCACAAGGGCACCGGGATTCCTTGATTTTAGCCGCCGAGTTTATTACCTCCCTCGGCGAGGGAGGTGGCCGCAGGCCGGAGGGAGCGAACCTTGCCACAGCCCGAAATATTTCGGACTACATCAGGCTCTCTCCCCCACCGCCTGCGGGCGGAGCCCCCTCCCAGAGGGGGCCAGGATTACAGCAGCATTCTGAAATACGCATCGGTCACGGAGAAGGGGCGGCCTAAAAAGGCGATCATTCCGTAGCCGCAGCGGCGGCCTGAGCCGAGGTAAAGCGTCTGGTTCTCGGCCAGCAGGATGCGGGCGTTGGCCGCACCGGTCTTTTCCCGCGCGGCCTGCAAAAGCTGGTCGGCGCAGTGGTCGTTGTCGGCCTGTAATTCCAGAAATTGCAGCGTGTCGCCCTTGGTAAAGTACAGCCCGTAACCGCGCCGGGTGGACACCACGGTCAGCCCGCGGCGGTAGAGCTGGGTCATGGTTTCGTTCATGGCCTCCTCGGGCAGGCTGATGCAGCCGGGCTGGTAGATGTGCCGCCGTTCCAGCAGCTTGTGGACGGTCAGACTGTCAAACGCCGCCTGGGCGAACAGGTCGCGGCGGATGGGCGTCTGTATGACCCGCAGCGGCAGTTGGCTTTTGAAGCCCAGCGTTTTCAGGTCCTCGGCGCGCCGGGCGTCGTCGGGCGTCGTGACGGCAAAGTCAAACCCGCTGGCCCCGTAGGCACGCAGACAGCCCTCCATGATTTTGGGCAGCAGGCGATCCATCGGCACGCCCTGCACCCCGGCTGCGCCGCACAGCCAGACGCCGCGGTGCTGGCCGTACTTGACCGGCACCGCCGCCAGCATGGCCGCGGGCTGGCTGTTTTTTTCCAGCACCAGAATATTTTCCAGCCCGGCGACGTTTTGCAGCCAACCCGCCGCATCGACGGGGTTCGCTTTGGCAGCCCCGCAGCGCAGCGCCGTCAGCGCGGGCAGATCATCAGCGGTAGCCTTACGCAGCATGGGCATCACCTCTTTTTGTAAAGTAAACTATTTTTATCGCGCGGTAGGCGCAGGGGTCGGCGTCCCAGACGCCCTCGGAGACTGAATGGCGGCGGGAACAGACGGAACGGTCAAGACCTCTCCCTACAAGCTGCCCATTCACGTCATTTCGTAGGGAGGGGTCTTGACCCCTCCGGGCGTGTGCGGCGGGAACAGTCTGGTGTGCTGCCACGTAGGGGCGGATTCCATATCCGCCCGGGCCGTTCGCGTCACCACGAACCCCCGCGGGAGGGCTTTACCCCTCCCCTGCGCACGTTCCAAAAGCATACCTGTTTATTTTACAGTATTCCCGCCAATTCTGCAAGGATTTCTGCGTTAATATCCTCCACGGAGCGCATGGATTTTGCGCCGTTTGCGTCGGCGGTGGTGCATTCAATGCGGTGCCAGCCCAGCGTGCGGGCGCAGTACTCGGCGGCGGCGCGGCTGCGGGCCAGATACTCGGTGTCCTTCTCCTGGATATCCTTCTTGCTCTCGTCGCCGTGGTATCGCTCGGTGATGAGCCGCTGGGACACCTCGGGGTCAACCGCTAAATAAATCACCGCGTCGGGCGCGGGGATGCCGAACTTCTTGTACTCAAAGTCGAACAGCCAATTCAGAAAACCGTCCCAGTGTATCGGCGGCAGCTTCGAGCACTGGTGTACGGCGTTGGACGTCGTGTACCGGTCCGACAGCACCAGCCCGCCCTCACGGTAAAACTCGCCCCAGTCGGTCTTGTAGCTGGCAAAGCGGTCGACGGCGTAAAAGCTCGACGCCGCGTAGGCGTTCACGTCGTCGGGCTTGTCGCCGAACGCGCCGGATAGGTACATTTTGACGAGCGCCGAGGACTCGCTGTCATAATCCGGGAATGTGATCTGCCGCAGGTCTCTCCCCTGTTCTTTTAAACGCTGAGCCGTCAGTTTTGTCTGGGTGCCTTTTCCGGAGCCGTCCAGCCCCTCAAAAATGATAAGCTGTCCCATTTATACTGCCTCCTCCTTGAGTTTGGCGTATTTTGCGCGTACCTCCGTTTGTTTGCCGCAGCACATGCGGCCCTCCGGGCAGGGGCCGACAAGGCACCGCGGGCCAGCGCTGGCAAAGATGTGCGGGGCCAGCGGCAGCACCAGCCGCAGCATCTCGTCCGCGACGGCGCGAATCTCCCACTGGGCGCGGTTGCAGCAGCGCAGGTTAAAGAAATTCTGCAAGCTGCGGCAGTTCATCGTCATGACCATCTTCGTCTCGCAGGCGTTGGGCAGCACAAAGCGGGCGTCCTCGTTGGCCTGCTTGGACGCCTTGGCGCGGGCGGCCTTTTCATCGAGACCATCCGCCATAAACCGCGCTGTGTGGGCATTTTCGAGCGTCTGCACCAACTCAAGATACTTCTTCGCGTCGTCGTTCATCGACGCAATGAACTGGGCTCTGGCCTCGGGGATGGCCTCGATCTCCGGCGGGATGACGTAGCGGAAATCCTCCAGCCGCACGTAGCGCTGGCTCTGCACGCTGAAGCTGCCGATGCGGTGGCGTGTCACCTGCGCCAGGAACGTGCGGGATACGCCCTCAATTCCGAACGTAAAGCTGGCGTGCTCGATCGGGCTGGCGTGGCCGACGTCGTTCAGCCGCTGCAAAAACGCCTCGGTCTTTTCGGGCGTCAGGCCGTCCAGCAGCGTCTCAATGTGCGCATCGGAGTAGCAGAGCTTTGCCGCTGCAGCGATTGTTTTTTCCGGGTCATTTGTATGGGCAATGAGTTGTACCAGCATATCATTCCTCCACTTTTTTCAGCGGCGCATAGTTTGCCATCGTCTTTTTGACGCCGACGCGGTCAAACTGAATCTCGACAATACAGTCCCCCGCAATCGGCGTGGCCTTCAGCACCTTGCCGCGGCCAAACACGCGGTGCTCCACAATGTCCCCCGCCGCGTAGCTGGCGGCAGCCGCCTTCTTCTGAGGGGCAGCGGACGGCGCACCGGCCAGCGTGGATGTGCCCGCGCCCGCGGGGGCCGTGTTGCCCGCGCTGCGGCTGCGTCCGTAGCCCGAGCCAAAGCCCGTGCTCTGCACTTGATGGCGTCCGCCGTAGGAGTTGGGGCTTTCGTGGCCGCCGCTGGCAAAGCCGCTGCTGTAGCCGCCGCCAAACCCGCCGCGGGGGCGCGCGTTGTATTCGCTGTTCAAATATCCGCGGGACGCACCGGAGTACCCGCTGCGCCCGCCCGGGACGTTGGTGCTGTAGCTGCCGTACCCCGCACCGAAGCCGCCACCGTAACCGGTCAACTCGGGGCTCTGGGTCTCGTCCAGCAGACCGGGGTCGATTTCACTCAGGAAGGCAGACGGCGGGTTGCGGCGCGTCTGGCCGAAGATCATCCGCGTGCGGGAAGTGGACAGGTACAGTTCCTTCTTGGCGCGGGTGATGGCCACATAGCAGAGGCGGCGCTCCTCCTCCATGTCTTCCTCATTATACTTGGCCATCTCGCCGGGGAAGATACCATCTTCCATACCTACGACAAAAACATACGGGAATTCCAGGCCCTTCGCCGAGTGGATCGTCATCATCGTGACGCTGTCGGCGTCGTTGTCATAGCTGTCCAAATCGGAAATCAGCGCGACCTCCTCCAAAAAGCCCGACAGCGTCGCGTCCTCACCGTTCTGGTCGGCGTAGGTCTTGATACTGCTGACCAGCTGGCCCAGGTTCTCGCGGCGGGTCTCGCCCTCCTCCTTCATGGCTTTGAGCATTGCCTCGTAGCCGGACTTGGCGATGACGTCACCCACAAACTGGTCCAGCGGCTCACTTACCGACAGATCGCACAGCTCGCGGTACATCTCATAGAAGCGCTCGAGCGCCGCGGCGGCGCGCTGCAATTCCGGGTAGTCTCGCACATGGGCGATGATTTCCATCATCGGCACGCCCTTGGAGGCTGCCAGCTCACCGATCTTTTCAATCGTCGTCATTCCGATTTTACGCGCAGGCTCGTTGATAATGCGGCGCAGGCGCACGTCGTCCCGCGGGTTTACGATGACGGCCAGATAGCTGTTGATGTCCTTGACCTCCTTGCGGTCAAAGAAGCGCTGGCCGCCCACAATGCGGTACGGGATGCCTGCGCGGGCGAAGTAGGTCTCGATCGGGTTGGACTGAGCGTTCATGCGGTAGAGCACGGCGTGGTCCTTCAGGCTCGCGCCCTCTCTCAAATGCTCGCCGATGACGTCCGCAATGTGGCTGGCCTCGTCCTGCTCGTTCGTCGCGGTGTAGTGGTGGACCTTTTCGCCGTCGCCGTGGTCGGTCCAGAGGGTCTTGCCCTTGCGGCCCATGTTGTTCTTGATGACGCTGTTGGCAGCGTTCAGAATATTGGCGGTGGAGCGATAGTTTTGTTCCAGACGAATCGTTTTTGCCCCGGTGAAAACCTTCTCAAAGTTGAGGATATTTTCAATCGTAGCACCGCGAAATTTGTAGATAGACTGGTCATCGTCGCCAACGACGCAGACGTTGTTTGTGCCGCCCGCCAGCAGCCGCACCAGATGGAACTGCGCAATGCTCGTGTCCTGGTACTCGTCCACGACGACATAGCGGAAGCGGTTCTGGTAGTATTCCCGCGCTTCCGCGTCATTTTGCAGCAGTTTGACGGTGTGGAAAATCAGGTCGTCAAAGTCCATGGCGCCCGCGGCCTTTAAGCGGCCCGCGTAGGCCGTGTAGATTTTGGAGACGAGCTGCGCCTTCGTGTTGGCGAACGGCTCCCCCGCCACATCCTCGGCGGACAGGAGCTTATCTTTAAAGGAAGAAATCTGCCCGATAGCCGATTTGACGGGCAGGAATTTGTCGTCGATCATCAGGTCTTTGTAGATCTGCTTGATGACGCGCTGCTGGTCGTCGGAGTCGTAGATCGTGAAGCTCTTGGGGAAGCCGATGCGCTCGGCGTCGCGGCGCAGCATCCGCACGCAGGCGGAGTGGAAGGTGGACGCGTTGACGTCGCCGCCCAGCGTGTCGCCCAGCATGGCACGCAGACGCTCCTTGAGTTCGCCCGCGGCCTTGTTCGTAAAGGTGATGGCCAGCACGTTCCAGGGACGCGCGGGGCGCACGGCCAGATAGGCGGTCTCCCGCGGCAGGTCGCGGCCCGCGGCAACGGCATTGCGCAGGTCGTTGAGGTCGGCCTCGGTCACGGGCCGCGGCAGCTCGGTGCTGCCGTGGGCGGAGCCGAAGCGGATGATATTGGCAATGCGGTTGACCAGCACAGTGGTCTTGCCGGAGCCCGCGCCCGCCAGAATCAGCAGCGGGCCCTCGGTGGCAAAGACCGCCTGCCGCTGCACGGGGTTGAGCCGCGCAAACCGGCTCTCAATATATTGGTCGCGCAGCGCGAGATATTCCTTGGTGATGTCAGCCATGGAGTTCACCTTTCGTTTTGATTTTATTTAAAAATGCGCAGTAGGGGCCGGATATGTCCGGCCCGCGGGTTTCCCGGTATCGGGCGTTTGCGGGGAAGTACAGGGCCGGGCGTGCCCAGCCCCCTACGTGCGCAGCGTATGGTTCACGCCCGCTCCCGTCGGCATAAGCCTCCCGGGTCGGCCACGCAGTCAACGGTTCCTCACTCCCCCGTAAACGGGTCGTGACTATGGTTCAACCTTCTATTCCACACCTTCGGCGTGGCATCCCGGAACCCGGCGCTCAGATACTTGCCCTCGCTCAGGCTGATGGCCGTGCCGCGGGCCACGCAGTTCAGCGGGTCGGGGGCGATGGCCACATCGGTGTGCAGCTCACCCGCGATATACCCGGCCAGCCCGCGCAGCAGCGAGCCGCCTCCTGTCAGCAAAATGCCGGTGCCGGACACGTCCGCCGCCAGCTCGGGCGGGGTGCTTTCCAGCACGTTGCGGGCTGCGTTGGCAATACGGGCGGCCAACTCCTGCACGGGTTCGTACAGGTCGCGGGTATAGATGATGCGCCGCGCGGGCAGGTTCGTTTCCCATGAGTGGCCGCGCACCTCCATAACGCCCTCAAACTCGCTCCTGGTGCAGCAGGCGACCTGCTTTTTCAGCTGCTCGGCGGTCAGCGGGCCGATGGCGATCTGGTATTTTTCCTGCACGTACTGGGCAATGCAGCTGTCAAAGGCGTTGCCCGCCACGGGCAGGCTGGCAGCCTTGACCCGCCCGCCCATGCTGATGACCGCAATGTCGGTGGAGCCGCCGCCGATGTCCACGACCATGCAGCCGTGGGGCTGGCGGATCTGCAAGCCCGCGCCCAGCGCCGCCGCCACAGGCTCGTCCACAAGGTAGACCTGTCTGGCGCCCGCCGCCATGACGGACTCCACAACGGCGTCCGCTTCGATGCCGGTGATGGCCGCGGGCACGCAGACCGCAATGCGCGGCTTGAAAATGCGCGAGCGGCAGACCTGATTGACAAACCGGACGATCAGCTCGTTCGTCATGCGGTGGTCCTGGATGATGCCGTCCCGCAGCGGGCGCACCAAGTCAATGTGCGCGGGTGCGCGGCCCACCATTTTTAACGCCTCGTCCCCCACCGCAAGGATGGAGTTCGTCCGCGTGTCCACCGCGCCGATGGTCGGCTGGCGGAACACAACGCCCTGCTCCTCGGTGGCAATGATAATGGAGGTCGTGCCCAGGTCAATTCCGATGTCGTATTGTTTCATGGATAGTTCTCCATTGGTAAAATATCGTCGTTCTATCGCCAGTATGCCCCTACGTGGCCCGGTGGTGTCCCATTGGTGGGCGTTTGCGAGCAGGTGCAGGGCCGGACATGTCCGGCCCCTACGTGCGTGGCTTTCCCGTCAACCCCAGCCCCCCTGCGGAGCGGTCAAGACCGCTCCCTACAGGCCGGGGTGAACGGGCGGTTCGTAGGGAGGGGTCTTGACCCCTCCGTGCCCGCTCACGTCGCCGAGAGCTGTTCCTGCTTTTCCTCTGTCGGTGTCGCCGCGTCCTTCAGCAAATACCGCAGCCCGCTGTACCGCATATTCTGCCGCACATTCTCGACCATGGTCTGCTCGGTGCGGGCGGTGCCGGTCAGAACGCAGAGCTTCCGCGCGCGGGTCACGCCGGTGTACAAAAGGTTGCGGTAGCACAGCCGGGCAGGCACGTCGGCCACGGGCAGGATCACCGCGGGGAACTCCGAGCCCTGGCTCTTGTGGACGGTCACGGCGTAGGCGGGCTCCAGCTCGTTCAGCTGGTCGGCGGTGTAGGTGTACTTTTTGTCATCCATCTGGACCGTCACGCTGCGCGCGTCCACGTCCACCGCCGTGATGATGCCCAAATCGCCGTTGTACGCGCCGACACCGGCCTCGGCCCCGGCACGCTCAAACGTGATGTCGTAGTCATTCTTGACCTGCATGACTTTATCACCCAGACGTAATATTTTGGCACTCTCCGCCGTGCCGATCTGCCCCTTGCCCTTGGCGGGCGGGTTCAGAATATCCTGCAGCCGCCTATTCAGCTCAACGCTGCCGGTGGGGCCGACCTTCGTCGGGCAAAGCACCTGAATGTCCCGCACGGGGTCAAAGCCGTAGGCTTTCGGCAGCCGCGTGCTGACAAGGTCGCAGACCAGCTTCTGGCAGGCAAGGCCGTTGGACTCGATCAGGAAGAAATCGTCCTTCGGCCCGCCCTTCTGCGGCATCTGCCCCTCCACAATACGGTGGGCGTTCTGGACAATCAGGCTGCGCTGCGCCTGGCGGAAAATATCGGTAAGACGTACCGTCGGCACGACGCCCGCCTTTAAAATCTCGCCCAGAATGTTGCCCGGCCCGACGCTGGGCAGCTGGTCGGCGTCGCCCACCATTATGATGCGGCAGTGGTACCGCGCCGCAGCCAGCAGCGCCTGAAACAGCTTGACGTCCACCATACTCATCTCGTCGAGGATGATGACGTCATATTTTAAAAGGTTCTTTTCGTTGTGGATGAACCGCACGCTGCCGCTGCTGTAGTCCACCTCAAGCAAGCGGTGAATCGTTGATGCCGCGTGGTTTGTCAGTTCACTCAACCGCTTGGCGGCGCGGCCCGTGGGGGCACACAGAGCCACGCGGTCATACAGTGCCTCGTACAGGCTCAGAATCGCGTTGACGGTGGTCGTCTTGCCGGTGCCGGGGCCGCCGGTCAGCACCATGACCCGGCTGGACAGCGCCAGGCGTATGGCCTGCCGCTGCAGCGGCGCGTACGCAAAGCCCTGCGCCATTTCCAGCACGCGGATGTCCGCATCCAGCGTCGGCGGAGCCTCGGTGGGGAACGTCGAAAGCTGGCCGAGCCGCGCGGCAATGTCCTCCTCGGCGGAGAGCAGGTCGGGCAGGTAGATGTACTCGACGCCGTCAAACGTGCGGGTGCGCAGCTCCTCGGAGGAGAGCAGCTCGTCGAGCGCGGCTTCCAGGTCGCCCAGCGGCAGGCGGAGAAATTTCGACGTAGATTCAAGCAATTTATTCCGCGGCAGGCAGGTGTGACCGTTGCCCGCGTTGTGCCGCAGCGCGTAGAGCAGCCCCGCCGCCACCCGCAGGCGGCAGCCTGTCTCAAATTGCAGCGCCGCCGCGATGGTGTCCACCTGACCGAACTTTAATTGCAGCGGCTCGCCGCAGAGCAGATACGGGTTCTGGGTCAGCGCCTCGACGGTGTGCGGCCCCAGCGCGCGGTAGCAGGTCACGGCCTGCTGGGCTGTCATGCCGTACCGGGCAAACCAGGCCACGACCTCCCGCACGCCGTACATGCGGCGGAACTCGTTGGAGATGATAGCCGCCTTCTGCTCGGTGATGCCCTTGAGCTCGCAGAGCCGTTGCGGGGTCTCGGCAATGACCGTCAGCGTATCATCGCCGAATTTTGCCACGATTTTTTTAGCGGTGGACGGCCCGATGTAAGGCAGCACGCCGCTGGACAGGTAGCTTAAAATGGCGGTGCGGTCCTCGGGCAGGCGCGCTTCGATGGTCTCGGCGCGGAACTGCTCGCCGTAGCTGGGGTGGTTGACCATGTGGCCGTAGACGGTCACGCTCATGCCGTTGTCCACCCCGCCGACGTTGCCGGCGACGACCACATCGGTGCCGCCCGCGTCCACCTCGAACACCGCGTAGCCGGAGTCGGCGTTCTCGTAGATGACGTGCTCGACGGTGCCTTCCAGCTTCATAAGCTGTTGTTCCTGCTGTTCCATAGCCGCCCCCCTTCCCGCAAAATCGCCGCACTTTCACAGATAAGGATATTATACCGCATTGCGCGGCATTTGGCAAATTTATTTGCAGTAAATGAATGTATTGGCCGCCCCGCGCCGCCGCACACGCCCCGGGCGGATATGGAATCCGCCCTTACCGTAGGGGTCGGCGTCCCCGACGGCCCGCGGACGTTCATCGTGCCGCCAACATCCCGGAGTGGTCAAGAATGCGCTCTACAAACCGCCCGTTTACCACGGTCTTGACCCCTCCGTGCCCGTCCCCGGCGCTGCGGGCCTAAATATACTGCCCACGTAGGGGCCGGGCATGCCCGGCCCTGCACTTATCCGTAAACACCCGCCCACGGAACACCCCCGGGCCGGACATGTCCGGCCCCTACCGATGCGCAACCCGGTGCGCTGCGCACAAACAAAAATCCCCCGCGCATACGCTGCACGAGGGACCGGAAAATTCCTGCTGATTTACTCCGCCACGGCGGCCTTCAGGGCGTCCACGCGGTCGGTGTTCTCCCACTTCACGCCCAGGTCCTCGCGGCCCATGTGGCCGTAGGCGGCCAGCTGGCGGTAGATGGGCTTGCGCAGGTCAAGGTCGCGGATGATAGCGGCGGGCGTCAGGTCAAAGACCTTCTCGACAGCCTGCACGATCTTCTCGTCGGCAACGGTGCCGGTGCCGAAGGTGTCCACCATGATGGAGACGGGCTTTGCCACGCCGATGGCATAGGCCAGCTCGACCTCGCACTTGGTAGCCAGGCCCGCGGCAACGACGTTTTTGGCGACCCAGCGGGCGGCATACGCGGCGGAACGGTCCACCTTGCTGGGGTCCTTGCCGCTGAATGCACCGCCGCCGTGGCGGGCATAGCCGCCGTAGGTGTCCACGATGATCTTGCGGCCCGTCAGGCCGGAGTCGCCCTGCGGGCCGCCCACAACAAAGCGGCCCGTGGGGTTGATGTAGTACTTCGTGTTCTCGTCCAGCAGCTCGGCGGGAATGACCTTCTCAATGACCTCGCGGCGGATGTCCTCATGCAGCTGCTCCTGGCTGATGTCGGGGCTGTGCTGGCTGGAAATGACCACCGCGTCGATGCGCACGGGCTTGCCGTCGTTGTACTCGACGGTGACCTGGCTCTTGCCGTCCGGGCGCAGGTAGTCCAGCGTGCCGTTCTTGCGCACCTCGGTCAAGCGCTTGGCCAGCTTGTGGGCCAGGCTGATGGGCAGCGGCATCAGCTCGGGCGTCTCGTTGCAGGCGTAGCCGAACATCATGCCCTGGTCGCCCGCACCGGCCACGTCGTCGTTGGTGCCCAGCGCAATGTCGGGGCTCTGGCCGTCGATGTTGGTGATGACGCCGCAGGTGTCGCAGTCAAAGCCGTACTTGGCGCGGTCATAGCCGATGGAGCGGATGACCTCACGCGCCGTGCCGGGGATGTCAACATAGCAGTTGGTCGTGATCTCGCCCATGATGTGGACGAGGCCGGTGGAGCAGGTCGTCTCGCAGGCGACGCGGGCACCGGGGTCCTGCGCCAGGATGGCGTCGAGGATGGCATCGGAGATCTGGTCGCAGATTTTATCGGGATGCCCCTCGGTGACGGATTCGGACGTGAAAAGAACTTTGGACATTGGGGAAAGCCTCCTATAAAATATTCGGCAGAAACGCAACCGTGGAAACAAAAAGCGCGCAGCCGGAAAGACTGCGCGCGGTAACGCTTATCTTTCGGTTTCCCGCAGGACTTGGCACCTTGCGCATACACGCAGGTTGTCGGGCTTCATCGGGCCTGTTCCCTCAGCCGCTCTTGATAAGTTGCTATTCTGTTGTTGTGAAGTTAGTGTACCACAGGTTTTTGGCAAAGTCAACGATATTTCGTTGTGCAGTTCAGGCGGTTTGCACAAAAGCGGGGCAGATGCGGCAGCGTGTGTGGTTTTGGAGGAGAGCCTTCCCCCATCGGGGGAAGGTGGCCGAGGCCGGATGAGGGCAAAGTTCTCCTTGCCGCCCATAGACGAGTGGTTGCGTCAACCCGGCCCTCATCAGTCACCTTCGGTGACAGCTTCCCCCTGCGCGGGGGAAGCCTTTCTTACTTTCTCCCGTGCAGCACGCCGGACAGCGGCTTGTAAATCAGGAAGCAGAGCGCCGCATCCAGCAGACCTTTAAACAAGGTAAACGGGAAGTTGAAGGTGATCAGGCAGGTCAGCAGGCCGTCCACGCTGGGGTTGATGGCCTGGTACATACCGATGATGGCCTCGAGCGGCAGATGATACAAAACCACATAGGCCGGGTAGACGATGAAGTAGTTGTACGGCACGGACACAACGGCCATGATCAGTGCGCCCAGCCCTGCGCCGATGAGTGCGCTGCGGCGGGTCTTGCTGCGCTTGTACACAAAGCCGGCGACGCCCACAAACAACGCCCCCATGACGAAATTGAACAGTTCACCCACCGCAGCAGTGCTGGTGCTGGGCAGCTTGATGAGGTTTTTGATCAGGCACACGGCGATGCCGGACACCGGCCCGTAGGCGTAGGCGGCCAGCAGCGCGGGCAGCTCGGACACGTCCAGCTTGACGAAGGACGGCATGATGGGGATCGGAAACTCCATGTACATAAGTACGGCGGCGACAGCGCCGAGCATGGCGGTGCCGGTGAGCTTGCGGATGTTGGTAGTCTTGTTTTGCATGAGAAGATGCCTCCCGTAAAAATATGTGAAAGTCAGCTCACGAACCCGGGAGGCTCTGCCCTGCCCTTGCGAAAACAAAACGCCCTGCCGCAAAATATACGACAGGGCGCAAAAAAGCAAAGCAAACAGCTTTCCGTTTCTTTCATCCGGACTTTAACCGTCGGCCCCGGAATCACACCGGGTCAGCAGCCGCATTTGCAGCTGGTCGCGGGCTTGCGGGCCATGCCGCTCACCGCCGGTGGGGAATCACACCCCGCCCTGAAACAGACTTTCCGGGAAATATTATAGCATAGATTTTACAAAAAGCAAGGGGGTGTGGTATAATTAAGGAAATTCTTGCCCACCACCTTCTTGCCTCCCTCTGCGAGGGAGGTGGCCCCGCAGGGCCGGAGGGAGAGAACCTTGCGGCTATCCGAAATATTTCGGGCCGCGTCAGGTTTTCTCCCCCACCGCCTGCGGGCGGAGCCCCCGCCCAGAGGGGGCCAAGGAATTGCCACAACCATAAACTGAGGTATCCACCATGGAAGAATTCACCCACGATTTTCTCTCGTTTCTGCCCGCGGCGCTGCTGGCGCTGGCGGCTGCCGGTGCACCCGAGGTGTACAAGCTCGCCGCCCGGCGTTTTCTGGGCCGCGCAAAAAGTCACACGGCATCGTGGCTTTACATCTTGTTGGACAGCTTCCTTACGCCGGTGGCGGGCCTTTTTCGGGTACTGCTGGGCGCAGCTGCCGTCAAGTCGCTGCCGTTTGAGCTGGTGCGCGACGCCGTTTTTTTGCAATACCTGAATCTGGCTGCCGACCTGCTGGTCATCTTCTATATCGCGCTCGGCTGCTGGCGTGCGGCCCCGGTCACCCGGCTTTTGCTGCGCAGCGCCCAGAACCATCTGGATTTGGAAACAAATCAGACGATGGGACACTTTTTTGAGAACATCTTTCATGCGCTGGTCGGCCTGTTTGCGGGTATCGCCATGCTGGACCGCCTCGGCGTGCCGGTCTCCGGCCTGCTGACCGGCGCGGGTGTCGCCGGACTGGCGGTCTCGCTGGCCGCGCAGTCCACACTGAACAGCCTGATTGCGGGCATCACGCTGGTGTTGGAGCGGCCCTTCGGCATCGGGGATTACATCGTGCTGGGCGACTGCGAGGGCACCGTTGAGGACATTTCCTTCCGCTCTACCCGCATCCGCAGCCCGGATAATGTCGCTATCACGATAGAAAATTCCAAAATCACAGCGGAGTACATCCAAAACTATGACCGCCGCCAGAGCCGCCTGTGGAAGTTTACGATTGGTCTGACCTACGACACCCCGCGCGAAAAAATCGAACAGCTGACCGCCGATCTGACCGCCATGCTGCAAGCCCAGCCCGACGTGCAGCCCGACGGCGTGACCATTGCGCTGGATAAATTCAACGATTACAGCATTGATCTGGCGTGCCGGGTGTACATCACCAAAGTCAATCTGCGGGATTTCATGCAGGTAAAAAACACGCTGAATCTACAAATTTTGGATTTGATGAAGGAGGAAGGCTGCGAGTTTGCCTTCCCGACGACGACGGTGGATTTGCCCGAGAGGAAGTGATGCTGTGAGCGGCAATGACCGCAAAGGCTTCCCCATCGGGGGAAGCTGTCGCCGCAGGCGACTGATGAGGGCTGAGTTCCCGTGACTGCCCGTATGTGGGGAATCGCGCGGACTTTCCCCTCATCCGACCTCGGGCGGGGCCTCGGCCACCTCCCCCCCAAAGGAGAAGGCATTTAACGCACAAAAATGCCCCGCTCGGCCAACCCGAGCGGGGCATTTTCATTTCACGTCGCTTCTCTCGCTGACGACCAGAATCTTATCCTCGCCGGTCTGCGTCGTCACCGTGAACTCAAAATTGTACGCGGTGTCCAACTCGTAGGAGACGTACCCGTCCCCTTCTGTCAAGATGTAATCCAGCTTGATCTGCGGCTTGACGCGGTCATAATCGACGTACACGTCGCCGATGTCCTCCAGATACACAAGGTCAATATCCTGCGCTGCAGCGCCGTAAAACGTTACAACGGGCTGACCGTCGGCCTTGACGGCGGGCAAAACCGACACATTGTGCACGTACAGTTCCTCTCGCGTTGCGGCGTAGTAGGCGTCCGCGTCGGAGAGCAGCGCCGCGTTGGCAAGCTCTATATGTACGCCGCTGGCGGGCAGGTCGCGCTGCCAGACCGGCGTCAGGTCGGGCGCGGCGGCGCAGCCGGGCAGCAACATTGCCAGCGCAAGCGCCGCAAAACAGCGATACTTCATTGAAAAAATCCTCTCATTGATAAGGGTCGTAGGGCGCGGCGGGCGGGTTCTCCCCCACCTCCAGCGTGCGCGGGCAGAGGCCGGTCTCGGCCTCAATAAAGCCCATCACCATGCCCATGTGGCGGTATAAATGCCGATACTGCGACAAAATCAGCGTAAACCGCGTCCACTCGCAGTTGTCGGGCCGCTGCAGCAGATCCTCGTCGTGGAGCGAGGTCAGATAGATGGACAGCTTGGCCTTGATTGTGTAAAAATAGTCATCTACCGCCGGTCTGTCAAGACGCACTGCCGGGTAAATGTGCAGTTCCTGCAAGTGCGGCGTGTGGATGGGCGGCTCGACAAAGTCGGTGTCCCGCGGGTTGATGAACCACTGGTCCAGCTCATGCAGGGTGTGATAGACGTGCTGCCACAGCGGTGCGCCGCCGTAGCAGCGGTCCCACAGCGCGTCGGGGATGCAGTCCAGCAGGTTTTGCAGTTCCCACAGTGCGCGGACGGTCATCTCGGCAATGACCGCGTGGTAGGATGTTTCCCGCATGGCACATACCCCCTTTCAGGGTCAGTATGCCCGCAGAAAGTACATTTATTCGTTATAATTTTCCGTCTCGCGGATGGTTTTGCGGGTCGTCAGCAGCTGCATGAACGGGTCGAGCAGTGCGCGTTCCTCCTGCGAGGGCGTGCGGCTGCGGGCCTGCATCAGCAGCCAGGCCAACTCGCCGCTGACGGGGCGGCCATAGACCAGCGCGTTGTAGCCGTCCTTGCAGACGGCCAGCTTAGCCGACGTGATGTCCAGCGTCGTCGCGCCCGCGTAGTGGCGCAGCACATTTTGCAGCGCTGCCGGGCTGCCAAACACCGACTTGACCAGCTGCACATACGCGGCGATGTACCGCGGCGGCATGCTGTCCGCGGCGCGCAGCTCAATGCGGGATTTGAGACGTACATCGTAAAAGAAATTGGACAAAATCTGCGCGGTTTCCTGACGGCTGACGTGCCCGGCGTAAAGCTCCGGCGCAATCTTTCCGCCCGCAGCCCTGACGCGGCCCAGCCGCAGCGCAGTGATTTGGGGCTTGGTCAGCACGTTCTCCGCATAGCGGGCGTAACCGAAATCCGCGTCCATCAGGTGCGGCGTGACGCCGCAGCGGTCACGGTCCACATCCTGCCAGAGCCGCGTGCGGATGCAATAGCTGCTGTTGCGGCTAGCCTGATAGACCGGGGCGTTGTCGCTGAGCAGTGCAAAGAACGGCGTCAGCAGGCTGGCCGCGCGCATTTTGCGGACAAAATCAGTCTCATCCTGATAGTCAATGGACACCTGCGTCGCCGCCGTGGCGCGCATCATCTGCACGCTGCAGGCTCCCTTTTCCTGCAGGTAGGCGTCCATGGCCTCGTCCCGGGTGCGGGGCACCAGGGGCAGGTCCTCGGCATGGCAGGTCGGGTGGCAGCCCGCCGTCCAGGCGCGCAGCCCGTGGGCAGCCAGCGCCAGCCCCAGCTGCAAATAGAAGCGGTTGTACAGATCCATGATGTCCTGCACGTCGCGCAGCGGGGCCAGGCTGATGCGCAGCTGGCACGCGGGCCCCAGCGTGGCCGTCAGCGCCGGGCCGCTGTAGCCGAAATACTCGCCGTCGGTGATGATCGGCGCGTCTGTCTGCTGCTGCAAATCGCGCAGCGCAGCCTGCACATCGGCAAAGGCCGGGGGCTGGCCGTCGGACCGGGTGAGAAAGTGCTCGACCTCCAATTGCAGCGTCAGCTTGCCGTCCGGCTCACAGTCCGCCGCAAAGTAGCCCGCCAGCGTTTTGATTTGTTCGTCCAATTTTGGCATAACGTGTGGTGGTTCTCCCCTGTTGTGATTCTGGCACTATTATACCGCGATTTTGGGGCGGGCGCAATGCTGTTTTGACGCCGACCTGCGGCAACGGCACGGTGCCCGGGCGGACATGCAATCCGCCCCTACGGTATCGGGGCAGGGCGGACTGCTTTACAGGTCACGCGCCGCCGGGAAGCCGTAGGCGCTGTCTGCGGCCTCCACGGCCCGGACGATGGCCTTAGCCATGACCCGCGCGCCGATCACGCCGACGGCATCGAGGTCAGCGGGCACGTCGCCCAGCGAGACCGCGTAGATGCTGTCGCCGTCCATCGAGGTGTGCACCGGGCGGATGGCGCGGGCGTAGCCGTCGTGCGCCATGCCCGCGGCCTTGCACAACCGCGCCTTGTCGAGCTTTGCATTGGTGAGAAGGATGCCAAGTGTCGTGTTGCCGACGAATTTTTCCTGTGGCGCGTCGAGCTGCTGCATCAGCACCCGCTCGGAATCCAAAAACGTTTTGCCGTCGTCAGCCCGCAGCCCAGCGACCTTGCGGCCCGTCTCAAAATCGTAGACGTCGCCCACCGCGTTGACCGCAACGAGTGCGCCGACCTTCAGGTCGCCGACCTGGACGGCGTAGCTGCCGATGCCGGACTTCATGCAGTGCTCCATGCCCAGCAGCTTGCCGACAGTCGCACCGGTACCCGCGCCGTGGTTGCCGTCGCGGTAGTTGCCGGTCTCGGCGTTGACGCAGGCCGCGTAGGCCATGGCTGCATCGGGCCGGGTGCGGGCGTCGGCCACGGTCAAATCGAACAGGTCGGACTGGCAGACGAGGGGCACTTTCGTCACACCTACGTCAAAACCAATACCGCGTTCCTCGAGATACCGCATGACGCCGCCTGCGGCATCCAGTCCGAAGGCGCTGCCGCCCGCCAGCACAATGGCGTGGATGACCTGCGCCGCCGCCAGCAGCTTGAGCAGCTCGCTCTCCCGCGAGGCCGGCCCGCCGCCGCGCACATCCAGCCCCGCCGGAGCGCCGTCCTTGCCCAGCAGCACCACCGTGCAGCCCGTGCCCGCCGCCGTGTTTTCCGCCTGACCGATTTGGAGGTTGTCAAAGGATGTAATGGGGATTTCTTTCATGGGAGTGTCCTTTCCGCGAATGCCGCTTCACCGTATTATAGACCATTGTACACCACCCGCGCCCCTCGCGCAACAAAAAATCCCGCCGGGCGTCAGGCCAAGGCGGGATGGCAGGGTTAGGGGTTACTCAAACTCAATCGTTGCCGGCGGTTTTGTGGTGTAGTCGAACATGACGCGGTTGATGTTCTTGACCTCGTTCACGATGCGGTTGGCGGCGGTGGTGATGGTCTCCGTCGGCAGGATCGTGACCTCGGCGGTCATGAAATCCGTCGTGGTGACGGCGCGCAGAGCGATGGCGTAGTCGTAGGTGCGCTCGTCGCCCATGACGCCGACACTGCGCATGTTGGTCAGCGCGGCAAAGTACTGGCTCGGGCGCTGGGCCATGGGCAGCTTGTCGATCTCCTCACGCCAGATGGCGTCGGCATCCTGCACGATGGCGACCTTCTCGGGGGTCACATCGCCGATGATGCGGATGGCCAGGCCCGGGCCGGGGAACGGCTGGCGTGCCACCAGATATTCGGGCAGGCCCAGCTCACGGCCAGCCTGACGGACCTCGTCCTTGAACAGGTCGCGCAGCGGCTCGACGATTTCCTTAAAGTCAACGTAGTCGGGCAGACCGCCGACGTTGTGGTGGCTCTTGATTGTGGCAGATTCGCCGCCGAGGCCGGACTCGACCACGTCGGGGTAAATCGTACCCTGTGCCAAAAAGTCCACAGCACCGATCTTTTTAGCCTCATCCTCAAAGACGCGAATGAACTCCTCGCCGATGATCTTGCGCTTGCGCTCGGGGGCGTCCTGACCGGCCAGCTTCTTGTAGAAGCGATCACGGGCATCGACGCAGACAAAGTTGATGTCGAACTGGCCGCCCTCGCCAAAGACCTCGCAAACCTGCTCGCGCTCATTCTTGCGCAGCAGACCGTGGTCCACGAACACGCAGGTCAGTTGCTTGCCGATGGCCTTGGCCAGCATGGCCGCGCAGACGCTGGAATCCACGCCGCCGGACAGGGCGCAGAGTACCTTGCCGTCACCGATCTTTTCGCGCAGGGCCTTGACGGAGTTTTCCACGAAGGAGTCCATCTTCCAGTCACCGGCGCAGTGGCAGACATTATAGACGAAGTTATGCAGAATTTTCGTGCCGTTTTCGGTGTGCAGGACCTCGGGGTGGAACTGCACGGCGTAGAGGCCGCGTGCCTTATCCTGCGCGGCAGCCACCGGACAGTTGGGCGTGTGGGCCACGATCTCAAAGCCGGGGGCGGCCTGCTCAATGTAGTCGTTATGGCTCATCCAGCAGACATTCTGCGCGGGCAGCGTGTCAAACAGCGGGCTGGCGGTGTCCAAGTCGACCAGCGTCTTGCCGTACTCGCGCTCGGGTGCCTTGCAGACCTTGCCGCCCAGCATGTGCATCATCAGCTGGCTGCCGTAGCAGATGCCGAGGATGGGCACGCCCCAGTTATAAATTTCGGGGTCGATCGTGGGCGAATCCGGCAGGTAGGCGCTGTTGGGGCCGCCGGTGAAGATGATGCCCTTGGGGTTTTTAGCCTTGATTTTGGCAAGGTCGGTGCGGTACGAATAAATCTCGCAATATACGTTGCATTCGCGGACGCGGCGGGCGATCAGCTGATTATACTGGCCGCCGAAATCCAGAACGATGACAGTTTCCTGCTGCATGCGGAGACTCCCTTCTCTATTTATAGTCCTATTGGGCTATTATAGCACGTTTTGGCGGGTTTGAACAGATGGGGAAGGAAAATAAATTATTTTTGCGTTTGTGTGACATACAGCGTGACGCAGGGGCGCCTTGTATATGTGCCCGGGCCGTGTGCGGCTACGTTAGGTTCGCGGGCGGATTGGGAATCCGTCCCTACGGTGGTGGCGGGAACGTGCACGGCGGCATGAGGGCATGCCGCCGTGCGTCCCCGCATAAATGATACACGTAGGGCGGGGTGCCCCCACCCCGCCGCAAGTTCACACCAGCTCCACCTTATACTTTGTCAGCCAATAGTTCAGCTGCAAAAACCACGCGATAGTCTGGGGCGTGGTCATCAGCTGACCGTACCACGGGATGGGATTATCCGCGCCGGAAGCCAGCAGCGTTTCCAGTGCGTCCGCCCGAATGATGCGCAAAAGCGGCGCGGCGGGGTCGTTCAGGACGGTGCGCAGCTCCGCCGAGACGGCAGCCAGGTAGCTGGGGTTCCATGTTTTGGGGTACGGGCTTTTACGCCGCCACAGAACCTCGTCGGGCAGCACGCCGCGCATGGCCTCGCGCAGGAGGCCCTTTTCCTGCCCGTGATAGTCCTTGAACTCCCATGGGACCGAGTAGAGATACTCCGCAATGCGGTAATCGCAGAACGGCACGCGGACCTCGAGGCCGCTGTACATGCTCATGCGGTCCTTGCGGTCCAGCAGCGTCTGCATGAACCATTTGAAATTCAGGTTCATCATCTGGCGCATCCGCTGTTCTGCGGCGGGCAGGCCGGGGCGGACGGAGGTCTGTGCCAGCGTGGCGCGATAGCGTTCATCCACGAACGCTGCCGGGTCGATGCCGCCCAGCACACCGGGCTTGATGAACGACGCGCGGTAGGCCGTGGACTGCGCCCATGGGAAGCCGTACCGCTCGCGCACCGTGGGGTCGCGGTACCACGGGTAACCGCCGAAAATTTCGTCCGCGCACTCCCCCGACAGCGCCACCGTGGCGTGGGGCTTGATATGCCGGCAGAACACGAGCAGCGACGCATCCACGTCCGCCATGCCGGGCAGGTCGCGGGCGTCCACCGCGGCGTACAGCGCGGGCACAAGCTCCGGCGTGTCCAGCGTGACCCAGTGGTGCCTGGCATGGAGAAAGTCGTTCATTTTGCGGATGTAGGGTGCATCCGCGCCGGGCTGAAATTTTGTCGCATGGAAGTACTTTTTGTTATCCCGGTAGCCCACCGAGAACGTTTGCAGCTGGTTGCCCTGCGCCGTAAAATGCGCATCGGCAATGGCCGAAATCAGGCTGGAATCCAACCCGCCGGACAAAAACGTTGCCACGGGCACGTCGGACACGAGCTGCCGCTCGATAGCATCGGTGACGAGGTCGCGCACCCTGCGGGCCGTGGCGGCGAAGTCGTCGGGGTGGTCGTGGTCCTCAAGCCGCCAGTAGCTGTGCAGGGTCAGGCGGGCGGTTTGGGTCTCATAGACAGCGTACTGGCCGGGCAGCAGCTCCCGCACATTTTGAAATACGCCGCAGCCCGGCGTGCGCCCGGGGCCAAGCAGCAGCACCTCGGCCAGGCCGTTGGCATCGACGCGGGGCGGCACAGCGGGATGCGCCAGCAGGGTCTTCAGCTCACTGCCAAATATCAGCGAGTCCTCCGCCTGCGTGTAGAACAGCGGCTTGACGCCGCAGCGGTCACGCGCCAAAAACAGCGTACCTGCGTTCTGCTGCCAGACAGCAAACGCAAAAATACCGTTGCACCTGGGCACGCAGTTTGCGCCCCACTCGGCAAAAGCGTGGAGCAGTACCTCGGTGTCGGAGTGCCCGTTGAAGCTGTGCCCGCAGGCGGCCAGTGCGGCGCGCAGCTCGGGCGTGTTGTAGAGCTCGCCGTTATAAACCAGCACGTAGGTTTCACCCTGCCAGTCCAGCTGCATGGGCTGCAGGCCGTTTTCGAGATCCACAACCGCCAGCCGCGCGTGGATGAGCGCCGCCGCGCCGCAGATGTACATACCGCGCTGGTCCGGCCCGCGCCGCGCCAGCGTTTGCTGCATGGCGCAGTAGGCCGCGTACCGCCGCTGGATGGTCCGGGGGTCGCGCCCGACCTGCCCCGCAATTCCGCACATAAAAACGCCCCCTTTGCATGATTCACAAATGAATATGCAGGTGGGGGCGGGGGTATGATTTTTTTGGTTTCGGGAAAGGGCTTTGGCCGTTTGCGGTCTGTTTCTTACTTTCCCGCAATCGCGTCTGCAATGTGACCGGCGACGGCATCCTTGCTCTGGAGGGGCAGCTCGGTGACGCCTTGGGCGGTGATGATGGTCACAACGTTCGTGTCGACGCCGAAGCCTGCGCCGGGCACCTTCAGGTTGTTGGCCACGATCATATCCATGTTCTTCTTGTGCAGCTTGGCCGTGCTGTTTTCAATCAAGTCGCGGGTCTCCATCGAGAAGCCGCAGACAAACAGCTTTTCCGGCTTATGCGCACCGACCCAGGCTAAAATATCGTCGGTGCGTTCCAGGGCAATATTCATCTCGCCGTCGTGCTTTTTGACCTTGTCCGCGGCGACAGTGGCCGGGCGGTAGTCGGCCACGGCGGCGGCCATGACGAGGGCGTCAGCGTCCATGGCGTTTGCCTTGACGGCCTCAAACAGGTCGGCGGCGGTGGTGAACGGAACGGTCTTTACAAACGGTACGGGCGGTAGCGTGCAGCCGGTGGACGCCAGCAGCGTGACGTCTGCGCCGCGCAGCATACAGGCGCGGGCCACGGCGTAGCCCATCTTTCCGGTGGAGTGGTTCGTCAGGTAGCGCACGGGGTCCATCGGCTCCTGCGTGGCACCGGCGGAGACGACGACCTTTTTGCCTTTAAGGTCTTTCGCGCAGGCCAGCTCCCGCAGGACGTAGTCAACCAGCACACCCTCATCGGGCAGACGGCCCGAGCCGACGTCGCCGCAGGCCAGCATACCGGAGCCGGACGGGATGACCGTGAAGCCGTAGTGTTCCAGCGTTTTGAGGTTATCCTGGGTGATGGGGTTTTCGAGCATGTGGGTGTTCATGGCGGGCGCGACGAGCTTGGGGCAGGTCGCGGCCAGCGTGACGGTGGTCAGCATGTCGTCGGCCTGGCCGTGGGCCAGCTTGGCGATAACGTTGGCCGTGGCCGGGGCGATGAGCATCAAATCTGCCGCGTTGGCAAGGCTGATATGGGCCACGTCGTACTGGAAGTTGCGGTCAAACGTATCGACCTGGCAGCGGCGGCGGGTCAGCGTCTCAAACACCAGCGGCGAGATAAACTCGGTGGCGTTTTTCGTCATAAGAACGTGTACATCCGCGCCCAGCTTGACGAGTGCATGCGCCACGTTGGGCATTTTGTAGGCGGCAATGCCCCCGGTGATGCCGAGGACAACGGTTTTATTTTTTAACAGCATTTGTAAGGTCACACCCCTGCTAAACAAATAATAAATAAGAAATAAAAAATAATAAATGATGTGGAGTTTTTGCCTTTGGCAAAAACGAAATTGCTCTGCGTGTATTATAGCAGATTGACGCCCCGTATGCAAATGCGTATAATATTTTTGAGCGGTGCGCAGCGCCGCGATCCACCATATTTATTATTTATTATTTTTTATTTCTTATTTTATAAAAGGATAGATTATGGTTTTAGCAGTTGACATCGGCAACTCCAACATCTGCATTGGCGGGCTGGACGGGGCGGACCACCGCACCATTGCGTTCACGACCCGCATGGTCACCCGCCCCCGCTGCACCGAGGACGAGTACGCCGCCGAGATGAAATTTCTGCTGCAGCGCCTGCCTGTGGACCCCACCGCCTGTGAGGGCGTTATTGTGTGCAGCGTCGTGCCACGCCTGACCGGCGTGCTGGCCGCCGCCTGCAAGCGGCTGACCGGGCGCGAGGCGCTGATTGTGAATTACACGCTGGACACCGGACTGACCTTCGCCGTGGACGAACCCGCCAAGGTGGGCCGGGACCGCATCGCCGATGCCGCTGCGGCAGCGGAACACTATCCCCTGCCCTGCATGACCGTGGATCTGGGTACGGCGACGACATACAACGTTATATCGGACAAAAAGGTGTTTCTGGGCGGGTTCATCGTGCCCGGCGTGCAGACGAGCCTGCGGGCCATCAGCGCGGGTACGGCGCAGCTGCCGCCCATCGCGCCCGAGCCGCCGGAGCATCTGATTGGCGCGAACACCGTCGCCGCGCTGAACAACGGAGCCATGTTCGGCACCGCCGCCATGCTGGACGGGTTAGCGGACCGCGTTGAGGCCGAGCTGGGCCAGCCGCTGACCGTGGTCGCCACCGGTGGGTTAGCGCCGTACATTATGCCCTGCTGCAAGAGGAAGATCATCTATGACGCTGATTTGCTGTTCAAGGGGTTGGCACTGATCTGGGAGAGGAACGGGAAATGAGACTGCAGTTCAGGGGAGGGATTTATCCCTCCCGCAAGGTCTGCGGTTGCGGAGGGTGCCCGGGCGGATATGGAATCCGCCCCTACGGGCTGTGGGATGCCTTTATACATCCCATGGGCGCTTGATGCAACGGAAGCGGCCACGGGTCGTCGGGGACGCCGACCTCTGCAGAGTTGCTGCCTGCCTATCCACTGGTTTGTAGAGGCCGCACATGTGCGGCCCGCGGCTGTACGGAGGCGCTCGTTTGCGGGCAGCCGCCGGGCCGGGCATGCCCGGCCCCTACTGCGTGACGATACAAAAAGCCGCAGCTATGCGTTTTCTGCACAGCTGCGGCTTTATTTACACTCTTTTATGCGCTCACATATCCGGCGTCACGGGCACAGCACCGTAGTTGCGGATGTTCAGGACGTGGCAGCTGCCTTCGCCGAAGCAGCCGTCGATGGCGGCCTTGTAGGCGTCCAGCAGGTCAACGGGCACAAACGCCTGAATGGTGCCGGCAAAGCCGCCGCCCTGCAGACGCCACGCGCCGCGGCCATTCAGCACGCGCTGGCTCAGGGCCAGGGCCACAGGCACTCCCTGCTCCTTCGGGTTCTTGATGCTGTAGGCGTTCTGGTTGAACTCAAAGCTGGAGTGACCGCCCTCGATAATCAGGCGCAGGAACGTTTCAAAATCGTCCTCGCGCACGGCGTCGCAGAGCTGGGCGGCGCGGCGGCAGTCGTTGTAGAAGTGCATCGCACGCACGACGGCGCGGTCCCCCACGGCCTTGCGCAGCTTGGGCAGAGCCTTGTAGAACTCGTCCTCATCGACCTCGCGCAGGACCTTTTTGCCGAACTGCTCGGCCACACTCTCCATCTCACGGCGGATGGCGGCATAGTCGTCGGTCAGGTCGGCGTGGCTGCCCTTCGTATCGCTGATGCACATGACAAAGCCGTGCTTTGCCAGGTCGATGGCGGTCTGGCCGACCACCGGGTGGGCCGGGTCCTTGAAGTCGATGGTGATAACGCCGCCGACGGCGCAGGCGGTCTGGTCCATCAGACCGCAGGGCTTGCCAAAGAACACGTTTTCGGCAAACTGGCCGATCTGGGCGATCTTGACCTGGTTGAACTTCTCCATGTCATTGTTGTTGTACTCGCCGCGCAGGATGGCACCGATGCAGACCTCAAAGGCTGCGGAGCTGGACAGACCGGAGCCGCGCAGCACGTTGCTGGTGGTGTAGCAGTCAAAGCCGCCCACCTTGCCGCCCGCATCCACGATGCCCTTGGCGACGCCGCGGATCAGGGAAGCGGAGTGCTCGGCCTCGCACGGCTGCGGGACGAGGTTGGTGACATCGACATCGTCAATTTTGTCAAAGCCCAGGGACTTGACGCGGATGACATTTTCCTCATTCGGGGAGACGACGGCCACCATATCCAGGTTGACAGAGCCTGCCAGCACCACGCCGTTGTTGTGGTCGGTGTGGTTGCCGCCGATCTCGGTGCGGCCCGGGGCGGAATAGAGGCGCACCGTGCGGTTGGTGCCGTATTTCTTTTCAAATTCGTCGATCAGGTCGGTATAGCGCTTGCGCTGCTCCTGCACGGCGTCTGCACCGTACAGCTTGGCAAAGGCGGCGTCATATTCGCCCTGTGCGATCTGCTGTTTGAGTTCAATGGTATTTGCCATGAATCCACTCACCTTTCCTGTCGGGCGGCTCTTTTCGTAGATATGCACAAATTGAGCCTTATGTTTTTAGGCAGACAGCCAAAGGAGCGGCTCTCTGCGGGTTTCTTGTTTTCAGTATAGCAAATCCTGCAAAAAAAGCAAACATTTTTTCCGCCTCTTTTATGGACTTTTGATGAATAGCTTGGTATAATAAAAATATCACACGAGCGAGGTGCCGCCATGACCATCAATGAGATGAAGCAATCCTACAAGCAGAGCTACACCGACAACGTCGAGCTCTCGATTTTTAACTGCGGGCATGAATACTGCCAGCCGGGCCACACCTGGGGCCCCGGCGTGCGCGACCACTACCTGATCCATCTGGTGGTGGCGGGCAAGGGTGTGTATCAGGTCAACGGGGCCTCGCACACGCTGCAGGAGGGCGATCTGTTCCTGGCCAAGCCGAACCAGCTCATCACCTACGCCGCCGACGAGACCGACCCGTGGGAGTACTACTGGGTCGGCTTCAACGGCGCGTGTGCCAACAAGCTGGTGCAGCAGACGCCGTTCTCCGACGCTCACCCCGTACACCACTGCAAGGACCCGCAGACCGTGCGGGAGGCGCTGTACAACATCTACCTCTCCCGCGGGCCGGAGCCGCAGTGCGAGGCCCTGATGACGGGCTATCTGTATATCTTTATGGCGCACCTGATGAAGGAGGCCCGCGAGGCGATGCCCAACTTGGGCTCGTCCAGCAGCCAGTACGTGCTGGCCGCCATCAAGTATATCCAGTTCAACTACTCGCATGATATTTCGGTGGACGATATTGCCAAGGCCGTCGGCGTCAGCCGCAGCCACCTGTACCGCGTGTTCATGTCGAACGTCGGGCAGAGCCCCATTGACTACCTGACAAGCTACCGCATCAGCGAGGCGTGCAGCCTGCTGAAAAATTCCAGCCTGTCGATTGCGGAAATCGCCGTATCTGTGGGCTTTTTTGATCAGTTCTATTTTTCCCGCGTGTTCAAAAAGGTCAAGGGCGTGCCGCCAAGCAAGTACCTGGCCACGCTGGAGAAGGAGGGCCCTGCCGCACCGCAGGCCATCAACCCGTAACATTTCCCGCACTATTTATAAGGAGCAGACATGCCTTTTACGAAAAATCAGATCATTACTCTGGAGATCGAAGCGCTCTCCAATGACGGAAACGGCGTGGCCCACAAGGACGGTCAGGCCGTTTTTGTGCCGCTGACCGCTCCCGGCGATGTGGCCGAGGTGCGCATTGTCAAGCCGATGAAAACCTATGCCTTTGGCCGCGTGGAGAAGCTGTTGACCGCCGGGCCGGGCCGCGTCAGGCAGGACTGCCCGGTGGCCGGCCCCTGCGGCGGCTGCGGGCTGCGGCATATCAGCTATGAGGCCGAGTGCGCCGCCAAGACCCAGTTTGTACGTGACGCCTTTGCGCGGCTGGGCAAGCTGGACGTACCGGTGCCGGACGTGCTGGGCGCACCCGACACGGACCGCTACCGCAACAAGGTCCAGCTGCCCGTGGGCACCGACGAGAACGGGCATATTGTGACCGGCTTTTTTGCCGGGCGCAGCCACCGCATTGTGGCCTGTACCGACTGCAAGCTGCAGCCCGCGTGGATGAACGAGCTGGCCGCCCGCGCCTGTGCGCTGCTGGAGGAGAACGGCATCACTGCCTACAACGAGGAGACCCACACGGGCCGCGTGCGCCATTTGTACATGCGTCAGGGCTGGCACAGCGGGCAGCGGCTTTTGTGCTTTGTGGTAAACGGCAACGGCCTGCCGAACGAGGCGGAAATTTGCGCCACACTGCAAAAAGAGTTTGCTTTAACGACGATTTTGGTCAACCGCAACAGTGAGCGGACGAACGTGATTTTGGGCCGTAGGACCCGCACCGTGCTGGGCCCCGGCGTCATCGAGGACACGCTGGCCGGTGTGCCGCTGCGGATGGGTGTGCATGAATTTTACCAGGTCAACACCCCCGCCGCCGAGGTGCTCTACGCCAAGGCGCGGGAGTACGCCGGGCTGAAGCCGGACGACTTTTTGCTGGACCTGTACTGCGGCATGGGCACGATTGGGCTTTCGATGCTGGCGGACTGCAAGCGCTTAGTCGGCGTTGAGGTCGTGCCGCAGGCTGTCGAGGGCGCGAAGGAGACCGCCGCGCGGCTGGGACTGGACGCGGACAGAGCGGACTTCCGCTGTCAGGATGCCGGTGCAGCCGCCGCCCAGCTCGCCGCCGAGGGTGCGCGTCCCGACGTGATCGTCGTAGACCCGCCCCGCAAGGGCTGCGACGAGGCGACCCTGACCGCTATTGCCGAGATGGCCCCGCGGACCGTGGTCATGGTCAGCTGCAACGCCGCAACAGCGGCAAGGGATGCCAAGTGGCTGACCGAGCACGGGTATAAAGCCGTGGAGGTCCAGCCGGTGGATCTGTTCCCGAGGACAAAACACGTGGAGTGCGTGGTGAAGATGGTGCACTACTAAAATTCATCTTTATTTAATCCATCTTTACAGAGGTATGATATGGCAACTTCAAATAATGAGTGTAACGTATGGGGAATCCATACACAAGATGACAAATTGTTTTTGAACGGAAACAAAATTGCTCTCGGTTGGCCTGCTTTTGGAGACCTTTCAAAAATCGAGGCATCTCGCGAGGCTTTCAAATCTCACTACGTTACAGCCTACCCTGCCGCTAAAAAGGGTTCCATTCCAACCAGTTCTGGTATGCTGTTTCGTTTCATTCACGAAATGCAAATCGGTGATTATGTAATCTTCCCATCTAAAAGTGACCGCAAAATCAACATTGGTATTATTGAAGGCAATTATACTTATGTTCCCTCTGCGACTGAATATGTACAGCAACGTACCGTAAAATGGATAAAGCATTTACCGAGAACCTTTTTCTCTCAAGGAGCATTATATGAGGTAGGCTCTATAATGTCTTTTTTTGCCATAAAAAAATACGCAGATGAGTTTCTTGCTGCTCTCGACCAAAATTTTTCTGCCAGCAGCACAGTGCCAGACGATGAGGACGAAAGTGTTGCTGCTACTGCGGATGATATTATAGAATCGACAAAGGATTTCATTCTGAAAGAATTAAGTAAAAATCTAAAAGGGTTCGATTTTGAATATTTCGTTGCCGACTTGCTCCGTGCAATGGGTTACAGAACAACCGTCTCACCACACGGCGGCGACCATGGAATTGACATTATAGCTTATAAGGACGAACTGCCGCCCCGCATTTTGGTTCAAGTCAAAAGTCAAGACAGCGACATCAAAGAAACCACAATTCAATCTTTAAAGGGCGCTATGCACGAGGGCGATTACGGTTTGTTTGTATCGCTTTCTAATTATGCGAAGAATGCACAAGTTTATTTACAACACACACCAATCATACGGGGAATCAACGGAAACGAGCTAGTTGATTTGATTTTAAAGTATTATGATGACCTTAGCGAAAAATACAAAAAAATGATTCCGTTGAAAAAAGTCTATATACCTGTAGCACATATAGATGCTGATTAAATCTAGCTTTTGTTCAAACTCTATTCCCCGCTTGTTCACGATTTGCCCATATTTGTGTGCCATAATAGTACGATGAAAGCAATGCGGCTTTGCCGCGAAAAGGTGGTTTTTACATGAAAGGCTGGTTTCAGCGGTTTATGGCGGGCCGATATGGGTTCGACCAGTTCGGCGGTTTCCTGTGTATTTCGTCGCTTATCCTTATTGTCATCGGCGCGTGGGTGTCGCCGGTGCTGTACTGGCTGGGGCTGGCGGCCATCGTCTACAGCTATTTCCGCATTTTGAGCCGCAACACCCACAAGCGGTACAGTGAAAACCTCAAATATCTCTCCTACCAGAACCGCGTTACCACGTGGTTTGGCAAGCAGCAGGTGCGGTTCAAGCAGCGCAAGGACTATCACTATTACCGCTGCCCCCAGTGCGGCCAGCAGCTGCGCGTGCCCCGTGGGCGCGGCAAGATCAGCATCACCTGCCCGAAGTGCGGCCATCAGTTCATCAAAAAGAGTTGACGCGCGATGTTCGGATATGTTACGCTTTACCGTAAGGGCCTGGCAGACGCCGAGATGGACCGCTACCAGGCTTACTACTGCGGGCTGTGCCGGACGCTGGGCCGCCGCTACGGACGCACCGGACAGTTGGCATTAAGCTATGACATGGCGTTTGTCGCCATTCTGCTGACAGCACTGTATGACACGCCCACAGCCTTTTCCGAGGGCCGCTGCGTGCCCCACCCACTGAAAAAACGCCCCCGCGCAGACAACGAGCTGCTGGACTACGCCGCCGACATGACCGCCGCGCTGGCGTACTACAACTTTCTCGATGACTGGCAGGACGATCACCGCCGCGCCAGTCTGGCGCAGGCGCAAAAGCTGAAGCCAAGCCTGCCCGCCCTGCGGGAGCGCTGGCCGCGCCAGCTGCAGACCATGGCCGCACAGCTGGACAGGCTGAACGCGCTGGAAAGCGCCGGCAGCCACGATTTGGACGCGCTGTGCAACGCCTTTGGCGCACTGCTGGGCGAGGTGTTCGCCTGCCGCGACGACATCTGGGCCCCGGCGCTGCGCGGCATGGGCAATGGGCTGGGGGCGTTCATCTACCTGATGGACGCCTACGACGATCTGGAAAAGGACAGCCGCCGCGGGCAGTTCAACGCCCTGCAGCAGCTGGCGGACGAGCTGCCGCCCGCCGCCTATGAGCAGCGCTGCCACGAGCTTTTGACCCAGCAGATGGGCCGCTGCGCACAGCAGTTTGAGATGCTGCCAATTTTAAAGGACACCCCGGAGGGGAAGCTATTGTACAACACGATCTATTCCGGCGTGTGGAGCAAATACGCGCTGGTACGCAAGCACAGGGAGGCAAAGCGCCATGACTGATCCATACAGTGTATTGGGCATCACCCCCAGTGCCGACGACGAAACGATTAAAAAAGCTTACCGCAAAAAATGCAAGGAGTACCACCCCGACCTGCACCCCGATGACCCGTCGGCGGAGGAGCACTTTAAAGAGGTACAGGCCGCTTACAGCGAGATCATGCGCATCAAGCAGGGCGGCGGGGCGTCTTACAGTGCTGGCGGGCAGCGCTATGGCAGCAGCCAGAGCGGCTACAGCCAGCAGTATCAGGACCCGTTCAGCGGGGCCGGGTTTGGCTTTGGACCGTTCGGGTTTGGGTATTACAGCACAAGCGGCTCGTCCGGGCGGCAGAGCTACGGCAGCGCTGCCGGTGACCCAGAGCTGCGTGCCGCGGCAAACTACATCCGCAGCGGCTTCTATGAGGAGGCCATGAACACGCTGAACGGCATCCCCACTGCCAACCGCACGGCCCAGTGGCACTACTACGCCGCGCTGGCCAATCAGGGGCTTGGCAACAACATCCGCGCGCAGGAGGAGGCCCGGACGGCGGTCTCGATGGAGCCGAACAACTACGCTTATCAAAACCTGCTGGATCAGCTGCAAAGCCCGGGCCGCAGCTACACAAACTACCAGCAGCCCTACGCCCAGCCCAGCGGCAGCCCGGGGTCTTTCTGTCTGTCGTTCTGGATGTATTTATTGGTGTGCAATATTTTGAGCTGGTGCTGCTGCGGCGGCAGAGGCGGATTCTTTATCTGCTGATTTACACGTAGGGGCCGGGCATGCCCGGCCCGCGGCTTTCCCGCAGATGCGCGGTTATCTTCAGGCTGCGGGCCGCACATGTGCGGCCCCTACAAAGCAATATAGGAAAAGCGCTGTGACTGTTTGAAAATGTCACAGCGCTTTTGTTGTTGTTTTGTAGGGGAGGGATTTGTCTCTCCCGGGGCGTTGGCGGCGGTGGGAAGGTGCACGGGAGACATGAATGTCTCCCCTACAAACCATTCAGTTACAGCATCCTATCCAAAAGCGGCATTAAAATTTCTATGTTTTGACAAAACTGCGGGTAGAAGTCGTCGCCGAGCTCGTAGTCGTAGTAGAGAGCACGCTCCATACGCCTGACAGCGGCGGAGAAGCGGGGGTTATCCGCGCCGCCCGCGGCCTGTAACCTGTGGGAAAGCTGCGTGCAGACGATGGCCCAGCGGGCATCCACCCCCGCGCGGTCCAGCACGGCGGAATCCTGCAGATAGTCCTGCAGCGTCCGTGCCTCCCCTGCCCGTGCACCGCAAAGCGGCGTCTGGACGTAATATTCCGTCTGCGCTGTCACCGTGTCGATGCTCTGCCCCAGCGGGTAGAGCGCACAGGCCAGCGGGCGCGCGGCGTGGATGGTGCAGGCGCTGCCCTCAAAAAAGCGGCAGTTGCCGGTTTTGGGGTCCGGCGTCAGGCGCAGGGCGGGCAGGCAGCTTTCAGGCGCAAGGTAGCTTTTGCAGAACGCCGCCGCCACGATACGGGGCGGCAAGCTAAGCCGCCGCGCAATGCGGTAGAGGTCATACCCCGACAGCACCAGATCGCGCCTCTGGCGGCAGCAGTCGCCGCAGCCCGCACAGGCAAAGTCAAAGCGGTCCCCTGCCGCCAGCCGCGGGCAGTCGTCCCAGTGTTCGCCGCAGCGGCCCGGCTCAACGGCTGGCATCACAGCTGCACCTCACCGGCGTAGGGCTGGCCGTGGGCATAGGCGTCCAGCGCCTCAAACGGGCTCTGCACCATGCTGGCGACATTGACGTCGGTGTAAAACGCCGTGTGCGGGCTGACGATGACATTGGGATAGCTGCGCAGCAGGTTCAGTTCGCGGTTCGGGATGGCCTGCCCCATGCGGTTGTAATAGTAAATACCGGTCTCATCCTCAATGACGTCGAGGCCCGCACCGCCGATCTTGCCGCTTTCCAGCCCGGCGATCAGCGCGTCGGGGTCAATGAGCGTGCCCCGCGCCGTGTTGACGAGCAGCACGCCGTCTTTCATTTTTGCAAGGGCGCCGGCGTTGATGAGGTGGTGGTTTTCCGCCGTGGCGTTCGTGTGCAGCGTGATAATGTCACTTTGCGCGTAAAGCTCGTCCAGCGTGACGTAGTCGGCGTACTGCCTGACCGCGTCGTTCGGGTAGAGGTCGTAGGCCAAAATTTTGCAGCCGAAGCCGCTCAGGTGGCGGATGACCGTCTGGCCGATCTTGCCCGTACCGATGACGCCCACCGTGCAGCCGGAAATATCGCGGCCCATCTTGCCGGGCAGCGAGTAGTCCTGCACATTGGCGCGCAGCATGATTTCGTTCATGCGGCGGGTACACATCAGCATGAGCATGATCGTATAGTTGGCTACGCCGTCCGGCGGGTAATGGCTGTGGCTGATGCGCAGACCCAGCTTTTTGGCGGTGTCCAGCGGGATATGATCATAGCCGATGCTGCGGCAGGGCAGATATTTGACGCCCATTTCAGCCCATGTCTGCAAATATTCAGGGCGTATCTCGCAGGGATTCGTGCTGACGGCGTCGCAGCCCTCGGCCAGATGCAGGTTATCCGGGCGCGGCACGTCGGGCGTGCCGGTGTAGTCGATGCCGTAGCGGGCTTTGTAGGGCTCGCAGTATTGCTGCTCATCAAAGGGGCGCAGCGCGTAAAACATGATTTTCATGCTTTGTCATCTCCTGTTACAGGTGAAAATCAAAGGTTTCGGCCAGCCAGTCCGTGCAGAGGGCCACCCAGGCGCTGTTGTGCTTGTTGGGGGTGTTGACCTCCCGCGTGCAGGTGCTTGTGCCGTGGCCGTCGTGGGCGAAAAGATGCAGCTCCAGCGGGACCTTATGGGCTGTCAGCGCACCGGCAAGCATCAAAGAGTTCTGCACGGGGACGGCCGGGTCCTCCACCGTATGCCAGACGAAGAAGGGCGGCAGACCGTCGCGGACCTGGTTTTCCAGGCTCATTGTGGCGCGCAGGTCGGCGTCATCGCCGCAGAGGTTGACAATGGAGCCGTCGTGGCGGTATTCCCCCGCCGTGATGACGGGATAGCCCAGCACAACGGCATCGGGGCGGGCCTCGGTGCCGTGGATGCCAAGGGCGGTCTGCACAGGCTCGGCGTCCCACAGGATGGCCGTGGACGCCGCCAGATGGCCGCCCGCCGAGAAGCCGCAGATGGCGATTTTCGCCGGGTCGGTGCCGAACTGCTCTGCATTGCGGCGGATATGCAGGATCGCCCCGGCAGCGTCGATCAGCGGCTGCCAACGCAGCGCGGGCACGGTCTCGTCACTTCGGCAGGTGTAATAGAGGGTAAAGACGTTGTAGCCAGCCTGCAGAAACTGCATGGCAACGGGGTCGGCCTCGCGCTTGCTGCACCAGGCGTAGCCGCCTCCCGGCAGGATGAGAATGGCCGGACGGGTGTTGAAGGCAGGCATCTCGACGGTCCTATCGCGCAGATACCCGATGAGCTGTGCGCCGCCGGGGAGAGTGTGGGTGTATATTTGCATGATGGATTCTTCTTTCTATAGTATTTCTATGGTAAGGGATCGTTTTTTGTCGGCAGGGCGTAGGGGCCGCCTATATGCGGCCCGCAGCTGTACGCAGGCAGACATTCACGGGCAAGCCCGCGGGCCGGGCATGCCCGGCCCCTACCGCGCTGTTTAACAGAATACCTTATACATTGTTAGCATACCGCAAATTCCCACGTTTGAAAAGTCCTGAATTTAAATTTTTTGTTAAAATGCTGCGCAAGGGTTGCACTTTATTAAAAAGAGTGCTAAACTAGCTTTAGCAGTTGAAATAAACGAGTGCTAATTTCATTTGTATAAAGTGAGGTTTTCTACCATGGCTATGCGTCAGTTTAAGGCCGAGAGCAAAAAGCTGCTTGACCTGATGATCAATTCTATCTATACAAACCGCGAGATCTTCCTGCGTGAGCTGATCTCCAACGCATCGGACGCCTGCGACAAACGCTACTTCAAGAGCCTGACCGACACGTCCATCGGCATCACGAAGGACGACCTGAAAATCCACATCCAGCCCGACAAGGACAGCCGCACGCTGACTATCACCGATAACGGCATCGGCATGACGAAGGATGAGCTGGAGAAGAACCTCGGCACGATTGCCAGGTCCGGCTCCCTTGACTTCAAGACCGAGAACCAGAGCGATAACATCGACATCATCGGTCAGTTCGGCGTCGGCTTCTATTCCGCGTTCATGGTGGCCAAAAAGGTCACCGTCATCTCCCGCGCACAGGGCGCTGACACGGCCTGGAAGTGGGAGTCCACCGGCGTCGAGGGCTACACCCTGACCGAGGCTGACAAGGAGGACGTCGGCACCGAGATCATTCTGGTGCTGAAGGACGACACCGATACCGACAAGTACAGCGAGTACCTCGAGGATTACGAGCTTGCAAACCTCGTCAAGAAGTACAGCGACTACATCCGCTTCCCCATCACGATGTACCGCGAGAAATCCCGCCAGAAGCCGAAGCCGGAGGACGCGGGCGACGACTACAAGCCCGAGTACGAGACCTACACCGAGCTGGAAACGCTGAACAGCATGGTGCCTATTTGGAAGCGCCCGAAGAACGAGGTCAAGGATGAGGACTACAACGAGTTCTACAAGAACAAGTTCATGGACTACACCGACCCGCTGCGCGTCATCACCAGCCGCACTGAGGGTACGGCGACCTACACCGCGCTGCTGTTCATCCCCGGCTCAACCCCGTACGACTACTACACCAAGGAGTACGAGAAGGGTCTGGCGCTGTATGCCTCCGGCGTTATGATCATGGAGAAGTGTGCCGACCTGCTGCCGGATTATTTCAGCTTTGTGAAGGGTGTTGTGGACAGCGAGGATCTGAGTCTGAACATCAGCCGTGAGACGCTGCAGAAGGACAACCAGCTCAAGCTGATGCGCAATTCTCTGGAAAAGAAGATCAAGAACGAGCTGCACGCGATGCTCGTCAATGACCGCGAGAAGTATGAGACCTTCTGGAAGAACTTTGGCCGCCAGATCAAGTTTGGCATCTACGGCGACTACGGCATGCACAAGGATCTGCTGGGCGACCTGCTGATGTTCTACTCCGCCAAGGAGAAAAAGCTCGTCACGCTGGACGAGTACGTCGAGAAGATGCCCGAGGATCAGAAGTGCATCTACTTTGCCGCCGGTGACGACACAGACCGTCTGGGCAAGCTGCCCAACGCCCAGCTGGTGTTGAGCAAGGGCTACGACCTGCTGCTCTGCACCGAGGATGTGGATGAGTTCTGCCTGCAGATGATGCGCGACTACAAGGAGAAGGAGTTTAAGAACATCAACTCCGGTGACCTGGGTCTGGAGACCGAGGACGAGAAGAAGGCCGCCGAGGCTGCCGAGACCGAGAACAAGGACCTGTTTGAGGAAATCAAGAAGGACCTGAACGGCAAGGTCAAGGAGGTCAAGGTCAATCCGACCCTGCAGGAACACCCCGTCACCCTGTCTGCCGAGGGCGGTATCTCGATGGAGATGGAGAAGGTACTGCGCCGCATGCCCAACGCAGAGGGCGTCGAGAGCACGAAGGTGCTGGAGCTGAACCCGAACCACACGGTCTTTGCCGCCCTGAAGGCTGCCCACGCCGCAGGCGACACCGACAAGGTCGCCAAGTACGCTGAGCTGCTCTATGACCAAGCCCTGCTGATCGCCGGTCTGCCCATTGAGGACCCCGTTGCCTATGCACAGCTGGTGTGTGGGCTGATGCAGTAATCATTTGATAGAAATACAGCCGCCCTCTCAGGCGTCAAACCTGAGCGGGCGGCTGTTGTTTTTGGGGCGGGGTTGTAGGGGCGAACATTGTTCGCCCGCAGGAGCTTCTCGGCAGCGACAAACGGCCCGGGTCGTCGAGGACGCCGACCCCTACCGTAGGGGCGGATTCCATATCCGCCCGGGAAAGCTTCCGCCACCGCAAACGGGCATGGGCCCATATATAGAATGCGCCCCTGCGGAGTTATGCCGCAGGGGCGCAATTTTCGTTTTTTACACAAACGGATTATAAAACCGTCCAAACCTGATCGTCACGGTCAGGCTGATGAGCAGCAGCACGACGCCGACTGCCAGCGCGATAAAATCGCGGCGGGCAAAGGGGCGGCGGGTGTACCAGGTACGCTTGTCATGCTTGCCGAAGCCGCGCAGCTCCATGGCGTTGGAGATCGTGTCGATGCGGTTCAAGCTCGTCAGAATCAGCGGCAGCAGGATGCTGACCGAGTTCTTCAGGCGCTTGAAGAACGGCTCGCTGCGGCCCAGCTCGACGCCGCGGGCCTGCTGTGCCTGGCTGATGCTGTGGTAATCGCGCTGAATATCCGGAATGTACCGCAGCGCAATGGCGACGGAATAGCCGACCTTGTATGAGATGCCGATGCTGTTCAGACTGGCGGCGAACTCACTGGGGTTCGTGGCCGAGATGAACAGAATGGCCACCGGCAGCGCGACAAAATATTTCAGCGAGATGTTGAACATGTAAAACAGCTGCTCGGCGGTCAGGTCGTACCGCCAGAACAGATGGCAAAGCACCGTGCGGGTGCCGTAGAGCGCCGTGCCCTGGTTCGGGTCGAACAGAAAGATGAACAGGTCGTTCAGCACGAGGAACACCAGCATAAAGACCAGCATGAAACGAACCTCGCGCAGCTTGATGTGGCTGAGCCTGAACACCGCAAGACTGACGGCCATCAGCCCCAGCAGCACCCAGGTGTTGTAGGTGATCATGCTGGCGAAGGTAAACAGCAGAAAGAACGCCAGCTTTGTCGTGCCGGTCAGGTCGTGTACCACGCTTTTGCGCGGTATATAGTTCAAAACGGTATTAGCAGCCATCGGCGCGCACCTCCCTGTCTGCCGCGATAAAGCGCTCCACAAATTTCTCGGCGGGCGTAATGCCGCAGCGGTTGGCCAGCGTGTAAAGGCTCGTCTCCTTCAAGGCCGCCTGCTCGATCAGCGCCGGGTCACAGAGGATGGCCGCCGCGCTGCGGTCCGCAATGAGCCGCCCGTCGCAAAAGGCCAGCGCCCGCGGCGTGTATTCCAGCATCAGGTGCATGTCGTGGGTGATCATGACCACGGTCACACCCTTGGCGTTCAGCCCGCGCAGAAACTCCATAATATCGGTGTAATGTCGGAAATCCTGGCCCGCCGTCGGCTCGTCCAGAATGATAAGCTCAGGGTCCTGCACCAGCACGCTGGCGATGGTCACGCGCTTTTTCTGGCCGAAGCTCAGCGCCGAGATGGGCCAGTTGCGGAACGGGTACAAGCCGCAGACCTTCAGCGTGTCCTCGACCCTGGCGCGAATCTCAGCATCGGTCAGGCCGCTGCCCTGCAGGCCCAGCGCGACCTCGTCAAAGATCATCGTCTTGGAGATCATCTGGTTCGGGTTCTGCATGACATAGCCGATATGCCTGGCGCGGCGGCGGATGGTTTCGTCTTTCAGGTCTTTTCCGTCAAAGAAAATTTCACCACTGTCGGGCGTCTCAAAGCCGCAGATCAGCTTGGAGAGCGTTGACTTGCCCGCGCCGTTGCGGCCCACGATGCTGACCATCTCCCCTTTTCCAATCGTGAAGCTCACGTCGGACAGGGTGTGCTGGTCCTTGCTGTAGCCGAAGGACAGGCCCTTGACCTCCAGCAGCGGGGTCGGGGCAGGCTTGGCCGCGGGCAGCGGCTCGGCACGGAACCAGGCACGCAGCTTCTCGGTATCGGCGTCATCCAGCACGACGGAGTCAACGTGGGCGGGGTGCTTGGCGGGCGTGATGTCAATGCCCGCATACCGCATAGCCGTGACGTAAAGCGGCTCACGGATGCCGTTTTCTGCCAGCAGTGCGCCGGACAGCAGCTCGTCGGGGCGCAGGTCGGCCAGGATGCGGCCCTCGTTGACCAGCACAATGCGATCCACGCTGCGCCAGAGCACGTCCTCAAGGCGGTGCTCAATGATGAGGACCGTCGTGTCGGTCTTTTGCTGGATCGAGTCGATCAGCTCAATGGCCTGCTTGCCCGTGGCCGGGTCAAGGTTTGCCAGCGGCTCATCAAACAGTAAAATCTTCACCTCGTCGACCATGACGCCCGCGAGGCTGACGCGCTGCTTCTGGCCGCCGGAAAGCTCGTGCGGAGCGTAGTCGAGGTGGTTCTCGATGCCGACCAGCTCGGCGGCGCGGCGGGTGATCTCGTGCATTTCGTCCTGCGGGGTGCAGCTGTTTTCCAGCGCAAAGGCGATGTCCTCCCCCACCGTCAGGCCGATGAACTGGCCGTCCGGGTCCTGCAGCACCGTGCCGACGTGGCCCGCCAGCTCAAAAATACTGCTGTGGGGCGCGTCCACGCCGTCCACAGTCAGCGTGCCCGTGCACTCGCCGGGGTAGGAGAACGGGTTCAGGCCGTTGATGCAGGCCGCCAGCGTGGACTTGCCGCTGCCGGACGGCCCGGCGATCAGCACGCGCTCCCCGGGGTAGATGTCCAGATTGATGTCATGCAGCGTGGGCTGCTTCTGGGCGCGATATTGGAAGGAAAAATTTTTAAAGGATATGATCGGGGTTCTCGTTTCAGCCATACGGCACCTCGCAGGGGAAATTGTGGTGGAACAGCAAAATGCCTTCCCGCGTTTGTGGGAAGGCATACGGGTTTAACAGCGGATCACTCTTTGTCCAGAGAACCCTTCTTGGCGATGGTCTTGGTGTAGGCCAGAATCAGCAGGCCGCCGACGACGACAGCCGTGATGATGTTGGACACAGCGGCAAACGCACCCTGTGCAAAGACCTTTTTGGCGGGCTCGGCGTAGATCAGGATGTCCAGCACAGGCGCAACGACGATCCAGGCAATGGCATGGGCCACGACATTGGCGATGGCGAAGGTGGCGACCTTACGCTTGTTGAAGTCGCCCTCCTGCACATTCAGCTTCTTGGCAAACAGGCCGACGACCACGCCGGTGAAGGCGGAGGCGATGACCCAGCTCCACCACGGGATGCCGCCCCAGGACAGGTCGATGAGGGCATGGCCGATGAAGCCGATCAGGGCGCCGGCCACAGGGCCGTACATAGCGGCCAGCAGACCGAGCACCGCGTACTGCAGGCTGATGTTGGTGTTGGGCACCGGGCTGGGGATAGCGACAAAGCGCCCCAGAACAAAGAACAGGGCTGCGCCGATGCCGACGGCAACGAAGGTTTTACTGTTCGAGTTTTTCATGATTCCGCACTCCTTTTAATACTATACCGCAAATCGTTCTTCCGCTTTCGCAAAAGAACAGTTTAAGTATACTGTTATAAAAGTGCCTCTGTCAATGGGCAAAAGTCGAGGTATGCACTATTTTGGTGAGATTTCGGCACAAAAAAACCACCCCGAAGGGTGGTCAAAAGTGGAGCGGCCGACGAGGCTCGAACTCGCTACCTCCACCTTGGCAAGGTGGCGCTCTACCAGATGAGCTACGGCCGCATAAAATGGTGCCTCCGATCGGAATCGAACCAATGACACGGGGATTTTCAGTCCCCTGCTCTACCGACTGAGCTACAGAGGCAAACAACAGGTATGATTATACACGAAGGAGGGACATCTGTCAAGCGCGTTTTTACAATTTTCTGCCGGATTTTGCCTGAATTTCAAAAAAATAAAGCAGCTACTGCCGTGCCCCGGGTCATCGGGGCGCGGCGCAGCTGCATAAACAGCATGGCAAACGCGGTCAATCGCGGCGGAAGATGTCGCGCGTGTAGACCTTTTCCTTTACGTCGTCCAGGCATTTGTCATAGCGGTTTGCCAGAATGGCCTGCGACTGTGCCTTGAACCTGTCCAAATCGTTGACAACAACACTGCCAAAGAAGGTCTCGCCATCCTTCAGCGTCGGTTCATAGATGATGACCGTCGCCCCCTTGGCCTTGATGCGCTTCATGACGCCCTGAATCGAGCTCTGGCGGAAGTTATCGCTGTTGCTCTTCATCGTCAGGCGGTAGACGCCGATGGTCACGGGCTTTTCCCTGCCAGCGTCATACTCATTCTCGTCGGCGTAGCCGTAGTACCCGGCCAGCTTCAGCACACGATCCGCGATAAAGTCCTTGCGGGTGCGGTTGCTGTCAACAATGGCCTCGATCAGCTTTTCGGGCACATCGGCATAGTTGGCCAGCAGCTGCTTGGTATCCTTGGGCAGGCAATAGCCGCCGTAGCCGAAGCTGGGATTATTGTAGTGGCTGCCGATACGCGGGTCAAGGCAGACACCGTCGATGATCTGCTGGGTATTCAGACCCTTGCTCTCGGCGTAGGTGTCCAGCTCATTGAAGTACGCCACGCGCAGCGCCAGGTAGGTGTTGGCAAACAGCTTGACTGCCTCGGCCTCGGTGAAGCCCATGAACAGCGTGTCGATGTTCTCCTTGATAGCTCCCTCCTGCAGCAGTGCCGCAAAGGTGTGCGCGGCCTCCACCAGGCGCGGGTCGTTCAGGTCAGTGCCGACAATGATGCGGCTCGGGTAAAGGTTGTCGTAGAGTGCCTTAGACTCGCGCAGGAACTCGGGGCTGAAGATGATGTTGCTGCTGCCGAATTTTTCGCGCACCGACACCGTGTAGCCCACGGGAATCGTCGACTTGATGACCATGACGGCGTTGGGATTGTACCGCATGACAAGCTGAATGACCGCCTCGACAGCCGAGGTGTCAAAGTGCTGGGTGCGGCTGTCGTAGTTTGTGGGCGCGGCGATGACGACAAAGTCCGCGCCGCTGTACGCCTGTGCCGGGTCAAGCGTGGCGGTCAGTTTCAGTTCCTTTTCGGCCAGGTATTTTTCAATGTATTCGTCCCGGATCGGAGATTTGCGCCGGTTGATGAGATCGACCTTGGCCGGGATCACGTCAATCGCGCAGACCTCGTGGTGCTGCGCCAGCAGCGTTGCAATGGAAAGTCCCACATAGCCCATTCCCGCAACCGCAATTTTAAGCATTTTGTCCATAGCCGATTCCTTCTCCGTGTTATTTTGGCGGCACCGGCGGACGCAGTGTGCATTCTGCGGTGCTTTTGTTTTGGTATTGCCTTATAATAAATGTATTATAACACGAAGTTGGGAGTGTGGCAACCGGGCGGCGGGCAGTTTACGCATGCCGCTTTTTGTCCAGACGAATTTTATCACTTATCATGGCAATAAATTCACTGTTCGTCGGCTTGCCGCGCAGGTTGTGGATCGTGTAGCCAAAGTAGCTGTTCAGCGTGTCCACGTCGCCGCGGTCCCAGGCGACCTCGATGGCGTGGCGGATCGCGCGCTCAACGCGGCTGGCCGTGGTCATGTTGCGCTTGGCGATTTCGGGATAAAGCCGCTTGGTCACGGCGTTGATGTACCCGTGGTCGGAGATCGTCAGCAGAATGGCGTCGCGCAGGAACTGGTAACCCTTGATGTGCGCGGGTACGCCGATCTGGTGCAGAATTTCCGTCACGGTCAGCTCATCGCTGTCCTGCGAGACGACCTGCGGGCGCATTGTGTTGCCCGCCGCCTTCAGCACACGGCTGACGAGGACCGACTCGTCAAACGGCTTGACGAAGAAGAACGAGAACCCGCTGTCAAGAAGTTCCTGTTCCATCTCCTCGCTCTGGAATGCCCCCGTGACGAAGAACGTCGTGTGGGTGCTGCTGGTGTTCTGGGCCTCGTAGCGCTGCTTGACCGTGATTGCGTCCAGGTCCGGCATGAACGCATCCAGCAGAACGGCCTGCGGATGAACGGCCAGAAGGGTTTCCAGGGCCTTGGTGCCGTTCTTCTCACAGACGGTCACGGCAATGCCTTTGGCTTCCAGCGCACGGCGGCACACAGCGGACACCTGCGTGTCCGTGTCGGTCATTACAAATTTGATCTTTTCCATCGTCACATATCCTCCATACATTTTGAGCTGCGCGTACCCCGCGCGTAAACTTCGCTCGGTTTCTGTTTACATTGGGAATTCTACCATATTTTCCCACATTTATCAATAGATTTCCCGCAGTTTATCGTTATTTCCCGAAATTTTCGTTCGACAATTTTTTCTATAATTCGTCAGTCATCGGCAAAATAGTACACGTATCAACATCATTTTATTCTTTTCGTCGTTTTTGTTGTCGGTCAGCAGTCCCGCTTTTTCGTCCGTTGCGTCCCACTTTCGGCGCTCATTTGCTGCTGGCGACAGCATCCGCTTTTTCCAGCATGGTTGTCGCAAAGATTGCGTAGCCCCTGCTCGGATCGTTCACCAGCACATGGGTAAGCACTGCCGCCAGACGGCCATTCTGCACGATGGGCGAACCGCTCATGCCCTGCACTACGCCGCCGGTGGCGTCAAGCAGGCGCTTGTCCGTCACGCGGATCAGCAGGTTTCGGTTCGGGTCGCTGCCGGTCATCGTCACACGCTCGACCTGAATCGTATAGGGCTGCGCCGTCGTGCCCAGCACAGTGGTCCACAGCTCGGCCTCGCCGGGCGTGACCTCCTGCAAATTTGCCACGGGCAGTGCCGGGGCGGTGCAGCTGCCGGTGTAGCTGCCGTAGACTCCGGCGGCATCGTTGGCCAACACGGTTCCGGCTGGTGCGGCGGCGAACTCCCCGCGCAGCTCGCCCGGGCTGCCCGCTGCGCCGCGGATGCAGCCGGTAATCGTCACCGGGACGATTTCCCCGGAGAGCAGCGTCAGGTCCGCACCTGTGTCGGCATCGCTGATGGAATGCCCCAGCCCCGCAAATGTGCCGCGCTGCGGGTCCACAAAGCTCATTGTGCCGATGCCCGCGCCCGAGTCCCGCACCCAGACGCCCGCCTTGTAGTGACCGCTTTCGTCCGCCGTCGGGGTCAGCGTCGCCGTGTGCCGGGCACCGCTGCGCCGGTACACCACGGTCAGGGGTGCGCCGCCCGCCGTCTGAATAGCCGCGGTCAGGTCCTCGTTGCTGCGTACCGGCCTGCCGTTGGCGGAGACGATCAAATCGCCCAGCCGCAGCCCGGCTGCCTTGGCGGGGTTCTCGCTGCCCAGCGCCGTGTAGCGATCCGAGAACGCCACGACAAGCGCCCCGTCGGAGAACAGCTTGACGCCGAACGGTGTCCCGCAGACCTGCACGGTGCGCCGCTCGGTGCTGACGGCACGCACGGTCTTGACTGGCAGCGTGCCGAACAGCGTCAGCGTGACGTTGGCGCTTGTGTCAGGCGTCGTGCTGTCCGCGGCCACGCTCCCCTGCCGCTTTTTTACGGTCAGGTAGGGCATCGAGGCAATTTCCAGCTCCGCCGCCGGGCCGTCGGTGTAAAGTGTATCCGGCAGAGCCGCCGCCAGGCCCGCCAGTACCATGGCCGCCAGCAGGGCCGCTGCCGCCAGCAGGGCCGCCGCATGCCGTAAAAACTTGTGTCGGTGCATATTCATCCCTCGCTTTGGGATTAGAATGTGCAGGCAGTCCGCGGATTATGTCACAAAAAGCCCCCTGCATCACGGGGATGCAGGGGGCTTGGGTCAGGCGGTTTCTTCTTCCTTGCTGCCGTGCAGCAGGTCGGCCACCGGGCTGATGGCCATATAGGCGTTTGCGTCGACACCCTTGACCAGCGTCTTGAGCTTGACGGTCTGGAAGCGGTTGACCACAACGTATAGCACCGTCTTGGGCGTGTCCGAGTAGAAGCCGTGGGCGTCTATGATGGTCAGGCCCGTGCCGAATTCCTCCGACACGGCGCGGGCGATCTCGTCCGGGTGGGTCGTGATGATCATGGCTGCCTTGGCGCTGTCAAGGCCGTCCACGATGAAGTCCACGGTCTTGGAGCCCGCCGCGTAGGTGACGATGGAGTAGAGCGGCAGTATCCAGCTGCCCATGACGATGCCGCAGATCATGTACAGCAGCACGTTGTAAATCAGCACAAATGTACCGACGGACAGCCCGAGCGGCTTTGCAAAAATGACGGCGACGACCTCAATGCCGTCCATCGCGCCGCCGTAGCGGATGGCCAGGCCGCTGCCGACGCCCGAGATGATGCCGCCGAACAGCGCACACAAAAACAAATCCGTGCCCGCCAGCGGCGAGGCAATGCTGACGTCGATGGGCAGCACATCGGTGATGAGCCAGGCCGCCACCGAGTAGACGCAGACCGTGAAGATGGCGTAAATCGAGAACACCGCCCCCTGCCGCTTGAAGCCGAACAGCAGCAGCGGGATGTTGAGCAGGATCAGGAAGAAGGACAGCGAAAGATAGTCCGGCGTCAGCTGGGAGAGCAGAATAGATGTGCCGGAGATGCCGCTGTCGTACAGCTGTACCGGCGCAATAAACAGCGTTACACCGATAGCATTGATGATGCCCGCAATCAGCAGCATCAAAAAATGGAAGGGCGAGAGCTTAGCTAGGATGTTCTTTTTCAAAGTCTACCTCCGTGGTCACAGGCTGGCAGGCGGTTTGCCTATAGTATACCGTACAGCAGGGGCACACGTCCATAGATAAAACGTAAATTGTGCAAGCCTTCCTTTATTAAAACGGATGCCCATGTCAATACGGTTTTGCCATTGACAAACCGCACAAAAAAACGTATACTAATTTTGTTATGCGGCTATGGCGGAATTGGCAGACGCGCTGGTTTTAGGGTCCAGTGTCCACGACGTGCAGGTTCAAGTCCTGTTAGCCGCACCATTCCAAAAAGAGCGTATCTACGAATCATGAACGTAGATACGCTCTTTTTCTACGTTTTATAATATCTCGGCATGTAACAGCCCGCAGCGGATGACCTGCAGCCATTCGAAGTCGGTTTTCCGGAACATCCGAATGCCGCCGGAGGAACGCTCCACAAAGGGATGTAACCTTTTTTTGTCGTAGTAGCGCAGGGTGGAGTCAGGTACGCCCAGCTTTTGTGCCATTTCACCTACGGTATAGATCATCTGAAACCTCCGTTTTTTCAAAAAGTTCTTGACTTAAAGTGTGCTTTAAGTTGTATGATAAAATCAAACTTTATCAACAACATAATGCGGATGCACTCTGCTGTCAAGGAGGTTCCTATGAGCAAGAAGGTATTGATTTTGTCTGGCAGTCCCCGGAAGGGTGGTAACTCTGATATTCTATGCGATGAATTTCTGCGTGGAGCACAGGATGCCGGGCACAAAGCAGAAAAGATCCGGGTCGCTGAGAAAAAGGTGGCTCCCTGTTCCGGCTGCTACTACTGCAGCACCCACGGTGGAGCCTGCGTCCACAAGGATGATATGGCAGACATCCTGCAAAAGATGATCGATGCCGATGTCATTGTGCTGGCAAGCCCGGTATACTTCTACTCCATCAGCGCCCAGTTGAAAGCGGTCATTGACCGCACTGTGGCACGGTGGCAGGAGGTTAAAGACAAAGAGTTCTACTATATCACCACTATGGCAGACGAGGAAAAATCCTCTGCGGACACTACGCTGGCCTGCTTCCGGGGCTATGCAGACTGTGTGGAAGGTGCCACGGAAAAGGGAGTCCTTGTAGCAGGCGGTGTCTATGAACCGGGTGCGGTGCGAAACACCTCTGCCATGGCACAGGCTTACGAGATGGGGAGGAATGTGTAAAATGGCAGTGAAACAGACAGCAGGGCGGGATGCTCTGGGCGAATTTGCGCCCAAATTTGCGGAACTTAACGATGAGATACTATTCGGGCAGGTGTGGAGCCGAGAAGATAAACTCTCCCTCCGGGACCGCAGCCTTGTGACGGTGGTGGCACTGATGGCGCAGGGACTGACGGACTCCTCGTTTCGGTATCACCTGACGGCAGCGAAAAACAACGGTATTACCCGGACTGAGATTGCAGAGATCCTAACCCATGCGGCGTTTTATGCAGGCTGGCCCAAGGCGTGGGCGGCTTTCCGCATGGCCAAGGAAGTCTGGGCAGAGGACGCTGCAGAGGATGCCAAGGCAAAGCACCAGAGTGAAATGGTGTTCCCCATCGGTGCATCCAACGACGGTTTTGCACAATATTTCAGCGGAAAAAGCTATCTGGCACCCTTGTCCACCGCACAAGTTGGCATTTACAACGTCACCTTTGAGCCGGGCTGCCGGAACAACTGGCACATCCATCATGCCGCAAAGGGTGGCGGGCAGATCCTTGTCTGCGTGGCAGGCCGGGGCTACTATCAGGAATGGGGCAAAGCTCCGCTGGAGCTGCATCCGGGCGATGTGGTGAACATTCCCCCGGAGGTCAAGCACTGGCACGGTGCTGCACCCGATTGCTGGTTCTCTCATCTGGCAGTGGAAGTGCCCGGTGAGGGCACCTCTAACGAGTGGTGCGAGCCGGTGCAGGAAGAAACCTATAAGGAGTTGCGGTGATAAACACAGGATCATCTCAGCAGGGAGGCTTTTATATGAACTATATCACATTGAATAACGGCGTAAAAATGCCCCAGCTTGGCTATGGGGTCTATCAGGTCTCACAGGAGGAATGCGAGCGCTGTGTACTGGATGCTTTGCAGGTGGGCTACCGCTCCATCGACACGGCACAATCCTACTTCAACGAAGAGCAGGTGGGCACAGCAATCGAAAAATCCCGTGTGGATCGCAAAGATATTTTTCTGACCACCAAGGTCTGGGTCGAGCATTACGGTTATAATGAGGCCAAGGCATCTGTGCTGGAATCCCTGCGTAAGCTGCGAACGGATTATCTGGACCTTTGTTTGTTGCACCAGCCGTTTGCTGATTACTACGGCGCATGGCACGCCTTGGAGGAGCTATATGAGGCAGGCAAGATTCGGGCCATTGGCGTGTCCAATTTTTATCCTGACCGCCTCGTTGATCTGTGCAGCTTTGCTCGTATCAAACCCATGGTGAATCAGGTAGAGGTACATCCGCTGCACCAGCAGGGCAAGGCAAAGGAATGGATGGAAAAGTACGGCGTTCAGATGGAGGCATGGGCTCCCTTTGGCGAAGGTCGGAGTCAAATGTTCACAAACCCTGTCCTGGCAGAAATCGGCGCAAAATACGGCAAAACCGTGGCACAGGTCATTCTCCGCTGGCATTTGCAGCGGGGCGTGGTGGTCATCCCAAAATCCACCCACAGGGAGCGGATGCAGGAAAATCTGGAAGTGTTCGACTTTACGCTGTCCTCTGAGGACATGGAAAGGATCGCCGCACTGGATACCAAAACCAGTGCCTTCTTTGCTCACGACGACCCTGCAATGGTGGAATGGTTCGCCCAGATGGTGGAACAGCGCAAAACCAACCACGATGCAGCCAAGGAGAAAAAGAACCGGTAAATGCGTTTTGACGTACACCCAACCATGATGAAACAAAAATAGGGTGCGCCCCTGCGGACGCACCCTGAAAAATCCACATACGACAGAGATATGTACAACAGGGCGTTCCCCGTCGGGAACGCTCTGTTTTTCTTTGCTGGGGGTATGATGAGCCTGTTCCGCTTGCCATAAGATTCGCTGACATTGTTCCGCTCTGTGATCTGCTTGCGGATGCTCGCTTCTGCGGCAGTGGGAGGAATTATGTCAAATTGACACAATTCCTCCTCGTCCGTTCTAAGCAGGGTTTGGGGCAGGCACGCCCCAACAAGTTCACATCAAAGCTCGCAAGAGTTGCAGATGTGAAGTCCCGGTGGAGCACAGGATTTTCAAAAATTGAAAATTTGTGGCCACGGGGTTGTGGTATATACATTATACGAAAGTTGGTTTTTATGAACGTTCCACCGTTCAATGATGTATAAATGGGAGGTGCCTGCCATGACCGCTGTGATCTATGCTCGCTATTCATCGGACAACCAGCGTGAAGAATCTATCGAAGGCCAGATCCGGGAGTGCACGGCCTATGCGGAAAAGAATGGCATCACCATCGTCAAGCACTGCATTGACCGTGCCATCTCTGCCAAGACAGACAACCGCCCGGAGTTCCAGCAGATGATCAAGGAAATGACCGAGGTATATTCCCTGCGGGGGGGTGTACCTCGGTCATTTTTATTTTTCGGTTGTCTCTGCCGGTACCACACCGTACTCGTCGGCGCTGACGGGGTCTGCATAGACGGCGTAGCGCTGGGGGGTGTGGGTCAGGATGCCAAAGGGGTAGCAGGTGTACAGGATGCAGCTGGGCTCCTCGGCACCCCAGCGCACCTTATCGACGTCGGTCTCCTGAATGACCTGCATGTCGGTGACTTTATAGGTAAAGTCGCCCCAGTCGGTCTCCAGATGAATGATGGCACCGAGCTGCGTCGAGCCAAGGTCCGAAAAGTACGTGCCCGTATGCCCGCCGATAAAGACTGTGCCGTTCTCGCCGGGCAGGACGCAGTCACTCTCGGCGCGGCAGCCCGCACCGCGGCCAAACTGGCCCTCGCTGTCGCCCCAATAGAGGGCGCAGTCCACGTTTGTGCCTTCGACCCAGATGCGGCCCAGCTTATCGCCGTACTGCACGCTGTCGTGCTCGGCCTGCGCAGCGGTGACCTGCTCGGCACGCTTCGCGGCGGCTGCTTCGGCGGCCAGGCGTTCTTCCTCCTGACGGGCTGCCTCGGCGGCTTCACTGGCGGCGCGGGCAGCCTCCTCCTCGGCGGCTTTGGCGGCGGCCTCGCTGGCAGCAGCGGCACTGGCCGCAGCGGCAGCTTCGGCAGCTCTCTGCCGGTTTTTGGAGATGACCAGCGCCGCCGCTATGCCGACGCAGACGGCCAGCGCCAATGCGCAGAGGGCCAGACACTTTGCCATCCGTTTGCGGCTCATGCGTTGTGCTCCCGGCTGGCGAGGTAAGCAGCGGGGCCGCTCCGGTACAGGTCGCCGCCGTGGGTGTCCAGCAGGACTGTCAGCGGGAAGTCCTTAACCACCAACTTACGCACCGCCTCACAGCCGAGGTCCGGCCACGCAATGATCTCACAGCTCTGCACACTGCCGGCCATCAGGGCACCGGCCCCGCCGATGGCGGCCAGATAGACCGCGCCGTTTTTGACGACGGACTGCTTGACGGCATCGGTGCGCTTGCCCTTGCCGATCATGCAGGCCAGTCCCAAATCCAGCAGCCGCGGCGTGTAGGCGTCCATACGGCCCGAGGTCGTGGGACCTGCCGCGCCGATGGCACAGCCCGGGCGCTCCGGCGTGGGGCCGACGTAGTAGATGGCCGCGCCCTCAATGGGGAACGGCAGCGGCTCGCCCTTGTCCAGCAGCTCCATCATGCGGGCGTGGGCGGCGTCGCGGGCGGTGTAGACCACGCCCGACAACAGCACGGTGTCCCCTGCTTTCAGCGGCGCAAGGTCCTGCTTGGAGAGGGGCGTTTTCAGTACATATTGCATCGTTGCGCCTCCTTACAGCGTGCGGCTGGCGCGGCGGGTGACGTGGCAGCTGATGTTGACGGCCACGGGCAGGCAGGCCACATGGGTAGGCTTTTGCTCAATGGCAACCCCCAGACAGGTCGTGGCACCGCCAAAGCCCTGCGGGCCAAAGCCTGTGGCATTGATGGCATCCAGCAGTTCCTTTTCCAGCGCTGCATAATACGGGTCGGCGTTGGGTTCGTCCAGCGGGCGCAGCAGTGCCTTTTTGGCCAGCGCTGCGCAGTGGTCGAAGCTGCCGCCGATGCCGATACCCAGCACAATGGGCGGGCAGGGGTTGGCTCCGGCCTGCTCCACCGTGTCAAGCACGAATTTTTTCACGCCCTCGACACCGTCGGCCGGCTTGAGCATGGCAAGGCGGCTCATGTTTTCACTGCCTGCGCCCTTGGGGGCGACGGTGATTTTGCAGCCGCTGCCCGGCACAAGATGCACGGTCAGGAACGCCGGGGTGTTGTCCCCCGTATTGACGCGCTGCAGCGGGTCGGCGGTGATGGATTTGCGTAAGAATGCTTTCTCGTAGCCGCGGCGCACGCCCTCGTTGACGGCATCGGTCAGGTCGCCGTCAATGTGGGCGTCCTGGCCCAGTTCGATAAAGACGCAGGCCATGCCGGTGTCCTGGCAGATGGGCAGGTCTTTCTCTTTCGCAACGCAGAGATTCTGCTGCAATAAGCCCAGTGTCTCCTTTGCCAGCGGCCACGGTTCGGCGGCCTCGGCGGCATCCAGTGCAGCCTTTACGTCGGCGGGCAGCCGGGTGTTGGCCTCGATGCAGAGAGCCTCCACTGCGTCGGTGATGGCGGCGGCGGGAATTTCACGGATGCTCATACGCGCGCCACGCCGCTTTCTCTCGCGGCCTGTGCGACGGCAGCGGCGACGGCATCGGCCACACGGGGGTCAAATGCCTTGGGCAGGATGTTTTCCTCGTTCAGCTCGTCGTCGGGGATGAGACCCGCGATGGCCTTAGCGGCGGCCATTTTCATGGCGGGGTTGATGTCCCGCGCACGGACGGACAGCGCACCCTTGAAGATGCCGGGGAACGCCAGCACATTGTTGACCTGGTTCGGGAAGTCGCTGCGGCCCGTGCCGATGACGCGGACGCCCGCCTGCTTAGCGAGGTCGGGCATGATCTCGGGCGTGGGATTCGCCATGGCGAACACAATCGCGTCCTTCGCCATCGTGGCGGCCAGTTCGGGGGTCAATGCGCCCGCAATCGACGTACCAATGAAGATGTCCGCGTCCCGTATGGCCTCGGCCAGACCGCCGGTCAGCTTGTCGGGGTTCGTCTCCTCGGCCAGCCTGCCCTTGTGGCCTTCAAGGCCCGCGGGGCGGTTCGGGTAGAGGATGCCGTGCTCATCAACGGCGACGATGTTCTTAGCGCCCGCGACCTGCAGCATGTGGATGATGGCCGTGCCCGCCGCGCCGGGGCCGTTCTGGACGATCTTGACGTCCTCAATGCGCTTGCCGACGACCTTCAGGGCGTTGAGCACACCCGCCAGCACGATGATGGCTGTGCCGTGCTGGTCGTCGTGGAACACGGGGATGTCGAGGTCACGCTCGAGTTCGGCTTCGATTTCAAAGCACTCGGGGCTGCGGATGTCCTCCAGGTTGATGCCGCCGAAGGTCGGGGCAATGGCCTTGACCGCAGCGATGACCTCCTCCTTCGTCTTGGCGTTCAGGCAGATGGGGAACGCATCGACACCGCCGAACTCCTTGAACAGGACGCACTTGCCCTCCATGACCGGCAGGCCGGCCTCGGGGCCGATGTTGCCCAGACCCAGCACGGCAGTGCCGTTCGTGACGACGGCGACGGTACGGCCCTTCATCGTGTAGGTGTAGACGTCATCGGGGTTTGCCTTGATCTTGCGGCACGGCTCGGCCACGCCGGGGGTATAGGCGGTGGACAGTGCGTCGCGGTCCTTGCATTCGCAAAGGCTCTGCACGGCGATCTTGCCGGGGAACTTGCTGTGGAGCTCCAGAGCAGCTTTGTTGTAGTCCATGGGGATACCTCTCCTCTATATAGTTTTACTTTCCGTAATGGTGCTCGGTAGGGGCCGGACATGTCCGGCCCGCAGCCTTGCCGCCACATCGCTATGGATTTTACGTTGAGGGCAGGGCATGCCCTGTCCCTACAGGGTTGCTTCTTTTATTCGTGGTGTACCGGTGCATAGTCCGGTTCCAGCTTTATGACACAGAAATGGTCGGGCCACTTGGCCTGTACGGCATTGCGCAGGGCATTGACGAGCTTGACGCCCCGGTGCTGTTTGTCGGTCATGTACTCGGCAGGGACGGCACAGTCAAAAATCACGTTCGTATGTGTCGGGCCGGGCACAATGCGCAGGTCGTGGATGTTGGCCAGCGGCGCGAGCTCCTCGACCTCACGCTGCAAAAACGCCTTCAGCTCGTCCGCGTGGGGGTCACCGGTCACAACGGGGTCAAAGTGGATCGTCGCGATCAGCCCGTCCTCCACAAGCAGGTCCCGCTCAATGCGGTCAATGACATCGTGGCTGTGCATGACATCGTCTTTAGCGTCCATTTCCAGATGGAAGCTGACCAGGCGGCTGCCGGGGCCGTAGTCGTGGATCATCAGATCGTGCACGCCCAGCACGCCGGGATAGCTCAGGGCCTTTTTCTCGATATGCTCGACCAGATCCGAGTCAGGCGCCGCACCCAGCAGCGGATTGATGGTGTCTTTGACGAGCATTGCACCGCTGTACAAAATGAACGCCGCCACACCGATACCCATCAGTCCGTCAATGCGGGCAAAGCCGGTGAGCTTTGTCAGAATCGTGGCTGCCAGAACCGCTGCCGTCGTGATGACATCGTTGCGGGCATCGGCGGCGGTGGCCAGCAGCGTTTCCGAGTCGATGGCCGTGCCGATCTGCCGGTTCAGCCTGCTCATCCAGAGCTTGACGAGGATGGACGCAATCAGTACTGCAACCATGAGCCAGCTGAAAGCGACCTCCGTCGGGTGCAGAACCTTGGCAAAGCTCTCCTTCAAAAGCTCCACGCCGATGACCAGGATCATGACAGAGACCGCCAGCCCGGCCAGATACTCATACCGGGCATGGCCGTAGGGATGCTCCGAGTCCGCCGGGCGCGCACCGAGTTTGAAGCCAACGAGGCTGACGACATTGGAGCTGGCATCGGACAGGTTGTTCATGCCGTCGGCGGTGATGGCAACGCTGCCGGTCAGTACACCTACGGCGATTTTGCCGCCCGCCAGCAGTAGGTTGCACACCACGCTGACGATGCAGGCCAGATTTCCGTAGGCCGTGCGAACGGCGCGATCCGCGGTGCTTTTATAATTTTTGACGAAAGTCCGTATTAAAAGCTGAATCAGTGGGAATGCCCCCTCTTTTAGAAAAAGACAGACCTTGTAAGGGTCTGCCTTTTGGTTGGTTATAAGTTCTTGCCTCCTCTGGGAGGGGGCCAAGGAGAAAAATTACTTCCGCACGATGCAGGCATCGCGCTCGGGGCCGACGGAGATGTACTTGATCTTGCAGCCGACCAGCTCCTCCAGACGTGTGACATAGTCCTGAGCAGCCTGGGGCAGGTCCTCAAACCTGCGCACGCCGGTGATGTCGCAATGCCAGCCAGGCACGGTCTCGACAACGGGCTGGGCGTCGTCCAGCGTCTTGCCCATCGGGAAACGGGTCGTGGTGGTGCCGTCGGTCAGCTTATAGGCAGTGACGATGGGCACTTCCTCCATGTAGTCGAGGACGTCCAGCAGGGTCAGGGCCAGTTCATCGCAGCCCTGGCACTGCACGCCGTAGCGGCTTGCCACAGCGTCGAACGGGCCGACGCGGCGGGGACGGCCCGTGGCGGCGCCGTACTCATGGCCGTGCTCACGCAGAACGTCCTTTTCCGCCTCGGTCATAGCCAGCTCCGTGGTGAAGGGGCCCTCACCGACGCAGGAAGAATAAGCCTTCATAATGCCGATGGAGAGGCTCAGCTTGTGGCCCGGGATGCCCGCACCGATGGGTGCATAGGCGGACACGGTGTTGGAGGAAGACGTGTAAGGATAGATGCCGAAGTCGATGTCACGCAGAGCGCCCAGCTGGGCCTCGAACATGATCTTCTTGCCCTCGCGGTCAGCCTTGTCCAGATAGTCGCCCACATCGCAGATATAGGGGGCAAACATCTTGGAATATTTCTCGCACCAGGCCCACATCTCGTCAACGCTGACGGGCTTCTGGCCGTAGATCTTCTCCATGGTCAGGTTCTTGGACTCGACGATGGTCTCCAGACGCTTCCTGACACTGGCGTCCATGTGGACGAGGTCGCCCATGCGCAGGGTCTTTTTCATGTACTTATCGCCGTAGCTGTAGGCGATGCCGCGCTTGGTGGAGCCGAACTGAGCGCCGGTCTTGGACAGGCGCTCCTCCTCAAGGCCGTCCTGTGCGACATGGAACGGCATGGTGATGGTCGCACGGTCAGAGATTTTCAGGTTTTTGGGGCTGATCTCAACACCCTTCTCGGTCAGGGAGGCGATTTCCTTCTCGAGGTGCTCGGGGTCGATGACCATGCCGCCGCCCATAACGCAGACAACGTCGGGGCGCAGAATGCCGGAGGGAATCAGGTTCAGGACGAATTTGCCGCGCTCGGTCTTGACGGTGTGGCCTGCATTGTCGCCGCCCTGATAGCGCGCAACAATGTCATAGTCCTGGCTGAGCAGGTCGACCATGCGGCCCTTGCCCTCGTCGCCCCAGTTAATGCCGGTAATGGAAGTAAGCATACGTTTCTACCTCTTTTGTAAGTAAATAGGCATTTCAGCCTTTTCCGGAATCTCCGGGATCCGCTGCCGTCCTGTATTATACCATATTTGTCAAGAGAATACTATAGCTGTTTTGTACAAGATTCAAATGTTTCCGTTGGCGCAGTTGCAGGGGCAGATCAATGCTTAGAGAGCTTCGCGTACTCGGCATAGGGGATCTTTGCGCCGTCCGCAGTCTGGACATAGGTGCTGTCGAGCTGCTGTTTGAAGGCCGCGCGCATATCGGCCAGATACTCCTTGCGCAAAGCGTCGCGCTCGGCGGTTTCGCGCTCGGTCAGACCGATGGCCTTGGCCTTTTTTGCCAGCGCGTTGATGCGTTCAATTTTGGATTTTTCCATGGTGTATGTCTCCTTGTTGTTTGTTTTTTGCCATTATACCACATTTTCACAGCAATTTCATTTTACTTTTCCGAAAAAGCGTGTATAATAAGAAAGTATGCAATTTTGAAAAAGACAGGAGAATCCCATGAAACTGAAGAATTATCGCCGTGTGGCAGCCCTTGGCATGGCTGTCGGCATGACTGCTGTGCTTGCGGCCTGCGGCAATACCGCTGATACCGCTTCCTCCGAGGCCGCTGAATCTACCGCCGAGACAGCTGACACCGCCGAGGAGGCCAGCGCTGAGACCGCGGACGCCGAGTACGCCTATCTGGCTGATTTCAACTTTTCCGATGCGTTTGACGAGAACGGTTATCTCAAGGGCGTGACCGCCACCGATTATGTCACCCTGCCCGACGACTACGCGGACATCACGATCAGCGCCGACCTGGGCCAGGTCAGCGACGACGACATCAATGATTACATTGATTCCAACGTGCTGTCCAACTTTGCGACCACGAATGAGGTCAAGGACCGCGCAGCCGCGGACGGCGATACGGTCAACATTGACTATGTGGGCCGCATCGACGGCGTTGCTTTCGACGGCGGCGACACCAAGGGCAGCGGCGCCGACCTAACTTTGGGCAGCGGCACCTACATTGACAACTTTGAAGATCAGATCGTCGGCCATACCCCCGGCGAGACCTTTGACGTCACGGTCACCTTCCCCGAGGATTACGGCAATGAGGACCTGAACGGCAAGGAAGCCGTCTTTGAGACGACCCTGAACTACATCAAGGAGTCCGTCACCCCCGAGCTGACCGACGACTGGGTCAAGGAAAATCTCGGCGAGAGCATGAGCCTGAACAGCGTCGATGAGCTGAAAGCCTTCGTCAAGTCCACGATGCTCTATGACAACCAGGCCAGTGACGTTTACACCGCCCTGCATGACAAGGCCAGCTACGCGGACGAGCTGCCGCAGACCGCGCTGGACTACTACCGCGATGTGCTGCTGTACCGCATTTACACCAACGCCCAGAAATACGGCACCGACATGAACACCCTGCTTTCCTCCGGCATGATGGGCAGCAGCTATGACAGCGTGGATGCCTATCTGACAGATGCCAACGACAGCATCAAGTCCATCACCCAGCAGGCCCTGCTGATGCAGGCCGTGGCCGAGAAAACGGGCTTCAAGTGCGACACCGCCACCATGAACGCTGACTTTGGCCGCTACTACGGCACCACCGACCCGAGCCAGTATGTCTCCGCCTACGGTGAGAACTACATCAAGATGAACGTTCTGCAGAGCGACGTCATGCAGAACCTGATCGACAACGTCAAGTACGAATAAGCGGTAAGCGCCGCCGCACTCCCGGTTTTGCACCGGGAGTGCTTTTTTGTTGCTTTTTGCGGGGGAAACCTTTATAATAAAGGTATTCTGAATAAGGAGTCCTTCCCTATGCCTCTTATCATCCCGAAAGACCTGCCTGCTTACGAGGAATTGCAGCAGGAAAATGTATTTGTCATGCACCAGGAGCGCGCGATGAGCCAGCATATCCGCCCGCTGCGCATCCTGATTTTAAACCTGATGCCGACCAAGATCGTGACCGAGACCCAGCTGGCCCGCCTGCTGGCAAACAGTCCTTTGCAGGTGCAGGTCACCTTTTTGCAGACGGCGACCCACAGCACGACCCACACCGCGCCCGAGCACATGAAGGCGTTCTACAAGACGTTTGACGAGATCAAAAACGAGCGCTTTGACGGCATGATCATCACCGGCGCGCCGATTGAGGACCTGGACTACGAGGACGTTGACTACTGGGACGAGCTCTGCCGCATCATGGACTACACCAAGGAGAACGTCTACTCCACCATCCACCTGTGCTGGGGTGCGCTGGCGGGGCTGTACTACCACTTCGGCATCCCCAAGGTGCATCTGGACAAGAAGATGTTCGGCGTGTTTGAGCATCGCGTGACACGCCCTTCCAACCCGCTGGTGCGCGGCTTCGACGAGGTATTCTACGCCCCGCACAGCCGCTGGGCCGGGCTGGACCGCGCCGCCATCGACGCCTGCGGCGATCTGCGCATTCTGGCCGAGAGCGAAATTGCCGGGCCGATGCTGCTTTCCACCGAGTCCGGGCGGCAGATCTTTGTCATCGGCCACCCCGAGTACGACAAATATACGCTGGACAGGGAGTATAAGCGCGATGTGAAGGCCGGCAAGCCCATCAACATCCCGTGCAACTACTACCCCGACGACGATCCGAGCCGCGACCCGCTGTTCCGCTGGCGCGCCCACGGGTATCTGCTGTACACGAACTGGCTGAACTACTACGTGTATCAGGACACGCCGTATGATCTGAGCCGTCTGGAAGCGTTGAAGAAGTAATAGCCCATTTGTAGGGGCGGATGCCTGCATCTGCCCCTACAGGTTCCACGATAGTAGAATTTTGTCTCAAGGAGCTTACTATGCCCAAAATCAGCGCCTGCATTGTGGCGTACTGTGATTATGACGAGGTCTGCGCCGCGGTGCGCAGCATCCTGCACTATACCCCTGCCCCGGATCTTGCCCTGTATGTCGTGGACAACGGCAGTCCCGACGGCTGCGGCAGGCAGCTGGCAGAGACGGATTTCGGCGACAGCCGCGTGACTGTGCTGCCGCTGGAAAAAAATATCGGCTTCGGCAAGGGCCACAACTATGTGCTGGATCGTCTGACCAGCGACGTACACTTTATTCTGAACCCGGACATCCTGCTGACCGGCGACGTGCTGGAGGACATGGCCGCGTGGCTGCTGGCCCGGCCCGGGGCTGCCATGGCAACGCCCCAGCTGCGCTACCCGGACGGCAAGCTGCAGCACCTGCCCCGCCGCAAGCCGACGCCCTGGCTGCTGCTGGCGCGGCAGCTGGCCCCGAAGCTCGGCGGCTGCTTTAAGAAGGCCGACGACCACTACACGATGCAGGATGAGGATCTGACCGTGCCCCGCCGCATCGAGTTCTGCACCGGCAGCTTTATGGCCGTGCGCACCGACGTGTTCAAGGAAATCGACGGGTTTGACCCCGGGTATTTCATGTATGTGGAGGACGCCGACCTGACCCAGAAGGTGCTGCAGAAGGGCACCGTCTGGCTGGCTCCGCAGTTTTCCGCCATTCATGCGTGGCACCGCGCCCCCATGCGCGACGCAGGCAAGTTCAAGATGCAGCTTGTCAGCATGGGACGATATTTCAAAAAGTGGGGCTGTGGGAAAGGCAGCGTGTAACGCCGCAGGGGTATTGACATTTGTCCTCACCTGTGGTACATTTAATCCATAGCAAGGCCGCTGACCGACGGAAATACGTGGGGTTCACCACGGGGGACGCGGCACCACAACTTGCTGCTTAAGCCGACCGTCTGGGCTGCATACACTGGGGAATGAGTGTGTGCAGCCCATTTTGTTTTAAAACGGAGGGAATTACTATGCTGAGCGACATCGAAATTGCACAGGCCGCCGAAATGAAGCCTATCACCGAAATCGCCGCCACTCTGGGCCTGCAGGGCGAGGACGTCATCCCCTACGGCCACTACAAGGCCAAGCTGAACCACAAGCTGGCCAAGGCTGACAAGCCCGAGGGCAAGCTGATCTTAGTCACCGCCATCAGCCCCACGCCCGCGGGCGAAGGCAAGACCACGACGAGCGTCGGTCTGGCGGACGCCATGAACGCGCTGGGCAAAAAAACGATGCTCTGCCTGCGTGAGCCGTCGCTCGGCCCCGTGTTCGGCATCAAGGGCGGCGCTGCCGGCGGCGGCTATGCCCAGGTCGTGCCAATGGAGGACATCAACCTGCACTTTACCGGCGACATTCACGCCATCGGCGCGGCCAACAACCTGCTGGCCGCCATGATCGACAACTCGATCCAGCAGGGCAACCCGCTGAACATTGACCCCCGCCGCATCACCTGGAAGCGCTGCATGGACATGAATGACCGCCAGCTGCGGTTCATCGTGGACGGCCTCGGCGGCAAGGTCAACGGCACCCCGCGTGAGGACGGCTTTGACATCACCGTTGCCAGCGAGGTCATGGCGGTGTTCTGCCTGGCCACCGATCTGGAGGACTTAAAGGCCCGCCTGTCCCGCATCGTCTGCGCCTACACCTACGACGGCCAGCCCGTCACCGCCGGGCAGATCGGCGCGGCGGGCGCGATGACCGCGCTTTTGAAGGATGCGCTCGACCCGAACCTTGTCCAGACGCTGGAGCACAACCCCGCCATCATCCACGGCGGTCCGTTCGCCAACATTGCCCACGGCTGCAACAGTGCCATTGCCACCAGGCTGAGCCTCAAGCTGGCTGACTATGTTGTGACCGAGGCCGGCTTCGGCGCGGATCTGGGCGCGGAGAAGTTCCTTGACATCAAGTGCCGCTATGCCGGGCTGCACCCCGCCGCCGTTGTGCTGGTGGCCACGGTGCGCGCGCTCAAGTCCCACGGCGGCGTGGCCAAGCCCGATCTGGGCAAGCCCAACGCCGAGGCCGTGCGTGCGGGCAGCGTGAACTTGACCCGCCACATTGAGAACCTGCAGGGCTTTGGTCTGCCGGTCTGCGTTGCCATCAACGCCTTCCCCACCGACACTGCGGAGGAGATGGATGTTATTTATGACGTCTGCAACAAGGCCGGTGTGCCCTGCGCCTTGAGCGAGGTCTTTGCCAAGGGCGGCGAGGGCGGCAAGGCGCTGGCCGAGACCGTGCTGTCCATCCTGGACGACAGCGCCGAGGTGCAGTACACCTACGAGCTGGACGCGCCGCTGACGGATAAGATCGAGGCCGTCGCCACGAAGATCTACCGCGCGGGCCGCGTAAGCTACACCGCCGCCGCAAAAAAGACGCTGGACGAACTGACCGCGCTGGGTTATGGCAAGCTGCCGGTCTGCATTGCCAAAACGCAATATTCCTTCAGCGACAACGCCAAGCTGACGGGTGCGCCCGAGGGTCACACGCTGAATGTGCGCGAGGTTCGTTTGAGCGCCGGTGCGGGCTTTGTGGTCGTTGTCTGCGGCAGCATCATGACGATGCCCGGCCTGCCCAAGCACCCCGCCGCCATGGACATTGACGTGGATGTACACGGGAAAATCACGGGTCTGTTCTGATTGGTAAAATTTTGGTAAAATCGTAGAATAAAGAATCCCCCTTTTGGGAGGCTTTAGGGGCCGATGACGAGCATCCGTCCCTACAGAGTTCCCGGAAGGGGGATTCTTATTTATAGTTATCACACAGGCTTACAAATTTTCGCCGTTCGCACCAATGGCCCCCGCATACCATGCGGCGCTGTCCCTGGGGGCGGGCCGGCGTTATTCCGCCATGTCTCCCGCTTTTGCTTCCGGGGTCTCTGCTTCCTTCTGCTCCATGTCCGGGGCAATTTTGCCGCCGGGCATCTTGTGGCCGAAGGACGGCACAAAGAAATACTTGCGGATGATGAAGATCAGCGCGATGGCTACCACGCTGACCAGGTTCTGCACGGCGTCCTCATGGCCGACGATCATGTGGCGGGCAATAGCGTAGAGCAGCACCTCCAGCACGCTGCCGGGGCTGTGCTTGGCCAGCATCTTGATAAACTCGATGCCGATGACGATGTCCAGCGCACGTTCCAGAAAGGTGCGGATCTCCAGGCTGTCGGCATCGGTCAGCAGACCGGGCATCAGCTCCACCAGCGGGACAATGCTCATGAGCAGGGCCGCCAGCACAATGCCGGAGAGCACGACTTCGAGGATGCCCGCAGCCTCGGCGATCTGGTCGCGGAAGATGCGCTTGAACCATTCCTCCCTGCCGTGCAGGGCGTGATTTGTCAGGCGTCGTTTGGGTGCAATCATACAAAGCTCCTTGTTTATGTATTTTTTCTATTTTATCATATTTTTGTGCCCTGTACCAGCTAAATTTTACAGGCCGTTTTAAAGTATGACAACTGCCCTCCAAGACCCATCAAAAACGACAAAAAGCGACGGTCAAAACCCTTTTGCACCGTTTTTTGGCTGAAATGTCCGCCGGGCGCTTGCATTTTTTTTGCCCAGCGTTTACACTACAATTACAGGGCACATCTTACTTTTATTAAAGGGGGATCTTCCGTGGCAAACGCAATGCAGCGTATTGGCTTCTTCGCGGGTGTTCTGTACCATCATACCCTTTTTACGTCGACACCACAGCGCAGTGTATCCTGATGCGGAGCACTGCGCTGTTTGCTTTGTAAGGGAGGTTTCAAAACGTATGAAAAAAGTTGCGATCATCATGGGCTCGGACAGTGACTGGCCGGTGGTCAAGGGTGCCTGCACGGTGCTGAAGGATTTCGGCGTGCCGTATGAGGCGCACATTCTTTCGGCCCACCGCACACCGGAGGCCGCCGCCGCGTTCGCCAGGAGCGCCCGTGCCGAGGGCTACGGCGTCATTCTCTGCGCTGCCGGCATGGCCGCGCACCTGGCCGGTGCTTTTGCCGCCAACACCACCCTGCCCGTTGTGGGCATCCCGATGAAGGGCGGCGCCATGGACGGTCTGGACGCCCTGCTGGCCACTGTGCAGATGCCCAGCGGCTTTCCCGTGGCTACCGTAGCGCTGAACGGCGCGAAGAACGCCGCGTATCTGGCTGTGGCGATTCTGGCCGTGGCCGACGACGAGCTGGCCGCGAAGCTTGACAGCTTCCGCGCCGACACCGCCGCCGCGATTGCCAAGAAGGACGCCGCCATTGCCGCTGAAGCCGCAGCACTGTAAAAGAGCCTTCCCCAAAAGGGGAAGCCAAAGACAGGTACACATACATACATTACTATATTATACTATAAAAAGGAGCGTTTCTCATGAATTACGAAGTCAAAGAGCAGCTGTACGAAGGCAAGGCCAAGCAGGTTTTCGCTACCAACGACCCCGAGATCGTCATGGTCCACTATAAGGATGACGCCACTGCCGGTGACGGTGAAAAGAAGGGCACCATTCGCGACAAGGGCATTGTCAACAACAAGCTGTCCAACGCTCTGATGCAGAAGCTCGAGAAGGAGGGCATCCCCACCCATTACGTGCAGGAGGTCAATGACCGCGACACCTTTGTGAAGAAGGTCGAGATCGTGCCTCTGGAGGTCATCGTCCGCAACGTTGCAGCCGGTCACTTCAGCCTGCGCATGGGCGTGCCCGAGGGCAAGGTCTTTAAGACCCCCATCCTCGAGTACAGCTACAAGAACGACGATCTGCACGACCCGTTCATCAACCACTACTACGCCCTGGCCCTCGACCTGGCTACCCAGGAGGAGCTGGACACCATCGCGAAGTATGCCTTCAAGGTCAACGAGGTGCTGAAGAAGATCATGCTGGACGCCAACATCCGTCTGGTGGACTTTAAGCTCGAGTTTGGCCGCCTGTCCGACGGCACGATCATCCTGGCTGACGAGATCAGCCCCGACACCTGCCGTTTCTGGGACGCCACCACCGGCGCACATCTGGACAAGGATCTGTTCCGCCGCAACATGGGCGGCGAAGCCGACGCTTACCAGGAAGTCATGAAGCGCCTGCTGGGCTGATTGCACCCGCATAATTTACCGTGCGCTTTCCCGTAGGGGCGCATTCCATATACGCCCGCAAGAGGCAGCCGACCCACGGGCGGATATAGGATTCGCCCCTACGGCTTTACCATTCCGACAATTGGAGCAAATAAATGAGCGAAATTTCCCAATACACCGAGTCCCTGCACGAGGAGTGCGGCGTGTTCGGTATGTATGACAAGACCGGCGAGACCGATATGGTCAGCGCCGTCTACAGTGCGCTGTACGCCCTGCAGCACCGCGGCCAGGAGAGCTGCGGCATTGCGCTGAACGTCGACGGCGTGCTGTCCGGCTACCGCGATCTGGGCCTTGTCAGCGAGGTCTTTACCAAGCGCGTGCTGGAGGAGCTGCCCCGCGGCGCAAAGATGGCTACCGGCCATGTCCGCTATGCCACGGCGGGCCAGCGCAGCCGTTCCAACGCGCAGCCGATGGTTCTGCATCACTGCAAGGGCGCTATGGCGGTCTGCCACAACGGCAACCTTGTCAACGCGCCGAAGCTGCGCCGCAAGCTCGAGATGAGCGGTTCGATCTTTCACGGCACGTCGGACACCGAGGTCATCGCCTATCTGCTGACCCAGAACCGTCTGCTGACGCCGAACATTGAGATGGCCGTCAGCCGCACGATGGACGACATCGAGGGCGCATACTCCCTCGTCATTATGACCCACACCAAGCTGATCGCGGCGCGCGACCCCAACGGCTTCCGCCCGCTGTGCATCGGCGAGCTGCCCGACGGCAACGGCTATGCCTTTGCCAGTGAGAGCTGTGCGCTGGACGCCGTGGGTGCGAAGTTCGTCCGTGACGTGCGCCCCGGCGAGATCGTTATTGCCGACCGCAACGGTCTGCGCACGATGGGGGATCACTGCGGCGCCGCGCCGCACACGATGTGCGTCTTTGAGTACATCTACTTTGCCCGCCCGGATTCCGTCATCGAGGGCACCTGTGTGCATGAGGCCCGTCTGCAGGCGGGCCGGTTCCTGGCGCAGGAGCATCCCGTGGAGGCCGATGTCGTCATCGGCGCGCCGGACTCCGGTCTGGATGCAGCGCTCGGCTATGCGCAGGAGAGCGGCATCCCCTACGGCGTGGGCTTTATCAAGAATAAATATGTAGGCCGCACCTTCATTCAGGGCAGCCAGGCCCAGCGCGAGAGCAGCGTGCGCATCAAGCTGAACGCCATCACGTCCACGGTCAAGGGCAAGCGCGTTGTGCTGGTCGATGACTCCATCGTCCGCGGCACGACGAGCGCCCGCACCATCCGCCTGCTGCGCGAGGCCGGTGCTGCCGAGGTACACTACCGGATCAGCGCGCCGCCGTTCGCCCACCCGTGCTACTTCGGCACCGACATTCCCGACGAGAAAGACCTGATTGCCACCGGCCACACCGTCGAGGAGATCAACAAGCTGGTCGGGTCTGACACGCTGGGCTATTTGAGCATTGAGCATGTGCAGCAGCTGGCCATCCACAGCAAGTGCGGCTTCTGCACGGGCTGCTTTACCGGCAAATACCCCGTCGCCCCGCCCACCGAGACGATGGACATTGTCTACGACAAGCCGCTGAGCCAGTCTAAGACGAATAAAAAGCTGTAATCATAACGACGGAAGCGCAGCAGTAGCGCAAACTTCTCTCCCCCACCGCCTCCTTGCCTCCCTCTGCGAGGGAGGTGACGCGCAGCGCCGGAGGGAGAGAGCTTGCCGCTGCCACCCGATTTTCCGAGTAGTGTAACACATTTAGGAGTTCAACATGGAAAAAAGCTATTCTGCCAGCTACGCCGCTGCAGGCGTGGATATTACCGCCGGGTACCGCTCTGTTGAGCTGATGAAGCAGTATGTGGCCCGCACGATGACCGAGAACTGCATCGGCGGTCTGGGCGGCTTCGGCGGCCTGTTTGAGCTGGACTGCACCGGCATGGAGCATCCCGTTCTGATTTCCGGCACTGACGGCGTCGGCACCAAGCTGCGCATCGCCATGCTGCTGGACAAGCATGACACCATCGGCATCGACTGCGTGGCCATGTGTGTCAACGACGTCATCTGCGCCGGTGCCAAGCCGCTGGTTTTCCTCGACTACATTGCCTGCGGCAAGAACATCCCGGAGAAGATTGCCGAGATCGTCAAGGGCGTGGCCGAGGGCTGCGTCCAGGCGGGCTGCTCCCTCGTAGGCGGCGAGACCGCCGAGCACCCCGGCATGATGCCCGAGGAGGAGTACGACCTGGCCGGTTTCACCGTCGGCGTCGTGGACAAGGCAAAGATTTTGGACAACTCCACGATGCAGCCGGGCGATGTCATCATCGCACTGCCCTCCACGGGCGTACACTCCAACGGTTTCTCGCTGGTGCGTAAAATTTTTGACATTGACAACAACCCCGATGTGCTGAAAAAGACATTCGACGGCATGGACAAGCCCCTGGGCGAGGCCCTGCTGGCCCCCACGAAGATCTACGTCAAGCCCGTGCTGACTGTCATGGACGAGATCACGGTCAAGGGCGTGTCTCACATCACCGGCGGCGGCTTCTATGAGAACATTCCCCGCAGCCTGAAGAAAGGCTGTGCGGCCCGCATCGCCAAGGCCGATGTGCGCACCCCTGCCCTGTTCGACGTCATGCAGCGCGAGGGCGGCATCTCCGAGCACGATATGTTCAACACCTTCAACATGGGCGTCGGCATGGTGCTGACCGTCGCGCCCGAGGACGCGGACAAGGCCATTGCCATTCTGAAGGCCCACGGCGAGGACGCCTACCGTCTGGGCAGCATCGTCGAGGGCGACGGGGTCGAGCTGGTATGAAGCGTGTAGCGGTACTGGTATCGGGCGGCGGCACGAACCTGCAGGCCCTGCTGGAAAGCGAGCGCCGCGGCGAGAACCCGAACGGCAAAATCGAGCTGGTCGTTGCCAGCAAGCCCGGCGTCTACGCGCTGGAGCGCGCCGCCAATTTCGGTGTGGAATCCGCTGTTGTCAGCCGCAGGGACTACGCTGACAGCGCAGCGTTTGACGCCGCCCTGCTGGACACCCTGCAGAAGCACAGTATTGACGTGGTCGTGCTGGCAGGCTTTTTGAGCGTGCTGGGCGAGAAGGTCATTGCGGCCTACCGCAATAAAATCATCAATGTTCATCCCAGCCTGATCCCCAGCTTCTGCGGCCCCGGCTTCTACGGACTGCGCGTGCACGAGGCTGCGCTGGCCCGCGGCGTGAAGCTGACCGGTGCCACCGTCCACCTTGTAAACGAGGAATGCGACGGCGGGCCCATTCTGCTGCAGAAGGCCGTGGCCGTGGAGCCCGGCGACACCCCCGAGACGCTGCAGAAGCGCGTCATGGTCGAGGCCGAGTGGCAGCTGCTGCCCAAGGCATTGGCGATGGTGTGCAGTGACGAGGTGTAAAATCGCAACAATGGCAAAGTTCTCTCCCCCACCGCCTGCGGGCGGAGCCCCCTCGCAGAGGGGGCCAAGGCTTCCAGGCTCCCTCTGCGAGGGAGCTGTCCGCGCAGCGGACTGAGGGAGAGAGCCTTGCCACCACATCCCGTTTTATGTTTTTGTATACACCAAAACGAGGTCATTATGAAAAAAAACATCTACAAATATCTTGCCGGGAATGACTACCCCGGGCGCGGCATTGTGCTGGGCAAAAGCCTCGACGGCCAGAAGGCGTTCGTCGTCTACTGGATCATGGGCCGCAGCGCCAACAGCCGCAACCGTGTGTTTGAGCCTATCGACGGCGGCATCCGCACGGTGGCCGCTGACCCGGCCAAGCTCGAGGACCCGCACCTCATCATCTACAACGCTGTGCTGACCCTGCGGGAGACCACCGTGGTCACGAACGGCGACCAGACCGACACGATTGCCCAGTTCATGAACGGCAACCTTTTCCCCGGCTACAGCTTTGAGGCTGCGCTGGCGACCCGCACCTATGAGGACGACGCGCCGAACTTTACCCCGCGCATCTCCGGCGTCGTCGATATGCGCCGCGGCGGCTACAAGCTGTCCATCGTCAAGTCCGACGAGGGCAACGCCGAGAGCGTGCAGCGCCAGACCTTCGACTACCCGCAGCCCGTGGCCGGTGAGGGACACTTCATCAGCACTTACGTCAAGAACGGTGCGCCGATTCCCAGCTTTGCGGGTGAGCCGCTGCGCGTCGCCATCGACACGAACGACGCGGACAAGTTTGCCGACAAGCTGTGGGCGAGCCTGAACGAGGACAACAAGGTCAGCCTGTTTGTCCGCAGCATCGAGCTGGAAACCGGCGAGTACGAGGACATTATCCTGAATAAATACACCGCTGTGGAGGGTTAATATGAACGAATTTCAGCTGAAATACGGCACGAACCCCAACCAGAAGCCCGCCCGCATCTACATGGCGGACGGCAGTGACCTGCCTGTGCAGATTTTGAACGGACGCCCGGGCTACATCAACTTTCTGGATGCGTTCAACTCCTGGCAGCTCGTGCGCGATTTGAAGAAGGCACTCGGCCAGCCCGCTGCCGCCAGCTTCAAGCACGTCTCTCCCGCCGGTGCGGCCATCGGTCTGCCGCTGGATGAGACCCTGCGCGCCATGTACCACATTGCGCCGGAGACCGAGCTTTCCCCGCTGGCCTGCGCCTACGCCCGTGCCCGCGGTGCAGACCGTATGTCCAGCTTCGGCGACTGGATCGCGCTGTCCGATGTCTGCGACCTGAGCACCGCGAAGCTGATTCAGCACGAGGTCTCCGACGGCATCATTGCGCCCGGCTACGACGCCGACGCGCTGGAGGTGCTGAAATCCAAGAAGAAGGGCGGCTACGCCATCGTCCAGATCGACGCCGACTACGAGCCGAAGCCGCTGGAGACCCGCACGGTCTTTGGCGTGACCTTCGAGCAGGGCCGTCAGGACCTGGACATTTCCAATGAGACGATGCTGCAGAACGTTGTGACCGAGAACAAGGTCATCAGCGACGAGCAGCGCCGCGACCTCATCATCAGCCTGATCGTGCTGAAATACACCCAGTCCAACAGCGTCTGCTACGTGCAGGACGGCCAGACCATCGGCGTCGGTGCGGGCCAGCAGAGCCGCGTGCACTGCACCCGTCTGGCGGGCCAGAAGGCCGACAACTGGCAGCTGCGCCACATGCCGAAGGTGCTGGACCTGCCGTTCCGCGCTGACATTGCCAAGCCGAACCGCGACAACGCGATCGATGTTTACATCGGCGACACGCCGGAGGATGTCATCGGCGACAATGTTTGGGCCGAGACCTTCACCGAGCAGCCGGCCCCGCTGACCGCCGAGGAAAAGCGCGCTTGGCTGGATGCCGTGACCGGTGTGAGCCTGGGCAGTGATGCCTTCTTCCCGTTCGGCGATAACATCGAGCGCGCGCGCCGCAGCGGCGTGACCGCCATTGTACAGCCGGGCGGCTCTATCCGCGACGCACAGGTGATCGACACCTGCAACAAGTACGGCATTGCGATGGCGTTCTGCGGCATCCGGCTGTTCCATCATTAAACGCAAAAAACAACTCGCCTGCGGCGATTTTTCGTCGCGGGCTGTTGTGCTGTCAAGGAGGACGCTTATGAAAATTCTGGTTGTCGGCGGCGGCGGGCGTGAGCACGCCATCATCCGCGCGCTGAAAAAAAGCCCCCGCTGCTCCGAGATCTGGTGTGCGCCCGGCAACGGCGGCATCAGCTATGACGCCCACTGCAAGGCCATCCCGGCCACCGACGTGGACGCCATGGTCAAATTTGCCAAGGAAGAAGCCTTTGACTATGTCGTCGTCGCCCAGGACGACCCGCTGGCGCTGGGCATGGTCGATGCGCTGGCCGCTGTCGGCATCCCGGCATTCGGTCCCGACAAGGCCGCGGCCCGCATTGAGGCCAGCAAGGTGTTCAGCAAGGACCTGATGAAGAAATACGGCATTCCTACGGCCAAATATGAGACGTTCGACGACCCCGAGAAGGTCATGGACTACATCAAAGCCGAGGGCAAATACCCCGTCGTCATCAAGGCGGACGGTCTGGCGCTGGGCAAGGGCGTGCTGATCTGCCAGAATGAGCAGGAGGCCGCCGACGGCGTCAAGGAGATCATGCTTGACAAAAAGTTCGGCGCGTCCGGCAACCATGTGGTCGTCGAGGAGTTTCTGACCGGCCCCGAGGTCAGCGTGCTGTCCTTCTGCGACGGCAAGACCGTCAAGCCGATGGTCTCGAGCATGGACCACAAGCGTGCTCTCGACCACGACGAGGGCCTGAACACCGGCGGCATGGGCACCGTGGCCCCGAACCCCTACTACACGCCCGCAGTCGCCGAGCGCTGCATGCAGGAGATTTTCCTGCCCACGGTTGCGGCCATGCAGGCCGAGGGCTGCCCCTTCAAGGGCTGCCTGTATTTCGGCCTGATGCTGACCCCCGACGGCCCGAAGGTCATCGAGTACAACTGCCGTTTCGGCGACCCCGAGACGCAGGTCGTGCTGCCCCTGCTGGAAAGCGACCTGCTGACCGTGATGGAGGCCACAACGAACGGCACGCTGGACAAGACCGATGTCAAATTCAGCGACGGCGCGGCGGCTTGTGTCATCTTAGCCAGCGGCGGCTATCCCCTCGCCTACGAGAAGGGCAAGGAGATCACCGGCCTGACCGCGGGCCAGCTGAACGCCGCCGATGTGACGGTCTACCACGCCGGCACGGCCATCAAAGACGGCAGGCTCGTCACGAACGGCGGGCGCGTGCTGGGCGTGACCGCCACGGCCAACACCCTGCCCGAGGCGCTGAAAAAGGCGTATGCTGCCACGGAGAGCATCCATTTTGACAAGCTGCACAAGCGCAGTGACATTGGGGCAAGAGCGCTGGCAGCAATGCAGTAAAAAGGCTTCCCCATCGGGGGAATCTGTCACCGAAGGTGACTGATGAGGGCAAACTTCCCGCAGCTTTCCGTCAATGGGATACAGCGGTACACTTTCCCCTCATCCGGCCTCGGACGGGGCCTCGGCCACCTTCCCCCAGGGGGAAGGCTTTCCGTCCGTCACTTCCTGCAAATTTAACTCTCAGGAGGAAATACAATGGTATATCGCATTTATGTTGAGAAAAAGCCCGGCTTTGACGGCGAGGCACAGGGGCTTCTGCATGAGCTGGTCGATCTGGTCGGCATCCAGAATTTGACCGGTCTGCGCCTTTTGAACCGCTATGACGTCGAGGGCATCGACGCAGTGCTGTTCCAGCAGGCTGTGCCCACCGTGTTCAGTGAGCCGCCTGTTGACGTGACCTACGACAAGCTTCCCGACGCCAAGACCGTTTTTGCCGTCGAGTACCTGCCCGGCCAGTTTGACCAGCGCGCCGACTCTGCCAGCGAGTGCATCCAGCTGCTGAGCCAGGGCGAGCGCCCCGCGGTGCGCTCCGCCCGCGTCTATCTGCTGGACGGCGACCTGACCGACGCCGACCTGGCCGCCATCAAGAAGTACGTCATCAACCCCGTCGAGGCCCGCGAAGCAAGCCTTGACGAGCGCAGCACCCTGAAAATGGAGTTTGCCATCCCGACGGAGGTCGAGACGCTGACCGGCTTCACCGCGCTGGACGACGACGCGCTGGAAGCGTTCCGCAATGAGAAGGGCCTGGCGATGGACCATGCGGACATCGTGTTCTGCCAGAACTACTTCAAATCCGAGCACCGCGACCCGACCATCACCGAGATCCGTCTGATTGACACCTACTGGTCCGACCACTGCCGCCACACGACGTTCGGCACGATCCTGGACGACGTGAAGATCGACGACGAGCTTGTGCAGGCCGCATTTGACCGCTACATGGCACTGCGCGCCGAGACGGGCCGCGACAGGAAAAACCGCACCCTGATGGACTGCGCGACCATCGGTGCCAAGGCGCTGAAGCAGCGCGGCATTCTGAAGAATCTTGACGAGAGCGAGGAGATCAACGCCTGCACCGTCAAGATCAAATGTGACGTGGACGGTGAGCAGCAGGACTGGCTGTTCCTGTTCAAGAACGAGACCCACAACCACCCCACCGAGATCGAGCCCTTCGGCGGCGCGGCGACCTGCATTGGCGGTGCCATCCGTGACCCGCTGTCCGGACGCAGCTACGTCTATCAGGCCATGCGCGTGACCGGTGCGGCTGACCCGCTGAAGCCTGTTTCCGAGACAATGCCCGGCAAGCTGCCCCAGCGCAAGCTGGTCACAACGGCTGCCGCGGGCTATTCCAGCTACGGCAACCAGATCGGCCTTGCCACCGGTCAGGTCGCAGAGCTGTACCACCCCGGCTACGCCGCCAAGCGCATGGAGATCGGTGCAGTTGTCGGCGCGACGCCTGCCAGCCATGTCCGCCGCGAGGAGCCCGCCCCGGGTGATGTCGTCATCCTGCTGGGCGGACGCACGGGCCGCGACGGTGTCGGCGGTGCCACCGGTTCCTCCAAGGCGCACAAGCTGACAAGCCTTGAGACCTGCGGTGCCGAGGTGCAGAAGGGCAACGCGCCCATCGAGCGCAAGCTGCAGCGCCTGTTCCGCCGCGAGGACGCCTGCCGCCTTATCAAGCGCTGCAACGACTTCGGCGCAGGCGGTGTGTCTGTCGCCATCGGTGAGCTGGCCGACGGCCTGCACATCGACCTGAACAAGGTCACCCGCAAGTACGAGGGTCTGGACGGCACCGAGCTGGCCATTTCGGAGAGCCAGGAGCGCATGGCCGTGGCCGTTGCTCCCGAGGACGCCGAGACCTTTATGAAGTACGCCGCCGAGGAAAACCTCGAGGCGACTATCGTTGCCACCGTCACCGAAGAAAAGCGGATGCGCGAGGTCTGGAACGGCAAGACTATCGTTGACCTCTCCCGCGAGTTCCTGAACTCCAACGGTGCCGAGCGCCACGCTGATGCGCACATCCTGCCGGGCCATGTCTGGCAGCCCCAGTTTGCCGGTGCAACGTTTGAGCAGAAGCTGGAATCCATGGTCAGCGACCTGAACGTCTGCAGCCAAAAGGGCCTGGGCGAGCGGTTCGACTCCACCATTGGCGCAGCCACCGTGCTGATGCCCTACGGCGGCAAGTACCAGCTGACCCCGACGATGGCTATGGCCGCCAAGCTGCCAGTGGACGGCGAGACGACGACCTGCTCCGGCATGGCGTGGGGCTTCAACCCCTACCTGACCGAGGCTGACCCCTACCGCGGCGCGTATATGGCCGTGGTCGAGAGCGTGACCAAGCTGGTCTGCGCGGGCTTCCACCACGAGGATATGTACCTGACGTTCCAGGAATATTTTGAGCATATGAACGATAAGCCCGAGCGCTGGGGCAAGCCGCTGGCCGCCCTGCTCGGTGCGCTGGATGCCCAGATGGGTCTGGGCATTGCGTCCATCGGCGGCAAGGACTCGATGTCCGGCAGCTTTGAGGGCCTGGACGTGCCCCCGACGCTCGTCAGCTTTGCGACGGCCATCGGCAACACCCACGACGTGCAGAGCCCCGAGTTCAAGAAGGCCAACAGCTCCGTTGTCATCCTGCGCCCCAACTACAAGAACGGTCTGCCCGAGATCGGCAGCCTGATTGCCATTTACAAGACCGTCGAGCAGATGATCGACGAGGGCAAGGTGCTGGCTGCCGCCACGCCGGGCTACGGCGGTGTGGCCGAGGCACTGTTCAAGATGTGCGTCGGCAACCATGTGGGTCTGCAGCTGTCCAATGACATCGACCTGAACGATCTGTTCAAGCCCGCCTACGGCGCGGTCATTCTGGAGCTGCTTGATGCCTCCGCCGGTGAGTTCCTCGGCTTCACCACCGTGGACTACACGCTGGAGGCCGAGGGCAAGGCCATTGACCTGGCCCGTCTGCAGGAGCTGTGGGAGCAAAAGCTCGAGCCGGTATTCCCCTACCGCAAGGCCGGTGAGTTCGTCCCCGCGCTGGAGCATGACTGCCCCGCCAACAAGCGCGTGGCTCCCTCTGTGCGCCTGGCGACGCCGCGGGTCGTCATCCCCGTATTCCCCGGCACGAACTGCGAGTACGACACGGCCCGCGCGTTCCGCCGCGCAGGCGGCGACCCGCATGTTCTGGTGCTGAAAAACCTGACCCCCGCCAACGTGGCCGAGAGCTGCGAGGCGCTGGTGAAGGAGCTGGACGAGGCGCAGATCCTGATGCTGCCGGGCGGCTTCTCCGGCGGCGACGAGCCGGACGGCAGCGCCAAGTTCATTGCGGCGTTCTTCCGCAATCCGTCGGTGGCCGACGCAGTCAACCGTCTGCTGAACCAGCGCGACGGTCTGGCTCTGGGCATCTGCAACGGCTTCCAGGCACTCATCAAGCTGGGCCTGGTCCCCTACGGCGAGATTCGTCCCATCACCGAAAGCGACCCGACGCTGACGTTTAATACGATCCACCGCCACCAGTCCATGCTGGTGCGTACCCGCGTGGCCAGCAACAAGAGCCCCTGGCTGAGCAAATGCGACATCAACGACGAGCACCTGATCGCCATCAGCCACGGCGAGGGCCGCTTTGTCTGCAACGAGCAGCTGCTGAACCAGCTCATCGACAACGGCCAGATTGCGACCCAGTACGTTGACCTGCTTTGCCGCCCGACGATGGACATGCGCTACAATCCGAACGGCTCCGTGCTGGCAATCGAGGGCATCACGAGCCCGGATGGCCGTGTCTTTGGCAAGATGGGCCACAGCGAGCGCAGCGGCGAGCAGCTCTATAAGAACGTTACCGGTGACAAATACCAGCCGATCTTTGAGGGCGGCGTGAATTATTTCAAGCTTTGATATTTCGGGAAGTTTCTGCTATACTGGAACTATCAGCTTAAAAGATTGTGAGGATTTGACCCAATGGCACAACACGACAAATATATTTCGCCGTTCTCTACGCGCTATGCGTCGGATGAGATGCAGTACATCTTCTCTGACGACAACAAGTTCCGCACCTGGCGCCGACTGTGGATCGCGCTGGCTAAGGCCGAGCAGAAGCAGGGCTTGGCCATCACCGATGAGCAGATTGCCGAGTTGGAGGCGCACAAGGACGACATCAACTATGAGGACGCCATTGCGCGCGAGAAGCTCGTCCGCCATGACGTGATGAGCCACGTCTACGCCTACGGCCTGCAGTGCCCCAAGGCAAAGGGCATCATCCATCTGGGCGCGACCAGCTGCTATGTCGGTGACAACACCGACGTCATCATCATGCGCGAGGGCCTGCAGCTCGTGCGCAAGAAGGTCATCGGCGTGCTGGCAAATCTGGCCAAGTTCGCCGACGAGTACAAGACCATGCCCTGCCTGGCCTACACCCACTGCCAGCCCGCGCAGCTGACCACCGTCGGCAAGCGCGCCACACTCTGGATGAACGAGCTGTACATGGATCTGGAGGAGCTTGACCACCAGATCTCCCAGCTGGCGCTGCGCGGCGTTAAGGGCACCACCGGCACCCAGGCCAGCTTTGTGGAGCTGTTCAACGGCGACTCCGCCAAGATCAAGGCCGTCGAGGCCGACGTCTGCGCCCAGATGGGCTTTACCAAGGTCGTGCCGGTCTGCGGCCAGACCTACAGCCGCAAGGTGGACTACAATGTGCTGTCCGCCGTGGCGGGCATCGGCCAGTCCGCCATGAAGATGGCGACGGACATCCGCCTGCTGGCGAACTTCAAGGAGATGGAGGAGCCGTTTGAGAAGAACCAGATCGGTTCCTCCGCTATGCCCTATAAGCGCAACCCCATGCGCTGCGAGCGCATCTGTGCGCTGAGCCGCTACCTGATGGTGGACGTGCTGAACCCCGCCATCACTGCCGGTACCCAGTGGTTTGAGCGCACGCTGGACGACTCCGCCAACAAACGCATTGCGATGGCCGAGGGCTTCCTGGCTGCTGACGCCATCCTGAACATCCTGCTGAACGTCTCCGACGGGCTGGTCGTCTACCCGAAGGTCGTCCGTGCCCGCGTCATGGCCGAGCTGCCGTTCATGGCAAGCGAGAACATCATGATGAAGGCCGTCAAGAAGGGCGGTGACCGTCAGGAGCTGCACGAGCGTCTGCGTGAGCACGCCGTGGCCGCCGCTGCCGTTGTCAAGCAGGAGGGCAAGCCCAACGACATGATTGCCCGCGTTGAGGCTGACCCTGCGTTCGGCCTGACCCGCGAAGAAATCGAGGCCGAGCTCTCCCCCGAAGCCTTTACGGGCCGCAGCGCCGAGCAGGTCACCGAGTTCCTGCACGATGTCATCCAGCCCGTGCTGGACGCCAACAAAGAGGACCTGGGCCAGCATGTGGAGCTGAACGTCTGATTGATTGCATCGTAAATTGTAGGGGCGAATGTTTGCATCCGCCCGCAGGTCGATGACAAGCATCGACCCCTACAACATAGCAAAAGCCCCGCAGCGTCTTTTGTTGAACAGCACCCCACTTGTTAGATAGTATATCATACTGTCTAACAAATGGGGTGCTGTTCAATACTAAACTACTATGGGATTTCTGTTCATCGGTTCAAGAGTTTGCCAGCCAGCATTTTTTGTTAACATCTGGCTCCCTTCAGATTTTTTTCCTCCCCCCACGTTTGGCCCCCTTGCCTTCGGCTAACGCTTCCTACTGCCAAACGCGTAGTGGTCTTTCATCACCTAGCTGTTGCCCATGCCGGGCACACCTAAATAACAACACCCCAAAGTACCTTTTCCAACTTTGGGGTGTTGTTTGTGTTTTACTTGATACTCACCGGATGCAGAGACGCAAAATGAATTCCTAGCTTTGCATTGTTCCTTGCTTCCCAGTGGTATCGCTGTTTTGTTGGCAACTGTATTTTTTCTTGCTGTGGCAATAAGTGAAGACACAAGCATCCACTATTTTCAGGACTAATCAATTGGAGCCAGCGAATAATATATTGTAAATGTAATCTTATTCGGATTCATAGAGTTCATAAGAATTTTCGAATATATATTATTTACATGTCCATTGATTGTAAAACTTGCGTATGCTTTAGAATAAGAGCTTGTCTTCACATCATAATTTTTGTTTCCCGTTATGCCAGATCCAGAATTAACATATCCAACTGATGGCTGCTGGTATTCAACGCTCGCAGATGTAATGTAGAATTCGCATGTAGGGGATAATGCGGTTATCTTGAAGTTGACTCTATGACTATAACTCCCAATACTTCCATAGTTTATATCTCCCCAAAATATATAGTCACCATTTGAAGTATAGTTATAGCTGGCGCTTGTTGTTCCGCGTGTCAATGTAATTGGTGTGCACCCAATCTCAAGATACGCACTTTCTCCATTTGACAGTGGTATTTCAATCCGCTTTGATTCATTGGGCGCAACATCTATTGTCACACCGTCTTCCAAATACGAAACAATTTCCTCAAGAATCTTCGCTTCTTCAATAACTTCTACGTCATTCTCCTGCGCAAACGCAGTCGTCACGAATAATGTAGAAAGCGCCATTGTCGCCATCATCAGTGCAACTATTTTTTTTAACCTTTTTAAGCATTTTTTTCATCTCCTTGCAGATTGTAAAATAGTGCCTTCACATCATCTATAAGCATTGGATTAACAGTTGCCATACTGTTATAATAAGGTTCACTTCCGTCAATAGAGAAAAGCATCTGATAACTACTTCTCCCTTGGAGAAAATACAAATCCACCCCATCATATTCAGTACCACCACGGTATTTTGCAATGAATCGCATATGTAGCGGATCTGAAACGAGGCTTGCATCCGATGCGTCCGTCACCTGATGTCTATATACAATATAGAGACAGATTGTCTTATCTGACGGCAATTCAATACATTGCCCATAAATATCAGGTCCTATCGTTTTGCATTCATCAATCCACTCATTAATTGCCGAATATTTTTTTAGTTGTATAGCAGGAACAGAATAAAAAGCTTTATGTTGATAATTTTCTCTTAGAACAAACCCACTTGCAAGTATAGCAACTACTGCCAGTATGGCAAGCCCAATAAAGCATATTCCGCCGAGAAGAATCTTCATCGGTGAATCTGTCTTCTTTCCCCTTACTTTCTGCACTACAATAGCAACTAATATTAGGACAACCGATATTGCAGGGATAAAAAACAATGCCACAATTCCAATAGAAAAAAAGCAGAGAAATGCTATCCCAACATATACTACCCAAAGTTCAATCAACAATCTCTTTGTTAATCTCTTTTTACAAATAGTTCTTGCATTGCCTTCATCTTCGGTAGACGATTTATTCTCCATTTCCTGTAGGCCTAGAATATCTATCAGTCTATGTGCATTTGTAACACTGGGTGTTGAAATTTCTTGTTCCCATTTTGCAATCGTTTGTCTCGATACTCCAAGTTCTGCCGCCAAGGCCTCTTGCGTTAGTCCTTTTCGCTTTCTTGCCTCGGCAATTTGTTTTCCCGACAACATGCACTACACATCTCCTTTCTATTATCTTCTTCTAATACTGATTAAATCAAATTCGTCGCATACTTTCAAGCACTTTTATGACTACTTTATGTTAACTCCTTGATTTTTTGCTTATTATCTTAATATAGTTTCCTGCATTCTCCACAATAGTCTGATAGCATCCGCGCTAATTTCGCTTTGCCCTTTTTGGTTTTCGCTTACTCTCGCCACGATGTACGAACACGACACTGCTGCCATCAACTGCTACAATCCCACCTTGACCACAGACGGCAACTTTGCAACGGGCAGGGCCTCGGCTGGTGCCGACCGATAATGCGCAGAAATATCGCCTGTTTGAATTCATCACAAACGGAGAAAGAATTTGGATGTGTTAGACACATGTGCGTCGCGGATTTTTCTGAATCGGTGAACAACAACAATCCCCAATGTAAGGCGCTGCGGGGTGTTTTTATGCGATTTTTTCTGTCGGCTTGTACAAAAAACGCCCCGACGGTTTGTCGGGGCGTTGGGGTTATTCTGTGGGGCTTTCGGGGTCGGTCTCTTCCTCGGGGGCCGGGGTCGGCTCTGGGGTGGGTGTCGGTTCGGGGGTATCGGGGGCGAAGTAGGCGCGGATGTCGCCGTCGCTGCGCTGGGTCGAGATGTCGAGCACGCCCTTATCACCGGCGGCCAGACCCTTTTCCGGGTCGGTCAGCGCGGCAGCGGCCAGTCGCAGCTTGTAGGCGAGGTTCGTCTCACTGCCCAGCAGCACCTGAACGCGGTTTTGGTAGGTGAACTCAATATCACTCAGATCCTGGATGTTCAGCGCCGTCGTGCCGTCAAACAGGTTGTTCTCCTGCAGGCCGTCCCGCATTTCGGCCAACGTTTGCAGTGCGCTGGCCTGCAGACCCGCTGTCTCCGCTGTGGCCTGCTGGGTCTCGCTCAGGAGTGAGTTATAGCTCTTGGGCTCGATGTTCTGCCCCACCACGGGGGAGAAATCTGTGGGCAGCGACATGGTCAGCAGAATCAGGCCGTCCGGCTGGCTGACGTCGGTGCGCAGAATTTTGAGGGAGTCGCTCAAGACCATCCACCCGCCCGGGTACATACAGGCGAACCGCTCCGTGGCGGGCTCGACCTTGATGATGACCGCGGCGGGCAGTTGGATTTCCACAGCGACATGCTCCAAATACGGGAACTGAAGCGCCAGCTGCTGGGTCTTTTCCGCAGTGGAGAAGGCGAACAGGTTGGAGTTTTTCTCGATGCCCAGCGCCTCGATCAGCTCGTCGGACGTGTAGATGCCGGTATCGACGGGCTGGGAGCGGTCATAGCTCTCTACCCGGAAGATCGTGACCTTGAACAGAAGGTTGATCGACACAAACGCACCCACGGCCAGCACGGCCAGCACGCCGAGTGCACCCAGCAGACGGCGGCGGCGCTTTGCCCGTATGATCTCCGCCTGTGTGACGCGGCGCGTGCGCCTTGGCGTGCCGGGGCGGTAGCCTGCCTTCTGGGGATTGATCTCCTGCGCAGGGCGCTGCCGCGGGGGCACATGGGGAGTAGGCGCGGCCTTTTCAGGCGGCGCTTTGGGGCGCGGGGCGTTCTTTTTTTCAAGGCCCAAGCGGCTGCCCATACTGCGGCGGGACTGTTGGGCGTAGGAGCCGTTTGCGGATTTTTGCCTGCGGCTGCGCTGGTTGCGGTCCATAAGCGGCTCCTTTCCGGTGAATTTTGGGGCGGCTGCCCGTGGGTGGATGATACGTTGGGCGGGCGCATATAGAATGCGCCCCTACGGGGTGTGGCCCGGCGACGCTCGTCGCAGCGGGCGGGCGAACGATGTTCGCCCCTACAGGGTGCATGCAGCCTTGCTTAGCCGTTGACCAGCTTCAGCAGCTTTTCGGTAATCAAATCAAGGCTGTGCGGGTTGCCAAGGGTCTTGGCGTTGGCGCCCATCTCGGCCAGCTTGCCGGGGGAGGTCAGCAGGGTCTCGACAGTTTTGACAAGACCGTCACCGGTCAGGTTCTTTTCCTCAATGACGACTGCCGCACCGGCCTTTTGCAGCTCAAGGGCATTGTAATACTGGTGGTTTTCGGCCACGTTCGGGCTGGGGATCAGCACCGATGCGCGGCCCACGGCCTCAAGCTCGGCCAGCGTCAGTGCGCCGGAGCGGGCAATGACGAGATCTGCCGCGGCCAGCAGCTGGGGCATGTTGTTGATATACTCCGTCACAACGAGGTTCTCGCCGGGGGCAAAGCCCTTTTCCTTTTCCAGCCCTTCAAACAGCTTGACGCCGCGGCTACCGGTGGCGTGCAGGTGCAACACGTTCCGGTGCGTCTGCTTTTCCCAGGCGCAGAGGTCGGCCACGACCTGATTGATACGGTCCGCACCGAGACTGCCGCCGAAGCTCAAAATCACGGTGCGGTTTCCGGCGTTCAGCTTGGCGCGCGCTGCGGCACGGTCCGCGGTCAGCACCTCGGGGCGGACAGGGTTGCCCACGACGGTGGTTTTTTCCGGCGCGCCGAGCTTTTCAACCGCGTCCGCGCTGGCGGCCAGCACAATGTTGACCTCCTTCGCCAGCAGCTTGTTGGTCACGCCCGGGAAGGCGTTCTGCTCATGGATGGCTGTCTTGATGCCGCGCCGGGCTGCCGCGCGGACGATGGGTCCGCTGACGTAGCCGCCGCAGCCGATGACAAGGTCGGGCTTGACCTCGTTCAGAATCTTCCGGGTGCGCGGGCCGGACAACGCCAGATGCCAGATGGCTACGATGTTGCGGCCAATGTTTTCCAGGCTCAAATGGCGCTGGAAGCCGTTGATCTCAATGTGATGGAAGGGGTAGCCTGCCTTGGTGACAAGGCCGTACTCCATCCCCTCGCGGCGGCCCGCAAAGTGGATCTCCGCCGTCGGGTCCGCGGCCTTCAGGGCACCAGCAATCGCCAGCGCCGGGTTGATGTGACCGGCTGTACCGCCGGCAGCAATTAAAACGCGCATGATGGACCTCCATGAGAAATAAAATATAGGCTGTGCCCGCCGTGCCGCGGGCGCCGGGCGTCCCCCCCTACCGCGCGGCTCTGCTGCGGTAGCGGGTGCGCTGCAGCATCCGTTCTGTCTCGGCGCGGTGCTGCTCTGCCAGGCGCTGTTCCCGGGCATTTCCGGCGCGCGAGATACTCAACAGCACGCCCATCTCGCTCAGCAGCAGCAGCAGACTGGTGCCGCCGGAGGAGAAGAACGGCAGGCTGATGCCGGTGTTGGGGATCAGTGCCGTGCCGACGGCGATATGCAGAAACACCTGCCAGGCGATCTGCGAGATAATGCCGATGCCCAGCACCGTGCCGTACAGGTCGGGCGCGCGCAGGGCGATCATAATGCCCATGATCAGCAGCACCGCAAACGCACCAATGAGGATAACACAGCCGAAGAAGCCCAGTTCCTCACCGATGACGCCGAAGATAAAGTCGTTTTCGGCGTAGGGCAGCCACTGGTGCTTCTGCACGCTCGCGCCGATGCCCACGCCGAACATGCCGCCTGTGGAGATGGCATAGATGCTCTGAAGGGTCTGCCACCCCATACCGGCAGTATCCAGCGGCGCAAGGCCCCAGGCAGCGTCCATACGGCCCGCGGCGTAGCCTTCCCCGCTGGCCAGCCCCTTCAGGAAGTAGCTGCCGGCTACTGCACACGCCGGAATGAGCGGCAGCAGCCAGCGGCCGGGTGAGAGGGTGCAGATGAGCATCGTGGCAAAAATCAGGCAGAGCAGGATCATGGCGGAGTTGTGCGGCTCCTTGTGCAGCAGATACAAGATGGGCAGCAGCGGCAGCGCAGGCTTTATCGCGCCGTACCACAACCTGTTCTTCTTGTCATAGTCGCGGTCCAGCATATCTGCCGTCCAGATCATGAGTGAGAATTTTGCCAGCTCCGACGGCTGGAAGGAGGCACCGCCCGGCAAATACACCCAGCGGTAGGTGCCGTTGGTGTCCTCCGGGCTGAGCAGCGCCAGGATCAGCAGCACAATGGTGATGATGTACAGACTCTCACTCATCAGACGCAGCGCGCGGTAGTTGATGTTGGACAGGACCCACATAAAGAACAGCCCTACAATTGCAATAATGACCTGCGGTTTAATGATACTGTACAGTTTACCGCTGGTGGCGTAAGCGCTGGAATAACTGGCCGAAAAAAGCATTGTCAGCCCGAAGAACAAAATGACCAGCAGCAGGGCGAGAAAGCCCCGGGAGACCGGCCCTCGCTCCAGCTTGGGCAGGCGTATGATGGGTATCATGCGCACAATATTTCCGATGGTATGGTCAAACAAAAGGCCCAGCAGTGTACGCACAATGCTCACGGCAGTGCTCATGGGCGGTCACCTCCCTTAGGGGCAGAAACAGGCAGAGGCCGGGTAGGCCCGGCCCCGCTGCTTATGCCACACAGATGTAAAAAATCCCCATTGCCACACCGATGACGGCAATCAGTGCAAAAAAGCCGTCGATCTTGACCTCGCGCCAGCCGCGCATCTCAAAGGCGTGGTGGATCGGCGTCATGCGGAAGATGCGCTTGCCGTGGGTCGCTTTAAAATACGTGCGCTGGATGACGACGGTCATCGCGTCCCAGATGTAGACAATGCCGAAAAAGAGCACCAGCTCGGGGCGCTGCATCACAAAGGCCAGCGCCGTAACGATGCCGCCGAAGAACATGCTGCCGGTGTCGCCCATAAAGACCTTGGCCGGGTAGAAGTTCCAGACCAGAAAGCCCGCGCAGGCACCCGCCGTGGCAGCGGCGATCAGCGAAACATGTACAAAGCCCAGCAGACTGCCGGCCAGCAGATAGCCGATCATCGACACGAAGGTCACGCCGGTGCACAGGCCGTCCAGACCGTCGGTCAGGTTGACGGCGTTGACAAGGAAGATGATGCCGAAGAACGCGATGGGATAGTAGAGCAAGCCCATGTCCACCAGCCCAAAAATCGGGAACTGGACCTGCGTGGTCAGCAGCCCGAGGCTGTGCAGGCCAAACATGAACCCGAAGGTCAGCGCGATCTGCAAAATCATCTTCTGCGCCTCGGTCAGGCCGAGGTTGCGATGCTTGACGACCTTAATGAAGTCATCCAGAAAGCCGATGAGGCCCGAGCCGAACGCGAGAAACAGCACCAGCATACCGGCCTGCAGCTGCGGCATACCAAGCACCTCCGGCAGCTTAGGGCTGTACATGACCCAGACGATGCCCAGCGTGGCCAGAATGCCCAGAATAAAGCAGAGGCCGCCCATGGTGGGGGTGCCGTTTTTCTTGCTGTGCCATGTAGGGCCCTCCTCGCGGATGGTCTGGCCAAAGTGCAGCCGGTGCAGCGCCGGGATCATGAATTTGCCCGCCACCGCCGTGATGGCAAAGCCGCCGACGGCTGCCGCCGCCAACAGGGATGAGATTTGCTCCATGCCGTTGATTCCTCCAAACGTGTGTTGGGGTGCTTACCCCTGCGGCAATTCCTTATAGTATTCCTGCAGCAGCTGCTCCAGGCCCATGCTGTGGCTGGCCTTGACCAGCACAGCGTCACCGGGGCGCACGAATTGCCGTACATATTGTAGCACTTCTTCCGCCGTTTGGCAATGCACCGTTGCAACCCCGCGCGCTTTTGCGGCCTCGGCCATGGCGGCGCTGCGCGGGCCGTAGGCGATGAGTGCATCAACGCCCGCGTCAGCAGCCCACTCGCCGGTATGGCGGTGCCCCTCCTCGCTCGCACCGCCCAGCTCAAGCATATCACCGAGCAGCGCGATCTTCCGGGCATTGGGCAGTGCCTTGAGGACAGAGAGCGCAGCCTTCATGCTGTCGGGGCTGGCGTTGTAGCAGTCCTCAATGAAGGTGATGCCGCCCTTTTCCACGATATGCTGGCGCATGCCCGTCGTCCGGTAGGTCGCCAGCGCGGCAGCGCAGCGGGCAGCGTCCAGACCCAGGCGGGTCGCGGCGGCGTAGGCGGCCAGCGCGTCGTAGACTGTGTGGATGCCCGCTGTCGGGATGGCGGCATCGAACGTACCGTACTGCGTATCGATGATTTTGAAGGTCGTGCCGTTTGCGCCGGTGACGACATCCACCGCGCGGACATCGGCATTCGCGGCGTCAATGCCGAACCAGACTGGCCGCAGGCGGCTGGGGATGCTTGCCGTGGGCAGCAGGTCGTTGTCCGCGTTCAGGGCCAGCGGTGCGCCGTCGGGCAGGCCGGTGCAGATCTCCATCTTTGCCTTCAGTATATTCTCGCGCGTGCCGAGATTTTCCAGATGCGAAACACCGATCATCGTGATGATGCCCGCGCTGGGCCGGGCACAGCGGGTCAGACGCTCGATCTCGCCCGCGTGGTCCATGCCCATCTCGACAACGGCGTACTCGGTGTCGTCGGTCAGGCGGAACAGCGTGTTGGGCACGCCGATGTCATTGTTCTGGTTGCCCTCGGTCTTGAGGGTCTTGCCGAAGGCGGAGAGCACCGCGTAGCAGAACTCCTTCGTCGTCGTCTTGCCGACGCTGCCCGTGACGCCGATCATTCTGGGGTTGAACAGCATCCGGTAGTTGGACGCCATGCGGATCATGGCCTTGCCGCTGTCCGGCACAATGACCGTGCGGTCCGCAGGCACGCCCTCGACGGGATGGTTGGCAACGATATATTCTGCGCCGCTCCGGTAGGCACCGGCGGCGTAGTCATGGCCGTCAACACGCTCGCCGGGGAAGCAGACAAAAACGCAGCCCGGCTCGACCTTGCGGCTGTCGGTCACAACGGCGCGGATGGTGACCGGCTCGGCCAGCGTCAGTCCGGCCAGCAGTTGATTGGCAGGAATGGTTTGCATGAAAAAGACCTCCTATACAGAAATGCAGCGTTTTGCAAAAGCCCGGGTGCCCCTGCGGGGATGCTTACCCCTCCTCGTTTGCCGGGTCGATCTCCTCGGTCACCGTCGGGGCGTCATTGGTGGTATCCTCTCCGCTGTCCATCGTCAGCGTTATGATCGTGCCGTAGGCAGCGGAGGTTCCGGCCTCGACGTCCTGCGCCACGACCTTGCCGCTGCTGTCGCCGGCGAACTGCACGTTCAGGTTGGCGGCCTTGAGCATCTGCTCGGCAAAGGTGCCGGTCTTGCCGACGACGTCGGGCGTTGTGGTCATCGAGTTCTGGTCGGTGGCCGTGTACAGGTAAATGGTGGAGCCCGCGGGCACCACGCTGCCGCCGACGGGGTACTGGTAGACGATATTGCCGCTGCTGGGGCCGATCAGCTTATGCTTGAGGCCCAGGCGGTTCAGCGTGACCTGCGCGTTCGTCCAGGTGTAGTCCAGGCAGGTCTGCACGGTGACAGTGCCGGTGGGGTTGTAGTCAGCGTCCTGCTCGATGCCCAGATAGGGCGCGATCTCGCTGATGATGTTGCCGACGACGGGGGCCACGACCTGGCTGGCATAGTCCTTGACCCAGCGCGGGTCATCCAGCAGGACGAAAACCTCGATCTCGGGATCGTCGATGGGCAGCACAGCGGCAAAGCTCATCATTTTATAATAGTCGCCGTCGCCGCGCAGATGGCGGTCCGTGCGCTCTGCCGTACCGGACTTGCCGCCGATGCGGTAGCCCGCCACGTAGGCGTTGGCGCAGGAGTGGTAGTCCCCTGCCCCGTGGACGTTGTTTTCCATCATGGCCAGCAGCTGCCGGCTGACTTCTTCGGAGATGACCTGGCGGCGGATGTTCGTCTCGGTCTGGGAGATAATGTTGCCGTCCTTGTCAGAGATGGAATCCACGACATAGGGCGTAACAAGGTAGCCGCCGTTGGCGATGGCCGCTACGGCGGTGGCCATCTGCATCGGGGTGATGGACTCGTTCTGGCCGAAGGCCGCCGTGTACAGGTTTGTATCGACCTCTGCCATCTGCTCGGCGTTGTAGACGCTGGTCCAGCGGGTCTCGTTGGGCAGGTCGATGCCGGTGGGCTGGGTGAAGCCGAACGCCTGGATATAATCGTAGAAGATCTGCGGCTTGAGCGTCTCTGCCGCCTGAATGAACCAGAGGTTGCAGCTGTGGTTCAGCGCGCCTGCCATGTCCTGTTCATAGTGGACCTCGCCGTTGGCACAGCGGTAGGTGTGCTCCCACAGCTCGCTGCCCTCGTTGACGGTCAGGCTGCCGCCGCAGTAGAAGGTCTGCTCCGCACTCATAACACCGGAGTCCAGCCCTGCCGAGGCCGTGATGAGCTTGAACACCGAGCCGGGCATATACAGCTCGGTAATGTTCTTATTCTTCCACTGGGCCTCGCGCATCATACCCTGCAGCTGGGTAGCCTCGCTGGAAACCTCCTCGCCCTTCTCGTTCGTCGTCTTTTCATGGCTGATGATTCCGTCTGCAATGATGTCCTTGACGGCCTTCTCGCCCAGACGGCTTTCCAGCCAGTCAATGTCCTCCGCGTCGATCTCTGTTTTGGCCAGGATCTCGTTCATCTTGGGGTCGGTGATCGTCTTGGGGTCGTTGGGGTCAAACTGCTCAAGGGACGCCATCGCCAGGATCGCGCCGGTCTTGACGTTCATGACAATGGCGCTTCCGCGGCCATGGACCGTAAAGGTGCTCATCGCCTCGGTCAGGTACTCCTCGACGATGGACTGTACGTTCTCGTCGATGGTCAGGTTCAGGTTGCTGCCGTCGATGGCTTCATGCACGTCGGCCTGACCGCTGGCCAGCGGTTCACCGTAGGCGTCCGTTTCGGCCACGCTGCGGCCCGGCGTACCGGCCAGCGTCTCGTCGTAATATTTTTCCAGTCCGTAGGCACCCGAGCCGTCCTCGTTGCAGAAGCCCAGCACCGAGGCCAGGAACTCCCCATAGGGGTAAGTGCGGGAGGCTGCCTGTTCACTGGTCAGGTAGAGGATACGGGTTGCCTTGCCGGTTTTGGCCTCGCCGTCCTTCTTGTCCTCCTTTTCCTCGGTCTGCAGGCTCGTGTCCCCCGCAGCGCCGTCCTGCAGGCGGTAGCTGTCTGCATAGGCCAGGATAGCATCCGCCACGGGCTTTTCGACACCCTTTTTCACCACACGGTACTGGTACGGCTCACCGGTATCCTTGTTGGACGCCGTCAGCGCCTTGTACACAGTATCCGCCGTTGTGCCGTCGCCCAGCAGCTCGGCAATGTGCTCTGCCGCTGTGCGGATCTGGTCCTCCGTCGCCCCGCTCTTTAAAACGGAGGACGGGTCGGCCACGATGTTCCATACCGTGCTGCTCTTGGCCAGCAGCTTGCCGTTGGCGCTGTAGATCGAGCCGCGCACAGCGGGCAGCGTTGTGTCCTTCAGCTGCTGGGTCACAGCCTCGGCGCGGTAGCTCTCGGCATCACGCACCTGCCACACATACAGCTGGTAGACCAGCACGCCGTAGCAGGCGAGGATAAATGCTGTCATGCAAAACAGCGTCCAGTATTTTATGCCCTTGCTTGCCCGGGGACGATGCCGGGGGGAATGGTTGGGTCGTTGCTCTGTCATGGATACACCTTGTTATTTCAAAAGCCTTTTTGCCGACGGCAGCAAGGCCGTGCAGCAAAAAGGCTCGTAGCTGCATATTTTTGGTTGTTTTACGGGTTCAGGCTGTCCAGCAGGCTCAGCGCTGCCGTGCGCACCTCATCCAACAGGCGGCCCGCGGCACCGGTGTTCCGCTCAATGATGCTCTGGTCCTCCAGCTGGACGTAGGTGATCTGGCTGGGATCGGCCTTGACCAGTCCCAGCTCACCCTCGGCCACCTGCTGCAGACTGGCGCGGCTCGTGATGTCGTTCATCCGGGTGTTCAGGTAGTCGTATTCGCTCTGGGCCTCGGCCAGCTGGGCGCTGACCTCATCGACCTGTGCGTTCAGTTCCATCAGCGTTGCACCGCTCATCAGGCTGCTGATTGCTAGCCCGCCAAACACGGCAAAGATCAACACGATCACGGCAGTCCGCATCACATGGCGGACGCGGTTCAGGCCGTGGTTGCCGCCGCGCACCGCACGCACCTGCGGGCGCGGCGGGGGCTCCAGTTTCGGTGCTGCCGAGCCCTCGTGCAGCAAAACAGTTGTCATGAATAATGCCTCTTATGCTTTCTCCAACACTCTCAATTTGGCGCTGCGGCTGCGACGGTTGGTCTCTAGCTCCGCGGCGTCAGCCTCAATGGGCTTGCGGGTAATCAGCTTGGCCTTGGCCACACCTCCGCAGGTGCAGATGGGCTGCTCCGGCGGGCAGGTGCAGCGCTGTGCCCAGCGGCGGAACTTGTTCTTGACGAGCCGATCCTCCAGGCTGTGGAAGGTGATGACGCAGAGCCGCCCGCCCGGGGCCAGACAGTCAAAGATGGCGTCGAGCCCCTCGTTCAGGGCGTCCAGCTCGGAGTTGACCGCAATGCGGATGGCCTGGAAGGTGCGGCGCGCCGGGTTCTTCGCCTTGCGGCGCTCTGCCGGGGGCACAGCAGCGGCGACGATCTCGGCCAGCTGCAGCGTGGTCAGGATGGGCTGCTCCGCCCGCGCGGCGACAATTTTGCCCGCGATCTGCCAGGCATACGGCTCCTCACCGTAGTCACGCAGGATGCGGGTCAGTTCCTCACGATCCAGCGTGTTGACCAGATCCGCGGCGGTGGGGCCCTGCTGGCTCATGCGCATATCGAGCGGCGCGTCGGCATGGTAAGAGAAGCCGCGGGCCGCGTCGTCCAGCTGGTGACTGGACACGCCGAGATCGAGCAGGGCCCCGTTGACCGCCGGGATGCCAAGCTCCGCAAGGACGCGGGCGGCCTCACGGAAATTGACCTGCACCACCTGCGCCGGCAGACCCTTGAGCCTTTCGGTGGCGACTGCCACCGCATCCGGGTCCTGATCGAGCGAGATCAGACGTCCTGTGGTCAGGCGTTTGGCGATTTCTCTGCTGTGACCGGCGCCGCCGGCGGTGCCATCCAGATAGATACCGGCGGGGTCGATGTTCAGCCCGTCCAGACAAGGCTGCAGCAGTACGGGGATATGTGAAAATTCCATGTGTTATCGTCCTGTTTTGTTAAAAATCAAGGTCTTCCATCGCAGCGGTGAAATCCTCATCGCTCGTTTCCTGGTTGGCGTTCCACGCCTCGGTGTTCCAGATCTCGGCAAAGCTGCGGCTGCCGATGATGGTCACATCGTGGTCGAGGCCCGCGTACTCCCGCAGCTTGGCGGGCAGCTGAATGCGCCCCTGCTTGTCCGGGGTGACCTCGACGGCGGAGGCGTAGAGCATACGGCTGACCTTGCGGCCCTTGACGAGGCCCTTTTCCTCTATTTTGGCGGCGACCTTTTCGAACTCCTCCGCCGGGAAGGCGGCCAGGCAGTGATCCAGCCACCGGGTCACGATGAAGGTCTCCCCCATCGCGTCCCGGAAGCGGGCGGGAAAGTTCAGACGTCCTTTTGCGTCGATTGCGTAATCATACTGACCGACGAGCATCCGGCTTTCCCTCCCTTCGTCATACTGCACAAATCTTCGGCAAGATTTTTTACGTCGCTGCGTTCAGTTTGTTAATAACTCTGTGGAGAACGTGGAAAACCACCCATTCTTCCCCACTTTTGTTGTTATTCACACCACAATTACCCACCTGTGGTAAAATAATAGTACCATTTTATTCAGCAAAAAGCAAGGGCAGGCGGGGAAAAACTGCGCCATGAATTGATTTTTCACAGTTTGTACAAAGGGATCGGGATGCAGGTCAGCAGTTTGCAGCAAATGCGCACGCGGCAAAATTCCTGCCCCCGGGCAAAGAAAAGCGCCGCACCATATTGCACGGTGCGGCGTTGTTTTTTACATATTGTGTTGTCATGGGCAGAAATGTGCCGTGAATAACAACACCTCTGCATTTTTTACTTGGGCATATTATTCTTGGGGCGGGCGGCGCTGCGCAGATTCATGCGGGTGTTCTTGATGTCCGCCATGCTTCGCCCCAGCACCTCCTCGGAGTTCTTCAGGATCGTTTCGCAGTACAGGGTCGCCTTGCGGGTCAGTTCCTTGGCGCTCTTCTGGGCAGCGGACAGGATCTCCGCCGCGTGCTGTTGACTGCGCTTGACGATCTCCTGCTCGCTGGTCAGGACGCGAGCACGCTCCTCTGCCTGCTGAATGATGCTTTCGGACTCAATGCGGGCGTTCTGCATGATTTGCTCGCGGTCATTCACGATTTTTTTGCTCTCGCGGATCTCGTCGGGCAGGTTGTTGCGCACTTCATCGATAATATCGCGCATACGGTCCACATCGACCATGCGCTTGGAAGCGGAGAACGGAACTATCGTCCCGGCCTCCAGCGTTTCCTCCATCATCTCCAACAGTTCTTCAACGTTCATACCTCTTCCCCTCTCTCATAGCGGCTGACCTTGATCTTGCCGTAGTTGTACTGCTTCACCAGCGTCAGAGCGCCCGCCTGCTCGGGCAGATCGGCCTCGCGCTCGGTCTCGCAGAGCACGACCCCGCCGGGGGCCATCTTAGCGGCCAGCAGCGGCAGCACGGCAGCCACGGTATCATGGTGGAACGGCGGATCCAGCAGAGCCAGGTCAAACGGCCCGCGGATGTTGGCGAGAAAGCTCTCGGCCTCGCCCTGGCGTATATCACTCTGGCGGTCCACCCCTGCCGTTTTGCAGTTGGCCTTCACAACGGCGAGTGCCTCGGCGGAGCGGTCCACAAAGAGGCAGCTTTTGGCACCGCGGGACAGAGCCTCGATGCCCAGCTGGCCGCTGCCTGCGAACAGGTCCAGCACCCGTGCCCCCGGCACCAGGAACTGCACGCTGGAGAACATGGCCTCCTTCACACGGTTGATGGTCGGGCGGGTAATGTCCTCGCCCGGCAGGGCCTGCAGATTTTTGCCGCGAGCTGTTCCGGCAATCACGCGCATGGTGCCGCACCTCTTTCCTCTCAAAATTTCGTTTATACAGATTCAGTATTTATTATGGTGCTTTGAGGTAGGATTGTCAAGGGTGCAAAATGTAAAATAAAATGGCAAAAGGGTAACAGAGGCAGGAAAACACGGCCCGGTGGGCTTGACAAACACCCCCGCAGATGGGTATAATAGGTACTGTTGTTACGCGGCTGTCGTACAACGGCTAGTACATCAGCCTTCCAAGCTGAGGACGTGGGTTCGACTCCCATCAGCCGCTCCAATAAAAAATCCCTGTGTCACATTCAGACGCAGGGATTTTTTTATTGCAGAACGCAGCCGGGGCGAACAGCATTCGCCCGCCGGGCCGGTTTCCGATTACAGCTTCACCAATTCCGCCTTCAGGTTCTTCAATTCCTTCTCCAGGCGGTCCTTGTCCTTGTTGTAGTCCTGGTAGGCCTGCAGGCGGGCTTCGACGTTGGGGTCCTCGGCGGAGAGATAGCCGCTGTTCATCGAGGCTGTGTAACTGAACTTCTTCAGCGTGCCGTTGAAGTCGATGACCATGAACTGGCCCTCGGCGGGCCGGACCGTGCCTGCGCCGAACATTTTATGGTTGATTTTACAGCCGGTCAGGTCGGGCAGCGCAGCAGGGTTCGCCAGCAGCTCCTGCAGCTCCTGCTCACACTCGCCGATGCGGATGCAGAGCTCGGCGCGGTCCGCCTTCTCCTTCACAGCCTTTGCGCGCTCCCTGCTTGTCGAGCCGCGGGTGTAGCCCTTCGGGTAGAACTGCTCGGCGTAGGCCGTGTGCAGGATGTCGTACACAAGCAGGTGCAGCGCGTCGTCGATGCCGCCCAGCTCCTGCTCCGCGTAGGCTTTGTGCAGGGCGATGATCTCCGGGTAGTTCTCCAGCGCGTGCAGCAGGTCGTTGCACATCGTGTAGTAGCGCGGCAAGTCCAGCGCCGTACCGCCGCCAAAGTCTGCCTCATACCCAAAGTAATCCGCCCACGCCTTCGCCTCGCTGGCCTGATAGAAGTAGTTCGCGTGCGGCTCCCACAGGTTCAGGAAGAACACCGCGTTGGCCGTGTTCATCGTGTACTTGGTCATGCGCGGGAACACGCGGCGAAACCGCCCGTTGATCTGGTCAGCGAACAGCTCGGCGCGGCCCCGGCGCTTGGAAATATCACCGCCGTCCTCATTGTACAGCCAGCGGAAGCACTCGCGGACGAGTTCGACCTCGCTGTCGCGCAGCATCAGGTTCTGCAGGCCGCCGACGGGCTGCAGGGCCGGGTTGTCCAGCGCCGGCTGGGCCTGCTGCATGGCATCGGCAAACATGGCCGGAAAGTCGCTGTCCTCGATGTCCCAGTTCACGCCAAAGCAGTCCACCGCGCGCCAGACCGTTCCCTCATCGGCTGCCGCGCGGGCTTTGCAGTGCTGAACGTATTGTGCAAGGATCCCATTCAAATTCTCAGTATTCAAACCAATTCCTCCTAAAAAAATCAGCCTTCCCATTATAAAAGACCCTGCGCGGAGCGTCAAGACCGCAAAACGACAAAAAGCCCCCTCTTTCGAGGGGGCAAAATCGTCAGAAAATTTACAGGCTCGAGTAGCCGAAGCTGTTGACAAGCGCATCAATTTTCTTGCCCTGCCTGCACCACGGGCAGCTGTGGGAGTCGTAGGTTTCGTAGTCGGGAAGATCGTGGGTGTCAAAGATGCTGGCCACGGGGTAGCCTGCGCACTCCTTGACCGACGCAAAGATCGACGCGATGCCGACGGGATCGCCGCCGTAGTAGCGGATGGCCTCGACAGCGCCCTGCACGGTGAAGCCGGTGGTGACAGACGCCGCCAGCACCAGTACATGCTTACCGGCGATCATCGGGGCGGTGTTTTCGCGGAAAAGCAGCTGGCTGCCGGTGGTGTGCTCCGGCGTGACGACGTAGATCGTCTGGTGGGCATTCATATTCGTATAGCCGGCCTTTGTCAGCTCACTGGCCATGCAGGCGCCGATGACCTCGGTGCCGTCCAGGCAGAGGATCGTGTCCACAATGGTCGTCGACTTGTACTCTCGCACCAGCTCGGCGGCGGCAGCGCGTGCCTCCGACAGGCGGAACTTTGTCAGGGTGACATCAATGTAGTAGTTGATATGGCTGTGGCTGGTGGCATAGTGCCCCTTGCTGACGCGCAGCTGCAAATTCGATTTGCCGGTGGGCAGTTTTACAAGATTCATCGCCATGGTGGTCTCCCCCTTAATACTTTAACTGTTTATGGTACTATTGTACAAATTTGTGTATCAAAATACAAGGAACGCATTGCCCAAAATCCGGCGCTGATTTTTGGGCAGTTTTTCTTCAAGATTGACCAAACGGCACTTTTGTGGTATAATAAACCAACAATTTATAGTGGGGAGGTTTGCGGATATGGGCTACAAATTAGCGGCAAGCAACGGCGACACGCTGGCTGTACCGCAACTGGTCCTGACCCATCTGACCCAGACCGACGGCGATACGATCCGGGCCGCACTCTACATTTTGCAGACCCACGACACCGACCCGCGCACGATGGCCCGCGCACTGGCACTGCCCAGCATCGAGGCTGCCAAGCGCACCCTGCAATACTGGGCCGGTGCCGGGCTGCTGGTCAGTGAGCGCGGGGCCGCCCCTGCCCCGGCAGCCGAGCCTGCGCGGGTCGATCTGGCCAGCGTGGCCAACGACCCCTATGTTGCCGTTCTGTGCCAGGAGGCGCAAAGCATCTTCGGCAAAACGCTGAGCCGCAGCGAGATGCAGCGGCTTGTGGGGCTGTACTTAAACGACGGCTGGCAGCCCGATGTCATTCTGCTCTGCTGCGCCGAGGTCACCCGTCTGGGGCGGCGCACCATCGCCGCCGTGACCCACCTGCTGGCCCGCTGGCGGGAGGACGGCGTCGAGACCGGCGAGGACGCCGAGCGCTGGCTGCAGCGCGCCAAGCAGCGCGAGGCCTGGTGCCAGGATGCCGCCGCACAGTTTGGCATTGAGCCGCGTGCACTGACGAACTGGGAGCGCCGCACGATTGCCCGCTGGCACGAGGAAATGGGCATCGGGCGCGAGATGATCGACGAGGCACTGCTGCGTGCCAACGGTAAAAACACCGTGCGGTACGTGGACGGCATTCTGCGGGCCTGGCGTGCCCAGGGCATCACGACGATCGACGCTGCGCGCCGTCAGGGCCAGCTGGAGGGCAGCAACATCGTGATGACCGAGCGCCCCAACGCCCAGCCGCCCGCCGCCAGCGCCCAGAAGGACCTGTTCAACCGCAACTGGGCGGCCATGTTTGACGAGGAGGGGTAATCTATGCGCACAAAAGACGAACTGTTCCGCGCCGCGCAGCGCGAGGTGGCAGCCTACCGCCAGCAGGCCGTAATGCAGGCCGAGACTGCCCGCCGCGCCGCCTACGCCGCTCACCCGGCGCTGGCCGAGGCGGACAGCGCCCACCTGCGTGCGGGGCTGGGCCTTGCGAAGGCCGCAGCCCTTGGCGGAAACATGGATACAGCCCGCGCCGCGCTGACCCGCGCAGAGGAAGCGCTGGCCGCTGCGGTCAGGGAGGCTGGGTTCAGCGCGGACGATTTTAAGCCCGCCTACCGCTGCCCGCTGTGTGAGGATACCGGTATGCGCGGCGGTGTCCCCTGCCGCTGCGTGGCAGACGCCGCCCGCCGTCTGCGCCGGGACGAGATCAATGCCGCCAGCCCGCTGGGCCTGTGCCAGTTTGCCAGCTTTGAGGTCGAGCGCTACAGCGACGCCGTGGAGCCGGAGCTGGGCATCTCCCCGCGGGAGTACATGGGCAAGCTGCTGAACTACTGCCGCGGCTACGCCGCCAAATTCAGCCAGAACAGCCCGAACCTGCTGTTCATGGGCCACACCGGCCTGGGCAAGACACATCTGGCGCTGGCGATTGCCGACGCCGTGCTGGAGGGCGGCCACGACGTACTGTACACAAGCGCCGCCGCGCTGGCCGCGCAGCTGGGGCGCGAGCACTTCAACTACACGACCAACGACGAGTGGCTGGCCGCCTGTCAGGAGGCCGACCTGCTGATTTTGGACGACCTGGGCACCGAGTACATCACGCCGCTGACCATCAGCGTGCTGTATGAGCTGATCAACACCCGGATGCTGACCCACCGTCCCACGATCTACACGACGAACATCACCGACCAGAGCGTTTTTGTGGCCCGCTACACCGAGAAGGTCGCCAGCCGTATGCTGGGCGGGTGCAAGATGTTCAAGTTTTTTGGAACGGACCAGAGGTTGAAATAACTTCATAAAAAACAGACCCGGCGTGTGCCTGCCGATGGGCACACGCCGGGTTTGTTGTATCATGTTGCAGGGGCCGCCCGCGGCCTTCCGCAGGCTGCCCTGTATGGGTAACGGGCGGGCCAGGCATGCACGGCCCCTACAGGCGGCAAAATTATCAGTACCTCGCATACAGGAAGCTGCCGCCGCCGAGGAAGCGGCCCATGAACAGGAAAACAAAAATGCAAAGCTCATAGACGGCCCAGCGGGCGGGCGTGGGCAGGGCGGCGATTTTGGTGCGCAGCGAGACACCGCGCTCATGGGCGGCGTCCACGGCCAGCAGAATCGCAATGCCCGCGTAGAGCAGAATTTCCTCCTGCAGGCTCGTCAGGCCAAGCTCCCAATAGTTGGAGAACACGGCGTGCCCGCCATTGCAGAGAATACCCTTAAAAAGCTCTGCCGCGTTGGCAAGGCTGCTGGCGCGGAAAATCACGAACGCACCCGCCAGAATGCAGAATGTGCCCGCCACGCGCAGCGCATGGCGGAGCTTACCCGGGCGGCGGGGCGGCAGGTGGTTTTCCGCCGCCTGGCACAGGCCGTGCAGGCCGCCCCAGACGAGGTAGGTCAGCCCCGCGCCGTGCCACAGGCCGCTGACGAGGAAGGTTATAATCAGGTTTCCGTCCTTGCGCGCCTTGCTGCACCGGCTGCCGCCCAGCGGAATATAGATGTAATCCCGCAGCCATTGCGACAGGCTGATGTGCCACCGCGCCCAGATGTCCTTGACAGAGTCGGCAAAGAACGGCTGGCGGAAGTTTTCCGGCAGGTGCAGACCCAGCACCTCGCCGACGCCCAGCACAATGTCGGTGTAGCCGGAGAAATCGGCGTAGAGCTGCACGGTGAACAGCACGCCGCCCAGCAGCAGCTGGGTGCGGTCAAAGGCGGCGGGGTTGGCAAAGACTGTATCCACAACGACGGCGGCGCGGTCCGCCACGGCCAGCTTTTTAAAGTAGCCCCACGCGCTGCGCTGTACACCGCGCCAGGCCCGGTCCGTATCCCAGACAGTGGGCCGGTCCAGCTGCGGCATCAGGGCGTCATAGCGATTGAAGGGGCCCTGCGTGATGGAGAGAAAGAACGACGCATAGCACAAAAGGCGGGCGTATTTTTCCTCAGGCAAAATCCTGCCCCGGCGCACGTCACACAGATAGCTGACGAGCTGCAGCGTAAAATAGCCGATGCCCAGAGCGTTCGCCAGCGTGCCCTGCCAGCCCAGCGCAGCGGGCAGATACTTGAGCAGGGCCAGCGGCAGCAGTGCCGCCGCAAGCCCCGCAAGGAACACGGGCTTTTTCGCGGTGCGCCGCCCGCACCACCAGACCAGAAAGCTGCTGCTCGCCAGCACCGGCAGTGCTGCCGGGCAGAGCACCGCGTAAAATAGTAAGTTTGCCCCCAGCAGCAGCTGCCAGCGGCGCGGCGGCGGGCAGGCATACCAAAGCCCCGCCAGCAGCGCCGCGAACAGCACAAAGCCGGGTGATGTCACGGCGATCATGGCAGGGCCTCCTTCTTATTCGTCTTGCAGCTTTGCATAATAGGCCATCAGGACGGAGTCGTCCGGGGTGAGGGTCAGCTTTTCCTCCACCGTCTGATAGAAAAGATCGTCAACGCTCTCCCCCGCCGCACGGCGTTGGATCGTCTTGCAGAGAATGGCGGTGAACTTTTCCGCCCCCGCGCCGTTCAGGTGGTGCGCGTCGGAGAAGTCCTCGATTTTCAGATTGATCTCGCTTTGCAGCTTGTACAGCGAGAAATCCCAGTATTCCAGCCCGTCATGCGCGGCGCAGAAGTTCCGCAGCGCATCGACGTAGGACTGATAGTTTTCGGTGTTGTACAGGTAGCCGCTGGGCAACGGGGCCGTAAACAGCACAAGCCGGATGCCGTTTTCCGCGCAGAAATCGGTGATTTTGTTGAGGTATTCCCAGCCAAAATCCGACAATGGCGCGTCGGCATCTACGTTCAGCAGCGTGGCAAAGCCGTCCTGCGGGATGCCGGTGGTATAGACAAAGCCGCGGCCCCGGTACGCCTCACCGCTGTCCGGGTAGGTCACATAGCCGTAGCTGTCCGGCGTGTAGCCGTCAGTCAGCTTGGCCTTCCAGAGGGCGGGCATTGAGGACGGAGACGCAATGCCATGGCGCGCGGGCAGCAGCAGGTCGGCATAGGCCGCCAGACCGCCCATCTCCGACAGGTAGGCGTATCGGTTGGGTGAGCGCCAGTCCATGTGGTCGGCCAGCAGATAGCAGGCCAGCGGGATGTTGGCGGACGCGCTCTCATTGTAGCCGGTGTAGAACATTTCGAGATAGACGGTTTTCAGCGGGTTCTGCGCAGCAGCTTCTTTCAGCATATAATAGGAGCCGTCCGGCAGCTGCTGGGACGACCCGGCGTTGAAGCTGTGGGTGCCCAGCACCGCGTCCACCTGCGCGGGGTCAACGCTGCGGTAGCAGTGGGACGAGCCCAAAAACAGCGTATCTATGTTTCCGGCGTCGGCATACAGCTCCTGCAGCATGACACGGGAGTAGGAGTGTACATCATCCACCAGCAGAAAATCCGCAGCCGCCAGCAGTGCCGCCGTGAGCAGCATAAATAGTGCGGCGGCTGCCGCTTTTTGCAGGATGGTTCGTTTCATACGGTTTCCTATCTGTCAGCGTTCGATCTTCATGTGGGGGTGCTTCGGCGTGTAGGCGGCGACGTCCAGCGTCCACTCGGTATTGCCGTCGGCATCCTCCGCCGTTTTGGCAAAGTCATATTGCGCGTAAAATTCGCGCACCATGGCGTTTTTGGCTGTCGGATAATAATGGCCTACGATGGTTTTGACCCCGCGGGCGGCGGCCTCGGCCACGACGGTGTCCATCATGGCATCCTCCATGCCGCGCTTGAGCACGCGGCAGCTCATGAGCCAGAGCGTCAGGTCGAGCACATCGCCCTGCTGCCGGCCCGCCACAACGGTGACAATGCCGTTATCACCGAATTTATCCACGAGCTTGCCACAAAGGCAGAGGTCGTTTTTGTCCCCGGCCATGGCGCGGATGTCATCCTCGGAGCAGCGCAGCGTCGTCAGGTTGAACTGGTTGGACTTGTTCGTCAGCTGGGCAATGCGCTGGATGTAGAGCGGCTCAAAGCCCTTGATCGTGGCCGTCATTTCAAGGCTGTCGAGATACTGGCCGTAGTCGGCAAACGCCGCCTGTGCTTTGGCGCGCTCGGCGTTCTGGTGGTAAAGCTCGGTCTTTTTCAGGTCCTCTTTGGAAAGGGCCGTGACCTCAAAATAGCCGCCGTGGTCGAGGGTCTTGATGTAGTTTTCGGCCCCGTCCAGCGCGGGCACAGCCACACCGGGCACCTGCGCGGCCACGATGGCGCGCTCCGCCGGGTTGTCGTCGGCAAAGACAAAGCTGTCCGCGCCCAAATTTAGCTCGGACGCGATGGCCTTCAGGTTCAGGTCCTTCGGGTCCCAGTTGGCCTTGATGGCGACGAAATCATCCGGGCGCAGCACGCCGTCCGGGTGGTTCAGGCCCGCCAGCGCGTTGGCCTCGTCGTTTTTGGAGTCAACGGCCAGGATGACGCCGATGGATTTCAGCGCCTTGCAGTAGCTCTGGAACTCGGCGTAGACCTGACCCTCGGGCACCTCGGGGCCGATGGCCAGGCCATCCACGCCGTCGTCGCCGACGATGCCGCCCCAGAGCGTATTGTCCAGGTCGAGCACAAGCGCCTTTTTGTTGCGCCCGTACAGGGACTTGATGATATTGGCCACGCTGTTGGCCAGCGACGGGATCGCGTCGAGGCAGATGGCATATTTGTACATGTGCCAGAAGAAGGCGTCGCCCCACGCCGTCAGGCCGTAGTCCGCCGACAGGTAGTCGATGTCGTTGATGTAAAAGTGCTCATGGGACGCGGCGTAGGCGTAAAATTTCTGGTTCAGGCGGCTGATGAAGTTGGAGCGGCCATGGGGGTCCCAGATATCGCGGTTGCCCATGAGGCGGAAGTTCGGGCGGTCAAAGTTGTTCTGGATGACCGGGCAGGCGAATTTTTGCTCCAACGCCTGCCACATCGTCTCAAAATGGGCGTACTGCTCGTCGAGCATCGCGTCGATGGCAGCCTCGCTGTCGGCCGTCGTGGGCAGGGCGGTCAGGTTGCGCCAGTTTGTGTGGATGTAGATGACGTCGGGGTGGAAGTCGTCCAGCTCCGGCGTGCCGAACATGGCGTCCTGCCAATACTGGGCGTACTCGCTCTGGTAGAACTCCGCCTCGATGCCGTATTGCAGCAGAAACAGCCCCAGCTGGTCGGCCACTTCGTTTGTGGTGGACCCGCCGAGGATGGCAATTTTTTTGTGCAGCGGGTGCGGGTTCCGGGCCAGCAGCTCACGCCGCAGCTTACGCTTTTTGCGCAGCAGCGTTTCGGTATCGAGAGGGTAATGGAAGCAGTCCATGGGAAGCTCCTTTTATAGTAATAAGCCTTGTGGGCAAAATGTAGGGGCGCATTCTATATGCGCCCGCAAGGTGTGCGGCTGCCGCAGACGGCCCGGGCGGATATGGAATCCGCCCCTACGGACCTTTATCAGCCCATCTCCGCCAGTGCGCCCTTGAGTGCCTGGGCAATCTGGTCGGGGCAGCTGGTGGGCTTGCGGCCACAGGTCGTGCCCTCCATGCGGGCGATGGCGTCCTCGGCCTTCATGCCGGGCAGCAGCTTGGCGATGCCCTTCAGGTTGCCGTCGCAGCCGCCCAGGACCTGCACGCTCTTGATGGTATGGTCGTCGTTCAGCTCCACGACGGTGCGGACGGAACAGGTGCCTTTATTGTTGTAGGTGTATGTCATTTTGATTTGCTCCTTATTTTTGTCTCTTGTAGGTCGATTTGCGCGCCTTGGCTATGTCGCCGATGCGCGCGATCATCTCGTCACTGGTCGTAAATGCTCCCACCGGGCGCGGCGTCACGGTGTTGATGCCGTGGTAATCGGTGCCGCCCGTGACGATCAGTCCGTTTTCCTTGGCTAAGCGGGTCAGCTCGGCCCTGTCCTCCGGCGTGTTGCGGGGATGGTCGATCTCGACACCGTCCAGCCGCCCGGCGGCGATCAGCTCGCGCGCCAGCTCCATACTGTGGTAAACGCTGGGGTGCGCCAGCACGACCACTGCGCGGCTTGCCTTGATGACATCCAGCACGGTGTCCACCGGCTCATACCGCGGCGTGTGCAGGATGCGCCCGCGCACGGGCTTGAGCCCGAACAGTGATTTGTATACGGTATTATACATGCCGTCGGCCAGACCGTACTGCCACAGCACCCGCATGACCTGCGCCTTGAACAGCGTGCCGCTGTCCTTCGCAAGCTCGAGCGCCTCCTCGGTGCGGAACTGGGGGCAGATGGCTTCCAGCTCCTTACAGCTCTGCAGCATGGCGGTCAGGCGGCGCTCGGCCATCATGGCGGAAAAGTCCGCCAGCGCGGCGCAGTCGTCGGGCCAGTAGCAGAGCAGATGCACGCGATGGGCGCGCTCGTAGTCGTAGGCGGTCAGCTCGGTGGCCGGGATGAGGTGGACACCGTTCTGCACGGGATGGGCATAGGCGTAGCGCACGCTCCGGATCGAATCGTGGTCCGAGATGGCCAGATGGGTCATCCCCGCGCAGGCCGCCAGAAACGGCAGCTTGTCCGCCGGGGTCGAGCCGTCGGAGAAGGTCGTATGGGTATGCAGATCGCCGGGCATGGGCGTCACCTCACTTGCGAATGTGGATACTATAGGACATATTATTATACTACAAGTCGAGGGAGAATTGCAAGTAGGGGCGGACAGTGCCCGCCCCTACAAATTTTACGCTATTTTCTCTCTTTTTTCAGTTCCTCCAAGTATTCCGCCAGCTCGTCTATGTCGGCGTCGGTGAGGGTGTCGGTTTCGGCAAGGGCGGCTACAAAGTTGCGGGGGCTGCCGCCGAAAAGGCGGCCCCACAGGCTGCGGCTTTCGGCGGGCAGGTACGCAGCCCGGGTCAGGGCGGCGGTGTAGAGGTAGCCCCTCCCCTGCTTTTCGCGGGTGACGCAGCCCTTTTCCTCCAGCCGGGCCAGCAGGGTCAGCAGCGTTGTGCGGGCGCGGGGCGGGCCGGGCAGCGCCGTTTCCAGCTCGGCGGCGGTCAGCGGCGCGTCGGCATCCCACAGGGCGTTCATGATTTCCAGCTCTGCGTCGGGCAGGCGTTTGATTTTGGACATGGGATGTCTCCTTTTTAAGACAAGCTCTGGCCCTGTACACAGATGGTGCGGGCGTCAAATTTCAGGCTGGCGTTGCCGTTATGAACGTAGAAGGTGTAGCGCTCCACACCGGGCCATTCGGCAGTAATATACAAGCCCTCGCGCGTGAAGGTCCAGACGCCCGGGTCGTCGCTTTCGAGACTTTCCGGCGGGGTGTAGCCCGGGAGTGCAGCGGTCTTGGGCGCTGAGAAATCCAGTGCGTTCAGCTCGTCGTAAGTCAGGTAGTCCGGCAGCCGGTTCCAGTCTGTTGTGTCGCTGAAATCAAGGTTCAGCATCAGCAGGGCGTCGGCTTCGCCGTAAAAATACTGGTTGCGGTAATAAAGGTAGGTTTCCAGCTCGTCCTGCGGCCAATCGCCGGGGTTGCCAAAGTCCCGCGCTCCTGCCTGTGCCAGCGTGTTGCACTGGTGCAGCAGCATGCGGTACTGGTTGTTGGTCAGGTCCAGCTCCCGTGCCATCGGCAGAATCTCAAAATGTGCCGATTGGTTCGGGTCGTCGGCAGACTGCCAGCCGCTGATGACCTCACAGGGCTGCGATTCGTCGAACGGTGCAATCAGATAGACATGAAAGCGTCCCTCGCCGTATTGTTTGCCCAGATACCAGGCTTCGGGCGTCAGCTCGGCTTCAAAGGTTGCTTTGACCAGCGCACCCTGGCCGTCGTTCAGGTAGTCGCGCCAAGTTGTGCCGTCGTCGCGCCGGGTTTCCAGCAGGGCGGATATATATTCCGTGTCGTAATCCTCGGGCTCCACAAGGCCGCACGCGCCGCTGTGGTAGTAGTAGCCGTTTCCGTCGGTCAGAACCTCACTCCAAAGGAAGTCCGCACCGCGCCGCACGGCTGCGGCCCCCGCCTCCATTGAGACGGGCGGCGGCTCCGGGGTCACGATGGGGTTGGCGGTCTCGGACGGCTCCGGTGCGGCAGCTGCGGCGGGTTCCTGCTCGTCTTGCGGGGCCGCGTCGGCGGGCTTGCAGGCGACCAGCCCACCCGCGCAGCAGGCAGTCAGGGCCAGCACCGCCAGCAGGACGCGCCCGCGGTGCTTGGGGGCGGTGTCCCACAGGGCGGCCAGACGCTGCTTGAACTGGCGCTTGTTCAGGGCAAAGCCGCTGGTCAGCGCGGGGCCGCGGTTCTGGCGCACGGCGGTCAGCAGGGCGTCGGCGTAGGCCGCGCGGCAGTCGGCATCGCGGCCACACAGGGTCTCGGCGTCACAGGCCTCCTCAATGTCGCGGCCCGCGCGGGCGGCCAGCAGCCAGACAGCAGGGTTATACCAATGCACGGCACACGCCAGCGTAAACAGCAGCTTTTTGGCGACGTCATGCCGTTTTATGTGGGTCAGCTCGTGGGCCAGCATGTAGTCTGCGCCCTTGGGAGCCGTGCCCGTGGGGGTCAGAAGTACGGGATGCAGCGTGCCCGCCACCATGGGGCTGCGTACCAGCGGCGTGGCGACCATGCGCGGGCACGCCCCCTGCGGCAGGGCACTGCGCCAGCTGGTGTCAACCGGCTGTGCGGTGCGGCGGACGCGGATGCGCCAGACGGCATAGCCGCCAAATTGATAGAGCGCAACAGCCAGCACACCGAGGTTCCACGCAAGGGCCAGCAGGTTCAGCCGCGTTGCACCGACGGCGAGGCGTTCCAGCACCGTGCGGTGTCCCGTCTGCAGCTCGGCGCGGGGCACGATGTAGCCCGTGGGCGCAGCCATGTAGGGCACACCGTCGGCGGGGCGCTCGGTGACTTCCTGCGAAAGGGCGGTCCGGCTGTACAGCGGTGTGGTATCCACGGACACCGCTGCCGGGGCCTGGGGCACAAGCGCGTGCAGCGGCACCAGAAGCAGCACCGCCAGCGTGACCCACAGGCGGCAGAGCCACTGCGGGCCGTAGCGTTTTTGCAGCCGGGGCGCCGCGGCCAGCAATGCCAGCGCGGCCAGGCCCAGCAGAATGCCCTGCACGAACAGCGAAGCAAAAAGTGTGGCGAACATGGGGTCGACCTCCTTTGTTCTACAGTTGTAGAAGATAGCTTTATTCTACAAGTGTAGACGGGTGGTGTCAAGGGGTGAGGGTGACAAAGTTTGACAGGGTTGTTTGGTGGAATTGCACAAGGGCGGCAGCGGGCAGGTGGAGGGCCATGGTTGTTGAACAGGTGTTGAAGGCAAGGCACACGGGAGTGATGAATCCCTCCCCTGCAAATCATTACCGGGTGGTTGTAGGGCGGCCAGCCCTCTGGGCGCCGCGGACGTTTGCGGTACTATATAACTTTATGGGCTGCCACTGTAGGGGGGCGGCATCCTCGACGCCCCGCGGAGGGGTCAAGACCCCTCCCTACAAATCGCTCGAAAACGGGGCTGCGCACCAAAAGAAGCGCACCGCCCCCAGTCGGGAGCGGTGCGCAAAATATCTTTATGCTATGCCAGACTTACGCCAGCAGGGGCTTGCATGCCTCGGCCAGCTTTTCCTTCTGGGCCTCGGCCTCGGCGAGGTCCTTGCCCTTGGTGGTAAAGTAGGTCTTGATCTTCGGCTCGGTGCCGGAGGGACGCACGACAACCGTCGCGCCGCTTTCCAGCGTGTAGATCAGGACGTTGGCGGCGGGCAGGCCGGTCTCCTCGGGCTTCTTGTAGTCCGCGACCTTGACGACCTTGTCACCGGCAAAGTCCTTCGGCGGGTTGACGCGCAGGTTCTGCATGATGTCGGCCATCTTATCCATGCCGGACAGGCCCGGGAACTCAAAGCTATCCACCTTGTTCAGGTAGCGGCCATATTCGGTGTAGATGCGCTCCAGCTCTTCCTTGATGGAGGAGCCCTTGGCGCGGTAGTAGGCGGCCATCTCGCAAATCAGCATCGAGCCGATGATAGCGTCCTTGTCGCGGACGTAGGGACCGGCCAGATAGCCGTAGCTTTCCTCAAAGCCGAAGATAAAGCGGTCCACCTCGCCGTCGGCCTCCAGCTTGGCGATCTGGTCGCCGATCCACTTGAAGCCGGTCAGCACGTTGCGGCACTCGACGCCGTAATGTTCAGCGACCTTGTCAGCCAGCGGCGTGGAGACGATAGACTTGCACATGACGGGGTTCTTGGGCATCGTGCCCTGCTCAATGCGGCCCGCGCAGATGTAGTCGAGCAGCAGAACGCCGACCTCGTTGCCGGAGAGCAGCTCATAGCTGCCGTCCTTGCACTTGACGGCGATGCCGACGCGGTCCGCGTCGGGGTCGGTGGCCAGCATCAGGTCAGCGCCGGACTTCTCGGCCAGCTCCAGACCCAGGCGCAGTGCCTCGAAGATCTCGGGGTTGGGATACGGGCAGGTCGGGAAGTTGCCGTCCGGGTCCTTCTGCTCGGGCACAATGGTGATGTCGGTGATGCCGATGTCGCCCAGAACATGGGTGACGGGCACAAGGCCGGAGCCGTTCAGCGGGCTGTAGACGAGCTTCAGACCGGCGGTCTTGCAGATGCCCGGGCGGATGGAACGCGCCTCAATGGCGGCATACAGCGCGTTGATGCAGTCGTCGCCGACGTACTCGATCAGGCCCTGGGCCATGCCGTCCTCAAAGGAGATCAGCTTGGCGCCGGTCAGGATATCGGTTTTCTGAATTTCGGCGTAGACGATGTCGGCGGCCTCGTCGGTCATCTGGCAGCCGTCCGGGCCGTAGGCCTTGTAGCCGTTGTACTTGGCGGGATTGTGGCTGGCCGTGACCATGATACCGGCGTTGCAGTTGTAATAGCGGGTCGCAAAGCTCAGCGCGGGCACAGGCATAAGGGCTCTGTAGATGCGGACCTTGATGCCGTTGGCGGCCAGCACCTCGGCAGCGGTTTTGGCGAACAGGTTGCTCTTGATGCGGCTGTCATAGCTGATGGCGACGGTCTGGCTGCCGCCCTGGGTCTTGACCCAGTTGGCAAGGCCCTGGGTCGCCTGACGGACAACGTAAATATTCATACGGTTGGTGCCTGCACCGATGACGCCGCGCAGGCCCGCGGTACCAAACTTCAGGGCCACAGCAAAACGGTCCTGAATGGCGGCATCGTCACCCTTGACGCTTTCCAGCTCGGGCTTGAGGTCAGCGTCGTCCAGCTCTGCAGCGAGCCAACGCTCATACATATCCTGATACATAAGTAAAACACCTTCACTTTCCATAGGAAATACTAACTTGGCTTACTCTAAATATACCAACATTCTGCAAGCCTGTCAATCGAATTTTGGTTAATTTTGCCTGGTTTTTCCCGTTTCGTGCTTGTGCAAGGGCGCGCTGTGCGGTATACTGATAAAAAAGCAGGAAAGTGGGAAACAGGCCATGTATGCAAAAGTGACAAGCCTTGGTGTGACCGGTCTGGCGGGGTACATCGTGCAGGTCGAAGCCGACCTTTCGGGCGGGCTGCCGCAGTTCAATCTGGTGGGTCTGCCGGACTCCGCCGTGAAGGAGAGCAGCGAGCGGGTGCGCAGCGCCATCAAAAACCTGCACTATGAGTGGCCCGCCAGCCGCATCACCATCAACCTGGCCCCCGCCGACGTGCGCAAGACCGGGCCGGTGTACGATCTGCCGGTGTTTGTGGGCATCATGGCCGCGCAGGGCAAGCTGCCCGCCCCCGGCAGTGAGCGGGCGTTTCTGGGAGAGCTGGGACTGGACGGCACGCTGCGCCCCGTGACCGGCGTGCTGCCAATGGCGCTGGCCGCGGTGCAGAACGGCATAAAGGAGTTGTTTCTGCCTGCCGAAAACGCCGCCGAGGCCGCCGTGGCCGAGGGACTGACCGTCTACCCGGCCCGCAGTGCGCAGGATGTGGTGCTGCACCTCTGCGGCGCAACGCCCCTGACCCCGGCAACGCCCGAGGGGTACGACGAGGACGGCGTCTGGCTGGGGCCGGACATGGCCGACGTGCGCGGCCAGAGCGAAGCCCGCCGCGCCATGGAGATCGCCGCTGCAGGCGGGCATAATTTGATCGTCATTGGAAGTCCCGGAACTGGAAAATCCATGCTTGCCAAGCGGCTGCCGGGCATTCTGCCGCCGCTGACCTATGAGGAGGCGCTCGAGACCAGCGCCATCTACTCCGTGGCCGGGCTGCTGCGCGGCGGCACGGGGCTTATCAAGCAGCGGCCCTTCCGCAGCCCGCACCACAGCGTCAGCTCGACAGCCATTGTGGGCGGCGGGTCTGTCCCCCGCCCCGGCGAGGTCAGTCTGGCGCACAACGGCGTGCTGTTTCTGGACGAGCTGCCCGAGTTTGCCCGCGATACGCTCGAGGTGCTGCGCCAGCCGCTGGAGGACGGCAGGGTCACCGTCAGCCGCGTACACGGCACGGCGTCCTACCCGTGCAGGTTCATGCTTGTGGCCGCCATGAATCCCTGCAAGTGCGGCTATTTAGGCCATCCCACGCGGGAGTGTACCTGCACTCCAAGCGCGGTGGATGCCTACCGGCGGCGCATCTCCGGCCCGCTGCTGGACCGCATTGACTTACACGTCGAGGCCCTGCCCGTGGAGTACGACGACCTTGCGTCCGAGCAGGGCGGTGAGTCCAGCGCCGACGTGCGTGCCCGGGTCATGGCGGCGCGTGCTTTGCAGCGGGAGCGGTACAAGGCCCTGCCCGGCGTGCGGTGCAACGCACAGCTGCCGTCCGGCGCCCTGCGGCGCTACTGCCGCATGACCCCTGCCGCCGAGAAGATCCTGCGCAGCGCGTTTGAGCGGCTGGGCTACAGCGCCCGCGCCTATGACCGCATTCTGCGCGTGGCCCGGACCGTGGCCGATCTCGACGGCAGCGAGGTACTGGACACGGCGCATCTGTCCGAGACGCTGCAATACAGGACTCTGGACAGAAAGTTCGGGATGTAAAACACTGCCCGCCGTTTTCGGGTTGAAAGCGGCGGGCAGTGTTTTATTTTTCGAGAATTTGCAGCAGCCTTTCAGCACTCTTGTCCCAGCTGTATTTTTCGAGAAGGGCGGCGGTGGGAGCCGTGGCCGGGGTGACGTCATCGACGTCGCCGGGGTTCGCGGTCAGGTCAATGTAGGCCGCGCAGGGGCCGTAGACCTCCCGCATACAAGGGGTGTCGCTGACAATGATCTGCGGCGCACCGCAGGCGGCGGCCTCCAACGGCGGGATGCCGAAGCCCTCATAGAGCGTCGGGAAAAGAAAGGCTTTGCAGTGAGCCATCAGCGCCTTGGCTGCGCCGTCGCTGACATACCCCAGATACAGCACATTGGGCAGGTCGGCCAGGCCGAGGCGCTCGGCCTCGGCGGCAAGGCTGCCGCCGCCCGCAATGGCAAACACGGCGTCGGGCTTGGCCCCAGCCGCGCGCAGCACCCACGGGAAGTTCTTGTTTTTGAGCAGGTTCGCCATGCTGAAATAGTATTGACCGGGCTTGAGCTGCGGGTGCCGGGCAAAAATGCTCTCGTCGGGCGCAATGCGCTGCATCTGCTGCCAGGCGTTGTAGACAACGTCCATTTTCGACGCAGGAACGCCGTAATATTTGGCGATTTCCGATTTGGAGAACTCCGACACCGTGATGATGCGCTCAGCCCTTTTGGCAATGCGGCGGTATTGCAGGCAGTGCCATGCAGCGCTCAGCCGCCCGCGGGGGTCGGTGTAAAAGTCCGGGCGTGCGCGGTAGCAGACATCGTGCACAACGGCAATGCCGCGGAAGCCGAACAGTGGGATGACATTGCAGGTGGCAAGTCCCCCGGCCCCGCGCTGCCGGAGGTAGCGCGGGTAGTCGAGCTGCTGCCAGACGCCGCCCCTGTGCGTGCCGAAGGATACGACCTTTATATTGGTATAGTGCGGCGTTTCAACGCCCGGCGGAGTGACAATTTCGACAAAGCCCGGCGGGACGATGCGGTCCAGTGCGGCAAGCAGCTCGATGGAATAGCGCTGGATGCCCGAAAGGCGCTGGGCAAAAAACGAGCCGTCAACGGCCCAGATGGTGTTGGACATAGAGTACCTCTTTTGTTACGGCGCGGTTGGCGGCGGTCAGAGGACTGGCCGCCCTACGATGCAAATTGCTGCTTGTACAGCAGGATTTTATTGACACTCCGGTCCAAGCGTTCCTCTGAGATCGTGCCGTTTTGCACAGCCTCCAGGACGGCGGCGTAGGCCTCGGGCAGGGAGTTTGGCATCAAAAGTACATCACAGCCCGCCTGAAGGGCCTGCACGGCGGCCTCGCCGGGGGTGTAGGCGGCGGTGATGGCATCCATCGCCAACGAGTCGGTGACGATGAGGGTGTTTTCCGCGTCGGGGATCAGCGCGACAAGCTGCGGCGAAAGGGTGGCCGGGGTGCCGTCGCCGGTCACATTCGGTGCGGCGATATGCCCGACCATGACGGCGTGCAGGCCGATGTCCGCCGCAAAGGGCAGCAGCTCACAGGCTTGCAGCTCGTCGAGCGTTTTGAAGGTCACGGCCAGCGCGGTGTGGCTGTCCTCAGCGGTATCACCGTGGCCGGGGAAATGCTTGAGCGTCGGCAGGATGCCGCCGGTGCGCAGGCCGTCCGCGGCGGCAGCGGCCATTTCGGCGGCGGTGGCGGCGTCCGACGAGAAGGCCCGCGTGCCGATGATGGGGTTATCCGGGTTCGTGTTCACATCGGCGTCAGGCGCAAAGTCCATGTTGAAGCCGTACTCCTTTAAATATGCACCGATGGTCTGCCCCATGGCGCAGGCGTCCGCCGGGTCGCCGGACGCGCCCACCGCGGCGGCGCTCTCATATTGCGGCAGGTCAAAGGCCGGGTGGTTGGCCAGGCGCGCCACCGCGCCGCCCTCCTCGTCCACCGCGATGAAAAGCGGCGTGCGGCTGGCGGCCTGCAAATCGGCGTTGAACTGCGCCAGCTGCTCCGGGTCGGTGATGTTCTTGCCGAACTGGCAGATGCCGCCCACAGGGTAGGCTTGCAGGGTCTCCCGCATGGCGTCGGTCAGCGTGGTCACACCGTCGGCCTTTGCGTCGTTGATGGTTTCCTGCGGGAGCGTAAGATCCAAGGCGTCGGGACGGATGATGAAAAGCTGGCCGATTTTTTCTTCCGGCGTCAGCGCGTCGGCGGGGGCGGGCGCTGCGGTTGGGGCCGGGGTGGACGCGGGAGTTGGGGTCGGCGCGGCGGCGGGCAGGGTGCCCGCCGGGGTTGCCGTACAGGCTGTGAGGGTGGTGAGGAGCAGTGCGGGGAGAAGCAGGCGTTTCATAGGGGGGGTCACCGCCTTTCGGGTGAGGGTGAGTGGTGTGGCGAACGGCGCAGGCGGATATGGAATCCGCCCCTACGAGGGATGGGTAACAGGCATTGCCCCGGGGACGAGTGCCAACGGAAGGTTGGCGGGCGAACAATGTTCGCCCCTGCAATTACTAATATAGTAGCATATTTGCAGAGCAAGAGCAAGACAGCAAAAAGGAGCGACCCTGCCGTAACCCGTTAGTGGGTTTTCATGGCAGTGTCGCCCCTCATCCGGCCTGCGGCCACCTTCCCCCAAGGGGGAAGACTTTTGCTCGGCTATATTTAGTCCGGCAGACTGTCGGCGTAGTCGTTCTCGCCGCCGACGGGGTACTGGGCCACAACGTCGGTGTCGGCGGCAGTCTCGGCGGTGGCGGTATCGTCGTGCAGCGACTCCTTCGTCACAGCAAAGGCGGACTTGTGGTCGGCGTTGACCTCATAGACCAGCGTCGGCGCGCCGGAGCTGGCAAGGTAGCACACACTGTCGTCGGACGCGCTCGCCGTGCCGAACCGCACCGTCAGGCTTGTGCCGTCGGTGAAGGACAGCGTCGCGGTCACGTCGGGGGCATCCAGCCCGTAGGCACTGTCAGCATCGGGCGCGGTGATGGTCCACGCGGTCTGCATTTCCAGAATCGTACCGGCCATCTTCCTGACGCTGCTCTGGGTCAGGGCGTAGTCCGGGTCGTCGGCCAGTGTCCAGATGCCGTCGGTGCAGGTAAATGTCAGGTCGTTCACCTGCATGGCGGCCACATCGTCTGTCGTCTTGTCGGTCAGCGTCTGGGCCTTGTACAGGTCGCGGGGTGACTTGCTCAGCGTCGCCAGGTCGCTGCGCCGGACCGTGTAGCCTGCGCCGGATTCGTCGTAGACGTAGTAGACGTCTGCCACGCTGTTCAGCTGATCTACAGTCAGGTCCACGGTCTGCTCCCCTGCCCCGAGGGTGATCGTCATCTGCGGGGTGTCGCTTTTAGCGGGCAGCTCGGCCAGGTCATTGCCCTCGAGCTTGCGCTGCGCCTTCAGGTTGGCGTAGTCCTCCACAAGGCTCTGCACCTTGGTCTGGTCCAGCGGCAGCGACGGGTCATCGGCCAGCAGCCAGCCGTCGCTGCCCTTGAGGAGCGAGACCTCTACATTGTTGCCCGCGTAGGACAGCGCGTCGATGTCATCCACCGCAAGGTCACACAGCGGCAGCGTCGTGTCGGTCTCCGCCTTCCCGTGCAGCGTCAGCACGGCCAACAGGATGCCCAGCAGCGCAACGACGCCCACAAGGATGACAAGCGGCAGAAATTTCTTGTTTTTCATGGTTCTCCTTTATCTGCGGCGGCGCACAACGCAGACCACCGCGCCCGCAATGACGCAGACGATGGGCAGCACCAGCGTGAACAGTACGCCCAGCGGGATGGCCGCCGAGGTCGGCACGCTCAGCGAGGCCGCGCTCATGCTCTTTGCGTTGATGACCGCTGTCGTCTGCTCGCCGTTCATCCAGTTGACAACGCTGCCCAGGAATTGGGCGTTGCCGCCGGAGACGGCCTGGTTGATGTTGCTTTCCAGCAGGTTCGGGCAGTTGACCCAGACGACGCGCGCACCGGTGGCGGAGTTATCCGCCGCCACAGCCACGGCAAAGCAGCCCTCGGGGTCGGTATCGGCCTTCTGGGCGGTCTCGGCGGTGGCGTAGTTCTCCATCGCGTAGGCGTTATCACCGGTGGTCAGCAGGTCGGTAAAGGCGAACTCGCTGTCGTCGTTCGTCGTGATGCCCTGGGCAATGGGGGTGTAGATCATCATGCTCTGGGACACGCCCGCGGTGATGTCGTTGTCGGCCAGCTTTGGCAGCAGGTAGGTCTGGGGGTAGCCGTAGGGGTAACGGTCGGTGTCGGTCTCGATCAGCAGACCGGGCTGGCGGGCCATGCCGCAGTCGGCCAGCACACTGTCAAGATTCGGCGTCCCGGTGGTGAAGTCGGTCGTCACAAACAGCTTGCCGCCGTTCGCCACGTAGTTCTTCAAAATCGTCGTCTCGGCATCGGTCAGGTCTGCGCCCGGCGCGTTGATAAGCACGGCACTCACGTCCGCCGGGATGCTGCCGGCGGTGGTCAGGTTCAGCGCGGTCACGGTCACACCGGCGTTAGACAGCGTGTCGGTAAAGTCGCCGGACAGCGCGGTCTCGCCGTGGCCGGTCAGCTCGTACAGCTGGTAGGCCGCCGTGCGGGTGACCTTGGCGATGCCGGAGGTCAGGGCGTTCTCGGCCTGGAAGCTGTAGTTGGCCGTGCCGGTGGTGTAGTAGCTCTCCAGGTCCATCTCGTACATGTCGTTGTAAGAGAGCACGTCGCTGTTGTCGCCGCAGACCAGCACAACGCTGCCCGCCGACGCGCCGTCATACTGCTGGGCGAACGTCGGGTAGAGCACGGGGTCGCGCTGCTGCCAGCTGAAATGGTCGCTCTCGCCCGCGTAGCGGTCCAGCAGGCGGGTAATGTTCGCGTCCTCCTGCCCGCTCTCGGCCAGATAGTAGGCCGTCACATCGGCGCTCAGCTCATGGAGCAGGTTCTCGGTGGTGTCACTTAACGTGAAAAGTGACGTCGTGGAAATATCGTACTCGGTGTATTTGGTGGGCAGTGCGCGGATGACGAGGTTGACCAGAATGATCACCGCCAGCACCACCACCGCCAGCGCACTGGCGTACATACCGCTGTGCAGGGCACGCTTGCTGCCGCCCTGCGGGAGCTTTACATTCAACTTTTTCATAGCGTATCCCTCCTCAATTCCAACGGCGGCGTTCCAACGCCTGCCCGGTCAGGAAGAGGAACAGCCCGATGACCGACAGATAGTACACGATGGCCGGGATGCTGAACATACCGCCCACAATGTCCTGGAACGGTTCAAACAGCGCCAGCGCGGACAGCACCGCGTTGAAGGCCGTCAGCAGCCACGCCGGGCGCAGTCGGAACAGAATGAACAGCACGACAGCCCCGGCGCAGAACACCGTGACGCCCGCGGTCAGCCGCTTGCAGATGACGCCGACGAGAATCGACGCGATGAGCACAACGACCATAAAAGCAATGAATGCCAGCAGATTTCCGGTGGTGAACATGGTCTGGATGCCATCCATAATGTAGGCAACGAGCAGTGCGCCGAAGGTGGCGAGGTAGGCTAAGATCTGGTTCTCGGTCAGGGCCGAGATCCAGGTGCCGACCGCCAGGCAGGCGCTGCCCAGCAGCAGGTAGCCAAGCACGGCGCTGTACGCCGCAACGAGCGAGACCGTGCCGAACGCCTTTAAAATCAGCGGCATGAGCACGGCGGCAACCAGCGGAAGGGCAAAGACCGCAACCTCGGCCAGAAACTTACCGGCCACGATGGCTGGGATGCTGACCGGACTGGTCAGCAGCAGCTGGTCGGTACGGTTCTTGCGCTCCTCCGCAAAGCTGCGCATACTGATGGCCGGCAGCAGGAAAAGCAAAATCATCGTCATGGTGTAGAGCACCGACGCAAAGTCCGACGAGGCGTAGAGCAGGTTGCGGTTGGTGTAGTACAGCCCCAGGAAGAAAAGGCTTACGGCAGCAACGACCCAGCCGATCATGCCGGTAAAGTAGCTTTTGACCTCGCGTTTAAAGATTGCTTTCATCGCTGTTCGCCTCCTTTTCGTTTGCTTCTTCTGCGGCGGCTTCCGCAGGGGGATTTTCGGCGGGGGCAGCGGCGCTTTCCGGCTTGCCGCTCTCGGGTGTCTCGGTCAATTGCAGGAATACATCCTCCAGGCTCATCGTCTCGGCGCTCAGGCTCAGCACCGGGCAGCCCGCCTGAGCCAGCGCCAGCGAGAGCGCACCGCGCAGGTCAGTACCCGCCGTGCTGACGGCGGTGAAGCTGACCTCGCCGCCCTTCTCGTCGGTGACACGCAGGTCGGTCAGTCCGGGCACCTTGCCTGCAGCGGCCACAACGGCCTCGCGGCTGCCCTGTGCCGTGGCGGTGATCGTGCCCTTGGCGGTCAGCTGGGCGGCCAGCTCCTCCGGTGTGCCCTGCGCCACGAGCCTGCCGTGGGCAATGATGAGCACCCGGTCACAGACGGTCTGGACCTCGCTCAAAATATGGCTGGACAGGATGACCGTGTGGGTCTTGCCCAGGTCGCGGATGAGGGAGCGGATCTCGATCATCTGCGCCGGGTCCAGGCCGACGGTGGGCTCATCCAGAATGATGATCTTCGGCGTGCCGAGCAGCGCAGCGGCAATACCCACACGCTGACGGTAGCCCTTGGACAGGTTGCGGATCAGGCGCTGCTCCATGCCCTGCAGGCCCGCGCGGGCCGCGGCGTGCGCCACTGCGGCGGCACGATCCGCCTTTTTGCGGGTGCCCTTCAGCTCGGCAACGAACAGCAGATACTCCTGCACGGTCATCTCCTGATACAGCGGCGGCAGCTCCGGCAGGTAGCCGATGCAGGCCTTAGCCGCGGCGGGCTCGTCGGCGATGTCGTGGCCGTCGATTTTGACCGTGCCGTCCGTGGCCGAAATGTAGCCGGTAATAATGTTCATGGTGGTCGATTTGCCCGCGCCGTTGGGGCCGAGCAGGCCGTAGATGCCGCCATCCTCCACGGTGAAGCTGATGTCGTCCACCGCGGTGTGGCTGCCGTAGCGCTTTGTCAGATGCTCTACTTCGATCAAAGTGCGCACTCCCCTTTTCATTTCATAATGTCTTTTATTATAGTGATAAATTGTGATAATTTTGCGACAATGGTTTGAAGAAGTGTGAAATCGTGCGCGGGGCTTTGCCAAAAAACGCCGCGGAAACAGGAGCAGCTCCCGTTTCCGCGGCGTTTCGCGGGTTTATTCTGAATCAGAAGTCCATGTCGTTGGGGTAGGTATCATGCCGCACAAAGCCGCCGAGCTCGTCGGTAGTCGTCATGCCCATGGCCAGTGCCTTGCTGCGCATAGCGGCGTAAAATTCCGCGTAGGTCGCCTGCATGTACGGTTCCAAAAAGAAGCCGCCGATGCCGAAGGTGAACACGCAGAGCAGCAGCCAGCCAAAGAAGGACAGCTTGAGGATGAAGAAGTTCCACTTCTCGCCCTCCATCATCTCCTTGCTCAGTTCCATAGCGCGGGTGGCGGACATATAGGGGTTTTCGGCCAGCAGGTAGGGCACCAGCTCATAGCAATACTCCCAGTAAATGCCCGGCACAATGAGCAACAGGAAGCCCAGCGCGATTTTCAGGTCGGTAAGCAACTGCACCACGATGGGGTTGCCGTAGGGGCGGCGGAAGGTGCTGACGACGGTGGAGACGGGCGTCAGGGACTGGCGGCTCTCCATAAAATAGCGGCAGCGGCCGACGTTGAGCGGGTAGACGACAAACAGTGCCCAGCAAAGCGCGGCAATAGAGCCGATGAGCATACCGACGAAGATCGCCCCCAGCATACTGTCGGGGATACTGTTGATGATGTCATAGGCCGTCGTGTCGTCCGTAACAGTGCTGACAGCCTGATGCGCCGCATTGCCGCTGTTAGCCCCTGCCCCGCCCAGTCCTACAAAGCTGAGCACCAGACAGATCCAGAAGGAACGCCAGTAGCGTCCCTGCAGGGCCTGCTTGGCGTTGGTTTTTAAAAGTTCGCGTGTCCACATAGTGGGTCACCTCCATAATTCATGCTTTAGGGATGGGCAAAGCTCCGATTTGTTCTCGAGGGCGTACAGCACATAGTTGTGTTCGGCTTGTTTTTTCATCTATATACTGCATTTTGATTTCGCAAAACATGCGTTTTGCTCACGGTTGCATGCTTTTACTATATACTTTTATTATAACAGCTTATGGCGCAAATGCAAGTTTTGGCGCGGCGCGTTTTGACGTTTTTAGGCAGTTTTTACTCATGTTCACAAAAATATAAAAAAGTTTGGCTTTTTTTGCGGAAAACGCTTGACATTTGTTTGCGGTTTGGCTATAATAATACACGTCGTCAGGGCCACGGCCCACGGCGAAAAGAATATGCGGATGTGGCGGAACTGGCAGACGCGCTAGATTCAGGTTCTAGTTCCCTTAAAAGAGTGTGGGTTCAAATCCCTTCATCCGCACCAAAATCCTCGAACGTTTGTTCGGGGATTTTTTTGTTTTAGTGATCTGTTTGGGATGGCGAGCATTGCCCCCCACAGCGCTGGCGGTTCGCGCTTTTCTGCTATAGATACAGCAACAGCCCCGGTCCTGCACTGGAACCGGGGCTGTACGATTTTACATCAACTTTACGCCATGAAATCCGGCAGGGGCTTGCCCTCCTTCAGCCATTGGTGATACTCGGCGGTAGCGGCAAACTCAACGTCGCCAGCGGAGTTCAGCGCCGTCTCGACCGAATCCTGGATGACACCAATGATAAAGCCGACACCAACGACCTGCATCGCAATGTCATTGGAGATGCCGAACAGCGAGCAGGCCATAGGGATCAGCAGCAGCGAACCGCCCGCAACGCCGGAGGCGCCGCACGCGCCCAGTGCCGACATGATGGACAGCAGGATGGCGGCGGGCAAAGAGACCTCCATGCCCAGCGTGTTGGCCGCAGCCAGCGTCATAATCGTGATGGTGATGGCCGCGCCGTCCATGTTGATAGTCGCACCAAGCGGAATAGAGACGGAGTAGATGTCCTTATCCAGGCCGAGCTTCTCACACAGAGACATATTGACCGGGATGTTGGCCGCGGAACTGCGGGTAAAAAAGGCGGTCAGGCCGCTCTCTCGCAGACAGCGAAGCACCAGCGGGTACGGGTTGCGGTGCAGATAGATGAAGATGATCAGCGGATTGATGACCAGCGCCATCAGCAGCATAGTGCCGACCAGCAAAAGCAGCAGGCGGCCATACTGAGTGAAGATAGACAGGCCGTTGTCCGACACATTGGTGAAAACCAGTCCCATGATGCCGAACGGTGCCAGGTTGATGATCCAGCGCACGATGGTGGAGACCGCGTCCGCAGTGTTGGCCATAAAGTTCTTAGTCGTGTCACTTCCCAGGCGCTTCATCGCCAGGCCGAACAGGCAGGCCCACATCAGGATGCCGATGTAGTTGCCGTTCATGATCGACGCCACCGGGTTGGAAACAATGTTGGCCAGCAGTGTGTGCATGACGTCACCCAGACCCTGCGGTACAACGTCCGCCGTAGCGGCCTCGGCCAGAACCAGCGTCTGCGGGAACAGCTTGCTGGTCACCACGCTCAGCGCCGCGGCCACAAAGGTCGTCAGCATATACAGCCAGACAACGGTGCCGAAGCGGCGGTCCAGCTTGGATGAACCCTGTGCCAGTGCACTGGCAACGATGACGAAAACCAGCACCGGGGCAATGCCCTTCAACGCGCCGACAAACAGGCTGCCGAATTCTTCCAGCCATACGGCACCGGGGCAGATCAGTGCCAGCGCCGCGCCGATAAGCAGACCGATGGCAATACGCAGGATCAAGCTGGTCTCGTTGTACTTGGCGGCCAGCGACTTGACCGCCTTGGTGAACTGATTCATGTGAAGCTCCTCTTCCTTATTATAATAGTCGGGCACGTTTTGCAGGGTGTGTGTGCCGTTCGCAGCCGCCCGCACAGGCGGCTCGCGTGACAATCCACATTATAGCGCATCCCGTGCAGATTGCAAGAGAAGTACAGCTGTAGTACCATCAAAAACAGTCGATTCTGGTCGGTGTAACGCGGGAAAAAATTGAAAAAAATGTTTTTGCGTGCAGGATAGGTGTATTTGTACCACATACATTTCGCAGTTGCATAGGGCATCACGCCTACAACACCGCAGGGGTCAATGCTTGTCATCGACCCGGGACGTTTGCAGTAATGGCAAGGCTCCGTGGGCGGATATGGAATCCGCCCCTACGGTGCGGGGGGCGATGCTTGTCATCCCAAACAAACCACTAAAACAAAAAATCCCCGAACAAACGTTCGAGGATTTTGTCTCGACGTGACAAAAAAGATACCCTGTCTCAAAATTCATCCGATTTTTTGTTTGCTCTTTTAGGGCAATCGTGGCGGCCATTGCAGCATCCATTCCAGATAGTCGGCGCGCGTTATTTTCCTTACGGAAAGAGAATGCTTTTTGTCAGCCCAATCAAGCAGCAATCTATTTAGTGGAAGTTGTTCAGAATAAATTATCGGGCTGACTGTCTTTCCGGGTGGTGTGTTCGCCGTTCTACTCGTTGCCAGTTGCAAAACACCTTCATGTTCCCAATCGTACCATATCAAAATTCGAAGCAGGTCGATTGGTGTCTCGTCCGGCATAAGGAAAATTTCTTCGCGGATGTTCATGGCTTTTGCAATTTCTTTTAAACGGTTTGCCTTTGGGCTGCGATACCCCATTTCATATTGTGCAATGCGGTTCGCGCTGCTCTTTCCGTATCCGAGCATCTCACCCAATTTTTGTTGTGTAAGGCCGCGATGCTCGCGTACCAGTTTGATCCGTGATCCTGTATCCATCGTGTAATAGCTCACTTTCCCAAAAAGTAATACCCGCATCAGCAAGCGTTTTCGACTTGCCAGTGCGGGCGTTTGTGTATGAGTGAATGGCTCTATATAAGGTCAATCTTTTGGGTATAACCGCCGATAAAGTAGATTTCGATTTCTTGCCGTGAGTGGACAATAACCTTTTCGATGATTCTTGCGGTAAGGATGTCATCGTATTCCTTTATTAAAAGGTCTTGCGCCGTCAGCTGTTTGGTTGCTTCTTCGTCCTCCCCCTTACCATCCGTACTTTCTGCGATATTTGCTTTCAGTATTTTGATTTTACCGCTGAGTTTTCTCAGCTTATCATCAAGGAACGGTGTACTCTCGTCAAGTTCCAGTGACATTTCAAGCAGACGATCAAATTCTTGCTGTGCTTTTTCTAGCTGCTTTTGAAGCTGGGCTTTCAAGTTTTCTCCTGCTTTCATTTGACGGAGAATACCGTCAAGTTGTGCAGCAACTTCATCGGTAAAGTTTGCGGCCAGATTCTGCACAGCTTTCAAAATAGCCTGATGCAATTCTTCTTCCGGGATTGACGGTGAATGACTGCAAAATTTTGTTCCGTATTCGAGTCGATTGACGCATCTCCAAACGATTTGTTTTCTGCCGTGGATGTTCCAAGTAACCCGCTTATAAGGGCTGCCGCAGTCTCCGCAGACCAGTCGTTCGGATAAGGCATATTTGCTGTTATAGCGGCCTTGGTGTCGTTTGCGTTGGTTAGCTGCCGACTTACTATTGCGGCGGGCGATTTCAGCCTGCACCTCACGGAACATCTGCTTGGTGACGATACCTTCATGGTTGTTTTCAATGTAGTATTGTGGCAACTGACCCGTGTTTTTCTTGGAAACGCCTGTCAGTACATCCTCGATAAAGGTCTTTTGCAGCAGCACATCGCCACAGTATTTCTCATTTTGGAGAATCCGCTGTACGCTCTCGGACGACCACTTTTTGTTTCCTCTTGCAGTCAGAACCCCGCCCGCTTCCAGTTCCTTTTTAATGGTCAGTAGACTGGCTCCTTGCAGATAGCTGTTGAATATCATGCGAATCACTTCGGCTTCTTCGGGGATTACCTCTGGTTTACCATCCAAGCCTTTTCGGTAGCCAAGTATCTGTCCATAGGGAAACGGGAATTTTCCCTGCCTAAACCCCATTCGTTTACCGCGTGCTACGTTCTGCGAAATCGACTCACTTTCCGCCTGTGCAAAGGCGCTCAGCACCGTCAGAATCATTTCGGAGTTCATTGTTGACGTGTTGATGTTTTCTTTTTCAAAAATCACCGCAATGCCGATTGCTTTCAGCATTCGGACATATTGGATGCTGTCCAGCGTGTTGCGGGCGAAGCGCGAAATGGATTTTGTAAGGATTAGGTCGATTTTCTTCTTTTTGCAGTCTTGAATCATCTGGTTAAATCCGTCACGCTTTTTTGTATGGATGCCGGAGATACCGTCGTCGGCATAAATCCCGGCCAGTTCCCATTCTGAGGTTGAGTTGATTTTCTCAGTGTAGTACAGTTTCTGCGTTTCAAAACTTCCCTGTTGTTCTTCTTCCTCGGTGCTGACGCGGCAGTAGGCCGCCACTCGCATTTTTCGCATGGTGTTGTTTTTCCCACTGCGTATCTGTCTAGTGGCTGGAATTTCGATGATTCTTGCGTTGCTCATGGTGCTCTTCCTTATTATAATGTCTGTCCGTTTCGCAGTTTGATGTCGATATGTGTATCGAGGTGTAAGATGATTTTGCTGACGATGGAGCTGTAGAATGATTCTGGAAATGTATCTGTGGGTTTGAATTCTTTGCAGGCGCGCTTGATTTGCATTGTTGTCGGATCGTCATCCCCTGCTGCGCAGTAATTAAATTGCAGTTCTGCTCGGCGCAGAATTTTGTCGATGATTGCATCTGCATCCAGCTCTGGTAATGCAAGGGCTGTGTTAATCTCATGATCCAGCTGAGCAACTTCTATTGACCGGGTGTTGCATTGTTCCTTTGGATTGTGGATTATTTCCGGGTGCTGTTGGATTTGGTATAACCTATCCACGATTTGTTGTGCCATGTTTTCAGGTTGCATCGGCTTTGACCACATTCCGCACTGTCGGCAAGTCCATTGTTGGGTTCTAGGTCGCCAGTATAGGCGCTCACCGCAGCAGGCACACTGCATATCGCTTCGAAATGGTTTTAGCACTGCTGAATATGTTACGGTTTTATTGCTTCGGATGCTGGCAGCTTGGCTGTAAACTTCTTTTGAAATAATGGCTGGGTATCCTTTGGCTCCACAGTAAATCTCATTTGCAAGTATGCGGGCAACGATATTTTTGTTCCAGCTATTATCTGAAAAGTGATAGGCTGTGCCACTTGTGGTCAAGTATTCTGCAATTTCCTTAAAACTCTGTCCTTCGGTATACGCATAGAATATGTGTTGTACAGTTGCGGCTTGTTCCGTGTTGATGACTGAATCTCCATTTTGAATCTGATAGCCGAAAGGAATGTACCTGTTCTTCATGTGGCTGCACGGCTTTCTGATAACTTCATGCCATTGATGAGTTCGAATTGGATTGCCGTATTGCTGATCAGCACTTTTTTCACAAGCTCTTTAAAGACAGACTCGTCAAATAATTCCAGCGGCGGTGTACTGGAAAGTTTCTTCTGGATGAGTCTTGTTTTTTGTAGAATTTTTTCCGATGTGTTAGACATATCATTTCGTGAAAGCTGTTGTTTCCTTTCCCTGATTTGCTGCTCAATGGCTGCACTTCGCTCTATAAATTGTGGTTCCTCAATATAACCTAGTGTATGGATTCTGGTAAGATTGTGTTTCTGTTTTGCAAGATGCTGAATATCTTCTCCAAGTGCAAGGCGTTTTTTATATTTTTGTTCTTGCAAATGCCGTAACCCAAGCAGGTCATCCACAAGTGGTTCCAGAATCGTTTTCTGATTACATTGCAGTCGATTATAGATTGACAAAAACGCCTGTTGGAGTTCATCCTCACGGATTGATTTGAGTAGGCAAAGAGCTTTCGATTGCAAATGCGTTCGGCAGCACCATACAAATCCTTGCGTGGGCGGCCCTTTTCTAGAGCATATAGCGCCGCATATTGAGCAGTAGATTTTCTTTGAAAATACACAAGTTCTATCAATCTCCCCTGTAATGCTTTTCTTTGCAAGTAGGTTCTGTACCTTTTCGTAATCGGTCTTAGAAATTATACCTTCATGCGTTTCCATCGCATAGTATTTTGAGCGCTGACCGGTATTAAGATACCTTTTCAATGGGAGTGAATCCGTTGTGTAGGTTTTTTGGTACAAGCTGTCTCCAATATATTTCTCATTACGCAGGATTGCATGAATCGTTCGGGGATTCCATTTGCTATTTTCTTTTGGATATATTGTATTTAAATGCTCAGCAATTTCATTTATGCTCATTCCAGACAGGTAACTTTTGAAAATATCGTTGACAATCATTGCGTTATTTTTTTCTGGCACGAGCTGGTGATTGATTTGCGTGTACCCAAACGGTGTAGCGTTGGTGATATAGTTACCCGTACGCATCCGTTTGTGTATTCCCCACTTCATATTCTGTGAGATGGACAGCGATTCTTCCTGTGCTACGGCGCAGATTATACTCAGTAGCATTTCACCGTTTGAGGTCTCGGTATCGAAGCCCTCTTTTTCAAAGGCTACCGTCACACCAAGGCTTTTCAGTTCACGAACCGATGACAGTGCATCCGCCGTGTTGCGGGCAAAGCGGGATGCCGACTTAACCAGCACACGGTCAATCAGTCCGGCACGGCAGTCGTCCATCAGGCGGTTGAACTGCTCACGACGCTTCGTGCTGGTGCCGGTGATACCCTCATCAGTGTAAATTCCAGCGAACTCCCAGTTGGGGTTTTCCTGTATCAAGTGGGTGTAGTAATCCACCTGCACGGCCAGCGAGTTTAGCTGATCCTCGGAATCGCTGCTGACGCGGGCATAGGCCGCCACGCGCAGACGCTTCGGTTGTTGCTGGATTGGCTGGATAACTTGGACTTGTGGCATGAGAGTTCTCCTAAATGCTTGCACTCATTGCGCGAAGTGTGTCCAGTATCTTTTTCCCTGTAGGAGAATCGGTGGAGAAGCGCTCTTTTTCAAAATCAGTTGTTATACCAAGGCTCTGCAATTCTTGCAGGATTGTCAGCAGGTCTGCTGTACGGCGGGCAAGATGTGTCGTTGACTGCACCACAATGCAGTTGACACGTCCTGCACGGCAGTCAGTCAGCAATCGGTTGAGTTCCGGGCGTTGGCGCAGATCCGTACCCGTAACGCCATAGTCAGCATAAATCGCCATATGTTTAGGTAATTCTTCACGTTGCAATGCAGGGTGGGTTGCACCTTTATCCACACAGATGTAACGCGCCATGGATTTTCTATCTGCTATTTGTGGCATGACTTTCTCCTTTGCATTTGACGCTGTGACATTCTTTTTATCACATACAACATACTCGAAAGGCAGGTCAAAAGCTATTCACGAGAACCACTAAACTTCTCGGCGCAAAACGCCGCATTTCCGGGCATAACCAACATTCGTGCGCTGGCAGATGTCCCTAGGCAATCTTCCGTTTGCGGCAGCGGATACCAGCGCGGCATAGGCCAGTGCATATTTCAGCTCCTGTTCCAGCCTTACGGGAAACGGGTCAATCTGCATCGACAGCCACCTCCCACGGCACTCTTTTTCCGGTTCGCGCGGTACGAGCCAGGATGCGACTCTCCAACCCTGTCAGATAGAGTTCATATTGTAGATTGGTTTCGGTCGTAATCAGTACGGCACTGTAATTTTGCAGAAAGCGTAGGATGCGGTACAAGATTGTAATGTCGTGGCTCAAACGGTCAAGGCTCTGCACCATGACGGCATTGACACGCCCCTGTTGCACAGCGGTGAGCATGGCAAACAAATCAGGTCGCCAGAACTCGGTGCCGTACTTCTGCTCCATGCAGGAGTTGACGATGATGTAGCCGCGCCTGTCGGCTTCGCGCATGATATCGGCAAGCTGTTCTTCCAGTGCCGGCAGGTTCGGTGCAGCGCTGCGGGCAAACGCCCAAACTTTGTATTCTTTCATGGGCGCACCTCAGAATTGATCCATAAGTGGGAGACGGACATCAAAGCGGGGCTTGCCAAAGGAGGCCCGCGTGAAGCGGTCGCCGACAAAGCGTTCCAGACCGCTGTTGATGAGTTCGGCGTTTAGGTCACATTCGGTGGTGATGAGATAGACATCATTCTGACGCAGAATTTCAATAACTCCTACCAGTATGTAGCTGTTGCGGCTGATTTGCTCCAAATCGCGCACCATCACGGCTTCAATCCGACCGTTCTCTACTGCGTCCAACATAGAGCGCAGACCAATGCGGTCTTTCAAGGTGTTGCCGCTGCAATGGTCAAAAGATGTGCCGCGTACAAGGAATCCATGCCCTGCTGCTTCGTCGATAAGGTCATACAGCCGGTCAAAGGCAATGCGCGGATCGCTGTTGGCGCAGCGCACATAAATCCAGACATCGTGGTTTCGCATAAGGTACATCTCAGGTTCCTCTTTTCACAAAAAGTAATCCGGGCGCTTCTGCTCCCGGATGAATTGCTGCACATCTTCAATTTTCTCGATGATTGGGCAGGTCGGCAGCGCTGCCAGCGCGGCATCATGGTACTTGCCGCCGATGCCCGCACGTTCGTCCAGAATCGCCACCACGCAGGAGTCCTGCTCGGTACGGATGGCACGACCAAAGCCCTGCCGCAGTTTTTTCTGCATTTCGGGGATAATTTCGGCGTTTATGTAGTCGCGCAGATTCGGGTACTGCCGGCGTTCGTAGTTGCTGACCGGGTCGGGTATCGGAAACGGCAGCTTGGCGATGATCAGCAAAGACACCATGTCACCGGGAAAGTCGATGCCCTCCCAGCAGGAGCCTGCCGCAAACAGAACGCCGTTGCCGGATTGCTTGAACTTCTGGATGATTTTGCCGCCGTTGCGCCATGCCTGATAGGTCGGGTATTGCCACTGACCGTCCGTCAGCGCGCGGACTTCCGCCATCTGGCGGTACGCTGTGAACAGCACCAGCGCATGACCGTGACAGGCACCAACCAACCGAACGATTTCTTCTGCCATTCGGCGGTTGTCCATTCGCGTTTTTGTGCGCGGCGGAAAGTATAACAGACATTTTTTCTTGTAGTTAAACGGAGAATCCGCGCGGAAGTGGCGCAACGGCCGGTAGGTTGTCAGCCCCAAAAGCTGTTCGGTGTGGCTGAAATCTCCGGCTGCAGCCAGCGTGCCGGAGGTCAGAATCGCGGGTTCGCGTGTGTTCCACAGGGCGCTGCGGAGCAGCTGCGGTACGCGGTTGCTGGCTGCGCAGAATGTGGGCTGGCCATCGGCATCGTAGTCGATGTATAAGATGCGCGTCGGCACCTCCAAAAGAAAAAGGCGCAGGAGGCTTTCTGCTTCTCCCAGCCTGTTCAGCAGGTATCGCGGCACATCCGGCAATCCGCCAGCATTTTGCAACAGTGCTATACAGTCGATGAGAGCAGCGCGGCGGAACGGTGTAAGCACGAACGGTTCGCTCACTTTTCTTCGCAGCTTGGAAAACCCCTGCGTGCAGGAGAACGACAGCGTAAGGAACGTCGTCCGCAGCTGTCTGGCAAAATCCTTGTAGTGCGCCTGTTGTAATAAAAGGCACAATTCATCCATGGCGCGCGAGGATAGTGTTTCCGTGTACATCTGACGGGCGGCATCGGGCAGTTTGTGTGCCTCGTCCACCACCAGCGCCTGATAGCTGCGCAGGAGCAGCGGCCTATCTTCAAGTCGGTGCGATGCGTCTGCCAGCAAATAATTGTGATTGCAAATTTGGATGTCGGGTTTCATGGAATCCCGCAGATACTGCTGGTAGCGGCAATCCAAGCGCATAAAGCAATCTCGCGGGCAGGACTGCGGCACACAAATTCGGCAGCGGTCATACCGGGAAAGTTCCGGGATATGATCCATGTCCAAAATGTGCGCAGCAATGTTCAGGCTGTTGGTCTGCCGTTTTCTGCTTGGCTGCACCAGCGATGCTCTTTCGGCAAGGCGGGCATCGCAGACAAAGCGTTCTTTGCCCTTGCGGACAACGGCTGTGATGGGTGCTGTAATGATACCTTCGTCCAGCAAGACAGCGGACAGGTCGGGCAGATACTCAGTAAGGATAGCGTCCTGCAAGGCAACGCTGGAAGTGGAGATAACGATAGGCAGTTTCATCCGTTCGGGACGGTTCATCTGCCAAAGAATACAGCCCACGAGGTAGGCCAGCGTCTTGCCGGTACCCACGCCTGCTTCGCACAGGGAAATTTCCTTATTATATAAGGTATCTAAAACTTCATGGCAAAGCGCGATTTGTTCCTCGCGCACCGCCATGCCGTGCCGGGGTAAAATCTCCCGGAAAATCTGTTCGGCTATGTGGTGGGATTCCGCATAGCCCGTTGGATAGGTTTGCATTTTACACCCCTGTTTTCCATCCCGTTTAAAGCAAAATGATGGGCAGCAGGCGCTTGGGGTCCTGCTGCCCACGATTTGCCCTAAACGGCAAAAGTAGATAGTTAAGAAACTGTGCCACATTTGCCGCCCGCACCCCTGACACCGGGAACACAACAGGCAGGCCACTGGCAATGGCCGTTCACTGACTTTGCCGGAGTCTTACTGCTTACAACTCCGGCTCGGTCACCCCCTCTGACGCGGGAGGCTGCAGGTGTATCATTATAGCCTTTTCCTTGGCAACATATGGTTTTGCCAAACCGCCCATCGGGTCTGCCGGAAAAGGAACGTACCTGTTATGCTGGGTATTCAGTTGTCAAGGTGCTGGGGAACGGACTATATCCGCTAAAGAGAAAAGCGTCGGAGAATGGAGTGTGCCGCCATACGATCTTCTTCTGTTTCTGCCTCATTGTACTTCCTGCGAAGCCACTCAATTTCTATCGGTTTTAAGTATGCTGTATGAGAATTGGGTCTGCGGTCTATAAGAGAAATTCCTCCATGCGGACCGGGCTTCGTGTCAATTTCGTAAAAGTCCATAAGGTAAACAATATCATAATTGATTGTGCGGCGAGAAACGCCGAACCGTTTCGCAAAATCATCGATGCTATATTTTTTATATGTATATAAAAGCTCAATAATTTCATTGTGGCGTATTTCGACGTCAGACACTCCATCACCTCCTCTCATTTCTCTAAACCCCATCTTAAATGTAATTAGTGCAAAAACCTTGCACTAATTATTTGAACTTTTTGTGAATTTTTGAAGTTAAAAAAACACCGCCGATTTCAGTAAAGGAATCAGCGGTGTTTTGCATTAGAAGTTTTTTATTCCGACTATATGCCAATAGCGGAAAAGTTCCTGTCTCATACAGAAAGATTCAGTGTAAGTTCTTCAATGAAATATCTCTGTACTAGTTTTTCTGCTGTTTGCAATGTATCAGGTACAGCATAAAATTTATAGCAATACCGCACAATTCCCGCCTGACGGCTTAAGCACCGTTCCGGCGGCTGCCGCACCTTGCTCGCCGTATCGGTACTTAGAATTATGCGGTATTGCCTTATATTACTTCACCTATTATTATGTGTATCCTTACCATCTTGCTTTTATAAACTTTTTTCATCTGTTTTGCTTGCGTATCCAGCACAGATTGATTTCTAAGTTGCGGTGTTTTTCTATCCCGATGTTCGCTGCCAAGCGAATAGTCTTACTTCACACCCTTGTCACCAAGGTCTGACAGGTACCGCGCACGGCATAGCTGCCGCTGCCTGCGGGCAGGAAGAAGCTGTCGCCTTTCTTGACGACCACGGTCTCACCACCGCAGGTCAGCTCACCCTCGCCGTCTGTGACGAGCAGCGAAACAAAGCTCTTCTCGTCCGCTGTGTCCTCAAACGCGCCGTTCTTGGCATCCACGGTGAAATATTCACCCTGCGCCAGATGGCTGCCGAAGTCATGCTTGACAGGCGGGGTGCGCAGGGTCACGTCCAACGCCTTCTCCACGTGCAGGGCGCGGGGCTTGCCGTCCGCCCCCACACGGCCGTAATCGTACACACGGTAGGTCACGTTGGAGTTCTGCTGTACCTCGGCAATGACAATGCCCTTGCAAATGGCGTGCAGCGTGCCGGCCGGAATAAAGAAGCAGTCACCCTTGTGCACCGGCACGGCGTTCAACACCTCGGTCAGGGTGTTATTCTTGATGCGCTCCTCAAACTCCGCCTTGGAGATTTCATGGTCAAAGCCATAGTACAGGAAGGCACCCGGCTCACAGTCCAGCACATACCACATTTCGGTCTTGCCGTACTGATGCTCGTTTTTCAGCGCGTACTCGTTGGAGGGGTGTACCTGAATGGACAGATTGTTCTTTGCGTCAATGAACTTTGTCAGGATTGGGAACTGTTCAAACTTCTCGCAGTCGGTGCCAAGGCAGCCCGGGTGGGCGGTCACATAGTCCGCCAGCGTTGTGCCGTCCGCCAGATAGCTGGGACCGTCCGGGTGGCAGGAAAGCACCCACGCCTCGGCCAGCGGGTTCAGATCGCTCTTGATGCCAAAGTCACTGCGCAGGCGGCTGCCGCCCCACAGGTAATCCTTGCAGCTGGGAGTCAATTTCAGTATATTCATATGGATCTCCTTTACCTCAAAATTTCATTTTTTACTCAGGCATCTTCTGTTTCCTGTTCTCGCAAAAAATAGCACACAATAAACGCTGACTGTGTCATGCCCAGCCAGAGTAGAAACACCGCATTCCAGCCTCGGCTATGCCGCCGATGCCCCGTGCGGTCGCAGCTGCACCAAAATAGGTTATGGCGCTCAGCACAGGGCGCTAAAATCTTCACTTTAAGCAAACCACTTCTCGGCGTCTTTCACAATTTCACATTCGACCTTTTCAGCAGCTTCTCTGTTTTCGGCACTGACAGAAATGTAAATTTTCAGTTTCGGCTCCGTGCCGGAGGGACGCACGACAATAGAGCAGTTATCTTCCAGCAGGAACTTCAGCACTTCAGACTTGGGCAGCCCGTCCAGGCCATAAGCATAATCCAGCAGCTTTACAACCTTCTTACCGCCAAACGCTTTGATATTGCCGCGGAATGCCTGCATAATGCTCTGCATCTTGGCAAAACCGGCGCTGCCGTCGAACTCGTAGCTGTGCAGGGTGTTCAGGCAGTAGCCATAGGTCTTGTACAGCTCGTCCAGCTTATCCAGCAGGCTGATGCCCTTGGTGGCGTAGTAGCTGAACATCTCGCAGATCATGTAAGCACCGTCCACGCCGTCCTTATCGCGGACGTAGGAGCCGGTCAGGTAGCCGTAGCTTTCCTCAAAGCCGAACACATAGCTGTCTGCCCTGCCCTGCTTTTCCAGCTTGCCAATCTGCTCACCGATAAACTTGAATCCCGTCAGCACATTGATTGTCCGCAAACCATAATGGGTGGCAATCTGTTCCCCCATATCCATCGTCACGATGGTCTTAACCATGACCGGGTCGGCGGGCATCTTGCCGTGTTTCACACGCTGGCAGCAAATATAATCCAGTAACAGCATACCTGTCTGGTTTCCGGTCAGCAGTTCATATTTACCCGCCTTGTTCTTGACTGCAATGCCCACACGATCGCAGTCCGGGTCGGTGGCAAGCAGTAAATCCGCATTGCACTTTTTGGCATACTCCATGCCCAGTGCCATAGCTTCTTTAATCTCCGGATTCGGGTACGGGCAAGTCGGGAAGTTCCCGTCCGGCTGCTCCTGCTCCTTGACCACGGTGATGTTGGTGTAGCCCATCTCCTTCAGTGTGCGGGTCACAGGCTTCAGGCCGGTGCCGTTCAGCGGGCTGTAAACAATAGCCACATCCTTATTGACTTCTTCGCCAAACAGGACAGACTGATTCTTGACCTCATTCACAAATGCGGTATAGACTTCGTCCGGGATGTACTGGATGTTGCCGCTTGTAACACCTGCTTCAAAATCGCTAGTCTTGACGTCTGCAAAAATGTCCAGCTTCTCGATTTCGGCAAGAATCTCCGCAGCAGCCTCAGTGGTAATCTGGCAGCCATCTGCGCCGTAAACCTTGTAGCCGTTGTATTTGCCGGGGTTGTGGGAAGCGGTGACCATGACACCCGCAGAGGTATGCAGATAACGGGTCGCAAAGGACACTGTAGGAACAGGCATCAGAACAGGCCAGATATTGACTTTCACTCCATTTGCTGCAAACACACCAGCGGCAACTTTTGCGAACACGTCGCTCTTGATGCGGCTGTCATAGCCGATTGCCACAGAAGGTTCTGCAAAGTTTTTCTTCAGATAGTCAGCCAAGCCCTGCGATGCTTTTGCGACCGTGTAAATATTCATGCGGTTAGTACCCGCACCGATTACGCCGCGCAGACCACCCGTGCCAAAGGCAAGGTCACGGTAGAATGCATCCTCGACTTTTGCATCATCCAGCGTTTTCAGTTCGGCGGCAACATCGGCATCTGCCGTTGCATTAGCAAGCCATCGCTCATATTCTTTTTTGATGTCCATCTTAATTTTCCTCATTCCATGCGGCTTTTGGCCAGCAGGGCTGCACCGATGACCCCTGCGCGGTAGCCCAGCGTGCAGGCTGTAATGCGGGTATGTTTTTGGGCAAAATCATGTCCGAACACCATGGGCTCCACGGCGGCACGCAGCGGCTTCAGCAGGTTTTCACCCTGGTTGGCTACACCGCCGGACAGCCCGATGACCTCCGGGAAAAAGATGTTAATCAGGTTGGCAATGCCTACCGCAAGATAATGAATGTAGGTATCCACAACCTGCTGTGCGGCGGCATCCCCCTGCGCTGCAGCATCAAAAGCCGTGCGGCCGTTCACATCCTCCGGCTTTGCGGCCAGCACGTTCAGCGCACTTTCCGGGTGGGCAAGCCGTGCTTCTTTTGTCATGCGGATCAGTGCGGTGGCACTGGCCAGTGCCTCAAGGCATCCATGACGTCCGCAGGTGCAGCGCGGGGCGTCTGCTGTATCAAGAATCACCATGTGTCCGGCTTCGGAGGCGGCGCCGGTGTAGCCTGTCAGCAGTTTTCCGTCCAGTACAACTCCTGCGCCAACGCCGGTACCCAGAGTAACGACAACCGTACTCTGTGCGCCTTTAGCGCAGCCCGCAAGAGCCTCGCCCAATGCAGCAACATTTGCATCATTACCAACGGCAACCGGCAGACCTGTCTTTTGCGCCAGATATTCCTCCATTGCAAAATCATGCCAATCTAGGTTGTTGGAATACAGCACCGTTCCGCCGTCCACAGTTCCCGGGCATCCGACACCAACACCTGCAACGTCCTTTCCCTCCGCCAGCTGCAGGCACAGCGCTGCAATGTCATCGCAGACAGCTTCCGCCGGGCGCGGCAGGTTTGTGGGGGTGTTGGCTTCGCACAGAATTTCACCCTCGCTGTTCACAAGTGCGGCCTTGATGTTTGTGCCGCCAAGATCTACGCCCAGATACAACATACGCCGTTTCTCCTTCCTTGCTTTACTCTACGGTCAGGTCGGCGCGCAGCAGAATATTCTCTGCATTGTCGCCAAGCTGGAGTTCAAATTTTCCGGGTTCTACCCGCCATACATAATCAGGACCAAGGGTACGCAGCTGCTTTGGTCCGACAGTCAGTTCCACCCGACGGCTTTCACCGGGCGCAAGCGTCAGACGGCGGAAAGCTGCCAGCTGGCGCTCCGGCTTTACGACGGAGCTGAACATATCCCGCACATACAGCTGCGGCACGGCATCGCCGGTGTACTTGCCGGTATTGGTGACCGTGACACTGACAGTGACCGTGTCCTGCGGGTCGATCACGCTGCGGCTCAGGGCCATATCGCGGTAAGCAAATGTTGTGTAGGTCAGACCGTAGCCAAACGGATACAGCGGCAGCCAGTCCATCTCCACATAGCGTTTTCCGCCGCCGGGTCGCCGGCTGTAATGGCAGGGAATCTGCCCGACACTGCGCGGGAATGTGATGGGAAGCCGTCCACCCGGGGCTGCATCGCCAAACAGTGTTTTTGCAATAGCGGTGCCGCCCTGCTCACCGGGGAACCACGCCTCCAGAATGGCAGGCAGATGATCGTTTTCCCAATTCGCCGTAACGGGGCGTCCGCTTTGCAGCACCAGCACCACAGGGGTTCCGGTTGCATAAACAGCCTGTACCAGCTCAAGCTGTCTGCCGGGCAGGTTCAGGTCGGTGCGGTCAAAGTTCTCGCCGCTGGTCTCCTCGTTGTCGCCCATGCAAAGGATGGCGACATCCGCTTTGCGTGCAGCTTCTACTGCGGCGGGGAAATTTTCCCACCCGGCGCTGTACCCGAAAATCACGCGGGCGCCCCGCCGGTCATTGACAAACTCAATGCGGATTTTATAAGTGCGTCCGGCCTCAAAGTGGAAATCCAGTGCCTGGTCAGCGCTTTTATCTTTGCCCCAGCCATCAATCAGCAGTTTGTCATCCACGTACAGGCGCATACTGTCCTGCGTGCTCAGACCGATACAACCATCCATAGTTTTCGGCATGATGACCGAACCTGTCCATGCTACGCTGAAGCAGTTGGCATCAAGCTCCGGATGGGGCAGTGCAAAAATCCAGTTGAAGTTGACGGTGCGATCCGTGCGAACCTGCACCGGTTCGCCCTGCGGCACAGGTCCGTTATAATAGCGACCTGTCAGACCGGCTTCGCCGTTTTCATCGCGCAGCATGGACGGATCAAACGGGTGCAGCGCCTGCCCCAGAAAGTTGCAGCCGCGCTCATACAGCACCTCGGTTTCGGGGCTGACTGCAGCACGGATTCCATCCAGCACAGAAACCCCGCCTTTACGACCGCGTGTTTCGGTATAGTCGCCGTAAGAAACCGTATCAGCCGCCGGACCGATGACTGCCACGCTGCGCAGGTCTTTTCTGAGCGGCAGCAAGCCGTCATTTTTGAGCAGTACGATGGATTTCTCTGCTATTTTTTCCGCGGTAGCCAGATGTTCCGGGCAGCGCAGGATTGTATCGGCGCGTTTTTCGTCCGTATAAGGATTTTCAAACAACCCCAGTGCAAATTTCATACGCAGCACACGCCGACACGCCGTATCCAGCACCGACATCTTCATGGAACCGCTTTCAATCAGGCGGGCAATCGCTTTCTGCCAGACATCATGCGGAAAGTCGTAAAGCTGCAAGTCTACGCCTGCTTCCAGCCCAAGGCGGATGGCCTCCTCCGGCGTTTCGGCAATAAAGTGCCAGTCATACAGGCGGGAAACCGCCGTCAGGTCGCTGCGGACAAACCCCGGCATACCAAACTGCCCGCGCAGCACATCCGTTAACAGCTCATGGTCCATGGATACCGGAATACTGTCGATGGAGTTGTAGCTGCACATAGCGTCGCACGCTTTGCCGTCCGCAAAAGCCGCTTCAAAGACAGGCAGACAGTCGCTGAATACATCGTGCCGACCCATGGTGCAGGGGGCGCAGTTCAGTCCCCCCACAGGGTTGCCGTAGCCGACGTAGTGCTTGGGTTCGGCAGCCACGGTGTCCGGTGTCGTCAGGTCTGTCCCCTGCATACCCAATACGGTTTCGCGTGCAAACTCAGCACAAAGGTATGTGTCCTCACCATAGGATTCTTCCGCGCGACCATACCGTGGATCACGAATCAGATCCATGACGGGGCTGTATGTTTCGTGAATCCCGCAAGCTCGGGACTCTGCCGCAATGGCGTGTCCCATCTCGCGCCCGAGTTCAGGCTCAAAGCTTGCCGCCAGACCAATCTGCTGCGGAAAACTGGTTGCGTTGTTTGTCATCAGCCCATGCAGTGCTTCCTCGCTAAAAAGGTATGGGATGCCAAGACGTGTGTTTTCTATGGCATACCGCTGCACAACATTGGCTTGGGCAGCAGTCATACCGCGCAGTTGCACACTGCCGACACTATTGTGCTGCATCAGTGCATCAAACCGCTGCATATCCACGGCTGTAACCTTGCCGTTTTCGTCCTGCGTTGTAAAATCGCCGGAATAATACTGATCTGTCTGCAGGATCTTTTCTTCAAGGGTCATCCGGCTCATCAGGTCGCTGATGCGCTCTTCTGTCGAAAGATCCGGGTTCTGGTATGGCTACGGGGAAATTGAAAACATTCTGAAAACAGCAGGATTTATTCTGTTTTTTCTCAAAAAAATTGCCCACTCCCCTGCCAAATTCCAAAAAATGGCAGAGAAAGTGGGCTTCAGGGTGGGCAAACCGCCCAAAAATGGTTGGACAACACTGTAAAACCGTGTTCAAAAATCGGTTGGCGAAATCGCCGATTTTCGACGCTACAACAAAGAAAAAAGACTGTGACATCTTTTTCATCACAGTCTTATGGTGCGGATGAAGGGATTTGAACCCACACTCTTTTAAGGGAACTAGAACCTGAATCTAGCGCGTCTGCCAGTTCCGCCACATCCGCATATTCTTTTCGCCGTGGGCCGTGGCCCTGACGACGTGTATTATTATAACGGCTGGCAGAAGAAATGTCAAGCGATTTTTTGAGAAAAATGCTGCTTTTTTCAACGAAAAATGCGGTCCTCCGCTTTTCGACGAAAGACCGCATTTTATGAAAAGATTACCAGAGGTTGACGACCTCGTTGTACAGGCCCTCGTAGCTCTTGGCGGAGTTGGACCAGCTGAAGTCGCACTCCATGGCGCGCTTGACCAACACGGGCCAGCCGTCCTTCTGCCAATAGCCTTCCTTGGCGCGCCAGCAGGCCTCATACAGCTCATGGGCGTTGTAGTTGGCAAAGGTAAAGCCGTTGCCGTAGCCGTCGCCGGAGTCGCGGATAGAGTCCTTCAGGCCGCCGGTCTCGCGGATGACGGGGATCGTGCCGTAGCGGCAGGAGACCATCTGGGCCAGACCGCAGGGCTCGGAGCGGGACGGCATCAGGAAGATGTCGGCACCGGCGTAGATCTGCTGTGCCAGCTTGGCGTTGAAGCCGATGTAGACACCGACGCGGCCCGGGTTGCGTGCGCACAGCTCGTTGAAGAAGTTCTCATACTGGGCTTCGCCGGAGCCGAGGATGACCAGCTCGATGCCCTGCTGCAGCAGGCCCTCGGCGATGGCCTGAACCAGGTCAACGCCCTTGTGGCCAACCAGACGGGTGACCATGGCCATGACCGGGCTGCCGTCCTTATGCAGGCCGAACTCGTCCTGCAGGGCCTCTTTGCAGACAGCCTTGCCCTCCTGGAAGGTCTCGGCGTCGTAGTTTTTGGCAATGTCAGGGTCGGTGGCAGGGTTAAAGACATCGACGTCAATACCGTTCAGAATGCCGCACAGCTTATACTGCTTCTGGCGCAGCAAGCCGTCCAGACCGTGGCTGAACCACGGGTCGAGGATCTCCTGCGCGTAGGTCGGGCTGACGGTGGTGACCTTGTCTGCACACTCGATGGCGCCCTTCATGAAGTTGGCGCAGCCGTCATACTCCACAACATGGGCGTCACGTGCGCCGATGCCGCAGGTATCCTCGAGAATATCCAGACCATACTTGCCCTGGTAGGCAATGTTGTGGATCGTGAACACCGTCTTGATGCGGCTGAACTTATCCAGATGGCGGTAGTACAGGTTCAGGTAGACGGGCGTCAGTGCGGTCTGCCAGTCATTGCAGTTGATGATGTCCGGCTCAAAGTCGGTGTAGAACAGCATCTCCAGAATGGCGCGGGAGAAGAACGCGAAACGCTCGCCGTCGTCATAGAAGCCGTACAGGCCGCTGCGCTTGAAGTAATACTCGTTGTCGATGAAGTAAAAGACAACGCCGTCGCGCTCGGCCTTGAACAGGCCGCAGTACTGGCTGCGCCAGCCCACGGGCACGCTGAAGTTGGTGACATAGGTCAGCGTATCCTTGAATTTCAGGTCGCCGTACAGCGGCATAACGACGCGGGCGTCGATGCCGTCGCGGACCAGTGCCTTGGGCAGAGCGCCCGCAACATCGGCCAGGCCGCCGGACTTGGCAAAGGGTGCAGCCTCGCTGGCTGCGTACAGGATTTTCATAAGCACCTCCGAGCGAGTTTCACAAAATGAGGGCGAGGGAAAGTCTGGCTCTCCCCCGCCCTCTCATCAAAGTCGTCTCCGGGGAGAGGGAGTTCGACCTCTATGAGCGTTATGTCTCCCCTGTGTCAGCGTTTTGCTGGCGGGGTATTTTATACGCTGTGACCCTTGGCGACGAACACCGGGAAGGTGTCGGTACCGGTCAGCTTCTTGTCCTCGGTGATGTGGACGTTCTTGTCGGTGACGACGTACTCCACATTGCAGTTCGGCTCAACAACGGTATCCTGCATCAGGACGCAGTTCTTGACAACAGCGCCCTTCTTAATCTTGCAGCCGCGGAACAGCACGCTGTTCTCAACGGAGCCCTCGATGACGCAGCCGTCAGCCAGCAGGCTGTTCTTGACAGAGCTGCCCTCCAGGTAGCGGGTCGGGTTATCGTCACGAATCTTCGTGTAGATGGGCGCGGGTCCGAACAGGGCGTCCATGCTGCCTTCCTGGAGCAGACGCATATTCTCGTCGAAGTAGCTCTTCATGTCAGAGACGCGGGCGACATAGCCGTCGAACCGGTAGGCATGGACGTTCAGCAGCTTGAGGTTGCGGGCCAGGATGTCGCGCTCAAAGTAGACGAGGCCGCGGACGGAGGCATCGTGGATCAGGTGGATCAGGCTCTCGCGCTCAATGACATAGATGTTCATGGCGAGGTTCTGCTCACCGATGCGGTAGTCGTTGGACAGAATCTCAACAACGCGGTCATTGTCGTCCAGACGGATGGTGTAGTTATCACTGCGGGCACCCTCGGGGATGGCAGCGCGGTTGTAAACCATCGTGACGTCAGCGCCGGACTTGACATGGGCATCGATCAGCTTATTGAAGTCGAAGTTCATGGCAATGTAGGAGTCAGACAGGATGACGTAGCGCTCCTTCTGCGCCTCGAGCCAGTTCAGGATGCTGTCCAGTGCGTCCACACGGCCGGAGTACAGCTTGACGCTGCGCTCGGCAAAGGGCGGGACGATATTCAGGCCGCCGCGCTTACGGGTCAGGTCCCACTCACGGCCTGCGCCCAGGTGATCCATCAGAGAGTGGTAGTTTTTACGCACGATGACGGACACATTGTCGATGCCGGCGTTGGCCATGCTGGACAGCGTGAAGTCGATCAGGCGGTAACGTCCGCCGAACGGGATGGAGGCCATGGAGCGCTCCGCCACCAGTTCGGGAACGAGGTTATCATACGTATTGGCGAAAATGACGCCGAGAGCATTCACATTGCTGTTTACCATTGTTCCTCACCATCCTTTACATCGCTGGAGACCATTGCCTTGGGGCCAACCACTGCGCCCTTGCCGATGACGACGCCGGAGCCGACGGTGGCGACATCGCCGGGCTCGGCAATGTTCAGGCCGCCCTCGGGCATAGCGCCGACGGTTGCGCCCTCCTCGATCGTGACGTTCTCGGCCACGATGCAGTGCTTGACGGACGCGCCCGCCTTGATGACGGTGCCGCCCATGACGACGGCTGCTTCCACGGTCGCGCCCTTTTCGACGACGACGCCGGGGAACAGGATGGAGTTATTCACGGTGCCGTTGACCTTGCAGCCTTCGGATACCATGGAGTTGACGATGGTGGCGTCGCTGCCGATCTGCTGGCAGGGACGGCCCGTGTTGCGGGAGTAGATCTTCCAGTTCTCATCGAACAGGTTGATGCCGGAATGCTTCGGGTCCAGGACCTCCATGTTGGCCTGCCACAGGCTGGAGATCGTGCCGACGTCCTTCCAGTAGCCGCTGAAGTGGTACGCATACATACGGCGGCCATCCTTCAGCAGGTTGGGAATGACGTTCTTGCCAAAGTCGTTCTCGGAGTTGGGGTCAGCCTCGTCCTCGCTCAGGTATTTCTTCAGGATGTCCCAGTTGAAGATGTAGATGCCCATGGATGCCAGGTTGGACTTGGGCTCCTTCGGCTTTTCCTGGAAGGCGTTGATGCGGTCATCCTCATCGGTGACCATCAGGCCGAAGCGGGATGCCTCGCTCCATGGCACCTCCATAACGGCGACGGAGAACTCTGCGTTCTTCTCCTTATGGAAGCGCAGGAAGTCAGAGTAATCCTGCTTGCAGATCTGGTCGCCGGACAGGATGATGACATACTTGGGGTCATAGCGGTCAATGAAGGACAGGTTCTGATAGATGGCGTTGGCCGTGCCCTTGTACCAGTCAGAGCCGGAAGCCTGCTGGTACGGCGGCAGAACGTGAACACCGCCGTGCAGGCGGTCAAGGTCCCACGGCTGGCCGTTGCCGATGTACTCGTTCAGGACGAGGGGCTGATACTGGGTCAGGATGCCCACCGTGTCAATGTCAGAATTGACACAGTTGGACAGCGGGAAGTCGATGATACGATACTTTCCGCCAAACGGAACTGCCGGCTTGGCGAGCTTCTGGGTCAGCGCGTACAGACGCGAGCCCTGGCCGCCTGCCAGGATCATTGCGATCATTTCTTTAGCCATAAGATTTCTCCCCTTAAAATTTCGGCAGAATGCCGTTTTTAACATATATCCAAAGACGGCTTACACCGTCGTTTTGGCCTTGGGCGGACGTCCGCGGCGCTTAGGAGCCGCCTTGGTCCCGGCGTCTGCGGCAGGGGCCGCAGTCTTGGCAGTGGTTTTTGCCGTCTTTTTGGCGGCGGGCTTGGCGGGCTTTTCCGCTGCCTTGTCCTCCGCCTTGGCGGCGCGCGGCTTGCGGGCAGCGGGCACGCTCAGGTAGAGGGTGGACAGCGGCGGCAGCGTCAGCGAAATATGCTGGTCGAAGCCGTGCATCGGGCCCTTCTTCGTCTTGACCGTGCCGTTGGTCACGCCGGAGCCGCCGTACTTCTTATCGTCGGAGTTGAGGATCTCCTTGTAGCTGCCGGGGTTCGGCACGCCCATCTGGTACTCCTTGCGCAGCACCGGGTTGAAGTTGCATACGACAAGCACCATCTTGCCCGCAGCGTCGCGGCGCAGGAACGCGATGACGCTCTGCTTGCTGTCGTCGGGCACGATCCACTGGAAGCCCTCCCAGCTGTAATCGACCTGCCACAGGGCGGGCGTGTCACGGTAGAAGTGGTTCAGATCCCTGACGTAGCTTTGCAGCTCACGGTGCTTATCGTAGCCGAGCAGCATCCAGTCGAGCGGCTTCTTCTCGTCCCACTCGATAAACTGGCCGAAATCCTGGCCCATAAAGAGCAGCTTTTTGCCGGGGTGGGCCATCATGTACCCGAAGAAGGTGCGCAGGTTCGAGAATTTTTCCTCATAATCGCCGGGCATCTTGTTCAGCAGGCTGCACTTGCCGTGGACGACCTCGTCGTGGCTGATGGGCAGCACGAAGTTCTCACTGAACGCATAGAAGAAGCTGAACGTGACCTTGCCGTGGTTGCCGGCGCGGAAGAGCGGGTCGGTTTTCATGTAGCTGAGCATGTCGTTCATCCAGCCCATGTTCCACTTGAAATTGAAGCCCAAGCCCCCGTCGGACGCGGGCTTTGTGACCAGCGGCCAGGCGGTGGATTCCTCGGCGATCATCATTTTATGCGGATAGCGGCCCAGGATAGCCGTGTTCAGCTTCTGCAGGAAGGCGATGGCCTCGAGATTTTCCTTGCCGCCGTTGACGTTCTGCTCCCACTCGCCGTCCTTGCGGTTGTAGTCGAGGTAGAGCATACTGGCGACAGCATCGACGCGCAGACCGTCCACATGATAGCGGTCCACCCAGAACATGGCGCTGGAGATCAGGAAGCTCTCGACCTCCTTCATGCCGTAGTTAAAGACCATCGTGCCCCATTCCTTGTGCTCACCGCGGCGGGGGTTGGGGTCCTCATAGCAGGGGGCGCCGTCGAACATGTACAGGCCGTAGCCATCCTTCGGGAAGTGGGCCGGGACCCAGTCCAGAATGACGCCGATGCCCGCCTGATGCAGCTTGTCGACGAAGGCCATGAAGTCCTTCGGCGTGCCGTAGCGGCTTGTCGGGGCAAAATAGCCCGTGACCTGATAGCCCCAGCTGCCGTCGAAGGGATACTCGGTGATGGGCAGCAGCTCCACGTGGGTGTAGCCCATTTCCTTTATGTATGGGATCAGCTCGTCGGCCAGCTCGGCATAGTTGTAGGGCACGCCGTTTTCGGGGTCCTTCATCTTCCAGCTGCCGGCCTGCAGCTCGTAAATGGACATCGGGCTGTTGATGACATCCCGCTTTTCCTCGTCACTGACCCAGGCGGCATCCCCCCAGGTGTAGCCCTCAATATCATAGACCTTGCTGCCGTTGGACGGGCGGGTCTCGGTATGGAAGGCATACGGGTCAGCCTTATAGACCAGCTCATCCGCCGGGGTGGTGATGCAGTATTTGTAGACATCAAATTGTTTGATGCCGGGAACGAAGCGCTCCCAGATACCGTCCGTCACCTTTTCCATGGGGTGCTCGCCGGGCGTCCAGCTGTTGAAGTCACCCACAATGGAAACGGCCTTGGCGTGCGGTGCCCAAACACGGAACACCGCGCCGGCCTCGCCGTTTTCCTCGCACAGATGCGCACCGAAGTAGCGATAGGCCTCCTGATTGTTGCCCTGCTTGAACAGATAAATGGGCAGATCGGAGCTTTTGGGCGTTTCTTTGCGCTGTTTCAACGTAATCTCCCCTTTTGAGCGGTGCTGTAGTGGATACAGTACACCGACTCTATATAATCTCTGTCTCTATATTACCTGTTTCTTACGGGAAATGCAAGGTCTTTTGTGTAATATTCTGCTAAAATTTTCGTATGTTACCTATTCGTTTTGTACAAGTTCGACATAAATCGGGCGTTTTTTCGGACAAACGTACAAAAAAAGTCCCCTGCAAGGTTCTTTTTACACTTTGCAGGGGATTTGTGCAATCCGGAAATTATTTTCAGGTCCCGTAGATGTAGTACGGGTTCTCGCCGCTGTAGACGCTGCGGCGGTTCCAGACCGTGTGGGTGGCCAGATATTCGGCCCAGGCATGGTAGCCCGCGGCATTGAAGTGGACGCCGTCCTTCGTGGCGTAGTCGTCGATCTGGCTGCCGTCGGCGGGGTTGGTCAAGGCCTCGCGGATGTTGATATAGTAGCAGCCCTTGCGCAGCGCCATGTTGGCCAGCAGGTCGTTGACCGTGGCAATGCGGGTGTTGTCCAGACCGGGCTTGGAGGCGACCACATCCTCCTGTACGCCGGGGATGGACTGGATATAAATCGTCACGCCGGGGTTCAGCTGCTCACGCAGCATATCAATGAGGCGCTCGTAGTAGGCGATAAAGCTGTCCTCACTGCCCTGCACGACGAGGTTGTTCGTGCCGACAAGGATATAGAGATAATCCGGCTGGCTGGCGGCAATGGTTTCCATCGGGGTCTCGTTCGCACCGGTGACGGCGTTCTTGACGCTGACATTGTTGACAAAGGTCTGCACGCCCGCGCTGACGTAGGTGGCGTAGTGGGCATTGTGGTAGCCCGTATCGTAGATGCCAAGGCCCGACGCGATGCTGTCGCCCGCGAAGGTGACGGTGTTGAAATAGTCGTTCGTCACGGTGCCCAGCATCGGGACGGCCACCATGCGGTGATCGGTGTTGCGGTACTCGGTGTCGATCGTGGCCGCGACGGCCTCGGACTTGTCCCACGCGGCGGTATCGACGCCCGGCAGGATGCGCTGCGGCTCGGCAATGTCTGCCGGGGCCGCCGAGGGGGCCTCGGTGGGCGCAGCGGCGGATGCGGCCTGCTCCGGCGTAGCGGATTCCGCTGGGGAAGTCTGAGCCGGGGCACTCTGCCGCGTGAACCAGAAGTAGCCCACGCCGATGCAGAGCGCCGCCAAAACAACGATGAGGATCAGGAACAGTCTGCGCTTGCGGCGCCTGCCTGCGACCTCATTGCGGTAGGTATAAAAATCAGCCATAAAAGCTCCTATTCTTTACGCAATCAAGCATGTATAGCTATTATACGCCGGAACCGCACCGGGTACAAGTGGCCACAGCAAATTTTACAGACCGAAAAAGGGACGTTTGCAAAAATTAGCTTGACGCTTTTCTCCTGTACCCCTATAATAAGAGTAAGAATAGACGTGACCAATCATCACAGAACGGAGGTCCTGCCCCATGGCATGGATGATCGTATCCGACAGCTCCTGCGAGATCCGCGAGCTGGAAAACCCGGCACCGGGCGTGCAGTTTGCCCTTGTACCGTTTAAAATCCGCGTTGGTGAACGCGAGTATGTTGACCTTGCCACGCTGAACACCCAGCAGATGCTGCAGGCCATGACCGACTACAACGGTGCCAGCACCACCGCCTGCCCCAGCCCCGAGGAATGGGCCGAATATTTTTTGCAGGCGGACAACGTGTTTGCCTTCACCATCAGCAGCAACCTGTCCGGCAGCTACAATGCCGCCATGGCCGCGCGCGAGATGGTGCTGGAGGAGCACCCCGAAAAGAAAATTTTTGTGCTGGACACGCTGAGCTGCTCCGGTGCGCTGGCCGGTGCCGCCGAGCTGGCCAACAAGCTGATCGGCGAGGATCAGGCATTTGACGACATCTGCTTTGCGCTGAAAAAGTTTGCCGATAGCACCCACATCCTGTTTGCACTGGCGAGCTTTGACAATCTGGCCAAGAACGGCCGTGTCAACAGTGTAGTTGGTTTTATCGCAGGCCGCCTGAACATGCGCGTTCTGGGCCGCCGCACGCCGGACGGCAAGATCGACTTTTACTTCAAAACCCGCGGCGAGACCCGCGTGCTGGCAAAGATTCTGGAGCAGATGGACGAGGACGGCTATGACGGCGTACACCCGGTATTGATCAGCGAGTGCGGGAACCAGACTGCCGCCCAGCTGCTGCACCACGGCATTGAGGCCAAGTGGCCCGGTGCACCGGTGAAGATCGTGCCCTGCTCCGGCCTGTGCAGCTTCTACGCGCAGGATCAGGGCATCATTATCACGTATTGAGGCAAAAATATACCGCCGTGCATGGATTTGCACGGCGGTTTTTGATTTGTCATTCGTAGGGGCGGATTCCATATCCGCCCGCTTTGTTTTCCCTGCCGCAAACGGGCACGGGCGCATATAGAATGCGCCCCTACGGTGTTGCCGTATTTTGCCGTGGATTTTATTCCGGCAGCCGCTCCTTCACGAAATCCAGGAACGCCTGGGCGGCGGGGGCGAGGTTCTCGCCGCAGGCGAGACCGATCTCCATCATCTGGTGGGGATTCATCGGGCGCTCCACGACGCCGGGATAGCCGTCCTGGTGGTTGATGGCGTTGTTTACGCTGATGCCCAAGCCCGCCGACACCATGGCATAGGTCGCCGTGATGTCCATCGTGGAATAGCGCGCGTCGGGGCGGGCCTTCAGCTTGTCAAAAATCAGGGTGATGTCGGTCTCCATGCCCGGGTAGCTGTCGATGAACGGCTCGGTCTTCAGGCTTTCCACCGGGAAGGACTCGCGGTCCGCCAGCGGGTGGTTTTTGGGCAGCAGGACCATCAGCTCGTCCTGGCGGATGGGCAGCCAGACCGGCAGCGAGTCACGGTGGCTGATGAGGCAGAAATCCGTGCGGTGATCCAGCAGCATCTCGGCCAGCTCGCTGCTGGTGCCGTTGACGATCTTGATGACCACGCCGGGGTGCCGTGTGCGGAACGCCGCCATCATCCGGGTGACCCACTCATAGTAGCAGTTATACGCCGTACCGATGACAATGGTGCCGCAGTCTGCGCCGCGCACCTTGGCTGCGGTCTGTTCCAACCGCTCCTGCGCAAACAGCAGCTCACGCACCGACGGCAGCAGCTGGCGGCATTCCGCGGTGGGCTGCACGCCGCTTTTGGCGCGGTGCAGCAGCGCAAATCCCAGCTCCTTTTCCAGCGTTGCCACGCTGCGGCTGATGCCGGAGACCGTAAACCCCATCTCCTCCGCCGCCGCACGCAGGCTGCCACGGTCGATTGCCTTTAATAAGATCTGCCAGCGTTCTGTATCCATCTTGTACCTCTTGTTGCTTTATTTGCAATTTTGTAAAAAATGTGTTACGTTTTCATCAATCATAAGGCAGAACGCCGGATTTGTCAAGAGCGGGAGGACGGAAAATAAAAAAAGCCTCCCCCGGTTACGAGGGAGGTGCCCCGCAGAGCCGGAGCTTGGGATTCATCACTCTTTTATATTCCGCTCCTGCTTGCGCTTCATGCGCTCAAGCAGAGCTGCCTTCTGCTTGTCCCATTTGGCATCGTACTCCGGGGTAGCTGGGTCGATGCAGCGGGCAAAGCTCCAATGCAGGCCGTCGCGGCGGCTCAGCTTAAAGCGCAGATACCAGTGCCCGCAGTAGGGGCAGACTGATCTGGTAAAGTAGCCCGTGTTGCCGCGCTTGAGCCAGACCTCGTCGTTTTGCAGCGGCGCGCCGCACTCAGGGCAGCGTGCCTGATACAGCTCGGGCACGCTGCGGTAGTCGTCGTGTTCCATGCGGTTCATGAACAGCTGCACATCGCGGCCCGTGTTCTCGGCACCGAGCAGCGCCTCGGTCAGCAGCTCCTCCTCCGTCGGATAGGTCGCGAGGCCCTCGGCCAGCGGCAGCTTGCGGCAGACCCTGGCCGTATAGAGCGCGTCGTCCAGTGCGTTGTGGAACGGTTCTTCCTTGGGGATGCCCAGGCGGTCCACAACGCTTTCCAGGGACAGGCCCTCTCCCTCCTTGCGGGGGTAAGCCTGCAGGAAGATGCGCTGCAGGTCGTACCAGCGGTTCGGCCAGTTTTCATCCAGCCCGACGAGGAACAGGTTTTGCTTTAAAACCGGCACGTCGTCCAGGCCCCACTCGGCCAGCTCGGCATCGTCGCCCGCCCAGTCAAGAAATTTCTGCAGGCCTTCCTTCATCGGCAGGCCCGCGTCCAGGTCGCCCTGGGACAGACCCGTGACCTTGGCGATATGATGCTGCAATTTGCGGAAAATGTGCGGCTTGAGGTTGACCTCAAACGTATCCAGGACGTCGCCGCGGTCATTGATGCGGGCCGCGCCGATCTGAATGATTTCACCGCGCAGCGTCAGCTCCGTGCCGTGATAGAGGAAGGTTTTCGGCTGGTAGCCGATGTTCCATTCCAAATCGAAAACGATCAGATTCACAGGTCAGGTCTCCTCATTCAAAATAAACTTTTCCACTGCCAGGCCCACGCCGTCGTGGTCGTTATCGGCGGTCAGGTAGTTGGCTGCGGCCTTGACCGGCGGCTGGGCGTTGCCCATGGCCACGCCCATACCGGCCAGGCGTATCATCGGCAGGTCGTTCCAGCCGTCACCGCAGGCCATCAGGTTGGCGGGGGTCAGGCCCTTGGCGCGCAGCAGAATTTCCAGCGAGGTATCCTTGCCGACGCCGAGGGGCATTGTTTCAATAAAGAAAGGTGCGCTGCGGCAGATGGACAGCTTGCCCGCAAACTCCTGCTGCATCAGCTCCTCAACGTGCGGCATGTCGGCGGGGTCGCCGGTCAGCAGCAGCTTGTTGATGGGGTAAGTCACCTCGGCGGGCAGGTTTTCCACCTTGCGCACGGGGATCTTGTTGATGCGGGCTTCCTCCAGCACGTAGGGGGCGTCGGGGACCTCGGTCACGATGCCGTTTTTGTCGTAGGTCAGCGGCACGACATTCCAATAGCGGCTGAACGTGCAGACCGGCTCGATCAGGTCTGCCGGGAAGGCATGCTGCACCAGCGTCTGTCCGGTCCGGCAGTCGATGATCTTGCCGCCGTTGTAACTCAAAATACAGCCGCCGTACTTTTCGAGCTCGAGCTCCCTGGCCAGCGGCTCAATGCCGACGGTGGGCCGCCCGCTGGCCAGCACGATGCAGACGCCGCGGCGGGCCGCCTCCTGCAATGCCGCCTTTGTGCGCGGCGTGATGACTTTTTCGGTGTTGGTCAGGGTGCCGTCAAGGTCCAGCGCCAAAACTTTATATTGCATGGTTATTCCCCCGGAATGCAGATTTGTGTATATTGTACTCTAAAATTGGGGATTATGCAAGCATCTTGCCTTCCCCTGCGGGGCTGCGCCCGCAGGCGCGTGTCGGAACGCAACCGCCGTAGGCGGCTCTTAGCGCGTAGACTGAAGCCGGCCCCGCAGGGCCGGATGAGGGGTATGGTTGCCATTTTTATCCGTTGGTGGGATACCATGGCAGGGTCGGCCCTCATCAGTCAGTGGTCGGAGCCACTGACAGCTTCCCCCGCGGGGGAAGCCTTTTGTTTGAGATTAGCCATTTCTAACGTATTGACAAGCATTCTCACCTATGCTACACTATCCGAAGCAATAAGGGAGTAGTCAGCGCAGCGGTGGAGCAGCCGCCGCGCAGTTCTGCCAACACAATGAGCGTTTGCTCTGGCTTTACTTTAAACGACGAGACTTATCTGCCCGTTTTCACGGGTGGATAGGTCTTTTTTATTGTCTGCACCCTGCCAAAACGGAGGAGAAAATCATGACTTTATTCGACCTGATCCTGATTGCCGTCAGTCTCTCGATGGACGCATTCGCCGTCTCGATCTGCAAGGGGCTTTCCGTCCGCAAGGTAAGTCTGCAGCACACTATGATCTGCGGCGTCTGGTTCGGCGGGTTCCAGTTTTTGATGCCTGCACTGGGCTATTTTCTCGGTGACCGGTTTGCCGCGCTGCTGACGAAGTTCGGCCCGTGGATCGCGTTTGTGCTGCTGGCGCTCATCGGTGCGAACATGATCAAGGAGAGCTTTGGCGGCGACGAGCAGCTGGACGACGACTACTCCGCCAAAGCCATGCTGCCGCTGGCCATCGCCACCAGCATTGATGCGTTCGCCGTCGGCGTCAGCTTTGCAGCCATGCAGGTGAACATTCTGCCTGCTGCCGGGCTGATCGGCGTTATCACCTGCCTGCTGTCCGCCATCGGCGTCAAGGTCGGTGCCATGTTCGGCGACAAGTACCGCGCCCCCGCCGAGCGCATCGGCGGCATTGTGCTGATCCTGATCGGTGTCAAGACGCTGCTGACGGGGCTGGGTGTGCTGTAATTGGGTGTACCTGTAGGGGCCGGGCATGCCCGGCCCGCGGCTTACCCGCAAACGCCCGGATGAGCGGGCGGATATGGAATCCGCCCCTACGGCGTGGGGGCGATGCTCGTCATCGCCCCGGAAGCGCCTGGGCTGCCGGAAGCTAACGGGTCGCAGATGTGCAGTTTCTGCAACGCTGCAAGACAAGCAAAAACGCTCCGGGCGGTATGGAACATTTTTCCATACCGCCCGGAGCGTCATTTATTATTGTAGGGTTCAGCGCAGCACCAGCTGTCCGTTCCCATCCGCATCCACGGTCAGGGTGTCCCCTGCCGTGTGGGCGCCGCCGATGATCTCCTTCGCGATCATCGTTTCCACATGGGACTGGATGTACCGCTTCAAGGGGCGGGCGCCGTAGATCGGGTCATAGCCGCCGTCGATGATGGCGTTCTTGGCCGCGTCGGTGACAACCAGTTTCAGCTGTTTGTCCTCCAGACGCTTGCGCAGGTCGGCCAGCATCAGGTCAACGATGGAGCCGATTTCGGTCTTGGTCAGGCTCTTGTAGTAGACAATGTCATCCAGACGGTTCAGGAACTCGGGGCGGAACTGGCGCTTGAGCAGCTGGTCAATGGCGTTTCTGGCCTCGTCGGACAGCTCGTTGCTGCCGTTGGCACGGCTCTTTTCCAGATCCTCCAGAATCAGGTCGGAGCCCAGGTTCGACGTCAGGATGATGACGGTGTTCTTAAAGTCCACCGTGCGGCCCTGGCTGTCGGTAATGCGGCCATCGTCCAGCACCTGCAGCAGAATGTTGAAGACGTCCGGGTGGGCCTTTTCGACCTCATCGAACAGCACAACGCTGTAGGGGTGGCGGCGCACGGCCTCGGTCAGCTGGCCGCCCTCCTCATAGCCGACGTATCCCGGAGGCGCACCGATCAGACGCGAGACGCTGAATTTCTCCATATACTCGGTCATGTCGATACGGACCATGTTCTTCTCGTCGTCAAACAGGGCCTGCGCCAGCGCCTTGGCCAGCTCGGTCTTGCCGACACCCGTGGGGCCGAGGAACAGGAAGCTGCCGATGGGGCGGTTCGGGTTCGCGATGCCGGCGCGGGAGCGCAGGATAGCGTCCGAGACCTTCTGCACGGCCTCGTCCTGGCCGATGACCCGCTGATGCAGCGTGTCCGGCAGGCGGAGCAGCTTCTCGCGTTCGCCTTCGACGAGCTTGGAGACCGGGATGCCGGTCCAGCGGGCGACGATGTTCGCAATTTCTTCTTCCGTTACGCGGTCACGAAGCAGGCTGGATTCTTTCTTTGCCTCGGCCAGCTTTTCTTCTTCCTCCAACTGCTTTTGCAGGGTGGGCAGCTTGCCGTATTGCAGCTCACCGGCCTTGGCGTAGTCGCCGGTGCGGGTCGCCTTTTCGATCTCGGCCTTGGTGGATTCCACCTCGGCGCGCAGGCTCTGCACCTTGTTCACGGCGTTCTTCTCGTTCTCCCACTGCGCCTTCTTGCTGTTGAAGCTGTCGCGCAGCTCGGCCATCTCCTTTTCCAGCGTGGCCAAACGCTGCTTGGACAACTCGTCGGTCTCTTTCTTTAAAGAGGCCTCCTCGATTTGCAGCTGGGTGATGCGGTGGTTCATCTCGTCCAGCTCGGCGGGCATCGAATCCAGCTCGGTCTTGACCATGGCGCAAGCCTCATCGACGAGGTCGATGGCCTTATCAGGCAGGAAACGATCCGTAATGTAGCGGTCCGACAGCGTTGCGGCGGCGATCAGGGCGGCGTCCTGAATCTTGACGCCGTGGTAGACCTCGTAGCGCTCCTTCAGGCCGCGCAGGATCGAGATGGTGTCCTCGACAGTCGGTTCATTGACCATGACCGGCTGGAAACGACGCTCCAGCGCGGGGTCCTTCTCGATATACTCGCGGTACTCGTCCAGCGTGGTCGCGCCGATACAGTGCAACTCGCCGCGGGCCAGCATGGGCTTGAGCAGGTTGCCCGCGTCCATCGCGCCGTCGGTCTTGCCCGCACCGACAATGGTGTGCAGCTCATCGATGAAGAGGATGATCTTGCCCTCGGACTTCTTGACCTCGTTGAGGACGCTCTTCAAGCGTTCCTCAAACTCGCCGCGGTATTTGGCACCTGCGACCAGCGCACCCATGTCCAGACTGAACACGGTGTGATCCTTCAGGTTTTCGGGCACATCTCCGCTTTCGATCCGCTGCGCCAGCCCCTCGGCGATAGCGGTCTTGCCGACACCGGCCTCACCGATCAGCACGGGGTTGTTCTTGCGTTTGCGGGAGAGGATACGGATGACATTGCGAATTTCCGTATCGCGTCCAATCACAGGGTCAAGTTTATGCGCCTTTGCCATTTCGACAAGGTCCTGACCGTACTTTTTCAGGGCGTTGTAGGTGTCCTCCGGGTTATCACTCGTGACCCTCTGATTGCCACGTACCGTACTCAGCTGCTTCATAAATTTTTCGGTTGTGATGCCGAAAGTCTTGAAGATTTCGCTGGCAGCCTTGCCGGGCCGCTGCAAAACGCCGAGGAATACATGCTCTACGCTGATGTATTCATCCTTCATCTGCTTGGCCTGCTGCTCGGCGGCGTTGAGGGCGCGGTCCAGATCGTTGGAGATGTAAATTTTCTCCGGGTCACGGCCCGAGCCGGTCACGCGGGGCAGCTCCTCGACCTTCTGCAAGGCCGCCTGGGCAAAGGCATTGGCGTCAATGCCAAGGGTCTGCAGCAGCTGCGGGATAAGCCCGTCCTGCTGCTGGGCAAGGGCGGCCAGCAGATGCTCCTGCTCCACCGCGTTGTTGGAATATTCCACCGCGATGCGCTGTGCAGCCTGCAAAGCCTCACGGGTTTTCTGTGTCATTTGTTCGATGTTCATAGTGCGTACCTCCTTTAGTGCAGATAGCGCATTGTTCTGGCAGTCTCGCACGTAAAGTGCTTTTATTTTACGGTTCAAGAATCTGTTTTCGCAAATTCTGTGTGTTCGTTTTTCTTTAGCACTCTATCTGTTCGACTGCTAATATTGTAGCACATTCACATACCATGTCAATAGGAAAATTGCAAACAAATTGTGAATTTGCAGGAAAAATCATTGGTAAAAGTTGGAGAAACAGTCGGAGGGGAGCGGATAGTTAGATATTTTTCAAAATATCTATTGACAACGGCAGGTGCATAGGAGTATAGTAAAGGCATAGACAGTTAGACGTTTATCTAATTGTTTATCAGGAAAGGAGTTGTTCTGTTTGGGAGATGCTTTCAAGGCGCTGGCCGACCCGACGCGGCGGCGCATTTTAGAACTGCTGGCACAGGGCGATCTGACCGCCGGGGAGATCGCCGCACATTTTGATATGACAAAGCCGTCCGTCAGTCACCATCTGAACATTTTAAAAAGTGCGGCGCTTATTACCGATGAGCGCCGCGGCCAGAACATTGTGTACAGTGTGAATCTGACCGTATTTCAGGAATTGATGAAGTGGTTTTATGACTGCGGACTTGTAAAGGGAGACGATAGCAATGAAAAAGAATAAGCTGTTCTGGATTTTAACCGTGGTCTGCGTGCTGAATTTTGCCGCGCACCTGTACTTCTACCCCTCCCTGCCGGACATTGTGCCCACCCACTGGGGAGCCGGCGGGCAGGTCAACGGCTGGGGGCCGAAATCCACGGTTTTGATTTTGGCCGCGCTGCCGTTTGCGATGTTGATTTTGTTTGAGGTCATCCGCAAGATCGACCCCAAGCACCAGAATTTTGAGAAGTTCGGCAAGGTATGGAACCTGTTCGTAGTGCTGTTCACCGTGATGATGGCCGCGTTCAGCTGGCTGAGTGAGCTGGCTGTTTTCGGCAAGCTGCCGGACAGCAGCAACCTCGTCAGCATTCTGGTCTGCGGCGGCATCGGCGTATTGTTCATCATCTTGGGCAATTTTATGCCGCAGATCAAGCAGAATTATACCTTCGGCTGCCGCACGCCCTGGGCGCTGAACGACGAGCACAACTGGCAGCGCACCCAGCGCATGGGCGGGTACACCTTTGTCGTTATGGGCATTGTCCTGTTGGTGCTTGCCTTCCTGGGCGGCCTGCTGGGCGACATTGCTACGCTGATCGTGCTGCTGGCCGCCGTTCTTGGCGGCAGCGCGTGGATTTATTTGTATTCGTATCTGGTGTATGTGGGGAAGATGAAGTAAGACCCTAAGGCCTTCCCCTTTGGGGGAAGGTGGCCCCGCAGGGCCGGATGAGGGGCGGGTGTGCCATTGCTATCCGTTAGCGAGTTTTGACGGCAGGTCGCCCCTCATCAGTCAGCGGGCGTGGCCGCTGACAGCTTCCCCCGAGGGGGAAGCCATATAGGCAAACAGCCCGTGCTTCGATTGGGAAGCACGGGCTGTTGTTATGTCTTATTCAATCCCTTTTCAATAAACTCCGGGCCCTTATTTATACAGCTCGACCAGATTCAGCAAAATTTCGACGCCCTGATCCATCTTCTCAGCGGTGATGCACTCGCAGGGGCCGTGGAAGTTGAAGCCGCCGGTGCCGAGGTTCGGGCAGGGCAGGCCCATGTAGCTCAGGGTCGCGCCGTCGGTGCCGCCGCGGACCGGGGTCTCGATGGGTTCAAGGCCCGCCGCGCGGATGGCCTTGCGGGCGTTCTCGACCAGATGGAAGTGGGGCTGAATTTTCTCCAACATATTATAATAGCTGTCCTTGATGTCCAGCTCCACCGTGCCCGCGCCGTAGCGGTCATTCAGGCAGGCGGCAATATGCTGCATCTGGGCCTTGCGGGCGGCAAACTTGGCGGCATCGTGGTCGCGCACGATGTAGCCCAGGTGCGCGGTGGTCACGTCACCCTGCATACTCGTCAGGTGGAAGAAGCCCTCACGGCCCTCGGTGTGCTCGGGGCGGGAGAAGGCTGGCAGCGCGGCGTGGAACTCCATGGCCACGTTCTGCGCATTGATCATCGAGTTCTTGGCGCTGCCGGGGTGGACGCTGAAGCCGTGCACGGTCACGACGGCAGCGGCGGCATTGAAGTTCTCATAGCTGATCTCGCCGACGTCCTCGCCGTCAACGGTGTAGGCGTAAGCCGCGCCGAAGCCCTCGACGTCAAACAGGCTCGCGCCCTCGCCGATCTCCTCATCAGGGGTGAAGCCGATGCAGAGCTTGCCGTGGGGGCGATTCTCGGCAATGATGCGCTCCAGCGCGGTCATGATCTCGGCCACACCGGCCTTATCGTCCGCGCCCAGCAGCGTCGAGCCGTCGGTGGTGATGAGAGTCTGGCCCTTCATCTCGCGCAGGAACGGGAACACCTTGGGGTCCAGCACCGTGCCGGTGGCGGGCAGCGTGACAGCCTCGCCGTCATAGTTTTCGTGGATCTGCGGCCGGACGTTCTCACCGCTGGCGTCGTCCGCCGTGTCCATGTGGGCGATAAGGCCCAGCGGCGCGGCGCTCTCCTGCCCCGGGGTGGCGGGCAGCGTGGCGTAGACATAGCAGTGCTCATCCACATGGGCATCGGTCAGGCCCAGCTCCTTCAGCTCCTCAACGAGGATCTTCGCCAGGTCAAACTGGCGCAGCGTGCTGGGGTGGGTGCCGCTGTTGGGGTCAGAGGTCGTGTGGACCTTTACATATTTTAAAAGACGTTCGTAGGCGCGCATGGGCGTGTCCTCCTTGTAAAAAGCATTTTGCTGTGATTTCTTCGCTATTATACCACAAAAAGCAGCAATTTCCAACCCTGTGCCCTTTTCAAGCAGCGATTTTTGTGCTAAAATGAATAAGATTATAAAGGATTACTGTGCCTTTTGCGCAGTCTATTATAAGGAGGATATTATGGCAGACAGCATTTTTAAGGATAAGACTCTTCTCATCACCGGCGGCACGGGCAGCTTCGGGCATACAGTGCTCAAGCATTTCCTGTCCACCGACATCGGCGAGATCCGCATCTTCTCCCGCGATGAGAAGAAGCAGGACGACATGCGCCACGAGCTGCAGGCCAACCACCCGCAGTATGCCGGCAAGGTCAAGTTCTACATCGGCGACGTGCGCAACCCGCAGTCCATCCGGGATGCCATGCCCGGCGTCAACTACATCTTCCACGCGGCAGCGCTGAAACAGGTGCCCAGCTGCGAGTTCTTCCCGATGCAGGCCGTGCAGACGAACATCATCGGCACGGACAATGTCCTGCACGCCGCCATTGACGCGGGCGTGGAGCGCGTCGTCTGCCTGTCCACCGACAAGGCCGCCTATCCCATCAACGCCATGGGCATCTCCAAGGCGATGATGGAGCACGTCATCTATGCCAACGCCCGCGTGGCCGCCGAGCGCGGCGGCACGACGATCTGCTGCACCCGCTACGGCAACGTCATGTGCAGCCGCGGCAGCGTCATTCCGCTGTTCATTGACCAGATCCGCGCCGGCAACCCCATCACGATCACCGACCCCAATATGACCCGCTTCCTGATGAACCTGGACGAGGCCGTTGACCTGGTCATGTTCGCGTTTGAGCATGCTAACCCGGGCGATTTGTTCATCCAGAAGTCCGACGCCTCCACCATCGGCGACCTGGCCAAGGCCGTGCAGCAGCTGTTCGGCGACACCGGCACGAACATCATCGGCACCCGCCACGGCGAAAAGCTGTTCGAGACCCTCATGACCCGCGAGGAGCGCCTGCGCAGTGAGGATATGGGCGGTTACTACCGCGTGGCCGCCGACAACCGCGACCTGAACTACGACAAGTTCGTCGTCAAGGGTGAGGTCCACACGATGGCCGACGACTCCTACACGAGCCACAACACGCACCGTCTGGACGTGGAGGGCACGGTCAGGAAGATCCTGACCACCGACTACGTCCAAAACGCGCTGAAAGAGATGGAGGCCGAGAAGGCATGAAGATCCTTGTGACCGGTGCCAAAGGCTTTGTGGGGCGCAATCTCTGCGAGAACCTGAAGGCTGTCCGCGACGGCAAGAACCGTACCCGCCCTGCCTTGCAGATCGAGGACGTGTTTGAGTATGACCTCGACACGCCCCCCGCAGAGCTGGACCACTTTTGTGCGGAAGCCGATTTTGTGTTCAATTTAGCGGGTGTCAACCGTCCCAAAAATAACGACGAGTTCATGCAGGGCAACTTCGGCTTCGCCTCTACCCTGCTGGACACGCTCAAATCTCACGCCAACCGCTGCCCGGTCATGCTGTCCAGCTCGATCCAAGCGACGCTGATCGGCCGCTACGGCGAGAGCGACTACGGAAAGAGCAAGCTGGCCGGTGAGGAGCTGTTCTTCACCTACGGGCAGGAGACCGGCGCGCCGGTGCTGGTCTACCGCTTCCCGAATCTGTTCGGCAAGTGGTGCCGCCCCAACTACAACAGCGCCGTGGCGACCTTCTGCAATAACACCGCCAACGACCTGCCCATCACGGTCAATGACCGCGCCACCGAGCTGGAGCTATTGTACATTGACGACCTGGTGGAGGAAATGCTCGACGCGCTGGAGGGTAAGCCTCACCGCTGCGATTACGACGGTCTGACGCCGGTTTTCCATGACAGTGGGCGCTACTGTGCCGCGCCGGTGACCCACAAAGTCACGCTGGGCGAAATTGCGGACCTGCTGGAAAGGTTCAAGGCTCAGCCCGCAACGCTCGTACTGCCGGAGATTCCGGCGGGCAGCTTTGCAAAAAAGCTGTACTCGACGTATCTGTCCTATCTGCCCAAAGAGAAGGTCATCTTTGACCTGAAAAAGAACGAGGACGCCCGCGGCAGCTTTACCGAGCTGCTCAAAACCGAGAGCTGCGGCCAGTTCAGCGTCAATGTCTCGAAGCCCGGCATCACAAAAGGTCAGCACTGGCACAACACGAAGTGGGAGTTTTTCATCGTGGTTTCGGGCCACGGTCTGATTCAGGAGCGCCGCGTCGGCAGCGGCGAGGTGCTGGAATTTGAGGTGACCGGCGACAAGCCCCAGGCCATCCACATGCTGCCGGGGTACACCCACAACATCATCAATTTGAGCGAGACCGAGAACCTCGTCACCCTGATGTGGGCGAACGAGCAGTTCGACCCGGCCCACCCGGATACATTCTTTGAGAAGGTGTAAAACGGGCGCATTGTAGGGGTGAGCAGTGCTCGCCCGTGCCCGTGTGCGGCAGCGGCAAAGTTCCCGGGCGGATATGGAATCCGCCCCTGCGATGTAGGGGTCGATGCTCGTCATCGACCCGGAAGTTTGCCCCGGTCGTAACGTTTCTGCGGGCGAACGATGTTCGCCCCTACATCCCCTGCACATATTAGCTACTAAGGAGAAAAGTATGTCTGACTACAGCAGCATTTCTTTTAAAAACAACGGCAAGCTGAAATTGCTCATCATCGTCGGCACCCGCCCGGAGATCATCCGTCTGGCCGCCGTCATCAACAAGACCCGCAAATATTTTGATGTTATCCTGGCCCACACCGGCCAGAACTACGACTACAACCTGAACGGCGTGTTCTTCCACGACCTGCAGCTGGCCGACCCCGAGGTCTACATGAACGCCGTCGGCGCGGATCTGGGCGAGACGATGGGCAACATCATCTCGGAGAGCTACAAGCTCATGGCCGCCATCCATCCCGACGCCGTGCTGGTGCTGGGCGACACAAACAGCTGCCTGTCCGTCATCGGTGCGAAGCGGCTGCACATCCCCATCTTCCACATGGAGGCCGGCAACCGCTGCAAGGACGAGTGCCTGCCCGAGGAGACGAACCGCCGCATCGTGGACATCATCTCCGATGTGAACATGGCTTACTCCGAGCATGCCCGCCGTTATCTGGCCGACACCGGCCTGCCGAAGGAGCGTACCTACGTGACCGGTTCCCCGATGGCCGAGGTGCTGCACCAGAATCTGGAAAAAATCGAGGCATCCGACATCCACCAGCGTCTGGGTCTCGAGAAGGGCAAGTACATTCTGCTGTCTGCCCACCGCGAGGAGAACATCGACACTGAGAAGAACTTTACCTCGCTGTTCACCGCCATCAACAAGATGGCAGAAAAGTACGATATGCCGATCCTCTACTCCTGCCATCCGCGCAGCCGCAAGCGTCTGGAGCAGAGCGGCTTTAAGCTCGACAAGCGCGTCATTCAGCATGAGCCTCTGGGCTTCCATGACTACAACTGCCTGCAGATGAACGCCTTCTGCGTCGTGTCCGACTCCGGCACGCTGCCCGAGGAAAGCAGCTTCTTCACGAGCGTCGGCCATCCGTTCCCGGCGGTCTGCATCCGCACCTCCACCGAGCGCCCCGAGGCGCTGGACAAGGCCTGCTTCATTCTGGCGGGCATCGACGGCGACCACCTGCTGCAGGCCGTGGACGTGGCTGTGGAGATGAACCGGAACGGCGACCTCGGCCTGCCCGTGCCCAACTACGTGGACGAGAATGTCTCCGACAAGGTCGTCAAGATCATCCAGAGCTACACCGGTGTTGTCAACAAGATGGTGTGGCGCAAATACTAAGCGACAGGAACACGATATATTATGCGCATACTGGTAGTGACCCAGCATTTCTGGCCGGAAAATTTCCGCATCAACGATATTGTCGAAGGCTTCGTGCAGGACGGTCTCTCCGTGGACGTGCTCTGCGGTCTGCCCAACTACCCGAAGGGCGAATGGTTCGACGGCTACAGCGCCGACGGCCCGTTTGAGGAAGTCTACAAGGGTGCGCGGGTGTTCCGTGCACGGGAGATCCCCCGCAAGGGCAACACCGGCAAGACGATTTTTCTCAACTACGTCAGCTGGCCGCTCTACGCGGCGGGGGCGTTAAAGCGTCTGCCCGGCGGGTACGATGCGGTGTTCTGCTTCAACACCAGCCCCGTGCTGATGTGCTGGCCTGCCATCCGGTATGCAAAAAAGCACCATATACCGTTTACGAATTACGTCCTTGACCTCTGGCCGGAGAATCTGTACAGCGTACTGCCGGTCAAAAACAGGTTTATGCGCTGGGTCGCGCAGTCTGTCAGCGACAGCCTGTACAGGCGCTGTGACCGGCTGATCGCCATGAGCGGGCCGCTGCAAGAGCGGCTGTGCGCCCGCACCGGCAAGAGCACGGCGGACGTGGCGGTCATTCCGCAGTACTGCGAGGATTTCTATGCAGTGCCGCAGCATGACGCGGCGCTGGAGGCACAGTTTGCGGGGCGGTTCAACGTAGTGTTCACCGGCACGTTCACCCCGGCGCAGAGCCTGGACATGGTGATCCGTGCCGTGCTGGACGCCCGCGCCGCCGGGGCGGAGCACCTGCATCTTCTTCTGGTCGGCGACGGCATGAGCCGCGAGGCTTTGCAGAAACAGGCTGCCGACCTGCACGCCGGGGACGCCGTGACGTTTTACGGCAGTGTGCCCGCCGTTGATGTGCCCCGGTTTACGGCGCTGGCCGACGCACTGCTGATCTCGCTTTCCGACTCACCCGATCTGGGACTGACCGTTCCCGGCAAGCTGGCCAGCTACATGGCCGCGGCCAAGCCGGTGCTGGCCTCGATGAACGGCGCGGGCTATGCGGCAGTCCTGGAGAGCGGCGGCGGGCTTGTCAGCCCGGCCTGCGACCAAAAGGCGCTGGCGGACAATATGCTGGCGCTGTACCGCATGACCGACGCCGAGCGGGCCGCACTGGGCGCGAAGGCAAAGGCGTATTACACCGCCCACTACCGCCGTGCCGAGCTGCTGAAGCGGCTGGAGGAGTTTACGGTCAAAGGCGTTTGAGCGGAACCGCGTTGCAGGGGCGAGCATTGCTCGCCCGCAGCCGTGTGCAGCAGCGGCAGGTTCCCCGGGCGGATATGGAATCCGCCCCTACGTTTCCTTTTGCAAATCGCTCTGCGGTTTTCTCCCTGCCTCCCTCTGGGAGGGAGGTGGCCCCGCAGGGCCGGAGGGAGAGAACCTTGCCACGGCCCGAAATGTTTCGGATAACCGCAAGGTTCTCTCCCCCACCGCCTTCGGGCCCGAGCCCCTCTGTCGCTACGCGACATCTCCCCACGCAGTGGGGAGTCACCCTCCCAGAGGGGGCCAAGGGCGCCGTCCCCGTTTCCAAAATGCTACACTACCCAAATTGAGAGGTACACCCCTTTGGATAAAAAAGTTCTTGTTATCATCCCGTGCTACAATGAGGAGGATAACATCGTCAATACGGTGGAAAATCTGCGTGCGGAATGCCCGGAGGTGGATTTTCTCGTCGTGAACGACTGTTCTACCGACAGCAGCGCCGAACTGCTTCGCAAGCATCATTACCCGTTCCTGGACCTGCCGGTCAATCTGGGCATCGGCGGCAACGTGCAGTGCGGCTACCTGTACGCCGTGCGCAACGGCTACGATGTGGCCGTGCAGATGGACGGCGACGGCCAGCACGACCCCGCCTACCTGATGGAGATCGTGCAGCCCGTGCTGGACGGCGAATGCGATATGTGCATCGGCAGCCGCTTTGTCAAAAAAGAGGGCTTCCAGACCAGCTTTATGCGCCGGGTCGGCATCCGGTTCTTGAGCGGGCTGATTTTCCTGCTGTCCGGGCATAGGGTGCTGGACGTGACCAGCGGCTTCCGCGCGACCAATGCGCGGATGACCGCCTATTTTGCCCGGCACTACGCCATCGACTACCCGGAGCCGGAGGCCGCGCTGGCCGCGATTTTGGCGGACTTCAAGGTGGCCGAGGCCCCCGTCATCATGCGGGAGCGGCAGGGCGGCGTGTCCAGCATCCACAGCTTCAAGAGCGTCTACTACATGATCAAGGTCTCGCTGGCGCTCATCATTGACCGTCTGTCCATCCGCAAAAGCAAGGGGGGCCGCGCATGACCGCACAATTACAGCTGTTTATGATTCTGGGCGCGGTGGTGCTGCTGCTCATCATCTTTGCGCTTTTGAAGCGCGGGCTGATGAGCGTCAAGTACAGTCTGCTCTGGCTTGCGCTGGCCGTCGGGCTGGTCATTGCGGCGGCGTTCCCCTACGTGGTCTACGTGCTGCGCGACCTGTTGGACATTGAGATGCCGGTCAATCTGGTGTTTTTGTTAATGTTCTGCTTTGTGCTGGTGGTACTGCTCTCGCTGAGCATTGCCATCAGCCAGCTGGCCGACAAGTGCAAGCGGCTGACCCAGGCCAACGCCATGCTGGAAAAGCGCGTGCGCGACCTGGAAGAAAAGAAATAATTGCGGAGAATGGGAATCATGACGATAACTTGGGAGCAGGTCCTCGCCTTCCTGTGCGAGGATCAGACCATGGCAATTACCTCGCTGTTGTTCCTCGCCTTTTTTGCGGCAGTGGCGCTCATCAACTATGCCCTGCCCCGTGTGCTGCGGCCCTACTTTCTGCTGGCCGCCAGCTACGGCTTCTTCTGCTATGACCCCGTCAACCGCCCGCTGGTCTGGGTGATTGCCGCCGCCACGGTGCTGACCTGGCTGTGCGGCCTGATCATCGGCAAGGTCAGGGCCAAGCCCGTGCGTGTGCTGGCACTGGCTGCGTCGGTGGGGTTCGGCATCGGCATCCTTGTCTACTACAAATACTGGAACCTGCTGGCGGACACGGTGGGCGGCAGCATCCTCTCCCACCGGGAGAATCTGCTGGCCCCGCTGGGGTTGAGCTACTTCACGTTTGCGGCGATGAGCTACACAATCGACGTCTACAAGCGCCGCTGCCGGGTCGAGACAAACCTGCTGCACTACGCGCTGTTTGTCAGCTTCTTCCCCACCCTCATCAACGGGCCCATTGAGCGTTATCCCCAGATGCGCCCGCAGATCCAGAAAAGCCGCCGGTTCAGCTATGGCCGCTGCGCGGGCGGCGCGTTCCGTATGCTGTGGGGCTACACGAAAAAGATGGTCCTTGCCGACAACCTGAGCCACTATGTCTCGCTGGTCTACGGCGATGTCGGCAGCATGAGCGGCCCGAACCTCGTGGCCGCCACGGTGCTGTTTGCCGTGCAGCTGTACATGGACTTTTCCGGCTGCTGCGACATTGCCCTGGGCGCGGCGCGCATTCTGGGTTATGACCTGATCGAGAACTTCCAGTCCCCGTTTGAGGCGCGGACCTTCAACGATTTCTGGCGGCGGTGGCATATCTCGATGACGAGCTGGTTCCGCGACTACGTCTATTTCAGCCTCGGCGGCAGCCGCTGCGCCCCGTGGCGGCACTACTTAAACATCGTCATCGTCTTTGTCTGCTCCGGCCTGTGGCACGGCGCGGACTGGCGGTATCTGGCGTGGGGCCTGTTCACGGGTCTGCTGGCCGCCTTCGGTGTCATGACCGCCAGGGCGCGGCAGAGAATCAACCGCTATAACCCGCTCTACCGCATGGGCTGGTTCAAGGTATTCTGGCAGTGTCTTTTCACCAATGCACTGTTCTGCCTGACGCTCGTGTTCTTCGCGTCGGCCATCTACAACACCGACCCGTTTGCCGTGTACGGCTCGCTTTTACAGGGCTGGGACGGTCTGACAGGGTCGTGGGCGCAGGTGTCGAATCTCATCTACAGCAGCGGCATTGATGGCCGTTTGCCCGTCGTGCTGCTGTTTGGCTGCTTCGTCGTCTTTGCGGCGGAGCATAAGGGCCGCAGCGTCGCCCGCTGGATCCGCCAGCAGGTCTGGCCGCTGCGCTGGACGCTCTACTACGGCATGGCTGCAGCGATTCTGTTCTTCGCCGCCTTCGGCCAGTCGGCGTTCATCTACCAGCAGTATTGAGAAAGGCGGTGTATCATGGCGAAATCCCCTACCCCGATTCCCGCACCGCCGGTCAAGATCCACCGCGGTGCCCCCGGCAGCGCACCCGCCCGGCAGCGCCGCCGCAGAAAGAAGGTCAACCCGTTCGTGCTGTTTCTGCGCGGGCTGGCGCGGCGGCTCTACTTCGGCATCAAGACGGCGTTCAAGTTCCTGCTGTTTGTGCCGGTGCTGGTGTTCATGGTGGCGTTCAGCTACAATGTGGACCGCAGCGGTCTGTTCCAGGGCGCGCTGGCACCCCGCCGCATCGTCGACTTGATGCTCCAGGGCTACGACGTTACAAACTTCGAGCAGATGGACGAGCGCGAGGTGGTACAGTTATTTGCACAGGATGTGCCCGAGACGCCCGAGGCCATCGGCATCGGCTCGAGCCGTGTTCTGCAGTTCAACCGCGAGAACACCGGCGTCGAGAGCTTCTTCAACATGGGCGTCACCGGCGCGGACGTGCGCGACAACATGACAAGCTACTACAAGATGGTCACCTACGGCAAGGCCCCGAAGGTTCTTTTGTGGAGCATAGACCCGTGGGTGTTCTACGGCAGCGAGGCCGCGTTTGACGCGCGCGCCGACGCCGACCTGTACAACGAGTTCCTGACGAAGGTCCTGAACGTGCCCACCGATTACGAGGAGCCTGACAAGGTCGAGCTGTGGAAGGCGCTGGCCGACCCGGCGTACTTCCAGGGCAACGTAGACTACTACATAAAGAACCGCGGGCAGGCCACCGTCACCGACGACGAGGGCAACACGATAGAGTTTAACCCCGTCGAGGGCGACCCCTACAACCAGACCACGACGATCAAGCGGTCCGACGGCAGCGTTTTGTACGATGTAGCGTTCCGCAATCAGACCGAGGACCAGATCCGCACGCTGGCCGCCGAGGCCTGTATGAGCTTCAACAGCGTACACATGGAGGGCTTTGACGAGCTGAGCCAGACTCAGATCCAGGCGTTCGACTCCTTCGTCAGATACGCCCAGTCGCAGGGCACAACGGTCATTCTTGTACTGTCGCCGTGGCACCCGTATCTGTACGGCTACCTGCTGACCGAGCCGGAGAACCACAAGGGCTTCTTCCAGGTGGAAAACTGGCTGCGGCAGTACTGTGCCGACAACAACGTGCCGATTTACGGCAGCTACGATCCCGCGTGCATTGAAGGCTTGCAGGAGACAGACTTCTTTGACGGTCTGCACTGCGGCGGCACCGGCATTGCCCGGTTCTTCCCCGGCATCCCCCAGGCCCTGAGCGACCTGCAGAACGGCACACTGGCCAATCCGCTGGACGTACACCCCCGTACCAGCCTGGAGGACCCCAACGCACAGCCCGCCGAGGGCGAGACCCCCGACGGTGAAGTAACCCAACAGGAGGGATAACTATGGCATTCATTGAGATCGGTTTCAACACAAAGCGCCCGCTGATCCTGGGCCGCGGCGGCTTTGGCACCCAGCTGAACGACTGGCTGATGGACGAGGGCTGGGGCAGCGCGGACTTTCTGGACGACAACGCCCCCGACGCCGTGGGCGGCCTGCGGGATTACGTTGACCCCGCGATTTTGAAGCGCGGACGCCCCGCCTTTGTGGCGCTGGGCGACAACAAGCTGCGCGTCGAGCTGCTGCAAAAGCTGGCAGCAGCGGGCTACAGCACGCCGGTTTTTATCAGTGACGCCGCGTCTGTCAGCCCCAGCGCCGTGCTGGAGCCGGGCTGCATCATCCTGCCGCAGGCGTATGTCGGTGCGGACGCCCATCTGGGCGTGGGCTGCATCGTCAACGCGGGAGCCATCGTGGACCACAACGCCCATCTGGGCCGCGGCGTGCATGTGGCTCCGGGCGGCATCGTCAAGGCCAGCGCAGAGGTCGCCGACTTCGGCAAGGTCGATTCCGGCGAGATCGTGCGCTCCCCGTGGGAGAACCAATAATGCCTCAGCGCCGCGATTATATTGACGAGCTGAAGGGACTTGGCATCCTGCTGGTTGTGCTCGGCCATTTTATCGAGCAGTACCGCATGGGGTATTCCTTCGTCAGTGCGTCGTTTTTCTGCATCTATGCGTTCCACATGGCGCTGTTCTGCATCTGCAGCGGACTGGTGGCGCGGTTCAACCCGCGCAAGCTGGTCACACAGCAGCTGTGGCTGTACCTTGTGGGGCAGACGCTGATGCTGGCGTTCCGTGCCGCCGTTCTGCGGGAAAATTTTGCCGAGACGGGCGGCCTGCTGGCCGCGTGGCTGCTGCCGTGGCGGCATATATGGTATCTGTACGCGCTGATCTTCTGGCATCTGACACTGCCGGTCCTGTGCCGGCTGCGGGACAGGCTGGGGCTGGCCGGTTCCTGCCTTGGCATGGCGCTGGCCGTGGGGCTGGCGCTGGCTGCCGGGCTGGTGGACTGGCCCTTCACGCTGGTGCGGGTATTTGCATTCTACCCGTTTTATGCGTGCGGGGTGCTGCTCCGCCCGCAGCTGGACAGGCTGGCCGCGTTTGCGGCGGAGCACCGCCCGGTGCGGCTTGTGGCTGCGGCGGGGCTGGTGCTTGGCTATGGAGCGTATTTTCTCAGGGTGCTGCGGGCTGACCCGATCATGGACCACAGCGCGGAGCTGTTCCACGATGTGAGCTATGCGGGCGGCGACAGGGTGCAGTACCGGGTCGTGTTCTACCTCGTGGGCATCGTGACGACGGCGGCGCTGACTGTGCTGGCCAGCCGTTGGCATCTGCTGGCCGGGCTGGGGCGGCACACGCTGGCGATCTATCTGCTGCATCTGCCGGTGCAGGCGCTGCTGGTCGAGCTGGGTCTGTACGACCTTATGCGCGGGAAGGCGACGATTGTCGTTGTGCTTTGGTCTGTGCTGCTGGCTGCGGTGACGCTGGCCGTGCTGAACCTTAACCCGGTGCAGCGGGCGTGTGACGCGGTGACGAATTGCTGGTACAAACGAAAATAACCTCTGCGGGCGGCAGTCTCTTGAAAAAGGGACTGCCGCTTTTGTCTATTCTACACAAAAATGCGGGTGGAATTTCTGCTTGACATCCCCACTACTTTGCAATACAATATAGTCAAAGAACATGGTAATGCAAGGTAGTCAGAGGAGGTGAGCCGGTGTTTGACCAGGCACAGCTGCGCAAGGGCACGCTGGAAGGCTGCATTTTAAAGATCATTGACCGGGAACCGACCTACGGCTATGCCATTGCCACCACCCTGCGGGACTGCGGCTTTGCCGACCTGACCGAGGGCACACTCTATCCCCTGCTGCTGCGGCTCGAGCGCAAGGGGCTGATCGCCGCCGAGTACCGCGCGGGTTCCGGCGGGCCGAGCCGCAAGTATTACCGCCTGACCCCCGACGGGGTGCAGTACCTTAACGAATTTACGGAGGCATGGCAGAACGCCAGCGACACTGTGAACCGCATTTTGCACGACAAGGAGGGCTGAACCATGAAAACAATGCGCAACGAATACCGCGACTTGAAAAAAGAGAACGACCTGATTTTTTCAACGTTGGCAGAGTACGACCGCGACACCATCACGGAAATCATCAGCGTGGTAGACAACACATGCGGCATTGGGTACGAGATCGAGCTGATCCGCAAGGACCTGATTGCGATGGCGGCACAGGCCGAGGCCCGGCGCGACTATCTGCCGTCGGTCATCGGGGACGTAGAGGTTTTTAAGCGGAATCTGCTGGCAAGCATGCCCAGACCCAAGCTGGCAGACTACATGGCAGACAGCCTTGTGTGGCTGTGCACGTTTGCGTTGGTTTCCACCGCGACCTATACGGTGTTGGGCCGCCCGTGGGACTGCCATTATGACGCGGTCTGGCTTGTGCTCTGCATTGCCATTATGATGCCCAGTGCGTGGCTGCTGCAGCGCATTGTCCCCGCCGAGTGGGCGGCCTCCACCGAAAAAGGTGTGCGGTACGGTGTCATTACAGCCGCCATGCTGCTTTTGTGGTTCGTGGTGTTTTGGTTCGTCGACAAATGGATCACGCCGCTGCTGCCCGCGGTGGGCCTGCCCAACCTTGCGGCAGTCATCCTGTTCGGCGCGGCACTGGCAGCGCTGCTTATCTGGCGCAACCATCGCCGCAACGAGCTTGCCGAAAAACGGCCCTGGCGGGATGTGATGGAGAAATAAAAGCGTCCCCCGATGGTGCGGAACCATCGGGGGACGCTTTGCCTTCCCCCGCGGGGGAAGGTGGCCGAACGCAGTGAGGTCGGATGAGGGGCGAGCTTTCCGCAATTGCCCATAAACGGGTTGCTGCGGGAAGGTCGCCCCTCATCCGTCACCTTCGGTGACAGCTTCAGTCTACGCGCCAAGTGCCGCCTACGGCGGTTGCGCTTCGACACGCGCCTGCGGGCGCAGCCCCTCGGGGGAAGCCTTTTAAATATGCTCCAAAATCTTGTTGCCCATCTCGGTGCAGCCTACCCTGGTGCAGCCGGGAGCCATCATGTCGGCGGTGCGGTAGCCCTCGTCGAGAACAGCGTTGACAGCCGCCTCGATCTCGTCGGCCTCGGCGGGCATATCGAAGCTGTAGCGCAGCATCATAGCCGCGGAGAGGATGCAGGCAATCGGGTTGACGACGTCCTGCCCGGCAATATCGGGCGCAGAGCCGTGGATCGGCTCATACAGTCCGCAGGTGCCCTCGCCCAGCGAGGAGGACGGCACCATGCCGATGCTGCCGGTGATCTCACTGGCCTCGTCGGAGAGAATGTCGCCGAACATATTTTCCGTCACAATGACGTCAAACTGCGCAGGGTTCTTGCAGATCTGCATGGCGCAGTTGTCCACGAACATCTCGCTGTACTCGACCTCGGGGTACTCGGCCTGCAGGCGGTGCATGACGGCGCGCCACAGGCGGCTGGTGTCCAGCACGTTGGCCTTATCCACACAGGTCAGCTTTTTGCGGCGCTTCATCGCCGTCTCAAAGCCGATGCGGCCAATGCGCTCGATCTCGTGCTCGGAGTAGGGCATCGTGTCGATGGCGACCTTCTCGCCGTTCTGCTCGATGGTCTTATGCTCGCCGAAGTAGACGCCGCCGATCAGCTCACGCACAACGATGAAGTCAATGCCCTGGTCAACGATGGACTTTTTCAGCGGGGAGGCGTCCGCCAGCTGCGGCCAGATCTTGGCAGGGCGGTTGTTGGCGTAGAGGCCCATGCCCGCGCGCAGGCGCAGCAGCCCCTTCTCGGGGCGCTGGTCGCCGGGCAGACCCTCCCACTTGGGGCCGCCGATGGCACCGAGCAGGACGCTGTCAGAGCTTTTGCACTTTTCCAGCTCCGACGCGGGGAGCGGGTCGCCGAACCTGTCGATGGCCTCGCCGCCCATATAGGCGCGGGTGTAGGTGAAGGTGTGGCCATGCCTGGCCGCGATCTTATCCAGGACGCGCACCGCCTGGGTCACGATCTCGGGGCTGGAGCAGTCGCCGTAAATCAGAGTGATGTTTTTGTTCATGGGTGTCTCCTCTCTCTCTTGGCTCCCTCTGCGAGGGAGCTGTCGCCGCGGCGACTGAGGGAGAGAGCCTTACCGTTAGCTGCTGCTTGCGGGAAGTTCTCTCCCCCACCGCCTGCGGGCGGAGCCCCCTCGCAGAGGGGGCCAAGGGGTCATTTCAAGCTGTTCATCAGGCCGCCCTTGGCGATGATGTTCTGGATGAACGGCGGGAACGGGGCGGCCTGGAAGGTCCGGCCCGTCGTCACGTCGGTGATGACGCCGGTGTCGAAGTCGATGCTGACCGTGTCGCCCTCAGCAATTGCCTCACTGGCGGCGGGGCACTCCAGAATCGGCAGACCGATGTTGATGGCATTGCGGTAGAAGATGCGGGCAAAGCTCTTGGCGATGACGCAGCTGATGCCGGATGCCTTGATGGCGACGGGCGCGTGCTCACGGGAGGAGCCGCAGCCGAAGTTCTCGCCGCCGACCATGATGTCACCGGCCTTGACGCGGGTGACAAACGTCTTGTCGATGTCCTCCATGCAGTGGCTAGCCAGCTCGGCCTCGCTCTGGGTGTTCAGGTAGCGGGCCGGGATGATGACGTCGGTGTCGATGTTGTCGCCGTATTTGAAAACAGGACCTTTTGCGTTCATAGCTCAAACCTCCCTCGGGTCAGTGATGTAGCCGGTCAGTGCGCTGGCCGCCGCGGTGGCGGGGCTGGCGAGGTAGACCTCGGAATCCACATGGCCCATGCGGCCCACGAAGTTGCGGTTGGTGGTGGAGACGCAGCGCTCCCCCGCCGCCAGAATGCCCATGTAGCCGCCCAGGCAGGGGCCGCAGGTGGGCGTCGAGACGATGCAGCCCGCGTCGATGAACGCCTCGGTGTAGCCGCGCAGGATGCACTCCTTGTAGACGGCCATCGTGGCGGGGATGATGATGCCGCGCACGCCCTTAGCAATGTGTCTGCCCTTCAGAATCTCGTAGGCGGCCTCCATGTCCTCAATGCGTCCGTTCGTGCAGGAGCCGATGACGATCTGGTCGATCTTGATGTCTTTGCCCTCTTTCGCAAGGTGGGTGTTCTCCGGCAGGTGCGGGTAGCTGACCGTCGGCTCGAGCGCGTCAAGGTCGATGACGATGCTGCGCTCATATTCGGCGTCGGGGTCGGCCTCGTACTTGACCCACGGGCGCTGGCTGCGGCCCTTCAAATATGCCTCGGTGATTTCATCCACCGGGAAGATGCCGTTCTTGGCACCCGCCTCGATGGCCATATTGCAGATGCAGAGGCGGTCCTCCATCGTCAGGGACTTCACACCGTCACCGACAAATTCCAGGCTCTTGTACAGTGCGCCGGAAACGCCGATCTCACCGATCAGATGCAGAATGACGTCCTTGCCTGTGACAGGCTTGTGCAGCTGACCCTTGAGCTCGACCTTGATGGCGGCGGGGACCTTGAACCAGGCCATGCCCTTTGCCATACCGGCGGCCATATCCGTGGAGCCGACGCCGGTGGAGAACGCGCCCACCGCGCCGTAGGTGCAGGTGTGGCTGTCCGCGCCGATGATGCAGTCGCCCGCGGTCACGATGCCCTTTTCGGGCAGGAGCGCGTGCTCAACGCCCATCTGGCCGACGTCGTAGAAGTTGAGGATGTCGTACTTGTCTGCGAACTCGCGGCACTGCTTGGACTGGGTCGCGCTCTTGATGTCCTTGTTGGGGACAAAGTGGTCGAGCACGATGTTGACGCGGGTCTTGTCAAAGACGGAATCAAAGCCCGCCTTGTTGAACTCATTGATGGCCACCGGGGTCGTAATATCGTTGCCGAGCACGATGTCGAGCCTGGCGTTGATGAGCTGGCCCGCCGTAACGGCTGCTTCCCCGCAGTGGGCCGCTAAGATTTTCTGGGTCATGGTCATGCCCATGGTCGTGTACCTCCGTTTTGTGTTCTTTGGCTTCCCCTTGGGAGGAAGGCAAGGAAGCGGTTACTTATTGTTAATAGCGCTGACCAAAGCCTTAATGCCCGCCACGATAATATCGGTGTGGGTACCGCAGCCCCAGGTCTCCTCACCGGAGGCCCATTTCAGGCCGACGTAGGAGCAGGCGCGGGAGTTCGTGTCGGAATCCAGGGCGTGCTCGCTGTAGTGTACGAGCGTAAAGTGCATCCCGGTCTGCTGCTCGATGGCCGTGGCAACGGCATCCAGGCGGCCATTGCCGGTGGCCGTGCACTTGACCGTGCTGCCGCCGCCGGTGACGACGACATTTGCCGTAATGCTGCCGTCCGAGTTCTGGATGAAGTGCGCATCCGGCACATTGAGCGGCTGGGTGTGGTTGAGGTAGCTGTTTTCAAAGACGCCCAGCACCTCTTTCACGCTCAGCTCACGGTGCTCGTGGTCGCTGACGTCCTTGACGCGGTAGCCGAGGTCCTCGCGCATCTTCGGCGGCGGGTTGTAGCCGTAGTTCTGCTGCAGCAGGAAGCCGATGCCACCCTTGCCGCTCTGGGAGTTGATGCGGATGACGTCGGCATCGTAGGTACGGCCAATGTCGTGCGGGTCAATGGGGATATACGGGCAGGTCCACTGGTGGAGCTGCTTCTCTTTGCGCCAGGTCATGCCCTTGGCGATGGCGTCCTGATGGCTGCCGCTGAACGCCGCGAACACCAGTGCGCCCGCATAGGGCGTGCGCTCATAGACGTGCATCCGGGTCACGCGCTCATACACCTCGCAGATGGCGGGCATATTGCTGAAATCGAGGTGCGGGTCTACGCCGTGGCTGTACATGTTCATGGCCAGCGTAATGGCATCGACGTTGCCGGTGCGCTCGCCGTTGCCGAACAGGCAGCACTCGATGCGCTGGGCACCGGCCAGGACGGCCAGCTCGGCGTCGGCAACGCCGCAGCCGCGGTCATTGTGCGGATGGGTAGACAAAATAACGCTGTCACGATATTTCAGGTGCTTGGAACACCACTCGATCTGGTTGGCGTAGATGTGCGGCATGCTCATCTCCACCGTGACCGGCAGGTTGATGATCATGGGGCGGTCCGGCGTGGGCTGCATGACGTCGAGAACGGCGTTGCAGACCTCGACGGCGTATTCCGGTTCGGTGCCGGTGAAGCTCTCGGGGCTGTACTCGAACAGGAAGTTGCCCTCGTACTCCTCGCTCAGCTGCTTGACGAGCTTGGCACCATCGACGGCGATCTTTTTGATCTCCTCCTTCGACTTTTTGAATACCTGCTCACGCTGGGCAACGCTGGTGGAGTTGTAGAAGTGGATGATGGCACGGGGCGCACCCTTGACGGCCTCAAACGTCTTGCGGATGATGTGGTCGCGGCACTGGGTCAGGACCTGCACGGTCACGTCCTGCGGGATGCGGTTGCCGTCGATCAGGGTGCGCAGGAACTCATACTCGGTCTCGCTGGCAGCAGGAAAGCCGACCTCGATCTCCTTGAAGCCGATTTTGACCAGCATATCGTAAAATTCGAGCTTTTCCTCCAGGCTCATCGGCACGATGAGGCTCTGGTTGCCGTCGCGCAGGTCCACGCTGCACCAGGCCGGGGCCTGCTCGATATGGTCCTTCTGGGGCCACTCATAGACATGGCCGGGCTCTACCGGCGGCGGATAATACCCTACACTGTACTTGGTTGCGTCCATCATAATAAAACTGCCTCCTTCAAAGCGTTCGGTTCGCGCTTTGAAGGAGGCATACATAAAACCGTCCCCCAAAGGCGAAAGACCTTTGAGAGACGGGAGCAAGATCAACGTTGCTGTACCCGCGGTACCACTCTCATTGCTGTAAAACAGCCGCTCTGTACGATCAGCCACCGGGCGAATCGCGCCTGCATGATAACGGTCAGGTTCCGTCCGCGCCTACCTGTCAGCGCGGCTGCTCCGGGGCCAGTATACAGCGCCTGCCATACCGCCTTGCACCGTCCGGCGGCTCTCTGAAATGGGATGAGTGCTGCTTTCTCCCCTTCACTGCATTTGGAATGGTTTTATTTTAGCGGATTTTGGGGGGAATGTCAAGAGATTTTTGCTGTTTTTTCAAGGATGTGTTTTGGTTGGAGCAACAATGTTTGTAGGGGGCGGCGTCCTCGACGCCCCGCGGGCAGATATGGAATGCGCCCCTACTTTTCTTTTTTTATTATGTATGCTATAATGTTTTCACTTGATTTGAAAGGATTCATCTATGCTTTACCATAAATACAAGCCGCTGGCGTCGCGCGTCTACTGCACGGGGCTGGCGCTGCTGCTGGTGCTGAGCGAGGTTTTCAGCTCCAACATTCAAGCTACGCTGCCGGGGTTTAGCCGTCTGGCGCGGCTGGGGCTGACCGGGTGCGCAGTGCTGCTTCTGGCCGGGAAAATTATCCTGCTGACCGGGTACGAGGCCCGCTGGCAGAAGGTACTTATCGCCGTTGTGCTGGTCTACACGGCGTTTTCGTCGTGGTATGGCGGCGATCTGTGGTTCTTTTTGGCCGCACTTATCGGGCTGGGGGCCAAGGATGTGGATTGGGAGACCGCCCTGCGCGTCTATCTCGTCACGGCGGTGGCCGGGCTGGTGCTGGTGCAAGCGCTACACTTTGCCACGCCGCTGATGCCCTACAAATTCTACTGCCGCAACTGGGATTTCGGCTACGGCCACTACAACGGCTTTGGCGCGCGGCTCGTCGGCGTGTTTTTTGCCTGGGCATGGCTGCGGCATGACCGGCTGCGCGCCTTTGACTGGGCGGGGCTGGCCGCGCTGGCGATCTTCACCTACAAGGTTCCCGGCAGCCGCGGGGCGTTTGGCGGCATGGCGGTGCTGTTTGTGCTGTTCTTTGTCCAAAAATTTCTGCCGAAATTGTTCGACAGCAAAATCTTTTACGGGCTGGCGCTGGCGCTGCCCGTCGCGCTGGCAGTGTTCAGCCTCTACGCCGGGTATGTCTACAATCCCGAGTGGCCCTATGAGCGGATGGCGCTGCTGCTGTTGAGCATTGCGTTGTCGGGGCGTTTTGAGATCTGGCACAACGTATTCTGGAGCACGCCGCTTTCTTTATTGGGCGGCCTGCCCACCGATGGTGACGAGCACCACGCCATCGACAACACCTTTTTGGCTGTGCCTATGAACAAGGGTCTGCTGGTCGCGATCCTGGTTGCAGCGGTCTTTCTGCTGCTGCTGTGGCGGCTGGCAAAAAAGCATCGCTCCACCGAGGTCATCTGCCTGGTTGCGCTGACGCTGTATCTCTTTATGGAGAATAAGCCGTTTTTGCTCTCCGCCAACCCGTTTTTGCTGATGCTGCCGGTGGTGTTTTTTAACGCAGAGACCGGCAAAGCACAATCCGAATCGTAAAAAAGCCGCCGACCGGTTTGTCCGGTCGGCGGCAATTTTTATTATGGTTTAGCGGTTCTGCGGGCCGTTCTTCAGGATAACGTCATGGCTGCCGCCCTCGACAATGGAGGTGGAAGAAACGACGGTCAGGCGGGCTTTTTCCTGCAGCTCGGGGATGGAGAGCGCACCGCAGTTGCACATGGTAGAGCGCACCTTGTACAGCGTCGTCTGCACGCCGTCGGCCAGGGGGCCGGCGTAGGGCACGTAGGAATCGACGCCCTCCTCAAAGCTCAGCTTCTGGGCGCCGCCCAGGTCGTAGCGCTGCCAGTTGCGGGCGCGGTTGGAGCCCTCGCCCCAGTACTCCTTGACGTAGTTGCCGCCGACGCGCAGCTTGTTCGTCGGGGACTCGTCGAAGCGGGCGAAGTAGCGGCCCAGCATAACGAAGTCCGCACCCATGGCCAGCGCCAGCGTGATGTGGTAATCCTGCACGATGCCGCCGTCGGAGCAGATGGGGATGTAGACGCCGGTCTCCTTGTAGTACTCGTCGCGGGCCTTGGCGACCTCAATGACCGCCGTAGCCTGACCGCGTCCGATGCCCTTAGTCTCGCGGGTGATGCAGATAGAGCCGCCGCCGATGCCGATCTTGATGAAGTCTGCGCCGGCCTTGGCCAGGAACAGGAAGCCCTCGCGGTCAACGACGTTGCCTGCGCCGACCTTCACCTTGTCGCCGTAGTTCTCGCGGATCCAGGCGATGGTGCGGGACTGCCACTCGCTGAAGCCCTCGGAGGAGTCGATGCAGAGCACATCCACACCGGCCTCTACCAGCGCGGGCACGCGCTCGGCGAAGTCGCGGGTGTTGATGCCCGCGCCGACAATGTAGCTCTTGTTCTCGTCGAGCAGCTCGTTGACGTTCTCCTTGTGGGAGTCATAGTCCTTGCGGAAAACCATATACTGCAGGTGGCCTTCCTCATCGACGAGCGGCAGGGAGTTGATCTTGTTGTCCCAGATGATGTCGTTGCAGTCATGCAGGCTGGTGGTGGCGGGGGCCGTGACCAGCTTGTCCAGCGGGGTCATGAACTCGGTGACCTTGAGGTCCATCGTCATGCGGGACAGACGGTAGTCGCGGCTGGCCACGATGCCCAGCAGCTTGCCGTGAGCGGTGCCGTCGTCGGTGATAGCGACGGTGGAGTGACCGGTGCGGGTCTTGAGGTCGAGCACATCGCCCAAGGTAGCCTCCGGGGGCAGGTTGGAGTCGGAGGTGACAAAGCCCTTCTTGTAGGCCTTGACGCGGCGGACCATATCGGCCTCCTGCTCAATGGTCTGGGAGCCGTAGATGAAGGAGACGCCGCCCTGCTTGGCCAGGGCAATCGCCAGCTTCTCACCGGAGACGGACTGCATGATGGCGGAGACCATCGGGATGTTCATTTCCAGCGGGCAGGCTTCCTCGCCCTTGCGGTACTTGACCAGCGGGGTTTTCAGGCTGACAGCCGTAGGGACGCACTCCGAGGAGGAGTAGCCGGGGACCAGCAGATATTCACCAAAGGTACGGGACGGCTCGGAAAAATAATATGCCATAATACACGCTCCTGACTTTCCTGTTTCGATGTTATTTGCTTATTAAAAGATTGTACCACAACCGCGGACAAAATACAAAGTTTTCTGCGGAAATCTTTCTTGCACTGTCAAAACGAAAGTTGTGGATTTTGAACAATGGATTGGGTGTGTAGTATGACTTTGGGGTGGCCGAGCGGGCCGATGCGAGCATCGGCCCCTGCAATACGGGATTACTGCGTCGTCGTCAGCACTACATCGCCCATCGGCGCGGTAAGGGTCACGCTGCGGGGCGCAGCGGCTGTTTGGGTGTAGATGCTGCTCATCGTCCTGCCGTTGAACATCACATTCCCCATGGACGTTTGCAGGTCAAGCGCGTAATCGTCGGGCCTGCCGTCCACCGTCAGGCCAATATCGCCCATGGCAGCTTCGACTTTAGCGGTTTCAACGCCCGCCAGCAGCCCCAAATCAAAATCGCCCATTGAGATATTCGCCGTAAACTGCTCTGCCTGCACGGTGCTACCGGTAAAGTTGCCCATCGCCAGGTCTAAGTCGATGCTGTCGGCGGCGATGGTATTGCTGTTGTCAAATTCTGCATCGCCCATAGCGGCAGTGATGGAGAGCCTTTTAAAATGGAAGGTATTCGCATCCGGCACGGACAGGACAAACTCAGGCCTGGGCCCCAGCTCTTTGCCGAGGTTGTAGTTGGCGGGCACCTTGTAGCTGACACGCACCGGGCTTGTGTTGTCGCCCGTGTTGGTAAAGGTGAACCAGTCCTGACGCAGGTTCGTGCAGGAAAGGGTCGGCTCCGCCGCACCACTGTCCACAATGACTGTGACCGCGCCGTAGTCGATGTCGAAGGTTATATTTTTGGCGTCGGCCAGACCGGTGGTGAAAACCATCTTCTCCAATGGGCTGCCGCTGTCCGCGTCCTCGGTGGCGGCGGTCCCGTTGTAAAAGTCCTCGTTGCGGACAAGACCGGATGCAGCGGTTTCTTCCTCCGTCGGCGCAACAACCATCGACGCCGTGCCGCCGCCGGGCTTTGCAAAACTCAGCACAAGGACGCCCAGCTGAATGAGCAGCGCCGCAACAATGACAACGGCGAAAATCAGCCACATGGTTTTTGCCCCGGGGCCGTGCTTTTGGGGCCGGGCGGGCTGTGGGTCGGCGGCGGGCGGCTCCGGGGCGGCGGGCGGCACAGCACCGCCGCGTTCGCTCTCGGGTGCGGCAGGGTCGGCGTCCGGCGTCAGCCCCTCCCCTTCCAGAATCTTGCGGGCGGCCTCGGCAGGGTCGCCCAGCTCGGCGGCGGTGGCGTCCTCGTTGTCGGGGTCTGCGGCGTCGAAGTATTCCTCATAATAATTCAGTGCGTCGCGGCGCGCATCAGCAGGCAGGGCAGACAGCCGCTTTTCCAGCTCGGATAAGTACTCGTATTTTTTCATTGCTGCTCCCCCTTAAAGAGCTTGTTGATCTTTGTGGTGTAGGCTTCCCACTCGGCGGTAAACTCTGCCAGCCGTGCGCGGCCTGCGGGCGTGATTTGATAGTAGCGGCGGTTGCGGCCATTGAAGGCTTCGTCATGGACGGTCAGGCAGCCGTCCTTTTGCAGGCGGCGCAGCACCGGGTACAGCGTGGATTCCGACAGGTCCAGCACCGTGCGGACCTCTTGCGTGATCTTATAGCCGTAGGTGCCCGTTTCCTCCCGCCCGACGACAGCCAGCACAATGGCATCCAGCAGCCCCGCCGTGGTGTTGATGGCCATAGGGTGCCCCCTTTCCGGGTGTATGGTGTATAGGGTTATATATTATATAGCATATAATATTGTATTTTGCAATAGGCTGCCGCAACAAAATTATGTAGGGGCGGACATGGTTCACCCCCGGTCTCGTGTGGCAGTACATACGCTTCCGCGCCGCCGCATAGTAGGGGCCGGACATGTCCGGCCCTGGCGCCATAAGGTATAGCCGCGTTTACGGGAAGGCCGCGGGCCGGGCATGCCCGGCCCCTACAGGGCTGCACGCCCGGAATCGCGCGGTTACCGCAGAGTCGGCAGACAAACAAGATTTGCCCGTCCGCCTTCACTTCTCTATTTCCTTATATAAATACCCCAGCGCGTCTCTCAGGCCGCCCAGCTCGTCTATGAGTCCCTCCTCCACGGCCTGCCGGCCATCCAGGACCGTGCCCATGTCCATGACCAGTTCCCCCGTATTGTGCATGAGCTGGGTGAACCGCCGGGCCGTTATTTTGGAGTGCTCCGTCACAAAGCTGACAATGCGTTCCTGCATCTGCTCAAAATAGCGCAGCGTCTGCGGCACGCCCAGCACCATGCCGGAGTGGCGCACCGGATGGACCGTCATTGTCGCGGTGGGCACAATAAAGCTGTGCCGCGCCGCGACGGCCAGCGGGATGCCGATGGAGTGCCCGCCGCCCAGCACCAGCGTGGCGCTCGGCTTGCTGACTCCCGCGATCAGCTCTGCCAGCGCCAGCCCGGCCTCCACGTCGCCGCCGACAGTGTTCAAGATGACCAGCAGCCCCTCGATCTCGGGGTCCTCCTCAATGTCCACCAGCTGCGGGATGACGTGCTCATATTTTGTCGTCTTTTGCGCATCAGGCGAAAGGGTGTGCCCCTCGATCGTGCCGATGACCGTCAAGCAGTGGATGGCGTGGCGGCCCTTCGTCGCAGGCACAATGCCATCGTCGGTGATCAAATCGTGCTCCAGACGCTTCAGCGCGGCGTTTTCGGTGGGGTTTAGCTTGGGGCGGGCCTTGGCTTTGGGCTTTTTTGCGTTCGCTTCCATTCCTGCTCTCCTTATAACAAAAGTAGCTGCACAGACTAAGTCTGCGCAGCGGCAATGCAAAATATGCGCGGTTTCGGGTGACGGGCCAATGGGGTTTGTCGATGTTGTCAAAAAGTTTCAGGTTATTTTTGTACAACCGTCTAATATTTGGAAAATCAGCCAAAAACTTAGACAAAAAATTGACAATTGGTGCGGCGCATTTTATAATAGTTATAAATGAGTATTGCAGATGTGAGGTAATCGAGCATGGCTGTTCAAAACAAGGTGTCGCTTCCGGTCATTAAGCGGCTGCCGAAATATTATCGGTATCTGACCAATCTTTCTGCCGACGGCAAGGACAAGATTTCGTCCAGCGAGCTGGCCCACATGATGGGCACTACCGCCAGCCAGGTGCGGCAGGATTTCAACTGCTTTGGCGGGTTCGGCCAGCAGGGCATCGGCTACAAGGTCGATGTGCTGCGCGCCGAGATCGGCAATCTGCTGTTTGGCGACGGCGAAAAGCTGCCTACCATTTTGGTCGGTGCCGGCCGTCTGGGTTCTGCGGTGTCCAGCTTCATCAGCCGCGACGCCAACGGCTACAGGCTGCTGGGCGTCTTTGATGTCAACCCCGACCTGATCGGGAAAGAAATGTGCGGCGTGCCTATTCTGCCGCTGAGTGACCTGGACAAATTCTGTGCGGAGCATCACCCCGAGGTGGCCGTGCTCTGCGTGCCGCGCCAGAGCGCCATGGATCTGGCCGGGGAACTGGTGAACCAGGGCATCAAGGGCTTCTGGAATTTCAGCCACTACGATCTGTCCGTGGAATATCCCGACGTCACAGTGGAGAACGTCCACCTTGGCGACAGCCTGATGAGCCTTGGATACAGGCTGAGAAATCAGGAAAAGTGATATCTCTATAAAAAGACCGCCTTGTAGGGGCCGCACATGTGCGGCCCTCAGCCTACTGGTTGACGCGCGATTGCGGGAAGGTTGAGGGCCGGGCATGCCCGGCCCCTACGGTTATCAATAAACCGATAAGGAGTCATCATGGCAAAGCTATATTTCCGATACGGCGCAATGAACAGCGGCAAGACTACCGCGCTCATGCAGGTCGCCTACAATTATAAAGAGCGCGGCATGCGCGTGCTGATCCTGAAGCCTGCCATTGACACCAAGGGGCAGGACTCCATCATCTCCCGCCTGGGCATCAGCTGCAAGGTCGATCAGCTGGTCACCCCCGAGATGGACGTTGTTGAGCTGGTCAGGGCCAACGAGGCCTCCCATGGCAAAATTGCCTGTGTGCTCTGCGACGAGAGCCAGTTCTTCACGCCCGAGCAGGCCGACCAGCTGTTTCTGGTCACGGTGGACCTGGGTATTCCCGTTATCTGCTACGGTCTGCGGGCAGATTTCATGATGCGCGGCTTTCCCGGCTCGACGCGGCTTCTGGAAATTGCGCACACGATTGAGGAACTCAAAACGATTTGTGCCTGCGGACGCAAGGCCATCTGCAACGGGCGCAAGGTCAACGGCGAGTTTGTCTTTGAAGGTGCGCAGGTCGCCATCGACACGGTAGACGATGTGGAATACCAGAGCCTCTGCCCCCAGTGCTGGTACCGCGAGTACCGCGCATTTCTGGCACGGCATCCCAAAAAGTAAATATTTTGCGCTGATTTTCCCGCCGGGTGCCGCCCGGTGGGATTTTTTTGTGTGGTTCGCATCATTTTTCTGCAAATAGCGCACTTATCTTGCACCGCACGGATTCAGATGCAATAATATTTGCAAAAACGCATGTTTTTTGCAACGATACTGCATATTTTGCGGTTTCCGGCGTATTCCAGCGTATTTTGCAAGGTAAAGATAGTTGCGTTTGCTGCGGTGCCCGCGCGGCGGCGCAGGGGGTGTACCTAGCAATATGCACAAACACCATTTACAGTATTCGTAAGTTTTGACGGTGATGTCAAATCGGTTACAACCAACATGGCAAGAATTGTACGTTTCCCTGCCGGAACAAACCAAAAAAGCTGTTTATTTTCTGTGAACGATTTGTTATCATATAGGCAAGCGAACAGCAGATGGTGTGGTACGGTATCCCGCACACAACGGTCTGCAAAAATAAATCGCACAGCAATTTTAGGAGGACAAAAACATGAAAAAGGCAATCTCTCTCGGTGTTGCCGCCGCCATGGCCGCCACTCTGCTGGCTGGCTGCGGCACGGCAGCCAGCAGCGCCGCTGCTTCCAGCGAGGCCGCAAGCACTGCGGACAGCGCCACTGCCGAGTCTACTGCTGCTTCCGAAGCCGCTCCCAGCGAAGCCCACGAGATCAACACCACCGATCCCATTGAGCTGACCATCAGCTGGTGGGGCGGCGACTCCCGCCATGAGGCTTACCAGAAGGCTCTGGAAGCTTTCCATGAGAAGTACCCCAACATCACCGTTTCCCCCACCTACGGCGCATGGTCCGGCTGGGAGGAGAAGCAGTCCACCGCGCTGGCTGCCGATCAGGGTTCTGACGTCATGCAGGTCAACTGGAACTGGCTGTATCAGTACAGCCCCACGGGCGAGAAGTTCGTCGATCTGCGCGAGTACAGCGACATCATCGACCTGAGCCAGTGGAGCGATACCGCCAAGAACGCCTGCACCGTTGCCGACAGCCTGCAGGCTGTGCCCATCTCGATGACCGGCCGTATCTTCTACTGGAACATGAACACCTTCAAGCAGGCCGGTATTGAGCAGGTTCCCGCCTCCTATGATGATCTGATCGCCGCCGGCAATGCCTTCCAGGAGAAGCTGGGCGATGATTACTATCCTCTGGCCATCGGTCAGTATGACCGCATGATCCTGATGACCTTCTACCTCGAGTCCAAGTACGGCAAGGCCTGGGTCGAGAACAACGAGTGCCAGTACAGCGAGGAAGAGGTCGTTGACGGCCTGAACTTCATCGACTCCCTCGAGGACAACCACGTTATCCCCACCCGTCCGACCATGATCGCTGCCGGCTTCGACTCCATCGATAAGTCTCAGGAATGGATCGACGGCAAGTACGCCGGCATCTTCGAGTGGGATTCTGCCCCCTCCAAGTACCAGTCTGCTCTGGCTGACAACTCCGGCTTCACCGTCGGTGAGGAGATCAAGTTCGGCGACAAGGCCAACGGCGGCTTCTCCAAGGTCTCCATGGGCATGGCCATCACCAAGTCCTGCCAGCATCCCGTTGAGGCTGCTGCCCTGATCGACTTCCTGTGGAACGGCGAGGGCGCTGCCATCATGGGCTCCGAGTGCGGCATCCCCGCCTCCACTGCCGGTCTGGCTTCTGCTCAGGCCGCAGACGCCGTGAAGCCTCTGGTTCTCGAGGCCAACACCAAGGTTCTGGCCTTCGTTGACATGCCTCTCGATCCGTACTACGAGTCCAGCAAGCTGAAGGACACCACCGACGGCATTTACACCGATGTCTTTGATGGTCTGAGCTACGACGAGTACGACCCGCAGGAGGCTGCCGAGATCCTGCTGGACGGCGTTTCCAGTGTTCTGAGCGCCAACGCCTAAGAGCAATCGAAATCCTTTAAAAAGTAAAGTTTAGCCGGCTCCTGCCCCGTTATCACGCATGGCGGGGCCGGCTATTTATGTTAAAACGCAATACAGCAATTTGTCGATAGGAGGTTTTTGGATGAGCTCTGCAGCCCCCAAAACGGTTCAGCGCACCCCGTTCAAGCGCTGGTGCGACGAAAACACCGGTCTTTTCTTCCTGATTCCCTGGATCCTCGGTTTCCTGATTTTCAAGGCTTATCCGTTCGCCAGCTCTCTGGTGTACAGCTTTACTGACCTGAACTTCTTCAAGGGCATCAGCCAGTACGGCCTTATGAACTACGTCGAGATCTTTACCAGCCGCAAGACGGTCTCCGTCCTGCTGACCACCGTGAAGTATGCTTTCATCACGGTGCCCCTCAAGCTGGTCTTTGCGTTGTTCATCGCCTACATTCTGAACTTCAAGATCAAGTTCGTCAACCTGTTCCGCACCGTCTACTACATCCCGTCCATCCTGGGCGGCTCTGTGGCCATTGCCGTTCTGTGGCGTGCCCTGTTCAAGGACACCGGCGTCGTCAACACGATCCTCGGCTTCTTCGGCATTGCCGGTCCCGACTGGCTGGCTGACAAGACCTGGGCGCTGTTCGTCATCTGCCTGCTGCGTGTGTGGCAGTTCGGTTCTGCCATGGTTCTGTTCCTGGCTGCCCTGAAGGGTGTTCCCGCTGATCTGTATGAGGCTGCCACCATTGACGGTGCCTCCAAGACCAAGCAGTTCTTCTCGATCACCGTGCCGATGATCACCCCCGTTATCTTCTACAACCTCGTTACCCAGATCGCACAGGCGTTCCAGGAATTCAACGGCCCCTACATCATCACCCAGGGCGGCCCGCGCAATGCTACGACGCTTGTCTCCCTGCTGGTCTACAACTACGCCTTCAAGTCCAACGAGATGGGCATGGCGTGTGCGCTGGCCTGGGTCATGTTCATTGCCGTTGCCCTGCTGACTGTGATCGCCTTCACCAGCCAGAAGCACTGGGTCTACTACGCTGATTAAGGAGGAATGAAAAATGAAACTTTCTACCGCCCATAAAATCGGCCGTTTCTTCCAGTACTTTGTGCTGATCCTTGTCGGCGTCATCATGATCTACCCGCTGGTCTGGATGGTGGGTGCCACCTTCAAGTCCAACGCCGAGATCTTCGCCGGCATCGGCTTCCTGACCGCGAACCCCACGCTGCAGGGCTACATTGACGCCGTCACCCAGAACTACGGCGGCGACATCAGCATCTGGCGCGCCTTCATCAACACCTACAGCTTCGTTATCCCCAAGGTCATCTTCACCGTTATCAGCTCGGTCATTGCCGCTTACGGCTTCAGCCGCTTTAAGTTCAAAGGCCGCGATATGCTGTTCGGCATCATGATCTCCACCCTGTTCCTGCCGCAGGTCGTTCTGAACGTTCCCCAGTACCTGATGTACAACTCCTTCGGCTGGATCAACAGCCCGTTCTACCTGCCCCTGTGGGTGCCCAGCCTGTTTGCGACGGAGACCTACTTCGTCTACCAGCTGGTCCAGTTCATGCGCAGCATCCCCCACGATCTGGACGAGGCTGCCGCCATCGACGGCTGCGGCCCGGTCAAGATCCTGTACAAGATCATCGCCCCGATGCTGAGCCCCTCTCTGGTGGCCTGCGGTCTGTTCCAGTTCATGTGGAGCTGCAACGACTACATGGGTCCCCTGCTTTACGTCCAGACCCCCAGCAAGTACCCGATGTCCATCTTCGTCAAGCTGTCCATGGACGCTGACAGCGGTTTCAACTGGAACCGTATCCTGGCACTGTCCCTGATCTCCATCATCCCGCAGTTGGTCGTTTTCTTCTGCGCACAGGATGCCTTCATCGACGGCATTTCCGCCGGCGCCGTGAAGGGCTAAACGCCGCTTTGGCAGTCCAAAATCTATTGTAGCACACGGCTGCCCCGTACCACAGGAATGGGGTACGGGGCAGCCTTTATTTTGAAAACCGGACTCCCCTGCCGGGAGTTGTTCCTATATAGAAGCTTGCCGGGGCGTCGGGGACGCCGCCCCCTACAACGCTGCTTGTCCCGCCGGGATGTGGTTCTCCGTAGGGGCGCATTCTATATGCGCCCGCGGAAGTCTGCGCCGCCGCAAACGGGCACGGGCGGATATAGAATCCGCCCCTACGGCGTTCCCTAAAAAGAAAAGCCGCCCCAAGACAGGGCGGCGGATAGTTCTGGCTTTACTTATTCACTCTCTTATAATACTGCCGGTACTGCTGGGGCGAAAGGCCCGTGGCATCTTTAAAGACGCGGCGGAAATGTGCCGTCGTCATAAAGCCGGTCTTTTCCGCAATGTCCGAGATGCTCTCGTTCGACTTCTCAATGAGGTTCTGCGCGGCCTTGATGCGCACGCCGTTGATATACTCGATGAGCGAGAGGTTGATGGACTTCTTGAAAAGGCGGCTCAGATAGTACGGGCTGATATAGAACTGACTGGCGATGCCGGTCAGGGTCAGCTTCTCGGCGTAGTGCTCGGCGATATAGGCCTGGATCTGATCCACAATGTGGTTGCTGACGCGGCCATTCTCGCCGCCCTGCTCCTGCTGCTGGCGGCAGAGGTCCTTGAGCTCCAGCAAAAGCGTGGCCAGCAGCATCTTGCGCAGTGCATCGGATTCCGGGGAGGTTTCCTCCTGCAGGGCCAGCAGCTGCTGCAGCAGGCCTTGGATGTGGTTCTGCTGCTTGACTGTGATATTTGACAGCAGGTGGTTATGCTCCTCACTCAAGAAGGAGAAGAAGTCCACCTCCGGGAAGATGTCCATAATTTTGTCGAGGTACTCGCGGCTGAAATTCACCACGATACGGCTCGAGGCTGTGTCGCCGAGCGAGGCAGTCTTGTGGATCTGGTTTTCACCGATCAGCACCACACATCCCGCGTTGACGATATAGGTGGCATCCTCAATAAAATAGCGGCGGCTGCCCTCTATCTCATAATAGATCTCGTATTTATGATGGATATGGAAGCTGGCCATCTCATACCCGGAGTCACGGTCCACGCGGTCAATAAAAAAGTCAACGTGGGGCGAGTAGACATATTCCGAAACCATAACACTGCTCCTCACTGCCGTGGTGCGGGGCACCCGGCGATTGGTTATTGTTGTCTTTTTTAGAATAGCACATTTTTTGCTGTTTTTCAAACTATTTTTATACTATTTTTGAACACTTGGGGGTTCACACATGAAAATCACGCTTGTACGTTCTATGGCGCGCAGCGCAGTGTTTGAGCTGGTCAACTCCGGCTGCTACCGCGCCCCGGCTCCTTATACAGTCTCATTGGACGGCGCCACAGTCTGTGAGAGCGATACGAATGTGTTCTCACTCTATTCGCTGGAACCGGGCCGCAGCTACACGCTGGCCGTCACCCTTGACGGCGTGACCGATACACTGGACTTTACCACCGCGGAGGAGAGCTTCTTCGTGGATGCCTCCCGCTACGGCCTCGTCGCCGACGGCGTGACCGACAACACGGCCAAGCTGCAGGCGGCGCTGTCCACCTGCCCCGCGGGCGGCACGGTCTACGTGCCCGCCGGCACCTACCGCACCCAAAGCCTGTTTTTGCAGAGCAGCACGACGCTGTATCTCGAAAAGGGCTGCACGCTGCTGGGCGGCACCAACCGCACTGACTACCCCATTCTGCCCGGTGTTCTCCCCTGCCATAACGAGAAGGACGAGCACTACCTCGGTCTGTGGGAGGGCAACCCGCTGGACAGCTTTGCGGGTCTTATCAACGTCATCAACGCCGAGAACGTGACGATCACCGGCGAGGGCACGATTGACGCCAACGCCCAGAACGGCGACTGGTACCAGAACCCGAAGAAAAATAATATTGCCTGGCGTCCGCGCCTGTTCTTCACCAGCGGTGCCAAAAACGTCGTGCTGCACGGCGTTCTGGTCTGCAACAGCTATTCCTGGACCATCCACCCGACCTACTCCGAGAATGTGGACATCCTGAACATCCGCATCCGCAACAGCTCCACGAGCCCCAACACCGACGGCATCGACCCCGAGAGCTGCAAGAATGTCAACATCATCGGCAACCATGTACACGTCGGTGACGATTGCATCGCGCTGAAATCCGGTAAGCTGTTCTTAGGCATGAAGCTGCATGTTCCCTGTGAGAACGTTATCATCCGCAACTGCTGCCTGAGCCGCGGCCACGGCGGCCTTGTCATCGGCAGCGAGATGAGCGGCGGCGTCAAGAACGTCACCGTGACCCAGTGCCTGATGGACCATACGGACCGGGGTCTGCGTGTCAAGACCCGCCGCGGGCGCGGCAAGTACGCCATCATCGACGGGCTGGTATTCCGTGACGTCGTTATGGACGGCGTGCTGGCGCCGTTTGTCATCAACATGTTCTATTTCTGCGACCCCGATGGCCGCAGCGACTATGTGCAGACCCACGAGGCCCTGCCTGTCGACGAGATGACCCCGACACTGGGCACGCTGGAGATGGAAAACATCACGGCCACCGACGCCCAGTACGCAGGCTGCTGGTTCAGCGGCCTGCCCGAGCACCCGATCGAGGGTGTCAAGATGCACAACGTAAAAATCAGCTTTGCACCGGACGCTAAAGCCGGTCAGGCCGCCATGATGTGCGGCGCGGATGCCTCCTGCAAGGTGGGCGTCCATGCCGAGAACGTGCATAAAATTGAACTGCACAACGTTGCGATCACCGGCTACGAGGGTGAGCGCCTGCAGCTGACAAACGTAGATCGCTTTGAGGAGGACTGACCCATGACCCATGAAGAGATTCTGACCACGCTGGGCCATTACGTGGACTACCTGATCGCAGGCTCCACCGCCGAGGCACCGCTCTGGAACATCGAGAAGGTCCGCAGCGGCAAGCCCAACAAGTGGAATTACATCGACGGCTGCATGATCACTGCCTGCCTGAGCCTGTACAAGACCACCGGCGACGAGAAGTTTTTGGACTTCTCCAAGAAGTTTCTGGACTACTTTGTCAAGGACAACGGCGTCATTGAGACCTACGACCCCGCCGAGTATAACCTGGACAACGTCAACCAGGGCAAAAACCTGTTTACGCTGTACGACCTGACCGGCGACCAGCGCTACCGCGACGCCATTGAGACGATCCGCGGCCAGTTGGAGACCCAGCCCCGCACAAAGGAGGGCAACTTCTGGCACAAGAAGATCTATCCCAACCAGGTCTGGCTGGACGGCACTTACATGGCCCAGCCCTTCTATATGGAGTATGAGACACGCTGCAACGGGATGCACGGCTGCATTGACAGCTACAAGCAGTTCATGAACATCCAGAAGCACATGAAGGACGCCAAGACCGGCCTGTACTACCACGGCTACGACGAGAGCCGCGAGATGTACTGGGCGAACCCCGAGACCGGCTGCAGCGCCAACTTCTGGCTGCGCGCCATGGGCTGGTTCCTGGTGGCCATGGTAGACACGTTGGAGCGGATGGACAACCAGCTTTACTACGAGTACCGCGCCATCATGGCAATGCTGAAGGACGCGGTGGACGCGATGATCGCCTTCCAGGATGCCGAGAGCGGCATGTTCTGGCAGGTCGTAGACAAGGCCGGGGTCGAAGGCAACTACCTTGAGACCTCCGGCAGTGCACTGTTCGCCTACGCCGTTCTCAAGGGCGTGCGTCTGGGCTACCTGCCCAAGCGCTACACGGCCTACGGTGAGAAGGCGTTTTACGGCACCTGTGACCGCCATCTGGGCGTGGGCGCGGATGGCGCTTTGCAGCTGGGCGGCATCTGTCTGGTGGCCGGTCTCGGCGGCGCGACCCGCCGCGATGGCAGTCTGGCGTACTATTTCAGCGAGCCCATCGTCGAGAACGACGCCAAGGGCGTAGGCCCGCTGCTGCTGGCCTACACGGAAATTCTGGCCGCACAAAAGCAGTAAGGAGGGCACACTATGCCGAAATTTATCGTCGGTGCCCGCCTGCACGACTACGGCAAGGGCAGCCCGGACGAGCTGTTCGGGCGTGTTGCCGCCGACGGCTTTGCCGCTGTGCAGCTGGCCTATAAAAAGTGTGTGCCATCCGTCAGGAGCTATGCGGACGTGACCGACGCGCTGGTCGCCGAGACCGTCGCCGCCGAAAAGGCGCACAGCATTCAGGTGGCCGTGCTGGGAACCTACGTGGAGCTGGCCATCAACGATGAGATCCGTTTGAAGAATGCGGCGGACTTCAAGAGCCAGCTGGCCGTCTGCAAGGCGCTGGGTGCCGGGTGCATCGGCACCGAGACGACCAGCATGGAAAAGCAGCCTGCCGGTACGACCCGCGAGGAAGCGCAGGAGCTGCTCTGCCGCAGTCTGGCGGACATTCTGCCCGCCGCCGAGGCCCTGGGCGTGACCGTCGCCGTAGAGCCTGTGACCTACCACAGTATGAACTCCGCCGCCGCGACGCGGCATATTTTGGACACGATGCGCAGCCCGAACCTGAAGGTCATCTTTGACATGAGCAATCTGGTGGATGCCGGGAACGTCGGCGCGCAGGACCGCATCTGGAACGACGTGGGCGAGCTGCTGGGCGACCAGATCGTGGCCGTCCACTTCAAGGGGCAGGCCTTTGCGCCGGACGGCGGGCTGCTCCACACGAGCCTGGAGGACAGCCTGACCGACTACGCGGGCGCGTTCGCCATGCTGCGGCAGCTGCCGCAGGACGCTCTGCCCGTGCTGCGTGAGGAGGCTGTGCCAGCCCGCGCTGCCAGCGATATTGCATTTATGAGAGGATTTTTTGCATGACAGAAACGGAACGCAAAACATTGGTCGTTGACGAGAGCGGTGCGGGCGACTACCGCACGCTGACCGAGGCCGTTGCTGCCTGTGCGGCCACGCCGGACGAGCCGGTGCGGTTCTACATCAGGCACGGCATCTACGAGGAACGGCCCTTCATTGAGCTGGCGGACTATGTCATCGAGGGCGAGTACCGCAACGCGACAGTCATCACGGCGTCTGTGGGCGGGCGTGACCCGTGGCCGGGCGAGGTCAAAACCGGCACCTTCCGCAGCGCAACGCTGTTTCTGGGCGGCGGCAGGGCTGTTGTGCGTAACCTGACTGTGCAGAACAACGCCGGGGACGGCGCAAAGGCCGGTCAGGCGCTGGCCGTCTACGCCGACGCAAGCCGCGTGCTGATGGAGAATGTGAACCTCTACGGCAACCAGGACACGCTGTTTACCGCTCCCCTGCCCCTGCAGGAGCGCGAGCAGAACGGCTTCCGCGGCCCGCGGGAGAACACGCCCCGGCTGGACACCGTGCAGTACTACAAAAACTGCACGATCCGCGGCAACATCGACTTTATCTTTGGCGGTGCAAACGCTGTGTTCGACACCTGCCGCCTTGAGCCGTGGCATCACATCAGCGGCATCTGCTATATCACGGCTCCCAGCACGCCCGCAGGCAAGCCCGGCTACCTGTTTGTGAACTGCACCGTGCAGGGCAGCTGTGCGCCCGGCAGCGTCTATCTGGGCCGCCCCTGGCGCGCGGACGCGGCCTGCTACTGGCTGGACTGTGCGTTGAGCGACGAGGTCTGCGCCGACGGCTGGGACAATTGGCGTGACCCCGAGAACGAAAAGACCGCCCGCTTTGGTGAGCACGGCTCCACCGGCCCCGGCAGCGCCGCCAACCGCGCCTTTGGCAGCGTGGATGACGATAACGAAGCGAACGCCCAGCGGGAGATGTACGCGCGGGTAAAAGCGGAATTTGGCGTGGAATAAGGCATAGAAAAGGCGGCAGACCGTTTGTGGTCTGCCGCTTTTGCTTTCCTAAGCCTTCCCCTTTTACTGTGCGCTCGTCTCGCCGCCCTCGACCACAAGGCTGTCCTCATAGTCAGTGCCGTAGGTGTCAACGAGAGTGGCCTCATAGTCGGCGTGGAAGAAATTCTCCTTGCCCAGAGCCTTGATCTCGTCGTTGATGGCATTCAGCAGCGTCTCATTGCCCTTGCTGACGGCGGGGGCAATCGTGTCCTGGCTGCCCAGGGACGGGATGCCGACAGTGTAGCCGGGGTTCTGGCTGGCAAACGCGATGACCTCGGTGTTGTCGTTGGCCCAAGCCACGCCGCCGTTCTCCATCGCGCTCTTGGCCGTGGCGTAGGAGTCATACTTCTGCAGCGGGATGTCAGGGTAGTTCTGGGTCAGGTAGGTCTCTGCGGTAGTGCCGGAGATGACGATCATCTGGTCATCGGCGTTCCAGCTGTCCAGCGACGTGATGACGTTGGAGTCCGGGGAAACGACGCCCAGTGCAACGTTCATGTAGGGCAGCGCAAAATCGACCTCCTCGGCGCGCTCCGGCGTGACCGTGAAGTTGGCCAGAATGACATCGACCTTGCCGGTCTGCAGGTACTCGATGCGGTTGGCGGCCTCGGTGGAGACGTAGTTCACCTTGACGCCCAGATCCTCGGCCAGGCGGTTGGCAAAGTAGATGTCATAGCCCTGATACTCGCCGTTTTCATCGACGTAGCCGAACGGGTTCTTGTCAGAGAAAACGCCGATGTTGATCGTGCCGTCCGCCTTGATTTCGTCCAGCGTGCGGTAAACAACACCGTCGGCGGATGCCGAGGTAGAGGCAGTGCCCGTGGAGGCGCTGCTGCCGCAGGCGGCCAGAGACAGGCTCAAGGTTACGGCCAGGGCCGCGGCGGTCAATTTGGTTGCTTTTTTCATGGTGATATTCTCCTTTTTTCGTCTTTCGTGTTCCTCTATGTATTTCTTTCCACAAAAGGGAATCTATGGTACGCCCCGCGAAGCGGGCGCTTGCCTCCCCTAGCAGGGGAGGTGGCTCGAAGAGCCGGAAGGGTTGAACTTTGCCACAGTTCTAAATGTTTTGGGTAATGGCGAGGTTCTCTCCCCCACCCGCTTCGCGGGAGCCCCCTCGCAGAGGGGGCCAAGTCTATTACTTCACACTGTCAAAGGTGAAGGTGCGCAGGAACTTCTGCGCGCGCTCTGTCTTGGGGTGGTCGAAGAACGCCTCCGGCGTGCTCTCCTCGATGATTTTGCCGCCGTCCAGAAAGATGACACAATCCGCAATCGCGCGGGCAAACTGCATCTCGTGGGTGACAATGATCATCGTGCGGCCCTGCTTCGCCAAATCGAGCATAACGTCCAGCACCTCGCGGACCATTTCGGGGTCAAGGGCTGCAGTCACTTCATCGAACAACAAAATTTCAGGGTGCATCGCCAGTGCGCGGACGATGGCAACGCGCTGCTTCTGGCCACCGGACAGCTCCCGCGGGTAGCTCCTGGCCTTGTTCAGCAGGTTCACGCGGTCCAGCAGGGCCTCGGCTTCTTTCTGTACCTCGTCTTTGGGACGCTTGGCCACCTTGAGCGGAGCCAGCATAACGTTGTCCAGCACGGTCAGATGCGGGAACAGCTCATAGCTCTGGAATACCATGCCGATGCGCTGGCGCAGACTCGTCAGCCCCTTGCCGCCGTAGGCGACAGTCTCATTGCCCAGGCGGACGCGCCCGCTCTGGGTGGGCTCCAGCGCGTTGATGCAGCGCAGCAGCGTGCTCTTGCCGCAGCCGCTGGGGCCTACCACCACGACGACCTCGCCGGGGCGGACGGAAAAGCTGACGTCATCCAGCACGGTATTTTCCCCATAGCCCTTGACCAGATGCTCTACGGTCAAAATCGGTTCTGCCATGGTTCCTTACCTCCATTTTTTCTCTAAGTACGATGCCAGCAGGCTGATGGGCCAGCAGGCGAGGAAATACAGCAGGAACACGACCAGATAGATGCCGAATGCAGCGTTCGGGCTGGCCATGCGGTTGGCCTCAATGATCTGCTGCGCGACCTTCAGGACCTCGACGACGCCGATCATCAGCACAAGGCTGGTGGTCTTGATCATGCGGGTGATCAGGTTGATGCTCAACGGGATCAGGCGGCGCACCGTCTGCGGAATGATGATGTACCAATAGGTCTGCGCCTTCGTCAGGCCCAGCGCCTCGCTGCTCTCATACTGGTGCTTCGGGATGGAGATCAGCGCGCCTCTCACAAGGTCGCTCATCTCTGCCGTGCCCCACAGCACAAACACGATGACGGATGCCGTCTCGCCCGAGAGGTCCCAGCCCCACGCACGGGTCGTGCCGAAAAACACAAGGAACAGCAGCACCATCTGCGGCATAATGCGGATGATTTCGAGATAAACCCGCAGGATGGCTTTTACAACGGGATCTTTGCCGCTCATCAGCACGCCCAGCAGGATGCCCAGCGGGATGCTGATGGCGACGGAAAGCAGGCTGATGCGCAGGGCCACCCACAGGCCGCCCAGCAGGCGGGCCATGTTTTTGCCCTTGAGCAGTACGTTAAGCCCCAAATCCGGCATAGCGCAGCCTCCTTTCCAGCAGAGACCCCAGCAGCGAAACCGGGAGCAGGATCAGCAGGTAAAAGACCACAAGAAGGAACAGGCTCTCGGTGGTTTTGTAGTACAGGCCGATGAGGTCCTTCGCCGTGAACATCAGGTCCATCAGGCTGATAGCGCTGAACACGCTGGTTTCCTTTAAAAGGAAAATGACATTGGCGACGAACGCCGGGACGCTGGTGGACATGGCCTGCGGCAGGATGACGTAGCGCATCGTCTGCATCCGGTCCATGCCGAGGCTGTAGGCGCTCTCGGTCTGGATCGGCTCGATGGATTCCAGCCCGCTGCGGAACGCCTCCGCCATGTAGCTGCCGCCCAGAAACGCCAGACCTGCAATGCCGCAGACCGCAGCGTCAGTCCTGATGCCGATCTTCGGCAAACCATAATAGATGAAAAACAATTGGACCAGGAGCGGCGTGTTGCGGCTGAGCTGGATGTAAAAGCCGACGACGCGGCGCAGCACAGGCACCATATAATACTGGACCAGTGCGCAGACCAGCCCGAGGACAATAGCCAGCGCGATACCTGCCAGCCCCAGACGCAGGGTCAGCCACGCCGCTTTTTCAAACAGCGGCAGGTACTGTGCGACCACATTCCAATCCACAAAGGTCTCCCCTTCCCTATCGGGTCACGAACAAAATTAGGTACAAAAAAATCCGGGCCTTCTCTGCGAAGGTTCCCGGACAAAGGTCAGGTTCAACACATGGGGGGTCTGGTAGGCCCCACAGACCATGCCCGGTGACAGCGCATACGACAACAACACATAGCGGACATAGCGGCATTTCCCTTTCCTGTTTTTGGTTTACATTGTTCAAACCCGATGCCAGTATAATATACCTATTTACCTAGAATGTCAATAGGTTATAGGCTTTTTATTTGACTTTTTCTGCAAAATAATTGCGCCGCGTTTGTGTAGAGTGCACAAACGCGGCGCAATGTGTTTTATGATGTAGGGACGCACAAAAAAAGGGCGCTGCCCTTGCGGACAGCGCCCTTTGTATTGCTTTTCAGAGCAAGAAATTACTTCTCGATCTTGGAAACAACGCCGGAACCAACGGTGTGGCCGCCCTCGCGGATAGCGAAACGCAGGCCCTCTTCCATGGCAACGGGGGTGATCAGCTCAACATGCATATCGACGTTGTCGCCGGGCATGCACATCTCGGTGCCCTCGGGCAGGGTGATGATACCGGTAACGTCGGTGGTGCGGAAGTAGAACTGAGGACGATAGTTGTTGAAGAACGGGGTATGACGGCCGCCCTCTTCCTTCTTCAGGACGTAAACGTGGCCGTCGAAGGTGGTGTGGGGATGAACAGAACCGGGCTGGCACAGGCACTGGCCACGCTCGATCTGGTCACGGTCAACGCCACGCAGCAGGGCGCCGATGTTATCGCCAGCCTGAGCGAACTCCAGGCTCTTGCGGAACATCTCGAGGCCGGTGATGGTGGTGGTCATCTTCTCTTCCTTGAGACCGACGATCTCCATCTGGTCGCCGACGTGGGCAGTACCACGCTCGACACGACCGGTGGCGACGGTGCCACGGCCAGAAATGGTCATGACGTCCTCAACGGGCATCAGGAAGGGCTTGTCAGCAGCACGATCAGGAGTGGGGATGTAGCTGTCAACAGCGTCCATCAGCTCCCAAATGCACTTGTACTCGGGGGCGTTGGGATCGGTGCTGGTGGACTCCAGAGCCTTCAGAGCAGAACCACGGATGATGGGGGTGTTGTCGCCATCAAAGTCGTACTCGTTCAGCAGCTCACGGATCTCCATCTCGACCAGATCCAGCAGCTCCTCGTCGTCGACCATGTCGCACTTGTTCATGAAGACAACGATCTTGGGCACGCCGACCTGACGGGCGAGCAGGATGTGCTCACGGGTCTGGGGCATGGGACCATCGGTAGCAGCGACGACCAGGATAGCGCCGTCCATCTGAGCAGCACCGGTGATCATGTTCTTGATGTAGTCAGCATGGCCCGGGCAGTCAACGTGGGCGTAGTGACGCTTCTCGGTGTGGTACTCAACGTGAGCGGTGTTGATCGTGATACCACGAGCCTTCTCCTCGGGAGCCTTGTCGATGCTGGAGTAATCCATAAAGTCGGCGTCGCCCTTCAGAGCCAGAGTCTTGGTGATGGCAGCGGTCAGAGTGGTCTTGCCGTGGTCAACGTGACCGATGGTGCCAATGTTGACGTGCTCCAAAGAGCGGTCAAATTTTTCCTTTTCAGCCATTGGAAGTGTCCTCCTTTAATTAAAACATATTGGTAGTCTTGCGTAAGACTATCATACAAAATTTAAAGAGAAATTGCAAGTCTATTTTATGAAGTATGACTTATAAAATCAGACTTTGTGAGCGCGCTCGGCCATGATCTTATCGGCAACGCTCTTGGGAACCTGCTGATACTCATCAGGCTCCATGGAGTACTGGCCACGGCCCTGGGTCTTGGAACGCAGGTCGGTGGCGTAGCCGAACATCTCGGACAGAGGAACCATAGCAGTCACGCGGGCGGTACCGTCCTGAGACTCCTGGTTGGTGATCTGGCCGCGGCGGCTGTTCAGGTCGCCGATAACGTTGCCCATGTACTCATCGGGCACGATAACATTGACCTTCATGATGGGCTCCATGATGACGGGATCGCACTTCTTCATGGCATCCTTGAATGCCATAGAACCAGCGATGGAGAACGCCATTTCAGAGGAGTCGACCTCATGATAAGAACCATCCCACAGGGTGACCTTGACATCAACGACGGGATAGCCGGCGAGAACACCGGACTTCATCGCGCCCTGGATACCATTGTCAACAGCGGGGATATATTCCTTCGGGATAGCGCCGCCAACGACACCGTTGACGAACTCATAGCCCTTGCCGGGGTTGGGCTCCAGCTTGATCTTAACGTGACCATACTGGCCCTTACCGCCGGACTGGCGGGCGTACTTGGTCTCCTGGTTGGCTTCCTTGCGAATGGTCTCGCGGTAAGCAACCTGGGGAGCGCCAACGTTGGCCTCGACCTTGAACTCACGGAGCAGACGGTCAACGATGATCTCCAGATGGAGCTCGCCCATGCCGGCGATGATCGTCTGGCCGGTCTCCTCATCGGTCCAGGTGCGGAAGGTCGGGTCCTCTTCAGCGAGCTTTGCCAGCGCAATGCCCATCTTCTCAGAGCCGGCCTTGGTCTTGGGCTCAATGGCAACGCGGATAACGGGCTCCGGGAAGTTCATGGACTCCAGAATGATGGGGTGCTTCTCGTCGCACAGCGTGTCACCGGTGGTGGTATTCTTCAGACCGACAGCAGCCGCAATATCGCCCGCGTAAACGGTGTCGATGTCCTTACGGTTGTTGGCGTGCATCTGCAGGATACGGCCGATACGCTCGTTGTTATCCTTGACAGAGTTGTAGACGGTGGTGCCTGCGTCCAGCGTACCGGAGTACACACGGAAGAAGCAGAGCTTACCGACATACGGGTCAGTCATGATCTTGAAGGCCAGAGCTGCGAACGGCTGGTCGTCGGAGGAGATACGATCCTCCTCCTCGCCGGTCTCGGGGTTGGTGCCCTTGATGGCTGCAACGTCGGTAGGAGCCGGCATGTAGTCAACAATGGCATCCAGCAGCTTCTGAACGCCGCGGTTCTTGTAGGAGGAGCCGCAGACAACGGGAACGATCTCGTTAGAGATGGTAGCCTTACGCAGAGCCGCCTTGATTTCTTCCTTGGTCAGCTCTTCGCCGTCCAGGTACTTCATCATGAGCTCTTCGTCGGTCTCGGCAACAGCCTCGATCAGCTTGTCATGGTACTCCTGAGCCTTCTCCTGCATATCCTCGGGGATAGGCTCAACGCGGACGTCATTGCCCATGTCATCATAGTAGATGTCAGCCTGCATATCGATCAGGTCGATAATACCCTTGAAGGTATCCTCCTGACCGACGGGCAGCTGGATGGGCACACCGTTGGCGTGCAGACGATCATGGAGCATCTGAACGCAGCGGTAGAAATCGGCACCCATGGTGTCCATCTTGTTGACGTACACCATGCGGGGAACCTTGTACTCGTCAGCCTGACGCCAAACGGTCTCAGACTGCGGCTCAACACCGCCCTTAGCGGCCAGAACGGTAACGGAACCGTCCAGAACACGCAGAGAACGCTGAACCTCAACAGTGAAGTCAACGTGACCCGGGGTGTCGATGATGTTGATACGATGGCGGTTCTTCTTGAAGAGAACCGGATCGTGCTGGGTCTCGGTATGGCTCCAATAGCAGGTGGTAGCAGCGGAAGTGATGGTGATACCACGCTCCTGCTCCTGTTCCATCCAGTCCATCGTAGCAGCGCCGTCATGAACCTCACCGATCTTATGGTTGATACCGGTGTAGTACAGGATGCGCTCGGTGGTGGTGGTCTTACCTGCGTCGATGTGGGCCATGATACCGATGTTACGGGTCATTTGCAGAGATACATCTCTCGGCGTAGCCATGGCTTATACCTCCTCGACAGCGAATCAATAACGATAGTGGGCAAAAGCCTTGTTGGCCTCGGCCATCTTGTGCGTATCCTCGCGCTTCTTAACAGAGCCGCCGACACCGTTGGTGGCGTCGATGATCTCAGCAGCCAGACGAGCAGACATGGTCTTCTCGCCACGGGCGCGGCTGTAAGCGGTCAGCCAGCGCAGGCCGAGGGTCTCGCGGCGGGCAGGGCTAACTTCCAGAGGAACCTGATAGTTAGCGCCGCCGACACGGCGGGTCTTGCACTCGAGGTTAGGCATGATGTTCTCCATTGCCTTCTCGAACATCTCGAGCGGGTCGTTGCCGGTCTTTTCCTTCACGATGTTGAATGCATCGTAAACGATCTCCTGCGCAACACCTTTCTTGCCATCCAGCATGATGTAGTTGACCAGGCGGGTGACAACCTTGGAATTGTAAATAGGATCGGCCAGAACTTCGCGTTTCGCGACATTACCTCTTCTGGGCATCTTTCTTCCCTCCTTCACATAAATGATATCATCGGTACTCGAAAGTTAAGAAACTCCCGTTGTGCCACAAAAAAGGCGTTGGCCTATTTTATGGCGAAAAGATGTTTCCTTACTTCTTGGCACCGGCCTTGGGGCGCTTAGCACCGTATTTGCTGCGGGCCTGATTACGGTTCGCAACACCCTGGGTATCCAGAGTACCACGGATGATGTGGTAACGGACACCGGGCAGATCCTTGACACGACCGCCGCGGATCAGAACAACGCTGTGCTCCTGCAGGTTATGGCCGATACCGGGAATGTAAGAGGTGACCTCGATACCATTCGTGAGGCGGACACGGGCAACTTTACGCAGAGCAGAGTTAGGCTTCTTGGGGGTCATGGTACGCACGGCAGTGCAGACACCACGCTTCTGCGGGCTGTTGAGGTTGGTGTACTCCTTTTTCTGGGAGTTGTAGCTCTTCAGAAGGGCAGGCGCGGTGCTCTTTTTGACCAGAACCTCACGGCCTTTGCGCACGAGCTGGTTAAAAGTAGGCATTTCTTTTCTCCTTTCTTCACTTATTCACGCGTTTTTTGCGGATCGTCCGGCCAGATGGCCGCACTACACCCCGCATCTCACGCAATGATTATATTACAGCATCCCGGCCGGAATGTCAAGAGTATTGCCAAAAAAATCTTGAAAAAATCGTGCAATACGGAGAATTTTTCATTTCTGAAGCAAAATGTGCAAATCTTGCGCCGGTTTGGGCGGCAGCGTTGCATTTTGGTAAGTCTGCGCATAGAATGAAGCGGACCGTCTCCCCCCGCCGACGCGCGGTCAGCTGCCGTCCGTGCGCGTTTTGTCTATTCATCAGAGACAAATATACATTTTGCACAAAAACAAGCCGTCAGATTCATGGACTTGACGAGTCGATTTCTGTTGCATTGTGTCCCCCGCTTTGCTATAATGAAGATACAGACAAAACCGGAACAGTTCCGGCCATGCAAGTTCTGACGCTACATTTTTGAGGAGGTCTTGACAATGAAGAAACTGCTTGCTATCCTGATTTCCCTGTGCATGGTATCCGCCTTCGCTGTACCTGTCTTTGCAGATGCCAACAGCGATTATATCGCCGCCGTCAAGGCCTACCAGGCCCAGATCGCCGCGAAGGAAGCCGCCTACACTGCAGCGGTGGATGCTTATTCCAAGAATGCAAAGGCCAAGGCAGACGCCGACAGCGCCGCAATTCTGAAGGCCGCCAAGGCTGCCCAGGCGAAGGCCGATGCAGACTGTCTGGCCGTCATCGCCGCGGGCAAGGCTGCCCAGTCTCAGGCTGACGCGCGCGTCGCCGCGGTAATTGCTGCAGGCAAGGCCACGCAGGCCAAGGCCGATGCACGCGAGGCCGCCTATGCGAAGGCCGTGAAAGCGTATCAGGATCAGATCGCCGCACGTGAGGCCGCCTACATCAAGGCCGTGCTGGGCAAGTAATTCTACCTTATTATAATAGGAGCGGAGCGCCGGGAAAGGCGCTCCGCTTTTTTGCTATAGGACACACAGGGCCCGGGCACGTCCGGGCCGGTAGTGTATGGCAAACGAGTGTCTGCCGGAATGCTGCGGGCGCATATAGAATGCGCCCCTACGGATTCTGCAGATGTAGGGGCGGATTCCATATCCGCCCGCGGGGCGTCAGGAGCGCCGTCACCTACAGCAATGTTACTGCAGCTTTGCCAGCGTTGCCTCGGCATCGTCGAGGATGCGCTCGAACTTCTCAAGGGCGGCGTCCACGGGGGCCGGGGTGGCCAGGTCAACACCGGCGTGGCGCAGCTCGTCCAGCGGGTAAGCACTGCCGCCCATGGAGAGGAACTCCTTGTAGCGCTTGACGGCGGGCTCGCCCTCTTTCAGGATGCCCTCGGACAGGGCGACAGCGGTGGAGTAGCCGGTGGCATACTTGTAAACGTAGAACGGGCGGTAGAAGTGCGGGATGCGCGCCCACTCATACTGGATCTCGTCGTCGATGACCATATCGTTGCCGAAATAGTCGGTGACAAGACGCTTGTACAGAGCGTTCAGGGCGGCGGCGTTCAGGGCTTCGCCGCGCTCGACCATGGCGTGGGCCTCGCGCTCAAACTCGGCAAACATCGTCTGGCGGTAGACCGTGCCCTTGAAGTTTTCCAAATACTGGTTCAGCAGATAGAGGCGGGTCTGGGGGTCGTTCTCGTTGGCAAGCAGCTGCTCGATGAGCAGATTCTCGTTGACGGTGGACGCAACCTCGGCGACAAACAGCGTGTAGTCCGCGTACTGCGGCGGCTGATGCTGGCGGGAGCGCCAGCTGTGGATCGTGTGGCCCATCTCATGTGCCAGCGTCGAGACACTGTCCAGCGTGCCGCTGAAATTCAGCAGGATATAAGGGTTGGAGTCATAGCAGCCGCCGGAGTACGCGCCGCCGCGCTTGCCGCGGTTGGGGTAAACGTCGATCCAGCGCTCGGCATAGGCCTTGCGGACGGTTGCCTGGTAGTCCTCGCCCAAGGGCGCAACAGCCTTCAGGACCATCTCCTGTGCGGTCTCGTAGCTGTAGGATTTTTTCAGATCGCCGACCAGCGGAGCGTAGACGTCATAGAAGTGCAGCGCGTCAACGCCCAGCATCTTTTTGCGCAGGCGGACATAGCGGTGCATGGCGGGAATATGCTTGCGGACCGTGGCAACGAGGTTGTCGTAGACCTCGGCTGGCACATTCTCCCCCGCCATGGCCATCGCGCGGGAGGACGGGTAATTGCGGGCGGCGGCCTCGGCGGTGGCGGCCTTGATGGCACCGGCGTAGGACGCGGCGAAGGTGTTGATGTGCTCGCGGTAGCTCTTGTAGTAGCTGTGGAAGGCGTTTTCTCGCAGGGTGCGGTCCGTGCTCATCTCCAGCGGCACAAAGTTGGAGCCGGTGACCTCGACGGTCTCGCCGCTGCCGTCCTTGACGGCATCAAACAGCAGGTCGGCGTCCTCCAGATTGTGGTAGATCTCGGACGGCGCAGACATGACCTCGCCGAAGCTGGCCAGCAGCTTTTCTTCAGCCTTGGTCAGGGTGTGGGGCTTGCCGCGCAGCAGATCCTCGAGGTTGAATTTGTAGTCCGCGACGGCGGGATCGTTGACGATGGCGGTCAGCGTCTCCTCGGGCAGGGACAGGATCTCCGGCTGGGCAAAGGACAGCGCGGCGGCCATCTTGACGTACTTGCTGCCGATGCGGGCGTACATGCTCTGGGCCTTGTCGTCGCGGGTGTCCTCGTCATGGCGCTGGGAGGCGTAGCAGTAGAGGCGTTCGACCTTGCGGCCCACCTCGGTGGAAGCGTCGAGGTATGCGCCAATCGTGACGGCATCGGTCAGCTTACCGGCGAAGGCCGCCAGACTTTCAATGTCCGCGTCGAGGCTGTCCAGCGCGGTCTCCCACGCGGCGTCGCTCTCGAACATCGGGGTCAGGTCCCACTGAAATTGCGGATCCAGTTCACTGCGTTCTTTTAGAATTTCGGGCATAGTTTTCTCCTTATTATAAAATATTTTGCTATGCTGAGGATGCAGGGGCGGACATCGGCCTCCCGTGCCAGTTCGCGGCAGCGGAAACTTTCACGGGCGGATATGGAATCCGCCCCTACAGGTTACAAAAGAGCGTTTTCCCACTCGGCCGGCTTAAAGCCCGGCAGGACAAATCGTCGCCCACCAGCAGCGGGCGCTTGACGAGCATACCGTCCGACGCCAGCAGGGCGATCTGCTCGTCCTCGGTCATGGTCGGCAGCTTGTCCTTCAGGCCCAGATTTTTGTAGACTAGGCCGCTCGTGTTGAAGAACCGCTTGAGGGGCAGGCCGCTGCGGGCGACCCATTCGCGCAGCTCGTCGGCGGTGGGGTTATCTTCTTTAATGTGACGGGCGGTGTACTCGATGCCGTGGTCGTCGAGCCACTTTTTGGCCTTTTGGCAGGTGGAGCACGGCGGGTATTGCAGAAACAGCATGGTGTCACTTCCCTTTTGTATCGTTTTGCTGTCGGTGAGTTTATTATAACTGTTTTGCAAGTGTGTGTCAATCACGGACGGTATGCAAAAAAGGATTCCCGCCGTGGCGGCGGGAATCCTTTGCGGTTTATTTAGTGGTCGTAGGCTGCCTCGGCGGCGTCGCGGGCGATCTCGGCCTGGACGAGCTCCTCCTCGACCTCCGGCAGACCAGTACCGGCGGGGATGAGCTTACCGATGATGACGTTCTCCTTCAGGCCGGCCAGCGGGTCGACCTTGCCCTTGATAGCGGCCTCGGTCAGGACACGGGTGGTCTCCTGGAAGGACGCGGCGGACAGGAAGGAGTCGGTAGCCAGACTGGACTTGGTGATGCCAAGCAGGACCTGGCTGGCCTGAACGAGCTTCAGATCAGGCTCACCGGCATCAATGCGGGCCTGGATCTCCTCGTTCTTGATCATGACATCGCGGCGGTTCACGATGCTGCCCATGATAAAGTCGCTGGAGCCGGAATCCTCAATGCGGACCTTACGCATCATCTGGCGGACGATGACCTCGATATGCTTATCGTTGATGTCAACGCCCTGCAGACGGTAGACCTTCTGGACCTCGCTGATCAGGTAGTTCTGGGTGGCGATGGGGCCCTGGATGGCGAGGATGTCCTGCGGGTAAGCATGACCCTCGGTCAGCAGTGCGCCCTTGGCGACCTCGTCGCCTTCCATGACCTTGAGGCGCTGGCCGAACGGGATCAGGTAGCTCTTGGTAACCGGAGCGCCGTTCTCGTCCGTGCCGGTGATCTCGGCATGGCGGCTCTTTTTGGTATCGTCGATGTGGACCGTACCGGCGATCTCGGACATGATAGCCATCGCCTTCGGGCGGCGGCTCTCAAACAGTTCCTCAACGCGGGGAAGACCCTGGGTGATGTCTTCGGCAGATGCGATACCGCCGGTATGGAAGGTACGCATGGTCAGCTGGGTACCGGGCTCACCGATGGACTCTGCTGCAATGATACCGACAGACTCACCGACCTTGACGCATTCACCGTTGGACATGTTGGAACCGTAGCAGTGGGCGCAGACGCCGACGTGCGCACGGCAGGTCATGACGGAGCGGATCTCCAGCTCGGTAATACCGGCGTTGACGATCTTCTCGGCGTCGAACATATCCATCATCTTTTCCTTGCTGACGAGCAGCTCACCCGTGGCGGGATCGTGCACATCATGCAGGGAGTAGCGGCCGTTCAGACGCTCCTTGAAGCTCTCGACAACAGAGTTGCCCTCGCTGATCTCGCGGACCCAGATGCCCTCGGTAGCGTGGCAGTCCTCCTCGCGGATGATGACTTCCTGAGAGACATCGACCAGACGACGGGTCAGGTAGCCGGAGTCAGCGGTACGCAGAGCGGTATCGGCCAGACCCTTACGAGCGCCTCGGGAGGAGATGAAGTATTCCAGGATATTCAGGCCCTCACGGTAGTTGGCGCGGATAGGCATCTCCAGCGTCTTACCGGCAGTATTGGCCAGCAGGCCGCGCATACCGGCCAGCTGCTTGATCTGGTCCATAGAACCACGGGCGCCGGAATCGGACATCATATAGATGGGGTTGCGCTGGTGGTTCTTCTTCAGGTTTTCGCTCAGAGCCTCGGAGACCTCCTCCGTGGCGGCCTGCCAGATCTCAACCGTCTTGCGGTAGCGCTCCTCATCGGAGATCAGGCCGCGGTTGAAGTTCTTCATGACCTTCTCGATCTTCTTATCGGCGGCAGCCAGAATTTCCGGCTTCTCGTCAGGCATAATAGCATCGGGAACAGCGACGGTGATGGCAGACAGGGTGGAGTACTTGTAGCCCTGAGCCTTGATCTGATCCAGCATCATGGCGCAGGTCTTGGTGCCATGCTTGGTCAGGCAACGGCTGATGATGTCGGGCAGGCCCTTCTTCGTCAGCTTGTCGCTCTTGCCGCCGGATGCGATCTTGAGGGTGCGGGGGTTCATCTCGTAGTCGAACTTGGTGGCGGGATTGGTGCGGTCCACGTAGCCCAGATCCTGCGGGATGGGGGTGTTGAAGATGATCTGGCCCATCGTGGTATCGACCAGGCCGGTCTCCGCAACGCCGTCAAAGACCATCGTGCGGCGCACCTTGATGGGTGCCTGCAACGTGATAAGGCCTTCGGAATAGGCCATCATGGCCTCGTCCTCGTCGCGGAAGATCTTGCCGTGGCCCTTATCGTCGGGGTTGACGAGGGTCAGGTAGTAGCTGCCCAGGATCATATCCTGCGTGGGCACGGTGACGGGCTCACCGTCAGAGGGCTTCAGCAGGTTGCCGGAGGCCAGCATCAGCATCTTGGCCTCGCGCTGGGCTTCGGTGGACAGCGGCAGGTGGACAGCCATCTGGTCGCCGTCGAAGTCAGCGTTGAAGGGGGTGCAGACTAGGGGGTGCAGCTTGATGGCACGGCCCTCGACCAGGACAGGCTCAAAGGCCTGAATGCCCAGACGGTGCAGCGTAGGTGCACGGTTCAGCAGGACGGGGTGGCCCTTGATGACGGTCTCGAGGGAATCCCAGACCTCGGGGCGGGCGCGCTCGACCATCTTGCGGGCAGACTTGATGTTGTTGGCCTTCTCTTTCTCGACCAGGTCCTTCATGACGAAGGGCTTGAACAGCTCGAGGGCCATCTCCTTGGGCAGGCCACACTGATACATCTTCAGCTCGGGGCCGACGACGATAACGGAACGGCCGGAGTAGTCAACACGCTTGCCCAGCAGGTTCTGGCGGAAGCGGCCCTGCTTGCCCTTCAGCATATCGGACAGGGACTTCAGTGCGCGGTTGTTCGCGCCGGTGACCGGGCGGCCGCGGCGGCCATTGTCGATCAGGGCGTCAACGGCCTCCTGCAGCATACGCTTCTCGTTGCGGACGATGATGTCGGGCGCACCGAGCTCCAGCAGACGCTTCAGGCGGTTGTTGCGGTTAATGACGCGGCGGTACAGATCGTTCAGGTCGGAGGTCGCAAAGCGGCCGCCGTCCAGCTGCAGCAAGGGGCGCAGATCCGGCGGAATGACGGGGATGACCGTCATGATCATCCACTCGGGGCGCTGGTTGCTCTCGAGGAAGCTCTCAACGCACTCAAGGCGCTTCAGCAGGCGGACGCGCTTCTGACCGTTGGCGTGCTCGAGCTCCTCACGCAGCTCCTTGCTCAGCTTGTCGAGGTCGATCTCGGCCAGCAGCTTTTGGATGGCTTCGGCACCCATACCGGCTTCAAACGTATCCTCGTACTTTTCGCGCATCTCCTTGTACTCGCGCTCGGTCAGCAGCTGCTTTTTCTCCAGCGGCGTGAAGCCGGGGTCGGTGACAATGTAGTTGGCGAAATACAGGACCTTGTCCAGCTGACGGGGGCTGATGTCCAGCATCAGGCCGATGCGGCTGGGAATGCCCTTGAAATACCAGATGTGCGAGACAGGCGCTGCCAGCTCGATGTGGCCCATGCGCTCACGGCGGACCTTGGCGCGGGTGACCTCGACGCCGCACTTGTCGCAGATCTTACCCTTGTAGCGGATGCGCTTATACTTGCCGCAGTGGCATTCCCAGTCCTTGGTAGGTCCAAAAATGCGCTCGCAGTACAGGCCGTCGCGCTCCGGCTTCAGGGTGCGGTAATTGATGGTTTCGGGCTTGGTGACCTCGCCGTAGCTCCAGGCACGGATCTGGTCCGGGGAGGCAAGGCCGATCTTAATCGAATCGAATTCTTTATTTTCCATTCAGCGAACCCTCTCAAATTCAATATGACACACGATGCAATTCGATCAATCGTCGAAGGAATCAGACTCGATGGCGGCGAGGTCGTCAGCCGTGGGGCCGGCCTCCTCATCCAGATCATCGTCAAAGCCTTCGTCGGCGTCCTTGACGCTGTAATCGTCCTGCAGCTCACTCTCGACCATGACGTTATCGCCCAGGTCGTAGTCATTGTTCTCAAAGCTGCTGTCATCGTCGTCAAACTCCTGACGCATATCGACGGCGTTGCCTTCCTTATCCTGCACAACAATATCCAGGCCAAGGCTCTGCAGCTCTTTGAGCATAACGCGGAAGCTCTCGGGGATACCGGGGCGCGGGATCGGCTCGCCCTTGACGATAGCCTCGTAGGTCTTGACACGGCCCACGACGTCGTCGGACTTGATGGTCAGGATCTCCTGCAGGGTGTAGGCGGCGCCGTAGGCTTCCAGCGCCCAGACCTCCATCTCGCCGAAGCGCTGGCCGCCGAACTGTGCCTTGCCGCCCAGAGGCTGCTGGGTGACCATGGAGTAGGGGCCGGTGGAACGGGCATGGATCTTATCGTCGACCAGGTGATGCAGCTTCAGGTAGTACATATAGCCTACCGTAACCTTGCTGGGGAACTGTTCACCGGTACGGCCATCATACAGGGTGGTCTTGCCGTCGTCGGTCAGATCGATCTTGGAGAAGTCGATGACATGGCCTTTCTCGCCCATCAGGCGGTCCAGGTGGGTCGGGTACTCGGGCGCGTTTTCGCCGTGCCACTTCTCGCGGGCCTCGGCGAAGCAGTCGCGCAGGTCGGACTCGTGCGCACCGTCAAAGACGGGGGTCTGGACCTTCCAGCCCAGTGCCTTGGCAACGTAGCCCAGGTTGACCTCCAAGACCTGACCGATGTTCATACGGGAGGGAACGCCCAGGGGGTTCAGCACGATGTCCAGCGGGGTGCCGTCGGGCAGGAAAGGCATATCCTCCTGCGGCAGAATGCGGGAAACAACACCCTTGTTGCCGTGACGGCCTGCCATCTTATCGCCGACGCTGATCTTACGCTTCTGGGCGATGTAGCAGCGCACGCACATACGCACGCCGGGCTGCAGCTCGTCGCTGTTCTCGGGGGTAAAGACCTTGACGTCGACAACGATGCCGTAGGCGCCGTGGGGCACACGCAGGGAGGTGTCGCGGACCTCGCGGGCCTTCTCGCCGAAGATGGCGCGCAGCAAGCGCTCCTCGGCGGTCAGCTCGGTCTCGCCCTTCGGGGTGACCTTGCCGACGAGGATGTCGCCGGTCTTGACCTCGGCACCGATGCGGATGATGCCGCGGTCATCGAGGTCCTTCAGCGCGTCATCGCCGACGTTCGGGATGTCGCGGGTGATCTCCTCGGGTCCGAGCTTCGTGTCGCGGGCCTCGGTCTCATATTCTTCAATGTGGATGGAGGTGTAGACATCCTCGCGGACGAGCTTCTCGTTCAGCAGGACGGCGTCCTCGTAGTTGTAGCCCTCCCAGGTCATGAAGCCGATCAGGGCGTTCTTGCCCAGGCTGATCTCGCCGTTGCGGGTCGCGGGGCCGTCGGCCAGCACGTCGCCGGCCTTGACGGTCTCGCCCACATTGACGATGGGGCGCTGGTTGTTGCAGTTGCCCTGGTTGGAGCGCATGAACTTGATGAGTTCATAGGTGTCGGCGGAGCCGTCGGCGCAGCGGACAATGATCTTGTCGGCGTCGACATACTCAACAGTGCCGTCATGGGCGGCCAGGACGCAGACACCGGAGTCGGTGGCGGCCTTGTACTCCATGCCGGTGGCGACCAGCGGCTGCTGGGTGACCATCAGAGGCACGGCCTGACGCTGCATGTTGGAGCCCATAAGTGCACGGTTGCAGTCGTCGTTCTCGAGGAACGGGATGCAGGCCGTAGCGACGGAAACCATCATACGCGGAGAAACGTCCATGTAGTCGACCTGAGAAGCGTCGAACTCCTGGATGTCATTGCGGTGGCGGCCGGAGACGCGGGGACGGACGAAGTGGTTGTTCTCGTCCAGCGGCTCGTTGGCCTGAGCGACGATATACTCGTCCTCCTCGTCGGCGGTCATATAGACGACCTCATCGGTGACAGTGCCGGTGGCCTTGTCGACCTTGCGGTACGGGGCCTCAACGAAGCCGTACTTGTTGATCTTGGCGTAGGTGGCCAGATAGGAGATCAGACCGATGTTCGGGCCTTCAGGCGTCTCGATGGGGCACAGACGGCCATAGTGGGTGTAGTGAACGTCGCGGACCTCGAAGCCTGCGCGGTCACGGGACAGACCGCCGGGGCCCAGAGCGGACAGACGGCGCTTGTGGGTCAGCTCGGCCAGCGGGTTGTTCTGATCCATGAACTGGGACAGCGGGCTGGAACCGATGAACTCCTTGATGGCGGCGACGACAGGGCGGATGTTGACGAGGCTCTGCGGGGTGATCTCGCCGTTTTCCTGATTCTGCAGGGTCATGCGCTCACGGATGACGCGCTCCATGCGGGAGAAGCCGATGCGGAACTGGTTCTGCAGCAGCTCACCGACGCTGCGGACGCGGCGGTTGCCCAGATGGTCGATCTCATCGGTGGTGCCGATGCCGTGATCAAGGCCCAGCAGGTAGTTGACGGAGGCAAAGATGTCATCGACGGTGACGGTGCGGCTGATCAGAACATCATGGTTCTGACGCAGCAGCTCCTTCTGCTCCTCCACATCGGAGGTGGTGTCGAGGATCTTGCGGATCTCGGCAAAGTTGGCGCGCTCATTGACACCGGCCTCGGCCTCGACGTCGAAGCTGAAGAAGTTCTGGGCGTTGACGCAGCCGTTGGAGATGACAATGAACGGACGGGGCTCCTCGCCCTTCTTCTCAACGAGGATGGTAACGCGGGTAACACCGGCGTTATCGATTTCCTCGGCCTTGGCCATGTTGATCTTCTCGCCCTTGGCGGCCAGCAGCTCGCCGGTCAGCGGGGCGATGATGTCCTCGGCAGCCTTATAACCGGCAATGCGGCGGGTCAGGCTGAGCTTGTTGTTCATCTTATAGCGGCCAAAACGAGCCAGGTCGTAACGGCGCGGGTCAAAGAACAGGTTGTTCAGGTGTGCGCGGGAGTTTTCCACCGTCGGGGGCTCACCGGGGCGCAGCTTACGGTAGACCTCGAGCAGGCCCTCCTCGGTGTTGTGGGTGATGTCCTTCTCGAGAGAGGCGTTGATCTTCGGCTCGGAATCGCCGAAGAACTGCTTGATCTGCTCATCGGTGGACAGGCCCAGGGCACGCAGCAGCGTGGTAACGGGCAGCTTGCGGTTCTTATCGATACGGACGTAGTAAACGTCAGAGGAGTCCGTCTCATACTCCAGCCAGGCACCGCGGTTGGGGTTCATGGTAGCGGTGAACAGGTCCTTGCCGGTACGGTCCTTGCTGGAACCGTAGAAAACGCCGGGAGAACGGACCAACTGGGAGACGATGGCACGCTCGGCACCGTTGGAGATGAAGGTACCGGCATCGGTCATGAGCGGGAAGTCGCCCATGAAGATCTCCTGCTCCTTCACCTCGCCGGTCTGCTTGTTGAACAGACGGGCCGTGACGTACAGGGGTGCCGCATACGTGGCATCCCGCTCTTTGCATTCTTTAATAGAATACTTGGGGTTCTTGTCCAGCCGGTAATCGACGAACTCCAGCACGAGGTTGCCGGTGTAGTCCTCGATCGCGGCAATGTCGTGGAAGACCTCATGCAGGCCCTCCTCCAGGAACCAGTTGTAAGAGTTTTTCTGGATCTCGATCAGATTGGGCATACCAATCACTTCGTTGATGCGGGAAAAGCTCATGCGGGTCGTTCTGCCGTTTTGTACGGGCTTGACCTTTACCATAAAACGCGACCACTCCTATTCCATAGATTGACAAAGTTGGCGAAAGCGACCCGAAAGGCGGCTGTGAAACTGCGGCATATTCGTCGTTTTTCACAAACTTTTTGATTTTACAGATTTTGCAAAATTCCTTTAGGGCGCTCTATTCCATTTTTGTGATACTGTTTTAGTATACAGGGTAAATGGCTTGCTGTCAAGGGTTTTTCGGCTTTTTTATGAAGTTTTTCCGTTTTGTCGAACGCCCGGGCGGGTGTAACAAAATTTCGGCAATTTGCTGATTTTGCACCGTTTCCCTCCGCTTGACAAATTCGGTACAGCGGTTACAGGGTGCGGTTTTTGGCAGTTTTCACAAGGTTGGGTGTGATATTTTAAACAGGTTGTCTCTTGACAGGCGGGGTGGTTTTACGGGATAGTACTATACAGAATCCTTATTAAAATTGGAAGGGCGTTTTGCACATGAATCTTCTCGGCCAGAAAATCACCCTGCGGCGCATCCTTGGCATGATTGCGGGCGTCGTCATCATCGGCATCGGCATTGCGGTGTTCAAGTTCTCGCGTCTGGGCAACGACTCCATCAGTGCGCTGAACCTGCGGTTGGCGGAGCTGGTCGGCCTGCCGTTCAGCATCGAGAATGTGCTGATGAACCTCTGCCTTTTCGTGCCGCAGCTGCTTTGGGGGCGGCGGTACATCGGGCTTGGCACCATCATCAACAGCTTCTGCATCGGGTTCATCGTCACGTTTACCGGCGACGCGATGACCGCCGTCTTTGGCTCTGCCGACACGCTGCCGGTGCAGCTGCTTTGGGTCGCTGTGGCGGTGTTGGTCATCGCGCTGGGGTGCTCGCTGTACCAGACGGCGGATTTAGGCGTCGCGCCGTATGACGCGCTCTCGCTGATGCTGGCAGACCGGCTGCCTGTCCCCTACTTCGGCTGCCGCGTGTTCACCGATGCGCTGTGTGCGGTGCTTGCCTTCCTGTTGGGCGGACTGATCGGGCTGGGCACCCTGATCTGCGCCTTCGGGTTAGGACCGTTCGTGCAGTTCTTTACAAGGCATTTTTCGGAGAAGGTGCTGCGGTACAAGCCGGAGAAGAAATAGAAGCATCGTAGGGCGGGGTGCCACCGACGGCCCGGCAGCGCTCCGGCTGCCGCAACGCTTCTGCGGGCGAGCAGTGCTCGCCCCTGCGATGCACTTTTTCGACAGGCTGCGGGTGCCTGCGGCCTCGGAGGTCGTAGGGGCGGATTCTATATCCGCCTGCGAAGCCTTGCCCTGAATCTCTAATAAAACAAAAAAGGACCGTCTCCACACCCGGAAACGGTCCTTTTCTATCACATTTTAATGATTCCAAACGCATTGGCCACCGAGCTTGCCAGAATGACGGCGGCAAAGACCGGGCAGAGCCAGCGGATCATGAAGCGGAAAATCCTCTTGCGGCGGAAGGGCTGGCCGTCCAGCTCAACCTCCTGCTCGATCTTGTCCACGCCGATGACGCGGGAGACGAGCAGACAGGTCGCAATGGCCGCAATCGGCATCATGACAGAGTTCGTCAGGAAGTCGAAGAAGTCGAGGAACTGCATCCCGATGACCGTGACCCCCGCCAGCGGGCCGTAGCCCAGGCTGGACAGCGTGCCCAGCGCCACCATGATGACGCCGACGAGCACCGTGGCCTTTTTGCGGTCCCAGCCCAACTCATCCTCAAACGTTGAGACGGCGCTCTCGGTCAGGGCAATCGAGCTGGTGACCGCTGCAAACAGCACAAGCACAAAGAACAGCACACCCACCACCGTGCCCAGCCCCATGCTGGCAAAGACTTTCGGGATCGTAATGAACATCAGCGCGGGACCGGCCTGCAGCGTGTCGGGATCGCCGCCGGAGAACGCAAACACCGCCGGAATGATCATCAGGCCCGCCATGACAGCGATGAGCGTGTCGAAAATCTCGACGTGCTCGGTGGATTCCTCAATCGAGACATCCTTCTTCATGTAGGAGCCGAACGTGACAAGAATACCCATGGCGATGGACAGCGAGTAGAACATCTGCCCCATGGCCGTGACGACGGTCATCCACGAGAAGTTAGCCGGGTTGGGCACCAGGAAATAGGCAACACCCGCCAGTGCGCCGGGCCGCGTGACCGAGTAGACCGCAATGATGACCGACAGCACGACCAGCACCGGCATCATGAGCCTGGAGACGCGCTCCACGCCGTTGCGCACGCCCGCAAAGATGATGCCCAGCGTAAAGAACGCAAACAGCAGGAAGCAGACCTCGGCGGACGCGCCATCTGCAATGAACGCGCTGAAATAGCCGTCCTCCGCAAGGCCCTGGGCGTTGCCGCGCAGATATTCAAACAGATATTTGATGACCCAGCCGCCGATGACCGAGTAGTACGGCACGATCAGCACCGGGATAACGGCGTTGATCCAGCCGCCAAAGCCGAGGAATCCGTTCTTTTTTCCAGGCTTGGCAAACGTGCCGTAGGCGCTGACCGGGCTTTTGTGGGTCATGCGGCCCAGGGCAGTCTCGGCCATGATCATCGTGTAGCCGAACGTCAGCGCCAGCACAATATAGATCAGCAGAAAAATACCGCCGCCGTACTTGGCCGCCAGATACGGGAACCGCCAGATATTGCCCAGTCCCACCGACGCCCCGGCAGCCGACAGCACAAAGCCGAGCTTGCCGGAAAACGAACTTCTGTTTTGTTTTTGTTCCATGATTCTCCTGTTTCCTCCCAATTTCGTAATTCGCACAAAGGCAAGTGTAACACAGACGCGGAAAGTTTTCAATTACACTTTTTTTCAAGAAACACTTGACTCTGACGCAACGTCAGGGTGTATGATAGCAGTACCGCAAAGGAAACGAGGGTTTTATCATGATGACCGTAAAAGAAGCCAGCCGACTGACAGGCATAAGCATACGCACGCTGCAATACTATGATAAGCTGGGTCTGCTGCCCGCCATGCGCACCGAGAGCGGCTACAGGCTGTATGACGATGCAGCGCTGGAACGTTTGCAGCAGATTTTGCTGTTTCGGGAGCTGGAGTTTCCCTTGCGGGACATCCGCACCATTTTGGACAACCCGAATTTTGACCGCCGCAAGGCTCTGCGCCAGCAAATTGAGCTTCTCACGCTGAAAAAGCAGCACTTGGAAGATTTGATACGGCTGGCGCGGACTTTGCAAGCCGCAGGAGGACACACTATGCAATTCAAAGAATTTGATACATCCCGCATTGACGAGTACACCCGCCGCGCCAAGGAATCTTGGGGCGACACCCCCGCCTACCGCGAGTTTGAGCAGAACGCCGCCGAACGCACGGTGCAGGAAAGCAGCGATATAAACAATCAGCTGATGGCGTTGACCGCCGGGTTCGGCGCACTGCAAAACCTGCCCATCGACAACCCCGCCGTGCAGGCGCAGGCCGCCAAGCTGCAAGCTTTCATCACCGAGCACTACTACACCTGCACAAAGGAGATTTTCGCCCAGCTCGGCCAAATGTACGGCGCAGGCGGAGAGTTCACCGCCAACATCAACGCCGCAGGCGGGCCTGGCACTGCTGAGTTCGCCGCGAAAGCGATTGAGGTGTATTGCGAGACTTAAGGCATAGCGGCACATTTTTTCATAGAATTCAAAAGAACGGTTCAACCACTGCGGTTGAACCGTTCTTCTTTTATATATTCAGTTCTGTGTGTCGGCGGGCTGCCGTGCGGTATCTAAAAGAGCCTGCGCGGTAGCCTGTAAAACCCTCAGCTGGTCGGGGCCGCACTGTGTCAGCAGCAGGGTCAGTTCCCGCCGAGCCGCCTCCGTCTGGATAGGGGCTTCCGCCAGCAAAAAATTGTCCGTGGAGAAGCCCAGCACCTCCACCATCTTGAAATACACTTCAATGGACGGTTTGCGGTGCCCGCTTTCGATATGCTTCATGTGGGTCGGCGTGATGTTCAGCAGTTCCGCCAGATATTCCTGCGTATAGTTTTTCTCCATCCGCGCTTCCCGCAGCGCCGCGCCCAATCGCCTGCTGTCAAACATGGTTCTCTTTCAGCTCCCTTCCATGATAGCATAAAATCTGTTATGCCACTTGAAAATTAGCTTATTGAGCCTTATAACGTCTCTTAAAGAGCCTCATTATTGATGAATAACGTCCAGGCAGAATTGTTAAAGTGCAAATCCACTTGCAAACGCAGAAACAAGCGAGCCTGTTGCTACAGGAACCCTTGCAAAGATTGTGGCCGCCTTGAATTATGGGCTTAAGGCAACACCGCATAATTCCCGCCTTACGGCTTAAGCACCGCTCCGGCGGCTGCGGCACGGCATCTGCGTTGCCAAAATGCTCGATAATACACAAAGTATTATCTGCGCTTTTGGCTTAGCAGCTGCCGCACCTCGCTCGCCGTATCGGCACTTAGAATTATGCGGTATTGCCTTAACGATATTAGAGAACTACAGAAAGGCGGCGAATGGTATGGCGGGAAATAGTAATTTGCATATGTCGCGCAATGACAAGGCAGATGAATTCTATACTCAGCTTTCGCTCATAGAAAGTGAATTGAAGCATTACAGACAGCATTTCAGGGGTAAAACGGTTCTTTGCAACTGCGATGACCCATACGAAAGCAACTTTTTCAAATATTTTGCTATGAACTTCAATGCTTTGGGTTTGAAGAAACTGATAACAACCTGCTATGCCATATCGCCCGTAACGGGCAAGGAATTTCAGTATTATATGGATAATGGCGGGCAGCTATCCTTTGTACCATCTGCAAGCAGCGCCCCGGTACAGGAAGAAAACGAGCGCAAGCCATATAAAGTTGAAATAACGGAGGTTACAGATGAAAACGGGGACGGGCGCATAGACCTTTCGGATGTTGAGTATCTTATGCGCAACAAGAAAAATACCATGACCCTGCTTGAAGGAGACGGCGATTTTCGCAGTCCTGAGTGTGTAGAGCTGCTGAAAGAAGCCGACATCGTAGTGACAAATCCGCCATTTTCTCTGTTTCGTGATTATGTAGCATTACTGATGCAGTATAACAAGCAGTTTGCAATTATCGGAAATCAAAATGCGATTACCTACCGTGAAATTTTCCCATTAATTAAAAGCGATAAAATTTGGCTGGGATATAATAACGGACATTATTGGTTTATGGTCCCGGATAGCTACGAAGAAAAGAAAACCGATTTTAAGATTGACGAGAGCGGGCAAAAATGGCGAAGAATGGGCAATATTTGTTGGTTTACAAACCTTGATATTGAAAAGCGGCATGAAGACATGACACTGTTTCGCACCTATACCCCAGAAGCCTATCCTAAATATGATAATTATGACGCAATAGAAGTGAACCGCACCGCTGATATACCGTGTGATTATTATGGCATAATGGGAGTTCCTATTACATTCATGCAATACTTCAATCCTAATCAGTTTGAAATTTTAGGTGACAGTAGATACCATGACGGGCAAGATTTTTCTGACGATATAAACGTCATCAACGGAAAGACTCTTTATCGTAGGATTTTAATTCGCAGAAAGCAGGTGAGCACAAATGAAAATTGAATTGCATGAAATCCCCGTTCGGGATGTTGTTGCCGGATATGTAGACAGCGCAGAAAACGGCGTTGTGGGATACGGCGGCAAGCTGAATATTCGCCCTGCTTTTCAGCGTGAATTTATCTACAAAGACAAACAGCGTGATGAAGTTATCCACACCATTACAAAGCAGTTTCCTCTAAATGTCATGTATTGGGTAAAGGGCGATAGAGGAAGTTTTGAATTGCTTGACGGGCAGCAAAGAACCATCAGTATTTGCCAATACGTCAACGGCGACTTCTCGATTGACCATTTAGCTTTTCACAATCTGACCGATACAGAGCAAGCACAGATTCTTGACTATAAGCTCATGATTTACATTTGCGAGGGCACCGACAAAGAAAAGCTCGACTGGTTTAAGATCATCAATATTGCGGGCGAGCAGTTGACCGCGCAGGAGCTCCGCAATGCCATATACACGGGTGAATGGTTAACCGAGGCGAAGAAGTATTTCAGCAAAAGCCAATGCCCTGCCTACCAAATCGCAGGCGATTATTTAAACGGCAGTGCAATCCGGCAAAATTATCTTGAAACAGCGCTGAAATGGATTGCTGCCCGTAACGGCCTCGAAATTGAAGATTATATGTCACAGCACCAACATGACACGAATTGCAATGACCTATGGCTGTATTTTCAATCTGTCATAATCTGGGTAAAAGCCACTTTCCCTACTTTCCGCAAAAAGCTAATGTCCGGGCTTGACTGGGGTATCTATTACAACAAATACGGTACTACCGCACATGACCCAAAAGCATACGAAAAGCGCATTGTTGAACTGCTTGATGATGAGGACATAAGCAATCAGAAAGGCATCTATGAATACCTGCTTGACGGCAACGAAAAGCATTTAAGTATTCGTGCGTTCAGCCCCAAAATGGCACGCACTGCATACGAGCGGCAAAAAGGCATTTGCCCGAAATGCGGCAAGCACTTTGCAATTGAAGAAATGCAAGCCGACCACATTACCCCGTGGAGCAAGGGCGGTAAAACCGTCCCGGAAAACTGTCAAATGCTTTGCGCAGATTGCAACCGTCGCAAGAGCAATATATAAACTTTAAGCGTCTGCCGCACTACATGGCAGACGCTTTTTAATGTTCGCCCCCACAGTCCTTATAAACAGCAAAAGACCCCACCCTCACGGATGGAGCCTTTTGTGTTTATGCAAATATCAATCCAGGAAATCCCGCAGTTTCTTGCTGCGGCTGGGGTGGCGGAGCTTGCGCAGGGCCTTGGCTTCGATCTGGCGGATGCGCTCACGGGTGACGTTGAACTCCTTGCCGACCTCCTCCAGCGTGCGGGGGCGGCCATCCTCCAGGCCGAAGCGCAGGCGCAGGACCTTTTCCTCACGCGGGGTCAGGGTCTTGAGCACGTCGGCCAGCTGCTCCTTCAGCAGGGTCTGGCTGGCAGCCTCGGCGGGCACGGGGGCGTCATCGTCGGGGATGAAGTCGCCCAGATGGCTGTCCTCCTCCTCGCCGATGGGCGTCTCCAGACTGACGGGTTCCTGTGCGACGCGCATGATCTCGCGGACCTTATCCACGGGCATGTCAAGGCGCTCGGCGATCTCCTCGGCGCTGGGGTCGTGGCCGTACTCATGCAGCAGCTGGCTGGACACCTTCTTGACCTTGTTGATCGTCTCGACCATGTGCACGGGGATGCGGATGGTGCGGGCCTGGTCGGCGATGGCGCGGGTGATGGCCTGACGGATCCACCACGTTGCGTAGGTGGAGAACTTGAAGCCCTTGGTGTGGTCAAACTTTTCGACAGCCTTGATCAGGCCCAGGTTACCTTCCTGGATCAGATCCAGAAACTGCATGCCGCGGCCCACATAGCGCTTGGCGATGGAGACGACCAGACGCAGGTTGGCCTCGCTCAGGCGCTGCTTGGCCTTCTCGCCATCGGGACCGCCGGCCTGAATTTTCAGTGCCAGCTCGGTTTCCTCCTCGGGGGACAGCAGCGGCACGCGGCCAATTTCCTTCAGGTAGACCTTGACCGGGTCGTCAATCGTGATGCCGTCGGCAGTCAGGCCGTCCTCGTAGTCGTCCGCGCCCTCCTCGGAGCTAGGCAGGGCGCTGCTGACGTCAACGGGCGTGTCGTCGACGATCTCGATGCCGTTGCTTTCCAGCTCCTCGTAGAGCTTTTCCATCGCTTCTACGTCAAGAACGTTGCCGTTTTCCTCCATTGCGTCGCTGATTTCACTGCTGGTCAGTTTGCCGGCGCGGCGGCCCGTGTCGATCAGGCTGCGGATCGGATCTTTCTTTTCTGCCATAAGTACGTTCTCCTTTTGGTTTTCTATTGTTTGACAAAGTATGTCGGAATGTCGTTATTCGTCTGTCTCGGCAGGGCGGGCGCCCTTCTTTTTGCCGAGGTTTGCAAAGAAGTCTAAAAATTGAGCATCATCCATCTTCTTAACTCTTTCGTTCAGTGGTTTTGCTGTTTGGAGACGCTCTAGATACATATCAATATCTTGCCGTTGCAAATGCGTTTCATGATTGAACGCTTGGGCTCGCCCAACCTCTTGGATTTCATTTTCATTCAAAAACTGTTGAAGTGCTGTCATATTCAAAGGTTGTCCACTATCAACACATCGAAATATCGCCTGTATAACGTTCTGCATCTCTGGAACAACCACTGTCGTCATGTCCAAACGTTCCCGAACGTACGCCACTTCATCCGGGTTTTGCAGCATCGCCGCCACAATCTGTCGTGCCGCCGATGCCGCAGCAAGCGCTGATTCACCACCACTTGTATACGGAACACGAATGTCTGCCGCAATTCCTTCTTTAGACAAATCACGTTGTTCTTTACGATAGTTGCGCCGTTCAGCAGTATGAATGGCCCCGTTGATTTGAGAGACAATTGCTTGTTTTGAAACGCCCGTTTCATCCGCCAATCGTCCCGCATACACATCACGCGCCGTCGGACTGACACCGTATTCTGTCAAAATATCAATAGCCTCACGGATGTAGCTCAGCCGCCCGTCGTCGCTGCGCAGGTCATACTTGGCCTTGCTCTTTTTCAGCTGGAATTCTGTCGGGTTGGCTGTGCCGTTCAGCAGCATTTCAAACCGCTCACGGCCGTATTTTTTTATGAACTCATCGGGGTCCTTTGCCCCCTCATAGCTCAATACGCTGACCTTTAGCGGCGTGTTAGCTAAGATTCCAAGGCTGCGTTCCGTGGCCTTTTGGCCCGCCTCGTCAGAGTCATAGCTTAATATCACCTCGTCAGCGTACTCGCTCAGCATCTTGGCCTGCTCAGACGTCAGGGCCGTGCCGCAGGCACAGACCGCCGTGTCGAATCCGGCCTCGTGCATCGAGATGACGTCCATGTAGCCCTCACAGAGAATGTAGCGCCGTTTTTTTGACTTTTTGGCGATATTCAGTGCAAAAAGTGTGCGGGATTTGTGGTAGACCATCGTCTCGGGGCTGTTGATGTACTTGGGCTTGGAGTCGTCCAGCACGCGCCCGCCAAAGGCAATGATGGCCCCGCGCACATCAATGATGGGCACCATGACGCGGTGGCGGAATATCGTATACAGATTGCCTCTTTCACTGCGTCGTATCAACCCCGAGTGTTCCAGTTCATCATCCTGAAATCCCCGTCGTTTCAAATAGTTGACCAAGCCAAAGCCTTCATCAGGCGCATATCCTAAGCCAAACCGACGAATCGCCGCATCAGACAGCCTCCGTTTTTCTTTCCAGTACTTTCGAGCTATTTCGGCTTCTTGTGTCTGAGCATTCAGATTTTCATAGAAATAACGCGCAGCACATCGGTTGATTTCCAATAGCCTTTGCCGTGCAGTAGCCTCATGGTCATTTTCTTCCGGCAAAGGCATTGCTGCTCGAGAGGCTAATTGCTTGACACTCTCAATATAGCTTAAATTATTATATTTGCGTACAAACCCTATCACGTCGCCTGCTGCACCGCAGCCAAAGCAATAAAAGCTCTGGGTGTCCGGGTAGACAACAAAAGACGGTGTTTTCTCGTTATGAAACGGGCAAAGTCCCGTCATAGTCCGTCCTGTACGGCGCAGCTTCACATACTGGCTGACAACCTCTTCAATGTCGTTGCGCCGCACGACCTCCTGTATATATTCCTGGGGTATCATGGGATAGGCTGCACCTCCGTTTCTCAAAATAATAGATATTAAATAAAAAAATAATAAATACGGTGGCGTTTTCTCCCTTTGGTCGAAAACAAAATCGTAGGGGCGGATTCCATATCCGCCCGTGCCCGTTTGCGGCGGCGCAGACCTCCGCGGGCGCATATAGAATGCGCCCCTACGGGATTTTTTTGAGCGACGCGCTCCACAATCTTTATTATTTATGATTTCTTATTTATTATTTGCTCACAAAACCTTCCACTTCTGCGGAACGAACAGTTCCTCAAACAGGTGCGTGGCGAACTCGTCGCTCATGCCGCTGATGTAGTCGGTCACGGCACGGTCCACGCCCTCATTGTAGGCGATCTGCATGTAAAAGTTTGGCATCAGGGCCGGTTCGTCGCACAGGCGGGCGTACAGCTCGCTGATGAGCTTGTCCACCTTCTTTTCCTCGCGCTTGGCCTCCTTGTCGACATAGACCGTCGCGTACATGAAGTCCTTCAGCACGGCGTAGGCGGCCTCGACCTCGGGGGAAAAATTGATTTTCCCGTTGCCGCTGTGTGCGACCAGGTCGGTGATCATCGTCGTGATACGCTCGGATTTGGTATGTCCCAGCACAGCGACGGCCTCGGGCGGCAGCTGGCGCACGTCGAGCACACCGGCAGTGATGGCGTCCTCAATGTCGTGGTTCAGAAACGCAATGTGGTCGGCACGGCGCACAACGCAGCCCTCGGGCGTGCGGGCCCACGCGCCGGACGTGTGGGTCACAATGCCGTTGCGCACCTCCCAAGTCAGGTCAAGGCCCTGGCCGTCGCGCTCTAAGTAATCCACCACGCGCAGGCTCTGGCGGTAGTGGGAGAACCCGCCCGGGCAGAGCCGGTTGAGCGCTCTCTCCCCCGCGTGGCCGAACGGCGTATGGCCCAGATCGTGGCCGAGCGCGATGGCCTCGGTCAGGTCCTCATTCAGGCGCAGTGCGCGGGAAATTGTGCGTGCGATCTGAGAGACCTCCAGCGTATGGGTCAGGCGGGTGCGGTAGTGGTCGCCTTCCGGGGACAGAAAGACCTGCGTTTTCTGCTTTAAGCGGCGGAACGCCTTGCAGTGCAGAATGCGGTCCCGGTCCCGCTGGAAGCAGGGCCGGATAGGGTCCGGCTCCAGCGGCACACGGCGGCCCAGGCTGTTTTCGCTTAAAGTCGCGTAGCGGCTCAGGGTCTGCCGTTCGATAGCCTCGGTCTCTTCACGGATCGTCATAGTGTGCCCCCTTTTCTGCTCTCTGCTTATAAATACGACAAAAGTGCGGGAAACACTCTTTTTTTGTTGGAAAAATTTTGATTTTTTACAGAAATTTAAAACGCCGCATACTGCGGGGCAGAAATTTCCACCTCTGCCCCGCCGCGGGTCAGCTCGTTGAGAGCCGTGCGGAGCGCCCCCTCCTGCCCTGCCGGCATACGCCAGCAGAGCGTCACGGCATCGTCAAAAATCGGCTCGTCAAGCCGCGTTTCCGCCGCCGCAATGATGCGCTGGGCCTGCTCGAACTGGGCATAGCTCACACGGACCTTGCAGTCGACGACCAGCCGCATGCTGACGAGCTCGGCGCTTTGCAGAGCGCCCGAGGCTGCCGCCGTGTAGGCGCGCACCAGCCCGCCGGTACCCAGCAGAATGCCGCCGAAATACCGCGTTACCACGACGATCACGTCTGCCACACCCGCGTGGCCGATGGTCTCCAGCACGGGCGTACCGGCAGTCTTGGCGGGTTCGCCGTCGTCGGAATACCGCGTGCGGCCATTTTGCAGCACATAGGCGTAGACGTTGTGCCGCGCCGTGCGGTTGGCAGCGCGCACAGCGTTCAGCACGGCCAGGGCCTTTTCCTCCGTGTCGGCAAAGGAGGCCGTTGCGATAAAGCGGCTGCGCTTTTCCTCATATTCAAAGGTGGCTGCGCCGCGGATGGTTTTGTAGTCGGCCATAGTGGGAAACCTCGATGTATAGCAAAAAATACCCCGGATGAAAACCATCCGGGGTACAAAAAACGGAATTACTTGCCAGACTTGGCGAAGCGGCGCTTGAAGCGCTCGACGCGGCCACCGGTATCGACCAGCTTCTGCTTGCCGGTGTAGAAGGGATGGCACTTGCTGCAGACTTCGACGTGGATCTCCGGCTTGGTGTCACGGGTGTGGATCACGTTGCCGCAGGCACAAGTGATGGTGCAGTCCACATAGTTCGGATGGATGCCCTGCTTCATGGTTATTTCACCTCTTTCTCGATCATGATAAAAGGAGCCATACTCAATATATGTGCTCATCACAATCTCCGAATTGCGGCTACCAGCACCCGGCATCCTGTCCGGGCGGAGCAGCCATCTGAACGATTGCTGAAATATTTTAGCACAAAGTATCAAGATTGTCAAGCACTTTTTTGGTTGACACCGTAGGGGCGGATTCTATATCCGCCCGCAAGGTGTCTGCCGTCTGACGGGCGGATATAGAATCTGCCCCTACGGAGCTTCGAGCAGTGTCACCTTACAGCGTCAGCTGCTCCGCTCTGTCGTCGTCCTTCAAAATCGCACCGGCGGCGGGCAGGGTGCGCACGCGGTAGCGCGGGGCGTCGTTCAGCTCAAGGCCCTCGGCCAGCGTGACGCGGGCGATTTTGGCATTCTTTTTCAGCGCCACAACGCTGACACCGGCGGTGTCGCGGGTCGTCTTTTCGGGTATGAGTGCGCTGCCGACGAGCAGCAGACGGTTGTTGGTGGTGAAAATTGCCAGCTCGGTCTCCTCGGGCAGGTGGCGCATGAAGGCCAGCTCGGCCTTGTCGCTGTAGGCTTTCAGCAGCTTGCGGCGGTTCTGCTTTGTCTCGTAGCTGGACAGCGGCACCTTGGCGCACTTGCCGTTGTCGTAGAAGAAGAGCATCCAGCCCTTGTAATCGGGGGTCACGACCATATACAGCGGGACCTCGCCCTCCTCCATGCCGAGGGCGCTGGCGACGTAATCGCCGAGGACGCTTGCCTTGCTGTCGTTGAAATCGTAGGCGTGGGACTTGTAAACCTGACGATGATTCGTGAAGAACAGCAGCTCGACGCTGTTCGTGCTCTCGCAGGTGAACAATACCTCATCGCCGTCCTTGAGCTTCTGCTCGCCGCTCATGCGCAGGCTCTGGGGCGTGATCTTCTTGAAGTAGCCGTCCCGCGTGAAGAACAGGTGCACGGGGTAGTCGGGAATCTGCTGCTCCGGCTCCTCGCCCTCAACGGCGGGCACCTCGTACATGATCTCGCAGCGGCGGGGCTTGCCGTACTTTTTGGCGACGTCGGCCAGCTCCTTCATGATGATCTTGTTGATGCGTGCCGGGCGCTTGAGAATATCCTCCAGGTCCGCAATCGCGTTTTCGAGTTCTTCAATTTCCTCGGTGCGCTTTAAAATATACTCGCGGTTCAGGTGGCGCAGCTTGATCTCGGCCACGTACTCGGCCTGCACCTCGTCGATGCCGAAGCCGATCATCAGGTTCGGCACGACCTCTGTCTCCTCGGCAGTGTTGCGCACGATTTCGATGGCCTTGTCAATGTCGAGCAGAATTGCCTTCAGACCCTTGAGCAGGTGCAGGCGCTTCTGCTTGCCCTGCAAATCGTAGTAGGTGCGGCGGCGCACGCACTCGGCGCGGAAGGCGATCCACTCGTTCAGGATGCTGCGCACGCCCAGCACCTTGGGCTGGCCCGCAATCAGCACGTTAAAATTGCAGGCGAAGCTGTCCTCCAGCGGCGTGGCCTTGTACAGGCGCGCCATCAGCTTGTCGGGGTCCTGGCCGCGCTTCAAATCAATCGTCAGCTTTAAGCCGTTCAGGTCGGTCTCGTCGCGCATATCGGAGATTTCGCGAATTTTGCCCAGCTTGACCAACTCGGTGATCTTGTCCATGATGGCTTCTACCGTCGTCGTGGGCGGGATCTGCGTGACGTCGATGCAGTTGTTTTCCTTGTCGTAGCTCCACTTAGCGCGGACGCGGACGCTGCCGCGGCCATTTTCCAGCACGTTCTGCATCTCGGCGGCGTCGTACAGAATCGTGCCGCCGCCGACGAAATCAGGGGCCGGAATGATTTCCCGCAAATCGGCCTGCGGGTCCTTCATCAGGGCAATCGTCGCATTGCAGAGTTCCTCGAGGTTGAAGGAGCAGATGTTGGATGCCATGCCGACGGCGATGCCCAGCGTATTGTTGGCCAGAATCGTCGGGAAGGTGACGGGCAGCAGCGTCGGCTCCGTCGTCGTGCCGTCGTAGTTGGGCACAAAATCGACGGTGTCCTTGTCGATGTCGCGGAACAGTTCGTCGCAGACCGGCTCGAGCTTAGCCTCGGTGTAGCGGGCGGCGGCGTAGGCCATATCGCGGCTGTACGCCTTGCCGAAGTTACCCTTGGAGTCCACGAAGGGCACAAGCAGGCTCTCGTTGGAGCGGCCCATGCGGACCATCGTGTCGTAGATCGCGGCGTCGCCGTGGGGGTTCAGGTGCATCGTGCTGCCGACGATGTTGGCGCTCTTGGTGCGGTTGCCCTTGAGCAGGCCCATCTCGTACATTGTGTAGAGCAGCTTGCGGTGGGCGGGCTTGAAGCCGTCGATCTCCGGCAGGGCACGGGAGACGATGACACTCATCGCGTAGGGCATATAGTTGGTTTCCAGCGTATCGGTGATGGCAGATTCCAGCACCTCGCCCGCCGATAAAATTTCGACGTTATCGCCCAGCTGCGGGCGCGCAGGGGTCAGTTTTTTTTCTTTACGTTTTGCCATTATGATTTATCCTATATTTCACAGCCGCCCGGTAGGGGCCGGACATGTCCGGTCCTTCACTTACCGGGAGCAAAGCGTTTACGGGAAGGTTGCGGGCGGGGCATGCCCCGCCCCTACACGCGCGGCAATCGTAGGGGTGTTCTCCCGCCGGGCGCGTATCAGCTCACGTCCAGATCGTCCAGATACTCCGCGCCGTGCTCGGCGATGTGCTCCTTGCGGCCCTGGAGGTTATCGCCCAGGAGCAGGTCAAACACGGCGGAGGTGCGCTCGGCGTCGGTGGGCAGCACCTTGATCAGGCGGCGGCTGTCGGGGCTCATCGTCGTCAGCCACATCATCTCGGGGTCGTTCTCGCCCAGACCTTTCGAGCGCTGGATCGTGTATTTCTCGCCGTCGATACGGCGCAGGATGTCGGCCTTCTCCGGCTCGGTGTACGCAAAATAGGTCTTGTTCTTTGTGTTGATCTCGTACAGCGGCGACTCAGCGATATAGACATAGCCCTTGTTGATGAGGGTCGGTGTCAGACGGTAGAGCATCGTCAAAACCAGCGTGCGGATCTGGTAGCCGTCCACATCGGCATCGGTGCAGATGACGACTTTATTAAAGCGCAGGTTGTCCAGATTGAAGCTGGCCAGGTCTTTGTTGTGGCTGCCGCCCAGCTCGACGCCGCAGCCCATGACGCGGATCAGGTCGGTGATGATTTCGGATTTGAAAATGCGGGCGTAGTCGGCTTTCAGGCAGTTCAGGATCTTACCGCGGATGGGCATGATGGCCTGAAACTCCGAGTCGCGGCTCTGCTTGACCGCACCCATAGCGGAATCGCCCTCCACGATGTACAGCTCGCGGCGGGAGGCATCCTTCGTGCGGCAGTCCACGAACTTCTGCACGCGGTTGGCCAGATCCATCTGCTGGGTCATCGTCTTTTTGATGGTGATGCGCGCTTTTTCGGCGTGCTCGCGGCTCTGCTTATTGATGAGCACCTGCTTGCAGGCCTTTTCGGCCTCGTCGGGGTGCTCGATGAAGTAGACCTCCAGCTGATGCTTCAGGAACTCGGTCATGGCCTGGGCCACAAACTTGTTCGTGATGGCCTTTTTCGTCTGGTTCTCGTAGCTCGTGCGGGTGGAGAAGCTGGACGAGACAAGCACAAGGCAGTCCTGCACGTCGGCAAACGTGATCGCACTCTCGTTCTTTTTGTACAGACCCTTGTTTTTCAGCCAGGCGTTGATCTGGCTGACGAATGCCGTGCGCACGGCGCGGTCCGGGCTGCCGCCGTGCTCGAGCCAGCTGGAGTTGTGGTAATATTCCAGACACTGCACGGTGTTGGAGAACGCGAACGCGACGTTCATCTTGACCTGATAGTCGGGCTGGTCGGCGCGGTCACGGCCCGCGGCGGCACCGGAGCAGAAATGCACGGGCGTCAGGGCCTTGTCCCCTACCAGCTCGTTGGCGTAGTCGGTGATGCCATGCTCGTACAGGTACTCGAATTTTTCGGCGTCGCTGCCGGACTTGTCGGTAAAGACCAGCGTAACGCCGTCGTTGACGACGGCCTGACGGCGGAGCATATCCTTGAAGGATTCCGCCGGGACGGCGATGTCGGTGAAAACCTCGGTGTCGGGCTTCCAGCGGATGACCGAGCCGGTGCGCTTGCCCTTGAACGGCTCCTTCTGCAGGCCGCCGACGTTCCCGCCCTTTTTGAAGTCGAGGTGATAGTGGAAGCCGTCGCGGTAGATGTCGGCGGTCATCCACTCACTGGCATACTGGGTGGCGCACAGGCCCAGACCGTTCAGGCCCAGGCTGAAATCATAGTTGCCGCTGCCCTCGGCGTATTTGCCGCCGGCGTACAGCTCGCAAAAGACCAGGTCCCAGTTCCAGCGCTCCTCGGCCTTGTTGTAGTCAACGGGGATGCCGCGGCCAAAATCCTCGACCTCGACGACGTGGTCCGGGAACAGCGTGACATTGATGCGGTTGCCGTGGCCGTCGCGTGCCTCATCGATGGAGTTGGAAATAATTTCAAAGATGGAATGAGCGCAGCCCTCGACACCGTCGGAGCCGAAGATGACCGCCGGGCGTTTTCGCACACGGTCCGCGCCCTTCAGCTGGCGGATGCTGTCATTGCCGTATTCCTGTTGTTTTTTTGCCATGCGGCGGGTCCCTCCGAATTTATAGTAAAACAGTGGTAGTTTTTGCACATGTAGATTTATTAAACCACAAGGCACAGCGGTTTGTCAAATTTGATTTGGTCAGATTTTCTTTCTGCAGAGGTCGATGCCCGCCTCCGCCCCTATAAGCTCAGTTTAATACAACATTCAGTTGTTGTCAAGTTGTTTTTAATTGCAGTCACAGTTGCAGTCCTCCACCCGGTTGCGGTCTCCTATGACAGCGGTCCAATATTCGGTGCCCTGATAGCGGAAGATGACCCAGTCATAGCCGTTATATTTCCGTGTGCTCTGCTTTACCACGCAGTAATTGCCCAGCGGCAGGTAGCCGACCACATCGTTGAAGTTGGCGGTATTAAAATACTCGCACCGGGCGTTGAACACGACCAGACGCTTGCCGCTGACCGTCTCCATAGAAGGGCCGGAGACCCCATAGTTGTTGTAGCCTCCGGCTCTGATCTCGGGCAGAAAGTCCTTGTAGCTGCGGTCCAGGTCGCACGCGCCGGAGATCCCGCTGGCGCTGCCGCTGCCTGTGTACTGCCACATGGCATAGCTGCCGTTGTACCCCAGCGCCGAGCGGTAATCCGCGACCCACAGCGGGTACCGGCTCAGCGCGGCGGCATTCAGGTAGCTGTTGATATAGTTTGTGTAGCTGTACCACCCGGCGTACCATTTGCGCTGGTAGAGAATGTCCATGGCGTACTGCACCAGACTTGTCAGTGCGGCACGGCCCAGGCTGGTAAGGCTCGAGTCCTCGACGTCCACAAAGACCGGGTACTCCAATTGCAGGCCGTCCATGACGTTCAGGAACGTCGTCAGCTCGTTGGCAACGGCGGCGCGGGTGCGGGCGTAGGTATAGTAGTAGGCCCCTACCCGCAGCCCCGCGGCCTTGGCCCCGTTGACGTTCTGCAAAAAGTACGGGTCCACGTACAGGCCGCCGCTGTTGGCGGAACCGACGCGGACAATGGCAAACTGCTTGCCCGCCGCCGCCACCCTGCCCCAGTTGATATTGCCCTGATAGCGCGACACGTCAATGCCGTTTTGGAAAAGCGCCATAAAAAGCCCCCCTTTGCGGTATAATATGCAAAGAGGGGGCGGGGTGTGTAATATCAGTTTCCGCTGCAAGGGCGGCAGCCAGGGGGGCCTTTACGCCAGGCGCCGAATTGTATACGCATCGGACAGCTTTTCAATCTGTATATTTTTCACAGCAATTTGATCCTCAAATCTCCCAGCAGCGACACTGCCTCCGGCAGAGAGAATTTTGCGTCCTGCAGCTTGCAGCCGAAGATGTCGACTTTATACCCGCTGGCCTCCTTGAAGTTTGCCTTGCGCATATCGCACTGGAAAAATTCGGTGTCCAGCAGGTCGCATTTCTCAAAATCCGCGCTGGCGAGATTGCACTTGGCGAACATCGAGCGCTGTATGACGCTGCCTGCAAATTTGAACTTTGTCAGGTTCATTTCGGTGAAGGTGTTGTATTTCAGGCGGCAATCCCGCAGGCTCTCGATGGGGTCGGCAAATGCGCCGTCGCCCTGCAGGGACATCCAGTCGATGTTGTTCAGTGTACAGTTCTCAAAATCCGTGAATTTTGCGCGTGACATAGTGGTTTTTAAATTAGTGACCGTGCAGCGCAGGAACTGGCATTCGGTCAGGACGCTGTGGTCGAGCTTGCAGTCCTCAAACGTGCAGTCGGCAAAAACGCAGTCTGAAAAGTCGCAGTCGTAAAACGTTTCCCCGGTGAAGGTCAGGCGCTCAAAGCGTTCGCCCTCGCGGTATTCGGCACGCATCAGATCACCAGTCCCCCGTTTACGCCGAGCACCTGCCCCGTGATGTAGCCGCTGGCCTCATCGGCGAGAAAGACCATCGTGCGGGCGATCTCGTCCGGCTCACCGAGGCGCTCCACAGGGGTCTCCTCCGCCAGCGCGGCGCGGTCCTCGTCGGTAAAGCCGGCCATCATGTCGGTGTTGATGACACCGGGCGCAATGACGTTGACCGTGATGCCGCTGGGGCCTTCCTCCTTGGCAAGGGCCTTGCCAAGGCCGATGAGCCCTGCCTTGGCCGCGCTGTAGGCGACCTCGCAGCTGCCGCCGGTCTGGCCCCACATGCTGCTGACAAGCAGGATGCGGCCGTATTTGCGGTGGATCATGCCGGGCAGCACCGCGCGGCAGGCGTAGAACGCGCCGTCCAGATCGACGGCCATCATCCGCCGCCAGTCCTCGTCGGTGGTGTCGGTGAACAGCTTGACCTGCGCGATGCCCGCATTGCAGACGAGCACCTGCAGACTGCCGAGTTCCTGCTCGGCCCGGGCAACGGCGGCGCGCACCTGGGCGGGGTCGCCCGCGTCGGCCCGGATGGCAAGATAGAGGGCGCCGGGGTTGATTTCTTCGGCCTGACGGCGCACGGCGTCGGCGGCATCGGGGTGGGAATTGTACGTAAAGGCGACGTTATAGCCTGTCCGGGCAAAGGCCAGCACCGCCGCCGCACCGATGCCGCGGCTGCCGCCGGTGATGAAAACGTTATTTGTCATGGTAAAACCTCAATTCATTGCCCACTTGCTTGCCTCCCTCTGGGAGGGAGGTGCCCCGAAGGGGCGGAGGGAGAGAGCCTTGCCATGGCCCGAAATATTTCGGATGACCGCAAGGCTCTCTCCCCCACCGCCTGCGGGCGGAGCCCCCTCCCAGAGGGGGCCAAGGAAAAAGGCGCTATTTCTTTTTTCGTTTTTCCCGCAGCATCACAAAAAAATCCTGCAGCAGGGCCTGCGCCTCGTCCTCCAGCAGGCCCGATTCTATGACAGGATGGTGGTTGAACGGCAGGGCGAACAAATCGGTCAGACTGCCGCAGCAGCCCGCCTTGGGGTCGCGTGCGCCGTAGACGACCCGCTTTAAACGGCTGTTGATGATGGCTCCGCTGCACATCGGGCAGGGCTCGAGCGTAACGAACAACTCACACTGCCAGAGCCGCCAGCCGCCCAGCGCCTTGCAGGCCGCGTCAATCGCCATCAGCTCGGCGTGGTAGGTGGCATTTTTACCGCTCTCCCGCAGGTTGTGGGCGCGGGCGACGATCTCGCCGTCCTTCGCGACCACCGCGCCGACGGGGACCTCGCCGAGGTCGGCGGCGATCTTTGCCTCGTCCAGCGCGGCACGCATCAGTTCTTCATCGGTCATACTATCCCCTCAATGTACAAAAATTGCAGCGTAGGCCACGAGAAACAGCACCGTTGCGCAGTAGACCGGGCTGGTAAAAACGGTCAGCACGTCCACGCCTGGGCGCAGTCCCGCCGAAAAGCTGAACCCCTGGCGGCGGGCATTGCAGATCATCCATGCGCCGAACGCCGGGAAGAACAGCAAAATGAACAGCTCCACACCGAAGGAGACCTCCGCCGGGGCGTAATACCGCAGATAGATCGTTAAAAATGCCAGCGCGTTGTTGACAAGGTGCAGCAGCATCCCCGGCAGGATGCTGCCCGAGCGCTCGGCCAGCCAGCCCAAAAACACGCCGCAGGCAAAGGCCGTCAGGCCCTGCGCAAGGTCGAGATGCAGCACACCGAACAGCAGCGCCGGGGCAAAGATGGCCGCCGCGCTGCCGCAAGGGCGCATCAATCCCTGAAACGCGCCGCGGAACAGCAGTTCCTCCGCGATGGCGGGCATAACGCAGAGCGCCAGAAACTGCATGAGCAGCTCCGGCCCGCCGCTGGGCAGCATTTCACTGGTCGCGGGGCTGCCTGTCAGGCGGTTGATGAGTGCGCCCGCCAGATTGGCAAGGTTCGCCACGCCGAGAAAAACCGGCAGGCAGAAGCCGGGGCTCCACGGTGCGGGCAGCATGATCCGCAGGTCTTTGGTTTTCAGCCGCGTGACCTTTAACAGAAAAACCAGCGTCAGCACGATGGCCCCCAGCCCGATGAGCAGTTGAAACAGCGCCGTGCTGACCCCGCTGAAGCCCAGCGGCTTGGCCAGACTGGCACCGGGGTGGGCCAGCCCCATCAGTGCGCTGACCAGCAGCGTGAGCAGGCCGCGCGCCAGAAGATATACCAGGGATGCCACCGCGCAGCCGCCTGCCGCGCCCCGCACCCCGCGAGATTTTGTCATGATTTTTTATCCTCCATATAAAGGCTTCCCCCGAGGGGCTGCGCCCGCAGGCGCGTGTCGGAGCGCAACCGCCGAAGGCGGCTCTTGGCGCGGAGACTGAAGCTGTCACCGAAGGTGACTGATGAGGGGCGGCCTTGCCGACACAACCCGTTTGCGGGCAACCACAGCCGCTTTGCCCCTCATCCGCCCCTTCGGGGCACCTTCCCCCTCCGGGGAAGGCTTTATTATCATCATACCACAATCCGGCCAATAAAAAAAGCCCCACCGGTGTGCGGGCCGGCAGGGCAAGGTTGGAGGGAGAGGAGTCTATTCATTGCCTGCGTTGTGCGCCGCAGGCATTGACTTTCTGCTACTATAATAGTACAGTATAGACATGAAGTAAAGCTACACTTTTTCATACATCACATGAATTTTTTTCACTATAGGAGATGCAGCTCATGACACTGACAGACTGCCAGCTGTTAAGCATTGTAGCACAGCTGGGTACCTTTGCCGCCGCGGCGGAGCGGCTGCACATCACGCCGTCCGCCGTCAGCCACGCGGTATCGGGCGTGGAGGCCGAGTGCGGCTTTCCGCTGTTCACCCGCACCAAAAGCGGCGTCACGCTGACCGCCGCCGCCGAAAAGCTCATGCCCGCCATTCAGCAGATGCTCGCCAGCAGCGAGTCGCTTGACCAGTCGATTGCCCAGATCAACGGGATGCACAAGGGCGCACTGCGGCTGGGGGTGTTCAACTCGGCCTGCGTGACCTGGCTGCCCAAGATCGTGCCGGGCTTCCGCGCAGCGTTCCCGGGCATCGACGTGCAGATTTACCAGGGGTCGTATGACGACATCACGGGCTGGCTGAAAACCGGCGCGGTGGAGTTGGGGTTCCTCTCCAACTCCAGCGCCCACGATCTGGATTTTGAGCCGCTCTATGATGACCGGCTCATCTGCATCGCGCCGCCCGACTACCAGCCGCGCCGCCCCGGCGTGGTGCGGGCCGAGGAGCTGCGCAGCCAGCCGTTCGTCAGCCAGCAGTCCGACGTGGATGCCGACATCCAGAGCTACTTTAAAAAGAATGACCTGCATGTGTCGAGCCGGTGCTACATCGTGGATGACCAGAGCATGATCGCAATGGTCGCCTGCGGGCAGGGACTGGCGCTGATGCCCGAGCTGATGTTCAAGGAGGGCGCGGCCAGCGCGGGGTGCCAGGTTTTGCAGCTGGAGCCTGCCACCAAGCGCACGATTGGTCTGGCGTGCCTGTCGCGGACAGCGCTCTCCCCCGCTGCCCGGGAATTTGTGGAGCACGCGCGGGCTTTTGCAAGGAAGCGGTGACCCACGCGGTAGGGGCCGGACATGCCCGGCCCGCAGGTTTACGGTATTGCCAAGGTTTCTCACTGCCGTAAACGGGCACGGCGGCCAGAGGGCTGGCCGCCCTACGTGTGTCCCGGAAATATTTCATTGCGCAGTGCAGCAAAACACCCCCGTGCCGTTCAAATCGGCGCAGGGGTGTTTTTATTTCTTAGTTTCCTTCATCGTACTCCGCTACGGGCACATTCGCGTACTCGTCGGGGAGGTCGGGGGGCAGGGTCTGCATGTACTCGTGCATGGCCTCGGCCACGTTCTTGCTGTAGGCGACGGCCTCGACGACGGTGCGCGCACCCTTGACGGCATCGCCGCTGGCAAAGATGCCGGGGATGCTCGTGCGGCCCACCTCGTCGGTCTCAAACAGGCCGCGCGGGGTGGTTTTCAGATTCTTCGTGCTGTCGGTGATCGTCGTGCAGGGGCCCTGGCTGATGGACACAATGACACTATCCGCCGGGTAGAGCTTTTCGGTGCCGGGGATCTCGGTCAGCGTGCCGTCCTCGGTCTCGTTCAGGTCGATAAAGACGACGCCCTTGTCGGTGATCTCCAACGGCTTTTTGTTAAAGATGAAGTTCACGCCCTCCAGCTTGGCATAGCTTGCCTCGTACTCGCTGGCCGTAATGTGACTGGACAGCGAGAAGCACTCGAGATGCCGCGTGCCGTGGCGGATGGCGGTGCGCGCCACATCCATGGCCGCGTTGCCCGCGCCGATGACGATGACCCGATTGCCCAGGTGGTAGACATCGGGGTTCTGCAGATAGTTGATGGCGTAGTGCACGTTGCCGAGGCTCTCGCCCTTGATGTGCAGCGTGTTGGGCCGCCAGACGCCGGTGCCGATGAAGATGGCCTTGTAGCCGTCACGGAACAGATCCTCAATTTTCAGCGCCTTGCCCACGTCGGTGTTGGGGCGGACCTTGATGCCCTTTAAGCGCAGATGGCGGTACTCGAAATCGTCCAGCACGGTCTTGGGCAGGCGGAACTCCGGGATGCCGTAGCGCAGCACGCCGCCGATCTTATCGTGGCTCTCAAAGATCGTGACGTCGTAGCCGTAGCGCGCCAGAATGACCGCAATGGTCAAGCCCGCCGGGCCGGAGCCGATGATGGCGGCCTTTTTGCCGTTGGACGGCGCGGGACCCTGGGTCATTTGGCTGGCGTAGGTGGACGAGATGTAGTTTTCGATGACCGAGAAGTGCACAGGCGCGCCTTTTATGCCGCGCACGCAATGGCCCTCGCACTGGTTTTCGTGGTTGCAGACCAGCGAGCAGACCGTCGTCAGGGGGTTGTTCTCAAACAGCATACGGCCCGCTTCGTCGAGCTTGTTGGCCTTCAAAAGGCGGATGACCTCGGGAATATTGGTGTGGATCGGGCAGCCCTGCTGGCAGCGGGGCACCTTGCAGCCAAGGCAGTGGTTTGCTTCGTCCATTACGTGCAGCGCCATGTTTTACTCCTTCATATCGTACCGATTTTGCGTGTTAAAAGTGCAACAATGTTGTATCACACGCATTTTTTATCCATATAGAATTATATTACCACCGGCTTAGCTGTGAACGCAAGCCCCATAGGCTGGATTTTTTCTCTGCATAATGACGAAAAATCAACCGCCTTATTATGCAGTCTGCTGATTTTTGCTGCCTCCGGGCCGGTGCGGGCCAGGTCTGCCAGCGCTGTCGCGGCGGGCAGCGACGCCTGTTTTAAACGCGGCAGCGCCGCTTTGCGTGCCCCCAGCACATGCAGGTACGGCGGCATTGGCAGTTCTGCCGGGAAGCCAAGCGCCGCGTCCAGCACCAGCCGCCGCAGACGCGCATGGGGATAGCGCTTGGTTTTCAAGCGGGTGTAGAGGTCGTCGAGGCTGTCGGCTTCCCGCACGGCGGCGGTCAGGCGGTTTTCCAGTCCCTCACTCACGCCGCGCACCTGCGCAAAATCCGCGGGGTCCTGCATCCGCAGCAGGGCCAGAACGGCGGTCTCGAGTCTTGCACCGTCCAGCAAAAGGCCGTCCGCCGCAGCCCTGCCGTACAGCTCCGCCGCGCGGGCGGGCACGAACGGCTCCCAATCGGGCTGCGGCAGGCCGCGCAGAAAGCTGGCGCTGGCCATCGGCGTGCCCGCGTGCGCCCCTGCCCCGCCGCCGTGCGCCGCGCCAAGCCGCGGCAGTGCCAGCGGCGTCAGAGCCGCGTGCCGGTGCAGGATCGCCTTGCAGTACTCGATGCCCAAAATGTTGTTGGGCGTGCGCAGCAGGCCGCCGGTGCCGGGGTGCAGCGCGTCGGCAGCCGCGGCCCGGGCGGCGGCATAGGTCATGCCGGTGGCAAGATTTTGGCGGATGCGGGCGTTCAGTTCCTCCCCGTCCAGCAGGCGGGCCGTGTCCAGCAGAGCCGCCGCGTCGGGGGTCTCTGCACCGAAGGCCAGCGTATCACAGCCAAGCGCGGCCAGCAGGTGCACGCCCGCGGCGGCGAACTGCTCCGCCGTGGCGCAGGCGTAGGGCGCGGGCAGGGCTACCACAAGGTCAGCCCCGGCATCCAGCGCCGCGCGCACCCGCACGCTCTCGGGCAGGATCGGCACACCGCCGCGCTGCACCGCGCCGCTGCTCATACAGACGGCAATACACTGTGCCCCTGCGGCGCGCACGGCAGCCAGCTGGGCCGCATGGCCGTTGTGGAAGGGGTCGTATTCGGCAATAATGCCTGTGAAATCCATAACAATTGGCTCCTGATTCTTTGGCGATAGATTGTTAAAAAAGTACTTTGGCGTTCTGTGCAAAAATTGTGCTATCTTGCAGAACTTGCGCTTGAAAATTTATTTATACCATTATATAATAAAATCAGCATTTAGGAAAGGGCAATCTACCCTGCCAATTTAAGGAGGATATTCCATGAAAATTCTGGTTATCAACTGCGGTTCTTCCAGCCTGAAGTACCAGCTGATCGATATGGAGGGCGAGAAAGTCCTCTGCAAGGGTCTGTGCGAGCGCATCGGCATGGAAAGCAGCATGATCACCCATGAGGCCAACGGCCATAAGGCAACCACGCCCGCCATCTTCCCCACCCATACCGAGGCCTTTACCGAGGTCGTGAAGAAGATGACCACCGGCGAGGGCAAGGTCATCGACAGCGTCTCCGAGATCGACGCCATCGGTCACCGCGTGGTCCACGGCGGCGAGAAGTTCAAGGAGAGCTGCCTCATCACCCCCGAGGTCGTCAAGGCCATCCACGACCTGAGCCCGCTGGCTCCCCTGCACAACCCCGCCGCCATCCTGGGCATCGAGGCCTCCTACAAGGTCTTTGGTCAGGACAAGCCGAACGTTGCGGTCTTTGACACGGCTTTCCACTCCACCATGCCCCCGAAGGCTTATATGTACGCCATCCCCTATGAGTACTATGAGAAGTACGGCGTCCGCCGCTACGGCTTCCACGGCACGAGCCACAAGTATGTCAGCCACCGCGCCGCTGAGTTCCTGGAGGAGCCCATTGAGCGCCTGAAGCTGATCACCTGCCATCTGGGCAACGGTTCCTCCATTGCCGCAGTCGATCAGGGCAAGGTCATTGATACCTCGATGGGCATGACCCCGCTGGCCGGTCTGATGATGGGCACCCGCTGCGGCGACCTGGACCCCTCTGTGGTCAACTATCTGAAGTACAACCTCGAGATCACCGGTCACGAGCTGGACGAGATCCTGAACAAGAAGTCCGGTCTGCTGGGTGTTTCCGGCGTGTCCAGCGACAAGCGCGATGTCGAGGAAGCCGCCATGAACGGCAACAAGCGCGCACAGCTGGCCAGCGACATGCTGAACTACCAGATCAAAAAGACCATTGGCAGCTACATTGCCGCGATGGGCGGCGTGGATGCCATCGTCTTTACCGGCGGCATCGGCGAGCATGACGCCGACTCCCGCGCCAAGATCTGCCACCACATGGATTGGCTGGGCATCCGCATCGACACCGACAAGAACCGCGATGCACACAAGCAGAAGAAGGACGTTGTGGAGGTCACTGCCTGGGGCGCCCGTGTCCGCACGCTGATCATCGAGACCAACGAGGAGCTGATGATTGCCCGCGACACGAAGGAAGTCATCGAGAAGTAAGTCTTACTTTTCTTGAAAGAAAAGTAAGCAAAAGAACTTTCAATATTTTTTCCCGGGAACGGGTTATAGCGAGAGGCTGTGGCATGGGGTTTGACCTTGTGCGGCAGCCTCTTTTGTGGTATAATCGGCTTAATGAGGTCGTATATTTGAATTCCAGGAGGGTTGTCCGTATGAGCAGCAAGGTTTCAAAAGGCATTGCACTGCTTCTCTTTGGCATCCTGCTCTGCGCAGGCAGTGGGGAAATCAACGCCACGATTCTGTACAATCTCGGTGATTTCCCGTTTGCCGCGATAGGCGTCATTGTAGGGGTCGTGGGGCTGGATATGGTGTTCTCTGATAAAGCGGAGTAAGCGGCGCGGGCGGCATGTATGCCACCCCTACAATGCTTTGCCGGGCGTTTGCGGCTATGCTGCGGGCCGGGCATGCCCGGCCCCTACAGTGCAAGCAAATTAAAAAGGGAGCCTGCCGATTCACGGCAGACTCCCTTTTCTTGTTTTATTTGTTTGGAATTTCTTCGGTTCCTTCTTTGCAAAGAAGGAACAAAACCCCCGTAATCACTGCTGGGCGGCCTCGGCACGCTTCTTGGCGATAGCGGCGAGGGCATCCTTGCGGGACAGGTTGATGCGGCCCTGCTGGTCGATGTCGGTGACCATGACAAAGATCGGGTCGCCAACGGCAACGACATCCTCAACATGCTCGACGCGGTGGTCGTCCAGCTTGGAGATGTGGACAAGACCCTCCTTGCCGGGGGCGATCTCGACGAAGGCACCGAAGTTCATCAGACGGGTCACGCGGCCCTTGTAGATGGCACCGATCTCGGGGTCCTCGACAATCGTCTTGATGGTCGCAATGGCGCGCTTCGCATCGTCCTGATCGACGGCGGAGATAAAGACGTGGCCGTCCTCCTCAATGTCGATCTTGCAGTTGAAGTTGGCGCACATCTCCTGAATGACCTTGCCGCCCTTGCCGATGACATCCTTGATCTTGTCAACGGGGATCATCATGCTGAACATCTTGGGCGCATACTTGGACAGCTCGGCGCGCGGCTCGGCGATGACCGGCTTAATGATCTGGTCAAGGATGTACAGACGGCCCTTGCGGCACTTCTCGAGGGCTTCCTCGACGATGTCGTAGGTCAGGCCGTCGACCTTAATGTCCATCTGGATGGCGGTGATGCCGCGGCGGGTGCCGCCGACCTTGAAGTCCATATCGCCGTGGAAGTCCTCAACGCCCTGAATGTCGAGCATCGTCATCCAGCGGCCGCCGTGCAGCGGGTCACCGTCGGTGATAAGGCCGCAGGAGATACCGGCAACGGGTGCCTTGATGGGCACACCGGCATCCATCAGAGCCAGCGTGGAGCCGCAGATGGACGCCTGCGAGGTGGAGCCGTTGGAGGACAGGACCTCGGAGACGCAGCGGATGGTATACGGGAACTCGGCCTGATCGGGCAGGACGGGAATCAGCGCGCGCTCGGCCAGGTTGCCGTGGCCGATCTCGCGGCGGCCCGGGCTGCGGGGTGCGCGGGCCTCGCCGACGGAGTACGGCGGGAAGTTGTAGTGGTGGATGTAGCGCTTGTACGGCGTATCAGACAGGTCGTCCATGAGCTGGGCGTCCTTGGTGGAGCCAAGGGTGCAGATGGTCAGGACCTGGGTCTGGCCGCGGGTGAACATGCCGGAGCCGTGCACACGGGGCAGCAGACCGACCTCGGCGGCCAGCGGGCGGATCTCGTTGATGCCGCGGCCATCGACGCGCTTGCCGTCCTCCAGCAGCCAGGTGCGGACGACCTTCTTCTGCAGCTTGTAGCTGATGAGGTCGAGGTCAGCGGCAGTCAGCTCGGGGTGCTCGGCGGCGATGGCATCCATAATGGGCAGCATCGCGGCGTCGCGGACGTTCTTGTCGTCGGTGTTCATCGCGGCCTTAACGTCCTCGAGGTGGTTGGCGTAAACGTCAGCCAGCAGGGCGTGGTCGAGCTCCACGGGGGTGAAGCTCTTTTTCGGCTTGCCGATCTCGGCGACGATGCTGTTGATGAACGCCAGCATCTTCCGGATCTCCTCGTGACCGGCGCGGATGGCCTTCATCATGGTCTCCTCGTCGACCTCGTTGGCACCGGCTTCGATCATGACGATCTTTTCCTCGCTGGCGGCCAGCGTCAGGGAGAGGTCGCTGTGCTCGCGCTGCTCCTTCGTGGGGTTCAGCACGATCTCGCCGTCCACCAGACCGACAAACACACCGGCAATAGGGCCGTTCCAGGGAATATCAGACATGGCGATGGCCAGGGACGCACCGTTCATGCCGGAAATTTCGGCAGAGCAGTCGGGGTCCTGGCTCATGACGGTCATGGTCACGCAGACATCGTTGCGCATATCCTTGGGGAACAGCGGGCGGATGGGACGGTCCACAACGCGGGAGGACAGGATGGCGTGCTCGCCGGGGCGGCCCTCACGGCGCATGAAGCTGCCGGGGATGCGGCCTGCGGCGTAGAGCTTTTCCTCAAACTCGACGCTCAGGGGGAAGAAATCGACGCCGTCGCGGGGTTTGTCGCTCATCGTGACGTTGCAGAGCACGCAGGTCTCGCCGTAGCGGATCATGGCGCTGCCGTTGGACAGACCGCACATTTTGCCGGTCTCGACCACAAACGGGCGGCCCGCAAAGGTCGTCTCGAACTTGCGGTAGTTGGGGAAGGTTTCCAGTCTGGATGCGAATTCGTAAGCCATAGGGATTCTCCTTCTTTGGTAGATTTTTACTTTCAGCGCTCCCCTGCCCCGGTTCTGTACAATAAAGCCAGCAGCCAAGCCTGTTGCTTGGGTGCTCGATTTACTGCACAAAACGCGGCGGGGGCGGCTGTAAAATACAGGTGCAGTGGATTTTTGTGATGCGCCGCGTTGTAGGGGGCGGCAGCACACATGTATAAAAAATCGGGCAGAGTGCAAATGCACCCTGCCCGTTTTTGCGAAAATTACTTACGCAGACCCAGCTCAGCGATCAGGGCACGGTAACGGTTGATGTCCTTCTTCTGCAGATAGGCCAGCAGATTACGGCGGCGGCCGACCATCTTGAACAGGCCGCGGCGGCTGTGGTTGTCATGCTTGTTGGTCTTGAGGTGCTCGGTCAGGTGGTTGATACGAGCGGTCAGCAGAGCAACCTGAACCTCCGGAGAACCGGTGTCACCCTCGTGGATGGCTGCCTTGGCGATGATGGGCTGCTTATCGATAGCGGATTTCTGGCTCATGGGTATATACCTCTTTCATAAAAATGTATTGGCCGTCGGCGCAGTAAGGGGTAGTTGGAACCGTTGAGGCATACGCCCCATACCGGGCCGCGGTAACAAGAATTAGTATACCACAACATTTTGCGGAATACAAGAGCATTTGCGGCATTTCCGCAATTATTTTGCGCCGTTCAGGGCCGCAAAATACGCCTTGCTCTCGTCGGCGGCGTGGTGGATCAGCGCGGCCAGCTCGTCCATCGAATTGAACTTGCGCACCGGGCAGAAATATTTGTGAAATTCCAACACCGGCTGCTGACCGTAGGCATTGCCGGAGAAGTCCGGTACAAACGTCTCGCAGGTCACGGCGGCGTTTTCACTGCTGTCCACCGTGGGGCGCTTGCCGATGCCGGTGGCTGCGGGCCGCCACTGGCCGTCCAGATAAATGCGGGTCAGGTAGACGCCCGCGCAGGGCTGCAGGGCCGCGGCGGGGTAATTCTGGTTCAGCGTCGGCGTGCCGAGCTTTCCGCTGCCGATGCCCTTGCCGTGGACAACGGGCCAGTCGATGGCGTAGGGTGTGCCGAGCATGGCGTTGGCGTCGTCGAGACGGCCCTCCTCCAGCGCGGCGCGGATACGGGTCGACGAGACGGTCTGCCCGCCGTACTGCGCCATCGGCACGATATGCACGCCGATGCCGAGGGGCGCGCAGAGTTCCCGCAGACGCTCCACGTTACCGGCGGCGCGGGCTCCAAACGTAAAGTTGTCGCCGCAGAACAGCTGCTTTGCGTTAAAGCAGTCCACCAGCACCTTTTGCACAAAATCCTCCGGCGTCAGCGCACGGAACTCGTCAAACGGTGCCTCCTGGTATTCCTCGATGCCTAAGCTTGCAACGCGGGCGTGCTTCTGCGGCAGCGAGAGGATGCGCCCGCCCTTCAGCGTACTGCTGGCGGGCAGCTCAAACGTGAAGGCCGCAGCGGTCAGGCCGCCGGCCCGGGCGCATTCGACGGCTGCCCCCAGCACAGCGCGGTGGCCGCAGTGGACGCCGTCAAAATAGCCGAGCGCCACAGCACTGCCCTGCGGGGCGTGGATGGGCGTCAGACTTTGATAAATTTGCATTGGGCAGTCAGCCCCTTTCGCAAAATAGTTTTTCGACCTTGAGCACGCCGCCCTCGACGTTGGCCAGACCCAGAAACGCGCCGGTCTCATCGTAGGTGCGGTAGCGGCCATCGGCGGCAGCGTAATGGCTCGTCGGGCAGCCGTTGAGCAGGTGCGCCTTGACGCCGCTGTTGACGTGCAGGGCGGGCAGCGGCGTAAAGACTGACTCGATCGGCAGTACCCAGCCGTTGGTTTCGAGTTCCCCGCTCTCGGCGGCGGCTAAAATTTCCGGCAGCGTGTGGCACTGGGCCAGACTGAACACACCGGCCTGCGTGCGGCGCAGGGCGGACAGCGTGGCGGGCACGCCGAGGGCGTCGCCGATCTCCTCGGCCAGCACGCGGATGTAGGTGCCCTTGGAGCAGGCGACGCGGACGGTGTATTCGTCGAGCGCGGGGCTGCCGAGGTATTCGATGTCATAGATCGTGATGGGGCGGGGCGTGCGCTCAACGGTCTGGCCCTTGCGGGCCGCTTTATACAGCGGTTGGCCGTTGATTTTCACCGCGCTGTACATCGGCGGCAGCTGCATGCGGTCCCCGCGGAACTGCGGCAGTACGGCCCGCAGCTCGGCCTCCCCCACCGTGACGGGGGCAGTTTCCAGCGTCGTGCCGGTCACGTCGCCGGTGTCGGTGCGCAGGCCCAGACGCAGCGTAGCTTCGTAGGTTTTATCGTGGTCAAGCTGGCGGTCAGCGGCGGAGGTCGCCTTGCCGATAAACACCGCGAGCACACCGGTGGCCATAGGGTCCAGTGTGCCCGAGTGTCCCAGCTTGCGTGTGCCCAGTGCGCCGCGCAGCTTGGCCAGCACATCAAAGCTGGTCCAGCCTGCGGGCTTATCGACGGGCAGAATGCCGTTTGGCGTTTGCATAGCAGGGTTCCTTTTCTGTTGTTAGGGTTTAAAAGGCTTCCCCCTAGGGGGGGAGCTGTCACCGAAGGTGACTGATGAGGGGCAAGTCTGCCATTGCAGACCGTTTACGGGTTGTTGCGGGCAGGTTCGCCCCTCATCCGGCCTTGCTTCGCGCGGCCACCTTCCCCCAATGGGGGAAGGCTTTATTGCGCTTTCTCCGCGTCGGCGCGGTCCAGTTCCTTTTTGACTTCCTCGAGGATCGCGTGCTTGGCGTTGTCCGGGTTGCCGCTGATCTCGCAGCCGGCAGCGCGGGGATGCCCGCCGCCGCCCAGACGCCGCGCAATGTTGCAGGCGTTGGTGTCGTGCCCGGTGCGCACACTGATCTTGAAGCTGCCGTCCTTCTGCTGGCGCAGGGTCAGACCGACCTCGACGCCCTCGATGGAGCGCGGCAGGCTCGTCAGATCCTCCAGCTCAGCCCCGGCCACACCTGCGGCCTGGATCTGGTCCCAGGTCAGGCAGATGAGCGCACAGCGGTCATCGTAGTAAAACTCCAGGCTTTCTAAAGCCATGCGTTCCGCAATGACCCGCGCGTGGGAGCGGCTCTCGAACAGGCGCTCGTTCAGCCTTTCCACGTCGGCTCCGGCCTCGATCAGAGCCGCTGCCGCCTTGTGGGTCTCCGCTGTCGTGTTGCTGAACCGGAAGCAGCCGGTGTCCGTCGCCACACCCGTATACAGGCAGGAGGCAATTTCCGGCGTGATCTTCGCGCCCATCTCGGGGATGAGCGTCGTCAGCAGCTCGGCAGCTGCGGCAGCCCCGGCGTCCACCAGCGTCTCATAGGCATAACCGCTGTTCGAGCCGTGGTGGTCGATGCACAGATTGACATGCTCGGCGTATTCCTGAATGTTGTTGCGCTCGCCAAAAAGCTGAATGCCCGCAACATCCACCGCCACCACAAACGCAGGGCGGAAGCTGCCGTCAAACACCGTGATGGGCATGTAGTCGTACATGGCAGGGATCGGATCACTGCACAGCACGGCGGCATTTTTGCCCAGCTGCTGAAGCGCCAGGCAGAGCGCCGTGCCCGAGCCGATGGTGTCACCGTCAGGGTTTTTATGGCACAAAATCAGGATGTCATCTGCAGCAAGCAGACGCGAAACAACCGTCTCGCGATCTACGTTCTGAGTCATAGGTTCCTCTTTTCTAACTGGGGTGCTTTACTCTGCGTCAGAGTCAGGCTCAATGTCCAGCTCACCCAGCAGCTTGTTGATGTGCGCGGCATAGGCTGCGCCTTCATCTTTGACGAATACAAAGCGCGGTGCCTTGCGGATGTGCATCCGGCGGCTGACCTCGGTGCGGACATGGCCGGACGCCTTGTTCAGCGCCTTGACCACCGGCTCCGGGCCGCCCTCACGGCCCATGACGCTGATGTAGACCTTGGCCTGATCGAGGTCGGGGGTCACATCCAGACGGGTCACGGTCAGCAGACCGCCCGTCACGCGGGGGTCCTTCATCTCGCCGATGATGGCGATCAGCTCACGCTTCATATCCTGGGCCATACGGCCATGGTTTTTGGTTGGCATTTACTTTACCTCTGCAATCAATCGCGGTACTCCTCCATCTTGAAGCACTCAAAGACGTCGCCTTCCTTGATGTCCTGGAACTTGGCCAGGGTGATGCCGCACTCAAAGCCCGCGGCAACCTCCTTGGCGTCATCCTTGAAGCGCTTCAGGCTGGCGATGGAATCCTCGCAGATGACGATGCCGTCACGGACCAGACGCAGCTGGGCGTCGCGGGTGATCTTGCCGTCGGTAACGCGGCAGCCTGCGACGGTGCCGACGCTGGAGATCTTGTAGACCTGGCGGACCTGGGCCTCGCCCAGGGCGACCTCGCGGACCTTCGGGGCCAGCATGCCCTTCATAGCGTCGGAGACATCGTTGATGGCGTCGTAGATGACACGGTACATACGCATCTCAACGCCGGTCTGCTCGGCCTCGGCCTTGGCGACGGCGTCGGGACGGACGTTGAAGCCGATGATGATGGCGTTGGACGCATCGGCCAGAGAGACGTCGGACTTGGAGATGGCACCGACACCCGCGTGGATGACACGGACGCGGACCTCGTCGTTGGAGATCTTCTCGAGGCTCTGCTTGACGGCCTCGGCGGAACCCTGGACGTCCGCCTTGACGATGATGGGCAGCTCCTTCATATCGTTGGCAGCCATCTGGTCAAACAGGTTATCCAGCGTGACCTTGGTGTAGGCGGCAAACTGCTTCTCCTTGGCCTCGGCGGTGCGCTTGTCAGCCAGCTCACGGGCGAGGCGCTCGTCCTCGACAGCCTCGAACAGCTCGCCGGCCTCGGGGACCTCGGTCAGGCCGGTGATCTCAACAGGCGTGGACGGGCCGGCCTCGGTGATCTCCTGGCCCTTGTCGTTGCGCATCGTGCGGACACGGCCCACAGCGGTACCGGCGATCAGGCAGTCGCCCTTGTGCAGGGTGCCGTTCTGGACCAGCAGAGTTGCGATGGGGCCCTGGCCCTTGTCCAGACGGGCCTCGACGACAGCGCCCTTGCCGCGGCGGCTCGGGTTGGCCTTCAGCTCCATGACCTCGGCCTCGAGAACGATACGCTCGAGCAGGTCGCTGATGCCCATGCCGGTGACGGCGGACACAGGGATGCAGGCGACGTCGCCACCCCAGTCCTCGGGCACGATCTCGTACTTGGTCAGCTGCTCCTTGACACGCTCCGGGTTGGCGGTGGGCTTATCCATCTTGTTGATGGCGACGATCAGCTTGACGTTGGCGGCCTTGGCGTGGTTGATGGACTCGATGGTCTGGGGCATGATGCCGTCATCGGCAGCGACGACCAGGACCGCAATGTCGGTCATGTTCGCGCCGCGGGCACGCATCGAGGTGAACGCCTCGTGGCCCGGGGTGTCCAGGAAGGTGATGACACTGTCATTGCTCTTGACCTGGTACGCGCCGATGGCCTGGGTGATGCCGCCGGCCTCGCCCTTGGTGACATTGGTCTTGCGGATAGCGTCCAGAATGGAGGTCTTGCCGTGGTCGACGTGGCCCATAACGACAACGACGGGCGGTCGCTCGACCAGATCGGCGGCGTTGTCCTCCTCCTGCACGAACAGGCGCTCCTCGATGGAGACGTGGACCTCATGCTCGACCTTGGCGTGGAACTCCTCGGCGATCAGGGCGGCGGTGTCGAAGTCAACGACATCAGAGATGGCGTGCATCTCGCCCATCTGCATGAACTTGGCAACGACCTTGGCAGCGCTCTGCTTCAGGCGGGTGGCCAGTTCGCCGACGGTGATCTCGTCGGGGATGGAGATCTTCAGCTGCGCGTTGCGGGCCTTTTCCAGCTGGATGCGCTGCAGGCGCTCGGCCTCGGTCTCGCGGCGGCGGCCAAACTGCTGGCCGCGGCGGTTGTTGCGGTTGTTGAACTTTTCCTTCTTGCCGGTGGGCTGGTTCTTGCGCTTGCTGGGCATGTTGCGGCTGTCGGCCAGGTCGTCATAGCGGGCGTTGAACTTGTCAACGTTCACGTCGACGGTGCGGGTGTCAACGGAGACCTGCGCGCGGTTGACCTGGACCTGCTCGGTCTTGACAGGCTCTTTGATGCCGGTATCGGCGGCCAGCTCCTGCAGGGTGACGCGCTTCTCGCTGCGCTTTTCCGCCTGCTTCTCGGGCTTGCGGCTGTCTTTCTTCTGCTCGGGCTTCGGCTCCTTCTTGGCGGCGGGCTTGGGCTGCTCCGCAGGCTTGGGATCGGCAGCGGGCTTCTGGGCTGCGGCGGGCTGCTTCTTCGGCTCGGGCTTCTTTTCTGCCTTCGGGGCCGGGGCGGGCTCCTTGCCGCTGGCAAGGTAGGCGTCGAGGCTGTCCTCGGCGTTCTCGCGGGTCAGGGTCTCCAGCAAAACGTTGAGCTCTTTTTCCTCAAACGTACCGGCGGTCTTATAGGCTTCGCCGGTCACGCCGGAAACGGTCTCGACGACCTTTTTGGCGGGCATGCCGAACTTCTTGGCAACATCAGCGATCTTGTATTTAAAATCCATATAGTGTGGTCCTCCTCATCAAAGGTATTTTGCGCACAGCTGTGCAAGGTGTTCGTCGGTCACGCCGAACACGGCGGCGGGCTTGGGGGTAAGCATGGCCAGGTCAGCGCTGGTCAGGGGCATCTGCTCACAGGCGACGATGCCGTCGCAGGCGTCCTTCATATGGCTGACCGTGCGCTCACTGGCGTCCGAGGTAAGCAGCACCAGGGCCACTTTGCCGCGCAGTGCGTTTTCCTGTACGCGGTCATACCCGTGCAGCAGCTTGCCGGCCTTGCGGCACAGCCCCAGTGCACCCAGCAGCGGGTGCTGATCGTTATTCATGGCTCGCCGCCTCCTTTGCACTTTGCTCCGCACAGGCGATCTCCTCGGTCAGGCGGTCATAGATGCCGTCCGGGATGGGGACCTCAAATGTGCGTTCGAGCCGCTTGGCCTTGCGCGCCTTGGCAAGGCAGGCAGCCGAGGGGCACAGATACGCGCCGCGTCCCGGTGCCTTGCCGCGCAGATCAATACTGATCTCGCCCTCGGGGCTGCGCACGACGCGCACCAGTTCGCGCTTGGGGCGCTGGGCATTACAGCCCACGCACCGGCGCACGGGGATCTTTTTTTGCTTTAGCTGCTGCAACTGGCAGACCTCATTTCTAGAGAATAGATAAGAGATAAAAGATAAAAAATATAGTGGACCGCGGCGCTGCACGCCGCTCGAAATTGCTCTGCCGCCGTAGGGGCGCATTCTATATGCGCCCGCGCTGCCTTACGGGAGCGGGCCGGGCGGATATGGAATCCGCCCCTACGGTTTTGGCTCTGCCAAAACTCCACATTTTATATTATCTTTTATCTATTATCTTTTATCTTTATTATTTACTCCTCGTCCTCGCCGTAGTAGCCGGACTCGGGGCGGATGTCAATATTATAGCCGGTCAGATGGGCGCACAGGCGCACATTCTGGCCCTTGTTGCCGATAGCCAGGCTCAGCTGGTGGTCGGGCACGGTCACGCGGCAGCTCTTGGTCTCGCCGGGCAGCAGTTCGACCTTGACGACCTTGGCCGGGGACAGGGCCGCGGAGATAAACTCGGTGATGTCCTCGCTCCAGCGGATGACATCGATCTTCTCGCCGTTCAGCTCCTGGACGATCTTCTCGACGCGGACGCCGCGGGCACCGATGCAGGCACCGACGGGATCGACATCGGGGTTCTTGCTCCAGACAGCCAGCTTGGTGCGGGCACCGGCCTCACGGGCGATGGCCTTGACCTCAACGGTGCCGTCGTAGATTTCGGGGACCTCCAGCTCAAACATGCGCTTGACCAGGCCGGGATGGGTGCGGCTGATGGTGACGCGGGGGCCGCGGTCCGTTGCCAGTACATCCACGACATAGACCTGCACGGTCTGGCCCTCGGTGAAGGTCTCGCCGGGGACCTGCTCGTTGCGGGGCAGCACAGCGCTGCCGCCCTTGCCCAGATCCAGCACAACGTTGCCGCGCTCGGGGTCGATGGAGACGACGGTGGCGGCGATCAGCTCATGTGCGCGGGACTGCATCTCGCTGCACTGCAGGTTGCGCTCACCCTCGCGCAGGCCCTGACGGATGACGTGCTTTGCGGTCTGGGCAGCAATGCGGCCAAACTCCTTGGTCTTGAGGGGCGTGACCATGCGCTGGCCGACCTTATAGCTCTTGCGGACCTTCTGGGCATCCTCCAGGCTGACCTGGGTGTGGGGGTTCTCGACCTCCTCCACGATGTCACGCAGCAGGCTGGCACGGAACGCGCCGAGTTCGGGGTCAATGTCCACAACGACATTGTCGTCCTCGACCTCGTAGTCCTTCTTGACCGCAATGACGATGGCCGCCTTGATCTTGTCGATCAGGTAGTCTTCGGGCAGGCCGCGCTCCTTTTCCAGTGCAGAAAGGGCCTCAAAAAATTCGTTGTTCGCAGTAGCCATGTTTCTGGTTTCCTCCCAATTATATTTCAAGTACACGCAATACAGTAGTTACAATCGCTCTGCCTTCCCCCCCTGGGGGAAGGTGGCCCCGCAGGGCCGGATGAGGGGCAGCTGTGCCGTTGCTGCCCGGTCATGGGCGATCACGGCAGGTTTGCCCTCATCAGTCCGCTTCGCGGACAGCTTCCCCCTCAGGGGAAGCCTTTTCTCAGCCGAACAGATCCTCGTCGTCGCAGAGCTTGACGTAGCCGGCGCTCTTGACAGGGAAGGCGTAGGTCTCCTCCCCGTCGGTCAGGGTCACATTGCCGTCGGCATCCAGCCCCTGCAGGATGCCCGCATAGTCGCGGCGGCCCTGCTCGTCGGGGCGGATCAGATGCGCCGCGCATTTCCGGCCCTTGAGCTGCTCGTAGTGCTCGGGGCGGGTCAGGCGGCGGCCCAGGCCCGGGCTGCCGACCTCGAGGTAGTAGCTCTGTTCAATGGGGTCTGCCTCGTCCAGCAGCGGATCAATGGCGCGGGAGACAGCCTCGCAGGTGTCGGTGTCCAGCGGCTCATCGCGGTCGATCAGCACGCGCAGGAACCAGTCCGGGCCTTCCTTTTCAAAGCGGACATCCCACAGGCGCAGGTTCATCCCCTCAACAACGGGGCGGACGAGTGCTTCGACGACCTTGACCGCGCTGCCCTGCTGCGGTTTACCGGGTTTTGCCATAAAAATGCTCCAATCATAAAAAGAAAGCGGACCTTGCGGCCCACTTTCAGTAAAATCATCATCGAACACTAAGACTATACCACATCCGTGCGCAAAATGCAAGCCCCCGCCGGGCAGATTTGCCTTCTAACGGGCTTTTTCAGTGTGCATTTTTTGCGGAGTTTGAGAAAATGGCCTGTAAATTCCGTATTAGACTGAATTTGAACGCCGCGGTTGGCTTTGCCTGATGGCTGCGTTGCCGCGCGGATTCTTCTTCCGGGGCTGGTTGTGGTTCGTCATGTGTTGGTACCTCGGTGGGCTCCGGTTCCGGCTCAGGCGTCGGGGTTGCGGGCAGTACTTCCCTATAGTTTGCGTACAAAATCGTGGCATCCTTGTACGTAATGCGGCGGGTTTCTTTTGTTTTTCCATCGCTCCAGCCTATGAAAGTATCCCCGCTCTGCGTTTTAACCTTCACATCGACCCAGCCATCCTCGCTCAATGCAAAGCCAGTATAATTGGTTTTGTCATTTGCAAAAAGTTCAGCATTGTGAGAATCGACAATTTCAATTATATCATCAGCCTGATAAGTAAAGGCATTGTCTCTTGTGACAAGAATTTGAAACTGGCGCGTCGTCTCTGCCGGTTCGCCGGGGTCGCCCTTGTCTCCTTTATCACCTTTCAAGCCTTGCGCGCCTGCGGGACCTTGCTCACCCTTGTCTCCTTTGTCTCCTTTATCACCTTTCAAGCCTTGCACGCCTGCGGGGCCTTGCTCACCCTTGTCTCCTTTGTCTCCTTCATTCCCTTTCAAGCCTTGCGCGCCTGCGGGGCCTTGCTCACCCCTGTCTCCTTTGTCTCCTTTATCACCTTTCAAGCCTTGCGCGCCTGCGGGGCCTTGCTCACCCTTGTCTCCTTTTTCACCCTTTGCACCTTGGTTGCCAGTTGCGCCTGTTGCCCCAGCATTACCGACTGCGCCAGTTGCCCCCGGCAAGCCGGTTTCGCCATCGGCTCCGGGGTTTCCCTGTTCTCCCTTGTCGCCTTTTTCGCCTTTCAACTCGTCTGTGGCAATCAGGTTTTCCCAGTCTGTACCGTTGTAATATTGGATATAGCCATCCTGTACGCGCATTTGCACGTCTGCATTGGCGGCTGCTGCGCTGTCTGCGCTTTTTGCACAGCCTGTCAGCAGTACAGCCAACGCCAATACGGTCAACGTAGTCTTTTTCATAGTCAGTCCTTTCTTTTGTAACATTAGGAGTGTATATAATGCCCGCCCGTGGCCGTGGGCAGCCACCGCAAAGTTCCCGGGCGGATATGGAATCCGCCCCTACGCCGTAGGGGTCGGCGTCCCCGACGACCCGGGAATGCTGCCGCTGCCGCAAAGTTCCGGCGGGCGGGCAAGGCTCGCCCCTACCCTTTCTTTCCGTGCAACCGCTTCGCAATCGGTTTCTCAACACCGTAATAGGCCGCCAACGTTACTGCAATCGCCGCGGTCCAGTACAGCGCGTGGGCCTGCTGCATCCAGACGGTGTCGCCCTGCTGGTTCGGCGGGGTGTCACCGCTCCACGCGGGCAGGTGCAGGTCGTATTTCAGGAAAACCGCCAGCATCTGGTGCCAGAGGTAGAAGCTGTAGCTCAGCGCCGCGAGCCAGCTCAGCACCCGGCGCACCGGGCGGGGCAGCGTCAGCCCCAGCCCGAAGCAGACGAGCATCGCTGCTGCGGTCAGCGCCAGCGGCATCCGGTTGATGAGCTGGAACTGCTGGTACTCCGCCGCCCACGCCTGCAGCCGCATACAACGGTCAAGCCAGACGAAGGCCGCAACGCCCAGCGCCGTGCAGGCTGCGCGCGGGGCGAACCGTACTGTCCAGCTGCCATGCGCCAGCTCGGCAAAGATGAGCGCCGCCGCCATGCCGACGGCCAGCACCCCGCAGAACGCCAGGAACTGATTAAAAAGCAGCGCGTACTCCCCCGTGCCGTACTGGTGCAGCGCCCACTGGCTGTAGCCCGCCTGCACAAGGCAGAGCGCCCCCAGTGTCGGCAGCGGGTGCTTGGCGCAGAGCGGCGCCAGCAGCGGAAACACGAGGTAAAATAGCGCAAAGACCGTCAGCGTCCAAGTGACGCCGTTGAGCAGCGTGCCTATGTAGCTGCGGGGAAAGAGCTGCTGGGTCAGCGTCAGGTGCGCGGCCAAATCGAGTCCCAGCGCACGGCTCCAACCGTGGCGCTTGAGGGCGATCAAAAAGCTGGCCAGCAGGTTCGCGTAGTAGGCAGGCAGCAGCCGCGCGGCGCGGCGGCGGTAAAAATCTGCCGGGCGACAGTTGGGCAGCGGCTCGCCCCGCTGGCGGGCGTTCGCCCACGGCAGAAACAGGCAGAACGCCGACAGCATCACAAGCAGGTCGACCCCGATGCTGCCCGCCCGCTGCCAGTGGTCTGACCCCAGCGAGAACCAGCTCTGCTGCCAGATGTGGAAGGTCGCCACCGCCCACGCGGCCACGACGCGCAGCAGGTCAGCCGCCGCCGGGCGGTCTGCGTCAATGGGCGCGGGCGTGCGGCTCAGAACGCCCATTCGCCGTTTTCAAAGATCGTGACTTCTTCCCCGCGCTTCGTGATGCCGGTGACATGGGTGTCCGCCGCGCCGATCATGACATCCTCATGGATGGCGGAGTTGTTCAGGCCCTTCTTCATCAGGTCGTCGCGGGTCATGGCAGAGCCGCCCCTGATGTTCGTCGGGTAGCCCGCGCCGAACGCAATGTGGCAGGCGGCATTCTCATCAAACAGGGTGTTGTAGAACAGCACGCCGCTGCGGTTGATGGGGCTGGAGGCGGGCACGAGGGCGATCTCGCCGATGCGGTTCGAATTCTCGTCGGTGGAGAGCAGCTCGGCCAGCAGGTCGGCATTCTTCTCGGCACCGTGCTCCACGACAACACCGTTCTTGAAGGTGACATGCCAGCCCTCGATCAGCTGGCCGTTGTAGGCGTAGGGCTTCGTGCCGTAGACGATGCCGTTTGTGCGCTCGCGGTGGGGCGCACAGAAAACCTCCTCGGTGGGAACGTTGGCGATGAACTCAATGCCGTCCTCGGTCTTGCTGGACGCGCCCTCCCAAGTGGCGTCGTCGGCCAGACCGACGGTCAGGTCTGTGCCGTTCGAGCTGGTCATGTGGATGCGGTCCAGCTCCAGCGCGTTCATGCGGTCGCGGCGGGCCTTAGTCACGGCGACATGCTTCTGCCACGCGCCGACGGGGTCACCGGTGGAAACACGGCAGACGTCAAAGATCAGCGCCCAGAGCTTTTCAACAGCCTCGTCGAGCGGCAGCTCCGGGAACACCTTGGCGGCCCAGCCCGGAGCGGGCACAGCCGCCACGCACCACTGGACGCGGTCATTCATCGTGTACTCCTGCCAGGGCTTCATAAAGGTACGGCGTGCGAGGTTTACGCGGTTCAGCTTACCCGCATCGAGGCCCGCCAGTGCCTCGGGGTCCTCGGCATGGATGGCCAGCGTGCAGCAGCCGTCCGGGTCCTCGGCGTAGTCGAGGTAGCTGCGCAGCTCATAGGGCTTCATGGCAGTCAGGTCCTTTTCGTCGGCCAGCTCCATGTTCAGGCGGGTGAGCTTATCGTCCTCCCAGCGGACGACGACGGTCTTGGCCCCGGCCTCATAGCCCGCGCGGACGCAGGCATGGGCGAAGTCGGGCATCGTGACCGGGCAGCGGACGATAAAATTTTGGCGCGGACGCACATTGACGCCCACCTTGACGATAAAATCAGCGTAGAGCTGGAGGTAATGTTGGTTCATTGCGAGTGGCTCCTTTTATAATATATTTGGTTGTATTGTACCATAAAGTGGGCGGTAATGGCAAGGCTGCGTGCCTTCCCCCGAGGGGGGGAAGGTGGCCGAGGCCCCGCCCGAGGTCGGATGAGGGGCGGCCCTCCGGGGGTTGCCCGTTCACTGGCTGCCGCAGCGGACCTTGCCCTCATCAGTCAGCGAGCGGGGTCGCTGACAGCTTCCCCCGAGGGGGAAGCCCCTCTACCAAAAAACAGGCCGCCCGCCTGGGCAGCCTGTCGCAAAGCTTATTTTTCGACCATCATATCCGCGGCCTTGTACAGATCGCCGCAGCTCATGCAGACGACGAGGTCGCCCTTTTTGGCGTTCTGCCTGACCCAGGCGGCGGCACCCTCGAGGCCGTCCACCACGACACTGCCGGGCAGCTTGGCGGCCAGATCCTCGCTCCTGACACTGCCGTCGTCCTTCTCGCGGCCGCCCATGATGGGCAGCAGCACGACCTGATCGGCGGCACGCAGCACCTTGGCGAAGTCGTCCATCAGCATCTTGGTGCGGCTGTAGGTGAACGGCTGATGCACGGCAATGACGCGGTCATAGCCCATCTCCTTGGCCGTCGCCAGCGTGGCGGCCAGCTCGGTGGGATGGTGGGCGTAGTCATCGACGATGACCGCGCCGTTGCACTCGCCCTTGATCTCAAAGCGGCGGCCCGTGCCGTGGAACTGCTCGGCTGCGCGAACGGCGTCCTCGGGCTTGAGGCCCAGCGGGCGCACGCAGCAGCACATGGCCAGCGCATTGTAAATGTTGTGGTAGCCGGGCACGCCCAGCTTGATGTGGGCGAAGTGCTCACCCAGCTCGAGCACGTCGAACTCAAAGAAGCCGGGCTTGTACTCGCCGATGTTGACGGCGCGGAAACGTGCCTCCTCCTCGATGCCGAAGCTCAGGACCGGACGGTCAATGGAGTTCACGACGTCCATCGTGTTCTTATCGTCCATGTTAAAGACGACGGTGCGGGACAGCAGCGCAAACTTCTGGAACGCCAGCTTGAGCTTGCCCATCGTGCCGTAATATTCCAGATGGTCGTTGTCAATGTTCAGGATGACGCCCACCGCGCAGGTCAGATGCAGGAAGGTCTCGTGGTACTCACAGGCTTCGATGACAACGCTCTGGCCGCTGCCGGCCTTGCCGTAGCCGCCGATCAGGGGCAGCTTGCCGCCAATGACCGCCGCCGGGTCCCTGCCCGCCAGCTCCAGCATTGTGGTGATCATGCCGGTGGTCGTCGTCTTGCCGTGGGTGCCTGCCACGCCGATGCTCTGGGCATGGGTACGGCTGATGTAGCCCAGCATGACACTGCGCTCAACAGCTTTGATGCCGCGGGCGCGGGCAGCCTGCAGCTCGGGGTTATCGTCATGGATGGCGGCGCTGTAGACCACAAGGTCCGCGTTGCCGACGTTGGCGGCGTCATGCCCGATGCAGACGCGCACGCCGAGGGCACGCTCGGCCTCGGTGTTTTTGGTTTCCTCGACGTCAGAGCCGGTGATGGCATAGCCGCGGCTGTGCAGGATCTGGATCAGCGGATAGGTGCCGGAGCCGCCGCAGCCGATGAAATGGATCGTGCGGACGCCTTCGAGCAGCTTGGGGTCATACATACTAAAAACCATAACAGTGGTCACCTCAAAATTTATCCGCTGCCGTAGGGGATGGCACGCGGTATACTTAACTATATTACGGAGTAATTATACTATTTTTCTGCAACAAAATAAACACTTTTTTTGAAATTGCAGCCTGACCGACCAATTTTTGGGTAAAAGGCACAAATTCAGGGAGCCAAAACACAGCAATACGTCGAGGGTGCCGCTTGCGCCGCGGCCTTGGCGGCACAAAAAACTTTTTACGGTACGATAAACGCCGCCCTTGCTCTGTGATTTTTCTGGCTTTTTCCGGTGCTGCCTGCTATAATGAAGAAAATCGCAGGAGGGATGCAGAATGGCAAAGCTGATTTGGGGCATTGACCCGCTGGCCGTGTCACGGCTGGGACACACGGCGAAAAAGCCGCCGTTCACGAAAAAGGAGCTGGCACGCATCGGCATTCCGGCGCACAAGATCCCCCGCGTGCAGGAGGAGCTGGCGCGATTGACGGCAGATAAGACCCTGACCCGGGAGGAATTGGGGAGACTGGCGGAGGAAATCAGCTGGCTTTTGCTGTGAGCTTGCCTTCCCCCTCGGGGGAAGGTGGCCGAGGCCCCGCCCGAGGCCGGATGAGGGCGAAGTCGCCGCCATTGCTCCATAAACTGGCAGCCTCGGCAAGGTTTGCCCTCATCAGTCAGCGGGCGGGGCCGCTAACAGCTTCCCCCTCGGGGGAAGCCTTTTTTCGCAAACTGCCCTTGTTCCCTCCCGCAACCTATGCTATAATAAGCGTATCGTGCCAAATTCATCCGGCGCGGTGGGAAAAACGCTTTGTGTGGCAGCCAGCCATGCGGAAGGAGTAACGTAATGAAGAACAGTGAAAAGACCCTTGACATGATCGTGAACTTGTGCAAAAACCGCGGGTTCATCTATCCGGGCAGCGAAATCTACGGCGGCCTGGCCAACAGCTGGGACTACGGCCCTCTGGGTGTCGAGTTCAAGAACAACGTCAAAAAGGCATGGATGAAGAAATTCGTGCAGGAAAGCCCCTACAACGTCGGGCTGGACGCTGCCATCCTGATGAACCCCCAGACCTGGGTGACCACCGGCCACGTGTCCAGCTTCTCGGACCCGCTGCTGGACTGCCGCGCCTGCAAGAGCCGCCACCGCGCGGACAAGCTCATCTCCGAGTGTGAGCAGGGCAAGGGCGTGGACGTCGATGCCATGACCTTTGACGAGATGGACGAGTTCATCGCCACCCACCCCGAGGTCGTCTGCCCCGTCTGCGGCAAGCATGACTTCACCCCCATCCGCAAGTTCAACCTGATGTTCAAGACTGCCATCGGCGTGACCGAGGATTCCTCCTCCACCTGCTACCTGCGCCCCGAGACCGCGCAGGGCATCTTCGTCAACTTTGCGAACATCCAGCGCACGACCCGCCGCAAGCTGCCCTTCGGCGTCTGCCAGGTCGGCAAGGCGTTCCGCAACGAGATCACCCCGGGCAACTTCACCTTCCGTACCCGCGAGTTTGAGCAGATGGAGTGCGAGTTCTTCTGCAAGCCCAACACCGACCTGGAGTGGTTCGCCTACTGGAAGGACTACTGCAAGAACTGGCTGCTGAGCCTTGGCATCAAGGAAGAAAATCTGCGCCTGCGCGACCACGAGCCCGCCGAGCTGGCCTTCTACAGCCGCGCCACCACCGACATCGAGTACGCCTTCCCGTTCACCGACTGGGGCGAGCTGTGGGGCATTGCAGACCGCACCAACTACGACCTGAGCCGCCATCAGGAGGCCTCCGGCAAGAGCCTCGAGTACTTCGACCCCGAGACGAACGAGCACTACATCCCCTACGTCATCGAGCCGTCTCTGGGCTGTGACCGTGTGGCGCTGGCCTTCCTGTGCGAGGCCTACGACGAGCAGCACCTCGTGGACGCCAAGGGTAAGGAGGACGTGCGCACCGTGCTGCACCTGCACCCCTATCTGGCACCGTTCAAGTGCGCCGTGCTGCCCCTGTCCAAGAAGCTGGGCGACAAGGCGATGGAGATCCGCAACGAGCTGGCCAAGGACTTCATGGTCGACTACGACGACGCCGGTTCCATCGGCAAGCGCTACCGCCGTCAGGACGAGATCGGCACCCCGCTGTGCATCACCGTGGACTTCCAGACTGTCGGCGACGACAAGGTCGAGGCCGACGGCTGCGTGACCGTCCGTGACCGCGACACGATGGAGCAGGTCCGTATGCCCATCAGCGAGCTGCGCGACTACGTGGCCAAGAAGGTTGCGTTCTGATTTAGCAGCGTTATAAAGTAAAAACCCTGTCTGCACTGATTGTGCAGGCAGGATTTTTTTGTTTGTGGAAAACGGTAAACCGCCGGATGTGAGAACCGAACTGGTTTACCCTACCTTCTCCACCGTCACACTGTTGACGGTGACATTTGCGTCGTCCAGCGTGTGGACGGCGGTGCGCCAGTAGTGGAGCATCTCGGTGGCCGTAAACTCAAAGGTCATCTTGTTCGGGTCGATGCCGGTGAAGTCGATGTCCAGCTTGTAGGTTTCCTGATTGATGAGGCCGTACCGGGCGTAAATATAGCTGTGGTCAAAGCCGCTGCCGGTCAGCGTGACGCGGTAGCGCCCGGGGAACAGCGTCCACTCCTCGGTCATCATCTCGCCGCCGGTTTCCAGCCCTACACTGCCGTCGGCAAAATGGGCGTTGATGAGGTCGGACTTTGTCAAATCCATCGTGTGGGCGGGCACTTCGGGCGCCGGCTCTTCCTCGATGCCGTCGATGGGCTCGACGCTGCCGATCAGGATGCCGTCCAGCCGGTAATAGTGCAGGTCGTAACTGTTCCGCGCCAGCTCGTCCTCGTCGATGAAGGCATAGAGCGTGTCAGCGGAAAGCTCGTTCAGCTCGCCCGGCAGCGTGACCGCGGCCAGGTTGCCGTCCATGTGCGCCATGTAGAAGCTGTTCGACGTCCAGCCGTGGTCGGCGGCAAAGTCGACCAGATTCCAGAACTCGTCATGCTCAAAGTCAAATGTGGCAAAGGCCAGATGGCTGTACTTGCCACTGGCGGCGACCTGCTCCCACACGGGGTCGGTCAGCAGGGTCTTATTCTCGTAGCGGAAGCCGTAGTAGTGGTAGTCCGTCCAGCGGTTGAACAGCTCCGACCGCTGGCCCCAGCCCTGCGCCACGGCGCAGACGGCCAGCATCAAGGCAGGCGCGACACCGTTATCCCAAAAGCGCAGCACCAACCCGCAGCCAACAGCAGCCAGCAGCATACCTGCCAACCACGCCAGCCGCGCGCAGGAGGAAAACATTGCCCAGAAGTTCATCAAAAACTGCGGGATGGGCACGGTGAACAGCGTTTTTCCGTTCACCGTGATGGCGTTTCCGCCCGCGGCAATCAAATCCAGCACCAGCACCACAGCGCCGGCAATGAGCCAGTCGCGGTGGGCGGCAAAGAATTTTTCCGCCTTGCGGGCGTTGCAGACTATGCCGAACACCGCCAGCACCACGGCCAGCGATGTTCCGACGCCTGCATAAACATTCTGCTCCCAGCTTTGCGCCAGCCATGGCACAAACAGGCCGAGGTAGTCCGCGCCGCTGAGGTATCCGTTGGAGTAGCCCGCAAAGTTGACAGCGAACGCCCCCAACAGCACCAACTCCGCCAGCGCCGCAGCGCAGAACGCTGCAATCGGTGCCAGCACCGCCGCAAAGCCTCGCTTTTGCAGGGCGCGGCGCACCGCGTATCCCACAAGCACAAGACCGACCATCGGCAGATAATAAAGGTGGATGCCTGCGCACAGCAGCCCCATGCCGCCCCAGATAAGGCAGGCGCGGCGGGTCGTGGGCATGAGCTCGTCACTGCGCAGCCAAAGGTAGAGTGCCAGCAGCACAAGCCAGTTGGCGGCCAGCGCCGTGTGGGCAAACATGCGGATCGTAAGCGCCGGGAACAGCACGAGTAATCCTGCACCCGCCACGCTGCCCCACAGCTTGGCGGTCTGGCCGGGGCTCATGATGATGGCGATGGTGGCCTTGCTCTTGTCGTCCCGGCCATATGTGGGCTGCACGCCCGCAATGCGGGCAATGACCGCCTGCGCCAGGCCGCCCTGCAGGGCATAGCAGAGCAGCCCCCACCAGCCGAAATACTGGAACCGCGTGGGCAGAATCCCGCCCAGCAGCTTAAAGAACAGCGCCGCCAGCGGCAGAGAGTCCGTGAACAGCACACTGGTGCGGAACGGGTAGACCGCATTGTAATTCGCGCCGATGTAGGGCAGATGCACCGGGCTGCGGCGGAAAAGCTCCCACCCCAGATAGTGCTGGATCGGGTCGGGGCTGAGGCTGTTCAGGATCCAGTCAACGCTCGTCGGGTCAAGCACCCGCACGCCGTAAACAGCCAGAAAGACCAGCACCCCCAGCAGTGCGCCGGTCAGCGGCCAGCGGTATTTTTTCAATGCTTTCATCTGACTTTCAGCGGACAAAGGTCGTGGACAGCGTGGTGGACCAGCTCTCGCCTTTCTTCAGGATCGCGGCGCAGGGGCGCTGCTCCCAGTCGATGGGGCCGTTTTCCTCGCCGGGCAGGCTGTGCCACGGCTCAATGCAGATAAAGTGCAGCGGCTTCTTGGGCGCGGACCAGATCAGGGTGTACGGGAAGTCGGAGACATCGCAGATGACGCTGCGGCCCGTGTCCTTCTCGATGACAGAAACATGCGCACTGCGCAGGTTGACCATGGCGTGGCTGTCGTTGTCAAACAGGTCGTCGGTTAGTTGGATAGCCTCGACGTTGCGGGCCAGGTAGTAGCTCTGGCCGTTGAGCAGACCGTTGGGCTGAGCACTGACGCAGAGCGGCGACTCGACGCCGTCAAACCGGATCTCGTAGTCCTCGGTGACGTGGCGGTCATCGAAGGGCAGCGCAAAAGCCGGATGGTAGCCGATGCCGAAGCAGAGCTTGTCCTCGACGGGGTTCTCGACGGTCAGCGTGTGGTGGACGGTCTCCCCCTCCAGCGTGAAGGTGGAACGTAGCACGAAGGCATACGGCCACTTGGGCAGCGTCTCGGCGTTCGCGTGCAGCTCAAACTCCAGCAGATTGTCGGCGTGATGGGTCATCGTGTGCTCGACGTCGCGGGCAAAGCCGTGCTGACCGCCTGCGTACTCCACACCCTTGGCCAGCATTTTGCCGCCGGTCAGCTTGCCTGTGTACGGAAAAAGAATCGGCGCATGACGCTTCCAGACCGCAGGGTCGGCCTGCCAGAGCAACTCGGCCCCGGTGGGCTTATGGATGACACTGACCGGCTCGGCACCGTGGGAGTCGACAGTCAGGCGCAGAATGTCGTTTTCAATACTGTATTGCATGGGGAGTCCTCCTTTTTAAATATACAAATTGTATAGTATACAGACTGGAGATGCTAAAAAGCCTTCCCCCGTGGGGGAAGGTGCTGAACGAAGTGAAGCGGATGAGGGGCAAGTGTGCCGCAGCGACTCGTGAACGGGTGGTGTTGGGAAGCCTGGCCCTCCTCAGTCAGCGGGCGGAGCCGCTGACAGCTTCCCCCCGAGGGGGAAGCCTTTTTGTATCAAAGCGGCAGCAGCTGCAGCAGCATACCCGTCGCAGCGCCGACGGCCCAGAGCAAGCCGGTCATGAAAAGGTTCTGCTTCCAGCTGGGGTTGACGCGCCAGAGCACAGCCAGGCCGACGCCCGCACCGGCGGTCAGGCCGGCGAACAGGCTGCCGAAGCTGATGGCTCCCTGCACGTAGAGCTGGGCCAGCAGCACGCTGACCGCGCAGTTGGGCACCAGGCCGACCAGAGCCGTCAGCATCGGCTGGAAGATGCCCATGCCGGACAGCGCCGCCGTGATGGGCTCCTCGCCGAAGCCCTCAAACAGCAGACTGATGATAAAGCTGAACAGCAGGATGAACACGAAGATTTCCAGCGTGTGGCGCAGTGCCGCCATAAAAATGCTGCTCGATTCCTCATGTTCCTCGTGGCAGTCGACGTCGTCGGCGTGGCCCTCGTAGCCGCCGTAGAGGGAGTGCGGCAGAACGTGGCGCAGCGGGATGTCCAGCAGCCAGCCGCCCACGATGGCAAACGCCACCTTGCAGGCCAGCAGCAGCACGAGCGTGATCCACTGGGACGGCTCTGCCGCCAGCAGCGGGATGGCCTCGTCGCTGGTCGCGATGAACACCGCCAGCAGCGTACCAGGCGTGATGACCCGGCTTGCGTACAGGTTGGAGGCCACCGCACTAAAGCCGCACTGCGGCACACAGCCCAGCAGCGCACCGGGGATGAACCCCCAGCGCCCGCCGCCTGCGAGGGCCTCCTCGATGCTCTCACCGTGATGGCGTTCGAGCCACTCGATCAGCAGGTAGGCCAGATACAAAAACGGCAGCATTTTCACGCCGTCGATCAATGCGTCCAGAAGTGCGTCTAAAAACAATTCCATGAATACCTCTCTATGGCAATACCGCACAATTCCCGCCTAACGGCTTAAGCACCGCTCCGGCGGCTGCGGCACGGCATCTGCGTTGCCAAAATGCTCGATAAGACATCCAGTATTATCTGCGCTTTTGGCTTAGCAGCTGCCGCACCTCGCTCGCCGTATCGGCACTTAGAATTATGCGGTATTGCCCTATATAAATGGGTCACTGAAAGCTGCGCAGCAGGCGGACCGCCGGGCGCACAGCCTTATCCGGAATGCGGGCGCGGAACCGCGCCACCGTGCGGGACGAGAACGGCACCGCGTCGGTGAAGCTCTCGAACCCCAAAAAATATTGCAGGTAAGGGCTTTCCTGCACCAGCGCCACGACCTCGCGGTCCGACGCCGCATAGTGCAGCTGGATGATCCGGCAGCCCAGCGCCACGCGGGCGGGCAGCGCCACCTTGCCGCCGGGGGCAAACAGCGCACTGTAGGCTTTTTCAAAGCCATCCCAGTCGATGGCGGCAGCCAGCCGCACCCAGCGGTTGGCGTTGCACAGCTCACCGTGGTAGGGCGGCAGATAGTCGTAGATCGACATCTGTTTTTCGCGTGCACGGTACATTGGGGATCCCCTTTCCTAACATCATTCTGTGCTGCCTTAACGCTGCATCAGCGGGAAGAACAGCGTAATGACCAGCCAAGCGGCCTGATACAGCACAATGCCGATCAGGGGCAGCGCGACAATGCCGCCGGTCAGCGTCATCAGCACACCCACCGCGGTGCTGGCCAGCACCGAGAGGGTCAGCGCGTAGGAGGCGTACTTCTCGCCCTGGGCGGCCCCTGCGGCAGCGACCAGGCCGCCGACCAGACTGCGGAAGCTGCCCAGATGCAGCATACTGCCCTCACTCTCGGGCAGCCAGGCCACCGCCGGGGCAACAGCCTCGTGCTCGGCGCCCGACAGCACCTTGACCGAGCCGGTGGGCAGGCCGTAGGCAGTCTCCAGCATCCGGACATCACAGTTGAAGTCGTCGCAGTCCACAACAAGGTACATTCCCGTGCGGTGCACGAGCTCCAGATCCGCGGCGATCTTGGGGTCGCTCTGGTACGCAATACGGAACATGGCGTACAGCTTGCCCGCTACCGCCATATACACGATGCGGCGCTGGTTCAGCGTGTAGTGCTGCTCATACTCCTGGCTGGGCACCTTGATGCCGTAGTCCATCATCATGGCGCGGTTGCCCAGGATCACGCGCTCCTTGCGGATCCAGCCCATATAGCCCTTGCCGGGCACAGCCTGACGATCCGTGACCTTTTCCAGCAGGCTCTTGCTGGCGACCATGCCGGTAAAGAGCTTGTTCAGCGTCGAGTCCGTATCGGCCAGCATCGAGGCCGCATAGATAATGGCGGTGTCAATGTGCTCCATCTTGACGGGATGAATGTCCCGCAGCGTGACGCACCCCTCCGGGAAGAGCTGGCGCGACGTGGCCTGCACAACATTGATGCGGCCCAGCTGACGGATGTCCCGCCAACCGGGGATGACCGCGCCGACCTTGTAGGCGCGCTGCTGCATCATGCGGGCCGGTACCGCCGACATCAGCGTACCGGCCAGCGGCGCGGCCAGGCAGAACAGGCTGGTCATGGCCGTGGCCGCCGTGGCTGCGCTTTTGGACGTAATAAGCGTGAACAGGAAGGCCGCCAGACCGCAGCCGCCCAGCAGCCAGACAAACTGCTGCTGGTTCTTATCGCTGGTGCCGTGGGCGGCACTGTTGGTCAGAAAGCTGCGGAAGATCTGGGTCGGGCGGGTGACGAGCACGCAGGGATGCGGCTCGGACAGCCCCTGCGAGATCGCACGCAGGGCTCCGGCGTCCTTCAGGCGGTAGGCAACGGCGTAGCCATCCTGCCCGCTGACGCTCTCAAAGGCATCGCAGACCGTGGCCGCGTTCAGGGCGTGGCCCGCCGCGTTCATGCAGAGCATCAGCGCTGCCGGACCGGCCAGCATCAGCGTGCCGTCGGTGTAACCGCCGGTGGCCAGAACGGCCAGGCACTGCACCGCAGCACCCAGCGCCGGTAAAATCGAAAGACTGTCCGGCGAGGGGGTCTTGCCCAGTCCCCTGAAGCCGTCCAGAAAAGTCCGCCAGTTGACGGCGCAGCTGACCAGCAGCAGCACGAGCAGCGCCGCCGGGTAGACCATGGGGTCGTTCAGGGCGGCGGGGCGCACCGGCAGCAGTGCCAGCACGATCATGACAAGAGACATCGCACCCGAGACGATGCAGGCGATGCCTGCCCGGGCACGCTTTTTCGCCAGCAGAGCGCGGATCGCCGGGGCGTCCTCGGCACGCTCATACTCGCGGCTGTGGGGCACGGGGATCTCCGCTGTGTCAAACGGGGAGGCGGCGTTGTCCTCAGTCTCGTCGTCGGCGCGGCCCGTCAGGCGGGCAGCGGCCTTTTTGACCTCTGCCGCCGTCGGGATGCGGGCGCGGGTGCGGGTGGCTGCGGGATCATCCGCCAGCGAGTCCGTCAGCCGCGCCGCAGCGCTGTCATAATCGCGCGTATTCTCTGCCGGCTGCTGCGTGTTGATGGCCGCGGCGATGCCGTTGACAAAGGAGGCCGTATCCGGCGCGGCGGATGCCTGTTGGTTCAGGTTCTGGGTGTAGCCGCTGTGGGCGGGCTGCGCCGGGGCCGGGTCCAGCCTTTGGGTAAAGCCTGTGTGGGCAGGCGCGGAGGCCTGACTGCCCGCGTTGACCGGACTGCCGGGCGCAGGTGCGGCGGGCATATCGATGCGCTGCGTAAAGCCGCTGTGCGCCGGGGCAGACGGGGCCGTCCCGGCGGCACTATTTTGGGTATAGCCGGAATGCTCCGGGGCCGTCGGCGTCAGGTGGATGTTCCCGGTCAGCGTGTTGACCAGCGTGTCCACGTCGTCCCACTGGCGGGGCACAGGCCACTGGCCGGTGCCGTCGTGCTTTGCAACGGCAGCCGACTCGTCATAGGCATCCGCCGCGGGGGACGTCTGCACGGGCGCTGCGGGCTGCACCGGCGCGGGAGCCGGGCGGCGCTGCGGGCGCACGGCGTTGTAGGCGGCCATAAAGTCCTGCGTGCTGTCCACGGGGACGGCGTCCAGCCCGCCGATCTGCATCGTGTAGCCGGTGGACGTCTGGCCGCGGGGCGTCTCGATGGGCTCGCCCACAGGCTCCCCGCTGCGCTGCGGCACAGGCTGCGGCGGCGGGGCCTTCTGGATCTTCTGGCCGGGGGTGAACTCCACGGTGTTCTTCTTTTTGCGGTAGATTGTGCCGGTCATGCCGGAGAGCGACAGCGCGGACGGGTGGTTTTTGGCATAGCCCACCGTGCCCTGGATGATCTCCACGGTATGACCGCTCTCCTCCGCGGCGCGGCGGGCCGGGCGGGTGTACTTGCTGCGCCAGACCTCCTGCGTGGAGGTTTCCTCCTGTGCAGGCGGCACGGGCGGCTCCGGCTGCACAGGCACAGCTGCCGCAGAGGGCGTCTGCACAGGCTGCTGCGGAGGCACGGCAGCTCCCGGGCGGTACGGGGAAGGCTCCTCGGCGCGCTCCTCGGGGATCATCAGCTCCTCGGTCTCCTCCTCGCGGTCAAACAGGCTGCCGAAGAAGCCGTGCTTTTTCGCAGAGCGGGCGGGCTGGGCCGGGGTCGGCTCAAGCTCGGCATCGGGATAGTACTCCTCCTCGGGCTTCTCCTGCCCGACGGCTCTGCCGCCGCCCATCGTGACGTTGATAGGCTCAAAGGCACCCGTATCCTCGGCGTGCTTTAAGCCGAACAGGCTGCGTTTCTTCTTGCCGGGCTCGTGCAGGCGTCCGTTTTCATCGGGCACGACGGCCACCGAGGTGCCGAAGAATCGCTTGAACTCGTTCTTGCCCTGGTCCAGCGACTCGGCATCGCCGCCGGGGGCCATCTTACCGAGAAAGCCCTTGATGATGCCGGTGCCGGTGGTGTCCCCGCTGAAGGTCTGCGTGCCGGTCTTGTCCACCGTCGGCAGCGGCTGCTCCGGCGGGCGGGTCGTCCGCGCGTCGGGCTGCACCGGCTGCGGGTCAGGCTGCTGCACCGGGGTATACGGGCGCGGCTGTGCCGGGGCGGGCGCAGGCTTCGACACCGGCTTTTGCAGCAGGTCGTCCAGCGCGTCTCCCTCCGGGAAGGCGAGTGTTTCCTCGGGCAGCGGCTCGTCAGGCAGCGATAAAATGCCGACGCTGCGCAGGATCTCATCAACCTGGTGGTCGGTGACGCTGTCCCGCAGACCGGCCTGCGCCTGCTCCATATTCAGTTCTTCCAGGATCCGGTCAACCGAATCATTGGTACGTTTGCTTGGCATGTTGATTCCTCTTTAGTAAAAGGACGGCTTTCCTGCCCCGCTCTCCGGGGGCCAGGTGGAATTTAGGCAATACCGCATAATTCTAAGTGCCGATACGGCGAGCGAGGTGCGGCAGCTGCTAAGCCAAAAGCGCAGATAATACTTTGTGTATTATCGAGCATTTTGGCAACGCAGATGCCGTGCCGCAGCCGCCGGAGCGGTGCTTAAGCCGTAAGGCGGGAATTATGCGGTGTTGCCTTTACTTCTTTGCAAGGCGGCGGCGCATGACATCATAGCACAGGATGCCCGCCGCAACGCTGACGTTGTAGCTGTCAACGCCGGTAGCCTGGCCGGGGGCCATCTCCAGCGTGACGGCAGCGTCACACAGCTTGCGGGTCAGCGCGCCGGGGCCGCCGCCCTCACTGCCCAGGACCAGCGCCACCGGGCCGGAGAGGTCCGTTTTTGCCAGCGGGGCACCGCCGAGGTCCGCGCAGTAGACGAAGATATTGTGCTCCTTGATCGTGCGGATAGCCTGGGCCAGGTTGGACACGCGGGCAATGGGCAGACGGGCCGCAGCACCGGCGCTGGCCTTCATGACCGTGCCGGTCACGCCGACGCCGCCGCGCTTGGGGATGACCACGCCGTGCGCACCGCACAGGTAGGCGGAGCGCACGATGGCCCCCAGATTGTGCGGGTCCTCGACGCCGTCGCACAGCACCAGAAAGGGCTGCTCGCCCCTGGCCTCGGCGGCGCGGAACAGATCGTCCAGCGCGGCGTACTCGACCTCGGCGGCGCGGGCGGCCACCCCCTGGTGGTCCGGCGTACCGCACATTTTCTGCAGCTTATTGCCCGGCACCCGCTTGACCACCGCGCCGCTCTCCTTGGCCAGGGCTGTGTAGTAGCCCGCCACGGCCTGGGGCATCGTGTCCGTCAGGTAGACCGTATCCACCGCGCCGCCGCTCTTGAGCAGCTCTGTCACGGCATTCTTGCCCCACACAAGGGTATCGGTGCGCTCGGCGCGCTCAGGCGCCTGCTCGCGGGCGAATCTTTCCATAGCATCCTCCATCTGGCTTGTAAAATCGGCCATAAGCCGACAGTAACCGACTATGCTTTATAATCAGATAACAGTATAACACAAAGCGGGGGCATTTGTCATCTTTTTTTACAGCTTTTGGGCACATGCGGCGGCAATTTTACAAGTTTGCCGGGCAAAATGCGCCAAAAGTGCAAATGCCTTTTCCACCTTGTCGAAACAGCGCTGTTTATACAAAGCGTAGAGGACGCACCGCTTTTCCACCTGTTGAAAACTCTGTGGAAAGTGTGCAAAACCTGCTTTGTGATGGGCTTTTCCACCGTTTCCACAGAGTTTTCAACAGTCGTTGTGGAGAAATTTTCCACATAACAGCCCGGATAAACCGCGCTGTCAATCTGGAATAATGCCGATTTTGGCTGCTTTTCCGCCCCGTTCCCTGACAGAATTTACAAATTTGCCACAAATTCCGCAGGTTTTGCCCCATGGTGACAAAAGTACATCCTCCGCAGCGAAAAAACCTGTTGATTTTTTGTCAAAGTCGGGTTATAATAAACTTGATGGCGCACCGGACCTCGGTACGTCAACCACTGATAACGTTTTACGTGGAGGTATGAACTATGCTGGTAAATGCTACCAATATGCTGCTGAAAGCGCGCGATGGCCACTATGCAGTCGGTCAGTTCAACATCAACAACCTGGAGTGGACCAAGAGCATCCTGCTCACTGCGCAGGAGATGAACTCCCCTGTCATCCTCGGTGTCTCTGAGGGCGCAGGCAAATATATGACGGGCTTCAAGACCGTGGCTGCCATGGTCAAGGCCATGGACGAGAGCCTGGGCATCACCGTTCCCGTTGCCCTGCATCTGGATCACGGCACCTATGAGGGTGCCAAGGCCTGCGTTGCCGCCGGCTTCACCTCCATCATGTTCGATGGCAGCCACTACTCCATCGACGAGAACGTCGCCAAGACCACCGAGCTGGTCGCCCTGGCCCATGACCACGGTCTGTCCATTGAGGCCGAGGTCGGCTCCATCGGCGGCGAGGAGGACGGCGTCATCGGCATGGGCGAGGTCGCTGACCCCGCTGAGTGCGCCAAGATCGCTTCTCTGGGCATCGACTTCCTGGCTGCCGGTATCGGCAACATCCATGGCAAGTACCCCGCCAACTGGAAGGGCCTGGACTTTGTCGCGCTGGACAAGATCCACAACGCCACCGACAACATTCCTCTGGTTCTGCACGGCGGCACGGGCATCCCTGACGAGATGATCAAGAAGGCCATCTCCCTGGGCGTCTCCAAGATCAATGTCAATACCGAGTGCCAGCTGAGCTTTGCCGATGCTACCCGCAAGTACATTGAGGCCGGCAAGGATCTCGAGGGCAAGGGCTTTGACCCCCGCAAGCTGCTCGCTCCCGGCGCAGAGGCCATCAAGGCTACCGTCCGCGAGAAGATCGAGCTGTTCGGCTCCGCCAACAAGGCTTGATTTCCTAGCTGCTGCTTAAAATAAACACCACCGCCCGCAGGTATGGTTTAGCACCACGCCTGCGGGCGATTTTTTATTTAAATTCATCTTTGTGGCTCTGGAAAAATTCCCACGTTGCCCGCACGTTTTCCAGTTCCGTCCAACGCTTTGTTGCGATAGGCTCGCTGTCCAAATCGTAAATCCGCGCTCCCGGCATCGCCAGCAAAAACGGCGAGTGGGTCGCTATGACAAACTGGCAGTTGTAAAACCGCGCGGAATCATGCAAAAACCGTGCAAGCTCCAGCTGCCGCTCGGGTGAAAGACTGTTTTCAGGCTCGTCCAGCAAATACAGTGCGTCCTCACGAATGCGCTCGCTGAACACGGCCAATGCGCTCTCTCCATTGGAGCGGGTGCGCACATTGGCGGGCAATGTGCGGCGTGCCATCTGGGATTGGCTGTATCGCCGCGCGGCGCTTACCTGCTTGAGCCGGTCATAGTCCTTCATGCCGTGCATCTGAAACTTTTCCCGCCGAAGGTCGTTGTAATCCGCAAACATCTGCTCACGCCGCATGTCCACGCCATCGTTCAGCGCCCGCAGATCGAGCATATAATCAAACACATCGTCGCTTGTCAAAATCATGCTGCCCGTGGGTATGGGGCGCATAGTCCGCGACTCACACAGGCGCGCATAATCGTCAAAAAAAGGCGTGCGATTATACTCTGCGCGGCGGTAAAGCCGCAGGGCATCGGCCATTACATTTAATAAGGTCGTCTTGCCGCTGCCATTGCCGCCGTACAGAATCGTGATCTCAAGAAAATCCAGCTCGGGCAGCGTGCGGCCCTCGAACAATCCAAACGGATAGTACGAGTCATAACAGGTCTGCCTCGCGCGCGGACTGAACGCCATGTAGTTCGCTTCTTGTGCCCGGTCTGGGAACCGGAACCCGGAAAGATATACCATAATCGCTCCTCCTGCCCCCATTGTAACACAGTTGTGCGCGTTTGCATAGCGTGGGGCAGGAGGTGTTTTTATATGTCTAAAGGCAGTATACTGATCTATACATCTGCTGCCGGGCAGGCCGCGCCACTGCCCGGCGTGACCCTGACCGTAACGGATGCGGGCGGCAGCGTCCGCGCCCGGCTCGTCACCGATGCGGACGGCTTTGCCGAAGCCGCCGACCTGCCCGCCCCCGATGCCGCCTACAGTCTGGACGCCGCCAACACAACGGTGCAGCCCTACGCACTCTACCGCATTGAAGCTGCATTGGACGGCTGGCAGCCCCTTGTGCTGAACGGCGTGCAGGTCTTTGACGCCCAGCAGACCGTGGCGCGGCTGAGCCTGCTGCCCGCAGGGGCGGCCCCTGCTTCCGCCGTCAGCCGCACGGGGGAGGTCGAGACCGACATCGTCACGATCCCGCCGCACACCCTTTTTGGCGGGAACAGCGGCAGCGGCCCTGCGCCGGAGGAACTGCTGCCCGGCAGCGTGCTGAACCGCATCGTCGTGCCGAAGAAGATCACAGTACACCTGGGCAAGCCGTCGGCCAACGTCCGCAACGTAACGGTCAGCTTCCAGTCCTATATCGCCAACGTCGCGTCGAGTGAGGTCTACCCTACCTGGGATAGCGCACCCGGCACACGGCGCGCTTCTATTTAAAAGCTCCACCGCAGCTCTATACGGCGTGTGCCGTCCTGCGGCGGGTAAACGGTAATGCTTTGCAGCAGGGCCGCGGCCTGGTCCTGCGTCAGCTGCCCCGGCGCAGCGGCATAGCGGGACAACTGCTTTTCGACAAGCGCCTCGGCGTCGCACAGCGGCCAGTAGGGCTGGCCCGGGCAGGCGGTCTTGCTCCGGCGCGCCGTGCGGCAGCGGAAGTACCGCCGCGCCGCCGCGCCGGTCAGCTCCATCTTGCCTCCGCAGACACAACACCGGACAAGCCCAGCCAGCGGGTGGCGCGCTGCCGCTGTCTGCCCGCCATGCGCCGCCAGCCGCGCCTGCACCGCTGCAAAATCCGCCCGGCTGATGAGCGGCACGTGGGTGCCGGGTACGATGATCCAATCCTCCCGCGGCAGGCGGATGACTCTGCGGGACTTGTAATTCAGCTTGCGCACGCGGCCCTGCTCCAGATCGCCCGCGTAGGTCTGCGTGGACAGAATGCGCCGCACCGTTGCCTTGCACCACAGCGGCGCGGGCGTGGGGCGCGGCTGACCAGAACTGACCGCGCGGTAGGCGGACGGCGGCAGCACGCCCTGCGCGTTGAGGGTCTGGGCGATCCTGCCCGCGCCGTTACCCTGAAGATACAGCGCAAATATCTGCCGCACGACCTGCGCGGCGGGTTCGTCCGGGAGCAGACGGCTGTGATCCTGCGGGTCCTTCCGGTAGCCGTAGAGCGCAAAGCTCGCAATGTAGCTCCCGCTGCGCCGCTTGTGGTCCAGCACAGCCCGCACATTCCCGGACAGATCCTCCAGGTACCACTCATTGATCAGTCCGTTGATCTGGCGTGCCTTTTTGCCTGCCGGGTCGCAGGTATCCACATGGTCCAGCACCGCGATGAACCGCACGCCCCATTCCGGGAACAGTCCGTGCAGATATTTTTCTACCAACTCCATGTCACGGGTGAACCGCGACTGCGTTTTTGCCAGAATGACCTCAAATTTGCCCGCCCGCGCGTCGGCCAGCATCGCGTTGAAGCCGGGCCGCGCACGGTCAATGCCGGAGTAGTCCTCGTCGGTGTATACCCTATAAATGCGGTAGCCGTGCTCCGCAGCCCAGGCTAGCAGCAGCGCCCGCTGGTTGCGGATGCTCTCGGACTCGCGCGCGGTCTTTTCCTCGTCCTCCTTGCTCAGGCGGCAGTAGACCGCCGCCCAGCCCTTACGCGGGGGCATCGGTGCCGCCGTCCTTTGGGCCGCTTATCAGCCGCAGCTGTTGTAAAAGGCGTTCAAGGTTTCGCCGCCGCTCCTTCTCGGTTTCCGACTGGAAAAATTCGATAACGGTATACTGCATTCTCACCCCTCCCCTGCTGCATTGTACGCCGTATCCTGCCCAGGCAGCACAAAAGCGGCACAGCCTTCGCCGTGCCGCTTTTTCATATCGAATCCGACGCATTACGCCATATAAGGCGCAATAAAATCAAACACCGTATCCCAGTAGCTGTCCCCCAGCGCGTACATGGCCTCACCGTGGCCCGCGCCCTCAGCGGTCAGCTCGGCCTTGTTGTCGCCGGGCTTGGCATTGTACAGTGTATCCATCATCTCGTAGGGGATGAAGTCGTCCGCCGTGCCGTGGATGAAAAGCATAGGCTTTTCGCAGCGCGCTACCTGCGCAAGGGCGCTCGCCTCGGTGAAGCTGTACCCTGCGCGCAGCCTGGCGACACCGCTGGCCGTATACAAAATCGGGAACTCCGGCAGCCCGAACCGCAGCTGCAGCTCACTGGAAAAAATATCCCACACACTGGTGTAGCCGCAGTCCTCCACGAAGGCTTTCACATTGTCGGGTGTGCTCTCCCCTGCCGTCATCATCGTTGTAGCCGCTCCCATTGAGATGCCGTGGACGACGATTTTTGCTTCGGGGTCCTGCTCGATAATATAGTCGATCCATTGCAGGACATCCTTGCGATCCAGCCAGCCCATGCCGACATAGTCGCCCTCGCTCTCGCCGCAGGCCCGCAGGTCGGGTGCGATCACCTGATAGCCAGCTTCATAATAGGGCGCTGCCAACTGCAGCGCGCCTGTGTAGTCACCGCGGTATCCGTGCAGTACAAGGGCCCAACGGTGCGTGTCAGCGGTCTCTGCATTGGCGTAGTAAACGCCGTGCAAGGTCAGGCCGTCGTCCGCGGTCAGGGTCACATCCCGGCCATGGTGTCCCTTCGTGAAAGTATCGATCTTACTTTTATATGCCGCGCGGTTGTCCTCCATGACCGCCTCAACACTGTCCGCCGGTGCATCCACCTCCAGTGCCACCTCTCGGTCACCACCGTTGCCGCTGCGGCCAATCGCATAATTGACCAGATAATTACTGATAAATATCAGCGCCGCAGCCAACGCAACGACCACTACGCCCGCTGCGATTAGAAGTTTCTTTTTCGTGTTTGCTTTCGTTTTCACTTTGCTTTCCCTTTCTACCATTGCATGATTGCTCAACAATAGTTGCCAGTATACTGCAAAGTTCTTGATTTGTCAACAGCATAAATAAAAAAGCAAAGCCGGGCGCTCTTGCAGGCGTATCGTTTCCTTCCTCCGGCTGCTGTACCCGCTTGCGGCAGTAACAGGCTTTCCGAAGAATCCCTGTAGGGGCCGGACATGTCCGGCCCGCCGCCTTCCTCTACCGTCCTTTTCCGTTTCCGGCATTCTGCATAAACAAAAAAGCCCTGCTCAAATCTGAGCAGGGCTTAAAGAGAAGCCGGCATCTACCTATTTTCACAGGCCGTTTCCAGCCAACTATCTTCGGCACAAGTGAGCTTAACTTCTGTGTTCGGAATGGGAACAGGTGGAACCTCACCGTCATCGACACCGGCCATTCACATGGCGCTTGTCATGCTTCTCTTTTCTTGAGGATGTACCCTCAAAACTGAATATCGAACCGCTTTCTTAGCAAACAGAGTATCTGATCAAGATGGGGTCAAGCCCTCGACCTATTAGTACACGCTAGCTGAACGGATCACTCCGCTTACACTGTGTGCCTATCAACCTTGTAGTCTTCAAGGGGTCTTACCTGATTGACTCAGTGGGATATCTTATCTTAAGGCCGGCTTCACGCTTAGATGCTTTCAGCGTTTATCCGATCCGAACATAGCTGCCCAGCTGTGCCACTGGCGTGACAACTGGTGCACCAGAGGTTCGTCCATCCCGGTCCTCTCGTACTAGGGACAGCGCCTTTCAAATATCCTGCGCCCACGACAGATAGGGACCGAACTGTCTCACGACGTTCTGAACCCAGCTCGCGTACCGCTTTAATTGGCGAACAGCCAAACCCTTGGGACCGAATTCAGCCCCAGGATGCGATGAGCCGACATCGAGGTGCCAAACCTCCCCGTCGATGTGGACTCTTGGGGGAGATCAGCCTGTTATCCCCAGGGTAACTTTTATCCGTTGAGCGATGGCATTTCCACTCACATACCACCGGATCACTAACTCCGACTTTCGTCTCTGCTCGACCCGTCAGTCTCGCAGTCAGGCTCGTTTATGCGTTTGCACTCAATCATCTGGTTTCCGTCCAGATCGAACGAACCTTTGAACGCCTCCGCTACTTTTTAGGAGGCGACCGCCCCAGTCAAACTGCCCACCTGACAATGTCCCCCGCCTCGATTCAGAGGCGCAGGTTAGAATTCCAATGTCGCAAGGATGGTATCCCAACGTCCGCTCCAGAAACGCCAAAGCGCTTCTTTCCCAGCGTCCCATCTATCCTGTGCATGCAACACCGAAACCCAATATCAGGCTACAGTAAAGCTCCATGGGGTCTTTCCGTCTTGTCGCGGGTAACCGGCATCTTCACCGGTACTACAATTTCGCCGGGCGGGCTGTTGAGACAGTGCCCAGATCATTACGCCTTTCATGCGGGTCAGAACTTACCTGACAAGGAATTTCGCTACCTTAGGACCGTTATAGTTACGGCCGCCGTTCACTGGGGCTTCAATTCAATGCTTGCACATCTCCTTTTAACCTTCCAGCACCGGGCAGGCGTCAGCTCGTATACGTCATCTTTCGATTTAGCACAAACCTGTGTTTTTGGTAAACAGTTGCCTGGGCCTATTCTCTGCGGCTCACTCTCGTGAGCACCCCTTATTCCGAAGTTACGGGGTCAACTTGCCGAGTTCCTTAACAACCCTTCTCCCGTTGGCCTTAGAATCTTCTTCCTACCTACCTGTGTCGGTTTGCGGTACGGGCACCTTAGATATACACACAGCTTTTCTCGCCTCTCTTCCAGCCGGACTTCGGTACTATATTTCCCTCGATCACTACCAGAACCAACACCTGGCTCCGACCTTCAAAAAGTGTCCCTGTGCTTAAATCTTTCGGTGGGGACGGAATCTCTACCGTCTGTGCATCGGCTACGCCTTTCGGCCTGACCTTAGCTCCCGCCTAACTTGGAGCGGACGAACCTTCCTCCAAAAACCTGAGGTTTCCGGCCATGTGGATTCTCACCACATTCGCGCTACTCATTCCGGCATTCTCACTTCTGTAAACTCCACAGCCGCTTACGCTACTGTTTCTCCGCTTACACAACGCTCCCCTACCCCGCATCTTACGATGCAGCCTAAGCTTCGGTTTGTATCTTAGCCCCGTTAAATTTTCCGCGCAGAGACGCTCGACCAGTGAGCTATTACGCACTCTTTAAATGAGTGGCTGCTTCTGAGCCAACATCCTGGTTGTCTGCGTATTTCCACATCGTTTTCCACTTAGATACAATTTGGGACCTTAGCTGTAGATCTGGGCTGTTTCCCTTTTGACAATGAGATTTATCTCACACTGTCTGACTCCCATACATCAATACTCCGGCATTCTTAGTTTGATAGGCTTCGCTACCCTCTCGGGCGCTAGGCCATTCAGTGCTTTACCTCCGGGTATCTAATATGAGGCTAGCCCTAAAGCTATTTCGGGGAGAACCAGCTATCTCCGAGTTCGATTGGAATTTCTCCGCTACCCACAATTCATCCGCCGCCTTTTCAACGGAGGTCGGTTCGGCCCTCCATGAAATTTTACTTTCACTTCAGCCTGATCATGGGTAGGTCACCCGGTTTCGGGCCCATTGCATGTTACTGAACGCCCTGTTCAGACTCGCTCTCGCTACGCCTCCAGTCCTTAAGACCTTAAGCTCGCAACATACAATCGCTCGCCGGACCGTTCTACAAAAAGTACCATATCACACGTTGATGTGCTCTATGTGCTTGTAGGCACAAGGTTTCAGGTTCTATTTCACTCCCCTCCCGGGGTCCTTTTCACCTTTCCTTCACAGTACTATACGCTATCGGTCACTGGGTAGTATTTAGGGTTGGAGGGTGGTCCCCCCATCTTCCGACCAGGTTTCACGTGTCTGGCCGTACTCCGGAACTCGCGCAGCTCTCGCCGTTTTCATCTACGTGACTCTCACACTCTTTGGTTGGCCTTCCCATGCCATTCGATTAACAGCTAAAGTCCTAAAAGCGGTCCATACCCCGGAAGGATTTCTCCTTCCGGTTTGCCCTCTTCCGCGTTCGCTCGCCACTACTAACGGAATCTCGTTTGATGTCTCTTCCTCGCCCTACTTAGATGTTTCAGTTCAGGCGGTTCCCCTCCTGCACCTATGGATTCAGTACAGGATACCAGAGTATGAACTCTGGTGAGTTTCCTCATTCAGAAATCTCCGGATCAAAGGATGTTTGCTCCTCCCCGAAGCTTATCGCAGCTTACCACGTCTTTCATCGGCTCCCAGTGCCAAGGCATTCTCCTTGCGCCCTTTGTAGCTTGACCGTTGTCTTGCTCTCGCAAAACATATCTTATTTCAGATTCTCCATTTGCCAACGAGATTTTACCATTTACTGTCGAACTTGCGTTCTTCAGTTCCGCTTGGTGAAATTATAGATTTTTATTAAAATCAGGAATTTTACATAGCTAATAAAATCTCATTTCGCAGTTCTATATTCAGTTTTCAAGGTACATCAGCTACTTGCGTAGCTCCATAAGGGATTTGTGGGTTGCCCTCACAGGCAACCTGTGGTGGGCTGAAATGGACTCGAACCATCGACCTCTCGGTTATCAGCCGAGTGCTCTAACCAGCTGAGCTATCAGCCCAAATGGTGGAGATAAAGGGATTCGAACCCTTGACCCCCTGCTTGCAAAGCAGGTGCTCTCCCAACTGAGCTATACCCCCGCGCTATTTGCGTTTCGGGTTTCGCTGTCCCTTATGCTTTGAGGATTTACGGGATGAACCCGCAGGACCCTCAAAATTGAACAATACTGAAACTTGCTTTCCTGTCCATTCACTCAAAGTCCAGCTTTGACTGAATGTCTGACTCCCTAGAAAGGAGGTGATCCAGCCGCACCTTCCGATACGGCTACCTTGTTACGACTTCACCCCAATCACCAGTTTTACCTTCGGCGGCGTCCTCCTTGCGGTTAGACTACCGACTTCGGGTCCCCCCGGCTCTCATGGTGTGACGGGCGGTGTGTACAAGGCCCGGGAACGTATTCACCGCGGCATGCTGATCCGCGATTACTAGCAATTCCGACTTCATGCAGGCGAGTTGCAGCCTGCAATCTGAACTGAGACGTTGTTTTTGAGTTTTGCTCCACCTCGCGGTCTTGCTTCTCTTTGTTAAACGCCATTGTAGTACGTGTGTAGCCCAGGTCATAAAGGGCATGATGATTTGACGTCATCCCCACCTTCCTCCGTTTTGTCAACGGCAGTCTCGCCAGAGTCCTCTTTCGTAGTAACTGGCAATAAGGGTTGCGCTCGTTGCGGGACTTAACCCAACATCTCACGACACGAGCTGACGACAACCATGCACCACCTGTCTCGATGTCCCGAAGGACTTCACTTATCTCTAAGCTATGCATCGGATGTCAAGACCTGGTAAGGTTCTTCGCGTTGCTTCGAATTAAACCACATACTCCACTGCTTGTGCGGGCCCCCGTCAATTCCTTTGAGTTTCAACCTTGCGGTCGTACTCCCCAGGTGGATTACTTATTGTGTTAACTGCGGCACTGAAGGGGTCAATCCTCCAACACCTAGTAATCATCGTTTACGGCATGGACTACCAGGGTATCTAATCCTGTTTGCTACCCATGCTTTCGAGCCTCAGCGTCAGTTGGTGCCCAGTAGGTCGCCTTCGCCACTGGTGTTCCTCCCGATATCTACGCATTCCACCGCTACACCGGGAATTCCACCTACCTCTGCACTACTCAAGGCCAGCAGTTTTGAAAGCAATTTATGGGTTGAGCCCATAGTTTTCACTTCCAACTTGCCGGCCCGCCTGCGCTCCCTTTACACCCAGTAATTCCGGACAACGCTTGCACCCTACGTTTTACCGCGGCTGCTGGCACGTAGTTAGCCGGTGCTTTCTTGTTAGGTACCGTCATTATCGTCCCTAACGACAGGAGTTTACAATCCGAAAACCTTCTTCCTCCACGCGGCGTCGCTGCATCAGGGTTTCCCCCATTGTGCAATATCCCCCACTGCTGCCTCCCGTAGGAGTCTGGGCCGTGTCTCAGTCCCAATGTGGCCGTTCAACCTCTCAGTCCGGCTACCAATCGTCGCCTTGGTGGGCCGTTACCTCACCAACTAGCTAATTGGACGCGAGTCCATCCTGAAGCGAACAAATCCTTTTCCCTCAGCCCGATGCCGGGCCGTGGGCTTATGCGGTATTAGCAGTCGTTTCCAACTGTTGTCCCCCACTCCAGGGCAGGTTACTCACGCGTTACTCACCCGTTCGCCACTAAGCTGAGAAAAGCAAGCTCCTCTCAGCTCCGTTCGACTTGCATGTGTTAGGCGCGCCGCCAGCGTTCGTCCTGAGCCAGGATCAAACTCTTTATAAATGGTATTTAATTACTTACAAAGTGTTAAATCGCTGTAATCACTCAGACACAATCGCTTGCGTCCTGTATGAATTACTTGTAAATTTGGAATTGATTAACGTGGGTTTCCAAACCCACGATCAAGGTTCCACAAGTTTCAGTTTTGTTCAATTTTCAAGGTCCTGCTGCGCTGTCGCGTTTCCGTGACAGCTTGTATATTATATATCAGATTCTCTCGTTTGTCAAGAGGTCTTCTGAAAGTTTTTTGAAGAAGTTTTCTTCAAAAAACGGTGTACAAGCTGTAGGTAAAGGCTCCAGCGGCTGTCGCCGCGGGCTGGGCTCGCGAGACAGCTTGATTATTATAGCAAGTAGTATGACCTTTGTCAACAGGTTTTTGCAAGTTTTTTTGATTTTTTCGACAAAGTTTGAGGGCGAAGTTTGGGCAAGGTGTATATTGGGGTGATGGCGGTTGGCGGGTACAAATTATGGGGGGTGGAAAGAGGGTTGCGGGATCAGGTGGTTTGGGGGAATGGGTGAGCGGTGGAAGATTGACGGCAGGCGGCGGGAAGGTTGCGGGCCGGGCATGCCCGGCCCCTACAAGGGGGGTGAACGGAAGATTGTAGGGCGGCCTGCCCTCAGGCCGCCGCGGGCGTGTATAGGTGTAGGATGATTTCGGGCCATCTTTGTAGGGAGCGGCGTCCTCGACGTGCCGCGGAGGGGTCAAGACCCCTCCCTACGGTGTGGGGTGAGACGGGGTGCGCAAAACAGTAACGGGTGGCGACGTAAAGTTGCGGGCCGGGCATGCCCGGCCCCTACGGGGGCGGAGGGGGAAACGGGTGCTTGCTGGGAGGTTCGCGGGAGGGGTGAATTTTCCCACTACAACAAAAGAGGAGAGGCGGGCCTCTCCTCTACTTATTTATATAGCTTATTTTTTATGGTACATCCTGTCGTCTTCCTCATAGGTCGGTTCGCAGGTCAGGTACATGCCGAGTTTCTTTAAAGTGTCAGCATCCACGCTGGAGAGGATGACGGTGGAATGGATGTCGCAGCCCTTCAGGTTGGGGATCTGCTCCATGGCCTTGGCGGCGTATTCATTTTCGGAGACCGAGCTGGACAGGGCGATCAGAATCTCGTCGGTGTGCAGGCGCGGGTTCCTGCTGCCGAGGTAGTTCGTCTTGAGCGTCTGGATCGGTTCGATGGCGCGGGCAGAGACCAGATCGGTCTCCTGATCGATGCCGGCCAGCTTTTTCAGCGCGTTCAGCAGGGCCGAGGATGCCGCACCCAGCAGCGGGCCGGTCTTGCCTGTGACAATCGTGCCGTCGGCCAGTTCAATCGCAGCGGCAGGCTGACCGTCAGTGGCTTCGGACATGGCATGGGCACGCTTTTCGACCTCACGCTCGCCCAGGGCAATGCCCGCCTGGTTCATGAGCAGCTCGAGCTTGAAACGTTCCGGCTTGACGACACCGCTGGCCTTCTGGTCGCAGAGGCACTTGAAATACCGGCGCACGATCTCATTCAGCGACGCTTCACGGCAGACATCGTCATCGATGATGCAGTTGCCTGCCATGTTGACGCCCATATCTGTCGGAGAGCGATAAGGGCTCTTGCCTGCGATCAGCTCAAACATTGCATTGACGACAGGGAAAATCTCCACATCGCGGTTGTAGTTGACCGTCGTCTTACCGTAGGCTTCCAGATGGAACGGGTCGATCATGTTGACGTCGTTCAGATCGGCGGTGGCGGCCTCGTAGGCCAGGTTGACGGGATGCTTGAGGGGCAGATTCCAGATGGGGAAGGTCTCGAACTTGGCGTAGCCCGCCTTGACACCGCGCTTGTACTCATGGTAGAGCTGGGACAGGCAGACCGCCATCTTGCCGCTGCCGGGGCCGGGGGCCGTGATGACCACCAGCGGGCGCTCGGTCTCGATGTAATCGTTCTTGCCGTAGCCGTCATCGCTGACGATGTGGGCCACGTCGTTGGGGTAGCCGGGAATCTTGTAGTGGCGGAAGGTGCGGATGCCCAGGCCGTTGAGCTTCTGCTCAAACGCCGTGACCTCGGGTGCATCGGTGTACTTCGTCACGCAGACGCTGCCCACAAACAGACCGACGCCCTGGAAGGCATCGATCAGGCGCAGCACGTCCACATCGTAGGTGATGCCGTAGTCACCGCGCATCTTGTTGGCGACGATGTCCTCGGCGCTGATGACGATGACGACCTCGGCCTGCTCCTTGAGCTGCAAAAGCATCTGCAGCTTGGAATCAGGCTGAAAGCCCGGCAGCACGCGGGACGCATGGTAGTCGTCAAACAGCTTGCCGCCAAATTCCAGATAGAGCTTATTGTCAAACTGGGCGATACGCTCCCGGATATGGGCGGACTGCATCGCAAGATATTTGTCGTTATCAAATCCGATCTTCATCTACATTCCCCTTTTCCTATGCTTAAACCAATATGTAATCAGTATACCATTTTTCGCGGCGGCTTGCAATGGGGTGGGCGCGCTTTCCTGGCCGGAAGAGGCCCTGCGCGCCAACATTATCGCGCAGGTCAGTCTGGCGCTGAACCGCATCTGGACCGAGTGGTACCCCAGCCGCGGGTACAGCTTCAACATCACGGGGTCGCCGGGGTACGACCAGGCCTATGTCAACGGGCGCACGGTGTTTGCGGTCATGGAGCGGCTGACCGCCGAACTGTTCAACACCTTTGTCCAGCGCAGCGGCGACGCCGAACCGTACTTTACCGAATACTGCGACGGCAAGACCGTGACCTGCCCCGGCATGAAGCAGTGGGGCACGGTGGACCGCGCGCGGGAGGGCATGAACGCGCTGCAAATCCTGCGGTACTACTACGGAAACCGCGTGCAGCTGGTCACAACCGACAACATTGCCGCCATCCCGTCCAGTTATCCGGGCAGCCCGCTGCGGCGCGGCAGCACCGGGACGAATGTGCGCATCCTGCAAAAGCAGCTTTCCCGCATTGCCAGGGACTACCCGTCCTTCGGCAAGCCCGCCGTGACCGGCACCTTCGACGAGGCCACCGAGAACAGCGTGAAGAAATTCCAGAAGCAGTTCAGCCTGACGGCGGACGGTGTGGTCGGCAGGGCAACGTGGAACAAGGTGAGCTTTATTTATGTCAGCGTCAAGGACCTGGCTGAGCTGACGAGCGAGGGCGAGACTGCCGAGGGCACCCAGAGCACGGGCGGCTGGCCGGGGACTGTTCTGCGGCGCGGCAGCACGGGCAGCAGCGTGGAACAGGTGCAGTTCTGGCTTTCGGATTTAGCGCAGTTTGATTCGTCGCTGGTGCGCGTGACGGTGGACGGCAGCTACGGCGCGGAAACTGAGCGGGCCGTGCGGACGTTCCAGCAGAAGCAAAGCCTGACGGCGGACGGCGCAGTCGGGCAGCGCACCTGGAACACGCTGTACGCCGCGTGGGTCGACGCGCAAAGCGACCTGGGCGGTACAGCGTGGCCTGGCACGGCGCTGCGGCGGGGCGCTGTCGGCATGGAGGTGCGGCTTGTGCAGTTCTGGCTGCGGCTGGCGGCGGACAACTACAGCGCACTGCGCACCGTGACCGTAGACGGCAGCTACGGCGCGGCGACGGTCAGCGCGGTGGAGGCATTTCAAACGCTGTTTGGGCTGACGCCGGATGGCGTCGTCGGGCGCAGCACGTGGAACAAGCTGAAGGAGGTCGGGCTGGCCGTGGCAAACAAAATTGTGGCCGCCAACGTCGCGCCCGGGCAGTTCACGACCACCACGCGGGCGGGCAGCAGCGGCACCGCCGTGCGGGCCGTGCAATACTACCTGCGGCGGCTGGCGGCCTACTACAGCGATGTGCCGCGCGTGGCCGTGGACGGAAAATTCGGTGCGGCCACCACGCGGGCCGTTAAGGCGTGGCAGTCCCGCGCCGGACTGACGGTGGACGGCGTCGTCGGGCGGCTGACGTTCCAAAGCCTGTACGACGCCGCGCAGGCACTCGAAGCCAGCGGCCCCGTTGTGCGCACGGTCAGCCTGCCCGCGCCCGCCGCCACGCTGCGCCCCGGCGACACCGGCGCGGCGGTGCTGCGGCTGAATCGGCTGCTGCTCTTTTTGAGTCAGTGGATACCGGAAATCAACTTTACGGCCAGTGACACGCCCGACAGTACCTTTGACCTCGAGTTGGAAATTGCCGTGCGCAGTGCGCAGCGGTACTTCGGGCTGACAGAGACTGGCGCGGTGACGGCGGCGGACTGGAAGGTTTTCCGCGATGCCGCCGAGCAGCTGTTAGCCGCGAACCCTGCCGGGCCCAGCCCCAAACCGGGCGGCATCTGGCCCGCCAGTGCGCTGGCACCGGGCAGCGCCGGGCCCGCGGTCCTGCAGGTGCAGAAGTGGCTGAACATTATTGCCGCTGCGGACCAGACCGCCGATTTTGTGCCCGAGACCGGCCTGTTCGACGCCGAGACCCAGGCCGCGCTGGAAAGCTACCAGCTGACCGCCGGGCTGGAAACGCTGGGCGTCGTGGACGCCGACACATGGGAGAGCCTGCGTCTGGCCGCGCAGGGGCTCTGCCGCGAATGTCAGGAGGGATAAGCTATGCCAAAGGTCTACGTGTACGACTCCTATGACAACAAGTTTTTCCGCTATACTTTGCGTGAGAACGACCCGATGCCCTACAGCACCGGTACAACGCTGCGGGTGCGGGAGTTCCGCGGGTCCAGCAAGAGCAACGTGCTCTGGACGACCACCGCTGCCATGGAGGCGTGGAACCTGACCCGCCGTACCTACGGCAGCGGTATCCCGGTGGGGTACGCCTTCAAGCGCATCTGGGAGGGCGGCCACGGCACGACGAGCCAGCACTATGCGGGCGTGGCGTTCGACGTGGGGCAGCGCAGCACTGCCGCAAAGCGCCGCAAAATTTACAACGCCGCTGTGCGGACCGGGGCGTGGGGTTACGTGGAGCCGCTGTCGATGACACCCACCTGGGTACACTTTGACCGGCGGTACGGCAAGCCCGCGTGCCGCAGCACGACGGCAGGCTACCCCACCGTGCGGCGCGGCAGCCGCAACACCTACGTGCTGATTTTGCAGGACGCGCTGAACGCGCTGGGTTATTCGACGAATACGCTGGACGGCATCTTCGGCCATGCGACGGAGAACGCGCTCAAGGCGTGCCAGCGGCGGTTCGGCCTGACTGCCGACGGCGTATGCGGCTGCGCCAGCTGGAAAAAGATCGCCGAGGCGACGGTGGGGATCGGCAAAACGGCGACGGTTATTGATTCTTGATGTATCTGCTGGTATAATAAACTTGCCTCCCTCCGGGAGGGAGGTGGCCCCGCAGGGCCGGAGAGAGAGAACTTCGACTGTTCCCAAAGCATTTCGGATAACCGCGAGGTTCTCTCCCCCACCGCCTGCGGGCGGAGCCCCCTCCCAGAGGGGGCCAAGGAGCTGCACTATGCACTATATTATATAAGGAAGTGTTCCCACATGGATATGCTGGAGTTTTTGCGCACCCGCCGCACCTACCGCCGCTTTGAACAGCGCCCTGTTGCGCCGGAGATCCTGACCGAGGCCGTCGATGCGGCACGGATAGCCAGCTGCGGTGCCAACCGCCAGACCGTGCGGTACATCGTTGTGCAGAGTGCCGACGCCGTGGCCGCCGTGCAGCCGCTGGTACACTGGGCCGCCTACCTGCCGCCCGAGCAGGGCCAGCCGAAGCCCGACGAGCTGCCCACCGCGTTCATTGCGGTTTTGCAGGACGACAACCTGCCCGGCGCGTCCGATGTGGACGTCGGTCTGGCACTGGGCAGCCTGACCGCCGCAGCTTGGGCACACGGTGTGGGCAGCTGCATCATGGGCGCGATTGACCGTCCGGCCCTGACCAGGCTGCTGGCCCTGCCCGATGGCGTGCGCCTGTGCTACATGGTCGCACTGGGCTACCCGACGCACGCGAGCAAGCTGGTCGAAATGCAGGACGGCAGCGTCAAGTATTATCTCGATGAAAACCGCGGCTACTGCGTGCCGAAGCGCAGCATGGACGAGGTGCTGCTGAAAACGCTGTAAAAGTAAAAATCGCAGTCCCGATGATGAAATCGGGGCTGCGATTTTTTTATCCGTCAGAAGCGGCGTCTTTCAGCCTTATCCCAAAATAGCAAAGCTCTGTGCGCCCAGGGAAAGCATGTCGTTGACGATCTCCGCCTTGCCGATGGTGTACTGAATTTTCAGATCCTCGGCCAGCTCCAGCGGCAGCTCGATGGAGACACCCGCCGGGTTGACGGCGCAGATCAGATCGCCGCGCTGCCAGACGAACGGGCGGTAGTCGTCCTTCGCCTTGGGTGCGTACAGCACCTTGAACGGCGCGTCTGCGTTCAGGTCGGCGTGTGCATGACGGAAAGCCAGCAGCGACTTCACGCTGTTCAGCAGGCTGTCGGGGTCGTCCGCCTGAGCGGCCACAGTGGGCGCATCGGCGGCAGTGTCCACAGGCAGATAGATATTCTGCGCGTCGGCGGTGGAGAAGCCGTGGTTGGCCGTGTCGTCCCACTGCATCGGCGTGCGGGAGCCCGTGCGGAAGTAGCCGCCCTCCTTGGTGGGCAGCGGCAGATAGCGCATACCGATCTCGTCACCGTAGTAGACGAAGGGTGCACCGGGCAGCGTGAAAATTGTCGCGTAGGCCAGCCGCAGCTCGTCAGTCGTCAGGCCCGCGGAGGGGCGGATCGTGTCATGGTTGCAGGTGATGAAGCACCACAGACCGTCCTTGTGGGTGGCCTTGTAGGCCGGCAGGTAATCGTCCAGGAATTTGTCAATGCCGGTGCCGGAGTTCTTGCAGAAGTATGCCTTGCCGATGTTGTGCGGGTTCGAGTCCATCGCACCGTCATAGTGGCGCATGAGCCAGTTGTAGCCGTTGCCCTGCCAATTGAGATAAAAGTCCATGTCAAAGCCGTTTTTCAGCGACATACGCGGGCCGTTCCACTCGGCGATGAGCGCGGCCTCGGGATACTCGACGTCCAGCATATCCCGGATATTGCGCCAGATTTTGCAGGTGTACTTTTTGTTCTTAGTGTCATTCTTTACAAGGCTCGACGCCATATCGACGCGGAAGCCGTCGCAGCCCATGTCCAGCCAGAATCGCATGACGTCCTTCATTGCCTCCACCGTCGCCACGCAGGCGGGGTCGTCGGTGGGCTTCTGCCACTTCTGGTTGATCTTTCCATAGCCGTAGTTCAGCGCAGGCTGGCATTTGAAGAAGTTCAGGATATATGTGCCGTTGCGTTCGGTCTCGCCGCCGATGAACGGCATCCCGTCGCCGGAGGCAAAGCAGGAATCCGTCCAGATAAAGCGGTCCGAGTATTCGTTGTGCCCGGGCTTGCAGCTGGCCTTGAACCACGGGTGTTCCTCGCTCGTGTGGCCGGGCACCAGGTCGAACAGCACACGGATGCCCTTCTCATGCGCGGCCTTGAACAGCGCGGCGGCGTCCTCGTTCGTGCCGTAGCGCGGGGCGATCTTTTTGTAGTCGCGCACATCATAGCCCGCATCCTTGAACGGCGAATCAAAGCAGGGGTTGATCCACAGGGCATTGCAGCCAAGGTCCCTGATATAGTCGAGTTTGGCAATAATGCCCTGCAAATCACCGATGCCGTCGCCGTTGGTATCATAGAAGCTCTGGGGGTAGATTTCATAGAACACTGCGTCTTTCAGCCACTGTTTCATGAGATGTCTCCTTTACTATAATAGACAGATAGAATATCCACGGCAGCCCGCAGGGGGCGCATTTCCTGTGCGCTCGGGAGGTTTTCCCCGCCGCGCACGGCCACGGGCGGATAGGAAATCCGCCCCTACGGCGCTCCCTGTCAGTTTGCCGCTTCATGAGTATGGAAACGTTTCATCCGTTTCTATTCCTATACTATCCCCTTCTTCTCCCTTTGTCAATGCAGCAAAACAGACAAAATAAACCACAAATTTTCTACATTTTGCATCAAAAACCGACATATTGCTAAATTGTGAACATTTCATTGACAAATTACGAACATCGCGGTAAAGTAGTAGGCACAAGCGATTGTAAAATTTAATAGGAAAGAGGGATTCATTCAAATGAATACGCTTGTAATCGTTCTGATTGCCGCGGTTGTCCTGGTATGTGCGTACGCCGGATATGGCCGCTGGCTCGCCAAGACCTGGGGTGTCGACCCCAACGCCAAGACTCCTGCTGTGCGGCTGGAGGATGGCAAAGACTATGTTCCCACCAACGGCTGGACGGTGTTCGCCCACCAGTTCTCCTCCATCGCAGGTGCAGGCCCTGTCACCGGTGCCATCCAGGCTGCCGCGTTCGGCTGGCTGCCTGTCCTGCTGTGGGTCCTGATCGGCGGCGTTTTCTTCGGCGCTGTCACCGACTTCGGTGCGCTGTACGCCTCCGTCAAGAATGACGGCAAGTCCATGGGCCTGCTGATCGAGAAGTACATCGGCAAGACGGGCCGCAAGCTGTTCCTGCTGTTCTGCTGGCTGTTCTGCGGCATCGTCATTGCTGCTTTTGCAGACATGGTTGCCGGCACCTTCAACGCCTTTGACGCCGACGGCGCACAGGTCGAGGCCGCCTTCACCAACGGCTCTGCGGGCATGGTCTCCATCATGTTCATGGTGTTCGCCGTCATCTTCGGCCTGATCCAGAAGAAGTTCAACTTCTCCGGCTGGAAAGAGGCCGTCGTCGGTATCGCCTTTATCGTGCTGTCCTTCGTGGTCGGCATGAACTGCCCCATCATCCTGGGCAAGGCTGCCTGGAGCTACATCACCTTCATCTACATCTTCTTTGCGGCGGTCCTGCCCATGTGGCTGCTGAAACAGCCCCGTGACTACATGACCACCTTCATGTTCGGCGCTATGATCGCCGGTGCGATTGTCGGCCTGCTGGTCGCCCACCCCACCATGAACCTGCCCGTTTTCACCGGCTTCAACAATGAGAAGCTCGGCACCATGTTCCCCATCCTGTTCGTCACGGTTGCCTGCGGTGCGGTCTCCGGCTTCCACAGCCTGGTTTCCTCCGGTACTTCTTCCAAGACCGTTGAGAACGAGAAGGACATGCTGAAGGTCGGCTACGGTGCCATGGTGCTCGAGAGCCTGCTGGCTGTCCTGGCCCTCTGCGTTGCCGGTGCTGCCGCTGCTGCGGACGGCACCCCCGCCGCCGGTACCCCGTTCCAGATCTTCAGCCGCGGCGTCGCAGGCTTCTTTGAGATGTTCGGCGTGCCCGTTTCCATCGCTACCGTTTTTATGACGATGTGCGTTTCCGCTCTGGCCCTGACCAGTCTGGACGCCGTGGCCCGTATCGGCCGCATGAGCTTCCAGGAGCTGTTCAGCGTGGATGACATGGAGCACGCCGAGGGCTGGCGCAAGCTGTTCTGCAACGTCTACTTCTCCACCTTTGTCACGCTGGCGTTCGGCTTCCTGCTGACCCAGATCGGCTATGCCAATATCTGGCCTCTGTTCGGTTCCGCCAACCAGCTGCTCAGCGCTCTGGTCCTGGCTACCCTGTGCGTCTTCCTCAAGGTCACGGGCCGCAACAACAAGATGCTGTTCCCGCCGCTGGTCATCATGCTCTGCGTCACCTTCACCGCTCTGGTGCAGCGCCTGATTGCCATGGTCAAGGCCATCTCTGCCGCTGCCGCCACTGCCATCCCCGCTGGTGAGACCACCTGGGGCGCTGTCTTTATCGCCAACGGTCTGCAGCTGATCCTTGCGATCCTGCTGATCGTCCTGGGCCTGAACATTGTGTTCCACAGTGTCAAGGGCTACAAGGCCAGCGAAAAGAACAGCGAAAAGGCTGCTGTTTAATCCAAACAGCACTTGACAAATATACCGTATTGAGGTAATATTTATTCAGCCGCAATGGCGCGGCATTACACTGCACCATTCGGCAGTCATAAGGCATTTGGCCCCGGTGCTCCGCACAGTGGAACACCGGGGCTTTTTGCATGAATATGAGGGAAATTTATAAAGGAGACCATGAACCATGAAGCTTAAAAACACGCTGGCCCTGAGCCTTGCCGCTGTGATGGCCGCCGGTCTGACCGCCTGCGGCTCCAGCGCCGACACCGCTTCCGCCGCCTCCCCTGCTGCGGATTCCACCGCAGCCGAGAGCACCGAGGCTGCCGCTGACACCGCCGCCCCGGACGGCGACGGTGACCCCACCACTCTGACCGTTGCCATGGAGTGCGCCTACGCCCCCTACAACTGGACCCAGAACGATGATGCCAACGGCGCTGTGGAGATCCGCGGCTCCAGCGACTACGCCTACGGCTACGACGTCATGATGGCCAAGAAGATCGGCGAGGCGCTGGGCCAGAAGGTCCAGATCGTCAAGCTGGACTGGGACAGCCTGATCCCCGCCGTCATGAGCGGCGATGTGGACTGCGTCATTGCCGGTCAGTCCATCACGGCGGAGCGCGCCGCGCAGGTCGATTTCAGCGACCCGTACTACTATGCCTCCATCGTCACCCTGACGAAGAAGGACAGCGCTTATGCCAATGCTGCAAGCGTGGCTGACCTGGCCGGTGCCACCGCCACGAGCCAGCTGGGCACCATCTGGTATGATACCTGCCTGCCGCAGATCGAGAACGCCAACATCCTGCCCGCGCAGGAGACGGCCCCCGCCATGCTGGTAGCCCTGAACAGCGGTGCGTGCGACATCGTCGTCACCGACCACCCCACCGGCCAGGCTGCTCTGACCGCCTATCCCGACCTGGTCATGCTGGACTTCGGCGGCGGCGACGGTGACTTCCAGGTCAGCGACGAGGACATCAACATCGGCATCTCGATGAAGAAGGGCAACACCGCCCTGAAGGACGCCATCAATGAGGTGCTGGCCACCATGACCACCGACGACTACAACACCATGATGGACGAAGCCATCAGCGTACAGCCCCTGAGCGAGTAATTTTGCCCGCCTGCCCCTGCCGTTTTGCGCGGCAGGGGCCTTGGTGTTGGTGAAGCTGAGGAATCATAAAGGAGAATCTCATGCAAGACTTTTTCGCAAACTGTGCCACAGTGCTGCAAAAGTACGGCTTCTCGTACCTGCGCGGCGCGGGCACGACCCTGCTGCTGGCGCTGGTCGGCACGTTTTTCGGCTGCCTGATCGGCTTTGCGGTGGGCGCTTTGCAGACCATCCCCATTGACAAGCAGCGTGACCCCGTGTGGAAGCGCGTGCTGCTGAAGATCCTGCACATCTTCCTGCGCTGCTATGTGGAGCTGTTCCGCGGCACACCCATGATCGTGCAGGCCGTGTTCATCTACTACGGCCTTTTGCAGGTGTTCGGCATCAAGATGGGCATGTGGCAGGCCGGCTTCTTCATCGTGTCCATCAACACCGGCGCGTACATGGCCGAAACGGTCCGCGGCGGCATTGTCTCCATCGACCCGGGCCAGACCGAAGGCGCGAAGGCCATCGGCATGAACCACTGGCAGACGATGCTGCACGTCATCATGCCGCAGGCGCTGCGCAACATCATCCCGCAGATCGGCAACAACTTCATCATCAACATCAAGGACACGTCTGTTTTGAGCGTTATCTCGATCACCGACCTGTTCTTTGTACACAAGAGCGTTGTCGGTGCGCTGTACACCTACTTTGAGAGTGCGGCCATCGTCATGGTCATCTACCTGACGATGACGCTGTTCGCCAGCTACCTGCTGCGCCTGTGGGAAAAAGCGCTGGACGGCCCGCAGAACTACGACCTGAACACGACTGACTCGCTGGCCTACACCAGCGGCATGTACAATGCCCCGGACCCGAACCATGAGTCCCAGAATCTGGATATGAAGGGAGGCGCAGCCCATGTCTGAGCCTGTTATCGAGGTGCGCCACCTCTCCAAGAGCTTCGGCACCCATGTTGTTTTGCGTGACGTGGACTTTACCGTCAACGCGGGCGACGTGACCTGCATCATCGGCGCGTCCGGCAGCGGCAAATCCACGCTGCTGCGCTGCATCAACCTGTTGGAGACGCCCACGAACGGCAAGGTGCTGTTCCACGGCAGTGACATCACGGCCAAGGGGAGCGACCCCTGCGCCTACCGCGCCAAGGTGGGCATGGTGTTCCAGAGCTTCAACCTTTTCAATAACATGACCGTGCTGGACAACTGCACCGCGGGCCTGCGCTACGTGCTGCACCAGGACAAAGAGACCGCCAAAAAGACCGCACTCGAGAATCTGGAGAAGGTCGGCATGGCCCCCTACATCCACGCCAAGCCGCGCCAGCTTTCCGGCGGCCAGAAGCAGCGCGTTGCGATTGCCCGCGCCCTGGCGATGCAGCCCGAGGTGCTGCTTTTCGACGAGCCGACGTCCGCCCTTGACCCGCAGATGGTCGGCGAGGTATTGGCCGTCATGCGCCAGCTGGCCAAAGAGGGTCTGACGATGATCGTCGTCACCCACGAGATGGCCTTTGCCCGCGACGTTTCGAGCCACGTCGTCTACATGGCCGACGGCGTCATCTGCGAGGAAGGCACCCCCGCCGACATTTTTGAGCACCCGCAGAATGCAAAGACCGTGGAGTTCCTGAGCCGGTTCCGGCAGGCGTAAATTGGTATAAATACTAAAGGTCGTGCTGACGATGGATCGTCGGCACGACCTTTTTTGTTTGTGATATTGGGATACAGCCCGGGAGGGAGGAATTTTTCCCTGCAAATTCCGTAAGCGGGAGGACGTAGGGCAGCCTGCCCTCAGGCCGCCGCGCCCGTTTGCGGTTGTGGAAAAGTTTCCGTATTGCCGTTGTAGGGGGGCGGCGTCCTCGACACCCCGCGGAGGGGTCAAGACCCCTCCCTACGATGCAAAAGATAAAGGGGCGGAAATGGCAAGGCCGCGGGCCGGGCATGCCCGGCCCCTACGGCGTGTTTTTACGCCAGCGGCACGTCGATCTCATCCTCGATGGCAAAGCTGTAGATCGTCAGCTTTGTCACCGGTACGGCCAGCCGCTGGGCAAATGCGCGGCGGTAGAGCCTTAGCTGCGCGGCGTACTCGTCAATGTAATATTGGGCATCACGGCTGCGGTCCGTCTTGTAGTCAAGGATCTCCGCGTGCTCGTCAAAGACCAGCACCAGATCGGCAATGCCCTGCACCAGCACCTCCTCCGCGGCGGCACTCCCCTGCCCTGCGGCGGGCGTGATCTCGGCGGCGGGCAGGGCCGTGATGAACGGTTCCTCCCGCAAAATCTGCTTTGCCAGCCGGATGCGCCGCCAGACCGCACTTGCAAAGAAGGGCCGCACGGCGTCCAAATCGAGCTTGTCCGCCAGCGCAGGGTCAAGCAGCTGCAAGTCGGTCTGCCGCCTGACCTCGGCGTCCAGATCGGGCGCGGGGCCGTCAAACGGCACGCTCTGCATAAAGGCGTGGATGGCTGTGCCGCGCTCGGCCCCGGTCATGCCGGTTTTCTGCAAGAACGCGGGGCGCTCCAGCGCTACGGGCCGCGCCGCGTGGGCCACGGCGCTGACGCTGACCTTGGCGGGCACCTTTTCCAGCGCCTCGCGCGGGCTGCGCCAGGCAAAGCTGGCCTTCAGCATTTCCACCACTACCGGGTCCGCCGCGGGGGCGGGCGGTGCGGGCGGCTGTTCGGTCGCCTCCGGCAGGGGCAGCACGCGGATGGCCAGCGGTGCGCGGTGCAGCCCGTAATGCGGCAGAAAGCTCGTGTACTCCCACAGTGCGCTGCTGTCCGGGTGGAGCAGCGCCGCGGTCAAGATCCAGCCCGCCCAGCTCGTCATGCTGCGCATGGCCTCGGGGCCGGTGGCCTCGGCGGCAGCGCAGAGCGCCGGGAGCTTGAGGGAGGACGCCGTCTTTTTCAGCGGCACCGTGATAAGTAAAGCGTCCTGTGCGCGGGTCAGCGCTACATACAAAACGCGCATTTCCTCGCTCAATGTCTCGGTGCGGATGGCCTGTGCCAGCGCCGCGTAAGGCAGCGTTTTGAACCGCTTGGCCGCACGGGGCGCGCGCAGCATGACGCCGACGCCCAGCCGACTGTGGGTCAGCACCGGGCGGATGGCGTCGCTCTGGTTGAATTTGTGGTCGGTGTCGGCCACGAACACCACGGGAAATTCCAGCCCCTTGGAGCGGTGCACCGTCATGATCGAGACGCACCCGGGCCGGGTCTGGCCGCCTGCGCTCTGGCTCAAACCGCCGTTGGCCGCAGCGGCGTCCATGGCGCGGATGAGCGACGGCAGGCCCGCCCGGCCTGCACCGGCAGCCCAGGCCGTAAAGCTCAACAGGTCTTCGCGGCAGCGCGGGCCGTCGGGCAGTGCGCCCACCGCGGCCAGATAGCCGGTGCGGGCCAGCAGTTCCTCGATCAGCTCGTCCACCGGCAGCGTGCGGGCCAGGCGGCGGTATTCGGTCAGGGCGTCGGTGAACAGCGCAAAACGCTGCGGCTCGCTGTAGAGCACCGCGCCGTACAAACTGCCTGTGGGCCGGGCGCGGCGCAGCGCCACAAGGTCGTCCGCCGTGTAGGGGAACATCGGGCTTAACAGCACCGCCGCCAGCGGGATGTCCTGCGCAGGGTTGTCGATGACGCGCAGCAGTGCCGCAAACGGGCGGATGTGCGGCTCGTCCAGCAGGTCGGTGGCGGAGTCCGCAAACACCGGGATGCCCGCGGTGCGCAGCGCACCCTCGTAGGCCGCAAAGCCCTTGCGCCCGCGCAGCAGAATGCAAAAGTCATCGTACCGGCAGGGCCGCGGGCCGTCCTTGCCGCGCACGGGGAAGCCCTGCCCGACCATCTCGGCAATGCGGCGGGCAATGACGGCGGCGTCGCCGTCCACGTCTGCGCCGTCGATGACGTCGATCTCGCACATACCCTGATAGGCCGCGTCCTTATCGCCGCCCACCACAAGCCGCTGGCCGTCGCCGTAATCGACGCCGCCCAGCCCCCGGGAGAAGAAGGTCTCAAACAGATAGTTGATGCCCGCAATGACGCCGGGCGCACTGCGGAAGTTCGCGTCCAGCGCCAGCGTGGACGGCAGCGGCGCGGGCTGCGGGTGGGGCTGCCAGCGCTGCTGCTTGTCCACAAAGATGCCGGGGTCGGCCAGTCGGAAGCGGTAGATGCTCTGCTTGATGTCGCCGACAAAGAACAGATTGTCGGCCTCGGGCCGTGCCAGCGCAAAATAAATCGCGTCTTGCAGTGCATTTGTGTCCTGATACTCGTCCACCAGCACGGCGGCGTACCGTGCGCTGACCGTGGCGCAGAGCGGTGTGCGCTCGTTAGTCTCGGTCAGCAGCAGGTCCAGCGTCAGGTGCTCATAATCTGCGTAGTCCAGCACCTTTTCGGCGCACTTGGCCGCAAAGCAGCTGTCGGCAAACGCCTGGGTCGCCCGCACCAGCGCGGCCACCAGCGGCGCAGCGCGGCGGCGGTCTGCGGCGAACTCCTCCGCCGTGCAGAGCAGCACGTCCTTTTGCAGGCTCGTCATCTGGTCCTTGGCACGGTCCCGCAGCTGGGACGCGGCGGACGCACACTGGTTGGCATCCTTGCCGCCCTTGACGCTGCCCGCGCGCCGCCAGCCGGTCAGGACGGCGTCCAGCGCAGCCAGGCTCTTGTCCCAGTCGCCTTCCTTTAGATAGTAGCAGAGGTTTTTCACCCGCGCGGCGTCGTCCTGCATGACGGCGGTGTAGGCCCGGTCTGCAGCCTCGTCGCGGGCCGCAATGGCTGCGCCGCTTTCCAGCAGCGTTTTGGCACCCTGTGCACGGGCCAGCGCAATGCCCAGCAGTTCTTTGCCCCAGAGCGTATCCTTCGGCGGGGCGTCCTGCTGCCACATTGCGGCAAAGGCCGCCAGCGATGCCGCCGGGTGGGGCAGCGCGCGGGTAAAGTGGTAGAGGTCGAGGATCGCGTCCCCCGCCGTGTTGTCGGTGCGGCCCCGGTCATACAGGTCGGCAAAGGCGCGGAAGTCAGGGTCCTGATAGGCAGTCTCCAGCGTCGCGGCCAGCGTCTCCTGCTCAATACGGGCCAGATCGGCCTCGTCCGCCGTCTCAAAATCCGGCGGTACATCGAGCATCGCAAAGTGCTGCTGCACAAAATGCAGGCAGAACGCATCCACCGTGCCGATGGACGCACGCTGCAACAGCAGCTGCTGGCTGCGCAGATGCAGATCGCCGGGGTGGGCGCGGACCTCCTGCGCCAGGCGGGTCGTGATGTCGGCGCGCAGCTTGGCCGCGGCGGCATTCGTGAAGGTCATAATGAGCAGCTGGTTCGCGTCCACCGGGTGGACCGGGTCGGTGATAAGCCCGACGACGCGCTCGACCAACACGCGGGTCTTGCCGGAGCCGGCAGCCGCCGAGACCAGCAGACTGCCGCCCCGCGCGGAGATGGCCGCTGCCTGCGCCGGGGTAAATTGAATTTTGGGTTGTTCGGGCATGGGGGTGTCTCCTTTATATGAAAAGGCTTCCCCTGCGGGGGAAGCTGTCGCCGCAGGCGACTGATGAGGGGCAGCCTTGCCGCGGCCTCCCATTCACGGGTTGCAATGGCCGCGCCGCCTCTCATCCCTCTGTGGTCGGGGCCGCAGACACCTTCCCCCCAAGGGGGGAGGCGTTCTCATTCCGCAAACGGGTCATCCTTGATGTTGATCGTTCTCTCGTGCTCACCGTCGCGGTGGGTGCAGGCGCAGCGGAACTCACAGTAGGTGCAGGGGGATCTGCCGCCGGTGCAGAGCGGCTCGGCGTCAATGCGGCCGCTGTACAGATTCTTCGCCATATCGATGAGAAGTCCGTCCAGATGGTCGCGGATGCGGCCCAGCTTGGCCGTGTCGGCCAGCGTGCTTTTGGCGTTCAGCGGCTTGCCGGTCTTGGCGCTGAAGGACAGCGGCACAAACTCGCCGGTGCCCTTCGTGTCCATGGCGCGGTAGATGCTCTCCTCGTCCAGCAGCAGGCCGTTCATCGGGTAGGTCGGGGCGGGGTCGGCATCGTCGCCCAATTCACTGCGGTCCACGCTCTTGGGCGCGGGGTCGGCCAGCAGGTATTCGACGCCCGCCGCCGTCGCGCCCGGGAACTGCCGCTTGGCGTTGCGCTCCAGCGTGAAAAGATACAAAAGCATCTGGCAGTCGAGGCCGCAGTAGACCTCCTTCAGCTTAAACTCCTTGCCGCCGGTCTTGTAATCGACGACGCGCAGATAGGTGCGGCCCAGCTTTTCCAGCGGCATGGCATCGACGCGGTCCACCGTGCCGACGATGCGCACGATATGGCCCGCGCCGTCGTCCAGCTCCACCGGGTCAACGCGGGGCGCGTCGGGGTCGTCGGCGTCGGGACGGTCATCAATGCGCAGCTCAAACGCGACGGGCTGAAAGCCAGACTGCCGCAAATCGCGCTGGATGAACCCCAGCAGCCCCACCAGATTGCGGCGGATGCGCCCGACAAGGTACTCCATCCGCAGTGTCATGCCGGGCAGGTTGGCTGCGGTGTACTCGTCCACCAGATCGTTGACGAGCGTCTCCAATTCCTCCGGTGTCAGGTCCTTAAACGCCTCACCCTGGCGGCGCAGGGCGTTTTCCAGTACCCAGTGGGTCAGCGTGCCGCTGATGTTGGGGGCCAGCTCGGCCTTCTGGCGCGGCGCGGCCTTTAAAATGTACTGCAAAAAGTAGCCGAACGGGCAGTATTGGTATTTTTCGAACCGGGTCGGGCTGATGTGCAGCCCCGGGCCGAGCAGGGCCTCCAGCGCAGCGGTGTCCTCGACGCGCTGCTCCGCACCGGCGGTGTCGGCGGCGCGGCGGACGGCCTCATAGCCGGGGGCCAGATTCGGGCTTTCGTCCAGCACGGCGCGGACGGCGGCACCGGCAGCGCCCTGCCCAGGGTCCTGCGTCAGCGTGCCGAGCATATCCAGCGCGGCGGCGGGGGCCGCCGCCAGCTGCACCGCGGTGGGCGCACAGGGCGGCACGTTCAGGTATTGCAGCACCGGGGCCAGCGCGGCGCTGGCGGGGGCCGTGTCCCCGGCATGGGCGGCGGTGGGCCAGCTCAACCAGAGATACTTCCGTGCGACGGTCAACGCCTTATAAAAGCAGATGCCTTCGCGCAGAACTTTATTGGCAAAGCAGTCGGGCAGCTCGGCCCCCTGCGCCATCATCAAGTCGCGGTCCGCGTGGGTCAAAAGCCCCTGGTCGCCGGGCGTCTGTGGGAACTCGCCCTCCAAAAGGCCCACTACAAACACGGCATCGGTCTCGGGCAGGCGCATACGGCCCGCCGTCGTCACAATGACGCTGTCAAGGCTCTGCGGTATGTGTCCCATATCCGTCGTGCGCAGCAGCAGCGTGAACAGCTCGGCGTAGTCTGCGGGGGCAAAGACCTCATCCCCCAGCAGCCGCGCCAGCTGGTCCAGCAGACCCATGACAACGTTCCACTCCCGCAAAACTTCATCTGCGTCGGGCAGACGGCCCCGGTCACGCAGCGCGGCGGCCAGACGGTTCAGCGCATCCTCGGCTCCGAGGGATTGCAAGAACAGGTAAAGCTGCTTTGTCAGCGCGGCGGCGGGCGCACCGGCGGCCTTTTTCACAAAGGCGGCGACGCGCTCCATCAAAAACGCGCGGGCGGCCTCGGCGTCGGCAAGCGTCTGCACGTCCTGCTCTGTGTCGCGCCCGGCATAGCCCGCCGCGCTGCGGGTGAAGGTCCCGCGCCAGTCGGCGGCGGTCAGCGGCCAGGTGTAGGCGTAGTTTTCCAGTGCGCACTGCTGGGTGTCAGGCAGGTCAACAAGGCCGGTTTTCAGCAGACGCAGCACGCTGCGGCTCGACACACCGCGCAGCAGATCCAGCGCGGCGTGCACGGCGCGGGCCGGAGCGGTATTTTCGGGGCTGGTTGCCTCGTCGCAGAAAAGCGGGATGTTCTGCAGGCGGAACTCATACCGCAGCGGCGCTAAGTACTGGTCGGCATTGCGGCAGATGACCGCCATGCGGCTGTAGGGCGTGCCCTGCCGTGCGCGGGCGGCGATCTCGGCGGCGACGGCCTTGGCCTCGGCCTGACGGGACGCTGCGGCGTGGTAGGTGATGGCCGGGTGCGCGGGGTCAGCGGCAAGCTCCGGCGTGTAGGCCGGGTCGGCCAGCAGCAGGTTCAGCTCGGCCAGCGCGGGGGCGCCGGCGTGGCGGCGGTCCGCGGTCAGGACCTCGGTGTGGGTGGGGATGTTCGCATCGTTCGCCATCCACCTTAACGTGTGGATGACATGCTTTGCGCCGCTGAACAGTCCCATGCCGCCGTCTGAATCCTGCTCACCGTCGCAGCACAGGCAGACCGTCACGTCGGCCACCGGCAGCATGGCCGCCAGCAGGGCACGCTTGGGCGCGTTGAAGGTGTCGAACTCGTCGATGAAAACGGCCCGGCCCGCGAAAAATTCCGCGTCCAGCCGCTCCGCCGCACGCTGCTGACGGTCCCCCGGGTCCATGGCGCTCTGGGCCAGCAGCCCCTCGTAGGCGTTGTAAATGAGTGCCAGCTCGTCGAGCTTTTCGCGGTCCGCGCCGGGCGTTTTGGCGTATTCCGCCAGCATTTCCGGCGTGACACCGGCGCTTTTCAGCTCGCTGATCGTCTGCGCGGCCTTCTCACAGAAGGCCGCGCTGCGGCGCTGGCGGCTGTAGTAGACGACCTTGTCCAGCAGCGAGTCCGCCGCGCGGCGCAGCAGCAGTGCGCGGCCCGCCTCGGTCAGCGTCGGCACCGCCGCCCCGCCGTAGCGGCGCAGCAGCGCCTCCGACAGTGAGGTGAAGGAGTAGCTATCCACATAGGCGGACAGGCTGTCGCCGAGCGTGCGGTAGAGCACGCCTTCCGTGGAGGAGGTGAACTGCTCCGGCACGATCAGGATGCTGCGCTCTCCCCGCTCCGCGCGGGTGCGCAGCTCTGCCAGCATTTGATAGGATTTACCGGACCCGGAGGGGCCGAGGATGAAATTCAGCATGGTAGTTTCCTTTTTAAAAGGCGTTTTTAAATAAAAAATAATAAATAAGAAATAATAAAGAAGGTGACGTTTTTGCCTGCGGCAAAAACAAAATGTAGGGGCGGATTCCATATCCGCCCGGGGCGTTCCCGGCGCGATACACCTTGCGGGCGCATATAGAATGCGCCCCTACGGCTATTTTTTGAGCGGTGCGCAGCGCCGCGATCCACCGCATTTATTATTTATTATTTTTTATTTATTATTTGCATAACGGCGTCTTTCACCGCCCATCGCACCTCATACCTTCCAAACACCAGCGCGTTTTCCGCTTTCGTGGGGTAGTCAGACTGTGCGCCGGAGAGGCAGAGAGCCGGGTAGAGGACGCAGAACCAGTTGCGGCCCCGGGCAGCGCCCAGTTCAATGCGCAGGGCGGTGTACTCCCCGCCGGGCAGGGCAAAGCCGCCGTAATCCCGGGCCGCAAAGGCAAACCGCTCCAGCCGCAGGCGGGCGGGCTGGGCACTGTGGGCGCGGTGCAGGGCATTGTCCGCGGCGTTTTGCAGCGCGGGCAAAGCGGTTTGCAGCGCCGCCGCGGCCTGCTGCGGGGTGTCGGCCCGGGTCACTGCTTCCGGGATGGCCGCCAGCACGGCGTCCCGCACCTGCAATTTCAGCAGCTGGTCGTCCCAGGTATCGCTGTTGGCCAGGATATGCAGCCGGATCGTATCAGCCCGCACCCGGGCGGCGGTGCGCTGGTGCCAGTCGGCCAGCGCGGTAAGTACAAGCGTCAGCGCCAGCCCCAGGCCAACGCCCAGCTCCAGCACACGGCGGGTATGGCTCGTCATAACACATTTCCCCTTTCAACCGGAGTATGGGATGAAAGGGGAAACTCTAAGCATTATTTTTTTGCCCCAAACAGGCGACGGACCGTCACGTGGGGGCCGCCGTGGGTCGGCTTGCAGAGATAGACCTGCTTGTAGCCGTTTTTCAAGGCGGCTACAGCGCTGCGGGCGGCGTTCTCGTCGTCAAAAATGCCGAACACCGCCGCGCCGCTGCCGGTCATCTGGGCCATGACGGCCCCATGCTCCCGCAGCGTCTTGCAGATAGCGGGCGTCTCCACCGCACCGGAGCAGTGCTCCAGCGCGTTGCCGCCCGCGGCGCAGACCCCGGCCAAATTGCAGTCGCGGATGGCCTGCTCCTGCGCCTCGCAGTCGGGGTGGACAGGGCTGCCCATCGTGTCATACCGGGCGAACGCCTCAGGCGTCGAGACACCGACGCTGGGCATCGCCACCACGAACCGGCAGTCCGGGCAGGGCGGCAGGGCCTTCATCAGGTCGCCCACGCCGCGCACGCGGCAGGTGCCGCCCAGCAGCGCAAACGGCACGTCCGCGCCGATGCCCGCACCGATGGCACACAGTTCGCTCATGGACAGGTGCGCACCGTACAGCTCATTCAGGCCGACGAGCACGCCGGCGGCGTCGGCACTGCCGCCCGCCATGCCCGCGCGGACCGGCACGCGCTTGTAAATCGTCATATCCACACCGGCCAGCAGGCCCGTGTAGTCAAAAAAGGCCAGCGCCGCCTTGACGGCGGTGTTCTTGTCGTTGACCGGCACAAAGCTGCCGGGCAGCGTCAGGGACAGATCATTGCTGCGACGCAGCGTGATTTTTTCATACAGATCAATCGTCTGCATGACCATATCCAAATCATGGTAGCCGTTGGGCAGCGTGCCCACAACGTCCAGCGACAGGTTCAGCTTGGCCGGGGCCAGCACCGTTACCGAGCGGTATTGCATAGGGGTCACTCCTGTTTTTACTTTTTTATCCAGCCGTGTTCGGTCAAAAATTCGCGGATGCGCTTCATCGCGGTCTGCAAATGGTCTACGCTGTAGGCGTAGCTGATGCGGGCATAGCCCTCGCCGGAGGCACCGAACGCCGAGCCGGGGATGATGGCGACCTCCTTTTCCCGCAGCAGCTGCTCGCAGAACTCGCTGCTGGTCAGGCCGCTGATCTGGATAGACGGGAACACGTAGAATGCGCCCCGCGGCTCAAAGCAGGTCAGGCCCATCTCGTTCAGCGCCTTGACGACGTAGCGGCGGCGGCGGTTGTATTCGTCGCGCATCATCTCGATCTGGTCGTCGCACTGGCGCAGCGCCGTGATGGCCGCGTACTGGCTCGTGGTCGGCGCGGACATGATGCAGCTCTGGTGGATCTTCGTCATAACTTTGACAAGCGGTGCCGGACCGGCGGCGTAGCCAAGCCGCCAGCCGGTCATGGCGTAGGACTTGGAGAAGCCGTTGACCACAATCGTGCGCTCCGCCATGCCGGGCAGCGACGCAATCGAAACATGGCGGTCCAGGCCGTAGGTCAGCTCGGAGTAAATTTCGTCGGACAGCACCAGCACATTCGTCTCGCGCAGGACGGCGGCGATCTCCTCCATCTCGGCAGCACTCATGACTGCGCCCGTGGGGTTGTTGGGATACGGGAAGATCAGCAGCTTTGTTCTGGGCGTGATGGCCGCGCGCAGCTGGTCGGCAGTCAGGCGGAACTGATCCTCGGCGCGGGTGGCAATATGCACGGGCACGCCGCCGGTCAGCTGGGTGATCGGCTCATAGCAGACAAAGCACGGCTCCGGGATGATGACCTCATCCCCGGGCTGGACCACCGCACGGATGGTCAGGTCGATGGCCTCGCTGCCGCCGACGGTGACCAGGATGTTTTCCTCTTTATAGTGCAAATCAAAGCGGCGCTGTAAGTAATTGCAGATCTCGCCGCGCAGCTCCTTTAAGCCGGAGTTGGCCGTATACTTGGTGCGGCCCAGCTCCAGGCTGCGGATGCCCGCGTCGCGGACGCTCCACGGCGTTTTAAAATCCGGCTCTCCGACGCCCAGCGAGATGCAGTGGGGCATATCGGCTGCCAGATCAAAGAACTTGCGGATGCCGGACGGGCGCATAGCCTTGGCGGCAGGGGCAAGCAGCTCATCGTAGTTCATCACAGGACGGTACACTCTCTTTCATCGGGTTCTTCGGCCAGGTACAGGCGGCCGCCGCGCTTGTAGGGGCGCAGCACAAAGCTGGTCGCGGTGGAGAGCACGTCGTCCAGCGGGGAAAGGCGCTTGGCCACGAAGATGGCGATTTCCTGGAAGCTGCGGCCCTTGATGGTGACCTGCAAATCATAGCTGCCGCTCATCAGCAGCACGGTGTCGACCTCATCAAACTGGGCAATCGTCATGCCGATGTCGTCAAAGCCGCGGGCCTTATGGGGGGTCACGCGCAGCTCAATGACAGCCTCGACGAGGTTGACACCGGCTTGTTCCCAGTCCACGAGCGTCTCATAGCCGCGGATATACCCCTTTGCGGCGGCCTCATCCATCATGGCGGCGATTTCTTCAGGCGTTTTATCCAGCATCGCCGCGATGTCCTCAATCGGCATACGGGCGTTCTTTTCCAGAATGCGAAGCAGTTCTTCCATAGTAGGTACACCTCACTCAAGTATATATAGATGTATTATAGCATATTCCGCAGCGGATTGCACTAGTGTCCGGCGGATTTTTGCAGTCGAGCTGTAGGGGCCGCACATGTGCGGCCCGCAACCTTGCCATAGATGACCTCTTATGGGATGGCCGCGGGCCGGGCATGCCCGGCCCCTACAACATTGCCGCAAAAAAAGCGCCCGCTCATGCGCATAGCACAAGCGGGCACTTTTCAAATTCAGGATTTACCCCTCTGCGGCGGCATCCTCTGCCGGGGTGTCGACGGTATCGTCGAGGTTTTCGGCATCCGGGGCGGCCTCAGCGCCTTCCTCGGGGACGGGCGCGGGCTCGGTGCTTGCGGCATCCGACGTGCCCATTTGCTCGTTCTGCATGTTATCCACAACGGCATCCGTCGGGGCAGGGATCGGCGTGACCTCAACCTGCATATCGCTGTCGCGCAGGGCGGTCAGGTACCACTGGCGGTTCTCGCCGCGGGTAAAGACATAGTCCATATACTTCGTCGGCTCAGTGGGCGCGGTCAGGGACAGCTCACCGGTGGCGTTGTTCGACGACGTCGGCACATAGCCGACGGTCACGATGCGCTGGCCGTCCTTCTTGGTGATCTTTTCCACCGTCGGCGTGTACAGCGCCACCGAACTGGTGACGGGCACCAGATAGGCCTGCTTTTCTTCGTCGTACTGGTAGACGAACTCCGCCGTGCTGAACGTGCCCTCCGTCACCTGGTAGTCCGGCCCGAGCAAGTTGGAGATGTAGGTGTCGATCTCCAGCGCCGGGATCAGGGCCGAGCCGGTGTCGGGGTCGCGCTCGTACTGGTCCAGGCTGCCGCCGCTGTTCTGCACCTGATAGACAGTGCCCCAGATGGCGGCCTGTTTGAAAATGCCCTCGTCCACGCTGTTCACGTCGTCAAACGCGACGGGGTCCAGCATGACCATGCCGTACAGGCGGTCACGGTACTCATTGCGCAGGTCCGTGTCGTCCAGCGCTGCGCGCACAAGCCCGACGATCCAGCCCAGCACGGTGAACAGGCCGATGAGTGCCAGCAGCAGTGCCGCCGCGCCCACGACCTGCCGTGCCAGACGGCGGTTATTGCGGATATGTTCTTCTCTGTAATTTGCCATTGTGGATGTGTTGCTCCTTTTGGGGGATTGAGTGAAAAAGCCCTCCCCGAGAGGAGGGTGGCCCGCAGGGCCGGGTGAGGGGCCGAGCGGCAGCCGCAAGGCTCCCGGGGCGATGATGAGCATCGTCCCCTACACGTAGGGGCGGATTCCATATCCGCCCGCGGAGGCTTCCGCTGCCGCAAACGGGCACGGGCGAGCACTGCTCGCCCCTACATTCTCTGCAAGGGGGAAGGCTGCGTGTGCTTACTTATTCTTATACATCTGCTCGTAATATTTCTGGTAATCGCCGCTGGTGACGTGGGCCATCCAGTCGGGGTGCGCCAGATACCAGTCGATGGTCAGGACGATGCCCTTCTCAAACGGGGTCTCGGGGTACCAGCCCAGATCCTCCTTGATCTTGGTGGGGTCGATACCGTAGCGGCGGTCATGGCCGAGGCGGTCTGCAACGTGGGTGATCAGCTCCTCGCTGATGCCCTCGTCCTTCAGGCGGTCATGCAGCTGGGCAATGACGGTCTTGACGATGAAGATGTTCGGGCGCTCGTTGTGGCCGCCGACGTTGTAGACCTCGCCGTCCTTGCCGCCATTGGCGACCATGTCGATGGCCTTGCAGTGGTCCATAACATACAGCCAGTCGCGGATCTGCATACCGTCGCCGTAGACGGGCAGCGTCTTGTGCTGCTTGGCGTTGTTGATGAGCAGCGGGATCAGCTTCTCGGGGAACTGGTAGGGGCCGTAGTTGTTGGAGCAGCGGGTAATGTTCATCGGCATGCCGTAGGTGTCGTGGAACGCCTTGACGAACATATCGGCGCTGGCCTTGGAGGCAGAGTACGGGCTGTGGGGGCACAACGGGGTCGTCTCCATGAAATAGCCCTCGGCGCCCAGTGCGCCGTAGACCTCGTCGGTGGAAACCTGCAGGTATTTTTTGCCTTCCTTCCAGGTCTTGGCGGCGGCGTCATACCAGGCATCCTTGCAGCACTGCAGCAGGTTGACCGTGCCCAGCACGTTGCTCTCGACGAAGATCTCGGGGTTCTTGATGCTGCGGTCCACGTGGCTCTCGGCCGCAAAGTTGATGACGTAGTCGGGGTCGTACTTTGCGATCAGGTCGGTCACAAGCGCCTTATCGCAGATGTCGCCCTGTACAAAGATGTGGCGGGCATCGTCCTCGATGTCCTGCAGGTTCTCGAGGTTGCCGGCGTAGGTCAGCTTGTCGAGGTTGACAAGGCAGATGTCCTCATACTTTTCCAGCATGTAGTGGACAAAGTTCGAGCCGATGAAACCGGCGCAGCCGGTCACAAGATAGGTTTTCATATATTAAAGTTCTCCATTCCAGTTTGCAAAAAAGTCCTTGAGGGCGTCCTGCCAGTCGCGCATCTCGTCGCCGACGGTGCAGCGCAGCATCCGGTTTTCCAGTGCGCTCCACGCCGGGCGGCTGGCGCTGGCGGGGTTGGCGGCGGCATACTCGGCGCTGGTCACAGGCTCGACCTTGCAGCTAAGCCCTGCGCCCTGCATGATGGCACAGGCAAAGTCGTACCAGCTGCAAATGCCGTTGCCGGTGCAGTGGTAGATGCCGTAATCGTGGCTGACAGCCAGCTTGAGAATGTGGTAGGCCAGGTCAACGGCATTCGTCGGGTTGCCCAGCTGGTCATTGACGACGGTGATCTTATCGTGGGTCCGGCCCAGACGGATCATCGTCTTGACGAAGTTTTTGCCGTAGCTGCTGTAGAGCCATGCCGTGCGCACAATGATGTGCCGGCGGCAGAAGCGCTCGACATACTGTTCCCCCAGCAGCTTCGTCTGGCCGTAGGCCGAAATCGGCGCGGGCACGGCGCACTCGTCCAGTGCGACACCGCCGTTGGCGGTGCCGGGGAACACATAGTCGGTGGAAATGTGGATCAGGCGCGCGTTGACCTTCTCACACGCCAGCGCCAGATTGCGCGGGCCGATGGCGTTTACCTTAAAGGCCGCGTCGCGGGCGGTCTCGCAGCCGTCCACGTTCGTGAAGGCGGCGCAGTTGATGACGGTGTCGGGCTGGTGGCGGCGGATGTAGTTGATGGTAGCCTCACGGTCCGTGATGTCCAGCTCATCGACATCCACCGGGATAACGGTGGCCTTGCGCAGGCGCTCGGGCAGCGGGCCAATGGCGCAGCCCTCCGCGGAAAGCTGGTGCTGCAGCTCGGTGCCCAGCTGCCCGCGGCAGCCGGTAATCAGAATTTTCATGCGTATTCCCCTACTCTATCAGTATTGCAGCTTGTCGTCGGCGACATTCTTCAGATGCTGGCCGTAGGGGGATTTTCCGTAGCGGGCGGCACTTTCCAGCAGCTTTTCCTTGGTGATCCAGCCGTACTTGTAGGCGATCTCCTCGGGGGCGGAAATCTTGATGCCCTGGCGCTGCTCGACGGTCTGCACAAAGGTAGCCGCCTCGACGAGGGAGTCCATCGTGCCGGTGTCGAGCCAGGCGTAGCCGCGGCCCAGCAGCTGGACGTCCAGCTTGCCCTGGTCGAGATACATCTGGTTCAGCGTCGTGATCTCCAGCTCCCCGCGGGCGCTGGGCTTGACCTGCTTGGCCATCTTGACAACGTCGCTGTTGTAGAAGTACAGGCCCGTGACCGCGTAGTTGCTCTTGGGGTTGGCGGGCTTTTCCTCAATGTCGGTGGCGTGGCCGTCCTTGTCAAACGCGACGACACCGAAACGCTCGGGGTCGTTGACGTAGTAGCCAAAGACGGTACTGCGGCCATTGGCAGCGTTGGCGGCGGCATTTTTCAGGCGCTTGGAGAAGCCCGCGCCGTAGAAAATGTTGTCGCCCAGGACCATGGCGCAGCAGTCGTCGCCAATGAACTCCTCGCCCAGGATAAACGCCTGGGCCAGGCCGTCGGGGCTGGGCTGGACCTTGTACTGCAGATGCAGGCCGTACTGGCTGCCGTCACCCAGCAGCGCCTCAAAGCGCGGGGTATCAGTGGGGGTGGAGATGATCAGAATGTCCTGAATGCCCGCCAGCATCAGGGTAGACAGCGGATAGTAGATCATCGGCTTGTCATAGACGGGCAGCAGCTGTTTGGATGTGACCATCGTCAGCGGGTAAAGTCGGGTGCCGGCGCCGCCGGCCAGGATAATACCTTTCATCGTTTACAACTCCTTTTTTATTCTCGGTGCCGTGCGCGCCGCCCATCCCATTGGGGCATAATCTCACACAATACGATTAAGGGTATTATACCGCATTTCGGGGCCGCACGCAAGAGGGGAAATAGAGTGGTTTAAGCCTTCTTCTTCGGGGGGGGGAAGGCGCAGCGTGTCGAAAAACCTCCCTCTGCGAGGGAGGTGCCCCGTAGGGGCGGAGGGAGAGAACCTTGCCATAGCCCGAAATATTTCGGGTTGCCGTACAGTTCTCTCCCCCACCCGCTGCGGCGGGAGCCCCCTCGCAGAGGGGGCCAAGGGGTAAGCGCACCTTTTTCGACAGTCTGAGCCTTCCCCTTCGGGGGAAGGCGGCCCCGCAGGGCCGGATGAGGGCGGACTTCCCGCAAGCTCCCGTGAGCGGGCAGCGTTGGCAGACTTTGCCCTCATCAGCCCGCTCGGCGGGCAGCTTCTCCCGAGGGAGAAGCCTTTTTGCGTGCCCAAATTGTTGCCATTTTGTTACTATTTCTTTGCAATAGCTTGACGAACACCCTGCGCTGTGCTACAATACAAAAAGAACAAATCACGATGGCACGTTACTGCATCGTTTTCCATACAGATAAAAAGCTGAAATTAAGGAGGCGTTTTCTCGATGAAGCGCTTTTTTTGTGCGGCCTTTTTTGTGGTCGTCGTCGCGCTGCTGGCTGCCTGCGGCGCGCTGAATACATCCTCTGCCGCAGCACAGGCCACGGCCACCCCCACCAGCTCCACCTCCCGCACCCAGAAGTCCGACTCCACCGTCAAGTTGAATGAGACCGCCGCCAAGGTCGAGGTCGTAACTGCGCAGAGCAGTGCGACGCCCAGCGCCACCGCGGCTCCTGCCCCTGCCGAGACCCCGGCCACGGGCGATTTCCCCGTTATGTATCTGGCCGGTGTCGTCGGGCTGATTTTGATCTGCTCTGCCGGTCTTTTGATGCTGCGTAAAATTTGAGCTTTGAACGCCCTGCGGGGCGTTTTTTTGTTTTTAGGAAAGAAGTCGTCCATCCCCTTGCCTCCTTCTGGGAGGGAGGTGGCCCCGCAGGGCCGGAGGGAGAGAGCCTTGCGGCAGCCCGAAGCATTTCGGGCCGTGACAAGGTTCTCTCCCCCACCGCCTGCGGGCGGAGCCCCCTCCCAGAGGGGGCCAGGAAACTACGAAAGGAGCCGCCGCCATGCCCAAGCGCTACCGCAAGCTGCGCGGGGATACCGCCTATTACCCCTTTGCAGCCCGCACGGGGCTGCGCGCGCGCCAGCGCCGCCATGTGCGGGTGCTGCGCGGTGCGGGCCTGGCGGCGCTGGCCCTGGCCGCCGTGTTGCTGGTGCGGCAGACGGTTTTCCGCGGCGGGCAGCCGGACGCCCCTGCGGCGGTGCCCACCGCCCCGGCAGTCACGGCACTGCCCGCCCCCACCCATGTGACCGTGCAGCCGCTGGCCGCGACGCGGGACGCCCTGGCCGACACCCAGCGCGCCGACGCAAGCGCCCACACCACGCCCGAGACCGCAGCAGTCCCTGCCGCAACCGCAGGCGAAATTCTGCCCCGGTACCGGGCACTCTACGAGAAAAACCCCGACCTCATCGGCTGGCTGCGCATCGACGGGACGGGCATCGACCTGCCCGTCGTGCAGACGCCCGGCGACAACGAATACTACCTGCGCCGCGGCTTTGACCGCTTTTACGCCGTGGGCGGCACGCTGTTTCTGGATGAGCGCTGCTCGGTCAGCGCCGACGCACCGACGGCCAACTGGCTGATCTACGGCCACAATATGCACGATGGTTCGATGTTCGGCCAGCTCGTGCGCTACCGGGACGAAGATTTTTACAAAGCCCACCCGACCTTCACGTTTGACACACTGTACGAGGGCGGCACCTGGCAGGTCGTGGCCGCGGTGGATACCGCGCTCGGTGCGGACGCGCTGCCCTACTACACCTTTTTTGACGCCGACACCAAGCTGGACTGGCAGCACCGCGTCAGGGCCATCACCGAAAAGGCACTGTATGACACCGGCGTCATGCCGGAGTACGGCGCGCAGCTGCTGACGCTCTCGACCTGCGGCGACACCCACCCCGACACCGACGCCCGCTTTGCCCTGCTGGCCGTGCGGATCGATTGATTTTGCTCTTGCATTTTCCGGCAGAATCGGCTATGATGTTGCTTGACCCAGTATTATTGATAAAAGGAGTCTGTAATCATGGCAGAATTCACCTATGAAGTTACCGAACGCATCGCCGTTCTTTCCACCAACGCCCGCGGCTGGGAGCGCCAGCTGAACATGGTCAGCTGGAACGGCAACCCGCCGAAGTACGACATCCGCGACTGGTCCCCCGACGGCAGCCGCATGGCCAAGGGCATCAGCCTGACCGAGGAGGAGCTGAAGACCCTGAAGGGCATTCTGGACGACATGGAGCTGTGAGGTTCGTATGCAGGACTATCACGCCGAATTTGTGGAGATCTACAACAAAAACATCACCCGCCCCGGCGCTGACCGCCTGCTGAACTGGCTGGAAACGACGGATTTTTTCACTGCGCCCGCGTCCACCCGCTTTCACGGCGCGTGCGAGTGCGGCCTGGTCATGCACAGCATCAACGTCTACAATGCGATGATGCAGCATTTTTTCACCGAGGGTGAAAGCGCCGAGAGCTACGCCATCTGCGGCCTGCTGCACGACCTGTGCAAGGCGAACTTTTACAAGGTCGGCACCCGCAACGTCAAGAACGACGTTACCGGCCAGTGGGAGAAGGTCCCGTTTTATCAGGTGGCTGACCAGCTGCCCTACGGCCACGGCGAGAAAAGCGTGTATTTAATTGAGCATTTCATGCGGCTGAAAACCGCCGAGGCCATCGCCATCCGCTGGCACATGGGCGGCTTTGACGATGCCGTGCGCGGCGGCAGCTTTGCCGTCAGTGACGCCTACAACACCTATCCCCTCGCCGTCAAGCTGCATATCGCCGACCTTACCGCCACCTATCTGATGGAGCAGGGCACAAGCGAGGTCGAGAACGGCCACCCGAAAAGCAAATAATCAACGAAAAAGCGCTGCCGCACGGAAAGTTCTTCCGTGCGGCAGCGCTTTTTCAACTTTTCAACGGGTCAGCTGTCCATATCCTCAAAGGCCGCCAGCCCCTTCTTCGCCTCGGCTCTGGCGTCGCCGTGTTTGACGAAGCACATCGTCACAAAGCTCAGCGCCACAAACAGCGCGGCATACGGGAACAGCACGCGGTAGTCGATGGCCCGCATCAGGGAGCCCGCCACGATGGGCGTGACGACCTGCGCCGCCATCGAGAAGGTGTAGTAATAGCCGGTGAACTTGCCGATGTCACTGCCGCGGCACATCTCGACGACCATCGGCAGCGAGTTCACGTTGATGGCCGCCCAGGCCAGACCGACCAGCGCAAACACCACGTACATGATCGGCTGGATCGAGGTGTACATCGTCGTCAGCAGGTAGCCCAGCATAAAGCAGGTCGCCAGCAGCACAATGCCGCACTGGATCGTGCGCTTGCGGCCAATTTTTGCAGCCAGCGCACCGATGGGAATGTACGAGACAATGGCACCTGCCGTTGCCACCAGCAGGCATGTGGACGCGCCGCCCAGGCCCTCGCCCATGACGGCCTCCACGTACTTGGTAAACCACGTCGTAACGCCGTTATATCCGATGAACCACAGCGAAATGGAGAGCAGCAGAAACGCAAGGCTCCGCTTGACCGGCGCAGGCAGGACCTCATGGCCGGCACCGTCGTCGGTGGCCAGGTTCCACTCGGGGTGGGCGGCCTCGAGCTTCCGGTTTTCCTCCCCGAGCTTCGGCTCCCGGATGGTCAGGTACAAAATTGCCACCGCCGCGACCATGATCATCGAGACGATGAAGAACAGCGGGCGGTAGCTGACATGCCCGACCCCCTTGGTTTTGGACACCGGATACATCAGCGCCGCCAGCCCCAGATACAAAATACCGCCCACGGCCCCCATCAGGTTGATGATGGCATTTGCACGGCTGCGCAGCGGCTTAGGGGTCACGTCGGGCATCAGCGCCACCGCGGGCGAGCGATAGGTGCCCATGGAAACCAGCAGCAGACCCAGCACTATAATGAACAGCACCAGCGTGCCGGTGCTGGGGTTTGCCGCATAGCGGTCATCCAGCAGCGGGATCAGGTTCATCAAAATGGCCGCCAATGCAGTGCCGCCCACAATGAACGGCATCCGCCGCCCGATGCGAGTGCTGGTCTTATCGGACAGTGCGCCAAAGAACGGCAGCAAAAACAGCGCCAGTACGTTATCTGCCGCCATAATAGCCCCGGCGAAGGTCTCGTTCAGTTTAAAGGTGTCGGTCAGGATCAGGGTCATCACGCTGTCGTACATCTGCCAGAACGTACAGATCGACAAAAACGCCAGGCCCACCAGAATCGTGCGACGGTTGTTCAGCTTCACGGCAATGCTCCTTCTTGACGGGGCCGTTTCGCCCCGGAATAGGAATATTGTAGCATCGTTTAGTCGTTTTGTCTATAATTACGCGGCGATTGTTTTTTATTTTGCGCAGATTTGACGATTTTTGTGGTAAAAGGGGTCTCCCGCGGGCTGTTAGGCGGCCGGATCATCCTTTGAAATTCAGACATTTCCCATCATACTCACAGATAATTTCCTGTCCGGGGACGATTGTTACCATATAGCCATCTTTTCCGAAATTCAACGCAATGACTTTGCCATCAACCGTATGAAAAAGCTGTATGATTATGTCTGTGGACTTTGGTGTTTTATCAAAATACGTACTTGGCTTTGTACCGTTGGTGATTATCTTGCCATCGAAAAATGTATAGCGCGCATTGTTTTTGTCTGCACTGTCCAAATACGCCAACACCATGGCGGAAACTCTGCGGCTTGCCGTCCCCGCTTCCACCGTATCCTTTGGGTTCTTTTGCAATGCATTCAGCGCGGCGTTAGAAATTTTGCCTACATTTTTTACCCATTCATTGTTTATGTAGACAGAAAACCGGCAGTTGCTTTTATTGTTTGCAGAGTTAGCAGTAAAACTCTCCGGGTACAGGGCATAGCACTCCGACAAGGCAGCCTGCGACGCTGTCCACACATCTCTTGCCTCCGTTATCACAGCTTTCTTTTTTGCTTTGTCTATATATCCGGTAAGCGATGGTACAAGCAGAGCTGCTAAAACCGCCAGAATTACCAGCACAACAATAAGCTCAACCAATGTGAACCCGCGTTTGCGATTGTTTCTTTCCATGTAAGCCCCTAACAATTTGCCGTCCTTCCATTTAATGTCACTTTACTCCATTATAATGATAGCACATTTGTGAGAAACCGTCAACAAACGTCCCGTTCCTGCATCACAAATTTGTTCCGGAGGGGGCTCTGTAAAACTGTTTGGCGTATTGACTTTTACGCGAAACAGACACAGTATCGTCAGCATAGGAACTCAGCGTGTCGGAAAGCAAATCCGCTTTGTCTGCCACACAAAAAAATACCTAAGCCGCTAAAAGGCTTAGGTATAAGGAATGCCGGTGATGGGGGTCGAACCCATACGGTGTCACCACCAACGGATTTTGAGTCGGCCCAAGTGAGAAGAACTTGGTAGATTTTTTAGGAATTTCAAGGAACTTATTTCCTGCCCTTTTTTAGTGAAAAAGCACCTATCCACGATACAATTTTCAATTTCCGAACGTACTCACGATTGAAAATTTGACAGACCAATGTAGTTGAGAAATCATTCTCGCTTTGTGGACAATCTTTCAAAAATGGCAGACAAAAAAACAACGCATTCGGAAAGTAGAGGCACATAAAAAACGGCAGTACCCAATAGCGGACATTTTTTTACTATCTAACGGTTTGGCGACCCGCTATTATTTAAGAAATGCCATTCTGCCACTATGTCACATCATACCAACTATCCAAGGGGAAACTATATCTTTTTATAGGAATAGGGCGCGGCGCGTTCCTCTCCCCCACACCCCCTCTCCAGCTGGCTGAAGAAACAGCCAACTGAAAAAGAGAATATCGGTTCTTATAAGCATCTTACCTGTCCACAGGCAAGGTGCTTTTTTTATTTCAAAAATCGGAGGTCATCATGGGCAAATATCAGAAAAATATCGAAGCTGCGCGGCGTATCAGCGTGATGCAGTATCTTCAAACCTATCACCCCGGCGAACTGGTTCGCAAAACGGACAAGGAGTATTGCACCAAGACGCACAGCAGCCTTGTTATCACGCCCGCAAATGGGCTGTTTCACTGGTTTTCGCAGAGCAAGGGTGGCAACAATGCACTCGACTATCTGGTAAAGGTCGAGGGCATGGATTTTGTCTCAGCGGTACGGTTGCTGAACGAAATGACACCGATGCCGGTCTCTGTTCAGACGGTTAAGGCAGCACCTGTGCAGCAGCAGACATCCCGCCCCTTTGTGCTGCCGCCTGCGGACAGGAACACCGAAGCTGCAACGGCCTATCTGATGCACCGTGGCGTCAGCCCGAAAGTCCTGCGCTACTGCGTGGGCAGCGGAATCCTGTACCAGACCACGCGCGGCAACTACCGCAACTGCGTTTTTGTGGGCAAAGATGAAAACGGCGTACCGCGCTCTGCTTTTCAGCGCGGCTGTCAAGGCAGCTTTCGCGGAGATGTCGCGGGCAGCCAAAAACAGTATGGCTTTCTGATTCCCGCCGAATCAGAAAACTGCGATACCGTGGAAATCTACGAAGCCCCCATTGATGCTATGTCCGGCGCAACGCTGCGGCAGTACAAACATGATTCCCCGTGGCGCAGTGTCCACTACTTGGCGCTGGGCGGGTTGAACCATCAGCCGATTGACTACTTCTTGCAGCAGCATCCCGAAGTAAAGCGCGTGTCGCTTTGCTTTGACCGTGACGACCCCGGACGAAACTTCACAAAAATTGTTGCGAAACGGCTTGCAGAACGCGGATATATCGTACAGGATGCACCTCCGGCCATAGGCAAGGATTATAACGACTATCTGCTGGCGGCTCGTAGACTTATCAGCATGGAACGGTAAAGGAGCGGAATATGAAAACTATTGCAGTTGCAAACCAAAAAGGCGGCGTGGGCAAAACGACCACCACAGTAAACCTCGGCACAGCACTGGCGGCTATGGGCTACAAGGTGCTGTTGGTGGACGCCGACCCGCAGGGCGATTTGAGCAGCTATCTCGGCTATGAGGGCACCGAAAACGGCGCAACAATCAGCGACCTAATGGAATCCGTTATCAAAGACGAAAAGCCGCCAGAAGTGGTAATTCACCATGAAGAAAAGGTGGATTTCATTCCTTCCGACATTGGGCTGTCCGATATGGAAGTGAGCCTTGTAAATGTTATGGCGCACGAGAAAATCATGGAACAGGCATTGGAGCCGTTCAAGGATAAATACGACTACTGCTTGATCGACTGTATGCCCTCGCTGGGCATCATCACCGTGGCATCGCTTGTTGCGGCGGATCGAGTGCTGATTCCTGTGCAGGCACAGCATTTCGCCCTCAAAGGTCTGGTATCCCTGTTCAAATCCGTCAACCAAGTAAAGCGCCGTATCAATCCCCGGCTGGATATTGACGGCATTGTACTGACGATGGTGGACAAGCGCACCAACCTATCCAAAGATGTATGCGCCGCCCTGCGCAGCGCCTACGGTCACGCGCTGAAAATTTACCGTGCAGAAATCCCGGTCAGTACGCGCACAGCAGAAAGCGCTGCCAGTACACATAGCGTGCTGACCTACGATGCCAACGGCCCGGCCAGTTTGGCATACAAAGCGCTTGCCAAGGAGGTAACGGAGAATGAGAGAGTACGGCAGCAACATCAATCTGCCCTCACTCGATAATCTGTTTTCGAGTGAGCAGGAACGGCAGGATGCAAAGCTGGAGAAAATCCAAATTTTGCCACTGACGGAACTACATCCCTTTCGGAATCACCCTTTTCAAGTTCGTGACGATGACGAGATGGACAAAATGGTGGACAGTGTCAAGGAATACGGTGTCATGACCCCGGCCATTGTCCGCCCCCGGAAAGATGGTGGGTATGAAATTGTAGCTGGCCACCGTCGCTGCCATGCCAGTCAGCGGGCTGGCGTGGAGACTATGCCCTGCATCGTGCGGGATATGGACGATGATACTGCTATTATTCTGATGGTGGACAGTAACTGCCAACGAGAGCATATTCTACCGAGTGAAAAGGCGAAAGCGTATCAGATGAAGCTGGAAGCTGTAAAGAGAAAGGCCGGTAGACCGTCAAAAAATAATTCGGCCCAAGTTGGGCCGAATTTATGGGCTTCTGAAAAAGTTGCAGCTGATGCAGGAGAAAGTAGGTCACAGGTAAAAAGATTTATTGCATTGAACAACCTCACGCCAGCTTTAATGCAGATGGTAGATGAGGGCCGTCTGAAAACGACTCCCGCCGTAGAACTTAGCTACCTTACCCCAGAAGAACAAGAGGACTTCCTGTCCTATATGGAATCCGAGGGCTGTACTCCCTCACTGTCACAAGCACAAAAACTCAAGGAGGCCAGCAAGGAAAGCGTACTGACACCAGAAAAAATCCAGCATATTATGGCCGCCAAACCGTCAAGTGTAAAGCCGCGTGACCCGCAGCTTATGATTCCCGTTGCAAAAGTTGAACGATACTTTCCGAAAGGCTTTACAAGCGACCAGATGCAGCAGGTTATCGTAAAACTGCTGGAAAACTATGCCCGCGCCCACCAGCACGGCAGCAGATGAGGGGGGGGGACACCGATGACGAGATTATTAGTTGTTGAACCCGGCTACTGCCCTTATCAAGCGGGTTTTCCCAGCGCGATAGCGGCTGCTTCCGAAGTTATTGAAGGCGAGAGCCAAATCCTAAAACCGTTTGGCACACCGCGAATCGGGCTAATATGCAGCAAAGCCCAAAGCCGACTGAAATATAACAGACAGGTCAATGACGAGGGCGTGACTGTGCGCGGACGCTTTCTCGTTTGCGGACTAAATGGCGATAAGGTCATAGGGCTATCCAAGGATCAGGCAGACCGGTACAGCCGACTACTTTTTCTCCCGCAAGTCGCGGATATGGCAAGCGACGAACTGCCCGCTGCCAAAGTGCGACCACAGGACGAGCGCTATGGAGGTAAATTGTCTTTTTGGGAAAGACTTGAACGATGATGATCATCTCCATCATTTATCTTAAAATCTCCGTCAGAATACAAAATGATGGAGATAATTAGCTGTTTGGAAAAGAGTGGGCAATAATCATTTATTGATTTTTCCATGACAATTCGATATAATACAATCAGGGGTGAGAAAATGATACTGCAATATTTTGTTACAGAAACAGCAACCGAACGAAAAATCCCCATTGAAATAGATCGTGCCACAGACGCTGACCTTGCCGGTACAAAATCCTGCTGGCAAACGGATTGGACAAGCGAATTTATCGGTGACCCGGATTTAGAGAAATACGCAGCCAAAACCGAGGATGGAGAAATCGTTGCTTTGGGTGCATATCGTGAAACGCCGGAGAGCATGTTTGTTTATATCGAATATATTGAAAGCCACCCCGACAGCAATCCCACACTGGTTTCGCATCGAAAATATGTCGATATTGGGCGGATGATGATTGCTTTTGGCATTCAGCTTTCTATCGACAGTGGAAAAAATGGCGTTGTAACCTTTGAAGCAAAAACTGATGAATTGGCCAGACATTATATAAGTGATTTTGGTGCGGTCCGCATTTTCTCAAAGCAGTCTGGCGGTCCTATTATGTTGATGATCGCGGATAATGCTGCACTTACAATATTTAACACTTATCTTTCATAAAAGGAGGTCACGTATGAACGAGCATATTGACATTGAAGTGAAGCGTATGTCCAAAGAAAGCATCGAAATGCTGAACAATTTAAGTGCTGTATGCAAGCGATACGGCATCAATTACTATCGTGCGACGCAGGAAATGCGGGATCTCTTGGATACGATTGCACTGCATGAATACCAACTGCAAAAGGCGCGTGAACAAGGCTTGACCCGTTCCTCGGTTCCTCCGTTCATGGGCATCAAGCGCAGCGAACGCAGCAATAATCGTCCCGCATAAAACCGAATTAGTATTCACACAAGGCTCTGTACAAATTTGTACAGGGTCTTTTTTATTGAGGTAAACCAAATGGGAAATTCTGATAACGTAATTGGCTACATCGAATATCTTAGTGATGATGGAAAAATAGTCGGATATGTTACTCCCTTTACAGATGTAGACAAGTTTAGAAAGGAAATCTTGAAAGCCGCTGAGGTTGGTATGCCGATTACCCCGGTTGTGTTCCCGGATAAGATGGACAAGCCATTGGAATTGCCGCGGGACATCTATTGGCCGGGTGGCTTTCGTAAAGAAAAGAGACAGACTTACCCTTATGAGATATACCAAACCAATAACCGTGATTTCGTTTTCAGAAACTATGCTTATGCGAAAACTCGTATGAAGGCTGCGGATTATAAACTCGTTTATAGTGGACAGATGGAACGCTGGGATGAGCCTGAAGATATTTATATAGCGCATAACCAAAGCAACCGTCCCAATGCTCAAAAGATGCGTTCTGTTTCTATCAGCGATATTATTGTGATCCACAACAGGAGCGAAACACAGGCTTTCTATGTAGATGAATATGGTTATCGTCAGGTTGATTATCTATTGCCGGAGTTAGAGAATTTGAAACAATCAGAACCGGAACCTTATGAACGATGAGGAGTAGCAAATGGCCAAATACGAAAATATCCGTGCGCTTGCCAAAAAGCAACTGCAAGCCGTCACGGAGAGCAGCGACCGCTGGAAAGCATTTTTGCAGACAGCGGCCATTGCTTATAATTATGGTTTCCCGAACCAGCTTTTGATTCACGAGCAAAGCCCCACCGCCACAGCCGTGGCCGACATAGCTTACTGGAATAATAATGCGGGTCGCTGGGTCAAGCGCGGCGCACACGGTATCGCGGTATTTGACACTCGCGCCAATTCTTCCCGGCTGCGGTATCTGTTTGACATTTCCGATACCATCCCCCGCGCAGAGATTCCCGAAGCGCTGCCGTGGGTCATTACAGACCAGAACTGGCGGCCTGTTTGGGATAAAATCGTAGCGGATAATCACGCTGACAGCATCCAGAGCGCCCTACTCATGCTCTCTACATCCTGCGTTGCCCAGCGCAGCGCCATGTTCACAACCGCACTGGGAAAAGCCATAGACGGCAGCAGCTTACAGTGGGCCAAGCCGGACGAACAGCGGCAGCTATTTATACAGCTTATCACCCAAAGCTGTCTGTATATGGCCGCGCTGCGGTGCGGCGTGGATACTGCGCGGCTGGACCTGTCTGCCCTTGAGTCCGTGAACCAGTTTGATACAAACCGCATCACTCTGTGTTTGGGCAGCGCTTGCCAACAGGCGGCACGGCCTCTCATGCAGCAGATCGGCAGCATCACGAGAGAAATCGACAGTGTTGCACGCGCCGAAAAAGTCCGCTATTATGGTGACAAACAGGAAGAAACCAATAACACCAAGGAGGTCAACAATGGAGTACATGATGGTGAACGGCTACCAAATCCCGGCGCTGACGCTGAACGAGCCGCCGATGCCGGAAATCGGGAAGTACGGCAGCCTGCGGCGGAAATTCCTGCTGGAGAACGCGCCGATGGTGTTCGACGAGATGCTGCTGGAGGGAACGCTGTACCCGCATCTGGTGGAGATGGACAACGCAGTACACCGGCAAATCGAGCAGACGATGCAGACGCTGATGCAGCAGAGCACCGCCCCGAACCGGCAGACAGACCCGATGGGCTGGACGCAGTGGACGAACGCCTTGCAGAGCCAAGCCGAGGAACTGGCGATGCAGCAGATTTACAGCCTGTAATACAAGAACCCCAAGCGGAGAGCGATACCACGCCCTCCGCTTTTTCTGTACCCATTTCTGATTTGCCGCCGCTGAGCGATGAACTGATTCTAGGCTTACTGGCGAAAGAATCCTCCAGCCGTGCCGACAATGCGGCTATTCTGGAATATTTCAATGAGCATCCCGACCTTGCCGAGCGCAGCGCCTTTTGCAAGCACTGTTACAAGCAAATTTATACATATTTGTTCGTGGATGACCATACCGTGGGTTTTATCCGGCATGATATGTACCTTGAACTTTGGGAGGGCAACTATCTTACCAAAACAGCGCAGGTCAATCTGACATGGGATGCTGTTGCCGCAAAGATTGCTGACCTTATCGAGCAAGGGCGGCTGATTGTTCCCATCAAGGCAGTACCCGTGCAGCAGCAGATGGAGCAGCTTACCCTTACCCCCGAAGATTCTGAAAAGGCAGGGCTGCCGAGCCATGAGCAGCAAGAAAAAAATATCGACCTTGCGGCAGAAGCCAAAAAGTGGAACAAGCCCATCATTGACGCATCCGGCAAGTATATTTCCGAGCAGGACATTACCGATGCACTGTGCAAAGGCGGCGGGTTTGAAGATAGCAAATTTCGCATTCAGCAATATCTCTCTGCACAGGTACTTCCTATCGAGGAAGATCAAGCCCGCTGGCTGAAAAAAGAATACGGCATCGGCGGCGGCACATGGATCTTCCGTGATGGTGGGCACGGCTTTCTTGACCACATGGGCAAAAATCTTGAGATCACCCGACGTACAGAGGACGGCGAGTATCGCCGCGTTTTGAAGTGGAAAGAGGTTGCCCAACGCCTGCGGCTTTTGGTTTACAACGACCAGTATTTGACCGATGCCGAAAAAGCCCCCTATCAGGCATGGGCAGCAGAACAGCAAGCCGCCCGCGCAGCGAACGATGCCGCCCTCGATCATGCAAAACACGCCATCACGGATTTCTGTGAGAATGAGGGGCTAAACGAGCCGAATTTCTCCGACTTGACCCGCGTGGAGTTTGCTTACTCTACCACCGAGGACGATGAGCACGAAATTCAAGTGTATGCCAATCTTCTGCGGAACGAAATCCGCTATGAGGTTGACGGTAACATTGTCCATATCGACTACTTTCACGATAACCACGAGCTTGCCGCGCAGGGTATTGAAAACAGCGCTTTCTCGGATTTTATCAATACCGCCGAAGCAGAGTTTGAAAAGCATCATCCGACTACAAGAAAAGTCGAAAAATCACCTGTAACTATCGGCAGTACGGTTTATCTGGAAGATGCCAGACCCTTTACCGTCGAGGAAATCGGCAGAGAAAACATTCATCTGCGGGATGAAAGTTTCCCGCTGGTAGGCCGTGCCGTCAGCCATGAAGAATTTGCGCGGCTGCTTGCGGCCAACCCCAAAAATGCAGCACTATCCGCCCCGGAAGTTCCAAGCCGCCAAGAGCAGCCGGAAGAAACTGCCGAACCCATCGTGGGCGAAGTCATCGAAGAACCCAACCCCTTTGTGGCGCAGGTTATGGCGGACGCAGAACGGCTTTCGGCAGAAGATGAACCTTACCACCGCGAACCCATTACCTATGAAGCCCCTTATCTGGATAACCTGCCGACAGCACCGCGCGAAAAATTTGCAGCCAATAGTGCCGCCATCCAAAAGCTGAAAGAAATTGAGCAGCGCGTAGCGAACGGCGGCAGCCCTGCTTTTGAGGATGAACAGAGAATTTTAGCGCAGTACACGGGCTGGGGCGGGCTTTCGGATGCGTTCGACCCGAACAAAAGTGCATGGTCGAACGAGTACAGCCAGCTGAAAGCAGCATTGTCTGAATCTGAGTATGAAGCTGCCCGCAGCAGCACCCTGACGGCGTTTTATACCCCCGCCACCGTTATCCACCCCATCTACCGTGCACTGGAGCGCTTCGGCGTAAAGGGCGGCAAAATCCTAGAACCCAGCATGGGCACAGGCGCATTTCTCGCACACGGACATTTTGGCAGCAGTGATGCCAAATTCTACGGCGTAGAATTGGACAGCATCACAGGCCGCATCTCAAAGCAGTTGTATCAAAAGGCCAATATCCAAGTGACCGGCTATGAAAATGCGCTTCTCCCCGACAACTATTTTGACTGCGCTATTGGCAATGTCCCTTTCGGTAATTTTCAAGTCAATGACCCGCAGTATAACCGGCTGCATTTTCCCATTCACGACTATTTCTTTGCCAAGAGCATCGACAAGCTGCGCACCGGCGGCATCATGGCGTTCATCACCTCCAGCGGCACATTGGACAAAAAGGATGACCGCGCCCGCAAGTACATCGCCGAGCGCTGCGACCTCATCGGTGCGGTGCGCTTGCCCAACAATGCGTTCAAGGGCAGCGGCACAAAGATCATGACCGATGTAATATTTCTGCAAAAGCGCGATACGCTGCGCCAGCAGGACGAGCCTTGGCTGCACCTTGCAGAAGATGCCAACGGCATTACCATGAACCGCTACTTTGTGGAGCACCCAGAAATGATTTGCGGCAGAATGGAGATAGTCTCCGGTCCGTATGGCCCGACTCCCACCTGCCAGCCAATAGACCCCGATGCGGTGGACCGTTTCGGAAAGCCGTTGCTGGAAACGCAAATCGACACTGCTATGCAGCACTTGACCGCCACGCTGACAAAAGCCGAAATCTCTGTGCAGGAAGAAAGCGGCGAGGACACCAAGTACATTGATGCCGACCCCTTTGTGCGTAATTTCAGCTACACGGTAAAGGACGATAAAATCTATTACCGCGAAGGCGCAGTCATGCGGGAGTGTAATCCCAACGCAGCATCTGCCGAGCGTATCCGCAAACTGGTGGAGCTGCGCGATACCACCCGCGCTCTGATCGATGCGCAGTTGCAGGACTTGCCGGACGAGGAAATCCGCCGTCTGCAAGCCCAGCTTAACCGCCAGTATGATGCCTTCCGCGGCAAGCACGGCCTAATCAACAGCCGCAGCGCGGAGTTGTCTTTCCGGGATGACAGCAGCTACTATTTGCTGTGTTCACTTGAAAATGTCGATGAAAAAGGAAACTTTATCAGCAAGTCGGATATGTTCACCAAAAGGACTATCCGCTCTGCACAGATACCAGACCACGCCGACACGGCATCGGACGCTCTGGCACTGAGCATCGGGGAACGTGCCAAGGTCGATATGCCTTACATGATGCACCTTACCGGGAAAGATGAAGCAACGCTTGCTAAGGAACTGGCGGGCGTTATTTTTGTAGAGCCTTTCCGCAAACAGGAGGACGGCAGCCCTGTTTACCTTATGGCGGACGAGTATTTATCCGGCAATGTGCGCGAAAAGCTGCGTATTGCTCATGTTGCAGCCGACCAAGACCCAGCGTTCCGCATCAATGTAGAAGCGTTGGAACAGGTGCAGCCCAAGGACTTGACGGCGGGCGAAATAACGGTTCGGTTGGGTGTCACATGGATCGGGCCGGAAATCATCAAGCGGTTTGCCGATGAACTTTTTCAGTCAACCTACCGCGAACAGAAAATAGCTGTCCGTTACAATGAATATCTGAATAACTGGTATATTTCCAACAAGAGCCAGGGCAACGATAATATCCGCGTCACGAACACCTACGGCACAAAACGTATCAACGGCTATCATTTGTTGGAGAACGCACTCAATCTGCGGGCCACCAAAATTTACGATACAATCTATGACGAAAACGGCAAGGAGCAGCATAAACTCAATGGTCCTGCCACCGAAGAAGCACAGGCCAAGCAACGGATGATAGAAGATGCTTTTAAAGACTGGATTTTCAAGGACCGTGAGCGCCGGGAAAGCTTGGTGGCGCTGTACAATGAAAAGTTCAACTGCATCCGCCCCCGTGAGTACGACGGCAGCCACATCCAGTTTTTCGGTATGAACCCGGAAATCGCACTGCGGCCCCACCAGCGCAATGCCATTGCCCACATCCTGTACGGCCACAACACCTTGCTGGCCCATGTGGTTGGCGCGGGTAAAACTTACGAAATGGTTGCCGCCGCAATGGAAAAAAAGCGGCTGGGCCTGTGCAGTAAAACGCTTGTTGCCGTGCCAAATCATCTGACAGGCCAATTTGCCAGTGAAGCGCTGAAGCTATACCCCAATGCAAACATTTTGGTGACAACGCAGCGCGATTTTGAAAAGTCAAACCGTAAACGGTTTTGTGCCAAAATCGCCACCGGCAACTATGACATTGTGGTAATCGGTCACAGCCAGTTTGAAAAGATTCCACTTTCCGATGCCAGAAAAGCCGAGTTTATCCGCAAGCAAATTGACGAACTGGAGATGCAGTTGGAGAGCATGGACAACAGCGACAGCCGTCTGACCGTCAAGCAGTTGGAAAGTAAGAAAAAGCAGTTGAAAACCAAGCTGTCAAATTTGCTGGACGCCCCGAAGCGGGATGATGTGGTGACTTTTGAGGAACTGGGTGCAGACTCCCTCATGGTCGATGAAGCACACAATTTCAAGAACCTCATGACCGTTACAAAGATGCACAACATCGCGGGTATCAGCACCACCGAGAGCCAAAAGGCCAGTGACCTGTTTATGAAGTGCCAGTACCTTGATGAAATCACCGGGGCGCGGGGCGTAACGTTTGCCACAGGCACCCCCATTTCCAACAGCATGACCGAGCTGTATACCATGCAGCGCTATTTGCAGCAGTACACCTTGGAACGCAACGGCCTTGCAAACTTTGACAGTTGGGCGGCCACCTTTGGCGAAACCGTCACAGCCATCGAACTTGCGCCGGAGGGAACCGGCTACCGCACAAAAACACGCTTTGCTCGTTTTTTCAATCTGCCGGAACTTATGGCAATGTTCAAGGAATGCGCTGACATTCAAACAGCAGATATGCTGAAGCTGCCTGTCCCTGCTCTTGTGGGCGGCAAGCCGACCAACATCCAGCTAAAGCCCTCCGAAATACAAAAGCAGATGGTGACAGAATTGGGCGAACGAGCCGACAAAATCCGCAATAAAATGGTAAAGCCCTATGAGGACAATATGCTGAAAATCACCAACGACGGACGCAAATTGGCGCTGGATCAGCGCTTGATCGACCCCGACTTGCCCGACGATCCTGACAGCAAGGTCAATATCTGTGTGGGCAAAATTTTTGAGATATGGGAGCAGACCATGCCTCAACGCAGTGCGCAGCTTGTTTTCTGCGATCTGTCTACGCCCAAGGCGGGCGTTTTCAATGTCTACGATGACATGAAAGCAAAGCTGATCGAACGCGGAATCCCCGAAACAGAAATTGCCTTCATCCATGAAGCGAACACCGATGCCCGCAAGACAGAACTTTTCGGAAAAGTCCGCAGCGGCGCAGTTCGCGTGCTGATGGGCAGCACCGCCAAAATGGGAGCCGGAACCAATGTCCAAAAGCGGTTGATTGCGCTGCACCATCTGGATGTACCGTGGCGGCCATCTGATATTGAGCAGCGTGAGGGCAGAATATTACGACAGGGCAATGAAAATAAGGAGGTCTATGTTTTCCGTTATGTAACGGAGGGAACATTTGATGCCTACTCATGGCAGCTTATCGAAAATAAGCAAAAATTCATCGGTCAGATTATGACCTCAAAATCTCCGGCTCGCAGCTGCAATGATATGGACGAGGCTGCACTGTCCTACGCCGAGGTAAAGGCATTGGCGGCTGGCAATCCGCTTATCAAGGAAAAGATGGACTTGGACGTACAGTTGACCCGTCTTAAAACACTGAAAGCTGCCCATGACAGCCAGCGTTATGAACTGGAAAATAAAATTGCCATCGGCTTCCCGGCTGAAATCCGAAAATGCAAAGAACAGATTGAAAATGCCACAGTAGACGCCGCCACCGTAAAAGAACATTCGGCGGTGGATGCGGACGGCAAAGATGTTTTCTGTATCCAGTTGGAAAAGAAAGTTTACTACGAAAAAGAACCTGCGGGGAAAGCCCTGTTAGGTCTGCTGGGCTTGGCACTGAATAGCGAAAAGCCCGTACCTATCGGGTATTTCAAGGGTATGGAACTGCAAATCCAACATCTGCCTTTTGGCAACGAATACCATGCAAGATTGGCTGGCTCTGGTACATATAGCACTCAGCTGGGAGCTGATGTGTTGGGCAATCTGACACGCCTTTCCAATTTGGCAAATGGTATTGAACCGAGCATTGAAAAGACCCGCAATATGCAAATCCAGTTGGAACAGCAGCTTGCCAGCGCCGAGGAAGAAGTCAAGCGGCCATTTCCACAGGCAACGGAACTGACTGAAAAGAGTAAGCGTCTTGCGGTGCTGGAGGGACTGCTGAACATGAACGACAAAGACATTGTGACCGACACCGAGCCGGAACAACAGTGTCAGACCGACAATCGACAGCGTGGACAGGAGGAACGATAAATTTTATGATTAAAGGCAGAAAGACCAATCGTATACGCGACCACCCCAAGGATGAAAGGAGTAGTTTTTATGAAAAAATCTATTGTTGCATTGGGCATAGTATTGGCGCTGTCCGGGTGTGCAGCGGCAGCGGATGAAACTCTTGCGGCTGAACCGGCTGCACTGGTGGAAATCTCACCGGCCACCGAAGAAACTGCGCAGCCGGTGGAAGCTGCTGCAACTGCCGAACCTGCGCAGACTGCAACCCCTGCGCCGACACCCGAACCGACACAGGCCCCCACGCCCGCGCCGACAGCAGAGCCTACGGCAGTCCCCACCGCAGAACCCACGCAAGCCCCGGTGGAGGAAACCGTAGCTGCCACTCCGGCACAGGTTAGTATGAGTTATGGTGCGGTGCCGTTCGACCTTGCAGCCGGTACGGAGCAATGGTGGAGCATCGACAGCAGCGACAGCGCATACTGGGCCGTGCAGGAGAACATCAACGCCATCCGTGCGGCGGCGGGACTATCCCCGCTGGCAATGGACGGCGGGCTGAGCGCGGCGGCAGATGCCCGCTGCGAGAGCTTTGTCGCAGGCGGTGCGTTCGACCACAGCGGCATGACCACCCGAAGCGAAATCTGCGCAGCCGGTCCTATCGGCTCGGCCAGCAGCGTATGCAGCTATTGGCAGAACAGTCCTGCCCACTATGCCAACATCACCAACGCCAGCTTTACGAGCATGGGTGTGGCCTGTTGGTTTTGCTCCACCGCCGAGGGGCAGTATACCTACTGGACTGTCACATTCAACTAAAACTCCTACTTGTTTTCATACACAAATTATGATATAATTTCTGTATGAAAGAGAGGTGCTATCTATGCCGAACATTCGTTCCAGCGCGGATTTGAGAAACAACTACAATGACATTTCCTCTTACTGCCATGCCTACAACGAGCCGGTCTTTATTACCAAAAACGGTAAGGGCGACCTTGCCGTTATGAGCATGGAAACCTACGAGGAAATGGCGGGCCGCATTGAACTGTACAGCAAGCTGCAAGAGGGCCTTGCCGACGTGGAAGCCGGGAACACGCGCCCCTTTGCCGATGTTATGGCTGATTTGCGCCACCGCAGGGAGCGCAGATGAAATACAACATTCATGTCACCCAAGCCGCCGAGCGCGATATGGCGAACGCCTACGACTATATCGACCTTGTACTGAAGAATCCAACTGCCGCCGACAAGCTGTTGGATGTGGCCGACGAAAAAATCGGAGCACTGGCAGAATTCCCGCACAAATTTGAAGCCGTTTCCGACAAATTGCTTTCCTTGTGGGGAATCCGCTTCACCATCGTTATGAACTACCTTGCGTTCTATATGGTGGACGATGCCACGCAAACGGTGCATATCGTGCGGTTTCTCTACGGCAAAAGCAACTGGATCACCATTCTGAAAACAGAGGCAGCAAACGGAAGTTTGCCGGTATTCTCATAACCGAATATTTTATCTGGGCGCTCACTTTTGTGGGCGCTTTTCTTTTTAGGAGGACGTTATGTCTTACGATGATATTATTGAAGTTTTGGCCGCTGCGCTGCTCGAAAAAGCAGAAACCGTAGGCTGTCTTGAAGTGCTGGACGGTTTCAGCCAGCGCCCAGACACAGAAATTGAAGTCAGCGCCCCAATCAGCGAGGAAATGCTGGCGTTGCCGCTGGACAAACAGGAGTGGCCGGAAGAGTGCACACCGATTTTGAAAGAAAGCAGTGCGGCCACGCTGGGCGAACTGGTGGAATATCTGAACCACTGCACAGCCACGGGGAAGAAGCTGAATGTTTCCGAAGATGCAGCGGCAGCCATGTTCCCGGCGCTTATCACATTCTGCTATGATGCTGCGGATATGAACGGTAAACGCTTCTTTTGGGAATATATTCTTGAAAGCAATTCTCTTGTTTTTGAGGATGCCGAATGACCCCGCAGGAGCAGCTCTGCGAAAAAATGCGGGTGGAGCAGAGCGCCTATTGCCTATGGCTGACCGCACAGCCGCCAGAAGAAATTCTACACCACGCCTACGAGTACAGCGTCCGTGAGGACATTATTCTTGCAACGGAAGAAATGAACCTCACCCCTGCACAGGTGCGGGCGCTGCTGAAATCTCCCGCGCCGCTGGCGGATGTGTATAAGGATTTTTCCAAGCTGGAAACCGATTATATGAGCATTGTGGCTCAGTGCGTGGAAGATCGCGCAGATGACTTGCTGAAAAAGGAACAGCAGCAGAACCCACCCAAAGTATATCGACAGTCCGTCACTTATGCCCGCGAACACGGCGAATTGCAGCAGTACCATGCGTCTTGCCACTTGAATGAAAGGTGTCGGGACGAGATTGACGCAGCGCTTGCACAGCGCTTTGATGGTTTGCGGCTGGGCACTGGCGCTGTTGAGCAGGTAGTGGCGGAATATGGTTTGGAGCGCACAAAATATGTGTTGGCAGCGGCCATTCAAACCCGTGATGGAGATGGTCGCATTTCGCGCACAAATAGAGAATGGGCAGATTCCATTCGCACGATCAAAGATATGGATCGCCGTGGATTTGACCGTTCCTGTTACTACGCTGACCTACAAGCGCATACCTGCCTATTGGACGGTTTTGTAAACCAAGTGCGAAAATTTGAAAAAGCAAAAGGCCAGCCCGCCCAGGATACCCCCGAAAGATAACCGCAGCGTCTGCATTTTGCAGGCGCTTTTTTTCGTGAAAAAATCTCTGTTTTGAAAGGATTTCACAATGAAAGAAACACATTATAAATTGAAGCATCGCGTTACTGCGCTGTTTGCGGCGGCGGTAATGCTCTGCTCCATGCTGCCCGGTGCAGCGTTTGCGGAGGAACCCACACCGCAGCCCACCGAGGAAACCGTGCAGATGGAGCAGCAGACCGAGCCGTCTGAAACAGACAACGGCCAGACCGACGAGAGCAGCCCCGACCCCGGCGAGGATGTAACCGAAGCCACCCCGGAAACGGCAGAAGAGCAGCCCGCTGAAGAAGAAATCCCTGCTGCCGTTGTCGGCGCGGAACTGTACACTGACTTGCCCGATGAACCCATCGGCTCCTATATCGGCAGCGAGGGTCTGCCGGTTGCCACCGGTGAAACTAAAATCGGCATTTCCGAGTGGCCCGAAAGCCAGCTGGAAGAAGGCGGCAGCTATCTGACTGCCGTTGCACTGGACAATGACGGCCTTACCATGGCCGCGCCCCTGCTGGATGGCGCAGACTATGCCATTGTTCCCATTCTGGCACAGGTGGAGTACCCTGCCGATGGCAGTGCCCTTGATCTGATTTTGCCGGACGGTGTGACCCTGCTGGACTACTACGGCGCACCCGTTGAAAACACAGAAAGCCTGCTGCATAGCGAATACAGCGAAACTTCGGCTGCGGTGCTGGGCGTGTATGTGCAGGCAGATGCAGATTTTACCGCGCAGCTGGTTTATACCGCGCCGGACGGCAGCTGCCTGACCAAACCCTTACAGGTGACCATTGACCGCAATGCGACTGCTGAATATCCTTTCCCCGACAGCGAAATTGCCGCCTTTGCCGAGCGCCCCACCCCTGCGGTGACAAGCGGCAAAATCACCAAGGTTGCCAAGGTCAACGGCACTTGGCTGATCTGGTTCAACGGCGAACCCGCCTACTGCTGCACCCCCGGCGCAGACGGCCAGCCCAAGAACTGTCCAACGTACACTTATGTCAATACTTCTATGGTTGGCGCAGACCAGTATGTACCCGGCGACCACTATGGCAACCAGTACAGAATCTGGGGCGGTTTAACGCAGCTTTCGCTCGGTATGCAGGAGCTCCCTCCGGTTGCGCTCTCCGCAGAAGCGCCGAGTTTGCTGGATTCCTGCCGCACGATCTATACAGATGCGCAGATGCAGATTATCGAGAATTATCCTGACAGCACTGCCGCCAAAATTCTTATTGGATCTGCGCAGACGCTGTTGGAGGGCACAGACGCTTACGCATCCGCCCGCGGCTACTATACCTATATTTATCAGCCGGGCCGCGCGGGCTGGCAGACTGTGGCTGTGATTGGCCCCGAAATCTCCGATGACGAACCGAACCCCAAACCCATCGTGCAGGAAATTTACGCCAACTGGGAAGCCCCTGCGCAGACCGCAAGCGGCGGCTTTGATTTTGACTACGGTATCATCACCAACAAGGTGCAGCTTAAAACCACCGAGAAAGTGGACGGCGCGACCATCGAGATTGAACCCATCACCCAAAGCGGTACTATTGACGGCGGCACATGGAATATTTCTCCCGCAGATAAACAGAGCGTTACCACTGCTGGCCACACCAACGATGACAATTTTCAAAACAATGGCGGTGCTGCATCTGCAAGTTGGACGCTGCACTACTCCGTAAGCAAAACCACCGACAGCCGCAACGGACGAGTAGGCCCCTACACCACGCAGGACGAAGCCGATGCAGCCGCCGACAGCGCCCGCGATGCTGCGATTGCCGAGTTGCAGGGCGAGGCCCAGCGCATGGTGGACAATGCGGTTGCATCTGCAAAGGCAGAACTGGCGAACGTCAAATTCCGCTATGAGGAAGTGGGTGTTCCATACGGTTTTGAAATGTATTGGGGCAGCAACGGCAGCAACCAGACCATTTCTGTACCGGCCAATTCAAACAATGCCTATCTGATGAAAAACGATGAATGGTCCTTGCAGGTCAACATCAAGAAAACCGACAGCGAAACCGGCAATCAGATTGCTGCCGACGCGCAATATGAGATTTTCCAGTGGGATACTGTAACAGGCAAATACCAGCCCACCGGCGGTTACAACACTTACAGTGTGCAGCGCCAAGGCGATGGCACTTATGCGGTCATCAACAGTGCAGCCTATGCGACCACGGATTCCATGCGGCATACCCTTTACTACACCCAGCGTAATACGGGCAAGTTTATCATTGTGGAAAGCAAAGCGCCCACAGGCTATTTTGGCGATTGGACAGACATCAATCATCCCGGCATAGCCAACACTCCGCTGGGCAAGCGCGGTTACTATATCGAAATCACCGAGGACAGCGACAATTCTGTAATCTGGCTGGACAACGCTGACTACAATGCCGACATTGCCACTACCGACAAAGGCGGCACCAAACTTGTCACCCGTACAGGTGTAGAAACTACCGTTACCATTTACGACACTGCCAAAGACCCCAGCCGCACTTATAACACCGACAATAGCGGCAAGGCGGTCAATGAGGACAGCTACACAATCACGCCAACAGACGGCGTTATGAAAAATGACCGCACCTTGGGCGAAATCAGCATCTCCAAGGTTGACCTTGATGCCGTGCGGTATGTGGGCGGCAGCACCACCCACGGCACAGCTCTTGCCAGCGGGCAAGCCCACGGCGATGCCACGCTGGACGGCGCGTTGTATGACCTCTACGCCGCCGAAGATATTACGCACCCCGATGGCGTGACCGGCGTGGTGGACTACTCCAAAATCGTGGATGCAGACGGCAATCCCATCTGGCACACCACAATCCGCGACAACAGTGGGCAGTGGGTGTCTGATTATTTACCCGTTCTGAAAAAAGACCACCTTGTAGCCAGCGCTAAAATCGAGAATGGCTGGCTGTGCTTCAGCAATTTGTACCTCGGCAAATATTATGTCGTAGAGCGCTCCACCGGCGTGGTTATCCCGCTGCGTGACGGCGCTCTTGCTGTTTCCGGCACCTATCCCACCGTGGACAGCCGCACCAAGGCAGTCACCGGGCAGACCGCCGCGCTTGCCAAGAACGACAGCGGGCAGTACACGGATTGGGTGTACAAGAACCAGTTTTCTACAGTCTCTAAAGGTAAAGCGTTGGATGGCTCTTGGACTTACGATGCCTATTACCTGTCCTTTGCAGATGGCTACCTCTGCGATGAGCATAATTACTACATCACGCCTGCCTATTCTGATGAGGGTTGGTATGTAGAAAAGACCACCTTTGCCGACAACCGACAGGCAGCCGGTGAACCGATCGACAAGACCAGTTACAGCGCCAATTACCACATCCATGCTGACAATGCACTGGCCGAGAGCCAAGACCAAGTAGCAAAAGGCAATGTGGAAATCAGTAAAATCGTATCCTCCAGCGGCCAAAGCAACGGACTGGAACTGGAGGGCGCAGGCTTTACATTCTTCCTTGTGTCCGACCTGTCCAAACTGAAGCAGTTTGAGCAGACCCGCAGCGGCAGCTACACCCTGCAAAGCATTTTGGATGCCTACATTGATAAGACCTACGATAACGAGCATCCGAAGTGGGATTTTTCTGCGGAAACGCAGGCCATCGCAAAGACCTATGAGGTCAACGCTGACGAAATTGACGCGTACAACAAAACGCTGACTGCCGCAGGAGAAAACAAGAACGGTAAGGGCGATGGCTGGCAGCCCACCGGCAGCGCCAACGAATACCAGCTTGCCGAAATCTTCAGCAATGACACCGGGAATATTCGTGTGCAGGGCTTGCCCTATGGCACTTATCTGGTCGTGGAAACCACCGTGCCGCACGACCTGTTCCAAGCTGAGCCTTTTATTGTCACCGTTGACCCCGAACAGGATAACAACCCGTGGGGCGCTATGGCCACCCCCAAGGACAGCGTAATGACAGGCTCTGACAGTTATCAGAAATTTACGGTACTGGACGAGGAAATCGAAGTTTATCTTCGCATCACAAAAATTGACGAGGAAACCGGCAAACCGGTACTGCTGCCCGACACCGCTTTCCAAATCTACTGGCTGGACGAGCAGGGGCATTACCGTTATGACAGCAACGGCAACCCGAAGCTCGTCACAATGACCGATACTGTCAACGGCCATCTGACAAAAGATGTAAACACTTTTCATACCAACGGCGAGGGCATTCTGACCTTGCCCGAAAAGCTGCCATTGGGCAAGTATCGCATTGTAGAAGTCACCGGCCCGAACGGATTCTACAACGAATGGCTGGATTCTGCCGGGTACGAAAACGGGGTCCTTGCCGATGATGCCGATGGCAGCTACTATGTGGATTTTGAAATCACCACAGACCGCATTTATGCAGCCACCGGCGACAAAAACGAGAACGGCATGGATACCCTTGTGATTGGTGAAAACTACTCTAACCATGAGACGCTGGGAAAATTGACGATCCGCAAAACAGGCGAGGTCTTAGCTGGCTGGAAAACAGAAGTTGGCGCACTTGACCCGTGGATGACCGGCGAGGCCGAGGACGGCAATTTTGTGTATGAAACCCGCCCGCTGGCCGGTGCGGAATACACCATCACCGCCGCCGAGGATATTTATACGCAGGATCGGCAGACCGACAATTATGGCAACCGCACGCTCTGGTATGCCAAGGGCGATGTGGTCGCCGTAGTCACCACCGGCGACGGCAGCGCAGACATTGCCGCCTTTGCCCCTGCCCGCATCAAGGCCACCTACGATTTCCTGTCCGTAATCCATGACGGCACGATTGGCGAAGTCAGTGTGACCCTGCCGCTGGGCAGCTACCACATTGAGGAAACCAAGCCGCCTTACGGCTATATCGGCACCACTGAAAGCTATGATGTCACCTTTGCATGGGATAACGAACTGAACGATGTGGTTATGGCCACGAGCATTGCCAAGGTTGACGGCGCTGCATCTTCCCAGAGTTTTGAGGTCGTGCGCAGCAAGGATGCCAACGCAGATTTCACCGAGCAGCAGACCTTAAAATTCTACAATGACCGCGAAAAGGCCAAAGTAGGTGTTTATAAAGTTGACCGCGAAACCGGCAAATACCTTGCGGGTGCGGTATTCAACCTGTACGCTGCCGACGATATTTACAGCGTGGACGGAAAACTGCTGTTTGCAGCGGGCGAACTGGTCGCCACCAGCCCCGAAACCGGTGCAGACGGCTACACCTATTTTGACTGCGATATTCCTATTCGCGGCGAGTATTACGGCAGCAGCATCCGCAAGGACGCCACCACCAACAGCGGTAATTACATCGTCAAGGAACTCCGCGCCCCTCTCGGCTATTACGTCAACGAGGAGCCGATGGAAGTCACTTTCACCTATGATGGACAAGCTATTATGGTGCTGGATAACACCTGTGCCAACAAGCCTACGGAAATGTGGGTAAGCAAACGTGACCTTACCAACGATGAGGAACTGCCCGGCGCCACCCTTGCTATCAAGGACATGGACGGCAATACCGTAACCACATGGGTGTCCACCGATGAGCCGCATCGCGTGACCGGGCTGCATTTCGGTGAATCTTACACACTGACGGAGATCCGCGCCGCTGATGGGTACGCACTGGCCAATGATATTACTTTCCGCCTGATTCAGAAATCCGATGAGGACGGCAATCATCTGGAGGAGTGCGAAGTTTACTATCTGACCACCAAGAACATTTTGTTCTGGAAGTGGGATGATTGGAAACTGCTGGACGATGCGACCGTTATTATGCAGGATGATATTACCAAGGTGCAGATTTCCAAGAAAGACCTTACCACCAATGAAGAACTTCCCGGCGCGGAACTTATCATTACCGATGAAAAAGGCAGCGAAATTGACCGCTGGATTTCTACCGATGCACCGCACTACATGGAGAAGCTGCCCGCTGGCAAGTATACCTTGACCGAGGTGACTGCCCCGGACGGTTATGCCATTGCGGAGCGCATGGAGTTTGAGGTGCTGCCCAACGGTGAGGTGCAGACCTTTGAAATGTTTGATGATACCATCAAGGTAAAAATTTCCAAGGTAGACATCACCACCAACGAAGAACTTCCCGGCGCAGAACTGGTTATCAAGGACAAGGACGGCACCGAGATTGACCGTTGGATTTCCACAAACGGACCACATTATGTGGAAAAGATGCCAGCAGGAGATTATACACTGACGGAAATCACCGCACCCAACGGCTACAAGGTTGCAGAAAGTATCGACTTTACCGTTCTGCCCACCGGCGAGATGCAGACCGTGGTAATGAAAGATGCCCGCGAGGACACACCGACACCTACCCCCGACAACACGCCGACCCCGGACCATACTCCGCAGCCCACGCCGAACACGACCCCAGCGCCGACACCCGTGCCCGCTGCACCCACTGCAACACCCACGCCGCTGCTGACGATTCCTAAGACCGGCGACAATTCTTCGTTGGGACTGCAGCTGGCGATTGCGGGAATCTCTCTTGCAGGGCTGGCCGTTCTGGTCCACAAGAGCGCCCGCCGCAAAGATATTGCGCCCCGTGACGATGATGACGAGGACACCGAGGACTAAGGAATAATCGGAAAATGAAATATACTTTTTTACAGGGAGGACCGCGTGGCCCTCCCTATTTTTATAGGAGAGAAGATGGCAAAACACATTTTAAGTTGCAGTTTCGGAAAAGACAGTATCGCCACCGCGTTGCTGGCCTTGCAGCATGGTGAACCGCTGGACGAACTTGTGTATTGCGAGGTCATGTTCAGCGAGGAAATATCCGGCGAGCTGCCCGAACACAACCGATTTATCCACGAAACGGCAATCCCGTATTTTGAACAGCGCGGCATCCCGACACGGGTTTTGCGCTCCGAAAAGACCTATCTATCCTGCTTTTACCATGTTGTCACACGAGGAAAAACCAAGGGGATGCTTTCGGGATTCCCTCTGAGTGGGCGCTGTACAATTCAGCGGGATTGCAAGCTGCCGCCGATCAAGGCATATCAGAAGGCATTGCCCCCGGACACGGTGCAGTACATCGGCATCGCCGCAGATGAACCCAAGCGACTGGCACGATTAAAGCCCGGTCAGATTTCTTTGCTGGACAAGTACCATGTGGCCGAACCAGAAGCGAGGTCTATGTGCGCAGCTGAGGGGCTGCTGTCCCCGCTGTATGACTTCACTAAACGCGGGGGTTGTTGGTTTTGCCCGAACGCATCAATCAGCGAACTGCGGCATCTCTACAGATACCACCCCGAACTCTGGCAGCTTTTGCTTGAATTACAGGACGTGCCAAATAAACCCACCGAACGTTTTAGTTGGCGACGCACTTTTCGTGAGATAGACGAACGCTTTCGGCAGGAGGGCGAACAACTAAGTTTTTATGAGGAACGGTGAACAATGGACGAACAGAAAAGACCCCGCGCGTGGGTGTACGCGAGAATTCCCGGCGACTACGATGGCACAATGAACAGCTATAAAGTTTGCTCAATGCAGGCGCTGCATGACGGCTGTGATATTGTCGGTGGGAGCATCGACGAACGCGGCGGCTGGCTGCTGCGTCCCGGCTACCGCGATATGATGCAGCAGATTAAGGGTGGAAAAGTTGACCGGGTTTACATCTGCCGCATGCGGCAGGTCAGCGGCAAGGAGCGCCACTTGTACTCTTTTTTCAAGCGGCTTATGCAACACGGCGTACAGGTCACGGCGACGGAATACAGCCTGCGTGACCGGGTAAATATGTTTCGGTTAGCCAGACGGGTCGAACGCTATGCTACCCGAAAGGGGTTGCAGCTGCCGTGGTGATTTTCAGCAGGCGGCGTACTGTGCCTATGGCACAGTACGAGCAAGCATGTCATTTTGCTGTCATGACAGCAAAACGACCACTTGTTAGGGGGCCCCCCTAAGACCCCGTGGACTTTGCCGCCGTATTTTACAAAAAAGGAGGTGCGCGATTATCACAAAACGAAAAAAGCAGTTGACTGTCCGTTTCACGGAGGAAGAATATGCAGCCTTAAAAGGAAAGTGCGAAATTGCGGGCATGAAAATGGAGCCGTTTGTTCGTGCGCTGGTGGAGGGGTGCAGAATCAAACCCGCACCACCCAACAGCTACAACAAGCTGCGCCAGCAGTTGGCGGCCATCGGCAACAATTTGAATCAGTTGACCCACATTGCAAATGCGACAGGCCGAGTAAGTGCTTCACAGTTGGACAGAGCGCAAAGCCTACTGGAAGATATGTGGCGCTGTGTGAGGGATAGTCTTTGATATGGCATATACCAAAATTATCAAGGTGAAGTCGAACTTGAATCTGTGTTTAGACTACACAAGCAATCCAAAGAAAACAGAGCGCCGAAGTGCAGAGGACTTGAACAGGCTGCTTAGTTACACCCAAAGCAATGATAAAACCGAACACCAATTATATGTAAGCGGATTTAACTGCATACCGCAAAACGCCTATGAAATTATGATGGAAACCAAACAGCGCTGGCGCAAGCCTGTAAAAGACGGCAACATTTTGGCCTATCATATTATTCAAAGTTTTTCTCCCGGTGAAGCCACGCCCGACCAAGTGCACCAAATCGGCTGCGAGTTTGCGCAACGCTTTCTCGCAGATCGGTTTGAATGTACTGTGTCAACTCACCTTGACCGAGGGCATCTGCATAATCATATAGTTGTTAATTCTGTGTCCTATGCTGACGGCAAAATGTTCCGAAGCGATTTCAATACCTATTATAAAGGAATCCGCGAAACTTCCGATGAACTTTGCAGAGAGAATCGGCTGTCCGTAATCGAAACGGACGGCAAGGGAAAATCTTATGACGAGTGGCTAAGCGGTCAGACCGGCAAGCCTACCATTCGTGGTATGGTACGCAAAGATGTGGAACAGGCTATTGCTGCCGCCGACAGCTTTGATGGCTTTATCACGGAATTGCAGAACATGGGCTACACGGTCAAATATGGCCCGCGTGTGGAACACATGGCTGTGCGCCATAAAGACGCCCAGCGAAATATCCGCATTGACCGGCTCGACCCGCGCTTTTCTGAAACAGCGCTGCGGGAGTACTACCATAAACTGCACCGTATGCCCACCGAAATGCAGCAAGAATACCGGCAGGAAAACGCCCCGGCAAAACCGAAATGGCAGCCCACAGAATTACAGCCCACTGTGCAGCGGGCGAGGTATCGCGGCAAGCTGCCGCGCCGGTATCCCAAGGTGTCCGGTTTTATGGCTTGCTACTATCACTACTGCGCCCTGCTGCGGAAAGCCTACCACGGCAAGGCAACAAAGCGCTGCTACTTTTTGCTGCGTGAGGATTTTCTGCTGTTCAGCCGATACCAGCAGCAAACGAAATTCCTATGGGAAAACCATATTGAAACTATGGATGAACTGCTGGCCTACAAGGAAAATGCAGAAGTCCAAATCCAACAGCTTGCCCGCCAGCGCAAAGTTCTGTATCGCCAAAAACGTGAGCCGGAACGTGCCGCGCGGGAAGAAAAAATCAAATCACTGACCCAGCAAATGAAAGCCCTGCGCCATGAGGTTTACATCTGTTCCGACATCGAAACAGATGCTGCCGAGGTGCAGGAAAAACTACGGCAAGCAGAACTTGCCGCACAGGAAGAACGAAATGAGGTGAAACAAGATGAACAACGGAGGCGAAGCAGCCGATCAGATGGTGCGGGAAGCCTTACAGGTTACCGAAGTAGCCATTAAGCTGTCTGCGCTGGGCATTAAAAACGCACTGGCCTTATCGCTGGCCTACGCCAAGGAAAATCCTAAAGTGAAAGGCAAAACCAGCCTTGACCGTCTGCTGCGGGAGGGCAAGGAACTAAAAATTATTGCCCTGCAAAGCAAAGACGTGGGACAGTTTAAGGAATTGGCCAAGCAGTACGGCGTTTTATTCGCGGTCATCAAGGATAAGGCACAGAACGAAAAAGTTGACGTCATGTTCAAAGCCGAAGATGTCGCCAAACTGAACCGCATCTATGAGCAGTTGGGATATGCCATTCCCAAGGTCACTACGGCAGACCGAAAAAAAGACCCAACCCGCCGTCAATCCGGCGACAGCTTGCTGACGCGCGGGAAGAATCCTTTGGATATTGACCCCCGGCCATCTGTGCGGGCAACCATTATGGCGCTGAAAAGCGCTGCCCGGACAGCAGCACAGGCACAGGAAAAAGTGCAGGATATTACTGCGAAGGAGGAGCGATAAATGTACGAACAGCGATTGCCCATCGAGGAGTGGAAAGCCAAAAAGCAAGCCGAGCTTAAAGAAACCATTGCGGCGCAAAGATCCGTATTGCAGGAAGTTGTGCAGGATGGCCAGCGCCTTTCCGACTATCTGTACGGCAGGGGGCGGCTTGGCAGTCATATCACATCCGGCAATGCAGCACTTGTGCTGCAAACCCTGCCGCAAGCGCGGGCCGTATTGACCGCCAAAGACTGGGATAAATTCGGGCGACGCGTAAACAAAGGGGCAAAAGGCATCCCGCAGCTTGTGCGCGTCAATGGTTATTATAATGTCGGCTCAATTTTCGATGTGTCCATGACCTACGGCAATAAGCCGTATCCGATTCCCGAAATCAAGCCGGAGCAGATGGACAAGGCCATCAAGGAACTGGAGCGCCTTTCTCCGGTCAACATCATTTTTCAAAATGAGGGCGTTGTCGGGTACGATGCCGAGCAACACGCGATTGTGTTCCCAACGGCCATGCCGCAGCGTGAAGTGCTGGCACGACTGCCCGCCGAAATCGTCATTGCAACCGCAGAGCAGCACACGCCGGGTATCTCCCAAGCGCCCTATCTGCGAAAAACGGCGATAGCAGTATCGGTGGAATTTTGCGGGCGGTTCGCGCTGCCGATGCCCGATACTGCTGCCGCCATGCTGGACAAGATGGATACCCACATTCCACCCGGAGAAGAGCGCCGAGCGCTGGAAGAAATTCGGGAAATGGCCGTCACCATTGGTGACACCGTGGAAAAGTCACTCGGCTTGCAGCGCGGTCAGAGCGCACCGCAGCGGGATGAGGCCCGCTAAAATCCATGCGCCCGAACAAAGACCGCCACACAGAAATCATTCTGTATGCACTGTTGCTGATACCGCTGCTGTTTGCTGCCGCAGCGCTGGCACAGGCAACTGAACAGGCGCAGGGGCTGGCAGAAATCACCGCAGTGTTGTCCGAAATTCTGCACACCCCATCCATGCTGCGCTGGTGCGCCAGCACTCCAAAATATCTGCTGGCGGTGTTGGTGCTTTATCCGTTGGCCGTCTACTGCTATATGCTCGACCAAGCAGACCGCCACCCCGGCGCGGAACATGGTACGGCCAAGTGGGGCAGCGCCCACAGACTAAACATCAAGTACCGCAATACCAAAGACCCCAAAGAAAATTACATTTTGACCGAGAATGTACGCTTCAGCACCGACAGCCACGCGCATAAACATAATCTCAACATTATCGTAATCGGCGGATCTGGCAGCGGCAAGACACGCTTTTATGTGAAGCCCAACGCGCTGCAACTGATTGGCTCATATCTATTTCTGGACCCCAAAGGGGAATTGACGCGCACCCTCGGCAGAATTATGGAAATGAAAGGCATCCATGTGATGGTACTGGACCTTGTGCATTTTCAAGGCCATTACAATCCGATGGCCTACCTCGAAACCGATGAGGACGCCATCAAGCTGGCGTTCGCCATTGTCAACAACACCAAACCCAAGGATGCCCCCAGCGGCGGTGATAAGTTTTGGGATGATTCCTCGGTGCTGCTGATCTCCGCATTGATTCTCTATCTCATGTACGAAGCCCCTGCCAGTGAGCAGAATTTTTCCACATTGATGTATATGATTCTGAATTGCCAAGTCAGCGAAAATGAAATGGTCGAGAACCCCTTGATGATGCTGTTTGGAGAACTGGAGCGCCGCGACCCGCAGCACCCCGCTGTCCTGCAATTCAAGTCTTTTATGTTGGGTGCGAAAAAGACGCTGCAATCTATTTTGATTTCCGCTGCGGCCAATCTCTATATGTTCAACAGCCGTAAGTTTGCGGAAATGACTTCTCGTGATGAAATGTTCCTGCCGCGTATGGGGCTGGAGCAGCGGGCATTATTTATTGTTTTGCCCGACAATGATACAACTTTTAATTTCATTGCAACGATGCTCTACACGCAGCTTTTTGACCAGCTTTTTCGTTTGGCAGATTCCACGCCGGAATACAACGGTGCGCTGCCTGTTCATGTGCGGTTGATGATGGACGAGTTTGCAAATGTTGCCTTGCCCAAGAACTTCAAAAATATCTTGGCAGTGTGCCGCAGCCGAAATATCAGCTGCGACATTATTTTGCAGAACATTGCTCAGCTAAAAAGCCTGTTCAAAGACGATTGGGAAGGCATAATCGGAAACTGTGACACCCTGCTTTACCTCGGCGGTAACGAGTACGGTACATACGAGTATCTTTCCAAAATTCTCGGCAAGGAAACCGAACGCACCAAAAGCCAAAGCATTGGCAAAGGCAGCCGGGGCAGCAGCAGCGACAGCCTGCAAACGGCGGGCCGTGAACTGTGTATGCCCGATGAAATTCGCCGTATGCGTGACGATGAGTGCCTGCTGCTGATGCGCAGCGAGGACCCGGTCATCGACAAAAAGTATAATCTGCTTCATCACCCGAATGTAAAATATACACCCGATGCAGGAGGTGAGCCTTATGTAATGCCGCCCGACTATATGGGCGACGCCGTCACTATCACGATGGGTGCTGTTGCTGCCGCGACAGCACCCGAAATCACCGAAGAAATGTACGAACAGCTCGACTACTTAGAAAAACACCCGGAGGAAAATTATTATGAAAATGAAGAAAACTTCTCTCAATACGACCAAGGTGACTGACCGCAAAATCAAGCGCCTTTATCTTGTGGCGGCGACGGTGGTTGCCGCTGCTTTTGTTCTGGCCATGCCTGCCTTTGCAGATGATCCGCTGACGACCATCAACAATCTGAGCGACTTTGTGTTCAGCGCCATCAAAGCCATCGGCGCGATCCTGCTGGGCTTCGGCATCGTGCAAATCGGCCTTGCCCTCAAAGGCCACGATGCCAGCCAGCGGGCGCAAGGATTTATGACGTTCTTCGGCGGCGTGGTCATTTACTTTGCAAAGGATATTCTTGATATGATTCTGTAAGCGATGCCGTCTCGTTGACTTTTATGCTAAATAAGCGTATAATGTTTAGCGTAAAAGTCAATTCGAGAGAAGGTGTGTGCTATGGATTCTACAACGAAAATTATAGAGTTGGCTTCCCAAAATAATGGCATCGTAACTGCTGCTATGATTTCTTCTGCCGGAATATCACGCGGAAGTTTGAAATATTTGGCCGATACAGGCCGATTAGATCAGGTCTCCCGTGGGGTATATACCCTGCCGGAAGTTTGGGAGGATGAATTTGTATCCATTCAAGAGCGATATAAGCGTGGTGTATTTGCATTGGATACCGCACTGTTTCTGCATGATTTGACTGACAGGACACCACACAAGTTTCACATGGCATTTCCCTATGGATATAATACATCCAGTCCAAAAGCAGCGGGGATTTTATGCTCTTGCAAGAAAGAGCCTTATTACAGTCTTGGAATCGCGCTGGTTGACACTCCTGCCGGAAATACAGTCCGGGCCTACAATGTAGAAAAAACCCTATGTGAAATTCTAAAGCCCATCAGCCACACGGATATTCAAATCATTACAGATGCATTCAAGCGGTACGCTGGCCGTAAAGATAAGAACATTCCTTTGCTTTCGGAATATGCTCATCAACTACGCGTAGAAAAACGGCTGCGTCCTTATTTGGAGGTACTATTATGAAAAACGCTATGCAGCTGAAAGCGATTATGAAAAAACTGGCGAAAGAGAACCAGATTTCCGCACAGCTTGTTCTGCAAAATTATATGCTGGAACGATTCTTGGAGCGGGTATCATTATCCCCGTATCGGGATAATTACATTATCAAAGGTGGCTTTTTAATTTCCTCTATGGTGGGGCTGAACTCCAGAGCGACAATGGATATGGATGCAACCATAAAGGGTTATCCAGTTACGCAGGATGCCGTCCAAAAAATGATAGAGCAGATTCTCACCGTTCCTGTTGACGATGACATCACATTTACATTCAAAAGCATTGGTGAAATCCGGGAGGGTGATGAATATACTGGATACCGCGTAGCTTTGACAGCCGATTTTCCGCCTATGGCAGTTCCCTTAAAGCTGGACATTACTACTGGCGATAAAATCACACCACGCGAAATTCAATATGACTACAAGTTGATGCTGGAAGATCGTCATATTCAAGTTATGGCATACAATTTGGCCACCATTCTGGCGGAAAAGCTGGAGACTGTAATATCTCGCAGTGACCAGAATACCCGGCCAAGAGATTATTATGATGTCTATATCCTTACCAAACTGCAAGCAGAAAATATAGACTTTCCCGCTTTAGGGGCGGCACTGATGGCTACAGCCAGTAAGCGAGGCTCTGATTCGATTTTGCAAGATTATAGAGCAATTGTGGAAGCGGTGCGAAACAGCGAGATTATGCGTAGGCAATGGGATAATTACCGAAAAGATTTCGACTACGCTTCCACCATCAGCTTTGATGAAGTGTGTGATGCAGTTGCTTCTACAATGGACACCCTAATAACAAACAATTTTTTTAATTAAGCTATGCAGTCGGCAGACTTTCTGTCGGCTGTTTTCTTTTATCTGAAAGTGGGTGAAAACTTGAATCAAAACTGGATCGTTGAGAATCTAAACAATGCGTTCAGCACATGGAATGGAAAGCTGGGCGAGTTATGGGGGCTGGTGACAACCGGCCCCCAAACTTTTAAGGGCGGCGCAGTGTGGAGTGTGATGCAGACCTTGCACAATGGTATGGTTGGCATTGGCTATGCACTGGTCGTGCTGTTCTTTGCTATATCGCTATGTAAAAACACAATGAATTTTCACGAGTTAAAACGCCCCGAAGCTGCAATCCATTACTTTCTCCGCTTTGTGGCGGCAAAAGCGCTTGTGGGATACGGCATGGACATTATGCTGAATGTGTTTTCCATCTGTAACGGCATCGTCATAGATATGGCCGACAGCATGGGCGGTATCTCAGAAGCTATGGTGTCGCTGCCCGCAGAAATGCAGACCGCTATCGAAAATGTGGGATTTCTCGCCAGCATACCGCTATGGCTCGTAACGATTCTCGGCAGCTTGTTCATTACGGTGCTTTCCTTTGTAATGATCCTTACCGTGTATGGCCGATTCTTCCGTTTGTATATGTACACAGCGCTGGCTCCGCTGCCGCTGGCGGCTTTTGCGGGGGAAAGCACACAATCCGTGGGCATATCGTTTTTGAAAAGTTATGTCGGCGTGTGCTTAGAGGGTGCGGTCATTGTACTGGCCTGCGTGATTTACTCAGCATTTGTCAGTACGCCAACAGTAGCCAGCGGCGAGGCGACCACTATTGTGTGGAGTTATCTTGCGGAAACAGTTTTCAATATGCTCGTATTGGTTGGCCTTATCAAAGGCTCTGACCGAATTATCCATGAAATGATGGGGTTGTAATATGCAAATTCCGATAAATAAAGAAATCCGCCATTACCAAGAGGAAATCTTTTTGGGGCTGAATCTGCGGCAGATGATTTGCTCCGGCGCGGCCATTGCCGTGGCAGTTACGGTCTATTTGGGGCTGACCCCGCTGTTGGGTCATGAAACGGCGGGCTGGGTCTGCATTGTGGCCGCTGCGCCGATTGCAGCAGCAGGATTTTTTACTTATGACTGTCTGACCTTTGAAAAATTCTTGCTTGTTGTAATAGACAGCACAGTTATCAGAAACGATTGGCGGTTATGGAAAACCGAAAACAAATATTGCAAAAAGAAAAAAGGTGATAAGCATTGAGACTAAGTGAGTACGCATCTACGCGAAAAACGCGCGGGAGCTATAAAATGCCGCGTTCGGTGCAGCAGAGCATCCCCATCGACAGAATCTATGCAGACGGTGTTTGGCAATCGGGAAATGTGTTCAGTATGATGTGGCAAATCAGCGACATCAACTACGCCATGCAGAGTGACGCGGCCAAGCAGAATATTTTAACGCAGCTTGGCACGGTCTACGCGGGCATCCCTGCCGACTGCTGGATGCAAGTCTGCATCGTCAGCCAGCGCATGGATGAAAAAGCCTTTGCCCGTGATGTGCTGTACCACCGCGAGAACGACGGCTTTGATGCCCTCCGCGCCGAGCGTAACCGCCAAATCAAGGCCAACGCCCGCGAAAATGGAAATGTGGTGCAGCATAAGTACATCATCGTGTCCACGAACAAACCCGGCGTAAAAGAGGCCCGCGAACGCTTTGTACAGGTGCAGGGGCATTTGCTGTCTGCATTTTCCGCCTTGGAATGTGCCGTTACGCCGCTGGACAACCGCGCACGGTTGGAGGTACTGCACAAGTTTTTCCGCATTTCCGAGGAGGGTCGTTTTAACTTCGACTTTGATAATTGCGCCAAACTGGGGCAGGACTTCCGCGATTCTATCGCCCCGGACTGCATCCGCTTTTGCAAAAAGCATATTGAAATCGAGGATTTTTATGCCAAGTGCATGACGATCAGCGAGTACCCGCAGCAGCTTGATGACAAGTTTATCTCAGCGCTGCTTCAACAAGTGCCGTACATTGTGCTGTCCATTGACATTGAACCGGTGGAAACTGAGGACGCTTTCAAAGAAATCGACAATGCGCAGATGAAAACGGATGCCGAAAAAGTCCGCTTCAACAAAAAATCCGTGGAGAATCTGGACTTTACTTCCTCCGTGCCGCAGCGAACGCAGGAGCAGGACCGCATCATTGCCAGCATCCGTAAAGAAATGACGGAAAATGACCAGCAGATGTTTTTGAGCCTGCTCACCGTCACTTACTTTGCTGACACACTGGAAGATCTCGCACTGGAAACCGATGCACTGAAAACCACGGCGGCGAACTATAACTGCCGATTCACCGAGTTGTACTTTCAGCAGGAACGCGCCTTTAATACGGCTATGCCTTACGGCTTGCGCCGCATCGAGAGTGTGCGCACGATGCTGACGAAATCGCTGACAGCACTTGTACCGTTCAATACCCAAGAAATTCTCATACCGGGCGGCATTTGTTACGGCAGAAACGCCGTGACCGGCAACCTCATCATCGGGCTGCGCACTAGCCTTGTGAACGGCAATGCAATGGTTGTCGCTACCTCCGGCGGCGGCAAATCCATGTTTGTTAAGCTGGAAATTTTGATGCTGTATCTGCGGTTTACTAAGGCTAGATTCTATGTCGTAGATCCCGAAAATGAGTACGCGCCCCTCGTGCAGGAATTGGGCGGCGAGGTTGTGAATATCTCGGTGGACAGCGCTACGCACTTTAATCCGCTGGACTTCAAATACGATAAGGCAACGAAAATTCCTCCCCATGTTGCCAAGGCAGAATTTGTGTTGAGCCTGTGTGAGCAGATAATGGGCAAGGAGCATATTCTGGCCGGTGATAAAAGTCTGATTGACGATGCCCTTGAAAACATCTATAAACCCTTGATGGAATCCCACTATACCGTGCCATGCCCGACTATCAAGGACTTGTGGATGGCACTGAACAATCAGCGCGATAAACGGTCAAAGGAAATCGCGCTTGCATTGCGGATTTTCGCCACCGGCAGTATGCAAGCGTTCGCCCAGCCCACGAACGTGGATATGAGCAACCGCCTTATCTGCTTCAACATCCAGAGCTTGGGAGAACAGCTAAAGCCTGTTGCCATGCTCTCTATGCTGGAGTACATCAACACCGCCGTTATGAGCAACGAACGCAACGACCCCAAGGCCGCCACATGGGTATACTTTGATGAAATCTATCTGCTGCTGCGCGATTCTTTGAGCGCCAATTTCCTGTACACAAGTTGGAAGCGCTTCAGAAAGTACAACGCCTACGCCACCGGCATCACGCAAAATGTGCAGGACTGCCTTACCAATGACACCGCCTATGCCATGCTGGCAAACTCCGAATTTGTGGTCATGCTGCGCCAAACCAAGGACATTGACAGCGTGGTGGAGTTGTACGGCCTGTCCGACCCGCAGCGAAAATACTTGCTGCTGGCCCAGCCCGGCGAGGGCATTATCAAAATGGGCAACAGCCTTATCCCATTCAACAACCCCCAACCCAAGGATACTAAGACTTACAAATTACTCACGACTAAACCCGGTGAAATGGAGTGAATCCTATGAGTGAAAATGAAATCCGCGTGCTGTATGTACAGCCCGGTAAGTACCCGGAAGAACGAATAATCCCTAACACGTTACGCGCATCACAGAAACTTGTCGGCGGCAATATTGAATGTTGTTGCCCATGGAGAGATAGCGTCTGCATTGTCTGCAATGATTCTGGAAAGATTGACGAGTTACCACCTAACCGTCTTTACGGACATACAGACTTTCTTGCAGGCTCTTTTTTCGTTTGTGGTAGTCGCAGGGGGGATTTTGTCAGCTTAACCGATAAGCAGTTTGCACACTATGAAAAGATGTATCATCACCCAATCGTCTTTTTCCCCACGCCGTACGGCCTACTGCCGATGAAATGCACCCCCGAACAGTATGAGCAGTTCCAGCGTGACGGCAACAAACTGAAAGTCAAGCCCATCGACCACGGAGAACGATAACACCATGATTCTGCACAAACAAAAAGCGGGGTGCCGCTCGCCGTAGAAATCAAGAAGCACAACTTTTATATAAAATAGGAGGATACCACCATGACCGACCCCAAATTTATGACCCCTCCCCATCGTAGGGCATACTTAACCCACCTTAACGGCTGCAAGGTGATGGACAGCTACCCGGAATATACGCGCCAGTTGGACGATGTGGTAATTGACGATGCCCGGAATTAAAGCAAAGCGCAAGCAGCTTGTGCGCAAAACACTTATGCGGGCCAAGGCGCAAGGTGAACGCACCGCCGAGCAGCGGCAGGAATCACCCGAAGAATACGCACAAACCGAGGTGCAGCATGGCATTTCCGATGTGGCTGCCCGTACAGGCAACACCGCCAAAAGCACCGCCCGCATGAGCTACCGCAAGTTTCGTGCAATGCAGGAGAAGCGGAAAAATCTCACCTTGCAGGGCAGCACCCAATCTGCATCAAAGCCGACTGAAAAAGAGAAAGTCACTGTTCCCACGCAGACCGAGCGCAGGGAAATGTTCAAAAAGCAGCGTTTCCGGCAAAAGGCCATCGCAGCCAAAACACCAGCGCCGCAAGCCCCTGTGCCGTCATCGGCCACACCGGCACCGCCGCCCTACCGAGCCCAAATGCAGCAGCGCTTAAAGCGGCAGCACCTGACCCGCGAGGCTGTGCGCCGCTATCTGCAAAAGCAGACGACTGCCACAGCGGCGGGCAATACCGCTCCCATTGTTACCCACGCACCCAAACTGCCCACAATCAGCAATAAACAAGCCGCGGTTGAAGCAATCAGCCGTGGCGTTCATTATATCGCAGCCAAAATCAAAGCCCTGCTCTCCCAAACTGTGCGGCGCGCCGCGCAATCGCTGCTGGCGCTGCTTGGCGCAGGCGGCGTGGTGTTGGTGCTGGCGATGGTCATTGGCGCAGCCGCAGCGGTGATTGGCTCGCCCATGGGCATCCTGTTTGCGGACGAATCCAACGACCCTAACAGCATTCCTATTGCCGAAATCGTAGCCGACACCAACGCCGACTTCGGCGCAGCCATCAATGACATCGTATCCGCCCACCCGGAGTGTAGCGAAACTACCATCACCTACGACTATGAGGACGGTCACACATGGGCAAGCTACTGGCCGGAGGTGCTGGCCATCTTTGCGATAGATACCAACCTAAACTCCGACAGCGATGTTATCGTTATCAATGCCGCCCAAAAGCAGAGTATTCAAGACGCCTTTTGGTCTATGCACGAGATCACCTACGAGGTCGAAGAAGTGGACATAACTCCCGAACCCACCGAGGACGACCCCGACCCGGAGCAACAGACTGAATACATCCTGCACATCACCGTCAGCAGCAAAACTGTGGATGAACTGGCTGAGTTGTACAATTTCACCCAAGACCAAAAAGACATATTGCACGAACTGCTTTCCGAGGAAATGCGTCCCAGCCTGCTTGCCCTGTGCGGCGGGATTGCTGTTGCCGATGGCGAGTTGTGCTGGCCGCTGCCGGGTCACACCTATATATCCTGCCACTTCGGGGAGGTGGATGCCTTCGGCAATGCTGGGCATCGCGGCACGGATATTCCCGCGCCGGAAGGCACACCCATCTTGGCTGCCCACAGCGGCACGGTTTTGGTCAGCGGCTGGAACGACAGCTATGGCAATCAGGTGCTGCTGGACAACGGCGCGGGCCTGTCCACGCGGTACGCCCATATGACGCAAACTGCCGTTACCGCAGGTGAAGCGGTAACGGCAGGGCAGGTTATTGGGTATGTAGGCAGCACCGGCGACAGCACAGGTTTCCACCTGCATTTTGAGGTTATGCAGAATGGTGTGCGTGTGAATCCTATGGATATGGTTTGTTTGCAAGAGAAGAAACAATAAGTAATCGGTTATCCTGACAAAAGCAGCCTTGAAAGTGTTTTGGCACTTTCAAGACTGCTTCATTATTGTTTATACTGTATCATCTGTGGAAAGTTGTGTACTTTCTTTTCATGGTGATGGAGAGTGCAAGCATTGCAATGTTCCATAGCAAAGATGCACCGGAAAGACCAACAGCCGCTGTCGCAAGCGATTTTGCCGTAGCAGAGTCATTTGCTTCTTTGTTTGCCACAGCGGAAGTGTCGCGTACAAGACCGGCATTGATGGTCGTGCCATCGGTCATTGTAAGAATTAGGTAGCCGTCGTTATCAATCATGGCGTTGTCTATTCCGCGCCCGGCAGTACCATCCTGTCCATCCTTGCCATCCTGACCGTTTTTTCCGTCTTGACCATTTACACCGTTTTTTCCGTTAATTCCATTGGTGCCATTTTGCCCGGAAGCGCCATCGGCACCGGCATCGCCTTTTTCGCCTTGGACACCCTGAATGCCTTGCTCGCCTTGGTCACCCTTGTCGCCCTTTTCACCTTGGACACCCTGAATGCCCTGCTCACCTTGGTCACCTTTTTCGCCTTGGACACCCTGAATGCCCTTGCTCGCCTTGGTCACCCTTTGTCGCCTTTTTCGCCTTGGGCACCTGTCGCTCCCATTTCTCCGGTAGCTTTCACATTGAGAGATTCCCAATTCTGACCATTGTCATAGGAAACATACCAGAGGTTATCATCACCGATTTTGAGCTGCGGTGTTCGACCATCGACACCGTTTGTTCCGTCTGCGCCGTCCTTGCCGTCTGCACCATCCGTTGCGGCAGCCTTGACGCCGGTATCGGTAGTGCCAATCCACCAGTTGCCGTTTTCGCCAATGCTGGGGGTCAGACCGTCTGCACCGTTCGTGCCGTTTGTACCGTCCGTTCCGGCAGCTTTTACGCCTGTGTCGGTAGCGCCAATCCACCAGTTGCCGTTTTCGCCGATGCTGGGGGTCAGACCATCCGCACCGTTCGTGCCGTCTGCACCATCCGTTCCGACAGCCTTTACGCCTGTGTCGGTTTCACCGATCCACCAGTTGCCGTTTTCGCCAATGTAGGGCGTTTCACCGTCCTCGCCTTTTTCACCATCCTTACCGTCGGTGCCTGCCGCCTTAACTTTCGTATCCGTAAAGCCGATCCACCAGTTGCCGTTCTCACCGATATACGGAGTTTCGCCGTCCTTGCCCGGCTTTCCGTCGTCACCGGCCGCTTTTACGCCGGTGTCGGTTCCCCCGACCCACCAGTTGCCATTGCTACCGATGTAAGGCGCTTCGTCCGCGCGATAATGCGCCTCGTTGGACCAAACGCTCTCATAATCCTTGCTGTCTACCGTTGCTACGGTCGTCACTACATAGGTGTACTTGCCATTCAGGTCAAGGTTTTTGATCTCATATTCCTTTGCTTCGGCAGACAGCTTTTCGGATACTTTTGTATATGCACCGCTTTCGTCCTTGCTGTAAACATAGTAGCCAGTAATCTCCGGATGACCGTTTTTGCAGTCCGGCTTTGTCCAAGAAAGCTTCAGGTCAAAGATGCCTTCGCCGCGGGTTATTGTCTTGTCCAAATTGTCGATGGCTCGCGGCGGAGAGGAAAGATTGGTAACACTGTAGCCGATAAAGGGTGTCTTGTTGTTCGCTGCACCACTCAGGTGGCGCTGCCACTGCCCCAGCGCCCAATGGAATCGATAGGCGTCTACAACAGGCGCGGGAATTCCTTCCGCCACAAGGCTCTGCTTGTCCAGACTGGTGACGGTGCAGCTCGCTCCCACCGCAGTGCCTTTGGAGGTGGAATTTCCCTTGCCATCGCTATATTCAAGGCTTGTGGTGACACCGTGCACTGCTACCTTCTCATCGCCCCATTTTATGGAGCTGTTGAAGAAAAACCCGTGGGACATTTCTACGCTTTTTGTGGTGGTGTTTTCCTTCGTCCATGCCACCTTATCCAGCGTTCCGTTATAGCCCAAAGCAAACTCCGATTTGCTGATGGCGGAAGCCTGAATTTCCGGATTCAAAGCGTCCCAGCCATCATGGTTATAGCGGTAGGGGTCGCCTTCGTTGCCGTCCATCCAGTTGGCAGCGGGATCGATCTTCTCCAACAGGTAGCAGGTCGGTTCGTTTTTGCGATCGGCCATGTACCTGTTATACTCTGTGGCAAACTTGTTGTAGGCATCCACCGAAAGCTGCTCATACACAGGTCCCTGCGGAATGGCAGTCTGCATGACAGTTTTATTGTTCCATGTGCCGTCCGCTTTCTGTATGTCATATTCGTAGACGAACACCGGTGTACGGCTGACAACAACACTGTTGTAGGCTTGTGCGGAAAAGCTCTGACTCCACTCCTCGTGCAGAGAACGCTCGAAGGACTTCGTCCAGTCCAGTGCATAACCTGTTTCAATGGATGCCTTTCCGCCGAGGAAGCTGAATTCGGTGCTGTAGCCTATACTGAAGGACACGCTGTCAGAGTCCCAGTCAGACAGCTCATAGCTTTCCGTCAGGACATACTCTGTTTCGTTATTGCCCGCATCCATTACCTCATCAAAATAGGGCGCCGCCTGCAAGACCGCCTTGACATCCGGGTCCGTGTAGGCGTAGGTTACACCACGGTATTTGGCAAGGACACCGTCGTTGTTCTTGTCCACGGGGATAACCAGAAAGCTGACCGCATTCTTGGCATTGGTGTTCACATAGCTGTCCGTAGGAACAAGGCAGTCATATCCGCCGGCTGTTCCGTACTCCTTTATTTCGCTGTTTACCGTTGTATCCTTATAGTTTATGCCCCGCATATAGCCCGTCAGCAGGTGGGACTCGTTGTTATTTGCGTGCTTGAGGGCAATTGTAAACACCACCTGTTCCCGCCCGGCAGTGTTTCCGTCAAAGTTGCCCACGGCAATGGACTGAATATCACAGTTGGAGATTCGGGTGGTGCTGCCTGCACCGTCATCGGCACTCTTGAAGTAATCGCCGGTATATACCGCCACAGGCTTATTGTTGCTGGCATCATAGAGCGTGCCGCTGAGGAACACCAGCTCCTTTGCGCCGCGCCCCTTGCCGTTGATCGCAACAGACTCCACAGCCAACTGTTGCCATACATCATCGGCATCATGGTAGCCGCCGTCTGTCCAGCCGTTGGACTCTATGGTTTGATTGGTAGTCTTAACAAAACCGTTTCCCGAATTGCTCAGTTTCCCAATATAGAGATACCCAGCATTCATGTCGATGGTTTCGTTCACCTGCTGGTTGTTTTTTTTCCATGTTCCCAGTTTCCCCAGCATACCTGCGAGGAACAGATCCACATCACCATCGCCGTCAAAATCTCCGCAGGTCAAAGAGGCTCCCACAGGAAATTCATAGCGATCACGCCCGCCGCTTCGTCCCTTGCTGGTGTAGAACTCCTCGCTCTGTGCCGCGGATTTGGTCACGATGGAGCTGCCGGTATCCCCCTTTGTACCGTAGACGATCTTGACCACCGGACGGTAGTAGTCGATCTGGGCCTCGTCATTGGGCAGTCGGTGACAGTAGGACAGCACCGCCAGATCGTCCACACAGTCGCCGTTGAAGTCCCCCACGGCCATGGAGACACCCAGCTTGCGCCGCTGGTTTCCCTCCGAGCGCTCCACATCATACCAGGGATGGTCGTTATAATAGCCCATCAACAGACTGTTACTCTTGCCGCGTCGGGAAAGGCTGTCACCGTCATAATCCCACTGCTGAATCTGGCAGCCTCCGGCATTGTAGGACTCCGGGGTATAGACCACGATGCTTTCCTTGCCATCACCGTCAAAGTCACCGGCCACGATATTGAGGAAGCTGCGGTTGGAGTAGGTCGGAACCTTAAAAGCGCTTTCATCAAACATATAGCTGAAGTCGCCAATCTCTACCAGCCCGCTGCGGTCTGAACCCGTTCCTTTTGTGGTGTCAATGACCCACATATAGCCCTTTTTATCCTGCCCAACACCTACAAAGGCAACATGATCCCGGCGACCACTGCCGGTAGGGTCAAAGGACACCGCCTGCATCAGCTTGTAGTTGGGGTTAGAAAAAGTACCGCTACTGCCTGATTTGTTCGTTGCGAAGGTCTTCAGCGCCGATTCTGATCCCATAGAAAAATAGGATGCCTGCCGAACCCTATTGTCCCAGGCATTCAGATACATCAGCTCGTTCTGTTCTACCATCAGAAACGGCTCGCCAATGTCATAGCCGTAAGGGTTGGTGGTCGTCGTATAGCCGCTGGGCTGTACGTTTTCCAGATTCATCAGATTTGTACCCGAAAAATCCGGGTCTTGCGTCGTGTCCTCCGCAAAGATTGACAGCGGAAAGCAAACCGCCATCAAAATAACCGACAGCAGTATGGCAAACCCTCGCTCGAATATAGATCTTTTGTCCATCTTGTGATCCTCCCGTTGCATTTTCATAGACCGCAATGGCAACTTACTATAATCTATTTTACTATATTATTCGTCTTTTTTCTGTGTCGTTTAGGGGCAAAATCGTGTCGTTTAGCAGGAAGCCGCGCTTCTCTGCTTGTGCGCGTTCTGTGTTTTTGCTACAATTAAGGCAACAAGGAGGTGGGACGGTGAACACCCAAAAAAGAAATCTCTGCGCTGCCGGAGTGCTGCTGACCGCAGCGGCAACAATGGTCGTGCTATTTTTGTTTCGTCTGTCGCAACCGGACAAAGCGCAACAATCCATCTTTCTGAATTGCACGGCATCAGATCGGGGTGGCTGGACATTTTACACCGAAGCCGGGCAAACCGAACCTGTGTTCGGTTTTGGTGGCTACATCGACGGCGTACCGGCGGAAGGCGCCGGTCCTGTTGTAGCGGAGCGCGTCATGGAGGAACCAGGCGAACGATGCTTTTTGCAGTTTAGCTGCGTCAATGCGGGTCTGCAGGTGTTTTTGGAGGATATACTTCTCTACACGGATTTTCCGCAGCAAGAAAACCGCGTCGATGTATTTTTGCAGAATGCAGATTTTGCCGGCATTAACTACAACGGGCTTTGCATCCCGCTGCCGCTAGACTGCGCGGGGAAAACACTTCGCATTGTCACCTACGGGCCGTCCCTAAACGGGCTGCGCGTACCTGTGTTTCCCTCACAGGCAAGCCGCTTTTCCGATGCCGTGGTGCAGACCACCGGCGTTGTTTGGTGTATGACCGCCGTGACGGTAAGGCTTATGTTGGCGCTAAGCCTGCTTTTGGTGCTGGTGCTTGGTGCTCAGGCCGGACAGCCGCTGTGGAAGCTATTGCCCTTGAGTGGATACTTTTTATTGGCGGCAGTGTCAGGCGTTTGCAACACCTTTCTGGAAAGTGCTTCGGGGCTGAATGCCGACAGTGGTCTGCTGAACTGGGTCTGCCTGATCCACATGGACTTTCTGTACATTTACTTGGCAGCCGAACTTCGGGGCAAAAAACGTTGGGGCTTGGCTGCCACAGCCCTGCTGCATATTCTGCTTACTGCCTTGCGGAGTTTTGCGGCGGTGCCGCTTCTCACCGAAAAAGTCGGTGACTGGCTCGGTCTCTCTTTATTGGTCGTAGCGATTGTTCTGATGCTGTTCTCGCACGAAGAAATGCAGCGCAGAATCAGTTGGTGCCTGTGTGCGGTTGCGGCCTTTCTGTTTTTGATTTGGGGTGTCACCCGTTATGTCGGCGTAGAAGTACTCTATCCGTTCAGCAACCCGGTAACATCCATGCTGGGCGGATATCCGCACGCATTTTATGCGCTGCTGTGCAATGTTGCCGGCCTGCTGTGCGCTGTACAGGTAGTCGTTGAATTTGTGCGCAGTATGCTGCTTCGTCAACGGCAAATGCAGATGATGAGAATCAGCAGCCAGACAGCACAAGAGAAATACGAGCAGGCGCAGGCATCGGTTCGCCAGACGGCGGCGTTTCGCCATGAATGGAAAAACCACATTGCCGCCCTGCACCTGTTGGCACAGAGGCAGGATCGGACGGAGCTTCGGAACTATCTAGACCGATTGGACGGGGAGTTGGAACAGCTTTCGCCCCGGAATTTTACTGCCAACCCGACAGTCAACACGATTTTTCAGCGTTTCGCGGCACAGGCGAAGAAAAAGGATGTCACCTTCCGCGTAAGTGCGGTTCTGCCGGAAATGCTGCAAATCAGAGAGGATGACCTGTGCAGCCTTCTTTTCAATATGTTGGACAACGCTTTGGAGGCAGCCGCGCAGACAGAGCAGGGAGAAATTCTCTGCTCGATGCAGATTCGCCGGCAGTATCTTGCCATCCGCTGCGAAAACACCTACAGCGGAACCCTGCGCACCGATGAAAACGGAGAACTCTTGACGACCAAGGACGATGCTTCCGACCACGGCTTTGGCTTGATGAAAATGCGTGCTATTGCAAAAAAGTATGGCAGCGTACTGGACATCAGCTATGACGAAAACCGATTTACGGTTATGACAGCTCTGAAGCTCTTGCCGGAAAAGAAAAATCAGTAAACGATAAGGCGCGAAAATGCGGCATCTTCCAAACGGGAGATGCCGCATTTTTCACTGGTAAAATCAAATGTATTCAGTTTTGGTTGAGGTATCGGACAAATTGATTCTGAAAATGCTCCATATATCGCCGCCCAATGGCAAGGTCGCTGCCATCCGTCAGGTACAGAGTCCGACCGCCCTCTTCGCAAATGTGGGAAAGATTTACGAGAAAGCTGTTGTGGCAGCGGCAAAAAAGTGAACCGGGAAGAATTCCCTCCGTTTGGCTCAGCGACAGCGGCAAAAATTTCTCGCCATGTGTCATATGAAGAACCGTGCCGTGTTCCCGGCTCTCGGCATAGTAAATATCCTCTGTCGGTATAACAAGCGTCTTGCCGCCCGCATGAAAGGTCACTGTGGAAGGGCGGTGGTACAACCGCAGATCGGTTGTAATTGCCTGTTCCAGCTCAGCCGCCTGAACCGGCTTGAGCAGGTACTGGATAGGGCGGACGCTGTAGCCGTCCTTGAGAAATTCCGTAGAGCTTGTGATAAACAGGATGCTGGTTTTGTCGTCGCGCTGCCGCAGTTCCTGCGCCAGTTTCATGCCGCTTTTTCCGCCCATCAGAATATCCAGACAAAGCAGCGAAAATTCTTCTCCTGCCAAGAGCGCATTTTCCAGTTTTTCGGCAGATGAAAATGATGTGATTCTGTGTTCGACCTTCAGCTTGTCCAGAATAGATTCGCACTGTGCGCACAGGTTTGCACATAGAATTGCTTCGTCTTCACAGACTGCCACCCTATACAATGCGCTCACCATCCTTTTGCTTGTTAAAAGTATTGTAGCAAATATCCTGCTTTTTTGCAACAGACGCTGTAAATGCACGATTTATTCCGGCTGAAACAGGGCACAGCGGGTTAACTATATAACAGCTTCCTTCCTGTTGCTCCGCCGTGGCGTGACGCGGAACTGTCTTTGAACACGGGATGTCACAGCGTCACAGTGCGACATAACTATTGTACAATAGAATCAGAACTACACATTAACAGAAAGTGAGGTTTATGGTTATGGCTTTTTGTGAACAGTGTGTCGCACAAATCGCGGACGACTCCGTTTTTTGCGAACAGTGCGGCACAAGGCAGTCCGCCATTGCGCGGCAAATACCCGCAGTGGAAGTTGATCCCCGTGAAGAATCTGCTGAAGAAACGCCGTTACCCGAGCAGCCTGTCGGCGGCAACAGAAGCATCCGGCTTTGTCCGGACGGAAAATACCGCTGGTTCTACGAGTTTTCCATGCTGAAGAACCCGACCGTGATTTTCACCTGCCTGAATTGCGGGCTGGTACCCGTTTCCGTCATTACGCTCAGCAGTATGCGACACGGTCTTGTTGAGGCATTGGGCAAGGGCGTTTCGACTTATCTGATGCTGGCTCCGCTTTTTGCGGGGTTGGCGGCAGCAGGCTACCTGATTTTGGCTACGCTGTACGGCTGGAAATATCTGGTTCTTTTGAGATGGATGAACTTGGCATCGTCCACATCCAGCAAGACAAGCAATTCCGTGCGGCGCAGGGCATCGCTTGGCTAAACATTGCCATGGGCTTAAACAGAACAATTAGACATAAACCTGTTGCCATGCTGTCCATGCTGGAGTACATCAGCACCGCTGTTATGAGCAACGAACGCAACGACCCCAAGGCCGCCACATGGGTATACTTTGACGAAATCTATCTGCTGCTGCGCGATTCTTTGAGCGCCAATTTCCTGTACACAAGTTGGAAGCGATTCAGAAAGTACAACGCCTACGCCACCGGCATCACGCAAAATGTGCAGGACTGCCTTACCAATGACACCGCCTATGCCATGCTGGCAAACTCCGAATTTGTGGTCATGCTGCGCCAAACCAAGGACATTGACAGCGTGGTGGAGTTGTACGGCCTGTCCGACCCGCAGCGAAAATACTTGCTGCTGGCCCAGCCCGGCGAGGGCATTATCAAAATGGGCAACAGCCTTATCCCATTCAACAACCCCCAACCCAAGGATACTAAGACTTACAAATTACTCACGACTAAACCCGGTGAAATGGAGTGAATCCTATGAGTGAAAATGAAATCCGCGTGCTGTATGTACAGCCCGGTAAATACCCGGAGGAACGCACAATTCCCAACACATTAAGGGCATTGCAGGAGCTTGTCGGCGGTGATATTGAATGTTGCCGTCCGTGGAGAGATAGCGTTTGCGTTATCTGCAACGACTCCGGGAAGATTGACGGTTTGCCGCCTAACCGGCTTTACGGACATACAGATTTTCTTGCAGGTTCTTTTGTGGTCTGCGGCAATGGCGGAGAAGACTTTATCAGTTTGACTGATAGACAGGTTTTCTTATATGAAAGGCTGTATCATAACCCTGTTGTCTTTCTCCCCACGCCGCACGGCCTGTTGCCGATGAAATGCACTCCTGAACAGTACGAGCAATTCCAGCGCGATGGCAATAAGCTGAAAATCAAACCCATCGACCACGGAGAACGCTAAGAGCATGATTTTACACAAACAAAAGGCGGGGTGTCGCCCGCCTTAGAATCTCAAAAATATAACCTCATATATAAAGAAAGCAGGAGGACACCACCATGACCGAACCTAAGTTTATGACCCCTGCCCACCGTAGGGCATACTTAACCCACCTCAACCGCTGCAAGGCAATGGACAGCTACCACCGCGCACTGATTTACATCTTGACAGCAGTACCCGCACTTCGGAATAACATTGACGCTTGTTTCAATTTTGAAAAGGACGAAATCAAGCCGGAATCGCTGGCCGCAGGATGGCAGACCAACGGCACAACCAAGCTGACACGGTTTGCCTATAATCTTTGGAATGGATACGATGACAAATCCTGTACACCGTATGACCTGTTCGACTGCTCCTTTGCGCCGTATATGTACGAAGCCGTAAAACTGCGCTACCCGGAATATACGCGCCAGTTGGATGATGTGGTAATTGACGATGCCCGGAATTAAGGCAAAGCGCAAGCAGCTTGTGCGCAAAACACTTATGCGGGCCAAGGCGCAAGGTGAACGCACCGCCGAGCAGCGGCAGGAATCCCCCGAAGAATATGCACAGGGCGAGGTACAGCAGGGCGTTTCCGGCGCAGTTGACCGTGCAAACGGAACGGCGCAAAGAACCGCCCGCATGAGCTACCGCAAATTTCGCGCACTGCAAGAAAAGCGAAAAACTCTCGCCGTACAAAGCAGCACCGCAACAGCGCCAAAGCCGCCTGAAAAAGAAAAAGTCACCGTTCCCACGCAGGCCGAGCGCCGGGAATTGTTCAAAAAGCAGCGCTTTCGCCAAAAGGCCGTTGCAGCCAAAAAGCCCGCGCCCCAAGCCCCCGCACCGCCCGCTGACGTTCCTGCACCAACACCGCCACCCTACCGCGCCCAAATGCAGCGGCTGAAGCGGCGGCATCTGACCCGCGAAGTTGTGCGCCGCTATCTGCAAAGGCAGACGGCCACCACAGCAGCGGCCAGCACCGCTCCCCTCGTTACCCAAGCTCCCAAGCTACCTACAATCAGCCACAAACAAGCCACGGTTGATGCAATCAGCCGTGGCGTTCATTATATCGCAGCCAAAATCAAAGCCCTGCTCTCCCAAACCGTGCGCCGTGCCGCCCAATCGCTGCTGGCTCTGCTGGGCGCGGGCTGCGTGGTATTGGTGCTGGCGATGGTGATCGGCGCGGCGGCTGCGGTCATCGGCTCACCTATGGGCATCCTGTTTGCCAATGAATCCAACGACAACGACAGTATCCCTATTGCCGAAATCGTAGCCGAGACCAACGCCGACTTCGGCGCAGCCATCAACGACATCGTGTCGGCGCACCCAGAGTGCAGCGAAACCACCATTGCCTACGACTACGAGGGCGGTCACACATGGGCAAGTTATTGGCCGGAGGTGCTGGCAGTCTTTGCGGTGCATACCAACCTCAACGCCGACAGCGACGTGGTCGTTATCAACGCTGCCCAAAAGCAGCGCATCCAAGATACCTTTTGGGCTATGCACACAATCACCTATGAAGTCGAAGAAGTAGACGTCACCCCCGACCCCACCGAGGACGACCCCGACCCGGAGCAACAAACCGAGTATATCCTGCACCTCACCGTCAGCAGCAAAACCGTGGATGAACTGGCGGAGTTGTACAATTTTACCCAAGACCAAAAAGACATTTTACACGAACTTCTCTCCGATGAAATGCGCCCTACGCTGCTTGCCCTCTGCGGCGGCATCGGCATCATCGAGGATGGCGAGTTATGCTGGCCGCTGCCCGGCCACACCTATATTTCCTGCAATTTTGGTGATGACGATGCTTACGGCAACTCCGGCCATCGCGGTACGGACATTCCCGCGCCGGAGGGTACGCCAATCCTCGCCGCCCACAGCGGCACGGTCATCATTTCCGGCTGGAACAACAGCTACGGCAACCAAGTTTTGCTGGACAACGGTGCGGGCCTGTCCACGCGGTACGCCCACATGACGCAAACTGCCGTTGCCGCAGGGGAAGCGGTAACGGCAGGGCAGGTTATAGGCTATGTCGGCAATACCGGCGACAGCACAGGTTTCCACCTGCATTTTGAGGTGATGCAGAACGGCGTGCGCGTGAACCCACTGGATGCAGTTACTCCGCAACAAGAATAAACATTTTCATGTAAAATGTTGAAAATATAGTTGTAGTCCAGATTATAGGATAAGCAAGTGTGTATAATAGAGATAGTGACTCTTGTATGAAGATAAAAATGCCTGAAAGGAACTTCTCTATGTCATTCAAAATGAAACGAACCATCGAAATGCGACGTGTAGAAAGTGCGTTTGCTGATTACTTGGAAAACGAGGGCAGTGTTGACCTCCTTTGGTCGGATAAAGTTGGATATGTATTTCTTACCATCAATGAGAAAACCCACGAATCTGAAAGCTGCGATGATTTACATACCGCATCGCAGCTTTGCCACCGACTGCTGGATGATATGGCCATCACCGTGTTGTTGCAGACAAAGCGCAACCACAACTTTACAAATATGGATAAGGACGAAGCTGCACGAGTGCGGGCCGCTTGGAAGCCTGTAATCGAAAAGCTGCCGGACTATGCTTATCTCTGCGATGAAATTCTCCGCGAAGCACAAGAAAATGAGGAGGAAAACGGCATTGATTTACAGTGAAGTCGAAAGAAAAGAAATCGAGCACGTGTACGGCGTTTTCAAGGATTATATTCACGCAAGCAAATTCTTGGATTTTGTCTGGTCTGAAAAGCTGGGGTATCTGCTGCTGCATATCGACCCAACAGAAAACACCATTGAGGAGGACCAAATCATTGCTTCTGCGGATGAATTGTGTGCTGAACTATTCAACGAAGTTGCAACGGATGTTTTTCAAGAAGCTAAGAGAGAACACTTTTATCCTGATGCAGATGATGACGAGATTGCAGAGATTCGCAGACGTTGGCAGCCTTACCTCGACCTGCTTCCTGAGTATAGGAGTTCATGCAGAGCATTTCACACAGCAGAATAAGTGAAAAGAAGCCTTCAGCATGATATGCCCCCTATATAGTTTTCAGTGCTTTATTTCACTGTTCGCTATATAGGGGGCATATCATTGCGCGGGCTGCTATTTGTTTTGGAAATTTGGAATTGTACTTTCTTGCCGAACAGCAGCAGAAATATTTGCTGCTGACATAGCCAATACATACGAAGTGCGGCAGGCTCTTGTTGAGAACGATCTTGAATCACGCTATCCATGACGGAATCATTTGACAAAAAACGTCAAAGTGTGCTATTATATGCCGACTTTTAGTTTGCGAGATCGTTTCGCTTATAGGAAGTGGACATCAAAATTTCACTTGGTTTGCTTTACGATATTCTGTCGGGGATGTTCCCTCTATGTTGCTGAATGTCTTGCAAAAGTAGCTGGACGAAGAAAAGCCAAGAATGCTGGCAATCTGGGATGGCGCAAGGTCGGTTTCGGCCAGTAGCCGCTTCCCCTCCTGGATGCGGCAGTCAATGATATAGTTGATGGGTGAGACCCCATATTCGCGCTTAAAGGCGTGTGCCATATGATATTTGCTGATACTAACCTTTTCAGCAAGTTCATCTAGCGTAAGATTTTCTTTATAATGGTGGTCGATATAGCGCTTTACAGTTGCACACTGACGGTTAGCAGGCAGCCGGGAATGAATAGGAACAGCGGATACACTGGCATTTCGCATAAGCTGCACCACAATAATATCCATATAAGCCTGACAAAGTATCTGAAAATTGGATTCCCGATTCTGCATTTCCGTAAGAATCTTTCTCATGCAGGGCAGTACATCGTTGTTCCCGTCAAACGTATAAACGCAAAAGCTGCCCTCGGAGGTATCGGAAATCGTAAATTCTAACCCCTCGATACCCAACACAATATATTCCAGCGGGTGGGATTCCAAGCTGACCTCTGTGTGAATAACATTGGGGTTTACAACAACAAGCTGATGAGCCCGAACCGGGAATAATCTATCGTTGATTTGAAACTGTCCCGCGCCATCTACAATATAAAATAACTCAGCATAACTGTGAGAATGTGGAATGGAGGGCCAATCCCCGCTATACCTTGTGGAGGCAATATTGCGTAATTTCATCTTATCGCGGGGCAGGGAATCATCATCCTGATTGAAGGAGTAGTTGATATGGCTCATGGGGTCACACTTCCTATTCTGTAGTATATTGTCATTATATTGCACAAGACTGAAAAGCGCAAGACGGTATTCGGCATTTTTGTCAACAACCAACTTTTCCAAAAAATAGTAAATGGTAAAAGTGCACAATAAACACCTGCAAAAATCCGGCGATGTGCCGAAAAAAGGCAGAATAGCAAGATTGTAAAACAGGTGGGCAAGATAATAATTGCTAAAAAACCGGAAAAGCACTACACTTAAATCACCGCGAAAGGAATGTAATCCCGACACAGAATTTACACTTAGGAGGAAAACACAAATGAAGAAGATCGTTGCACTTTTGATGGCTTCTGCTATGGCAGCATCTCTGGCTGCTTGTGGTGGCAGCACTCAAAGCTCGGAAGCTACCTCTGCTGCTCCCGCTGAATCCACGGCTGCCGAGTCTACGGCCACCGATGGCAAGAAGTACGAGGGCGTTGAGTTGACCATGTGGTCAATGTGGTCTGCCGGTGAGGTTCAGGCAAATGCAATTCAGGCCGCCGCCGACGCTTTCGAAGCTGAAACCGGCGCACACGTCAACATCGAGTGGAAAGGCCGCGATGTCAACACCCTGATTTCTGCCGCTCTGGAATCCGGCGAAAAGCTGGACATCTTTGAGGATGACTACAACCGTATCGGTCACGCTTACGCCCCCTACACCTACGACCTGACAGAGATGGCAAACGCTGTCGGTTATGATGACTTCAGCTATGCTTGCTTCAATGATCAGTCCAAAGAGTGGGCCGGCTATCTGAACTCCATCGTAGAGCAGCCCCAGATCGGCGGTATCTTCTACAACAAGGATGTTTTCGATGCCTGCGGCATCACCGAGACCCCTAAGACTTGGGACGAGTTCCTGACCGTCTGCCAGACCATTAAGGACAACGGCTATGAGCCGCTGGCGCTGGACGGTGCTTACGCAAACTTCAACTTCTACAATCATCTGGTTCGTCATCTGGGCGAGGACGCTATTGCCGAGCTGGGCAAGAACGGCGGCTGGGCTGACAACGAGGCTGCTGTGACGGCTGCACAGGAAATCATTGATTTCGTGAATGCCGGTTATCTGGCCGAGGGCGCACCCGATGCCTACCCCGCCAGCCAGACCAAGGTCGGTCTTGGCACGGCTGCTATGGTCGTCTGCGCAAACTACGTTACCTCTGAGGTTGACGCTGCTGTTGGCGAGCCTGTGAACTGGGGCTTCTTCAACTACCCCGAAGTCGAGGGCAATGTGGATGCTTCTGCTTATGCCGGTGCTAACTCTCTGGCTATCTCCTCTAACTGCGAGAACCCGCAGGCCGCATTTGACTTCATTATGACCATCGTTACCGGCACCTGCGGTCAGGAGCTGGTTGACAACGGCGGTCAGATCCCCGCTGACACCCGCCTGAAAGAGTCTGTTCTGGCCGGTTCTGTTGAGACGCTGAAGAACACCACCACTCCGATGAGCTGGTGTGGTTCTCTGAACACGCTGGACGGCTGGTCCTCCATCAAGAGCTCCATGATCGAGCTGTTCGAAGGCAAGTACGCAACCGGCGCTGACTACTGCGCTTACTTGGATACCCTGTGCGGCTAATCCTATAATAAATCACGGTACGCCGTCAAGCGGTGCGGCTGTAATGGATTTATTCAGGATTCCCTCAATCTGAACGGAGGCGGCACCTGAATGGGTGCCGCCTTTGCTTATGACATTTCATTTTTGAGGTATTACCAGTATGAAAAAGAACAAGACAATGATTTTCCTATTCATTCTGCCCACCGTTCTTTGCCTGTTGTTCATGTATGTCTATCCGGTCGTTCGGACAGTTATCATGAGTTTCTTTAAGGTAGAGAGCCTTACGGCATCTACAAGCACATGGAGCTTCTATGGGCTGCAAAACTATTTCAAAATCCTGCGCAATGCTGGTTTTATCAGTTCCATGAAAAACATGGTGATGATTTGGCTGGTAGGCGGCATCATTACCATGTGCCTGTCCATGTTGATGGCCGTGATCTTGACCAGCGGCATCCGCGGCGCAAAATTCTTCAAGGCCGCCATTTATATGCCTAATATCATCAGCGCCGTGGCACTGGCTACCATGTGGATTCAGTATGTGTTCAACTATGATTATGGTCTGCTGAACCAGATTGTCAAAGCATTCGGCGGCGAGAATGTCCGCTGGCTGGGTACAGACCTGATTTTCTGGGCTATGATGATTGCTTTTATCTTTGGCAGTGTTGGCTACTATATGCTGATTTTCATCAGCGGCATCGAAGGCATCCCGCAGGATTTGTACGAAGCTGCCACCATCGACGGCGCGAATATCTTTGACCGCTTTTTCCAGATTACGCTGCCCCTGCTGAAAGGCGTCATCCGCACCTGTGTTACTTTCTGGAGCATCAATGCTACCACATTCTTCCTGTGGACGAAGATGTTCTCCCCCATCAACACGGAAACGGCCACCATTGTGCCCGTTGTGTACCTGTACGATACGGTGTTTGGCGGCAAGGGCGTTGTAGAGCGCGATGCTGGTGCAGGCGCAGCGGTTGGCGTTGTGCTGACTTTGATTATCATTGCTGTGTACGTTATCACCAACCTGATCTTGAAAGACTCGGATCTGGAATATTAAGGTAGGAGAGCAGTTATGGGAAAATATCACGATAGAATCAACTGGAAGAAAGAACTTCGGCTTCTGCCCGGTTATATCATTGTTTGCGCGTGGGTCGCGCTTACGGCTGCCATCCTGTTCTGGATCGTCTGCGCCAGCCTTTCCTCAACAAAGGAAATTCTGACGGGCCGTGTTGTGGACTTTTCCAATGGCCTGAAGTGGGATAACTACGTCACAGCTTGGAACACCCAAAATGTATCGCTGTATTTCTTCAACAGCTTGGTTTATGCCATTGTTTCCTGTGTGGGCGTATTGCTTATTTCCGCGCCCGGTGCTTATGTGCTTTCTCGCTGGAAGTTTGTCGGCGGTAAGGCCATCCGTATCGGCTTGGTCATTGCCATGAGTGTTCCCACCATTATGATCATCATGCCTCTCTACTCTTTGGCTGTGCAGTGGGGCATCAAGGGTCGCGTGCTGTTGGTTGTGCTGTACATTATGCTGCGCGTACCGTATACCGCGATTTACCTACTGGATTTCTTCTCCTCACTGTCCCGGTCTTATGAGGAGGCGGCCTACATTGACGGATGCAGTCATTCTCGGACGTTCTGGCAGATTATGCTGCCGCTGGTTCAGCCCGCCATTATTACGGTTACGATTTTCAACTTTATGTCTGTGTGGAACGAGTTCTTCATGGCGTTGATTTTCACTACCAGCGATTCTATGACCCCTGTTGGTGTCGGTTTGTTGCAGATTGTCAACGCAATGAAATATTCCGGCCAGTACGGTGCTATGTTTGCCGCAGTCATCATTGTGTTCCTGCCTACTTTCCTGCTGTATCTTTTCCTGTCTGAAAAGATTATTGTCGGTGCTACCAGTGGCGGCGTCAAGGGCTGATTTGACTTTCCTCCATTCAAAATATTACGTTTCAAGGAGAATCCTTATATGAATGATGTAAGAAAAATGGGCCGCGTGACGATTCCCACTGATACGGACGCAGTGTCTGAAACCCTCAACCTGTTGAAGCGCTGGGGCGCGGATGCCATCCGCGACTGCGACGGCACCGAGTTTCCGCAGGAGCTGAAGGACACCGGCGCAAAGATTTACGCCACCTATTACACTACCCGTAAGGACAACGCATGGGCAAAGGCCAACCCCGACGAAACCCAGCAGTGCTACATTATGACGCCGTTCTACACCGCTGAAGGCGGTGCGCTGACCATCCCCCTGATGACGGGCATCAGCCGCGAGCTGATGAAGGTCAACGACCATGACGATATTGCCCGCTGGTGGGAGGTCATGGACCGCACGACGGGCGAGCCTGTCCCCACCGCCGACTGGCACTATGATGCCGCCAGCGAAAGCGTTGTCATCGACACCCCCGCCGCCTACCACGAGTACACGGTCAGCTTTTTGGCGTACCTGATCTGGGACCCCGTCCACATGTACAACTCGGTCATCAATGACTGGAAGGATGTCGAACACCAGATCCCGTTCGATGTGCGCCAGCCCAAGACCCACGCCTACACCCTGCGCCGTCTGCGCGAGTATCTGGAAAGCCACCCCTATGTCAACGTTGTGCGCTTTACGACCTTCTTCCACCTGTTCACGCTGGTGTTTGACGAGCTGCGCCGCGAGAAGTATGTTGACTGGTACGGCTACTCGGCGTCCGTTTCTCCCTATATTTTGGAGCAGTTTGAGAAGGAAGTCGGCTACAAATTCCGCCCGGAGTTTATCATTGATCAGGGCTACTACAACAACCAGTACCGCGTGCCCACCAAGGAGTACAAGGACTTTCAGGCGTTCCAGCGCCGTGAGGTGGCCGGTCTGATGAAAGAAATGACCGACATCGTCCACGAATACGGCAAGGAAGCCATGATGTTCTTGGGCGACCATTGGATCGGCTGTGAGCCGTTCATGCCGGAATTTCAGAAATCCGGCGTCGATGCCATCGTCGGCAGCGTCGGCAACGGCAGCACCCTGCGCCTGATTTCCGACATCCCCGGCGTCAAGTACACCGAGGGACGCTTCCTGCCCTACTTCTTCCCCGATACCTTCCACGAGGGCGGCGACCCTGTGCGCGAGGCCAAGGAGAACTGGGTCACCGCCCGCCGCGCCATCCTGCGCAAGCCCATTGACCGCATCGGCTACGGCGGCTACCTGAAGCTGGCCTGCGAGTTCCCGGAGTTCCTCGACTATGTCGAGAGCGTCTGCGACGAGTTCCGTGAGTTGTATGAGAACATCAAGGGCACGACGCCCTACTGCGTCAAGACCGTGGCTGTGCTGAACAGCTGGGGGCAGCAGCGCGCGTGGGGCTGCCACATGGTCCACCATGCGCTGTACCAGAAGCAGAATTACAGCTATGCGGGCGTGATCGAAGCGTTGTCCGGCGCACCGTTCGATGTGAAGTTTATCAGTTTTGACGACATCAAGGCCGACCCGAAGGTGCTGGACGGCATTGACGTCCTTATCAACGTCGGCGACGGCGACACTGCCCACACCGGCGGCAAGGTCTGGGAGGACCCGGAAATTTCCTCTGCTGTCAAGGGCTTTGTCCATCGTGGCGGCGGCTTGATCGGCGTCGGCGAACCGGGCGGCCACCAGTATCAGGGGCGCTATTTGCAACTGTCCGCGCCGCTTGGCGTGGAGAAGGAAACGGGCTTCACCCTAAACTACGACAAGTACAACTGGGACGAGCACCGCGACCACTTTATTCTGGCCGACTGCCCCGACCATGATGTGGACTTTGGCGAGGGCAAGAAGAGCATCTTTGCATGGGAAGGCACAGAAATTCTCATTCAGCGTGACAAGGAAGTCCAGATGGCTGCGCATGAGTACGGCAAGGGGCGCGGTGTGTATATCAGCGGTCTGCCGTACAGCTTTGTGAACAACCGCGTGCTGTACCGCGCCATCCTGTGGGCTGCCCACGATGAAGCCGACCTGCACAAATGGTTCAGCACGAACTACAATGTCGAGGTGCACGCCTACGTTAAGAACGGCAAATATTGTGTGGTAAACAACACCTATGAGCCGCAGGACACCACCGTCTACACCGGCGATGGAAGCAGCTTTACCCTGCACATGGACGCAAACGAGATCAAATGGTATAATCTGTAAAGCAGGAAAAAGGCGTGCCGTACTGTGCGGCACGCCTTTGACTGCAAAAACATTGATATGAGGTTTGTTATGGATAAACATCCTAATATTATCCTGCTTATGGCAGACCAGATGCGCGGCGATTGCCTTGGTATTGCCGGACACCCGGATGTAAAAACACCGTTTCTCGATGCACTGGCCGCAGAGGGCGTGCGCTATGAAAACGCCTATTCTGCCTGTCCGACCTGTGTTCCCGCACGTGCCTCTCTTTACACAGGTATGTCACAGGAACACACTGGTCGCGTCGGGTATGAGGATTTAGTGCCGTGGAACTATACCCACACGCTGGCTGGGGAACTGAGCAAGGCGGGCTATTATACGCAGTGCGTCGGTAAAATGCACGTTCACCCGCTGCGCAATAATTTGGGATTCAACGATGTACGGCTGCATGATGGCTATCTCCATGCCTACCGCCGCCCCAGTACGCCCAGTTATGAAGACCAGCGTGTGGCCGATGATTATTATTGGTGGCTCAAGCAGCAGCTTGGTGTGGATGCAGACCCCGTAGATACTGGCTTGGACTGCAACAGTTGGGTGGTTCGTCCGTGGATTTACGAAGAAAAGTACCATCCCACCAACTGGGTCGCCAGCGAGTGCCGGGATTTTCTGCGCCGCCGTGACCGTTCTAAACCTTTTTTCTTGATGGCCAGCTTCGTGCGGCCGCATCCGCCGCTGGACGCCCCGGAATATTATTTGAATTTGTACAAAGATAAGCCGCTAGCCGAACCTTGGCGCGGCGACTGGAACGACTGCGTCCGCTGGGAGCGCGACGGTCACAGTTACCATGCCCAGACTGCACCCTCGGATGAAAGCTATATTCAGCAGCTGCGGGCGGGCTATTATGCTGCCATCACCCATATGGATCATCAAATCGGACGCTTGATTTCCGCGCTGGTGGAAGAACAGATTATGGATAACACCGTGATTTTGTTTGTCTCCGATCACGGTGAAATGCTGGGCGACCATTTGATGTTCCAGAAAGCAAAACCATTCCAAGGCAGTATCCATGTACCACTGTTTATCTCCGGGCCGGAGCGTTACATCGGAAAGCGCGGCACGGTTCGCACGGACTTGGCTGAACTGCGGGATGTTATGCCCACGCTGTTGGAACTGGCAGGAGCCCCGATTCCCGAAACGGTGGACGGCACCAGCCTGTTGCACCCGCTAGACCGCGAATACCTGCATGGGGAACACACGCTGGGTGAAGATTCCATGCACTTTATCCTGACAAAAGAGGATAAATACATCTGGTACTCCCAGACTGGACGGGAACTGTACTTCAACCTGCGCGATGACCCGCACGAAACAAAAAATGCACTGGACGAAAACCCGGAGCGTGTAGCTGAACTGCGTGCCCTGCTGATTAACGCCTTAAAGAACCGTGAAGAACAGTACACAGACGGTCATACCTTGTTTGTGGGCAAAACGCCCCTGACCGTATTGCAGAACACCGAGGTGTTATGAAGCAGCTTCAATTTCTGATAAAACCCGCAGCCGGATTTTGCAATATGCGCTGCCACTATTGCTTTTATCGGGATGAGCAGCAAAACCGTAGCACTTCCGAAGATTGCATGATGACCTTGCAGACAGCCGAGACATTGATACGACGCTGTTTTGAGGAACTTGACCAAGGCGGCTTTGTTTCGTTTGCTTTTCAGGGCGGAGAACCAACCTTAGCAGGGCTGGATTTCTTTCTGTTCTTTACGCAGACAGTGCGAAAGTACAACCAAAAGTGTGTAACGGTGCAGTATGCCATCCAGACAAACGGCCTTGCTGTTGCCGAAGAATGGGCGAAATTTTTCCGCGAAGAAAACTTCCTTGTTGGTATCAGCTTAGACGGTACTCCAGATGTACATGATGCTTTGCGCCCAGATGTTTCCGGCGACGGAACATGGACAAGGGTCATGCAGATGATCAAACTGCTGGAGCAGTATCATATCGAGTGCAACCTTTTATGTGTTGTCACCAAGCGTCTGGCTAAAAAGGCGGAACGTGTGTATAAGTCTATGAAAGCAACGGGTGTGCGCTATCTCCAATTCATTCCTTGCTTAGACCCCTTGGGCGCGCAGCGAGGAATCGAAAATTACTCTCTTTCGCCGGAACTGTACGCGCAATTTTTGTGCGCCCTGTTTGACGCATGGTATCGTGACTGGAAAACAGGTGTCTATGTCAGTGTTCGCCTGTTTGAAGATTATATACAACTGCTCATGGGCGCACCGACGGGAACTTGCTCCACCACCGGCGCGTGCGGTTCTTACATGGTTGTGGAGGGCAGTGGCGCTGTTTACCCGTGCGATTTTTACTGTTTGGATGAGTACAAACTCGGAACGATTCAAAATGACTCTTTACAATCGTTGCTTTTGGGGGAGAAAATGCGCATCTTTATAAAGGATGGCCGGAATGTCCCCGCAGAATGTCAGCAATGCAGATGGGTAAACCTATGTCACGGCGGCTGCAAGCGTGACAGTAATACAGCAGACAAAGCCCAACGCAGTTACTATTGCAAGGCACTGCAAAAGTTTTTTGCCTACGCTGAACCCCGAATGCGTGAAATGGCCCGTGCGGTGCAGATGTACCGCTGAAAAGGAGACAGATTCTATTGGACAAGAAAAATAAATATTGGCAGTTGTTCCTTTCTACCTTTAAACTCAGCGCGTGTACATTCGGCGGCGGGTTTGTCATTATCCCTCTCATGCGGGAGCGCTTTGTGAAAGAACTGCACTGGATTGAGGAGGAAGAAATGTTGGATCTGACGGCCATAGCCCAGTCCAGCCCCGGCTCTATCGCCATCAATGCCTCTATTCTGGTGGGTTACCATGTGGCAGGAATCCCCGGTGCATTGATTACCGTAGTTGGTTCAGCACTGCCGCCGCTGATTATCATTTCCATCATTTCTGCTTTCTACCAAGCATTTCGCTCCAACAAGTATGTGAGCATGGCTATGGCCGGTATGCTGGCCGGTGTGGCGGCAGTCATCTTTGATGTAGTCATCAATATGGCATGGCCCATTCTGAAAAAGAAGCGCCTGCTGCCCATCGCTGTGATGCTGGCGGCTTTCGTGGCGACTCGCTTTTTCTCCGTGAACATTATCCTGATTATTCTGGTCTGCGGTGTGATTGGTGCGTTGGATACGCTGTATCTGCAAAAGAAGGAGGTCGAGGAATGATCTATCTGGAACTGTTCTGGAGTTTCTTTCAAGTCGGCCTGTTCAGCATCGGCGGCGGGTATGCAGCCATGCCTTTAATTCAAGACCAAGTCGTGGATATTCACCCTTGGTTGACAATGACGGGGTTTGCCGACATTATGGCCATTGCTGAAATGACTCCCGGCCCTATCGCTCTTAACGCGGCAACCTTTGTGGGAATTCAGGTGGCTGGGCTGCCGGGAGCGCTGATTGCCACTATCGGCTGTATCTTCCCATCCTGTGTCATTGTGATGACTTTGGCTTATGTGTACTACCGCTTCCGTGGCTTGAGCATTGTGCAGGGGGTTTTGGCAGGGCTGCGCCCCGCTGTAATCGCTATGATTGCCTCTGCCGGTATCTCGTTGATGATTCTGGCACTATACGGCCAACGTACTCTTCCAGCAGATTTGAGCAGATTTGACTTGATGGCGCTGGTAATTTTCCTTGCAGGCTTTTTCGTCCTGCGCAAGTGGAAGCCCAGCCCAATCAAGGTTATGGCGGGTGCCGCCGTGGCAGGCGTTGTGTTGTACAGCATCACGGCCTGATACAAAACCGAGAGGATGTATATGAAATGAACAAGATTTTAGCCGCGTGGGCGTGGAACGGCCCGGTGTCCGAGCCAATCGCCTATGGCGAAGGGCATATCAACCAGACGTATGCTCTCACCGAACAAGCAACGCAAAAACGCTATATTCTGCAAAAAATCAATACTGATACATTCAAAGACCCGGACGGTCTGATGGAAAACATTTGCGGTGTAACGGATTTTCTGCGCGAAAAGGCCAAACAGCGCGGGGTCGACCCGGAACGTGCCACGCTTCATGTTGCGCTGACCAAAGCTGGAAAGCCCTATTATAAGGCCGCCGACGGCGGTTGTTGGCGTGTCTATGACTTCGTGGAGAACACCGTCTGCTTGCAGCAGGTGCAGTCCGCCGAAGATTTTTACCAAAGCGCCGTTGCTTTTGGCAATTTCCAACACCAGCTTGCCGACTACCCGGCAAACACCCTGCATGAGACGATTCCTCACTTCCATGATACACCAAAACGCTTCGCGGACTTCCAGCGTGCTGTGGCTGAGGACCGCATGGGACGCGCCGCACAGGTGCAGCGCGAAATTGAGTTTGTCCGCGCCCGTGAAGCGGATTATCATGTTATGGTGGACCTGCTGACAGCGGGCAAACTGCCGTTGCGCGTCACCCACAACGACACCAAGCTGAACAATATCCTGTTCGACAAAACGACTGGGGAGGGGCTGTGTGTTATCGACCTCGACACTGTCATGCCGGGGCTGGCCGCGAACGATTTTGGCGATTCAATCCGTTTTGGCGCTAACCACTGCGCCGAGGATGAATCCGACCTCTCGAAAGTGAATTTCAGCATGGAACTGTTTGAAATTTACACCAAGGGCTTCTTGCAGGCAGCAGGTGAAGCGTTCACCCCGCTGGAAAAGCAGACCCTGCCGTGGGGTGCCAAACTGATGACGATGGAATGTGGTATGCGCTTCCTCGCCGATTATCTGGAGGGCGACCACTACTTTCACATCAACTACGAGACTCAAAACCTCAACCGCGCCCGAACCCAGTTCAAACTGACCGCCGACATGGAGAAAAGCTGGGATGTTATGCAGAAAATCATTGAGAAATATTGCTGATAGATATTTGATGCTCTTTTTTCTGCGTTTTGCGTAATGCAAAATCGCGTTTTCTCCTTTTTATAACGCCCGCGCCTGAAAAGCGCGGGCGTTTTTTACTCTACGTCGAGGTCAATAAGTTGAACACCGGGATTCTGGATGCCTTGGTGAAAAAGCACAGCGCAAGCTGTACATTTTACAACAATAGTGTAGAAAGCATAGCCCCTTGCACTGGGCCACCCTTACGCACCGAAATACGATGTAAGTATAGTTACATTACGTTTCAGGCCCGACAGCCAAATTGGTTGTCGGGCCTTTTTCGTGCTTGTCTTTTTGAATATGCACGTTGAAACGATATTTTTATTGCGCTCGTGCACCTCCTTTTTGAGCTTCTATTCAATGAAACTCAAAATTTTGGAGGTAAATATGTCCAGAAAAAAGGATGCCAATAAATATTGGATTTATGGTGAGGATGCCGCACTGGCCGCGCAGTTTACCGCGTATTTGGCCACGGTGCTGAAGAACCGCAGGTTGACCTATATCCGCCATCTGAAGAAGATTCAAAAGGTGGAATGTTCCTATGAATATGCTGCCGAAACCATTGAACACGTAGATTCCATCCGGGAGGAATCCTTGGAATCTGCAGTAGAAGCCAAACTGATGTGGGAGGCTATCAAGCCCTATTTGCACAAGCTCTCCCCGAAAGAATGTGAGGTTATGATTTGCTTGTACATTGACCGGCTTTCGATTGCCGATACGGCGACGAAGCTGAAAATCAAGCCTGACACCGTGAGTACGCACAAACACAATGCAATCAATAAAATCCGCAAGGCAATGGGGGAACACTGATGGGAGCATATAGAGAACTGCTGGCACAGGCCAAGAAAGCCAACCACACCGCTATCCAAAAGCTGTATGAGCGCTACTACACATTGCTGCGCAGTTACAGCTTTGTAAATGGCCGCTTTGACGAAGATCTGTTTCAAACACAGGTCATTGAATTTCTGATTGCGGTTTCCAAATTTCGTATGTGAGCAGCGCGAAAAATAATTTTAATTTTTCCCTCAAGGTTTTTATTTTTGCAGAGTATATAAGTTATAGAGGGTGTTGAAAGGCCCTCTCCCCTTGAGAGAACCTTGAAAGCAGAATAACCAGACCATTGGCTACATAAATTCGATCTTGCCGCAACCCACGGAGCGACGGCAAGCAGACTCTAAGGCGTGTGCAGCGGTTTAGCTATGATAGGATATTCCTGTCGCTATAAACGCGCTCACAGGCGCTCAGAGGGGCGGCGTGGAACACCGCCTATGCGATGAAAGGGTCGATCATTATGATACGCACCGTTGCGATACCCTCAAGGAATCGGCGGTACTGCCAACAATGTGGTACAGGACGCGGGCGCTGCTCCAGCAGCCGGGTCAATGGTCTGCCCTATATCCGGGAAGTAGTGTCGAATAGGATATACAATTTAATTTCAGATTATGGCGGTCACTTGTTTTCCACAGGTGACCGCCATGCTTGTGGAATTAAATCCGCAATTATTTTTGAGAGGAGTTGACGATTATGGGAGAACCATTTGGAAAGCGAGAAATTTTCCGAAAATACCCCGATGTAGTGGACGTACCACAGCTTTGCGAGATGCTGGGCGGTTCGCGGCCCGTGAGTAAGAAAACGGCATATCGTATGCTGAATGCAGGGAAAATCAAGGCATTTCGCATCGGACGCAGTTACCGCATCCCCAAGGTAAACGTAATTCGCTTTTTGCAGAACGAAACACCCGAAGATTGCAACACTGTCAATGCGACAATCGACAGCGTGGAGTAAAAAGCGCATATCCGCTATCATATAGGTGTCACCATTACCGTCAGATAGTCGGAAAGGAGCAACGCAATGAAAACGAAAGTTACAGGCTATCTTACGCAAAAACACGGATTCTATTATGTCGTTCTGAATCTGCCCACAGATGAAAAAGGAAAGCGAAACCGCAAAACGCTGAGTACAGGGTTGTCCACCGACCGCAATGCAACCAAGGCCAAGGCGCTGCTCCTGACGATGATCCGCGAAGCCAATGCCGGAGAGGAAGTGCGTGGTGTAAACGAGCGTCAACCAAAAAGCCAAAACAAAACGGAAGATGAAAGATGGAATTCACCTTGGCCGGGTATGCTGTTCTCGGATTACCTTGAATTTTGGTTGCAATGGAAACGCAAAAGCTGGGAAGAAATTACTTATTCCGGCTATTGCCAGAATGTCAGATCGTGGATTGGGCCGTATTTTGCTAAACGGAAAGTACGTTTGAACGAAATCACAGTGCTGGATATTGAAATGTTCTACACCCACGAAATTAACAAGCGCGGCATCAGCGGGAACACAGTTCTCCATTACCACGCCAACATCCGCAAGGCTTTATCTGACGCGGCAAAGCTCAAATTGATTCCCTATAACCCTGCTGCCGAAGTGGAGCGCCCCAAAAAAGATAACTTTGTTGCCAGCTATTATTCAGCGGATGAATTGATGGAAGTGCTGCCTATTTTTGCAAATACCAAAATGGAACTTCCTGTCATGCTTGCTGCGTTCTATGGATTGCGCCGCAGCGAGGTAATCGGTCTGCAATGGTCGGCCATCGACTTTGAACGGAAAATCGTCACGATTTCACGCACCTTTGAACGCATCAATGTGGATGGCAAAATGGTGGACGTTTCCAAGTGCCGTACAAAAAACAAGGCCAGCTTCCGCAGTTTACCTCTGATTCCCGCAGTAGAACAGGCTTTACTGAAAGCCCAAAAACGCCAGCACCAGCAAATGAAACTTTGCGGCGGCAGCTACTGCAAGGAATATAAGGACTACATCTGCGTGGATGATATGGGTCATCTTGTGACCCCGGACTATGTGACACGGGTTTTCCGCGAAATGCTCTTGAAGAATGGTTTTCGCCCGATTCGCTACCATGACCTCCGCCACTCCTGCGCCAGCTTGCTTATCAAGAACAAAGTCACAATGAAAGAGGTGCAGATGTGGTTGGGGCATTCCAGCTTTTCCACCACAGCCAATATTTACGCCCACATCGACGTGGACAGCAAGATGGAAGCCGCAAACATGATTGCCAGCAAAATCAACCTTGGCGAACTTCCCGAAAAAAAGAAATCTCCCAAGCAAAAAATTGCTTGAGAGAACCGACAAGCCCAGCGGAGATTGAATCCGTTTTGTCTGCCATCTGGGGTAAAAGTGGCAGACAAAATGGCAGACAAGCCGAAATCCTGTCTGCCACACAAAAAATACCTAAGCCGCTAAAAGGCTTAGGTATAAGGAATGCCGGTGATGGGGGTCGAACCCATACGGTGTCACCACCAACGGATTTTGAGTCCGTCTCGTCTGCCAATTCCAACACACCGGCGTATGTAGGTACTTTGCTAGTATACCAGCCCCATGCCAAATTGTCAAGGCATCCGCGCCGGGATTTTGCGGACAATTTTTCCGATTTTTTTGTCAAAAGGCATTGACAAACGGTTTTCATGCCGCTATAATAATTAGCGTTGCCTGACGGCTTCAGGGATATTGCCCCATAGCTCAGTTGGTTAGAGCACCTGACTGTTAATCAGGGTGTCGTCCGTTCAAGTCGGACTGGGGCAGCCAATAAAAATCACCGAGTTATCTTCGGTGATTTTTTATGCGGCCGTAGCTCATCTGGTAGAGCGCCACCTTGCCAAGGTGGAGGTAGCGAGTTCGAGCCTCGTCGGCCGCTCCATTTAGCAACAGCCCCGCAGAAGCAATCGTTTCTGCGGGGCTGTTTTGTTTTTTCCAAAACAGGTCTGGAAAGATGCCGCAGTACCTGCTATAATAAAGGTAATATCCAAAATCCGGCAGGGCCGGGCACAGAAGGGGTACACTATGCTGGAAGAACTCAAGCAGCAGGTCTACGAGGCCAATATGCAGCTGCCCCGCCGCGGGCTTGTGACCTACACCTGGGGCAATGTTTCGGGCATTGACCGCGAAAAGGGGTTGTTTGTCATCAAGCCGTCCGGCGTGGAATATGACGAATTGACGCCCGCTATGCTCGTTGTTATGGACCTGAACGGCAACAAGGTCGAGGGCGATTTAAACCCCAGCAGCGACACCAAAACGCATCTCGAGCTGTACCGGGCCTTCCCGCAGTTAGGCGGCATCGTGCACACCCACTCGACCCACGCGGTAGCCTTTGCCCAGGCGCGGCGCGACCTGCCCGCCTTCGGCACCACCCACGCCGATTACTTTTACGGCCCTGTCCCCTGCACGCGGGAGCTGACGCCGGAGGAAATCGACGAGGATTACGAGAAGAACACCGGCAAGGTCATCGTCGAGACGTTCAAAGCCCGCGGCATCGACCCGCTGTATGTGCCCGGTGTGCTCTGCGCCAGCCACGGCCCCTTCACCTGGGGCAAAGATGCCGCGCAGGCCGTATACCACGCCGTTGTGCTCGAGGAGGTTGCCCGCATGGCGATCCTGACCCTGACCATCGACCCCAGTGCCCTGCCCGCGCCGCAGCATGTGCTGGACAAGCATTTTATGAGAAAGCACGGCCCCAACGCTTATTACGGGCAAAAGTAAACAGGTTCTTTCTCAAGTATTGAAATCTCTGGTATTGAAACGCCCGGGGGCCGATGCCTTTGTGGTATAGCAGAGGGGTAAGAGCTTATGCCCCCAGGAGGAACAGAGCATGGTTATAAAGCACGCTTCCCGGAAGGATATTGCCGCACTGACCGCTGTGGAGACGGCATGCTTTCCGCCCGCAGAGGCCGCGACGGAGAAGGAATTTATCGACAGAGTGCAGTATTACGGCAATCACTTCTGGCTGCTGTATGAAGGGGATAAGCTGCTTGCCTTCGTGGACGGCTTTGTCACTGACGAGCCGGACCTGACGGATGTGATGTACGAGGACGCCGCCCTGCACAACGAGCAGGGCGCGTGGCAAATGATCTTCGGCGTCAACACGCTGCCGGAATACCGCATGCACGGCTATGCGGGGCAGCTGCTCCGCCGGGCCATTGCCGATGCCAGGCAGCAGGGCCGCAAGGGGCTTGTGCTGACCTGCAAGGAGCGGCTGCTCCCCTACTACGCAAAATTCGGGTTTCAGGATGAGGGTGTGACGGACAAATCCACCCATGGAAATGTCGCGTGGCACCAGATGCGGCTGTCGTTTTGATAAATCGGAGTTCGCCGCGGCAGAGCAGCCTTTTTCAACTTTTTCAACTTTTTTCGCAAATCCACTTGACAATGGCGCTCGAGGTTGCTATACTATAAAAGTCGTCTGACGGCGACAGCAATTGGATATTGCCCCATAGCTCAGTTGGTTAGAGCACCTGACTGTTAATCAGGGTGTCGTCCGTTCAAGTCGGACTGGGGCAGCCATCAAGGCTTGAAGCATTCGCTTCGAGCCTTTTTGTTTTGCCCCGAATCGGCTGAAAATTGGCCGATTTCATCGTTCTGTGTCAATTTCTTGCGTTCCCCTCTTGCAATCCCTATAAAAATAGTATAGTATAGTTCGGTAGAGCAAAACTATCCGGGGGACACTTGTGCCCAAAAACCCGGTTATACCACTTGGAGGTGTTTTTTCCATGAGCAGCCCGCTGCTGGAAGTCAAAGATTTACAGGTCGTCGTCGGTGAGGAAAACAAGGTCCTTCTCGACGGATTGAACCTGACGGTGAACGCCGGTGAGACCCACGTTCTGATGGGTCACAACGGTGCCGGCAAGTCCACCCTGATGAGCGCCCTGATGGGCGATCCCCGCTACACCGTCACCCGCGGTCAGATCATCTTCCGCGGGCAGGACATCACCCACGAGACCGCCGACGTGCGCGCCCGCGCGGGTATGTTCCTGTCCTTCCAGACGCCGGAGGAGATTCCCGGCATTACGCTGGAAAGCTTTCTGCGCACGGCTGCCGGTGCTGTGACCGGCAAGCCCGTCAAGGTCATGAAGTTCCGCCGCGAAATGGCCGCCCAGATGGAGGCCCTGAACATGGACCCGTCCTACGCGGACCGCTATCTGAACGTCGGCTTCTCCGGCGGTGAGAAGAAGAAGGCTGAGATTTTGCAGCTGCTCATGCTCAAGCCCGCGCTGGCCCTGCTGGATGAGACCGACTCCGGCCTCGACGTTGACGCGGTCAAGACCGTTGCCAGCGGCATCAAGGCGTACCACAACGCGGACAACGCCCTCATCATCATCACCCACAACGCCAAGATCCTGGAGGGTCTGCAGGTCGATTACGTCCATGTGCTGGACGACGCCCGCATTGTCCGCACCGGCGACGGCAGCCTCGTCAATGAGATCATTGAGGAAGGCTTCACCGCGCTGAAGGAGGACGAAGCCAAATGAGAGCCTTCGAGACTGAAAAGACCGAGGTCGCCGAGATTGACCGCAGTGTCTACGACATCAAGGACAAGGTCAACGCGGCGTTTGAGGTCAACTCCGGCCTGACGGCAGAGATCGTAGAGCAGATCTCTAAAGAAAAGCACGATCCCGACTGGATGCGTGAATTCCGCCTGAAGGCGCTGGACATTTACAACAAGGCGTCCATTCCCAACTGGGGCCCGTCCCTGGAGGGGCTGGACATGCGCAATATCGTCACATACGTGCGCCCCAACACCGAGATGCGCGGCAAGTGGAGCGAAGTGCCCGATGACATCAAGAACACGTTTGAGCGTCTGGGCATTCCGCAGGCCGAGCGCTCGAGCCTGGCGGGCGTCGGCGCACAGTACGACTCCGAGGTCGTTTACCACAACGTCAAGGAGGAGGTCGCGGCGCAGGGCGTCGTCTACACCGATATGGAGAGCGCCCTGACCGGCCCCTACGCCGACATGGTGAAGGAGCACTTCATGAAGTGCGTGCCCCCCACGGACCACAAGTTTGCGGCGCTGCACGGCGCTGTGTGGAGCGGCGGTTCCTTCGTCTACGTCCCGGCTGGCGTGCATGTGGACATTCCCCTGCAGTCCTACTTTCGCCTGAACGCCCCCGGCGCGGGCCAGTTCGAGCACACCCTGATTATCGTGGACAAGGGCGCATACCTGCACTTTATCGAGGGCTGCTCGGCCCCGAAGTACAACGTCGCCAACCTGCACGCAGGCTGCGTCGAGATTTTCGTCGGTGAGGGCGCGCGCGTGCGCTACTCTACGATTGAAAACTGGTCCAAGAATATGTACAACCTGAACACCAAGCGTGCGCGGGTCGAAAAGGGCGGCACGATCGAGTGGGTCTCCGGCTCGTTCGGCTCCCACACGGGCTGCCTGTACCCGATGAGCGTCCTGCAGGGCGAGGGTGCCCGCATGGAGTTCACCGGCATCACGTTTGCCGGTGCCGGGCAGGATCTGGACACCGGTGCCAAGGTCGTGCACGCCGCGCCGAACACGACGAGCCATATTTCCACCAAGAGCATTGCCCGCGACGGCGGCGTGTCGAACTTCCGCTCGTCCGTCGTTGTGCTGCCGAACGCCAAGGGCAGCAAGTCCAGCGTGAGCTGCGAATCCCTGATGCTGGATGACCGCAGCCGCTCCGACACGATCCCGGCCATGGACATCCGCTGTGATGCCGTGGACGTCGGCCACGAGGCCAAGATCGGGCGCATCAGCGAGGAGGCCATCTTCTACCTGATGAGCCGCGGCATGACCGAGGAGGACGCCCGCGCCCTGATCGTCGGCGGCTTTGCCGAGCCCATCGCCAAGGAGCTGCCGCTGGAATATGCGGTGGAGATGAATAACCTGATTCATCTGGAGATGAAGGGAAGCATTGGCTGACGCAATGCGTCAGAAATAAAAAATAATAAATAAGAAATAATAAAGAATGTGGAGTTTTCTCCCTATGGTCGAAAACAAAACCGTAGGGGCGGATTCCATATCCGCCCGTGGCACCTCGCCAACGGCAGGGCGGGCGCATATAGAATACGCCCCTACGGCGGCAGAGGAATTTCGAGCGGTGCGCCAGCACCGCGCTCCACCACATTTATTATTTATTATTTTTTATTTATTATTTGCAATAGATAATATTTAGGTGATATTGCTATGACTACAACCATGAACCGCCTCCCGGTTTCCACCTGGAATCCGCTGGGCGTGAATTATGCCCCGGCGTCGGCGGCACTGCCTGCCGTGCCCGCCGCGGGCTGGGCTAAGGCCGAGGCGCTGTCCCCTGCCCTGCCCGCCGGTGTGACGGCCCCCGCCGCGGCTGACTTCGGCAGCTTTGCCGCCAGCGGCATGGGTGCCGAGACCGACGCCTGGCTGGCCGCAAACGCCAACCTTGTCAACCATCTGGCCGTGACCGGCACCGCCGACGCGCCCGTCGTGTTTGAGACGGCGCTCGACGCCGACCACCCCCACGCGCTGACCTATCTGACCATCGACGCGGCGGCGGGCAGCAGCCTGACCGTCGTGCAGGTCGTGCGCGGCGATGCCGAGGGCGGTGTCTCCGCCAACCTGACCCGCATCCGCGCCGCCGAGGGTGCGCATGTAGTTTTGGTGCAGGTGCAGCTGCTGGGCAACCGTGCTCGCCGCTGGAACGCCGTTGCCATTGAGCAGGGCACCTCCGCCCGCGTGGAGCAGGTCCGCATTGAGCTGGGCGGCTCCGTCGTCGCCTGCGGTGCCCGCACGCTGCTGAACCACAACAAGTGCGAGTACGATCTCGATGCCGTCTACTTCGGCCACAGCAATGACGTGCTGGACTTCAACGACGTGTCCGTCCACACCGGCAGGGATACCCTGTGCGAGATGCACACCGCCGGTGTGCTGACCGGCAGTGCCGATAAAATCCTGCGCGGTACTGTCGATTTCCAGCGCGGTGCCAAGCGCGGCGTCGGCCATGAGAGCGAGGACGTGCTGCTGTTCAGCCCCAGCGCCCGCAACCGTACCGCCCCCCTCATCCTCTGCGGTGAGGAGGAGGTCGAGGGCCAGCACGCCGCCAGCGTAGGCCGTCTCGACGAGAGCAAGCTCTACTATCTGCGCTCCCGCGGCCTGAGCGAAGCACAGGCCCGCCGCCTGATGGTGGACGCCCGCTTTGCCCCGGCCATTGATAAGATCCCGTTGGATTCTTTGCAGGATGAAGTACGTGAAAATGTTGCAGGGAGGCTCAACGATGAATTGGACGGCTGATTTCCCCATTCTGGCTGCCGATGAAAACGGCAAGCGCCTTGTCTATCTGGACAGCGCCGCCACGACCCAGCACCCCATGCAGGTCCTGAACGCGGTGGTCGATTACTATACGAAAGAGAACGCGAACCCCCACCGCGGCGTTTACGAGCTGGCCATGCGCGCCACCGACGCCCACGAGGGAGCCCGCCACACCGTAGCGCAGTTCTTTAACGCAGAGGACGACGAGATCGTGTTCACCCAGAACACGACGGAGAGCCTGAACCTCGTCGCCTACAGCTACGGCATGAATTTTCTGCGTGAGGGCGATGAAATCGTCATCTCCGTGGCCGAGCACCACTCCAACATGGTGCCGTGGCAGCGCGTGGCCAAGGCCACCGGCGCGAAGCTGGTTTATATGTATCCCGGCGAGAACGGCCGCCTGACCACCGAGGAGCTGGACAAAAAAATCACCCCCAAGACGAAGGTCGTCGCCGTGGCGATGGTCTCGAACGTGCTGGGTCTGCGCGCGCCTGTGGAAGAAATTGTGAAGCGTGCCCACGCCGTGGGCGCTGTGGTCGTGCTGGACTGCGCCCAGAGCGCGCCCCACACCCCCGTGGACGTCAAGAAGCTGGACGTGGATTTTGCGGCCTGCTCTGCCCACAAGCTGTACGCCCCCATGGGCGTCGGTGCGCTGTACGCACGCGCCGGACTGCTGGAAAAGATGCCCCCGTTCATGAGCGGCGGCGATATGATCGGCGCTGTGCATGAAAGCGGCGCGACCTGGGCCGACGGCCCCCGCAAGTTTGAGGCCGGCACCCGCAACGTCGGCGGCGAGGTCGGCTTTGCCGCCGCCATCGACTATATGAAGGGCATCGGCTGGGAGGCCATGGAGACCCATGAGCATGCGCTGCTGGACCGTATGCTGGCCGGTATGCGTGCCATGCCGTGGCTGACCGTCTACGGTGAGCCTGTGGCCGAGGGCCGCTACGGCGTTGTCAGCTTCAATGTCAACGACGTACATCCCCACGATGTAGCGACGATTCTGGACGCGGGCGGCGTGGCCGTGCGCGCCGGGCATCACTGCGCCCAGCCCCTGATGGAGTTCCTGGGCATCGGCAGCTGCTGCCGCGCCAGCGTGGCGATCTACAACACGCCCGAGGACGTGGACGCCCTGCTGGAAAATCTTGAAAATGTCAGAAAGGTGATGGGCCTGTGAACCTGAACGAACTGTATACCCAGATCATTACCGAGAACAGCCGCAGCAAAGAGAACCGCCACCCCGTCGAGGGGGCGACCCACAGCCTGGAGGGTGTCAACCCCAGCTGCGGTGACGACATCACGCTGCAATTGCGCGTAAAGGACGGCAAAATCGAGGACGCCGGGTTTATCGGCAGCGGCTGCGCCATCTCGCAGGCGTCGGCTTCGCTGATGATCGACCTTGTGAAAGGCCGCACCGTCGAGGACGCGCACCGCCTCATCAGCCTGTACTTCCAGATGATCAAGGGCAAGATCACGCCCGAGGAGCTGGACGACCTGGAGGACGTAGCCGCTTTGCAGGGCATTGCCCACGTCCCTGCCCGCGTCAAGTGCGCCGTGCTGGCCTGGCACACCTTGGAGGAAGCGCTGGACGGTGAAGGGAAAGTCGGGAAAGTCACGACGGAAGATAAAGAGTAATTTATAGTCCTATGCGGCAGAGCCACCGTGCTCTGCCGCTTTTTTGTACATATTTTTCCCTTCCACTTTTCTTTTCCCCTCATCTGTGGTACAATATACAAATATATAAGTTATAATCCTATGATTGCGCCTATAGAGAGAAAGGGAATGTACCATGTGTGGTTTTGTTGGCTTTACCGGTCTGCGTGAACAGCGCGAGGCCATCCTGCACAGAATGGCGGACCGCATCATCCACCGCGGCCCCGATATGGAAGGCTACCATATCAGCGGCGACGACCCGCGCACGGCCATTGCGCTGGGCTTCCGCCGTTTGAGCATCATCGACCTGGCCGCAGGCAAGCAGCCCATGTACAATGAGGATGGCACCGTCGTCTGCGTGTTCAACGGTGAAATTTACAACTTCATGGACCTGCGCACCGAGCTGCAGGCCAAGGGGCACATCTTCAAGACCCACTGCGACACCGAGGTCATCATCCACGGCTATGAGGAGTACGGCACGGCGCTGGCCGCCAGGCTGCGCGGCATGTTTGCCTTCGTCGTATGGGACACGAAAACGAACGAGATGTACGGTGCGCGCGATATTTTCGGCATCAAGCCGTTCTATTATACCCAGACCGACGCGGGCGAGCTGCTGTTCGGCTCCGAGATCAAGAGCCTGCTTGAGCACCCCGGCTTCCGCCGCGAGGTCAACGCCGAGGCCCTGCGCCCCTACCTGACCTTCCAGTACAGCGCCATGAACGAGACGTTCTTCAAGGGAACCTACAAGCTGCCCCCGGCCCACTGGTTTACCTACAGGGACGGCAAGATGCAGATCGAGCGCTACTGGGATGTCGATTTCCGCCACCCCACGACGCTCTCCTACGAGGCCGCCGCCGATGAGATCGATGCCCGCGTGCGGGAGAGCGTGGCCGCCCACCGCATCAGCGACGTCAAGCTGGGCGCGTTCCTGTCCGGCGGTGTCGATTCCAGCTATATCACGGCCTGCCTGATGCCCGACGAGACCTTCTCCGTCGGCTTTGCAAGCCCCGACGGCACGCATAAATTTGACGAGACCACCGAGGCGGGCGAGCTGAGCCAGAAGCTCGGCATCAAGAACTACCGCGAGATGCTGACGAAAGAGCAGTGCCTCGACGCCTTCGCCGACATCCAGTACCACATGGACGAGCCCCAGTCCAACCCGTCCAGCGTGCCGCTCTACTTCCTGTGCCAGCTGGCGCGCCAGCATGTCACGGTGGTGCTGTCCGGCGAGGGCGCGGACGAGATCTACGCCGGTTACGAGTGGTACGCCGACACCCCGCTGATGCAGAAGTACAAGCACATCCCCGCGCCGCTGCGCCATCTGGCCAGCGATGCCAGCCAGCACCTGCCCTACTTCAAGGGGCACGACTTCATCATCAAGGGCAGCGGCCGCCCCGAGGACTGGTTCATCGGCCAGGCGCACGTCTTTGAGGAGAAGGATGCCTACGACATTCTTAGACCTAAGTACCGCGTCGGCCCCACGGCCCGCGAGGTCGCCGCGCCGATCTATGACCGCGTTAAGGACTTGAGCGAGCTGGAAAAGAAGCAATACCTTGACCTGAACCTGTGGCTGCCCGGGGACATTCTGCTGAAGGCCGACAAGATGAGCATGGCACACAGCCTTGAGCTGCGCGTGCCCTATCTGGACCGCGAGGTTCTGCGCGAGGCCCAGACCTACCCCGACAGCTACAAGCTGCGCGGCGACACGAAGGCCGTGCTGCGCACCGCCGCCAACAAGACCCTGCCCGACGCCTGGGCCAACCGCACGAAGAAGGGCTTCCCCGTGCCGATTGCCAAGTGGCTCGAGGACCCGGCGTTTTCCGCCAAGGTACGCAAGAGCTTCACGAGCGATGTGGCGGCGGAGTACTTCGACCAGGACAAGCTCGTCGCCATGCTGGCCGACCCCAAGCACGAGCGCCGCAAGATCTGGACTGCCTACACCTTCCTGACCTGGCATGAGCAGTTCTTTGAGAAGTTTGATGCGTGAATCTTATGAGCCTTCCCCCAAGGGGGAAGGTGGCCGAGGCCACGCCCGAGGCCGGATGAGGGGCGAGTTTGCGCTATTGCCCGCAAACGGATTGCCGCCGCAAGGCTGCCCCTCATCAGTCCGCTGCGCGGACAGCTTCCCCCTCAGGGGAAGCCTAATTTGAAAAATTGGAGATGTACTTTCCCATGTCCGACATTATCCCTGTATTCCTTGGTGCAGACCTGAACTGCTATAACTTTGCCCGGGCGTTCCATGAGGCTTACGGCGTCGAGAGCTACGCCTATGGCCGCTACCCGATGGCTCCGACCAAGTATTCCAAAATCATCCACTTTACCACCGTGCCCGGTATGGACAACGAGGACACGATGCTGCGCATTCTGCACGAGTTTGCGGCACAGCATAAGGGCAAGCGGCTCTATCTGTTCGGCTGCACCGACGATTACGCCGCGATGATCATCCGCCGCAAGGCCGAGCTGACCGAGTATATCGCCCCCGGCCCTGCTGCCGACCTGTACGGCTCCATCCAGAAAAAGGCCGAGTTCTACGAGGTCTGCGAGAAGTTCGGCATCCCCTACCCCGACTCGAAAATCCTGACCGCACCTGTCGATGCCGCCGAGCTGACCGAGGATAAATTGGGCTTTGCCTACCCCATCATCGTCAAGCCGTCGTCCAGCGTTGATTACTGGAAGCATCCGTTTGACACGATGAAGAAGGTCTACACCGCCGCTACCCCCGCCGAGGCCGCCGAGATCGTCAAAACGATCTATGCCAGCGGCTACCCGGACCGCATGGTCCTGCAGAAGATGGTGCCGGGCGGCGACGACCACATGCGCGTGCTGACGGCGTTCTCCGACGAGAACGGTAAGGTCCGCGCCATGTGCCTTGGCCATACGATGGTCGAGGAGCACACCCCCCACGGCCTGGGCAACCATGCCGCCATCGTCAGCGAGGACACGACCTCCCTGCCGCTGGTGGAGAACATCCGCAAAATGCTGGAGGCCTGCCGCTACACCGGTTTTTCCAACTTTGACATCAAGTACAGCGGCACCCCCGGCGACTACCGCGTGTTTGAGATCAACCTGCGCCAGGGCCGCAGCAACTACTATGTGACCGCCACCGGCATGAACATTGCCAGGCTGGTTGTGGAAAAGTGGAACGACGGCGGCACCGACTGCGTGCTGAACAAGAACGAGGTGTTCTGGCATCACGTCCCCGCGCAGGTGGCCTTCACCTACACCGAGGACAAGGACCTCGTCGCCCGCGCCAAGGCGCTGAAAGCGCAGGGCAAGGAGGCGTGCAGTCTGCTGTACAAGCCCGACCTGCTGTGGAACCCCGTGCGCTATGCCTGCGTGCTGGAGCAGCTGAGAAGGCAGTTCAAGAAGTTTAAGACGTATTATCCGGTACACAAATAATAAATAAAAAATAAGAAATAATAAATGTGGTGAATCGCGTCGCTGGCGCTCCGCTCAAAAAAACGTAGGGGCGGATTCCATATCCGCCCGTGCCCGCTTGCGGCAAGGCAAACTTCCGCGGGCGCATATAGAATGCGCCCCTACGGATTTCGTTTTCGACCAAAGGGAGAAAACTCCACATTCTTTATTATTTATTCTTTCTTATTTAAAAAGGACGTTATCATGAAGCTAAACGACCTTGTCCAACATATCTCCCACACAGGTGCCTCCGAAACGGACATCACCGCCATCACCTACGACTCCCGCAAGGCTTGCGCCGGTTCGCTGTTCGTCTGCCTTGTCGGTGCGTGGCTGGATGGGCATACCTACGCCGAAAGCGCCTACCAAAACGGCTGTCGTGCGTTTTTGGTGGAGCATAGGGTCGACCTGCCCGCGGATGCCGTGCAGATCGTCACCGATGACACCCGCGCGGCGCTGGCCGTCATCGGTGCGGATTTTTACGGCAACCCCGCCGACGAGCTGCATCTCATCGGCATTACGGGCACAAAGGGCAAGACGACCACCGCCCTGCTGACCGCGGCCATCATGACCGAGGCCGGTCTGCCCTGCGCCTACATCGGCTCCAACGGTGTCGACATTGCGGGCGTGCACGAGGCCACCGCCAACACAACGCCCGAGAGTCTCGAGCTGCACCGGCTGTTCCGCAAGATGCTGGATGCGGGCGTGCGCCACTGCGTACTGGAGGTCAGCAGCCAGGCGCTGCGCCACCACCGCGTGGACGGCGTGCCGTTTGAGGTCGTGGCCTTCACGAACCTGTCGGAAGATCACATCGGCCCCGGCGAGCACCCCGATTTTGAGGACTACAAGTGCGCCAAGCGCCGCCTGTTTGCAGAATACAACGCCCGCACGATGGTTTACAACGCGGATGACCCCTACAGCGCTTTCATGCGCGAGGGCTTTAAAGGCGAACAGATCAGCTTTGGCATCCAGAATGCCGCTGACTATCACGGGCAGAATCTGGCACAGTACCGCAGCCAGACCGCCCTCGGCGTTGACTTTGACTGCGTACACGCGGGCGAAACGACCCACATCGAGGTCATGTCCCCCGGCACGTTCAGCGCTTCGGATGCGCTGTGCGCCGTCGCACTGTGCGGCGCATTCGGCGTGACGCCTGCCCAAGCCGCCGCCACGCTGGCCCACACCCCCGTGCAGGGCCGCTTTGAAGTCGTCGAGGGTCTGCCCGGGCGCACCTTCATTGTGGACTACAGCCACAACGGGCTAGCCCTGACCAGTGCGCTGAAAACGCTGCGGGCGTACAATCCGCACCGTTTACTTTGTGTATTTGGGTCGGTGGGTGGCCGCACGCAGGTGCGCCGCAAGGAACTGGCCGACGCATCGAGCGCCTACGCTGACTATACGATCATCACGAGTGACAATCCCGACAACGAACCGCCCGAGGACGTCATCCGCGACATTGCGGGCCACATGGCTCCCGGCGCACCCTACACCTGCATCACGGACCGCCGCGAGGCGATTTACGCCGCGGTGAAAATGGCCGAGCCCGGCGACATTGTGCTGTTCGCGGGCAAGGGCCACGAGGATTACCAGCTGATCAACGGCAAAAAGCTGCATTTCGTCGAGCGGGAGATCATTAAAGAGGCCTGCGCGGAGATAAGCAAATAAAACAGCGGCCCACACTTCGGGAAATACGAAGTGTGGGCCGCTGCTGCGTTGCAGGGGCCGGGCATGCCCGGCCCGCGGCATGTACGGCGGGACGGGTTCTGCCGGAAGGCTGCGGGCCGCACATGTGCGGCCCCTACCGTGTTGCGGGATTTTTATTGTGTGTCGCAATGGTAAGCAGGCACGGAGCGGTCAAGACCGCTCCCTACAAGTTTTCGACAGCAGAAACAGACAGCTTTTACGCCCCGGCTCTTGGCAGCAACAACGCAGCGGCCAGATACGCAAAATACAGCGCCAAACACACCCACCCCTGCCCGCGCTTCAGCTTGTGCCTGCACAGCGGCGGGAGCAACAGCACCAGCGCCATGGCGGCGCAGACGGGGACCTCATAGCTGCGGAACTGCGCGCCGACGGGCAGTTTGTGGCGGTACATCAGGCTGGAAATCGGCAGCGCCAGCGTCAGGTTCAGGATCGCGCTGTTCAAAAGCTGGATGGGCAGCGAATCCGGCGGGTAGTAGCGGCAGCGAACCGAGAACCACTTCCAGACCGAGCCCAGCGGGTGATTCAGCGCCTCGACCAGCAGGGGGATACAGAACCCGAAGCTGATGAGCGTCGCCGCCCAGAGAGCCTGGATCGTGCCTGTGAGGTTTGCCAGCGTCGTGGCACTGTAGAGCAACGCCTGTGCACCGCCCGCCAGCAGGGCCAGCCCGCCCACGACACCCGCCAGATTTGTCAGTGCGTTCCGGACGTTCATGACCGGGAAGGCCATCGTGTGGGCGGTGTAGCCGTATTCCTGCGCGGCCAGCTGCGGGCTGGGGTGCTTTTCGGACGTGGAGACCGCCTTGAGCGTATCACCGTAGGTGAATTTGTGCTGGAACACAATGCTCATCATGACAAAGAGCACGAACAGCAGCATCAGCAGTCCGGTGCCGGTGTAGCTCAATTCGCCGTCCCGCACAAACACGGCCAGCACGCCGCAGGCCGCCAGCAGCAGCAGGCATTTGCGGCAAAACTCGTCCCGGTCCGCCACGGCGCAGTGCCTCTTGCGCAGCAGACAAACGGAGAGCGCCAGCCCCAGATTTGTGACAGCGCCCGCCAGTGCGGTGCCGACGGCCAGCGCCGTGACCGACATGCCCGCCGCCAGAAATGCCAGCATCAGCTGCGGCAGCGCCAGGCAGAACGGTGCCACCGTGCCGCCCACAACCCACATGGGCAGCCCAAGCAGGGCGCAGCACCAGGTAGTGCACCGCCCCGCCAGCCGACTGCCCACCGCTGTAAACAGCAGGCCGAGGGCGTAGACCAATAAAGTTGCAACTAAAATTTTCATCATTGTATCGTAGGGGCGGATTCCACATCCGCCCGAGCCGTGCCGCCGCTTGACGGGCGGATATGGAATCCGCCCCTACGGTTGTAAACAAAAAAGCGGTGCCGGGGCACCGCTTTTTTTCTTAGTACGCTACGCCCCAGACGACCATCTTCTGGGCGGGCTTGCCGCAGACCGGGCAGACGTCGCTCAGGTGCTCCTGGGCAAAGGGCATGCAGCGGCTGGACAGGCCAGCGTCGGCCTTCATGGCCTCCTCACAGGCGAGGTCGCCGCACCACATCGTCTTGATAAAGCCGGTGTGCTCCTTGGCAAGCTGCTTGACCTCGTCCATCGTGGTGGCGCTGTAGGTGCGGTTCTCGCGGTTCTGCAGGGCGCGGTCATACAGGTCCTTTGCCAGGGCCTCCATGGCAGCGGGGATGGCCGTGGCCAGCTCCTCAAACTTCACAAACTGCTTCTCGCGGGTGTCGCGGCGGACCAGCACGCACTGGCCGTTCTCGATGTCGCGGGGGCCGACCTCCAGGCGCACGGGCACGCCCTTCATCTCCCACTGGGCAAACTTCCAGCCGGGCTGCTTGTCGCTGTCGTCCAGCTTGACGCGGGCATACTGGCCGATCTCGGCGGCCAGCTCGCGGCACTTGTCCAGCACGCCGGGCTTGTGGGCAGCCACGGGCACGATCACGACCTGAATGGGCGCGATAGCCGGGGGCAGGATCAGGCCGTCGTCGTCGCCGTGGGTCATGATGATGGCGCCGATCAGGCGGGTGGACGCGCCCCAGGAGGTCTGGAACGGATACTGCAGGGTGTTGTCGCGGCCCGTGAAGGTCACGTCATAGGCGCGGCTGAACTTGTCACCGAAGTAGTGGCTCGTGCCGCTCTGCAGGGCCTTGCCGTCCTTCATCATCGCCTCGATGGTGTAGGTCGCCTCGGCACCGGCAAACTTCTCCTTGTCGGTCTTGCGGCCCTTGACAACGGGGATGCACAGGTCGTGCTCGGCAAAATCGGCGTAGCAGTTCAGCTGCTGCTCGGTCTCGGCCTTGGCCTCCTCGGCAGTCTCGTGGATGGTGTGACCCTCCTGCCACCAGAACTCACGGGTGCGCAGGAACGGGCGGGTGGATTTCTCCCAGCGGACGACGCTGCACCACTGGTTGTACAGCATGGGCAGGTCGCGGTAGGAGTGCAGCACATGGCTGAAATGGTCGCAGAACATCGTCTCGCTGGTGGGGCGCACCGCAAGGCGCTCCTCCAGCGGGTCGCTGCCGCCGGCAGTGACCCAGGCGACCTCGGGCGCAAAGCCGTTGACCAGCTCGCCCTCCTTCTTCAGCAGGCTCTCGGGGATGAGCACGGGCATGGCTACGTTCTCATGGCCGGTGGCCTTGAAGCGGGCGTCCAGATTTTTCTGGATGTTTTCCCAGATGGCGTAGCCATAGGGGCGCAGCACAACAAAGCCCTTGACGCTGGAATACTCGACCAGCTCGGCCTTCGTGCAGATGTCGGTGTACCACTGGGCGAAGTCGACCTCCTGAGCGGTGATCGCCTCGACCATTTTTTTCTTATCGTTTGCCATTTCTCTTTTCCTCACACTTTATAAAACCGGGGACAGGCGCTCAGATACGCTCCTCCAGATAGTTGACCACATCACCGACGGTGTGGAAGTTCTCGATGTCCTCATCGGGGATCTCAACGCCGAACTCGTCGGACAAGGTGGTGATCATATCAATAACGTCAAGGCTGTCTGCGCCGAAATCGTTGACAATATCGCTGTCGGGGGTAATCTTTTCAGGCTCGACCTCAAGCTGGTCGGCCAGGTAGTCACGGATGCGGCTGAAAACTTCGGAATCCATAATTTAACTCCTTTATAAACACAGATATACATTTAATATATAGCGTATCTGCGGGTGAATGTCAAGGGGGTAAGTGTTAATTTTATGCCATATTGCATAGGATTTGCGGGGAGGTGGGCAAGTGAAGCTGAATTTTACCAAAATGCAGGGCGCGGGCAACGATTATATCTACATCGACTGCCGCGCTGCGGGGCTGCCGCCCGACGCCGCCGCGTGGGCGGTGCAGCTGTCGCGGCGGCATTTTTCGGTGGGTGCGGACGGGGTGATCTACCTCTGTCCCCCGCTGCGGGCCGACGGCGACGCGGCCATGCGGATGTTTAACGCCGACGGCAGCGAGGGGGTCATGTGCGGCAACGGTGTGCGCTGCGCGGCGGAATTTTTATACACCCACGGCGTGCGGCGGGACTGTATCCGTATCGACACGCCCTCTGCCGGGCAGCGGGTGCTGTACCGGGTCGGGGACGGGCTGTGGCAGGTCGAGATGGGCCGCTTTACGGCAGCACCGGACGCCGTGGGGGCCGTAGGGCTGGGCGGCGGACCGCTGCTGGATGTGCCGCTCTGCGCAGGCGGGCGCGCGTGGAGGGTGCACTGTGTAGCCGTGGGCAACCCGCACTGCGTACTTTTTACGCACGAGCCGCCGCCCGCCGGGGCGGAGCTAGCCGCCTGGGGCCGTGCGCTGGGGCACCACCCGGCGTTCCCGGGCGGCATCAATGTGGAGTTTGCCCAGCCCATCAGCCCCACCGGGCTGGCTGTGACGGTGTGGGAGCGCGGCAGCGGGGCCACGCTGGCCTGCGGGACCGGGGCCTGCGCCGTGGCCGCGGCGGCGGTGCTGACAGGCCGCTGTCCGCGCGGCGCGCCCATTTTAGTACAGCTGCCGGGCGGCACGCTGGAGGTGTGTGTACAGCGGGACGACACCGTGCTTTTGACCGGCGACGCCGCAGCAACATTTAGCGGAACCGTTTTGATTCAGCCTTGCAAAGCACCGCGCGGTGTGGTATGATGTAAGTAATAACAATTTGAACAGTATTTCAGTCTGGAAGGGGGCTTTGCCCATGAACATTCACGAATCCGCAGAGGACTATCTGGAAAAAATTCTGATGCTGCAGGAGCAGAAGGGTTCTGTGCGCTCCATCGACATAGCCGTTGCGATGGGATTCTCCAAGCCGAGTGTCAGTGTGGCGATGAAAAATCTGCGTGAGAACGGGTATATTTCGATGGACCCGGACGGTTTCATCAAGCTGGAGCAGCCCGGTATGGAGATCGCACAGCGCATCTATGGCCGTCACCGCAAGCTGACCGCTTTTTTTGTGGCGCTGGGCGTTGACCCGGATGTTGCCGCCAAAGACGCCTGCAAGGTCGAGCACGACCTGAGCGAGGAGACCTACAGCAAGATGATCGCCTTTGCCGAAAAAGCCGAGCAGGCAGAGCAGCCCCTGTAAAATCACCAGCCAAAAAGGCATGTGCACCGTTTGATGCGCATGCCTTTTTCTTGCGTTTATTCGTTTATTTTTTCCGCGCGGCAAGGGTCATCCCCACTGCGCCGAACAGCGCCAGCAGGGCGGCGGCAGAAGCGAAAATCAGCAGAGCCGTTCTATGGCCGTTGATTTTTCCGTCGGTCAGCACCAGCGGGCGGAAGGTGCAGGTATCATCCGGGCCGATCTCATCGTCGCCAAAACCGGCCTCGCGCAGATACGCGCGGAACTGTGCTTCGGTTTCGGCGTCCATGGGCTGCAGCGTGCCGCGCACCGTCACCCGGGAGCCGTCCCAGCGGTAGCTGCCGTCCGCATCATTGACCATGCGCTGGGTGTCCGCCACAACGGCGTCTGCGTCCGCCAGTTTGCTCTTAGGCAGTTCGACACCGATGTAAATCGTCGCGCCGGGCGTATTGACGGGCATGATGTACCCGCGCGGGGCCGTCTCGGCGTAGCAGCCGACCAGTGTGTCAAGGTCAGCTTCCAGGTACTTCCCCTGCAGGGCGCCGACGTCGTTGTCCGCCAGCGGGTCAATGCGGGTCGGCCCCTGCGCCAGCACAAGCGCAGACGGCCCGAACAGCACGCCTGTGGCCGCCGCAATCGCCAACAGTCCGACGGCAAGGCAGCGCTTTACGGCAAGCGTTTTCTTTTTGTGAGAGTGCGGCATAGTTTTCTCCTTCTCCGGTTTGCATCGGGATGGGTTTATTGTAGCAGAACGGGGAGAGGGAGTCAACGGGGGCGGCGGCGCAGAATATATTCCCGGTTTTATATGGGGCGGTGCGCTTTCCCGGCTTGCAATCCGTGTATAATTCTGCTAGAATTATAAGAGAATACTATAGGAGGTGCTTTCCATGATCATCAAATCTTCCACTGCGCTTCGCAATGACTACGGCACGATTTCCGAATTGGCCCATGACGAGGCCGAGCCGATCTACATCACAAAAAACGGTGAAGGCGACCTTGTTGTCATGAGCATCGAAGCCTTCGAGCAGCGCGAGGAGGCTTTGAAGCTGCGCGCAAGGCTCGAGGCCGCGGAGCAGGCCCGGCTGGCTGGTACCCCTACCTACACGCTGGACGAATCGCGCAAGCGGCTGGAGGCGATTTATCAGCATGGCTAAGCTTGTCCTTCTTGAACCCGCCCAGCGTGAGCTGGAAGAAATCGCACAACTGCACAGGAATCTTGTCGGACCAAATTCTGCACGTAAAGTCACAAACAAAATTTTTGATGCGCTTTCCCGGCTGGAGCTTTTCCCGCTGTCCGGCTCACTTCCCCGCGATAAAGCGCTGCTCCGGGATGGGTATCGCTATGTTGTCGCGGGAAAGTACATCTGCGTATACCGCATTCTGGGTGATACTGTCTACGTTTATCACATTGCGCATGGTGCCAGCAATTATCCGCTCCTGTTCAAGCGTCTTTTGCGGGATGAAAAAATCTAAGTGTATCCATGTTTTTACCCTCCCGCTGCTTTACTGCGTAGAATCTATCCTCATTATACAGTTTCTTTTGCGTAAGGAAGTGATAGCTTGATTTCAGTCTGCGCGGCATGACCGAGCAGGAAAAGCGCTTGGTTTACAATCTGATAGACTACATCAGCGAACGCAATAAACCGTAACCAAAAACCGCCCTCTCCGGTTTGACCCGGAGGGGGCGGTTTCAGCTATTTGCTATTCGCAGTTAAGCTACTCGCAGATTACAGCTCAGCGAAGTACTTAATGGTGCGGACCATCTGAGAGGTGTAGGAGTTCTCGTTGTCGTACCAAGAAACGACCTGAACCTGATAGGTGTCGTCGTCGATCTTGGCGACCATGGTCTGGGTGGCATCGAACAGAGAGCCGTAGCGCATGCCGATGACATCAGAGGAGACGATCGGATCCTCGTTGTAGCCGAAGCTCTGGGAGGCAGCAGCCTTCATAGCAGCGTTGATGGACTCCTTGGTGACGTCCTTGCCCTTGACAACGGCAACCAGGATGGTGGTGGAGCCAGTGGGGACGGGAACGCGCTGAGCAGAGCCGATCAGCTTGCCGTTCAGCTCGGGGATGACCAGGCCGATGGCCTTGGCAGCACCGGTGGAGTTAGGAACGATGTTCTGGGCACCGGCACGAGCGCGGCGCAGGTCGCCCTTGCGCTGCGGGCCGTCCAGGATCATCTGGTCGCCGGTGTAAGCATGAACGGTGGTCATGATGCCGGAGACGATGGGATAGGTCTTGTTCAGGGTGTCGGCCATGGGGGCCAGGCAGTTGGTGGTGCAGGAAGCAGCGGAGATGACCTGATCCTCAGCGGTCAGGGTCTTCTCGTTGACGGAGTAGACGATGGTCTTCAGGTCGTTGCCGGCGGGAGCAGAGATAACGACCTTGCGGGCGCCAGCCTGGATATGAGCCTCAGCCTTAGCCTTGCTGGTGTAGAAGCCGGTGCACTCCAGAACGACGTCGATGCCCAGCTCGCCCCACGGGCAATCCTTAGCATCCTTAATTGCGTAGATGGTGATCTTCTTGCCGTCGACGACGATGTAATCCTCGCCAGCCTCAACGGTGTGCTTGTTCTCGCCGATCTTGCCCAGGAAAGAGCCCTGTGCGGTGTCGTACTTCAGCAGGTGAGCCAGCATAGCGGGGCTGGTCAGATCGTTGATGGCGACGACTTCGTAACCGTCAGCCTCGAACATCTGACGGAAAGCCAGACGGCCGATACGGCCAAAACCATTGATAGCAACTTTAACAGCCATAGTGAAATCCTCCCAAGATTTGTCTTTTTCACCTTATGAGCGGTCACCCGCTCGTCGGTATGGTACTATTGTACCCCATTTTTCACAATTCTGCAAGGGGGTCTGTTATTCTTTTAACACATTTTTTCAAAAAATCCACAGAAATTTTGAAATCCCAGCCATTTCCAGCGCAAAACCGTTTCCTGCGGGGCAGACTAACCCCAGAATTTGCACAGAAGGTGAGGGAGTGCTCATGCCGGTTTTCGGCCCGACACGCGCGGCGCTGGCGGCTGCGGCGGCCCGCGGGGCGGACATTCTGCCGTCGCTGCGGCTGGTGCTGACGGCGGAGGCCCTGACCGCGCCCCCGCCGTCCCGCGCACTGGAACTGAACGCCGAACTGGACGCGCTCTGCGCCGCCGTGCGGGAGCTGGCGGACTGCCGTGCGGGGTGGCTGTACTTCTGCCCGGCATACGCCCCGCTGCCCACTGCCGTGCCCCGGACGCTTCTGCAGGGCACCGTACTGACGTTCCTGCGCGGAGTTTTGCGCAGTGAGCGCCGCGCTGCCGTGCGGCTGGCGGCGCAGCAGGGTGCTGCGGTGCTGGCCCTGCAGGGCGGCGATCCGGCGCGGATGCCCGGTGACCTGCCCGCGCTGCTGCACCGCTGCGGGGCGTATGTCACAGCCACCGGCAACGGTTCCTGGGCCGCCGCGGTGCGGCTGCCGCTCTCCCCCACCCTCCCCCTGCGCGAGCCGCCCGCCCCGGCAGATCTCGTGCTGGACCGCTACAGCGCGGCAAAGGTATATCTGGATGGGCTCTGCGTGGAGGATGAGGAATAAAAACAGTTTCTTCCCGGAAGCGGGAGTGTTTTTTGCTTTATTCCGTCTCTTTCCCGCACGCCTCCCACGCACACACCAGACCGCACAGGCCGAACAGGCCGATGCCGATGCCGGTCAGCAGGTCGGGCAGGGTCAGCATACCGCGGGCGGCCTCAAACAGGGTCTGGGGCAGCTCCAGTCCGGTGCAGAGCAGGAACGCACCCGTCCCCGCCGCGTAGAGCGTATGCCCGCAGGGCAGACCCGGCACAAGAAAAATTTTGATCAGCACCACAGCCAGCAGCAGTGCGGCGGCAGCGCTCAGCACCCGCAGCGTGCAGGGCATACGGCAGAGCGACGCGGGCGCAAACTGGAACCGCCAGATGAGCCGCCACAGAAACACCAGCGGCACAGCGCCCGCCAGCAGCGAACTGCCCAGCCTTTGGCGCTGCAGGCCGAAGCCGCTGAAGGCCCGCACGGCGTAGTTCAGCAGCCACGCACCGGCAAAGATCGGCAGCAGCAGGTCCGCCCACGCGGCCCAGACCGGGCAGCTCCCGGAGAGTACCTCCGGGTACAGGATGGCATACCGGGCCGTATTGCCCGCCGCCACGCCGGAGGCCAGCAGTGCCGCACCGGCCAGCGCCGTGCAGATGCCCAGCGGCTTGTTGGTATCCTGCAGACCGGCAGGCTGCGCCGCCGCCCGCCGCGCGGGCAGGTAGGGCAGCGCAAACGCCGCCAGCCACGGGATGTACCGCAGCCAGACCGGCCCGGCAGCGGCAAAGCCGGTGTCGGCCTCGGACCAGAGCAGCAGGTCGGCCAGATGCAGCCCCGCCATGGCCAGGCCCAGGACCAGCACCACAGCGGCGTGGGGATGTTTATTTTTCATGGTGTTCCTCTTTCATAGCAGCGGCGGCCCCCGCGTATATTGGGACAGGCCGCGCGGAATATCCCTATTGTACAACCGCGCGCCGCAAATTGCAAGGAGGGTCTGCCCCTTGAGGAAAACATTGCGCCGGGCGGTGGTGCTCGGCCTTTTGGCGTTTGCCGCGCCGTTTGCCGCCCTGCCGCTGGCAAAGCCCGCCGCCGCGATGCCCGAAGCGTCGGTTCCTGTGCTGCCGGACGCCGTTGACACCCCTGCCGCCACACCGCAGCCCGTGCTGCCCGCCGTGCCCGAGAGCCGCAGCTTTGACGCAGATGCGCCGATTTTGCTGAACGACGGCGGTGAGGAGATCACCGTATCCGTGCAGGAGTTTCTGATCGGCACTGCCGCCAGCGAGCTGCCGCCCGACTGGCCCGACGACGCGGTCTTAGCCCAGATGGCCGCCGCTCACAGCTATGCCCTGAGCCTGGGCGGCGCGGCGTTCACCTGCAACAGCGCCCAGTGCGCGGGCTGGACGAGCGCCGAGGTGCTGCGCGCGCGGTGGGGCGGCGATTTTGCCGCGTATTACAGCAGGCTGGCCGCGCTGGCAGACGAGGTCTCCGGGGCCGTGCTGTGCTGGGACGGTGCGCCTGCCGCGGCCTGTTACCACAGCAGCAGCGCCGGGCAGACCGAGGCAAGCCAGAACGTGTGGCTGACCGCTGTGCCGTACTTACAGGGTGTCGCGTCGCCGTGGGACGCCGATGCGCCGGGGTTCGAAACGTCCGTCACCTACAGTGCCGAGCAGGTATACACAATCCTGACCGGGCTTGGCCTGGACACCGACGAGATACCAAACGCCCCCGCCGGGTGGTTCGGCGAGGGCGTGTTGGACAGCGCGGGCTATGTGGCGCAGATGCCAGTCTGCGGGCAGGTGTTTACGGGCACACGTCTGCGCAGTGCGTTCAGTCTGCGGAGCGCGGCGTTCACCGTGGCGTATGACGCCGGGGAGAATGCGTTTGTTTTCACCACCCACGGCTACGGCCACGGCGTCGGCCTGAGCCAGTACGGCGCAAAGGTAATGGCGGAGGACGGCAAAACGTGGCGGGAGATTCTGGAGTGGTATTTTCCGGGGTGTGAGATTATAGAGTGATTCCCTGCCTTCCTCCTAGGGGGAAGCCCAGACCGTCAATAAATTGCATTCCTGCCTTATTGCGTGCGTAGGGGCGACCATTGGTCGCCCGCCAACTTGCCGCAGCAACGCTTTTTCCGGGACAGTTTTTTTGCAAGGCAAACGGGCACGGGCGAGCAATGCTCGCCCCTACAAGCGTTTTTCGACAGCCTGAGCTTCCCCCTTGGGGGAAGCCTCTCGCCATTTACGGCAGCTCCGCCGTAAACGTCGTCAATTCCGCATCCGTATCAAAATCATACACCTTCACCGTCAGGCTGTGGCAATTTTCCGGCACGGCAGCAAAGTAGTCATAGCTGGCCTTGGTGCATTGTTCCGGGTGGTCGAAGTCCGCCGGGTCGGCTGCCCAGTCGCCGTTGACCCACCAGCCGCCTTCGCCGCGCTCGTGGCCCAGCTCTGTGCCGTCTGCCGTGTAGAGCTTTACGCTGACCCAGTGCTGCTCCGGCGGGAAGGTCAGCAGCACTTTTGTCGCAGCGGGCGTGGCCTTGATACTTTGCAGCGTAACACCGTCCTGCTCCACCGGCGTGCTCATCGTGCGCACGCCCGCGTCGCTGACTTCCGGGATCGTAAACGTCAGCGTGTAGGTGCCGGGCAGCGGGGTCTGGTCGGCGTAATCGTAGTGCCAGTAGCTCTTGCCGTCGGTCTCCACGATGCTCTTATTGCAGGCCACCAGATCGGACAGCGTCAGCGTTGCCGTGTGCCCGGCCAAATCATCGTGTGTCAGGAACAGCTCATAATTGATGCCCGTCACAAAGGTGCGGTCATCGCGTTTTTCAAAGGTAACACCGCCGTTCAATTCCGTGCCGTTATCCAGCACCAGCGTGCCGTACTGCCCGCCGCCGTTCTGCAGTGCCTTTTCTACGGCATCCTCGCGGGGGCCGATGGCGTTGAACCCAGCCAGGCTGTCATCCTCACTCGTCAGCATTAAACTGATGCGCAGCCAGTCGCCGTCGTTGAAGACCTGCCCCAGCGTCAGGGTGTAGGGGCTGTCGGCGGTCTCGGCGGTGAATTCCACCGTCTCGGCGTATTTGTTCAGCTGCTCACTTTGCAGCGAAACATAGTCGTCCTGCCCGCCGCGGTTCAGCCAGCTGAACAGGCTGCCCACCACGGGCAGCTGCTCGGCCACAGCGGGCGCGGCAAAGTTGATGCTGCCCAGCCCCACGGCCAGACAGGCCGCGGCGGCTGCGGCCACCCGTCCCCACGGGAACTGGCGGTGCCCGGCGGGCTTTTTCTGCGGCAGCCGCCCGCAGGCAGCGTCCAGCACGCGGGTAAACTCGTCGTCAGTCAGCGGGGTCTCCGGCATAGGCTGGTCGTTCAGCGTTTTCAACAAATCCACATCAAAATTTTTGTCACGCATGGCTATACACTCCCTTCGTGGTCAGTTCACGGCGCAGACGGTCCCGTCCGCGGCTCAAACGGGTGTTGACGCTCTCCACGCTCATACCCAGCGCGGCGGCGATTTCCTTACCCGATTGCAGCAGATAATATTTGCGCAGAAAAATATCCCGGTCCGGCGGCGTCATAGCCGCCACCAGCGCACCGACGAAGTCGGCGGCTTCGGTGGTCGCGCGGTCAAACTCGGCCAGCTCGCCCAGTGTCTCGGCCAGGCCGTCGTCCAGTGTCACCGTCTCGCGGCGGCGCAGCGCGTTGTAGCAGTCAATGCCGCGGTTGCGCGCCGCGACGGCCAGCCAGGGGCGCAGCGGTGTGCGAGTGGCCTCCAATTTCGCGGCGCTGCGCCAGAGTGCGACGAACACGTCGGCCATGCACTCCTCCCGGTCACAGGGGTTCTGCGGCAGGATACGGCAGAGAATGCCCTTGACGAGCGGCGCATATTCAAGCATCGCCGCCTCCAGGCCCTCCTCCGGGTGTGCCTGCAGCAGACGGATCAATTCCCGGTCCTTCATGGGTGGTTCCTCCTTTTTTGTCGTTCCAACTATATAGACCGGGACGGAACGGGAAATCTTACAGGTTTACCCAAAAAAGCCTTTCTCCCTTGGGGGAAGGTGCAGCGTGTAGAAAAACCTCCCTCTGCGAGGGAGGTGCCCCGAAGGGGCGGAGGGAGAGAACCTTGCCATAGCCCGAAATATTTCGGAAAGCCGTACAGTTCTCTCCCCCACCGCCTGCGGGCGGAGCCCCCTCGCAGAGGGGGCCAAGGGGTGAGCACATCTTTTTCGACAGTCTAAGCCTTCCCCCTTGGGGGAAGGTGGCCCCGCAGGGCCGGATGAGGGGGAGGTGTTCACTGCCGTCCGCTCACGGGTAATGCCGACATGCTCTGCCCTCATCAGTCAGCGGGCGGGGCCGCTGACAGCTTCCCCCGAGGGGGAAGCCTTTCCCACGCACAAAAAAGCAGACGCCGCTTTTGTGCAGCGTCTGTTATGCGGTTGCTTATTGCCCTGCCGGCAGCGTAAACACGAACCGGCACCAGTTGCCTTCCTCGCTCTCGGCGTGGATCTGGCCGCCAGAAAGGTTGACCAAAATCTTGCAGATGTGCAGCCCCAGTCCGCTGCCGCGGGTGTTCATGCCGCGGGAGCGGTCCTCCTTGTAGAACCTCTCAAACACAAAGGGCAGAGCCTCGGGGGCAATGCCTGCGCCCGTGTTCTCGATGCGGACCTCCACCATATTGCCGCGGCGCTCGGCGGCAAAGCTGATCGTACCGCCCGCCGGGGTGAACTTGATGGCATTATCCACAATATTATACACGACCTGATGCACAAAATCCGGGTCCGCGTAAATCAGCAGCGGATCGCCGCCCAGACCCTGGATGTCGATCTTGCCGTCCTCGATGCGCTGCTCGTCGGAGAGCACGACGTCGGTGACGGTTTTCCACAGATCGTAGGTCTGCGCGTGGATGGGCACCTCGCCCGCCTCGAGCTTGGTAATATCCAGCATGTTTTGCACCAGCCGCGCCAGGCGGCCCGTCTCCTGCGAGACGATGCCCAGATAATGCTTTGTTTCCTCGGGCGGGATCGTGCCGTCCAGCATGCCGTCGATGAAGCCCTTGATGGTCGTCATGGGCGTGCGCAGCTCATGGGCGATGTTGCCCATGAACTGCCCGCGGGAATTGTCGATGGTTTGCAGCCGCGCAGCCATGTTGTTGAAGGTGGTCGCAAAGTCAGCCAGCTCCACGCAGCCGTCCACCGGCGCACGGGCCGTAAAGTCCCCGCTGCCCAGGCGGCGCGCGGCCTCACTGATGTCCTCGATAGGGCCGGCGATGCGCTTGGCCAGCACCCAGCACAGGATGCTGCACAAAATCAGGATGACCGCCGCCGAGATGCCGAACATCGTCAGCATATCGGTCATGTAGCTGCCCAGCGCAGCCATCGGGCTGGCGGCAAACAGGTAGCCGTCCTGCCCGCCCACCGTGATGCGGCGGCCCGCCGTGTAATATTTGGCGCAGTAGACACCGTCCAGCGTGCCGGTCTCAAAAATGTCGTATCCCTCGTTCAGCTCGTCAATGTAGGACGCGGGCACGCCTGCACCTGTAAAGGCGTCGTCCCCCGTATGCAGCAGGATCTGGCCGTTCTCGTCGGCGATGAACACCAGCGCACCGGAGGCCGTGTTGAACAGCTCAAACCCGCTGTGGGCGCGTTCCAGCACATCCTCCCCCTGCAGGGGCTTTGTGACGATGGAGCCCTCATCGGCGAATCGCTCACTCAGCGCTGTCGCGCCGTTGAGCACATCGGTCAGCGAGCTTTTGCGCTCCCCGATGAAGTACGCCGCCGACAGTGCCGCCTGGATCGCGCACATAACGCTGAGCCCCAGCACGAGCACGGCGGCAATGGTTGCGAAAAATTCGCGGCTGATCGTGTTGCGGCGGCTCATTCCCTGACCTCGAACTTATAGCCGACGCCCCAGACGGTTTTCAGGCTCCACTGCTCGGACGCACCCTCCAGCTTTTCACGCAGGCGCTTGACGTGGACGTCGATCGTGCGGGAGTCGCCGTAATACTCAAAGCCCCAGACCTCGTCCAGCAGCTGGTCGCGGGTGTAGACGCGGTTCGGGTGACCGGCCAGGCAGGCCAGCAGCTCCAGCTCCTTCGGCGGGGCCTCAACCACCTTGCCCTTGACCTTCAATTCATAGCGGTTCATGTCAAGGTGCAGATTGTCAAAGTCGTAAACGCCCTTGTTTTCCTCCTCTTTGGCGGAGGAGCGGCGCAGCACGGCCTTGATGCGGGCCGTGACCTCCTTGGCGTCAAACGGCTTGACGATGTAGTCATCCGCGCCCAGCTCAAGACCCAGCACCTTATCGTAGGTCTCGCCCTTAGCGGTCAGCATGATGATGGGGGTGTTGTCCTTGGCGCGGAGCTTGCGGCAGACCTCCCAGCCGTCCATGACCGGCATCATAACGTCCAGCAGCACAAGATCCGGGTGCAGCTTGTCGAACTCTGTCAGCGCTGCGCCGCCGTCGTGGACCATCGTCACGTTGTAGCCCTCCTTGACCAGATACAGTCGGAGCAGCTCGCAGATATTTTTATCGTCATCAACGACCAGAATTTTCTCATTTGCCATCTTAGTTTCCTCCTTGCCCGCCTGCGGCGGTATCGATACAAGAGTATTATACCGCATAATTGTGGACAAAAAAAGAACAGATCGTCGGGTTCCTGAGAAATTTTTGCGGTTTTTCTGCGCAGGCGGCGCACCCCGGGGAAGATTATTTCAAAAACGGCTTGAGAGAAAAGAACGCATCTGCTATAATACATTTATATATGCAAATCGGCCTGTGTGCCGATCCGCATGGCAAAAATTCAGCAAAAATTCAAAGGAGAATTTTGAAATATGAAATTAGGTATTGTGGGTCTGCCCAACGTGGGCAAGTCTACCCTGTTCAATGCGCTGACCAGCACCCAGAACGCGCAGGCGGCCAACTACCCCTTCTGCACGATTGAGCCGAACTCCGGCATCGTGCCCGTGCCCGACCCGCGGCTGGACAAGCTGGCCGAGATCTGGCAGACCGACAAGAAAACGCCTGCCATCGTTGAGTTTGTTGACATTGCAGGTCTGGTCAAGGGTGCCAGCCAGGGCGCGGGTCTCGGCAACAAGTTTCTGGGCCACATCCGCGAGTGCGACGCCATCGTCCATGTTGTGCGCTGCTTCGACGATGACAACATCATTCATGTGGTCGAGGACGTCAACAAGCCCGAGAGCGTTGACCCCATCCGCGACATTGATGCTATCGACTTGGAGCTGATCCTGGCCGACCTCGAGGTCGTCAGCAACCGCCTGGGCCGCCAGCAGAAGGCTGCCAAGACCGGCAACAAGGCCGCTGCCGCCGAGGCCGCCTGGCTGGCCGACCTGGCCGCCTGGCTTGAGGGCGGCAAGCCCGCGCGCAGCTTTGACTTTGACGAGAGCGACGACGCCGTGAAGGCCGCCCGCAAGGAGCTGGGCCTGCTGTCCGCCAAGCCCGTCATCTACGCCTGCAACGTCGGTGAGGACGACCTGCTGGGCGGGCTGGACGAGAACCCGTACTTCCCGCTCGTCGCCGCCCGCGCCAAGGAGGAAAACGCCCAGGCCATCCCCATCTGCGCCAAGACCGAGGAGGACATTGCCGGTTCCACGCAGGAGGAAAAAATTGCGTTCCTGCAGGAAATGGGCATCGAATCCACCGGTCTGGACAAGCTCATCAAGGCCAGCTACGAGCTGCTGGGCCTCATCAGCTTCCTGACCGACGGCAAGAAGGAATGCCGCGCCTGGACCATCAGGAAGGGCACCAAGGCCCCACAGGCTGCCGGCAAGATCCACAGCGACTTTGAGCGCGGCTTCATCCGTGCGCAGGTCATCGCGTACAAAGACCTGGAGGACGCCGACTTCAACTATGCCGCCGTCAAGGCCAAGGGCCTGCAGCGCACCGAGGGCAAGGAGTACGTCGTGAACGACGGTGACGTTATCGAATTTTTGTTCAACGTTTAACGGAGGTTTGACCGTGATTATTGGCATTATGGGCGCTATGCCCGACGAAGTCGACCAGCTGTGCGCACGGCTGGAGAACGTGACCAAAGAGAACTACGCCGGGGTCGAGTACCACTGCGGCACGCTGCAGGGCAAACAGGTCGTCGTCTGCTGCGCAGGCATGGGCAAGGCAAACGCCGCGTCCACCGTGCAGGTGCTGTGCACAAAATACAGCATTGATAAGCTGATTTTCAGCGGCATTGCGGGCAATATGACCAGCAAGATCGGCATCGGCGACGTCTGCGTCGGTGAGACCGTCGTCTACCACGACGCCGAGCTGAGCATGATCGCCCAGAGCGCACCGTTCCAGACCGAGTACCACGGCGATCCCGCGCTGGTGCAGGCCGCGCTCGACGCCTGCACTGCCTGCGGAGTGAAGGCCATCGCGGGCAAGATCGCCACGGGCGACACCTTCGTCGGTGACGCCGAGACGAAAAAGGCGATTGAGGAAAAGTGCCACCCCGACTGCGTCGAAATGGAGGGCGCGGCGGTCAGCCAGATCGCGGGCCGCAACGGCGTGCCCTGCGTCATCCTGCGCGCCATGAGCGACAACGCCGACGAGAGCGGCTATGAGGTGCTCGTTGTCAAGCAGTTCAGCATCACCGAGTACGTCAAGACCGCGACGGAGATCGTGGCAAATATGATCGAAAGCCTGTAACAGGCAAAATAAAAGCGGCCACCTGAGAAACAGGTGGCCGCTTTTTGTTTTGCACAAATACTTTTGGGGCAGCCTGTAGAGGGCGGCGTCCCCGACACCCCGCGGTGCAGCCGGTTCCGGGAAATGCGTAGGGCGGCCAGCCCTCTGGCCGCCGCGGAGGGGTCAAGACTCCTGCCGGCAAATCGGCCCATAAAGGGGCATCCCACGTAAACCGCCGGGCCGGGCATGCCCGGCCCCTACAGCTCTACCGATTTAAAAATATGCCTTGATCTGGAACTTATCTGCCGGGGCGGTGTCCTCGATTTTCAGATGCTCATGGTTAAAGTCAAACTTTACGCTCTTGCAGTCGTCGGTGTTGCGGGTCAGGCGCAGCAGCTGGTCCACGCGCTTTTGCTCCTCCTTCGTGTAGAACAGGTAGCTCGCGCCCTGCTTGCGGGCGCGGCCCGTGCGGCCAATGCGGTGGGTGTAGTGCTCGTTTTCCTCGGGCACGTCGTAGTTGATGACGGCATCCACATCGGAAACATCAATGCCGCGCGCCGCCACATCGGTGGCGACCAGCACGTCGATCTCCCCGGCCTTGAACCGCGTCATGATGCGGTTGCGCTCAGCCTGGGACAGGTCGCCGTGCAGGCAGTCCACGTTGAAGTTCAGCCGGGCAAGCTGGTTGGCCAGCATCCCCGTGTTGTACTTGGTGTTGCAGAAGATCATGACCCGCTTGTAGCCCTCGTCAATGATGATCTGCGCGGCGTCGGCCAGCTTGTCACGGCCCGTGGTCAGCAGCTTGTACTGGGCAATTTTCGGGCTGGAATCCTCGACGGGCTGGACGCTGACCTCGGCGGCGTTGTGCTGGTAGAGCCAGCCGATGTCCAGCACCTCGCGGCTGATGGTCGCCGAGAACATCGACAGGCTCTCGCGGTGCTTCATCAGGTCGATGATGTACTTGACGTCCTTGTAAAAGCCCATGTTCAGCATCTCGTCGGCCTCGTCCAGCACGACGGTTTTGACGTCGGAGACATCAATGGCGTGGTGGCGGTAGTGGTCCATCAGGCGGCCCGGCGTGGCAACGACGATTTGGCAGCCGGCTTTGAGCTGGCGCTGCTGCTTGTCCATGCCCGCGCCGCCATAGACGCAGACGATTTTGATGTCAGGCAGAAACTGCGCCAGATTTTGCAGGTCCTGGGCGATCTGCTGGGCCAGCTCCCGCGTGGGGCTTAAAATGACGGCCTGCGGCTTCAGGCTGGCAGGATCGACCCTGGACAGAATGGGAATGCCGAACGCCACAGTCTTGCCGGTGCCCGTGGGGGCTTTGGCGATCATATCGTGCCCGGCCAGCATCAGCGGGATGGCCTTTTCCTGGATTTCGGTCATATCGGCAAAGCCCATCGCCTGTGTAGCGCGGATGATTTCGGGTGAAACGTTCGTAAGTTCGGTAAACTGCATGGTCGTACTGCCTTTCGGTTTTTGTATTTGCTTTATTATAGCAACATTTTTCGCTTCCCGCAACAGAAAAAAAGCTTCCCCCGTGGGGGAAGGCTTTTCAATCATCTATTCTTGCTGCTGCGTCTTGCGGCCTTGCCGGAGTTTTTCTTCTCGGTCTGGGTGCGGGTGGTTTTGGCGGGCTTCTTGGCGGCGGGCGTCGGGGCGGGGGTCTCCTTGTTCAGCAGGCGCTCGGGCACAGGGTCGAGCTTCCAGAGCTGGTTCTCGCCAAAGACATCCTGCCAGATCTGGGCCTGGGTGCCGTTCTCCACGCGCATTCCCACCAGGTCAATGACCTTATCGGCCAGGACGTTGCGCAGCTTGACCTTGCCGCCGCCCGCCTCCACGATCTGCCAGCGCTGACCCGCGCCCGCGGTCTGGCTCCACTGGTGGACCCAGGTGCCGTTGCAGACGCCGGACATGGCCAAGTCCATGACCTTGCCCGTAAAGCGGTTCCTGATGCGGTACTCGCCGTCCCCCGCTTCCACAAACTGCCACTGCTGCCAGGGCTGACCCTCGTAGCTCCACAGGCGGACGGACGCGCCGTTCTCGGTGTTGAAATCGGCCACTTCCAGCACGCGGCCATTGGCGGCGGCGATGGTATAATAGGCATCCGGGCGGATGACGGTCTGGGCTGATTTCCTCATGGTGAATCCTCCTTTTAGACAGAAAGCTGTACATTGTTCTGTCCGTTTTTTTCATTATAGCACAACTGCGGCGCGCTGTTTTACCAAAATTTTTCGGTACTGTTTGGGCAATCCGCCAAGCACTTGGCCGAACGGCGCATTTTTTGTCAGTTTTTGCGGCTGCCGCAATTGCATTTTTTGTGCATATATTATATTATAGAATATATGCTTGTTTTACGGCCACGCGGTGGCCGCTGTAGGGGGAGAGTTCAGCCATGAGAATTGCCTTGATTGCCCACGATTCCCGCAAGGAATTGATGGCTCAGTTCTGCACTGCCTATGTGCGCATTTTGTCTGAGAATGACCTGATCGCCACGGGCGTGACCGGCAAAATCGTCCATGATGCCACCGGTCTGCCGGTGCGCACGCTGTATCCGGGAGGCCGCGGCGGTGCCGAGCAGATCGCTGCCATGATTGGCTGCGGCGAGGTGGACATGCTGCTGTTCTTCCGTGACCCCGTCGGTGCCAAGCCCGGCGAGCCGAACGACATGATGCTGCTGCGCCTGTGCGACATGCACACGATCCCTGTCGCCACAAACATCGCCACCGCGGAGGTTCTGATCCACGGTCTGGAGAGAGGCGACCTGGCCTGGATCGAGCTGCAGCGTGGTCGGAAATAACTAAAAAAGCAACGCCCTGTCTTGAAAAAGGCAGGGCGTTTTATGGTATGGCTGTAGGGGCGGGCATTGTCCACCCGCCGGAGCTTCGCGGTGGCCGCAGGCTCCCGCGGGTCGTCGGGGACGCCGACCCCTACAGTCTCTATAAATTACTGATACACGATCGCGCTCTTGACCCTGTTGGCGGCGTCGGCACCGGCCAGGATGCGGGCAAGCGCCAGCGCAAACGGGATGGCGGCACCGAGGGCCTCGCCGGTGACGATGCTGCCGTCAATGGTGAGGGGCAGTCCGGTGTAGCTGGCCCCTGCGGCAGTCAGGTCGGCGTCCATGCCGGGGTAGACCGTGGCCTTTTTGCCGTTCAGCACGCCGAACGCCGCCAGCGCGGTGGGCGCGGCGCAGATGGCGGCCACGACCTTACCCTCGGCGGCAAAGTCCCGGCAGACCCGGCGCACCGTGGCGTCGGCCTTCAGGTTGGGCACACCGGGGATGCCGCCGGGCAGGATGCAGGCGTCAAACACCGTGTAGTCCAGCTCCTCGGCCAGGGCGTCGGCCACAACGCTGATCTGGCGGGCACTCTTGACGATCTTCTCCCCGCCGACGGCGGCAATCGTGACCTCGACACCGGCGCGGCGCAGGATGTCCACGCAGAGCAGACCCTCGCACTCCTCAAGGCCGGGGGCAAAAAAGATAACAGCTTTAGACATACTAACATCTCCTGTTCAGTTAAAAGGATGGAACGCGCGGGTGATGCGCCAGATGCCCGGCAGCGGGCTTTTGAGTCCGCGCAGGGTCTGCACCAGCCCGACGAGGGACAGCACATCCACCAGCAGCGTCAGGGTCAGGCCCAGCTCACTGCCGTGGGGCAGGAAGCCGACGCAGGCGCAGACCGTGGCCAGCGCCAGCACAACAAGGCCCTGATTCAGGTGGAACTTTACAAACTCATCGTGCCGCCATTTTGTGCAGGCGGGGATGAGGATGAGCACATTCAGATAGCACAGTGCCGCCATCAGCTTAGCCGTGCGGGGCGGCTGCTCCGGCGTGGGCGCGGTTTGGGCGGGCTTGGCTGCCGGGGCCTGCGGGGCGGGGCGCTTTTTCTTTTTGCTTTTGTTTTGCTTTGCCACGGCTTACCTCCATCCGAACAGAAATGTAAAGCAGCGCCCCAGCTGACGCCGCCAGTCGGCCTCGCAGTGCCTGCCGTCGAGCTGGCAGTAGGGGTAGACCGTCGCGCCCCTGGCGGTCAGCAGGTTCGTGACCTCCAGCGCCTTGCCGGTGTACTGGGCCAGCGCGTGGCGGCCATTGCCCTCGCGCTCGCCCCAGCTGATATAGACCCGCGTGCCGGGAGCCAGCTTTTCTTTTTTGATGTCGGCCTTCACCTCGGTAAAGCTGAACCGCACCGACGGCGACAGGCAGGCCGCGCGGCTGAACGTCTCGTTATGCGCCGTGACGCCGTACAGGCTCATCAGCCCGCCCATGCTCGACCCGCCGATGGCTGTGTTCTCCCGGTCCGGCAGCGTGGGATATTTTGCGTCGATGAGCGGCTTTAATTCTTGAACCATCCAGTCCAGATACGCCTTGCCGCGGCCCTTTATATCGTATTCCTGCCACACAAAGTCGTAGGGGCTGTACTCCTCAAGCCGGGCGTTGCCCTCATGGTTGCACTCCGGCGCAACGATGATAGCCTGCGGGTGGGCGTCCATGTATTCCTTCAGGCCCCAGCAGGTGCCGTAGGTCGCGGTAGAGTCAAAAAACAGGTTGTGCCCGTCAAACATGTACACAACGGGGTAGCGCCTGCCGGACGACTGCCAGTCATCGGGCAGGTAAACAAAGGTGTTGCGGTCCAGCCCAAACGGTGTAATGTGGGCGGTAAAATTTTCGACCATGGGTATCTCTCCCCTTTTTGCTGGTTTATTTATAATTGTAGCGCATTTGCATGGCTTTTTCAATCAAACGGATTGCTTTTTGCGGGGCAAAATGCTAGAATTTTTACAATTCAGAGGAAAGAGGAGAGTATACCCATGGAACAAGCAATCCAATCGGTACAATCGTTTTTCAAGCGCAAGGACGTCGTGATCTCGGCACACCGCTACGGCATCGACGCCATGGGCGCGATGGCGCAGGGACTGTTCGCCAGCCTGCTGATCGGCACGATCATCAAGACGCTGGGCCAGCAGCTGGGGCTGGCGTTTCTGGTCACGGCGGGCGGCTATGCGGCGGCAGTCGCGGGCCCGGCCATGGCCGCGTCCATCGGCTACGCGCTGCACGCGCCGCAGCTGGTGCTGTTCAGCCTGATCGCCGTGGGCGGCGCTGCCAATGAACTGGGCGGCGCAGGCGGCCCCCTGGCCGTCTACCTGATTGCCATCATTGCCGCCGAGGTCGGCAAGCTGGTCAGCAAGGAGACGAAGATCGACATTCTCGTGACCCCTGCCGTCACAATTCTGGTGGGCGTCGGCCTGAGCGCGCTGTTTGCGCCGTGCATCGGCGCGGTGGCGTCCGCCGTGGGCAGCCTCATCATGTGGGCCACCGAGCTGCAGCCGCTTCTGATGGGCATTGTGGTTTCTGTGCTGGTCGGCATGGCGCTGACGCTTCCCATCTCCAGTGCGGCCATCTGCGCAGCGCTGGGCCTGACGGGTCTGGCCGGCGGTGCCGCCGTGGCGGGCTGCTGCGCCCAGATGGTGGGCTTTGCGGTCATGAGCTATAAGGAAAACGGCGTCGGCGGTCTCGTCAGCCAGGGTCTGGGCACCAGCATGCTGCAGATGCCCAACATCCTGCGCAACCCCCGCACCTGGATTCCCCCGACGCTGGCCGCGGCCATCACCGGCCCCATTGCCACCTGCCTGTTTCATCTGGAGATGAACGGTCCTGCCGTTTCCTCCGGCATGGGCACCTGCGGTCTGGTCGGCCAGATCGGCGTTTACACCGGCTGGATCGAGAGCGGCAAGGCCGTGACGGCCTTTGACTGGATCGGTCTGGTGCTGATCTGCTTTGTCCTGCCCGCCGTGCTGAGCACGATCTTCTGCGAGGTTCTGCGGAAGAAGGGGTGGATCAAAGAAGGGGATTTGAAGCTGTAAAATTGCAAACGGCCCGCCGGGTTATCCATCCGGCGGGCCGTTTTTGTCATATCCACGGTAGGGGCCGGGCATGCCCGGCCCTCGGCTTTCCCGCAAGCGGGTGTTTGCCATACAGCTGCGGGCCGCACATGTGCGGCCCCTACTACGCTGCCTTACACAAACCCTCTCCAGGTCTCCTCGGCATCGCTCTGGAACGCGCCCAGCTCATGGCAGAGCTTGAAGGCGCCGGGGCTGGCCTCGGGGTAGTCGCGTTCGGCGCGCTTGCAGTCCAGCACGCCCTGGCCGCTGCCCTCGGCCAGCATCGTAGCCAGATTTCGGGTCGATTTGTCCATCATCGTCCGGGTGCGGATACCCATGCTCACGCTCATACGGGCGGCGGCGCTCTGGCCGTGGGCCTCGGCCCCGATGGCGTCCAGCGCAGTGTGCGCAGCCTGGTTGATGCGGCGGTACTCCCGCTTCTGGCGCAGCATCTCGTCCCTGAGCTTCTGGTCATGGGTCAGGCTCATCAGCTCGTCCAGCGTGTTCTTGCCCATCTCGGTGTTCTGCACGATCTCCTGCAGCATTTTTTCATTATCGCTCTGCATAACAAAATCCCCCTTGTGTACGTTTGGCGGTCAATGCCAGTATGTACACAGGGGGGATGTTTTATTCGGTTTACAGGCGCTGCTGTGCCAGAGAGAGCGTCATATCCCAGGAGGCCGTCTCGCCCCACTCGGCGGAGGCGATGGCCACGGTAAAGCTGCCGCGGCTGGACAGCGAGATGTTGAACTCCCGGCGGGAGGCATTCATCGCCTCGTTCACAGCCCGGGCCATCCGGGCGGCGGGCGTGCCGACGGTGACGATGGCAAAGAAGCCGTCATTCAGGCGGGCCAGCACAGCCTTGTCGTGGTCGGGGCCGACGACCAGCTGCAAAATGCCGGACGCCATGTTCAGGCAGCAGTCCGCGGCAGAGTTGCTCTCCTTCTCGCGAAGCTGCCAGTACTCATTCACGCGGACCATCACCACACCCACGGGCTTGCCGTCCAGCGCAGCGCGCTCGGCGCGGGGGCGGAATGCCTCATTCAGGTAGACGGAATTGTAAACGCCGGTCACATAGTCGCGGCGCAGGTCATCCTGCATCTGGCTCAGCGCGCGGGTGAAGGCATCCTCCGCGCCGTCGGCCTGCAGGTTGCGGGGCAGCGGCATCCCCAGCAGCAGCACGCAGGGCGTGTCCGCCACCGTAATGCCCTGGGCAATGACGGTGCGCAGACCGTCCGCGGCCTTTTCGATCTTCAACCCGCGGCCTGCGGCGTCCAGCGCGGGCATCGCAGCCATCTTATTCAGCGGCTGCAAAGTAGCCGGGTCCAGCAGACCCATGCGGGGGTCTGCGAGGGTCACGCTGTCAAACAGCTGCGCCAGAGCTGTCATCTCTGTCTGCAGCTCGTCAAGGGTGTAGTCCTGTTTCATGTTGCTTCCTAACCGCCGGATTCCCCGGCATCGCACATCTCGGCTTTTGCATAATACAGTTTTATTTTACCACAGTGAAAAAGATTTTCCAAGATTCCCACTGTACAAACTTTCTTCGTCAAACCGATGAAATACCGTGCGAACTTCACAAATCACTTTGCTGCGCGGAAGTAGCGCTCCGTCAGGACGCGGATTTCAGCGGCCAGCGCAGGGGTCAGCTTTTTGGCATCGGCGCGCCACTGCCAGTTGCCCTGTGCCTGGCCCGGGGTGTTCATGCGGGCGGCGGCGGTTTCCTCCAGCCAGTCGGCCATCGGGATGATCGCCAGCGCCGCGGTGCTGGCCAGCACGCCGCGCAGCATACCGCGCACGGTGCCCTCCTGCTTCGTCAGGGCAAAGTAGTCCACGACCTGCTTGCGCTGGGCGGCGGTCAGCTCCTCGGCAAACCAGCCGGTCAGGGTGTTGTTGTCGTGGGTGCCGGGGTAGGCCACGCAGTTGCGCGGGTAGTTGTGGGGCAGGTCAACGCTGTCCTCACCGGTGAAGGCGAACTGCAGCACCTTCATGCCGGGGAACCCGCTCTCCGCCAGCAGCTCGCGGACCGAGTCGAACATCTCGCCCAGATCCTCGGCCACGATGGGCAGGCTGCCCAGGGCGTTGTGCAGTGCGCGGAACAGCTCCATGCGCGGGCCCTGCTCCCAGCGCCCGTTGCGGGCCGTCGTCTCCCCTGCCGGGATGGCCCAGTAGGTGTCAAAGCCGCGGAAGTGGTCGATACGCAGGATGTCATAGATGGACAGCGCGTGGCGGATGCGCAGGATCCACCACGCATAACCGGTGCGGCGGTGGTAGTCCCAGTCGTAGAGCGGGTTGCCCCACAGCTGGCCGTCGGCGGCAAAGTAGTCCGGCGGGCAGCCTGCAACGCGGCGGGGCTTGCCCTCGGCGTTGGTCTCAAACAGCTCACGGCCTGCCCAGGCGTCGGCGGAGTCGGCGGCGACATAAATGGGAATATCGCCCATGATGGCGACGCCCTTCTCCTTGGCGTAGGCGTGCAGGGCGCGCCACTGGCGGTCAAACTCATATTGCAGGAACGCCCAGAACTCGATTTCCCCGGCGTGTTCGGCCTTGAATTCAGCCAGCGCCTCCGGCTCACGCACGCGCAGGGCGCGGGGCCACTGCTGCCAGTCCACCATGCCGTTGGCCTCCTTGATGGCCATGTACAGGCAGTAGTCAGGCAGCCAGTCGCTGCTCAAAAACTGGAAGCGGTACCAGTCGTCGGGGTAGGGCGTCTCGTAACCGGGCACGGGGCGCTTTTTCAGGAAGTTCGCGTAGGCTTTGCGCAGCACAGCGAAGCGCTTTTCGTAGAGGGTGCCGTAGTCCACATGCGCCGCGTCGCCGCCCCAGTTGATGGCAGCGTAGTCCTTTTTGGTCAGCAGGCCGTCGGCGGCCAGCAGGTCCAGATCAATAAAGTAGGGGTTGCCTGCAAAGGCGGAGCAGCTCTGGTACGGGCTGTCGGCGTAGCCGGTGGGGCCGACGGGCAAAATTTGCCAGATGGTCTGCCCGGCCTTGGCCAGAAAGTCCACAAAGTCATGGGCCGGCTTGCCCATGCTGCCGATGCCATACCCGCCGGGCAGACTCGAGATCGGCATCAGAATGCCGCTGCAGCGTTTGAATTCCATAGTGTTTTTCCTCTTCTCTGTATATGTACGTTTTCAGGTTCAACCATGCCTTGCTGCCCCTTTGCGGGCAGTGCGTAGGGCAGGGTGCCCTCACCCCGCCGCGGCGGCCTGTGGGCAGGCCGCCCTACAAGCCCCCGGGAACTGCGGCTTTCCTTGTCTCACTCCGCCCCCAGCGCGGCCAATGCACCATCCACAAAGGCGGTGCGCTCGGCCTTGCTGTGCTTTTCGCTGCCCTGCAAGGTCAGTTCGTTGGCGGTCAGGGCATCGGCGGCTGCAGTGTCCAGCGCCACGCCGGGCAGGATGCCCGTGCCGACCTGCTGCACCTGCATGGCCGTGACCGCCGTCGTGCTGGCAGCCGTGTTCCATGGCGTGACGACGCCCAGTGTCTCGGTCAGGGCGTCCTCTCCCGCGCCGTTGGAGTAGAGCCACAGCGCGGCGCTCTTGGCAGCCTTCAGGCCGTCGGCGCTCGTCCCGGCATTGATGGCAATACTGCCCACATCGGCCAGAACGGGGTAGTTCAGCAGCCCCTCGGCGTTGTAGTCCTCGGCGGTCAGGTCGCTGTCGTCCAGCTGGCACTTGAACGGTACCAGCACCAGTCCGTTGCAGGTGTCTGCGCCGTACTCGGCCAGCAGGTCGGTCAGCTTGGCGCGGCGGAAGATCCCCTCTCCGCCGTCGGCGGCCATGTGATCCCATTCCAACGTCACGGCGCTGTAGACGCCGTTCAGCGGGCCGGTCAGCGCGTCCGCCGTGTAGGTGCCGTCGGCAGCCAGCAGCGCCGCCGTGTAGCCGGACGCGCGGTCCAGCGGCGCGGCAAAGACACCGGTGGCCGTAAGGCTGCCGGGGCGTGCGTCAGGCAGGGTGTAGTCCGCGCCGCTCAGGGTCACCGTGGCGGCCTTCGGCTCGGCCATCCAGGCGGAGAGCGTCTCGACAAAGTCGCTCCACTCCTCCCAGTTTGCGGTCTGCAGAGCCGCCGCAGCGCCGTCGCCCAGCAGGGCGTTCAGCACATCGGCGCGCGCCCAGTAGCCGTACAGGCTGCGGCCCAGCGGCAGGGCATTGGCGTTCTCGGTAATACCGGCGCGGGCGGCAGCGGCGGCCAGCAGTGTGTCGCTCGTCACATCCAGCAGACTGCCGCCCGGCGCGTGGTCGGTCAGCAGCAGGTCTGCCGACGCGGCTTCGTCGGTCAGCGTCAGCACAACGCCCTGCGCCTCCGCGTAGGCCTGTGCCGCCGGGGCCAGCGAGGCTGAAGTGTAAACTTTCAGCGTCTGGGGCGCGGCAGCGGCGGCGGTTTCAATCGTAGCGGTGTTCTCGGCGGGCAGCGCCGCAGCACAGCCTGCCAGCAGCAGCGCGGGCAGAGCCAGCGCCGCAGATTTGATTTTTTGCATGAAGCAGTTTTCCCTCGCAAATGGTTGTAAAAATTCAGTCTATCCTTTATTATATAGGATAAGATGGTTTTTTTCTACACCTGTTTTATGTTATAATAAGAAAAATCGCAAAAATTTAAGGGAGCGTTTCTTTCTGTGACAGAAAAATTATACGAAGTAGATTCCTATGTGCAAAATTTCACCGCGCAGGTCGTAAGCTGCACCCCCGTGCCCGGCGGCTTTGCGGTGGTGCTGGACCGCACGGCCTTCTTCCCTGAGGGCGGCGGCCAGCCCTGTGACACCGGGCGGCTTGGCGGTGCGCGGGTGCTGGCCGTGCATACCGACGGTGAGACCATCACCCACACGACGGACGCACCGCTGACCGCGGGCGAGACCGTAGACGGCTGCCTTGACTGGCCCGCGCGGCTGGACGCCATGCAGCAGCACACCGGTGAGCATATCCTGAGCGGCGCGCTGCACCGGCTGTTCGGGGCCGAGAACGTGGGGTTCCACATCGGCAGCCCGTATGTGCGGATGGACACAAGCATCCCGCTGACGCAGGAACAGCTGGCACAGGCCGAGGCCGAGGCCAACGCCGCCGTGCGCGCGGACACGCCCGTACACTGCTGGGTGCCTGACCCGGAGACGCTGGCCCGCACCGACTACCGCAGCAAAAAGGAGCTGACCGGCGACGTGCGGCTGGTCGAGGCCGGCGGCGACTGCTGCGCCTGCTGCGGCACCCACCTGGCCCGCACCGGCGAGGTCGGGCTGATCAAAATCATCTCCTTTGCCCACTACAAGAGCGGGATGCGGCTGGCCGTGGCCTGCGGGCAGCGCGCTTACGACGCGGTAGCGGGCATCTGGGCCGACACCGAGGCCGCCGGGCGGCTGCTGTCCAGCCCTGTCGGCTCGCTGACGCCCGCTCTGGAACGGCTGCAAAACGGCGAGGCTGCCTTAAAGGCCCGGCTGGCCGCGCTGCAAAACACGCTGGCTGCCGCCTGTGCGGAGGCTGCTGCGCCCGGCGCCCCCGCCGTCTTATGGGTGGACGGTGCCGACGGCGACGGCCTGCGCCGCGTGGCGATGGCAATCGCCGCCAAAACAAACGCCCCCTGCTGCACGCTGGGCCCGGGCGGGCAGGGCCTTGCCTATGCGCTGGCCGCCGCCCCCGGCGGCGATGTGCGGGAAACCTGCAAGGCGCTGAACGCCGCCTATCAGGGCCGCGGCGGCGGTAAGCCCGGCTTCTGTCAGGGGAGTTTGGCGGAAGGCAGTTTTGAACAAGTCAAGGCGTTTTTGTTGAAAAGCCTTACCTGACGATACTCTCACTTGCCTCCCTCTGTGAGGGAGGTGGCCCCGCAGGGCCGGAGGGAGAGAACCTTGCGGCAGCCCGAAATCTTTCGGACAACGGCAAAGTTCTCTCCCCCACCCGCCTGCGGGCGGGAGCCCCCTCGCAGAGGGGGCCAAGAATAAACAACCACACAAGGAGACCTTATTATGCGCATGCGTTTTAAACCCTACGCACGGCCGGAGCTGCTGGCCTGCGATTTCCATGTCCATGAGCCGCTGACCCACGGCGGCCACTGGCATGAGCTTTACGCCCGACCCGACCAGCCGTGGCATCTTGAGCTTGGCTGCGGCAAGGGCGGCTTTCTGGCCCAGATCGCCCCGGCCCACCCGGACATCAACTATTTAGGCATCGACATCACCGACAAGGTGCTGATTTTGGCCAAGCGCAAGGTCGAGGCCGCCTACGCCGCGCACGGGATCCCCGCCGACAACGTGAAAATTGCCAGCCTTGACATTGAGCGCCTCGGCAATGCCTTCACGCCGGAGGACTGTGTTTCGCGCATCTACATCAATTTCTGCAACCCGTGGAGCAAGAATGCGGGCAGCAACAAGCACCGCCTGACCCACCCGCGCCAGCTTTTGCAGTACCGCCAACTGATGGACGAGGGTGCGGAGATCTGGTTCAAGACCGACGACGACGACCTGTTCCGCGACAGCCTTTCCTACTTCCCTGCCGCCGGGTTTGAGATCACCTGGCAGACCTTCGACCTGCACAAAAACGAGCCGGACTGGAACCTGCGCACCGAGCACGAGGGCATGTTCAGCGAGCAGGGCATCCCCATCAAGGCGCTGATCGCCCGCAAGGGACCCGACAGCACCGTGACCTGGGTGGAGCCCAAGGCGCTGGCCAGACAGCAGGAGGCAGAAGATGAATCTGACTGAGCTCGCCGTCAAGACGGTGTACTGGTTCTTCCTGTACGGGTTCATCGGCTGGGGCGTTGAGGTCGTCTACGCCGCCGTCAAGACCCATGCGCTCGTCAACCGCGGGTTTCTCTGCGGGCCGATCTGCCCGATCTACGGCTTTGGCATGGTGGGGCTGATCTACAGTGTCAGCCTGATCCCGCTGCCGGACAGCGGCAGCATGAGCGCGGTTGCCATCTTTTTCATCGGTATGATCCTGACCACCGCCATCGAGCTGGTCGGCGGCTGGGCACTGTTTAAAATCTACCACATCCGCTGGTGGGACTACTCCAACATGAAGTTCAACCTCGGCGGGTACATCTGCCCGCAGTTCTCGCTGCTGTGGGGTCTGGGCAGTGTGCTGATGATCAAGGTCGTCCACCCGCTCTTAGCCCGCGGCTCCAGCCCGATGCCGTTCAACATCATGCTGATCGTGGACGTTGTGCTGTTGGTTTTGTTTGTTGTGGACGTTGCAGCCTCCACCGCTGCGGCCATTGGCCTGAACAAGTACCTGCGCGAAATTGACGAGCTGCGCGCCAAGCTGCGCGTGACCAGCGACAAGCTGACCACCGTGCTGGGCACCGGCGCCATGACCGCCGACACGATTCTGGACGAACAGAAGCTGCAGCTGGCCTTGGCCAAGCTGGAGGGCCGCGAGAACGCCGACGTGCTGCGCGCCGAGCTGACGGTCCGTGCGGCTGCCCTGCGCGAGAAGCTGACCGCCGCCGAGCACGACCACCTTGGTACCCGCCGTCTGCTGCGCGCCTTCCCTGACATGAAGAGCCTGAACTACGCGGACACGCTGGCCGCGACCCGCGCCGCCATGCTCCGCCTGCGGGAGCTGGCTGCTGCCGCGAAGGAGAAAATCAAGAAGGCATAGGCAACACCGCATAATTCCCGCCTTACGGCTTAAGCACCGTTCCGGCGGCTGCGGCACGGCATCTGCGTTGCCAAAATGCTCGATAATACACAAAGTATTATCTGCGCTTTTGGCTTAGCAGCTGCCGCACCTCGCTCGCCGTATCGGCACTTAGAATTATGCGGTATTGCCCATAATATTTTATCAACAAAGCCGCCCGGGTTTGTGGAAAACCCGGGCGGCTTTGTTGTATGTATGTAGGGGCCGGGCATGCCCGGCCCTGCCGTGTAAGGCTAACGGGCGCTTGCAGGAAGGCCGCGGGCCGCATATATGCGGTTCCTCCCCTCTGCCCCTCACACCTTCTTCTTATCAAATGCGATCTGCAGCACCAGCCAGGCCGCGACGAGGCAGACCACCGAGATCAGCCCCAGCATCTGCCAGGAGTGGGTCAGGTTTTCCACCGTAGCGTCGTACATCGGGCCGTCCAGACCGGCCTGCAGCCAGGCCATACGGCTGTTCAGGTCGGTGGATGCGCCCAGCGCGCCCATACCCCAGCGGCAGACGATGATGTTGGAGATCGTCGCCGCCGCGCCCGTCACGGTGAACATGATGTTGCTGAAAACGACCTGCCCGATCATAAGCACCAGCACGGCCAGTATCGCGCTCTCGCCGCTGGTGAACAGTGCCGAGATCAGCAGGCCGATGCAGCTGGACGAGAACATCGTCAGCAAAACCGTGATAAAGATTTCCATATCCGTTTCCAGCAGCAGGTGGTTCTGCGGCACATGCACGATGGAAACAAAGCCGAGGGCCAGGATAGCCGCCTGCAAAACCTCGACCAGCAGCAGCACCGCCGCCTTGCTCAGCACGACTGCGGGCAGGCTGACGCCGACGGATGCCTCGCGCAGGATGATCTCGCGCTCCCTGCAGATCTCGCGGTAGGAGTTCAGCGTACCCATAAACGTCGCCATAGCGGCTAAAACAAAGAGCGCCGTCCGGCTGCCGATGTTGACAAGGTTCGAGGTAAAGCAGTTCGGGTCCGCCGTCAGCTTGACGACCAGCACCATGAACGGCGACTGCAGCGTCAGGCTGGCCAGCAGCAGCTTATCGTTCCAGATCAGCTGCAAATTGCGTTCAACCAGAACCACGAACTGGCGCAGGAATTTCAAAAATTTTACTGGCTGCATCTCTTGTCTGCCTCCTGCGCTGCCTCCGGGCAGACCGCCAGCAGGCGGTTGAACTCGGGGGTCGTAAAGTATTTTTCACGGTAGTGCTCGATCTGCGCGGGGTCGCGCAGCTTTTCAAAAATGTCGCTCGTCATCTCAACGTCAAAGTACTCGTTCAGCTTTTCGGGCGCACCGTAGTAGCACAGCACGCCGCCGACACCCAAAAACGCGATTTTGTCGCAGAGGTTGATGTTGGACATATTGTGGGTGACCATCAGCACCGTGCAGTTCTGGTGGCTCAGGCGGCGGCACAGCTCCATCATGCTGCGGTCCAAATCGGGCGAAAGGCCGCTCGTCGGCTCGTCCAGGATCAGCAAACGCGGGTTCGCCAGCAGCTCCATGGCGATGGAAACACGCTTTTTCTGGCCGCCGGACAGCTTGGAGATGAACGTCTTTTCACGCCCCTGCAGATCGACAGCCTCAATGGCGTGGGCCACGGCGGCAGCGATCTCGGCGCGGGTCGCATCGTGGGCAATGCGCAGCTTGGCCGTGTAGGTCAGGCTCTGCTCCACGGTCAGGTTGTCGTGCATGATGTCCTTCTGCGGCACGTAACCGAGCGCGGCCTCAAAGGCGTTGCGGTTGGAGCGGGTGTCCAGCCCGTCAAACTTCACGCTGCCCGCCGTGCAGGGGGCCGTGCCCGTGATGCAGGTCAGCAGGCTCGATTTGCCCGTGCCGGAGCCGCCCACCAGCACGACAAAGCTGTTGGGCTCGACCTGCAGGCTTGTGCCGTCCACGATGTTCAGCGGCTTGCCGGTGTTGGCATTTTTAACCGTCTTGTATACATTTACAAGCTGTATGCTTATGCCGCTCTGGTGGGCATGATAGTGGAGCATCCCGCCTGTGAAGGCAAAAACCTGCGCAGGCACGTTGATGACCGCGCCGTTGCGCAGCACCGTGCGGGTCACGCGGACGCCGTCCACATAGGTGCCGTTCGTCGAGCCGAGATCATGCAGCTCGTAGTGGCCGTCCTTGTACAAAATCTCGCAGTGATGGCGGGAGACGCGGTCATTGACGAGCTTGATGTCGCAGTCGTCGCCGCGCCCGATGAGTACGCGGCGCTTGCGGCGGATGTCTGTCTCGCGCAGGACGGCGTCGGTGGTCTGCTCCTTTTTCGGGGCCATGCCGTCGCCCTGCACGCTGGTGATCTCCTCGACGCGGAAAGTGATCTCCTGCGTGTCCGCGTCGCCGTCGGTGTTCAGGCCGACGACGTCGCCGCTCTGCAAAATACTCGTCTCGCCGGGTTCAAGATAGCGGTTGTTGTACCAGGTGCGGTAGTCGCTGCCGCCGTCGGTGACACCCCACTGACCGTTCGCAAAGCTGACGGTGAACTGGTGGTCGCCGACGTTGTTGCGGCGCAGCACGTACTCGCACTGGGCGCTGCGCCCAAAGCGGTAGCTGCCCGCGGGCAGCGTGATGCGCTGCTTATTGCGCAGCTCGGTGATCAAAATTACGATCTCACTCGTCATGGCGCGCCCCCCTTACCAGTGGAACTCCGCGCCGCAAAACGGCACAAATTTCATCGCTGCACAGCCCATGCGCAGCGTCTCGCCGCCGGTGAGCGGCTGGGGCGTGAGCACGGCGTCCCCGCCCAGATAGCACAGCTCCTGCGACGAGCCGGGCAGCAGGGTGAAGGCAGACTTTTCCTCATCGTAGACCAGCACCGCCCGGCGGGTGCTCAGCGGGGCGTCGGCGCTCAGGGTCACAGGCGTGCCGTCGGCGTCCAGTCCCAGGAAGCTGCGGCCCACACCCAGACGCAGATCGCGCCCCTTCGCCGGGCCGTCCAGCACAACGAGCCAACCCGTAACCGGCCCTGCCGGGGCCGCCGTCTCCACCGCAGCGGGCTGCTCGGCCTCGCCCGTGCGGACGATGGAACGATCCCTGAGCAGGTCGGTGTTGCAGTAGGGGCATTCCGGGTATTTGTCACTGTCGTAGAAGTGACCGTTTTCGCATTTTGTCAGTTTCATGGTGAAGTGGCTCCTTTGGGAGGGGGGTGAACGGTTGGTTGGTGTGAGGCGGCACGTTGGCGGCAGTCGGCCGGGAGGTGGCGGAGGGGTCAAGACCCCTTCCTACGGAATGAGCCATAAAAGGGATATGGCGGTAAGTGGCGGGCCGGGCATGCCCGGCCCCTACGGACTGCTGTTTCCGGCAGCGGGGGTTCGGGGGAACACCCGAATTTCAAATCGGAGCAGAGGGCGCGGGCGTTAAGCGCGAACAGTAATACTGCGTTCGCGTAGCCCGCGCCCTCTGCGACCTCCTCTTTGGGAATCCAAGGGGCGTGCAGCCCCTTGGTCGCGGGTCCCGCTTGGCGGCGCACAACGAGCGCCGCCAGTTTGCTACGCAAACACGCTCTTGCGGTTGATTGCCCCGCAGGGGCAATCATTGTGCGCTCCCCAGTTTCGCTGCGCTCAACTGTGGCCCCACGCGCACAACCCAGCACCGCGTCGAAACAGCGGCAGTTTTCTTTGGTTCTTTCTTTTGCTGCCAAAAGAAAGAACAACCTTCCGGGAGACTGCCGTTCATCTCACAGCACCAGCCTGACCGTAGTCTTGCCGATCCGCAGCGTATCATTGTTCTGCAAACGGTGCTCGCCGTCGATGCGCTCACCGTTGACGTAGACCTTGGCCCGGTCAGAGAGCGGCTGCACAAGCAGCGCGTCCCCCTGTGCGGCCAACACACAATGCTGCGGGGAGACCTTGCGGTCCGGCAGACAGAGGTCACACTGCGCGGCGTCGCTGCCGATAATCAAGCTGCTTTCCACCATGCCGGCCCAGCGGCTCTCGGCAATCGAGGAGCGCTGGCTCCAGAACAGCGTGACCCAGCGGCGGGGCAAGGCGTTCGGTTCCCCCGCACCGGCCAGCAGATGCTCGGCCTCGGCCTCCTGCTCGGCGGCGCGGTCCCGGCGGCGCACGCCCCACCAGCTGCCCAGCAGCACCAGCAGCAGCACCGCCGCAATCAGCAGCGGCCCCCGGAACCGGGCAAAATAAAAGGCTCTGTCCCGCGGCCAGACGACCACCTTGAACGTGGCCGTGTCGCGGCTGCTGCTGACGTTGGCCGCGCTCATCTTGCCGGACACCCGGTTCAGCGCTACCGTGTAGTCGCCTTTGTAGAGCGGCTCGATTTCCAGATCCGCCGTGCGGGCATCCTCGCTGATCGTCACGGATTTGACCTGCACGCGCCAGTTCCATATATCTTTGCTCCGCACCTCATAAAGCTGCGGTTTGTTCGCGTTCTCGTTGATGGGCTGGTTAAAGGTCAGGCGCAGCTTGTCGCGGCGCAGCGTTTCGACATTCGTCACCTGGGGCTTGGCCAGACGGTAGCCCATGTAGACGGTCTGGCTGCTCCTGATGGCGCTGCCCAGCTGCGGCATGGCCAGCGTCAGTGTCTCAAGGCGCTCACCGTAGAGGCTTTCGGGCACCTCGGTCTTGATTTCCAGCGCTGTGGCGAAGTATTCCTGCTTTTTCTTCAGCTCGTCGCCCAGTGTCGAGGCTTCGCACAAAACCAGCCTGCCGTCGGCAGCGCTTTCCAGCGTCTCAAACGCGCCCGGCCTGTCGGTCATCAGGTAGATGTACGCCGCCATACCGATCTGGTCGCCCACGTCGCTGGCCAGCGTTGCAAACAGGGCCATATTCGTCAGCACCTGCCCGGCGTCGGTCACGATCATGGCCGCCTTGCGGGGGGCCAGCGCCTGATAGTCGCTTTGCAGCTCACTGTAGACCGCCGAAATCAGCCGGGCCGTGTCCATGCTGCCCTCGACCTGCTTGATGCTGCCCAGTGTCTTATACATCAGGTTCTTGTCCGACGTTGCCGGCAGCACACACTCGGTACTGCCTGCCGTCGTGTACAGCATCAGCTGGTCATCGTCGCCCATCGCGTTGATGAGCTTGCGCACCCCGCCAAGCATCGTATAAAACTCCGATGGTTCGATGCTTTTGCTGTTGTCCAGCGCCAGAATGTAGCAAATCGGGTCGCTGGCCGCCGCCACAGAGCGGACCTCCAGCCTGCGGTCCCCGAGCGTCAGCTCCGGGCCTGCCGCCTGCACCTTGATGGGTGAGTAGGAGTTGCCGTCCCCGTCCAATGCGTAAAAGTAGACGTCCAGCTCCGGCACATTGACATAGACCTGCTCCATCTTGAAGCTGCCCGCGCCCGACATGCCAACGGTGGTTTCCGCCGCCGCGCCAAACGCGCCCAGCGCTGCCAGCAGCAGCACCAGCAGCGTGCAGAGCCAGAGTTTATGCTGTCTCATGGGGTCCTCCCCTCGTGTGGTCAATCACCGATTTTTCTGTGCAGGGCGCGCAGCGCCATGATGGCCTTGCGGCGGCGCTTCGTTTGGGCCTTTGCGGTTTTTTGCGGGGCAGGGGCCGCCGGAGCCGTCGGGCGGGTCATCGGCGCGGGGACCACACTGCCGCTCTCCTCGTCGTCCTCATCGGCCAGCGTGATGCTGGGCATCAGGGGGCGGTGCGGGGTGGGCGGGGGCGGCGTGCCCTCGTCCAGAATCGGCTCTCCCTGCTGGCGCAGGATCGGGTAGGAGAAGATTGCGCCGGGAATCTCCACTTCCTCGTGGGCGTCGCCGGGCTGGGGGGATGGGGTGGTGTCAAAATAATCCGGCGACGGCGTGACGACCGTGTTCGTCCGCGGCTCCTCGTCGTCCAGGCCGGGCGCTACAACGCGGTTCGCGTCCGGGGCGGGCGGCTCCTCCGCGGGGGCTTCCTCGCTGCCGCGCAGCGCAGATGCCGCTGCATCGACCTTGTTGGCCGACAGATCCAGCCGCGGTTCGGCATCCGCCTCGGCCAGCTCCTCCTTATGGGGGACCAGCGGGGCGTTCTGGCTGGCGTACTCCTGCGTTTTTTGCAGTTCTTCGATCATTTTTGCCAGATAGCCCATCATCTCGCCGCGGGTCTTTTCCATCTCCGAGATGCGGCTCTTTAGATCCTGCAGCCGCAGACGGTGGGCGTTCTGGATCTCGCGCGTTTCGTCGGTGGCGGACTGCACCATCTTGCGGGCCTGGGCAATGGCCTGCTCACGCGCAAGCTGGTCGATGGCTTCGGCCTTGAGGTTCGTGTCCTTCAAAATCTGGTCCGCGTCGTCCCGGGCCTGCTGGCGGATGCGCGCAGCCTCGGCCTCGGCGTCGGCAATGACCTTATCACGGTCCGCGATGACCTGCTGGCGGGCCTGGTCATGGGCGCGGCCCTTGACGCGCAGCGCGGAGTTTGCCTCCTCGCAGCGCTCGGTCAGCTCCTTATTTTCCCGCGTCAGGTCGCTGTTTTTCAGGCGCAGCATATCGACCTGGTTCGTCAGCGAATGGCTGCGCTCCTTCACGGTGGAGAACTGCGTTTCGAGATTGGCGCGGTAGCTTTGCAGCTTATCCACCTGCCCGGCCAGCGTGGCGTTCTGGGTCGAGAGGGTCTGGTTCTGCATGACCAGTCCCTGGGCGTGGCGGCGCAGGGCATCGTTCTCCTGCCGGAGCGTACGCAGCTCCGACGTCATAGCGGTCAGGTGCTGCTCATAATCGGCGCAGAGGTCCTCCATGGCCTGATGCACATCCTCCGGCTCATAGCCGCCAAAGCGCGCCTTGCGCATGCCTCTCTGCTCTATGTAATTGTCGATGTCGATTTTGGGCATTGGTAACTACTCCCAACTAAAATTTACATATACTCCATTTTATTATAGAGCAAGATGTGACGTAAAGCAAGGGAAAAGGCAAAAAAGGCGCTGCTTTGCCGCACACAAAAAAACCGCCCGCTCCATGGCGGAGCGGGCGGCGAAAAGCCTAATGATTCAGTTCAAATCAAGCGTTGGCCTGGGAAGCAGCAACAGCGCAGGCGACAGTCATACCGACCATCGGGTTGTTGCCGGCACCGATCAGACCCATCATCTCGACGTGAGCCGGGACGGAGGAGGAGCCAGCGAACTGGGCATCACCGTGCATACGGCCCATGGAGTCGGTCAGACCGTAGGAGGCAGGGCCGGCAGCGACGTTGTCGGGATGCAGGGTACGGCCCGTGCCGCCGCCGGAAGCGACGGAGAAGTACTTCTTGCCGTTCTCGATAGCCCACTTCTTGTAGGTACCGGCGACCAGATGCTGGAAGCGGGTGGGGTTGGTGGAGTTACCGGTGATGGAAACCTCAACGCCCTCAGCCTTCATGATGGCAACACCCTCCAGAACGTCGTTGGCGCCGTAGCACTTGACAGCAGCGCGCTCGCCGTCGGAGTAGGGGATGGTCTCGACGACCTTGAGCTCGCCGGTGGCGAAGTCATAGTCGGTCTTGACGTAGGTGAAGCCGTTGATACGGCTGATGATCTGGGCAGCGTCCTTGCCCAGGCCGTTCAGGATGACGCGCAGGGGCTCCTTGCGGACCTTGTTGGCGGTACGGGCAATGCCGATAGCGCCCTCAGCGGCGGCGAAGGACTCGTGGCCGGCCAGGAAGGCGAAGCAATGGGTGTCCTCATGCAGCAGCATGGCACCCAGGTTGCCGTGGCCCAGACCGACCTTGCGCTGCTCAGCGACAGAGCCGGGGATGGTGAAGGCCTCGAGGCCCTCGCCGATGGCAGCTGCACAGTCGGCAGCGCTCTTCAGGCCGCGCTTAACGGCAATGGCGGTGCCCAGGGTGTATGCCCAGACAGCATTGTCGAAGCAGATGGGCTGGATGCCGCGGATGATCTTATCGCAGTCGATGCCCTTGGCCAGCAGCATCTCGTTGCAGGCGTCGAGGCTCTCAAGGCCGTTGGCCTTCAGGCAGGCCTCGATCTTGGGCATACGGCGATTCTGGGATTCAAAAGTTGCCATAATCTATGTTCCTCCCTCTCTTATTCTTCACGCGGGTCGATGTACTTGACAGCGCCCTGCTCGGCAGAGAAGCGGCCGTAGGTGCCGATGTTCTTCTCGTAGGCTTCCTTCGGGTCCTTGCCGTGACGGATGTCCTCCATCATCTTGCCCAGACGGACGAACTGATAGCCGATGACCTGGTTGTCCTTGTCCAGAGCGGTCTTGAGGATGTAGCCCTCGGTCAGCTCCAGATAGCGGACGCCCTTGGCCTTGGTGGAGAAAATGGTACCGGTCATGGAACGCAGGCCCTTGCCCAGGTCGTCCAGACCAGCGCCGACAGGCAGGCCGTTCTCGGAGAAAGCGGTCTGGCTGCGGCCGTAGACGATCTGCAGGAACAGCTCACGCATAGCAACGTTGATAGCGTCGCAGACGAGGTCGGTGTTCAGAGCCTCCAGAATGGTCTTGCCGGGCAGGATCTCGCCTGCCATAGCGGCAGAGTGGGTCATGCCGGAGCAGCCGATGGTCTCAACGAGGGCCTCCTCGATGATGCCGTTCTTGATGTTCAGGCTCAGCTTGCAGGTACCCTGCTGGGGAGCACACCAGCCCACACCATGGGTGTAGCCGCTGATATCCTCAATTTTATACGCCTTGACCCACTGGCCCTCTTCGGGGATGGGCGCGGGACCGTGCTTGGGTCCTTTTGTGATCGGGCACATTGCGTTGACCTGTGCGGAGTATTCGATCATAATTTTCTCTCCTTTGCATATTGTTAGGCTTTTCACAGCTATCTTTATTATAAAGGGTCGAATCCTGTTTTTCAAGATGTTAGTTTATGCTAACCTTTTGTTTTTTCGCATTTTGTGCCCCCGGGCGGCATAGCGGGCGGCGAAACCGCATGGCGCAGTTGAGAGAGAGGCGTGCAGAGTGTAGGGGCCGATGCTCGCATCGGCCCGCGGCATACGGGAATGTGCCGGGTCGTGACAAAGCGGCAAAAGCCCCTCCGGCCTCGTTTCACTCGGCCACCTCCCCGCTGTGCGAGGAGGCTTTCTCGCGGGCACAGCCCGCGCAAAAAGGCTCCCCACAACGTGGGGAGCTGGCCGAGCCTGCGAGGCCTGAGGGGCTTTTGCCGCCTTGCCGTTGTCTCGCCACACAAAAAAGCGCCGCCCTTTTCCCCAAGAGCGGCACTTCCCTATTCAAAACCGTTCAGTACAAAAACCCAAAAATCACCCGCGACGCTGCGCCGCAAACTGCCATCATCACAACGGCGGCAAGGATGGGCGGCAGCCATTGCCGGGCCAGACCGGGGTGATCCGCCGGGACGTCGGGCTTCGCCTTTTTGCCATGCTTTGCCGGGGCCTTTTCTGCCGCGGTATCCCCTTGCTCCGGCAGGCAGAACACCTGCAAAAGCGCGAAAAGCAGCATAATTTCCGGGAAGATCATCGACACGCGAATCGAAATGACCGCATGGGCCAGGTAGCTGACCAGCGCCAGCGTAACGGGCGCTACGCCGGGGCGCAGCCAGTTCTGCGCGGCCCTGCGCAGGTGCGCAATGACAAACCACAGCCACGCCGCCAGCCCGGCAGCACCGGTGGTCAGCAGCAGCTCCAGATATTCGTTGTGGGCGGCATAGAACGTTTTCATCCGATCCGTGATGCCCGCGCCCGCCCAATCGGCCACCGCCGTGTGCATCATGCCGGGGCCGACGCCCAGCAGCTTGCGCCAAACGGGCTGCGCCAGCCAGCTTTCCACCGTGATGCGCCAGGCCGTGCCGCGGTAGGTGCCCCAATTGTCGTTGAAGATCAGCACATCGTCCAGGCGGCCCAGACTCGGGAAGCCCGGCACACAATTGGCCAGCAGCGTCAGCACCGCCGCACCGGCGACGATGCCCCCCGCCAGCACGCGGCCCGGCCTGTACAGCGGCAGCTCCCGCCCGCGCAGGCCAAAATACAGCGCGGCCCAGACCACAAGGCAGACCACAAACCCGCGCTGCGCCACATGGCCCAGCGCCGCCAGCATCGGCTTGCCGCCCTGGGTGTAGACGTGGGTGCGCATATACTGCATCCATCCGGCGTGGAAGAAGAAGAACGCCCCGATGACCGCCAGCCGCCGCAGCGTGCGGGTCGTAAAATTTTTCTGGCAGATCAGCACGAGCGCCGCCACGCCGACGCCGAGCATCAGCCCCTCGGCATCCACCACGGCCAGCGCCAGCCCGCCGAAAAATGCCGGAATACCATAAAATACCGTGTGCCGCGGCCCGCGCGCGACGAGGAACGCATAGAACACAAGCGGCAGCGCAAACGCCATGAACCCGGAGCAGAAGTTTTTCTGTCCCAGCGTCGAGAAAAACTGCGCGCGCTCGACAACTGCCGTGTTCGCATACGTGCCGATGAGGTCGATATTAAAGATGTTGAGCACATACAGCACCGTGACCAGCGCCGTCGTGACGCCGACGCAGAACGTCAGCCCGTTCAGAATTTTCTGCGGCGCAAACGCGCGGACAGCCAGATACCCCGCCGCCGTGAACAGCACCATCATACAGCCGCCGTAGTAGCCGCCAAGCCCCCAGAAAGAGGCCCCCGGCGAGAGGGAGAGCACGGTGGACACCACGCCCGACACCGTGACCGCGCCCAGCGCCCAAAGTGCGGGGTCGGCTTTCCACGGCAGGCGGCCCGGATCCGGCCTTGCGCCGACACAGGCCAGCGCGCCGAGCCAGAGCGCGAACGCCCAGCTCAGGGTGCAGATGCCGGTGAATTTGACAACGCCGAGGTTGGAGAATTTATCGATATACAGCGGGAACACGCAGAGCGCGGCCAGCAGAAACGCCGTGGCCGAGCGCGCGGCCAGCTTGCGCAGTTGTTGGGATTGGGTCATAGAAAGCCTCTTGAAATACATACTTTGTTATCGGAGCCGCTATGTAGGGGCCGCACATGTGCGGCCCGCCGCCTAACGGAAAACGTTCATCTGCAGGAAGGCCGCGGGCCGGGCATGCCCGGCCCCTACATGTCTCCCGGCAACACCATATTTTACCCCGTGCCACGCAAAATTTCAACCATTCTCCACAGGTTTTACAAGACTGACACAAATCAGCCCCGCTGCGGCACAGATCCCGGCCAGCCAGTGCCGGGCAGCCAGGGGCAGGGCCTGCGCACCGATATAGCTCAAAACGCTGCCGCCGCTCATGCCCAAAGCAATAAAACCGTAGTTCACCCCGGCGTGGGGCAGGCCGAACAGATCGGTGTTGAAGGACGGCTGTACCGCCGCGCCGCCCGAGTAGAAAAACGTGAGCACCGCGTAGGCCGCCAGCACCCACCACTGCCCCGCAAACGCAAACCACGCACTGCCCGCAGCTAGGCCGAGATACACCGCGTACAGCACCGGCTTGCGGCCCAGCCTGTCACTGACAGCAGGCAGCAGCATCCGCCCCGCCGCGCTGGCCGCCGACCCCAGCACGATGCTGTACGGCGCGGCGGACTCCGGCAGACCGCGCTCGGCTGCGATTTTGAAAATCTCCGGGCTGAACAGCAGCACCGCCGGGGCCGACAGCGCCACCGCCGCCGCGCACAGCTTATACTGCGGCGTGCGGAGCATCTGTTTGTAATCAAGTCCCGGCTGCGGCGGGCCGCTCTGCGCTTTGGGCGGCGGGTCCTGCAAAATCAGCGCCCCCGCGCCGCAGACGACGAGCATGACCGCCCCTAACGCGGCAAAGCAGACCCGGATGCCCCACGCCCCGCCGACACCCTTGACGAACACCGTAAAAAACGCACCGGACAGCCCCATGGCAACGCCCGCCACGCCGGTGGCCCAGCCCTTTTTGTCCTGATACCACTTCTGCGCACACGCCAGCACCGCCGGGGCTAAAAACGCGCTGCCCAGCCCCGCGGGCACGCTGTAGACGACGAGAAACAGCGCGGCGTTCGCGGGCGGCACGAGCGCCGCCGCAAAGAACCCGCCCGCCAGCAGCGCCGTGCCCCACAGCCCGGCAAACCGCGGGCCGCGGGCGTCCTGTAAAAGCCCGCCCACTGCGCAGCCGACACCGTAGGCCGCAACAAGTACCGCGAACGCCAGCATGGCCTGCCCGCGGGAAAACCCGTACCCCTGCATGACAGGCTGCTGGAACACGCCCCACGCCGCCGGGATGCCGGTGAGCAGCTGTGCCGCCGCCCCTGCCGCCAGAATGTACGGCCCGCGATTTTGTTTTGGCACACGTATCCCCTCCCCTTTTCGGGTTAGTATGCCCGGTTTGGATTGACAAAATGCAGCGCAAAAGGTATCATTATAAAGTATATAAAAGCAAAGAGCCTCCCCCCGAGGGGGAAGCCATTATACAGTATAAGGAGAATACCATGAAAACTCAGCCTTTAAAAGGTATGCGCGATCTGCTCCCGCGGGAGCAGGCGCTGCGTGACTATATCCAGGGCCAGATTTTGGCCACCTACCGCGCCGCCGGTTTCCAGCGCATCTCCACCCCCATTCTGGAGGATATGGAGAATCTGGACAAGAGCGACGGCGGCGACAACCTGAACCTGATCTTCAAGGTCCTCAAGCGCGGCGACAAGCTCGAGCATGCGCTGGCAAGCGGCGACGAGAAGCAGCTGTCCGACATGGGTCTGCGCTATGACCTGACCCTGCCGCTGTCCCGCTACTACGCGGCCAACCGCAACGAGCTGCCCAGCCCGTTCAAGGTCATCCAGACGGACCGCGTCTACCGCGCCGAGCGTCCGCAGAAAGGCCGTCTGCGCGAGTTCGTCCAGTGCGACATCGACATTCTGGGCGACTCCTCCCCCAACGCCGAGGTCGAGCTGATCGACGTGACCGCCCGCGCCCTGCTGAAGATTGGCTTCACCGGCTTCACCGTCAACATCAATGACCGCCGCATCCTGCGCGCGATGCTCGAGAAGATGGGCTTTGCCGCTGACCAGCTGGACTCCGTCTGCATCAGCTTTGACAAGATGGACAAGATCGGTGCGGACGGCGTTAAGGCCGAGCTGACCGAGAAGGGCTTTGCCGCCGAGGCCGTGCAGGCGCTGGACGACTTCCTGCGCGCGGGCGATTTCAGCCTGGACACCGTCGCCGCCAGGGTCGACGACGAGGCGCTGACCGCCGACCTGCGCTATGTCATCGCCGCCAGCGAGAAGGTCGCGGGCGGGCGCTACGGCATTGCCTACGCCCCCAGCCTCGTGCGCGGGCAGGGTTACTACACCGGCATGGTGTTTGAGGTCACCTGCCCGCAGTTCAGCGGGGCCGTGGCCGGCGGCGGACGCTACGACAACATGGTCGGCAAGTTCATCGGCCAGCAGGTGCCCGCCGTGGGCTTCTCCATCGGATTCGAGCGCGTCTGCGGCATTTTGCTGGAGCAGGGCTACCAGATCCCCGGCGCGAAGCCGAAGATGGCGCTGCTCTACCTGAAGGACGCCGACTTTGCCGCCGTGCTGGCCAAGGCCGAATCCTTACGCGCCGACTACGACGTGACCGTGCTGCCCCAGGCGAAGAAGCTGGGCAAGCAGTTCGGCACGCTGGAGGCCGCGGGCTACAACGCCGTTGCCTTTGCCGACAACGACGACGTGAAGCTGCTTGGGCAGAAGGCCGAATAATTGCCGTGAAATTTGTGGGATGTGCCGAAAGTACGGTACATCCCACTTTTTTGTATTTGCTTTGTAACACACAGGGCGCGTTTTCCGTGTTATATTGGTGAAAAGGGAAATATAGGATGCCTTCCCCCTTGGGGGAAGGTGGCCGAGGCCCCGTCCGAGGCCGGATGAGGGGCGAGCTTACCGCTATTGCCCGCAAACGATCAGTCAGTGGTCGGGGCCACTGACAGCTTTCCCCGAGGGGGGAGCCTTTACAAAGGAAAGGAGCATCCAACCATGAAAAAACGCATCGTCCGTATCACCGCCGCCCTATGCGCCGCCGCACTGCTGGCGGGCTGCGGGAGCAGCATCGGCAGCAAAGACGGCGGGTACTACGCCGCCGAAGCCGCCGCGCAGGAGAGCTACGCCAATTACGACAGCGTCGCGGGCAGTGTGGACAGCGGCCTTGTGCCGGAGAACGCCGCCGAGGCCGCCACCGACGAGACCGCACAGAAGATCATCTACAACGCCAGTCTTTCGATGGAGTCCACCGACTTTGACACGACCCGCGAGGCCCTGATGACCGCCGTCGAGGCCAACGGCGCATGGCTGGAATCCACAAGCCTGTACGGCACCGAGAAGGACCATGACCGTACCGCCGACTACACCGTGCGGGTGCCGGTGGGCAGCTACCGCGCGTTTCTGGCCGCCGTGGGCGACGCGGGCAGCGTGCTCAACATCAGCGAGAGCGCCGAGAACATCACGAGCAGCTACATAGACGTGCAGGCGCGGCTGTCCGCGCTGGAGGCCCAGCGGGACCGCCTGAACGCGCTGGCTGACCAGGCAGAGACGACGGCGGATCTATTGGAGATCGAGAGCCAGCTCTCCGACGTGCAGTACCAGCTGGAAAACTACACCCGCCAGCTGCGCAGCATGGACCAGCAGGTCAGTTACTCCACCGTGGACATCTACCTGCGGGAGGTCGCCACCCTGACCCCCACCGGCGTGACCTTCGGTGAGCGGATCGCCGACGCCTTCGGCGGCGGCTGGGATGCCTTTGTCGGGTTCCTGCAGGGTCTGGTCATCGCGCTGGTCTACCTGTGGCCGGTGCTGCTGATCGCAGTGGCCGTGGTGTTCATCCTGCGCAAGGTCTGGAAAAAGCGGCCCAAGAAGGAAAAGCTGCCCAAGCCCGCGCAGACGCCCCCGCCCGCCGAGTACCCGGTTAAGCCGGGCGACGAGCCGAAGCCGAAATATTGACAGAAAACACAAAACCTGCCCAGCCGCGTGATATGCGGTTGGGCAGGTTTTTATCTTTGTGTGCGGTAGGGGCGAGGCACGCCTCGCCCTGCACCTGCCCGCAAAAGGGAATCCTGCGGGCAGGTTGCAGGCCGGACATATCCGGCCCCTACAGCGCTATTACTTCTGACTTAGTCCTTCAGCTCACGGAGGGGTCAAGACCCCTCCCTACAAAGCATCCGTATACGGCAGTTTGTAGGGAGCGGTCTTGACCGCTCCGGCTGCCTTGCGGTGGCCACATGATAGTGGGAAAGCCTTAGTCCTTCAGCGTCAGCGCGATGCTCAGATCCTTGAGCTGCTGCTCATCGACGACGTCGGGGGCACCGCTCATCGGCTCACCGGCGTTCTGCACCTTCGGGAAGGCGATGACGTCGCGGATGGAGTCCTTCTTGAGCATCAGCATGACCATGCGGTCCAGGCCGTAGGCCATACCGCCGTGCGGCGGCGCACCGAACTTGTAGGCGTCCATCAGGAAGCCGAAGCTCTCGCGGGCCTTCTCCTCGGTAAAGCCGAGGGCGTGGAACATACGGTCCTGCAATGCGGGATCATTGATACGCATCGAGCCGCCGCCCATCTCGACACCGTTCAGTACGATGTCGTAGGCCACGGCATGGCAGGCACCCGGGTCGCTCTCGACCTTGTCCAGGTCCTCGGCCTTGGGCAGGGTGAACGGGTGGTGCATGGCCATCCAGCGGCCCTCCTGCTCACTGTACTCAAACAGCGGGAAGTCCACGACCCACAGGAAGTTGAACTTGTCGGGGTCGATCAGGCCGTGCTTGCGGGCGATGTCCAGACGGACCTGACCCAGTGCGGTGCAGGCCTTGACCCAGTCGGTGTCGCTGACCAGCAGCAGCACGTCGCCGGTCTCGGCGTTCAGCGCTGCGTACAGGGCGGCCTTCTCGGCGTCTGTCAGGAACTTTTCAAAGCTGGAGGAAGTGCCGTCGGCGGTCAGGCGGCTGTAGGCCAGACCCTTGGCGCCGTAGGTCTTGGCGACCTCGCCGAGCTTGTCGATGTTCTTGCGGGAGAGCTTGTCGGCCAGACCCTTGGCGTTGATGGCGCGGATCGTGCCGCCGGCCTCCAGCACAGCGGCGAAGGGCTTGAACTCGGTGCCCCTGAACACCTCGGTCACGTCCTGAATCTCAAGACCAAAGCGGGTGTCGGGCTTGTCGGAGCCGAAACGGCCCATGGCCTCGTCCCACGGCATACGGTAGAACGGGGTCTCGACGTCGACGTTCAGCATTTCCTTCCACAGGCGCTTGATGAGGCCCTCGTTCAGGGTCATGATGTCGTCCTCGGAGACAAAGCTCATCTCCTCGTCCACCTGGGTGAACTCGGGCTGGCGGTCTGCGCGCAGATCCTCGTCGCGGTAGCAGTGGGCCAGCTGGAAGTAGCGGTCAAAGCCGGACAGCATCAAAATCTGCTTGTAGAGCTGCGGGCTCTGGGGCAGTGCGTAGAAGTGGCCCGGCTGCACACGGCTGGGAACGAGATAATCGCGCGCGCCCTCGGGCGTGGACTTGATGAGGGTGGGCGTCTCGATCTCGGTGAAATGGTTCTCGCAGAAATAGTTGCGGATGATCTGCATGATCTTGCTGCGCAGCACGATGGGCTCATGCATGGACGGACGGCGCAGGTCCAGATAGCGGTAGCGCAGGCGCAGGTCGTCGTTGACGTTGATCTCGTCGCGCAGCTCAAACGGCGTGGTCTGGGCCTCGCTCAGGATGCGCAGCTCGCTGACGTAGAGCTCTACGTCGCCGGTTGCGATCTTATCGGTCTTGGCGGCGCGCTCACGCAGCTTGCCGCGGCAGATAACAACGTACTCGCTTTTCAGGCTCTCGGCCTTGGCGAAAACGTCCTTCGGCGTATCCTCATCGAACACCAGCTGCAAAATGCCGGTGGTATCGCGCAGGTCGGCAAAGATGATGCCGCCCTTGTCGCGGGCGCGGGCGATGGAGCCGCAGACGGTCATTTCCTGACCGGCCATGGCAAGCGTGACTTCGCCGCAATAGTTTGTGCGGCGCAGACTGCCCAAAGTTTCCATATTTCCTGTCCCCTTTACGGTTTTATCTTTTACTAAAATATTATTATAACGCGCCGCTGTGCATTTGGCAAGAGGGCGGCGGGCAAACGCGTGCGGATTTTGCCGGATTTCCGGCTAATTTGTTTTGCAAAGCGTATTGACAATTTTCATTTTGCCTGCTATAATAGTAAAGCTGTGAACGCCACAGTGCATACGTGCCTGTAGCTCAGTTGGTAGAGCATCTGACTTTTAATCAGAGGGCCCAGGATTCGAGTTCCTGCAGGCGCACCAAGACCGGTTGAAACCGCAAGGTTTCAACCGGTTTTTGCGTTGCTACGGGCGTAGGGGCCGGGTATGGCGGGCGGCCGCTTACGGGCAGGCCGCGGGCCGCACATGTGCGGCCCCTACATGGCAGCAATGGTTTTTCCGGAATATCTCCGCCCGCAAAAAAGGCATGTACGACCTATCCAATCGTACATGCCTTTTTATTTTGTATTCATTTCCACAGCAGGAACAGCACGGCCAGCAGCACACCTAACCCCACCAAATACACCCCGGCAATGGCCAGGGTGGCCTTCAGCACACCCATGACGGCCCAAAATTTTTCTTTGGGCGTCCAGTCGGGGGCCTGCTCCCAGGGGCGGTCATTCGCCGGCTCCGGGGGCGGGGTGTCCGCCTTGCGGCGGTGGGGGCGCAGCGTCGGCGCAGGGCCGATGCCGCTCATATCGGCGATGGTGCGGCCATCGTCCTCGAAGTCGTCGCGCTTCCTCATTTTTCGTACAGGTGGCAGACCACGTAATGGCCCGGCTCGACCTCACGCTGCTTCGGCGCTTCGGTCTTGCAGCGCTCCGTGGCATAGGGGCAGCGGGTGTGGAACTTGCAGCCGGACGGCGGGTTGGCCGGGGAGGGGATGGAGCCCTGCAGCACCACGCGCTCGCGCTTGACAGTCGGGTCCGGGATGGGAATGGCCGAGAACAGCGCCTTGGTGTAGGGGTGCAGCGGGTGGGCAAAAATGTCGTCGGTCTCGCCGTACTCCACCAGATTGCCCAGGTACATAACGCCGACAGTGTCGGAGATATGCTCGACGACGGACAGATCGTGGGAGATGAAAAGATACGTCAGGTTGCGCTTTTCCTGCAAGGATTTCAGCAGGTTGATGATCTGCGCCTGAATGGAGACGTCCAGCGCGGAGACCGGCTCATCGCAGACGACGAACTCGGGGTTCAGGGCCAGCGCACGGGCAATGCAGATACGCTGGCGCTGGCCGCCGGAGAACTCATGCGGGTAGCGGGTCTTGTGGTAGGGCTGCAGGCCGCAGTCGTCCATGACCTGGTCAATATAGTCGTTGAACTCGTTCTTCGGCACAAGGTTGTGCTCGCGCACGGCCTCGCCGATGATCTCGCCGACGGGCAGACGCGGGGACAGGCTGGAGAACGGGTCCTGGAAGATGATCTGCATCTTGGTGCGCAGCTCACGCATCTCGGCGGGGGTCATGTCGTAGACCTCCTTGCCGTTGAACAGCACCTGGCCGCCGGTCTTTTCGCCGCCCAGGCGCAGGATCGTGCGGCCCGTGGTGGACTTGCCGCAGCCGGACTCGCCGACAAGGCCCATCGTGCAGCCGCGGCGCAGGTTGAACGTCACGCCGTCCACGGCCTTGACGTGGCCCACGGTCTGGGACAGCAGGCCGCCCTTAATGGGGAAATATTTCTTGAGGTGGTTGACCATCAGGATATACTGAGGGTCATAGGTGACGGGGGTGTAATCGTTTTCAATCAGGTGCTTACCCTTGTTTGCCATGCGTCACTCACCCGCCTTTCTGTTTTCTTCATAGTAGCGGTAGCAGCTGACCTTGTGCGTCGGGGACAGGCTGATCTCGCAGGGGTACTCGCCGCTGCAGCAGGGCAGCTGCAGCTCGCAGCGGTCCTTGAAGTAGCAGTAGTTCGGCATATCAACGGGGTTGGGGACCTTGCCGGGGATGGAGTACAGGCGGTCCACTTTTTTGCCGACAACAGGCTTGGATGCCATCAGGCCGATGGTGTAGGGGTGGCTCGGGTGGGCAAAGATCTCCTCGACAGTGCCCTTCTCGACGACACGGCCCGCGTACATGACGACGACATAGTCGGCCATCTCGGCAATAACGCCCAGGTCATGCGTGATAAGCATGATGGACGAATTGATGCGGTCCTTCAGGCTGCGCAGCAGGTCGAGGATCTGTGCCTGGATCGTCACGTCCAGCGCGGTGGTCGGCTCGTCGGCAATGATGATCTTCGGGTTGCAGGCCAGCGCCATGGCGATCATGACGCGCTGGCGCATACCGCCGGACAGCTCATGGGGGTACATCGCGTAGACGCCCTCGCTGTTGGCGATGCCGACCATCTCGAGCATCTCGATCGTGCGCTTCTTGATGTCCTCCTTCGTCTTGCCATCGCCCTCGTGCAGGGCGATGACCTCGTCGATCTGGGCACCGATGCGGAACACCGGGTTCAGGCTCGTCATAGGCTCCTGGAAGATCATCGAGATATAGTTGCCGCGCAGGCCCTGCATCTTGTCCGCCGGGGTCTTGGCAATGTCGTAGGCCTTGTCATTGCCGAGGTTCAGCCGGATGGCACCCTCGACGATCTGGCCCTGGGGGCGCTGCAAAAGCTGCATCAGGGACAGGCTGGTGACGGACTTGCCGCAGCCGGACTCGCCGACGACGCCGACGGTCTTGCCGATGGGCACTTCAAACGAGACGCCGTCGACGCTCTTGACGACGCCGGTGTCGGTGAAGAAGTAGGTGTGCAGGTTATCGAACTCCACCGCGTTGGCGGGGTCCTTCATCTGGGTCGTGTACTCGGACTCGGGCACGTTGCGGCGCTTGCGGCGCTTTTCGTACTGGTCCGTGATGCGGCGGTTTTCCTTGGAGATACGCCGCGACTCTTTGGCGGAAAGGTATCCGTCCTGATTTTTAGCCATCGTGTGTTTCTCCTTCCAATCAACGTTTCATCTTGGGGTCAAACGCATCGCGCAGACCGTCGCCCACAAAGTTGAAGCCCAGAACGGTGAGCAGCAGGCAGACACCGGCAGGGATCCAGATGAACAGGTAGTTCGTCATGACGTAGGCGTTGTTGACATCGTTGATGATGTTGCCCCAGGAGGCAAACGGGTACTTGACGCCCAGACCCAGGAAGGACAGCGTGGCTTCGGTCAGGATGGTGGAGCCGAGGCCCATCGTGCAGGTGACGATCAGCTGCGGGATGACGTTGGGGATCAGATGGCGGAAGATGCGGTGCCAGACCTTGATGCCGCAGGCCTCGGTGGCCAGCATGAACTCCTGCTCGCGCAGGGACAGGATCTGGCCGCGGACCAGACGGGCAATGCTCGGCCAGCCGAGGAAGCCCAGGATCAGCATAAGGTACATCATGCGCTTCCAGGAATCGACGCGCATCGCGTCCATGGCCGCACCGATGATGATGATGACGGGCATCGAGGGGATGCAGTAGAAAACATCGACGATACGCATAATAATGTTGTCGATCCAGCCGCCGAAGTAGCCGGAGATGCCGCCCATCAGGATGCCGAGGGACGCTTCAATGACAACAACGATAAAGCCGATGATCAGCGAAACACGTCCGCCGTACATCAGGCGGGTCAGCATGTCCATGCCGTTCGTGTCGGTGCCGAGCCAGTGCTCTTTGCTGGGGGCGGCGTAGCGGTCATAAACGTAGGTCTCGGTCATCTGCTTGACGCTCCAGACCTTGGCAGAGGCGTCGTAGACGATGTCATACTCGGCCTCGTTGCCCTCGGCGTCTGTGTAATTGAACTTGGCGGCGTTGTCGTCGATGGCCTCCTCGAGGCGGTCCTTGAAGTCACGGGTGACGACGACGCTGGAATCGGCGGCGGAGACGACGAAGCGGCTGACGTAGCCCAGCTCCTCACCGCCTGCGAGGATGTTGCCGTCCGCGTCGAGGGTGTAGTCCACGCCGTCGGCGGCGAACTCCTTCTCCCCTGCCGTCATGGCGGTCAGGGCAGCCAGCTTGACGTCAAAGCTGAACTTCGGCGCACCGTCGGCCTCGTTCACGAGGTCGCGGCTGGCGTAGCCCATGATGTCCCTACCCTGATAGACAACGTAAAAGTCATCGCTCCGGATGTCGACGGTGTAGTCAACATCCTTATAGTTGAATTCCGTATTGCCCTTCTTGACGGCCTCCAGTGCCTTGCTCTGGGCGATGGAGCCGAAGTTTTGCCCATCGGCCACAACAAAGCGCATCGTATCGTTGCGGGTAACGCCGACAAACTCCTTGGACATCTGGGTGTAGGTGAAGAACTGCTCGTCCTGGCCGTAGGGGCTGACAAGGCCGCCGACGAAGGAGAACAGGAACATGGCCACCAGAATGGACAGACCGACGACAGCCAGACGGTTGCGGAAGAACCGCTTGGCGACGAGTGCGCCCGGGGACAAAACCTTGACGCGGCGGTCATCGTTCAGGGAGTACTGCTCCTGCTTCGGGTTCTGGTTCTGCGTATTTTCGCTCATGGGTGTGCAGTCTCCTTTCTTTAAGAAATGCGCACGCGCGGGTCGACCACGCCGTACAGAATATCGGTCAGCAGGTTGCTGGCCAGCGTCAGCACCGCCATAAAGGACAGGTAGAACATCGTGAACGGGATGTCGCCCGCGACCATGGACTGGTAAGAGATGTAGCCGATGCCCGGGATGGAAAACAGTGTCTCGGTGATGAGGGCGCCGCTGAACAGACCGGGCAGGCTGCCGCCGATGATCGTGACCAGCGGGATCAGCGTGTTGCGGAAGGCGTGCTTATAGATGACCGTGCGCTCCGACAGGCCCTTGGCGCGGGCCGTGCGGATGTAGTCGGCGTTCAGGACCTCGAGCATGTTCGTGCGGGTATAGCGCATGTAACCGCCGATGGAGACAATGACCAGCGTGACGATGGGCAGGACCAGATGGTTGGCCTTGTCCAGGAACTGGCCCATCGAATCCAGCTGGGCGTAATCGCGTCCGACGAGGCCGTACAGGTCGAACCAGCCGAGCTTGACCGAGAAGAACAGCTTGAGCAGCGTGGCAAAGAAGAAGGTGGGCAGCGAAATACCGACCAGCGCCACAGAGGTGATGACATAGTCCGCGCGGCTGTACTGTTTGGTAGCAGCCAGCACGCCGAGGGGCACGGCGATCACGATGGACAGCACAAAGGAGATGCCGCCCATGATGACAGACAGGCCGATGACCTCGGTGAATTTCTGGGTGGCAGGCACGTTCCACTTCCAGCTGTCGCCGAAGTTACCGACAACGGCTTTGCTCAGCCAGGTGAAGAAGCCGGGGACGATGTCCAGGTCAAGGCCGTAGGAAGCGTTGAGCTGGGCAAGCCATTCCTCATAGGGCTTGGCGCCGGGGGCCTGAGCCAGCTGCATTGCCATTGTCTCTGCAAAGGAGCTGGGCAGGCTGCGGATCAGCGCATAGATAATGAACATGACACAGAACAGGATCAGTACCGACTGCGCGACACGCTTGATGATGTAGTTTCGCAAGAGTTTTCGTTCCTTCCTTGCACGGTTAAACCGCGTTTATTTTGCAGGGAAATGCCGTAATGTGGGCATCCCCATCCCACGCAGGGACGACGCCCTGCGTGGGAGTGGGACGACCATATTAGCAGTCGCTGCTTGCCTCCCTCTGCGAGGGAGGTGGCCCGTAGGGCCGGAGGGAGAGAACCTTGCCACAGCCCGAAACATTTCGGACTTCAGCAGGCTCTCTCCCCCACCGCCTGCGGGCGGAGCCCCCTCCCAGAGGGGGCCAAGGGCTTGACAGCAAGCAACCGCCCTTGGCGGGCGGTCACCTGCTTTCACAACGGCAAGTTGAACTTAGTTCAGCTCGAGGTTGTTCAGCTCAGACTTGTAGGTCCAGTACGGGGTCTGATCCTTCGCGATGGTGTCGATGTTGACACGCTCGGTGGAGAAGATCGTAGCCTCGCTGCGCTGGTAGACGGGCAGCTCGACACCCCAATCCAGGATGATATCCATGGCCTCTTTGTACATGGTCTTGCGGACCTCCTGGTCGGTGGTCGCGCGGGCAGCCATGATCAGCTCGTCCAGGTCAGTGTCGTTGATGGTGTAGTAGTTGGTAGCGCCCTGGCTGTGGTACAGCTGGTACATATCGGGGTCATTGGTGGACTGCCAGGCAGCGACCCAACCCTCGGCAGCGCCGGACTGATAGGAAGCGAACAGGTCAGAAGCGTTGGCCATATCGTTGACAGTCAGGGTGAAGCCGATGGTCTTGAGAGCGGCGGCAGCGTTGGTCAGGGTCTGGAAGGAGGGGTGATCACCGTTGCCGGAAGCACCGATGTTGATCTGATACTCCATCTTGGCACCGGCGGGAGCGGCAGTGATCTGGCCGTTCGCGACGGTGTAACCGGCAGCCTCGAAGTAGCCCAGGGCAGCCTGCAGAGCGGCGGCGTACTTGTCCTCGCTCTTCATGTCGGAGGTGTAGATCTCGTTGCCGTCCACGTCGGTGGAGTAGGCGATCTGGTAGCCGTCGTCGGTGACGGACGGGGCAGCCCAGGAGGTGTTGGAGATCGGGTAGTTGATGACGGTGGCGGTGTCGCCGTAGTAGGAGTCGATGCCCTCATCGCGGTAAGCGGCGATGACGGTCATGATGGCCTTGCGCAGGTCCTTGGAGGCCTGGGAGGAGGGGTCGCCGCCGACGTTGACGTTCTTGGCGCTCAGGGCGATGTAGCCGTAGCCGCGGTAGTCCTTCAGGCGGGTGGTGATGACGGGGCCGTCCTCACCCTCGGCGCCGTTGATGTCGGCGATCTGGTCAGCAACCTCCAGAGAGTAGGAAGGATCGGAGATGTCGATGGTGCCGGCCTGAACGCCGGTGATCTTATCGGCCTCCTGGGTCTCCTTCATGTTGACGTGGGCGACCTTGGGTGCGCCGTCATAGTAGGAGGGGTTGGCATCCAGATAGACAACGCCGTCGCTGTACTTGGAGAAGGTGAACATACCGGCACCCATGGGAGCGCTGGTCTTGGCGCGGACGCTGCTCAGGTCACCCTTGGCAAAGCCGAAGGAGTTGTTGTCGTAGTCGTACAGGCTCTCATCGCCGTAGTAGTGCAGCGGAGCGATGGGCATCTGCAGCTGGTAGATCATGCTGGTGGACAGCTCGGTGGTGGTCAGCGTCATGCTGTAGTCACCAGTCTTGACGATACCGGCCACAGAAGCAACGGCGTCACCGACGTTGACACCGGTGGTGGAGTAGGCGTAGACGTCCTCGGGGATCAGGTCAGACAGGGCGGTACCGGCAGTCTCGGCCTCCATGGCAGAGAAGTTCCAGTCGTAGTTCGCGCCGATCAGCTCGAACATATCCTTCGCGGTTGCGCCTGCGGGCAGCTCGCCAAGGTTCCAGGCGGCGGCGGCACCGGCAGCATCGTTAGCGTCGGCGGCAGCGCCGTTCTCAACGCAGTTGTCGATGATCTCCTGGGCAAACTTCACACCGCCGTCGTTGACAGCGTCCCAGAAAGCCTTCTGCTGCTCGGCAGTGAATTTCGTGTTGTCGGTGTTGTCCTCGCCGGCCTCAGCGATCAGCTTGGACAGCGTGGTCATGGAGCTGCGGTACTCGTCCAGACCAACGATGGGGGTAGAGTACATGGTTACAGAACCATCATACGTAGGATCGAGGAAAACATACATCGAGAAGATGACGTCGTCGATGGTGACAGGCTCGCCGTCGGAGAACTTCAGGTCCTCGCGCAGCTTGATGTCATAGGTAACGGTGCCGTCGGCGTTCTCGGTGACAACGCAGTCGGCAGGACCGTGGTAGGTATAGTCGGTGCCGTTGTACTCGCGGGTCTCCCCCTCGATGCCGTTCAGGACCATCTCACCCTTACGGTCAGCGCCCAGCAGGGCGATCTGGGTCAGGTCGATGACATCCTGGTCAGCGGCAGAAGCAGCAAAGAAGGGGCTGAACTTGCTCTCAAACCCGGTCTCGGCCAGAACGAGCGTACCGTCGGAAGCGGCAGTGGTGGATGCCTCGGCAGTGGCCGTGCTGTTGCTCTCACTGGACGCAGTCGCAGCGGAAGAAGCAGCACCGCCGCAGCCTGCCAGCATGCCGACGCTGAGAGCGGCAGCAGATGCCAGTGCAATGGCTTGCTTTGTGTTTTTCATGTGGTAAAACCTCCTATAAATTTGCCCTCACCCACAAATCAATATTGTGCTCCCCAAGAGCGCAACACGAGAAAGGGGGAACCCCCTCTCCGCACCCTGTATCTCTTTACAGTGTACGCTTGTCGATAATGACTTAGCTTATAAGATACCTTAAAATTGACAAAAAGTCAACCATAAATCACACTTTTGTTGCTTTTTGTACCTTTTGCCGAATTTGAGAGGAAAATTTTGTAACCCCCAAAGTCTTTTTCCCCCTGTGGGAAGACTTTTCCTGCTCATCCAAAAAAGCGTGCCCTGCGTTTTTCTGCGGAGCACGCTCTATTATGATAATGTATAATTATTCTTCTTTTTCCCACGGCATCCGCTTGAGGAACAACGCAGCAGCGGCAAAAGCAGCGCAGGAGAGCAGTTCAAAAAGTATAAAAACACCTTGCATTCCCCAAAGCATCTGTGCGTCCGCTGCAAACACAGCCACCCCCTGCCCCGCGGAGGCAGCAGCGCAGAGTACCGCTGTCGCCCTGCACAAAGAGGGCAATTTTTGTGCGGTCTGTTCATGGATATAAGCCCGCACACGCGCACCGCCCCGGGTCAGCCGCACCAGCAGCACCACCGCATACAGCGCCAGCACCAGTGCCGCCATGTAGGGCAGCAGCAGGTACACAGGTGCGTGGGCCGTGGCCCCGGGCAGTGCGCCCGCGCCGACGGTCAGCGCAGCCCCGCCGCCGCAAAACAGCCACAGCAAAGCCAGCACCCTGGTGTGAGGGTGCTCGCCCGCATAGCGGTAATGCGCGCCGCGATACTGATAATTGCCGTTCAGGTCCTTCTCAAAGTCGTCGAGATAGGCGCGCTTCTTTTTCTTCTCGCGCTCGCGGTCCGCCATCAGAGGATCCCCGTCAGATCGTAACTGTCCAGCCACGCCTTGGCCGCCTCGCTGACGCCGCGCAGACAGCTTTCCTCAAATGGCGTGGACAGGCCGGCGTTTTTCAGCAGTTCGGTGAAGGTGCGGCTGCCGCCCTGCTTCGTGTAGGCCATGTAGTGGCTCCACGCATCGGCGCGGTCCTTTTGCAGCATCGCCCAGAACTGCAGGCTGACGGTCTGGGCCAGACAGTAGTCGATGTAGTAGAACGGGCTCTGATAAATGTGCATCTGGCGCTGCCAGTACTCACCCGCGCCGTAGAACGGGATCTCGCCGTCCAGACGCATCCAGGGCTGATAGATGGCAGCCAGCTTTTTCCATTCCTCGTGGCGCTGGGCCGGGGTCAGCTCGGGGTTCTCGTAGACGATGTGCTGGAAATGGTCCACCATTGTGCCGTAGGGGATGAAGGTCAGCGCACCCGCCAGATGGCTGTAGCGGAACTTGCGGGCATCCGCGCCGAAGAAGCCATCGGCCCACGGCCAGGCGAAGAACTCCATCGACATCGAGTGGACTTCGCATGCCTCCATGCTGGGCCAGACGTAGGAGTACGGGATGCGGTCACGGTTCATGTAGGCGGCAAAGGCGTGGCCGGCCTCGTGGGTCACGACCTCGACGTCGTGCTGGGTGCCGTTGAAGTTGGCAAAAATAAACGGCATTTCGTAATCACCCAGGCTCGTGCAGTAGCCACCGCCCGCCTTGCCGGGGGTGGACAGCACGTCCATGAGTTGGTCGTCCAGCATTTTGTTGAAGAACACGCCGGTCTCGGGGGAAAGCTCCTCATAGAACTTTTTGCCCTGTTTGAGGATGGCGTCGGCGTCGCCCGCCGGGCGGGGGTTGCCGCTGCGGAACATCAGGGCGTTGTCGGCTGCGTTCATCGGGTACTGCTTGCCCAGCCGCCCGGCCTGCTCGCGGTAGATGCTGTCGGCCAGCGGCACGATGTACTTGACGACGGCGGCGCGGAACTTTTCCACATCGGCCTTCGTGTAGCAGTTGCGGCCCATGCGGTAGTAGCCCAGCGTGGTGTAGCCCTCATAGCCGAGCTTTTTGCCCATGGTGTCACGCAGGTGGACGAGCTGGTCGTAGAGGCCGTCAAACTCGGCCCCGTGCTCTTTGTACCATGCGCCCTCGGCCTTCCAGGCGGCCAGACGGCGGGCATCGTCGGGGTCGTTCTTGAACGGGGACAGCTGGCTCAGCGTGTAGACGCCGCCCTCAAACGGGATCTGCGCCGACGCGATCAGCTTGCCGTACTCGGTGGTCAGCTTGTTTTCCTGTGCCATCTCGTCGAGGATGTCGGGCGAGAACGCCTTGTCCGCGATCTCGGCGTTGACGAACATCAGGTCGCCGTACTCGGCGGTGAAGTCGGCGCGGAACGGCGAATCGAGCATCGCGCGGCTCCAGGCGTTCTGGCACTCCTGCAGCTGGGGAGTGGCTTCGTTCCAGAAGTTCATCTCCTCATCGTAGAATTTGTCGCGGGTGTCAATCGTATTGCGCACGCTGGCCAACTGGGCGAGCGTGTCCACATGCTTGTTGAGCTTTTCCTCCTCCAGAAAAACGGCGTGGGCCTCGGCGTAGGTGGCAGCCGCCTTGAAGCGGGCCAGCAGGTCAGCAAATTGCTGCTTGACGGCGTCCAGGTCGGGGCGTGCATAGGGCATTTCCGAAAATTTCATAGTGTATCTCCTTTACGGACAGTTTTGTCTGTATTATAGCACAGCGGCGGGCAAAAAGCAAAGAGGCGCATTTTGCATTTCTGTATAAAAATTCTGCGTTTTCATCTTGCAAATTTGGCGCATGTTGAGTATAATAGAGCTAGTAATATCATAATGAAGGGGAGAATTGAAATGCCGATCTCTGAACCTACCGCCGTTTTTTCCATCCGTGATGACCGTGATATGGAGATCAAGCAGGCGGTGCTGCAGGTGTACCGTGCGCTGGAGGAGAAGGGCTACAACCCCATCAATCAGCTCGTCGGCTACATCCTGTCGGAGGACCCGACCTACATCACGACCTACAAGAACGCCCGCGCCATCATCCGCCGCATTGACCGCGACGACCTGCTGCAGGCGCTGGTCCGTGATTTTGTGAAGCACTAAAACAGTAGAATGTAAACAATCTCCCGCGTATCGGTTAGGATACGCGGGAGATTGTTTATTTAGGCTTGCAGGTTCAGGCAGCGCGGCAGAGCCCCTCAGGCCTCGTAAACTCGGCCAGCTCCCCACTTCGTGGGGCGCCTTTCTCGCGGGCAAAGCCCGCGCAAAAGCCTCCCCTTACAGGGGAGGTGGTCGAGCGCCAGCGATGACCGGAGGGGCTCTGCCGCCTCACCTTACCCCGCAAAAAACGCATTCTGTACGGCGTTCAGCACGGCGGCACGGCCTGCGGTAAAGTTCACGCCGCCCTGCAGATAGCAGGTGTAGGGCGCACGCAGCGGGCCGTCGCAGGAAATTTCAATCGTGCTGCCCTCGGTAAAGCTGCCGGACGCCATGACGACCTTGTCGGTGTAACCCGGCTCATCGGCAGGCTCGGGGCTGGCAAAGCTGTCCACAGGGCTGTTGTGCTGGATGCCCGCGCAGAAGCCCGTCAGCGCGGCGGCACTGCCCGAGTCAAAGCAGGTCACAATGTCGTTGTGGTCGGCGGTGTAACGCGGCACGGGATTGACGCCCGCCAGCTCCAGCAGACACTGGGCATAGATGGCGGTTTTCAGCGCCTCGCAGACGACGCCCGGCGCGTAGTAGAAGCCGAGGAAGGTATCCCGCAGGCTGTCCTGCGTGCAGCCCAGGTCCCCGCCGATGCCGGGCGCAGTGAAGCGGTGGCTGCACTTTTCGACAAGGTCCTTACGGCCCGCAATGTAGCCGCCCGTAGGGGTGATGCCGCCGCCGGGATTCTTGATGAAGCTGCCCGCCATGATGTCCGCGCCGAAGGCGACGGGCTCGGCGGTCTGGGTGAACTCGCCGTAGCAGTTGTCCACGAAAATCACCGCGTTCGGGTTGGCTTTGCGGGCGGTGTCCGCGACCTTTTGAATCGTGGCAAGGTCAAACGCATTGCGCTGGGTGTAGCCGCGGCTGCGCTGGATGTGTACCACCGTGGCGGTCCTGGCCTTCTCGGCGATCAGGTCATAGTCGGGGGTGAAGTCCGGCAGCAGCGGGCACTCGTCGTAGTTCACGCCAAACTCCCGCAGCGTGCCGCAGCCCTTGCCCGCGTCTCCGATGCCGATGACGCCTTCCAGCGTGTCATAAGGGCGGCCCGTGGCGGCCAGCAGGGTGTCGCCGGTGCGCAGCAGACCGAACAGCGCGACGGTCAGCGTGTGGGTGCCGCTCATGAATTGCGGGCGCACCAGTGCGGCCTCGGCCCCCATGCAGCGGGCAAAGACCTCCTCCAGCTTGTTGCGGCTGTCGTCCCAGACGCCGTAGCCGCTGGACCCCCAGAAATGCCGTGCCTCGACGCCGCAGTCGGTGAAGGCACGCAGCATTTTGAGCTGGTTGTAGTCGCGGATCTCCTCCACATGGGCAAACTGCGCACGGCAGAGGTCGAGGGCCTTGCGGTCCAGCGCCAGCACTTCGGGGCGCAGGTCGTAAAATCGTTCGATCATGTAGTATTCCAATCTGTAGTATAATGTTGAATTTTGCCAATTTGTAAAAAGCCAAGCTGTGCATAAAAGCCACACAGCGCCGGGAAGCAGGCGAACCGCACAGCGCGTTCGGCGGTCAGCTCATTCGCCAGCCCGACAATCAAATACCGCGCCAGCCCCCTGCCCTGCCACGCGGGGTCGGTCACGCCCGCGGCCATGTAGCTCTCGGTATCGCTCTGCTCGTAGCAGCCCACCGTGCAGACGGGTCTGCCGTTGTGCAGCAGCGCGCGGCAGGTGCCCACCCCGTGGGCCAGCGCCGTGCAGGCCGCGGAGTAGAACTCGTCGGCCTCTGCGTCGCTCTCGGCAAAGACAAGGCGGCTGACCGGCAGCATCGACGGCGCTTTGTCCGGGACAAGCTCCGCCGGGGGCGCGGGCGGCAGCGGCAGGGTACGGCCCTTTGGCAGTTCCCACAGCGTCAGCGGCGCGGCGGGCTGCCAGCCGGGCAGGGTCAGCGGGTCCTCGGTGCGCAGGGTGTCGGCGTGCAGAAAGCGGAGAAAGCCCGTCAATTCCTCCCGGGCGTTCTCCCCCGCTTCCCCGCCGGGCAGCGCACCGCAGAGCACCGCCGACCCGCCGCGCAGCTCCAGCACCGCGGAGCCGGGCAGCAGGTAGAACGCCCACCCGCTGGCAGGGTGGTTGCCGAACAGGTGCAGGTGCGTGCCGAGGGTGGATTCAAAGTAGGGCTTGTGGGCGATGCGGCGGAGGAATTCGGTTTGAAGCTCGGGGGTGGAAGCGGATTGAATCATAGGGGTCCTTTTCGGGTCAAGTTACGGGTGGCGGGCAGACGGCAGAGCCCTTCAGCCGCTTACTTCAAATTCTTCACGATATTCTTATAATCCCGTCCTCTGACCTCAAAATTCGGGTACAAGTCAAACGACGCGGAGGCGGGCGAGAGACTGACGACATCGCCCGGTTTGGCGGCACCGCGCGCCAGCTCGACGGCGTGCTGCATACTGTCGGCGTGCAGGATGGTCAGGCCGCTCCCGGCAAAGCCATCGCACTCGCGGACGGCCTTCTCGATGCGGGGGCCGGTAGCGCCCATCAGCACCAGCGTCTTGACGTGGGCGAGAACCTCCGGGGCCAGCGGCTCATAGGGGATCTTTTTGTCGTAGCCGCCCGCGATCAGAATGATCTTCTGGTCAAAGCTGCGCAGACCCGCAATCGTGCGCGTGGGGCTGGACGCGATGGAGTCATTGTAGTAGGTCACGCCGTCCAGCGTGCGGACCGGCTCAATGCGGTGCTCGACGCCGGTGAAGGTCGAGCCGACCTGACGCATGGCCTCGATGGGCACGCGGCCCCAGACGGCGGCGCAGGCGGCCAGCAGGTTTTCCACATTGTGGAGGCCGCGCAGTTGAATCTCCTTGCGGGGCAGGATCGGCGTCACAACGCCGTTCTCGGCATAGCAGAGCGTGTCGTCGCTCTCGCGCAGGAACGCGCCCCTGTCGGTCTCGTGCAGGCGGGTGAACCAGACCTGCTCACCCTTGCAGTCCTTCTCCATGCCGCGGGTGATGTCGTTCTCAAAGCCCAGCACGGCGCGGCAGGGCGGGGTCTGCCACAGCAGAATGTTGCGCTTGGCGTCGATGTACTCCTGCATATCCTTGTGGTGGTCGAGGTGGTTGGGGGTCACGTTCGTGACGACGGCCACCTTCGGGCTGCGGCGCATGCTGATGAGCTGGAAGCTGGACAGCTCGACGACGGCCACGGCGTCGGAGGTCACGTCGGCCAGCTGGGGCAGCAGCGCCGCACCAATGTTGCCGCCCAAAAAGACCTTGCGGCCCGCAGCCTCGAACATCTTGGAGATCAGCGTCGTCGTCGTGGTCTTGCCATCGGAGCCGGTCACGGCCACGATCTCGCAGGGGCAAAACTCAAAGAAAAGCTCCACCTCGCTCGTGACCATTGCGCCGGCTTTCAGCGCGGCCTGCAGTGCGGGCTTGTAGTACTCATAGCCCGGTGTGCGCATGATGATGTCCTGCCCGGCGAAGCCGTCGGTATAATGCTCGCCCAGACTCAAATTCACCTTCAGGCGGCGCAGCGTGTCGGCGTAGTCACCGAAGTCGTCCAGGCTCTTTTTCTGGTCGCAGAGCGTGACCTGCGCGCCCAGCTCGACAAACTGCTCAATGCAGCGCTTGTGGCTGACGCCCGCACCGATAAAGGCAACCTTTTTGCCCTGAATAAGCTCTTGCAGCTGTTGGATCGGCAGCATAAATATCTCTCCTCTGGCGTAGTTTCTACTTCTATTATATACAAAATGCCGTATTTCTGCAACAAAATTCGGCCCGCCAAGGCGGACCGAAGGAAAATCATGATTACTGCTCGCCGCCCATGGGGATGCCGTGCTTGTCCAACAGAGTGCGGATCTTGGTCATCGGGTCAATGATGGAGGAAACGCTCTTGTCGTGGTTGATGGCCGCGATGAAGTAGGCGGTATACTTCGAGACGTCCACGTCGTAGTACCACTCGCGCTCCAGCAGTTCGGGCTTGCGGTAGGTCAGGTTCGTGCCCAGAACGGCCTTGATGATGCCGTCGTTGTAGGCCTTGTCGAACTTCTCCAGACCGGCGGTGAACAGCGGGAAGGTGCAGCAGGTGAAGATGTTGCGGGCACCGCGCATCTTCAGCTCGTAGGCGATGTCCAGCATGGACTCGCCGGAGGCGATGATGTCGTCGGCGATAAAGACGTCCTTGCCCTCAACGCTCTCGCCCAGATACTCATGGGCGACGATGGGGTTGCGGCCGTTGACGATGCGGCTGTAGTCGCGGCGCTTGTAGAACATGCCCAGGTTGCAGCCCAGCACGCTGGAATAGTACATGTTGCGGTTCATGGCGCCCTCGTCGGGAGAGACGATCATGAAGTTATCCTTGTGGAAGGAAACGTCCGGCACATGGTGCAGCAGGCACTTGAGCACCTGATAGGTGGGCATGACGTTGTCGAAGCTCATGGTGGGCACGGCGTTCATAACGCGGGGGTCATGGGCGTCAAACGTGATGATGTTCTTGACACCGACGTCGCGCAGCTGCTGCAGCGCAAAGGCGCAGTCCAGGCTCTCACGGCTGACGCGGCGATGCTGGCGGCCGCCGTACAGGCTGGGCATGATGACGCTGATGCGGTGGGCGCGGCCGGCAACGGCCTGGATCAGACGCATCAGGTTCTGGAAGTGGTCGTCCGGGGAGAGATGGTTCTCATACCCGAACAACTGATAGGTAACGCTGTAGTTGCCCGGATCGACGAAGATATACAGGTCGTCGCCGCGGGTGGACGCCTTGACGAGACCCTTTGCGTCGCCGGACTGGAAACGCGGGCAGTCGGACGGGATGATGAAGGTGTCGACATCCATGTTGCCGACCTCGCGCGCCCAGCGGACGAGGTGACTGTCAACGAGTTTGCAAAGCTCCTCTGCGCCGGGACAGGCAATCAGACCGAGATCGGCGATTGCGTCCTCTTTGGCAAAGAAATCACGCGGGCCAAGATTCTGTTCAGCCATTACAGGTACTCCTTACTTCCATCTTGTGTTGTCAATACCACAGGGGCGCGGCGTGCCGCAATGCCCCATTTACTAGTATTGTAGCACAGCGGCGGCATAAAATCAGCCCTGCAAGGCAAGAATTTCTGCATTTTCGACATTTTCCGCGGTTTAAACATTGTAAGCCACGCAAGTAGTAAAAAATTCTGGCGGATTTTACAAAAAATTTGCAAACGGACATTTGGCAGGAGGGTTGCCGGGCCTTTTATGGGGCGGAGCCCTTTTGCGCGGCACTGTACCCTGCCAGCAGCCAATCCAGCAGATACAGAACCTTGATGCCATTGTAGTTGCCTAGGGTGTTTTTATCCAGTGTCATAATTGCAACCGTACTATAAAATATCAAAGTTTTTTCCCATTTCAGCAAACACTTTCGATTTTGGCATAGTTTTTGCTGGATTTAAGCTTTTACAAAAAAATACCACCTTCCCATGGAGAAGATGGCGTTCGATTTTTCCTGTCTGTTTACCCGCGGTCAACGCGGTTTTGCACCCAGCGGTGCGGCAGTTTTCCGCCACGCCGCGGACAGATGCCCGGCTGCGGACGGCCTGCGTTCCAACCGCGAATTTCCTTACGGCCACAGTAGACACACATATACTCAATAGATGCACGTCGTGCAATTCTTGGTTCCATACGCAATCCTTTTATTCAATTTGAGTGCTTACGCTCCCTCCAAAGACTTCCCACTTTACCGTAATTCTACAGGACGTGCAGGTATTTCTTCCCGACATTCCTGAGGTTGTGCTGCATTTGCCCCTTCTAAGCACCTTTCCACACTGAGGGCAGCGTACAACAAATTCTCTTCTATCAATCATTTTCAAAGCCTCCTTAATCATTGCTTTTCATTTTTATATTTTCGCCAAAATTGCAAATGGTGTCTTCAACTGTATCTGCAAATTCATGTATGTGTGCTATCTTTTCGTATCCTTCTTCTCGTTCCTCATGGGTGTGGCTACTTCTATTAAAGTTTATCTTTGCGCCGTCCCCCCACATATGAAGGCACGCACCGGATACTTTTCCAGTCGCAACAACTACAGTTCCCAATACCTTCCATGCGTCCATGCTGTGGCCCTTCTCTCTTTTTGATTACTACTTAATAATAGCTATTTCTATATCAATTATCAATTGTGAATCCGACCAATTCTAAGTAAAGTTATTTATACAATACTATCATAAAGTAGGGAGAGCACCTCATGGCTGACAATACCCGGCTTGCGCGCGAGGTTGGCGCAAAAATTAAATATCTGCGCCAGAAGCGTGGTTTAAGTCAGGAAGCGCTTGCTTTGTCCTGTGATATGAATCCCGCATTTCTCGGTCATGTGGAGCGCGGCATGCGCAGTCCCACACTGAACACATTGCAACGCATCTGCGATGGGCTGGGTATTACACTTACCGAACTCTTGTTGACTGAACCGAACACAGACCTCGAAAGTGCTGCGGCTATCCAGCATGTGACCGACCGTATGCGGCGGCTCTCCCCCGCACAGGCCACCCATGTAGCGGAACTGATTGAGCAGGTTTGTTGCTTGCTGGATGAGGCCGAGAAATGACCCGCGGGCCGATGACGAGCATTGGCCCCTACAGGGTTTCTTTCAGTATAGACTTTGCCTTGGACAGAGAGTGTCCATTTGCTGATAAACCCAAAAATTTTACACAAAAAATGCGCCCGCCGAGGTTCATTCCCTCGGCGGGCGCTGATTACTTATCCGTATTTACTTTTCGTTCTCGTCCTGGACCTTGCGGGGGGTCAGGCGGACCTCCTGGACGCGGCGGTTCGTGGCGCGGGTGACGGTGCCGTCAAAGTCGCCCCAGATGAATTTGTCGCCCACCTTGGGCAGACGGCTCAGCTTCTCCTGGACCAGGCCGCCGATGGCGACGGCGTCAATGTCGTCGTCCTCCTTGATGCCCAGCTCGTCGGCGGTGTCGTCAACACTGGCGCTGCCGGAAATCAGCCAGCTGCCGTCGGACTGCTGGCGGACGTCCTCGACCACGTCGTCGTGTTCGTCCCAAATCTCACCGACCAGCTCCTCGAGAATATCTTCCAGCGTGATGATGCCCGCCGTGCCGCCGTACTCGTCGACGACGACGGCCATGTGGTGCTTACTCTCGCGCAGGGTGCGCAGCAGCGCGGAAATCTGGGTCACGCTCGTCGTGTAGAGTGTCGGGCCGATCAGGTCCTCCAGCTTGACATTTTTGTCATGCTTCTGCAGGGCCGCAAAACAGTCCTTCTCATGTACGACACCGATGATATTGTCAATCGTATCGTGGTAAACCGGCAGACGGGAATATCCGCTCTCGGCAAAGCGCTCGGTGACCTCGTCCATCGGGGTGTCGTCGGCCACGGCCACAACATCCACACGGGGGGTCAGCACATCCTGGGCCTCGACGTCGTCAAACTCGATGGCGCTGCGGATCAGCTCACTCTCGCGGTTCGTCAGCTCGCCGTCCTTCTCGGCCTCACTGACCATGGTCACCAGCTCACCCTCGGTGATGGTGTCCTTTTCTCCGGTATCAAACCGTTTGGCAAGGAACTTTTTCCACGCACCGAACAGGGCGTTCAGCGGTGTAAAAATCGTGACCAGCGCACTTAGCACGGGGGCAAAGGCCATGGCCATTGTTTCGGGCATTTCCTTGGCCATGCTCTTGGGGGTGATTTCGCCAAAGGCCAAGACCAGCAGGGTCATGACAATCGTCGAGACGGTAGGGCCGTAAACGCCGCCGACAAGGCGGGTAAACAGCACGGTGGCAAGAGAGGACGCACCGATATTGACAATGTTATTGCCGATCAGAATGGTGCTGAGCAGGCTGTCGTAGCGCTCAACCAGCGCCAGCGTGTGCGCTGCTTTGGCGTCGCCGTCCTCCGCCTTGCTCCGCAGGCGGATCTCATTCAGCGAGTTATACGCTGTTTCTGCCGCCGAGAAAAATGCAGACAAACCGATCAGGATTATCAGTGCGACGATCATAAATATACTGCCATCGTCCATTGGGGAACTATCAACTCTTTCTGTATGTTATTTATGTGTACAACTACACACTTTATTTATTATAGCATAGATATGCACGCAACGCAAAGGGTACGCCGTCAAATTTGTGTAAAAACGTGTTTTTATCTAATTTTGGAATTTCTTCGGTTCCTTCTTTGCAAAGAAGGAACAAAAGAAGCGTATGGTACGCATCCGCTTGTTCGTTGTTGCTTCGCCCGCAGGGCGCAAAAAGCCTCCCCACGCGGTGGGGAGGTGGCCGAGCGTCAGCGATGGCCGGTGGGGCTTTGCCCGTTTCCCGCAGCACGCTCGCTTACGGGTAAGCTGCGGACCGGGCATGCCCGGCCCCTACCCTACGGCAAAAATTTGCCCCGCAGCTGCCGCAAAGTCAGGCGGGCGGATATGGAATCCGCCCCTACAGTATACCATATCGTCACCAATAAAAAAACACCGCCTACCCCATCGGGGCAAGCGGTGTCTTTTTATCAAGTTATCTGACTAATCAGACCAGCTCGATGATAGCCATCTCGGCGGCGTCGCCGCGACGAGGGCCGGTCTTGTAGATGCGGGTGTAGCCGCCATTGCGGTCAGCGTACTTGGGGCCGATCTCATCAATGACCTTCTTGGCAACGTCCTCCTTGGTGATGTAGGAGAAGACCTGACGCTTTGCGTGCAGATCGTCCTGCTTACCGAGGGTGACCATCTTCTCGGCCATGGAACGAACTTCCTTGGCGCGGGTAACGGTGGTCTCGATCTTGCCGTTCTCAAACAGGTAGGTCACCATAGCGCGCAGCATAGCGTTGCGGCTGTCGGTGGCACGACCGAGTTTACGGGTACCGGGCATTTCGATTCACTCCTTATCAATAGAATCCGCGTGTCGCGGGGGGTTAGTTTTCGTCTTCCTTGGTCAGAGAGAAACCAAGGCTGTCCAGCTTTGCCATGACCTCTTCGAGAGACTTGCGGCCCAGGTTGCGGACCTTCATCATCTCGTCCTCGCTCTTGCCGATGAGGTCACCAACCGTGTTGATGCCGGCACGCTTGAGGCAGTTGAAGGAACGGACGCTCAGGTCCAGCTCCTCAATCGTCATCTCCAGTGCTTTCTCACGGCCCTGGTCGTCGTTGTCCACCATGATCTCGGTCTCGCCGGTCTCATCGCAGAGGTTCACGAACAGGTTCAGGTGCTCGGTCAGCACGCGGGCCGCCAGGCTCAGGGCCTCCTGCGCATTGCAGGTGCCGTCGGTCCAGACTTCCATAATCAGCTTATCGAAGTCGGTGATCTGGCCCACACGGGTACGATCCACCGTGTAGTTGACCTTGAGGACGGGGGTGTAGATGCTGTCCACAGGCAGGGTGCTGATGTCGTTCTTCTCGATCAGCGCCTGCTTGTTCTTCTCAGCAGGAACATAACCGCGGCCCTTGTCAAAGGTCAGCTCCATGACCAGCTTAGCGCCCTCGCCCAGGGTGGCGATGTGCCACTCGGGGTTCAGGATCTCGAGGTCGTCGCCGCCCTTGATGGTGCCGGCAGTGACCTCGCAGGGGCCGACGGCCTCCACGCGGACGGTCTTGGGGGCTTCGCCGTAGATCTTGGCAGCGATGCCTTTGAGGTTCAGGACGATTTCGGTGACATCCTCACGCACGCCCTCGATGGTGGTGAACTCATGCACCACACCGTCGATCTTGACGCTGGTGACAGCCACACCGGGCAGAGAGGACAGAAGCACACGACGCAAGCTGTTGCCCAAGGTCGTGCCGAAGCCGCGCTCGAGGGGCTCGACGACGAACTTACCGTAGCGGCCATCCGGGGAAAGGGCAGCCGTTTCGATCTTGGGGCGTTCGATCTCCATCATAAAAACCCTCCTTGTTAAGCCGGTGCCCAAAGGCACCGGTTCGGTTGGAAAAATCGTAGAAAACAGTTAAGAGGATTACTTGGAGTACAACTCGACGATGAGGTGCTCTGCGATGGGCACATCGATGTCCTCACGAACGGGCAGCTTGGTGACAGTGCCCTTCAGGGCGTTCTTGTCACGCTCCAGCCAGGAGGGCAGCAGCACGACAGGAGCCTCCTCGCCCAGCAGCTTGCTGAACTTGACGGAGGAACGGCTGGACTCGATGACTTCGATCACATCGCCCGCCTTGACCTGGTAAGAGGGGATGTTGACACGCTTGCCATTGACAGTGAAGTGGTTGTGGGAAACCAGCTGGCGGGCGTCGCGGCGGGTCTTGGCAAAGCCCAGACGGTAGACGACGTTGTCGAGACGGCGCTCGACGAGGACCAGCAGGTTGACACCAGTCTGGCCGGGCATGCGGGAGGCCTTCTCGTAGTAGGTATGGAACTGGTTCTCCAGGATACCATAGACGAACTTGACCTTCTGCTTCTCGTTCAGCTGGGTGGCGTACTCGCTCTTCTTCTTTCTCATCTGGCCGCCGGGGTTACGATTGGTGGTCTTTTTGCCATAACCCATAACAGCAGGAGAAATGCCGAGAGCACGGCAGCGCTTAGCGATAGGTTGGGTATTCTTAGCCATATCTCATGTTCTCCTTTCAATCAAACGCGGCGGCGTTTGGGCGGGCGGCAGCCATTGTGGGGGATGGGGGTCACGTCACGGATCATGGTGACCTCCAGGCCGGTTGCCTGCAGGGCGCGGATAGCGCTCTCACGGCCGGAACCGGGGCCCTTAACGTAGACCTCAACGTTCTTCATGCCATGCTCGATGGCGGCCTTGGCAGCGACCTCAGCAGCGCTCTGCGCAGCGTAAGGAGTGCTCTTACGGGAGCCACGGAAGTTCAGCGCACCAGTGCTGCACCAGGAAACGGTGTTGCCCTGGGTGTCGGTGATGGTCACGATGGTATTGTTAAAGGTGCTCTGGATGTGAGCAGCACCGGTGCTGATATTCTTGCGCTCTTTTTTCTTAGTGCGGGTTTTTGCCGCAGTAGCTTTGTTAGCAGCCATGTCTCAGTTCCTCCTTACTTCTTTTTGTTAGCGACAGTGCGCTTGGGACCTTTGCAGGTACGCGCATTGGTCTTAGTGCGCTGGCCGCGGCAGGGAAGACCCTTGCGATGGCGCACACCACGGTAGCACTGGATCTCGGTCAGACGCTTGATGTCAAGCGCGACGTTACGGCGCAGGTCGCCTTCCACCATGATGTTGTTTTTGTCGATGTAGTCACGGATCTTGGCCTCTTCATCAGCGGTCAGATCCTTGACGCGGGTATCAGGGTTAATTCCGGTACCGGCGAGAATCTCGTCGGCAGTGGACTGGCCAATGCCGTAAACATAAGTCAGACCAACCTCGATCCGCTTCTCGCGAGGCAGATCAACACCAGCAATACGTGCCATAAAGCACCTCCATTAGTAACATCCCATGTCCTGGTCGGGGCCTGCGCCGGGAATCTACGCACTTGGCCCCCAAGCGTTTTGGGTACGGTTTCCGCGGAATGCTCCGCGGACCTTTAGCCCTGACGCTGCTTATGCTTCGGATTGGCGCAGATGATCATCACGCGGCCTTTGCGCTTGATGACCTTGCACTTCTCGCAAATGGGTTTCACGGAAGGTTTTACCTTCATGATGTTAACCTCCTTTATAACACAAGGCGCTTCTTACTTGGAACGCCAGGTGATCCGGGCTTTGGTCAGGTCGTAGGGAGACATTTCCATCGTGACCTTGTCGCCGGGCAGGATGCGGATGAAGTTGGTCCGCAGCTTGCCGGAAATGTGAGCCATAACCACATGGCCGTTGGGCTTACCCTCTTTGTTGAGGAGTTCAACCTTGAACACAGTGTTAGGCATGGCCTCCCGAACGATACCTTCTACTTCGATGACATCTTCTTTAGACAAGCTGATTGCCTCCTTGAAGGGTTCCGTCAGTTCTGCGCCGCGTCATAGGCGCGGATCGCATCCCTGAGTTGTTGATCGCTTTTCAGAAGCTCGTTCTCAAGAACGGTGGTCGTAGGTGCAACGTGCTGCTTCTTTTTGCGCTTGGGGTTGTCCAGCTTGCGCAGGTCCCCGTCCGCGAGCAGAAGCATCTGTTCCTCCACAGCCAGAACAGCCAGTGTGCGGGTCTTATCCCGCCCGGCTTTCGAGTGGACCAGTTGGCCTTTTACAAAGTCCATCCGGGTTCCTCCCAGCCGTGGGTCAGGACCTCGGCGCCAGCCGTGGTAATGGCCATGGTGTGCTCAAAGTGAGCCGCCAGGCCGCCGTCACACGTCTTGACCGTCCAGCCGTCCTTCAGCGTCTTTACCGCGTACTTGTACTGGCATACCATCGGCTCAACGGCAATGCACATGCCCGGCACCAGACGCGGACCGCGTCCGGCATTGCCGAAGTTCGGGACCTCCGGGTCCTCGTGCAGCTCCTTGCCGACACCGTGGCCGACGAAGGTACGCACGACGGAGAAGCCGTTCTCCTCGACATAGGACTGTACAGCGTGACCGATATCCCCTACCCGATTGCCGCCGCACGCCATCTCAATGCCGCGATGCAGGCTTTCTTTGGTAACATCCAGCAACCGCTGGGCCTCGAGGTCGATCTTGCCGCACGCATAGGTGCAGGCATTATCGCCGTTGAAGCCGTCGATCTTGCAGCCGGTGTCGATCGAGACGATGTCGCCGGGGCGGATCTGCTGCTGTTTGTTGGGGATGCCGTGAATGACTGTGTCATTCACGCTGATGCACGCCGTGGCCGGGAAGCCGTACAGGTGCAGGAAATTGGGTCTTGCACCGTGGCGCACGATAAAGTCATAGATGATTTTGTCGATCTCTGCGGTAGTGATACCGGGTTCAATCGCCTCGCCGCCAGCCTTCAAGGCAGCAGCGCTGATCGCGCATGCCTTGCGCATTTTCTGCAGCTCGGCAGCGTTTTTGATTTGGATCATGGATGATTAAGCCTCCAAAAGCTTGAGAAGGAACGCAGTCGTGGCCTCGATGGAACCCTGGTCGGGTACCTCCACAAGCTTGCCGCGCTGGCGATAGAACTCGACCAGCGGCTCGGTCTGCTCATGGTAAGCCTTCAGGCGATCCAGTACGGTGGCAGGCTCATCATCCTTGCGGATGGCAAGCTCACCGCCGCAGCGGTCACAAACGCCCTCTTTGGCACTGGGTTTGTTGACGATGTGGTAGCTGGCACCGCATTTTGCGCAAACGCGGCGGCCGGACATGCGGCGGGTGATGGCCTCGTCGGGAACGATCAGGTTCACGACCTTGTCGATCTCCACGCCCATCTGCTCCAGGGCCTCGCCCTGGGCAATCGTGCGCGGCATACCGTCGAGGATAAAGCCCTTCGCGCAGTCAGGCTCGGCCAGGCGCTCCTTCACGATGCCGACGATCACGTCGTCAGGCACCAGAGCACCGGCGTCCATAAAGCCTTTTGCCTTTTTGCCCATCGGGGTGCCGTCCTTGACGGCGGCACGCAGAATGTTGCCGGTGGAAATGGTCGGGATGCCCAGCTTATCGCAGAGGATCTCTGCCTGAGTTCCCTTGCCGGCGCCGGGGGCGCCCAAAAGGATCAGTTTCATCGCACATTCCCTTTCTCTTATTCCAAGAACCCTTTGTGGTAACGGGCGGTCATATAGCCTTCCAGAGAACGGCCGGTCTCAAGCGCCACACCCACGACGATCAGCAGCGTAGTACCACCCAGCTGGATGGAGGTGCCGGTGATGTTGCCGAGGATGATGGGGAAGCCTGCCACGATAGCCAGGAAGACCGCGCCGATCAGAGTGATCTTGGACAGGGTCTTCGTGATGAAATCGCTGGTGGGCTTGCCCGGACGGATGCCGGGGATGGTGCCGTTGTTCTTGCGGAGCTGGTTGGCAATGTCCACGGGGTTGTACTGGATCGCAACGTAGAAGTAGTTGAACGCAACGATCAGCAGCACGTAAACGATGAGGTAAAGAGCGCTGTTGTAATTGAACACGCTGAAGAAAGCGTACAGCGCCGGATGCGAGGAAGCATCCAGATTGATGAACCGGAAGATCAGACCGGGCAGGCTGCACAGCGTCGAGGCAAAGATGATGGGCATAACGCCGGTCATGTTGACCTTGATGGGGATGTAGCTGGCCTGACCGCCGTACATCTTGCGGCCCATAACGCGCTTGGCATACTGGACCGGAATGCGGCGCTCCGCGTTCGTCAGGATGACGACGAAGAGCACAGCGACCAGGGCCAGAACGACCAGCAGGGGCAGCATGATGTAGAAGAACGGCTCACCGTTCTGGGCGCGGGCCAGGATGTTGGTCGTAGCAGTGTAGATGCTGGACCAGCGGGCCACGATGCCTGCGAAGATCATCAGCGAGAGACCGTTGCCGATACCCTTGGAGTCGATCTGGTTGCCCATCCAGGTGCAGAGCTGAGAGCCCGCCGTGAAGGACAGCACGATAACGACTGCGCTGAAGATGCCCGCAAAGCCCTCCGTGTAGGACAGAGCGCCCATATTGCGGATGATGAAGTAGTAGCCGATGGACAGCATCAGACCGATGCCCGCGCCAACATAGTTGGTGATGCGGCGCATCTTGCGCTGGCCCTCCTCACCTTCCTTGGCGAGGTTTTCCAGATACGGAATGGCTACTGCCAGCAGCTGCATAATGATGGAGGCATTGATGGCGGGCTGCACACCCAGGGCGAACAACGTGCATTCGCTCAGAGCGCCGCCGCTCATCATGTTCAGGTACTCCAGCATATCGCCGTTGCCGCCGGCGAACATCGAGGTAAGCGCGCCTGCGCTGATGTACGGCACAGGGAGCGCACAGCCGAGACGGAACAGAACGAGGATCAGAAGGGTGAACAGAAGACGCTTGCGCAGATCTTCAATCTTCCATGCGTTACGGAAGGTTTCCAGCACCTTACATCACCTCAGCCTTCCCGCCTGCTTTCTCGATTTTTTCCTTGGCGGAGGCTGTATAAGCAGCGACCTTGACATTCAGAGCCTTGGTCAGCTCGCCATTGCCCAGCACCTTGACGCCGTCCAGCGTCTTGGAGATGATGCCGGCCTTCAGCAGTGCCTCGGTATCAACGGTAGCACCGGCCTCGAACTTCTCGAGGTCAGACACCTTGATGGTAACATACTTGGTTGCGAAAATGTTGTTGAAACCGCGCTTCGGCAGACGACGCTGCAGAGGCATCTGGCCGCCTTCGAAGCCAGCCTTCTTGACGCCGCTGCGGGCCTTCTGGCCCTTGTGGCCGAAGCCAGCGGTCTTGCCGTTGCCGGAACCAGCACCGCGGCCCTTGCGGGTCACGGCCTTACGGGCGCCGGCGGAAGCTTTCAGTTCGTGAAGTTTCATGCTTGCACCTCCTTGCATTAGCCCTTGGTCACGACGACCAGGTGAGCGATCTTGGCGATCTTGCCCTGGGTAGCCGCGTTGTCGGGCTGCTCGGTAACCTCACCGGGGCGGTTCAGGCCCAGGGAGTGCGCAACGGCGATCTGCTCTTTGCCGCGGCCGATCAGGCTCTTGGCGAGACGAATGGTAACTTTCTCCATTGTGGTACCCTCCTTAGCCCAGAATCTCGGCAACGGTCTTGCCGCGCTTAGCAGCGACGCTCTCGGCGTCGGTCAGGCCGCACAGGCCTGCGAAGGTAGCAGCAGTGACGTTGATGGGGTTGTTGGAACGCAGGCTCTTGGCGCGGATGTCCTTGATGCCGGCGCACTCGAGCACGGCACGGACGGGGCCGCCGGCCAGAACGCCGGTACCGGGGGCAGCGGGACGCATCAGGACGCGGCCTGCGCCGTACTCGCCGACGATCTCGTGAGGAATGGTGGTGCCCTTCAGGCAGACCTTGCGCATGTTCTTCTTGGCAGCGCCCTCACCCTTGCGGATAGCCTCGGGAACCTCGCCGGACTTGCCGACGCCGTAGCCGATGTTGCCCTTGCCGTCGCCCACAACGATCAGAGCAGCGAACTTCATAACGCGGCCGCCCTTGACAGTCTTGGAAACGCGGTTGATGGAGACGACCTTGGTGATCATGCCGTCATCTTCTTGTCTTCTCTGCATGGCCATTGTATCTTCTCCCTCCTTACAGCTTCAGACCGGCCTCGCGGGCACCCTCAGCGAGAGCCTGCACACGGCCGTGGTAAACGAAGCCGCCACGATCGTAGACGACCTCAGTGATGCCCTTCTCGAGGCACTTCTTGGCGATGTTCTCGCCAACCTTCTTAGCAGCTTCGACGTTGCCGCCGTAAGCGTTGAAATCTTTGTCCATGCTGGAAGCGCTGGCCAGGGTCACGCCCTGCTCATCATCGATGACCTGAGCGTAGATGTGCTTGGCAGAGCGGAAAACATCCAGACGGGGACGAGCAGCAGTGCCGCTGATCTTGCCGCGGACACGACGGTGGCGGCGCAGACGAGCAACGTTCTTATCAGCCTTGTTGACCATAATGTTTCTCCTCTCCTATTATTTACCCTTGCCGGCTTTGCCTTCCTTGCGGATGACATACTCGCCAACATAGCGGATGCCCTTGCCCTTGTACGGCTCGGGCGGGCGGACACCGCGGACCTCGGCAGCGAACTGGCCGACCTCCTGCTTGTCGATACCGGTGATGCTGAAATGCAGAGCATCCTTCAGCTCGATCTTGATGGTATCGGTGTCCTCAAACTCAACGGGATGAGAGAAGCCCAGGGTTAGGGTCAGCTTGCTGCCCTGCTTGGCGGCACGATAGCCGACGCCCTGAATTTCCAGATCCTTGCGGAAGCCCTCGGTAACACCGACGACCATGTTATGGATCAGGGTGCGGGTCAGGCCATGGAGGCTGCGTGCCTCCTTCTCGTCATTGGGGCGGGTAACCAAAATCTCATTGCCCTCGACGGCAACAGTCATCAGAGGATGAAACTTGGAATGCAGGGTACCCTTGGGGCCCTTAACGGTGATAGCGTGCTCGGCCGCATCGACCTTCACTTCCACACCGGCGGGAATGACGATGGGTTTTCTTCCAATTCTCGACATTGTCTATACCCCTTTCTTACCACACAAAGGCGAGAACTTCACCGCCGACGTGAGCAGCGCGGGCTGCCTTGTCGGTCATGACGCCTTTAGAGGTGGAGATGATTGCGGTGCCCAGGCCCTTCATGACCTTGGGCATATCCTCGCAGTTGGTGTAAATACGCAGGCCCGGCTTAGAAACGCGCTTCAGGCCGGCGATGACCGGAGTACCGTTCTCCTGGTACTTTAGGGTCAGGGTGATGGTCCCCTGCTTATTGTCCTCGGTCACTTTCATACCCTTGATGTAGCCCTCGTCAACCAGAATCTGGCAGATCGCCTTCTTCAGGTTAGATGCGGGGATATCCACGGAAGGGTGTTTGGCAGTGCTAGCATTGCGGATGCGGGTCAGCAGGTCCGCGATAGGATCGGTGATTTGCATGCCACTAACCTCCTTAGGTTGTGTTTAAGAGTGTTGTTAATTCGTTCAGACAGAAGCAATCAAGGGCTTACCAGGAAGCCTTCTTGACGCCGGGGATCTCGCCCTTGTAAGCCAGCTCACGGAAGCAGATACGGCAGACACCGTACTTGCGCAGGTAAGCGTGGGGACGACCGCAGATCTTGCAGCGGTTGTAAGCGCGGGTCGAGAACTTGGCGGGACGCTGCTGCTTGAGCTTCATAGAAGTTTTTGCCATGTGAGTTCCCTCCCTTAGTTAGCGAACGGAGCGCCCAGAGCCTTCAGCAGCTCCTTGGCCTCCTCGTCGGTCTTAGCGGTGGTGACGAAGCAGATGTCCATGCCGCGGATCGCATCAACCTTGTCGAAGTCGATCTCGGGGAAGATGATCTGCTCCTTCAGGCCGAAGGCGTAGTTGCCGCGGCCATCGAAGGAGTTGCCGTTGATGCCGCGGAAGTCGCGAACGCGGGGCAGCGCGACATTGAAGAGGCGGTCAACGAACTCGTACATACGCTCACCACGCAGGGTGACCTTTGCGCCGATGGGCATGCCCTCGCGCAGCTTGAAGTTTGCAACGCTCTTGCGGGCCTTGCAGACGATAGCCTTCTGGCCGGTGATCTGGCCCAGGTCGGCGACGATGGCGTCGATGACCTTGGCGTTCTCCTTGGCCTCACCAGCGGCAACGTTGATGATGACCTTATCCAGCTTGGGGATCTGCATAACGCTCTTGTAGCCGAACTTCTTGTTCAGGGCCGGAGCGATCTCGTTGACATACTGTTCTTTCAAACGTGCCATTGTGTACTCCTCCCTTACAGTTCAGCGCCGCACTTGCGGCAAACGCGGACGGTCTTGCCGTCCTTGACAGAATGACCCACGCGGGTGGCCTTGCCACACTTGGGGCAGACGGGCATGACCTTGCAGGCGTAGATGGCGCCCTCGGCCTTGACGATGCCGCCCTGCTCACCCTGACGGCGAGGCTTGACGTGCTTCGTGACCATGTTCAGGCCCTCGACAATGACCTTGCCCTCTTTCGGGGAGGTCTGCAGGACCTTGCCGGTCTTGCCCTTGTCCTTGCCGGAGATGACCATGACGTTGTCGCCGGTTTTAACATGAAGATTGTTCATTTAATTAAAACCTCCTTACAGCGATTCCGGAGCCAGGCTCAGGATCTTGGTGAAGCCGGCGTCGCGCAGCTCGCGAGCGACGGGTCCAAAGATACGAGTGCCCTTGGGGCTCTTGTCGGCCATGACGATAACGGCGGCGTTCTCATCAAAGCGGATGTAGGAACCGTCGTCACGGCGCAGGCCGTGCTTGCTACGGACGATGACGGCCTTGACCACGTCGCCCTTCTTCACGGTACCACCGGGAGCAGCCTTCTTGACGCTGCAAACCACGATGTCACCGATGTTTGCGTATCTCTTGCGGGTACCGCCCAGTACACGGAAGCACATTAACTCCTTAGCACCGGTATTGTCGGCCACTTTGAGATAAGTTTGCATCTGAACCATCTTTCAGGTCCTCCTTTCAAAGTACCAGGCTGATTATTTTGCCTTCTCGATGATCTTCACGAGACGCCAGTTGACGTCCTTGGAGATCTTGCGGGTCTCCATGATCTCGACGCGGTCGCCGATGCCGGCTTCGTTGTTCTCGTCATGGGCCTTGAACTTCTTGGTGCGCTTCAAGATCTTCTTGTACAGAGGGTGCTGGACGCTGTCCTTAACAGCGACAACGATGGTCTTGTCCATCTTGTCGGAGACAACGACGCCCACACGGGTCTTTCTCAGATTACGTTCCATGCTTTACCCTCCCTCTTAAGCGTTCTTGGCATTCTTCTCAGCCAGGACGGTCATCACGCGGGCGATGTCCTTCTTAACGGCCTCGATGCGAATGGGGTTGTCCAACTGGTTGATGGCGTGCTGAAAGCGCAGGTTGAAGAGTTCGGCCTTCAGGTCCTTGAGCTGCTTGTTCAGCTCGACATCGGTCATTTCGCGCAGTTCAGTGGCTTTCATTCAGCGTCACCCTCCTTTACAGTGTCAAGCTCCTCGCGCTTGACGAATTTGCAGCGAATCGGCAGCTTGTGGCTGGCCAGACGCAGGGCCTCGCGAGCGGTCTCCTCGTTGACATCAGCCAGCTCGAAGAGCACGCGGCCCGGCTTGACGACGGCGACCCAGTACTCGGGGCTGCCCTTACCGGAACCCATTCGGGTGCCGGCCGGCTTCTCGGTAACGGGCTTGTCGGGGAAGATCTTGATCCAGACCTTGCCGCCACGCTTGATATAACGGGTCATGGCAACACGGGCTGCCTCGATCTGGTTGGAGGTGATCCAAGCCGGCTCGAGAGCGACCAGGCCGTAATCGCCCTGGTTGACCTTGTTGCCGCGCATGGCCTTACCGGTCATGCGGCCGCGCTGGACGCGGCGATACTTAACACGCTTCGGCAGTAACATTACTGTTTGCCTCCTTCCTTCTTGGCGGGGGCTTTGGCGCCCTTCAGGATCTCGCCTTTGTAGATCCAAACCTTGACGCCGACCTTACCGTAGGTGGTGTTGGCCTCAGCGAAGCCGTAGTCGATGTCAGCGCGCAGAGTCTGCAGGGGGATGGTGCCCTCATGGTAGCTCTCAACGCGGGCGATGTCCGCGCCGGCCAGACGGCCGGAGCAGGTGACCTTGATACCCTTGGCAGGCGTGGCGCTGCGGTCACGGGGCTGCATGGCATTGCGGATGGCCTGCTTCATAGCGCGGCGGAAAGCGATGCGGCGCTCCAGCTGGGAAGCAACGTCCTCAGCAACGAGCTGTGCATTGGTGGTGGTGCCCTTGACCTCAATGATGTTGAGGTTGACGGCCTTGCCGGTCAGCTTTGCCAGCTGCTTCTCGATCTTGGCGCTCTCAGCACCGCCCTTGCCGATCACGATGCCCGGCTTTGCGCAGAAGACATTGACCTTCACGCGGGGGGCACCGGTCTGGGAGTCGACGGTACGCTCGATCTCGATCTTGGGAACGCCGGCAGCGTACAGCTGCTTCTTCAGGGTCTTACGGATCTTGTAATCCTCGACCAGGGTGTCGCCGAATGCCTGCTTAGAGGTAAACCAGCGGCTGTCCCAATCTTTGATAACACCCACGCGCATGCCGTGGGGATTGACTTTCTGGCCCATTTGTTTACCTCCTTACTGTTTCTCTTTCAGCACAACAGTCATGTGGCTGGTGCGCTTCAGGATGCGGTATGCACGGCCCTGTGCGCGAGGCATGATGCGCTTGAGCGTGGGGCCGGGGCAGACGTAGCATTCTGCGACGTAGAGATTGTTGCGATCCATGTTGAAGTTGTTTTCCGCATTAGCGGCAGCAGAATTCACCAGCTTGAGAAGGGGCTCGCAGGCGGCCTTCGGGGTGTACTGCAGGATAGCCAGCGCTTCGTCCAGGGGTTTGTTACGGATGAGGTCCATCACGATCGAAACCTTGCGGGGACTAATGCGGGCGTAACGGAGAATAGCCCGTGCTTCCATTCGATGTTCCTCCTCTCTTATTTGCCGACGGTCTTAGCGCCGACGTGGCCGGTGAACTTGCGGGTAGGTGCAAACTCGCCCAGCTTGTGGCCAACCATGTCCTCGGTAACGTACACGGGCACATGCTTGCGGCCGTCATGGACGGCGAAGGTGTGACCGACGAACTCGGGGAAGATGGTGGAGGAGCGGCTCCAGGTCTTCACGACGCTCTTCTTGCCAGCCTCGTTCAGAGCCTCAACCTTCTTGTACAGGGAAGGCAGAACGTAAGGGCCCTTCTTAGTGCTTCTAGACATTGTTCAAAAACCTCCCTTAGCCGTTGGCGCGCTTGACAATGAACTTGTCGCTGCGAGCCTTGTGTTTGCGGGTCTTCAGGCCCAGAGCGGGCTTGCCCCACGGAGTACGCGGGCTGGAATGACCAACCGGAGCGCGGCCCTCGCCACCACCATGAGGATGGTCGCAGGGGTTCATGACGGAACCACGGCTGCCGGGGCGGACGCCCATGTGGCGCTTGCGGCCGGCCTTGCCGAGGTTGACGTTCTCGTGGTCGAGGTTGGAAACAACGCCGATGGTGGCGATGCAGTTCAGACGAACGTTGCGCATCTCACCGGAGGGCAGACGGACCAGAGCGTAACCATTCTCCTTAGCCATCAGCTGCGCCATAACGCCAGCGGAACGGACCAGCTGGCCGCCCTTGCCGGGATACAGCTCGATGTTGTGGATCATGGTACCAACGGGGATGTTCTCGAAGGGCAGAGCGTTGCCGGGCTTGATGTCAGCGTTGGGGCCAGCCATGATGGTGTCGCCAACCTTCAGACCATCGGGAGCCAGGATGTAGCTCTTGGCGCCGTCCTCGTACTCAACGAGTGCGATGAAGGCGGAACGGTTCGGGTCATACTCCAGCGTCTTGACGGTGGCGGGGACATCAAACTTGTTGCGCTTGAAGTCGATGACACGGTACTTGACGCGGTTGCCGCCGCCGTGATGGCGGACGGTGATCTTGCCGGTGTTGTTGCGGCCGGCATGCTTCTTCTTGGACTCGAGCAGGCTGCGCTCCGGATCGACCTTGGACAGCACGCTGTAGTCAGTAACAGTCATGCCACGGCGACCGGGGGTAGTCGGCTTGTACTTCTTGATAGCCATGTTGATCTCCTTGTTGTTATCTTATGAATTTTTATCGGGGTCATATCCCCATAACCGGGCCCCTCGGCGGGGTCCTCAAGACGGCCTTGCGGCCATCCGGTCATCAAACCATGGAGTTGAAGAACTCGATCTCCTTGGAGTCGGCAGTCAGGGTGACGATGGCCTTCTTGCTCTTGGCAGTGTAGCCGGCGTGCATGCCCTGGCGGCGATAGCGACCACGGACGGAGATGGTGTTGACCTTGGCGACCTTCACGCCGAACAGCTCTTCAACAGCGTTGGCGATGTCGATCTTGGTGGCGTCGGTAGCGACCTTGAAGGTGTACTTCTTGTCAGCGATGCCAGCCATGGAGTTCTCGGTGATGACGGGGGCGAGAACGATGTCCTGTGCGAATTTCATCACGCATATACCTCCTCAAGTTTCTTGGCAGCGTCAACGCTCAGGATGAGCTTGTCGGCGTTGACAACATCGTAGGTGTTGATGCCGGTAGCGGCGGTCTGGACACCGGGGATGTTGGCGGCGCTCTTGACGAACTTGGCGTCCAGAGTGTCATTGACGATCAGGTTCTTCTTGCCTGCGCCGACAGCGGCCAGGAAAGCAACGACGGTCTTGGTCTTGTACTCGTCAGCGGCGATCTTGTCGACCAGGATCATGTTGCCGTTGGCAGCCTTGTCAGACAGGGCACTGAGCAGAGCCAGACGCTTGACCTTCTTGTTGATGGTGTAGTAGTAGCTGCGGGGCTTGGGGCCCAGAGCAACACCGCCGTGGGTCCACTGCGGAGCACGGATAGAGCCCTGACGAGCGTGGCCGGTGCCCTTCTGGCGCCAAGGCTTCTTGCCGCCGCCGCGGACTTCCTTGCGGATCTTGGTGTTCTGGGTGCCCTGGCGCTGGTTGGCCAGGAAGTTGACGACTGCCTCGTGGACAGCCTTCTCGTTCGGGGTGATCCCGAACACGGCGTCGGAAAGCTCAACGGTGGAAACCTTCTTGCCGTTCATATCGACGACATCAAACTGTGCCATTGTGTTTTCCTCCTTTACGCTTTCACGCTGTCGTGGATGGTCACGACCGAGCCCTTCAGGCCGGGGATCGCACCCTTGATCGCGATCAGATTGTTCTCAGCATCGACTTTAACGATGCTCAGGTTCTGGACGGTCACGCGGACCGCACCCATGTGGCCGGGCAGACGCTTGCCCTTGAACACGCGGGACGGGCTGGAAGTGGAACCGTTAGAACCGGCATGACGTGCAACAGGGCCGGTGCCGTGGCTCTCACGCAGGCGGTGCTGGCCAAAGCGCTTGATAACGCCCTGATAGCCCTTGCCCTTGCTGGTGCCGACAACGTCAACCTTGTCGCCCTCTGCGAAGACATCAGCCTTGAGGATGTCGCCGACGTTGACGGCAGCGATGTCATCAAAACGGAACTCACGCAGGGTGCGCTTGGGAGCGACGTCAGCCTTGTCGAAGTGACCCTTGGCGGCCTTGTTGACCTTCTTGGCGCTCACTTCGCCGTAGCCCATCTGAACAGCCTGGTAGCCGTCAGACTCAACGGTCTTCTTCTGCACGACGGTGCAGGGGCCGGCCTCGATGATGGTGACCGGAACGACCTTGCCGTTGGCGTCGAACAGCTGGGTCATGCCCAGCTTCTTGCCGATGATACCTTTTTGCATTGTGTTTGTCCTCCTGTAAAGGTTATTGGTTGGTGGTTTCCCATCAACATGACCTCTCCGCTGTTTGCATTGCAGCGAGATGGTGCTTTACCGTGTCTTTCCATTACACGCCGACCGTTCACGGATCACGGCCGCGCGTATCGGCCATTATAATGTAGAAACTCGATTACAGCTTGATCTCGATGTCAACGCCGGCGGGGAGCTGCAGGCTCATGAGAGCCTCGACCGTCTTGTTGGACGGCTTCAGAATGTCGATCAGACGCTTGTGCGTGCGGGTCTCGAACTGCTCACGGCTGTCCTTGTACTTGTGGACAGCGCGCAGGATCGTGACGACCTCCTTGTCGGTGGGCAGAGGGATCGGGCCGGAAACGCGAGCGCCAGTGCGCTTAGCGGTCTCCACGATCTTCTGTGCCGCAGCATCGATCAGGGATGCATCGTAGCTCTTCAGACGGATTCTGATTTTTTCTTTGACTGCCATTGCATTCGCCTCCTATAAAATTTTGCGCCTTAGGCGAGCCGATAAATCACACACGTTTCCGGGTGTTCAACCTTTTCGCATGACAAAATCCGGTGAACCGTGTTCGCACAGTTCTCCCGGAAAGAATCATCACAAAGTAAGGTGAACATTGGTCCGCACCGCAGAATGCAGTGGCGTACATATCCCTTTGTTTCCGTAATTCTTTCGCCCGGTTCTAAGATCGGACATACTCCGCGGAAAAACCCGCCAGCCCTTCGGCTTTACGGCGGCAACCTCCCGCATCAACGCATATCGCGGCTTGCGCAGCTTGCTTATTCTGCACAAGCCTTCCGCAGCCAAGATGTATTATAGCACACGTCTCCCGGTGTTGCAAGTGTTTTTTGGCATTTTTATAAAATTTTTTTGAGAAATTTTTACGTTATGCCGAAAGTAGTGGAGGTTGCATGAATTTTCAACAGAGTGCATGGTTTTGGGGGAAAGAAGTCCTGTTTTTCAGGCAAATCGCAGGGAAAACCGTTGCTTTGTAGGGGCCGCACATGTGCGGCCCGCAGCTGTACGGCAGACGACCTCCTACGGGAAGGCCGCGGGCCGGGCGCTTGTCGGCGCACAACGAGCGCCGACAGTTTGCAAGCAAACACGCTCGTGCGGTTGTTTGCCCCGCAGGGGCAAACATTGTTCGCGCCCCGGTTTCGTTCCACTCAACCGTGGTCCTACGCTCACAACCCCGCAATGCCCGGCCCCTACAACTCAGTTGGGCAGTTCCAGCGCGTCCACCCGCCAGCCATTCTGCGTCGGCACCAACCGCACCGTCGTTACAGTGGCGGTATCTGGCACAATCGTCTCCTCCCCTGCCCAGCCTTTAAAATCGTCGCTCTCGCAGGTCAGTGAGAGCTGCCAGAATGCAAGGCTGCCGTCGGGCTGCAGCTCCGGTTCGGTGAAAAGATGCCCGCAGTAGGCGATGTTGCCGCCGCGGTCACCGTCCAGCGTCAGGATGGTGTCGTTTTCGCCCTCGGCAAAGAGTGCGGGGTCCATGCTCAGCATATCGTCCACCCAGGCATCGGAGTAGACCGTGTGCAGAAAGCTGCCGAACTCCGAGAACTTCGTGTAAAACGCGCCATCCGCCGCGCGGTAGTTGAAAAACCCAACCGGCTCGTCCAGTTTCTCATAGGGCAAAAAGCCCGCGTGCATCCCCCACCAGTGATACTGGAAGTAATACGCCGAGGCCAGCGCGGCCCGGGCCTGCTTGTCCAGCGACGCGGGAACATCACAGACTTCGGTGCGGTCATAGTAGCTCTCGACCCACGGTGCATTGACCGTGACCGTCACCACATTGTTCATGGGCAGGGTGTAGGGGTCGGCCTGTACTTTCAGGGCCCAGTAGCACCAAATGGCGCGGCTGTATTTGTCCTGCCAGTCCGGGTTCAACTCCTTTAAGTTTTCCACCGTGGTGTGGAAAATCTCCGCTGCTTCTTCCAGCGTCTTTGCATTATAGCAGAGCGTCACGCCGTCCGTGGGCCATGTGACCTGTTCCTGCGGTTGCGGCTTATGCGGAGCGCTGAACGTGTAGTCCGGCATCGTGCAGTCCGCACCGTCCCGCCAATCGTCGAAGGAGACCTCATCGTACACCGCCATCGTCGGCGCAGGCGTCGGGGACGGCGTAGCCGTCGGCTCCGGGGTCGGCTCTGCCGTAGGTGCGGGCGTTTCCGTCGGCACAGGGGTTGCCGACACGCTGTCCGCCGGGGCGGAGGCGCAGGCAGTGAGCAAAAAGGCAAGAGAGGAAAGAATTACAGCGTACTTTTTCATGACACACACCTCCTACTAAAGGCACCCGTAGGGGCCGATGCTTGCATCGGCCCGCAGGCTCTCCCATAAGCGACTGTTTTCCTTTAAGCCGCGCGGAGCGGTCAAGACCGCTCCCTACAAAGCAGGCATGAACGGCAGGTTGTAGGGGCCGATGTTCGCATCACCCCGCAGGCGGATGCCTTGTAGGGGCCGCACATGTGCGGCCCGCAGCTGTATGGCAGACGACCTCCTGCGGGAAGGCCGCGGGCCGGGCATGCCCGGCCCCTACCGTGCGGCAGATTGTAGGGGGCGCTGTCCGCATCGGCCTGCGGGGCGTCGGGGACGCCGCCCCCTACATTTACCGTTTTTTCAGCTGCTCCTCCAGCCCTTCACGCGGCGTCACGTAGACCGTCGTGTAGACCTCGTACAGCACCATGCCCGGTTTCGCCCCGTTGGCCTTCCATATATTTTTGACCTCGGTGGTGTCCACGGCGACCTTTGCGCCGCCGTTCTGGCTCGAATGCAGGACGGCCAGCTCGGCGGCCTCCTGTTTGGTCGTGTCGGGGATGTCCTCGCCGCGGCTCATAACGACGCAGTGGCTGCCGGGCGCCTTCTGGACGTGGAACCACAGGTCCTTGCCGCGGGCGGTGTGCAGGGTCAGCTTGTCGTTCTGCAGGTTGTTGCGCCCCACCAGGATCTCAAACCCGTCGCTCGAGGTATACCGCAGGAAGTCCGCAGGCTTCTGCTTGCGGTCCCGCTGCTTGTAATACTTTAAGTACCCCTGGCTTTTCAGCTCGGCGCGGATCTCGTTCAGCGCCATCTCGCCGGGGGCGCTCTCCACCTCATACAGCACCGTGCGCAGATACTCGATCTCGGCCTCGCCCTCCACCAGCAGCTTTTGCAGCATAGCGTGGGCGGTCTGCTTCTTTTTATAATCGCGGAAATACTTCTGCGCGTTCTCGTTGCCACCCAGACGCGGGTCCAAGCGTATGGTCACGTCCTCGCCGGTGTAGTAGTTCTGTACGGTCACCTGCCGGTCACCCTTGTGGATGGCCCAGAGGTTCGCCTGCAAAAGCTCGCCGTACAGGCGCAGCATGTCGGCCTTGGCGGACTGGCTCAGTTCCTCCTTCCGCGCGGCCTGCTTGCGGACGGCGCGGTCATACATATTGTGGACGGCCTTGTACAGCTCGCGGCTTTTCTGGCGCAGGCGCTCGGCGCGGTCCTTCGTGGCGTAGTAGTCCTCGAGCATCTCGCTGTAGGACGGATACCGGGTCAAAATCGCCGCGCTGCCGTACTGCTGCGGCACAAAGAAGCTGAACTCCACGGGCTTCGGTGCGCCGTCCGGCTGGGGCAGACGCACCGCGGTGGGCGTGCCGCCGTGGGCGTGCTCGTCCTTCAATTCGTCGATGGCCGCGGCCAGGCCGGCCTTCTCCTCGGCGGTCAGGTCGCAGGCCAGCGCGGGCGTTTCCCCCAGCGCGCGGCAGACGGCCTCCCGCACGACGACGGGGCCGACGCCCGCCACCGTCTTGCCGAGCGCCTGTGCAACGGGCAGATCCTTCTCGCACGCAGCGGCCACGATGGCGGCGGCGCTCGTCTCCAAAAAGTCAGGCCGCGCGGGCTTGGGCGGCAGCGTGTAGGCCAGACCCGGCAGCAGCTGGCGGACCTCGCTGTCGTCAAAGTCCACCCGCTTGAGGGCATCAATGATGCGCCCGCCCTGCACGAGCACCAGATTGGAGTAGCGGCCCATCAGCTCGACGGCCAGCGTGTTCGTGACCAGGTCGCCCATCTCGTTCGTGCAGCGGAAGTCAAAATAGACGATGCGGTCCCCCGGCTCGCGGCGCAGCTCAATGAGCCGCCCGCCGGTCAGGTGCTTGCGCAGCAGCATACAGAAGCCCGGCGGCGTGAGCGGGTTTTCGAAGCTCTCCTTCGTCAGGCAGACGCGGGCCGAGCCGCTGCGGGCTGACAGCAGCAGACGGTGGGTCTCGGTGCGGGTGCGCAGCGTCATAAGCACCTCGTCGCGGGTCGGCTCAAAGATTTTGTCGATCTTGGCATCGAGCAGCGTGTTTTTCAGTTCACCGGCGACCAGCGCCAGCGTTGCGGCATCAAGGGACATGGGAATGGCTCCTTATTATAATAGGTAGGAATACGGATCAGCATCAGCCTCGGCGTGGGCGACGGTGAGGGCCGGGAACTGCTTTTCCAGCTGGACGGCCAGCACATCGGCAATGGCGTGCTCGGTGCCCCAGTGGCCCGCGACCACAAGGCCGATGCCCTTCTGCTTGGCCAACAGCGCAATGTGGTGGGCTGCCTCGCCGGTGACAAGGCAGTCCGCGCCGCGCGCGATGGCTTCCTCTAAGTAACTGCCGCCCCCGCCGCTGACCTCGGCCAGGCAGGTGACAGGCTTTTGGCCGTTCACGTACTTGACGCCGCTGTGCAGCGTGGCGGCGCAGAATTTGGCCAGCGCCTCCACCGTGGTGGGCATTGTGGTGCCGATGCGCCCGCAGCCTTCGGCGAAGCTCTCGCGGCCCTCGGCGGCGATGCCGAGAATGTCACAGAGTGTATCGTTGACGCCGCCCGGGGCCGCGTCAAGGTTTGTGTGCATACAGATGGCCGAGATGCCGTTTTTCATCAGCAGGGCGGGCACATCATCGGCAGCCAGCGTCCTGAGCGGATGGAAGATGACCGGGTGATGGCTGACAATAAGCTGGCAGTCGTTTTCGACAGCCTCCCGCACGACGGCGGGGGTGATGTCCAGCGTGGTCAGCACACCGTCCACGGGCTGACCCGCATCGACGAGCAGGCCGACGTTATCCCAATCCAATGCCAGCTCCTGCGGGGCCACCGCCCGCAGAAAGCCCAAAATCTGCTGTACGCTTACTGACATGTTTTTACCTCCTGATGGATTCTGTTTTACCGCAGGCTTGCGGAGATTGCCCGTCTGCGGGTGCCTGATTTGACGCTGCGGGCCGGGCATTCCCGGCCCCTACGGCGAGGCGATGGGGAACGCTGTGGCTTTTTCCGCTGTGCGCAGGGGCGGATCTTATATCCGCCCGCGGGCGTTTACCGTGCCGCTAACGCATCTAATTCGGCGATGAGCTCCCCCACCGCGTCCCGTTCTGTTCCCTCCGGCAGACCCAAACGGTACTTTTTCAGCTTCTCATTCTGCACGGCGTAATACTCGCTGCACCCGGGCTGGCCGTTCGTCAGGCCGGTCAGGCAGAACAGCCCGTCCGGCTCGCGGGCGGCACCCGTGTACTGCGCGTTCATGACGGCGTACCACCGGCCTGCGGCTTGGCAGAGGGTCTCGGCCCGCAGTGCAAAGCCGCGGCGGGCCAGCCAGCGGCGCAGGATGCTGTGCTTCGTCGCGGGGACCAGCACCAGATTGTACCGCGCATCGAACACCCAGGGCGCTGCCTCCAGAATCTCAATGATCGTCTCCGCGCCCATACCGGCGATGATGATGTCATCGACCTCACCGGGTTCTAAAACCGAGAGCCCGCTGCCCAAGCGGCACTGCACCTTATCCCCGTAGGGCGCACAGGCCACGCGGGCCTTTTCCAGCGGGCCGGGGCGCAGGTCGCAAGCCAAAACAAGCGGGCAGCGTCCGCTGCCCGCCAGTGCGGCGCTTAATTTGCCGTGATCGCAGCCGATGTCCGCCGCCGCGTGCCCCGGACGTACAAAATCATAGGCAGCGGCCAGGCGGGCATCGAGCCGCGGCGCATTACAGGTGTGCAAAGTAGTCGTTCAGCTCATCGACGAGCTCGTCGGCGTCAACGCCGTGGACAGCACAGGCCTCCTCGACGGTCTCACCATGGGAGGCCATGCAGCCCAGGCAGTGCATACCGGTGGACAGGAAGATGGGCACGCAGCCCTGGGTGGGGTCGTTGTTCAGGATCTCGGCGATGATGGTATTCTTCGTAACAGTCATGAGAGTGTCTCCTTTATAATAGTGTAGGCAGATTTATGATACCGGCTGCCAGCTTGCGTATAGGCTATAGCCCTGCAGCAGGGTCAACAGTGTACAGGCGGTGACGGCCAGTGCCGCCCCGCGGGAAAGGTCGCGCCGCGCACAAACGCTGCGGTTTTCCTTGACGAGCAGAAGCGCCAGCGGCAGCACGGGCAGCCAGTAGCGGCCCTGCATACCGAACAGCGTTTCATAGTTGATGGGCGTCCAGTTCAGCGCCACGACGAGCGACGCCGCCGCAACGCAGAGGATGATGCCCAGCACGCCGAAACCGGTACGGCGGCCCAGCAGCGGCTCATCCGGTTCGTCCTGCCCCGGCAGGGCTGCCGCCAGCAATGCCAGCACCAGCCCGACGCCCAGCAGCCAGCTGACGTCGATGCGGTAAACGATCGGCTCCCCCAGCGTCGTGCCCAGAATGCCCTGCAGCCAGAGCGCACCCTGCGCGGGGATCGTGCGCAGCAAGAGCTTGGCCGTGGCGGGCAGGTTGCGGCAGATGTACCCCAGCGAGAACGTCCAGATGGAATCGCCGTTGGGGTTCGTCATCAGCAGCTGGTCGGGGGCCAGCCCGCCGCCCATGCGGGACAGCGCAAGCACCCCGCCGACGGCGGCCAGCACAACGGCACAGGCCAGCGCGCCCTTGAACAGGCACAGCTTTTTGGCGTCATTCTGTACTTTTCCATACAGCCAGCGCACCAGCGCCAGCAGCAGAGCAACACCCACTGCGCCGACGGCCAGAAGCATCTGATTCATGTCGCGGGCGGCATAGGCCAGCTCACCGAGGTTGGCGGAGAGCCACAGGCAGCCCGCCAGCACGAGCACGGCCTCCCGGATCAGCTGCCCGGAGCGCACGCGCGCGCCAAACGAGCCCCGGACAAATTCCGTCGGCCCCACAAGGTTGTCCACCGGGATGATAAAGCAGAGCAGCACCACCGGCAGGTAGATGGCCTTGGCCGGGCCGACAGCCCCGCCGAGGGCGATGAGCAGGATTTTTTCCCACCACACGGCTTTTTTGGTGCGCAGCCGCAGGCAGAGCGCCGTGTAGCAGAACACCATGCCCAGCACCGACGCATCGGGCGAGAGACTGCCCGCCAGCTGCAGTGGCATCGGCAGCAGCGCAATGCAGGCCAGCAGCCCACGCACCGCCGCCGGGGCCAGCGCCACAGCCAGCACGGCCAGCAGCAGATAAAAAATCAGGTTGAAGGTCCGCGCCTGACGCAGCATCGTGTAAAAGTTAGCACCGCCATTGCGGGCCAGCCGGATGCCCAGCGCCTGCGGCAGGTAGTTGCCGCTGCCCTGCCCGGCCTTGGCCTCGCTGACGGCGGTCAGCGCGTCGGGACCGCCGGCTTCCTTCTGACGGGCCAGTGCCTCGGCCTTGTAGGCCAGAATGCCGATCTCGCCGCTGCGGGTGCCGAAGTGCGGCGCATCGCTCTCCCGCACCAACAGACAGCCGTTTTCGTCGGCGGGCGTCTCGCCGTCCAGGCGGCTGGCCAGCTCATAGGCTGCGGCCAGGTGGGTGTATTCATCGGGCGCGACGAGCGCCGGGGTGACGCGCACAAACAGCAGTCCGCACGCAAGGCCGACCACCGCCACGGTCAGCGGCAGCGGGGCACGCAGACCGAACAGCAGCACGGCGGCAAACGCCGCGAACGCCAGCAGCGGGGCCAGCCCGTTTGCCAAATCGGACGGCCAGCTGCCGGTATCGTCGGTCATATACTGCAATGCCAGCGTGGCGTCGGCATCAACGCCGTCCGCGGTCAGGGCCAGCGCCCCCACCGTGCCGGTGCTGGCCCAGAGGCCGAGCGGCCCCTCCCACTCGACGACGTTATAGATGTGCAGACAGAGCGTTTCCGCCCGCGCCGCCGTGTAGGCCGTGCCGAAGGCAAAGCCCGTGAAGTTGTCATCAAAAATGTTGGCGTAGTTGCCCGCCGCCTCGCGCAGGATCGTGCCGTCGGCATCACACAGATCGACCATGACCATACCGGCGCGGTACAGCTCCCCGTGGGTGCTGAACCGCAGGCGGCAGCCATAGAGCGTCTGCCCCGCCTCCAGCGGGACGGCCTGCCAAAGCCCGTCCTCGGGTACATCAATGATCTGGGTATAGTCATCGTTTGCGATTTCATAGACCGGCTCATTGCCGATGCGCAGCTGCAAATCATAGCCGACCCAGCGGCAGAGCAGCCAGACCGCCGCAGCGGCAGCCAGCGCCGCCACAGCGCTGGCGAGGACGCGGCGCAGGGTGAGTTTTTGTTTCATAGGCATTGCCTTTCTGGCAGGATGTACAGGGATCAGTGCTATTATACCGCATAGGGCACAAAAACGCAAATCACCGCTGCAATTGGTAGAGATACCAGGTCACTTCGCCCTCGCCGCCGTCATAGCTGCACCGGTCAATGACCGCATACTGCGGGAAATCGCCGTGCAGGTCGCCGGTCAGCGCCACGACGTAGTCCACAGCACCGGCCTTCAATACGGCCTGCTGGTCGGTCCACTGGTCGTCCAGCGGCATGTTCGTCACGCAGAAATATTTGCAGGGCGGCAGCACGCCCGCCGCCGTGTAAAAGCCGCCGTCCAGCGTGCCGTAGTTCAGCAGGCTGCCGCCGTTGATCTGCGCTGCAAAGCGGTATTGGGGCAGGTCGGCGCGGGCGCGGCCCCGCAGTGCCCGGTTGGGCGTCAGGGCATAGCAGGCGGCAGCGCACGCGGCCAGCACAGCCCAGGGCAGCGCGGTACGGACGGGCGCGGGGGTCTTTTCCGCAAGGCGGACCAGCGGCACAAGGCCCAGCGGCGCAAAGACCGCCAGCACCAGCCCGTAATAGACCAGGTAGCCGCCCATCAGACTGGTAGCGGCCAGCCCCGCGGCCAGTGCGGCCACGCCCCCCGCTGCGGCAAAACGCCGGGTCAGCAGCGCCCAGAGCAGGAACGCCGCCAGCAGCAGCGCGGCGGGCAAGCCATCCCGCACCGCCCACCACAGGTGCTGCGCCAGCGCGGGCAGACCGCCGCCCTCCCCCTTATAAAGGAAGAGATTGTCATAAAAGTAGGCGGTGAACCAATCCCCCAGCGCACTGTGTACGCCGAAATAGACGACCCACGGCAGCGTGGCCAGCGCCATACCGCCGAGGTACGCCCCCACGCTGCGGCCCAGCTGCGCAAGCCAGCCGCGCCGCAGGTAGAGCGCCGCCAGCACCACGACCCACGCGAGGTAGAAGCCCAGCACCGTGTACTTGAGCCAGAGCGCGCACCCGGCCAGAAGGCCCTGCACACAGACCGCGCGCAGCGGCTTGGCGCCGGGACTGTGCAGCGCCCTGACCAGGCTGAACAGCGCCGCCGCCAGAAACGGCAGCAGCAGCTCCTCAGCACTGCCGCCGTGGGAGAACGCGCGGCTGGCCAACATGCCCGCTGCGGGCAGCGCCATCCACCACACCGAAAGGCGGCGGCCCGCCAGCAGCTCCGCCGTGCGCAGGCCCGTGTACAGAAACGACGTCATGGCGATGATTTCCAGCACAAGCACGCCGCGGAAGTCTGTGCCGCCGACAAGGCCCGCCAGCCCGTACAGCAGGTAGAGCACCGGGCCCTTGTGGTCGAACACGTCACGGTAAAGCACCCTGCCGCCGAGCATGGAGCGGCCCATCGTGAAGAAGATGTTTGCGTCCATCCAGTCGTTGAAGGCGTAGAGCGGCGACGACTTGCTGCACAGAGCCAGCAGCACCGCCGACAGCGCCGCCAGCCGGACGACGCGCGGCAGCCTTGAGAGAGTTTTTTTCATTCTATCAACCTGTAATCGTCCCGATAACAAACCACGCCCCGGCGGTAAGGCCGGGGCGCGGAATGGAACATTCAACTCAGTTTACATGCAAAAGCGCGTAAATCAGCCGTTCTCCTTCATCTTAGCGAAGCACTCGCTGCAGTAGACCGGACGGTCCTCGCGAGGCTGGAAGGGAACCTTGCAGGCCTTGCCGCAGCTGGCGCAGGTAGCGTCGAACATCTGGCGCTCGCCGCGGGTAGAGTTCTTGCGGGCATCACGGCAGGGCTTGCAGCGCTGGGGCTGGTTCTCGAAACCACGGCTGGCGTAGAACTCCTGCTCGCCGGCGGTCCAAACGAACTCCTTGCCGCAATCCTTGCATACCAAAGTCTTGTCTTCGAACATAGTGGGTATCTCCTCTGTGTTTATTTTGCCCGCGGAAGAATCTAAAACAACGCAATGGGAATGGACCAACTGAACTGATTTTAGGCGCTACTGGGGGCAGGTTGATATATGACGCAGGCAAATCGCCTGAATCCTAGGTTGTGGGCGCACCGCGCAGCTTGCGGCGCGCACGGGCCAGCGCATTGGCCACGTTTTTGGCGGGAAGTCCCAGCTCCCGCGCGGTCTGCGCGGGGGTGCGGCCTTCCAGCCCGGCCATTAAAACCGTGCGTTCCAGCGCGGAAAGCTCGGTCTGCATACGGCGGAGCGTGTCCGCATACTGTTCGCCGAAGATAGCAAGCTCCTCGGGGCCGGGGCGGGTGTCGGTGCTTTCCTCGGCGGCGGGCAGCGGCACGCTGTAGTTCAGCGGCGCGTGCTTTTTGCGCAGAGCCGCCCGGCGGGCGTCCTGCTGCGCGTGGCGGATGCAGGCCGCGGCGTAGGCCGTGAAGGTCTGCCCGGCAGCGGGGTCAAACCCGCGCACAGCATGGAACAGGCCGATCAGCCCTTCCTGCACGGCATCGTCAAAATCGAGGCCGGGGGCAGTGCATTCCGCCGCACCTTTGCGGATGGCCGGCATCATGCGGGCGATCAGTGCGGCAAGCGCGTTCTCGTCCCCCTGCTGTGCGCGGGCGGGCAGATCCTGATCGAGTAAAGGCATAGCGTCCCTCCGGGTATATGCGAACAATCTAATAATAGCCGGATTTTCCCCATTTGTCAATCTTTTTTTCGGTTGAAAAAGATACGCTCCCCTGCCTCCCTCTGCGAGGGAGGTGGCCCCGCAGGGCCGGAGGGAGAGAACCCTGCGGCCGCCCGAAATATTTCAGGCAATGGCAAGCTCTCTCCCCCACCCGCTGCGGCGGGAGCCCTTCGGGCCCGGGCCCCTCTGCCGCTTCGCGACATCTCCCCACACCGTGGGGAGTCACCCTCGCAGAGGGGGCCAAGGGGCGTTATAAGTAGCTCATTTCCTCTTTCCGGCGTCCGGCCAGATCGGGGTTGTCGAGGACGGCACCGGCGCCGAGGGCTACACAGTCCAGGGGGCTTTCGGCAATGTGGACCTCGATGCCCGTCTCATTCTGGATGAGGGTATCCAGCCCGCGAAGCAGCGCACCGCCGCCGGAAAGCATGATGCCGCGGTCAATGATGTCGCTGGACAGCTCGGGCGGGGTGCATTCCAGCGTGTCCTTGATGGCCTCGACGATGCGCAGCAGGCAGTCGTTCATGGCGTCGCGGACCTCCTCGGAGCGGATCAGAATGTCCTTCGGCAGGCCGTCCACAAGGTTGCGGCCTTTGATTTCCATGCTGGTCTCGGGGTCCTGCGGGCAGGCCGAGCCGATCTCGATCTTGATCTGCTCTGCCGTGCGCTCACCGACCAGCAGGTTGTATTTGCGCTTGATGAAAGCGATGATGCTCTGGTCCAGCGCGTCGCCCGCGCAGCGCACGCTGCGGCTGGCGACGATGCCCGACAGGCTGATGACCGCGACCTCCGCCGTGCCGCCGCCGATGTCCACGATCATGCTGCCGACGGCGTCGGTGGTGGGCAGACCGCTGCCGATGGCAGCGGCCATCGGCTCCTCGATGACCGTGACCTGGCGTGCGCCCGCCTTGGCTGCAGCCTGGCGCACGGCGCGGCGCTCGACCTCGGTCACACCGGAGGGCACGCAGATGACGACCCGGGGGCGAGCCAGAATGCTGTTGCCGCAGGCCTGACGGATGAAGCTCTGCAGCATGGCCGCGGTAACGTCAAAATCCGCAATAACGCCGTCCTTGAGGGGGCGCACCGCCACGATGGAGCCGGGTGCGCGGCCAATGACCGCCTTGGCCTCATGGCCGACGCTGCGCACCCGCAGCTCGTCGCTGCGCGGGTCCACGGCGACGACGCTTGGCTCGCGCATGATGATGCCGCGGCCCTTCATGTACACAAGGGTGTTGGCGGTGCCCAGATCAATGCCGATGTCTTTGGTAAACATAGCGTGTATTCTCCCGAAAAAGCATGTAAAAAAGTTGCAGATTTTTCCCATACAGACTCCCGTTTCCGGGGCTGTCCGGGTCAGGTAAACTCGCGCAGCAGCTGCGCCGTGCGGTGAACCGGCAGCCCCATGATGTTGTAGTAGCACCCTTCGATGCCCGCACACCACAGCGCCGCGTGCCCCTGGATGGCATAGGCTCCCGCCTTGTCGTAGGGCTCCGGCGTGCGCACATAGGCGCACAGGTCGTCCTCCGCGATGGGCGAGAAATGGACAACGGTTGTCTCGACAGTGGCGGCGGCACGGCGGCCCCGGCAGATGCAGACGCCGGTGTGGACGCGGTGCTCACGCCCGGAGAGCGCGCGCAGCATCCGCACGGCGTCGGCCTCGTCCTTCGGCTTGCCGAACACCTCGCCCTCGCACTCGACCACCGTGTCAAAGCCGCAGACGACGTCATCGGGGTTTTTCTCGGCCACGGCGCGGGCCTTGGCAGTGGCCAGAGCCTTGGCGAGGTGCGCCGGGGAATCTGCCGCGATCTTCGTCTCGTCCACGTCGCTGGTGATGACAGTATAGTCGGGGGTGATAAGGGACATCAGCTCACGCCGGCGCGGACTGCCGGAGGCAAGGATCAAAGCCATAGTGTGCTTCCTTTCTGGTCTATTATAAGGAGCTTTTGTATACGGAATGTGGCGAAACAAGGCAAAATCGTAAATTTAATTGTCTTCCCCCTTGTGGGAAGGTGGCCGAGGCCCCGACCGAGGCCGGATGAGGGGCAGGTTTACGGTGGTGGCCCGTAAGCGGGTGATTGCCGCAAGGCTGGCCCTCATCAGTCAGCGGACGGGGCCGCTGACAGCTTCAGTCTCCGTGCCAAGTGCCGCCTACGGCGGTTGCACTCCGACACGCGCCTGCGGGCGCAGCCCCGCGGGGGAAGCCTTTCTATTTTTCATTTCCCCGTCGACCCAAACCCGCCTGCACCGCGTGCGGTGTCGGTCAGTTCATCGACGGGTGCAAACGCTGCCTGCCAGACAGGGGCAATGCAGAGCTGGGCGACGCGCTCACCAGGCTGGATGGTGTAGGGTTCATTGGACAGGTTCACCATCGGCACGCGCAGCTCACCGCGGTAGTCGCTGTCAATGACACCGACGCCGTTCGCCATGCAGAGACCATGCTTGATGGACAGGCCGCTGCGGGCGTAGACAAGGGCGACGCACGCGGGGCCGGGCAGCTCGATGGCAAGGCCGGTGGGCACGAGGGCGCGCTGCATCGGGGCCAGCGTCAGCGGTGCATCCAGCACCGCGCACAGATCCGCCGCCGCCGCGCCGGGCGTAGCGTACTGCGGCACAACAGCGCGGGCATCCAATTTTTTGTATTTTACAATAGGGGTCATGGGAGCCTCCAAAAGAGAGGAGTTAGGGGAGCGGAGATATTTCCGGCGTAAGGCCGCAGCCTTCCCGGCAGTTCATCTCCTATCTTCTCTCTCCTATCTGATAGTTTTAGTTATTCGTATAGTATAACCCACGCGTAAACTCGCTGTCAAACGGTTGGGCGTTGAAAAGCAGGTCCAAAATCTGGGATACGCGGGCGGGGGTCTCTGTCGTGAAGGCCGCCACCGCCACGTCCACGGGCAGCTCACGCAGGCGCTCGCCCATGTAGAGCGGCACCGGGTTGAACACTGTGCGCACGCCCGCCCCGCCGGGGGCCGAGCAGGTCACGGTGAAGTCGCGGCCCTTGCGGTCCCGCAGCGTGCCGCCGCCCGGGCATTTGCCGCAGTCGCGCACATTGCGCAGGGGGCAGGCGCGGGTCAGTATCAGCGGCAGATGGCCGTAGCAGAGCGCCGCCGTGGGCACGCCGGGGGCCACGGCCTGCATGGCCGTCAGCGCGGTCTCGGGCTGCAAAAGCATGCCCTGCACCCCCAGGGACGCATACCGCGCGGCGCTCATCGGGTTCGTGACGTTCAGACCCAGGCCGCCGTACAGCGTCCAGCCGTCGGTATAGCGCAGCTGTGCGGGGTTGTTGACCACCGCCCCGGCAAAACCCGCGTCCTGCAGGGCGTCCAGCCGCGCGGCGGTCTTTTGCTCGAGCCTGCCGAACATGACCCGCGGCAGCTCCAGCAGCGTTTTCCCCCGCCACGCCTCGGGGATGCTCTCGGCTTCGGTGATTGGGAAAATCAGGTATTGCAGCTTCTCCGCCGCCTCCGCCGGGCACTGGGCCGCATTGGCAAAGCGGGCGGCCAGCGCGGGCAGCTGCCCCACGGTATGGGCGGGATAGGTCGGCATTTCAAACGCCTGTACGGCGTGGGGCGTGACCTCGCTGCGCTTTTCCAGCAGCTTGTCCAGCGCCTCGCGGCGCAGCTCGTTCCAAGCGGCGCCGGGCAGGAAGCCGAAGCCCCCCTCCCCCGGCTCGGCGGCAAGGCCGTCCATGACAAACGGCGTGCCGCCGGTCTTGCCGAGGGCGCGCTCAATGCCGGGCAGCGGGTCCTTCTGGGCAGGCTGCGGCTCGTCGGCGCTGTAGACGCTGACCCTGTGGCCGTCGTCGTCGCGGGCGGTCAGCTTGACGCCGCCGTCCTCCACGCCGCCGCTCAATTCATAGTGTACGGGCACGCGCTGCAGCTCGCGGCGGAACAGCTCGCGTGCCTTGGGCGTGGCGGCGCGGGTCGCCGCGGCGTCGGCCTCGGTGCGCACGCCGAACATCTTGCCGTCGTTGCGGTTCGTCAGGTAGCCGTCGGTGAAGCCCGAGCGCGAGAAGATGTCCCGCACGAGCTTTTCGTCGTAGGGCTGGCCCGCGCAGACCGCGCGGCAGGCTGTGACGACTGCCGCCGCGTACTCGGGCGTGCGCAGGCGGCCCTCGATCTTCACGCTGGCGACGCCCGCGTCCATCAGCTCCCGCAGGTGCGGGATGTAGTCCATGTCCTTTAAGCTCAAATGGCAGGCACGGCCCGGCTGGCCGGGTTTTAAACCGGCACTTGCGTCAAACGGCAGACGGCAGGGACCCGCACAGGCGCCGCGGTTACCGCTGCGCCCGCCGAGGAACGCGCTCATCATGCATTGGCCGGACACGCTCATGCAGAGCGCGCCGTGGACAAAGACCTCGACCTCGATGGGGCTGGCCTCGCAGACGGCACGAATCTCCTCCAGCGACAGCTCACGCGCCAGAATGACGCGGTCATAGCCCAGCGCGGCAAGCTCCTTAGCGCCCTCGGGCGTGTGGACGCTCATCTGGGTCGAGCCGTGCAGGTGCAGCGTCGGTGCAATACTTTTGACCAACTGCGCCGTCGCCAGGTCGTCCGCAATGACGGCATCCGCCCCGGCTGCAGCCACGGCGCGCACGGCGTCGGCCAGGCCGGACAACTCCCGGTCATAGACCAGCGTATTCAGCGTCACATGCACCTTGACGCCGCGGGCATGGCAGAACGCCACGGCCTCTCGCAGCTCGTCGGGGGTAAAGTTGCCCGCCGTGCGGCGCGCGTTAAAGCCCGTCAGCCCCAGATAAACAGCATCAGCGCCGCTGAAAACAGCGGCGCCAAGCATCTCGCGGTTGCCCGCCGGGGCTAAAATCTCGGGGCGGCTCATTCGTCCTCCGCCGGGAACTGATTGCGGCGCAGGCGGCGCTCCAGCTCATCCACACGGCGTTTGAGCGACGCATTCTCACGGCGGGCCTCCTCGGCAGCCATCTTGGCGCTGGCCGCATCCTCGAGGTAGTCCTTGATCTGGCGGCGCATATTGTCGGCGCTTCCGCTGGCCTTTTCCAGCTCATCACGATAGTTCAGCGCGGTCATGACTGCCGCCGTCGTGATGGAGACCGAGTTCGAGGACGCCATCAGTTCGTTCATGTCCAGGTTCAGTCGGTCCGCGAGGTTCTTCATGTAATCCTCGCTCTCACTCGTGTTGACTACATAGCTGGAACCGCAGATGTTCAGCCTCACTTTTGAGGTAGCCATACCCATAATCATACTCCTTCCGGTCTCTGCACGCCTTTATTTACAGTGGACGCGCAGAATCTTACATCTATTATAGTACAAATTACCGATTTGCAAAAGCCCTTTTTGACGGAATTGTATAAAAAACCCGCAAACAGGCAATTTTGACTTGCGCAATCCGCTAAATATCGTTATAATCTAGAGAGTGGTTTATTGAAAGCACCGAAAAGAGCGCAAAAATCATGAATTCTCATGACTGCAAAGAAGGAGAGAACGATTTTGAAATACACAAAGCGTGAATTTGAGAAGTTGCTCAAGGACAAGCTGATGAGTGAATGCAACGTCACCATCGACGCCGCCTCCGCTGACCAGATCTACCGCTGCCTGGCCATGATCACCCGCCAGATCATGTCTGACCGCCAGAAGCAGTACCAGTCCAAGGTCCTGGGCGAAGGCAAGAAGCAGGTCTACTACCTCTGCATGGAGTTCCTCATGGGCCGCAGCCTGCGCACGAGCCTGTTCAACCTTGGCCTGAACGAGGTTGCCGAGAGCGTGCTGGCTGATGCCGACGTCAAGATCGACACCATCTATGAGCAGGAGCCCGATGCGGGCCTGGGCAACGGCGGTCTGGGCCGCCTGGCCGCCTGCTATCTGGATGGCATGGCCACCGACGGCATCCCCGGCACCGGCTACTCAATCCTGTACGAGTACGGCATCTTCAAGCAGAAGATCGTGGACGGCTGGCAGCAGGAGACTGCTGACAACTGGCTGCCCGGCGGTCAGGTCTGGATCAAGAGCCATCCCGACCAGGCCCAGGAGATCCGCTTTGACGGCCAGGCCATCGAGACCTGGGAGGGCGGCTTCCATCACGTCAAGTATGAGAACTACAACTCCGTTATCGCCGTGCCCAACGATATGTATGTCGCCGGTTACGGCTCCAACGGTGTTTCCAAGCTGCGTCTGTGGCAGGCTAAGGCCCCCAGCTTTGATATGAGCAGCTTCAACGCCGGCAACTACAACACGGCTATCAGCCAGTCTGCCTCCGCCGAGCTGATCTCCAAGATCCTCTACCCCAACGACAACCATACCGAGGGCAAGATCCTGCGCCTGCGCCAGCAGTACTTCTTCTCTGCCGCGTCCATCGCAGACATCCTGCAGAACCACCTGAACCAGTACGGCACGCTGGACAACCTGGCCGACAAGGTCGCCATCCAGCTGAACGATACCCACCCCACCGTCGCCATCCCCGAGATGATGCGCATCCTGCTGGATGAGTGCAGCTACGAGTGGGACGCTGCCTTCGACATCTGCCGCAAGGTCTTTGCCTACACCAACCACACCGTCATGAGCGAGGCACTGGAGAAGTGGAACGCGGACATCTTCCGCAACACCCTGCCCCGCATCTGGCAGATCGTCTGCGAGATGGACCGCCGCTGCCGCGCCGACCTGGCCAAGGCCTTCCCCGGCGACCAGGGCAAGATCGACTATATGGCGATCATCGGCGACAACCAGGTCCGCACCGCCAACATCTGCGCCTACACCTGCCACGCCATCAACGGCGTTTCCAAGCTGCACAGTGAGATCATCAAGGACAGCGTTTTCCATGATTACTTCCTGTACAAGCCGCAGGCATTCAAGAACGTCACGAACGGCATCGCCTACCGCCGCTGGCTGCTCTGCTCCAACCCGGGCCTGACCCATCTGCTGGAGGAGACCATCGGTGACGGCTTCAAGACCGACGCCTCCGAGCTGAAGAAGCTGGAGAAGTTCGTAGACGACAAGACCGTGCAGGCTGCCGCCGCCAAGGTCAAGCGCGAGAACAAGGCCAACTTTGCCAACTACCTGCAGAAGGCCACTGGCCAGGTCATTGACCCCGATTCTATCTTTGACTGCCAGGTCAAGCGTATGCACGAGTACAAGCGCCAGCACCTGAACGCGCTGAACATCGCTGCCGAGTACCTGTACCTGAAGAACAACCCCAACGCCGAGTTCACCCCCAAGACCTACATCTTCGGCGCGAAGGCCGCCCCCGGCTACTACATGGCCAAGCAGATGATCCGCATGATCTGCAAGCTGGGCAAGCTGATCGACGAGGATCCCGCTGTCCGCGGCAAGCTGCGCATCGTCTACCTCGAGGACTACTGCGTCAGCCTGTCCGAGCGCCTGATGCCTGCCTCCGAGGTCTCTGAGCAGATCTCTCTGGCCGGCACCGAGGCATCCGGCACCGGCAACATGAAGTTCATGCTGAACGGCGCGATCACGCTGGGCACGCTGGACGGCGCGAACGTTGAGATCGCCGACGCTGCCGGCCATGAAAACGAGATCATCTTCGGTATGCTGACCCCCGAGGTCAACGCGCTGAAGGGCATGGGCTACCACCCGAACGCCTTCATCAACGGCGACAACACCGCGATGGCAGTTCTGGACTTCCTGGAGAAGGGCTGGAACGGCGAGAACTTCAACGAGGTCACCAGCAACCTGCGCAACTCCGACCCGTACATGGTCATGGCGGACTTCAAGGACTACCGCCGTGCCCAGCACGACCTGCAGGAGCTGTACCGCGACAAGCAGAAGTGGAACCACATGAGCCTGAAGAACATCTCCAACGCAGGCATCTTCAGCGCAGACCGTTCCATCATGGACTATGCGCGTGACATCTGGGGCGCTACTCCCGTCAAATAATCTGGTTATCTGATTTTTGCCGTGCCCTGTTCGGGGCACGGCTTTTTTGTGCAGGCTTCCCCATCGTGGGAAGCTGTCACCGAAGGTGACTGATGAGGGCCAAGTCTGCCCTGCCGCCCTTTTGCCGGGCCATAGCGGCAGGCTCTCCCCTCATCCGGCCCTCCGGGCCACCTTCTCCCCCAGGGGAGAAGGCTTTACGCTAACGTAAAGGGGAGACTTCCATGTCCCACACATTCTACAACAGCCTCGACCTCACCTGCAAATCCCCGTTCGGGGCGGTGAAGGCCGGTCAGCCTGTGACCTTCAACCTGACCGTGCCGGAGGACCTCGGCTACGTTGACCCGCATCTGGTGCTGACGAAAGACCGCGAGGACCCCGTCCACTACCGCATGGAGTTCACGGGCCAGACACCCAAGGTCAACCACTTCGCGCTGACCGTCACGCCGACGACCTCGGGGCTGTACTTTTATCACTTTGACCTCTACACCGACTTCCGCCGCATCTACCGCACGCCGGGCGGTGAGGGGGTGCTCAGCTGGACTGACGGTCAGGACTGGCAGCTGACGGTCTACGAGCCGGACTTCAAGACGCCCGACTGGCTGAAAAACGGCACGATGTATCAGATTTTCCCGGACCGCTTCTGCGAGGGAAAGCCTAACAAAACGATGCCGTTTGCAGACCGCATCTACCGCGCCGACAAGACCGGCGAGCCGTATTTCTGGCCCACCGAGCAGAGCGAGGGCTACCTGAACATGGACTATTACGGCGGCGACTTTGCGGGAATCCAACAAAAGCTGCCGTACCTGCGCGATTTAGGTGTGACCTGCATCTACCTGAACCCGATTTTTGAGGCCCACGCCAACCACCGCTACAACACGGCGGACTACCTCAAGGCCGACCCGCTGCTGGGCACGAACGAGGAGTTCAGCGCCCTGTGCGCCGCTGCAGCCAAGGAGGGCATCCGCATCATCCTGGACGGCGTGTTCAGCCACACGGGGTCGGATTCCCGCTACTTCAACCGCGAGGGCCGATACGGCCCGGGCGGCGCGTACCGGGACCGCAGCTCTCCCTACCGCAGCTGGTACGACTTTGACTCGGGCTATCCCTGCGGCTACCGCAGCTGGTGGGGCTTTGAGACGCTGCCCGAGGTGCAGGAGGAATCACCCTCCTACGTGGAATTTATCTGCGGCAAGGGCGGCGTCATCGACACCTGGCTGAATCTGGGCGCGTCCGGCTTCCGGCTGGACGTAGCCGACGAGCTGCCCGACGATTTTATTGAAAAAATTCGCGCTGCCGTTAAATCCCACGGCGAGGACAAGCTGCTGCTGGGCGAAGTGTGGGAAGATGCGACGACGAAGGAGGCCTTTGGCCGCCGCCGCACCTACCTGCGCGGGCACGGTCTGGACGCCGTGATGAACTACCCGTTCCGCAGCGCCACGCTGGATTACCTGCACGGCGCGGACGTCACCGCCGTGGCTGACGCCCTAATGCAGATCTGCGAGCACTACCCTGCCCCGGCGCTGAACTGTGCGATGAATTTCCTGTCCACCCACGACACCGAGCGCGCCATCACGGCGATTGCGGGCGAGCCCTGCAACGGCCACGACCGCTACTGGCAGAGCAAGCGGGTCATTCCCTCCGGTCAGATGGACGAAGCCATCCGCAGGGAACTGCTGGGCTATGCGATGATTTTCACGCTGCCCGGCGTGCCCTGCGTCTACTACGGCGACGAGATCGCCATGCAGGGCTACCGCGACCCGTTCAACCGCGCGTTCTTTGACTGGAACTCCACCGAGCAGCGGCTGCGCGGCCCGATCAAAACGCTGGCCGCCCTGCGCCGCAGCTGCGACGCCTTTGACGGCGGGCGGCTCGAGATCGTCCGTGCCGAGGGGGATATTCTCCACTACCGCCGCGTCGGCGTTGTCCAGACGGCGGAGATCATCCTGAACCGCGGCCCGCATCTGATTGCCGAGGAAGCCTTCGGCAAGAACACCGAGGTCAACCCCGGCGGCTTCACCGTGCTGGTCGAGGACAACCACCCGGAGCATGTGGGGTATTTTTCTGTCTACTAATCCGGGGACGGGTGCCTCCCTTGCCCCTCTCGGCCACACCCATTTATAGCAGTCTGTAGGGGCCGGGCATGCCCGGCCCGCAGCCTTACGCCAACGCCCTTTTCCGCTTTACACCCCTTTTCACCCCGCATCGTAGGGAGGGGTCTTGACCCCTCCGCGGGGCGTCGGGGGCGCCGCCCCCTACAAATTTGCCGCAAACCTTCTGGCTGCTTGCAGGGGAGGGATTCATCCCTCCCGTCTCCCTCACCCCCGCATCCCTCCAAAATTTCTCTTGCAAAATCCCCTTTTCCGCGTTATAATACCCTCAAGGTAAAAGGGAGTAAGGGACGCGCCCCTGCCGCGCGCCGTATCGCTTCGTCACCACGGGTGGCCTGCCGCCCCGGGGCATACTGTGAACACTGAGACTTTTGCCGCAGACTTTTCTGCGGCAGGGGTCTTTTTTTGTACCCTGCCGCCCACAAACGGGAGGTATCATACATGCAATTTCTGCAAACCTTCGCCGGGCTGTTCGCCAACTTCGGCAATCTCACATGGCAGATGGTGGTCATGTGGGTCATCGGCGGCCTGCTGATTTACCTGGCCATCGCCAAAAAGATGGAGCCGAGTCTCTTGCTGCCTATGGGCTTCGGCGCGATCCTTGTCAATCTGCCGCTGTCCGGGGCCATCACGCAGGGGACTACCGTCGGCCCCATCAGCGCACTTTTTGACGCCGGTATGTCTAATGAGCTGTTCCCGCTGCTGCTTTTCATCGGCATCGGCGCCATGATCGACTTCGGCCCGCTGCTGGAAAAGCCGTGGCTCATGCTGTTCGGTGCGGCGGCGCAGTTCGGCATTTTTGTCACACTCGTGCTGGCGGGGCTGTTCTTTGACCTGCCCGACGCGGCGTCCATCGCGGTCATCGGCGCGGCGGACGGCCCGACGGCTATCTTCGTGGCGAACACCCTGGGCAGCAAATACCTGGGTGCCATCATGGTCGCGGCGTACAGCTACATGGCGCTTGTGCCCATCGTGCAGCCGCCGGTCATCCGCCTGTGCACGACCAAAAAAGAACGGCTGATTCGGATGCCGTACCAGAAGGGCAGCGTCAGCAAAACCACCAAAATTTTGTTCCCGATTGTGGTCACTATGCTGGCCGGGCTTGTCGCGCCCGCCAGTGTGGCGCTGGTCGGCTTCCTCATGTTCGGCAACCTGCTGCGCGAGTGCGGCGTGCTGAACGCCCTGTCCGAGACCGCGCAGAACGTACTGGCGAACCTTATCACGATTGTGCTGGGCCTGACCGTGGCGGGTCAGATGACCGCCGACAAATTCGTCCGGCCCGACACACTGCTGATCCTGGCGCTGGGTCTGGTCGCGTTTATTTTTGACACCGCCGGCGGCGTTTTCTTCGCCAAGCTGTTGAATTTGTTCCTGCCCGAGGGCAAAAAAATCAACCCGATGATCGGCGCGGCAGGCATTTCTGCGTTCCCGATGAGCGGGCGCGTCGTCAACCAGATGGGCCTGGCTGAGGACAACCAGAATTTCCTGCTGATGTACTCGATCAGTGTCAACGTCTCGGGCCAGATCGCGTCGGTCATTGCCGGCGGCCTGATCCTGACCCTTATGAGCAGCTGCGTATAAGGAGGTCAACCCATGTCAACCGCACTTCTTCCCGTCACCCTCTCGATGCTCTGCGCCGGTATGGCCGGCATCTTCCTCGTCCTCGGCGTCCTCGTGCTGGGGGTGTATGCACTGAATAAGTTTTTCAGCGGAAAATAAAAAAGCTTCTCCGAATGGAGAAGCTCAGCTTACAGGGGCGGGCATTGCTCGCCCCTGCTTTTTTATATTTTACAGGTTTACTCCTTCGCCACAAACACCACGCCGACCACGCCGGGACCGACATGGGTGCCGATGGTGGGGCCAAGCTGGGCCACCCGGCCGCCGGTCAGCTGGAGATTCTGGTGCATGTAGTGGTGTACCGGTGCAATAAGCTGCTTATTATCGCTGTAGAGCAGCGTATAGCCGTAGCGCGGGTCAATACCGCCGAGCGCGTCCAGCTGCTTGAACATGGCGACGAGCGCGCCGGGGCGTCCGCGGCCCTTGTCCACCAGCTTGATCTCGCCGTCCTTCAGGGCCAGCACCGGCTTGATGCCGAGCGCGCCGCCCACAATGGCAACGGCGGCGGGCAGCCGTCCGCCCTTCTGCAGATGCTTGAGGCTGTCCACTACGGCGACGATACGCACCCGCTTTTTGAACTGCTCCAGCACTGCGGCGATTTCCTCCGCCGTCAGGCCCTCCTCATCGCGCAGGCGCACCGCCTCACGGACAAGCAGCGCCTCAGCCTGCGAGGCCGCCTCAGAGTCCACGATATGCACCTGCAGGCCGACATCGGCGGCGGCCAGATGCGCGCACTGGTAGGTGCCGGACAACTTCTGGCCGATGGTGATCACAAGGACCTCATCCCCCGCTGCGGCGGCATCCTCATACACCTGCATAAAGCTGGCCGGGCTGGGCTGGCTTGTACGGGGCAGCTTGCTGTCCTCTGCCAGGCGGACGAAAAATTCATCCTTCGTCATCGTGCCGTCATCGAGCTGGGTGGTGCCGTCTGCAAAGGTGACAGACAGCGGCACAACAAAGATGCCGGGGACGGACAGCTGCTCCGCAGTCAGATCGGCGGCGGAATCGGTAACAATACGGATCATGGCAGTAACTCCTTTATGGGCGTGCGGCAGCGCCGCATGTTGTTGACTGTTCAATAACTTGTTTAGTATACCACAGTTTTTCCGCGCTGTAAAGTGGATAAGGGCATAGAAAAAGCCCCCTTGCGGGGGCGGATTCTGGCAAAAATGACAGCGTGGAAAGCAAACAACCACACTGTAGGGGCCGGGCATGCTCGGCCCTGCCGTGTATAGCAAATGACCATTTGTGGGAAAGCGGCGGGCGGATATGGAATCCGCCCCTACGGAAGATGTGATTTTGGAAGAAGCTATAAATAAGGGCAGAGGGCGGCGCAAGGTGGCGGGCGGCATATATGCCGCCCCTACTGCTCTATAAACTTTTAGCAATGCAATAACCCGCACACGGCCCGGCAGGGAGGCTCCCCCCTACTCCTCAATGCCCAATAGCTCTGTGGCCGTATCCGGGTCAAGCTGCTGGACGGATTCGAGCTTACGGGTGATGGCGCGGCTGCGGGGGCCGATCAGCTCCTCCAGATCGGAGCCGGTCTGGTTCAGGTGGCGCTGCATCTGCTGCAGACCCGCGCCGAACTTTTCAAACTCGGTCTTGACCGCACCCAAGATCGTCCAGACCTCGCCGCTGCGCTTCTGGATGGCCAGCGTGCGGAAGCCCATCTGCAGGGCGTTGAGCAGCGCCGCCATGGTGGACGGCCCGGCCACCGTGATCTGGTAATCCCGCTGCAAAAGCTCCGTTACACCGCTGGAAACCACCTCGGCGTACAGCCCCTCAAACGGCAGGAACAGGATGCCGAAGCTTAAAAAAAAAGGACGTTGTTCAGCGCCTTGCGCATGGCGGCCACAGCGGCAGCATCGCCGCGCTCCTGCGCCGCCTGCAAATGCGCGTAGGTATCGCCCGGGAATTTCGCGTCGATGGGCAGCCAGACAGTGCCGTTCTGCCCTGGCATCTTGATGGCGTACTCCACGCGGTTCGTGCTGCCGGGCACGGTGGCGACGTTGCAGGCGTACTGGCCGGGGGCCAGGATCTGCTCCAGAATCGCGCCGAGCTGCACCTCGCCCAGGATGCCGCGGGTCTTGACGCCGGACAGCACCTGCTTTAAGCTGCCCACGTCGGCGGCCAGATTCTGCATCTCGCCCAGACCCTTGTAGACCTGCTCAAGCTGGGCACTGACCGTCTTGAACGAATCGTTGATGCGCTGCTGCAGTGTGTCCTGCAATTTTTCCTCGACTGTGCCGCGGATCTCATCCAGCTTTTTGTTGTTGTCGGCGCGGATCGTGTTCAGACCCTGCACCAGCGCGCCGCGCACACTGTCCATCCGGGTCGCATTGGAGTCCTCAAGATTTTTCAGCCGCGTTTCCATCATCGTCAGCTGGGCCAGCAGGGCATCGTTCGCGGCCTTCTGGCGGGCGGCCCCGGCTCGGTCAATGGATTCCAGCCGCGCCGTGCTGGCGGCGGCGTTCTGGCGCTGGTTCTCGGCCAGAACGGCAGAAAAATCCCGCAGCGTCGCCGTCGTTGTGCGGGCGCTCTCGCCCTGCATGGCGCGCAGCTGCTCGGCCAGCAGGTCGGTCTCGCTCTGCAAAACCGGCGTCACCGCGCGGACAAAGTCATCCGCCGTATCAATTTTCTGCTGTGGTTCGTCATTTTTGTGCATTACCTTTGCCAGCACCACAGCCAGCAGGATGTCCCCCGCCACGGCCAGCACCAGCAGCACATACAAAATCCAGCTCATAGGCACCTCACCGGATCAGCAGCAGCGCCGCGCCGATCACGGCCAGCACCGCCGCAAAAAATTCCGTCTCCCAGCTTTTGCGCTCCACACAGCGGGCGTTGGGGTTGTACCAGACCTGCAGCACCTTACCCTTGTCCTTGTCGTGCCTGAACCAGAAGGCGTCGTTCGTCTCCAGCTCCAGCCGCCTACCGTTGGCGTACAGCTCCACCAGATAGCGGTAGCCGCCCGCGCCCCGGCTGTTGCTGGTGGATGACGCACGGCGGCATTCCAGCACGCGGGCGGGCAGCAGCGCGGCCCCGCGGACCGTGCGGTATTTTTCCACAATGGCGGCTGCGGCCAGTGCAAAAAGCACGGTGCCCAGCACGCGATACACAATCAGTAATGTTGTCGGCATGGCAGTCTCCCTAAGGCAACACCGCATAATTCCCGCCTTACGGCTTAAGCACCGCTCTGGCGGCTGCGGCACTTAGAATTATGCGGTATTGCCCTTACATTTGATGCTTCTATGATACAACATTTTGGTGTTAAATGCAAGCGGTTTTAACACACTTTCGTACTTTAGTGTATTGACTTGTTTGGGCAAATTTGCTAGAATATTAAAAGATGCCAAGACCGAACAAATGCAAATTTTACAAAGAAAGAGGTCGGCGCACCGCTGTGCGCCTTTACGCTATGCAGCAGAATGAACGTAACACCGCCCTGTATGAGGCGATCCTGCGACTGAACAGCCTGGATGAGTGCATCCGCTTTTTTGACGACCTGTGCGCCGTGACCGAGCTGCGCACGATGGAGCAGCGCTACGCTGTGGCCGGGTGCCTTTTGCAGGGCAAGGTCTACAGCGAGATCCGCCGCGAGACCGGCGCATCCAGCGCCACGGTCAGCCGCGTGAACCGTATGCTGAACTACGGCACCGGCAGCGTGGCCGAGAGCGTGCGCGAGGACCTGGCCGCACAGGGCGTCACCGCCGACACAAAGGAATAAGGAGGGTCCCACCATGTCCGTTTCGATTCAGGATTTCGGCAAGTCCACTAGCGGCCAGACCGTTAAGCTGGCGACGCTGAAAAACGATTTTATCGAGGTTCAGCTGCTGAGCTATGCCGCCATTATCCATCGCATCATCGTAAAAGACCGCAAGGGCAATCCCGTGGACGTCGTGCTGGGCTATGACACCGCCGCCGACTATGAGTTGAACACCGACAGCATGGGCGCCGCCGTGGGCCGCTTTGCCAACCGCATTGCGGGCGCGCAGTTCCCGCTGTATGAGGAGATCGTCCATATCACGCCGAACCAGAACGGAAACTGTCTGCACAGCGGCCTGCACGGGTTCAATCACACGATGTTTGACGTGGCGCTGACCCCCGGCGAGACCGACAGCGTGACGATGACGGCCACGAGCCCCGCCGGGACAGACGGCTTCCCCGGCAATTTTGAGCTGACCATCCAGTACAGCCTGGCCAAGAGCGGGCTGGTCATCCGCTACGGAGCGACCACCGACGCGCCCACCGTCTGCAATATGACGAACCACAGCTATTTTAACCTGAACGGCCACGCCAGCGGCAGTGCGCTGGGCCATCGCGTGACGGTGGACGCCGATTTTTACCTCGAGGCCGACGCCGCCAGCATCCCCACCGGGCGCAAGCTGCCGGTCAAGGGCACCCCGATGGACTTCACCGAAGAAAAGACGCTAGGGCTGGACATCGGCGCGGATTTCACCCCGCTGACCGATTGCTGCGGCTACGACCAGTGCTATGTCATCCGTGACAGCGGTCTGCGCCACGCCGCCTGGGCTGTCGGCCCCGAGACCGGCATCCGCATGGAGGTGCTGACAACCCTGCCGGGCGTCCACCTGTACACGGCCAACTTCCTGGCCCCGGTCACGGCGGGCAAGGACGGCGCACACTACGCCGCCCGGGATGCCGTCTGCTTTGAGACGGAGGACTTTCCCGACGCGCCGAACCACCCGAACTTCCCCGACACGACGCTGCTGCCGGGCAAGCCGTACAGCTCGACGACGATCTACCGGTTTGATTTGGCGGAGATGTGATCTTCCTTGCCTTCCCCTGCGGGGGAAGGTGGCCGAGGCCCCGCCCGAGGCCGGATGAGGGGCGGCCTTGCGGCAATTGCCCGGTAACGGGCTGCTGTCGGTAGCTTTGCCCTCATCAGTCAGTGGTCGGGGCCACTGACAGCTTCCCCCGAGGGGGAAGCCTTTCCCTACAAAAAACCGCCCTGCACGTTTTTTCGTGCGGGGCGGTTCTTTTTTACTTCTCTTTGCTCAGCAAGATCCGGTCATTGTCCAGCGCGTGGCCGACGTTCTCTGCAAAGCGGTCCAGCAGGCCGTCCACGGTGGTGTGGGCGCGCTCCTCGCCGCTGATGTCCAGCACAATATGACCGTGGTCCATCATCAGCGTGCGGTTGCCCAGGGTCAGCGCGTCGTGCATGTTGTGGGTGATCATCAGGCAGGTCAGGTGGTTTTCGGCCACGATTTTTTTTGTCAGCTCCAGCACCTTGTCCGCCGTGCCGGGGTCCAGCGCCGCCGTGTGCTCGTCAAGCAGCAGCAGCTTCGGCGTGACGAGGGTCGCCATCAGCAGGGTCAGCGCCTGGCGCTGGCCGCCGGACAGCAGGCCCACGGGCTGCTTCATGCGCTCCTCAAGCCCCAGACCCAGCGCGGAGAGCTTTTCGGCAAACAGCTCCCGGTCCTTTTTGTTGATGCGGGAGAACGCCGAGGTGTGCCCCGACGCGCGCAGGAAGGCCAGCGCCAGATTTTCCTCAATCGTCATGTGCGGGGCCGTGCCGCGCAGCGGGTCCTGGAACATGCGGCCTATCGCCTTGGAGCGCTTGAAGTCCGGCAGGAAGGTGATGTCCCTGCCGTCCAGCGTGATCGTGCCGGTGTCGGCGATGAACTCGCCCGCAATGGCGTTGAACAACGTGGACTTGCCCGCGCCGTTGGAGCCGACAATCGTCGCAAAGTCGCCGTCGTCCAGATGCAGGTTCACGTTTTCGAGGGCGACCTTCTCATTGACAGTGCCCGGATTGAACGTTTTTCCGATGTTTTTCAGATCAAGCATGGCGGGCACCTCCCTTCTGGGCGTTGGCGCGGCGGCGGCGGAAATCTGCCTTGGCCTTGAGGGCCGGGGCTGCAATGGCCAGTGCGACGATGACGGCGGAGATCAGCTTCAGGCACTCTGACGGGACGTTGGCACGCAGAGCCAGCGCAATAATGAAGCGGTAGATGACGCTGCCCGCGACGGCGGCCACAGCCTTGACCCACATACCGCCGCGGCCAAAGAGCGTCTCGCCGATGATGAGCGAGGCCAAGCCGATGACGACCATGCCGGTGCCGAGGTTGATGTCCGCCGAGCGCTGGTACTGGGCCAGCACCGCGCCGGACAGTGCGGTCATAGCGTTGGCAATGCAGAGGCCCACCGTGATGGTGAAGGCGGTGTTGATGGACGACGCACGGACCATGTCCGGGTTATCGCCGGTAGCGCGGATGGACAGGCCCATCCGGGTGCCGAGGAACGCGATGAGCAGCGCGCAGACCACAACGGTGACAAGCGCCGCCACGATGAGCTTATAGGGTGCGCTCTCGCCAAAAACGCCCTGTGCAGCGGTAAAGACCGTTTTGGTTTTCAGCATGGGCACGTTGGAGGAGAAGCCCATGACCGCAAGGTTGACCGTGTACAGCCCCGTGTTGGTGATGATGCCCGCCAGAATCGACGGCACAGCGAGCTTTGTCTGCAAAAACGCGGTGATAAAGCCCGCCGCCGCACCGGCCAGCATGGCCAGCGGCAGTCCCAGGAACGGGTGGCCCGCCACGGCGGCGGTGGCCGACACGGCGCAGCCCAGCGTGAACGCACCGTCGGTGGTCATATCGGCGATGTTCAGCACGCGGAAGCTCAAAAACAGCGCCATAGCGACCAGCGCGTAGATAAAGCCCAGCTCCAGTGCATTCAGCACGGTGGCAACGGTAAACATAGGGTGACTTCCTCTCTGATTAAACTTGTCCCCCTCTGCGAGGGGGATGTCCGCAGGACAGGGGGAGAGAACCTTGCCACTGCCCGAAATATTTCGGGTGATGGCCAGGCTCTCTCCCCCACCGCCTGCGGGCGGAGCCCCCTCCCAGAGGGGGCCGGGATTTTTTTATTCCGCCGTGGTGACCTCGACGACCTGGCCGGCCAGATCGTTGAAGGCGCTGTAGTCGATGCCCAAGGCGGCGGCGGTCTCGGTGTTGACGGTGATGATGCCGCCGTCCATGACGTGGTACGCGGGGACAACGCCGGTCTCGAGGATGTCGAGCGCCATGTCGGCGGTGTAGGTGCCCAGCTCGGTGTAGTTGACGCCGCAGGTTGCAAACGCACCTGCCGTGACGAAGCTGTCCGCGCCGGTGTAGAACGGGATGCCGCCCTTGGTCAGCGTCTCGGAGACAGCGGCGGCAGCGGCCATGACCACGTTGTCCGTCGGGGTAAAGACGGCATCGACCTGGCCGACCATGCTGGACGCGGCGGTCATGATCTCGTCGTTGGTGTTGCCGGTCTTTTCGACGTAGGCAATGCCCTTGGCATCCAGATACGCCTTGGCCTCGGCAATCGGGGTCGTGGAGTTCGCCTCGGAGTTGGAGTAGAGCAGGCCGACGGTCTGGATGTCGGGCTGAACGGCGAACATCATATCCATGATGGACTGGGTGTTCAGCGCGTCGGACGTGCCGGTGACATAGTCAATGTCGGTCAGGTCTGCGGCGGCGGGGTCGGAGATGGCCGCGTAGATGACCGGGGTCTTGGTGGACTCGGCGGCGGTGGTCATGCACTGGGCGGCCAGCGTCGCGATGGGAATGATGGCGTCATAGCCGTCGGCGACGACCTGTGTGCCGATCTGGTTCAGCGTTGTGGCGTCGTTCTGGCCGTTGAAGTCCTTGTACTCGATCGTGATGCCCTTCTCGGCGGCCTTGGCGTCCAGCTCTTTCTCAATAGCCACGCGGATCTCGTCGAGGCTGGCGTGGTCGAGCTGCTGGACAATGGCGACCTTGTAGCTGTCAGCAGCGGCGGTGTCCGCGGTGCTCTCAGCAGCGGACGCGGTGGTCTCGGCGGAAGATGCAGCAGTGTTGGCGGTATCGGCGGTGTAGCTGCAGGCGGCCAGGCTGGTCATCATGGCGGCGGCGGACAGGACAGCAACAAACTTTTTCATGGTAAATTCTCCTTACTTTGTAAATTGTAGTGAATGTCAGGTTTGTAGGGGCGGGCAATGCCCCTATAGTGCCCGGTGCGTTCCCGGGCCATCCAGATTTACAAATTCAGGCTTGCCATCGCTCTTTCATCAGGTTCATGTTCCCTCTCCCCCATTGTTAAAAACAAAACTGCCCTTGCACAGAACTTCTCCTGTGCAAGGGCAGATAAAACAAATCTGTGGTGCCACCTTGCTTGCCGTGCTTACTATACTATCACGGCCACTCTGTAGGGAACCAACATTCCCCTGCTCTGTAACGGGAGCTGCCCGTCAACGGATACTGCGGGCCATGCCCGTTTCCCCGTGCCCTCCGCGAACCATTATGCAGACCCGCTCTGTATCCCCTTCCCAGCATCGGGGACTCTCTGTAACTGCGCTGTGTGCTTTACTTTCGCTTCATTGGTTTAAAGCATTTATACCACACACGGGCGTGTTTGTCAACACCCAATTTCAAATTTTATTCAGATTCTGCGGTTTCCGGCGACGCCATGTTGTTTTTATCCAGCACAAACAGTTTTTGCACCTGTTCGGCCACGGGGGTGTCGGTGTCCTTCAGCAGGCAGTTCTCCGTCAGGTAGGGGCTGTCCTCGCCGTCCAGCGCCAGCAGCATATCTTTTCCGCGCAGGGCGTCGCTGCCCAGGTACTCGGTCAGGCTGTCAGCGTCCCAGGCGGTCTCGGTATCGTCGGGCGTGAAGCTGCCGGCGTTGCTCCAGGTGCCGTAGACTGCGCCAATGGCGCAGACGCGCTGCGGGTCCTCGTCCTCGCCGTATTTCTGCTTATCCAGCTGCGCCTGCAGCTCGGACGCCATGCTGCCCTCGGTCATCAGGGCGCTGGCCTCGTCGGTAAAGATCAGGATGCCGTCCTTCTTATAGGTTTTCAGCAGCTGCTTCGCGTCGTAGGTCGGCAGCTCACTGTCGTCCGCGACGTTCAGCGTGCCCTGCATGGCGTAGTACAGGCGGGACACGGCGGCGTAACTGCTGCCGAAGAACCGCTCCATCTGGCGCGGATATTTGGCCATCGCCGTCTTGAACCAGTAGACGGCATTGCTTGTCGTGCCGCTGCGCATGGCCTGCACAGCCTCGGCGATCTCTGTCTCGGGCGTGTTGTGGCTCGCATTGGCCAGCACGGTCAGCGCTTTGCCCACTGTCGCACTGCGGGCATCTGCCCCCAGACCCGCGGCGTGGAAAACACCGGGGTAGCGCGTGCGGACGTGCTCCCACAGGGTGCGGGCGCTGTCGCGCCGGTCGGCGGGCAGCACGGACAGGTAGCTGTCCAGGCTCCCGGTATTGCCGGTCTGCAGATAGTTGTCCAGCAGCACGCCCGCGGCGGCGCCGTCCGGCACAGCCACGACCCGCACACCCGCGCTGTACAGCTTGTCGATCAGCGCACCGCGCAGCTCATTGCCGCGCAGGTTGTCGGTGTCGGCCACAAAGACGCGGTAGTCGTCGTCGCCGAAGTCCGACGCATCGAGCGCATAAGTCATATCAATGCGGTGCAGATACTTACTATTGTACTCCTCCACGGGGTTGGTCACGTCGGCGCTCTCGCGGGTCGCAATAACAAGCTCGCCCGCGGCCTCGGCGGCAGCGGTCTCCGGCGTGGCGGCAATGACCTCCTCGGCGGTCTTATCATCGTACAAAAAGTCCTGCAATGCCTTAATATTCACGACCCAGTCGGGGTCGTACATCAGGCGGTCATCCATGCCCGTGCGGATGCCGTAGGTGCCCTGCAGCGGCATGGACATCTGCTGCACATCGCAGCCCAAAAAGCCCGGCAGCTGCACGAGCAGCGCGGCGATCTCGGACTTGGTAAAGTTCGTCTGGATCAGCGGCAGAATGGTGTTGAGCAGGTTGTCCAGCTCCATGACGCTGGCGTTCTGCACCTGATCCAGCACGGCCTTAATGACGGTGCGCTGGCGTTCGACGCGCTTCCAGTCATTGTCGATCTTGCGCAGACGGGCGTATTGCAGCGCCGTGTAGCCGTCAAAGTGGTTGGGGCCCGGGTCAACGTGGTTGACGATTAGCATCGAGTTGGAGGGGACCTCCCAGTTCAGGGCCTTGGCCTCCATCTCGGTAATATCAAGGTCTACGCCGCCGACGGCGTCCACGATCTGGACGAAGGAGTTGAAGTTGACGCGGACGTAGTGGTCCACCTGCACGTTGAAGCAGTCCTCGATGGTTTTCATTGTCAGCTTTGCGCCGCCGTAGCGGAAAGTGTGGGTGATCCAGTCGTACTGGCCCTCATAGCCGTCCAGCAGGATCGGCACGCCGGTGCCGCGCTCGATGGAGACCAGCCGGATGACGTGATCCTTGATGTCGAGCGAGACCAGGATCATGCTGTCGGAGCGCGCGTCGTCGCTGAACTCGGTGGTGTCCTCCGTGCCGTCGAGCTGGTTCAGGTGGGTGAAGGCATCGGCGTCGTTGACGGCCTCGGTGCGCTCGTCGGTGCCGATGAGCAGGATGTTCAGCACGTTGTCGTCAGAGAACGGGCTGCCCTCGGGCATCGTCATCTCGCTTTCGGTGTGGGTCAGGCCGGTTCCGTCCAGGTCCTGGTCCTCGTCCGCGCCGATCTCACCCATCTCGCTGACGCTGCCGTCATCATAGCGCAGCAGGTCGAGCTTGCCGTTGACGTAAAGGGCCGCCAGCACAGCCAGCACGGCCAGAATACCGACAACAATGACCGCGATTTTGCCGCCCTTGGGCAGGCGCCGCCACGGGTTCTTTTTTAGCGCTCCATCAGTTGTTTTTTCGGTTTTCGTTTTCAGTTCGTTCATCTTTTTACTTTCCCCTGTTGTTGCCTTACCTATAATCCTGTTGTGTAGGGGGCAATGGCCGCCCCTACACGTATTACGTGCGTTTTAAGCGTTTGGCGATTTGCCGTACATCACAGCAATAATACAAAAACGCCGGCCCTGCAAAGACGGTCAGTCCCAGTGCGCGCCAGGTGAACCAGCCGTGCTGGATGCTGTGGGTGCGCAGCACGATGAACCACGCCGGGGTCATCAGCGCGCAGAGCCCCAGCGGCAGTGCGCGCGCGAGCTGCTGCCTGTCCCGGATGCTGGCCGCAAACAGCGCCAGAAGCAGAACGACAGCCAGCACCAGCGGCCAGAACAGGTGTTTGCCCGCCAGTGTCGTGTATACAAAATGTAAAATATTACTCCAAGTCAATTCCATGCCGTGCCAGCTGTCGGCGGCAGTGCGCACGCCCACCTGATGCAGCGCGTCGGCGATAACATTCTGCCCGGTGACAAGCCCGGCCAGCACCCATTTGGATGCCCAGCAGAGCAGGTAGCCGACGCCCCACGTCAGGCTGCCGCCTACAACGATGCCGCACTGCCTTGTGCCGGCCCGCAGACGCTGCTGCGGCTCAAGCAGCCAGCAGACAAGCGGCAGGCCAAGGGTCAGGACCGGCGTGACGAGCAGGTCGCAGAACGACGTCACAACGCCAAGAACCAGCAGTGCCAGGCAGACATCATCGCTGCGGCGGGGCTTGGCCAGCACCCAGACGCAGCCCGCGTAGGCAACGGCAAAGCAGGTGAAAAACTGTACCTGATGCGGTGCCCAGAACGCCGTGACCAGCAGCTGACTGACCGCGAACCACACCGCGGCCCGCAGCCCGCAGCGGCGGCGCAGCAGCACCGCCACCGCGGCAAACAGCGCCGCCAGCACCAGATACTGCACCACGCGCACGCCGGTGATGTCGGTGACCAGCAGCAGCGGGCGCAGCCAGATCAGGTAGCCGTGCCAGTACCGCGCGTAGGAGAACGGCACAAGCGCGGGCGCGTCGGTGCGCTGTGCGCCTGCGGCCCAGTCCCTTTCTATGTACCATTGCAGGTCGTCGGCCAGCGTCTCAAAGTTATCGACGTTGTAGGCCGTGTTCGTCATCATGGCGGTCAGCGGCGGGGCCTCGTCGGCGGACGCGGCCTCGGTCAGCATGATCGTGTCGGTGTAGTTGTCCATCTGGAACAGCTTGAAGTTCAGATATTCCGGGTACAGCCCCTCACCGGCGATTTTCACCGCTGAGTCGTAGACATGGTCCCGCACCGGCTCCCCGGGCAGGGCGTAGGCCGCCAGCAGCAGCACGAAAAGCGCCGCCAGCGTCACGGCGAACGCCGCCAGCGCCCGCAGGGCAAAGGGTGGTTTTTGGTTTTGTGGTTTTGCCATGCGGCACCCCTTTCACACAAAAATACAGACTAATTATAAAACAAAACTCCCGCCGTTGCAACGGTGGGAGTGTGAAAAAAGGTTGAACAAATGTTGGGACGTCCTTGCCTCCCTCGCAGAGGGGGCCAGGGGAATATTCCCTACACCATATCCGTCTGCCTGGACACCGACAGCACGATGCCCATCTCCCCCAGCAGCATCAATAAGCTGGTGCCGCCCGACGAGAAAAACGGCAGGCTGATGCCGGTGTTCGGGATCGTGTTCGTCACAACGGCCATGTTCAGAATCGCCTGCAGCGTGACCTGCACGACGAACCCGACGACGAGCAGTGCGCCGAACTTATCCCGCGCGCGCACCGCAATCGACATGCCGCGCAAGAGCAGCAGCAAAAACAGCGCCACGACCAGCGCCGCCCCGATAAAACCAAGCTCCTCACACAAAATCGAAAAAATAAAGTCGTTCTGCGGCTCCGGCACGTACAGATATTTCTGTCGGCTGTTGCCCAGCCCCAGCCCGGCCAGCCCGCCCGACGCGATGGCGTAGAGGCTCTGGATCGTCTGGTGACCTTCGCCCAGCGGGTCGGCAAAGGGGTCGCGCCACGACGCGAGCCGGTCCGTGGCGTAGGGCACCAGCTCCGGCAGCGCAATGACCGCCGCCGCAATGGCCGCCGCGCCCAGCCCCCCGGCCAGCCCGAACCACTGCAGCCCTGTGCCGCCCACAAACATCAGCACCGCGCCGATGGACAGGATCAGTAGCGTGCCGGACAGATGCGGCTCCAGCAGCATGAGCACCGTGACGACCCCCAGAATCAACGCGAACGGCACAACGCCTGTGGAAAACGACTTCATCCTGTCGTGATTCAGTGAGATGATATGCGAGAACACCAGCACAATCGAGAATTTTGCGATTTCACTGGGCTGCAGCGTGCCTAGACCCGGCAGCACGATCCACCGCTTGCAGCCGTTGTACTCCGGCATGAAAAGCACGATGGCAAGCAAAAGCAGCGAGATCCCCAGCATCGGCCAGGCCAGCCTGTGCCAGACGTGGTAGTCCACCAGGCTGGCCGCGTACATAGCCAGCACGCCCAGCGCCGCAAACAGCAGCTGCGGGCGGATGTAGGTGTAGGCGTCGCCGCGGCGATAGAGCGCCACCGCGTACCCCGCGGAGAACAGCATGATGAGCCCGTAGCTCAACAACAGCAGCAAGATCAGCAGAAACGGTATGTCGAATGTCGGCAGCGATGCCGCCCGCGCCCGAATCCTTTGTACAAGTGCAGCCATAACAAAGCCCCCTGCGCAGAGTGTACGCAGGGGGCGGCGGGTTTATGCTTTTGTCAGCGGTTCAAATCAAGGCTCAGCATCGTGTAGCCGTTGGCGCCGTTCTGGATGCTCTGGGCGCTGGCCTCATAGCAGGCCTGCAGGACCTCCATGTTGGGCTGGGGCGCGTCCGGGTCGGTGATGGTCCCGGTGGCAAGGGCCTCGTTATAATTCTCAATAACCTGGGCACAGATGCGGCGGCGATCCCGCAGCGGTGTCAGCAGGTTGGCCATCCACTGCTGATACATGCCGTGGTAGTCGCTGCCGTGGTCAGCATACAGAAAGTAATATTCCTGCTCGACCTCCATGGGCGACGCCTGGCAGCGGTAGAAATCCCCCAGTGCCGCGCGCTTTTTATCGGTGGAGTATTGCAGGATGTCCGACAGTCCATTGGGGAAAAGCTCTGGGTGCCGAATCCATTTGGAGTAGGGCTCCACCTGCACTTTTAGTGCATCAAAGACGGCCAGAAAATCCTCAAGCGCGATTTTCATCTCGCCCTTTTCCCATTTCTGGATCGTGCGCTTATCCCGGCCCAGGCGGTCTGCCAGTTCCCGCTGTGAAACACCCGCTGCCTCCCTCGCAGCGGTCATTGCTTCTGCCACACGGTATCGATATGCGGACATAACATCTTCTCTCCCCTCAAAACGCGATTCACCGCCGGAAAAACAGCAAAGCGGCGGTGCAAAATGCGCCGCCAAAATTTCCGGCACTGGTTGTGTACTTTGCACACCGGGATATGCTATATTGTGAAGGGCGGCATCTATAAGTACACTAACACTACCACAATTTTACTCTAGTTACCATTTTTTGTCAATATATTTTGTTATGTAGCATAGCAGGAGTGGGTGAAAATCGTGTATACCTATCGCGTTGTCTGTCAAAAGCTATCCGCGCCCGAGCTCGGGCCCTACACTACCTACGGCATTCTGGCCGCGCGGGACCTCCGCGGCTGCCAGCAGGTCGTACAGTTTATCTCCGACGTATCGTTGGATCGCGCCTTCGTCGAGGCCCTCGCACGCCGCTGCACCGCCGCCCAGCTCGACCCCTGCCACCTGCTGGACGTGGTCGAGGATGCCATCAGCGGGTAAAGCTTTCCGCCCCCAAAGGCTCCGACCAGGGGCGAGGTGCGCCCTTTTGCCGGGTGTCCTATAGCGCAAGGGACACCTCTCACATGCTGTTCCCGGCAAGCGCAGTCCTTGCCCGGGTGTGTTTGCCGTGCGCCTTTTTATGCGGCCACCGCAACTTGCTTGTCAGCTCCTGCTCATACTCCGGCGTGTCGAAAAATCACATTCGTGGCCTATTGAATATCTAGGGCAACACCGCATAATTCCCGCCTGACGGCTTAAGCACCGCTCCGGCGGCTGCGGCAAGGCATCTGCGTTGCCAAAATGCTCGATAATACACAAAGTATTATCTGCGCTTTTGGCTTAGCAGCTGCCGCACCTCGCTCGCCGTATCGGCACTTAGAATTATGCGGTATTGCCCTAGGGGCGACCATTGGTCGCCCGCGAACTTGGCGCAGCAACGCCTTTTCCGGGTAAGTTTTTTTCACAGGCAAACGGGCACAGGCGAGCAATGCTCGCCCCTACAAGAGTTTTTTGACAGTCTGCATACTCAGGGAAGATATAAGATTCCATCTTCAACTTGAACATTGGTGTGCCGCATAAGCTGACCCCTGCCCTTTTCGGCTCCGGATAAGGATAAAACCGCAAGCACACACACGACCAAATTCACGGACATTCCCGTTGAATTTGTGTTGTGTTTACGCTTTTTTGTGGCGATTTTTGCGCAATAGTTGCGCAAAAGCATCAGCAAGATTTTAACAGGTGCTCGGCGGTGTGTATAATAGTTGCCGAAAGCGCTTGTCATTGTGACGAATTCGACAAGTCAAAATTTTGCAATCTGCCAAAAAATCACTTGCTTGAATATAGCCGTTTTGAAATTTTCATCCCAAAGTATTATACTGTTCCTTATAAATAAAAAGGCACACAACAAACATACCGTGTCTTACTTTTCCCGACGTAAGCGCAATGTTTGCACATCGGATTATATTCTCAAAAAAGACTGTAAATACAGCTCAGCTTGTGGAAAAAGTCCGTTTCCGTGCCAGATGTGCGCAGCGCATAAAATCGCGCCGAATGGCGCGCGTTCCCCCGATATATCGTGAGAACACACATATATAGAAAAGGAGTCGAAGCAAATGACGAAAGCATTTTCTATCCTGCACCGTGCGGCGGCACTGCTTGTCGCCCTGTGCCTGCTGGTCGGTATGGCTCTGCCGGTTTATGCAGCTGAGGATGAGGCTTTATTTTTTGACGCAGGTTCGGAAACGATTCCGACCATTCCTGCCGCAGACACGTCAAGCGAGGGTGTAGAGCCTGCGCAAGAACCTATTGTGACGGATTCGGAAACGGTTCCGGATGAAGGAGATACCCCGCCCACTGCGAACGAGCCGGGAACAGAAGCGGGAAACACGGTAAACAATACAGCAGCGGTTCCGAACAATGACGGCAAAACCCAGGAAGCGGCAGAAAATCAGACTCCCGCCGCCGATACGGACACCGCCCCTGCCGACTCAGCCTTGACGAACAAAACCCCTGCGGACACTTCCGATACGGCTGCCGCGCCAAACCATGCCATCAACGCAGAGGAAACCACGGCGGCAAAAACCAACACAGAGCAAGATGTTCTTTTTGCTGACGGGGACAACCCCAACGAAGAAGATACTATGCTTGCGGATGATTTGCCTGACAACGATGACGCGAACACACCTGATACGATAGCGGATACCAGTGTATCGACGGGCTTTATCCCGGCTACGACAACCATTTATTTTGCGGTTGATAAAAATATATTCCAGGATTCCTATCGGGTTCATTTGTATGCCCATAAGCTGGACGACAGCGGCTTGGACAAGGATATGGTTGACACTGGAAAGACAACAACCGATGGTCGCAAGATATACAGCGTTACACTGAATCAGGCTGATTATTCAGCGGGTGGGTTTTATCGACTGATTTTCCAGTATTTTGATGACCACGTATCCGACCAAAACCAAAGATTTAAAGGTCAATTCTTTGCCTTTGGCGGAGAATCAGGCGATGACAACGGCAATGGCTTTAAAAAAGAAACAGCCATTGACAAAATTGCCGGGCAAATGTTTGACGGTGGATATTTGTTTGAAGCCGGAAAAAATGGCAACCAAGGCAAAGCATTTAACGCCGACCAATGGACGCGCGTGGAGTACTATTACAAAGACACACCGCTTTACTTCAAAAATGCAAGCAACACCGACCTTGCCAACGTAACCGCAGTATTTTATAAAAAAGGAACTGACGGCACGGTAGAAACAACCGTCAGCCTGCCAATCGGCACGGTGGGCGCAAACCAGTTTTACGCGCAGAAAATTCTGATCCCGGACAATAAGTCGCAGTTTGTAAAGTTCACTTGGGACGGCAACGGCGAAAGCGACCTGTATAATTTCAGCACAGACCCCTGCGACAACGTACCAACGTTCGACTTAACAAAAACCAATTGCTTTGTCTACAGCGCAGATTCTACATTTCCTTGGCAAAGTGCGGGCAGTGATTTGCTAAAGGCAAACAAAACCATTTACTTTGATGCCACGCTGTCCTCTTACGGTTACGAGGGCGAAAATTTACAGCAACAGCCTATGCCGGGCAGTGACAAGAAAATGTACTGCTTCCTGACGGATTCAGACGGCAATGTCACTTCGCAGGAGATGAGGTTGGTAAAAGCCGACCCCACCACCGACCGCCAGCTGTGGTCTTGCGAGATTCCTGGTGAAAAAACTTACACCGCAGTGCAATTCTCCGCAACGAATGACCAAGGCGCCATCGCAAAAGACAACAAAACCAAGGTGTACAGCACGGCAGAGCTTCCCCCTACACTAACGGATCCCTGCTTTTTTGCTGACGATGGTGACCCTTCGGCTTACGCATCAGGGGAAACCCGCGTTTTCCGTGACGGCTACTGGGGCGAGAAAGGCTCCCTCCGCGATGCCGAAAGCGGCAAAAACTCGACCGTTGTGGACATTGATAACAGCGGCATTTTTACCCAGCAGAAGGATACAAAGTATATCACCAGCACCCTGTACGATTACTACACCGACTACGAGCTGAACGGCTTTAATCGTGACAGCGCCCCGAACATTAGCGGTTCCCAACGCGGTTTTGTCACTTTTGAGCAGTTTGACCGCGCCCTCAGCAGTGCTTACACGAAAAGCGACAATGTCAAATACCCGCTTTACACCGGGCATTTCGAACCGACTGGAGGGGCGTCTTTCGCGGGTGTTGCCAAAGGTATGAAGCTGTGTGGCTGGGGCGATCCAAACGGCAATCCAGACCAAAGGGCATTATACAACACCTTTATGGCGGTAAACAACTCCACCTATGACGATAAGGGGCAACAGAGTACTGATTACACCCGCACCTTCCAAGGTCTTGTAGAAAGCAAGACTTCTGACGGTTCGGCAAACGGTCTGCCGCTGTTAAGAGCCAAGAATTCCATCACAACAAATGCGCTGGTTGACCCGCACTTTGATGAAGCATTCTTGCAAGGCAAAAACAGCTTTAACACCGTGCTGGGCAAGGTGTATAAGGATGTTTCCTTCCCGTTCACAAAGGACGCCGTTTTTAAGAGCAGTACCAACCCAAACGACCCAGAACAATACGCCGAATATTGGTACTACGACAGCAGCAAAGCCTCGCTGTATCTGAAGCAGGATAAGGGCGACGGCAAGTATTATCTGGAATCCCCCATAGATGGTGAGGGCAAACCCACCACGCACGCCAACTCAAAAAACATTAATGCATCATACGGCTTTTTCCCGTTTAACCAAACAGTTTCCACAGTCGGGGCGTCCCAATACAACTACGGCTTTGGCGCCAAGCTGCAATTTGACTTTACGCTTACAGACGACGGTCAGGTCGTTGCAGGTAATGATTCCAACACCAAAGTCCCCATCAAGTTCTTCTTCTCCGGTGACGATGACGTGTGGGTCTACATTGACGGCAAGTTGGTTCTGGATGTCGGCGGTGCGCACGGCAAAGCGTCCGGTCTGCTGGAATTTGGCAAGGACAACACCGTAACCCCCTACGTCAGTTCCAACAAGAACACCGACACAAAAGACCCCATGGTCTACACGACTGATGCCAAAAACAAAACCGTCTACTTCAACCAGACCCCTATCACGTTCACCAAGACGACAAAACAAGCCATCCCATTAGACAAAGACCTCACCACCCACACCCTGACCATGTTCTATATGGAGCGCGGTATGTGGGACTCCAACATGGCGGTGGCGTTCAACTTCCCCGACAATAACGAATTGCAGGTTGAAAAGGAGGTCAATGTCGACAAGGTAAACGGCGCGTTCAAAGATTTATTTAAAGATCAAAAGCTCTTTACCTTTACCCTGCAAAACTTGGCTACGCATTACGGCCCGAAAACAATTGATGACAGCACCCCCAAACCCGTGAAAGTCGGCAGCAATTTCACCGCCAGCAGCAGCGATACTGACCGTACAACCATGGAAAAAGATGTATCTCCGTTCGGCAGCGACAGCGATGAAGATAAAGCTAAAACCGTAAAATGGTACGCCCAAGGGTATGATAAAGGCAGCCAACACCGCGACCTGCGCTACGGCACTATGACGCTGGATCCCCAGCTCGACATCTCAAAAACTCCCGACTATCTGTCCTTTGACGTTTACGCCGTGGGCAACACGGGTGACGGCGTTCTGTCCACCAACTACCTGTATCTGACCTTGGTGGACAGCAACGAAAAGCAGATGGGCTGCGATGCCAACGGCACAAAGTCCTATCTGAACACCATGCTCAGCGGCAGCGTTGTGATGAAAAACAACCAATGGGTCACGGTCAAGCTGCAGCTGAACAAAATGCCCGGGTATTCGGACTTTGACCTGACCAAACTCTCAAAAATCCTCATTGGCGATGACTACGAGCGCACGGTTTACTTCCGTAATTTTGTTTTTACCGCCAAGCCCGTGGTAAACAAAACGGTGGGCTTCTCGGTAGAGCAAGCGGATATCCCGGACTATGGCTCGGCGGGAGGCAATACCTTGAAGCCCGCCAGCGGCGCGATATTTACGTCCAGCGTAGCGAGCAGCGGCACGCAGGCGGTGGACACCGATGGCACGTTTGATTTGCAAGACGGCGAAACCGTGACCTTTACGGACCAGTTCCGCCGTGGCAGTTATATCTCGCTGCAAGAGGCGGAAAACACCGCCTTGTACGACACCCACTGGGAAGTGTACGAGAACGGGACGTTGGTCAACGCAGCGGGGACAAGTCCGTCTGTAAACGCCGCATCCCCCCTCCCGCTGCAAGGCGACAGCACAAAGCCGGAGGATAACCGAACCGAAACGGCGGACAGCACGACAGGCAGCAACTACAACGGCAGCAAGCCCACAGGCACGAATACGCTGGTGTTCCGCAGTTACGCCGCGCCGGAAGAAGAATTCCCCGAATTGAAGGTCAGGTTCATTAACACCGTCAAGGTCGGTACGCTGGTAATTAAAAAGGAACAGGTGCCCGGCGAAGCAAAGCTGCCAGACAGCTACAAGTTTACCGTCACCTTCAGCAACGTTGGCGGTATCGGCTTGGGCGGCGCGGACGGCGTAACAATGACCAAAACCCTTAAAGTTGACGAAAGCTGTGAAATTACCGGCATCCCCATTGGCACACGCTTCCAGGTAGTGGAAGAAACGCCCGCCGTTGGCAGCCTGCAAAGGGTAACCTGTACAGACACTAACGCACAGTACAATGTGGTGGACAATGGCGTGCGCGGCACGGTTACCAGCGAAAATCCAGACGTCACCGCCACCTTTACCAACACGGCACGCCAATTGATGGATATTGAGGTGGAAAAGCAGTGGCTGGATGCAAAGGGCAGCCCGCTGACCGACAACCTGCCGAAAGCGATTTGGGTCAAGCTGCAGCGCCACCATGTGGATGACACAACCGACAATTGGCAAGACGCACCAACGGACCCTGTCGAGCTGAAATACAACTATTTGACCGGGAAGTGGACGGAAAAGTTTGAACGTCTGGACATGACGGATGTCAACGACAACAACATCCCCTATGAGTACCGCGTGGTGGAAAGCGCATCGGGAACCGGGAATTGGTACGGCGGCACGGACGGTGATGTGATTGAGATTTCCGGCAAGAAGTACAAGGTTCTCAATACCAGCCGCGTCACAGGCGATTCAACCGACAAAACGCTGACCCTGACCAACCAACTGCAGGATGCCAAATACAAGCTGGTTATCACAAAGCTGGACGCACAGGAAGTAACCAAAAAGCTGGACGGTGTGGCGTTCAAGCTGGAAAAGCTGAAGGCTGACAACACGGCTGAAATAACCTATAACGGCACGACGGGCAGGGATGGCGCGGAAACAGGCGAGCTTACCTTTGCAGACCTATCCCCCGGCAAGTACCGCCTGACCGAAACCAAAACCGCCGCTGGCTACACCCTGCTGAGCGAAGCCATCGAGTTTACATTGACAACGGACGGGAAGTGCCAACGCAGCAACGGGGAGTCTATCGCGGTAACCCCAGATACCGCCCCCGGCGTGTACAACATTGCCCTGACGATCTACAACCGCAAGGGCTTTACCTTGCCGCATACGGGCGCGGACGCACCCAGCCTGTGGCTGCTGATAGGTTTGCCCGCACTGGTGGCTGTGCTGCTGGTGCTGGTGTTCCGATACAATAAGAAAGGGGGCAAACATTCCTGAACCCCCTAAAAAAGCCCTCTACACAAAACAATATAGAAAGAAAGAGGTATGCAACAAGATGAAACTGAAACGTTTATTTACCGCAGTCCTCAGCGCCGCCCTGACCCTGAGCCTTTGCGCCATGCCCGCCATGGCGGCTGACGGCTCGACGGCGGCGGGGACGCCTAACACAAGCACGATTGACAAAGGCCAGACAGGCTCTATCACCATCTATAAGCGGGCACTGGATGGCGAAACCCCAGGTGACCCCGGTAAAGGCGAAGCGATGGAGGCGCCGGGTACTGCATTGAAGGATACAGGCTTTACCCTCTATCGGGTCAAGGATACAGAGGCATTGCTTGACTACTATAATGGACTTTCGACAGGCGCTGCAGCAGAGGTTACTGTTGACAGCTGCTTTAAGGACAAAACCTCGTATACAAAAGAAAATCTTAGAACAGAAATAAGCCAAGCTAAAGTCGAAAATGAAAAGTTTACAGATGAAAACGGCATGGCCAAATTCGACGGCCTCAAAGTCGGTATGTACCTTGTAATTGAAACCCAAGCCCCGCAGGCTGTTACCGTACCCGTAGAGCCTTTCTTGGTTTCGATTCCTATGACCCGCATTGGCGACACGGCAGCGGGCGAGCAATGGCTGTATGATGTGACTGTCTACCCCAAAAACAGCATTGCCAAGGGCACGGTAAAACTTGTCAAGCAAGGCAAACAGGGGGATGCAGCACCAACACCGCTGGAAGGCGTCCAATTTTCCCTGTTCAGGAAGAGTGACACAGAAGGTAACGTCTATAAGGAGGTAACTGTTACTAACCCTGTCACAAATGCTAGTGGCGAAATCACTTTAGAAAACCTTACCAAAGGCCGCTACTATCTGCTAGAAACAGGTTATGCCGCAAATAAAGACAAGGGCTATATCCTGAACACCACCGGCAAATTCTACTTTGACATTAACGAAAAAGGTAAGGCTGTGAAGGTAACTGACCCTGAGATTACCGATAATGTGGCTGATGGTAGCTTTGCCATCGACGCTAACGGTACTACTTTGACTGTCACGAACTACAAGCCCGACATTGAAAAGACCGTCACCAAGCGTAACGGCGACAAAGCACATCAAGCCGATTACGGTGTTGGCGATGACGTGCAGTATACCCTGACTATTGATGTACCTGAAAACGTTAAAAGTCTGAAAACCTTCAAGGTTACCGATACCACGGTTGCAAGCCAGTTGGTTCAGAAGGAGGACAGCGTAGTAATCAGCGCCAAAAATAAGGATGGCGGCGATGCAACCCCTGCTAAGAGTACTTACACCATTACTGTTGCACCAGATGCCGACAACTCCGTTATGACGGTTGACTTCTTTAAGCCGAGTGAATTGGCTGACGTTGCCGGAGGCAAAATTACCATTACCTATACCGCTACCGTTCAGAGTGGTGCAATTGTTGCCGGTGATGGCAACGTGAACACTGCCAAGATCGTCTATTCCCGCAAAACCGGCATCGAAGCAGTACCTGGCGACCAGACCTACGAAATCACGGACAAGGGCGTTGTTTACACCTTTGGTCTGAAAATCCACAAGACTGCCAAGGGCGGTAAGGAGAACGGCAATGGTCTTAAGGAAGTCACCTTTGACCTGTACAAGATGGTTGAATCCTATGAACTGGAAGGTGGCCAAGTAAAGACCACGATTAGAGGTGTTGATTATACCGACGAAAACCTTGCCGATGCCGTAAAACTGGGCTTGACTGAGAACAAAAATGAAAAATGGATCAAGATCGAGACCCTTAAAACGGGTGATGGCGGCTACGTCTCCGCAAAGGGTCTGCCCTCCGGCACCTATAAACTGGTCGAGACCAAGACCGCGGACGGCTACAACCTGCTGTCTAAGCCTGTGGATGCCAAACTGAACCTTACCTATTCTGAAGCATGGACAACCACGACAAAGTATGATGAAAAGGGCAACCAGACCAAGTCTACAATAACTACGCCGACCTACACGAGAGGCGAGGAGAAAGTGACCGACCCCAGCGCAGAGATTGAAATCGTCAACCGTGCGGGCTTTACGCTGCCTGTCACCGGCGGTTTCGGTACGCTGCTGTTCAGCGGTATCGGTGTGCTGCTGGTTCTGGCGGGCGTCGGCGTTCTGTTCAGCCTGAAAAAGAAATCCAACCGTGCGTAATGCACATCATCCAAACACCCACAGCAAAATAAACGGGTAATCCATAGGGGAAGGGCCGGAAACGGTTCTTCCCCTATGGGCGGTTGTGGCAGTGCGTCAACCCTTTACAGAAAGGCTCTTTGCAATGGAAACCACCGTCAAATTAAAACTTGGCTTTGCTGCGCTGATGATCGTCTCCGGCATCGGCGTGGCCATATACCCCGTTGTCAGCAACGCGGTGGCACAGCGCCACGCAAGTTCGGTCATTGAAAGCTACAACGACACCGTGCAGTCGATGGACGCCGAGAAAATCGACGCCGCCAAGGAGGCTGCGCGCCGCTACAACCAACAGCTGAACAATGCCATCGACCGCGACGCGGCGGGCGAAGCGGACGACATCGGCACAAGCTATGTGGACATGCTGGACGTGGGCGAGAGCCTTGGCTACATTACCATACCCAAAATTGACGTAAACCTGCCCATTTATGAGGGCACAAGCGACGATGTGCTGGTAAAGGGCGTCGGACATCTGGAAGGCTCCAGCTATCCGCTGGGCGGCGCGGGCACCCACAGTGTGCTGACGGGGCACCGCGGTCTGGCCGAGGCGGTACTGTTTACCGACCTGGACAAACTGGGCGAGGGCGACCGTTTTTACCTCCACATCATGGACGAGGTGCTGGCGTATCAGGTAGACCAGGTCAAGGTCGTGGAGCCGGAAAACACCGAGGATTTGGAAATTATCCCCGGCGGGGACTACTGCACGCTGGTCACCTGCACACCCTATGCCATCAACACCCACCGTATGCTTGTGCGCGGTGCCCGTGTGCCGTATACCGGAGAGGACGAGCAGCCCGACACGCCGCAGACCGTGCAGTACCAACAGCTGAATACCGGCAACGTGGTAAAGCGCATTGTGGACGCCTGGCCATGGATCAGCGTGACGGGCAGTGTGGTTATCGGCGGCGAGGCGCTGCTGTTGCTGCTGCTGTTGCACCGCTGCAAAAAGCGCGAGGAGGAAGATTGATGAAACGCCTGTTTCTGCAAATTTTTGCATGGCTGGCAATTTTGCTGGGCGTTGGGCTGATGCTGCAGCCCACGGTCAGCCGATATCTGACGGAGCAGAAAAGCACAAAAACCGTGCAAAAATTTGTGCAGGCCGCCGAAGCTGCCGCCCCCGCCGCGCCCGAAACCTCCGCCGCCGAACCCGCGCGCGCCTACCCCGAACTGTACGACGCTTTTTTGGCCTACAACCAACAGCTTTTTGCCCAAGGCCAAAGCGGCCTAAAAGACCCCTTTGCCTACGAGACCCCCGCCTTTGACCTGACGGGCTACGGCTTGCCCGACGACGTTATCGCCGCGCTGTGGATACCTCGTCTGGACTTGGAACTCCCTGTTTATCTGGGGGCCAACGCGGCCAACATGGCCCGCGGCGGCGCGCTGCTGGGGCAGACCTCCATGCCGCTGGGCGGCGAAAACACCAACACCGTCATTGCCGCCCACCGCGGCTATTACGGCGCGGAAATGCTGCGCAACGTGCAGCAGATACAAATCGGCGACAAAATTACTATGACAACGCCGTGGGACACGCTGGTTTAACGCGTGTGCGAGCTGAAGATTATACAGCCGGACGACATAAACGCTGTGCTGATACAGCCCGGCCGCGACCTGCTTACCCTGACGACCTGCCACCCCTACACCCAAAACACCCAGCGCTACCTGGTGATAGCCGAGCGCGACCCCGACGCAGAGGCCGCCACCCATGCGGCAGACCTGGCCGAGTGTGACGAAACCTGGGACGCCGCACCGCGCCAAGTGACGGTGGAGGCCGACGGTACCTCCGCGCTGGAGGAAGTCACCCCAGAAAGTATCACTCCCCTGCCCCACGAGGGCGGCGGCGAAAACGCGGGCGGCGCGTACTCCAACTGGGTGATTTGGCTGGAAAACAACGCCCTGTGGGCGGGATGCCTGCTGATTGCCGCCGTGATCGGCTGTATGCTGATATGTCGCAGGCATAGAAAGGATTGACCCATGCAGAATATCAACGAAAAGGCACTGGCCGTTACAGCCGAGGTAAGCAAGGCGGTGCTGGGCAAGCCGGAAGTCGTGCTGAAAATCATGATGGCGATACTGGCCCGCGGCCATGTGCTGATTGAGGACATCCCCGGCGTGGGCAAAACTACGCTGGCACAGGCGTTTGCCCGCGCTATGGACCTGACCCAAAACCGCGTGCAGTTTACCCCCGACGTTCTGCCGTCCGACATTGTGGGGTTCTCGCTGTACCAAAAGGAAACCGGCAAATTTGTGTACCACCCCGGCGCGGTGATGTGCAACCTGTTTTTGGCCGATGAAATCAACCGTACCAGCGCCCGCACCCAGTCCGCCTTGCTGGAAGTCATGGAGGAAAGCGCCGTCACGGTGGACGGCGTGACGCGCGTTCTGCCGCAGCCGTTTACCGTTTTTGCAACGGAAAACCCCGTCGGCTCGGTGGGTACGCAGATGCTGCCGGAATCCCAGCTGGACCGCTTTATGGTCTGCGTGGTCATGGGCTACCCCGATGCGGAGGCGGAAATGGAGATTTTGTCCCGCCAGCCGCGCCGCGCCCTGCTGGACCGTGTGCAGCCGGTGATGGACAAAAACGACCTGCTGGCTATGCAGCAGCAGGTAGACGAAGTGTATATGAGCGATGAAATCAGACGGTATATCGTGGAACTCTCCCGCGCGACGCGGCGGGACAGCCGCCTGACGCTGGGGCTTTCGCCCCGTGCGTCGCTGGCGGTGGCCGGTATGGCGCGCGCGGCGGCTTTTCTGGGTGGGCGCAATTATGTGGCCCCGCAGGATATTACCGCGATTTTTGCCGATGCGGCCCGCCACCGTCTGTGCCTGACCGAACAGGCCCGCACCGGCGGCGATACAGTGCAGAATATCCTTGACGATGTTCTGCACACCGTGCCGCGCCCCCGCCCGGAGAAACCGTTCCATGGCAGGTAAGGTGGGCTGCGCGCTGCTGCTGGCCGTGCTGTTTGCCGCGGCAGCGGTCAGCCGCACGTCGTTTGCGGTCTTTTTGGTGTCACTGGCGGTGCTGCTGGTCGGCTTTTTGGCGTGGTATGTCCGCACACTGCGCAGGGATGTGACGGTAACGCTGCAGCTGCCTGCCCGTCCCGTGCACCCCGACGAGGATTTTGCCGTACTGGTGAAACTGCACAACAACGGGCGGCGGCCCGTGCCGGAGCTGCGTGTCGTTTTGCAGGCTGTGGACGCCGAAAGCGGAACGGCCATTGAACTGCCCTGCGGTGCGATGCTGGCCCCGCATCAGTGTGCCGATTTGCGCGTGACCCTGCGCGCAGCAAAAAGCGGTCTGTGGCGGTTCCGTGTGCGGGAAGCCACCGTACGCGACCTGTTGGGGCTGTTTGCCGCGCACTGCGCCGTACCGCCCCAAAGCAGAGAACTGTGTGTGCTGCCCCCCGCCGAGGGCGAGGACGACGGCGCAGGCACAAAACCGCAGAACTGCGCCGAAAAAGTGACTGCGGCGGGCTGCGATTTGACCGACGGCGTTTATGATCTGCGCCCCTACCGTGCAGGCGATTCACCGAAGCTGATCCACTGGAAACTGACCGCCCGCGTGGGCGAGTTGACCGTGCGCGAGCCGTTGGGCGCAGCCTACCGCGCTGACCCTGCGGGCAGCGTTTTGGCAGAGGGGGCCGACGCGCCGCAGCAGTTGCTGCACTTTGGGCAGGCCGCCGTAAAGCGGCTGCGCAGATTGACCCGCCGCAAGGACACCGACCCCGCTACGGGGCTGGTATTTGTGGACCGTGTGCTGCTGCCCCGCACCAAGGCCGCTGCCCACCCCATGGCGGAAGCGGCGGCGGATCTGCTGATTTCGGAGCTGCTGGCCTTGGGCTTACTGACGGCGCTGAACGGTGCGTTTGCACTGGCATTGCCGATTTGGGTGTGGCTTGGCGTGGCGGCACTGTGTGCGGCGTGGCCGGCACTGCACCGCGTCCCGCTTTCCAAGGCGGGCCGTTACGGCGCGGCGCTGGCGCTGGCCGTGGGGTATCTGGTGTTGCTGTTTGCCGTGCAGCAGCCGTTTTTGGCCGGTGCGGCACAGTGCGCGGATGCCGTCAGGCTGTGCCTGAATACACGCTTCAACGCAAATTTTGTGGTGTCCACCTCGCCGGTTTCGGCGCAGATGGGCCTGTTTGCGCTGCTGACGGCAGTGCCGTTTACAATGTTTTTGGCCGCGCTGACAGCCCGCCACACCGACGCGCTGTTGCTGGGGGCGGTGCTTCTGCCGATCGTGGTGTTCACGCTGTTGGCGGGGACGGGCCGTGCCGTTTTGGGCTGGCTGCTGCTTTTGCCGGGCTGGTTGGGAAGCTGTGCGGCGGCGCGGTCGCTGGTGCGCAAACGGCTGTGGCGCGGCAAGGGTTCCGCTGTCTATGCCGCCAACCTGCAGACCCACCGCATAAACCAAAGGCTTGCCGGTGTCGGCATGGCTGCCATTTGCGCGGTGCTGTTTTTGCCTGCCCTGGCACTGCGCCCCGTGCTGATGCTGCCCTTGAACGCGCTGCAGCCTGTGACCGACAAAGTCTGCGAGGCCGGGCTGAGCGCGGCGATCGAGTGGCTGCCGAAAATCAGCGGCGGGGCACTGAATTTCCATGTCAGCGCTGCTGCGGGCGGCGTGGAGGACGGCAGCCTGACACGGGGCGACGGCCTGGCGCTGACGGGGCTGGAGGATATAATGGTCACGACCGACGCCAAGCCGGAGGAGACCGTCTACCTGCGCGGGTTTATCGGCGTGGACTATGACGGCACAAGCTGGCAGGCAGGGAATGCCGCTGACTTCGACAGTGCCGCAGCAAACTGGAAAACCGACGGCGACGGGCGGCTTGCCATTGCGAACCTGCCGTTTTTGCGCGCGGCATACAGCGGCGCACAGCCGCAGCAAATGACCGTACAGCGTCTGCATGCAAACGATGCCTACACGTTTGCGCCGTACAACGCATATTTTAACGACTACTACACGCCGGACGGCGACGGAGCCATAGCGGGGCAGACCGTGCAGGACGATATGTTCTACTATTTTCCGCGCAAACAGGCAGAGGAGCTGCTGGCGGCCCGTGACGATGATGACGCGGGGGTGCTGGACCGTCTGGAAAGTGCCTACGCCGCGTATGTCCGTGCGCGCTGCCTGGATGTGCCCGACGGTGCCGGGTACGATGCCATAGACAAGGAACTGGCTGCGCTGGTGAAGGAGCGCAAACTCAGGGATGATGACATCGATGGCCGACGCGCACTGGTGCGCAGCTGGCTGAACGAGCACTGCCGTTACAGCGCGGACGCCGAGACACCCGACGACACCGACCCGCTGCTGTATTTCCTGAGCGAGAGCCACACGGGCAGCAGCACACAGTTTGCCTCGGCAGCGGTGCTGCTGTGCCGCATGGTGGGGCTGCCCGCCCGATATGTGGTAGGCTACGCCGCACCGCAAAGTCTGTTTACCGCTGCGGGCGACGGCAGCTGCCGTGCTGTTTTGCAGGACGATAACGCCCACGCCTGGGCAGAGATTTACCTTTCCGGGCAGGGCTGGACGCCGCTGGAGGTCACCCCCGGTATGACAGCCGAACTGACCGAGGGCGAGCTTGCCGCCGATGCCGCACAGGCAGGGCAAAATGCCGCAGACAGTGATACACCCCTGCCCGCGCGGCAGGAGGCCGACTCCCCTGCCGAAACGCCGCAAAGCGTCCCGCTTTTGTGGGTGCTGCCTACGGTTTTGCTGCTGCTCGTCTTGGCCTTGGCACTTCTGCGCCGTGCAAGGCGCACACCTTTGCAGACCGTACAGGCAGAATTTTGTGCGCTCCATCGCAAGATGCGGCGCTGCGGGCTGGCGGCGGAGGTGTCCTCTGACGAAGCGGCATTTGCGGAATTTCTGCAAACGCATTGCCCGCAGACGGACCGCGAAACCGTGCAGCACCTGCTGGATGCCGTACAGGCGGCAAAGTTTGCGCCCGAGCCATGCACCGCCGAAACCGCGCAGGAGATACAGACCCTGTGCCGTAAATTACGCAAAAAACTGTGCAGACGAACGGTGTGAGGGCTGTGCAAGGGGAAGCTTTACGCCAGAAATAATGGACGATTCGGCAAAAAACGATTATGATAATGGTAAATACATATCGGAGATGAGAAGCCATGCCACCTTTGCCGAAGAACGACAAGCCGATCGATATCACGCAAATCGCGCAGGCGCTTGGCGTATCCAAGACAACCGTGTCCCGTGCCATATCCGGCAACGGGCGCATCAGCGCAGCAACCCGCCAACGCGTGCTGGACTATGTAAAAGCGCATAACTATACCCCCAGTATGATGGCGCGCGGGCTGGTGAAGCGCTGCTCCTACAATATTTCGCTGGTGATTTCCACGCAATTTTCCGACTTTGAGCTGCCCTTTTTGCGCAAGGTGATGCGCTCTGTCTATCAGGTTGCCGGGGATTCCGACTACGATGTCCTGCTGACGCTGGTGGGCGAAAACGAAACCCGTCCTGTGGAACGACTGCTGGATAACCGCAAAATCGATGGTCTGATCTTGACCCGCACACTGGAGCGTGACCCCTTGATCCCGCTGCTGAAGGCGCGCAAGGTGCCGTTTGTCGCCATCGGTCAGCCGGAGGACGATCAGGTACTTTCCGTTGACCATGACCAGGTGGGCGGCTGCCGTGAGATGACCAGTCTGCTGCTGATGAAGGGCATGAAGCATATCGCGCTGCTGGGCGGCAGTATGCTGTACACCGTCAACCAATCCCGATTGGAGGGCTTCCGGCAGGCTTATGTCAAGATGGGGCAAAAAATTGACGAAAGCCTGCTGTTTTTGGAGCTGGAAAGCGACGATTTGCGCATGGAGGCTGTGCAGCAGGCTGTAGAGCGCGGGGCGAATTGCATCCTGTGCATGGACGAACGGCTGGCACAGCTGACGCTGAATATGCTCAAGCAGCTGAACCTGCGCGTGCCGCAGGATATCCGGCTGGCGTCGCTGTATGATAATGAGAATCTGGTCAATACCGTGCCGCCCATCACCGCCGTGCAGTTTAATGCGGATATCCTTGGCTTAAAAGCAACGCAGCAGCTGCTGTGCGCCTTGCAGGGGCAGCCTGTTGAAACCCGCATGGAGTTGGGTTACCAGATAAGCCTGCGGGAATCGACGCAGACGTGAAATCCGAGCGCACACCGAGGGGTGTGCGCTTTTTTGTCTGACTCATCAAACCGTGTACATTTTCAGGAAAATGTACAAAACAGGGTAAAATAAAACAAAAAGTCCCGAATTGCAAGCAATTCGGGACTTGATAGGATTTATAGAAGAACCTTAACTGTCAGGTCTTTCCAATTTCCCGGCCAAAGTATGTAACCACGCGAATTTCGATAGGCGCGAGCCTGTTCGTAATTCAACTTAATGGTTATACTCGCTGGCAAATCAGCCGCGAGGCGCCTTGATGGCTGCCTGCTTATTGGGTCGTCATCATAGGTATGTACCCAAAAGCGCGTACTGTTTGCATCCTCAAGTATCCTATTGACGGCCCCATCCCCTTTCTTCGCTTTTGTTTTTCCCGGCATGATTTTTTCCGCCGAAATCGAATGGTAATTGTACATTCCGCGCACATTGCATTGAACAGTGCATGACTCTTGAAATAGATTTAGTTCCCAGATGAATTTCTGTCCATCGATGGAGAAGATTCTCGGCACAAATCTGTCCAGAAATTCCCGGCTGATTTCATCGTTTGGGAACGACTCTTGCCAGCTGAGTGCTTCCTCTACCTTTTCACTATCGGCAGCTCCGTTTTCTTGTTCCTGCTGGTATTCTTCTAAAATATCCTGCCGGTGATCCTGCCAAACGTTTTTGTAGATTTCTCGCGCCATCAATTCGAGCTTCCATGCTTGCACATTGGGGGCGCTGCATTTGGGGGCTACATTCCTCAGTGACCGCTGATAACAGATATATCGAACAATGCCTTTCTCTGCGCGGAACGCCCGCATTCTGGCTCCGCAGCCACAAAACAGGCGGCAAGCCCATTTGTCGGCGTGTTCGCTCTTTCCATACAAGTAAGCCTGCGTTATATTGCCGTCTTTGTACGACTGCCATGCATGTCTGCGACGCTGACATTTATCCCATAGTTCCTCTGAAATGATTGGCGCAAAACTGCCTTTCACCAGAATGTAATCCTGTTCGCTGTTCTTGATGCTTTTATGGCTGAGGAAATCATCAATATGCGATTTGTTGTATGTCAAATACCCTTTATAAATCGTATTCTTGGTGATTGAGAGAACCTGACGCGCGCTCCATTGTGGCATTCCGGATTTATTCGGTGCGCCTTCTTGCGTTAGTGTCTGGGCTATCTCGGTGCCATTTATGCCATCAGCATACCAAGCAAAAATTTTTCTGACAGTCTCTGCCTGACTTTCCTGCACCACAAGCGTATGAGCCTTTTTATCACGCTTATATCCAAACGGTGTCGGTCCCGCAACATAGGTGCCTTTTTTCTGTGACGTCTGAATGCCCGCCTTGGTGCGTTCACTCATTTTACGGCTTTCATCTTGCGCAAGGCTTGCCATAATGGTCAGGCGAACTTCTCCATCGCCACGCATCGTCCAGATGTCATCATTGACGAAGTACACTTCAACGCCGTACTGTTTCAGCTCACGGGTCGTAACCAAAGTATCCACCGTGTTTCGGGCAAAACGGGAAACCTCGCGGGTCACGATTAGGTCAAACTTCTTTTTCCGGGCATCTCGCAGCATCTTCATAAAAGAAGGCCGGGTTTTCATGCCAGTACCTGAGATTCCTTCATCGGCGTATTGCCCAACCACCGTCCAATTCGGATGATGTTCTGCAAGCTCCAGATACCAGTTCATTTGATTTTTCAGTGCTGATATTTGCGCCTCAAGTTCCGTGGACACGCGCCCATAGAACACGACTCTGCGCGGGCAGTTTTGCTGGTCTGCTTTATCATATTGCATCGGTTTTCCCTCCTTCCCCATCAGTATAATACTGCATTCAGTATTTTCAAAATGTACAAGTCAATGACTCAATCATGGTATAGAAAAGCCGTGGAAGAAGGTTCCTTCCACGGCATGATCTTTATACTACTTTTTCAATAAGGCACTGATGTTTCTTCGTTTTCTTGTCATAGTTGATAGCTACCAAGAGAAGATTTCCTGTATAGCCACGCAGCGAATCCGGATATTTCTTTTCCTTAATCTGCTGCATCGCAGTCTCCACCGTTTGGTTCCACTTCAACTCCACAACAAGCGCCGGATAGTCATTTCGGTACTCCGGTTTTGGAATGAAAACGAAGTCTGCGAAGCCCCTGCCTGTGGGCAGCTCTCGAACCGGCTTAAAGTAATATTGCATAGCGCTCAGGTATGCAATCGCCAAGACGCTGCTCAAGGAGTTTTCATTGTTGTACTGGATGGCAGAAACATAGTCATCATGGATTTTCTCAACCTGAGTGGCTACTGCATCGCCATCCATATCCAATGTCGCATCCAGCAACTTCTCAGACTCCTGCTGGAACAGCAACATCTCATTCCAATGCTTGCTTTCCACCGCAAGTGTCAATTCCTGCCGGATTTCCTCATTCGGAACAAACGCTGTTTTTCGGTTCTGGTCATATCCCAAGTAGCCAAGATGGATCATATATGTCAAAACATCATCTTTGCTTTGGATATTAACGGTATCGTTCTTGAAGGTAGCCGTGTTTACTTTAACTTCCCCACCGGAAAGCATTTCAATGATTGCCGTTTTCAGCCCATCATAGTTCATGTTGATAAGAGGAACGATTGCTTCATAGGAAGCCGTTTCCGACCAGTAGCTCTTAAACTCTCCCTTCAGCATAACGCTGACAACAGCTCTGGGATTATAAACTTGGTAATCCCGCAACAAGTAACCATCGTACCACTTTTTTACCTTGTCAAAGTCTTTGTGGTACTCCTCGCAAAGATTCTTAACTTCTTCTTCCGTAAAGCCAATGAAAGGTGCCAACGTGCTGGCACTGACCATGGTAAACTCATCGAAGTTATTCAAGGCCGACTGCGTTTTTTCCTTTTTGATTGGCAGAATGCCGGTGAGGTATGCAAGCTGAATGTATTTTGTCGGCTCTGTTCCTTTGAATAAGCCTCTCAGGAAATAGATATATTCTTCTTGAACAGCCTTATTGGTTGCTTCATCTCGGATCAGAATATCCCATTCATCAATAATCACAATAAATTTCTGACCGGTCGAGTTTCTGATGCGCGACAAAGCATCCGCCAATGTCAACACTTCGTTAGGAAGAACTTCAGGGTAGTACTCTTTTAGTTCCTCAAAAACTGATTGCGTAATGTAGGATATAATACTTTTGATGTCTGCACAGCTGGACAAAAACCATTGTACATCTATATGGATCACATCATACTTGTTGAGATGCTTTTTGAAGTCGCTACTCTTGCCGATTGTAAGCCCATCGAACATCTTTTCTGAATCGCAGCCTTTGCTGTAATAGGCTGCCAGCATATTAGCCGTATAGGACTTACCAAATCTCCGGGGGCGGCTATTGCAGATGTATGCTTCTGGTGTATCAAGAACGCTGTTGGTATATTCCAGCAGACCCGTTTTATCCACATAAATTTTTGAATTCAGTGCAACTTGAAACGCACTATTGTCCGGATTCACGAATCTTCCCATTTCGCCAAAGCCTCCTTCAGAAGTCATTTATTTCTAAACATTCAAATGACATTAGTATAGTCATATAGTACCATTTATCGATACAAATAGCAAGTTGGAAATTTCCCTATAATAGTACAAAAGCACCGCAGCATGGATTTCTTTCATAGCATGATCTATCATCGCAGACACCTCATCTGCTATGACGATGATTAAATTTTGCCACATGAAATCCTGCTTTCTGCATATAATCTTCAAAAATATATGCAGATAAAACTTGAAAGGCGCAATAAGCCACAAATTGTGATAATTTCCCTTCGATGAATCTGTCAGATATCATCTGTTTGAACCATTCGGAATTCCCGAATAGTTGCCATCACGGTCTATTCCTCATCCGTATTATAATATTACCATTTACTGATTCAAATAGCAAATCTAGCGTCATTCCATAACGGCACAATAATGCCGTGGAAGTTTTTCCTCCACGGCACGATCTGTCGTTATAGCTGTGCGTTTCTCTCCCTCTGCAAATTCCAGACAGGCAACCCTTCCCGGCGCTTTGCCTCGCATCGCTTTGCAGCCATGCGATATGTTTTCTCGCATCTTGGCACGCTCGTGGAATCCAGTCATGGCGCTGCTTCCCCAATACGGTACAGCAGAGGACGCTATTCACTTTTTCGGAGGTTTGGAACCTCCTAATACATAAGAGAACAGCGAATCGGATTTTTTCCACAACTTTTTCAATTTTCTTTTTTTACCAGAAATATATCCACACGCATATCTTTCCACAAACCGGGGTGGATCTTAATCCCCCGCGCTTTCTGATACTCATAGGCTGTCACAAAGTCAACCGCAAAACTCAAAAGTGGCATCTTTTCATCCAGCACGCTCACCTGATTTTCTTGACAGCTTTCCAGCCATTCCACCAACTTACGCTTTCTTTTGGTTCGGCTCATATTCAAAAAGAAATCCTGTGGACGACATATTGTCGCGCAATCGGGTCCAGCACTTTCTTTATCCTGCTTGCCGATTTGCTCTTGCTCAATATCATAGGGAACGCCACTTTTATAGGTAACCATCGCTATCGGCTGCCTTTCCGATTGGATAGGCATGATCTGCTGCACATTCATCAACTGCAACATCCAAATGTAGCGGTTATTGCTTTTTACAATCCGGTTGGTATACCTGTCCAGAAAGCCCGGCTCTATTTTACCATCCGGAAAAGAGGCATCATCACTGAGTGCAGCCTCGATGCTGTGCATATCTAACCTTGCTTTAGGACGCTGTTCCTGTATGGAACTTTGCAGTAAGCCTTCGACATTTATAATCTCATTGTTGATTTCCGTACTTTTGCTTAAGAAATCATCCATAGTTATGCTTCGGCTTGCCCGCTGGCTGACAAGATCGTCCAATTCCTCATTCAGCGCAGAGAGCTTGTTCTCCAGCTGGTTTCCATCATTCGGTGTGCCGGTAGTGTTCAGATTTGCATCCAACGTCCGCAAAAGACCCAGTATATCCTCGGCATTTTCTTTCCAAACAGTACGGAACACTTCCCTTGCCATCAATTCCAGCTTCCATTCAGATGCGTATGGTGCCGGACAAGGAATACCGTTCAGTGTTCTGGCGGCATCTTTCTTTTTGAACATTTTCGACCGTGCACAGATAAGCCGCATATTTTTCCCTCCGTTGGCCGTTTTATCGTAGCCTTCGATTTGGAATCGCATCCCACAATCGCAAAACAGAATTTTCGTCCATTTGTTCTGCGGAAAGGACACACCAAATTTATGGGCACGACCATCTTTTCCTTTGACAAATGCAGCTCGCTTACTGCGGATCTGATTGCAGGTTTCCCATAGCTCCTCTGAGACGATTGGCTCAAAGTTTCCCTTTACAAGAACAAAGTCCTCCTCGCTGTGATTGATGCGGTTATGGCTGAGAAAGTCATCAATATGGGATTTATTATAGGTCATATAGCCCTTGTAAGTGGGCTTGCGGAGTACCCGTGATACCTTGCTCGCCGTCCAGCTCAGGCCACCACCGCCATCCTTGCGGTTTTCTTCTATAAGCATTTTGGCAACAGTCGTTTCTCCGTGCCCCTCGGCGTACAGATTAAAGATTCTGCGCACCGTTGCCGCCTGTTCCTCATTGATTACATAAGTTCCATCCACACGGTCATAACCGATAATATTACCGCTGCCATAGAGTACACCTTTCTCACGGCTCATCTTCTGTCCGGCTTTTACGCGCTCACTGGTCTTGCGGCTTTCATCTTGGGCAATGCTCGCCATAATGGTCAAGCGAACTTCTCCATCACCGTCCATTGTCCAGATGCCATCATTTACAAAATAGACTTCCACGCCGTATTGCTTCAGTTCTCGCGTAGCATTCAACGCATCCACCGTGTTACGCGCAAACCTCGACAATTCACGTGTGACAATCAAGTCAAAGCGATGTTCCTTTGCGTGCTCCATCATCCGCATAAATGATGGACGTTTCTTCATTTGGGTACCGGTTATGCCTTCGTCTATGTACTGCGCTACAACGGTCCAGTTGGGATTGCGTAATGCAAGGTCTGTATACCATTCCATCTGATTTCCCAGCGCAGATAGCTGTTCCTCATGTTCTGTTGAAACGCGGCCATAAAACACCACCCTGCGCGGTCGATTCTTGTAATTCCCAATATAGTCTGTCATTTCGAACGCCTCCTTGTTCTTTCATTGTACAAGGGGCAAATTCATAAGGGAAATGTACAAAAACACTGGTACACTTGCCATCCTTGTATGAGCGTTGCTGCTCTATACTATAAGAGTACGTTCTCTTGATTTTTTTCCACAATTACTATTTTTAGTTCATTGCACTTGACATACATCAAGTAGCCATGCCACGCAGATAGCATTTTTTCAGAACATATCAACAAAAATGACCCTGCACGATTCTGTGCAGGATCAAAATATATATTCGTTTTATTTAGCCGTCTTCGGATTCATGAAAGCCGACAAGGCCCGCATAACAGCAACAGCCGTCACGGCGGGTTAAGCCGTGACGGCTGTTTTGGAGATCAGCTGCGTCCCATTTCGTTTTTGCGGTCAGGCGCTGTTTATCTGCGGCGTTTCTTTTTGCGCATCACGAAAACGCCAGCCAGCGCCAAACCACCGACAATCGGCAACGCAACCCACCATACAGGGAGCTTTGTTGCGGGGGCAGTTGGCGCGGGGGTCGGGCTGCTGTCCGGTTTTGCGGTAGCAGTGGGCGCGAGAGCTGGGCTGCTCTCCGGCTTTGCGGTAGCAGCAGGCGCAGGGGTCGGGCTGCTGTTTGGTTTTGCGGCGGCAGCAGGCGCAGGGGGCGTGCTGCTATCCGGTTTTGCGGCAGCAGCAGGCGCAGGGGGCGTGCTGCTGTTCGGTTTTGCGGTGGCAGCAGGCGCGGGCGTCGGGCTGCCGTTCGGTTTTGCGGTGGCAGCAGGCGCAGGGGTCGGGCTGCTCTCCGGTTTTGGGGTGGCAGCAGGCGCAGGGGTCGGGCTGCTCTCCGGTTTTGGGGTAGCCGTGGGCGCGGGGGTCGCAGGTGCTGCGTCCTTTTCAAAAATTGCCTTGATTTCCACATTTCCGTTCGGCATGGTGAACTTATCGTCCTTGATAGTCACATTGCCACGCATGACCTGCCACTCCTTGAGGTGATAGCCCTTGTCGGGCGTAGCGCTCAGGGTTATCTCCGCACCGGCAACAGCCTTTGCGGGAGAGGCGGAAGCCGTTCCGTTGCCGCCGCTGGTCACGGTGACGGTATGCTCGGTAGGCGCGGGAGGCGTATCCTCCTCGAAAATTGCTTTGACCTCCACGTTGTTGTCCGGCATGGTGAACTTGTTGTTCTTGATGGTCACGCCGCCGCTGATGACTTGCCACTCCTTGAAGTGGTAGCCCTCTTTGGGCATGGCGGTCAGGGTGATCTCCGTGCCGGTCGCAGCGGTGGAAGGAGTTGCGGTACCAGTGCCGTTTCCGTCATTGCTGACGGTGACGGTGTAGGTGGTGGGGGTAATAACGCTGTTCTTCCATAGTGCTTTGATCTCAATATCCCCGTTCACGGTGTAGGAATCTCCCACCTTGTACTCTGTGCCGCTAATCTCCCAAGCCTTGAACTCCTGATCGGCGGGAGCGGTGAAGCCGCAGGCGGGCAGGATGTAATTTGTCCCTGCCTTGACGGTAACAGGCTCCATGCTGCCGCTGCCGCCACCTGCGTTGAAGGTGATTGTGCAATCCGCAAGCGGCGCGCCCTCACCCACCGTGACCTCCGCATCGGGGCTGGCAAAGTGGTTGTGATCCTCCGCATAGCGGACGAAGTAATTGCCGGCAGGCAGGTTTTCAATCTCGATACCGGTGCAGGCGGTGTAGATAGTCTCGCTCTCCACACGGTATTCCATCGTTGCATCCACGCCGGTGATCTTGCCGTCGCTGCCGCCCTCGGTAGTGGGCGCGACACCGGTCAAGCCGTTAGGCGCTTCCTGCGTGGCTTTGCCGATGCGCCACGCCGCGGTTACGGCGTCAGTGCTGCCGTCCGCCCATTTTCCGGTCTTGGATGTGACGCTGACGGTGTAATCACCCGCGTCCGTGGCGGTGTTGCCGGAGATGTCCATAGTTGCGGGAACATAACCGCTCACGGCCGCGGTATGCACAGAGCCATTGTAGGTGTAGGTTCCGGTGACGCCGATGCTGGGCTTGGCGGGATCGGTAGGCGCAGGAGGCGTATCCTCCTCGAAGATGGCTTTGATCTCCACGTTGCCCTCCGGCATGGTGAACTTATCGTCCTTGATGGTCACATCGCCGCTGATGACCTGCCACTCCTTGAAGTGGTAGCCCTCGTTGGGCATGGCGGTCAGAGTGATCTCCGTACCGGCAACAGCCTTTGCGGGAGATGCGGAAGCTGTGCCGTTTCCATCCGTTTTCACGGTGATGGTAAACTCGGTGGGTGCAGGGGGTGCATCCTCCTCGAAGATGGCCTTGATCGCAACATTGGTGTCCGGCATGGTGAACTTGTTGTTGGTGATTACAAGTCCTGCCGGAGATTCGACCTGCCACTCCTTGAGGTGATAGCCCTCGTTGGGCGTAGCGGTCAGGGTGATCGTCGTACCGGCCGCAGCTTTTGCATGAGAGGCGGAAGCCGTTCCGTTGCCCTCTGTGGTGACGGTGATGGTATACTCGGTGGGCGCGGCTTTAGCTATCGTAATAGACAGCTCCTTCGTATTGCTGCCCGCGCTGTTGGTAGCCTTGACGGTGAAGCTGGCGGTTCCCTCCGCAGTGGGTGTGCCGCTGATCTCGCCGGTGGTTTCTTTCAGCGTCAGGCCCTTGGGCAGCTCGCCACTAATGCTCCATGTGATAGGCTCGGTGCCGGTGGCGGTCAGAATCTGGCTGTACGCCTCGCCCACCTTGCCGTCCGGCAGGGTGTCCGTGGTGATGCTGGGCGCGGCGGCAGCGTTTTCGCTGATGGTGAAATAGTGCTCCGCCTTGCCGCAGTAGTTCCCCGTGCCGTACAGCGTCACCTTGGGGGCTTTTGCCGGATCGAAGCCCTCGTCCTCCGGCGTAAGCGTGTAGGGAGCGACGTTGTTGGAATAGCTGGCGGTGTAGTCCGTGTTCTCCGCAAGCTGCTTCGTTTCGTTCTCGCCCGTCTTATGAGAAAGCCCCGTCAGCTTCTTTTCGCTGCCGTCTGAGACGCAGTCCGTCAGCCCCTCCATCGTCAAAAGCTCGTTCTCATAGCAGTACCCAATATCATACTTGCCGCAGAGTGCGCATTTGCCGTATTCGTCAAAGCTATGGGCAATGGTCTTTCCGTTGACGGTGCTGCCGCAGATGGAGATGTTTTCCGCCGGAATACCGGGCAGCTCCTTTGTGTGCAGGTCGTCATAGACATAGTTTGTGCCGTCCTTTTCCTCAAGCCGGAAGGAGTCCACCGTGCTGTTCAGGATCTGGATCCCGATCACCGTTTTACAGCCGCTCGCGTTTTTCCCGATGCCGGGAATATAGTCGCTATCACTCCTTAAAGAGCCGCCCTTTGCGGTCACGGTGCTGTTTTCAATGATGATATCCATCCGGCCGCCATGAGAGGTATACCCCGAGCCGATGGCGGGACCGAACTTTAAGTTGCGAACGGACACCTGACTGTTCGCAATGCGGATACGGCTCTCGCGATCGGTTGAGGATCGCAAACCGCTGCCGATGGGCGCGTTGAGTGAAGACGTAATATCGATTTGGCTATCCTGAATGTCGATGCTGCCAAAGGAACCATTGGTGCCGCCGCCAATCGTGCAGTAATTATAGGTGTACTCATCGTTCAGGCGGATGCTGCTGTCGTGGATCACGATCTCTTCAACGGAAGAATATCCTCCACGAGCGCCGATGATATCGCCCGTCAACACGGTGCTGTTCGTGATCTCCAGCTTTTTCAGCGTCTTTGCGTCATTCGATGATTGCGCGGTTTCGTCCATGAAAATACCGTAGGTGTGCAGATCGGAATCCCGGACGGCGATGCTCCCATTGCCGCCGACGCGAATGCCTCTCAAATGCGGCAGCCTGATCTCGCTTTCTTCAATGACGAGCTCGCTGTTGCTGCCCACGCGGATCCCATCGGTGAGAACGGAGAGTGTGTCCGTGGATTCAACGCGGCAGTTTCGTATGGTGAGCTTTCCACCCGGCGAGTTTGCGTCCCAGCCGATCAGAATTTTATTGCTGCTGAGAAGCGGAAGCTCTGCGTCCGAAATGGCGATGCTTCCGACGCTTCCGCCGGCGGCAGCGCCGATGCAGGCGCCGTCCTTACTGGAAATGGATTTGATCACATCGCCGTTGATGGTGATGCTTTCGCAATCCACTCGCTCGGAATAGCTGTTCGTAAAGCCACCGATGGCTGCGCCGCTGCCCTCGGCGGAAACGGTGAGCTCACCGCCGGTGATGCGAATGTCGCCCTTACTGCCGATGCCTGCCGCGCCGCCTTTTCCGACCGCATGGATGACGCCGCCGGTGATGGTGACACCGCTCTTGCCTGTGCCTCTATCGCCAATGGCGGCGTTATTGTGATTGGCTGTGGCTTCTATCGTTCCTCCATTGATGGTAACGGTTGCTGTCCCGATGATTTCAAATCTGGATCCGCCGATGCCGAAGCCCTTCCCCTCGGCAGTTGCCTTGACAGTACCGCCGTTGATGGTGATGCTGCCGTTTTCAAGAGGCCCGATCCCGTTTCCGGAGAGCACCCTGTGCGAATTTTCTCCAAAGTTGTTGACGCCCCCACGGGCGGTTACATCGCCGCCGTTGATGGTGATCGTGCCGCCATCTCCTGTGGTGATCGCATCGTTGGCAGCCTCGGCGATGACCGTGCCTCCGTTGATGGTAACGCTGCCACCATAACCGTAGTGGCACGTGCCGATGCCTACGCTTGTCACAGCAAGAGGATTGCCTTCCGGCAAGGCAAAGGGTTCGGTACGGACGATGCCGCCATTGATGGTGATGCTGCCGCCCTGCCTGCGGTTGTAGACCTCACCGCGGTCGGTGGAGCGAAACTCAATTTCTTCTGCACGTGTCCCACCGATGGCGGAGGCATTATCCTGCCCCTTGGCGCGGATATTGCCGCCGTTGATGACGATCGTACCCTCGCTTTCGCGGATACCATCGTTGCCTTCTCTCCAGCGTGCACTGCTGCCGATGCCGGCCATTCCGCTATCCGGCCATACAGAGTAATGGACCATCCTGTCGAGGTTGAAATCCGCCGGGAGGCACGCCGTCAGCCTGCCCATGGTGCCCTCATCGGTGCTTTGGGCGTAGACGGTAAAGGTATCGCCCACCTTTACATCGATGCCCCACTCCGCCGTGAGGTGGCTGCCGTTCGTTAAGATCAGATTGACCGCGCCGTGGGTGTCCAAGCGGGGCGTGATGGTCACGTCGCCCTCCACCACATACCAGCCGGCGGGCAGATCGTACCATTTGTCGGCATAGTCGAGAATGCTTGCCTTGGTTTCGCTCGTCAGCACGGTGTATGCGGTGCAGACCTGCTGATTACCGTCTTTGTCCAAATAGGTGATCGGATCGGTGGAGATCGGCCTTGCCTCCATCCATTGCGCCACCAGCTCCATGTTTTCGAACACAGGGTAATCGAAATTCCACTCCGGCAGATTGATGTATTGCAGATCGGCTTTGTTATACCAGCCGATAAAGGTATGTCCTTCCTTGATAGGGTCAGCGGGTCTTTGCACCTTTTGTCCCTGCAAAACCTGTTGCGGAGCGACCGCACTGCCTCCATCGGAATCAAAGGTGACCGTCACATTTGTAACGGCAGGAGACTCATCTGCCGCAAACGCAGTTGTCGGCAATAGTGTCAGCACCATGCAGCATAGGAGCAGGATGCTGAGTATTCGTTTCTTCATTGGCTTTTCTCCTCCTGTTCGTGTCGGGCGGGCTTGCCTGTCCCGTCTTTTCTCTGGTTTTCCTTGCTTTTGAGCCGGAAGCACAGCGCGGTGATGACCACCGCCGCTGCAAAGGAGACGACGGCCACCAGCACATAGCCGCCCGCGTCCTCCCGCAGCAGCATTGCGCCGAACACACCCCATGCCTCAGGTTGTCCCGGCCCGACGACCGTGCCCGCCGCCTGCATCAGCGCCGCGCACAGCAGCATACACGCTGTGGAGAGGCTTATTGCCTCGCACCGCTGCCTTCGGCGGGTGTTTTCCCGCACCCGCTGCTTGACGAGTGCGACCCGTCTTGCGGTATCGTACATTTCGTTTGCCCCCCCTTTCCGGTTTGTCTGGAACTGTGATAAAAACCCTTTCACTTATATAGGTACAAAAAATCGAAAAAACTCTCACCCAAAACGCAAAATTTTTCAAAAAAATTTGAGAGCCGCCAAAAAGCAGCTCTCAGGGAATGGTTATTCGGTTATTGCTTCCGTGATAAGCGGAAAGCGGACAGCTTTCCCGCCGCCACCAGCAGCACCGGCAGGGCGTAAGCGATGTACTGCGCCGCGCCGCCGTAGGCGATGAGCAGATTGTAGATGGCGTGGAGGGTGATGGCCGCGCCCAGCAGCCCGCAGGTGCCGGCCACCTTCAGCCACGTCCGCCGCCATGTGTAGGTAAGCCCGCCGCCCACGATCAGTCCGCAGAGGACGTGCATGGCTCCCGTGCCGAAGCCCCGGAAGAAGATAAAGGAGAAGCGGTCTGCGCCGTTCTGAATGAGGTAGCACACGTTTTCAAAGGTGGCGAAGCTCAGGGCTACGGTGATGGCGGCGGGCTTGATCCTCTCGCTCTCCGGCTCGAATACCAGTAGATAGAACACCAGCGGCAGCAGCTTCATCATTTCCTCCACCACCGGCGCGATCTCCGCCGTGGCGGCAAGGGCGTCTGCATGACAGACCGCCGCGAGAAAGGTGTTGATATAGGCCGAAAGCAGACACACGCCCATTCCGGCGATACAGAACACAAAAAAGCGAAGCTGCCGTCTGCCCATACACAAGGCGGCCACCAGCAGCGGGGACACCATACAGAGGAAGATATTCTCAATGTAGGTCATTCTTCCACCGCCTTTCTCACGGCGGGCAGCAGCCCCAACAGGGCGAGAGTCAGGAGCAGATCACACCAGAAAGCAGGGCTTGCGGGAGAGGTTGCCGACCAGAAGCAGCCCACCGTCCAGAGCAGATATTCCGAACCGACATAGCACAGCATACCGATGTGGAAATACCGCCGATTCCGCGCTTTGCCTGTCCGGGTGTCCGCATAAAACAGCCCCCGTACAGCGCAGAAGGACAGCCAGATCATCAAGCCGCACCAAATCAGGTTGGAGAGAACGTCCCCATACGTGCAGTAGAACACCAGCAGCGGCACACCAACCAAGAGGGCGAGCCACGCTTTTCGGCAACGAAAGCCGCGTTCCCCCGAATCGGTCAGCGTGGCCTGCAAAATTCGCAGAAAAATCACGCTGGCGACCCAGCCGAACTCCGACACATAAAAGACCCGCGGCGTGGTGTGGAACAGCAGCAGGTACAGCGTCCAGTACAACGATCCCAGGGCAAAGCAGCCGTAGAAGCAGAGCAGCAAAAAATACGCCTGTCTGCGGCTTTTTTGCCATGCAATACCCGAAAGCAGCGCGCCGAGGAAGGTGGTCAATAATTGCAACAGGTTCTCAATCAGCTCCATGCCGCCCCTCGTCTTCCCTATCCTGACTGTCCTCCCGATTTATCTGCCGAAGCCGGAAGCACAGAACAGTCACGCACACGCCCAAAAGAAAGGAGAAAAGCCCGATGACAATATACCCCAGCGCCGCGCCGCCGCCATACATACTGGCAGCGGTTTCATAGCCCGCGAAATCGCCGGGGCGGACCCCCGCAACCATACCGGGCATGGCAAAGGACACACTCACGATCAGCACAAGGCACGCCGCCGCAGCAGAAAGTGTGGTGATCGTACTGCGTCGCCGCTGTTCCCTGCGCTGTCTTGCGGCGATGCGCCGCTTTGTTTCCGCAAAACGTTCTTCATGGCTCCGCATTTGTGATTCCCTCCCGTTCCAATAGTTTGCGCAAGCTCTCTTTTCCGCGATACACCAGATTGGTGATCTGCTTCACGGTTTTTCCCGTGACCTCCGCCGCCTGCGCGTAGCTCATCCCCTCAAAATAGGTCAGATACAAAACCTCCCGATAGTCCGGGTTCATTTCACCCATACAGCCATGCAGGATGCGGTTGCGCTCCGCCGTGCCGATGACCTCCTCCGCCAGCAGCTGCCCGTCCGGTTCGTCGGTCAGCGCATCCAGGCTGAACATCAGCCTTCGTTTGCTTCTATGGCGCAGCGCCATGTGCCGCGCCGCCTTATATAAATACGCCTTGAAGCCGCCTTCCCGGATGCGGGGCTTTTTCGTGAACAGATAGGCGAACACATCCAGCATCAGTTCCTCTGCCTCGTGTATGTCGTGCAGGTAGCCGTCAAGGTACACGGTCAGCGGGTCGCCGTATTTTTCCATCAGAGCCTCCAGCCCCGCGTCATCGCCGTTCAGATATTGGCGGTAAAAATCCCCGTCACTGACCATCGTGTCCCCCTCCTTCCTGCGATTCATATGCGCCGTGCGGGTTATCGCGGTACTGCTGCGGCTGCGCAGCCCGCATTCGTGCGCCAGCTCCTCTAAACGCAGTTCCTCGTGCAGATGGGTGGAAATATACTGCAGGCAGTTTTTGATGACGGCGCTCTGTGCGCCGCCTTTTTGGTATCCACCACGCGGTTGCAGAAGTCCAACGGCACCGGGCAGAGTGTGTGCAGCTGTTCGCAGCATGGAAAAACATCCATAAAGCACTCCCTTTTCTCTCTAACTGTATCACAGTTCTTCCATTACAGTCAAGATATCGACAATAAATGCAAGGGCTGGCTGCCGCTGCAAAAAAGGGCGGGCTTGTAATTTTTTGCAAAGGCTATTGAGTGTTGGAGCTTGTTCTTGTATTTGTGCTTGGCGGCGTCCCATTCATAAAAGCCGGTGGCAGGGATTACGCAGCGCTGGAAGGCGATACTGCGGCGAAACACCGACTTTTCCGTCACCGTTTCGGCGCGGCCATCAATGAAATCGTATCCGCCCACCCGGAGTGCAGCGAAACCACCATCACCTACGACTACGAGGACGGTCACACATGGGCAAGCTACTGGCCGGAGGTGCTGGCCATCTTTGCAGTACATACCAACCTCAACTCTGATAGCGACGTTGTCGTTATCAATGCCGCCCAAATGCAGCGCATCCAAGACACCTTTTGGGCTATGCACGAGATCTCCTACGAGGTCGAAGAAGTAGACACCACTCCCGAACCCACCGAGGACGACCCCGACCCGGAGCAGCAGACCGACTATATTTTGCACATCACCGTCAGCAGCAAAACTGTGGATGAACTGGCCGAGTTGTACAATTTCACCCAAGACCAAAACGATATATTGCACGAACTTCTCTCCGATGAAATGCGCCCTACGCTGCTTGCCCTCTGCGGCGGCATCGGCATCATCGAGGATGGCGAGTTATGCTGGCCGCTGCCCGGCCACACCTATATTTCCTGCAATTTTGGTGACGACGACGCTTACGGTAATTCCGGGCATCGCGGTACGGACATTCCCGCGCCGGAGGGGACGCCGATTCTCGCCGCCCACAGCGGCACGGTCATCATCTCTGGCTGGAACAACAGCTACGGCAACCAAGTTTTACTGGACAACGGCGCGGGCCTGTCCACGCGGTACGCCCACATGACGCAAACTGCCGTTACCGCAGGGGAAGCGGTAACGGCAGGGCAGGTTATAGGTTATGTAGGCAATACCGGCGACAGCACAGGTTTCCACCTGCATTTTGAGGTTATGCAGAATGGTGTGCGCGTGAATCCGATGGATATGGTTTCCGTGCGCTGATATAGGCCGGTACCCATTTTGTTTACTTTCGATTGGCTTTGAAAGCTACAGCAGGGGCTTTTTCCCCTGTGCTGCACGGACGCTGGTGCCGTTGTGCCTATAAAACAACACCAGCCGTCACGGGGGCGTGACGGCTGGTGCTGTTATACTTTAGGTGGGTGGTGTTTAATTAACGCTGACGGTAAAGGTTACCGTGTCGGTGTATTCGCCGGAATACTTAATATCGTCACCGGTAAGTTTAAAGGTAAGCTCTGTACTGCCTGAGCCTGAGCCAGACTTGACTGCTAGAACGGTAGCACCACTATCAACAACAGTTGTCTTTTATGAATAAAAGCGATTTTTTTGTTTAACTATTCTCACTATTATTTGGTTTAGTTATTTTTTTCTTCTTTGGAGAAACCAGTTTGTGACCGGAATAAATGGACATGCCCATACAAAGCAATGAAGAATAGGCAAAGTATTTATGCGCAGTCATATATTTTTTGATTCCAGAATAAATGCATCCCAACATACAGAAAAGTGCGCCCAAGGACCAGCATTTATGTGATTTCATGATTTGATACCTCCTTTGATTTAACTGATTCAATTATAACGCTTTTTTACGAAAACGCAAGCATCACTGGGAACGCTTTCATGTGGATGCTGTGACTGCCGCTAAAGATTTGCAGGAGCTTGGAGTCAATTATACACAGGAGCAGCTCGACCGGATTAAACGGGCTGAAGAACAGCGACTCCGGCAGCGGAGAATGGAGAGGGAAGCGAAAGAAAGGGAACGGCTGGCAGCACTGTACGACCCCAAGACCGATGTGCCGCCCGATGTTGCCAAAATCGAGTTTGTGCTGTCGATGCTGGACAAGCTGATCGGCGAGAATGGGCATCTTCAGCCGGAGGACCGAAGCCTGATTGCTGCCAGTCTCAAAAACATTTACAAACCGCTGATTGCCTCCGGCTACACAGCACCCTGCCCGACGCTCGGTGATTTGTATCGAGATTTGAACAAATCCAACCTGCGCCGCGCAAAGCAGCTGGCGTTGATGCTGGATGTATTCGCCAACGGCAGCTTGCAGGCGTTTTCCCACACCACCAATGTGGATATGAACAACCGCCTGATTTGCTTTAATATCCAAAGTCTGGGCGACCAGCTCCGCCCGATTGCCATGATGTCCCTGCTGGAGTTCATCAATATGCAGGTGATGACCAACCGCCGCAAGGACGCCACGGCGGCTACATGGATCTACTTTGATGAGATTCATGTGCTGTTAAAGGACCCGATGAGTTCCAATTTCCTGTATTCCTCTTGGAAAAGATTCCGAAAGTACAATGCCTACGCCACCGGCATCTCGCAGGATATTCAGGACTATCTGGATAACCCCGTGGCGTATGCGCTGCTTTCCAACAGCGAGTTTGTCATTATGCTGCGGCAATCGAAAAGTCTGGAAGCCTTGGAACGCCTGTACGGGCTGTCCAAGCCGCAGCTGGAATTTCTGCGCAACGCCAGCGAGGGACACGGCATTATCAAGATGGGCAACAGCATGATACCGTTCTCCAATCTGGAACCCAAGGATACGGCGGTGTATAAGCTCATCACGACCAAACCGGGTGAGGCAACCGCAGAGAAATGATTTTGCATAAAGAAAAGGCGGGTCGAAGCCCGCCTTAGAGTCAGTGGCAGTTTAGTGCTGCCAGATATTGTTTTCTAAATCACGCAGACGCGCTTTGTAATCCTTGATAAGCGCCTGCGTGTTTTCTGTATCCGGGAAGCTGACAATATAGCCGTCCTCGGATTCGTGAAAGCCGACAATGCCCGCAAGCCCAGCCATCTCCGCAACCTTGACCAAGGTGTGGTAATCATACTCACTGTTGTTTATATGTAAAATCATGGGGTTCTCCTAACTGCCGTTATTTGTTGTGGAGCTGTTCTACAAACTGGAAGTTGTCTTACTTCTTGTCATTGAAGTAGATGATAAAAGCACCCATTACTGCAATAGCAATGAGCAATCCAAACTCATACCAATTACCTAAAAGTTCAAGTCCTACGACCGTACCTAAATAACCAACAATCAATGTAACGATTGCTGCCAAAATCGCTTTACCCATATAATCACACTCCTTTGTCAAATTTCGATTCATCTCACTGCCCATCTGCCCGGTAAACCACATCAAAATACTCGCAGACGCACTTCATGCTTTCGTCAAAGTTCCTGCCGATTTCCTCACACGCTGCGGCAAAAGTCTTGCGGTGGGCTTTCTTCCACGCGGCAAGGGTGCCGTCCCCCTCGGCGGCGGCACAATCTGCCGTCACATCTTCAAACGGGACAACGTCCACCTTTGTGGTGCGGGTAATGCAGCGCGGCTGCATATCGCTGTCCAGCACGACCGTGTAATCACCCGTGCGCGGCAGCAGCTGCATCTGGGCTTCAAAAAGGCTGAACAACCCCGTGTTGGCGCGCTTTTTGCCGCAAAAAATGTTGTCCAGAATTTCATCGGTGCCGTTGCTGTCATAAAAACAGACATTGTAGGCAGGAATCGTCAGCCCCGAATCCTTTACAAATTTCTCGATCTGATCCATAGCTTTCCTCAAAGCAAATCATCAAAGCCCAACTGCCCATCACAGCTTGTACGCAGCAGCAGCGGCGGGCGGCTGCAAAGCAGTTCCAGCGCCGCACCGGCGTCCACCAACCACGGGCGCACCTGCTCGTGCGAGAGCAGCAACGGCATACGGTCGTGGATGGGCGCTACCGAATCGTTGGGCGCGGTGGTCAGAATGATAAAGCAGTTCACACCACTTATATTATCATAAATGCCCGCCAAGTAAAGCGGCTGTCCCGGCATTTGGAAAAAATATTTGTGCTTGGCGCTGTCCCACTCATAAAAGCCGGTGGCGGGGATCACGCAGCGCTGGAAGGCAACACTGCGGCGAAACATCGGTTTTTCCGTCACCGTTTCGGCGCGGGCATTGATGATTTGCTGTCTGCCGCGAAAACCGGGCAGCCCCCATTGCTGGAACTCGCCCACGATCTTCTCCCCGCGTGAAACCAGCACTGGTGCCACCTGCGAGGGGCAAATATCTCCTGCCATTGGGAAATTGAGTTCATTTCCCTCGCTGCGGCGCTGTGCATCGCGCACGATCTGGCGAATCTCTTTATACTCATCGGCAGAAAACTGATACCGTCCACACATACGCGACGCTCCTTCCTTATCCTACTACAATACCGGCGATTCTGAATTCGTCCTCCTCCTGCACAGGGATGGGGGCGTATTTTTTATTCAGGGAAATCAGCGCAATGCCGTTTTCGTCCTTGCGCAGCTTTTTGCAATAGCCTTGGTCGTTCAAGGTGCAAAGCACAATATCGCCGTTGTTGGCATCTTGTGCCGCCTTGACCCAAACGGTCTGCCCGTTCACAAAGCGCGGCTCCATACTGTCACCGGCGATGCGGACACCGAACTCCGCCTTGCCGGGTACGGATTCGTCCACTTCGGTCATCTCTTGGACATCATCGTCCAGCCACTGACCGATACCGGCAGAGGCAGGCTGTAAATAGACCGGCAGCAATCGCAGTGTCGGTTCCGGTTTTTCGGTAAACTCTGCCGTGTGCAGCAGCATGGAACGGTATTCCCCCAAACGCTGCTGCCCCGCCTGATTCAGCTTGGGTTCGGAATCCAGATACAAAACTGCCACATCCTCAAACCCCAAAGCCTTTGCCAGCGCCACACCCACGGTAACGCGGGGTTCGCGCTCGCCGGCCTCCCACGACATCAAGGCACGTGTGGTCACGGCCTTCTCGGATTCCGGCAGGAACTGCTGCATTTTCTGTACGACCATCTCGCGGGTCATCTTCTGCGCTTCACGCGCGGCACGAATACGCATATTCCAGTTGCTCACGGTATATCACCTCAGCTATATTGTACCGCTTCTGGTATGTAAAGTCAAGTGTACCATTACACGGATTTTCGTTTATAGCCATGTAAAATGCACTTGAAAGTGAAACATTGTGGTGTTACAATAGGCGTATAGGAGGTGGGAACAATATGGGACAGCGGCATATACTGCATTGCGATTGCAACTGCTTTTACGCAAGCGTTGAAATGCAGGAACACCCGGAACTGCGCGGGAAAAGCATTGCGGTCTGCGGTGACCCGGAAGCACGACACGGCATTGTACTTACCGCCAGTTATCCTGCCAAGCGTATGGGCGTGAAAACAGGGATGCCTATTTGGGAAGCCAAACAGCATTGCCGTGACTTAATTATTGTACCCGCCAGCTATGGAAAATACCAGAAGTACAGCGGCTATGTGCGAGAAGTTTTTAATGATTATACAGATCAAGTTGAATCCTTTGGGCTTGACGAAGCATGGCTGGATATAACCGGCAGCGTAGGGTTGTTCGGAAGCCCCGTCAAGATCGCAAAGGAAATCAGTGCGCGTATAAAGCGTGAATTGGGTATCACCGTTTCCATTGGTGTTTCTTTCAACAAAATTACCGCGAAACTCGGCAGTGACTACAAAAAGCCGGATGCTATCACAATTATTGAGCCGGAAAACTATAAGGAAATCGTATATCCGTTGCCTGCGGGAGATCTTTTGTATGTTGGTGCAGCCACACAGCGCAAGCTCGGCAGTTACGGCATCCGCACCATTGGTCAGCTTGCGGGAACAAATCCTGAAGTCCTCAAGGGCTGGTTTGGCGTGATGGGCTATACACTCTCGGCATTTGCGCGCGGATTGGACCAGACGCCGGTCGCCAAGCAGGATGCACATTCTGCCATTAAGAGTGTGGGCAACAGCGCCACCACGCCGCGCGATTTGACCACAGATGAGGATGTATGGCTGATGTTGGTGCTGCTCTCCGAAAGCGTTGCCATGCGTATGCGCGACCTCGGCAGCAAGTGCAATGTGGTGGAGATTTATGTGCGGGACAATGAACTGTCCGGCTTTACGCGCCGCCGAAAGCTGGATAGCCCCACCAATGTGAGCATCGAAATTGCCCGCATTGCCTTTGATTTATTCAAGCGCAATTATTCGTGGCCGAAGCCCCTGCGCGGCATCGGTGTGCGCGGTGCCGACCTGTGCCCAGCAGACTGCGCAGTGCAATTAGGCTTTTTCTCCAACGAGGAAAAGCGTGAGAAGCTGGAACACATCGACAAGGCCGTGGACACCCTGCGCCAGCGTTACGGCTACCGCAGTGTACAGCGGGCGGTAGTGTACACGGACCCCGTTTTGGGCGGAATCAACGCCTACGACGACCACAACATCCACCCGGTCGGGTATTTTCATACGGCATAGGAGGCATCGTAAATGATTCAACGAGAAAAGCGCTATGTGGAAGTCGATGTACGCTTCAGCACCGAGGGACGATTGCGACCCTTGCAGATTATTTTTGATAAAGGGCAGGTCTACAAAATCGACAAGATCAAGGACATCTGCCGCCGCGCCGCCGATGTAGGCGGTGTCGGGGACCGCTATACCTGTATGATTCAAGGCAAAGAGCGCGAATTATGGTTTGAAGATGGGCGATGGTTTGTGGCGGCGAAGGTGGCTACCAAGCAAGCGCCCCCCGTCTAACGCATAAGGAGCCGGACACTTTATATTTGTTATCCCCCGCTGTATCACCCGATACAGCGGTATTTTTGTTGTCAAAAAAGGAGTTATTGCAATGTCTAACGAAAACAAAATCCGTATTCTGTATGTTCAGCCGGGCAAATATCCGGAGGAACGGTTCGTTGCAAATGAGCTGCGCCCCCTTCAGCAGCTTGTCGCTGGGTAGCGGGTTATATTTCTTCCGTCCACAATCTCCAAGAAAGAACGCCCATTCTCTCTTGAGATATTTCGGCATACGGGGAATCCGCATCACCTCCTTGCCCGCGCCGGGTTTGCGGATTTGCTTTTGAAAATAGAAAACGCCCAACATCTCCCGAAACTGTTCGCTTTCGGGGCGATTTTGGACGTTTTTGTTTGATATGAGGGGCTTTACGATGGTGAGGAATATAACTTTGTCGCTTATGGTGGGGAAGCTCGCTATTTTTTGCTTTGTGGCAATAGAAAAGCGCCACATCGCTGCGGCGCTTTTGCTTTGCCCGGAAGATGGAACGGGGGCTGTTCAGTTATCTGTTGTTCTTTCTCTTGCTGGCAACAACGGCTGTTCCAATGGCTGCACTACCGCTGACAAGCATAAGGACAACCAGCAAAGCAGGGTTGCTGGTGTCGCCGGTCTGCGGAATGGTGTACTGAGGTGTGGCTGTTGCAGCAGGTGCCGGAGTGGGCTGTGTTGTCTTGTTAGCGTCCTTGTATTGCAGGGCAGCAAGGGCATCTTCTATAGCCTTTGCCATAGCGTCAACCTCTGCCTGTTGAGTGATGTTCTTGCCGCGTGCAACTGCTCTGATGGCGCATTCTACGCCGGAGAAGTCTTTGTAATCATTTTTGTTCAGTGCATTTGCCCTGGCAATGGCTGCATCGACTCTGGTGTAGTCGGCATCCTTGTACTGCAGGGCGATAATGGCATCTTCAATAGCCTTTGCCATTGCATCCACTTCGCTCTGTTCAGTGATGTTCTTGTCACGGACAACAGCTTTGACAGCGGTTTCCACACCGGAGAAATCTTTGTAGTCATTCTTGTTTAGTGCATTTGCTTTGGCAATGGCTGCATCTACCTTAGTATAATCAGCGTCCTTGTATTGCAGGGCAGCAATGGCATCTTCAATAGCCTTCGCCATCGCATCTACCTCGGTCTGCTCGGTAATGTTCTTGTCACGGACAACAGCATTGACAGCAGTTTCTACAGCAGAGAAGTCCTTGTAGTTGTCTTTGTTCAGTGCTTTTGCCTTGGCAATGGCTTCGTCGACCTTAGTGTAGTCGGCATCCTTGTATTGCAGGGCAGCAATGGCATCTTCGATAGCTTTCGCCATTGCATCAACTTCGCTCTGTTTAGTGATGTTCTTGCCACGGACAACAGCATTGACGGCAGCTTCTACCGCAGTGAAGTCTTTGTACTCATCCTTGTTCAGAGCGTTTACCTTGCCGATGGCTGCATCGACAGCTGTGTAATCAGCGGGAATGTTATTGGCATCCCACACAAATGTCGGATGTCCAATCCCGGATACCCACTTTACATCGCTTCCTGCATTTGCCTGAAGTCCTACGAGAACATCGTCAGAGTTAAAGTCGTTGGTAGCGGTTCCGGCTGAGTTGCCGCTTTGTTCATTAGAAACATTTGAACCATATCTGTCATCAGCAGGCCAGAAACAATTCTTTGCATCGGTATTTACGACATACCCCAACCAGCAAGTGTTTTCCAAGCCGTCGTTGCCGATTCCCTTCGTAGCGACAAGACAGTTGACCATGCTCACACCTTGGCCAAAGCCAATAATACCGCCAACGGGAGCCTGAATGGAGTTTACAACGATTTCTCCACCAAACCAACAGTCGCTTATTGTCACCTGTCCCGTATACGAGGCTCCGACAATGCCACCCAGCGAATCCCAGCAATCCATAGGCTCTAACCCGCCTTCTTGTTCTGCATAGTACTCGCCGTCATAGTTACCCGTAATTGCAGCGGTAGAATAACACTGGCTGATACTGTTGTTCCCATTTAAAAATCCTGCAATACCACCTATGAATTTTTCTATATAAGAACCGCCGGTAATGGAACCGGTAGTATAACAGTTTTTAATAGTGGAATAGGTCATCCAGTCCACCAAAATGCCTTTTCCGTAGGTGGAGGTATCATTCATCGGTATCACGATATCCGCATTTTCAATGCCGAGATTTTGCACAGTTGCATTGTAGATAGCACCGAACAAACCATTTCTATACAAGTTATTGTTATTGTCTTTGTTTTCAGATTTTAGGCCCTCATGAGAATACAGGTTATAAACCACATGGCTTTGTCCGTCAAAAATCCCCTGAAATGATCCCCCAGCCGTATTGGCTCCGTTACCGATAGAGATCCATTCATGCCCGCCTAAATCCAAGTCATTATCAAGATAAACAGTTTTGTCCTTAAAATTTGCTGTATTATCATTGACGAGCTTTGCCATGCCTGCCAACTGCTCGGCTGTTTGCAGATGAAATTCCGTTTTATTCTCATCATACCAGCTTGTATCGGCTGTTCCATCCCAAGTGTCCATGGTGTCTGCCGCAAATGCTGTCATGGGAACAAGTGCCATCACAAGGCACAACGCAAGCAGAAGGCTTAGAAGTTTCTTCTTCATTTTCATTCCTCCAAAATAATTCTAGCCGCTATTTGCTTCCTCCGACAGCGGACACACCGGAGAAGGCAGAAGGTTTAACCGGAAAAGATTGATTTGCCGGTCGTGGTTAGGACTTCAATATTAAACCACCATCCTTCCGGCAAACGCAAAAAGCCGAAGCCAAGGCACAATGCGCCCTGTCTCCGGCAACTGGTTCGTTATAAATTGTATGAAATAAGACTTGACACGCTGAAAAAACGGCGCTATGCTCCTGCCGAGCCGAGCCGAGCCGAGCCGAGCCGAGCCGAGCCGAGCCGAGCCATTTTCGCGCCTTTGAGCATCATTGTCAAGCCCTCCTTCCGTAATTTTAGTAAGAAAAGAATATCAATCCCATTCCTCACAAATAAACATAGATATTATAGCAGATTCTCCATAAAACCACAAGTAGCGTTCAAAATATTGTCGGTCACTATTCTAAACGCATTACCTCTTCCATTACTAGCATATCGTGACACCGGATGTTTGTTGGAAACTGCTCCTTTTCTTCTTGATGATTGTTGTATGAATTTTCCCCTTCGTATCCTTGCTTTCGAGCAATTTCGACACGAATGAGAACTATAATTCATACTAGATTCACCAATTATAAACAAGGAGTGATCTTTTATGAAAAAGGAATTCGCAATGTCGTTATCGCAATCCTATCGGCAGGATCTTCTCGATGCCATACAGCTGGCTGAACAGGGGATGCTGTCGCCCTCGCAGCAGGCATACTGCTTTGAGGAAATCGAGGACACCAAGGGTACTGCGTTCTATCCTGCAGATGGGGACGAGCTATTTTGCCAGTTGCGTACCGCAATAGACGCAAAAACGCAAATTTCCGAGCGCCAGCGCGCAGAAACCGAGCTGCACAAGTTGGGCGTAGAACTCTTGTTCCATACCTATATAAACAGGTTCACCTTCGCTGAAATCACCCATAACACCGCAGCCCACAAATATGATGCCATTATCTACCTTGATGAGCGTGCCACCGACAAGGAAAAGCGCGCCAACGCCGCAGCGATGCGCAAGGCATTTGATGCGTGGCTGGAGGAAAACGGTCTTACGGCAGATCCCACCGCCTTAACTGAGGTGCCCGATCCGTGCGAGGGGCGCTTTGATACATTAGCCGGTGCGATTGCGCATATCGAACATATTTTACGCTATCCCGACCTGCTGCTTATCTGAAACATCGCAAAAGATAAACTTTTTTCGTAATTCGCTTTTTAATTGCTAATTTGTGTTATGTCACAGAAAAACTGATACATCAATCCTGAACGCTCTGCCGCGATTTATATTACAATATCTATATATCGTAGTATAAATTGGAAAGGGTGTATCTGCTTGCTACAGGTAGCCGAATATGAGAATTTTGTCCGTAAGCGCATCACACAGCTGCGCCAGCGGCAGCATATATCAGAGCATAAAATGAGTCTTGACCTTGGCAAAAGCGGCAGTTATATGCGCAACATTTCCACAGGCAAGGCTCTGCCCTCGATGCACGAATTCCTGCGCATCTGTGAATACTTCCATATCACACCACAGGAATTTTTCGCCGGTGCCGGGGATGAAACCGACCGTATCAATATCTTTAACCGACTGCAAGACCTCGATGACGGTGACATACAGAAATTGCAGACATTCCTTGGCTGGATGTTAGAAAAGTAAATCCGCTTTCTGCCCGACAAGTTTTGGCTTGCCGGGCTTTTTCTTTTTGTTAGTCTTATTTAGTGGAAAGGCGTATTGTATGCCTATTACCATGACGACACCGCTTATAACTCCCTGAATAATGCAATGTCTAACGAAGGCATAGAGGAGAAATACGAAGTAAATTATATTCCTGCGGTCGAATTCTGGGATCAAATATAATAGAAAATGGGGCTGCCACATACAACAGCCCCACTTTTTATTTCTTTTCGCGTCTTGACACAAATGGCATCACTGCCCTACGCAGCACATCGGCCGTACTCGCCACATTTTGAAGCGTAATATACAGTTTCATCGCATCGCGTTTGACGGGGTTCTCGTCAACCAGTGCTTCCATCATCTCCTGCAATTCATCCAGTTTTCGAATGATAAGCCTGTAATCCGCTGGCGGATATTCAGCAGGAATCGTATCTGCAATCAGGCAACGGATATATTGTTCTCTGGACATACCTGTTTTAGCAACACGGCAGTTCAGTACAGCCAGTTCTTCCTCCGGAATGCGAACTTTCACATCCTTATATCGAGTCTTATCTGTTGCCACTGCCATTTCCTCCGCTATGTACGGTATGGTCATCACCGTATATGACAAACCTATCCAAGTCCCGCAGAAAATGCTCGATCAGGTAGACGAACATATCTTCATCATCGAGAAAGCCGTACTTGGCACACAACTTAGCCATTTTCCCAGAAAAACACGTAACAAGCCAGATTTTATCCTCACGGTTATGTGCTTTTGCGCCTCGCAGATGCTCTTCAAAGCTCTTCATGATCGTTACTCCTTCAACGCCTTCATTGTTTCAGCCAGCTTCTTGCGCTTCTCATAGACATTGGTATGCCCACAGCCAAAGTGTTTCTGAATTTCTTTGTAGTTCATTTTCAGAAAGCACAAAAGCCACTCCTTTTCTTTTGGTGAAAGCCTCTGTACTTCCTGTTGAAGAGCCAGTTCAATCTCAACCTTCCGAAACATTTGCTCGGCATCAATATCTGTCAGATGTCGCGGGGCCTGATCCAAGGAAATCACAATGACATTGGGTCGATTCTTAGCAGCATAGCGAATTGCGTGCCATTCCATTCGGCGGGTTATATAGCTAGTGAACTGTCCTTTCACCATGCTTTTTTCATTCAGTTCATCTTGACTAAATTGCTCAAGTAACTCTTCAAATTCATGCTGGATCATTATACGTCCTCCTTATTTTTTGTTGATAATCAAAAATAAGGAGGTGCCCTTGGAACGGCATCGCTAGTAAAATGCTTAAATAAAGGCAAAAGATCGGAAACTCTGCGCACGATCGCCACTCTCCCTTCAAAAGGTAAGAGAACACGTCGATAGAGATTTTCCGGTCCTTTTTTGATATTATTTAATGTTTTCCGTCTATTTTTAGAGATGCTTTCTCTTTTCCATTGCCGAAAATGCTTTACTTTCCCTCACGGATTTTGCTATTTGCTGCAAGTATCCGTCATCTGATGGCAATAGTATCGACATCTCTATTATAAAACTCGACTTATCCAATAATTTGTACTTTGTACAAAGTAATCAATATTGTTCAGTTTATCGTGTGGTTTTCCTGTATGTCTAAAACCTTCTTCCGCTCCTGTTGGGCCTTTTTCTCTTCAGAATTTGTCTCGCGTAGTTGTTCTTTCGTTTCTTCAATTTTCCTTTCAAGTTGCTCAGTAAATCCAATCGCTTTATCCAGATCAACGGATTGGTCAATTCCTTCTTTTTCCAAATTCTTTGCTGCACTACTGTAAGCCTGCAATTCCGTACTATGACCACTGTAAAAAGCCAATTTCTGACTCATGGGCAACTCTACATACTGCATCCAGACAGGCTTGTATGTTTTGCAAATTTGTAAGCTCTTGGTAACCGCAGCAACTTCTTTTCGCTTTTCCTGCATCCTCCATGTCAGCACGGATTATCTTCTGATGGGCAGTGAGCCAAGTAAAGAGGAAGTCAAAAATGATCTTCTGAGCATTATTTCGGAGCTGTCTACGATTGCGAAGAAAATCTAATCGTGCTCTGCGTTTGAAAATGACAAAATAGAGATACTACTTGCCCGCTTCGATGTAATCTCTAACGAGGTGACTGAGATCTTCTTGTGTCAAGTAAGGAAAAAAATTGAGAATTTACAAGCCGTTCATAGGTGGACAACCGCCCGTGAACGGCTTGCATGTAAACTAAACTCATGGTGAATCCAAGAAAATTCGTCACGCCCTGCGAAGTTCTGTCAAATTTAGATAATCTGGAATTACGAACAAGGCTCACATGTAGCATTCGACTCCGAATATCAGCCGGCACACATATGAGGAAGGAAAATGTAGCAGCTTTTGAAAAAATTGTTTTTTTCGGCTCAAAGTGCTATAATCGGAATATACCGAATACAAAGGGAAGAAAGCTCCCATGCCAAGACCGCCACGGTGCCGTCGAATTTGTGGCGTACCGCAGGTCGATACATTCTGTTCCAACGGGTGCGAGAATACCGAGCCGATCCTGCTGACGCTGGACGAATACGAGGTCATTCGGCTGGTTGACTTGGAGCAGCAAACCCACGAGCAGTGTGCCGCTCAAATGGACATTTCCCGCTCTACCGTGCAGGAGATTTACGAAAGCGCACGGAGCAAGATCGCAGCGTGTCTTGTCCACGGGAAACCGCTGCACATCACCGGGGGAAACTACCGCATCTGCGGAGGACAGGAGGCAGCTCACTGCGGCCGTTGCTGCCGGATGCAGAGAGCCAACATGGAAAAATCAGGCAAAACTTGCAAAGGAGATTCCATTATGAAAATTGCAGTTACCTATGAAAACGGTCAAATCTTTCAGCATTTCGGTCACACAGAGCAGTTCAAGCTTTATGAAGCTGTGGACGGAAAAATCACTCATGCGAAAGTCGTTGACACCAACGGCAGTGGTCACGGCGCACTGGCAGGCTTCCTAATGCAGCACGGTGTGGACACTTTGGTTTGCGGAGGCATCGGCGGCGGTGCGCAGGCGGCACTCGCCGAAGCGGGCATCAAGCTCTACGGCGGTGTCAGCGGGGACGCTGATGCGGCGGTGAGCGCATTGCTCAACGGAAGTTTGGGCTACGATCCCAATGTTCACTGTGACCACCATGACCATGAGCACGGCGAGGCTGGTCACTCCTGCGGTGACCACGGCTGCGGCAAGCACAGCTGCCATTGATATGGAACGCACACTGACACAACTTCCGTTCTGGTCATCCTTGACCGAACAGGAGCAAGAAACGCTACGCCGAAGTGCCTTTGTCCGTCATTATAAAAAGGGTGCGTTCGTTCACAGCAGCGACAATGAATGTCTCGGAATGCTGCTTATTCTTTCCGGCGAGATCCGCACCTATCTTCTCTCTGATGAGGGGCGGGAGGTAACGCTGTTCCGCCTGTATCCGGGCGAACTATGCGTGCTTTCCGCCTCCTGCGTGATCAGTCAGATCACCTTTGATACGCAAATGACTGCCGGAATGGATACGGACGTTCTGATTATCCCTGCAATTGTCATTGCTGCACTCAAGGAGAAAAATCTCCATGTCCGCTGTTTTCTCTATGAACTGGCAACGAAACGGTTTTCTGATGTGATGTGGGCGATGCAGCAGATTATGTTCAAGGGATTGGATCAGCGGCTGGCAGAATTTCTCCTTGCCGAAGCGGAACGTACCGGCTCCGACACGATACGCATGACCCATGAGCAGATCGCCCAGCACATCAGCTCGGCACGGGAGGCAGTGGCACGGATGCTCAAAAGCTTCTCGGAGGACGGGCTGGTGGAGCTGAAGCGTGGTGCAATCACGCTGCGGGATAAGAACAGACTAAATCGTCTAAAATAAAAAGAAATGTGACTTCGTTACAGAACGGAATCATAATTCTGATATAATGAAAACAGAAAAACCGAAAGGAGCATCGACCATGAAAGAATCGAAATACGCAGGAACTGAAACCGAAAAAAACCTGATGGCTGCCTTTGCCGGTGAGTCCGAGGCGCGCAACAAGTACACCTATTTTGCATCCAAGGCCAAGAAGGAAGGCTACGAGCAGATCGCGGCGCTGTTCCTCAAAACCGCTGATAATGAGAAGGAACACGCCAAGCTGTGGTTCAAAGAGCTGAACGGCATTGGTGACACCGCCGAAAACCTTCTCTCCGCCGCTGAGGGCGAGAACTACGAGTGGACGGATATGTACGACGGCTTTGCCAAAACAGCCGATGAGGAAGGTTTCCATGAGCTGGCGCAGCGTTTCCGCCTGGTCGCCGCCATTGAAAAGCACCACGAGGAGCGCTACCGTGCCCTGCTGCACAATGTGGAGATGGCGGAGGTCTTCGCCAAGAGCGAGGTCAAGGTGTGGGAGTGCCGCAACTGCGGTCACATTGTGATCGGTGAGAAAGCGCCGGAGGTCTGCCCTGCCTGCAACCATCCCCAGAGCTATTTTGAAATTCACGCAGAAAACTATTAAAGTAAAGAAAAGGAGAATTATCATGGATCAGAAGTTTTACATTTGCAAGCGTTGCGGTAACATCATTGCCAAAGTTAAGGACGTAGGCGTCCCTGTCGTCTGCTGCGGCGAGCCGATGAGCGAGCTCGTTCCCGGCACCACCGACGCCGCCGTGGAGAAGCACGTCCCTGTCTGGACGGTGGAAAACGGCATCGTCCATGTCAAGGTCGGCTCCGTGGAGCACCCCATGCTGCCGGAGCACTACATCGAATGGGTATCTCTCCAGACCAAGCAGGGCAATCAGCGTAAGGAACTGCATCCCGGCGAAAAGCCGGAGGTCTGCTTCGCGCTCTGCGAGGGCGATGAGGTCGAGGCGGTCTACGCCTACTGCAACCTCCACAGTCTGTGGAAAGCGTAATTCATCTTTCAAAAATCCGGTGCTTTTTTGAGCACCGGATTTTTTTATTAATGTGACCTCGTTACAGAAAAATACTTTGTCCTGCGGTATGATATAGCCACAATCAATAAACAAGAAAGATGTGGCGAACATGGAAATCAACCATGACGCAGGGTATTTGCAAGCTGAAAAACAAAGAATCATAAAAGATCAACGAAAGGAGTCACTCTCATGACTGAACTGAAAATTACTGCTGCGAATTTTGAAAACGAGGTACTGCATTCCGACAAACCCGTTTTGCTGGATTTCTACGCGGACTGGTGCGGACCGTGCAAAATGCTCTCTCCTATACTGCATGAGCTTGCCGAAGAAAAAAGCGGTGCCCTCAAGGTGGGCAAGATCAATGTAGACGAGCAGATGGAGCTGGCAATGCGTTTTCAGGTATCCAGCATTCCGATGCTGGTCGTTTTCAAGGACGGAAAAGCCGTTGCCAAGTCGGTGGGCTATCGGCCTAAGTCGGAGATCACCGCAATGGTGGAGAGCGCAAGATGAAAGTTGTGATCGTAGGCGGTGTGGCGGGTGGTGCTTCGGCCGCTGCCCGCATCCGCCGTTTGGATGAACACGCGCAGATCATCATGATCGAGCGCAGCGGCTATGTGTCCTATGCCAACTGCGGCCTGCCGTATTATGTGGGCGGTGTGATCAAAGAGCAAGCAGAACTGACGCTGCAAACTCCGGAGAGCTTTTGGGATCGCTTTCGCATTGATGTACGAGTACGGCAGGAAGTAACTGCGATCAATCCCGCAGAGAAAACCGTCACCGTCCGTGCACTGGACAGTGGGAAGGTCTACACGGAAACCTATGACAAACTGCTTCTTGCCCCCGGCGCAAAGCCGACGGTGCCCACGCTTTCCGGCGTCAGCAGTGAGCGCGTTTTTACGCTGCGCACCGTGGAGGATACCCTCCGCATCAGGCGCTTTGTTGAGGATCAGAAGCCGAAAACCGCTGTTTTGGCTGGCGGCGGCTTTATCGGTCTGGAAATGGCGGAAAACCTTGCAGAAATGGGTGTTTCCGTCACCATCGTCCAGCTTCTCCAGCAGCTTTTAGCGCCGCTGGATGCGGATATGGCGAGCTTTGTCCATTCGGAAATGCGCAGACACGGCGTGGCTCTGCGGTTGGGTGAAACCGTCACCGAATTCCGACAGGACGGAGATTCCGTGCTGACACTGTTGGAAGAAAGTGAACCGCTGCATTCGGATATGGTGCTGCTGGCCATCGGTGTTACCCCGGATACGCATTTGGCAAAAGAAGCCGGACTCAGGCTTGGTATTCGTGACAGCATCGCTGTCAACGAGCGGATGGAAACCTCCGTGCCGGACATCTATGCTGTGGGCGATGCCGTAGAGGTTACCCATTTCGTGACCGGGCAGAAAGTGTTGATTTCGATGGCGGGACCCGCCAACAAGCAGGGACGCATTGCCGCTGACAATATCTGCGGCGGAAACAGCCGCTATCACGGCTCTCAAGGCTCGTCTGTTCTGAAACTATTTGGCTTGACAGCGGCCTTTACGGGGATCAATGAAAAGACAGCGCGGGCAGCAGGGATCGCTTACGACAAAGTCGTATTGTTCCCGGCATCCCACGCGGCCTATTATCCCGGTGCACAGTCTATGGTAATGAAGGTGCTGTATGAAAAAGAAAGCCTGCGGCTGCTCGGTGCGCAGATCGTTGGCGGCGACGGTGTGGACAAGCGCATTGATGTACTGGCAACGGCCATTCGCGCAAAAATGACAGCTCTGGAACTGACGGAGCTTGACCTTTCCTATGCACCGCCTTATTCTTCTGCCAAAGACCCGGTCAATATGGCCGGTTTTATGATTGAGGATTTAGAGAACGGGAAGGTACGGCAGTTCCATTGGAATGATGTTGAGGACTTGCCTTGCGATGGCAGTGCGACGCTGCTGGACGTCCGCACGGCGTGGGAGTATCAGCGGGGTCATCTGGACGGCTTTCGGAACATACCTTTGGACGATCTGCGGGAGCATTTGGACGAGTTAGACCGGGGTAAGCCTGTTTATATGAATTGCCAGACAGGGCTTCGCAGTTATCTGGCCTCCCGACTTTTGACGCAGTACGGTTTTGCCTGTTCCCATCTCTCCGGCGGATACAGTTTTTATCAGGTCGTAACACAAGAGCGGCAGACAGCGCGGAGCGCCTATCCCTGCGGAATGGAGAAGCTATGAGTGAGAATTTATTTGGCTTGACGGTTGCGGCAGATAAAGGCTTAGATGATTTGCAGTGCCAGCGCCTTTTAAGCGAAAATCGCAGGTATCAGGAAGTAATGCTGCAATACCGATGTGCGCTGAAAGCGCTTGAAAGCCGATTGGAAATTTTGAATGAGGAATTTTCATTGCAGCATGACCGCAATCCGATAGAAAGTATAAAAAGCCGCTTGAAGTCGCCGTCCAGCATTATGAATAAGATGCAGAAACGCGGACTTCCTCTGGATTTTCCGACCATGCAGACAAATATCATGGATATTGCCGGTGTGCGGGTGATCTGCTCTTTCGAGGAGGATGTGTTCTTTTTGGCAAGGTGCTTAAAAGATCAGTCTGACATTGAAATTATCACAGAGAAAGACTATATTTCACACCCTAAGCCAAATGGCTATCGCAGTCTGCACCTGACGATCCGGCTGCCGGTATTCTTTGCGGAAAAAGAGATCCATGTGCCGGTGGAGATACAACTCCGTACAATCGCCATGGACTTCTGGGCAAGCCTTGAGCATACAATCCGCTATAAGAAAAACCTGCCGATAAATACTGAAATCGAAACTGAACTGAAAGAGTGCGCCGATTCCAGCAGAGAATGGGACAGCAAAATGGAGCATCTACTGCACATCTTAACATAATGCGTCGAATATAAAATGAAAAGTACGCACTTTATTGCTTGTTTCGGTTGGACGGCTTATGACAAGATGGGCATTCGCTCCTCCTCCACGGCGGAGCTGATCTTCAACGACGTGAAGGTCCCCAAGGAAAACCCATTAGGCAAGTGACCGGAGAAGAGGAGAGAATCGAAATGGAGATCAGAAAACGAAACGGGGAGTCTGTTCCCTTTCAACAGGAGAAAATTTTCAACGCCATGAAAAAGGCGTTTGACGGACAGGGCCGGGAGATCGGGAGCAGCGAGCTGGATGAGATCCTCGCCACCGTTCTCGACAATCTCTCCGCCACAGTGCCGCTCACCGTGGAACGTGTGCAGGACGAGGTGGAACGAACGCTCATGGAGCGCGGACACTATGAGGTGGCCAAGGCGTACATCCTCTACCGCGAAAAGCGGTCTGCGCTGCGCCGTGTCCGGCATACCATCGCGCGGGCGGTGGGAGATGACTCGCTTGACGAGGTGCTGCGCCGCATCCAGATGGATTTTACCGAGGAAGTCTACTCCCTCGCGGCGCTTCAAATGAAGTTTGAGAGTTTCTGTCGCCCTGGCATGACGGAGGATGAGCGGGCTGAGGCACTGACCAAGGCGGCGGTAGAGCTGACTACGGCAGAGGCACCCAAGTGGGAGTTCATAGCGGCGCGGCTTCTGAACCACTCCTTTCGCTGTCGCAACGCACAGGAATGGGAGGGGCGCGGCGTCGGCGACCTCTATGGCAGGCTTCGTTATCTGACGGATAAGGGACTCTACGGTGACTATATCCTTGCCCACTATACCCACGAGGAGATTGCCATGGCGGAGGACTTTCTCTGCCCGGAACGGGACGAGCTGTTCACCTACTCCGGCCTTGACCTGCTGCTCAAACGCTATGTGATCCAGTCACGCAGCCGCGTGCCGCTGGAAACACCGCAGGAGATGTTTTTGGGTATCGCGCTGCATCTTGCTATGAACGAAGGCTCTGACCGCATGGGGTGGGTAAAGCGCTTTTACGATATGCTCAGCCGTATGGAGGTCACGATGGCAACACCTACCATGTCTAACGCGCGAAAGCCCTACCATCAACTTTCAAGCTGCTTTGTGGACACTGTGCCGGACAGTCTGGACGGCATCTACCGCTCGCTGGACAACTTCGCAAAGGTCTCTAAATTCGGCGGTGGAATGGGGATGTACTTCGGTAAGGTGCGCGCTGCAGGCAGCACCATCCGCGGCTTTCAAGGGGCGGCGGGTGGTGTTATCCGCTGGATTCGGCTGGTCAACGACACCGCCGTGGCGGTGGATCAGTTGGGGATGCGGCAGGGCGCTGTGGCAGTTTACTTAGACGCATGGCACCGGGATCTGCCGGAATTCCTTCAACTGCGCACCAACAACGGCGACGACCGCATGAAGGCGCATGATGTGTTTCCCGCCGTGTGCTATCCGGATCTCTTCTGGCGACTGGCGGAGGAGAACATAGACGCGCCGTGGCATCTCATGTGTCCGCATGAGATCCTCACGGTCAAGGGTTACGCTCTGGAGGATTACTGGGGTACGGAATGGGAGAAGCGGTATCTGGACTGCGTCAATGACCCGCGCATCGAAAAGCGCAGCGTCACCGTCAAGGACATCGTGCGGCTGGTGCTTCGCTCGGCAGTGGAGACCGGCACGCCCTTCGCCTTCAACCGCGACAGCGTAAATCGTATGAACCCAAACGGCCACACGGGAATGATCTATTGCTCCAATCTCTGCACGGAGATCGCACAGAACATGGCGCCCATCGAGCATATCAGCACTGAGGTGCACACGGAGAACGGCGACACAGTGGTGGTGACGGCCACACGCCCCGGTGAGTTTGTGGTCTGCAATCTGGCGAGTCTGTCTCTCGGTAATCTGCCGGTGGAGGACGAGGCCTATATGGAACGCACGGTGGAAACGGCCATCCGCGCACTGGATAATGTGATCGACCTCAACTTCTACCCGTTGGAATACGCGCGGCTTACCAATCAGAAGTACCGCAGCATCGGTCTGGGCGTCAGCGGCTACCACCACATGCTGGCAAAGCGCGGCATCCGATGGGAGAGCGATGAGCACCTTGCCTTCACCGATGCGGTATTCGAGCATATCAACTACGCCGCCGTCAAGGCGGACACAGCACTGGCACAGGAAAAGGGCCGCTACGCGCTCTTTGAGGGCAGCGACTGGCAGACAGGCGCGTATTTTGAAAAGCGAGGTTATACCTCAGAAAAGTGGCGGGCGCTTGCGGAAACGGTGGCGGTGCAGGGAATGCGCAACGCCTACCTGCTGGCGGTCGCACCGACCTCCAGCACATCTATCCTCTCCGGCACGTCGGCGGGCATTGATCCAATTATGAAGAAATTCTTCTTAGAGGAGAAAAAGGGCAGCATGCTGCCCCGCGTTGCCCCGGAGCTTTCTATGGATACATGGTGGTACTATAAGGCGGCGCATCTGATCGACCAAAGCTGGTCGGTACGCGCCGCGGGCCTTCGCCAGAGACATATTGACCAGGCGCAGAGCATGAATCTCTATATCACCAACGACTATTCCATGCGTCAGGTGCTCAGACTGTATTTGGAGGCGTGGAGGGCCGGCGTCAAGACAATTTACTATGTCCGCAGCAAGGCCCTTGAGGTCGAGGCCTGCGAAAGCTGCTCGTCATAAGGAGGATAGCATGATGGAACTGAAGAAAAAGCCCCTCTTTAACCCGGAGGGCGACCCTGATGTGCGCCTGCGGCGCATGATCGGCGGCAATACCACCAACCTCAACGACTTCAACAATATGAAGTACGCTTGGGTCAGCGACTGGTACCGGCAGGCCATGAACAACTTTTGGATTCCTGAGGAGATCAATCTCTCGCAGGATGTGAAGGACTATCCCCGCCTGCTGTCAGCCGAGCGCAGCGCCTACGATAAAATTTTGAGTTTTCTTGTCTTTTTGGATTCCATTCAGACAGCGAACCTGCCTAATATCGGGGCCTACATTACCGCCAACGAGGTCAATCTCTGCCTGTCCATTCAGGCATTTCAGGAGTGTGTCCACTCACAGAGCTACAGCTATATGCTCGACACCATCTGTTCCCCCGTGGAGCGCAATGACATCCTCTACCAATGGAAAACGGACGAGCATCTGCTGCGCCGCAACACCTTCATTGGGGACTGCTACAACGAGTTTCAGGAGCGGAAGGACGCTCCCACGCTGCTGCGCGTGATGATGGCGAACTATATTTTGGAGGGCATCTATTTTTACAGCGGCTTTATGTTCTTCTACAATCTCTCCCGAAACGGGAAGATGTCCGGCTCGGCGCAGGAGATCCGCTATATCAACCGCGACGAGAACACGCACTTGTGGCTGTTCCGCAATATCATCACGGAGCTGCAAAAGGAGCAGCCGGGGTTGTTCACCGCCGAGAGCGTACAAGCGCTGCGCGAGATGATGCGTGAGGGCGTGGAGCAGGAGATCGCATGGGGGCATTATGTGATCGGCGACGACATCCCGGGACTGAACCGGCAGATGATCAGCGATTACATCCGCTATCTCGGCAATCTTCGCTGGACGAGCCTTGGCTATCCGGCATTGTATCCGGGCTTTGAGAGCGAACCGGAGAGCATGGAATGGGTCAGCCAGTACGCCGACGCCAACATGGTCAAGACCGATTTCTTTGAGGCACGCAGTACCGCCTACGCCAAGAGTACCGCACTGATAGACGATTTATAAGAAAACAAAGGAAAGGAGCTGGCAGATATGGCAGCTATGAACATGAATCAGGAGCAGTTTAAGCAGTTGATCAAGGAGGAAAAGCCTGTTTTGGTGGATTTCTGGGCGCCCTGGTGCAGCTATTGCCGGAGGATCGGCCCTGCGTATGAGAAGATTGGAGAGGAATACGCGGACAGCCTTGCCGTCGGCAAGATCAATATTGACGAGGAGCCGCAGCTGGCGGGGGCCGAGGGGATCAAGGTCATCCCAACTCTGGTGCTGTTCCGGAACGGAAAGGCCGTGGGTTCCATCACCGCGCCCGGCTCAAAGGCAGAGATCGACCGTTTCATTCAGGAAACCTTGGCGAAATAACGGAGGATTCAGATATGAACAACAATCATGTTTATGATATGATTGTGGTGGGCGGCGGACCGGGCGGCTACACCGCCGCCCTGTACGCCGCACGGGCGGGGCTGGACACAATCGTGCTGGAAAAACTGTCCGCTGGTGGGCAGATGGCCCTGACCGAGCAGATCGACAACTACCCCGGCTTTGAGAACGGGATCGACGGCTTCTCTCTGGCGGAGAAGATGCAAAAGCAGGCGGAGCGTTTTGGGGCACGCAGCGAATACGCAGAAGTCCTCCGCATGGATCTGACGGCGGTTCCCAAGCTCTTGGAGACCAGCGAGGGGATCTTCCGGGGGAAAACCGTGGTGCTGGCCACCGGTGCGGAACCCAGAACGCTGGGCGTGGCCGGAGAGTCGGAACTGGTGGGCCGGGGCGTGGCCTACTGCGCCGCCTGCGATGGGATGTTTTACAAGGGCAAAACGGTGGTCGTGGTGGGCGGCGGCAATTCCGCCGCGGCAGATGCCCTCCTTCTCAGCCGCGTGGCGAAAAAAGTGATCCTCGTCCACCGCAGAGACACCCTGCGGGCCACCAAGATCTATTACGAGCCGCTGGCACAGGCCGAAAACGTGGAATTCCGTTGGAACAGCGTCGTTTCCGCGCTGCTTTCCGGGGACAGGCTGACCGGCGTCCGCCTGCGGGACACCGTCACCGGTGAGGAAAGCGTGGTGGACTGCGACGGCGTATTTGTCAGCGTGGGCCGACAGCCCGCCACGGCGCTGGCGGTGGGTCAACTGGCGCTGGACGGCGGCGGCTATATCGTGGCCGGAGAGACCACGGAAACCAGTATTCCCGGCGTTTACGCCGTGGGCGACGTGCGGACGAAGCCCCTCCGTCAGGTGGTCACCGCCGTGGCGGACGGCGCGGTGGCAGTCCACATGGCGGAGAAATATATCGCGGAAAACCGATAAGGGAGGTAGATTGAAAAAGCCATGTTTAAGGTCAGGCCGGATACGACCGCAGTGGGGATGCCGACATATCTGCAAGGCAAACTGCCAGAGTGATGGCAGATAAGATAACCCATGTAAGATCGGGAGATATGTTGTCTCTCCATATCCAGTCCACGCAACAGTGAGCAACTGAACACAAAACACAGCCACAGATGTACTCTGCGGCTGTGTTTTTATGCGTAGTATACCGCGTGACAAGCGGTTTTACTGTGATGGCGTCACATAATTTGAGAAAATCGGCGCGGCGCTGCTCCGGTTGTACGATTAGGCTCGTTGAGCTCTGCAAAGCTTTTGGAGTTCAAACAGAAAATACCCACAGCCAAAGCAGCTATGGGTATGATCAAATCAGATTGTACGAGTTGACGCTGTCCTGCCGATCTCTACAGACCGTAGCTGCTTCTTCCATCTGCAAAACCCCGACGCTCCGTGGCTGACGGGGTTATCCGCACTTGCTAATACGCCCAAAGGGGGCTCCTTAACGCGCAGAAGGAAAGGGACGGTCAGCCTCCGGCGTTTTGAGAAGGAAATGGCTTTTGTGAAAGTCGAGCAGGCCCTCATCCCGCATTTTTCCAAGCTCCACGGACAGCCCGCTGCGCTCCACACCGAGGTAATCCGCAAGCTGCTGCCTTGAAAACGGAATGTCGAACTCATAGACCCCGCGTCGCAGTGCCTCAGCGGAAAAATAGGACATCAGCTTTGCACGCGTCGTGCGCTGGCCCATGTGGGTGAGCTTTTCGTTGAGCCGCAGGTTCTTCTCCGCTAACTCGCCCAGCAGATTGCGGATGAGCCGGCTATGGTGGGAGCAGGCGGAGGGGCACACGCTCAAAACGCGCCTTATGTGTAGACACATCACCGTCATCGTGCTCTCCGCCTCCACGCTCACGTTCAGCACCGCTCCCGGCGCGCAGGCAAACACATCCGCGAAGGTCTGCCCCGGTCCGGTCTTGGAGAGGATGTTGCGGTTTCCCCAGATATCCTCCTGCATAATGAGGGCGCTGCCCGCCAATACAAGGCCCACCTCCTCCACCTGCTCCCCGGCGCGAAGCAGGCGGGAGCCTTTTGGAAAGGTGTCGATCCTTGCCCCAAGGCAGGAGAGCATGGTGGCAAGCTCGTCGTCGGAAATACCGGAGAAAAGCGCCGCGGCGTGGAGCGTCGGGAAAAATTCTTTCATATAAAGTTCTCTTTCGTTGAAAATTCAACTGACTTGTTGCTTTTAGTATAGTACAATGAACGCACAAAAGCAACAGGAGCTTCGAAGAGGCGTGAGCTTTCTGCAAGAGAGGCAAAGACTATGAGTTATGAAAACTGGAAGGACAAAATCGGCACATTTGAAGTGATGGATGTGCGGGGCAAAAAGATGGACTTCTTCCCCGCATTGAAAGCAAAGGCTGCCGCACTGAAAAACGGCGAAGGACTGCATATCATCCAGACCTTCGAGCCTGTCCCCCTGTACCCGGTGCTGGCCCTTATGGGCTTTGAGCATCACACAGAGAAGGTGAGCGGCAGCGAATATCACATCTGGTTTTATCGAGTGAAGAAAGGAGAATAACCGCATGAGCTACGAAAACTGGAAGAATAAGGCGCAGGGGTTTCAGACCGTGGATGTGCGCCATATACAGGGCAGCTTCTTTGAAGGGCTTAAGAAAAGAGCCGAGGCGTTGGAGGTGGGCGAAGGATTACACATCATCCAGACCTTTGAGCCGCATCCACTGTACGCTGTCATGGAGGGCTTGGGCTACGAGCACCACACCGAGCAGCGGAGTGAGGCAGAGTTCCATGTCTGGTTCTGCCGTGTGGAGAAGAAGGAAGGCGACAGCTCCGCTCCCTTCAAGCCGCTGGCTCTTTTGAACTATCCCATGATTGATGAAAAGCTGGGGCAGATCGCCGTGGATTTTTGGGAGACCACATGGCAGAGCGAGAAGCGCGTACTGCCCTACGAAACGCGGCTGCTGCTGTCCCTGACCAACGCTGTCGGTGCGGGCCGGATGAGGCAGGCGGCGCGGGAGCTGGTAAAGGCATATATCCACGGTGTGGAGAGCGCCGCGTTGGACGACGTGTTCGAGCTGCTGGCATGGAATCAGGGCATCGGTTTTTTCAGCAGCGAGATCGGCCCCTCGGCGCTGTTTCAGGCGTACAAGCTCATTAAAAACGGTGAGAAGCAGGGCAAGTCCCGGGAGGATATCTGCAGTGCGCTGCGCGAGAAATTTGGGGAGAAGAACCCGGAGATGCAGGTCCTGAACAAATGATAAGGAGTTGTTTTGTATTATGACCATTCAAACGGTAACAGATGCCATCCGCTATGTAGGGGTGGATGATAACACATTGGCACTCTTTGAAAACCAGTACCCCGTCCAGCCTATGGGAGTGAGCTACAACTCCTATGTCATTCTGGATGAGAAGATCGCCGTGATGGACAGCGTGGACGCACGGGCGGCGGAAGAATGGCTTTCCAATGTAGCGCGGGTGTTGGAGGGGCGCAGCCCCGACTATCTTGTGGTCACACACATGGAGCCGGATCATTCCGGCAGCCTCATGCGGCTGGCACAAAAGTACCCGGAGATGAAGATCGTGGGAAACGCGAAAACATTTACCATGATCAAGCAGTTCTTCGGCACAGGTGCATTTTCGGAAGACCGTATGCTGGAGGTTGGCGAAAGAGATACGCTTTCCTTGGGTTTGCACCGGCTGCGCTTTCTGCTGGCGCCGATGGTGCACTGGCCGGAGGTGATGGCAGCGTATGAAGAGGAGGAAAAGATCCTGTTCTCGGCGGATGCCTTCGGCCGCTTCGGTTCACTGGAGCGGACTGCCCGTGCCCCCTGGGCACCGCAGGCCCGGCGTTATTATTACAACATCGTCGGAAAGTATGGCGCACAGGTGCAGGCGCTGCTGAAAAAAATCTCCGCGCTGGAGATCAAAACGATCTGCCCGCTCCATGGCCCCATGCTCACAGAAGACTTGGGGGAGTATCTGCGGCTCTATGATCTCTGGTCACAATGGAAACCGGAAAAACCGGAGGGCATCCTGATCGCTCACGCATCCATCCATGGAAATACCGCATATGCATCGGAGGCCCTCAAGAGCAAGCTGAAGGGAAAAGGTGCGCAAGTCACCATGTGCGATTTGACGGCAACAGACCTTTCCTATGCCGTGACCAGCGCATTCTACTGTGGGAAACTGGTGTTGGCCTGCTCCACTTATGACGGAGGACTGTTCCCGCCCATGAAGGCCTTTTTGGATCATTTACAGACAAAGGGATTCCGAAACCGCCGGATCGGCCTCATGGAAAACGGCTCATGGGCCCCTGCTGCCGCGCGGCTGATGCGCGCCGAGTTGGAAAAGATGAAGGAACTCCGACTGTGTGAAACAGATGTATCGCTGCGCGGCGCACTGAACCAAACCAGCGAAGCGCAGATGGACGCTCTGGTGGCGGAGCTCTGCGCGGAGTAGGCGGCGAGTCTGGCTTCGACTGTCCGTCCGATGCCTCAAAAGCAAAACATCGTCGCTAAGTTATTTAGACAACAATATGGCGTTGAGTGATGCCGAAGCTTTGAAAATGGATCGAAGCGCAGCCGCAGATGTTCTCTGCGGCTGCGCTTTTTGCATTTTGACCACGGTGCAAACGGATGGCTTTGACCGTTGCCCTCGGTTTCTACAAGCGCATAGTATCGCCAACTCTATTATAAATCCTCGCTTGTCCGATAATTTGTACTTTGAACTTTCAGCAAGAATTTGTACAAGTCAGGCATTCATTCAACCAAATCCGATCGGATTTCAGCAAGAGTTTGCCGTTCCTGACGGACTTTCTGTTCCTGCAAATTTACGTCTCGTAATTGTTCCACTAATTCATGCATCCGATGCCCCATTTCTTGTGCGAGGACATTTACCTTATCAATCTCTACCGATTGGTCGATGCTCTCTTTTTCGAGGTATGCTGCTGCATTGCGGTATGCTTGAAGTTCCGTACTATGTTGATTGAAATATTTCATCTTTTGATTTAAGGGTTTTGCTGCATACTCCATCCATACAGGCTTATAAGTCTTGCATATCTGCAAATGTTTTGCAGCAGCTGCGTAGGTAGTTCGCTTTTGCTTCACCTCTGCCAGTTCATTTGTAAGTCCAATCTGCGTTTTTCCAAGATTATGTATAACTTTATCGTAATCGCCGGTGGTATGGATTCGACTATCGGTCATGCCTTGCAGCATTTTGCCGAGGAACTTCGCATTTTCAATTCCTGCACGCCGTTCTACCGCAGCAATTTTACGCTTTAGTCCAGTGCTTTCCGTTATAGGATTAATTGAACTTCCCAGAAATTCGGAGAGACGGTCGCCTTGTATGTTCAGCCTTTTCTTTGAATCTCCGATGGGGACATAACTATATTGCAGGTTGGGATATAAAAGCACTGTACACTGCCCGGCATCCAAATCACGAAGCACATATTTTTCAGGTATGAATAGTCGTTCAATGCCATTCTGCGGTAGATGGAGCGTCACACCTCGAATAGACATAGCTTTTATCTGATTTTCCGAAAGGATGACTTGCACAGGCTCTACATGGTTTTCCTCGTCAATCTGCTGGATCAGCTTTGCGCCTCGAATCGTGCCGTGGGTTTCGTCCTCATAAACCAAGTCATAAGAGAAGTCGTTTCCGACATTGAAAGTGATTTCGCCATCCGGCGAAGTCGTCACTTCGCTTTTGTTGACCATTAGTTTGGCGGGGTTTCCATTGTCATCGTGAACCTGAAGAACCAAACCATTTTTTCCCGCAGACAGAATTTGGCGGCTGCTTAACTTCACTGCTGCCGTACAAACTTCTGGATACTGAATCGTCAATTTCTGATAGCGGTCGAGCAGCGAATTCTCTTCCCCATCAGAAAGCTGCATTTTTCCATTCTTCAGCGCATACTCAATTCCTTCACTGGTGAATTCGGAACCGAGGGCATCTTCGGGAACCCATGCACCATCCAACGCCGTGGACCGGTACAGTACCTGCTCGGTCGATTTTTTCACTTTGGTTTCGATGCCTGCAGTTTTCAGTTTATCTGCAAAGTCCGCCATACCAGTTACCGAACGGAGGATACCAGTAATTGTCTTTCTCAGGTATTTCTGCTCTTGTGCATTGTCAGACAGTCTGGCGCAGATACCGGCATAAGTAAATGTATCCGTATCAGATAAGCTATTATCCCGGACTGCTCGACCCGCACCCTCCAGCAAATAGCTCATATGCTTGCCTCGAATTGTAGGTGTGATTTCCAGTTCCTTTGCCATAGAAAGAAACTGACTATAATCCGTTGCCCGCTCCAAGCAAAAATTCAGCCTCTTTCGGATTTCCGTCCGGTTGGATACAGATTTCTTTTTCCCTGCGTTTTCAGGATACAGTTGCCCAATCTTTTGTGGATCATCAATCACGGATAAATGTGCTTCCATGCACAAGCGGTCAGAAATATCCCGTATCTGACGTGCCGTGCGGTAAGGCACCGTTCGCAGTTTCTTATAGTCGTAAAAGGAAACTGCATTGATCATAATGTGGTTATGGATATGACCTTTATCAATGTGAGTTGCTACCACATACTCGTACTTGCCGCCTGTGTATTCAAATGCCAGTTTCTTCCCCAGCTCATGGGCCTGCTCAGGCGTGACAGCATCTTCTGGAGAAAAAGACTGTATCAGGTGATAAGCAAGATTTGTGGAACGCTTTCTTTTCAGGTTCCGCGCCTTGTGCGAAAGCACTGCTGTCACTTCAAAGTCGATAGAAGCTGTTTGAGGCTCGCAATTATAGCCTGACACCAGCATCTGACCATCGGTCTTGTCTGGGTTTTCGATATAGGCCAGTGCCTTGCCAAGAGTAGATTTTATCGCATGAATTTTTGTGATAGCCATAAGAAGCTCCCTAAAAGAAAAATGCCCTATGTGAAATGAGTCTCACATAGGGCATCTGCCTGTAATTATTGTTTTGTTGATTCTGCCTCCATCATAAGGCGGTCAAAATCGCTTTGGTACTGCCTGTCCTGTATAACGCGGTACTTTTCAAATTCACTTTCTGCGAAAGCCTTTGCGATTGCTGCTGTAACCTTTCCTTTATCTTTTAGAATTTCGGCATCGTTGAATTGCAGGAAAGCGTCCAGTTTCTCTGCCCAGTCCTGCATCGTCATAGGAATATGCCGCCGTGCTTGGCGCGTTGCATAGTCAAGGTACATTGTTACAATCTCATTCAGTTCTTGTAACTCATCCTGCTGCAAATAGTTCTTTGCAACAGAAACATCGGCTTTGACTATCTTCCCATTTGGGGCATTCTTCCATGAGGTCAACCCCATGTGGTCTTTTGTGTGGTCTGCCCGTTGCACAATGACCTCTGCGGCAGTACTGCCGTGAACAGCGTAGTGCATTTTATTCTGAACGGTTGCAAAGAAGTCTTTGGTCGTTTTGCTGTCTACCGAGTAATCTACGGCAGTAGCATAAATATCCGTAATTTTCTGGTAAAAGCGGCGCTCGCTGGCGCGGATTTCCTGTATTTCGGAAACCAAATGGTCGAAGTAATCTTCATCAAAGATTTGCCCATTAATAAGCCGATCCTTATCCAGAACATATCCCTGCCGGGTAAATGTATCCAGCACTTTGGTTGCCCATTGACGGAATTGCGTGGCACGGGTAGAATTGGTGCGGTAGCCAACAGCAATAATGGCGGGCAGGGAGTAGAATTTGTAGTGATAGGTCTTGCCATTATCTGCAACTTGTGCAAATTTTGCACAAGTTGTACTTTCGGATAATTCATTTTCCGCAAAAATATTCCGCAGATGTTTGGCAACGACACTGCGGTCAACATCAAACAGTTGTCCGATGCCTTTTTGCGTCAGCCAGACCTCGTGATCCTGAACGCGAACTTCTATGCCATCTGTCTCTGAATCTTTCGTGAACACAAGAAAATCTGCTGTGCTGTTACGAACATACCGTTCTGTGCCTGCCATCGCTGCTCTCCTTACATCAGTACAATGTAAGAATAGTATATCATGATTTTCAATAAGAGCAAAGCCCATTTTAACGATTTTCCATACAAATGGACTTATCTCTCATCATGTTCATTTTCTTGTGTATCATGCTGATGTTCCTCTCCCCTGCATTTAGCATACAATTCTGGCGTGCATTTGAGAGTAATCGGCTTCGGATATAGCTCAAGGAAAATCAGGGGTGAGTGATATTTTTTCTCATATTTTGTAATTTGACTATCCGTCAAACTTATCAGATCTTCGCCACCGTCTCCGCATATCAGAAACGGACCTGCGAAGAAATCCGTTGGACCATATAAGCGGTTCGGTGGTAATGGAAGCAGCTTTCCTTCATCATTACAGATGATATAGGCATCCCTGTCCAATCTTACGCTTTCTATACTCCCACAAACATATTTTTGAAAAATTTCCAGCGTATTAGGTATCTTGATTTCCTCTGGGTACTTACCCGGCTGCACATACAACACACGGATTTCTTCATTTTGATTCATATCGTCATTCTCCTATTCAATAAATTTTTCTCAACAGCTTAACCACACGTTCCAGATAGTCTGCTTTCAGTTCAAGAAATTCTCGGCGCAGCTGCTCTACATCATTGGTGTGAACCGACTTATTTTCATTGCAGCGTTTTGCAATTTGGTTTATGCTGCCAGCGATGCGACCCATCGAAGCATTTAATTGTTTCAGATTGGAAAAGTCATAATGCCGTACCTCTCCATGCAAAAGCATCTCTAAACCAAACGCCGAGAAATTTGTCATTTCAGCTTCAACCATCTTTGCTTCAACTAAGTGCCACTCCTCCTCCGTAAACCAGATGCGCTTCGGTATAGGACGTCTGCGATTCGCCATAAAGTCACCTTCCTCTATTGGGCTTGGGTTTGCCCAAAACGGGTTTCAGGGTGTCCCTGATCTGCATCTGTGGGACCCAGATGCAATGCTTGCTAACCGTCGCTCACGCTCCGGTTACCCCTGTGGGTCTCAACGGCGATGCTTGCGGCACACTGCAAAGAGCACCGCCCCCACAAGCACCACCGGCATAAAGTCCAGCAGCAAGGAAAGCAGATCAAGCTGCTTTTCCTGCTGCTTTACAGGTTGGGAAACAATCTCTGGCACTGTGGTCGGCTGCTGCGGTGCATCCGTATTTCTGTTGTTGAAGCTGTTCGCCGCCTGCACCGTGCTGTTTTGATCTCGGCTGGGCGTGTTCATCTCGCGGTCTGGATTGGCAGTGTCCGTCACCGTCAAATGAAAGTCCACACCGTTTTCAGTAGAGAGTTCATTCTGCTCACAGCTGAATTGGTAACGGTTTTCTGCATCACCAACAACATAAGCCGAAAGAAAAGCATATTTTCCGCTCAGTGCATTTGGTTCAACAGCGGCTAACCCATTCGATTCATAAAGCTCCAAATCATAGACATCATCAGTGTACAAATTCTGCAAGTAAACTATCGCGTGTTGGGAAAAGCCAACCGGTGCGGTCAGGTATGCTCCTACTTGCGCCGGTTTTGGCTCATAGTTCTCTGGTGGCGTTTCCAGCGGTTGCAATGTGTAGTGACGTTGCTGGCCGGTCACGCTCTCATACCAGCTGCTGCCTGCCAGGGTATAAATCAGATCGTAGTGGTTTCCATCTTCCACTTGCAAAAATGTCGTTTGGTTGATTTCCTGCAAGGGATAATCCCCCAAGGTATCATACTGCACAGCAGCCGCGCAGTAATATTCTGACGGTGCAACCGTCACCGTTGCCGTGTAGTTGTTCAGCCCATCCAGAACAATAACTGTTGATTCTGTATCAGATGGGCCATTGCCAAGTGTGACAATCACAGTGCGGTTCTGCAATTGTTGCGGCAAATCCTTGACCTCCACCGTTACAGTAGCAGCATCTTCTGCATAGACTTTTGTTGCTGTACAAAGTAAAAGCGCAAAAAGTAATGCGAGAAATTTTCTCATAAAAAACACCTTTCAGAATCCCGCATAGCGGAAATAATAGCATGGTCTGCTCTCCATCCATGCGTTGGACATATTCACTGCAACGCCATAGCCATAGCAGCACTCGATCCACACACCGCTGCCAAGTGCCATCTGAACGTGCCCCTGTTCGCCGCCAGAGGCATATACCACGCGCAGATCTCCCGGCTGGACTTCAGACGGGGAAATACTTACTAGGTCTGCTGCGTTCCGATAGGCGGCTGTGCTGCCTGCGGAAAAAGGCAGGTTCTGCGCCCAATAGCAATATTGGACAAAGCTCGAACAATCCAGATTGATGCCCACGCTTGGATTGCCCGGCCCGCCGCGCAGCGAAGATGGCTGGGCATAGACAAACTTTCCTTGGCAGCTTAACGCAAAGGCGACCACCTGACCGCGTGCGGTCGTGGCGTCGATATTCAGGCTGGCAAATAGCTGCCGCAGTTCTTCCTCGGTCATGCCACTGCCGGTGGCGCGGCATTTTATGCCGTCCACAATCCCATACAGTTCTTCCCAGTCCATGCGATACAGAAGCGATGCCCATTCCACATTTCCATAAGCATCTTCACCATCCTTATACCACCCCTGAAATCCGCTCGCGCCGTTGGGTAGCGTGATCGTTTTTGTATATCGGGCGGATACCGCATTACCGGCATACTCATTACCGTACTGATCCTGCTTAATGATTGTCCGGGTCAAAGTTCCTGCATCGCAGCTTTCAGCCAGCGCTTCGAGATTTCCTGTTCCGCCATCAGCACCGTTCGGGGCCTGAGTTTCCGGGTCTGTGTAGCGGTCATATCCTGTCAGATAAATCGTGCAGTCGAGATCGTAGTGGCCGTACTGCCCATCGTTCAACTCTCCGGGACACCAAGGTATAGCGGTTGCATTGGAGAAAGTAACCTCGTAATCATCGGACACGGCATCCTCTCCCTCACCGGTCACAACAGTAAAAGTAACCGTCAGCTCGTCCGGAGTATAAAACCAGTCGTTCAGTTCGCCCTTGTACAAATTAGCGCTATCATCCAGCACAATATTGCCGGTGCAGTCTGCCGCATTGATTATCCCATCAACAACAGCATGGTATTCTTCCGGTAAATCGGAAAGTTCAGAACCTGTTGCACCATCCGGGAAAATGAGCGGAAAAAAGACGGTCACATCATGTGTGCCGTCCTCTTTCCATATAGAATAGCTCTTATTTTCTGCATGACCCTCATTCCAGTGCCACTCTGCGGCGGCATCGTACTGCCCGCAGGCATCGTCACCCTCACTGCAAGTATGGGTTTCAAGGCGATAATCCTTGATGGAAACTACCTCGCCTTCGCTGCGGTAACCGTTCACGCAGCCGCCATAGCTCATGCAGGAATAAGGAGCCGACTCTCGTGCAGTCACATCCAGACCATATTCTGTCAAAGCACGGCAGAATTTTGTAAAGGGCACATTGTCGCTGAAAGCAGACACAAGCTCCGAACGCGGCCAATCCTGCTGGTAATATACTGTCGCCAAGGAAATAATCTCCGCCGTGTCATTGTAGATACCGTTTGCATAGTTCCAAGTAACACCATGCTGCAAATTATTGCTACGCTGCCCGGTGAGGGAATCGTACCCATAGGGATTGCCATTGGGGTCAACATCATTCTGGAATGCCTGATAGACGCCCTCGGTAACCGCTGCATTTCGGTAATCGTTGATTTTCTGCACAAGCGTCTGAACGTCCTCAATACGATTCGCGCCAAACACAGAGGTAGACGTTGTGCCGCTCATCTGACCCAACAGGCTCACAATAATCAGGAACAGTAAAATAACCGCACTAATCAGGATTACTTTTCCCATAGCAATCAGATTTCGCAGTGGGTGCAGAACCACTTTGGTTATCTTTTTCAGAACATTCCCGGTATTGGTAGCAGCCTCTTTGACCTTTCCCGGAACACTGCTGGTGAAATCATCCGTTGAAACCTGAAATGAAGATAGGTACTGCTCTGTACTGCGTAGGGTAGCACCACCAATTTTTACAACAGATTTTCCTCCTTGCAGGCGCAGTACCTGCCCACCGGCTTTCAATGCTTCCTTCGCATTGATCGTTTCATCTTTCAGGTCTTTCAGGATATTGCCAGCTTGTTTGCCGATTACAAAAGCGCTGTCCGCTGCTGCGGCCATGATATTACCTTCCACAACAGTCTGCTCTACTGCCATGTGCAGCCCTGCATTTTGAACGGCATCCGTATCGAAGTCATCGTGATAATTCAAAGCGCTGGCTCCGGCTTGCAGCGGACTTTCTATTTTATCCACAACCCGGTATGCAGGAGCTTTATAGTGACCGTTCTTGTGCTGGCTGCGCAGCAAATCATAATAGGCGCTTGTACGACTGGAGCGCGGTGTGTTTGTGCCGGTGATAGTATTCTTATTACCTCCAGCAGAATCATGCAGGATTCCGGATGTGTCACCGGCACCGACATCATCGGACATTCCTGTATCAGATAGCGCGTCTGGTTCAGAGTCCAGACGACTGGACTGGTCTTTATTTGGCCCCATTTTTGCATCAAGCAGAAGGTCTTTTCCCGTATGCGGCATACCGAATTGAGTCTGAATGTTCGCTACAATATCCTCTTCTGTTCGAAAGAGTTCCTTCTGCTTATTCGTTTGCGTGAATAGTTCTGACATTTCATAACCCCTACAATCCCGGCTTATTTCTTGCGGTTAGGATTCGTATCCATCAGACGGAACAGCTCAGTGTCCTGCGGGAAAGTATTGTTGAAAGGCACCACTACTTTATCTGCAATCAGCAGACCGCTGCCAACCTCGGCATTTTCAATATACCGCTTTTCTTCATCGGAGATATGAAGCAGCCGTGCAATGTCGTTTGCATCGTCCGGGGCCTGATTCAGCAGCTTGATATAGCCGCAGTCGGACAGCATACGGCGGGCATCTTCATTGTTCAGCACAGAGCGAACGTGTTGGGTAATGGAAGTCAGGATGGCACCCCACTTACGGGCACGGCTGGAAAGCTCGAAGTAGTAGTTCGTGCAGGCGCTGTTGCCCAGCAGGAGCTGGAACTCATCGGTGAAAATCCAAGTGCGGCGTCCCAGCACGCGGTTTCGGGTGATGCGGTTCCAAATCTGGTCCAGTACCGTCATCATGCCGATGGACTGCATACTCTTGCCCAGTTTCACGGTATTAAAACAGATGCAGTGGTTCTGCAAATCCACGTTTGTCTGGTGGGCAAACAGGTCCATTGTGCCATCCACATACATACTCAACGCCATCGTAAGCGCTTTTGCCTGCGGACCCTGCAAAGACAAATTATTGTAAAAATCATGCAGCGAGGGCATCTGCTCACGCTCCGGATGCAGCAAATATTTCTGGTAGGTAATCAGCGCTGCGCGGTCCACAAGACTGCACTCTTGGGCGCTCAGCTCTTTGCTGTTCAAAACCAGTTGGCAGAAATCTCGCAGGAACTGGCTTTTCAGCTGGATAGGATTACCTTCATCGCCGTAATCTTCCGAAATATCCATCGGATTGATATGAGATTTGCTCGATGCCGAGATTTCAATCACTTCACCGCCAAAAGCCTCGACCAGCCGCGCATATTCATTTTCCGGGTCGATGATGACCAGATCGTCCTCCGGCCAGCGCAGCATGATACCTGCCATCATCTGCATAACAGCAAAGGATTTTCCGAAGCCGGTCATGCCCAGCACCATACCAGCCGGGGCAGGCAGCAGTTTTCGGTTGACCATAATCAGGTTTTTACTGCGGGCGTTGGTGCCCTCATACAGTCCACCGGGTTGGAACAGTTCTTGCGTGGTAAACGGCACATAGATGGCAGTATTCACTGTCAGGAGAGTGCGCTCCAGCGCCAGCCATTTCTTTCCAAGTGGTAAAACGCTGTTCATGGCAGCGCACTGCTCAAACGGGATAGGGCTGAACCGGCACGTCTGCTGCTGCACAGTATTGCAGATTTGCTGCACACGCTCGTCCAGTTCGGCATTGTTGCGGCCATAGGTGTGGATCAGGATGCAGACCTTGAAAATCTTCTGGTTATAATTGTGCAGGTTATCCAGCAGTTCCTCGGCATCTTCGATCTGGTTGGTCAGCTCATATCGCACACCCATGTAGGCGGGCAGGTTCATGCGCACAGCATTGACCATGCCATCGCCCTTTTCTTTCTGCATATAAGCCAACTGCTTTTGAACCTGCTCAACGGCTTCGCGCTGCTCGACGGCATCTACATGAATGGAAATCGCATTATCAAAATCCAAGTCACTGAGCAGTGAAAGCAGGTTGTCTTTCATCTGCGGGGCAATATCCCGCGGATACAGCACCTTGCCATAATACTCGCCAAACTGGTAGCGGTCATTGTACACAGCGCGGGAGTCATCATGCTCCGGCTTCCAGTTGTAACCGCTGGGCGCAATAAAATCCTTGGTCGTAATGGAATCCTCTGCCAGCAGCCAATCATAAGAAAATGCCATGACTTCTTCCGGGCGGATAATACCATGCAGCAGGTTCAGGCGCTCGATACCGGAGAGCCTGCGTACAGTGCTGCCCATGCGCTTGAACAGGTTTTGGATGTCCTCGGCGCGTTTGAGCAGCCGAACCTGCGCTTTTCTGTAATCATCCTCATGCAAGCTGATGGTGATATACTTCTCCCGAATCAATCCGTTTTGCCCTTGCAGTGCTTTTTCCGATATAACGCGGTTCATTTCCTCGCTATACCGGTCACGGGCATCACCACGCAGCGGCAGGAAAGTGTCGCGGCGGAATTCTGCTTCGTCCACACGCCGGGTCACAAGACTGATTTGCAGATGTGTATCCGGATCGAAATAATTCAGAAATTCGCTGTATTGGGTAAAAAGACTTTTTTGCTCCTCCTGCCGCGCCAGCTGAAAATTGACATCCGTGAATGCCATTGTCATGGAGAAAAGCCCCGGTTCCACCTCACAGATGCCGCTTTCGTACATACGCTCATATTGCAGACAGTCCGCAGCCCTCTCAGGTGCACGGCGCTTCTTAATGCCGCGGGCGCTCTGCGCGGCATTCATTTCGGATTGTTTTGCGGATCTGCGCAGCTGCTTTGACCGCTGCTTTCCTTCCTTTGCGCGCTGCTTTTTCGTCTCGGCGGCAATAGGTTTCACATTCGGAATTTCTGCGAGTTCTTTTCTTTTGAACATTTCGACTCTCCTTATAGGGGCGGATTGGCACCGCTGCATTTTCGCTGTGCCATGCCCAGTAAATTTTCACGAGCTTTTCAAACGGATAACCGTCACGGTGGATAAAGCCCAGTCCCAGAAAAGGCAGCACCTCCACCATGACGATATAAGAAACGACCTGCATATCCATCCGCAGCCAGTGCAGACAGACAAAGCAGGTCGCAATCGCCAGCACCGCAGCCGCAGCAAAGCAGGCCAGCTGGCGGAGAGATAGCCCCAAAAAGAACTTCTCCCTGTACTCTGTAATTTCGAGGTTTGTTTTTGTGGCAATCATAGCTTTTTCAATCTCCAAATGGTATTAGGTTATTGCACTGGTAATGGCTTTCGTGAACTTTCCACTCATAAACACTGCCACCAGCAGGATCACCGACTGCCCCAGCATTGCCCACGCTTGCTCCGTGATGCTGCCACCGGTGCCCAGCGAACCGGCCAGTGCCGGATAAAAGCCGATGACCAGATACAGCACCGCGCCCTGCAAGGCAACTGCGAGGTAGGATTTGAGGAAGTTCACCGCAATGCCGTGCAGCTCCTGATAGCAGAGTGTGGCTATGGACAGCGATGCCATCGCATTGTAGACATACAACTCTATAAAGCGTGCTGCCACAATGGTGTTGACCACGATGTTCACAATGCGCAGCATCCAGCCCACGACCATCAGCTCCAGCGCCACCGGCATATTGCCAATGCCGCCCGGCAGTGCAGCAATAGCATTTTCAATATCAACGGTCGTATTGACTTCGCCACTGCCGACATAACCGGATATGCCAACGGTCACGGTGGACGCAACTTCAAAGAGTGCGTTCAGAATTTCCGTTGTATGTACCACCGCCCACCGGCAAACAACAATTTTCAGCATAACCAGTGCGATTTGCTGGATCGTAAACGCGTTGTTGCTGCCGTTCATGGCAATACGCTGGGTGGCATTGTACAACTCCAGAATCATAAAAAGCGCCAGCAGGGTCAGCGCCACCGGCATAACTACGCCGGTGCTTATGCTGTCAGCATAGCCCGCCAAGGTGCTGTTCCAGTCAGTCAGGCTGCTGAGCAAACCGGAATTTTGCCCCATAGAGTTGACCGTGGCAGAAATGCCCTCCAACTGGCTGCGTATTGTATCTTCAAAAATAGCGCAGCCCTCCTTTACCCAACCGTCAGGGTACCGAAGTAGGTGGCGACTGCAATGATCAGCACACCGCCTGCCATTGCCCATGCACCGCTGCTGATACCGGGACCGTTGTGGTCCTTCAGGTTGGTGCCCAGCGTCACCGCGCCGAACAGCAGCAGGAGGCCACCGGCAAAGGTGACGACATTCGAGATGAGGGTCGTAATCGTAGATACCATTTCCATTGTTCATTTCTCCGTTCAGTTGTTATTTTCGGCACAGAGCTTTACAGTCTTTACGTCCTTTACATCACTGATAAAGTCCGCAAAAGACTGCTCTGCGCGCCTGTCATAATCGAAAGGCTTGCCGCCTTCCGCTTCTACCAAATGGTAATTGGGGTGGTCTTTCAGATTGTATTTGCGTGAATAAAAGGGTGCCACACCGGAAATCATCAGCAGGCACCAGTTGCGGGGCATCGTTCGGATTTCCTCTGGGGTCATCAGCTCGCGCCCTAGCGCCTGATAGGACTTCGTATACGAGCCTTGGCTGCCTTTGTTTTCCGATGTGTTCATCACTTCGATGGTCGCCTTGCCTAACGCCTTGGAGAAGAACTCCAAATTTTCCGGGTTGCCGCCTGCACCAAGAACGATCATAGAATCGCAGTTTTCGTAGATGGTTGCCCAGTCGTCTTTGTACTGGCTTTTCAGCTGGTTCAACGACTGGTAAATCAGGGTGCAGGCAATGTCACGACTGCGAATCGTACTGATAAGGATTTGAAAATCCGGTATCATGCCGATGTTCGGAAATTCATCCAAGAGGAACCGCAGATGCCGTGGCAGGCGCTTATCCGGGCGATGGTCTGCAATATCCACCAGAATTTGAAAGCACTGCTGGAACATAACTGCCGCCAAGAAATTGTAAGCAGTTGTTGTGTCGGGCGTAACAACAAAGAGCGCCACTTTTTTCTCACTTCCCAGTTCCCGCAGGTCAATCGTATCGTCCGCGCAGATATTGGCAATGGACGGAATGTTGAATGCGCTCATGCGCAGCCCCAGCGACACATTGATGCTCTGTGCGGTCTTGCCGGGAGCCATCTTATAGAGCTTATACTGCTTTGCAGCAAAGGAGTTCGGCTTGTTGATGCTCAGGTCATCAAACAGCAGGTCCAGCTGGCTTACGCTGTTAGGACCATCCCCCTGCGATTCCAGCATAAGGAGCAGCGTCATGACGCTGTTCATGTTCCGCTCTTCCGGCTCCAATTCGTAGAACACATAGCCAATCAGTGCCTCCAGCAGTGCCGTCATGCCTTCCTCCCATATCGGGTCGGCGGTGCTCTTGGCGGTGGGATCTTCCTTCAGGTTTTTGACAAGGTTCTTGGTGACGACCAGAATATCATCCTCATTTTTTATGTAGGTGAAAAGGTTATAATGGTCGGATTTATCCCGGTCTTTCAGGTTGAACACTTTCACTTTGTATCCTTGAGAGAGTAGGACATTGCCATATTCCTGAAGCAACTCTCCCTTCGGATCACTGAGCACATAGTTACTGTTAAACTGCAATAGCTGCGGGCCAGCAACGCTGTAGCTCTTGCCGGAACCGGACGGGCCAAACACGATCACATTCTTATTGCGGTTATAGTTGTCGTTTGCCGTCACCTTCATTTTTGGAGAAAGACTCAGGCTTTCCGATGCCGTAAGCGGCAGATTGTTCTGCGCGTTTTCATCCAGAAAAGGGGCAATATCTTCCGGGCCTCCCCAGCGGGCGCTGCCGTACTCTTTCTGAGGCATCAGGCGGTGCTTGCTGTACTTCACACAAAGGCAAATAAGCCCTGCCATGAGCGCTGCGGCAATACCGCAGCCAAGCGAAAAGGCGTCAGCCGAGAGCCTGAACGGGTGCAGCAGTAGGCTGTTCAGGTTCAGTGCATCCGCCAGCCGGTGCGTAGTAGTTCCCTCGGTGAGTTCGTATGTGTAACCCATCCAGTCACCCAGCCAAAAGCATAAAACCGCTGCAATCGGCACCCAAATTTTCAAGTTTCTTTTCGGCTGGTTCATAGGCGTTCTCCATGTTCCGGCGGAGGTACAGGGCGGGACTGGTTCATCTCTTTGACCCGCTGCGCGGCGCTGTCGCATAGGTCTCTCAGTTCCGGAATTGGGCGTTCTTTGCCGCGCTCTGCAATGCAGTTTTCCAACGCAGTCTGAATACGATCCACATCCTGCCCCTTAAACCACAAATACATCTGACCGGTGTCTCGGTCTTTTGTGACAGAGAAATCTACGGAATATTGCTTCAGCTGCCTGCGGATGTAGGGCAGCGTCTTTTTATTCACGTCCACCGATGCCAGCGGACGTTCCTGCCGGTTGAGCGCGCTCAGGCTTTGCTGCCCATAATTCTGGCTGCTCATTGCCTGCACCGTCAGCCGGAGTATATCAAAAATACTCTGACTAGCGAACCGCGCAGCGCTGATTTCCACGCGAACTGCGGTTTCTTCAATCATAGTTCATCCCTTCTTGCGACATTTTTCCGCACTTTTCAGGCTTAGTCTGCGACATTTTTCGCAATTTACCATGGAAAGGGCAGTTTGTGCCGCGCTGCATAGTTTTCAATTTTCATTCCCAACCTGTACTCATGCAGTCTGTCGCGCAGACTGTATTCCAGCGTTACAACCTTGATGCCATGCTGCATGACCTGTTGGAAAAAGCGAAATAGATGCTGTTCCTTGCCGCTGATCTGGCGCATACGGTAAACATAAATGCAGTCAATTTCCCCGGCCTTGACCTGCCGCATCATTTCATGGTAGCCGAGGCGTAGCAACCAGCCGGGTCTTTCGTCCGTGCTGGTGCCGACAATATTGCAGTTGTCCTGCTGTGCTTTCGATGCACACTCACGGATGCAGCGAAGTGTTTCGCCATCATTACCGGGAATTCGCGCATACAGCCATGCGCGTTTTGTGTTTTCATTTTGCATTTTTCATCGTTTCCTTTACTTGTTTTTAAGAAAAAACGCAGGCGGACTGCGAATTCCGTCTGCGATGCAGGTATAAATCATATCACTGGTCGTCCTCCTCGGTATCAACTTCAGCCTTGCGGCGCTTATAGGTCAACACACCGATGGCAACAATGGAGCCGAACACAACAATGACCAACAAGGTCATCGGGAATGTGTCGCCGGTCTGGGGGATCGTCAGCTGCGGCGCGGGGGTGGAAGTCGGTGCGGGGGTCTGCACCGGTGTTGGGGCAGGTGTGGGAGCCGGAGTAGGTGCAGGGGTAGGTTCTGGCGTATCTTCATGGTGCGGGGTAGCCTTATCGACCATCGTGATAAGACGCTTATCGGCTCGTTCCCAGTCTGCCTTTTCATCTGTGCGCAGATACAAACAGACCGTCTCGTCTACCAGCTCGACTTTGAACTGAACAGAACTTGCCACCTCATAACCGGCAGGCGCGGCATCTTCCGTCAGGGTGTAGATATGCTCGGTTTTCCCGTCAGAAAGGTGGATACCATCTTCCGAAATCGGAACATGATGCGTATTGGAGTCGGTTACCCATGTGTCGATGACGTTTTTATCTTCATCACGGATGGTCAGCGTTGCGCCGGGCAGCAAGGTGCCGCCTGCGTCCACCTTGTCAATATCCAATACAGGTGCGTCCTGCATGACTACGGTGGTGTCGTCCAGCTTTTCCCAAGTGTCGCCGGTCTTTACATAGACTTCGTTTTCCTGCTCGTTTCCAACCTGTACCAGCTTAAACACAATGTTTTCGGCTTCTGCATAGGTTTCAGGAGCGCGCTTTTCAATGAGGGTGTACTCCTTGTCCAGCTCCAGACCGCGAACGGTATGGGGTGTCTTGGCAGAGGTCCAGCTTTCTATCAGCTTGCCATCTGCCTCGTGGATCTCCAGCTTGGCACCGGGCAGCTCTTTGCCGTTGGTGACATCCTGTTTGGAGATGTTCACCGTAGTGCGCAAATTGGTGTTTGTGCCATCCACTACCTGCCATGCCACTTCTTGACCGGCATAGGTGAACTCGACCTCGATGGGGCTGTTATCAAGAAGATACCCAGCAGGGGCGGTGATTTCGACAATGCGGTATTTACCGCTATTGCCGGAGTCCGGATAGGTTTCGGCGCGAATGGGCACATCCACATCAAACCAAGTAAAACCGCTGTCGTTGGTTGGGTCACTGGTTGCCAGCTTTGCACCGGCGTCCACCAGCTTCGTGCCATCTGCTGCGAAAATATCGTCCACCGTGTACAGTTCATACACAGCACCGGGCAGATAGGTCAGTGTTTCGCGGTCCTGCTTATAGATGCCAACGCCGATTTTGCTGACCTTGTCATCGGGCTTTTCGGGAACCGGCAGCACACGCGCATTTTCAAAGACAAGGATTTGTGCGGTCTTATGGGCATCCAAAGCATCTTTAACATTGACAATGCCGTATGAAGACTCTTTGTCGCCATCCTGCTCGTGGCTGACGATAGTTTTCGCCAGCACAATATCATTGCGCTGGTTGTCCCAGCCGAATCCCACACTGTAGCTTTGCTGCGTCAGCACAAAGCCATAGGGTGCTTTGACCTCGGTAATGGTGTACTTGCCCAAGGGCAGGGTCACGGTCACTTCACCTTTGGTGCCGTCATGGGAGATGGTGAGGAAATCATAGGTGGCCTGTGTACGATTGGGGGCAAATTTCACCTCATCGACCTGACCTGCCGCACCTGTGGTAACAGTGGCAACAAGGTCACCATCCTTATACCAATAAGTGCCCTGGCGGTCGAGCGTGGCAATATCGCCGTCCGCGTGGATTTCGTAGGTTGCCCCTGCCAAATTATCCTGCGTGTAGATGAACTGCCCGTCTTTGTAATCGGTCAGGACATTGCCCAGCTTGCGGATGGTCAACTGTCCGAGGGTTTCATGGTTGAAATACTTTTCTTCTACAATGTACTCGTCCATGTCATTGGTGGCGTTGCCCACGACCTGCCAGACACGCTCGGAGGTGATTTCAAATTCTACAGAGTAGGCAGGATCATTGTAGTAGCCTTCGGGTCCCTGCAATTCCTCAATGAGATAGCGACCAAGCGGGAGTTTTTCCGGCGTTTTCATCAGGCCATCCGCATCGGTGTAGAACACATCGGTTTTCTTGGTGGCGTTGCCGCTGGCAGGATCAATCATCGAGATACGGGTCTTGTTGCCTTTATCATCCAACTTGTACAGTGCAAAAGCAGTGTTCGCAATCTTGACCGCCTTGCCGGTTTCGGTATCGGTCTTGACGAGCTGCAAGTAACCTTCCAGTTCTTCATCCAACACGTTATAGGCCATGTAGTTGTTGGTGGCGGTGGTGACGCTGCCGGCAGGAACCGTAAAACGGCTCTGCGGGCTGTCCTTGCTGACTGTTACGATAAAGGGATCACATTGGAAAACGTCCTTGGGGATCGTAGTCTCGACAACAAGGTACTGCCCATACGGAAGTCCCTCAAAGCGGATGACACCTTCCTCGTTCGTATATAGTTCTGTCAACCGGTACTCTGCATCCTGATCAGTGGGAACCCAGCCATTACCTTTGCCGTTGGCGTAGTCACCATCTGCGGTCAGGGTGGCATTGTAGGCTTCTACCGTGGCGGTGTTGCTCTCATACATATTGGCAACAGCCTGCCCCTCGGCAGTGAAATCGTACTTGAGCGTCAAATTATCGTAGTTGTCTTTGCGGTAAACGTCCAAAATACTTTGTGCATTGTAGCTGCCATCCGGGTTTGTGGTGAACTGCGCTTCCTTGCTCAGCTTGGAAATGCGATAGACGGTAAAGCCCGCACCCTCCAGCTTCAGCGCCGGGGAGGGCTGACCGGTGGTAGAAACCAGCTTATTCAGCGAGAAGCCGGATTTGAGGACTTCATCTTGGCTTTCCTGCTCAGCGCTGATATGGTAGCTGGATTCATCTGCATAGGTCAGTGTTTTGTAGTTGTTGACCTCATCGCAGAGATAACCGGTAGCATAGGAGAGATAATAGCCATCCCATGCCTTGCTGCCGTCCAGCTTGCGGCTTTCGGCTACGGCAGAGTACTGATTCTTATAGAGGTAGTCAGTGTACTCGCCGTCCTTGGTGGCAAGGGTAGCATACTTTCCAGTGAGCTCCAGCTTTTTATTCAGCTGCGGGTATTTGCCGGTCGTATACAGTTTGCCGTTGCTGTCAATGGGCAGCACCAAACCTGTGGCACGCTCGACAAGGTAGTAGCGCCCCATATATAGGTTGGAAAAAGCAAGTTTCCCGTCCTTGATGGCAGCAGAGGCAACCAGTCTGTCTTTCTGCAAAATGGGCAGGTAATCGGTATCCCAGCCGCCGTTGGTAAGCACAGTGGTGTGCCAGATGGGGTTACCGTTGGCATCCAAAATTTTGGAATAATCCACTGTGCCGGTGACGCCATCCGGGTGTGTGATTGTATCCGCTGCATACAGGTCGTAGACGGCTCCCTCCAAGGTGGTATCACCGTTGCTGCCCGCAGCCAGATACCGCGCTGCATCCAAATCGACTTTGGTCAGCAAAATACTGCCGAGAACGCGGTCGTTCTGCATTTTGTCGCCATCAGCGTGCATGGTGTAGGATTTTTCATTGTTGGCAATGCCAGTAGGGTCTGTGTCGTAGGTTTTGTCGGTTGCGCAGTCGCCAAACGTAATCGTGACGATGGCCTCACCGGTGTCGATCAGAGTGCCGCCGTTGTTGGTGGTGGTAATATCGGCATTATAGTCTGCATTGCCGAGCCAAAGAGTTTGCCCATCCAGCGCCTTGGTGATTTCAAAAGCATAGGCCCGCTTGCCCAAAACGGAACCTGCCGCACCGGGGTTCGTTACATCCGTCCAGTCGCCATAGTAGCCACTGGGGGCACGGCTCTCCACAATCACAAAACGGCCCTCGTTGCGCTGAGTATAGTAGATGTTATCCGAACCGTTGGCATAGCTGCTGTGGTTGATGACTTTGTAGGTGCCGTCCGGCTGGCGCTCCACCGCATACTGGTTATAGCCACCTGCGGGAATATAGCGCTGGAGCACGGTATCCCATTCATAAATCTTGAACGCTGCATCACCCTTGATACGCTGTTCGGTCTCGCTGTCGATTTTGTCGATGGCAACTTTGACGGACCACTCGTCGTTTTTCATGAGGTAATCGTTGCTGCTGTTGGCGGGCACGGTGATGGACTGGCTGCTGCCAAAATCACCGCCGAAAGCATCAAAGCCGTGGGGCACCGTTACCTCGTTGTAGGAGAATTTCAGGTTGTCAAAGTAGTTATGGGCAGCAGAAAGTGCAGCTTCAATTTCCCCGTTGACCTGACCTTCGCAGGCGCTCTGTGCAGCAGACTGTGCGGCGGATGCCTGTGCATCGGCGTCCTGCTCACTGTTGGCGGTAATGCTGCCGCTCTGGGAAGCCGACTTGCTGACGCTGAAATGCACCGTCCATGTTACAGAACCATCGCCGCCGTTCAGGTGGTAATTGTCATCTGCCGTATGTCCGCTGGTCGTGACGGACTGCATCCCATCCGGTGTAATTGTCCAGCTGCCGCCGTCAATGTCGGCAGGGATGCCATCAAGGATCGGTGCAATTTCAATGCCTGCGCCATCCACTTTTTCCAATGTGTCCAGTTGGATTTTGTCGGTATTGACCGTATAGGAAAAATCCAAGGACTCGCTGCGCTCATAGCTGGCGCTCCACGGCTTATCCACCGATTCGCCACCGGTTTCAAAGCCGGGAATCTCGCTGTCGCCGCTAAGCACAACCGGGGTATAGTTCAGAACCACAAAGCGCTGCCATGCAGCATTGCTGGGCGTATACAGCGTGCCCACATACACGGTCTTGCCGGTCGGTGCCGCATAGGCTTCCGGTGCATTGACGATCTCGGCAGCGATGCTGTCAGGATACTGTTCTGCCTGCCAAGACAGCAGTGCGAGGTAATTGTCTGTTGCGTTATCTGCTGCATCTAAGGCAAGACTCGCAACCGCAGGCGCACCGTTATTGAAGCCTTTCGACCACAAAGTGGCCTGATCCGGCACCCAGCCTTTGTTGAAGTATTCAGCTTCGACCCACACCTGACCGGCGGGGGTATAATTGGCTACCGGTGGGTATTTGTTCTTATAGGTGGCACCGGGTCCCCATGCCCACTTGCCGCGATCACCGCAGAGGGCAGGCTGACCGCCCAGATAGTTCATCCAACCAACCGAGGTATTCACGCACTGGGTAACCTGCAATCCGGCGTAAGTTGCAATACCTTCATCCGCCGAACACATTGCAACCTGCGTTTCCTGTGCAAAGCGATCCTGCAAAATACCCGGCACCGGTGCGGAATCGTCCAGCGTAACATGGACGGTTTTCGTCAGTGTCTGCGTCGCATCCGTGTAAGTCATGGTGACGCTGAAATCCTCACTGGCTTTCACATAGATGCCCGCCACGCTTGCGGAAATTTCAGAGAAATCGTAATGCAGCTGGCTTCGGCGTTCTTCCTCGGTTGCCGGGGTCAAATCGCCGCTGGTAAAGCTATATCCCAGCAATTCCACGTTGTCGGGCAGCGTAATGTCAGCGCTGCTGCCGTTGGCGGGATACATAACCTGCATACTGATAGGCACGATGGCGTAGTCCTCGCCATCCATGTGCGGGAATGCAGCGGTCGTGCTGCTCGTATCCAGAAGTGCAGCATCAAGCGCGACCTGCTGGAAAGAATCATCACTGACGCTGCTGTAATCTTCATTGCCCCAGCCCTCAATGCTGATTTTGGTTTCACCAACCAGTACCGGCAGGCCATAGGAATCCAGATAATATCCGGTCGGCTCCTGCGTCAAGCTGGGGTACATCTTATGCCAGATTTCGTACAGTTCGTCACTGCCGCCAGTGTCGCCCTCGGTTTCAGGTTCCTGTTGTGGAGCATCCTCGTCCGGGGATTCATCGGCTGTTTCCGGGGTTGCGGTACTGTTGGCATCGCTTTCGGATTTTGCTTCCTGCGTTGCCGCCTGTTCCGGCGTTGCGACCACAACCGGTCTTGCGCTGTCCTCCGCCAGTGCCCCATAGGGGAGCATACCGCAGCACATCATCGCCGCCATGCAAAGGGCTGTAACGCGCTGCCTCATTTTGAATTTGTGATTCATTGCACACAAGTCCTTTCTTTGTCAAAATTCATCTATATAAAAACAGCGCCTGTGGGTACAGACGCTGGAAAGCCAATAAAAAGTCCCGGCATTGCTGCCGGGAAAAGCTATTATACGAATTGTCCCTTAGTAGGAAAAGTAGCTGAGAAACTGCGGAAGTTCTGCTTCCGGCAGTGTTTCCATGATTCTCAGCGCCATGTACTCCGGGCGACTGATTGCAGGCAGGAACTGCCGCGCATAGACTTTGCCTACGCGGGCACTGCCGACATCACGGATCATCCCTTTTTCGCTTAGTTTCCTCATCAGAGGGTAAATCGTTCGCGGATGCCACGAACCTTTGTATTGCTCGGTGATCTGGCCTAGAACCTGCTGCCCTGTAATGGGGTGCCCAGCGTTCCAGATAATCTGCATAACTTTCATTTCGGACTCGTTCAGCCTTGTCTTTTTTCGTTCCATGTTTATGACCTCACTGAAAAGTTACTGCCCAATAGGTATACTGTCCAGCTTCCGTGCTGCAAAACCAGCATCCGATTCCCATGCTGGAATAGTTGGGCGACACGATGCTGGCGTAGTGGTCGGGGCTGCTTTGCCATGCAGCACAAACGCTGCTTGCGGATGCAAACGGACCGGCTGCAATGATTTCACCGCAGACGGCACCGGAATGGTCAAAGGAGCCACCAGATGCAAAACTATCACAACGGGAGTTTGCAATAGAACTTAAGCCACCATCTACGGTCAGCGCAGGCAGACCAGCCGCGGCGCGCATGGCGTTGATATTTTCCGCTACCGCCCAGTAAGCTGAATCGGAACTGTCAATGCTCCACCACTGGTCAGTCCCTGCTGCAAGGTCAAACGGAACTGCACCATAGCTCATGGATACTTGCTGCGATGCCTCCGCCTGCTGCACAGGTGCAGCGGTTGCGGCAGGAGCCTCAGTAGGAGCTGGGGTAGGTTTCGCAGTCGGGGCTGCGGTGGGGGTCGGTGTTGCGGTAGGCTCTGCCGTTGGTACCGGCGTCGGATCAGGCGTTGGCGCAGGAGTGGCAGTCGGCGTTGCTTCGCTGCCGGTTTCCGGCGTGACCTCCACCAGCACGCTGCTTTCGGGTGTTTCAAGGGTTGTCGGCTGCTGCGCGGCGCATCCGCATAGGGCAGCAACCATAAGGGTCAAAATCAGTATAGATTTTTTCATACGATTCCTCACAATCTATAAAGGTAAGTGTACAGCGCGGACGCAGCGCAAATCAGAAGATTGCCCACCCACATAAGCAGCTGCGGCAGCGCAATTGGACTGATCAGAAATGCAACGGCGGCAGAAGCTGCTGCTTCCCCATAGCAGCCATCCAGCAGCGCCAACGCAGCAGCAACACCGCCAAGGAGAGACAACAACCCGCCAAAAGCTCCCACAACTCCATACAGGAGATTGAGGAGAAAGCCCGCTGCAAAGAGCACCAGCACGACCGGCACCGCAAGGATTCTGAGAATCCAGAGTAAAGCGACATTTTTTCCAAGTTGAATCAGCATAATTTCCACCTCCACCCTCATCATACAGGAATGATTTTATTTTGCAAGGCTGTCGATTTACCGTTCCAATTCATCATCCGATTGAATCAGTGCATCTTCCGGTTCTTCTTCCAATTCTTCCGCTTCGCCCTCAATGATGGGTGCATCATTGCCCACATTCAGCAGGGCATCCAGCTCGGCAAGGCGGGCACTTTTATCGCTCAGTTCCTGCTCCTGCAAGAACGGCTGCTTCAGTTCTTCCTCTGCATTGTTAAGCTGTTTTGTAAGCTGTTCCAGACTGCCATGCAGTCGGTTCAGGTCCTGTGGCAGAGCAGAAACTACATTTTGGAAGCGAATCATGTTGCCGGCAGCATCATTACCAAGTTCTGTCGTGTGCGTTGCCTCGCCAACAAGATGGGCATGGAATACCTTTTCCAGCGGTTTATATTCGACTGTGATTTCAAAGCCTGCATAGTGACCTACCGGCACAGGTTTCGTTGCCCGCACTGCTGCACCGACAAGCCCCAGCAGCGCCTTACCTGCATCCTCGCGCTTATCGTAGGTTTTCCCGTCCAACTCGATAGAAAAGATGAGCTTTTTATCGGCATCATAAGACTGGTGTTCTTTTGCTGTCTGAATATCCTGCTCAAATGCACGGATTCGATGCTCGGTTCCTTTGATTTGGCGCGGGAAAGCCACGGCTACCGCATCTTCCAATCGGTAATGCTGGCTGGTGTAGGCAGCTTTCAGGGTTCGCAGCCGCGCCACTTGAATGTCCAAGTCCATCTTTTCCTTGATCATGGGGTTACCCGCTGCCAAAGCCTTGACTTCGGCATAGGTGAGCGCAGCTTCGTCCAGATCCTCGCAGCTGCGGGCTGGGGATTTTGACGTCATAATTTGCGAAATAAACTTCTGTTTATTCTCGACAAGCTGCCAGCTGTACGAATCAAAAGTTGACTCTGTAACGTAAATAAATATTGAAACTTCCTTGTTCAGGTTGCCTTGACGGACCATGCGTCCGTTGCGCTGGGCAATATCAGCAGGTCGCCATGGGCAGTCCAGATGGTGCAACGCAATAAGCCGTGTCTGTACGTTGGTACCAGCGCCCATCTTCTGGGTGCTGCCCATCAGGACGCGCACAGTGCCATTTCTGACTTTTCCAAATAGTTCGGCCTTTTTTGTTTCGGTATCCGCATCATGGATGAACTGCACTTCCTCTTTGGGGATGCCCTTGGCAACCAGCTTATCGCGCACATCGTTGTATACGTCAAAGCCGTCCTCCTTGGGGGTGCTGAGGTCACAGAAAATCATCTGAGTGGATCGCTGCTCCTTGGTCTTTTCCCATATCTCATATACCTTATCCACACAGGCGTTGGCCTTGCTGCCGGGGTCATCCGGCAACAAAGGGTTCATGAGCCGCTGGTCCAGTGCAAGTTTTCTGCCGTCATTGGTGATGCGCAGCATATTATCTTCCGTGGGCTGCACTTTTCCGCTTCGGACCTTTTCGGCGCGGTCTGCCAAGCCTTTGACCATTCTTTTCTGGACTTCACTTGGCTGTAACACCACATTGGTGGGCTTGCCGCCCACCAGTTCCGGCACCGGCAAATGCAGCATATCGGCGGTCTGAATGTCCGCAGACATCTTAAAAAGGCTCATCAGTTCCGGCAGATTATAAAATCGCGCGAATCTGGTTTTTGTGCGGTATCCTGTACCAGTTGGGTTAAGCTCAATCGCTGTAATGCTTTCCCCAAAGGTCGATGCCCACGAATCGAAGTTGAGCAAGCCCTCTTTTTCCAACAAGCCCCTTTGCAGATAGCGCATCATGACATACATTTCTGTCATGGAATTGGAAATAGGAGTGCCGGTCGCAAAGACGATGCCGTGCCCACCGGTCACCTCATCAAGATACATACACTTCATCAGCATATCACTGCTTTTCTGGCTTTCTGTCTGGGAAATGCCCGCAACATTGCGCATTTTGGTGGCAATCATGGCGTTTTTGAAATAATGTGCCTCATCCACCATCAGGCTGTCCACGCCCAGATCCTCAAAGGTGACGACGTCATCCTTGCGCTGCTGGTCGTTGAGCTTGTCCAGCTTTTTCTTGAGCTGCTTCCGTGTCCTCTCCATCTGTTTGATCGTGAAATTCTCGGCGCGGGAGCTTTTCAAAAGTGCGATTTGGTCAATGACGTCATCAATCTGCCTTTGCAGGTACATATTCTGGCGTTCAGCCGAAAGCGGGATTTTCTCGAACTGACTGTGCCCGATAACGATGATGTCATAGTTGCCGGTCGCAATGCGGGCGCAGAATTTCTTGCGGTTTTCCTTTTTGAAATCGGTTTTCTTTGCTACCAGAATTTCCGCGTTCGGATAGAGCAGGAGCGCTTCGGATGCCATCTGTTCGGTCAAATGGTTGGGAACAACGATCAGCGTTTTATTGCAAAGCCCCAGTCGCTTTTTCTCCATGGCACTGGCCACCATTTCATACGTCTTGCCCGCACCCACTTCGTGCGCCAACAGGACATTGTTGCCGTACAGCACATGGGCAATGGCGTTCAACTGGTGCGGGCGAAGGGTGATTTCCGGGTTCATGCCCGGAAATTTCAGGTGACTGCCATCGTACTCGCGGGGACGCAGCGCGTTAAATTTTTCATTGTAGATGGCGACCAATCGCTGGCGGCGTTCCGGCTCCTTGAAAATCCAGTCTTGGAACTGCTCACAAATCTGGCGCTGCTTTTCCTGTGCAGCCTGCGTCGCCTCCTTATTCAGCACCCAAGAAACGCTTCCGTCAGCCGCCGTAACTTTATCCCGAATTTGGGTAGAACGCAGGTTCAGGGCGTTCTCCGCAATCAGGTAGGCGTTGGCGCGGTTCGTACCGTAGGTCACCGTTGCTTTGATATTGCCGTCACCAAATTTCTTGTTGGTAATGGCCCAGCTGCCTGTATACGCAGCGAATTCCACTTTGACCATCCGCCGTGTATAGTAGGGCGCATCCAATAGTTCCTCCAAAAACTGCTGCACATACTCTGCGGGAATCCAAGTAGCGCCAAGGCGGACGCTGATTTCACTGGCTTCCAAGTCCTTGGGCTGTACTTTTTCAAGTGCTGCCACATTGACTTGAAACTGAGGATCATTCGTTGCCACCGCTTTTGCTGCCTGCAACTTTTCGCGGACATTACCTGACAGGTATTCATCCGCAGGCAGGTAGATAGGGTTGCCATCGGTATCGACCTTTACGGGGTCACGGAAGATAATGCCGGTCAGATCGTTGATGACGGTTTCGGTGGTTTTCCCGGTCAGCTGGGACATATACCCCAAGTCAACGTGTCCCTGCTCGGAGAGACTGAGCGCCAGTGATTCCTCTGCGGTATCTACATGATCAACTGCCTGTGCGGGGCGGATCGTCCGTTTGGTGAACATATCCGTCTTGCCCTTGAAGTTTCCCTCATCGTCCAGATCTTCCAGCGAGCAGAGCAGGAAATAGCCCGAATCCTCGCGGAATGCGGTTGCCGTGCCACGGCTGTTGATAAGCCCATATTTCTTGCGGTAGGCATCGTATTGGTCGTTCAGACGGGCTTGCAGCTTTTGAATATACTCATCCGGAAAGTTTTCCAGCTGGGCATCGATCAGCTCACGGCAGGTATCCCGCAGGGGCACCAGTGCGCGGATGCGGGCTAACGCGGTCTCTCCGCCCTTTACCACACGCATCTTGGAATTTTCGCGGTAGTAAATGACGTCATCCTTTACCGTATAACTGAAATTGCGCACATTGGGGTCCGCATCAATGGTGCCGCTTTCTTCTTCGGCATATTCCTGTTCGTCCACCAATGTGTACTCGGCGTGTAAGGTAGAAAGCGCTGCATCCAGCTGCTCCGCCAGCGGGCTTTGCTCATTCGGCACACAGGTAGAGCGCATTCCGTAGGGACCGCTGACCATCTGCATTTCACCGCAGACCATTTCTGGGTGGTCGATGAAATACTGGTTCAGCGGGATGCCGTTTTCTGTTTCTCCAACGTGTATCCACGGCGCGTCCTGCTCCAAGACTCTGCCGCGCTTTTGCAGAAACAGAATGTCGGAGGTCACTTCCGTACCGGCATTGCTCTTGAACGTGGTATTGGGCAGGCGTACTGCGCCGATCAGGTCGCACCGGGCGGCAAGATATTGGCGCACGTCCTCGGATTTCTTATCCATCGTGCCGGAGGTAGTGATGAACGCCATAACGCCGCCGACACGCAGTTTATCTACCGTCTTGGCTAGAAAGTAATCGTGAATTTGGAAGTGCAGTTTATCATACCGGCGGTCGCTGACCTGATACTGTCCAAACGGTACATTGCCGATGGCAAGGTCAAAGAAGTTGTCCGGCAGGTCGGCTTTTTCATACCCTGTAATTTGGATTTTTGCTTTCTGGTAAAGCTGCTGTGCGATACGACCGGACAGGCTGTCCAACTCCACGCCGTACAGCTTGGCATTGTGGGTATCGAACTTGCTGTGCCGATGCCCGAAGAACGCACCAACGCCCATGCTGGGTTCCAGCACATTGCCGCCCACACAGCCGATATGCTCCAATGCGCGATACATAGCATGAATGACCGCAGGCGGTGTGTAAAAGGCAGTCAGCGTGGATTCCCGCGCGGCGGCGTATTCATCCTCGGTCAGTAGGGTTTTCAGCTGCTCATATTCGGTATGCCAGTTATCCTTGCCGGGGTCAAAGGCATCTGCCAGACCACCCCAGCCAAGATAGCCAGCCAGAATATCCTGTTCCTGCTCGGTCGCAGGGGCACCACCGGATGCCATGCGCTGCTCGATTTCTTTCAGCGTGCGGATGGCCTGCACATTGGCAGCGAACTTTGCTTTTGCGCCTTCCGGGATGGCAGGTTCATACGGTGCAAGGTAGTTCGTGCGGTCATACTCGGCAGGTTCCTCACGCGCGGCAAGGCGGTCTACATCCTGCATGACCTGCGATACGAAGGTGGATTCCTCCGGTGTGTCTGCGCTGATTTCCGGTTCCTGTTCCTCGATTTCGTTGATGTCCACTTCCATCAGTGAATCAAAATCGAGTATTGAGAGAAATTTTCTGTTCATTTCTTCCAAAGAAGAAAACTTCTCTTGTGCGTACAGGGTATCGTCCACAAACTTGCTGATGGTGCAATGCTCCAGATCCGCATTGACCTGAATCGTATGCTGCTCGTCCTCGGTGGTGGTGTAGCCAAGGCCGATTTGGGTAAGGTCGGAGAAATCCGGCTGTGTGATTTCAAACTCATCCTTGAGGTAGTCCTCGATATAGGAGAGAGCCTGTTCTCTCTGCTCCTGCACCAGAGATTCACGCTGCTGCTCCGATAACACCATGCCGCCGTTGCGGGGATTGGCGTCCAATAGCTGTTGGAACTGTTCTCGGCTGACGGCGCGGCCTACCAGCGGGAAATCTTCATTGCGCAGGTGAACATCAAATTGTCCGATACTTTCTACGGTGAACCGCTGGTCATTTTCAAGGTAAACGGTGCTGCCCATTTCGCAGACAGGTTTCTGGTCAGGGATGGGCGGCGGCAGAGGCTTCGACTCTGTCTGCCTGTTTATCCATGCAGGCATCTTCTCGCGCTCTGCATCCGTCAGGTAGCGGTCCATCCGGACAAGGTATTCCAGCCGCTTGCCGACCTCTTTCCACTTGAGCTTTTTCTCATACCGCAGGTCATCCTTGAAATCGTAAAGGATGCTGAATCCTTTACCGTCAAAGTTCACGAAGCCGCTTCCACCGTCAGCAAACGTCCAAGAGAAACCACCAATGCCGTACTCTTTTTTGAGGAAAGCAACGGTTTCCTTTTCCGTTTTCTCCTGCTGGAAATGGTTGTAGATGCGGTACTTGCCGCCCTCAAAGACGCTGCCTCTTGTAATGATGACGTTCACGTCATCTTCCGTTATGTGACTGCCATCGTCCGGTTGGGGTTCTTTGTAGTGGTAAGTGGGCAGGGCTGCTTTGATTTTTTCGTCCTGTTCTTTCTCAGAATAGATGTCGTCCACTTCCAACGTGCCCACTTCATCGCCACGAGAAGCATTTTCCGGCAGGTCAAAGGACAGCTGCTCGTCCTGACTGACAGCTTTTTTCGGGTCAATGGCTGCGATAAGTTCGTGGTTATCGACCAGTGCAGAGATAGCAGCAGTAACGCTATGCCACGACAGATGCGATTCCGCTCTGCGGGTCAGGTAGGACCCCTGCCAGACAAGCAGACCATTGCTTTCTTTATAGAATCCAACGCGGGTATCATCTTCCAGCAGAAGCTCCGTAAACACAACCTTGTAGCTCTCGCGGATATAGCGAAGTCGGTCGATCAGCAGCGGTGTTTTACTGAAAAAGGAAAGGATGTCCGCATTGGAAGCGCGCGAGGTCGTATCTGCTTTCAGCAGGGACGGCAGCAGTTCTGCCGGAAATTCGGGCAAAGAAAAAGCGGAGGGCGATGGTTCGCTCTCCGCAGCTGCGGGTTCTTCCGTTATTCTTCGTACAGCATCGGAAGGATCATTTCCTCCGCCTGCTGCTTCAGGCTGTTGCACATCTGCGCCCAGCCCAGCGGGTTTGTCTTGCGGTCGGGCATCTGCGCTTTCTGCATCAGGTCGTGCAGCGTCTTGTCCACCATCTGCTGTGCGTCCAGCCCCATCTTGCGGCAGCTCGGCAGCAGCGTTCCCTCCAGCATCATCTGGTCGCACAGGTTCGGCTCGTTCTGCTCCAAGTAGTCCAGCCGCATTCTGCCGTACCGGTTCAGGTTGGTTTTCTTGGCTTTCGGCAAGCTCAGGTTCGGAATCTGGTATCCGATCACGTTCGTGTACATCATCTGTGACAGCCTCCTCTCGACTGGTCGTTTGTGTGGGTGATTGAGTATCTGTATTATGCACTGGTTCAGCCTGAATTGCAACACTGTCGCGGGCAAGCTGCATAACTTCGTGCCCAAGTTCATCCAGCAAAGGTTCTGCTGCTGCCTGCACATAGCCGCCCAAGCAGAGGGAGATTCGGCTGGTATCAAACTGGGTGACATTCTGGAAAGCCGGAAAATCTTCTTCCCGCACCGGGATACCCAAACGGATGCAGATCATGTACAGGGTGCTTTGTGCAGCGAGTTCCTGCAAGATGAACCGCTGATCTTCCGGGTGGCTCCAATTCAGTGTGCTGTCCTCAATGGAGCCTGCCATGACACGATTGGCGCGTTCCGACAGGGAAATGACTTGCTCGGTTGCCCGATCCATCAGGCTGCCCACGGAGTTGACCTGCATAAGAAGTGGCCGGATGGCATCTGTCACTTCCCATGGGGCAGCAGCTTTGTCGCCGGTAAGAACAGTATCTGTCATGGAGAACACTCGTTTGGCAGTGGGCACACCCTGATGGCGTTGCAGGATGATGATGCTTTTACTGCCGTACATGACCTTGCGGTGTGCCTGTTCATTCCAGTACTGCATGGTAGCGCAGGCGGTGGCATCGGGGCGCTGGGCGTGGATCAGCAGCTGGTTGAGGTAGGTGGTGTGGTAGTTATGCGCTGCCGTATACAAGAACCGCCGCCAGTTTTCCGGTGAGGCTGTGACCTGTGTAGCGGTCTGCTGTGCCAGTTGGAAAATATCTTGTGGATTTGGCATTGCTTCACCTTTCCGGTTCGTCCTGAACCTGTTCTTTTTGGCGCTGGGCTTCGACTTCATGCAGTTCCGGCAGTAGGTGGCTCACATCCTTGAAGCCAATACTGTCCACATAGTAGGCAGTCTCTTTTCCGTTTTTCGTTGTGACCACAATATCACTGGTTGAAAGAGAACACATATGATAGCGCAGCGGACGATTCGGGGCATTGAACTCCTGAAAGCATCTGTCCAAATCGTAATCCGCAGGAAGGTTTGCTATGTAGACGCTGCTGTAATCGGCTGCATGGATGCGGCTTTCGGAATAGGCATAATTCATAAAGCGATATTCGCAGCCGCCCTTTGTAATTTGATAGATTTGGAGCTTATCCAGATTGTCTCCCGGTTGGGGGTGCTCAGGAGTAACGTAACAACCGAATTTAAAATTTGCGTCTGCATACTGCTGGATATGGCAGCCATAGTGCCCGACATAGGCATGGGTTACGTCAATGTTCTTTACCTCTCTGAGCCATTTGGTTCCGTCCGCATTTGTCTCAATCACGCGCTGCCCGTCACGCACCTGAAATAGTTCCCGCCCATCTCGGTTAAAGAACCGCGTGAATTGCAACCCGCTGCATAGCTCATGTGCGTAAAGCCATTCTGTAATGTGCATATCCTTTTCCACCTGTACCCATGTATAACCATCCCGCTGGGTATAGGTATGCGGGCGGACCCTGTCCACGCCGATTACTTCTACAAGTTTCTTAGCCATTTTGGGGATTTGTGCATCATTACCGTCTGCGTAGGGGCCGCGATAATCATCGCACAGGTAATTGACACCATTTCGCACCTGTATGATTGCAACCGCTCCGTCCGGATTCTGACGATCAACACCTACCACCAATCGTGCATAAGGGAATCTTGCCCGTTCATTCCAAGTGCGCTCGTTGTTATAGGGCATTTCACGCAGTTGGTGATAACGTTTTTCCAAATCTGCGATATTATCAAAAAATTCCGTGGGTGTTTGCTTTTCAAATTTTTCCGGAAACGCACGGGTCATAGCATCCGGAATCAAGTAATACCGATACTCTGCCATATCAGCGCTCCTCCTCATGTGCTTGCTCATGCGCCATCTGTCGAAAATAGCTTTCCAGAATTTTCAAGATGCGGTTTTCCATCTGCTGCTTGGTGCAGCCGGTCGGAAAATACTGCGCCACCTTGCTGACGTTGATGTTCAGCACCGGTTCACGCGGCGCAACGCTCGGTTTCTGTGCCGACATGATTTCTTCCAACTTGTCCAGTGTTAGGGTTCCTTCTTTGCTGGCTACTTTCAATTTCTGTGCTTGTGAGAGGGATGGGGTGCAGTCCTGCGCCTCGGCATAGTCGAGGAAACTCTGCTGCTCGTCCGGGGTCAGGTAGGATAGCTCAACTGCAGGGTTGAATTTCAGGGTGTTGGAATCGACCTTTTTCTGGAGTTCAGGGATTAGCTCGTTGAGACGGATGTAGCGGAAAATTTGCTTAGGACTTTCTCCAACATCTGCACCGATTTGTGTCGCGGTTTTTGCTTCAGGGAAATGGGTGTCAAGTTGACACCCATTTTCTTTTCGCCGCCCGGCAGATCGTTTCATCGCTTCATTTTTCATTTTCAGCGCTCGCGCCTTTTCCATCGGACTGATATGTTCCCGCTGGATATTAGCATCGACCATGTCGATGATGGCTTGGTCGTCATCAACATTCCGCACCTGCACCTTGATTTTATCCAGCCCTGCAAGCTGCGCTGCATGGAAGCGCCGATGCCCGGAGATGATTTCATAGCCACCCTCGGCGCGGGGGCGCACGGTCAGGTTTGTAAGTACGCCGTTTTCCTTGATGCTGTCCACCAGCTTCTGCATATCTTCATCGTCTCGCACCTCGAAAGGGTGATTGACGAAAGGATGCAGTTCAGAAAGCGGTACTTCCGTTACTAGGTCGCCGCTTTCTCGTTGGCGGTCAGCCTCTGAGGAAAACATATCAGCGATCGCGGGCATCTTCATCGCGTTCATAAACTTGTTCTTCGCGGCCATGACCTAATACCTCCTGCGTAAATTCAACGTATGCTCTTGCGCTGCTGCTTTTGGGTTCGTACAGGATAGTGGGTGCTGCAAACGCCTGACTTTCCTGCACTTTGACGTTATAGGGGATCTCCGTAGTAAATACACGGAGCGTTCTCCCATACTTGGCGCGGACATCATGGGCATAATGCTCTGAGACTTTCGTATGCTGGGTCATCGTCAGCAAAATGCCCCTGATATGCAGTCCTGGGTTGATTTTGCGCTGCACGTTGGAAATCGAATTTGTCAGCTGCGACATACCAACTACCGAGAACGGCTGCGCCTGCATCGGGATGATGACCTCGTTGGCAGCGGACAGCGCGTTTGTCAGCAGAAGCCCCACGGAGGGGGAACAATCAATGATGCAGTAATCATACTGGTTGCTGTACTGCTCCAGACAGGTTTTCAGCAGCACCTCACGACACATCATGGTGCCCATTGCCAGCTCAAAGCTGGCCAGCCGGAGATTGGATGGAATGAAATCCACCTGTGGTGCAGAGTCATCCGTGCGCTTGCTCTGATAAACGCACTCTCTGTGGGAGAGGGGCTTTTCATAGGCAACTTTCATCAGCAGCTCTGTGATTGTCTGCTCAAGGTCCTGTTCAGGCGGGATACCGCAGTAGCAGGACAGATTGCCTTGCGGGTCAAAATCTAACATGAGTACACGGTAGCCCTGCTGGGTAAGGGCAATGCCCAGGTTGTACGCGGTAGTCGTTTTGCCGGTGCCGCCTTTCTGATTTGCGATAGCAATAGTTTTCATCTGGTTTCCTCCAAAATATCATCCAAGCTGATACAGTGCTTCTGATATTCCTGTGTGACCTGCACCAGCGTGTCGTTATAGTCCTTGCCGATAGGCGGCGGACGATTTTCCACGGTTTTGCCGCTGCCCTCCAAGTGCTTGATAATGTCCTGCGTTCTGGTTCTACCGGCTTCGTCATTATCAAGGCACAGGACAATGTGGGTTATGTTCGGGTAGTATGTAAGAAACGCATCCAGTGCAGCGTAATCCGTACCGCCCAGCGCCAGATAGTGAATACCGCGCCAATTTCCAGTGTGCTGCATAATTTTCAGCGAGGCACCTGACATGGCATCTATGGGCGCTTCGTACACTTCCACCGTGTCGGCAGCGGCAGCAGCTTCGATGTAAAACGGATATATCTTTTTACTGCCGGGAATATCGCGGCGAAACTGAATTTGCGAACAACCGCGCAAGCTGCCACCTTTAGGTTCACCGTTTCCATCGCGCCCGACAAATACACAGTTCGGATGATCCTTGAAGCTCGTCTGATACAGGATTCTTTTCTGCTTGCAGAGCGTCAGCACGTTGGGGTGGATGCAGCGCTTGCGAAGATAGGCAGTAGCAGCGTAGTTGTTCTTATCTGGCTTCGGCAGCCTGAATTCCTTTGCCGGTTTCTTCTCGGCAGGGGGTGGGGGGTGCTTTTACAGGTTGGAAAGAAGGACGGACACCGCCCTGTATCCGATTGATTTCCCGCACCGCTTCTACAAACGGAACACCTTCAACCGCTATGAGATAGTTCAGCGCTGTGCGGCCGGTAGCTTTCGTTTTAAAGTACGTCCACGAACCATCCTCTGCGAAGGTCAACGAACTGTGCCCTTTGTGGCGGAATTGTCCGGGTCCTTCCGGTTTGAAGTTGTCCGGCTCACACAGCTGCATATACTGGTACAGATTCATCTGCTTCGCTAGGGCGATTTCCTGCTCTGTTACACCGGGCATACTCTACCACCTATTCTGTTTTCCTAACTGTAATTTATATTCTCAGTATCACTATAATCAGTCTAATTATTATCAGTATTAGTTCCGTGTGATTTTCAAGAATCCAGAAGTGTGAAAATCACATATCAAGAATCACCTTTTTCACAGCTCTTATCATTTATCGTTGCTGCGAAGTTTTTTACATAAATCAAATTCGGTCTACCAAGCCCCTGTCGCTTACGCTCGATAAGCCCTGCCTGCTTTTCCAGTTCCACCATCAGGCGCGTGGCTTTCTGGTTGGCACAGTTCAGTGCATCCATGATTTCCTCCACAGTGAAGATAATGTAAACCTTGTTCTGTGCATCTAACCATTGATTTTTCAGCGACAAACTCATTCGATCCAGCAGAATCCCATACAGTACCTTGGCATCGGTGGACAGCTCCCTGAAGTTCGGCTCTGTAAATAGCGCTTTGGGTATGCGGTAAAAAAAGAACTGCTCGGCTTGAGCGCCGTAAAAATATTCGTATTGCATCTCACTTCTCCTGCCTAAAAATGGGTGCAGCTAAGAAAGCCCACAAAACTACATTTCGTAAGCTATTACATATTGTACTCTTTATTTATCTTTCCAGTTCGTCCTCACGCTGTGGGCGCTGGCGGCTGGAGCGCTTGTGCTCCCAATTCCGCAGCAGCGAAATGATGACATTCTGCATCTGCTGCGGTGTATAGTTGGATGGGAAGTACTGCTGCACATCAGACTGATTCAGAAAGAACTTTTGCCGTTGGTTCGGCTTTTCTTCTGTCAGTAGGGTATGCAGGTAATTCTCCGTCAGCGTTCCATTTCGGCTCATGTCTTTTAGTGTTCGAGACTGAACCAAAGACGGTGTAGCATCACACATCTCCATTTCTTCTTTGAGCCATGTCTGATGTTCCCCTGTCATATAGGAGATTTCGACCGCTGGGTTGAATGCAATGCGACCGTCATCGACCATTTGCAAAATAGATGGAATCAGGTAGGTCAATCGAATATAGCGTTGTACTTGCTTGTAGCTTTCCCCTACTTCTTCGCCAATTACCGCTTCCGACCTATTGTACTTTAACTTTGGGACAACTTGTCCCAAAGTTGCTCGTCCTTGATGTTTCAACGCTTCCATGCGCATTTTATAAGCAAACGCCTTCTCACTTGGCAGCACATGCTCACGCTGGATATTGCTGTTGACCATCAGAATCGTGGCTTCGTCATCGTCTATGTATTCCACTCTGGCAGGGATGCTTTCGATGCCGAGTTCTTTACAAGCCTCCCACCTGCGATGTCCGCTTATCACTTCATAGCCGACACCAACCTTTGGTCTGACGATGATGGGCGTAATGATGCCGCTCTCTGAAATGCTGTCTACCAATTCACTGAATTCCAGATCATGGCGGATATGGAACGGATGATTGAAAAAGGGATGCAACTTATTTATTGGAATAGTTTCCTCTTTGCTTGCTCTGTAAGCAGGCGATGTTTTCCTCGTCATGCTGCGTACTCCTGCGGTTTTTTGATAGCTCTTAAGTACCCCGATTTGACCCCAAAAATGTACCCAAAAATCGTATACTTTTTGCTGAAAATGTACCCAAAGGGCATTTTTGCGTAAAAAAAGCCCCTAACCACTGTAGTACAGCGATTAGGGGCTTGCTATGATTTATAGAGCGACCTTAACTGTCAGGTCTTTCCATTGCTTCGGCCAAAGCACGCAGCCACGCGAATTTCGATAAGAACGAGCCTTATCGTAATCCACATTTAATTGTAAAAATCTACGTGACTTAAGCGCGTGGATTTTTAATTGCTGCCTGTGCAGCGGCCAGGCGGGCGATGGGAACACGGTAGGGAGAGCAGCTGACGTAGTCCAGGCCAACGTTGTGGCAGAACTCGACACTGCTGGGATCACCGCCGTGCTCGCCGCAGATGCCCAGACCCAGGTTCGGGTTGGTCGCGCGGCCATCGTGGGCAGCCATCTTGACCAGCTTGCCAACGCCGATCTGATCCAGATGCTGGAACGGATCGCTCTCGTAGATCTTGGTGTCGTAGTAGGCAGTCAGGAACTTGGCAGCGTCGTCACGGCTGAAGCCGAAGGTCATCTGGGTCAGGTCGTTGGTGCCGAAGCTGAAGAAGTCAGCTTCCTTGGCGATCTCGCCGGCGGTCAGAGCGGCACGCGGGATCTCGATCATGGTGCCGACCTCGTACTTCATGTCAACACCGGCAGCGGCGATCAGGGCATCGGCAGTCTTGACGACAACGTCCTTGACAAACTTCAGCTCCTTGACCTCGCCAACCAGAGGAATCATGATGTGGGGGGTGATCATCTTGCCGGTTTCAGCAGAAACCTTGAGGGCAGCCTTGATGACAGCGTTGGTCTGCATCTCGGCGATCTCGGGATAGGTAACAGCCAGACGGCAGCCACGGTGACCCATCATGGGGTTGAACTCGTGCAGGCTGACAACAACGTTGTTCAGCTCCTCGGTGGTCATACCCATGTCCTTAGCCAGAGCCTCGATGTCCTCGGCCTTGGTGGGCAGGAACTCATGCAGCGGCGGATCCAGATAACGGATGGTCATCGGACGCTCGCCCATGATGCGGTACATAGCGGTGAAGTCGGCCTCCTGGAACGGCTCGACCTTAGCCAGGGCAGCCTTGCGCTCCTCAACGGTACGGGCGCAGATCATCTCACGGACAGCCTTGATGCGGTCCTCGGCGAAGAACATGTGCTCGGTACGGCACAGACCGATGCCCTCGGCACCCATGTCAACGGCGTTCTGCGCGTCGCGCGGGTTGTCGGCGTTGGTCATGACCTTCATCTGGCGGTTTGCGTCAGCCCAGCCCATGAAGCGCTTGAAGTTGGCGTTCTCGGTGGAAGCGACGGTAGCGATCTGGCCCTCGTAGACGTTGCCGGTGGAGCCGTCGATGCTCATCCAGTCACCCTCGTGGAAGGTGTGGCCGTTGATGGTGATGACCTTGGCGTCATAGTCGATGGCGACGTTGTTATCGTTGCCGCAGCCGGAGACGCAGCAGGTGCCCATGCCGCGGGCGACGACAGCAGCGTGGCTGGTCATACCGCCGCGGACGGTCAGGATGCCCTGAGAGACCTGCATGCCGACGATGTCCTCGGGAGAGGTCTCGAGACGAACCAGAACGACCTTCTTCCAAGCGTCGTCCTTAACCTTCTCCTCGGCGTCCTCAGCAGAGAAGACGACGCGGCCGCAGGCAGATCCCGGAGAAGCGGCCAGGCCCTTGCCGATTGCCTCGGCGGCCTTCAGAGCGGCAGCATCAAACTGCGGGTGCAGCAGGGTGTCCAGCTGCTTGGGCTCGACGCGCAGAACAGCGGTCTTTTCGTCGATAACGCCCTCGTCGACCAGGTCGCAGGCGATCTGCAGAGCAGCCTGGGCGGTACGCTTGCCGTTACGGGTCTGCAGCATGAAGAGCTTGCCATCCTCGATGGTGAACTCCATGTCCTGCATATCCTTGTAGTAGTTCTCGAGGCGGGTAGCGATCTCAACGAACTGATCGTAGACCTCGGGCATCTCCTCATGCAGCTTGCTGATGGGAGAAGGAGTACGGATACCGGCGACGACGTCCTCGCCCTGAGCGTTGATCAGGTACTCGCCCATCAGCTTCTTCTCGCCGGTGGCGGGGTTACGGGTGAAGGCAACGCCGGTGCCGGAACGCATACCAGAGTTACCGAAGGCCATCTGCTGCACGTTGACGGCAGTGCCCCACTCGTAGGGGATCTCGTTCATCTTACGATACACATTGGCGCGGGGGTTATCCCAGGAACGGAAAACGGCCTTGACGGCACCGATCAGCTGCTCCTTGGGGTCCTGCGGGAACTCCTCGCCCTGCTTCTCAAGGTAGATCTGCTTGAACTCCTTGACGAGCTCCTTCAGGTCGTTGGCGTCCAGCTCAACGTCCTGCTTGACGCCCTTGCGCTCCTTCATAGCGTCGATGCGCTCCTCGAAGAAGCTCTTGCCCAGCTCCATGACGACGTCAGAGTACATCTGGATGAAGCGGCGGTAGCAGTCGTAGGCAAAACGGGGGTTGTTGGTCTTTTTGGCCAGACCCTCAACAGCCTGATCGTTCAGGCCGAGGTTCAGGATGGTGTCCATCATGCCGGGCATGGACTGACGTGCGCCGGAACGGACGGAAACCAGCAGGGGGTTCTCGATGGAGCCGAAGGTCTTACCGGTCTGCTCCTCGAGGATGCCCATGTATTTGAAGATGTCTGCCTTGATCTCATCGTTGATCTCGCGGTTGTCAGCATAGTACTGGGTGCAGGCCTCGGTGGTGATGGTGAAGCCCTGCGGAACCGGCATGCCGGCGTGGGTCATCTCGGCCAGGCCGGCACCCTTACCACCCAGAGTGTTCTTCATGGTGGTCTGGTCGCCGCCGAAGGCGTCATGGCCCTCTTTGAACAGATACAAGAATTTCTTGCTCATAGTTACCTCCCAAATTGGTGACGTGTTTGCATCACATAAATCATGTTTGCATAGTCCATTATAACAGACCGAAAGACAGATTTCCAGTAGATTGTTAAAAAAATGCTCAATAGTTTCGCTGAAAAGTTGCCAAACTTTTTTGGTTCAGGTATTGCAATTTGCACAAAAATCGTGTATTTTATAATGGGTGGAAAGTTCGAAATATTTTTCGAGCTGTCACTTTTTTCTTTTTGAGTGCCGCGGTAAATTTTTACGGCGAACGGCGTTTTTCGGCTTGCTAAAATGCGCCGCATGTTATACAATATATAGGTATAAGGTCCGTCGGCAGCCCCCGTGCGCCGCGGGCACGAAATGAGTGTATAAAGGAAGAACCGCTATATGTCTACCGCAAGAGAGAATTTCGAGCTGGCACAGCAGCGCTATGCCGCCACGTTTGAGCGCCATCTGGATAACGGCGTGAATTTTATCAGTGATAACGTCTGCATTGAGCCGGAGGTCATCATCGCCCCCGGTGCGACCATCCTGCCGGGCTGCATCCTGCGCGGCCAGACGGTCATCGGCCCGGACTGCGTCATCGGCCCCAACACCCTGCTGGAGGATACCGTCGTTGACGCCGGATCCACGATCAATGCCAGCCAGTGCTATGGGAGCCACATCGGCCCCAACAACAAGATCGGTCCCTTCACCCATGTGCGCGTCGGCACCAAAACCGCCGAGGGCTGCCATCTGGGCGCTTATGTCGAAACGAAGAACGCCGACTTTGCCGAGGGCAACACGGTCAGCCACCTGACCTACATCGGCGATGCCACGGTGGGCAAGTACTGCAACTTCGGCTGCGGCACCGTCACCTGCAACTACGACGGCGAGGGCAAGTTCCACACGACCATCGGCGACTATGCGTTCATCGGCTGCAACACGAACCTGGTCGCACCCGTCACCATCGGCGACCATGCGTTCACGGCTGCCGGCTCCACCATCGGCCATGACGTGCCCGCCGGTGCGCTGGGCATCGAGCGCGCCAAACAGGCCGAGATCGACGGCTGGGGCGAGCGCAAGCTGGAGAAGTATATCGCCAAGAAGCAGAAGCTGGAAGCGGAAAAGAAAGGGAAGTAAAGCGTTGCAGGGGGCGGCGTCCTCGACGCCCCGCGGCCTTCCCATAAGCAGCCGCTTATCTTACGCTGCCGGGCTGGGCATGCCCGGTCCCTACGGTACTTCACGATTTTTCAAAGGATATATCTATGTTCGAAATGACCTCCGGGGCGGACTGGCTGATTGCCGGACTGGGCAACCCCGAACCGAAATATGACGGCACCCGCCACAACGCCGGTTTTGAGGCGCTGGACTATCTGGCCGCGCAGTGGCAGTGCGACATTGCCAAAGCCAAATGGCAGGGCCTGTACGGCACGGCACAGGTGAACGGCCACAAGGTCGTGCTGCTCAAGCCGCTGACCTACATGAACCTGAGCGGCCAGAGCATTGCCCCCGCCGCCAACTTTTACAAGATCCCGGCAGACCACATCATTGTGCTGTGCGATGACATCACCCAGGAGCCGGGACATCTGCGCATCCGGCCCCACGGCTCTGCCGGTGGGCACAACGGGCTGAAAAGCATCATTGCCAGCCTTGGCACCGACCATTTCAGCCGTATCCGCATCGGCATCGGCGCCAAACCGAACCCGCAGTACGACCTGGCCGCCTGGGTGCTGGGCAAGCTGCCTGCCGCAGACCGCAAGGCCATGACGGACCGCTACCCGGACATTGAGGAAGCCTGCAAGCTGCTGATGGACGACAATCTGCAGTACGCCCAGAACAAGTTCAACCACTAAGGGGACGTGAATCATGAGTGAAATCCGTAAAAAAGCAATGACCCGTCTGGTGCTCTGCGCTGTAGCGCTCGTCGCCTCCATCATTTTCAGTGTCCTGCTGCTGAACGGCACCTTTGACGGCAAAACCGGAGGCAGCCAGCCCGCCTCCGGCGATACCATCAGCAGCAGTGCCCCCGCGGAGGGCGTTGACGATCCCACCGCCGACAACTTTACCGCAGAGAGCACCCCTGCCGAGGAGGCGCCCGCCACCCCCGAGGCTACCCCCGAGCCGACGCCGGAGCCCACGCCCGTGCCCGAGTACGAGGGCCTGAGCGTGCAGCCCACCACCTATTATAATGAGGGTGAGCAGCCGACCTACACCGTGACCGACGGCAACAACCTGAACATGCGCGGCGGCCCCGGCACCGACTATGACAAGATCGGTCAGGTGCCCGCCTCCACCGGCGTGACCGCGCTGGGCACCAATGAGGACGGCAGCTGGGTCGTTGTGAACTACAACGGCACCTACGGCTGGCTCAAGACGGAGTTCTTGAACGGCTGATAAGCAAGAAGCCAATTTTCGGTCAGACGTAGGGCGGCCTGACCTCAGGCCGCCGCGGCGGGGTGAGGTCACCCCGCCCTACGTTTACTTTATACAATGGGTTCTTTTATGTTCAACGCACTTTTCACCAAAACAGACGAATACGCAAGACTGGCGCAGGCGCTCGGGGGTCCGGGGGCTTGCGCCTTATTTGGCATACCGGGGTCGGGCCGGGCGATGGTCTATGCCGCGCTGGCGAAGGCCCTCGACAAGCCGCTCTGCATCGTGACGCCCGGCGAGGCCGAGGCGACCCGGTTTGCGGGCGACCTGAACGCGCTGGGCGTGGCGGCGGCAGTGTTCCCTGCCCGCGACTATGTGCTGCGCCCCATCGAGGGCACGGGCCGCGAGTACGAATACCGCCGTCTGGCCGTGCTGGGCGACCTCGTCGGCGGGCGGCTGCAGGCCGTCTGCGTGCCCGACGAAGGCCTGACCCAATACACGACGCCGCGTGCGGATTTCTGCGCGAACACCCGCAGCCTGCGCCCCGGCGACACACTGCCCCGCGCCGAGCTGACCGCGCTTTTGTACGGCGCAGGCTATACGCGGCGCGACCAGGTGGACGGCCCGGGTCAGTTTTCGATCCGCGGCGACATTGCGGACATCTACGCGCCCGACATGAAGCAGCCCGCCCGCATGGAGTTCTGGGGCGACGAGATCGACACGATGCACACCTTCGATCTGGCGACCCAGCGCCGCGACGAGCCGATTGAAAAAATCTACGTCTCCCCCGCGCGGGAGATACTGTTCGGTCAGCCCGCCGACGCAGCGGAGAAGATCCGCTCCTATATCAAAAAGGCCCGCGGCAGGCGGCGCACCGCCTTAGAGACCTGCACCGCTGCGGACCTGGCACAGCTGGACGGCGGCGCGATGCCCGTCAACATGGACAAATATCTCACGCTGCGCTATCCCGAGCCCGCGACGATTTTAGACTACTTTGACGATCCGCTGCTGATCCTGGAGGAGCCGGCCTCCCTGCGGGAGGCCGAGCGCGCCACCGCGTTCCGCCGGGGCGAGGAGCTTTCCGCCCTGCTGGAGGATGGCGTGCTGGCGGCAGGGCTGGATAAGCTCTACGCCGAGAGCGGCTGGCTCTGGGCGCAGTGCGCCGCGCACCGCACGCTCTGCGCCGAGAACTTTGCCCGCAGCATGCCCGATGTGCCGCTGAAAACCATCGTCAACGCACCCGCCCACACGCTGCCCGCCTGGGGCGGCGAGGTCGCGGCGCTGCTGGAGGACATCCAACCGCTTTGTAGCGGCGGCACAGCGGTCACGGTCATGGCCGGCACGCCCCGTGCAGCGGCAGGTCTGGCCGCCGACCTGCGCACCAAAGGGCTGAACGTCACGACGGACGCGGCGGCGGAGCCGAGCGCCGGGTTGGTGCAGATCCTGCCGGGGCAGCTTTCCGCCGGGTGCAGCCTGCCGTTTGCGAAATACGCCGTGTTTACGGCCCGCGCCTTCGGCGTGAGCGGCGCACAGAAGAAGAAAAAGCGCAATAAGGACGCGCTGAACAGCCTGAGCGAAATCTCGGTGGGCGATTTGGTCGTCCACCAGAACCACGGCATCGGGCGGTACGCGGGCATCCAGCGTATGGCCGTGCAGGGCGTCACAAAGGACTATCTGCGCATCGAGTACGACAAAAAGGACGTGCTGTACGTGCCCGTCACCCAGCTGGACCTTTTGTCCCGCTACACTGCGCCGGGCGACAGCGACAACGTGAAGCTGAGCCGCCTGGGCGGCAGCGATTGGGCCAAGACCCGCAAGAAGGTCAAGGCTGCGACGGAGCAGATGGCGAAGGAGCTGATCGAGCTGTACGCCCGCCGCAAGCAGGCGCACGGCTACGCCTTCCCCGCCGACGACACCTGGCAGGGTGATTTTGAACAGCGCTTTGCCTACGAGGAAACGCCCGACCAGCTGACCTGCGCGGCGGACATCAAGCACGATATGGAGGAGCCGTGGCCGATGGACCGGCTGCTCTGCGGTGACGTCGGCGTCGGCAAGACCGAGGTCGCACTGCGCGCCGCGTTCAAATGCGTGATGGGCGGCAAGCAGTGCGCGATCCTGGCCCCCACGACGATTCTGGCGTGGCAGCACTTCAACACCGCGCTGACCCGCATGGAGTCCTTCCCCATCCGCATCGGGCTTTTGTCCCGCTACCGCACCGCCAAGGAGCAGAAGGAGACGCTGCGCGGGCTGAAGGACGGCACCGTGGACATTGTAGTCGGCACGCACCGGCTGCTGTCCGGCGATGTGAAATTCAAGGACCTGGGCCTTGTCATCATCGACGAGGAGCAGCGGTTCGGCGTCAAGCACAAGGAAAAGCTCAAAGAGAGCTTCATCGGCGTCGATATGCTGACGCTGTCGGCCACGCCGATCCCCCGCACGCTGAACATGGCGCTGTCGGGCATCCGCGATATGAGCACAATTGAGCAGCCGCCGTTTGAGCGCCAGCCGATTGAAACCTATGTGCTCGAGTACGACGAGGGCATCGTGTCCGAGGCCATCCGCAAGGAGTTGGCCCGCGGCGGGCAGGTATACTACCTGCACAACCGCGTGGACAACATTGAGGAATGTGCCGCGCGGGTGGGCAAGCTCGTGCCCGGGGCACGTATCGGCATTGCCCACGGCAAGATGACCGAGGAACAGATTTCGTCGGTGTGGCAGCAATTGCTGGACAACGAGATCGACATCCTTGTCTGCACCACCTTAATTGAGACCGGCGTGGACGTGCGCAACTGCAACACGCTGATTATTGAAAATGCAGACCGCATGGGATTGAGCCAGCTGTACCAGATCCGCGGGCGCGTGGGACGCAGCTCCCGCAAGGCGTATGCGTATTTCACCTTCACACGTGATAAGGTGCTGACCGAGATCGCGGCCAAGCGGCTCTCGGCCATCCGGGAGTTCACGTCGTTCGGGTCGGGCTTCCGCATTGCGATGCGCGACTTGCAGATCCGCGGTGCGGGCAGCCTTTTGGGCCACAGCCAGCACGGCCACATGGAGGCCGTCGGCTACGATTTGTACGTGAAGATGCTGGGTCAGGCCATTGCCGCGGCCCGCGGCGAGGCCCCCGCCCCCGACAAGAGCGACTGCCTGGTGGACATCACCGTGGACGCATTCCTGCCGGAGGAATATATCCCGGACGCTGCCGGGCGCATCGAGGCATACAAGCGCATTGCGGCCATCGAGACGACGAGCGACGCCGAGGATGTGCTCGACGAGCTGATTGACCGCTACGGCAGCCCGCCCAAGAGCGTGCAGGGGCTGGTGGACGTCTCCCTCGTGCGCGTGACCGCAGCCCGCGTCGGCATTGCGGAGATCGTCCAGCGCGGCGACCAGCTGATTTTGTATAGTGACATCGTCGGGCCAAAGCAGCTGGGCGAAGTCATGGAAAAGTTCCCGCATCGGGTGCTGTACAATGCACTGGGCCGACCCTATTTCAGCCTGCGCGTGCAGAAGGGCGAAAGCCCGCTGGTACTGCTGCGGGATGTGGTGACCCTGCTGCCGGGCGCACAGAATTAGCCACAGACAAAGCCATAAAAAATAAGCACCTGTTTGCTGCGGTAAAAAGCAGTAAACAGGTGCTTTGCTTTTGGGGTAAAACGCTGAAATTTCTTTGGTCCTTTCTTTATAAAGAAAGGACAGAGGGGGCCAAGTGCCGGGCAGCCGTAAACGGGCAGAGTCCCTCAGGCGGCTTCGCCCGCGTCTAAAGCCTCCCCTCACAGGGGAGGTGGCCGAGCGCCAGCGATGGCCGGAGGGGCTTTGTCAGGCGTGCATTACACCGCCCGTTCCCTCCTTGCATCACTCAAACACGTTCTCCTCATCCTCCACCACTTCGCCAACGTGGTTTCCCTCGCTGTCCAGCCCGCGCTTGTCCAGCATATAGTGCACAAATTCCCGCGCCAGGCCGTAGAAGGTCGCAAAGAGCGGCACGCCGACGACCATGCCCACAAGACCGAACAGGTCGCCGCCGACCACGATGGAAAACAGGATCCACAAGGCAGAGATACCGATGGACGAGCCCAGGATCTTCGGGCCGATGAAGTTGCCGTCCACCTGCTGGATGACCAGAATCAGCACGCCGAAGATGACCGCCTGGATCGGGTCAACCAACAGCAGAATGAAGATGCTGGGGATCGCGCCGATGAAGGGGCCAAATACCGGGATAATATTCGTGATGCCGATAAACACACTGATGAGCAGTGCAAAATCGAGCCGCAGGATCGCCATTGCCACAAACGTGATAACGCCGATGATGGCTGAGTCAATGATCTTGCCCACAAAGAAGCCCGTGAAATTCACGTTGGCATAATGGCAGATGCGCAGCGTGTTTTCCGCAGCCTTTTCCGGCAGGAAGGCATGCGCCAGCGTGCGCAGCTGATGGAGCAGATGCTCCTTGTCCGCCAGCATATAGATACTGGCCGCAATCGAGGTGAAGATCGCCACAAAGTTCGATGCCACACTGCCGATGCTGGCCACGATCTGCGGCATGGCGGCGCTGGCCATGCTGTAGATTTCCTTGACCATCGCCTCGGAATCGTCCAGCACTTTTGTGGCCGACGACAGGTCAACGCCGAAGCGCTCCTGAGCCATGCCCAGCATATCCTGTACGCTGTGTATGTAGCTTGGGAAGTTCGTAAACAGCATGGCGATGCTGTCCACGATCTGCGGGATGACCAGCCATGCCAGCAGCACAAGCAGCAGAATTGCCACCAGATACGCCAGAAGAATCGCGAATCCGCGCGTCTTTTTCTTCTCTTTAAACAGCTTTGTGTAGAAGAACTTGACCATCGGGTCAAGCACATAGGCAATGACTATGCCGCCCGCAAACGGCGACACGATGCCGATAAACACACCGATTTTCCCCAGAAAGTACCCCAGATTGTTCAAAGTCAGATACAGCGCAATACAGGCCCCGACCACGCAGAACCAGTCCAGCATCGTCTCCGGCTTTTTGGTCCAGATATGTTCCTCTTTCAAATGCTCCGCTCCTTTTACATCATTTTACAAGAGTATTGTACGCTATGCACGCCTGTATTGCAAGGAATAACTTGTTAATTTTCTTGCGGCCCTCCTGGTAAATTCCGGCGCGGCTCACCGTTTTCATCCAGGCCGCGGGCCGTCAGCCCTGCCCCGACAGCCTGCTTGAGCAGCGCCGCCAGCACGGCCAGCGTCGGCACGCCCAGCACCATGCCCGGGATGCCGAACCACGCCCCGCCCACCACGATGGCCAACAGCACGCCCAGCCCCGGCAGGCCGGTGGCCCCGCCCAGAATGCGCGGCGCAATAAAGTTGCCGTCCACCTGCTGGACCACAAAAATAATGATGGCAAATTCTGCCGCCTTCCAGGGCAATTCCAGCAGCAGGATGATGAGCCCCGGCACCGCACCGAGGAACGGCCCCAGCACCGGGACAATGTTTGTCACGCCGACCAGCACGGCCAGCAGCGGCGCGTATTCCAGCCCGAAGATCGACATCAGCGCAAATGTTTCCCCGCCCACGAGCAGGGCGTCCACCAGCTGCCCGCCGATGTAGCCGCTGAAAATTTTGTTGGCAAGACGGCAGATTTCCAGCACACTGCCCGCGGCACGCGGCGGCAGCGCCGCGTGCAGACACGCCCGGGCCGCGCGGAGCAGCGCCTCCTTGCCGGAGAGCAGGTAGATGCTGGCGGCCAGTGCCACCACGGCGTTGCCCACAGCCCCCGCCGCGCCGGAGACGAAATCCGCCGCCGCACGCGCCGCACTGCGGGACAAACCGCCGAACCAATTTTGCAGTGCCGTGCCCACCATCTGCACAAGCTGTTCCGCCGTGGCCGTATCGATGCCGAACGTATTTTGCACCCAGACCAGCAGGCCGCGGATAGTCTCCTCATACGCGCCGAGCCGCCCGGCAAAGGTCGTCACGCTCTGCACGAGCTGCGGGACGACGAGCGCCGCCAGCAGCGCCAGCGCACCGAAAAACAGCGCATAGCTTACAGCCATCGCCCCGCCGCGCCTGCCGCCAAAGAGCTTTTGCGCAAAAAAGCGCGTGGGTATGTCCAGTACATAGGCCAGCAGCAGCCCCCAGCCAAACGGTGCCAGCAGCCCGAGAAACGCCCCGGCCCCGCGCAGCACGCCCGGCAGCCAGTCTGCCGCGGCAAACACCGCCGCGACGCCCGCCGCCAGCAGCAGCCAGTCCTTCATCGTGTGGGGTGTGCGGTCAAAACAGTTTTTCATTGTCGCTCCTCCTGTTTTGTGGTACACTGTTTACAGCGCATACTTTGTTCATCTTACTTGCTTCTGTTATACCACTTTTTTCCAAAAGGTAAAGAGCCGTACGATTGGAAATTACAATAATTTACGGAAAACCGATGTTTTTCGTGAAAATCCTCGTCAGCACCCGCCTGCCGGGCGCGTCGGTGCTGTAGGGGGCGGCGTCCCCGACGCCCCGCGGAGGGGGCAAGACCCCTCCCTGCAAAGCCGCTCGAAGGAGGGCTGCAATCCTTTGCACTTTTCCTGCAGTTTTGTAAAATTTCTTCGGCAATCTTGACAGAATACCGTCATAATGTTAAAGTGGTCACAAAGCCGCTTTCTGTCCCTGAAAGGAGATTTCCATGTGGTTTGATACGATTTTATGGCTGGTTGCCGTCGTGGCGTTCATCATGGTCGAGGCCGCCACAACGGCGCTTGTCTCGGTCTGGTTTGCGGTGGGCGCTGCCGCGGCCATGCTGGTCAGCTTTTTTGATGTCGGCTTTGGCTGGCAGATGCTTGTTTTTGCCGTTGTATCGGCCATTACACTCGGCCTGATGCTGCCCCGGCTCATCAGTCGGCGCGGCGCGCACCGTGCCCCTGTCACGAACGGCTCGCCGCTGACCATCGGCAAGCAGGGCGTTGTGCTTGTGGACATTGAGCCCGGCCTTCCGGGCCGGGTCCGCGTGGACGGCCTGGACTGGCAGGCCCGCGCCGAGGTCACACTCCCACAGGGCACCCGCTGCAAGGTCGTGGCCGTGAACGGTGCGATCCTTATTGTCGCTCCCGTGACCGCTGACGCGGCTGCGGTTTAAATCACAAAGGAAAAAGGAGGACCCCCAAATGCTGTTAGTCTTTGCCATCCTGCTCATCATTATTCTGGTGGTTTTGGTGCGCTGCATCGTTATTGTGCCGCAGTCCAACGCCTATGTCACCGAATGGCTCGGCGTCTACAAGGATACCTGGGGCGCGGGCCTGCACATCCGCACGCCGTTTGTCGAGCGCATCTCCCGCAAGGTCTCGCTGAAGGAGGAGGCCGCCGACTTCCCGCCGCAGCCCGTCATCACCCGCGACAACGTCACAATGATGATCGACACCGTCGTTTTCTTTCAGGTGTTTGACGCCAAGATGTACGCCTACGGCGTGAACCGCCCGATCCAGGCCATCGAGAACCTGTCCGCCACGACGCTGCGTGACATCATCGGCTCGATGACACTCGACGAGACCCTGACGAGCCGCGACCTCATCAACACGAAGATCACCGCCAGCCTTGACGAGGCCACGGACCGCTGGGGCATCAAGGTCAACCGCGTCGAGCTGAAAAACATCGAGCCGCCGGTGGAGATCCGCCAGGCCATGGAGAAACAGATGAAGGCGGACCGCGAGAAGCGCGCCTCCATCCTGCTGGCCGAGGGCGAAAAGCAGGCTGCCATCACCCGCGCCGAGGGCGAAAAGGAGTCCGCCATCCTGCGCGCCGAGGCCGTGAAGCAGCAGCGCATCCGCGAGGCCGAGGGCGAAGCCGAAGCCCTGCTGACCGTCCAGAAGGCACAGGCCGATGCCATCCGCATGATCAACGAGGCGAACCCCAACCACAACTATCTGGCCCTGCGCAGCATGGAGGCCATGGAGAAGGTCGCTGACGGCAAGGCCACCAAGCTGATCGTGCCCAGCGATATGCAGAATCTCGCCGCAACCGTGTCCGCGATCAAGGAGATCTCCGGCGAAGTGACCGAATAAAATTTTACATTCTGTTTTCCCTGCCCGCGGTGTTCTGCCGCGGGCAGTTTTTGTGGGGACGAACGCTGGCGGCAAGGCGCGAAAGTCCCGCCCACGCTGCTCCTTTCCCGCAATTTTTTCTTGCGTTTTCCACAAAATCAGTTTATAATATAAGCAGAATAGTATGTCTTTTTGCGCATACTACATAAAATATTGCGAGGTGTATCAGTATGAAGGAACCTATGGTCATCACTATGGCGCGTGAGTACGCATCCGGCGGCAGCGAGATCGCACAGGCCGTTGCCGACAAGCTGGGTATTCCCTTATATAATAAGGAGCTGATCACCCTTGCCGCCAAAAAGAGCGGTCTGACCGAGGAGGCCATTGCCGCCAGCGAGAACCAGCGCAGCGGCAGCCTGATCTACAGCCTGTACATGATGGGCAACACGATGCCCCTGGCCGACCAGGTCTACATTTTGCAGAGCAACGTCATCAAGGAGCTGGCCGCCGAGGGCCCCTGCGTCATTCTGGGCCGCTGCGGTGACTACGTCCTGCGTGAGCGCCCCAACGTGCTGCGCACCTTCGTCTACGCGCCGCTGGAGACCCGCATCCAGTTTGCCAAGAGCCGCCCCGACGCCAAGGACATGCCGGACCGCCTGTGGGAGACCCAGCTGGCCAAGCATGACCGCGCCCGTGCAAGCTACTACAACTATTACACCGAGAACCGCTGGGGCGAGGCCAAGAACTACGATCTGTGCCTGAATGCGACCCTGGGCCGCGAGGCCTGCGCCGACCTGATCGTGGCCGCCGCCAGGGCTATGCAGGAAGCCGACAAGTAAAAAGGAGCCTTTCACTATGCTGCGCTATGTCAAAAACGGAATGCTGTTGTTGAGCGTCGCGTATATCGTCATCGGTATGCTGCTGCTCATCATGCCCGAGACCAGTCTGCTCTGGATCTGCAACATTTTTGGTGTTGTGGTGCTTGTCACCGGCATTGTCTGCCTGATCCAGTATGCCCGCATCCGCGGCACCGGCTTTACCGCGCCGTTCATGCTGGTGGGCGGCGTCATCACGACGGGGCTGGGCATCTTCACGCTGGCAAAGCCGCAGGTAGTGACCAGCTTTCTGCCCGTTGTGTTCGGCATCTTCATCGTCGTTGACGGCCTGAGCCGCATCGGTACCGCCATTGACCTTGCCAAGCGCAAGGGGCAGAAATGGTGGATGCTGCTGCTGTTCAGCATCGTATCCGTTGCCCTGGGCGTACTGCTGGTGCTGCACCCGTTTGATGCGGCGGTCAGCGCCGTCATGCTCTGCGGCATCCTGCTGATCGCCGAAGGTGCGCTGAATTTAGGCTGCATTCTCTACGCCGCCATGGAGCTGCGCACACTGGACCGCATGGCCTCTGCCGCCGCCAATGCGGCCTTGGGTGCCATCGGCGACGCCCTGGACGAGGCCGAAGCCGCCGAGCGCGATGTCGGCAGCGACGCCCCTGTGGTGTACGACGCCGAGAGCAAGGATGTGTCGGAGGACGGTGAATAACCGTTCCGTGACACCGTAGGGGCGCATTCTATATGCGCCCGCAGCGCCGTGCCATCAGCAAACGGGCACGGGCGGATATAGAATCCGCCCCTACAAGCTCCGTTTGTCCTTATTTTGTTTCCCGCGCGAAGGATCGCGAGTTATTTTAAAGGAGAGAACCCCTATCCATGTATGACCTTATCATCGTAGGCGCCGGCCCTGCCGGCATTTTCACCGCGCTGGAGCTGTTGCGCAAGAGCAGCACCCCCCACAAAATTTTGCTCGTCGAAAAGGGCAAGCCTGTGGAAAAGCGCCACTGCCCCAAGGATAAAACCGGCGTCTGCGTAAACTGCAAGCCGACCTGTGCCATCACCACCGGCTTTTCCGGCGCGGGCGCATTCTCGGACGGCAAGCTGTCCCTGTCCTATCAGGTCGGCGGCGAGCTTCCCGACCTGATCGGCGAGGATTTCGCGCAGGAGCTTATTGACTACACCGATAAAATTTACCTCGAGTTTGGCGCCGACCCGAAGGTCGAGGGCATCTACGAGGGTCCCGACATCAAAGACATCCGCAAGCGCGCCATTCAGGCGGGTCTGCAGCTCGTTGACTGCCCCATCCGCCATCTGGGCACCGAGAAGGCCCAGCAGCTCTACCTGAACATCCAGAACTATCTGGCCGACGCCGGTGTTGAGATGCTGTTCGGTACCGAGTGCGAGAACATCATCCTCGAGGATTCCGTCTGCAAGGGCGTCCGCCTGCGCGAGAAGGACGGCGTCCGCGACGTCTACGCCAAGCAGGTCGTTATTGCCACGGGCCGCCGCGGTGCGGACTGGCTGGAAAAGATCTGCGCCGAGCACAACATTGCCCACAAGCCCGGCACCGTTGACATCGGCGTCCGTGTTGAGTGCCGCAACGAGATCATGGAGAAGATCAACAAGGTCCTGTATGAGGGCAAGCTGATCGGCTACCCGGCCCCGTGGCGCAACAAGGTGCGCACCTTCTGCCAGAACCCCGGCGGCTTCGTTGCGCAGGAGAACTACGACAACGATCTTGCCGTCGTCAACGGCCACAGCTTCAAGGAGAAAAAGAGCAACAACACGAACCTGGCCATTCTGGTCAGCCACAACTTCACTGAGCCGTTCAACCAGCCCATTGCCTACGCGCAGAAGGTCGGTGAGCTGACGAACATGCTGGGCGCGGGCCACATTCTGGTGCAGCGCTACGGCGATATTCTGGACGGCAAGCGCACCTGGGCCAACGAGCTGGCCCGCACGAACGTCCGCCCGACGCTGAAGGACGCCGTGGCCGGTGACATCACCGCCGCCATGCCCTACCGCGCCATGGTCAACATCATCGAGTTCATCAAGATGATGGACGAGGTCGTGCCCGGCTTTGCCAGCCCCGAAACGCTGCTGTACAGCCCTGAGCTGAAGTTCTACTCCAACAAGGTCAAGATGGACACCGATCTGGAGACGAACATCGCGGGTCTGCACTGCCTGGGCGATTCCTCCGGCTGGACCCGTGGCCTGATGATGGCCTCCGTCATGGGCGTCCTGATGGGCCGCAAGCTGATGGAAAAGCACGGCTTTTAAGGGTATGAGGAGTACGGGTGTTCTTTTCTTAGAAGAAAAGAACCAAAAGAATTTTAAACATAATCAAGGGGAGAGCGCCGGGTATGGTGCTCTCCCTTTTTTTGCAGACGGCGAGTGGCGGCGGCATGAGGGCATGCCGCCCTACGCACTCACTTTATGTCATTCGTAGGGCGGGATGCCCCCATCCCGCCGCGGGCAGGCATCCACTTTACTGCCAGCCTGTAGGGGGCGGCGTCCCCGACGCCCCGCACCCACTTCCCGCAAAAAAATCACAAAAATCTCCAAAACACCCGCTCCGTGTGACAACTTTGCAACATCCGGGGTGTAGGATAGTGGCAAACCAGGCACAGAAAGGAGCTTTGAGGATGAAAAAAGTAGCTTTATTATTGGCGGCAGCCATGCTGGCGCTGGCCGGATGCGCGTCTGCGGGCGATACCGCGGCGGTTTCGGAGGCCGCACCGGCGGAGAGTACGGCGGAGAGCGCCGCGGCGGAGGACAGCACAGAAGCGGCGCTGCCGGGTGAGCCGCACCCCCTCTCGGCCTATAGCGCCTGCGCAGTCAGCGGCAACTGCGTCTACGCGGCGGTCACCCATTTTTCAAGCAGCGAGGACAGTCTCGGCAGCTTTGATCACAGCACCGTCTACAAAACCGACCTTACCACCGGGCAGACCTATGAGATGTACCGCACGGACTCCCAGCTTGCGTCCGCGCCGCTGATCATAGACGACACGCTGTATTTCATCTGCTACGACGGCGGTATGCTGGCCCTGCCGACGACGGGCGGTGAGGCGCGCGTGCTGCCGTTCTCCTACGACGACTGGATGCCTGTTTTTTACGCAGGTCACTACCTCTACTGCCGGAGCGTCAGCGCCGCGCCGTTCTGCCGTACCGACGGTATGCGGTTTAACTTGGAAAACGGGGAGACCGCGCCGTGGAATATCCCGGTGGAGACAATGTACATTCCCGATGTCGTCGGGGACGCGCTGCTGCTCTGCCGCGTTGTCTCGGATTATCCGGTGCCCTACCCGGACGACGACGAGATGTCCCAGGCGCTTTTGCAGAACACCACGCTGGAATACACCCTGGCCGACCCCGCGACGGGCGCGGTGCGGCAGACCTGCTTTACCCTCCCCTATGACATACCGCAGCCGGGGAGCCTTACAATCTACACCTACCTTGGCAAGTGCGGCAGTGACTTCTATTTCCGCGCAGACCAGTGCGACGATGAGTACGCTTTTGTTTCCCAGTCCGTGCTGCGCATCGGCACGGACGGCACCCGGACCGACCTTGGCATTACCAAAACGCCGGATTACCTGGATTACTGTGCGGTTTTGCAGGGCGATGAGGTGCGCTGGCTTCTGACCCGCGGCACCGACGGCATCTATCTGATTTACGACACGCAAGGCCATGAGATTGGCCGCAACGAGCGGCCTGCCGGGCTGGAGGCCTTCTTCCCGCTTTGTATGCTGGACGACGGACGCCTGCTGATGGTCGTCGGCTACGACTGGGAGCACGACAGCGCGGCCCGCTACGCCGTGATGGACGCCGACGAATTTCTGAACGGCGGGTCGGCATACCGCGAGATGACGTTTGCGGAGTGAACGGGCCCGCCCTACAGGGAACGGCACGGTGGGCCGTGCCCGCTGCCGCAGAGTTTTTCAATCACCGGAAAGGACGTGTACCCATGAAAACGAAAAAGCTCATTCCCTTCATCCTCACCGCGGCGCTGGCGCTGTCCGCCTGTGCGTCGGCGGCGGATTCCGCAACCGCAGCTGCGGCGGCGGAGACTGCCGCCGCCACACCGGAACCGACGGCGGCACCTGAACCGGTGGGGGAGCTGCACGCCCTTACCGAAACTGGGCAGAACAAATTCGGCAATGTGATTTGTCAGACCCGTCCCGCCCTTGACGATGAGGGCAACTTTACTGGAACTGTCATTTACAAAACAGACCCTGACGCCAGACAGACAACCGCGCTCTACCAATACAACGATAACACGTATAGTCCGTTATGCCAATTTCTGGCAAACGACACGCTGTACGTCGTCATGTACCGCGATGACAGCGACACCAAGCTGCTTGCCGTGCCGTTGGATGGCGGCGAGGTTTGGGAAATTCCGCTTGGCCCCAACACATGGGGTACCAAGCTGTACGATGACCGCTACGTCTACTGTATGTCTTACAGCCAAGCGCCGACCTCTCCCACCTGTGGGATGCGCCTTGACCTGAAAACCGGGGCAAGCGAGAAATGGGACATTCCCATCGAAACCTACGATGTACTCGGCGTGGCCGACGGCGGCATTGTCACAAGCCGCATCGTTTCGGACTATCCTATCCCACTCCCGTCCGATTCCGAAATGCTCAGTGCCATCCTGCAAAATTCTACCTATGAGTTCGACCTGACGGACCCTGCCACGGGGCGGCCTATCCAAAAGATTTTTGAGTATCCCTGCGACGGCACACCCGAGGGGGACGGCTATATCACCTACACCTACGCGGGCAAAAACGGAAGCGATTTCTATTTTATCGCCGACCACATGACACCGTCTTACTGGACCGGCTCCTCCGTCCTTTGCATCCACAGTGACGGCACGCAGGAAGATTTGGGCATTATGACGGCGCAAAAGTTTATTCGCCCGATGCACCAAAACGAAGCGCTGCGGTGGTTTATGGTTCCGAACGACGACACTCCCCGCACTTACACGTTCTACGACTTACAGGGCAATGAAATCGGACACAACGCCGCCCCCGCGGGCGTTGACGTGGCCCTTATTATGGAATATCTTTTGGACGACGGCCGCGTTGTGCTGACCTTCGGGGGCGACCCCGCGCATAATTATGCTGCCAATTACGTCACCATCCCCGCCGACGCCTTTTTGAGCGGCAGTACCGAGTATACCGAGATGGAGTTTGTGGGGTGAGTGTCATTGCCCGGGCGGTTTTTACCGGCCGGACGCGGGCACGGGTCGTCGGGGACGCCGACCCCTACGGGCTGACCGTAGGGCTGGCGGCTGCCTGTCGGCGGCCAGAGGACTGCCCGCCGTGGCCGTTTCCGTTAGCATAAAAAACAAAACCCAGCCCCTGCAATGTTTTCCACATTGCGGGGGCTGGGTTGTTTAAAACTTTAAGACATGAACCGATCCTTCAGGTTCTTGAAGAAGCTCTTGCGCTTCTCGTAGTTCTCGTCCTTCAGGCTGTCCTCAAAGGCCTTCAGGGCTTCGCGCTGGGTGCGGTTCAGCTTCTTGGGGATCTCCACGTCCACAATGACGTACTGGTCACCGCGTCCGCGCCCGTTCAGGTACTGGATGCCCTGGCCGCGCAGGCGGAACTTCGTGCCGCTCTGGGTGCCCTCGGGAATCTTCTGAACGACCTTGCCGTCCACGGTGGGGACCTCAATTTCAGCGCCCAGCACAGCCTGGGAGTAGGTAATGGGCACGCGGACGTACACATCGTAGCCGTCGCGCTCAAACACGGCGTCGGGCTTGACCGTCACATGGACGATCACGTCGCCCGCGGGGCCGCCGTTCGTACCGGCGTCGCCCTGGCCGCGCAGCGCAATGTTCTGGTCGTCGTCGATACCCGCGGGGATCTTGACCTCCAGCGTCTTGCGGGCACTGGTCTTGCCGGTGCCGCGGCAGGTCTTGCAGGGGTTCTTGATGATGGTGCCGCGTCCGCCGCAGTGTGGGCAGGGCTGCTGGCTCTGCATCACACCAAACGGCGTGCGCTGCTGGGTCACGACATAGCCGCGGCCACCGCACTCGGTACAGGTCTCAGGGCTGGAGCCGGGCGCACAGCCGTTGCCGCCGCAGTCCGGGCAGGTCTGCTGACGGTTCAGCGTGACCTTTTTGGCGCAGCCGTGGGCTGCCTCCTCAAAGGTCAGGATCACATTGGCCTGAATGTCATGGCCCTTGCGCGGCGCGTTGGGGTTGGAGCGGGTCGAGCCGCCGAAGCCGCCAAAGCCGCCGCCGAAAATATCGCCGAAGATGTCGCCCAGATCGACGCCGCCGGTGCCGCCGAAGCCGCCAAAGCCGCCACCGAAGCCGCCGCCGGGCTGGCCGGCCCCATAGTTGGGATCGACCCCAGCGAAACCGAACTGGTCATAGCGCTTACGCTTGTTCGGGTCGGAAAGAACATCGTTGGCCTCATTGACCTCCTTGAACTTTTCCTCGGCGTCCTTGTCGCCGGGGTTCAGGTCGGGGTGGTACTTTTTGGCCAGCTTGCGGTAGGCGCTTTTGATCTCGGCATCGGTGGCGTTTTTGCCGATCCCCAGCACCTCGTAGTAATCACGTTTTTCTGCCATAGAATCTATCCCCTCTATTTATGGGTTGTGAAAAGGCTTCCTCTTGAGGGGGAAGCTGCCCGCGGAGCGGACTGATGAGGTGAGACCTGCCGGATATTGCCCGCAAACAGGCAATCCCGGCAGCTTGGCCCTCATCCGGCCTTGCTGCGCACGGTCACCTTCCCCCGCGGGGGGGAAGGCTTTATTTTAACTTTCTCTATAACCCCCAAGGGCCGCCGCCGGGTTTGCCCAGCGGCGGCCTTATTATGGGTTTGTTACAGCTTAGACCTCGTGGAAGTCGGCGTCAACGGCGCCGTCGTCCTTCGGCTGCGCACCGGCATCGGGGCCGGGCTGTGCACCGGGCTGCTGGCCCTGTGCCTGGGCGGCCTGCTGGTAGACCTTCTCGCTGATGGCGTAGAAGGCCTTCTGCAGGTCATCCTGCTTTGCCTTGATGTCATCAACGCTGCCGGACTTCAGGGCTTCCTTCAGGGCAGACAGCTTGGTCTCGACCTCGCTCTTTTCCTCGGCGGAAACCTTGTCGCCGAACTCGCCCAGCGCCTTCTCGGTCTGGAACACCATCTGGTCGGCGTTGTTGCGCACATCGACTTCCTCGCGGCGCTTCTTATCCTCGGCGGCATACTGCTCGGCGTCCTTGACAGCCTTGTCGATGTCGTCCTTGCTCATGTTGGTGGAAGCAGTGATCGTGATGCTCTGCTCCTTGCCGGTGCCCAGGTCCTTCGCGCTGACGTGCACGATACCGTTGGCATCAATATCGAAGGTGACCTCGATCTGCGGCACGCCGCGGGGAGCCGGAGCGATGCCGTCCAGATGGAAGGTTCCGAGGCTCTTGTTGTCGCGGGCAAACTCACGCTCGCCCTGCAGGACGTTGACCTCAACGCTGGGCTGGTTATCAGCCGCAGTGGAGAAGATCTGGCTCTTCTTGGTGGGGATGGTGGTGTTGCGGTCAATGATCTTGGTGCAGACGCCGCCCAGAGTCTCAATGCCCAGGCTCAGCGGGGTAACGTCGAGCAGCAGCAGACCCTTGACGTCGCCCTGCAGAACGCCGCCCTGGATGGCAGCGCCGACAGCAACGCACTCATCGGGGTTGATGCCCTTGAACGGCTCGCAGCCCAGTTCCTTCTTGACAGCATCGTAAACGGCAGGGATACGGGTGGAGCCGCCGACCATCAGGACCTTGGCCAGGTCGGAAGCCTTCAGGCCGGCATCGGCCAGAGCCTTGCGGACGGGGGTCATGGTGCGCTCGACCAGATCAGCGGTCAGCTCATTGAACTTAGCGCGGGTCAGCGTCATGTCCAGATGCTTGGGGCCGTTGGCGTCCGCGGTGATGAAGGGCAGGTTGATGTTGGTCGTGGTCGCGCTGGACAGCTCGATCTTGGCCTTCTCGGCAGCCTCCTTCAGGCGCTGGGCAGCCATCTTGTCCTTGCGCAGGTCGATGTTGTTCTCGCGCTGGAAGTCCTCGGCCATCCAGTCGATGATGCGCTGGTCGAAGTCATCGCCGCCCAGGTGGGTATCACCGTTGGTAGCCAGAACTTCGGTAACGCCGTCGCCCATCTCGATGATGGAGACATCGAACGTACCGCCGCCGAGGTCGTAGACCATGATCTTCTGGTCGGCTTCCTTATCGATGCCGTAAGCCAGAGAAGCAGCCGTAGGCTCGTTGATGATACGCTTGACGTTCAGACCGGCGATGGTACCGGCGTTCTTGGTGGCCTGACGCTGGCTGTCGTTGAAGTAGGCGGGGACGGTGATGACGGCCTCGGTGACAGGCTCGCCCAGATAAGCCTCGGCGTCAGCCTTCAGCTTGGAGAGGATCATAGCGCTGATCTCCTCGGGGGTGTAGTCCTTGCCGCCGGCATGGACCTTTTCAGCCGTGCCCATCTTACGCTTGATGGAAGAAATCGTGTTCTCGGGGTTGGTGATGGCCTGGCGCTTTGCGACCTGGCCGACCAGACGCTCGCCGGTCTTGGTGAAGCCGACGACAGACGGGGTGGTGCGGGCGCCTTCGGCGTTCGCGATGACGACGGGCTCGCCGCCTTCCATAACGGCGACGCAGCTGTTGGTAGTACCTAAGTCAATACCGATGATCTTGCTCATAAATAAAACTCCCTTCAAATTTGCTTTGAATGCAGTGAATGTCAATTTATATGGAAACGAATCGTTTGATTCGGTTCGACGTTATTCTGCGACGACGACCATCGCGTGGCGGATGATCTTGTCACCGATCTTGTAGCCCTTCTGGAAAACCTGCACGACGCTGCCGCTCTCCTGCCCTTCGGCGGCGGGGACCTGCTGGACGGCGTTCATGAAGTTGGGGTCAAACGGCTGGTTCAACGCCTCGATCTCGGTGATGTGCAGCGTTTCCAGAGCCTTGGCGGCCTTGTCCAGCGTCATCGTGACGCCCTTCTTGTAGTTCTCGTCCGCGCAGGCGGCGTTGGCGGCCATGTCCAGCGTGTCCAGGATGCCCAGGATCTGGGTCACAGCGTGGGACACACCGTCGTTGAACTTCTGGTCAGCCTCGCGCTGGGAGCGCTTGCGGTAGTTGTCATACTCGGCAGCGGTGCGGAGCAGCTGGTTCTTGAGGTCGGCGTTTTTCTTTTCCTCCGCCTCCAGCTTGGCCTGCAGGGCCGCGGTTTCGTGGTGGTGATGCTTGCAGTCGTGCTTGCCCTCGTGCTTTTCCTCGGTCTGGGGGGCCTCTTTTTCAGGGGCCTCCTGTGCGGGGGTCTCGGGCTTTTCAGCAGCCGCTTCCGTCTCCGGGGCGGTCTGTTTCTTTTCTTCTTGGCTCATTGCGGGTCTCTCCTTCTTCGTTTATTGGCCCTGCCCGGCCATGCTCTGCCCCATTCTGGCGGCAAAGTAGTCCAGGATCGGCAGCAGCCTCTCGTACTCCATGCGGGTGGAGCCGATCAGTGCGACGGAGCCTGTCAGCCCGCCGCCGGCTAAGTACCGCTTGCTGACGATGCAGGCACCCGGCATTGCAGGGTCAAGGTCGCAGCCCAGCGTTGCGGTGATCTTGTTGCCTTCGGGGCGGATGAGCTCCGTCGCGGCCTCATTGTCGGAGAAGATCTCCAACAGCGTGCCGAGGTTCTGGCGGACATCCGCCATCTTTGCCAGATACTGCGCGCCCTCCAGACAGGCCTGCGGGCCGGTGGTGACGAGCGCCTGTGCCGCCATGATGACGGGGGCCAGCCGCTGCCCTGCGGCCAGCACCATGCTGGCCATGAGCATCGGGCTTAAATCCTGCGGGGCGACGAAAGTCAGCCCGCGGTTGAGCAGCTGTGCCAGGTTGGCGGCATCGTCCCGGGTCAGACCGGTGTCAACGCGGGCCACGCGGGTCCGCACGCCGCCTGCGCTGGTCACGGCCAGCACTGCGGCGCTGTAGCGGCCCACCTGCACGACCTCAAAATGGGCAATGCAGAGATCCGGCGCCTGCGGTGTGGTAGCGGCAGCCGCGCAGCCTGTCATATCGGCCAGGCAGCGGGTCGCGGCGGGCACGAGCTTTTCCGGCTCGGCATCCATGGCGGCGAACAAATCGTCAATGCGGCAGCGATCCTTCTCCGGCAGGGTGCCGGACTTTGGCGCGTCGATCAGATGATCGAGGTAGTAGCGGTAGCCCTGGGCGCTGGGCACGCGGCCCGCGCTGGTGTGGGGCTGTTCCAGCAGACCCAGCTTGGTCAGGGCAGCCATCTCATTGCGCAGCGTCGCGCTGGACAGTGCCATGTCAAAGTAGTTTGCCAAAAGACCCGAGCCGACAGGCTCACCGTCGTTGGCATACAGGGCAACAATAGCTTCCAGTATACGCTGCTTGCGCGCATCCATGGCCATGCTGCTCATCTCCTTTGGTTTGCTTTTGTTGGTTTGTTTAGCACTCTTTATCTCCGAGTGCTAAGTTTATTATATCCCCGTTTTGCAAACTGTCAAGGGTTTTTCCGAATTTTTTGTAAGTTTAACAGTTTCGTCACAATCGGATTGGGCAGTTTCCCTATTATTATATATGTAGGGGCCGGGCATGCCCGGCCCGTAGCCTTGCACAAGCAGCCCATTCACGGGCCATTACGTCAACCCCCGGGCCGGGCATGCCCGGCCCCTACGCTGCCGCTGCTTTTCACTCCTCCATCCACCGCGCCAGAAACTCTGCGGCGGTGGCGGCGGCGCGGACGGTCTCGGCGTTGGGCGCGGCCTCGCGCAGGGTGCCGTGCAGCAGCACGCCGCCTTCGATGTCACCGTGTACCAGGATCGGCGCGGCGCACAGCAGGTACCGGCTGCCCAGCGGCTCCCGCTCCGCGGCGGACGCCGGGACCGTGTAGAGCTTGCGCCGGGTCAGCAGCGGCTCGATCTCGGGCGGGAGCGGTGCGCCGAGCAGCTCGCCCTTGCCCGCTCCGGCGGCGGCGACGATATGCTCCCGGTCACAGACGGCCACGGCGCAGCGCAGCCGCCGGGCCAGCACGTCCGCATAGACGGCGGCAGGCTCGCCAAGCTCGGCCAGCGGCGAATACTTTTTAAATATGACCTCGCCGTTGCCGTCCGTGTAAATTTCGAGTGAATCTCCGGTGCGGATGCGCTGCGTTTTCCGAATCTCCTTCGGGATGACCACCCGGCCCAATTCGTCGATACGGCGCACGATTCCGGTTTCTCTCATACAAAATCCCCCCTGGTTTTTTCTGGTAGTATCTGCGGGGGTGCCTATAAATATGTAAGGAGTTTGGTTATGGAGCTATTGCAGACAACGCTTTGCTATCTCGAAAAGGACGGTGCGTACCTGATGCTGCACCGCGTCAAAAAGAAAAACGACGTCAACCACGACAAGTGGGTCGGCGTCGGCGGCAAGTTTGAACCGGGTGAGGACGCGCCGGCCTGCGCCCTGCGCGAAGTGCGCGAGGAGACCGGCCTGACGATGCACGCGCCGGTTTACCGCGGCATCGTGGATTTTTTCTGTGACCCATGGCCCGCTGAGCGGATGCACCTGTACACCTGCACGGATTTTTCCGGCGTGATGACCGACTGCGACGAGGGGTGCTTAGAGTGGGTGGACAAGGCCGCCGTGCAGGATCTTCCGATCTGGCAGGGGGACAAGATATTTTTCAAGCTGCTGGCGGAGGACGCACCGTTTTTTCATTTAGAGCTGACCTATGACGGGGATGTGCTGGTAAAGGCGGTGCTGGATGGGGTAAGTATGCTGTAACGGCAAACACGGAGCGGTCAAGACCGCTCCCTACTATGCCCCTTGAAAATAGGATTTGTAGGGAGGGGTCTTGACCCCTCCGGGCCGCTTGCGGCTGCGCAAAGCCCCGCGGGTCGTCGGGGACGCCGACCCCTACAGCCCCTACCGTGCGGCAAAAAAAGAGCGTGTGCTTTTCTGTGCACACGCTCTTTTCTTATGTCTCAATACGTCGTGATCGTCGTCCCAACGAAATAATGCGTCAGAATATCCTGATAGCCCCAGCCGTTGCGGGCGTAGCCGATGGCGCCCCACTGGCTCATGCCGCAGCCGTGGCCGTAGCCGTAGACATCAAAGATAAAGCAGTCCAGATCGGCGTTGTAGCTGACCGTGAAGCACTGGCTGCGCAGGCTGCGCCCGTCAACGCTCTGGCGGGCCAGCAGATTCTCGCGGAACCAGCGCCCGCTGACGGTGCCGACGCCCGCGTCCGGGCCGACCTGGATCTTGGCGACCCAGCCGTACTGGTTGGCGGACTGGATCGTGAACCAGCTGTTGGGGTCCACGCCGGACAGGTCAATGTCCATCACATCGCGGATGCGGTCCTGCAGCGTCTGGCGGGAGAAGCGGGCCGTGCCGCTGGAATTGCCGTTCGTGTTCCAGTGGCTGGACACGCTCTGGTCATACGGGCTGTCCACGGCCTGCAGCCAGGCGCGGTCATTGCCCCAGACCTCGGCAGCGGAGGCCGTGCCGGTGCTGGCCGACGCAAAGTACGGCGTGAAGCAGACCTGTCCGTTGTAGGTAACCAGCACATGGGCGACCTCCTGCGCGGCGGCCAGCGCGGCAGCGCCCGGCTCGGCACCCAGCACCGACGGATAGCCCGACTGGCTGATGATCCAGCAGTGGGTCGCCACGCACTGAGCCTTGTAGGCTTCGGCGGGTGCGTTGGGGCCCAGCTCGTTCTGGGCCACCATGGCCAGGCACTGCACCAGATCCATCGTCTGGGCCGTGCCGTTCATCGTCACGTTGATGGTCTCCCCTGTGCCGCTGTTGTCGGGCTGAGGAGCCTCGGTGGGGGCGGCTGTCGGCTCGGTCGTCGTCTCACCGGAGACGGCGGAATCCGCCGGGGGCTCGGTGGGCGCAGGCGTGGCGCTGGTCTTGATCTGATCCACCGTCACGGTCTGCTCGGGCAGACTGCCCTCGGCGCCCTTGTTCAGGTCGGCCTCCGCGGCGGAGGTCGAGCCGGCCACGTCGGTCAGGCCCGCCAGCAGCTTGTCGGTGCTGGCCAGCAGGCTGTCCGTGATGGCCTGCAGGTCGTCCGCGCGCTGTGCCAGGTCCGCCGTGTCCGCGGCGGTGTCGCTGCCCGTGCCGCCGTTCTTGCGGGCGGCCTGGGCGGCGGTGCTCTGCTGGGCGTAGCGGTCCACACTGGCCTGCACCAGCGTGCTGACCGTCGGCATCGGCTGGCCCTTGCGCTCATACTGGGCCGCCGTCAGCAGCGGCTCCTCCGCTGCCGCGATGGCCGAGGTGTTTAAAAGCTCCGCCTCTCCCTCGCGGATCAGCCGCCCCGTGATGCAGAGCAGCACGCCGCTCTCGTCACTGTGGGTCGTCACGGTCAGGAAGCGGGAGTCGTCACCCACGTCAACGCCGGTATCAAACAGGCTGCGGGCCTGAATGCCCGCAACGAAGGTCAGGTAGTCGTAATAGCTCGACAGGTCGGTGCTGCCGTACAGGTCAAATGCGCCCGCGCCCTGCTCGGACGGGTCAAAATAGTAGACCGCGATGGCTTTGAAGCGGTAGACACCGCCCGCCGTGTACAGCGTGAAGCCGCTGTTCTGCTTGAGCGTATCCTCGTCGGCCAGCGCCTTGTAGTCGCTGCCCGTGCATTCCACCACGGTGTTGCCGGGGGTGGCGGCGTCCAGTGCGCTGGGCGTGGCAAAGCGGACGATGGACGGTGCCTCGCCGCTCTCGGGCGTTTCCGGGTCGGGCGTGTCGGCGGCGTAAACCAGTGCGCCGTTCAGCCCGGGCCAGCCCAGATAGCCGACGACGCCGGGGCGGCGCTCCAGCGCCTTGCCCAGGTAGTTCTCGGCGGTCGTATCGTAGAGCGCCGTGCCGTAGCTTTTGGCCGCGGGGCGTGCGCCCAGATCGCAGCGCAGGAACAGCCACAGCGCCCCGCCGCCCAGCACAAGCACCAGCGTCAGCACGACAAGCCCCAGAATAACGGTGCGTCTGCGGCGGCGCTCGCTCTTTTCAATGATCTCAAGGCTGCGGTTCTTGATGCTGGGCTGCACCGGCCCGCTCTCGGGCTTTTCGGCCTTGCGGCGGCGCTTTTTGTCGGTTTTCTGCGCGGCCTTTTCTGCGGCGGCCTCCTCAACGGCGCTGGCGTCAAACAGCTGGGTCGCAGCGCGGGTAAAGTCCTCAACGCTGGCGCTCTTGCCCGCGGCCTCGGCGGCGTCATCGGCAGCCTGCGCGGCGGCGATGGCGGCGGGGTCAAGATCCGCGGAGAAGTCGGGGATGTCCTCGTCCAGCACCGACGGTGCGGGGGCACGGCCCTGCGGGACGTCGGGCAGAGGTGCTTCGTCCGCCGGGGCGGGCGGCTCCACGGGCCGGGCACGGCGGATGCGGGCGTGCCGCGGCGCTTCCGGTCCAGACGTCCGGGCCGGTTCCGGGGCCGCCGTCTGCGCGTCCGCGTCCGTTTCAAAGCGGATGACGCCTGTCGGCTCGGAGACCTCGGGCGGCGTCGCGGCGGCGTCGCGGCGGTGCAGCGTGCGGTGCGGGGCCGCAGGGTCGGGCGCGGCAGACTGCTCCGGCTGCGGGAAGCTCGGCGGGCTGACCGGCGCGGGCCGGTCAAAATCGAGCATCGGCTCAAAATCGGCGGTATGGTCGGCGTCCCGCGTGGGCGGCGTGCGGCGGCGCAGCGAGAACCGCACCGTGTTGCCGCGGCTCCGGGCGGCCTCCGACACAACGAGCAGTGGCCGGTCATGGCCGGGGCGGAACGTGATGCAGGAATCTGTCAGCTGCAGGCCGAACAAACGGCGGCGCAGCAGGTCCAGGATCTGGTTTCCGATGAAGGTATCGTTCATATCGGGCGGCAGGGCGCAGGCCACCGCGCCGCGGCGGTCACACACCAGCACAAAGGGGCACTGCCCGACGCTGGCGGGCATGTAGGCGGCAGCGTAATCCGCGCCCGTGACCTGCAGCGCGGCCAGCGCACGGCCCGCTGCGGCCTGCACAATGTCGCCGGGGAAGCGCCGGAGCAGCTGCTCCGGCACGGTGATGCGGCGGGATTTCTGCGGATCGGCGTAGCTCTCGGTGCCAAAGTCAAAGACGGCCTCGCTGTGGGGCAGCGGCTGCAAAAGGCTGCCCAGCAGGCGGCCCGTCGGCTCGTCCACGGCAACCAGCAGCTTGCGTTTTTCCAGCAGCGCGTCCAGCGTGGCCTGGGCCAGGCTGGTCTCCCCCTCGGCAAAGACATCGTCTCCGAATTTGGCGCGCAGCCGCGCGGCCCATTTATCGCAGTATTGCTCCGCCATGGCGCGGTTGGGGGCGCTGACCTGTACACAGATGGCAAACTCGCCGTCCCGTTCCAGCAGACGCAGGCCGGGGCAGCCATCATCCCGGATGCCCCGCAGCACGGAGGATACCTCCGCGCCCGTGGGCCCGAAAACACGCAGGATTTTCAGTTGAGTGTTGACCATGGTGGAACCTTTCTTGTGTTGAATTGTCTTTTCCTTTGGGGCTGCGCCCGCAGGCGCGTGTCGGAGCGCAACCGCCGTAGGCGGCTCTTAGCGCGTAGACTGAAGGTGTCTGCGGCCCCGCCCGCAGACGAATGAGGGGCAGCCTTGCCACAACCACCCGTAAACAGGCGGTCCCGGGAGCTTTCACCTCATCCGCCGCTGCGGCGGCACCTTCCCCTCAAGGGGAAGGCTTGGGGCTTTATATATCCAGTTCTCTGTCCGCCGTCTCCGGCGTGAAACGCACGCTGTCCGGCACATCGAGGCCCAGCGCCATGCGGCGGAGCATATCCAGCGCGTACAGGGCGGCGCGGGTGCGGATGATCTGGCGGTCCTGATAGCCGCCCAGGGTCAGGCGCATTAAATACCCCGTGTCCGTGCGGGTGTCGGCACCGGCCAGATAGACCGTACCCACCGGCTTGCCGGGCAGTGCGCCGCCGGGTCCGGCCAATCCCGTGATGCCCACGGCCAGCTCTGCACCGGATTCCCGGGCAGCGCCAAAGGCCATGGCTGCGGCCACGGGGCCGGACACGACGTTGTACTTTTCAATGACAGCCGCATCCACACCCAGCAGCTTTTGCTTGGCGGCCTCGGCGTAGGTGACAAAGCCGTAGCCGAACACCTCGCTGGAGCCGGGCACGTTCGTCAGCCGCTCGGCGATCATGCCGCCGGTGCAGCTCTCCGCCGCGGCGGCGTGCAAGCCGTGCTCCCGCAAAGTGCGTACCACCGTGTATTCCAGCGCGGGCACGTCCACATCGTAGGCGGCTGCGCCGAGAATCTCTTTAAACTCCGCAATGCGGGCATTGCAGGCGGCCTCGGCGGCCTGCTCGGTGGCCTCGCGGGCCGTCACGCGGATTTCGCACTCGCCGGTCTTGCAGTAGATGGCGGCGGTGGGGTTCGCGGCCTCAAACAGCGGCGCGACCTTGCTGGCAATGGCGCTCTCGCCGCCCAGCACCCGCAGCGTGCGGCTGTGGATCGTGCAGTTTTGCCGTTTCAGCAGAATCGGGCGGACCTGCTCGGCCCACATGGCCTTCATCTCCCGCGGGACGCCGGGCATCAGCGCGGCGCAGCGGCCGTCGGCGTCCTCAAACCACGCGCCGGGGGCCGTGCCGTGGTCGTTGATGAGCTTGTGGCCCACCGTCGGGCACATGGCCTGCTTGCGGTTGTTCGGCGTGGGGCGTCTGTTTGTCCGGGCGAAAAAGTCGATGATCTTCTGCCACTCGCCCTCGTCAAAGGCCAGCGTATCGCCGAACGCCTCGGCCACGGTCTCCTTCGTCAGATCGTCCTCGGTGGGGCCGAGACCGCCCGAAAAGACGAGCAGGTCGCTGCGGCTTTTCGCCTGCAAAACCAGCTCCTTCAGGCGGGCAGGGTTATCGCCGATGACATGCTGGTGCATCACGCTGATACCCAGCTCGGCCAGCTCGCGGCTTAAAAACTGCGCGTTGGTGTTCAGGATGTCGCCCAGCAGAAGCTCCGTGCCTACGCAGATAATTTCAGCAGTCACAGCAGCTCGTCATCTCCCATGCGGATATAGATTTTCTCGACGTTCTCGGCAGCCTCGGCTTCCAGCGCGGCCAGGCCGGGCATAGCGGCCTCGGCGGCCAAGATCTCGTCCAGCGTCGGGTTCGTCTTGGGGTGCGGCGGGGTAAAGATCGTGCAGCAGTCCTCATACGGCTCGATGGACGTCTCAAATGTGCCGATCTTACGCGAAATATTGATGATCTCGATCTTGTCCATGCCGATGCAGGGGCGCAGCACGGGCAGGTCCTGCGCCTGGTCTGTGCAGGCCAGCGCGGCCATGGTCTGGCTGGCGACCTGCGCCAGGCTCTCGCCGGTGATAAGGGCCTGCAGCTCGAGCTTTTTCGCCACCTGATTGGCAATGCGCAGCATGCTGCGGCGCATCAGAACCGTGAACAGCACGTCGGGCGCGTTGTCACGGATATACTCCTGAGGCTTCGTGTAGGGCACGACGAACAGCGTGCAGTTGCCGGTGTACTCGACCAGCTCGCGGGCCAGATCGCGCACTTTCAGCTTGGCGCGCAGGCTCGTGTACGGCGGGCTGGCAAAGTGGATGTGGTGCAGCGCCAGACCGCGGCGGGCCATGCACCATGCGGCGACGGGGCTGTCGATGCCGCCGGACAGCAGGTTCAGCGCGCGCCCGCTCGTGCCGACGGGCAGACCGCCCGCGGCCTCGACCTTGGGGCCGTGGACATAGGCGGCGTGGTCGCGAATTTCCACCATGATCTCCAGCTGCGGGTTATGCACGTCGACGCGCAGATGATGGTGCTTGTCCAGCAGGTAGGCACCCAGCTCGCGGCAGATCTCGGGGCTCTTCATCGGGTAGGTCTTGTCGGCGCGCTTGGCCTCGACCTTAAAGGTGCGGATGCCGCGCAGCGTCTCGCCGAGATACGCCTCAGCGGTCTCGCATATTGCGGCAAAGTCCTTCGGGCACTCGACGGCGCGGCTCAGCTTCACGATGCCGAACACATGGGACACGCGGCGAAACGCCTCGTCCATGTCGAGGCCGTCCTCCTTCGGCTCGATGAAAACGGTGCTCTGGGCCTGATAGACCTTGAACTTGCCCAGCGGCTCCAGCCGCCAGCGGATGGTCTTGGCCAGCCGCGCCTCAAACTTGCCGCGGTTCAGGCCCTTCAGCGTCATTTCGCCCTGATAGGCGAGGATGAGTTCTTTCATAAAATGGTTCCTTTCAAAATGGATGGTGCCGCAGTAGGGGCCGGGCATGCCCGGCCCGCAGCTTTACGGCAAACACGCTGTAACGGGAAGGCTGCGGGCGGGACATGTCCGCCCCTACTGCCTGCGGCGGGGTGAGGGCACCCCGCCCTACGATTTGCTCGAAAAGGGGTACGTAGGGCGGCCTGCCCTCAGGCCGCCGTCGGCAGCCGTTCAAATATGCTGCAATTCCTGTAATCCGTCCCGCAGCCCCGCCAGCAGCGCGTCCACATCCTCGGCGGTGTTATCGGCGCAGAAGCTCACACGCAGGGCGGTGCGGACGGTCAGGTCGGCGCAGCCCATGGCCAGCAGGGTGTGGCTCGGCTCGCCCTTGTCGCAGGCAGAGCCGCCCGAGACATAGACCGCGCGGGTGTTCAGGTAGTTGATAAAGGTCTGGCTGTTGATGCAGCCGGTGGAGAAATTCACGATCTCCCCCACCGCGTCGTCGGGCGAATTGAGCGTGATGCCGTCCAATTCTTCAAGCCCCGTGCGCAGCTGCCGATTCAGCGCGGCAATGTGTGCAATGCGGGGGCGCAGCTTCTGCTGGCCCTGCGCGGCGGCCACGCCGAGACCCACAATGTAGGGCGTGTTCTCGGTGCCGGGGCGCAGGCCGCGCTCCTGATGGCCGCCGAGATAGGGCGGTTTGAGCGTCTGGCGCTGGCTGTCCCGGATGAACAGTGCGCCGACGCCCTTGGGCGCGTGGACCTTGTGGCCGGAGACGGAGAGCGTATCGACCTCGCACCATTTCTGCAGGTCGATGGGCATGCGCAGCCACGCCTGCACGGCGTCCACATGGAAGTGGGTGCGGCTGTTGCGCGCCTTGATGCCCTTGCCCAGCGCCGCGATGTCCTGCACGGCGCCGGTCTCGTTGTTGACGGCCATGCAGGCGGCCAGCACCGTGTTTTTGTCGATCTCGGCCAGGAATTTCTGCGTGTCAATGCGTCCGTCCGCCCCGGGCATGACCTCGACGACGGTGAAGCCCTCGTCCTTCAACGCGCGGATGGGGCGCTGCACGCTGGGGTGTTCAAAGCCCGTGACGACGATCTTATTGCCCCAGTGCTTACGCGGGCGGGCCGCGCCGGTCACGGCCATGTTGTTGCCCTCACTGCCGCAGGCCGTGAAGTAGATTTCATCGCTGCGGCAGTGCAGCGTTTTGGCCACACGGGCGCGGGCCGCGGCAATGGCATCCTGCGCGGCAACGGCGGGGTCATACAGGCTGCTGGGGTTGGCCCAAAGCTCAGTCAGCGCCTCGCTGACGGCCTGCGCCACCGCCGGGTCCACCCGGGACGTGGCGGCGTTATCAAGATAATGCAGCTGGGGGTCGGAAAGCATAGTACTCATTCCTCACATTATTGCACAAAATTATACAGATTAAATTATACACGTTCGCCTAGCAAAAAACAATATTCAGAAACAAAAAAAGGCTTCCCCCGTGGGGGAAGCTGGCCGCGAAGCCGACTGATGAGGGCAGAGTTCATCCTGATTGCCCATTTACGGGCTGTAACTCGGTAGGGGCCGGGCATGCCCGGCCCGCGGCTTACCGGCAAATGTGCTGTAATGGGAATGTAATGGGAAGGCCACTTTATTCTGTTGACCCTGTAGGGGCGCATTCTATATGCGCCCGGGCAGCTTCCGGCTGCGAAAGCCCCCACGGGCGGATATTGAATCCGCCCCTACGCCTTGTTTTATCTACCCTTACTCCCCAAAATCCTCCGCGGCCTTCTGCATCATCTGCCGGATCGGCAGGTTGTACGGGCAGCGCGGCTCACAGGCACCGCACCGGATGCAGGCACCAGCCTTGGTCTGCAGCGTCGCATAGCGCTCGCGGCCCCACTGCTGCAGGCCGTAGCGGTTCAGATACCCCTGGAACAGGAACACACTGGGGATGGAAATGCCCACCGTGCAGGGCGCACAGTAGTTGCAGCGGCGGCAGAACTGGGTGCCCAGCGCGTCGCGCACCTTCTGGCAGGCGGCCTCCTCCTCGGGCGTGAGCGGGGCGGTGTTGGCCGCGCCCGCCACGTTGGCGTTCAGTTCCTCCACCGTCGCCATGCCGGGGATGGAGACCGTGACTGCCGGGTTGGACAGCACGTACCGCAGTGCCAGGCGGCCATCCTCAATGGCACCGCCCGCCAGCGGCTTCATGTCGATAAAGCCCTTGCCCGCCGCGGCGCAGCGGTCGATCAGCTCCCTGCCCTGCTGCTCCACGATGTTGTACGGGAACATGATCGTCTCGATCTCGGGGATGTCCAGCGCTGCCTCAAACACAGCGGCCAGGTGCGCCGTGATGCCGATATGCCCGACGATGCCCCTGGCCTTTGCCTCGAGCAGCGCCTCCATTGCGCCGCCGGGTGCCAGAATGGTTTTCAGGCCGTCGAGGCTCGGGTTGTGGAACTGGAACAGCTCGATGTGGTCGGTGCGCAGGTTTTTCAGGCTCGTGGCGATCTCGGCCTCCATGTCGGCTTTGGTCAGCGCGCGGCATTTGGTCGCCAGAATGAAGTCATCCCGCAGCCCGGCCTCCTCCAGCGACTGGCCGATCCATGCCTCGCTGACCGTGTAGGCGCGGGCAGTGTCGATGTAATTGATGCCCGCCTTATGCGCGGCGATCAGCAGCTCCCGCGTGCCGGGCTGGTCGATGCGCTGAATGGGAATGCCGCCAAACCCAAGGCGGGAGATCTGTAAGCCTGTGGTGCCGAAATTGACGTATTGCATGGTGTTTACCTCTTATATTGCTCTCCGTTTGCTGCAGGGGTCGATGCCTGCATCCTCTACGCTTATTATAGCAAATCCAACGTAAAAATCCAGTCCCCCTAAGCCCTCCCCCGCGTGGGAGGGCAGCCGGCTTGCAAGCATGGTGCTATTCTTCTATAATAAACAGTACAAAAACGAAATCTTTGCGGGGTACAGCCACCTCTACGACCCGCTGACCGGGCGCTGGCCGTTTCTTGCGGGGCCGGAGCGCAGCTACGGTGCGTGTGTCGATTTATTGGTGGAGGAATTTTTGCCCAACACAACTGCTGGCACCTGATGGCAGCCGCGACCACTAGATGCCCGGAAAGTTGTGTCCGCGGTGTCACAATTATCCACAAACAGACCCTATGGATGTTGAAAATTTCGGCGTTTTTCTGTGTGATTTTTCACCCCCGCCCACTTGCGGCGGGGGCTTTTTTCGTGGTATGATTCATTTTGTAATAGTTTATCGCTTTTTAACTGTGAGGAACAGGAATGTTTAATAAAAAGAACCCCATGCGGTATTTCTCCGGCAGCACCTTTGCGCGGCTGCCGCTGTATAAGCTGGCCGCGGGCGGCACGGCGGTGGTGCTGACCGCCAGCATCGGCCTGGGCGCGTTTGCGGCCAGCGTCGGTCCGCTCTCCGCGCCCGAGCCCAGCCCCACGCCCATCGTGACGGCCACCCCCGAGACGGCGGCCACACCGACCCCTTCCCCGACGCCGAGCCCCACGCCGGAGCCGGACAAGCCGCTGACGATGGAGGCCAGCGTCATCCAGCAGGACGTCGGTGTGACGCTCTACGTCGAGAACGCCCCCGAGCCCAGCCCCACGCCCGATGCGTCCGCCTCGCCGTCCCCGACGCCGTCCAAAAGCGCGAAGGAGGATGACGCCGAGAACGAAAAGACCCCGCTGCTGGGCGTGGCGGCAACCATCACGCTGACCGACGCCAAGGGCAATGCCACGGATTACGAGCTGGATACCGAGACCGGCACCGCGCTGGCCGAGGACGTGACCCCCGGCGACTACACGCTGGCGGTCCAGCCCATCGAGGGCTACACGCAGCCCGAAGCCCAGACCGTGACAGTCAAAGAAAAGGTCGTCTACAAGGCGGACGTCAAGGCCGTTAAAGAGAAGATCGTCCAGGCAAGCCAGGTCAACGAGAGCGCCGAGGACTCCGGCGTCAGCAACGCGGGCTCGGCCCCCATCGTCAACGAGGTCACCGACACCGTGACCTACGCCGACAGCGCCAGGACCGAGACCGGCAGCAGGACGAGCTACACAGCCAAGCTGAGCAGCAGCGGACATCTGCTGCTGGCCGACGGCACCGAGACGCCCTACCTGCCCGTTTATCAGGACGGCACGAAGGACCTGATCGGCGCAATGCGCGATACGAGCTACGCCGCCAACACGGCCACGGCGGCCTGGCTGCCCGGCGCGGCGGATTCCGTCACGCTGCTGGGTGCGGCCAACACCCGCATGGCGTGGGTACACCGCGCGGACGAGCCGGTGACCGTACAGGAGGAGACCGGCGGGGCCGCCCCGGCTGCCGAGGAGACCCCTGTCCCGGCGGACCCCACGCCGGAACCGACCCCCGAGAACACGCCCGAGCCGACCCCGGAGGCGACACCCGCCCCCACCGAGGCCCCGGCGGAGACCCCCGCCGAAACGCAAACGCCTGCCCCTACGGAAGCCCCGACAGCGGCTCCGACGCAGGCACCCACCCAGGTGCCCGACCCGACGGCGGGCTGGCCGGATAACATTGCGGTGCAGGAGCTGGCCAACTACGGCTTTGCCGTGACCAGCGCGACCACCACGATATACGAGTACACCGGCTGGCAGGATATTGACGGCGCAACGTATTATTACGACCCGTCCACCCACCAGCCCGTCACGGGCCAGCAGGTCATTCAGGGCAATGTCTACACCTTTGCGGCGGACGGCGCACTCAACCGCACGGCCCGCGGCATTGATGTCTCGAAGTTCCAGGGCAGCATTGACTGGAACGCCGTCAAGGCGGACGGCATCACGTTTGCCATCATCCGCTGCGGCTACCGCGGCTACGGCAGCGGTGCGCTGGTCGAGGATTCTACATATCGCCGGAACATTCAGGGCGCGATCAACGCGGGCCTGCGCGTCGGCGTTTACTTCTACAGCCAGGCCATCAACGAGGCCGAGGCCGTCGAGGAGGCCAGCATGGTGCTGAGCCTGGTCAGCGGCTACAGCCTGCCGCTGGGCGTCTACTACGACACCGAGAGTGTCGGCGGCGGGCGCGCCAACGCCCTGAGCGCCGCCGAGCGCACGGCCTGCGCCGTCGCCTTCTGCGAGACGATCCGCAGCGCGGGGTACAGCGCGGGCGTTTACTCCTATGCCAGCTGGTTCTATAACGCGCTGAACTTTGCGAACATCAGCAAGTACAACATCTGGATCGCCCAGTACCGCGATACGCTGAGCTTCAGCTACAAGCACAATATATGGCAGTACACAGGCTCCGGCAGCGTCAAGGGGATCTCGAAGCCGGTGGATATGAATATTGGGTAAAGGCAACCCCGCATAATTCCCGCCTTACGGCTTAAGCACCGCTCCGGCGGCTGCGGCACGGCATCTGCGTTGCCAAAATGCTCGATAATACACAAAGTATTATCTGCGCTTTTGGCTTAGCAGCTGCCGCACCTCGCTCGCCGTATCGGCACTTAGAATTATGCGGTATTGCCTAAAATAAAAACACCTGCGTTTTCGGACGCAGGTGTTTTTGCGTTATGGAAGCCTTCTCCCTCGGGAGAAGGTGGCCGAGGCTCCGACCGAGGCCGGATGAAGGCAAAGCCCGCCATAGCGGCCAGTGAACGGGCTGCAGCGGCAAGGTCAACCCTCATCAGTCAGCGGACGGGGCCGCTGACAGCTTCCCCCAAGGGGGAAGCCTTATTTGTTTGTGTAGCAGCTCATCTTCGCGCTGCTTCCGCCCCTGACCTGCCCATTGCCGTGCACAATATATTTATACGTACACAGCTCGGCCAGCCCCATGGGGCCGCGGGCGTGAAGCTTCTGGGTGCTGATGCCCATCTCGCAGCCAAGGCCGAACTCGCCGCCGTCGGTAAAGCGGGTGCTGGCGTTCACGTAGACCGCCGCGCTGTCCACGCAGGTCGTGAACCGCTGTGCCGCCGCGGCGTCCGCCGTGACGATGGCCTCGCTGTGGTGGGTCGAATGCTTCGCAATGTGGGCGATGGCCGCATCGACGTCATCCACAACGGCCACGCTCAGCTTATAATCCAGATACTCGGTGTCAAAGTCCTGCGGCGCGGCGGGCACACCGTCGATGATGGCCGCGGCGCGCGCGTCCAGATGCAGCTCCACCGGGGTGATGCCGGCAGCGGCGCGGGCATCGACAAGGCGGGCCTTCAGCATCGGCAAAAACTGCGCTGCCACGTCCCTGTGGACCAGCAGCGCCTCCTCGGCGTTGCAGACGCTGGGGCGGCTCGTCTTGGCGTTTTCCACAATATCCACGGCCATCTCCAGATCGGCGGCCTTGTCCACGTAGACATGGCAGATGCCGGTGCCGGTCTGGATGCAGGGCACGGTTGCGTTCTCGACGCAGGCGCGGATCAGCCCGGCCCCGCCGCGGGGGATCAGCAGATCGACCAGCCCGTCCGCGGTCATCAGCTCGTTGGCGCTGGCGTGGGAGGTGTCCTCGATGAGGCTCACCGCGCACTCCGGCAGGCGCACCCTGCGCAGACCGGCGCGCAGGGCCTCCACGATGGCGTGGCAGCTGGCCCAGGCGTCGCGCCCGCAGCGCAGGATGCACGCACTGCCCGCCTTGATGGCCAGCGCGGCGGCGTCGCTCGTGACGTTGGGGCGGCTCTCGTAGATGATGGCGATGACACCCATCGGCACGGCGGTTTTTTCTATTAAAAGGCCGTTCGGGCGCACAATTTTGCGCAGCACTGCGCCCACCGGGTCGGGCAGGGCCGCGACCTCGCGCATACCCTTGGCCATGTCGGTCAGGCGGCTCGGCGTCAGCGCCAGACGGTCCAGCATCACGTCGCTGACCCGCCCGCGGGCGTTCTCGACGTCCTGCTTATTGGCGTCCAGAATTTTATCCTGCGCGGCGATGAGCGCAACGGCCATTGCCTCCAGCGCGGCGTTCTTCGTGTCGGCGTCGGCCAGCGCCAGCGGCAGCTTTGCGCCCTGCGCGGCCTGCAAAATTTCCTGCGTAGTCATGGGGTCAGACCTCCCTTATGCCTTGCGGCCCACGAACCGGGTGCCGACGGGCTTGCCCTCGACAATGTCGTACAGCACCTCAGCGTGGGCACCGTTGGTAATGATCATGTCCACACCGGCCTCGGTGGCACGCTTGGCAGCGGTGACCTTCGTCAGCATGCCGCCGGTGCCCAGGGCCGAGCCCGCACCGCCCGCCAGCATCTCAATTTCCGGCGTGATCTCCTCGACCACCGGGATGAGCTTTGCGTCCGGGTGGGTGTGCGGGTCGGCGGTGTACAGGCCGTCGATGTCGGACATCAGCACGACCAGATCGGCGTGGATGCACTTGGCCACCAGCGCGGCCAGCGTGTCGTTGTCGCCCAAAGAGTATTCCTCGCAGGCGACGGGGTCATTCTCGTTGATGATGGGGATGGCGTGCAGCTGCAAAAGACGCTCCAGCGTGTTTTGCAGGTTGTGCAGACGGTTTTCGTGGTCAAAATCCTCCCACGTCAGCAGCATCTGGGCCACGGTATGGTTGTATTGGCCGAACAGCCGGTCATAGGTATACATCAGCTCGCACTGGCCCACCGCGGCGGCAGCCTGCTTGGTGACAAGGTCGCCGGGCTTTTCAATTTGCAGCTTGCCTGCGCCGAGGCCCGTGGCCGCCGACGATACGACGATGAGCTGATGTCCGGCATTCTGAATATCGCTCCACACCCTGACCAGATCCTCGGTGTGGCGGATGTTGAGCAGCCCGCCGGGATGTGCCAGCGTGCTGGTGCCTACTTTAACGACGATACGCATAAAATTTCTCTTTCTATTCCTGTTTGGCAACCGCTTTGTAGGGGCGAGCATTGCTCGCCCGTCAGGCGTCTGCCGCGCGGGGTATTTTCCCGGAAAAGCACTTCTTTCCGTCAGGTCTGCGGGCGAGCAATGCTCGCCCCTACATTCTCGGAAGAGGTCACTTCTTCCCCAAATCCTTTGTCTTTTCAAACGCGGCCAGCACGGCGTCGGTCACGGCACCGCGGAAAGCGCGCTCCTCCAACAAGCGCACGCCCTGAATGGTCGAGCCGCCGGGGCTGCAGACGGCGTCCTTCAATTCGCCCGGGTGCTTGCCGGTCTCCAGCACCATCCGCGCGCTGCCCAAAAGCATCTGGGCGGCGTACTCCTGCGCCTTGGCGCGGGGCAGACCTGCGGCGACACCGCCGTCGGCCAGTGCCTCGATGAACTGGTACGCCCAGGCCGGTCCGCAGCCGGACACCGCGCTTGCGGCGTCGATCAGGCTCTCCGGCACGGCGTCCAGACGGCCTGCAGGGGCCATGGCGGTGAGCCACTCGGCCATTTTTTCCGGCTCCACATCGTCAGAGCAGTACTGGATCATGCCGTCGCCCAGCGCCACGGGGGTGTTGGGCATCATGCGGATGATGGGATAGCCGCTGCCTGCCATCTGGCGGATCTGCTGCATCGACAGGCCCGCCGCCATCGTGACCAGCACAAAGGGGCGGCTCTCGGCACGGGCCTCCAGCGTTGGGGTCAGCTCGTCGAGCATATCGGCCATCATCTGGGGCTTTACACCCAGAAAGATGAAGTCGCAGATGCCGGCGACCTCTTCATTCGTGCCGCAGGCGCAGCCAAGCTCGTCCGCCAGCGCCTGTGCCTTGGCAGGCGTGCGGTTGGCCAGCAGCACATCGCCGGACCCGGCGCCCTTGCAGACCGCGCGCGCCACAGCCCCGCCCATGTTGCCGCAGCCGATAAAACCGTATTTCATGGTAAACCCCCTATTTTTTACTTTATATTCAGTATTTATAGTAGTGCAAGGGAGAAGGTTTGTCAACGGGAAAACGGGCTTTCCCCGGGGGAAAGATACAGAAAGTCCATCACATCTTTTTCTTGCCCTTATCCTGCAAACGCGGTATAATAAAATAGAATATTTGTAAAATTCCGTCCGCCGCTGCACGGCGGGCACCAGGATAGAGTTTGGAGGCAGTACCATGTCTGAATTTATTCCTCTTTCGGTTCCGAATTTCGGCGCGCGCGAGGCCGAGCTGGCCGGGCAGGCCATCACGTCGGGGTGGGTGTCCACCAGCGGCGGCAAGGTCACGGAGTTCGAGGAAGCGCTGGCCGCTTACGTGGGCATGCCCCGCGCCGTGGCCTGCAACGCCGGTACCAGCGCGCTGCATCTGGCCGCTATGGCCGCCGGCATCACCCGCGGGGATGAGGTCATCGTCCCGACGCTGACTTTTATCGCCGCCGTCAACCCGCTGACCCGCTATGTCGGCGCGGAGCCGGTCTTCATCGGCTGCGACGACTCCCTGTGCATTGACCCCGACGCCGTTGAGGATTTCTGTGCGAACCGCTGCGAGCTGCGGGACGGCAGGCTGTACAACAAAGCCACCGGCGCACACATCAAGGCACTGGAGGTCGTGCATGTGTTCGGCAACATGGCCGACATGCCCCGCCTGATGGCGATAGCCAAGCGCTACGGCCTCATCGTCATTGAGGATGCCACCGAGGCACTCGGCACCCGCTGCACCGACGGCCCGTTTGCCGGTAAGTTTGCGGGCACCATCGGCGACATCGGCTGCTACAGCTTTAACGGCAACAAGATCATCACCACCGGCGCAGGCGGCATGGTCGTGTCCAACCACGCTGACTGGGCCGAGCACGCCAAGCATCTGTCCACCCAGGCCAAGGCCGATCTGCTGCAATTTTTGCACGATGAGGTCGGCTACAACTACCGCATGACGAATGTGCAGGCATCCTTAGGGCTTGCCCAGCTCGAGCGGCTCGAGGGCTTCATCGCCCACAAAAAGGCGCTGTATGACCGCTATGTGGCCGCGCTGGACGGCGTGAAGGGGCTGCGCATCCTGCCCTTCCGCGAGGGGGAGTGCCGCTCCAACCACTGGTTCTTCAGCCTGTATCTGAAGGATTCCGGGCTGGACCGCGACACTGTGATCGAGAAGCTGCAGGCGCAGCACATCCAGACCCGCCCGGTGTGGGCGCTCATCCATGAGCAGGCCGACTACCCCCGCAACGAGGCTTACGGTCTGGACAAGGCGCTGGACTACCGCAAGTATATTGTCAACCTGCCCTGCTCCACGAACCTGTCCTTTGAGGACTGTGACCGCGTGATCGAAGCAGTGCTGGGGCTGTAAGTGCCCTTGCCTCCCTCTGCGAGGGAGGTGGCCCCGCAGGGCCGGAGGGAGAGAACCTTGCCATTGCCCGAAATATTTCGGATAGCCGTAAGGCTCTCTCCCCCACCCGCTGCGGCGGGAGCCCCCTCGCAGAGGGGGCCAAGTAATTGCAAAGGGGGACCACCCTTGATAAAAGTAGAAGAACTTTTTATTGAGCCCACCGCCACGGTGCTGGAAACGCTGCGCAAGCTGGACGAGACCGGCCAGCGCATCCTGTTCATTGCACCGGAGGGACATCTGAAGGCCGTCATCACCGACGGTGACATCCGCAAGTTTTTCCTGCGCGGCGGCACACCGGACCAGACCGTGGACCACGCGGCCAACTATCATCCGCTGAGCGTCTCGGTGTCCGAGCGCGGCAAGGCCCGCAGCATTTTGCAGGAGCATTGCATCGACGCGCTGCCGGTCCTGAACAAGCGCGGCATCATCACCGACATCATCTTTGCCCACGGCCTGGATTTGGACAACCGCAAGCAGGTCGATATTCCCGTTGTGATGATGGCGGGCGGGCTGGGCACGCGGCTGTACCCGTACACAAAAATTCTGCCCAAGCCGCTGATCCCCGTGGGCGAGCAGCCCATTGCCGAGCTGATCATGGACCGGTTCCGGGACTTCGGCTGCCACGATTTCACGATGATCGTGAACTACAAAAAGGGCATGATCAAGTCCTATTTCAATGAGCTGGAAAAGGACTATAACGTGGCCTTTGCCGACGAGGAAGTGTTCATGGGCACTGGCGGCGGGCTCTGCCTGCTGAAAGGAAAAGTCAAAGCACCGTTCTTTTTTACGAACTGTGACACGCTTTTGGATGTAGACTTCGGCGACATTTATGAGTACCATAAATCCCACGGCAACCTGGTCACGATGATCTGCGCGTTCAAGCACTACACCGTGCCCTACGGCGTGGTGGAGCTGGGCGAGAACGGCAGCATTGCCGCTATGCGCGAAAAGCCCGAGCTGGACTTTTTGACGAACACCGGCGTCTACGTGGTGGAGCCGCGCGTCGTGGAGGAAATGCGCGACGGCGAGAAGATCGGTTTCCCCGATGTGATCGAGCGCTACCGCCGGGCCGGGGAGAAGGTCGGCGTCTATCCCATCAGCGAGAGCAGCTGGATGGACATGGGCCAGCTGGAAGAGCTGGAGAAGATGAGAAGAAAGCTGGAGAATCAGCAGTAGAAAAGAGAGGAGTCAGGAGAGCGGAGAGAGCATCACCGTAAGGCCGAAGCCTTCCCGGTGCGTCATCTCCTATCTCCTCACTATAAAAACCGGAGGTTTTTACCTATGCCTGTAACGATCATAGCCGAGGCCGGGGTCAACCACAACGGCAGCCTGGAAATGGCCAAGGAGATGGCCCGCGTTGCTAAAGAATGCGGCGCGGACATTGTAAAATATCAGACCGCCGTGCCAGAGCTGGTGGTCAGCAAATTTGCCGAGAAGGCCGAGTACCAGAAGCAGACCACCGATGCCGCCGAGAGCCAGCTGGAGATGATCCGCAAGCTGCATTTCTCGTTTGAGGCGCATAAAGAATTAAAGGAATACTGCGATTCCATCGGCATCCAGTATTTAAGCGCGCCGTTTGACGTGCCGAGCGTGAAGTTTCTGGGCACGCTGGGTCTGCCGCTTTTAAAAATCCCCTCCGGCGAGATCACGAACCTGCCGTATCTCGAGGCCATGGCCGCGCAGAAAACGCCGGTGCTGCTCTCCACGGGCATGAGCACGCTGGACGAGATCACCGACGCGCTGGGCGTGCTGGATGACGGCGGCTGCCCCGAGGTGACGATTTTGCACTGCAACACGCAGTACCCGACGCCCTACGAGGACGCGAACCTGACCGCCATGATCGAGCTGTACGACCAGTTTGGTCTGCCGGTGGGACTGTCCGACCATACGCCCGGCTGGGAATGCGACGTAGCCGCGACGGTTTTGGGCGCGCAGGTCATTGAAAAGCACTTTACGCTGGACAAATCCCTGCCCGGCCCCGACCAGAAGGCCAGTCTGGACCCCGCCGAGTTTGCGGCGATGGTGCTGGCCGTGCGCCACGCAGAAGCCGCCCTCGGCGACGGCCACAAGCACCTGACCGCCAGCGAAGCCCCCAACAAGGCCATTGCCCGCAAGAGCATTGTGGCCGCCCGGGAAATCAAGGCGGGTGAGGTTTTCACCGAGGAAAATCTGACAACGAAACGCCCGGGGGACGGGATCTCTCCCATGCGCTGGCATGAGATTTTAGGCCAGACCGCAAAACGCGATTTTGCCGAAGATGAGAAGATCGAGGTGTGAGGAACGCCTTGCCGGGGGGGATACCCCCCTACAACAGGCAAAAGGGTAGTGGTAACGGCTGTAGGGGTCAAGACCCCTCCCTGCAAACCAATTTAAAAGGGGTACGTAGGGCGGCCTGCCCCCAGGCCGCCGCGAGAGTTAGTGGGTGAATGCCCGTTGACGGTGGGCATAGCAAAGTTGCGGGCCGGGCATGCCCGGCCCCTACGGACTGCCGTGAATCGTCGTGCACGAGAGGGTCAAGGGAGGGCGGCAGCCCGCCCCTTCCAAGTTGGCGGGTGGTTGACCGGGAATGGGCAGCCACGCAAGGCCCGTCGGAATCCCCCAGTCACCTAACGGTGACAGCCCCCTTTGACAAGGGGGCCTCTACCTCACCTCTGCGGGGGTTCGGGGGAACTCCCGAATTTTAAAACGGAGGAAGGCTCGGCGGCGTTAAGAACGGACAGTAATACTGCGTCCGTTTAGCCGCCGAGACTTCTGACCTCCGCTTTGGGGTTCTTAGGGGCGTGCAGCCCCTAAGGCGGGGTCCGCTGCATTCGCAACAGCGGGACTTTTCTTTGCTACTTTCTTTTGGTCACAAAAGAAAGTAGGAGTTCCCGGGAGACTGCCGTTCCCGGCTTGGCAAAGGAGTACACCATGCGTACCATCACCGTCGTTACCGCCACGCGGGCGGAATATGGCCTGCTGCGCCCGGTGGTGCAGAAAATCGCGGCGTCCGATGTGCTGGACTTGCAGCTCGTCGTGACCGGGGCGCATCTCTGCCCGCGTCTGGGCGAGACCGTGCATGAAATCGAAGCCGACGGCCTGCCCATCGCGGCAAGACTGCCGATCTTCACCGACAACGCCGATGAGCCCGTCGCTAAAACCATCGCACGCACGATGGAAATTTTCGACAACCACTTTGCCGCCCACCGCCCGGACGCCGTGCTGCTGCTGGGGGACCGGTTTGAGATCTTCGCCGTGGCCGCTGCGGCAGCGGCGCGGCATATCCCGATTGCCCATATCTCGGGCGGCGACGTGACCTTGGGCGCGGCGGACGAATACTACCGCCACTGCATCAGCAAAATGGCGGCGGTACACTTTCCGTCCTGCGCCGACAGCGCCGCGCGGCTTGTGCGGATGGGCGAAGCGCCCGACACCGTGTTCTGCGTCGGCGGGCTGGGGGATGAAAACATCCGCACTCTGCCCAAAATGAGCCGTGAGGAATTGTGCAAATCGACTGGGTTTGACCTCATGCAGCCCTTCGCGCTCGTGACCTACCACCCCGAGACCGCCCCCGACGCAGGCTCCCCCGCTGTGCAGGTGCAGGCGCTGTGTGACGCTATGGCCGCCGTGGACGGCGTGTTCTGGCTCATCACCGGGTCGAACGCCGACGCGGGCGGGCAGGTCTGCACCGCCATGATGCAGACGTTCGCCGCCGCCCACCCAGACCGCGCCGGATTTGTGCAGAGCCTCGGTCTGCGGCGCTACCTCTCCGCCATGGACTGCGCGGCGCTCGTGGCGGGCAACTCGTCGTCCGGTGTCGTCGAGACGCCCACCTTTAAGGTGCCGACGGTCAACATCGGCAGACGGCAGGCCGGGCGCGCCATCTGCGCGAACGTGCTCTGCTGCGACGCCGACGAGCCGGCCATCGAGGCCGCGCTGCGCAGGGCGCTGTCCCCGGCGTTTGCCCCCATGGCGGCCGGCGCCGTCAGCCCGTATAACGGCGGCGAGACCAGCGAAAAAATCTGCGCTGTGCTGGCAAAATTTTATTTTGCAAGGCCCAAAATCTTTTATGACGGCCCTGTGCCGGAATTTGACCCGCAAAGGAGCGTTTTGGTATGAAACTTCTCATCGTCGGTTTAGGCAGCATGGGCAAACGCCGCGCCCGGCTGACCAAAGGCATTGACGCGGCTATTCAGATCGTCGGCGTGGACACCGCCGAGAGCCGCCGCGACGAGGCCCTCCGGCTGGGTCTGGCGGACGCAGCCTATGCCACCATCGGCGAGGCCGTCGCCGCCGAGCACCCCGACGCCGCGCTGGTCTGCACCGCGCCGCTGGCCCACGCGGCGGTCATAGGCGAGCTGCTGGACCACGACCTGCCCGTCTTTACCGAGCTGAATCTGGTCAGCGACGGCTACCGGGAGAATATGGCCAAGGCTGCGGCCAAAAAACTGCCGCTGTTTTTGTCTTCCACGATGCTGTACCGCCGCGAGACACAGTATATTAAACAGCAGGTCGCGGAATTTGGCAAGCCCGTACACTACATCTACCACATCGGGCAGTATCTGCCCGACTGGCACCCGTGGGAGAATTATAAAAACTTCTTCGTCGGCAACGCCCGCACCGGCGGCGTGCGCGAGATCTTCGGCATCGACCTGCCGTGGCTGCTGGACGCCTTCGGCGACGTGGAGAGCGTGACCGTGCAGAAGGACACGATCAGCGACTTAGGGCTCCCCTACCCCGACTGCGTGACGCTGCTGCTGCGCCACAAGGGCGGCGTGCAGGGTGTGCTGGCCGCCGACGTCGTCAGCCGCAAGGCCGTGCGCAGCTTTGAGTGCTTCGGGGACGGCATCCACCTGTTCTGGGAGGGCAACCCCAAGGCGCTGTACGAGTTCAAGGACGGCGACAAGCGGTTTGTCAACACCTACCCCAGCTTTGAGCACGACAGCCGCTACAGCGACAACGTTGTAGAAAACGCCTATGTGGACGAATTGACAAACTTTTTTGGCGTGCTGAAGGGTGACGAGCAGCCGAAGTGGAGCTTTGAAAAGGACCTGAAGGCAATTGAGCTGATGGACAGGATCGAAAAGGCGTAACCCTGTAGGGGCCGGACATGTCCGGCCCGCAACGTAAAATATACCGCCCTGCTATGGGCAAGGCTGAGGGCCGGGCATGCCCGGCCCCTACATTGCATCTAAATCAAAGCAAAGGGGATCTCCTATGTGTACCATCACCGCGCTGTTCGTGGGGCTGGGCTCCATCGGGACGCGCCATTTAAAAAATCTGACCAACCTCTGTGCGGACCGGGGCTGGACTTTACAGGCCGACGCGCTGCGCAGCGACCTGTCCCGCCCGCTGCGGGACGGCGTGGCCGCGCTGCTGCACGCCCAGTACACCGATTTGGCCGACGCGCCCGCACACTATGACATGGTGTTCATCACGAACCCCACAAGCCTGCACGCCGACGCCCTGACCCGGGTCAGGGGCCGCGGCGGGGCACTTTTCATCGAAAAGCCGATTTTTTCCGCCGACCAGACTGGACTGGATTTGGCCGACTGCCTGCCCGCGGGGCAAAAAGCCTATGTGGCCGCGCCCATGCGGTGGTGCGGCGTCATGCTGGCGCTCAAGGACCGGCTGCCCGGTCTGCACCCCTACTGCGCGCGGGTCATCTGCTCAAGCTATCTGCCCGACTGGCGGCCCGGCGTGGACTACCGCACGGTCTACAGCGCCCACAAGGCGATGGGCGGCGGCGTGACGATTGACCTCATCCACGAATGGGACTACCTCGTCGAGCTGTTCGGCGTGCCTGAAAAGCTGTACAATTTCAAGGGCACCTACTCCGACCTCGAAATCGACTCCGACGATTTGTCGGTGTATATCGCCAGATACCCCACATTGCTGGCCGAGGTGCATCTCGATTACTTTGGCCGCGGATACCGGCGCAGCATCGAGCTTTTCTGCCATGACGGCAGCTATCTGGCCGACTTTGGCGCGGGCACGCTGACCCTGCCGGACGGCACCGTGCAGCACTATGAGGAGGACGTCAACCGCCGCTATGAGCGGGAGATGGAATATTTTGTGGACTACGCGCTGACGGGCAGCGGCGAGAGCTGCAACCCGCCCGCGCTGGCACTGAACGTGCTGAAACTTACCTTGGGGGAGAACGTACAATGAAAAGACTGCTCATTACAATTTGCGGCCGTGCCGGCAGCAAGGGCTTTAAAAACAAGAACCTGAAAAATTTCTGCGGCAAACCGTTGGTTTACTATTCGCTGAGCGCCGCGGAGCTGTTCATTAAAAAGCACCCGGAGCTGGAAATCGACGTTGCGCTGAACACCGACAGCGAGGACCTGGCCAGGCTGGTGGCCGCCGAGTACCCGGAGGTCATCTACCTGCCCCGCGGGGCCGAGCTTGGCGGGGACCGCGTGCCGAAGGTCGAGGTCTACAAGGACAGCTTTACCCGCATGGAGACCCGCACCGGCAAACAGTACGATGCTATGATCGATCTGGACATCACCAGCCCCCTGCGCACCGAGCAGGACATTGAGAACGCCTTTGCCAAAGCGCAAGAGCGCGAGGACCTGCAAATCATTTTCAGCGTCTGCGAGGCCCGCCGCAATCCGTGGTTCAATATGTTCAAGATCGTGGGCGACCACGCCGAGATGGTCATCGAGAGCCAGTTCACGGGCCGCCAGCAGGCACCCGAAGTATACGACGTCAATGCGTCGATTTACGTCATCCGCCGCGCGTTCCTTGTGGACAACCCCGACCCGATTTTGTGGCACTCCAAGTTCGGCGTCAGCGTTATGATGGACACCGGCATCATCGACATCGACTCCGAGCATGACTACCTGCTCATGGAGGCCATCGCGCAGCATCTGTACGCCCATTACCCGGAATTCAACGCTGTGCGGGAGAATATCCGTGGCTGATGCACTGTTTGACCGCGCGCTGGAGCTGGTCATGGATGCGGGCCAGACGCTGCTGGAAAACGGCGGCGAGGTGTTCCGCGCGCAGCAGACCATGGAGATCATGGCCGCCAGCCTCGGCGTGCGGGACTTCCATGTCTATGTTCTGACCAACGGCATCTTTGCGTCGGCGCACCTGCCGGGGCGGGATGCCGTCTCGCTGGTGCGGCACGTGCCCACCGTGTCGGTCCATCTGGGCCGCGTCGAGGCCGTGAACGAGCTTTCCCGTGAGCTGGCCGCCGGCAGGCTGGGCGTCGTCGAGGCCGAAGCACGGCTGAACACGGCCCGCACGCTGCCGCGCAGCACACCGCAGCTGGAAATTCTGGCCTGCGTTGTCGGGTCAGCGGGGTTCGCGTACCTGTTCGGCGGCACGCTGGCAGACATGCCGGTGGCCGCGGTGGCGGGCCTGCTGGAGGCGCTCGTCTGCCAGCAGTTTGCGAGGCACGGCATCAACCGGATATTCACCGACATTGTGGCGGCGTTTTGCGGCACGATCTGGGCCATTGCGGTGCAGGCCGTCGTGCCCGCCGTCAACGCCAACGCGGCGATCATCGGCGCGCTGATGGTGCTGACCCCCGGCGTTGCCCTGACGATGGGCGTGCGGGATATTCTGAACGGCGACTACCTGTCCGGCTCCATCCGCCTGCTGGATGCCCTGCTGATTGCGGGCAGCATTGCGGGCGGCGTGGTGCTGGGCTGGATCATGGCCCGTGGATTGGGGGTGGCGTGATGCCGGTCTGGACACATTATTTTGCCCATTTTGTGGTGGCCGTCATTGCAACGATCAGCTTTGGCATCACATTCCAGATGCCGCGGCGGCACTACCTGGCCTGCGGCCTGACCGGCGCGGTGGGCTGGATGGTCTACATCTTCTGCGTGGAGCTGTTCGCGTTAAGCCCGGCGATTGCGACGCTGGTCGCCACGCTGCCGCTGACCGGCTGCGCGCGGTTCTTTGCCATCCGCCACAAGGCCCCGGTGACGATTTTTCTGCTGCCGGGCATCTTTCCGCTTGTGCCGGGCGCGGGCATCTACTACACGGCCTACTACTTTTTGCAGGGCGAGCAGGAGCTTTTCGCCAGCAAAGGCGGCGAGACCTTCAAGGTCGCGCTGGCCCTGGCGCTGGGCATTGCGCTGGTGTGCAGTCTGCCGCTGCCGAGCGGGCATGAAGGAAAGCGCAAATCGTAGGGGCGAGCAGTGCTCGCCCGCAGGCAGCCTGCCGCTGCCGTTGCCTGGCCGGGTCGATGACGAGCATCGCCCCCTCCATCGTAGGGGCGGATTCCATATCCGCCCGCGGGCGTTACTCATTGCCGCACACAGCCACGGGCGCATATAGAATGCGCCCCTACGGGTTGAAGCTGACAACATACAAAAGCCGCAGATGCGTTTTTGCCCCTGCGGCTTATTTTTTTACCACAAATTATACGTCAGGATCGGCACGTTATAGCTTACGCCCTGCAAAAGCATGACTAAGAAGCAGACGCCGCTGGCGATGTGCCACGCCAGCGCGGCGGCGCAGACGGCCAGCCGCCAGCGGGGCACGGCCCCGGTGCGCGTCTGCTGCAAAAAGACGCTGACGGACTCGAGCCAGAACACCCAGAAGCAGATGAACGGCCCCCACCAGAGATTGGCGTGATAGAGCCGCTCACCGCTTTCGACCAGCAGCAGCGCCTCGGCCAGCGAGACGGCGAAGGTGAAAAGGCTGAACCGGTAGCGGAAGCGCTGCCACGCCGCGCGCCCCAGCAGCAGCCCCACTGCCGCCACAAAGACGAAGGAACGCGCCAGCCCCAGCACGCCGGCCTCGTTAAACGGCCCCCACAGCATACGGTGGTGGTCAAACGGGACGGTGAAAATCAGGCGTATGCCGGAGCCTTCCTCGGCAAACAGGACGTTGGCCTGGATAAAGCAGAGCGCTACACCGGGGAAAACGCTGCACCCCATGATGATCTCATTTTTCAGATTTTTGGCGCGGGTGCGCACAAAATCAGCAATCAGCAGCACGAGCAGCGCCGGGGCGAATGCAAAGATCAGGCTGGCCTTGAAGCTGGTCGCCACGGTCAGCAGCACCGTGTAGACCGCGTAGGCACGCAGATCCAGGTCATCGCGCATCGTCGGCCAGACACGATAAAAGGCCAGCATCGCCAGCAGTGCAAAGGGCGCGAGCATAATATACGTTGTGTTGTGATAAATCGTGCCGCCGACAGTGCCCTGGTACCAGTAGCCGCCGCGGGGCATCCAGACCGCCGTGGCAAGGTTGACCACCAGACTGACCAGCAGCCGCGCCGGGCGCGGGGCATCGGGCAGGGCAGTGCGCAGGCCGTAGGCGAACACGGCGACGGCGGCCAGATGGAACGCCGCCAGCAGCACGGCAATGCCGATGCGCCCGCCCAGTGCATACGCCGGGCCGATGAGCAGCGACACGGTGGAGTAGATCATGCCGCGCTGCGCGAAGGCCAGGTGCATACCAAGGTCGGAGGTATAGGGGTCGCTGCCGCCGCCGGGGGAGCAAAGCTGCTGGTAGTGCAGCCAGACCATGGCCGCAGCAAATGCCGCCAGCGCCGCAAGGCAGACCGCCCACAGCAGGCGGCGGGATTTATTTTGTGCCAAGGGCGGCACCTCCTTGAATTGATAGAGTACGCAGGGGCCGCACAGCTGCGGCCCGCGGCGGGAAGATGGACGGGTTTTTGCGGGAGGGCAGCGGGCCGGGCATGCCCGGCCCCTACGGGGTGGCAGTCCAACAGGCTTTGCACTTCCGCAAGCGGGAACGGCGGCCTGTGGGCAGGCCGCCCTACAGGCCCCGATTTGCGTTATGCGTAAGGCGGGGTGCCCCCTAACGAGCGGCCAGCCGGATGCTGTCCGCGAGAATTTCGCCGTCCAGCGTGATCATGGAGCCGTTCTTGTCGAGGTAGACCTCTCTGCGCACTTCCTCGCCGTCGGCGGTTGTGTAATAGAGCACATCATAGAGGAAGGTGCCCGCGGGCAGCCAGACCTCGACATCTGTCAGCACATCCGGGTCTGCCCCGTGGCCAAGGCCGCACCAGGCAATGTCGTAGTGCCTGTCCTGCCCCAGCGTGAACCCGACGCGGTACACCGCCTCGTCGTCGGCGTGGTCCTCGGTGCGCCAGACCTGCAGGGCGTGGGCATCGGCGTCCAGATCGCCGTAGCGCAGGAAGAAGGCGTTCTCCGCGACCTCATGGCCGCCCCAGATCATGTAATCGGTCACCACCGGCGTGTCGCCGCAGTCGGCGGCCAGGCCCGCGGCGACGCCGTCGCCAAAGACCGTGTAGGCGCGCCCACCCTGGTCGTAGGCCGAGCGGGTCGCGGCGCGCTGCCAGACCACCGACCCGGCCATGCAGACGGCCAGCAGACCGTAGAGCACCGCGCGGCCCCCGGGCCACCAGCTTTTGCCGCGGGCCCAACGCAGCAGCATCACCAGCACGGCCAGCGCCATTAAACCGACGCCGAAGCTCTCCACAGTCTGGGGAATGTAGCCGTGCCGCCAGTCCACCTGACCGGGCTGCTGGTACTTGGGCGAAAGCCCGATCAGCAGTGCCGGGGCGGACAGCATGGCAAGGCCGCTTAAAAACAGCAGCAGATTTTGCTTTTTGTTCGGCAGCTTATCCAGCGCCGCCAGCGCGGCCACTGCCGCACCGGCCACCATGACGCCGCACAGCACGTCCACGGGATATATTTTCCCGGGGCGCATCTTGCCGAACAGCATCGCGTTCAGCGGGAAGCCCGCCGACATCTGCATGGCCCAGGTGCGCAGGATGGCGGGCAGGTCAAAGTTCGGGGAGATGCCCTCGATCTGGGAGACGCTGCCCGCGAGAATGCCCGCGGCCCGCAGCGTGTTCATGAGCCGTGCGCCCATATTGAAGGCCAGCGTCACGCACTCGCCCAGCAGCGCCGGGATGCTTAACCGCAGCGCGTCGCGGGCCTTGTCGGTGTAGAGCCACGCCAGACCGAAAATCGGAACGATATAGGTAAAGCCGATCTCAAATGTGGCGCAGCACTGGAACATACAGTAGCCCGCCAGCACGGCCCACCGCTTGTGGCCGGTGTCCTGCCAGCGCAGCACGGCCAGCCCGGCGACGAGCGCGGGCAGCAGCGTGCTTTGCACCAGTGCGCCGTAGGAGTAGAGGCTGTTGCCCGTGGAGTCCTGCCAGACGCTGAACATCATCGGCAGCAGGCAGAGGCAGGCAATGCCCAGCTTTTTGTTGCGGGACGCCTTGCCGACAAGCCACGCCGTCAGCACAATGTCCGCGTAGGTCCACGCAAGAATGTAGAGCCGGTAGCCGACCAGATCCCCCAGGAACCAGCTTGTCAGGCCGCGCACCGGCGGCGACGAGAAGGGCCGGAACCGCCCGTTCTGCAGGCTGAACTGCTCCCACAAATCGCCAAGGTAGTCCAGCACGCTCTGGCCAAACGAGGTATGCGTAATATAATAGTAGTTCTGCAGGTTGATAAGCTCATCGTCGCCGCCCAGCGGCGCGCAGGTCACAATGCTTAAATACCACCAGCCGAACACGACGGACACCGCGCAGACCAGCGGCCAGAACCATCGTTTTTGCGTTATTTTTTGCAGTTTCATGCGTTACTCCTGCCCCAGCGGGATGTAGCAGAGCAGCCCGCTTCCGCTGTGGATGACATCCTCCGGGCCGCAGCCGGCGGCCTCGGTCAGGGCGGCCAGCGCCGATTGCTGCTCGTCCTCGGGGTAGCCGTCCAGATCCAGATAGATGCCGGTCATACCCTGTGTGCGCAGCTCGGCCACCATGGCGTCCGGCTCCAGCTCGCTCGTCTCGCGGTACCAGAGGTCATTCTTCGTGCCGTAGCCCGCGCCGTAGGTGAATTTCAGCGTCTTGCTGTGCAGCGGGCCGCGCAGCAGCGTGTAATCCCACATGTTGTTCAGCGAGCCGTTCTCAAAGTTCTTCATGTACGGCAGCGTGAAAAGCATCGCGCCGTCCCCTGCCGCAGCCTCGACCTCGTTCATAAAAGCCTCGTCCTGATACCACTTGTCCTGAATCTTCTCGTACTCAGGCCGGAAGAAGCCCTGCTGCTCCCAGTAGCCGCAGCCCAGCAGCAGGATGGCCACAGCCGCCAGCGCCTTGCGGCTGCGCCCGGTGCACCGGGTCAGCTGTTTTTCAAGAGCCAGACCGACAGCCAGCAGCGCGAAGAACGCAATGTACGGGCTGATGCGGTTGTACCCGCGGATGAACCGCACAAAGATGCCGATGATGCCGCCGAAGCCGGCAATCGTCGCCAGCAGCAGCGCCATGACGTTGAGGCGGCTCAGCAGCCAGAGACGGTCCCCCAACTCGGGGCGTTCGGTGCGGCCCGCCTTCCAGTCCCGGCTGTGCAGCAGCATGAGCAGCAGCGCGAGGAAGCCGAAAATGCCCACAATGCCGAGGTAGCCGTAGGCGTTCTCGTTGTACATCGGGCCTTCGTCGGTGGCCAGAACGTGGAAGTAGCGGCCCATCCAGTTGGCGAGCTTCTGCAGGCCGAAGCCGTTGGGCGACAGCAGCAGGCTGCTGATGCGCAGGCTGTAGATGTCCGCGCCGACGGGGCTGCGGTAGACGCCGTTGGTCAGCGTGCTGCCCTGTCCGTTCAGGATGCCCAGCACCATCGGGAAGAAGTCGGGGATCATCCAGGCGACGATCTCGGCAATCGTGACAACGCAGGACGTGCCCGCGCGCCACCTGCGGTCCCGCAAAATCAGGCAGAGCGCCGTGACGCAGAGGAAGAAGCAGGTGAAATACGGGTAGTAGGCCGCGCCGTTGTTGGCGATTCCCCACGCCATGGCCAGCGCCAGCCAGTTGCGCTTGTTTTTGAAGAAGCCCCTGCCCGGGCGGTTGAACTGTTCATCCTCGGCGCACCAGAGACAGAGCAGCACCGAGAACGGCACAAACTCGCAGGCGGCCAGCATCATGTGCCCGGCCATGCGCTGCTGGACGTAGGGCGTCAGGCCAAACGTCAGACCGAACGCAAAGCTCAGCCAGCGGCGCAGCCCGACCATGCGGAACACCGCGTACCCCGCCAGCGCGTTGGCAAACGGGATGACGAGGACATACAGGTTGAACACCGTGCCGGTGTCCTTGGTGAACAGGCCGACGAACCAGACAAAGATGTCGTAGATCAGATCATAGTTCGGGTCGTATCTGCCCGCGACCTCATAGAACGGCCAGCCGAGAGAGCCGGACAGCTCGCCGTAGCTGCGCTGCACCTGACCGACCCAGTAGATGCCGTCGCCGCCGTAGAACATCGGCACATGCCAGTCCAGCCGCCACAGCTGGAAGAACCAGTATTCCGTGGCCGCCACCGCCGCCAGCAGCAGGATAACGGTCAGGATTTCCCGTGTAAGGTTTTGTTTTTTGGTCAGCATGGGGTCTCCTTTGTGTTGCTTGTTTCTGGGCAGGTCCCTTGCCTCCCCTTGCAGGGGGGTGGCCCCGCAGGACCGGAAGGGTAGAGCTTGCGGCAGCCCGAAATATTTCGGATCGCCGCAAGGTTCTCTCCCCCACCCGCTGCGGCGGGAGCCCCCTCCCAGAGGGGGCCAAGGGGGCGTCATTCCCCTCTCTGCATCGCCTCCACATAGGCGTTGCAGACCTCCTCCGCGGGGCCGTCGCCGCGCAGGTGGCCGTGGTCGATCCAGATGGCGCGCTTGCACAGCTGCTTGACCTGATTGATGTCGTGGCTGACGAACAGCAGCGTTGTGCCGCCGGAAAGCATCTGCTCCATCCGCTGGTGGCACTTCTGCTGGAACATAAAGTCACCAACGGACAAAATCTCGTCGCAGGCCAGAATGTCGGCCCGGACCTCTGTCGCAATCGAGAAGCCCAGCCGCGCGATCATGCCGCTGGAATAGTTTTTTACCGGCACATCGACAAAATCCCACAGTTCGGCAAAGTCGATGATGTTCTGGAAATGCTCCTGCATGTAGGCGCGGTCATGGCCGAGCACCGCACCGTTCAGAAAGACGTTCTCCCGCGCGGTCAGGTCCAGGTCAAAACCTGCGCCCAGCTCGATCAGGGGCGCGATCTCGCCGTTGACGGTCACGCTGCCCGTCGTGGGGTACATAACGCCGGCAATCAGCTTCAGCATCGTGCTCTTGCCGCTGCCGTTGCGGCCAATCAGCGCCACCGACTCGCCGGGCTCAATTTTGAACGAAATGTCCCGCAGTGCGTAAAATTCGTTGAAAAACAGCTGATGCTTCAGCAGCTTGACAGTGTATTCCTTGAGGGTCTCGGTTTTCTCCTGCGCGAGGTTGAAACGCATCGAGACATCCTCCACCTGAATGATGGACATGGAAAGCTCCTTACAGATACAGAATGAAGTTGCGCTGCAGCTTGCGGAACGCAGCGAGGCCGACGCCCATCATGACCACGGCACTGCCGATGCAGGCGATCCAGGTGTTGGGGCCGGGCACCGTGCCGTACATGACAAGGCACCGCATACAGTTGATGTAATGGTACAGCGGGTTCAGCTTGATGACGGGCACCATGAAGGGCGGCAGCGCCGAGATAGGATAAAACAGCGGTGTAGCGTACATCCAAGCCATCGTCAGGATACCGTACAGGTATTGCAGGTCGCGGAAGTAGACCGCCAGCGCCGAAAGCAGCACGGCCATGCCGCAGCAGAACGCCAGCAGCAGCAAAAGCGGTGCCCAGACGAGCAGAATCGTCCAGTAGAACGGCGAGCGGGTGATAAGCATGACCAGCAGGATGGCCGCCAGGCTGAACAGCAGGTTCACAAAGCTGGACACCACGCGGCTGATGGGAAAAATGAACTTGGGCACGTATACTTTTTTGATAAGCGACGCATTGCCCAGCACACTGCCCATGCCCATGTTCGTGCTCTCGTTGAAGAAGTTGAACAGGGTGTTGCCGCAGATGAGATACAGCGGGAAGTTCGGGATGTCGAACCGGAACATGTAGGAGAAAACGAGCGTTTGCAGCAGCATCATGAGCAGCGGGTTTAAAATGCTCCACATATAGCCCAGCACACTGCGGCGGTATTTGACCTTGAGGTCGCGGGTGACCAGCTCGCGGATGAGCGGGCGGTACTTGGAAAAATTGTGCCAGCTGTTGTGCAGCTGACCTGTGGATTTTTGCATGGGGTGTTGGCTCCTTTGGAATGATTGAGCCTCCCTTGTCAAAGGGAGGTGCCGAGCGTAAGCGAGGCGGAGGGATTCCTGCCCGGCTGCGGGTGTAACGGCGTATACGGCAAGGCCCGTCGGAATCCCTCCGGCCGCCTGCGGCGTCCACCTCCCTTTGACAAGGGAGGCTTTTCTTTCTCACAGCTTAAACGGTGCATCGTCGGTCAGGCCGTCGGCGCGCAGCATGTTCTGCATAACGTCGATGTCGGTGCTGACGTCGAGGGCGTCGCTGGCAAACAGGCGGTCCAGCTGGTTTTCAAACGCTTTGACCAGCGTGTCCATCGTCTGCTCAATGCGGTGCTTGGACTCCGAGATATTCTCGCCCTCGATGCCCTGCTTGTCAAGCTCGGCGTAGGTATTGAGCAGCTTTAACGACGTAGGCAGGTAATAATCCATAAATTTGCGCATCTGGGGCAGCTTGTCGGGGTCAGTGCGGGCCTGCTCAAAGATCTTGGCGGACACGGCCTCCAGACGGCTGATCTTGTCGGTCATCTCCTCATCGGGGATGGCGTCATTGACGCGGCGCAGCTCGTCGAGTATTTTCTGGTACTGGTCGGCCTCGGGCATCGGGTCAGCCTTCTGCGGCTTCGGCGCGGGGGTCGGGGCGGGCGTCGGCTCGGGCGGGCGTTCCTTGACGACAAGGCATTTGCGGTGCATATCCAGATAGGCGCCCGGGCCGAACAGTCCCTCGTCGATGCAGTTTTCCAGATGCTTGCAGCATTTTTCATAGCTGCACGGGATGGCGTCGGCGATGTCCTGAATGTACATATATTTCGCATCACCGACGATATTGTCGATTTTCTTGCGCATACGGCGGGTGGTGCGGATGTGCCAGCCGCCGAACAGGCAGCCGATGCCGCCGGTGAGCGACATCAGCATTGGCATCGAATCCTCGACCAGCCAGGTCCAATAGCTGCCGCCCTCCGTCAGGGCCTCGGGCAGCCAGTAGATGGCGTCGGGCAGCGCCGCCAGCGCGCAGATAAGCAGCAGCACGCCCGCCACCGTCAGGCCGGTGGCCAGCGCCGCGCCCTTGAGCTTTTTGCCCGCCGCCCGTACCTGCGCCTGCTGCGGAGCCGCATGGGGGGCTGCCGCCTTCGGCTGCGGTTGGGCGGGGGTATCGTAGATGGGGCGGAACTCGGCATTGTACACCGGCTTTGCACCGGATGCCGTGCGGTCCCGGGTCGCCTCGCGGGCCTTTTGCTCAAAGCCGCCGAGCCTGCCGTTTTTCATAGCGGCGTTCAGGCCGATAAACACCAGACCCAGCGGCCACCACACCACAAACGCAATGACAATGGCCCACCACGGGAACTGGAACGGCCCGTCCCCGGCGTGGTATTCGTTTTTGTTGGTATATTTCGGATTTTCATAATCATTGGGCATGGGTGAGGCTCCTTTGATGGGGTGGCGAAGATGGCCCGGAGGGTTGGATTTTCCCCTACACATGGCGGAAGGTTTGCGGTGAATGTTGTAGGGGGCGGCGTCCTCGACGCCCCGCGGAGGGGTCAAGACCTCTCCCTACGATGCAAAAGACACATGGGCGGTAATGGCAAGGTGGCGGGCCGGGCATGCCCGGCCCCTACGGACTGCTGTTTCCGGCAGCGGGGGTTCGGGGGAACACCCGAATTTCAAATCGGAGCAGAGGGCGCGGGCGTTAAGCGCGAACAGTAATACTGCGTTCGCGTAGCCCGCGCCCTCTGCGACCTCCTCTTTGGGGTCCCTAGGGGCGTGCAGCCCCTAGGTCGCGGGTCCGCTGCGTCGAAACAGCGGCAATTTTCTTTGGTTCTTTCTTTTGTTGGCAAAAGAAAGAACAACCTTCCGGGAGGCTGCCGTTCATCTTACGGCAGATCACTCAGCAGCCCCTTCATGTCCTCGCTTAAATAGTAGGTGCTCCCGGCCTGATAGGGGTTGTCCTTGCTGTAGGGCACATGGGTGCAGAGATAGCTGACCCACCTGCTGTAGCCGGAGACCGTCAGATGCACGCCGTCGGGCTGGGAGAACTCCGTCGAGAGATACCCGGCGTCGTCGGCAAACTCGGCGCTGAGGTCAAGATAATAGCACCCACGCTCGGCACAAAGCTGCTGAATGGCCGCGTTGATGACCGCCAGACGGTCCGGGGCCAGACCCGGCAGACTGTCGGCGACCTTCTCCTGCGTGGCGGGCAGGACCGACTGCACATAGAACACCGTGTTCGGCAGGGCGGTGCGCAGGTCGTCCAGCATTTTGCCGTAGTACGCCAAAAAGCTGTCGTCGTTGCCGGGCTGGACCAGGGCGTTCGTGCCAATCAGGATGTACAGCTTCGCGGGCTGGGCCGCGGCCAGAACGTCCAGCGGCACCTCCTCGCCGCGGTCCGGGCTGGTGACGGTGGCGCGGTTGACGACGGTGTTCGGGCTGATGCCCTCATAGCCGCAGACCAGCGCACCACCCACATCAATGTTGTATTCGTTCACGCAGAAGCCCGCGGTCAGCGAATCGCCGAGGAAGGCGGCATCCGCAAACCAGCTTGTGTCCACGCGGCCAAACGCCGGCAGCGCGGCGGGGGCGGCGGGCAGCGCCGTGTAGGTATAGCCCGTGTCGGCGCTCTGGCGCTGCGGGCCGACGGTGCCCCAGTTCAGGGCTTGTGCCGTGCCTGTGCTGCCGTTGCTGCCCGCGTAGGGCACGGGGGCCACAAGGCGCGTGCTGGCGGGGGCATCGGAGGTGAGCGGCGCGTCCGCACCCTTAGCGGGCAGCAGCGCCGTGATGACGCCCGACACGACCAGAATGCCGCACGCCGTACCGATCAGCGCCAGCTGACGGAGTCTGCGGCGCTTTGCCCGCGCACGGCGGGCGGCGGCGCGGCGCTGCTCCTGCGTGGAGGTGCGGCGCGGCGGCGTCTGCGGCTGGTCGGGCACCGCCCAGCCATTCTCCACATGGTACTGTAAATTTGTGCGCGGGCGCTGGGGCCCGCGGTCATTCGGGGTCGGCATGGCACAGCCCCCTTTCGTTAGGATTTGTTAGGATTTATAAGAACGGCAAATCTTAGGCATTGTAAATCAGTATTGATTATAGCACAAACCTTTTATAAATAACAGTAGGTGCAGGCAAGTTTTTACCTCTTGCTAAATGATATAAACCTATGTATAATAGTAAGATAATCAAAGCTAGCGTACCTATAGCCTTGCAGCGGGTCGATGCAGGCATCGGCCCCTACAACAACGTGACGCTTACTAATTTTGGGGTGTAATCATGGCAGACGAAAAATTTTCCAACTTCCTGACGGATATTATCGATGCCGACCTCGCCGAGGGCAAGGTCGATGTCGTGCATACCCGTTTCCCGCCGGAGCCGAACGGCTACCTGCATATCGGCTCCGCCAAGGCGATCTTCATCAACTACACGATCGCCAAACACTACGGCGGCCTGTTCAACCTGCGCTTTGACGACACGAACCCCGCCCGCGAGGGTGACGAGTACGTGCAGAGCATCCTGCAGGACCTGAAATGGCTGGGTGCCGAGCCGAACGGCGGCATTTTCTACGGCAGCGACTATTTTGAGCGCTGCTATGAGTACGCCGAGCAGCTCATCAAGGAGGGCAAGGCCTACGTGGATGACCTGACCCGCGAGGAAATGCAGGAGTACCGCGGCAACGATGCCGGCAAGCCCAGCCGCCCGAGCCCCTACCGTGACCGCACGCCGGCGGAGAACCTCGACCTGTTCCGCCGTATGCGCGCGGGTGAGTTTGCCGACGGCGAAAAAACGCTGCGCGCCAAGATCGACCTGGCCAGCCCGAACATGAACATGCGCGACCCGACCATCTACCGCATCAAGCATGTCGAGCATCACCGCCAGGGCGACAAGTGGTGCATCTACCCGATGTACGACTTTGCGCACCCCATTCAGGACGCCATTGAGGGCATCACCTTCAGCCTGTGCAGCCTTGAGTTTGAGAACCACCGCCCGCTGTATGAGTGGGTCATCACGAACCTGTTCGGCAAGGAATTCCCGAAGCAGCGCGAGTTTGCCCGCCTGAACGTGACGAACACCGTCATGAGCAAGCGTTACCTGCGCGAGCTGGTCGAGAAGAACATCGTGGACGGCTGGGACGACCCACGTATGCCGACCCTGTCCGGCCTGCGCCGCCGCGGCTACACGCCGACGAGCATCTTCACCTTCGTGAAAGAGGCCGGCATCTCCAAGGCTGACAACCTCGTGGATATGCGCCAGCTGGAGGCCGTGCTGCGCGCCGAGCTGGAGCTGAACGCCCAGCGCCGCGTGGCCGTGCTGGAGCCTGTCAAGCTGATCATCGACAACTATCCCGCCGACCAGTGCGAGTATTTTGACCTGCCCAACAACCCGAACCGCGACGCCAACGACACGACGACCCGCAAGGTCGCCTTCACGAAGGAGCTGTGGATCGAGAACAGCGACTTCTTTGAGGTGCCGCCGCCGAAATTCAAGCGCCTGACGCTTGGCAGCGAGGTCCGCCTGATGGGCGCGTATCTGGTGCGCTGCACCGGCGTGGACAAGGACGAGAACGGCAAGGTCGTGGCCATCCACGCCGAGGCCGACCTCGAGACCCGCAACGGCAACCCCGCCGATGGCCGCAAGGTGCGCGGCACGATCCACTGGGTCAGCTGCGCCCACTGCCTGGACGCCGAGGTCGAGCTGTATGATAAGCTGTTCACCGAGGCCAACATGAACAGCATCCCCGACGACGCGGATTTCAAGGATTACCTGAATCCCGACAGCGTCAAGGTGCTGCAGGGCGCGAAGCTCGAGGAGAGCCTGAAGGACGCCAAGCCCGGTGACCGCTTCCAGTTCGTGCGCAACGGGTATTTTACCCCGGACAGCAAGCATGAGGGCGTGTACAATCGAATCGTCACGCTGAAGGACAGCTTTAAGCTGTAATTTGCAAAAAATGACCCCCATCGGATGTTGCTCCGATGGGGGTTTTGCTGTAGGGGGCGGCGTCCCCGACGCCCCGCGGCAGGGTGAGGTCACCCCGCCCTACGTATTGTGTTTGTAAGGGGGATGTAGGGCGGCCTGCCCTCAGGCCGCCGCGGAGGGGTCAAGACCCCTCCCTGCAAAGCCATCCTTAAAGGGGCGGCAACGCAAGCCTGCGGGCCGGGCATGCCCGGCCCCTACAGGGGCGGCGGCAATTTACGCGGCATCACCCTGCCTGCTTCTTCTCCCACTTTTCCGCGCACCGCTGCATCCAGCCGCCCTTGACGTAGTACAGAATAAACAGCGCGGACGCGAGGGACCAGGTGATGGGATAGCTCATCTCCACCGTGGCGACCTCGTGGCGGATGGGCACGGCGATGAACAGCCAGAGCATCCGCAGACCGCAGACAAAGAACACGGTGATCAGCGTCGGCACGCGGACATCGCCGCAGCCGCGCAGCGCACCGGCCAGCACCTCAATACATACGTAGGTGATGTAGACCGGCGTCAGAACGTGCATCATGCCGACACCGACGGCGACCACCGCGTCGTCCTGGCTGAACAGGCGGAACAGCACCTCCGCCAGATTGTAAAATGTAAAGCTGATGACCAGCGTCGTACACGCGGCCATTGCCAGACAGACCCGCACGCCGCGGCGCACGCGGTCATACTGCCGTGCGCCGAAGTTCTGCCCTGCAAACGTCGTGATGGCGATGCCCAGCGAGTTGATCGTCATCCAGAACAAAAAGTCGATCTTGCCGTAGACGCCCCACGCCGCAATCGTGCTGGTGCCGAAGCTGTTCATGCTGCTCTGGATGAACATATTGCTGATGTTGTACATGGCGCTTTGGGCGGCGGCGGGCACGCCGATGGTGCAGATGGCCGCGAAAACGTCGCCGTGCAGCCGCAGCTTTTCGGTGCGGATGTGCCACGGCATCCCCTGAGAGCCGACGATGCAGCGCAGCGTCAGCACCGCGCTGGCCACCTGACTGAGCACCGTCGCCAGCGCCGCGCCCATGACGCCCCAGCCGAACACCGCAATGAACACGACGTCCAGCACAATGTTGACGAGCGACGCCGCGATCAGAAAGTACAGCGGGCGCTTGGAATCGCCGATGGCACGCAGGATATTGGTGCCCATGTTGTAGAGCATCTGCGGGATCATGCCCAGAAAGTAGATGCGCAGATACAGCGCTGCGTCGGGCAGGATCTCGTCCGGCGTGCCCAGCAGACGCATTATCGGCGCGGCGGTCACAAGGCCCAGCACAGTCAGCAGTGCGCCAACGGCAGCGCTCAGCACCAGCGCCGTGTGCACCTGCCTGTCCACGGCATCGGGGTCATGTGCGCCCCAGCTCTGGGCAATGACGACGCCCGCGCCGCTGCAAAGCCCGACGAACAGGCCCACCAGCAGGTTGACGAAGGGCCCTGTTGCGCCCACCGCGGCCAGCGCGTTTGTGCCCACAAAGTTACCGACGATCAGGGTGTCCGCCGTGTTGTACAGCTGCTGGAACAGCGTGCCGAACCAGATGGGCAGAAAGAACAGGAGCAGCTGTTTGGGGATGCTGCCCGTCAGAATATCCGTTTGTTTGACGCTTTTCATAGAATTTCTCTCACTTTTCTGTTTCTCGCAACCACATTTTATGCTATAATGGCCCTAATGTAAAGAGGTGATTTTTGTGGGTCTTTATTGGGAGCCCTGTTCCGGCGGTGCGCGGCTGCTGCGGCTGCTGGGCGACACCCCCTGCCCCGCTGTGCCGGGAACAATTGAGGGGCTGCCCGTTGCGGAGCTGGGGCCGTACTGCTTTGCGGACAGGCCGGTCAGGCCCGGGGCCCGGCGCACCGGGGATGACGCGCATGAGATCACCGGCAATTTTGTGGAGGAGGTCACCCTGCCCGACACCGTGCGGGTGCTGGACAGCGCGGCGTTTTACAACTGCCGCAGGCTGCGCCGGGTCACGCTGGGACCCTGGGTCGAGGGGTTTGGCAGCGATTTATTTACGAACTGCCGCCAATTGCAGACCTTCCGCCTGCGGGCTGCCGCCGATGCCCCGACGGGCTTAAAAAAGCTGCTGGGGGCCGTCAGCGCGGACATTACGGTGGAATTGGACGGTGCGCAGCTGTTTTACCCCGAGTATTCGGAGTTTCTGGACGAGAACACGCCCGCGCATATCTTCAACCACAGCATTGAGGGCGAGGGCTACCGGATGCGGCAGTGCTTCACGCCCGGCGGCGCGGTAGATTACGCCGCGTTTGATGCGTCGTTTGCGCAGGCCTGCGTCGGCGAGAGTGAGGACAAGCTCTGCCGGTTAGCACTCGGGCGGCTTGTGCAGCCGTTTGGACTGGGTGACGACGCCCGCGCGGACTACGAGCTTTACCTGACCGCCCACCCGGAGGCAGCGTTCCGGCGTGCCATTGATGACCGGAACGAGGCCGCTCTGCGGCTGCTGGTGGGACTGAGCCTGCCGACAGCAGATGCCGCGGTCTATTGCGCCCGCGTCGGGTGGAGCGCCGGGGCGGCGGTGCTGTTAGGCAGGGCCAAGCGAGCGAAAAAAACGTATGATTTTGACGATTTGTAGACCATAAGCGGGTGGCAGCGCAAGGCCCGTCAAAGCCCCTCTGACCTCGCGTGCGCGGGCAAAGCCCGCGAGAAAAGCCTCCCCATCAGGGGAGGTGGCCGCGAAGCAGGCCGGAGGGGTTCAGCCCGTTGCCGGGCAGCCACGTAAGCCCGCGGGCCGGGCATGCCCGGCCCCTGCATACAGTCACGGAAGAAGGTGTCCACTATAGCCAAACACATCCAAACCCAATCGGAATGGGAACAGACGATGGCCCGCCGAGTCATGGAGCAGCTGCGGGGGGAGCTGTACCTTGACCAGCGCTACTTAACGGCAGCGCTCGGTGCACTGCCCGCGGCCCCGCGGGAAAGCGGCGGCAGCTTTGCCACCGACGGCGGGGCACTCTACTACCCCACCGCATGGCTGCTGGACACCTACCGCAGGAACCGGCGGTACCTGCCCCGTGCCTACCTGCACAGCCTGTTCCACTGCATCTTCCGGCATCTCTGGCTGCGGGACAGGCGCGACCCCGACCTGTGGGGGCTGGCCTGTGACATCGCCGTGGAGGCCACGCTGGACACCCTGAACACCCCCGCCACGAAACGCCCCGTCGGCTGGGTGCGGCAGCAATGCTACACACAGCTGCGCGAAAAGTGCAAATTTTTAGCGGCAGGCCCCATCTACCGCGTCTTAGCACAGACCGACGCGGAGACCTTAAACAAGTGGCAGCGGGAATTTTACACCGACAGCCACCGCCTCTGGCCCGCTGACCCGGACAGCCACGCCGCCCAGATGCGCGGCAAACAGTGGGAGAACCTGGGCCGCCAGACGGAGCTGAGCATGGAGGAAAGCGGCCGGCGCGCCGGGCAGGACACTGCCGCGCAAGCCCTGCAGGCGCAGGTGCAGGCCGGGCGCAGCCGCCGCACCTACCGGGATTTCCTGCGCCGGTTCGCCGTCTGGCATGAGGAGCCGCACCTCGACCCCGAGGAATTCGACCTCGGCTTTTACAGCTACGGCCTGCGCACCTACGGCAACCTGCCTTTAATAGAGCCGCTGGAAAGCCGCGAGGTGAAGAAAATACGCGACTTCGTCATTGTGGTGGACACCAGCGAATCCACGGCGGGCGAGCTGGTCAAGGCGTTCTTAAAAGAGACGTTCACCTTATTAAAAAGTCAGGACAGCTTTTTCCGGCAGTGCCGCATTTTGGTCATGCAGGCGGACAACGCTGTGCGGGATGAGGTCTGGCTGAACGATCTGGACGCGCTGGACCGCTATACGGCGCAGTTCACGCTGGTGGGCGGCGGCGGAACGGACTTCCGCCCCGCGTTTGCCCGCATTGCGCAGCTGCGGCAGGACGGTGCGCTGCAGGACCTGCAGGGCGTGCTGTATTTTACCGACGGCAAGGGCATCTACCCCGCCAAACGCCCGCCGTTTGAGACGGCGTTCCTGTTTTTGGAGGACGGCACCCCGCCGCCCGACGTGCCGCCCTGGGCCATGCGCCTGGTCTTGCAGCCCGAAGAATTTGACCCGAAAGGACGATGAACCATGGATATTCAACGTGCCAAAGAGGAAATCAAGCGCGCCGTGCAGGCGTACCTTGCCACGGACGACATTGGCCGCCCGCTGATCCCCGCCGTGCGGCAGCGCCCCATTCTGCTGATGGGCCCGCCGGGCGTCGGCAAGACCCAGATCATGGAGCAGATCGCGCAGGAGTGCGACATCGCGCTGGTGGCCTACACCATCACCCACCACACGCGCCAGAGCGCCGTCGGCCTGCCGTTCATCCGGGAGCGGAACTACGGCGGGCGCACCCGCAGCGTGACCGAGTACACGATGAGCGAGATCATCGCCAGCGTTTACGCCGCCATGGAGCGCACCGGCAAGAAAAACGGCATCCTGTTCATCGACGAGATCAACTGCGTCAGCGAGACGCTGGCCCCCACGATGCTGCAATTTTTGCAGTGCAAGACCTTCGGCAACCAGGCTGTGCCGGGCGGCTGGGTCATCGTGGCCGCGGGCAATCCGCCGGAGTACAACAAGAGCGTGCGGGAGTTTGACCTTGTCACGCTGGACCGCGTGCGGCGTATCGACATCGAGCCGAAGCTGAGCGTCTGGCAGGACTACGCCCGCGCCCACCGGCTGCACCCCGCCGTAACGGCCTACTTGGAGCTGCGCCCGCAGCATTTTTACAAAATCGAAAACGATGTGGACGGCGTGCAGTTCGTGACCGCCCGCGGGTGGGAGGATCTGTCTGCCTATTTACAGGCTGCGGACAGGCTGGCGCTGCCCGTGGACGAGGGGGTCATCGGGCAGTACCTGCGCCACCCCGAGGTCGCGCGGGATTTTGCGGCCTACTGGGTGCTCTACCGCAAGTACCACGAGGATTACGGCGTCGAGGATATTTTGCAGGGCAAGCCCTATGACGCCGTCATTGCACGGGCGATGGACGCGAGCTTTGACGAGCGCATCAGTCTGGTCAGCCTGCTGCTGGCGGGCCTGAACACCCGCTTTGCCGACGCCCGCGCCACGGGTGCGGTGACGGATGCCTGCTACCAGCAGCTGCGCAGCTTCAAACGGACGCTGTCCCAGCAGCCCGACGCCGACCCTGCCGACCTGTTTGCCGAGCGGTGCGACGCCTACCGCGCCAAGCTGGAGGCCGACAAGACCGCCGGGGCGCTGCTGCCCGACGAGGCCGCGGCCCGCACCCGCACGCTGGCGCTGCTGACCGCGTGGAGCCGCAGCCTTGACAACGGTCTGGACGCCGACGAGGCGTTTGACACGGTGCGCGGCGCGTTCAACACCCAGGTGCAGCGCCGCGAGGAAGCGGTCTCCGCCGCCAGCAACGCGCTGGAATTTGCGTTTGACTTTATGGAGCAGGCGTTCGAGGACGGGCAGGAGATGGTCGTCTTCGTCAACGAGCTGGCACTCGGCCCCGACTCCGCGCCGTTTCTGGCCGAAAACGACTGCGAGCGGTTTGAGCAGTACAGCGAGAAGCTGCTTCTCCACGGCGGCGAGGATGAGCTGCTGGCGGAATTGCAGCGGGATGATGTGCGGGCGGAGGAGCATTCGGCGGAGTTTTGATGTTCACGATGCCCTGTAGGGGCCGGGCATGCCCGGCCCGCGCGTGAAAGGCAAGCGTTCGTCCGCCGTACAGTTGCGGGCCGCACATGTGCGGCCCCTACAAAGCGGCAGCTTGTTGGCTGTCCGCCTAAAAGCCACGGACGTGACCGCCGCCGTCAAGTCCCGCGGGCGGATATGGAATCCGCCCCTACGGAGCTGTTGTAGGGGGCGGCGTCCCCGACGCCCCGCAGGCAGCTGCCCGCTCAAAAAGTATTACTTCTCGTTATATTCTTTACTCTTTTGCGGAATTTTGTTATAATGGCAGTATTCCGTTTATCATCGGACATTTTGAGGGGGTCATTTTATGAAAGCAGTCATCACGGTCATCGGGCAGGACACGGTGGGTGTCGTTGCCAAGGTCAGCGCGGTGTGCGCCGAGCTGAACATCAACATTGAGGACGTTTCCCAGTCCATCATGCAGGATATGTTCTGCATGATCATGCTGGTCGATCTGAGCAAGGCGAACGCCGGGGCCGCCGAGGTCCGGGACCGCTTTGCGGCATTGGGCAAAGAGATGAAGATGCAGGTCACCGTGACCCGGCAGGAAGTCTTTGATGCCATGCACACCATTTAAGGGGGCTGCCACATGAGAATCATCAACAGCCGCGACATTATGGAGACCATTGAGATGCTGACCGCCGAGAACCTCGACGTGCGCACCGTCACAATGGGCATCAGCCTGCTGGACTGCATCGACCCGGATGCGGACAAGGCGTGCGAGAAAATCTACAACAAGATCACCCGTCTGGCGGGCAATTTGGTCTCCGTCGTGGACGGCATCAGCGCCGAATACGGCATCCCCATCGTCAACAAGCGCATCAGCGTCACGCCCATTGCGATGCTGCTGGGTGCCGCGCCCGACGCCGACCCCGTGCAGTACGCCAAAACGCTGGACCGCGCGGCCAAGGCCGTGGGGGTCAACTTCATCGGCGGCTTCGGTGCGCTGGTACACAAGGGCTTTTCCGCGGGCGATAAGCGGCTGATCGCCGCCATCCCCCGCGCACTGGCCGAGACCGATATTGTCTGCTCCAGCGTCAATATCGGTTCGACGAAATCGGGCATCAACATGGACGCCGTCAAGCTGATGGGCGAGGTCGTGCGCGAGACCGCCGAGCTGACGAAGGACAATATGTGCATGGGCGACGCAAAGCTCGTCGTGTTCTGCAACGCGCCTGAGGACAACCCGTTCATGGCGGGCGCGTTCCACGGCGCGGGCGAGCCGGACTGTGAGATCCACGTCGGCGTCTCCGGCCCCGGTGCGGTGCGCGCCGCGTTGGCCAAGCTGCCGAAGGACGCCCCGATGGACGAGGTGGCCGAGCTGGTCAAGCGCACGGCATTCAAGATCACCCGCCTGGGCCAGCTGGTAGCGAACCTCGCCAGTGAGCGCCTCGGCGTTCCCGCGGGCATCATTGACCTGTCGCTGGCCCCGACGCCCGCGATTGGCGACAGTGTTGCGAACATTCTGGAGGAGATGGGCCTTGAGAGCTGCGGCTGCTGCGGCACGACGGCCTGCCTGGCCCTGCTGAACGACGCGGTCAAGAAGGGCGGCGTCATGGCATCCAACCACGTCGGCGGCCTGTCCGGCGCGTTCATCCCCGTGTCGGAGGATGACGGCATGATCAACGCCGCCAACTGCGGCAGCCTGACGCTGGAAAAGCTCGAGGCCATGACTGCGGTCTGCTCCGTCGGCATCGACATGGTCGTCATCCCGGGCGACACGAGCGCCGAGGTCATCAGCGGCCTGATTGCGGACGAGGCCGCCATCGGCATGGTGAACAGCAAGACCACCGCCGTGCGCGTCATCCCCGCCATCGGCCACAAGGCCGGCGACGTGCTGGACTTCGGCGGCCTGCTGGGCCACGCGCCCATCATGCCCATCAGCCGGTACAGCCCCGCGGTCATGATCCACCGCGGCGGCCGCATCCCCGCCCCGATGCAGGCATTGAAAAACTGATTGCAATACACACCGCCCCTGCCGGATTTGGCATGGGCGGTTTTTTTGTGGTATAATCAGGATGATAAAAAGGTAAGTGAATGGGATACCGCGATACAAGATACCATGGAGGAATAGGATCATGTCGAAAGATGAGTATTTGATAACCGATACGCCCCTCAAAGCGTTGACGGTTTTTGCAATGCCAATGATTCTTGGCAGTTTTTTTCAGCAAATATACAATATGGCCGACTCTATTATTGTCGGCCAGTTTGTTGGTTCTTCCGCACTTGCAGCTGTCGGTGCATGTGCAGCATTGACCAATGTGTTCATTTGTGTGGCACTGGGAGCCGGTGTCGGAGCCGGTGTGCTTGTGAGCCGTTATTTCGGAGCCAGGGAGTATGGCAAAATGAAAACAATCGTGTCAACCTCCTTGATCAGCTTTTTGCTTCTAAGTATAGTCCTTGGTGTTTTTGGCTTTTTCTTCGCCAATTCGATGATGCGTGGACTGCAAACCCCTGCCGACATACTGGATGATGCAGTACTGTATCTGCGGGTCTATTTTGTGGGCTTTCCGTTTCTGTTTATGTATAACATTCTTTCTACCATGTTCACCTCCATCGGCGAATCCAAAATTCCGCTGGGACTGCTGATTTTTTCGTCCATCCTGAATATTTTACTGGATCTTTGGATGGTAGCCGGGCTAGGTCTCGGTGTGTTCGGTGCGGCTATTGCAACCCTGATTGCACAGGGAATTTCCGCAGTGTTTTCGTTTTTGATTTTCTTTGCACGGATGCAGCAATATAAAAGCCCCTTTAACAGGTTTGAACGGCAGGAGCTGTATTCCATGCTTCGCATTGCGGTGCCGTCGGTTTTACAGCAGTCCACCGTGTCCATCGGTATGATGATTGTGCAGGCAGTGGTAAATCCTTTCGGTACACAGGCACTCGCCGGGTATACAGCAACGATGAGGGTGGAAAATGTTTTTTCCTTGATCTTTGTATCCATCGGCAATGCGGTTTCGCCGTATGTTTCCCAGAATCTTGGCGCAGGCAAACCCCAACGCATCAAAAAAGGCTACCATGCGGCGCTGGTGCTGGACGTGTGCTTTGCCGTTCTTGCCTTTCTCGTCATTGAAACGCTGCACACGCAGATCTCCTCACTGTTCTTAGGAAAAGACGGAACGGCGTTGGCCTATCAGGTGTCTGGTGATTATATGAGGTGGCTTGGTTACTTTTTCATCTTCATGGGTATCAAGATGGCAACCGATGGAGTTCTTCGCGGTCTCGGAATTATGCGTCCGTTCCTCGTTGCAAACATAGTGAATCTTGCGATTCGTCTGTCCGTTGCCCTAATCTGTGCACCACGTTTCGGCATTGCCTTTGTCTGGCTTGCGGTACCGGTTGGCTGGCTTGCAAACTTTTTAATCTCCTATGCGGCTCTTAGGAGATCATGGTCGACTGATAAAATGGCATCCATTCGTTGACTTCCGGTTTGCCGTACTCGGTTCCAGCAGGGTTTGGGGCAGACGCTCTCCAACAAGAGCACTATCGAAGTCCAACAAATGTCCGAACGCTGACCCCGAACAGTAACGACCAAAGGCAGGGTATCGTCATGGCGATGGTATCCTGCCTTTTGTGCTATATCTGCCTGTTCTTTCATGGGAGAGTGTGGTATACTAGGCTTAGTTCAACAAATCGGAATTTGATAAAGGAGTGATTGTATGAAAAAGATAGTATGTATAGTAATTTTGATTTTAGCAATTACAGGGTTATTGAATGGTATTAGTTATTTGATTTCAGGTATTAGTGCAAGAGGAATAGGTGGTGTAAATTATGGGAGGGTTATCTTTCCACTATTAGTTGGAGCTATTGCTGTTTATTTTTTAAAAAAGGAGAAGAAAAAATAGAAAACTTCCGGTTTGTAAGGATAAGCGTGTACTTATTGGAAAGCTGCGGGCCGGGCATGCCCGGCCCCTACGGTGCGGCTGCGCATAAACGCCATCCACTCCGCACATACTCTCCTACAAAGGAGGGTCCATCCATGTCTTGTTTCAAAAAGGTTTTGCTTCTACTTTCCATTGTCGGCGGCATCAACTGGGGCATTTACGGCATCTGGGGGTTCAACGCTGTGGGGTGGCTGCTGGGCGGCAGCATGAGCTGGCTGTCCCGCACCGTGTTCATCATCGTGGGGCTGTCGTCGCTCTGCCTGATCCCCGGGCTGTTTATGGCCGACCCCAAAGCAGCAGAATAAAGGGGGAAGGCTTCTGCCAATGGCGAGGCTCTCTCCCCCACCGCCTGCGGGCGGAGCCCTTCGGGCCCGGACCCCTCTGTCGCTGGCGCGACATCTCCCCACACTGTGGGGAGTCACCCTCGCAGAGAGGGCCAAGAAAGTAAACAGCGGGTGCCGCACGGACACCCGCTGTTTTTTATAAAATCTGCTGCATTTCCAGCTTGCTGCGGCGGGTGTTCATGCCGACGCTGAGCACAATGCCGACGCAGAGATACATCATGACGACGCTTGACCCGCCTGCCGAGAAGAACGGCAGCGTCACGCCGATGACCGGCAGCACCTGCAAATTCATGCCTATGTTTATCACACACTGCAAAAACAGCGCCGCAAAGATGCCGACGCAGATATTGCAGCCCAGCGCGTCGGGGCATTGCAGACCGGTGCGCAGTGTGCGCAGGCAGAGCGCAAACAGCAGCAACAGCACCGCCGCCGCGCCCAGAAAGCCCAAAACGTTTGCCAGATACGCAAAAATAAAATCGTTCCAGGCGTTGGGCACAAAGATGTGCTCCCCAGAGAGCAGCCCCTGCCCCGTCAGCCCGCCGGTGCCAATGGCCATGGCCCCCTTGTTCTGCTGGTAGGTAATGTCCGCCAGCGCGGGGTCATCGGGGGTAAGCACGGCCAGGATGCGCTTGAACTGGTAGCCCTTCAAAATGCCGGGCCGCAGTGTCAGCAGCGCCGCGCCGCCGACCACACCCGCCGTCAGGCCGCCCGCCACCAGCCAGTGGGACAGCCCGCCCGCGTAGAGCATGACCAGCCCGATGCCCAGAAACACCAGCGCCGTGCCGTCGTCACCCTGCACATGAATGGCCGCCGCAGGCAGCGCAATGTGCACAAAAAGCAGCAGCAGATTTTTGGGGCGGTTCACCTGCCCGCGCACCTGGCTCAAATGCAGCGCCAGCGTCAAAATAAAGCTGATTTTTGCCAGCTCAGCGGGCTGGAAGGTCATGCCGCCCACCCGGTACCAGCTGTAGTTGGACGTGCCGCCCGCGTCATAGCCAATCGTGACCAGGCCGGTGTTGACGTTGTGCAGAAACAGCGTCGGCAGCACCAGCCCCCACGCCACAACACCGTGCAGCGGCCACGCCCGGGCCAGCGCATGGTAATCCGCCGTGGAAAAGACGACGGCCAGCATCAGCCCCAGCAGACTGGCGATGAGCTGCACCGATGCCTTGTTGTTGCTGCCAAGCTGCGTCTGCCCGATGGACAGCAGCACCACGACGCTGATTGCCGAGCACGCCGCACAGAGCAGCAGATAGACCACATCGACCCGGCGCAGATACCGGCGGATGAGCGGATACATGGGCAGGCTCCTTTCCTGATAGATGCCTTTATTATAGCGCATTTCGACGAATTTTGCCAAGTTACAGATTAAATTTTACAAATGCGGATTTCTGTACTATAATATATACGTGTGTGGCCGCGCCTTATGCGGCCCAAAACAAGGAGCTTGCTTATGCAGGAATTTGTGACCCATTCGCGGGAGGAAACCGTCGCCGTTGGCCGTGAGCTTGCTAAAACGCTGCCCGCCGGGGCGCTGATCGCGTTCACGGGCGGTCTGGGCGCGGGCAAGACCGCATTCTGCCAAGGGCTGGCCGAGGGGCTGGGCTGCACCGACCCGGTGTCCAGCCCGACGTTTGCCATCGTGAACTATTACCGCGGCCCGCGGCCCTTTGCGCATTTTGATTTATACCGCATCCACACCGAGGGCGACCTGGCCGCCGCCGGATTCTACGACTACCTCGACATGGGGGCCGTTGTCGCCTGCGAGTGGAGCGAGAACTGCGCGGAGCTGCTGGATTTGGAAAATCCCCTTCGCATCCACATTGAACGGGTAGACGAGACGACGCGGAAGATCACGATTGGGTAAAGCCTCTGCGGCTGTAGGGGTCGGCGTCCTCGACGACCCGGGAGCTGTGCGGCTGCCGCACGGTTGCGGCGGCATGAGGGCATGCCGCCCTACGCACTACTTTTCAACAGGATGTAGGGCGGGGTGCCCTCACCCCGCCGGGACCTTGCCATTGCAACCCATTTACGGGCAATCGCAGTACATTCGCCCCTCATCCGCCCTCGGGCGGGGCCTCGGGCACCTTCAGTCTCCGCGCTAAAAGCCGCCTCTCCGGCGGTTGCGCTCCGACACGCGCCTGCGGGCGCAGCCCCAAGGGGGAAGGCTCTATACTCTATTACATTTTTAAACAGGTGATCCAATGAATATCCTAGCTGTAGATACCGCGGGCAAGACGGCGGCGGTGGCAGTGCTGCGGGACGATGTCCTGCTGTATGAGGCCCAGTGCAACAACGGCCTGACTCACAGCGAAACGCTGCTGCCGATGATCGACACCGCACTGAAGGCCGCCGGGCTGACCGTTGACGACCTCGACGTGCTGGGCGTAACGAACGGCCCCGGCAGCTTTACCGGGCTGCGCATCGGGCTGGCCGTCGTCAAGGGGCTGGCCCTGCCCCGCCAGATCCCCTGCGCGGGCGTCTCCACGATGGCTGCGCTGGCCTACGGCCTGGCGGGCGAGGGTACTGTCATCGGTGCGCAGGATGCCCGCCGCGGACAGGTCTACTGGGGCGCATTTGACCTGGCGGCCCATGACCGCCTGACCCCGGACACCGCCGCACCGGTCACGACGCTGGAAAATTTTGTCCAAACCTGCAAAAAACCTCTGTTTTTTGTTGGCGACGGCGCAACTTTGTGCTACAATACATATAAGAATGTTCCGGGCGTGGTCTGCGTGCCGCAGCCGATGCAGGTTTTGCGCGGTGCGGGCGTGGCACTGGCCGCCAGGGCCATGTGGGAGCGCGGCGAGTGTGTACCGCCTGCCGCCCTGCTGCCTGACTACCACCGTTTGAGCCAGGCCGAGCGGGAGCGCGCGGAACGTGAAAAAACAGAGGGGAAACAAAATGAAGTTTGACAAACCGATTGCACTTGCTGCCGACCACGGCGGCTATGAGCTGAAGGAGGCCATCAAGGCCCATCTGGACGAGCTGGGCGTAGCCTACACCGACTTTGGCACCGATTCCACCGCCAGCGTGGACTACCCGGACTTTGCCGCCAAGGGCTGCAAGGCCGTGCAGGACGGCAGCTGCGCACTGGTCATCCTGTGCTGCGGCACCGGCGTAGGCATGTCGATGTGCGCCAACAAGATGAAGGGCATCCGCGCCTGCTGCTGCAGCGATACCTTCAGCGCCGAGTTTACCCGCCGCCACAACAACGCCAACGCCCTCTGCCTGGGCGGGCGCGTCGTGGGCGCGGGTCTGGGCTGCCAGATCGTGGACGCCTTCCTGAACGCCGAGTTCGAGGGCGGACGCCACCAGATGCGCATCGACAAGATGATGGCGCTGGAAAACCACTAAGTTTCACATTGCCTGCACGGCAGGCTGAATATCTTTAAAATGCAAGGAGATCGTACCATGAGCGTTGTTGAAATTGTTGACCATCCCCTGATCCAGCACAAAATCAGCCTGCTGCGTGACCGCAACACCGGCACCAAGGAGTTCCGTGACCTCGTGAGCGAGATCGCGATGCTGCTCTGCTATGAGGCTACCCGCGACCTGCCCACCGAGGAAGTCGAGGTCGAGACCCCCGTGGCTCTGGCCCGCACCAAGGTCCTGGCCGGCCGTAAGCTGGCTCTGGTCCCCATCCTGCGCGCCGGCCTCGGCATGGTGGACGGCATGCTGAACCTGATCCCCGCCGCTAAGGTCGGCCACATCGGCATGTACCGCAACGAGGAGACGCTGGAGCCCGTTGAGTACTACTGCAAGCTGCCCAACGACATCAACGAGCGCGAGGTTTTTGTCCTGGATCCGATGCTGGCTACCGGCGGCAGCGCCTGCGACGCCATCGGCCAGATCAAGAAGCGCGGTGCCAAGCACATCAAGTTCATCGGTCTGGTTGCTGCCCCTCAGGGTCTGAAGGCTCTGCACGAGGCACACCCCGACGTGGACATCTATGTCGGCGCACTGGACGAGAAGCTGAACGATAACGGCTACATCGTCCCCGGTCTGGGCGATGCCGGTGACCGTATCTTCGGCACGAAGTAAGACTTTAAAATAAAAACAGGGGCGTGAACCGTTATGGATTCACGCCCCTGTTTTTTCAGTTTTGTAGGGGCCGGGCATGCCCGGCCCGCGCGTATAAGGCAAACAGTCATTTGCGGGAAAATTGAGGGCGGCAGCGCTTTTATCTTCCTACAACCGTATCCGCCTCTAAAATAGCGTCGTTCTGCTCTTTATACCGGGCGGCAGTCTCGTCATCCAGCACGTAGACCGTGACAGGGATAACCGCGTTCTCCACAGACTCCTCGTACGTCTCGTAGTACAGATCAATGAAAGCCTTTCCCTGCACCAGAGCCGTGCCGGTGTCGGCGGCGTAGGCGTAGCCATAGACGAACTTTCCATCGTCGCTGGTGATGTACAGCAGAGAGCCGTAAGGTATGACGCCCGGATTGATGGCCACTGTGCCGTAGGTCAGTCGGCGCCCGCTGGCACCCTTGGCCGTGGCGGAGGCGGAATAGCCCGTGGCACGCTGCCCCGTATAGGTTGCGGCGACGCCCTCGACGGGTACGCCATCGACCACATCCGGCCCGACAAAGCCGGAAACGGGAGCCTGCTCGCCGTAAATTTTCTGCACGGTGGGCACCATCTCGGCCTCATTCACACGCCCGACCTCATTCGTCTCGGCCCACTCGCCGTCGATCCACTTCTCGCGGTAGACAACGGTGTCCTGCCCATCGTGTCCCTCCTCCAGGGTCATGACCTTGCTCTGCTTGCGGTAGAACAGGCTCGTCGGGATCTCCTCGATCTCGGTGGGGACGACCTCATCGACAGTGTACTCGTTGTAGGTAACGCGCTGCACCGTGATGCCGCTGCCCTCGGGGACGATTTCATCCGCTGCGGGGGTCAGCAGGTCGTCCGCCGTGTAGGTCAGCCCTGCGCGCTCAAGCAGCTCCGCCGTTGTGTGCGTGCCGGTGACGGTCAGCTCCTGCATTGCGCCGTCCGCCGTGACCGGCACCGTGTAGGCGCGCAGGACGTCCAGCCGCTCCCCGTCCTCGGTCTGGGACCAGACGGCTTCGTCGTGCTCGCCCAGCGGCGGCGTTCCGGACTGCTGCAGAACGTCAGCCAGATCGGTGGCTGCCGTCAAAATGCGCACGGTATCGCCGTGGGTATCGGCGACGGTGGTAAAGTGCAGCGCCGACCCGGTAAACGCGATGGCCGCTGCCAGCGCTGCCGCCCCGCCCAGCAGTGCCCCCCACTTGGGGCCCGCCAGCGCCGCCCAGCGGCGGATATGCTCTCTTGTTTTTACGGATAAGGCCATGAAAAGCCTCCTTTTTTGCCATAGAAAAGGCGCCGGCCCACAAGGACCGACGCCATAAATGCTGTGGGATAAAGCTTTTGCTGCGCAGCAGAAATCAGCGCTTGCTGAACTGCGGAGCGCGGCGGGCAGCCTTCAAGCCGTACTTCACGAAACCGAAGCTCGATTTTGCTTGATTTTACGCGGTTTTTCAAGCTTTTTGCTCTTCGTCCACCAGTTCTTAAACCCACGATTTTGTAGGCCCTTGTCGGATTTTAACCCTAATCTTTTTTTGATGTGTCGATTGCTCTGTTGATCACCCCATGTAATTGGGCAGGTTTATTATACTTGACTTTAGCGTAAATGTCCATAGTCACCTTGCTGTTTTCGTGTCCGGCAAGATACTGTACGGTTTTAGGATCAACCGAAGCATAAATCAGGTTCGTGATATAAGTGTGACGCAATTGATGCGGTGTCACTTGAAAATCCATCGTATATACCAACTTCAGATTGTTCGGCTGATGCTCACCAAGCTTCGGCTTTACCACATGCTTAATCTTCTGCCCATTCACATAGGTGTAATAGCAGCGTTCTTCCGTAGAACGAACTGCTATGTACTTCCACACCCTCACGAACTGAGATTCAGCCAGAGCGTTACCATTCCTGTCCGAGATCACATATTCCGATTTTGACTTTTCTTTTGCCTCTTTCAAACATTCCACCAACTTGCCCGGAATGGGAATGTCCCTTTTGGCTGCTGGCGTTTTTAATTCTGTTGAAATTACCGGACGATTATTTACAGAACGCCATGCTCGCCTTACCGATATATATGGGGTGGCACCATCCAGGAAAACACAATCCCATCGCAGTGCAAGAATTTCTTCCCGCCTCAACCCTGCGTACAACCCAATCATTACGAAAACATACGGTGGTAATCCCCTGATTGTATCCAGAAGAATTTTCACCTGCTCATCCGTCAATGCCTTCTTTTCCTGCTTTGGTGTTCCGCCTTTTGCAGAAAGCGACGCAGCCGGATTATAACTGATGATTTTGCTTTCTTCTGCTGAATAGAAAACACATTTGATCAGCATATTCATTTTGCTGTACAGGGAAGCTGATTGCTTGGAGATTGGCACCAGCAGCAAGCGAAGGTCATCGGTCGTCACTTCGTCCATATACATATCTCCAATAGCTCCAATAATGTATTTTCTTATCGTGCGCTCATATCCACTCAATGTGTTTTCTCGCACACTCGCCGAGCGCATCTTCAACCATTTTTCGCAATACTCAGCTACTGTCGGATTATTCTTCCGGAATATTTCATCCTCAATACTGCGCTTCATCTCAATGGATTTATCGTACAGCTCTTCAGGAGTCTGTGCATATAGCGAAATCCATTTTCCATCCGCATCCTGCATTCGTGTTCTGTAATATTGAACGCCCCTCTTCATAATTGTTCCATATTCCGGCACTACTTTTTTTCTTGCCATTATTGCTTCCTCCATTTTCTTGATATATCCAAATTGATCTTTGCTCTTTAATTATCCAGAATGCTGCTCCGGTTCTCAAGGATGTCGGCTATATGTAAAAAGAGCAGGGATTATCCCTACTCTTTTTGATCTCATTCATGAAACTGTCTGGCCTATTCTGCATCCCACAGTGTAAAGGTATCCTCTAATATGCCCGCCAGTTCATCCGGTCGGTTATACTTTGCCTTTGCATAAATGTCCATCGTTATCTTGCTGTTCTCATGACCGGCAAGATACTGAACTGTTTTAGGATCAACCGATGC